>VFQU01000002.1_pt1 | contig 778005 bp, 659 predicted proteins | sample 3512311 | NCBI WGS metagenome assembly VFQU01 (sample SAMN10412377, study PRJNA504923) | tailings metagenome | isolation source: Relicate 3 Philex TSF3 active mining site | place: Philippines: Tuba, Benguet | collected 2017-08-29 | reverse complement strand
GAAAATTATATCTTAATCGCCCGTCCCTCGTGTCCAACCGACGGGGTCCACTTCATGCCAGCGGTGCAAAACATCAAGAGTCAGCTTGGCGGCAAGAAGCCAGCCCCCAAGGCCAAGCCCGCTCGAAGCATTGAGGATAACCTTCAGGAGAACATCGTAATCATCCAAAGCTGCTGCCAAGAAATCCTCGCGATTCTTGAAGCCGACGCTCGCGGAGATGTCACCGGACCGAACGACCCCGACGGAGCCGTGCAGATGATTTACGATAACGTCGAAGAGATGAAGGCGTATTGGCCGAGATTCATCGCGGGGCAATAGCGATTCGACCTAGAATTCTTTGTCAGCTTGTCTTTCGCCGCTTGTTTTCAATGAAGGCATCGAGCAAGCGCTCGTTGCCTCGTTTCGCTAGATACTTCTGCACTTGTAGCTCGTGCAAATTCATTTGGGCAGCAAGTTGCTCTATCGTGAGCCCGCTCCGAGCGGCATGTTGAACAAGAGTGCGGTCGTCATCGTCGAGGTCTCTTGAGTAAGGATACATTTGAGTTTGCTTAGTAAATGCGGCGTCGATTGCGGAGGACGCCGTTCTCCGTCGTCGGCGATTGTGCCAACACCCCAATACTAGCATACTGTTTCCATTGCTCAGAATACGCTGAGAACCGCCGACTATTCAGGCTTTCCCGTCGCTCACCTGCCTGCTTTAGTCCGATGCCATGAAATCACTGGTGGTGTTCTTTGCGCTGATGCTTCTCGGCGGAATCGCCTTCGCGACAGAGGAAGCGAAGATTACCGAGTTGAGAACGAAAGCCGAGGCTGGCGATACCGAGTCACAGTGGCAGCTAGCATGGAGGCTCGACCTTGGTCACGAAATTGCGCGCGACCCAGTTGAGGGCCTCAAGTGGGCGGCAAAGGCTGCTGCTGCAGGACACCCGAAGGCACAGGCTGGACTAGGTTGGGCCCTTGAAGAAGGTAAATGGATTCCTAGAGACCCCGAGCGGGCATTGTATTGGTATAAAAAATCCGCCGAACAAGGGAATGGCATCGCAGCGCGAAATCTCGGCCGCATGTACGCCGAGGGCAACGGCGTTCCCAAGAACGGTGCCGAAGCCGTCAAATGGCTCCGAAAGGCCGTGGAAAACGGGGAAACGTTTCCGCTTTTATTGCTCGGTCAGATGTACGCCGAGGGCGACGGCGTGCCGAAGGATGCCGCCGAAGCCGTGAGGTGGTATCGCAAGGCGGCGGAGCAGGGAGATGTCGAAGCGCAAATGATTCTCGGCGCTATATACGAGAAAGGCGACGGTGTGCCGAAGGACAGCGCCGAAGCTGGCAAATGGTATCTTCAGGCTGCCGAACAGGGAGATAGAATTGGTCAATTCAAACTAGGCTTCATGCACCACACAGGCGACGGCATGCCGAAGGATTCCGCCGAAGCCGTGAGGTGGTTCCGCAAGGCTGCGGAACAGGGGGTTGTGTCTGCACAGTTTAATCTCGGTGTGATGTACGCCGAGGGCGACGGCGTGCCGAAAGACGCCGCCGAAGCCGTGAGGTGGTATCGCAAGGCGGCGGAGCAGAGGTTCCCCTCTGCGCAAATGAATCTCGGTGCGATGTACTACTTCGGCAGTGGCGTCATCAAGGACTCGGTCGAGGCCCACGCATGGGCCAACGTGGCAAGTGCAGCCGGGAACGAAAACGCGAAGACTTTCCTTTCGCTCGCCGAGAAGGAGATGACCCGTGAGCAAATCGCCGAAGCCACGAAACGGGCGCGCGAATTGTGGGAGAAATACGGGAAGAAGGACTGACCTCAGGGCTACTTTGCTCTTCTAACGGCCAGCCCTCCTCGGCTGGCCTTTCACAAGCCCGAAACGCCCCTTTGTGGACGGGTATAAGCGTCCGCTTGGGAAAATCGGGCTTGCCAAGCTCGGCTTGTATTTCATACCAGTAATACATGAAAGCGTTTGCCTACTGCCGAGTCTCCACTACCGACCAACAAGACGAGGGCGTCAGCCTCTCCAACCAGCGGGAACGCATCGAGGCATGGGCCAAGGCCAACGGCCACGACCTCGCCGGGGTTTTTATCGAGGTTCGGTCAGCCGGTCGGGCTGACAACCGCCCTGAACTGAAGAAGGCCATGTCCGCCGCCTGCCGGGAAGGTGGCATTCTGGTCGTTTACAGCCTCTCCCGCTTCTCCCGCAGCGTCAGGGATACCCTCGCCCTCGCCGAAGAGTTGGAGCGTTGTAACGCGAATCTGGCCAGCCTGTCGGAGAATCTGGATACCTCCTCAGCGATGGGCCGCATGTTCTTCAAGCTCATGAGCGTCCTTGCGGAGTTTGAGCGCGACCAGCTCAGCGAGCGGACCACGAACGCCATGACCCACCTCCGCAAACACAACCGCCGCATTTCGAGCCGCATCCCGTTCGGCTACACCCTCGCAGCCGACGGCGAAACGCTCCTGCCCGTCGCACGTGAGCAAGCTGCCATCCAGACCATGACCGAGCGCCGTAACAGTGGCATGACCTTCTGGGGCATTGCTCGCAGCATGGAAGCCGACGGAGTGGCTACCAAGCAGGGTGGCAAGTGGACGCCCAAAACGGTCTTGGCCATCCTGCGTCGGCAAGAGAAGCTGGCGGCATGAAGCGCAAGACCCTCAAGAAGTTCCCGACCGTCAGCAAGTCCGAGGTCGAGGCGATGCCCAAGACCGAGGCGGTATTGTTTCGCCTGACCAAGCAGGACAAGGCGACGATTGTGGGTGCCGCATCGAAACTTCACCTCACTGTGACGGAGTTCCTGACCAAGAGCGCGCTGCTTGTCGCGGAGAAGGTCGGGAAGTAGGTCGAGGCGGTGTCTTCTGACCCGCACAGACTTTTTCTAACGCAGAGGCAGGGTGCGTCGTCTGACACGCACGAAGTCGGGAGTGCCGGAGTGCGGTATATACCAGACTCGGACTGTCAGCGCAGTGATTGGCGGCACCGGTGAAAATCGGTCTGCGCTGCGCTGGATATCAGGCACGATGACGGCGGCAAAGTGAGGGTGGATTGCAGCCCCGACCTTTCCGCTCGCTCGCTTTGGACATCCCTGCACATTGGTGGAGCTGTGTGCAAAAGTGTGAGCAAAACGCCCGCTGGGGGTGCCAAAGACAAAGCCCGTCGACTGTTTGTCAGAGCGGGCTTTGAAAACTGGCGGAGAGGACGCGATTTTAGGGCGAACTGAAGCAGCACTTATATAGATCGATGCACTCGTGGATCTTGGACGGAAGATGCCGTAATCCAACTTGCTTCCCTTATTGAGTTTGCGGGCCACATACACGGCCATCAATGATCTCGGCCGAGTGACCCCGGCGACGCCATTCTCCCAAAGCAATCTTCGCGATAACCACCATCGTGGATCTGTAGCCGACTTTTTACGCGCGAATCTGCGTGCCGGAGCTGACTTGGACTTGGTCACGGCCTATTTCACGGTTTTCGCCTACGACAAGCTTCGGGCTCATCTCGATGATTTGGGACGGATCCGTCTCCTTTTCGGCGAAGCTGCATTCATTCATAATCTAGATCCCGAGCATAAGGATGGCGCCGCCTACGTGCTGCGCGACGACGGCCTGGCCCTCGCCTCGGGGTTAAACCAGCGCCACGTAGCCCAGGCCTGCGCCGCGTGGATTCGCGACAAGGTCGAGGTTCGTTCCGTCACTCGCACGGGGTTCCTGCACGGAAAGATGTCGCACATCCGACGCGGCGAAGTCTCGGCAGCAATCGTAGGCAGCTCCAACTTTACCACCCGCGGGCTTGGTCTCGCTGCGAGTAACAACAACGTCGAACTCAACTTGATCGTTGATGGAAACCGAGATCGGGCGGATCTCCAAGCATGGTTCGAGGAGCTCTGGAACGACACCTCCCGCGTCGAAGATGTAAAGCAAGCAGTGCTTGAATACCTACTCCAAGTCTATCGCGATCAATCTCCCGAGTTCATCTATTTTAAGACCCTGTTCGAACTTTTCCGGCGATTTATCGATGAGGGTCGAGACATCGACGATAACCTCAAGCGCATCAAGCTGACCGAAACCGGAATCTGGAAGGCTCTTTTCTCATTTCAGAAGGACGGCGCAAAATCCGCGATCAACAAGCTCAAGACCTACGGGGGCTGCATCCTCGCGGACAGCGTGGGACTTGGCAAAACTTACCAGGCCCTTGCAGTGATCAAATACTTCGAGCAGCGCAACGAGAAGGTCCTCGTGCTGTGCCCGAGCAAACTTCGCGGCAACTGGGACCTCTACCCGGCATACGCCGGCCATAAGCAAAACCCGTTCGCGACGGATCGTTTCGGCTACACGGTTCTCTGCCACACTGACCTCTCGAGGTCGTCAGGTGAATCGGGGGCCGTGCAGGATTTGGCCAATTTCAATTGGGGTGCCTACGACTTGGTCGTCATCGACGAGTCGCATAACTTCCGTAACAACGCGCTCGGCCGGCCCCGTGAAGATGGCACGCCCCGCCGCTCGCGATACCAGCGGCTGATGGAGGACATCCTTCAGTCGGGTGTCCGCACCAAAGTGCTCCTGCTGTCCGCCACGCCCGTCAACAACGAGCTGACCGACCTTCGCAACCAGCTCTCCTTCATCGCCGGCGCGGACGTGGCGCGCGATGGTGCGGGAAATCTTGATGCCGATGCCAAGTTCGAGCCCACCCTCGGCATCGCCTCGCTCCGCGCTACTACTCGCGAAGCCCAGAAGCGATTCACCGATTGGGCCAAGCAGCCCCCCGCGCAACGCCTCAAGAAAGATCTGATCCATGTCCTCGGCGGCGATTTCATCAAACTGCTCGATGCGCTGACCATCGCCCGCTCGCGGGCGCACATTGCCCGGCACTATTCGGAAGAGATGGTTCGGCTTGGCGGCTTCCCCCGCCGTTTGCCACCGGTCTCGGTTTCCCCTGAGATTGACAGCGCAAAGCAGTTTCCGAGTTACGACGCGGTCGCGGCCAAGCTTGCCGACTACAAGCTCTGGGTTTTTCGGCCCGCTGAGCACCTCGATCCCAATCTCCCGTCCGCGACCCGCGAACACTACCTCAGGCGCATCGGTAATTTCGACCAGAAAGGTCGTGAACGCATCCTCACCCAGATGATGCGTATCACGCTGTTGAAGCGCCTGGAGAGTTCCATCGATTCGTTTCGGAAGTCGCTGCAGAACACCCTCGACAAGATCGACGCTCTCGAAGCCCGCATGGATCGCTTTGAACAGCACCGGGAGGAAAATCCGGACCTCGATTTCGACGCCCTCGACATGGAGGAGGTCGAGAACGACGATCCCGAACTGGCTGCCGCGCTTCAGGTGGGTCGCCGGGTAACCTTTAAGATGGTGCATCTCGACCTGCAGAAATGGCGCGCCCATCTGACCGAAGATCGCCAGCAGTTGTCCGCTTTACTTGCCTTGGCCAAGCCCGTCACGGCCTCCCGTGACGCCAAGCTCGCCGAGTTGAAGCATCATATCACGGAGAAGGTAAAGAACCCGCCCCTCGACAAGGACGGCCAACCGAATCGCAAGGTTCTGGTCTTCACCGCCTTTGCTGATACCGCCACCTACCTCTACGATCAGCTTCACGGCTGGGCGCAGCGCACTTTGCACATCCATACCTCGCTGGTGGTGGGAAGCGGCGATAACCAATCCACCCTCACGGCTTCGCCGGATTTCACCCGTATTCTGACCGATTTCGCCCCACGGGCGAAAAACCGAGCCGACCTCACGGGGGTCGCCGAAACCGCTCCCCATGTCGACCTGCTGATCGCCTCGGACTGCATCTCTGAGGGGCAAAATCTCCAGGATTGCGACACGGTCATCAACTACGACATCCACTGGAATCCTGTCCGCATCATCCAGCGTTTCGGCCGCATCGACCGTATTCGCTCCCGCGCCCACGAAGTCCGGCTCATCAATTTTTGGCCGACGGCCCATCTCGACCGCTACATCAACCTCAAACAGCGGGTCGAGGCGCGCATGGCGCTGGTCGATCTCACGGCGACCCAGACCGACAATCCCCTCGACGAGAAGCAACTCGAGGATCTCGTCACGACCGATCTCCGTTTGCGCGACCGCCAACTCGAGCGCATGCGGCACGAGATTCTCGATCTCGAAGACCTAGAGGACTCCGTGACGCTCGGTGACTTCTCGCTGGATGATTTTCGGGCCGATCTGCTGCGTTTTCTGGAGCAGAATCGGGAGCAGCTCGAAGCCGCCCCCCTCGGACTTTACGCCGTGGTGCCAGCCCGGCAGGATTTCCCCCTGACGGCCGGCGGCGGCGTCATTTTCTGCCTTCGCCAAAAGGGTGATGTCACCGCTCGCCCCGCGACCGAGACCGAGAAAGTGAACCCGCTCGCCCCGCATTACCTCGTTTACGTGCGCCACGACGGCGAGGTCCGCCTCGCCTACACCCAAGTCAAAACCATCCTCAACCTCTTCCGCGAACTCGCCCTCGGCCACCCGGAGCCCTATGCGGAACTTTGCCGGCTGTTTGATCGCGCGACCGATAACGGCGCGGACATGTCCATCCAATCGCGCCTCATCCGTGCTGCGGTGCAGTCCATCACGGCCACCTTTCAGCAGAAACTGGCCGCCGGGCTGCAGGCTAGTCGGCAGTTTGTTCTTCCCGTCGCCGGCGATCAACCGGCGGGCGACGAAACCGAATTCGAACTTGTGACATGGCTCGTGCTTCAAAGCGGTCCGATTTCGTCGCGAGATACCTGAATCGACGAAGTTAACTTATTCCTCAAGCACCTAATTAGCATACCTTAGCAAACGCGTGTTGCCTTAGGTAAAACTCTTTACCTTAATTGAGGCGTCGCCATGTCAACCCCTTGGAGCTTCTACGGCCGCCGCACAGAATTGAGCCAATTGCAGGCGATTCTCGCCCGTCGGCGCTGGTTCTTTCTTCAGATCTCCGGTCGGCGGCGCATCGGCAAGACCACTCTCATTCAGGAGGCGTTGAGTGCCGACCAACGAGCCCGCACGCTCTACCTTCAAATTCCCGATTCCGATCCCGTCGGGGTGGTCGCTGCCTGCAACGGGTATCTCGAGACCTTTGGCCGGCCTGAGCGCGTTTCCGATCTGGGTGAGCTCGCCAAGCTCGTTGGCCGGTTGGCTGAGACCGGTCACATCGTGGCGATCGATGAGTTCCAGTATTTCCATCGCAAGCCGCTGGGGGATTTCTGCTCCCTGCTGCAGGCCGAGGTGGACCGCCTCGCCGCCCGGGCCTCGGAGATCAGCGGCGGACTGATCGTGCTCGGCTCCCTCCATGCGGAAATGACTGCCCTGCTGGAGGACCGGGATGCTCCGCTCTTCAACCGCGCCACCGACCGCCTCGATCTCGGACATCTCGATACCGCTTCGATTTTGGAGATTCTTCGTGCGCACGCCGACAGCGCTCCGCAACGCCTTCTCTTTCTTTGGAATCTTTTCGAGGGCGTGCCCAAGTTCTACCGCGACGCCTTCGAACAGGGCGTCCTCGGTGCGGATCGCCGTGAACTGCTGCATCGCCTGTTCTTCGCGAGTTCCTCGCCCTTGCGCGGGGAGGCCGATAACTGGTTTCTCCGTGAACTCCGCGGGCGCTACGACATGGTGCTCCAGCATCTGGCTAAGAATCCCGGCTGCACCAATGCCGAGATCGAGGCCGCCATCGCGCAGGTCTCGCGGGCTGGCGAGGCGAAGCAGGTCGGCGGTTATCTGAAGATCCTGACCGAGCGCTACCGCATGATTGAGCGGAAGCTGCCCATCTTCGCCCCGCCCAAGGCCCGCAGTGGGCGCTACTACATCCGTGACAATTTCCTCCGCGCCTGGCTTTCGGCCCTGCAGCGTCCTGTTTCCGCGACGGCGTTTCGGCCCCTGGATGAACTGATCGCCCAGGCCGACGAGCGCCTCGCGACCGTCGAAGGTTTCGCTCTGGAAGCGTTGGCCGGGCAGCTCTACGAGGAACGCAGTCGCCTGGGTTTGGGCGATTTCCCCCTCAGCGACCGCATCCGCGGCTATTGGGATCGGGGCGATGTCGAAATCGACCTCGTTGCTGTCGCCGAAAGCGAGCGCCGCATCCGCTTTGGCACCTGCCGGCGCAATCCCGACAAGCTCCTCGAATCCCTCTCCGGTCTTCAATCTGGCGCAGACGCATTCATCCAGACCCATGGCCGTTTCCGTGATTGGCGCCGCGAATATGTCGCCATCGCGCCGGAGATTGCCCCCGACCTCCGCGCCCGCCTCCAGCAGGCCGGTATCGTTACCCAGGATCTGCACGATCTAACCGCTGGCCTCTGATCGCTCATCTGTCCTTCCCTTTCCCAATGTCCGAAGCCCTCCGCTCTTCTCTCCAGTCTGCACTCGCCACCTTTGCCACCCAGTCGCTGCGCGAGGCTTCTCTCAGCTTCTTCAAGACTCTCGGCTACTCCAGTCAGCGCACGGTCGTCGTCCCCAAATCTGCCCCGCGGGCTTTCCTCGATCTTTTCGCCAAATCCGGTCCCTTCGACCAAAACAAAGCCCTCTTCTCCGACTGGCTCGGCGCGGATTTGCTCTTCCAGCTTACCGATCAGGAGATCAGCCGGGAAGTCGCCCTTTTCCCCGGAGAGTTTTCTGCGGGGCAACTCCGATCCTATATTTTCTTTGCGGTCGAGTTGAAGGAACGCGACTACCCGCGCGGCAAACTTGCCAACCTCGCCCGCCAGCTAAACCGCCTCTTTCCCACGCCCGTCATGGTGCTCATCAAGCACCGCGACCTAGTCTCCATCGCGGTCATCAACCGCCGGCAAAACAAAGTTCACGCGGACCGGGACGTCCTCGAAAAGGTCACGCTCATCCGCGACATTTCGCTGTCCGCGCCTCATCGCGGCCACCTCGATATTCTTGCGTCCTTTGCCGTTCCGAACCTCGTCCATCCCCAGCGGCTCCCGATTGCCAGTTTTGACGCCCTGCACGCCGCGTGGGAGCAGATCTTCAATATCGACCTGCTCAACGAGCGTTTCTATCGCGAGTTGGCCAACTGGTATTTCTGGGCGCTGAAACAGGTTGAGTTTCCCGACGATCTGTCACCGGACTCCTCGTTCAAGGAGGGAGACCAACGAAAAAAGAACCAAGCGAAACGTCGCGCCACTGGACTCATCCGCCTTCTCACGCGGCTCATCTTCTGCTGGTTCCTCAAGGAAAAGGGGCTCATCCCTGAAAGGCTTTTCCGCCCCGCCGATCTCGACAAGCTGCTCAAGGGCTTCGATCCCGAGAGCGAAACCAGCTCCGTCTATTATCAGGCTATCTTGCAAAACCTCTTTTTTGCCACGCTCAACCAGCGCATGGGCAAGGACAGCAACGGAAAGCCGTATCGTGTCTTCGCGAAAGACGAAGGTTTCCAAAAGAACCGCGCTAACCACGGCGTCGACAACCTCTATCGCTACGAATCGCTGTTCACCATCCCACCGGACGAAACCATCGCCCAGTTTGCCGACATCCCGTTTCTTAACGGCGGACTCTTTGAGCGTCTCGACCCCACTGACGACGCCGGCAAGCAACGCTACCTCGACGGCTTTTCCCGCAATCCCAAGAAGCGCCCCCACGTCCCGGATCGCCTGTTCTTTGATAGCGGCGAGACTGCCGATCTCTCCGAGGTCTATGACGACAAGAAGCGCCGGGCCGAGAAAGTCACTGGCCTGATCCCGATCCTGAACCGCTATAAGTTCACCATCGTTGAGAATACTCCCATTGATCAGGAGATCGCGCTCGACCCCGAACTCCTCGGCAAGGTGTTCGAGAACCTGCTGGCATCTTACAATCCAGAGACCGAGCAAACCGCTCGCAAGCAGACAGGCTCGTTCTACACGCCGCGTCCCATAGTTGATTACATGGTGCACGAGTCCCTCAAAGCTCACTTCACCCGCGCCCTCGTGGAAAAGGCTCGGATGAAGGAGACCGACGCCCGCGCCGGACTCGATCTCCTCTTCGCGTATACCGAGAGAGCACACGCCTTCACGGCCGCAGAAGTCGCCGCCCTAATTACCGCCATCGACGAGGTTAAAATTCTCGACCCCGCCTGCGGATCCGGCGCCTTCCCCATGGGCGTGCTCCACAAGCTCGTCTATATCCTCGGCAAGCTCGACCCCGACAACGAACGCTGGAAGCAGACTCAGCTCGCCAAGCTAGATTCCGTTCCTATGCGCGAAGAACTCGAGCGCGCTTTCGCCGACAACAACGACGACTACGGCCGGAAGCTCTATCTCATCGAAAACTGCCTCTACGGGGTGGATATCCAGCCCATCGCCATCCAGATCACGAAGCTTCGTTTCTTCATCTCCCTCGTTTGCGACCAGAAGACTAATCGCAACAAAAAGGAAAACCACGGCATCCGTCCGCTGCCAAATCTGGAAACCAAGTTTGTCGCCGCAGACACCCTCATCGGCCTGCCAGAGATGACTCAGTCGCTACTCGTCGATCCCCGAGTCGGCCAGATCGAAAAGGAAATCGAAACACTCTACCACAGCCACTTCTCAATCCAGCGTCGCGACCAGAAGCTCGCTGTTCAACGGAAAATCAAGTCTCTCCGTCAAGATCTCGCAAAGCTCCTCGCCGAAAGCCTAATGGCTCCAAAGAAGGCGCAACACGTCTCCGAATGGGATCCTTTTGACCCCCAATCCAGCGCCGACTTTTTCGATCCTCATTGGATGTTTGGGCGGTCGCTGGCAGAAGGTTTCGATATCGTAATTGGCAACCCGCCTTACCTCCAACTCTCAAAGACTGAAAAAGTAACCGATTCATACAAGGGCCAACTCAAGGCCCGCTACGGGACGTCGGGAGGACGCTTTAATACTTTTATTTTCTTTATTCACCTCGGCATGGAGGTGCTAAAAAAGCACGGAACGATGTCTTATATCGTTCCAAACACTCTCCTGACGCAGGACTACTATCAAGAGACGCGGTCGTTACTTCTCCGGAATCGGATCAGGAGTATTGTGCAATACACAAAACTGCCCTTTGAAAACGCAGTCGTCGAGAATGTGACGTTCGTCGCTACCAAGGACGAAGCTCTCAAAGACTACGACATTGCCATTCTGGAAGATGACTTGTCCGAGGCAAAGTTGCTCGCCGCAAAATCTCGAGACGGGTTTCGGGCCAATCGCAAGGCGGCAATGACCATATATGCAGCGGCCATCATGGATGAGGTTTTTGCTCGTGCGCTTCCAACGCTGAGTTCATTCTGCTATGTAAATCAGGCGATTGCCCTGAAGGGTGATCGCAAATTGTCGCTGCGATCATCCAACACTGGCGGCAAGTTTTTTCGCCTCCTCGACGGGCGAAACATCGGCCGCTACCAGGTCAAATGGGATGGCGTATATTTTGAATACGACGAGAGTAAGATTCACTCATGTAAGCGGCAGGATATTTTTCTGACCGCCGAAAAGTTGCTTTTCCGGCGAGTTTCCGAAGACCTCATGTTCGCCTACGACGACAATCAGTTCTTCGCACTAAATACACTTGTCGTCGTCAATTTACGGGAGGGACAGACTGAATCGCTGAAGTATCTACTAGCCCTCCTGAATTCGTCGCTAATGAACTACCTCTACAAGAAAAGGTTCAAATCGACGAAGAAAGTGTTTTCGGAGATCCAAGCTAGGACTGTCGGCCAACTTCCCATCAAGCCTTCTACCGCGACCGAGGCGAAAGTGATTTCAACCCTCGTCGATCTCATGCTCTTGGCAAAGTCCGACGGAAACGAAGCCACCGCATTCCTCGACGACCTCCTCGATGCGTGCGCGATGGAGTGTTACTTCCGGGAGCACATGGCGGAACGGGATCTCCTCATTCAGGACACCGTGGCGCCGCACCTCGCTGCCTACGATCCCGCTGCCAGCAAAGCGAAGCAGCGCGAGTTTCTCGCCGATCTGCATAGCACCCTCAACGCCCCCACGTCGAAAGTCCGAAATCGGCTCCTCCGCCTCACCGCCGACAGTCCAGATCTCCTCGCTGTCATAAAAGCCGAAGGCCGCGTATGAACTCGCGGCTCCAACGAATCGAGATTCGGAATTTTAAAGCCTTTCGGGATTTTACCCTCGATCTCGAAGGCCGCCACCTCCTCGTCTATGGTGCCAACGGAGCCGGAAAGTCATCGCTCTACTGGGCGCTTTACACGTTTCTCCAGAGCGCGCGCAAGAATCCAAAGGGCTGCATCGCGAAATATTTCGAGCCAGGCGGACCCGAAAACCTTCTCAATATCCACGAGGATGCCGTCGCCAAGCCCGGTGAGATCGCGCTCACGCTCCGGGATGTGGCGGCGAAGATAGATACCACTTACCGAATCAGCAAGGCGGACCACAGCACGCATCAGCAGCCAGCGATCCTAAAGGGCGATCTCGCCAGCGACTTCATCACTTATCGCTTCTTCTTCGGATTTTCGGACTTCAAGAACTCGCAGAAATTCAACGTCTGGCCCCTGTTCGAGAAGGAGATTCTCCCGTTTTGCGTCTCCACCGGTGGCAAGGTGCCGTTGGATTGCTGGAACGCCATCAAGTCCGGTGTCGCCAACCCAGGCGGGCACTCCGGCTATGCCGGTGCCGACGCCTATCAGGCTTTTCATACCCGCACGGCCGAGTTCGCAGCCATGCTGCCCGGAATTGTCGATGCGATCAGTGCCGAGGCCCAGAGATTTTACGACGCTCACTTTGCGGCCGGCGACCCGGCGCCGATCACGCTGAAGCTCGGCGTCACCACGCCCCCGGCGTCCTCGGGCGGCAATCAGGTATCCTTTCAGTTCACAGTCCCGGTGATCGAGTTCGGTATTCAGGTGAAGGATAGGCCGCCGATCACCCGGCCGCAGAGCTACCTCAATGAGGCCAAGCTCACCCAGTTGGCACTGTGCGTCCGTTTTGCTGCCTCGTTGGTGAATCTCCGCGAATCCGACCTCAAGCTCCTCGTCCTCGACGATCTTCTAGTCAGCCTCGATATGAGCAACCGGATGAAGGTCGTCGAAATCCTGCTCTCCGACACTTTCATCGGTTACCAGAAAATCATCCTCACCCACGAACTCGGCTTCTTCCGCGAGTTCAGACGCAAACTCGGGGCCAGCCACCCGGACTGGTGTTTCCTCCGGCTCGAAGGTAGCGCCGCCGGTAGGATCGAGGGACGGCGGGAGAAGACCGACCTTCAGAAAGCCGAGGAATACCTGCATGGGCACAATCTCGACGAGGCCGCTGTTTGCCTGCGCAAGGCCGCGGACGACATGGCGAAACGCTACCGGGAGTGGTCGGACGGCAAGAAGCTGCCGCCCGGCGAGTTTTTCTCTCTCACGGAGAACCTGCGAGCCGCGCGCCAGCGGTTGCTGGAAAAACTCCCTACTCGTCTCTACGCGCGCGTGCTTCTCGGGACGCCCAAGGCCCAACGCGACCATCTCGTGCCAGTCGACGACGCCGATATTGACGCCTTGGCCGCGGTAGAAGTCGCCGACCGCGGTCGACTTAAGTCCGCCCGGCGCCATCTCCGCTCACTGCTGAAGGACGACAATTGGCAGGTCATGGAGAACATCAGGCTGATCGACGAGATCCTCGACACGACCGAGCGCGTATTGAATCCCGGTTCCCATGGAGGAGATGCCCCACTTTATCCCCATGAAGTCCAAAAGGCCTTGGACTTGGTGGCTAAACTAGAGAAATGCCTCGCCTAACCCGAGCATGCTGCCGCCTGTATCCTTCATGCGGTTCTCCCGGCGGCTGGTGGATCGCTGCCCATCCCACGCTGAGTGAAAGCTGATCTTCAAATCTCAGCAATTGGCCCGCGGGACCCGCAACTCGAAGCGGTCATGCAGCTCGGTCGGAAGCACAGCAATACCCTCGGGTTCTTTCCAGACGGAGCCTTCCAAGATCACGCGGCTCGCGGGCATTTGCTGGCGGCATCGGCGAACGGAACCGAACTCACCGGTTACTGTGCGTTTCGGGTTTCCCGGGGCCGGCTCATGATCGCGCACCTCTGCGTCGCCGAGGCGTGGCGCGGGAACGGCGTGGCGCGGCTGCTATTCGATGGCGTCAAAGCCCACGCGCAGGCACGCGATCTCAATGGTATCGGCCTGCATTGTCGTCGCGACTATACGGCGAGCGACCTCTGGCCCAAACTCGGTTTCGTCCCGATCCGAAGCAAGCCAGGTCGGGGGGTCGATGGGACGGAACTGACCTATTGGTGGCATGACCTTCATGCCGCTGATCTTTTTACCGCAATCGACGCGGTCGATAAGCGCCTGCGCGTGGTCGTTGACTGCAACGTCTTTCGCGATCTGCACGACACAAGCGAGGAGCGCAACAAAGAGGCCCCCTACCTGGCCGCCGACTGGGTAGCGGCCCAAATCGAGCTCTGCTCAGTGGGTGAGCTGCAGGTGGAACTCAATCGGATCGCTTTGCCTGCGCCCCGTGAGGCGTTGCTTCGGCATGCACAGCGCTACCGCTCCCTAGCATACGATGCCGCGCGCTCGGAAGCCGTCTTTGCCGAGCTGAAAGTCCTACTCGGGCACAGCTCGCCCAGTTCCAAGCAAGTTTCGGACATGCGTCACGTTGCCATGAGTGCGGCGGCCGATGCAGACGTTTTTCTCACACGCGACGAAGAATTGCTCGGGCGGGCTCCAGAGATCGAAGAGTGTTACGGGCTCCAGGTCATGCGTCCTGTTGAGCTGATTTCACGACTTAACGAAGCCGAGCAGGCCGCACTTTATCAGCCGTCCCGATTCGCCAGCACCGACATTCAGAAGATCAGGCCGAAGCCAGATGATGCGCCGGCACTCGCCGAGGCACTGCATGTCCCGTCGCAGCAGGAGACCCGCGATCAGTTCGCTGCCAAGCTTCGCGCCCTCCTGTGCGATGTCCAAAGCACAGTCATCGCCGCGACCGCGGAGGGGATGCCGCTTTTCTTGGTTGCTCACCGGCAAGTTCAAGGCCGGCGCGAGATCCTCGCACTGCGTTGCGCGCGGACCGCGTTGGCAACCACGGCCCTGCGGCACGCATTGCTTCTGGCAACTACCGAAGTCGCAGGAAGCGGCCGAGGGATCATCGTGGTATCCGAAAAGTTTCTATCCGACGAGGTGCAGTCCATCCTGCATGAACTGGGATTCCGTATCGGCGTCGAGGGTTGGGAGAAGATCACCCTCCGCGCGCTGGGCGATGTTTCGGCCATCAGTCAGATGCTGATGCAAGGCGGCCATCCGCCGTTGCCCCAGAACGCGACCGCAAAGGAGATCGAAGCCCAGTATTGGCCGGTGAAGATCATCGGTGCCGATGTCGACACTTGGGCCGTCCCGATCCGCTCCACGTGGGCAACTGCACTGTTCGAGACGTCGTTCGCGGACGAACAGCTTTTCCGCCCCAAGCGCGAACTCATTCTCAGCCGGGAGAACGTCTACTACAGTGCAGCGATCCAATCCGGTATGGAAGGAGCGACTGGTCGCCTGCTTTGGTATGTATCGACCAAGGACCCGCACCAAGCCGGGGCGAAGACGATTCGAGCCTGTTCGCGGCTGCTGGAAGTGCGGCGGGGCCCAGCCAAATCGGTCTTCAATGCCTTTCGTCGTCTCGGCGTCTACGAGTGGGAGCAGATTCGCGAGATGGTCGAAGGCGATCCTATGAGAGAAATTCTCGCTCTGCGCTTCGCTGATACCGAGCTGTTCGAGCGCCCGTTCCCCGGAGAGCAGGCCAAGGCGTTGGGTATCCGCAACAATTTCACGTCTCCGGTCAAGGTGCCGGAGAGTGCGTTCACGGCCATCTACCGCCACGGCATGAACCTCCCAATCTCACCTTGAATCAATTTCATGCCCAGACCGTCCACCGTCACTTTCCCCCCAACCGCCAAATGGACCCCAGCGCTCCAAGGCCTGCCAGCGCTGGCTATTCGACAGCCGTATGCCTGGCTGGTAGCCAATGGGATCAAGGACATCGAAAATCGGTCACGCCGCACGCACTATCGCGGGAAGGTCCTGATCCACGCGTCGCTTAGCGACGCCTTGCTTTTCGAGGATACTTTGGGCGCGCTCAGCAAGCGTGCCGGCGTGCGATTCCCGGACACGTTTAAAAAGGGAGGAATTATCGGTGTAGCGGAGATCGTCGGATGCGAGCAACGCCACGGTTCGGACTGGAAGGACAGTTCCAGTTGGGGATGGATCCTTGCGAACGCCCACCCATTGCCCTTTCGCCCTTGTAAAGGAGCCTTAGGCCTCTTTCGACCGAAGTTTGAATAGGCCGGAGCCACCCACCTCATTTTTTACAGGGAAAGACTTAAACCGAGCCATGTCTTCGGTAAGCGAACGCAGGCAGTCAGCGTGAGCATCCGCCTTGCCCCTAATACCTCTGGAATGCGTGACACGCCACCCCTAAGGAAACTTAGGGCCTGAGGTCGGGCACCACCACTACGCTACCACTACACCACCACTCGGCCACCACCACGGTCATGCACTGGCCGGGATGAACGATGGCGACGGTCGCAAGGCAACCGCAGACGTGCCCGGAACCGTCGGCTTCGGCCGCCGGCCTGCGCCTCCCGTTGCCGGGCACGACTGCGGGCCGCGATGGGGCCCGGCCATGCGGCAGCGCCCCGGCTCCCGCTGGTCGCCCGCGCGCTGCCGGGGCCGGTGTGACCGGCGAGTCCGCCGGCGAGGAAACAGCGGCCAAACGGCTGGCAAAATGGACGATCTCGGTCATCCTTCCACGAATCACCTGCCAATGACGACACCCTGCGAACTACCCGCATGTCCCGCCGCAAACCGGCGCATCTTGGCTATTCGCCTGTCAGGCCCGGGGCGTGGTTCAATGCGGATGATCCGCATCGACCGCTGCCCCGATGACGCCGACTAGACCCATCTTGCGGTCGAGCCTTGCCTGGTTTCCGGGACTGCTACCTGAAACCGGGCCGTGTGGGTGCTTCGCCCGATCGCCCAAACCGCAGTTACGGGGCTGGTGCGTGGGTGGGTCGAGGGTGGCTGGGAGTCGCCGGAGCTCCGCGCGGCGTTCCCTGCGCCGCTTTGCCACGACGCGTCCGGCGTCGGGCGCCGGCGCGTCTAACCAGGGCGCGAAGCGCCCCGGACCCCAGGCGTCCACCAACGGAGGTTCATCATGACGATGCTCGATCCCAATCGCTTTGACCAATTGCCTGAACCGGAAGTGCTCCGCCGGATCGGCGGACTCGTGGCCCTGATCGTGGAGCGCGGGCGCCTAGCGCGTAGTCCGGCGCCACCGGCGCCGCCAGTCAGTCACACTGCGCTGGACTTGATCGCCGACCCGGCGGAAAGGGCCGTCGCAACCTATCTGGCACGGTATGGCGCGACTAGCGCACGGCGGCTGGCATCGGAGCTGGAGCTGTCGGCGGCGCAGGTCGCCCGTGCGTTATCTCGCCTGCGAGCGAAGGGAATTGGGGAGCGGACGGGGCGGACGTCGGCCGCCCGCTATCGGTTGCGGCGGGATTTTAGTCGGAGTTGAGTTTGAAGCGGAGGTAAGCCTATAAAGCGCCGGATGGCTTGCTCCTTGGCGACGACCGAGGGAATGGGGAACGGGTTGGTTTTTAGGGGAAAGCCACCAATTATATTAGCGGGGCACGACATCCAGCGTGACCACCGGCGCAAGTGGCGCAGCCCCCGTTGCTGCTGTAGAGGCTACCTAAAGGAAAGCGTCATTTCTTTTTCGGATTGGGGCTGCGCCTTGAGGCGGTGAAGGGAGTGAACCAGCCGGCGCCGAGCCAGCGGATGAGGCCAGCGGATTTTCCCGGATGGAGCCGGGTAATAGAATTTTCCCGGTGCAGGCTGACCCAGAGGCCGTCGGGCCATTTGGCCGTGCCAAGGATGACCATGACGAACGCCCGCAGGCTGTGTCGAGAGGTGGCAAAGCAACGGGCCATGGAGTGCAGGTCGGTGCCCGAGGGCTGCGGACGCGCCTCAGGGTGTGTGTGCCATTCGCCAATAAAATGCAGGCCCTCCTTGAAACGCCGGTGGATCTCGCGTTGTTGCTGCTTAAGATCGGGCTCGTAGGCGTGGCGGAGGCGGTGATCGTGGCGGTGCGGCGGGGTCGCAACGCGCACGGTGATCCAACCCGGCTCGATCTGGGCGAACAGCATCCCGCCGCTTTCCGGTTCGGTGGATCCAAGCTGACGGTGCTGCAGCATCATCGCGAGGGCGTCACGGGTGAACACGAGTGTCTGGCTGACGTCGTCGGTGGGGAGATGAAAATCCCCCGGAGTTGGAGTGGTCGCGGCCATATCAGGTGCAATACGGGCATTTCGGGTTCACCGGCCAGGGCTGGTAGTGCACGCCGCCGTGCGGTGCGGCAGCCAGCTTCTGACTCCAAGCTTCGCGCATGGTGACCTTGTGCTCGACATAGACGGCGGCCGGTCCCGTCCAGGTGCGCAGTTCGGATTCGGACACCTTGCCGCGGAGATAGTCCATGCCGAGCTGGGCGATCAGCGCGGCACTGGGCAGCATCTCGGTGACGCCGTAGGGCTGGTAGAAATCGCCGCAGCCGGCTCCCTGCTGCATGGTGTCGGTTTCGGGCGCACACACCGCCCGAACAAAATCCCCCGTGGCGGAGGAGCCGCAGCAGAGGCATCCGCCGAGCTGCGGGTGCACGAGCAGGCCGTGGCCGGCGAGCGCGTGCGGTTCGATCCAGCCGAACAGGACCGCAGGAAAGCCGGTGACGCGCCGGGCGAGCACGTTGAGGTCGTGCTCCTCGTTCCAGTGGCCAATGGTGGAGACAACGAGATCGGCTTTTAGAAAAACGTCGGGCGTCCCCTGCCAAACATCGGCCCAACTTTTGGAATGAGGGGTGATGTCGAGGTGCGGGAGCTGCTCAAGCAGGTCCTCGGCAAGGTTCGCGCTCTTGCCCCCGCCCACTCCCCCGGTGCCGAGCACATGGCGGCCGGCATTTTCCCAGCCGAATGTTTCGGGATCGATGAGATGCAATTTGCCGACACCAGCCTTGGCCAACTGGTGCGCAAGATAGCCCCCGAGCGAGCCGCAACCGGCGAGGACAACCGTCTTATTTTGGAATGGATGGCCGGACCCGCCGCGACTGTGGACCTGTTCATGGGTGCCCAGGCTAGTGCGCAGGCGCTTGATCTGGGTCGAGGCAAGCTGGTTGCGACCGCGGGAGATTGCGAGTTGGGCCGTCACGGTGCCCTTGCGGAAGCCAGAATAAATCGACCGTTGGAACGCGAGCCGGCATTCAGGATACCTGGCTCCGACAGCGAGGATCTTGCCGTCGTAGGGGAACGTGATGACGACCAGCCCGGGCCCCATGCCGGCAGCGCAGTGCTCGGCGACGGCGGCCTGCACGGCCGCGTCATGCTTGGCCGCAAGGGCGAGCAGATCGGCGATGCTGCGGGGAAACTCGGCGGGAATCAGCGGCTGCGGTAGACGAAGAATTGGGGCGGTGATCGTCTTCCGTTCCTTGCCCGGCGTCTTCGCCCAGTTGTTGACCCACGTGACGATCGCCTTGGCGTCGATGCCCACGTAGCTGTGATCTCTGGCTTGGTAGGCCGCGACGGTGGCGGCCGTGGCCGGGAGCTCGGAAATCAAGTGGAGGCTGGCGAGGCCGGCGTCGCGGTCGGGCCAGTAGTTCTGGATTTCGCGGAAGAAGTCCGCGGGATCAGGCGAACCGAGAACCTTTTCCGCGCGGGCCAAGGTTTCGTTGAGGACGCCCTCCACGTCCATGGCGTTGAACTCGGTGCCGTTGTTGAAGAGGCAGAGGAGCCCGTCCGGCTCAACGTGCGGAATGACGCCATAATATTGGCTGGCCGGCGACACCTGTAGCCGCGGCGGTGAGACCGGGTAGGATTTAGGCAGGAGAAGATCCAGCGCGAAGGACTGCCCGCCGAACGTCGCCTTGAGCGGATACCTCCGGCGGAAGCGCCCGCTGATGTTGGTGCCATCGGCGGGCAGGCCGCGGCCACGCAGCCAGGATTCGGCGCGGGCCGCGGCAGCGTCGAAACGTGCCTGGATCGGGTCGCTCACTTAGCCGAACTTGGATTGGGTTTTGGTGGCGGCCTCGGACGGCACCACCGACACGATGCCGCGAGTTTCGTCGTTGGCGTCGTCCTCCTTGTCGTAACTGTCGAAGAAGCCGTCGGTCTGGAAGACCCAGTCCCAGGCCTCGCGGGCGGCCTTCTTGGTGCAGTTGTAGTTGTGGAGGACGGCGAGCTTTTCGAGGGCCTCGCCGATGCGCTTGCGAAGTTCGAGCATGTTGGCGTCCTCGGCACCCTTGGTCAGCTTATCACGGGGCACCTTGGTCTGGGCACGGTTCTCGACCTCGAGGCTGGTCGTGAGGCGGGTCTTGAGTTTGGAGAGGAGCCAGTAAAAAGCCTCGTCGTCGCGGAGGTAGGTGGTCGGAAAATTTTCCTCGACCAGCATGGTGAGCTTGAGGCCGTTGGGCATGTCCCACTTCTTCCCGCGGCTGCGGGCGAAGCGCTTGAGGAGCCGGGTGCAGCGGCGGAACTGGCTGCCGGCTTCCTCACGCACCTTGTTGAGCTCCTTCACCCGGTCGAGGATCCAGACATTGATCTCGGTGGGATTGGAGGCGACCCAGCCGTTCTCGCCGGCGAGTTCCTGGCGCTCGGTGTTCTTGCCTTCGTCGAACTTTCGGTAGCAGGGGATGTCGACGTGGTAGCCCTCCTCGTAGTAGACGCGGATCGCGTTGCTGCGGATCTCCGGCTCCTTGTTGAAGGTATGGTTCTTCTTGATGGCGGCCAAGACCATCTTCTGGGTCTGGAGCGCAGTCATCTTGGTGCCGTCGTCGTTGACAAGATCCTCGGCGTAGAACCAGACGCCGTCGTCGATGTCGTAGTCGGAATCCTTCTCCTGGACGATAAGGTTGGCCGCCATCGATCCCTGTTCGATGAAGTGCTTGTCGTTGATGCGGATTTTGTCCGGCAGGTTTTTCTTGAGCCGGTTGCGGTTGGCTTCGCGGCTGGCGTAGAGGTCATCCTTCTTCCACTGGGGAAGCCGGACCTTCTTGTCTTCGTATTCAGTGAGCTGGTTGTTGTAGTTATACATGGTCGTTACGGGTTATTGGATTACTGTTTAAAGTTCTTGGCGTAGAGCGCCCAGTCGACGGCGGGGACGTTGCCCTGCTTTTGCAATTTGCTGAGCAGGCGGAAGAGGAAGAAAATCAGGCAGTTCGCAGGGCCGCTGCGGACGCCGGTGTCGGCCTGGTCGAAGTGATCGAAGGAGCCGTGCTGCAACGCCAGGACGCAGTCGATGCGCCGGCCGTCGGTCAGCGCCTTCATCGCCTTCGTGAACGCGGGTGCGGCAAGCCCCTCCTTCCATGAAGATTTGGGAGCGATGATCCCGGCGATCACCTTGATGGGCTCGGTTTTCTTCATGCCGCCGCCTTGCACGCGGAATTCCCCCGAGGTGACCTTGAGGCGGCGCACGGAGGCGGCCTTTGCGCCGGCGTAGGCCAGCTTGGCGGCGTCGACGACGGGCTTCAGCTCGAACACGGCGTAGACCGCCTCGGCTGGGACATACCTGTGGCCCTTTTGATCCAGAAGCGTCGGCGTGTAATACCGATCGTATACGACCACGTCGATCTGGTCGCTAGTGTGTCCTTCGCAATCGATGACAATGGCCGAGTCCACCTGGTAGCGGGCGGGCAGATAGGCGCGCAAAATCTCGATGATGTGCTGCTCGGTGATGTCGCCATACTTGCCGTCATGGGTGACGCTGGCGGCGGCGAGGTTAAGCTTGCTGAGCAGGTCCTGCTGCTGGAGCGCAAATGCGCGGCGCAGGAACTCCTCGCCCTTGGACTCGGACAGGCGCTTGGCTTTGGATTTCATGTGGGGAGTGAAGAAATGCGGAAAAGCCGGCAGGCCGGTTCCGGAGGAACCGACCGTGCGCCGACGGAGCTGGAATTGTCGGGGTGAGGGCTGCTTTTGAGGTTAGCCCCGGGGGGGACAGTTGTCGTTGCCATAGCTGTTCTTTTCACGGATCCGGCCGTCGCGGCCGTGGATCACGACCTCGCTCTGCTTGTTCTGCGCGACGTTGCGGGCGGCGCTGATGGCGCCCGACTGGGTGGCGTGCACCGAGGTATCGCGGGAGTTACCGGCGCCGTGAACGGCCCAGTTGCCATTGCGGGGCAGGACGTGTTGATTGTTGTTCTTGGACATGGTGGGTAGGTCTGAGGAAGGTGTGATTTGGGTTACACACCCACTATACACCCGAAATACGGGCTCGCCGGACAAAGTATTGTCGGCAAATCTCAGCACCAGCGGAGCTTGGGCCACTCTGCCCATCCCACACCATGGCCCATAATCTTCGCACCAAGCCGGCCGCGTTCGCGCGGCTGAAGGAATTGCAGTGGAACCGCTATGGGCGGTGCCACGAGGTCGTTCAAGACTTCATTAAGCACCGGAAAAAGATTTCCGCGCACCCGCAGGCGGATGCCATCTGGCGACTGTTCGACTGGATGCTTTGCCCGCTGACGTTCTGGGCCCTCGACTACCTCGGGTTCTCGAAGCACGTTCTCGATCTGATCAAGCGGAAGCAGGCATTCGAGGCGGATGAAATCCTGCTGTTGAAGCTGATTGAGCCGGTGCCGGCGGAGTTCGCGCAGAGTCAGGTCAGTGAATACGAGAAAACGGTAGTCAAGGGCCTCTACGACCGGATCATGAAGAAGCCCAAGAAATTCGAGCAAGTGGACCTAGTGCGTTCGAAGGACGTAGGGCTCCACACTTGTTGGAACCAGATCAAGAGCCGCTTCCCGGTTGCGAAGTATCGCAGCCCGGCCGGGGTGGTGCGCCGACACCTTACGAAGGAGCGGAACTTCGACTGCCACGACAAGTTTGCGTGGAAGACGCGGCGCCAGCGGTTTCGCGTCATGCTCGACGCGCTCTGTTATCGACACTGCCTCTATGGCTTCGAGCAGGACAAGCCGTTGCTGTTGAAGGTTAGCGTCAACCCGACGCCGCACGGCACCATGATTTTTGTCCCGAAACACATGAGCTTGGACGGGGCCCGCGACCTAGACTGGAAGGCTATCGGACAGATCCACCGGGCACATGGCACGCGCAAGCAGGGCACGGCGCTTTCGAGCAAGCGCATCCTGCGGGAGGCGCAGCGTGAGCAGGCCCTCATCCTTGATGCCATGGCCAGGAAGAAGAAGTTCAAGGGAGAGGGCCGACTGCAATACATCCTGCGCGAAATGAAGCTGGATATCAAACGGACGAGTTGGATGAAAAGCCTACTGCGCGAACGTCCCATCCGCTAACCGTTGCGACCATGCACAGCGACAAGATGGGGGAACTAGTATATTCGCCGACCGACCTGATCCGCTTCATGGAATCACCGCTCGCGTCGTGGATGGAGCGACTATAACGGGCAGTAGGCGGTTTGGTTCCCACTACGCCAAATTTCTTCCGGGACGGAGAAATCTGGTGTGCGTGCTGGTGTCCAATCCTGTTTTTCGACACCGATAAGATTCGCACCCCCTGATTCTCAGAGGCGCTGCAATTTGGAGATGCGGGGCAGAATTAAGATCCACTCTTCCCGGAACTCATTTGGCTTTGAGCAGATCGAATCGGCGGCGCTGTTCGTCCAAGGGGAGATCGGCGAGCGGCAACAGTTGGTTGAGACTGAAGCGCCGCACCTCGCGCTCTGTAGTGAGATTGAGCAGGTGAGCTTGGATTTCGTCGGCGAGCAATAGCAACTTCAGGTGCTGGGTGACCGAGGCCGGGGAAAGGTTCTCTTCCTTGGCCAGCTGGAGGCGTTTCAGACCGGGTTCGTTGTCCAGTCGGCGCTGCCAAGCGCGCGCCCGGTGAATCGCGTGCTGCGCCGGCTTGATCGGGGCTGCGGGTTGGCGGCGGCGCACACCGAGTTCACAGGGGAAGGGCGTCACAATCCGGACCGGCACCGCGCTGCCGGCCGAGCCGAGCGAGACGTCGAGCGCGAGGGAAAGCGGGCGCTGCGGAGCACGAGCCACCGTGTCGCGTTGCTCGATCACCAGCCGTTCCTCCATGCCTTCGATGAGGCGCTCGATCCGCAGCTTGAGTCGCAATTCTAAGCTCCGCGTGCCCGGCGGCTGATCGGCAGCCGGTTTCGCGGGGCGAACCTCGACGCGAACCAAGAAGAGGGTCACCAAGTCGCGCTGCTGATCTTGGGCAAGCTGCGGGAACAATTCCGCGAAACGAGCGAGCGAGTGCCGGATGCGTTCGGCATCATGTCCACCTTTCTCACATTCTGAAAGTTCGGCCTGAACGCGCTCACGGTCGACGATGAGGTGCTGGCGGGTGACTTGCAGGCTCTCGGCTTCCTCGCGCAGAGCGTCGGTCAACGCGGCGACCCCGCCTTGGGCGATGGCTTTTGCGCAATTGCGGATCTGGGCACCGTTGTCGGCGAGTTGTTGCTCCAGCTCGGTGAGTTGATTCCGCACCACGGTGCGGTCGCGTTGGCCGCAGCTGCGGAGATTTTCCAACGTCGCCTCGATCACGTCGGGGTGGCGGCTGCATTCGCCGAGGAATCCGAGCACCGCCAATTCCAGCGGACCCGCGGCGACATGCCTCACCGGGCAGGCCGCATCGCCCCGCTCCTTGTGCAGCTTCCCGCAGGTGTAGTAGCGGTAGGGCTTGCCGGTCGGGTCGAGCTTGCCGCTGGCGTTGGGGATCAGCGCGCGACCGCAGCAGCCGCAATGAGCGAGTCCCTTGAGAACATGGAAGTGTTTGTCGCGGGAGGAAAAGCGCCGCGCGGGCGGGTTGATCCGCTTGTTGATGGCGGCGTTCGCCTGCTCCCAAAGCTCCGGCGAGACGAGCGCGGCATGCTGGCCGGGGAATTCCTGTCCGTTCATCCGGACCTTGCCGGCGTAGAGCGGGCGCGTAATCAGCCGGCGCAGGATGTCGGTGCGAAAGCGCTTCTGGCCGATGTTCAGTCGCTCGCCGTTCCGCCGCTGGTGGTAGCGGGGGCGCGTCCGGATGCCCTCGTCGTTGAGCGTGTTCGCAATCTGCGCGAGACCCGTCAACCGGGCGGCCATTTCGAAGATGCGCACGATCACGGCGGCCTCCGCTGGCTCCGGGCTCAAGCCTTGGAGCGTTTCGTCGTAACGGTAACCATAGGGTACGAGTCCGCCGGTCCAGTAGCCGCGTTTGGCCTGCTCGTTGAGCTTGATGCGGATCTTCTCGGCGGTGTTGAGCCGCTCGTATTCCGCCACGCTCATGAGGAGGTTGTTTTTCAGCCGACCGGAGGGGGACTCGTCGGTCAGGTCCTCGGTTGGGCTCACGAGTTTGCAGCGGTGCTTGTGGAGGAAAGCGCGGAACGGGCCCCACTCGTCGGTGCTGCGCAGGACACGCTCGAGTTTGAAGATCAGCACGACCTTCACCTCGCCGGCCTCGATCTGGCGCATGAGCGCCCGGATGCCGGGGCGGTTCATCGAACTGCCCGAGTAGGCCGGGTCGGAAAAGCATGCGACCTCGAACCAGCCGTCGGCTGCGTGCTTCGCGATGTGCTCGCGGCAGATGACGGCCTGGCTTTCGCAGGAATCGAAGCGCCCGCCGACCTGATTGGCGGTCGAGACGCGGGTGTAGATCGCCACCGGCACGGTGGTCGGGACATGGGTAGGCAGGGACTGAATCGCTGACATTTTGGACTCCTCCAAGGGTTGATGTGGAGGGCGATCCAATTGGCCTCACCCAGTCGTTTCCGACTCATGGAAGTATCGCACACGCGCCGAAAAAATCACGCGCGGAATTTTAGAGGTCACTCGGCGAAGCGTCTGCGGCGGTGCCGAGATTCGCTCCGGCGCGAAGGTATTTTCCGAACTTATCCTGCGGCCCGAAAACGCACCCCTCTCAGCGAATGTTGCCTCTCAGCGAGTTGGCTCGATTTTAGCGCCATCGCGCTCGGTTCGAACCTAACCGAAAGTGGCGGAGAGGGGGGGATTCGAACCCCCGATACCTTGCGGTATACGCGCTTTCCAAGCGCGCGCATTCGACCACTCTGCCACCTCTCCAGTGACCAAGCGAACGGCGACTAAGCGGAGTCCTTTTGCGTCGGTCAACGGAAATTCCTGCGCCGCGTTTTCGCTCGCCGCCACCGCCCCGGACCCGCCCCCCAGCCGAACCCCCGCATTGCCTTCGCGGGCCGCTTCCCCACTCTCCCGGCCAACCCCACCCCACGCGCATGGCCCGCACTCGTATCGTCATCATCGGCGGAGGCTTTGGCGGCGTGCAATGCGCCCGCACCCTGCGCCGCGCCCTCCGGCGCAATGACGCCGAGATCATCCTCTTCAACCGCGAGAACCACCTCGTCTTCAGCCCGCTCCTCGCCGACGCCGTCGGCTCCTCGCTCAACCTCCAGGACGTCATCGTCCCGCTCCGCCAGCTCCTCCCCGGCGTCATCTGCCGCACCGAGGATGTCCTCCACGTCGACCTCGACGCGCGCCAGATCGAGTTCGAGGGCCCCGACGGCGCGCTCCGCCGCCTGCCCTACGACCACGTCGTCCTCGCCTGCGGCAACATCTCCAACCTCAACGTCGTGCCGGGCATGGCCGACCACGCGTTCCCGTTGAAGACCGTCGGCGACGCCGCCGTCCTCCGCACGCAGGTGCTCCAGCAACTCGAGCGCGCCGAGGTCTGCGAGGATCCGGAGAAACGGAAATGGCTCTGCTCCTTCGTCGTCGTCGGCGGCGGCTACAGCGGCGTCGAGTCGGCCGGCGAGATCAACGACCTCGTCCGCGGCAGCCTGCATTTCTACCCGCACATCCGGCCCGACGACGTCACCGTCACGCTCATCCATTCCCGCGACCAGCTCCTGCCCGAGATCAGCCCGCCGCTGCGCGAGTTCGCGCGGCAGAAGATGCAGGAGGCCGGCGTCACCATGCGCCTCAACAGCCGCGTCCAGCTCGCCACCGGCGACGGCGTGGGCACGGACCGCGGCTTCGTCCGCGGCGGCACCATTGTCTGCACCATCGGCAGCACCACCGCGCCGATCGTCGAGCGCCTCGCCGCGCCGAAGGAAAAGGGCCGCCTCGCCACCGCGCCCGACCTGCGCCTCCGCGGCCGCGCCGACGCGTGGGCCGTGGGCGATTGCGCCAGCATCCTCAACGCGCACGACGGCCAGCCCTCCCCGCCCACCGGCCAGTTCGCCGAGCGCCAGGGCCGCCAATGCGCGGAGAACATCGTCCGCGTCCTCCGCGGCGAAGCAACGCGCCCCTTCTCCTTCCGCGTGCTCGGGCAGCTCTGCTCCATCGGCGGACACAGCGCCGTGGCCGAGATGTTCGGCCTCCGGCTGAGCGGATTCCTCGCGTGGTTCGTCTGGCGCGGCGTCTATCTCTTCAAGCTCCCGACGTGGGGCCGCCGCATCCAGGTCGGCGCCGACTGGGCCTGGCTGCTGCTCTTCCCGCGCGACCTCGCGCACCTCCGCACCGACACCACCGAACGCGTCACGCACGCGCACTTCGAGCCGGGCGACTTCATCATGAAGCAGGGCGACCCGCCGACGAACTTCTACGTCATCGAGCGCGGCGAGGTGGAGATCCTCCGCGCCACCCTCGACCGCCCGGAGGGCGAAGTCATCGCCACGCTCGGCCCGGGCAGCTTCTTCGGCGAACAGGCGTTGATCAACAACCAGCCCCGCTCCGCCTCCGTCCGCGCCCGCACGCCGCTCGACGTCGTCGTCATGGGCCGCAACGTCTTCACGACCATCTCGAAATCCCTCGCCCCGCTGCGCGCCGCGCTCACCGCCGCCATCACGCGCCGCGCCGGCACGTTCTGGCAGGAGCGCCCGCAGGCCCTCGCCGCGCTGCGCAGCTTCCACCTCGCGGATTGCATCGAGCCCGCGCCGCAACCGCTCCTCCGCCCCACCGACACGCTGCGCGCCGTCACGCGCCACTTCGCCGCCTCGGAGGAGAATCTCTACTACGTCGTCGACGCCTCCGACCGCCTCGCGGGCCTCGTGACGCTGACCGATGTCATCCGCGTCCAGGCCAACGGCGCGCCGCCCGACACGCCCGTGACGGAGTTCATGGCCGCGCAACCGATCGCCGTCCTCGCCGACGACACCGCCGTCGTCGCCGCCTCGGCGTTCCGCGAGCACGGCTTCAAGACCCTGCCTGTCATCGCCGACCGCGAGTCACGCCGCGTCGTCGGCACGATCCGCGCGCGGCGCCTCATCGCGCGCCTGCTCGACACGCTCCCGCCGACGGGCCCGGTCGCGTAGCGCAGCGTCCCGCCTGCGCCACTTTCCGCTCGCCGCTGGCCGCTTGCGCCGCGCGCAAACGTCCGCACGCTCGGCGGCATGTGGATTTCCCGCGTTCAGCTCTTTTCGGGCGCCGTGATCCTGTCGTCGCTCGGCTACCTCGTCGGCGCGCTGCTCACGCCGCCGGCCCGCCCCGGACTCGTCTCCACCCACGCCACCCGCGCCGCCGCCGAGGCGCGCGCCGTCACGCCGCGCCCCGACCTGCGCGAGGACGAGCGCCACACCATCGAACTCTTCGAGCGCGCGTCGCGCTCCGTCGTCTTCATCACGACGCTCGCCGTCCAGGCCGATTTCTTCTCCCGCTACGCCAGCGAGGTCCCCGTCGGCTCCGGCTCGGGTTTCGTGTGGGATGACCAGGGCCACATCGTCACCAACTACCACGTCATCCAGCGCGCCGAGATCGCGCGCGTGACGATGGCCGACGGCAACACCTACGAGGCGCGCCTCGTCGGCACGGCGCCGGAAAAGGACCTCGCCGTCCTCCGCATCGACGCGCCCGCCGCCGAGCTCCGCCCGCTCGCGCTCGGCACGTCGTCCAACCTCCGCGTCGGCCAGAGCGTCTATGCCATCGGCAATCCCTTCGGCCTCGATCAGACCCTCACCACCGGCATCATCAGCGCGCTCGGCCGCGAGATCGAATCGCTCGCACAGCTGCCCATCCGCGGCTGCATCCAGACCGACGCCGCCATCAACCCCGGCAACTCCGGCGGCCCGCTCCTCGATTCCGCCGGCCTGCTCATCGGCGTGAACACCCAGATCGCCACCACGTCCGGCGCCTCCGCCGGCGTCGGGTTTGCGATCCCCGTCGACGAGGTCAATTGGGTCGTGCCCGATCTCATCCGTAACGGCCGCCTGCTCCGCCCCACGCTCGGCGTGCAACTGGCCGACCCGAGCATCGAGCGCCGCCTGCGCATCGACGGCGCGCTCATCGTCGAGGTCGTGCGCGGCAGCGGCGCCGCCGCGGCCGGACTCCAGCCGACGCTCCGCGGCCGCAACGGCCGCATCCAGCTCGGCGACGTCATCACCGCCATCGACGGCCGCCCGGTCCGCTCCTCCGCCGACGTCCCGCTCGCCCTCGAACGCCGCCAAGCCGGCGACACCGTGCGCCTGAAGGTCCGCCGCGGCCGCGACGACGTCGAAGTCGACGTGAAGCTCAGCGCCCCGCGCTGAGCATCGAATCTGCCTTCAAGGTAGGGCGGGACCGCTGGGCCCGCCGCGACCCCGCTGCGACATTCGCGGCGCACCGGGCCGGTGCGCCCTACCGATCTGTCCGACCAGCGAATATTAATGGTAGGGCGAACCGTCCCCGGTGAGCCGCGGCCCGCTTCGGTTGTAGCCGGGCTCGCTGAGCCCGGTCCGGGTCGCCGACCCCGCTGCATTCCGCGCGAAACACAGTCGCGCCCAACCCCATCCGACACAGCGCGCCTCCGCGCGGCGGTGACTCAAAGTCTGTTTGCCAAACCAGACCCCTCCGGTAGCTTCACCGGCTCACTCGCCGGCGATGAACGATCTCTCCGACCTCTACCAGTCCGTCATTCTGGACCACAACCGCCGCCCGCGGAACCGCGGCAAGTTGCCCACGGCCAACCGCGTCGCGCACGGCGACAACCCGACCTGCGGCGACCAGTGCAGCGTGTTCATCCGCCTCGACGGCGACCGCATCGGCGACATCAGCTTCGACGGCTCCGGCTGCGCCATCTCGCAGGCCAGCGCCTCGCTCATGACGACCCAGCTCAAGGGCAGGACCGCCGCCGAGGCCGAGCAGCTCTACGGGCAGTTCCACCACATCGTCACCACCGGCGAACCGCCCGAGGAGATCAACGACCTCGCCGCCTTTGCCGGCGTCCACGCCTTCCCGGCCCGCATCAAGTGCGCCACCCTCGGCTGGCACGCGGCCCTCAACGCCCTCAAGGGCGACTCCACCCCGGCCACCACCGAGACCCACAAGGACTGACGCCCCCAAGTTCTCTCCCGCCCACACCTACTCGTAATCCTAATCGTAATCGTAATCTCCTCCCCACTCCCTTCACTCCGCTCGACAGCGAAAGTTCCCGAGTCCGACGGAAACGAGATTAAGAGTAAGATTAGGATTAGGAGAACGATTGAAAAAATGTCCCTCGACCTCGCCAGAATCCGCGCCGACTTCCCGATCCTGCACCAGCAGGTCAACGGCCACCCGCTCGTCTACCTCGACAACGGCGCCACGTCGCAGAAGCCCCGCGCGGTCATCGATGCGCTCGTCCGCTACTACGAGCGCGACAACGCGAACGTCCACCGCGGCCTCCACGCGCTCTCGATGCGCGCCACCGACGCCTACGAGGGCGCCCGCGCGCGCGTGGCGAAGTTCATCAACGCCGCCGATCCCGCCGAGATCATCTTCACGCGCGGCACGACCGAGAGCATCAACACCGTCGCCCGCAGCTGGGGCCACGCGCACCTGAAGCCCGGCGACGTCGTGCTCACGACCGAGTTCGAGCACCACTCCAACCTCGTGCCGTGGCAACAGGCCGCGAAGGCCGTCGGCGCCACGTTGAAATACGTGCCGCTCCTCGGCGCCGACGGCGAGGGCGGCCTCGACCTCGCCGCGCTCGACACGCTGCTCACGCCGCAGGTGAAGCTCTTCGCCTTCACCCACAGCTCGAACACCCTCGGCACGGTCACGCCCGCCGCCGAACTCTGCCGCCGCGCCCGCGCCGTCGGGGCGGTGACGGTGATCGACGCCGCGCAATCCATCGGCCACGGCCCGCTCGACGTGCAGGCCATCGGCTGCGACTTCCTGGCCTTTTCCGCGCACAAGATGTGCGGCCCCACCGGCATCGGCGTCCTCTACGGCCGCCGCGCGCTGCTGGAAAAACTCGCCCCCGACGAGACCGGCGGCGGCATGGTCGTGCAGGTCACCTACGACGGCGCGACCTGGAAGCCCGCGCCGGAGCGCTTCGAGGCCGGCACGCCCAACGTCGCCGGCGCCATCGGCCTCGGCGCGGCCTGCGATTACCTCGACGCCGTCGGCCGCGAAGCCATCGCCGCGCACGACGACGCGCTCATCCGCTACGCGATGGAGCGGTTGTCCGCGCTCCCCGGCATCCGCATCATCGGCCCGCGCGCCGGCCAGCCGCGCAACGGGCTCGTGAGCTTCGCCTTCGAAAACGTGCACGCGCACGACGTCGTGACCTTCGCCAATGAGGACGGCATCGCCCTGCGCGGCGGCCACCACTGCAACCAGCCGCTCATGCGCAAGCTCGGCCTCGCCTCGACGACCCGCGCCAGCTTCTACCTCTACAACACCGAGGAGGAGGTCGACCGCCTCGTCGCCTCGCTCCGCAAGATCCAGAAGTTCTTCGCCGGCTGACTCGTCCGATCCGGCCATAGTAGCGGGAGCTTCCAGCTCCCGCCCTTCGCCGCCTTTGCTCCAAAACGGGAGCAGGATGCTCCCGCTACCTTGGGGGCACACGCCTGAGTCCGCCCAATAAACGGCAAAGGATGCGCAGCCCCTTCGGCCCCGTTCGGTTACGCTGTGCCCCATCATGGTGTCTCCACGCTACACCGTCCTTCCCACCGTCGAACCCGCCCTCGAGCTGGTTCGCAAATACAACATCCCGGGTCCGCGCTACACGTCCTACCCGACCGCACCGCAATTCTCGGATGCGATCGACCGCTACGCGCTGCTCACGGAGATCCGCCGCGACAACGCCGACGCCTCGACGCCGCTCTCGCTCTATTTCCACCTGCCGTTCTGCGAGACGCTTTGCTGGTATTGCGGTTGCAACACCGTCATCACCCGCCGCCGCGCCTCGGCCGGCGAATACGTCGACCTCCTCATCAAGGAGATCGAGCTCACCGCGCCGCTGATCGACCGCTCGCGTCCGGTGACGCAGCTCCACTTCGGCGGCGGCACGCCGACCTTCCTGCCGCCGGCCGAGATCGACCGCCTCGCCGCCGCCATTCACGCGCATTTCACGTTTTCCGCCGACGCCGAGATCTCCGTCGAGATCGACCCGCGCCGCCTGACCAAGGAGCACGTCGACGCCTTCCGCCGCCTCGGCTGCAACCGCGCCTCGCTCGGCGTGCAGGACACCAACCCCGAGGTGCAGGTCGCCATCCACCGCTGGCAGCCGCTGGCGATGACCCTGCAGGCCATCGAGTGGCTGCGCGCGGCCGGTTACCAATCCGTCTCCGTCGACCTCATCTACGGCCTGCCGCTCCAGACGCCGGAGTCGTTCGCCAAGACCGTCGACGAGGTCATCGGCCTCAATCCCGACCGCCTCGCCGTCTTCAGCTACGCGCACGTCCCGTGGATCAAGCCCGCGCAGAAGATCTTCGACCAGCGCCAGCAGCTCCCGTCCACCGAGGCCAAGCTCACGATGCTGATGACGGCCTCGCACAAGCTCGTCGCCGCCGGCTATGCCACCATCGGCATGGACCACTTCGCCCGCCCGGACGACGAGCTCGCCGTCGCCTTCCGCGAGGGCACGCTGCACCGCAACTTCCAAGGCTACACCACCCGCGCCGGCGCCTCGCTCTACGGTTTCGGCATGTCGTCGATCTCGCAGACCGACGGTTCGTTCCGCCAGAATTACAAGGAACTCCCCGACTACGAGGCCGCGATCAAGGAAGGCCGCCTGCCGATCGAGCGCGGCTACCTGCTCAGCGAGGACGACAAGCGCCGCCGCACCATCATCACTGACCTCATGTGCGCCCGCGGCCTGGATTTCGCCGTCCTGACGCGGAAGCTCGGCCACGACTTCGCGACGAACTACGCCGCCGAACTCGCCTCGCTCGACGACCTCGCCGCCGACGGCCTGCTCGAGCGCACGGCAGGCCGCGTGTCGATCACCCAGCTCGGCCTGCTCTTCCTCCGCATCATCGCGATGCGCTTCGACGCCCACCTCGAGAAGAAGCGCACGGGATTCTCGAAGGTGGTGTGACGTCTACAAAGTAGCGGGAGCTTCCAGCTCCCGGCGATCGCCGAGCGGGAGCAGGATGCTCCCGCCACAATGGATTCTCCCCATGCCCTACCGCATCAGCAAAACCTTTGAGATCGAAAGCGGCCACCTGCTCAGCAAGCACCCGGAAAAATGCCGCTTCCCGCACGGCCACAGCCGCCGCGTCGAAGTCGTGCTCGCCGCCGACACCCTCGACGCGAATGACATGGTCTGCGACTTCAAGGCCGTGAAGCGCCTGCTCCACGCCTTCCTCGAGCGCTGGGACCACGCCCTCGCCATCAACGCCGCCGACCCCCAATACGCCTACTTCAAGCAGACCTACGGCGAACGCGTCATCGTCTTCGACCAGGCCGATCCGACGAGCGAGGTGATGGCCAAGGCGATCTTCGACGAGCTCACCGCCCGCCTCGCCGACGAGGCCCTGCGCGCCGGCGACTATCCGATCCGCCGCGCCGTCCGCGTCGAGCGCGTGCGCGTGACCGAGACCAGCTCGAGCTGGGCCGAATACGCACCCTGAAGGCGATCAGGTGGAACGCGTTGACCCCAACGCGTTCTCTGGCGAGCGGGGATGCACCAGCGCGTTGAGGTCAACGCGCTCCACCACCGGCTCCCGCCCCGCCCCCGCCGCCCGACCCGCCGCCGCGACCGTCCGCCCCTGCGGGATTGTCGGCCGGCCCGGTTCTGTCATTCCTCGGCGCCGTGAACACCCCCGCTGATGACGCCGCGATCCTCGCGATCGAACGCCCGCACCCCGACCTCTGGAAGTATTACCTGCTCGGTTGCGTGGCGATCCCGCCCCTCTTCCCGTTCCTCGTGCTGCCGGCCTGGTTCCGCTACAGCACGATGCGCTACCAGTTCACCGACGAGGGCATCTCGATGCGCTGGGGCATCCTCTTCCGCCGCGAAGTCATCATCCACTACGCGCGCATCCAGGACATCCACCTCCGCTCAAACGTCGTCGAGCGCTGGCTCGGCCTCGCGCGCGTGCTCGTGCAGACCGCCAGCGGCAACGCCGGCGCCGAGATGACGCTCGAGGGTCTCAAGGAATTCGAGGCCGTGCGCGACTTCCTCTACGCGCGCATGCGCGGCGTGAAGGACGGCCATCCGGTCCGCAGCGCCGCCCATCCGTCGCACGCCGGCACCGCCGCGGTTTCCGCCGCCGACCAGCAGGAACTCGCCGCCGCCCTGCGCGAGGTCGCCGCCGAGCTCCGCGCGACGCGCGAGGCGCTCGAGTCCCACCGCCCTTCCGCCTGAGGAGCCCCGCGCCATGCTCAACTGGATCCGTCCCCGGCTGCTCAAGTTCCTCCGCGTGCCCCACGACCCGACGCCGCCGCTCGGCGCGCCGGGCTCGGTCAAAGTGTTCCGCGCCGGCCGCAAATTCTACTTCGTCGGCTTCGCCCGCTGGATCTTCACCCAGATCGGCGCCGTGGTCGGCATCGTATTTTCGCTGCTGTTCATCTCGCATCTGCGCGACGAGTTCGAAGCCATTCGCAACGCACCGCCTCCGCCGCCCGCGGCCGCAGCCGGCGCCAATCCCGCGCCCGCGGCCGCGCCGACTCCGCCGCCTCCGGCCGAAACGAGCGCGGCCACGGCGGATAACCCGCCGACCGAGAAAAAGAGCCGGCGCATCCGCACCCGGAAGGATGGCGAAAAGCGCTTCCACGAGGCCGTGCGCCGGTATGCGCCGGCTTGGACGATGGATGCCGTGGCGGTGTTCGAGTTTCTCGCCATCGCCGGCTTCCTCGCCTCGCTGCCCTTCACCTACGCGGCTGTGCGGCTCGATTGGGAATTGCGCTGGTATATCGTCACCGACCGCAGCCTCCGCATCCGCGCCGGCATCTGGTCGCTGCAGGAATCCACGATGAGCTTCGCCAACATCCAGCAGGTCGAAGTGCGGCAGGGCCCGCTCCAGCGCCTGCTCGGCATCGCCGATCTGCGCGTGCAATCGGCCGGCGGTGGCGGCGGCGAGATGAAAGGCCACCAGATGGAGGACTCGCTCCACACGGGGGTCTTCCACGGCGTCGACAACGCGCACGAGATCCGCGACCTCATCCTCGATCGCCTGAAGAAATTCCGCGCCGCCGGCCTCGGCGACCCCGAGGACCACCACGCTGAAACCGCTCCCGCCGTGGCGGGCGTATCCGCCGCCGAAGCCACGACGCCCGTGGTGCACGCCCCCGCGTCCGCCACCGGCACCGCGCACGACGCCCTCGCCGCCGCCCGCGCCCTGCTCGAAGAGGCCCGCGCCCTGCGTCGCGCCGTGACGTGACGGCCCGGTGGGTCGCGCGCCAGCGCGCAACCCACAGCGGACTCGTTTCGCATTGCTCCACCACCCTCTTGGAGGGCCGAGCTCCGCGAGGCCGCGAACGTGACAACGCGCTCGGACAACGGCCTCTCAGAGCTCGGCCCTCCACTCCGGCGGCGGCGCTTCGCCGCTTAACCGCGCTTGAGCTTCAGCAGGCGCTCGCCGGCGGCGTGGAGCGTTTCGTGTTTCTTCGCGAAGTTGAGCCGCACGTAGCGGTGCTCGGGCGTGTGGAAGAACACCGAACCGGGCACCGGCGCGACGCCGATCTCCTGCGTCATCCAGTGCGCGAACTCGACGTCGTTGGCGTAGCCGAAGGGCGAGACGTCGAGCATGACGAAATACGCGCCCTGCGGTGTCGTGTAGCGCAGGCCGGTGCGGTCGAGGTAGCCGAGGAAGATGTCGCGCCGCTCGGCGTATTCGGCGGCGAGGCTGGCGTAATACGACGCCGGCATCCGCAGGCCGGCGACGATGGCGTGCTGCAGGGGCGCGGCGGCGCCGACGGTGAGGAAATCGTGCACCTTGCGCCCGTGCGCCACGAAGGCCGGCGGCGCGAAGAGGTAGCCGAGCCGCCAGCCGGTGATGGCAAAGGTCTTCGAGAGCGAGCTGCACAGGATCGTGCGCTCGGCCATGCCGGGCAGCGCGGAGAGGTAGGTGTGCGTGTGCGGGGCGAAGACGATGTGCTCGTAGACTTCGTCGGTGATGATCCAGACGTCGAACTCCTGCGCGAGGGCGGCGATCTCGGCCAGCTCGGCGCGGGTGAAGACCTTGCCGGTGGGGTTCGAGGGATTGCAGAGGATGAAGGCCTTGATGCCGCTCGCGAAGACGCGGCGCAGCTCGTCGCGGTCGAACGTGTAGTCGGGCGGATTGAGCGTGGCGAAGACGGGCGTCACGCCCGAGAGGATGGCGTCGGCGCTGTAGTTTTCGTAGAAGGGCGAGAAGAGGCCGATGCGGTCGCCCACGTCGGTGACGGTCATGACCGCGACCATCATCGCCTCGGTGGCGCCGCAGGTGACGATGAGATTCTGCTCCGGATCGCAGGGCAGGCCGGTGAAGTGCGTGAGCTTGTCCGCCAGCGCCGCGCGCAACGGCGGCGCGCCCCAGGTGATGGCGTATTGGTGGTGGTCGGTGTCCATCTCGGCCTTGGCGGCGGCGAGGATCTCGGCGGGCGGATTGAAGTCGGGGAATCCCTGCGAGAGGTTCACGGCTCCGTGGCGGAGCGCGACGCGCGTCATCTCGCGGATGAGCGATTCCGTGAACACCGAGGTCCGGCGGGAAGTCTGGGGCATAGGCGCATGCTGTAAGCGTCCATGCCCCGCTGTAAGCTCGAAAGTGCGTCCTACGGTGACGCGCCGGCAGGGACCCGCGTGCTAGCGCGCGACGGGGCTGGCGCGAGCAAGCTCGCTACTGCGGGATGATCAGCTCGGCGCCGATCTTCAGGTCGGACTCGCTGCGCATCGTGTTGCGGTTCGCCTGGTAGATGTCGCGCCAGCGCGAGCGGTTGCCGTAATACTCCTGCGCGAGCTTCGAAAGGGTGTCGCCGGCGCGGACGGTGTGGCGGCGGGCACCGGTCGCCTTCTGCGCCGTCGCGTTGGCGGCGGCTTTCGTCGCGGGCGTCGCGGCGGGCTGTTGCGGCGGCGGAGTGGCGCGCGCGGGCGCCGGGCGGGTGCGGACCGTGGGGATGTCGACCGTGATGCTGAGGTCGTTGCGGGCCGGCGGGCCGCTCGCCGCGACGGAGGCGACGCCGCCCGCGGCCGGCAGCGCGCCGGTTTCGCGACCGGCCTGCAGGTCGGCGATCTGCTGCTTGAGGAGGTCGTTCTCGAGCTTGAGCTTGTCCATCGCGGCGATCAGGTCGACCCGCTGGAGCTGGTTCTCGACCGGCTGCGCCGGCAGCGTGCGGGCGAAATCGCGGATGGCGGCGTCGATGCGCTGGCGCACGAGCGGGGCCTGCGCGCTGTTGGGGCGGAGGGAGAGGAATTTCCGGAAATGATAGATCGCCGCGATCGGGTCCCGGATGTGGTGCAGGTAGATGAGGCCGGCCTCCAGGTGGGACTCGGGGGCGTCGTCGCCGCGTTTCTCGATCACCTTGAGGTAGGCGGAGAGCGCCTCCTGCTGCCGGTTCGAGCGCTTCATCTGCTCGGCCTGCCGGTAATACGGTTCGTCCGTCTCGGTGGCGTAGGATTGGCGGGCGTCGTCGGTGCAGCCCGCGAGCGCGAACGCCAGCACGGCCGCGAGCAGCGGCAGAACGGAACGGAGGAGGCGGACGGGGCGGGACAAGACGGGAAAGTGGTTGAACGGCGAAACTGGGACGGTAGGTATGGGCGCGCCTCTTCGCAATACAAGCATCGATGCCTCTCGACGCCGCCACGATCCTCGCCCAAGCCCGCCGCTGCCTCGCCCTCGAACGCGACGCCCTCGACGCCACCGCCGGGATCCTCAACGACGACTTCGTCGCCGTCGTCCGCGCCGTCGAGGCCACCGTCGCCGCCGGCCGCAAGCTGGTCTTCAGCGGCGTCGGCAAGTCCGCCCACATCGCCCAGAAGCTCACCGGCACCTTCAACAGCACGGGCGTGCCGTCGTGCTTCCTCGACCCGACCAACGCCCTCCACGGCGACCTCGGTCTCTGCACGAGCGGCGACCTGGCGATTTTGCTCAGCAACAGCGGCGCGACGGGCGAGATGCTGCGGCTGCTGCCGCTGTTCGAGCGCTTCGGCCTCAAGACCGTCGCCCTCACCGGCCACGCCGACAGCGAGCTCGCGCGCGGCGCCGATTACCGACTCACCTACCTGGCCCCCCGCGAGGCCTGCCCGCTCGAACTCGCGCCGACCGCGAGCACGACCGCGGCGCTCGGCCTCGGCGACGCCCTGGCGATGGTGCTGCTCGAAAGCCGCGGTGTCACCCGCGAGGATTTTGCCAAATATCACCCCGCCGGCACGCTCGGCATGACGCTCCTCCTCCGCGTGAAGGACATCATGCGCACCGGTGAAGGCTGCCCGGTCCTGCCCGAGGCGGGGACGACGGTGCAGGAGGCGATCTTCGCGATGACGCGCGCCAAGTCCGGCGCCATCGCGCTGGTCGACGCCGCGGGCAAGCTCACCGGCATCTACACCGACGGCGACTTCCGCCGCACGGCGCTCAGCGGCGGCGGCGATTTCCTGACCAAACCCGTCGCCGGCTTCATGACCCGCGGCGGCAAGACCATCGTCGTCGACGTGCTCGCCGTCGAGGCGCTGAAGCTCTTCCAGCAGTTCAAGATCTCGGACCTCTTCGCCCTCGACGCCGCGGGCCGCCCCGTCGGCTACATCGACGTGCAGGACCTGCCGAAGCTGAAGATCCTGTGAGGGTGGGATGCGTTGACCTCAACGCGTCCCGGGCGGGTTGAGGTCAACCCGCACCACCCCAGCCGCACAAGTTTCTCTCCCGCGCAAAAGCGGCGGACGTAATAGCTGCCGCCGGGCGCGTGCCGGCAGCTTGTGCTCGCGCGCCGCCTCCCTACTCTGCCGCCATGGCTACGCCCGCGTTCACCTACTCCGACACCTTCGCCGTCGGCCCCGACGACACGCAATACCGCCTCCTGACCAAGGAGGGCGTCTCCACCGCGCAGTTCGAGGGCAAGGAGATCCTCAAGGTCGCCCCCGAGACGCTGGCCTACGTCGCGCGCGAGGCGTTGCACGACGCCAATTTCTTCCTTCGCCCCAAGCACGTCGAACAGGTCGCCGCCATCCTCGCCGACCCCGAGGCCTCGAACAACGACCGCTACGTCGCCCTCACGCTCTTGAAAAACGCCGAGATCGCCGCGCGCGGCATCCTGCCGATGTGCCAGGACACAGGCACGGCGATCGTCTTCGGCAAGAAGGGCCAGCAGGTCTGGACCGGCGCCAACGACGCCGAGTGGCTCTCGCGCGGCATCTACGAGTGCTACACGAAGGAAAACCTCCGCTACTCGCAGACCGCAGCGCTCGACATGTTCAAGGAGACGAACACGGGCACCAACCTCCCCGCGCAGATCGACCTCTACGCCACCGAGGGCGCGAAATACGAGCTGCTCTTCGTCGCGAAGGGCGGCGGCTCGGCGAACAAGACCTACCTCTTCCAGGAGACGAAGGCGCTCCTCAACCCGAAGAGCCTCGAGAAATTCATCGTCGAGAAGATGCAGCTCCTCGGCACGGCCGCCTGCCCGCCGTATCACCTCGTCTTCGTCATCGGCGGCACCAGCGCCGAGACCTGCCTCAAGACCGTGAAGCTCGCCTCGACGAAATACTACGACGCGCTCCCGACCACCGGCGACGCGCACGGCCGCGCCTTCCGCGACACCGAGATGGAGGCGAAGGTGCTGAAGCTCGCGCAACAAAGCGGCGTCGGCGCGCAGTTCGGCGGCAAGTATTTCGCCCTCGACGTCCGCATCATCCGCCTGCCCCGCCACGGCGCCAGCTGCCCGGTGGGCATGGGCGTGTCGTGCAGCGCCGACCGCAACATCAAGGCGAAGATCACGAAAGACGGCGTGTTCCTCGAGCAGATGGAGACGAACCCCGGCCGCGTCATCCCGGCGGAGCTGCGCGCGTTCCAGGACGACAGCGCCGTGCGCATCGACCTCAACCAGCCGATGGAGCGGATCCGCACCGAGCTCTCGAAGTATCCGGTGACGACGCGCGTGCTGCTCAATGGCCCGATGATCGTCGCGCGCGACATCGCGCACGCGAAGCTCAAGGAGCGCGTCGACGCCGGTCAGGGCCTGCCGCAGTATTTCAAGGACCACCCGGTCTACTACGCCGGCCCGGCCAAGACGCCCGCCGGCTATGCGTCCGGCTCGTTCGGTCCGACCACGGCCGGCCGCATGGACAGCTACGTCGACCTCTTCCAGTCGCTCGGCGGCTCGATGGTGATGCTCGCGAAGGGCAACCGCTCGAAGCAGGTCACCGACGCCTGCAAGAAATACGGCGGCTTCTACCTCGGCAGCATCGGCGGCCCCGCGGCCATCCTCGCACAGGACTCGATCAAGAAGGTCGAGGTGCACGAGTATCCCGAGCTCGGCATGGAGGCCGTGTGGAAGATCGAGGTGCAGGACTTCCCCGCGTTCATCCTCGTCGACGACAAGGGCAACGACTTCTTCGTGAACAACTGCGGCATCTGCGTGCCGCATTGAGCCGCGAGCGGTTCTGTCCGTCGGAGGTGGCGCGCTGGCGCGCCACGTTGCGCGCAAGCGCGCAACCTACATTTCGCGGCGACATTCTCTTCGTAGCAGCCGACGTAAGTCGGCTGGGCGGTAACGCGGCGCAGGCGGGCGTCTTCGGTAGGACCGGCTTCAGCCGGTCTCGGGGAATCGCGACGACCGCCTCGGCCGGCTGAAGCCGGCCCTGCTCGTGGCGCGCTCGCGCGCCACCTACACTTGCCGCGACATGCTCTTGCCGGACTTTTGCGCCCAAGGGACGGGAGCTGGAAGCTCCCGCTACTCTCCGGGGATGCTGGCGCCGGGCTTTGTCATCGCCAGCGGGTCGAGGGCGCGGTCGAGCGTGGCGGCGTCGAGGAGCTTTTTCTCCAAGACCAGTTCGCGCAGCGTGCGGCCGGTGACGTAGGCCTCCTTCGCCAGCGCGGCGGCGGTGTCGTAGCCGAGGTGCGGGTTGAGCGCCGTGACGAGCATGAGCGAACGGTCGACGAGTTCGCGGCAACGCGCGGGATCGGCCTCGAGGCCGGCGACGCAGCGCTCGGTGAAGAGGCGCGTGGCGTTGGCGAGGCAGTGGATCGACTCGTGCAGGCAGTGCGCCATCAGCGGCAGGGTGACGTTGAGCTCGAAATGGCCGTCGCGGCCGGCGAGCTGCACGGTCTGCGTGAGGCCCTGCACGTAGAGGCCGACCTGCACGAGCATCTCGCTCATCACCGGGTTGACCTTGCCGGGCATGATCGACGAGCCGGGCTGCGTGGCGGGCAATTTGATCTCGGCCAGACCCGCGCGCGGGCCGGAGCCGAGCCAGCGGATGTCGTGGGCGATCTTCGAGAGGCTGGCGGCGATGGTCGCGAGATGCCCGGCGACCTCGACGCAATCGTCGCGCGCGCCCTGCGCCTCGAAGTGGTTGGCCGCCTCGCGGAACGGGATGCCGGTTTTCTCCGTCAACAGCGCGGCCACGCGCGCGCCGAACCGCGGGTGCGTGTTGAGGCCGGTGCCGACAGCGGTGCCGCCGATCGCCAATTCGGCCAGCGCCTCGACGGCGCGGAGGCCGCGGTCGGCGGATTTGCGCGCCTGCGTGGCGTAGCCGGAAAATCCCTGCCCGAGCGTGAGCGGCGTGGCGTCCATCAGGTGAGTGCGGCCGATCTTCACGATCGACGCCCACGCCTCGGCCTTCTGCTCGAGCGCGGCGGCGAGGCCGGCGAGCGCGGGGAGGAGCTGATGCTGCAACGCCAGCGCGACGCTGACGTGGAGCGCGGTGGGGATGACGTCGTTCGACGACTGGCCGAGGTTGACGTCGTCGTTCGGGTGGAGCGGGCGCTTCGAGCCGATCGGTTCGCCGCGGAGCTGGGAGGCGCGGTTGGCGATGACCTCGTTGGCGTTCATGTTCGCCGAGGTCGCGGACCCGGTTTGGAAAACGTCGATCGGGAAATGCGCGTCGAGCTTGCCCGCGGCGATCTCGAGGGCGACCTGCTCGATGAGGCGCGCCTTGTCGGTCCCGAGCAGGCCGAGTTCGGCGTTGGCGCGGGCGCAGGCCCATTTGACGAGGCCGAGGCCGTGGAGAAAAGGCGGCGGGAGCGGGCGGCCGCTCACGGGGAAATTGAGCACGGCGCGTTGCGTGGAGGCGCCATAGAGCGCCTCGTCGGGCACCGGCATCTCGCCCATGGAATCGCGTTCGGTTCGCATGATGGGGCGACGGTAGGCGCAGGTGCGGCGGGGCGCAAGGGGAGGCGTGCGCGGAGCCGCAGGCGGGCGCGGCGCGCGGAGGGAAAATAAAAAAGGCCGGTCGGAGACCGGCCCTACTTGGACACTCGCGGTGCGCTCAGAACTTGAGCGAGACGCGGTCGGCTTTCACGCCGACGCGGGTCCAGCCGCCGGAGGCCTCGGTGTCGCCGAGGCGGCGGGCGAGGCGTTCGCGGACGACTTCGGGCGCGGTGGGGTCCTGGGTGAACTGGCGGTCGGCGAGCGTGGCGAGCACGCGGTTGCGGCGCGCGGCGAGGCCGCCGAGGGCGGTCATCTGCACGGCGTGCGCGGCGGCGTCCTCGACGGTGTAAGTCGCGTCGGCGAAGCGCGGACCGAAAAGCGACTGCACGAGCTCGGGTTCGGTTTCCTCGAGGCGGGCGAGGTTGGCGGCGACGGCGCGGGCGGAGGGGGTTTCCTCCGCGAGGCGGGCGTTCCACGGGAGCAATTCGCCGACGCGGGGCGGCAATTTATCGGAAAGCGGCGCCGAAGCGACGGCGGCGACGGCGGTGCGATCGTCGATGGCCAGCGGTTCGACCTCGCGGGAGCCGACGACGGCGTCGTCGCGGGCGTAGGAGGCCACGGACGCTGCGGGCTCGGCGCGCGGGCTGGCGGGGGCGGCCGCGCGCGGGGCGGCCGGGGCCGCGAAGCCGACATCGCCAAGCTCGACCTGATTCGGGGCGTAGTAACGGACCGAGACGAAGGTGAAGGTGAGCACGGCAGCGGCGCCGATGGGCAGGTAGGCGCGGCGGGCGAAGAGGTGCGGCAGTTCCTGCCACCAGGAACGGCGCTCGACGAGGGCCGCGAGCTGTTTCTGCCGGAGCTCGGCATCGAATTTGGCCCAAAATTCCGCGTCGGGACGCTCCGCGCGCTTCAGCTGGAGGAGCTGCTCGAGGGTGACGGGGGAACGTGGATCGGGGTGCGGCATGAGCGGTGGGTTCAGCGGAGATACTTGCCTAATTCGCCTTGGAGGAACTGCTTCGCGTAGTGCAGACGCGAGCGCACGGTGCCTTCGGAGCATTCCATGATCTCGGCGATCTCGGCATGGCTGAGTCCATCAATCTCGAATAACGTGATGACTGTTCGATGCTTGATAGACAGTTTTTGGAGCGCCTCGTTCAATTTTTCCTGAAGCTCCTTCAGGTAGGCGTCGCGGTCGGCGCCGGTCTTGTCCGTCAGGTCGGCGAGGATCTTCGAGGAGGGGTCTTCCTCCTGGATCTTCTCCAAGGAGAAAAACGTGCGCATCCTGTTCTTGCGCAAGTGGCTGAGCGTCGTGTTGACGGCGATCTTGTAGAGCCAGGTGAAGAACGAGGCCTGGCCTTGAAAGCGGTTGATGGACTGGAAGGCCTTGATGAAGGCGTCCTGCACGAGGTCGGCGGTGTCCTCGCGATTGGAGGTCAGGTTGTAAACGACGCCGAAGAGGCGTTCCCGGTATTTGCGGATGAGCTGGTCGAAGGCCGCGACATCGCCGGCTTGGACGCGCTTGACGACGGCCAAATCCGAATCCGCCTCCTGCTGGCGCTCAGGGGAGGTCACGAGGGTCTTGGTGAAGACCTTCGAGAGGTTCATGGAGGTGTCAGGCTGGCCGGCGCGCGGGGGCGGGGCAACGGCGTTTTACGGTTTGGACACAGAAGAGTGAAGCGCCGCGAGCTGACTTTTCAACAGCGCGCTGAGCTGCAGGAGCAGATTCACGGGCGGTTGACCGGCGTGCGGGGCGAGGACCGCGGCGGCGCGGGCGAGTTCCTCGTCCACGGCGGCGGCGACGCCGTCGGCGATGCCGAGCTGGCGCATGCGCTCGACGCCGACGCTGAGCGGCAGCGGCTGGCGACCCTGCAAGGCCGCGATCAGCTCCGCGCGCTCCGCCGGGGCGAGCTTCTCGAGCAACAGCATGAGCGGGAGCGTGAGCTTGCCGCTGGCGAGGTCGGTGCCGAGGGTCTTGCCGATGGCCTTCTCCTCGCCGAGAAAATCCACGAGATCGTCGTAGATCTGGTAGGCGATGCCGAGGTGCCGGCCGAAGTCGTTCGCCGCCTGCACGAAGGCCGCGTCGTAACCCGCCAGCCGCGCGCCGAGGAAACACGCGGCGCGGAAAAGCTCCGCCGTCTTCAAATCGATCACGCGGTAGTAATCCGCGCGCGTCACGCCGAGGTCGCGCCGGTGCAGCGTCTGCATGATCTCGCCGGAGCAGACCTTGCGCGTCGACTCCGAGACGAGGCGGCAGACTTCCGTCGTGGGAAACTGCGCGGCGACATGCAGCGCCTGGGCGAAGAGCGCGTCGCCGAGGAGCACGGCCGCGTCGGGCCCGAACTCGCGCGTCGCGGTGCCGCGGTTCCGGCGCAGGTCGGCGCGGTCCATGATGTCGTCGTGCACGAGCGTGGCGAGGTGCACCATCTCGAGCACGCCGGCGGCGCGCACGAGCGCGTCGTCGACGGCACCGTCGCCCTTCCAGCCGGCGAAGAACACGAGCGAGGGCCGCAGGCGCTTGCCCGAGCTCTCCAGGCAGTAGGCCGCCATGCTCCGGATCTCCGGCTCGAAGCTCGCGACCTGCTCCGCCATGAAGCGGTCGAGCGCGGCCATCTGCGGCGCGACGCGGCGGAAGACCTCGGCCGGATTCGGCGCGGCGGTGGAAGTGGCGGTGGACGGACCGGACATCGTTCCGCAGGCTAGGCGCGACCGTCGGAAAGGCTAACAAAAACCTGCCGCCGCTCTTGCCAATCTCCGCGCGGTTGCTGTTCCGTTGCCGGCATGGGCAACGACTCCCCTCTCCTGCTGCTCGTGCTCCTCGGCGTGGCCGGCTATTTCGCGAAGCTCTGGGCCGACGACACGCACGCGACGATGGCCGGCACGCCGCCGCCGCGTCCGCTGCCGGGCACGACGCCCGCCGGCCGCGGCGCGATCCTCCTCGCCGTCGCGGGCGCGCTCGTGCTGCTCGCGGCCGAGACGGCCGGCGAATACGCGCTCGGCATCTCGGAGCAGCAGAGCCGCATGACCGTGCTCTTCGGCGTCTACACGCTGGCGGCGGCGTTCGTGGAGGAGCTGATCTTCCGCGGCTTCATCGTGGTGGAAAACCGCGGCCGCGCGGCGCTCGTCGCCGGGTGCGTGGCGGCGTCGCTGGTGTTCGCACTGCTCCATCCGTTCCTGTGGCGCTGGGACGACGAGGGATTCCGGCTGCTGCTGGACACGAAGGGCTGGTTCAGCACGGCGATGATCTTCCTTGGTTCGCTCTGGTTCTACACCGTGCGCTTCTGGCGCTGGAATCCGACGCGCTCGCTCCTGCCCTGCATCGCGGCGCACGCGGCGAAGAACGCCGGGGTGTTCGTCATCAAGGCCGCGCAGGGGCACGTGAGCGGGTGGTGGTGAGCGCGGGGGCGCCAGAGTAGCGGGAGCTTCCAGCTCCCGTTCCGCGCGCTTTGCAGACGCGGGAGCTGGAAGCTCCCGCCACTTTGGCGCGGCGCGCGATGGTTTGGTTGTAGGGCGGGGTCTCCCGACCCCGCCGCGAACGGGATATCGCACTCGATCAAAAGCAGGGTCGCGAGACCCCGCCCGACAATTTTTCTGCCGCGGGCATGAAAAAGGCCGGCGCTTGCGCGCCGGCCTGGAAGTGCACGGAGAACCCGGAGGCTCGCGGCGGGGCCTTACTTGCCGCCCGGGGCGTTGGTCTCGCCGGCGGCCTCGAGGGCGGCGGCGTTGAACACGTCGGAGGGGGCGGCGCCGTCGGGGTTGACCGTCTTGGCCGTGATGAAGATGAGCAGGTTGGTCGTGCGATCGGTGACGCCCTTCGAGGAGAAGAGGCGGCCGACGAGCGGGATGCTGCCAAGGACGGGGACCTTGGTGCCGCTGTTGGACTTCGAGGTGGAGAGCAGGCCGCCGATGCCGGCGGTGTAGCCGTCCTTGAGCGAGACCTGGGTCTTCACCTTGCGCGTGTCGATGATCGGGATGGAAGCGCCGCCGGCGCCGCCGAAGGTGGTCTCGCGCGTCGAGCTGCTGATCTCGGGCTCGAGGTTGAGGCGGATGGTGCCCTGCGCGTTGACCTGCGGCGTGACCTTGAGGATGACGCCGATCGGCTTGTATTGGAAACCGGACACCTCGAAGGTGCCGCGCTCGGCGTTGTAGGTGTAGCTCGGGATCGGGAACTCGGAGCCGATGTTGATCGTGGCCTCGGTGTTGTTGAGGGTGACGATGGTCGGGTTGGAGACGACCTTGGTGTCGTTCTGCGTCTTCAGGGCCGAGATGATGATGTTGAAGTCGGAGGCGGAGAACACGGCCGAGGCGAGGCGCGACTGCGAGCTCGTGCCGGTGAGGCCGATGAGCTGGTTGACGGCGTTGCTCGCGGTGTTGGTCAGCGTGTCGGAGAGCGACGTGCCGGCGCTGGTGCCGGCGCTCGTCCCAGCCGTCGTCCCCATCAATCCGTTGGTGGTCGTCGTCGCGATCGGCACGGTGTCGCCCGTGGGAGACGTGACGCTCGGCGCGGTGGCAGGCATTGTCACCGCACCCGAAGGAAGACTTGTCGTCGAGTTAACCGGATTGAACAGCGTGCCGTAGAGAACTGTATCGCTATGGTTGTTGGTCGATGTGTTCGTCGTCGTGTTCGTCGTGCTGCCGGTCGTGCCGTTGGTGATGTTGCGGTTGCTGCCCGCGCCGGTGGTGTTGCTGTTGCTGTTCTCGCGCTCGATGCCGCTGCCGCGCTGCCAATCCTGGCGGATGTTGCGGACGCCGAGGTTCATGCCACCACCAAGCGAGGCCCAGTTGACGCCGATGTTGCGGATGTCGCTGTCGGTGACCTCGACGAAGCGGGACTCGATCATCACCTGCGCGGTGGCCTTGTCGAGTTGCTCGATGATAGTGCGGATGCGCGTCATGCGCGAGGGACGCTCGGTGATGACGAGGGCGTTGGAGCGGGAATCGATGAGGATCTTGCCGCCGGCGGCGGTGTCGACGAGGCCGTCGACGGTGGGCTTGATGTCACCGGCCTTGGCGTTGTTGAGGATGAAGACCTCGGTGGCCACGGGCTCCATGGAGAGGGATTCCTGGCTGACGATCTTGATGATGTTGCCCTCCTCGATGTAGGTGTAGCCGGCGGGCGAGAGGACGACTTGGAAGATCTGGCGCCAGCTGACGTCGCGGAGCTTGATCGAGGTGCGGCCGGCGAGGGTGTCGGGCACGACGAGGTTGAGCTCGAAGAGGTCGGCGACGTTGCGGAGGATGGTCTTGATCTCCTCGTCGGGGAAATCGACGGAGAGGGTGTCGCGGTCGCGCGTGGCGGAGCTCTCGGCGGGCGCGGAGCCGGCGACGGCGACGGCGGGTTGCTCGGCAGGCGGGTTGTCGCTCTGGGCGGTGACGCTGGCGGCGAGCGCGAGCGCGAGAGCGGTGGCGATGAATGGGCGGATGCTCATGGGGTTCCTCATCTGATGGGCCGGGTGTATTCCTCATTGCCGAGGCGAATGGTGAAATTGGTGCGGTCGAGGGCGCTGATTCCTAAGACGTATTCGGTGCCTTCAAAGGTAATTGTCAGGGTGTCACCGGCTTTGACCCGCTTTTGACCGAAGGCGATCGAGGGCACGCCGCCGCGGACGATGTAGCCGCTGGGGCGGAGTTGCTCGCCGATGGCGGCGAGGAGCTCGGTGTTGCCGCGGGGGCCGGCGGGGCGGGCGGGCGTGGCGGCGCCGGGCGAACCGCCGGGGGCGGTGACGGGGCCGGCGACGCCGGCGGCGCTGACGGCCTCGAGGAAGGCGACGGAGTGGAACGGGTCCTTCAGGCCGGCGGGCGGCGCGGGGTCGCGCGCGGCGAGGAGCTTCTGCGCGGTGGCGAGAACCTCGGCGCGCTTGGGCGGCGCGATGGCCGGGCTGACCTGGGCGGCGGCGGGCGCGGCGAGGACGGCGAGGGCGGAGAGGAGGAGGGTCGTTCTCATGGCGTGCCGAGCATCTCGACGAGGAGGCTGACGTTCATGAGGTCGCCGGGCGCGGCGGCGGTGCCGGTGGTGGTGGCCGCGGCGGCGTCGATCTTGGTGAACGTGACCTGGTTGAAGCGCGTGAAGTGCGAGCCGGCCTCGATGCGGCGCAGGAAGTCGTAGACCTGCGCGAAGCTGCCTTGGACGGAGAGCGTGAAGGGCACGGCGGCGTAGGCGGTGCGCGGGGCGTTGGGGCGCGGGGCGGGCACGGGATTCTGGCGCACGTCGATGAGTTTCACGCCGGTCTCGGCCTCGATGCGGTAGAAGAACTGGAGGTTGTTCGCCAGCTGGCCGGCGCGGATGAGGCGGGCCTCGAACTGGCGGCCGGCCTCCTGCATCTGCTCGGTCTCCTCGGGGAGTCCGGCGAGGTGGCGGACGTTGGCCTCCATCTTGCGCGCCTCGCTGTCGCGGGCCTCGAAGTGCTGGCGGGCGAGGTCGGTGGCGTCGCTGCGGAAATACATCAGCAGGCCGCAGGCGAACGCGACGAAGGCGAAGGCGAAGGCGATCGGCTGTTTCTTGATCAGGGCGATGAGGTCGGCGCCGGTCATTTTTTGCCTCCCTTGGCCGCGGGTTTGAACTTGAGGACGATCTCGAAGATGAGCGTGCCGCTGCGGGCGTCGGGGTTGAGGGCGCGGAGCTCGACGGCGGAGAACACCTCGGCGAAGCGGGGCGTGGTGCGGAGCGTCTCGACGTAGGCGGAGGCGGCCCCGCTGGCCTGGTCCTTCGAGCCGGCGGCGAGGCCGCGGATCGTGCACTGCGGGTTGGCGGCGTCGTTGGGCCGGTAGTCGATGTATTCGAGCTGGATCTCGCGCGGCAGGGTTTCGCCGAGGAGGGTCACGAACTCGGAGGCGCTGATCGGCGTGTCGACGAAGGCGGCGGCCTCGGCGAATTTCTTTTCCTCGTCGTTGAAGATCTTGGTCAGGCGGAGGGCCTCGGCGTTCTTCGCCTGGTTGGCGGCGATGCGGGCGTCGGCGGCCTCGGCCTGGCCGCCGAAGGTGCGGGTCTCGTATTCGCGCCAGCCGACGACGCCGGCGAGCAGGAGCGCGAGGGCGCCGGCCGCGACATTGATGAAGAAGGTCGTGCGCACGACCTTCGTGTCGGGGAGCCGCTCGAAGTTGCGGAAGTTCGGATGCCAGGCCGGCGCGACGACCGGCTCGGCGTCACGCTTTTTCAGCTGCAGCAGGGACATGGTGATGGGCGGCCATGAGGCCGAAGAGGCCGATCCAGCGTTCGTCGGGCGCGGCCGGCTGCACGCCGGCGGCGAAGGTGATGCCGAGGGACTGGACCCACGGCGCAAGGTCGAGCTTGCACGGGCTGACGCCCACCGCGCCGGCGAGCGTGCCGGCCAGCCAGCCGAGCGTGGGCGGGAGCTGCGTGCAGAGGACGCTGCCGACCGACTGGCCGGTCTGCACCTCGTAGAAGCCGATGGAGGACTGGAGCTCCTTGAGCAGCTTGCGGACGAGGGCGTTGCCCATGCTCGTGAAATCGAAGGTGTTCGAGTAAAAGAGCTTCTTCGCCGACTCCTCGTCCTTCAGGCCGAGCTCCTTCTGCACAACGGGAATCATGTCGGCGATGCCGCTGGCGATGGGCCGGGAAACCTCCACGCCGTCGGCGCCGACGATGAAGCTCTGCGTGGCGTCGCTGCCCATCTCGAGGAGGAGGACGGGCGACTTGGACTGCTTGAAATTCTGGTAATGGACGAGCGCGCCAAGCGTGGCGACGGTGCCGAGCTCGAGCCGCTCCGGGTAGAGGCCGAGTTCGAGCAGCTTGTCCTGCCAAGTGATGATCTCCTCGGCGGGCATGCCGCAGAAGAGGGCTTCCTTCTGCGTGCCCTTGGCGGTGTCGAATTCCGTGCCGTCCGCGGGATTGAGGATGAGGGTGGTGTATTTCTCCGCCTCGACGCGGAACTGCTGGGAGACGACCTCCGCGAAGTAGGCCGGATCCTTCACGCGCTTGAGGTCGAGCGTCTGGCGGCGGACGAGCCGCCGGGGCGGGTAAAGGGCGCAGCGCGCGTGCGCATAGCCGGTGGCGCCGCGGCCCTCGGCGGTCTTGAGATAGGCCTGCAGGCCTTCGGTGTCGGTCGGGGCGAACTCGCGCAGCTCCTCCACGACGAGCGGCGGCTCCTCCTGCGAGAGGCGGGCGACGAGCACGGCTTGGTCGCCAAAATCGACGCAAAAGCCCTTGGTCTTTTTGCCGAACAACATGCGGGTGTGCTTGGGGTGAGGTGGCCGGTTTGCGACCGCCGGCGGCGGGGAAACCGCCGGCGGAAACCGGGCAATGAAAATCAATTGCGGGCGATTGGGATAGGTCACCCCCCGGGGCGACACAAGACGAAAACCCATTAGGGCCGCTCTGGCCGGGTTATTACTAGATATTTTACCCGATGATAACCAACGAAAAGCCCGCCGGGGGGCGGCGGGCTGGCAAGGCGGGGGACGGTGCTTCCGACCGTCGGGCGGGCGCTCAGGGGCGGCTTACTTCTGCCACGTGCGCTTCTTGTGGCGATTAGCCTTCAGGCGCTTGCGGCGCTTGTGCTTCGACATCTTGAGACGGCGCTTCTTCTTGAGATTACCCATAATGAATTGGTGTTGAACCGCGCAACGTGCGGGTGCCCTTCCCCTCTGTAAAGCCCGAAGTTAGTCCGTCAGCGCCACCGGGCAGCGCCGCCCGGCCGCGGTGAACACCACCTCGGCCCCGACGCCGCTTTCCGGCAATCCGGTCAGCCGCGCCACGACGCGCCGGTAGAGCCGCAGCTGCGGCGCGTGCTTTCCCGCCGCCGCCGCGAGCCCAGCCGCGTCGCCGGACACCGCCTCGGTCTTGAAATCAAACACCGTGGCCGCCCGCGCCGCCCCGTCCGGCCCGCGCGCGACCACCACGCGATCGAACACGCCGGAGATCCACGCCCCCTCCAACACGATCTCGAACGCCCGCTCGCGCCACGCCTCCGCCCGCGCCTTCCCCTCCGGCGGCAGCCACACGGCGCGCAGCTCCGGCGCCCGCAGCACGCCGGCGGCGTGCGCCACCACCGCCTCCGGCTCGCCCCGGGCACGCCACGCCGCCACGCGCGCCGCGATCTCGTCCTCCGCGCCCCACTCCACCTCCGCGAGCAAGGCATGCACCGCCGCACCGAAACTCCGCGCCGCCGTCTCGCGCAGCGCGAACAACCCGGCCGCGCCAAACTCCTCCGCCCCGCGCTCGGCCGCCCGCCGCGCCACGCGCCGCGCGACCGCCGGAACCGCGACGACCGGCAACCCGCCCGCCACCTCGGCCGCCGCCGGACCCGCGATGCCGCGGTGCCAATCCGCCTCGCCCGCCGACCACGCGCCGGAAAATTCCTGCGCGCCCACGCGCACCGGACGCGGCTCCGCGCCGAGCGCCTCGGTCAGCAGCTTCGGGTAGTTGTTCGAACTGGAGTTGGCCTTCGGCGCCTCGATCACCGCATACATGGCGTGCTTGGCCCGCGTCATGGCGACATAGAGCAGCGACAGCGCCTCGTAACACGCGTCCTGCGCCGACGCCTCGAGATAGTTGCCCAGCACCGCGTCCTCCCGCGCCACTGTGGCCGGGGGCAGCTGCAACACCCACTCCGGCGCGTGGCCGTCGCCGCGCCGCACCGCCAGACCCTCGCGCGCCGCATCGAGCTTCGTGCCCTGCAACTCCGGCAGGATCACCACGTCGAAGCCGAGGCCCTTCGACTTGTGAATCGTCATCACGCGCACGACCGCCGCGCTCTCCGGCTCGCGCAGCCGGTAGCCGGTCATGAACTGCACGAACTCGTCCGGATCGCGCCGCCCGCCCGCATCGAAGAGCGCCGCCGCCGCCGCGAACTGCCGCGCGCGTTCCTGCGTGAACGCCCCGCCCGCCGGCAGGCGCGCGAGCCAGTGCTCCGCGAAACGCTCGAAACCCTCCTCGCTGATCTGCGCCAGCACCGCGCGCGTCACGGCGTCGCGCCTCGCGAGCCCCGCCGCGCCGAGCGCGTCGCCGAGCGGCGTCATTTGCACGTGCTCCCACGCCAGCGTGTCGCCGGGATGCGCCGCCGCCTGCACCAACGCCAGCACCGCCGCGCCGGCCGGGTGGTCGGTGCACACCGCCAGATCCGACTCCGCCACCGCCGCGAGGCCGCCCTCGCGGCGCAGGAAATCCGCCAGCGCCGTCGCCTCGTCGTTGCGGCGCACGAGCACGGCGCAGGTCAACCCGCGCTCGAGCGGCGCGATCTCCTGCAGCAACCGCAGCGTCTGCCGCGCGCGGTCCTCCGCGTCCGCCGCGAAGAGCAACGCCGCGTGCCCGCGCCGGTCGTGCCGCTCCGTCGTGTGCGCGCGCCAGGCCTTGTTCCAACGCGTGCCACCTTCGCCGGGGAATAGTCCGCGGATCGCTTCGTCCGCGCCGAAGACGGCGTTGACCAGCCCGATCACCGCCGGGCCCGACCGCCACGACGCGTCGAGCGGTTCCGTTGCGATCGGACCCTCCGCGTTGTCGTCGCCGTTGTAGTGCCGGCGGATGTCGCCCATCAGCGTCGGGTCGCCCTCGCGCCAGCCGTAGATCGACTGCTTCTCGTCACCGACGCAGAAGAAGGTCCGCCGCTCGTCCGCGTCCTGCACGACCTCGTCGATCAGGTTCTGCAACACGCTCCATTGCCCGCGGCTCGTGTCCTGGAATTCGTCGAGCAGCCAGTGGTCGATGCCCGCATCGAGCCGGTAATCGAGCGCGAGCCGCCCGTCCTCCGCGCCGCCGAACGACAGCGCCCGCGCGCCCGCATCGGGCCGCAGCAGCCGCTCGACATCGGCAAAACCCAGCCGCCCCGCGCGCCGCACGAGCGCGTCGTAGAGCGCGTCGTAATGCGCGAGCACCGCGTGGATGCCCTGCGTCGCCTCCAGCCGCCGCCGCAACTCGCCGCCGGCGACGAGGCGCACGATGTCCACCGCCACCGCGCAGCCGGCCGCATCGAGCGTCTGCTTGCGCCGCTCGATCGTCAGCTCCGCGGCGCCGGCCTGCAGCGCGGCGAAGGCCTCGAGCAGCTTCGGGAGGAAGTAATTCACCTCCTTGCCCCAGACGGCGCCGACGGACCACTCCTCCAGCTCCACCCCGAGCCGCAACCAGCGCTCGCGCTGTTTCTCCTCCATCGCCGCCCCGCCGAGCCACCGGCGCAATGAGGCCGCGACCGTCCCGGCCTGCACCGGCTCGAGCCAAGGCTGGCGGCCGGACCAGATCCGCTCCGCGCGGCCCCACAGTTCCGCCGCCGGCGCCTCGAGGTAGGTCGAGTAGTAGTCGTCCAGAAACCCGTCGAGCTTCCGCGCGAGCTGTTTCTCCTCCGTGCCGAAGGTCGCGCGCTTGAACGCCTCGAGGAAATCCCGCTGCTCGTCCGCCAGTTCGCCGCCGGCGCGCGCGAAGAGCAGATGCAGCACGCGCCGCCGTTCGACGCGCGCCGCGTGGTCCTCGAGCACGGTGAAATCCCCCGCGAGCCCGAGCTCGAACGGGAACGCGCGCGCGATCTGCGCGAAGAAACTGTCCAGCGTGCCGAGCCGCAGCCGGTGCAGCGCGTCCGCCATCGCGCGCAGCAGGCGGCGGAAATCCTCCGGCCCGAGCTCCGGCCGCCCGATCTCCCGCGCGAGTTTGCCCGCCGCTTCGACGTCCTCCGCGGCGGAGGCGAGCTTGCCGAGGATGCCGTCGAAGAATTCGCCCGCCGCCTTGCGCGTGAAGGTCAGCGCCACAATCCGCTCCGGCGCGGCGCCGGCGGCGAGCAGCGCGATGAACCGGTTCGTCAGCCGGAAGGTTTTCCCCGAGCCGGCGGAGGCGAGGATCATGACGAGGCGCGGCGCGATCATGGCGTCACCTCCCACGCGATGCTGTCCGCCGCGCCGCGGTGGAAGAGCGCGCCAAAATCGTCCTGCTCCGGCCGGATGTCCTCGTTCGGCGGCCAGAATTTGCCCGCGCGCACCGCCGCCGCGATCTCCTCCGCGCACCGCAGCGCGGCGGCGTGCAGGTCGGGCGGATAATCGTCCCACGCCGCCAGCGCCGTCGACGCCGCGGCCTTGGGCAGGTTGAAATAACCGCAAGACGCGCGACCCTCCGCGCCGGGCAGGGCAAGCGGCAACGCGTGCAAATAGAGCGGGAGCTGCAAGTCGACCCACTGGCGTTCGCGGCCGCCGACCGTCACGCGCGTCCAGTCCGGCGCGCCGTCGCGCGGCGTGGCGAGATGCGCGTCGGCGGGCGGCTTCGGTGTGTCGGAGGTCTTGTAGTCGATCACGCGCCACGCGCCGGTCTCGGCGTGGCGGTCGATGCGGTCGATGCGCCCGCTGAGGACGAGGCCGCCGAAGTCGATCTGGAACGGCCGTTCGACCGCATGGATCACCCAGCCCGCGGCGCGTTCCGCGGCCTGCACGCGCGCGGCCGCGCGCAGGCGCTGGCGCGCCGACTCGAGCTGTGCGACAAGCGGCACGGCGGGCGTCGGACCGAAGCGCGCGACGGCGACGCGGTCGAACTCCGCGACGAGAAAATCCGCCAGCGCGCGCTCGTCCGTGCAGTCGCGCCACGCCGCGTCGGCGAGTTTCTCGAGCGGGTCATGACAGAGCGAACCGAAGTCGAAGACGTCGAGTTCGCGCTTCTCCGCGTCCACCGCGTCCATGCCGAGGACGTGCTTCAGGTAGAAGCGGAACGGACATGCGAGGTAGCTGCGGAACGACGTCGGCGACAACCGCGTCGGCAACGGCGCGCGACGCGGCCGGAGTTTCCACGACCGCTCCCACGCCGGCAGCGACGCCCGCGAACCGAGCGGCCGGAACAGATGCGCGATGCGCGCGGGCAGCTCCGCATCGTCGCATTGGAGGAGCAGACGCGACGGCCGCAGCGGTTCGCCGGCGGTCGAGACCTTGCCGACCAGCACGTCGACGCGGCCCGCCGCGCGCCGCGACGCGACGAGCGCGTGCAACAGATACGCATCGCGCGCGAAACGCGCGTCGTTGGTTTTCAGGCCGAGCAGCGTGCGCAGACTCTCCGGCAAAAACACGTCGCCCGTCACCGCCTCGGGCACGGCGCCGTCGTTGACGCCGGCCACGACGACGTGCGGCGCATCCTCGTAGGGCAATTCGAGCCAGCCCTGCAATTCGAGCGCGCCGGCGGGCTTCTCCGCCTCGCGCCGTTCCGCACCGAAGAGCCGCAGCGCCAGCTCCCACCACGCGTCGCGCGCGACGCCGGGGAAATTCTCCGCCGCCTCCGCGCAGAGCCGCATGACTTCGCCCCACGTCGCCGCCGATTCGCGGAAACGCCGGTCCGCCGGCTGCGTCGGATCGATCGTGCGCGCGGCGAAGATCCGCGTGAGCGCCTGCTCCGCGCCGGCGCCGAATTTTTCCCGCTCCAACAAGTCGCGCAACGCCGCGAGTTGCTCAAGTCCGGCGCGGGCGACGGCGAAATCTCCCTTGCGGTCGGCGCGCGCGTGGCGGAGCGCGTCGGCGAGCGTCGCGGGCAGATGCTTCGCGTGCAGCGCGTCGAGCTGCGCGAGCCAACGCTCGGCCGTGAACGCGGCGTCGAGCTCCGCGCGCAGCCACGCAACGATCTCCGGCGCGCGCGCGAGGGCGATGACATGACCGAACAGCGCCTCGCGCGCGAAGGCGGCGAGCGCGGTGAGAAAGGCGTAGAACCCGTGCGCGTCGTGGCGTTCGCCCGCCGGATCGAAGGCCGGCCGGCCCGCGCGCTCGAGCGCGCCGGCGAGCAGCGGCGTCAGCGTCGGATCGGCCACGCCGAGCGCGAGCACGCCGTCCGGCGCCGCGTGGCGCGACGCCAGATCGGCGATCGCCCCGGCCTGCGCGGTGGCATCCGGCAGCAGGTGGACTTGCGCGGAAAAATCCGCGAACGGCGCGGAGCGCCCGCGCCACGCCTCCGGCACAGGCCGGCCCCAGGCATCGAAGTGGTCCGCCTCGCGCTCCGGCGCGAAGACCACGACGTCGACCGGCCGCGTGCGCGCGTGCGCGGCGAGCGCGGTCAGCGCCAGCGGCAGCGGATCCGGCACGGCGAGCACGACGATCCGCGCCACGCCGTCGAGGGGAGGCGGAGTCGACGCCGTGGCGATGCGCGCGGCCTGCGGTTCGCGCCAGCCGGCGCGCGCGAGCGCCGCGGCGTGGCGGCGGCCGAGTTCACCGAGCTGTTCCCAACGGAAGCGCTCGCCGAAGTTCGACGGCGTGCGCGCGGCGACGTCCGTCAAAGTCAGCCCGGCCTCGCCGAGCGTGCGTTGGAGCGCCGTGAATTGCTCGGCCAGCCGCAAGGCCCACGCGAAATCGCGCACCGGCGGATCGACCGGAAACACGGCGCGACACGCGTCGAGTTCCAGACCGAGCAACACCTGCGCCCACGCGAGCGTCGTCTGCAGGCGCGGCGCGACATCCTCCTCGGCCCCCGGCGCCACGAGCCATTCCGGCGTGACGACGCGCGGGGCGAACACGGCCTGCCCGCGTCCGGCCGCGTGCTCCGCCAGCGCCGCGCGGAGGCGGCGGCCGGCCTGCTTGGTCGGCACGACGACGAGCCGGTCCGTCAGATCGAGCGGGCCGGCGCCGGTCCATTCCCGCGCCAGCCACCGCACCGCCTGCGGCAGCAACGGCGCATCCCACGGAAGAAAATGGCGCGTGAGGGCGGCGGACGACGAAACCACGGCGGCAATTCACAGACTGCCACGGCCCAGCGCAACCCGCGATGCACGCCGCCCCGGATTTCGTGGTGGCAGCCCACGCGGGCGGCCAGGGCAGGCTTTCGTATTTTTCCCGATAAGGCCTTGTGGCCCTATTGGGTAAAACAGTTCGCCAGCGCGGGAGGGTGTTTTATCTCACGAACTCCTCGCGTTTTGAAACAACCCACCCAATTCCGCCCCTTCCGGCAGTGGCGAAGTCCGGATGGCCAAATGACCCGGCGATGCTAGGGACTCCCCTCAGGCTGCGCGGTCGGTTCGGCGTGCTGCTGGGCGGCTTGCTGGCGGGGCTGTTGGCGGTGGTCGTGCTGATCGTGGCCTTCGACCGGCGCAGCCGGCGCGAGGCGGCGCGCGACTGGCATCGGAATCAGGACCGGCAGCTGACGCGCTGGCTGGAGATCGCCCACCGCCCGCTGCAGGAACTGCTCCTCGACCTCGCGCCCTGGAGCGAGCTGCGCGCCTTCCTCGACACCGCCGATCCCGCGTGGGCGCGGGCGCACCTCGACACCGCCTTCGCCGACCGCCATCTCGACAGCCTGTGGGTCCTGCGCGCGGACGGACGCGCCATCTACGCGCGGCAACGCGACCCGGCGCAACGGCCGCCCGAGCCGCCGGCGCCGGACGAACTCGCCGCGGCCGCCCGCGGCGGCGCGCGGGTGCAGGGGTTCGCGAACGCACCGGAGGCGCCGTGGCAATTTCTCGCCGCGCCGATCGTCGGCGACGAAGGCCCGGCAGGCTGGATCGTGGCGGCGCGGCGCTGGGACGCGGCCTTGCTGGCCGAGCTCGGCACACTCACCGGATGCGCCGTCGAACTCGTCGCCCCCGGCGCCGGGGCGGAGCCGGACGGCACCTCGCCGCGCTGGCGGCGCGTGCTGGCGGATGTCTCGGGCCGCCCCGTGCACGCGGCAATCTTCACGGCGCCGGCCGGGGCGGATCCCCTCGGGGACGACGGGGTGCTGGCGCGGACGCTCGGTCTTTTTCTCGCCTTCGCCGCGGCCTTGCTCACCGCGGTCTGGCTGGCCGTCGAGCGCTGGGTGCTGCACCCGCTCGGGCAGCTCGGCGAGAGCCTGCGCACCGGCACGACGGCGCCGATCCGGCCGCTGCAGGAGCGTCCGGACGAATTCCGCGACGTCGCGACGCTGGTGGAGCAATCCTTCGCCGCGCGCGACGCGCTGCACCACGAGATCGACGAGCGCCGCCGGGCCGAGCAGGCGCTCCGCCGCAGCGAGGACGAACTCCGGCACTCGCTCGAACTGCGCTCCCGGCTGGCGCGCGACCTGCACGACCATGTCATCCAGTCGATCTACGCCGCGGGTCTCGGCCTCGAGTCGGTCCGCGCGCAGATGAGCGTCGATCCCTTCGGCGCGGAGGGCCGCATCAAGCACTGCCGCGACAATCTCAACGAGACGATCCGCCAGGTGCGCAGCTACATCGCCGACCTCGAGCCCGACCAGCCCGGCCAGCGGCAGCAGTTCCCCGCGGCGGTGCGCGCACTGGCGACCATGATGCGCCAACTCTGGCCGGTGGAGATCGAGCTGGACCTCGACGAGGCCGCGGCGGCCCCGCTGACCAACGTCGTCGAGGTGCATGCGCTCCAGATCGTGCGCGAATGCCTGAGCAACGCCATCCGGCACGGCGGCGCCTCGCGGGTCGGGATTTCCCTCCGGCGCGAGGACGGTGCGACGCTGCTGCGCGTGCGCGACAACGGCGCCGGCTTCGACCCCGTGCAGCGCATGGGCACCGGCCGCGGCCTCGTCAACCTCACCACCCGCGCCCGCGAGATGGGCGCGACCGTGCGCATCGATTCGGCCGCGGGCGCCGGCACGGTCGTCACCGTGCGGCTCGGCGCCGGAGAGGAGGCCGCCGGATGAAGCCCGCCGCACCCCGCCGCCGTCCGCGCGCCGCCTTCACCCTCGTCGAGGTGATGGTCGCCTCCGTCGTGCTCGTGTTCGGCATCGTCAGCGCGATTGGCGCGATGCAGGCCGGTCTCAAGGCGATGGACCGCGCGCGCCAGACGGCGTTCGCCACGCAGGTGCTGCAGAGCGAGATGGAGCGCCTGCGCCTGAAGAACTGGACGCAGCTCGAGGAGCTGCAGGCCGCCGGCGCCAGCGCGACCTTCACGCCCGACGCCGCCGGCGGCGCGCAGGCCGCCCGTTTCACCTGCACGCGGTCGATCGCGACGCTGCGCGACGGCCTGAAGGAAATCGTCCTCACCGCGGAGTGGCGCGGCTACGACGGCCGGCCGCAGTCGCTGCGACTGCTCACCCGCTACGGCAGACATGGACTCAACGACTACATCAGCACCGCGCACTGAGCGACCGCCGCGCCCCCGCGCCCGCGCCGCCGGCTTCACGCTGTCGGAGGTGCTGATCGCGTCGACGCTCAGCGCCTTCGTGCTCGCGGCGGTGTTGAGCGCGTTCCTCTTCCTCGGCCGCACCGGCCTGCGCGCGCAGGACCTGAGCGAGCTGGAGACGCAGGTGCGGCGCGGGCTCGACACCTTCGCGCAGGACGTGCGGCTCGCCACCGACCTGCGCTGGCACAGCGCACAGAGCGTGACGCTGCTGCTGCCGGCCGGTTCGCCGGCACCGCAGGTGACCTACGCCTACGATGCCGACCCGCGCAGCCCGACCTTCCGGAGCTTCTACCGCGTCGAGGGCGGCCCCGGCGCGACGGCGCCGCGGCGCGTGCTGCTGCGCGGGCTTGCGCCGGACTTCGCCTTCCGCCGCTACAAGCTCGAGCAGCCCGGCGCCACCGACAACACGGCGGCCAACGACCTCGAGACGAAACAACTCCAGATCGTCCTGCGCGCCGAGCGCACGCACACCGCCACGGCCGGCGCGAGCCAGAACGTCGCCTCGGCCCGCTACGTCCTGCGCAACAAGCGCGTGAGCAACTGAGATGAAGCCGACGCCGACCCCGCCGACCGTCCTCCCCGCCCGCGCCGCCGCGCACGGCGAGCGCGGCGCCGTGCTCATCGTCGCCCTGCTCATCATGGCCGCGCTCGCGCTCGGGTTGACGAGCTACCTCACGCTCAACGTCAACTCGGCCCGGCAGGCGCAGCGCGGCTTCCAGCAGGCCGCGGCCTTCAACCTCGCCGAGGCCGGCGCGGAGGAGGCGCTGTGGTCCTTCAACCGCGCCAACGCCGGCGGCGCCGACGCGTGGACCGGCTGGTCCGTCGCGGCGTCGGCCGCGCGCCGCACCTTCACGGGCTTCGACCTCGGCAGCGCCACCGGCCGCGTGCAGGTGCACGTCGATCCCCACGCGCCCGCCGGCAGCGCGCGTCCGAGCGTCGTGGCGCTGGCGACCGTGAGCTCGCCCGGTGCCGGCGAGGTGACGAAGATGATCGAGATCACGCTGCGCCGCCGTTCGCGCTTCAGCGCGGGATTGATGGCGAAGGACAGCATCGTGTTCTCCGGCACCAACACCTCGGTCGACAGCTGGAATTCCGACCCCGACAACAATCCCGCCACCGCGCCCGTGCCCTACGGCGAGGCGGTGCGCAACGACCGCGGCAGCGTGGCGAGCACCTCGGTCGCGAATCGCGCCCTGCTCGTCAACCAGGCCGACGTGTGGGGCTACGTCTACACCGGCGGCGCGCAGCCCGAGGTCGGGCGCAATGGCTCGATCCGCGGCCGCGACACGCCCGACGGCGTCAACGTCGACCCCGCGCGCGTGGCGACGGATTTCACGGCGAGCTTCCCGCCGATCACCGCACCGGTCGACGGCACGCCGCTCGTCTCGATCGGCGCCACGCTCGGCACGGCGGGCACGGCGACCAAGTGGCGGTGCAACAACCTCACGTTGAACGGCCGCCAGACCCTCACGATCCTCGGCGACGTGACGCTCATCCTCACCGCCGGCTCCGGTGCGCGCGCGATCGACGTGACCGGCAACGCCGCGATCCTCATCCCCGAGGGCTCGAGCCTCACCGTCTACGTCGAGGGCGACGTGCTCATCGCGGGCAACGGCGTGGGCAACTCGAACGTGCGCCCCGCCACCTTCCAATTCTTCGGCACGAACACCAGCGCCGCCGGCCAGAGCATCCACGTCGCGGGCAACGGCGCGCTCAAGGTCGCGCTCTACGCGCCGAACGGCGACATCAAGATCAACGGCAACGGCGAGGTGATGGGCGCGGTCGTCGGGCGGAACATCGACCTCACCGGCAACGCGGCCTTCCACTACGACGAGTCGCTGGAGAACCTCGACGCCGACATGCCCTACGGCATCGAGCGCTGGCGCGAGCTGACGACCCCCGCGCAGCGCGCCGCGCACGCGGGGAAGTTCAGCGGCTGGTGAGGCGGAGCGACCGTGCGGCCGCGGGCGTCGTTATTGTAGCAGCCGTCGTGAGACGGCTGTTTTTCAGCCGACTTACGTCGGCTGCGACGACGGAAAAGCTGCCCGAAAATCGGAGGAGCTTCGTCGCACGAGGCAGGGCGCGCACTCCGGGCGCGCCGCGAACGGGTTTCCGGCCTGAGGCCGCATGCGGCGGCGGCGTGGCGCGCAAGCGCGCAACCTGCATGGCCGGGTCTGGAATGGGCGCCGGTCGAATCCAGCGGGGAAAAACGCGGCCACGAAAAACCCCGCGCGCAAGCGGCGGGCGGGGTCGGAAAAATCGCCGCGCAGGGCGGCGGGAGCGGCGGCGGCCGCTTACTTCTTGGCGAAGATGAACTTCGCAACCTGGGACTTGTGGTGCGAAGCGGTGTTGCGGTGGATGACGTTGCTCTTCACGGCCTTGTCGAGCGCGGAGCTGTAGGCGATCGCCGCCGCGCGCACCTTCTCGGCGTCGTTGGCCTTGGCCGCGGCGGCCAACGTCTTGGCGAGCGTCTTGAGACGGGTCTTGACGGTCTTGTTGCGGGTGGCGTTGCGGGCGGACTTACGCGCGGCTTTGAGGGCGGACTTGGTGTTGGCCATGACGGTGGGAAATTTAGGAAAGGGTGAAGGACCCAAAATCGCCGGGGTGAGTCAAGCGCTTTCTCCCACGGCCCGCGGCGGGAGATTTCCGGGAAGAAGGATTGCTCGACCGGGGGCTACCCCCTACGCAAATCAAGCCCGCCCCCCGGATGAATACCCAGACACGCCTGATCACCCTGCTTTGCGTGCTTCTGGCGATGTTCGGCGCAGGGCTCGCCTACCTGCGGTTGGCGCAACAGGAGGAGGCGCGGGCGATGCTGGACAACCTGCGCAAAGACCGGGCGGAGCTGCTCGACAGCCTGCTGGAACTGACCGGCGAGACGCTGAAGAATTTTGCCAACGATTATTCCTACTGGGACGAGATGCTGGAGTTCGCCGCGCGACCGCAGGTCGACTCCTCCTGGGCGCAGGTCAATATCGACGCGAGCCTGTCGACGTTCCATGCGCACGGCGCCTGGGTGCTGACGCCGGAGGGGCGGCAGATCTATGGCGTCGTCCGCGGCATGGACGAGGCGGTGCGGGACCTGCCGCTCCCGGTGGCGCCGCTCCTGGCGCGACTGCAGCGCGAACAGTTCCTGCATTTTTTCGCGCGGACGCCCGCGGGGCTGGTGGAGTTTCGCGCCGCGCCGCTGCAGCCGTCGGAGGACGTCGCCCGCCGCAGCCCGCCGCGCGGCTGGTTCATCGTCGGACGCGTCTGGGATGCCGCGCACCTGCAAGCGCTGGAGCGCGTGATCGACAGCGAGCTCGAACTCAACGAACGCGCGCACGAGGAGGAGGACCACTCCGACCATTTCGACGGCGTGCACCTGCAACGCGAGTTGCGCGACTTCGAGGGACGGCCCGTGATGTATCTGCACGCCCACCACCTGCCCCAGCCCTTCACCGTCCTGCTGCGCGACAACCAGAAGGACCTCTACCTCTTCGGTCTCATCGCGACGCTCATCCTGGTGGTCACCACGGTCGGTCTCTCGCATTGGGTGATCCGGCCGTTGCGCCGCCTCGAGCAAAGCCTCGCCAGCCAGTCGGCCGAGCCGCTCGGGGCGATGATCGCCGACCGGCATGAGTTCGGCCGGCTCGCGGAGCTGGCGGTGGCGTCCTTCGACCAGCGCCGCCAACTCGAACGGGAGATCGACGAGCGCCGCCGCGCCGAGGCTGCGCTCCGCGCCAGCCAGGAACAATTGCGCGAATCGGCGCAGTTGAAATCCCGCCTCGCGCGCGACCTCCACGATGGCGTCATCCAATCCATCTACGCCGCCGGGCTCGGCCTTGAGGGCATGCGCGCCGCGCTCCGCACCGATCCCGCCGCCGCCGAGCGCCGGCTCAACGCCGCGCAGAGCAGCCTCAACCAGACCATCCGCGAAGTGCGCAGCTTCATCCAAGGGCTCGAGCCGGAGGAGACGCTCGAGGCGGAGTTTTCCGTCGCGCTCCGCTCGCTCGTGGCGACCTTGCAGGCGCTGCATTCCGCGGAGATCGACCTGCAGCTCGACCCGGCGCCGGCGCGCCTGTCCGCCCGTGAGGAAGTTCACGCCCTGCAGATGGTGCGCGAAAGTGTCAGCAATGCCATCCGCCACGGCGGCGCGCGACGCGTCACGGTCGAGCTGCGCCCCGAGGACGACCGCCCGCTGCTCGAGATCCGCGACAGCGGTCGCGGCTTCGATCCGGCCGAGGCCCGCACCCGCGGCGGCAGCGGCCTCGGCAACCTCGCCTCCCGCGCCGCCGAGATCGACGCGCAGCTCGACATCCGCTCCGCGCCCGGCCAAGGCACTGTCGTCAGGATTTTGTTCTCCCCTCGCTCACTTGCACCATGACCGCCACCCAGACCATCACTTTGCTCCTCGTCGATGACAGCGAGCTCGTCCGCACCGGACTGAAAACGCTGCTCACCTCCCGCGGCGAGCGCTCGCCCTTCCAAGTCCTCGGCGAAGCCTCCTCCGTCGCCTCCGCCATCGCCGAGACCCAGCGCCTGCAACCGCACGTCGTGCTGCTCGACATCCGGCTCCCGGACGGCACCGGCTTCGAGGCCTGCCGCCAGATCCTCGCGAAGCTGCCCGACACCCGCGTCCTCATCCTCACCTCCGTGATCGACGACAACCTCGTCTACGAGGCCATGAGCAGCGGCGCGCACGGCTACCTGCTGAAGGAGATCAACGCCCAGGCGCTCTCGCAGGCGATCATCGATGTCGCCGCCGGCAAGTTCATCCTCGATCCCGCGGTCACGACGCGCGTGCTCAACCTCGTCCGCCACGGCGCCCCGCAAAGCGAGCAGGACAAGCTCGCCCAGCTCTCGACGCAGGAACGCCGCGTCCTCGCCCTCGTCGCCGAGGGCAAGACCAACAAGGAAATCGCCGAGCAGATGGGCCTGAGCGACAAGACGGTGAAGAACTACCTCTCGAACATCTTCGAGAAGCTGCAGATCAGCCGCCGCTCGCAGGCCGCCGTCCTCTACGCCGAGAGCCGCGGTGGTCCGACGCCTGCGCCCAAACGGCCCTAGCGATCAGGGCCATCTTCGCTAGGCGAGCAGCCATTAACCGCGACGCGCGTCCGCGCTAGAGTCGGGGCGTGAACACTCCGCCCTTCCCCGACGCACGACCGGCGCCCCGCCGCCGCGCGCGCGGTTTCACCATCCTCGAGGTCGTCATGGCCACGGCCGTCATGGCGCTCGGCATCTCGACCTCGATCATCGCGCTGCAGCAGGGCTACAAGTTCCTCGACGTCGCCCGCGGCACCACCCTCGCCTCGCAGATCCTCCAGAGTGAGATCGAGCGCATCCGCATGATGAGCTGGGCCAGCGTCACCAACCCCACGACGATGCTCGGCACGCACACCGTCGACCTCTCGACGATGTTCACCACCGATCCCGCGCTCGCCGCGCGCTTCACCGTCGTGCGCACCGTCACCACCGACGCCAGCCGCCCCAGCGACGTCGTGAACATCGATCTGACCGTGACGTGGAGAACCTACGACGGCCGCCAGCAGCGGCGGAGTTTCGAGACGAAATACATCAAGAACGGCCTCTATGACTACTATTACACCCTCGCCAACCCCGCGTCCTGAGCGCCGGCCGGCGCGCGCCGGCGCGCGCGGCTTCACGCTCGTCGAGGTGCTGATCAGCGCCGGCCTGGCGGGCTTCGTCCTGACCGCCGTGCTCAGCTCCTTCCTCTTCCTCGGCCGCAGCGGCGCGAACATCCAAAATTACAACGACATGGAGGCGCAGGCCCGCCGCGCGCTCGAGTTCTTCGCCCAGGACGTGCGCCAGGCCAGCTCCATCACCTGGGGCAGCACCACCGAGGTGCGCCTCATCGTCGACGGCGCGTCGATCACCTACGGCTACTCGTCCTCCAGCCGGCAGTTCCAGCGCAACGGCGTCGCCCTCGTCACCGGGATCACCGCCTTCGAGTTCAAGGCCTTCAACATCACCGGCACCGAGCTGAGCCTCGCCGACCTCACCGCCGCCGGGCGCTCGACCAAGCAGCTCCAGGTTTCCCTCAGCGCCGCCCGCACCTCCCGCACGGTCGCCACCGCCACCAACACCGTGCTCTCCGCCCGCTTCATCCTGCGCAACAAGCGCGTGACCACCTGACGCCATGAAGAAGACCGCCGCCCGCCCCTCCCTGCCCCGCTCCGAACGCGGCTCGCTCCTCATCGTCGCCCTCATTCTCAGCGCCATCATCGGCATCTCCCTCGCCAGCTACCTCCAGCTCGGCCGCAGCAGCCTCACCGTCGCCAACCGCGCCCTCTACAACAACGCCGCTATGAACCTCGCCGAGAACGGCCTCGAGGAGGCGATGTATTCCATCAACAAGCTCGTCGCCGACTCCAGCTACTCGTGGACCGCCGACGGCTGGACCGCCGTCGGCGCCAGCGACATGCGCCGCAAGTGGACCGGCACCACCTTCGACCAGAACGCCACCGGTTCGGTCCGCGTCTACGTCTACAACTACAACGGCTCCGCCGCACCCCGCATCGTCGCCCGCTCCACCGTCTCCCTCGGCGGCACCGCCGCCGCGCCGATCGAGAAATGGGTCGAGGTCCAGCTCCGCCGCACCTCCAAATTCGCCAACGGCCTCGTGGCCAAGGACCAGATCCGCTTCAGCGGCAACAACGCCTCGGTCGACAGCTGGAACTCCACCTACAACAACGACGGCACGCTCCGCGCCGTCCCCGTGCCCTACAGCGCCCTGACGAAAAAGGACAACGGCAGCGTCGGCTCCATTTCGGTCTCGGTCGACGCCGTCCTCGTGCAGAACGCCGACATCTGGGGCTACGCCGCCACCGGCGGCGCACTGCCCAGCGTCGGCAGCCAGGGGCTCGTCGGCCCCTTCGGCACGCCCACCGGCACGATGGACATGAGCCGCGTCTCCACCGACTTCTCCGCCAACTTCGACCCCGTCAGCCCGCCGACCAAGACCTACACCACGATCGCCGGCGGCATCACCGACAACCTCGACCTGCCCCGCGTGGGCGACGTGGCCAACGCCGACGGCGTGTTCTACTACGAGACCACGCAGATCAACTTCAACAACAAGGTCCTCGCGATCAAGAAGCGCGCCGCCGACACCAACCAACCCAAGGTCGTCATCAAGCTCACCAACACGACGACCAGCATCAACATCGGCGGCGGCAGCGGCGAACTCACCATCGCCTCCGGCGCCGAGCTCCAGCTCTACGCCCCGGGCGACATCAAGATCGCCGGCAAGGGCGTGATGAACGGCGGCACGGCCGCCGGCACCGCCAATCTTCCCATCGCCCTCCAGATCTGGGGGACAAAGACCAGCGGGGTGCAGGACATCCAGATCGCCGGCAACGGCGTGCTCAGCGGCGTCGTCTACGCCCCGCAGGGCTCCGTGAAGATCAACGGCAATGGCGACGTCTGCGGCTCGGTCGTGGCCAACGACATCACCCTCGTCGGCAACGCTGCGTTCCACTACGACGAGTCGCTCGGCATGTTCGGCGGCGGCAATCCCTTCCGCGTCACGCGCTGGGATGAGCTGACCTCCGCCGCCAGCCGCGCCACCTACACTTCCGTGCTGAACTGGTGATCCGCCGGGGCCGTCCCGCGGCTTTCGGCCCGCCCGCGCCCGCGCGACCCCGGAAAATGGCGCGGGGCGCGCCGCTCGTCGCAACGCGCCCCGCATGTGGTAAGAACTAGTTTCGGCGCCGTAAGCCGGATTCTGTCCAGCGCACCGAGGTGCGCCTGACCTTCATTTCTCTCAAAGCCGCCTTACGGCGGACTTGTTCGCCGTAGGCTCCGACAAGGTCGGAGCGGAGGCGAATGCGGCATACCCGCGGCTATCGGACGGGCCGCCCAGCCGCCTATGTTGCCTTGCACCGGATTGGGTTTTTCGTGCCGCCCGCATTGCTGCGAGGCGCGGTGGGCTCTTACCCCACCTTTTCACCCTGACCGCCTTTCCATCTCAAATTTCAAATTTGAGATCTCAAAGCGGCGGTCTGTTTTCTGTGACACTGTCCGTCACGGCGCCTTGACGCGCCGTGCCCGCGCTTTCGCGCGGAATCCTGCCCGATGGTGTCCGGACTTTCCTCTCCGTGGTTCAAAGAACTCGGAGCGAAGGTCTGGCCCCGAAACTAGAGCTGCCAGTAAACGATGCGACTGCACTGGTCGCAAGTGACAATATTCTCCGCCTTGCGCGCCTCGAACTCGATGTTGGCGGAGACTTTCATGTGGCAGCCGCCGCAGCGCCCGCCCTGGACGGGCACGCAGACGGGCAGGCCGGGCTTCTTCGCCAGGCGGTCGTAGAGGCGGGTCTGCGGCTCGGGCACCTGGAGGCGCGCGGCGCCGACGGCGGCGAGCGCCTGCTCGTGCTGGCCGCGCAACTCGGCCTCATGCGCACGGAGCGACGCGATCTTCGCCTCGTGGCCGGAAATGTTCTCCTTCAGCACGCGCTCGGCCGCGGCGAAGCGCTGCTTCGCCTCGTCGATCGCATACATGATCTTCAGCTCCTCCTCCTCGTAGCCGCCGACCGTGGCCTCCATCGTCTCGATCTCGTGCGTGAGGGCGCGGTATTCGTCGTTCTTCCGCACCTCCAGCTGCTGGTGCTTGTATTTGGCGATCTTCTCCTCGGCGGCCTTGATCTCGTTCTCGAGGGTTTTCTTCTTCGCCTCGAGCCCGTGCCACTCGGCCTTCGCCGTCTCGATCGCCTGCCGCTCGGCGGTGATGCGGGCCTCGACGGCGGCGATGTCGCGCGGCGCGGCGGCCAGTTGCGTCTCGAGGGACAGCCGGTGCATGTCGCGCTCCTGCAGGTCCCGCAGCGGGGTCAAATCGACGGCCATGCGGCCACACTGCCGCCCCTCCGCGCCCACCGTCAAACGTATCTTCCCCCCGGGCGAAAATCGCGCGATTTTATGCTCGATTAAGGCCCCGAAACCGGCTCCGCCCCGGCCGCACCCGCACCGCGGTGCACTAGGGATTTTCGGGCGATTTCCGACTTTTGTTAATCGTTGTTCTTCAATTGATAAAATTCGCCTCTGCAACGTGGAAAATATGTGAATAAACCCACAAAAAGCAGTTGAGCGCCGGGCGGTTTTTCGCGACGTTTTTCCATTCAATTTTCCCACTGAATGTCCGCACCAGAAGACGCCTCCTCCGCACCGAAAAATCCCGCCATCGGCGCCACTTACGACGCCTCCCAACTGGGCAAACTCGAGGGCCTCGAAGCGGTCCGCAAGAAGCCCGGCATGTATATCGGCGGCACCGACGAACGCGCCCTGCACCACTGCGTCTCCGAGGTCCTCGACAACTCCGTCGACGAACACCTCGCCGGCCACTGCAAGCGCATCGAGGTCACGATCCACGTCGACGGCTCCATCTCCATCCGCGACGACGGCCGCGGCATCCCGGTCGACATCCACCCGCAATACAAGATCCCCGGCGTCGAGATGGTGCTCACCACGCTCCACTCCGGCGGCAAATACGGCCAGGGCGGCTACAAGTTCTCCGGCGGCACGCACGGCGTCGGCGCCAAGTGCGTCAACGCCGTCTCCGAGTGGTTCGAGGTCGAGGTCTCGCGCAACGGCCAGGTCCACCACATGACCTTCGAGCGCGGCAAGACCACCAAGAAGCTCGAGGTCATCGGCAAGGCCAAGGGCACGGGCACGCTCATCACCTTCAAGCCCGACCCCGAGATCTTCAAGGAGACCACCGTGTTCAAGGCCGACAAGATCTCCCAGCGCCTGCGCGAGCTGGCGTTCCTCAACTCCGGCCTCGAGATCGTCTTCACCGACGAACGCCCCGCCGAGCCGAAGCCCGAGCGCTACTTCTACAAGGACGGCGTCGTGGAGTTCGTGAAGCAGATCAACACCGGCAAGACCGCGCTCCACCCGCACCCCGTCCGCATCGCGAAGGAAGTCCAGACCACCATCGACGAGAAGAAAGCCGAGGTGCACCTCGAGGTCGTCCTCCAATACAACGACTCCTACAACGACCTCGTCCTCTGCTACACCAACACGATCCACAACCCCGACGGCGGCACGCACCTCTCCGGCTTCCGCTCGGCGATGACCCGCGCGATCAACCAGTTCGCGAAGGCCAACAATCTCCTCAAGGACAAGGACCCGCAGATCACCGGTGACGACGTCCGCGAAGGCCTCGCCGCCGTCATCGCGATCAAGCACAGCGACCCGAAGTTCGAGTCGCAGACCAAGGTGAAGCTCCTCTCGCCCGAGGTGGAGTCCATCGTCGGCTCCGCCACCTACGAGGGCCTGATGTTCGCCTTCGAGCAGACCCCGAGCATCGCCAAGCGCATCATCGAAAAGTCGCTCATGGCCGCCCGCGCGCGCGAAGCCGCCCGCAAGGCCCGCGAGACCATCCGCAAGGGCGCCCTCTCCGGCGGCGGCCTCCCCGGCAAGCTCGCCGACTGCTCCGAGCGCGACCCGGCCGTGTGCGAACTCTACATCGTCGAGGGCGACTCGGCCGGCGGCTCCGCCAAACAGGGCCGCGACCGCCGCTACCAGGCCATCCTCCCGCTGCGCGGCAAGCTCATCAACTCCGAGAAGGCCCAGCTCGACAAGGTCCTCTCCAACGAGGAAATCCGCACCCTCATCACCGCCATCGGCACGGGCATCGGCACCGGCGAGGACGACTCCGCCTTCAACGCCGACAAGACCCGCTACCACAAGATCATCATCATGACGGACGCGGACGTCGACGGCGCGCACATCCGCACGCTGCTCCTGACGTTCCTCTACCGCCAGATGAAGGGCGTGATCGAGCGCGGCTACGTCTACATCGCCCAGCCGCCCCTCTACAAAATCAAGCGCAAGAAGCGCGAGCAATACGTCGACAACGACGAGCAGCTCAACCGCATCCTGCTCGAGCTCGGCTCGGAGGACATCGTCCTCGCCCGCGCCGGCGACGGCCACGTCTTCGCCCCGACGCAGATCGACCCCATCGTCGAGATGCTCGCCGCGATCGAGAAGCTCGGCCACGGGATCACGCGCCACGGCGCGCAATTGGCCGAATACCTCGACCAGCAAGACCCGAAGACGCACGAGCTCCCGCGCTACCTCGTCCGCATCCGCGAAGGCAACAAGGAGTCGCACGTCTTCCTCCGCACCGACAAGGAGCGCGCCGAGTTCAACGCCAAGCACGAAGCCGACCTCGCCGCCGCCTCTGAGATCTCAACTCTGAAAGCTCAAATCCCCAACGGCCCCGTCCGCCGCGTGACGATCCACGAGATCTTCGAGGCCACGGAGATGACGAAGCTCCTCAAGGCCCTCGCCCACGCCGGCATCGAGCCGAAGTTCGCCGCCACCGAGGCCGCGCGCTTCGTCTTCACCGAGAACCCCGGCACGAAGAGCGAGTTGAAGACCGAGCTGCACTCCCCGCTCGAGATCATCGGCCAGATCCGCGCCAACGGCCGCAAAGGCCTCAGCATCCAGCGCTACAAAGGTCTCGGTGAAATGAACCCGAAGCAGCTCTACGAGACGACGATGGACCCCGACAAGCGTCGCCTGCTGAAGGTGAACATCAACGACGCCGCCAAAGCCGACGCCCTCTTCACCCTTCTCATGGGCGAGGAAGTCGCCCCCCGCCGCCAGTTCATCGAGGACAACGCCCTCAACGTCCAATACCTGGACGTTTGAGTAGCGATTAGTGGGTAGCGAGGAGCGAGCATGGCCGACAAATCACAAAACTTCCGCGACGTTCTCGTGTGGCAAAAGGCCCACGCGTTCACGCTGGCGGTCTATCAGGCCACCGAGTCGTTCCCGAAACACGAACTCTTCGCGCTCACCTCCCAGCTCCGCCGCGCGGCATCCAGCATTCCCTCCAACTTCGTCGAAGGTTTCCGCAAACGCACGACGCCCGACAAATTGAAATTCTACAACATCGCGCAGGGCTCCGCCGACGAGTGCCTCTACCAGCTCATCCTCGCCCACGACCTGCGCTACACCGACACGACCCGACTCCAAGCCGACCTCGAGGAAGTCAGCCGCCTGCTCCAAGGCTATATCAACGGCCTCGAGCGAAATTCCTGAGCCAACTTTCAGCCCGGCTCTTCCTCCTCACTACTCGCTACCCGCTACTCGCTACTCCTTTCGCCCATGTATACCGCGAACGAAAAACTTTCGACCGCCAACATCACCGACATCATGCAGACGGCCTACATCGATTACTCGATGTCGGTCATCATCAGTCGCGCGCTCCCCGACGCCCGCGACGGCCTGAAGCCGGTGCAGCGCCGCATCCTCTACGCGATGCTCCGCGAAGGCCTCCTCCACAACCGCGCCTTCGACAAGTGCGCCGGCGTCGTCGGTGAAGTCCTCAAGAACTACCACCCGCACGGCGACTCCTCCGTCTACGACACCCTCGTCCGCCTCGCCCAGAACTGGGTCATGCGCTACCAGCTCATCGACCCGCAGGGCAACTTCGGCTCCGTCGACGGCGACCCGCCCGCCGCCTACCGCTACACCGAGTGCCGCCTTCGCGACATCTCCGAGGAACTCCTCCGCGACATCGAGGAGGAGACCGTCGACTTCGCGCCCAACTACAAGGAGTCGACCACCGAGCCCACCGTCCTCCCCGCCGCCCTGCCGAACCTCCTGATGAACGGGTCGACCGGCATCGCGGTCGGCATGACGACCAACATCCCGCCGCACAACCTCAGCGAGATCATCGACGCCACCTGCGTCGTCATCGACCGCCCCACCATCCCGGTCGACGAGCTCGTCACCTACATCCCCGGCCCCGACTTCCCCACCGGCGGCTACATCAACGGCCGCGCGGGCATCAAATCCTACCTCACCACCGGCAAGGGCATCGTCCGCATGCGCGGCAAGGCCCACACCGAGGAACTCAAGGGCGGCGGCGAACAGATCGTCATCACCGAGATCCCCTACAACGTGAACCGCGCCTCGCTCGTGCTTCGCATCGCCGAGCTCGTCCGCGAAAAGCAGATCGACGGCATCCGCGACCTCCGCGACGAGTCCGACGAGAACACGCGCATCGTCATCGAGCTCAAGCGCGGCGAGCAGTCGCAGGTCATCATCAACCAGCTCTACCAGAAGACCGCCCTCGAATCCTCCTTCGGCGTCATCCTGCTGGCCCTCGACAAGAAGCGGCCGAAGCAGATGAACATCAAGGAACTCATCGAGTGCTACATCGACCACCGCCGCGACGTCGTCACCCGCCGCACGCAGTTCCGCCTCACCCGCGCCAAGGAGCGCGCCCACATCCTCGAGGGCTACATCATCGCCCTCGATAACCTCGACGACTTCGTGAAGATCATCCGCGCGTCGAAGGACAAGGAGGAGGCCAAGCAGCGGTTGATGCTCAAGTATCCGCTCTCCGAGGCGCAGACCAACGCCATCCTCGAGCTCCGCCTCTACCAGCTCACCGGCCTCGAACGCGGCAAGATTGAGGCGGAATACCTCGAGCTGATGAAGCTCATCGACGAACTCCAGGGCATCCTCGACGACGAGGGAAAGCTCCTCGCGTTGATCAAGAAGGAGCTCGTCGAGCTCCGCGACAAATACGCCTCCCCGCGCCGCACGCAGATCATCGACGACGCCGGCGAGCTCCGCATGGAGGACGTCATCCCGAACGAGGGCGCCGTCATCACCGTCTCGCACCTCGGCTTCATCAAGCGCACGCCGGTCGCCGAATACCGCTCGCAGAAACGCGGCGGCAAGGGCGTCATCGGCGCCGAGACCTACGAGGACGACTTCGTCGAGAACCTCTTCACCGCCTCGACGCACGACTACGTGCTCTTCCTCACCAGCACCGGCCAGTGCCACGCGAAGAAGGTCTACGACATCCCCGAGGGCACGCGCACCGCGAAGGGCAAGTCCGTCGCCTCGTTCCTCCGCCTCTCGCAGGGCGAGAAACTCGCCGCGCTCCTCTGCGTGAAGGAGTTCACGCCCGAGCACTTCGTCGTCATGGCCACCAAGAGCGGCGCGATCAAGAAGACCGCCCTCGCCGAATACGAAGGCGCCACCCGCGAAGGCGGCATCCGCGGCATGAAGCTCTCCGACGGCGACGACATCGTCGGTGCCGTCCTCACCAACGGCGCGAACGAGATCATCCTCGTCTCCCACCAAGGCCAGGCCGTGCGCTTCTACGAAGGCGCCGCCGAAGTCGAGGTGGACGAAGCCGCCGAGGCCGCTGCCACCGCGACCCCCGCCGCCGAAGGCGAGGAAGCCGAAGGCCCGAAGCTCGGCCTGCGCCCGCAGGGCCGTTTCACCGGCGGCGTTACCGGCATGCGCTTCAAGAAAACCGGCGATTACCTGCAGGCCATCGAGGTGTGCGACCACGAAGCGCGCCTGCTCGTCGCCCGCGAGGACGGTGTCGGCAAGCGCACGCCGTTTGAGGATTACCGCAAGACCCGCCGCGGCGGCACCGGCGTCATCGCGATCGACCTGCCCGACGACGGCTCCGTCGCCGTCGCCGGTGCGCTGAGCGTCCGCGACACGGACGAGGTCATGCTCCTCACCGCCAAGGGCCAGAGCATCCGCACCCGTGTGAAGGAGATCCGCGAAACCGGCCGCGGCGCGAAGGGCGTCCGCCTCGTCAACCTCGAGGAAGGCGACAAACTCCTCGCCATCGCGAAGGTCGTCGGCAACGAAGACGAAGAGGCTGCTACGGCTTCCGCCGCTGAAGCCGCACCTCCGACGAGCACGTGATACGACACATGTAGGGCCACCGCTCGTCGCTCGCATGGGGGACAATAAATTCAGCCCCACAGTCATGGGCGCGACCGTGGTATCCACACGATGCCTCTCTTAAAGCTGTTCCCAGAGGAATGCGCATAAATTGACGCCGTTCAGTAGCATATCTATTTAGTGGTTCGCCACTAATCATATTTTGGCCTGTTTATTTACTGATGCTTTTCACGGCGATAGTATGGTGTTCTCATTTGCATTTGATGAATAATGCATGTCCTCATGGGACAGTATTTTGCACTAAAGGGTGCTGAAGAGATTCGTAATCAGAATGAGCAATGACATGAAAACTATTTTTAGTGCATTCGCTCTACTGGGTGTTCTTCTCTTGCCGGGCTGTCACATGCGTCCCGCAGCATTCGTCGATGACCTCCGCGAATACCGGGGCGATGGCCGCATTGAGGAAACGACTGTTCACAGTCTGTATTCAGCCGTTCCCGGGTATCGCGTTATTCTACCTGCGATCACGCCCGACCCGGCTTCCGAAACGATTTTCCGCCTGGACGCGCTTCCTCCAACGAAGATGCGAACCATCGAATTCGCTTTGCAGACGGACCCACCGATCGACCTGAAAGCAAATGCGGACAAGATTAGTCTGTCGCTCGAATTGCGCGACCAAGACGGAGCGACCGTCTATCGTCACAGTGGCATCACCGCACAATTCGTCGAACCCGCGTTGCTATCGCCGCACTGGAACAACATCACGGCGTGGCGCTTTGGGGCCCGCAGCGACTTCGTTCCTCAACCGGGGAAAAAATATACGCTGCACGTTCGCTACTCCACCAAAAATGCGATGATCAATCCGGCACTGACGCTCATTGTTTGGAGCGGAGGCGTCTTCTAGTGAAGTAGCGTCGGCTTCAGCCAGGCTTAAATGCCTCCTCTGGGCGGGCTAAAGCCGGCCCTACTTTTGGGAGGGGCCGGACGCACCACCGTGCCATCACTGCAATTTCACCGGCTTCACCTTCACGCGCGGGCGCACGCCCTCGATCTCCATCCAAAACGCACCGAGCATCCCCGGATAGACGCGCACGGCGGGCGAATCGTAGTCGACGCCGACGTAGCTGGTGTTGTCGTTCTGCTGCCAGATCTGGCCGTTCTCGAGGCGGAAGAGCGTCTTGCCGTCCCAGCCGCGGAAACGTCCGGCGATGCGCGACTGCACCGGGTCGGCCTTGCCGGCCTTCTCGGTGGTGTTCTGGAGCGTCACGAGTGCGCGCAGCCAGCCGGGGCCGGACTTCTTCTGCTCGGCCGCCGTCTCCTGCACCTTTGCCTCGGCGGCGGCGACCTTCTGCTGCGCCTCCTGCTTGACCGCTTCCGCCGCGGCGACCTTCTGCTCGGCCTCCTGCTTGATCACCGCGATCTCGCCGGTCTTCAGCCGCTCGAACATGGCCTCGAGCGCGGCCAGCTCCTCATCCGTGAGCTTGTGCAGGCCGGCGGCGCGGAACTGGTCGGCGGGCTGGCGCTTGAAGAGATCGGCGGCGGAAACGGCGGTCGCGCCGAGGAGCAGGAGCAGGGAGAGCAGGCTTCGTTGCATGGGAAGGGACGGTAAACTCACTCGAGGCGGACCGGCTTGACCTTGAAGCGCAGCCCGGCGTCGGGGATGCGCAGCCAGAACGTGCCGAGGGTGCCGGGGCGGATGAACACGGCCGGGTCGACATAGGCCGGCCCCGCGTAGGACTCGTCCTCGATCATCTGCCAGACCTGGCCGTTCGCGAGGGCGAAGCTGCGCCGGCCGCGGAAGGTCTTCAACGTGCCCTTGAGGGTGCTCTGCATCTCCTCGCTGCCGCTGATGCCCTCGCGTTCGAGGGTGATCAGCGCGCGGAACCAATTCGGCCCGCTCCGGGGCGCGGCCTCGGCCTTCTGCTCGGCCTTTTTCTCCGCCGCCTGCACCCGCGCTTCCGCCGCCGCGAGCGCCTGGCGGGTCTCGTCCTGCACGGCGGCCACCTTCCGGCCGGCCAGCTCCTCGATCGCGTCCTCCAACGCGGCCAGCTCGGCCTCCGTCAATTTGTGCAGGCCGGCGGCGCGGAATTTTTCCGGCGCGAGGCTGCGGACGCCGGCGCCGAAACCGGACACGGCGGCGGCGAGCAGGAGAACGAGGGCGCAAAGCGGACGCTTCATGGGCGGCGGGGGTTGGGGGTCAGTTGCGGCTGCCCTCGGTGACGGGCTTCACGCGCAGGCGGGGGCCGCCCTCGATCTCGAGCCAGAACGAGCCGATGGCTCCCGGTTCGATCTTCACCTTCGGGTCCTGGAGCGGGCGCGCGGCGAAAAACCGCGCGTTCTCCACGACGGCCCACCGCTGCCCGTTGGCGAGCGTGTAGACCGGACGGCCCTGGAAATTCTGGTAACGCCCCGGCAGCGTCGACTCCACGAGGAACTCGTCCTTCGTCGCCCCCTGGTTGAAAAGCCCCGCGAGGTAACCGCGCTTGCGCTCCTCCTTCGACTTCTCCTCCGCGAGCGCCTCGGCCTGCGCGACCTTCTGCTCCGCCTCCTGGCGCACGGCGGCGACCTCGCCGCTCTTGTAGCGCTCGACGGCGGCCTTGAGCGCGGCGAGCTCGGCCGGCGTCAGCTTCGCCAGGCCGGCGGCCGCCCGCTCGTCGGCGGTCATGGTCGCGGTGAAGTCCTGCGCGTGGACGGCGCCGGCGCACAACAGCGTGATGACGACGGGGAGAAAACGCATGGCGCCAATGAGAGCGAGCCGCCGCGGGCCGGCAACAGCCTTTTCGATGCGCCGGCCCGCCCACTCCTGCCTTGCCAAGCCCCGGAGCCGGGAGTCAGCTGTCCCGTCCCGACGCCTCATGGCCACCCGTCTGTCCAAACTCCTCGATCCCTCGCGCATCACGCTCGCGGTGCAGCACACCAAGCGCACCGCCGCCATCAACGAGGTCGCGCGCCTGCTCGAGGCGCACCCGGACGTCGTCAACTTCCAGAATTTCTACAACGAGCTGCTCGCCCGCGAGCGCCTCGACACCACCTGCCTCGGCAACGAGGTCGCGCTGCCCCACGCGCGCACCGAGCACGTGAAGAAGATCGTCCTCGCCGTCGGCCGCAGCGCCGAGGGCGTGCTGTTCGAGAATTCGAACCAGACCGTGCGCCTGATGTTCGTGCTCGGCACGCCGAAGAGCAACCCGACCGACTACCTCATCCTCGTCGGCTCGCTCTGCCGCCTGATCAAGGACGCCGCCTCGCGCGAGGCGCTGATGAGCGCCCCGACCCCGGAGGCCTTCATCACCGTGGTGAAGGAACTCGAGGACAAGATCCTCGGCGCGGAGAAATAGGCGGCCATGAAGTAGGGCCGGTCTGTGACCGGCCAATCAATTCGTCACCGATCGAGAGATCGAAAGTCCACGGGCCAAAACCGTCCGGTCACAGACCGGCCCCACCTCATGGCCCACACGCTTCGTTTCACGCGCCGCAAGCTTCCGCACTGGGAAGTCGAGGGCGGCCGTTACTTCGTCACGGTGCGTTGCGCCGACAGTCTGCCGCGCGAGGCCGGACTGCGATTGGCCGAGCTGCACCGGACGCTCGCGCGACACGATCCGCGCTCGCCGGATTTCGCCGCATTGCAGCGGCAGGTCTTCCACACGCTGGAGAAGTTTCTCGATGCCGGCGCGGGGGCGTGTCCGCTGACGACGGCCGAAGCGGCTGAGATTGTGGCCGCGGAATTTCATGCGCTCGCGGAAATTGCAGTCTCGGTTCCGCACTACTCGATCATGCCCAACCACTGGCACGCGCTGATCGTGCCGCAGGAGAAGTGCGAGCACTCGCTCGCACAAATCATGAAGCGCCTGAAGGGGCGAACCGCGAAACGCCTGCGCGAGCTACTCGGTGGACGAGGACCATTCTGGCAGCGCGAGTGGTTCGACCACTGGATCCGCAACGACGCCGAGTGGGAGCGCTGCGTGCATTACATCCGGACTAACCCGGTGAAGGCCAGGCTGGTCCGTGAGTGGAGCGAGCATCCCTGGACGCGGTAGGGCCGGTCTGTGACCGGCCTTGAGAAACCCCGCGCGCGAATATCACGTGCGAGCGGAAATCAAACGAGGCCGGTCACAGACCGACCCTACCGCCCGCGCCGCGAACCGTTTCCGTCGCGGCGGGGCGTGCGGCGTCGCTCACTGCTTCCCCAGCAGCTCGTCGATCAGCGCGTCGGCGCCGTAGACTTTGCGCATGGCCTCGAGGATGCCGCGCACGTCCACGCTCACCGAGCGGGCCTCGGTCTCCGTGTAGGCGTAGTTCCACACCAGCGTGTGGATGTTGCCGTCGAAGATGATGCCGATGAACTCCGCGTCGCGGTTGATCGTCGGGCTGCCGGAGTTGCCGCCGATGCTGTAGTTCGTGCTGATGAAGTTGTAGGGGACGCTGAGATCGAGCCGGTCCTTCGCGGCCGTCCACGAGGCGGGGATGTCGTAGGGCGGCGTGAAGGCGCGCTCGGCCGCGCGCTCGAACTTGCCGCCGAGCACGGTGTAGGCGGGGATCTTCTGGCCGCCGGCCTCGACGCCCTTCACGGCGCCGTAGGAGAGGCGGAGCGTGAACGTCGCGTCGGGCGACACGCGGTCGCCGTCCTTGGCGTAACGGACCTTGGCGATGCGGGCGTGGGCCTGCGCCTTCACCTCGGCCTGCTGCTCCATGACGCGGCGCACCCCGCGCGCGGCCTCGTCGATCGCGCGGGCGAACTGCACCATCGCATCGTCCGACTGCGCGATCTGCTCGGGCGTCTGCGCGTAGAGCGCGCGGCGCACGGCGACGTCGGCCACCGTCGTGCCGTGGACGAGCTCGGCGGCGCGCACGGACGGGGACTTGCCGCCGAGGGCGGCCTGCACGACCGGGTCGTTCACGCCGAGCTCCATCGCCATGATCGTGAGGAAGTGCTGGAGCTTGAGCTGCTCGAGATCGGGGTAGATCGGCTTCTCCGAGAAGAGCGCGAGCTCGAAGGAGGTGCGGCCGGAATCGCGATACTCGGTGAGGCGGTCGCCGTTCGGCTTGCCGCGCTCGGCGGCGGCGCGGACGAGGCGGCGCGCGACGGAGAAGAGGTCGGAGTTGAACTGGTAGCTCTCGAGGAAGGCGTTGCGGACCGCGTTCTGCGCGATGACCTGCTGGGCCGCGGCGATGCGGTCCCAGGCGTCGGCGGCGTCGAGGTCGGGGCGGTCCGACGCGAACTGCTTCAGCGCCTGCTCCTCGGCCTGCTTCTCGGCGAGGAGCGTGGGATCGAGCAGGCCGGCGATGCGGCCGTCCCAGACCTTGCGGGAGTTCTCGATGCCGCGGAGTTCGTCCTGCGCGCGGCGGGCGTTCTCGGGCGCGCCCTTGGCGTAGCTGTTGAGGAGGACCTCGCGGCTCTTCAGCCAGCGGAGGGCGGAGGGCGCCTGCACGTCGCGGGCGTATTCGAGCTCGGCGAGCGTGATGAGGCGCTGCGTGCTGCCGGGATGACCGGTGAGGAACACGAGGTCGCCCTCGCGCGTGCCGGCCGGGTTCCATTTCAGGAAGTGCTCCACCTTGGCCGGCTGGCCGTTCTCGTAGGCGCGCATGAGCGTCACATCGAGGTTGAAGCGCGGGTAGCCGAAGTTGTCCGGATCACCGCCGAAGAACGCCGCCTGCTCCTCGGGCGCCCAGACGAGGCGGACATCGGTGTAGACCTTGTAGCGGTAGAGATGGTATTGCGCGCCCTGGTAGAGGGTGACGACGTCGCTGCGCAGGCCGGTGGCCTCGAGGGATTCCTTCTCGATCGCGGCGCGGGCGGCGTTGCGGGCGGCGAGCGCCTCGGCGGCCGACATGTCGGGGCGCACGCCGGCGTTCACGCGGGCGGTGACATCCTCGATCGACATGAGGACGTTGAGCTCGAGGTCGACGCACTTGAGCTCCTCCTCGCGCGTGCGGGCGAGATAGCCCTGCTTGAGGAGGTCGCGCTCCTTGGTGCTGAGCTTGTAGATCGCGTCGGCGGCGACGTGGTGATTGGTGACGATCAGGCCGTCGGCCGAGGCGAAGGAGGCGGAGCCGCCGTTGTTGAAGCGCACCGAGGCCTTCTGCACGTGTTCGAGCCAGGCGGCGGAGGGTTCGAAGCCGTAGCGCTCCTTGAGCTGTGGGAGCGGCGGGTTGTTGAGCAGCCACATGCCGTCGTCGGCCCGGGCGGCCAGCGCGGCGGCGAGGACGGTGAATACGAGCGAGGCGGAACGCAGGGATCGGGGGAGGTGCATCATCGGGGAAAAGTGCCCCGACTAAACACCGCCGGCGGGCGGCGAGACAATCCCCATTTGGGCAACCGCGCCCTCCGCACGACAGGACCCGCACCCGGTGCGACGAAGCCGGCGCCACGGCGGCCAGCCCGGGCTTGCCACCGCCGGGCCGCGGCGCAGCATCCGGCCGGAGCGCATGATTCATTCCTTCATCTTCAGCGACGGCAAGCTGGTCGGGCGCGACCTCGAGGTGGAGGCATTGCGCCTCGTGCGGGCCGACAAGGGCCTCATCATCTGGGTCGACCTCGAAAACCCCACCGAGGAGGAGACCAAGACCATCCTCGAGGGTGTCTTCCAATTCCACCCGCTCGCCATCGAGGACTGCGTGGCGCCCAGCGACCTGCCCAAGGTGGAGGACTACGAGGACTATCTCTTCCTCGTCACGCACGCCATCGAGTTCTCGCGCAAGGACAAGTTCGCCGGCACCGAGCTCGACATGTTTCTCGGCAAGGACTTCTTCGTCACCTTCCACCGCGGCCCGATGCGCTCCGTCACCGCCCTGCGCGAGCGCGCGGCGAAGAACACCGCCCTCGCCCCGCGCGGCCCCGACCGCCTCGCGCACACGCTGCTCGACCTCATGATAGACAACTACGCGCCGGTCATCGACGAGCTGCGCGCCGAGCTCGAGGAGATCGAGGAGATGGTGCTGCGCAAGTCGTCGTCGGAGGAGTTCATGCAGGAGATGCTGCACGCACGCGGGGATTTCTCGAAGTTCCGCCAGATCATCCGCCCGCAGCGCGACGTCATCGAGCGCCTCGCCCGCGGCGACACGAAGATGATCCGCAGCACGCTTCTCCCCTACTTCCGCGACCTGCGCGACAACCTCGCGCGCTTCGAGGACGCCGCCAACGGCTACCACGAACGCCTGCTGCTCTCGTTCGACATCTACCTCAACAAGGCGTCGTTCGAGGCGAGCGAAGGCATCAAGTTCCTCACCGCCCTCACCGCCATCACGATCCCCGTGATGGTCGTCGGCACCTGGTATGGCATGAACTTCACCGCCATGCCCGAGCTGAACTCCGCCGCCGGCTACAAGGTCGTCATCGCCCTCACGCTCGCCACCACGCTCGCCACCGCCATCTACCTGAAGCGGAAGCGGTGGTTTTGATTTTTCTCTAAGCGAAAAATCAACCCTCCGAAGCTTCAGCGCAGGAGGGTGGCGACCACCAGGAGAGCGACGCTCCGCCATACCCTCGTGGCCGTTCGCCGCGGCGCGGTGCCGCCCGCCGCCCAACTCCCCGCTTGCCCGCGGGCAGGCGTCCGCAATGTTCGCGCGATGCGTCCCCTCGCTGCCCTGACCGCCTTGGCGCTTGCCGCCCCGTTCTCCCTCCCCGCCCAGGATGCTGCGTCCCCTCCGACCGATGAGCAGATGCTGCGCCGCCTCTACGACGCCGCGCTCGACGGCAGCCCGGCCTTCGAGCAGTTGCGCGAACTCACCACGCGCTTCCCCGGCCGCCTCTCCGGCACCCCGGCCTACGACGGCGCGGCACAATGGTCGCTCGAGCAGCTCCGTGCCTTGGGCGCCGACCGCACCGAGCTCCAGCCGGTCATGGCTCCCTCCTGGGAACGCGGCGCGCCCGAGCGCGTCGAGCTCCATGCCGCCGGGGGGAGCCACGATCTCGCCGCCCTTGCCCTCGGCGGCTCCGTCGGCACCGACCCCGCCGGCCTGCGCGCGCCCGTCGTCGAGGTGCGCGACTTCGAATCGCTCGCCGGCGCCGACGTGCGCGGCAAGATCGTCTTCTTCAACCGCCCGATGGACCCGCGCTCCATCAGCGCCGGCGCGGCCTACGGCGGCGCGGTCAATCAGCGCACGCGCGGCGCCGCCGAGGCCGCCAAGCACGGCGCCGTCGGCGTGCTCGTCCGCTCCATGACCCACGCGCTCGACGATCTGCCGCACACCGGCACGATGACCTACCTGCCCGACGTGCCGCGCATCCCCGCCGCGGCCATCAGCACCGTCGCCGCCGAGCGCCTCAGCCGCACGCTGCGCGCCTCGCCGGGCGCGGAAGTCACGATGACGCTCCATTGCGCGCCGCAGGAGGACCGCCTTACGCACAACGTCATCGGCGAGATCCGCGGCGCCGTGTTTCCCGAAAAGGTCATCCTCGTCGGCGGCCATCTCGATTCGTGGGACATCACGCCCGGCGCGCACGACGACGGCACCGGTTGCATCCAGTCGATCGAGGTGTTGCGCCTGCTCAAGGCCGTCGGCTACACGCCGCGCCACACGATCCGCTGCGTCCTCTATGCGAACGAGGAGAACGGCCTCCGCGGCGCGCTCGAATACACGCGCCTCGTCGCCGAGAAGAAGGAGGAGCACGTGCTCGCGCTCGAGACCGACAGCGGCGGGTTCCGCCCGAGCGGTTTCAACCTCGGCAATCCCGCCGGTGACGCTCACCTCCGCGCCGCACGCTGGCGCGAGCTCTTCGCGCCCTACGGCATCTTCGTCTTCCAGAAAGGCCAGGGCGGCGCCGATGTCGGGCCGCTGCTGCGCTACGGCTACACCGTCGCCGGACTCATGCCCGACTCGCAGCGCTACTTCGACGTCCACCACACGCGCGCCGACGGCATCGACGCGGTGAACAAGCGCGAGTTCGAACTCGGCGCCGCCGCCATGGCCGCGCTGGTCTATCTCGTGGACAAATACGGGCTGTGAAGCGCACCGAAAGTAGGGCCGGTTTCAACCGGCCTGCTCGGGTCTTCGCACCGCATCGGCCGGCTGAAGCCGGCCCTACCCTCGCGGCGAACGCTCATTCGTTCGGCGATTGTCGCCCATGAACCCCCTCTTGCGCGATCCGCGCGCCCGCCGGCTCATCGCGGCCAACCTGACCTCCTCGGTCGGCTCCGGCATCACGATCATCGCCGTGCCATGGCTGCTCGTGAACCGGCCCGGCGGCTCGCAGATCTTCGGCTGGGCGACCGTGCTCACGACCCTGGCGATCTTCCTCTTCGCGCCCTACTACGGCGCGTGGGTCGACCGGCATTCGCGCAAGACGATGCTCCTGCTCGGCGAGACCTTCGGCGCCACCGCCACGCTCGCGATGGCGATCGGCGGACTGGCCCTCGGCAGCTTCGCGACGTGGCAGCTCGTCGTGGTGTATTTCTGCGGGATGTTCTACTACACGCTGCACTACCCGGCGAAGTTCGCGTTCGTGCAGCAGATCTTCCCGCGCGAGCACTACCAGTCGCTCACGAGCATGATGGAGATCCAGGGCCAGACCGCGTCGATGCTCGCCGGCGGCCTCGCGAGCGTGCTGATCGAGCGCGTCGACCTCTCGACCATCCTGCTAGTCGACGCCGCAAGCTACGCCGTGAGCTTCGTGCTCTTGTCGGGCATCCCCTACGTCGCGACCCACCAGCACGGACGCGATCCCGCCGCGGCGGCGCCCAATGCCTGGCGCGCGGTCGGCGAGGCGTGGACTTGGTTCCGGGCGCGGCCGGCGCTCGCGGTGTTCCTGCTCTGCTCCTTCGTGCCGTTCCTCGGCATCATGGTGGGGAACTATCTCTTCCCGATCTACGTCTCGCACACGCTGCACGCCAGCCCGGGCGTCTATGGGCGCGGCGAGATGATCTTCGCGCTCGGCGCCATCGCCGCCGGCTTCGCGGTGCCGCACCTCACGGCGCGCTACAACCACGCGCGCACGACGGTCGCGCTCGCCGGTGTCTTCCTCGCCGGGATGGCGTTGCTCGTCGTCTGGCCGCGCATCCTGCCGTTCTACGCGGCGCTGCTGCTGCTCGGCCTCGGCAACGCCGGTGTCCGCGTCGCGCGCAACGTCATCGTCCTCGAATCCGTCCCCAACGCCCTGATGGGCCGCGTGCACGTGTTCTTCCTCGTCTTCGAGCGCTCGCTGCGGACGCTGCTCATCCTGCTCATGACGCTGCTGGTCGACACGCGCGGCGCGCCGTTCTGCTTTGGGATCCTGCTCCTCGTGACCCTCGCCGCCCTTTACGCGATGACCCGCACGCGCCCGGCCGTCGAGGCGATCCCTCGCGCCGCCGCGGCCTGAGCCGGGGATTGCGCCGCCGCCAGTCTTCCCGCCATCCTTGCTGCCGTGACCTCCGCCCCGCGGTTCAACGTTCTCGGCACCGGCGTGCACGCTCTCTCGCTCGAGCAGCTCGTGGGCGACCTGATCGCTCGCCGGAGCCAGCGCCGTCGCGGCTATGTCTGCTGCGCGACTGCTTACAACGTGAATCTCGCGCGCGCCGACCGAGCGCTGCGTCATGCCTACAATCGCTCCCTCTTCACCACTCCCGACGGCATGCCGCTCGTCTGGCTGGCCCGCGCGCACGGCCATCGGAACACGACGCGTGTTTATGGACCGGACTTGCTGCTCGCGCTGTGCGACGCCGGACGGGCTGTCGGACTGCGGCACTTTTTCTTCGGCGGACAGCCGGGCGTGGCGGAACAGCTCCGTGATCGCCTGACGGCTCGTTATCCGGGACTGGCGGTCGTCGGCACGGCCACACCGCCGTTCCGGGAACTGTCCGCGGCGGAGTTGTCGGACTTGGGCGACGATATCGCCCGCACCGCGGCCGACGTCGTCTGGATCGGACTGAGCACCCCGAAGCAGGAGAAGTTTATGGCTGGAGCCTGGGAAAAGTTCGACGCCTCCGTGCTAATCGGTGTCGGTGCGGCATTCGACTTTCACTCCGGCCGGATCGCGCAGGCCCCGCGCTGGATGCAGCGCAGCGGTCTCGAATGGCTCCACCGACTCATCACCGAACCTCGCCGCCTCTGGAAGCGTTACCTGATACACAACCCGATGTTCGTATTACGAACATTGGGGCAGAAGCTGGGGGCGCGTGACTACCCCTTGGATTGATCAGAACAGATCGCCCTGCCGCAGCGCGTCGCGGCGCACGGGGTCGAGCGTGCTCAGTTGCAACAGCCACGGGATCGTCGCCGCGGACAATTCCGGACGGCGCAGCCACGCGCGCAACAGCAGCGCGGCCGCCAGCGCATCGTAGAGCGCCGCGTGATAATGCCGGCGCGCGGGCGGACAATGCGCCGCCGCCTGCGCGTCAAGCTCGGCCTGCAAACCGAACGCCGCGACGAGCCGCTCCAACTTCGCCTCGCCGGCGGTCGGGAACAGCTGCGGCGCGAGCCGGCCGGTGTCGATCCACGGTCCCCACTCCGTCGTCGTGCCCGCGCCGCGCGCGAAGTCCGGCGCCTGCCGTGCGTAGGGCCACACGGATTTGAGCAGATGGTTTTCGGCCGACGCGAAGTGCGCCGCCAGCGGCCCGGTCTCGCGGAGCCGGGCGAAGGATTCCCACTCCGCCGCGAACGGCGCCTCGCCCGCCACCACCATGGCGTCGAGTCCGTGCACCGCCGTGTCCTCCGCCGCGATGCGCCCGAGCGCGGCACACAGCCGCGTGCGCGTGGCGGCGATCTCGCCGCCATGCAGGGTCACGACGCCGAACTCGAGGATGCCCGACGTGCGGTTGCCCTCGAAGTCGATGAAGTGGATCGGCGTGTCGTTCCAAGTGCCCACGGAACACACGGAATACACGGAGGAAGCCGAACCCCAGACTTTTTTCCGTGTGTTCCGTGTCTTCCGTGGGCCAAGCTTCGGGTCATGCACCTCGCCGCCGAACGCGCCTTTCTCGTCGAGCTCGCCCGCGCCAGCGGCGATTTCATCCGCCCGCTCTTCGGGCGGCATGATGTGCCGGTCGAGCTAAAGGGCGATTTCACGCCCGTCACGGCCGCGGACCGCGGCGCCGAGGAATTGATGCGGCGGATGATCGCGGCGCGTTTTCCGGCGCACGGACTCCTCGGCGAGGAGTTCGGTCCGGAGCGGGCCGACGCGGAGTTCGTGTGGGTGCTCGATCCGATCGACGGCACGAAGGCCTTCGTCACCGGCGTGCCGCTCTTCGGCACGCTCATCGCGCTGCTCCACCACGGTCAGCCCGTGCTCGGCTGCATCCACCAACCCATCATCGGCCAGCTCATGATCGGCGACGGCAAGACGACGACGCTCAACGGCGCGCCGGTGCGCTGCCGTCCGACCACGCGCCTCGCCGATGCGACGCTGCTCACCTGCGATTGGACGAGCCCGGAGCAACACCAACCCGGCCCGGGCTTCGACCGGCTGTCGCGCTCCGTGAAACTCGCGCGCACTTGGGCGGATTGCTACGGCTACCTGTTGCTCGCCAGCGGCTGGGCGGACCTGTCGATCGACCCGATCATGAACCCGTGGGACATCGCCGCCCTTGTGCCGGTGGTGCGCGGCGCCGGCGGCGTCATCACGGATTGGCAAGGCGGTCCCGCCTATCCCGCGACCTCGACCGTCGCCGCCGCCACGCCGGAATTGCACGCCGCGGCGCTGGCGATGCTGCGATGATAGACAAGTGTAGGGCGGGGTCGCCGAACCCCGCCTTGCTTCGTGCGTGGCCTCACTTTCGAGGCGGGGTTCGGCGACCCCGCCCTACATGAAAACTAAACCTCGGCCGTCCGCGCTCAGCGTTTCGATTTTCCCGGCGCCTTCCACTCGCACGTGATGCTCGAGGTGAAGCCGCCGCGGGCCTTCCAGTCGGCGACGATCGTCAGGCTCCGGGGCTTCAGCGCGCGACCGAGGTCGTCGCAGATCTTGTTCGTCGCGGCCTCGAAGAAAATGCCCTCGTTGCGATAGGCGTGGAAATAGAGCTTCAGCGACTTCAGCTCGACGCAGGCCTTCTCCGCCACATAGCGCACCGTGATGTCGGCGAAATCCGGATGGCCGGTCATCGGGCACAGCGAGGTGAACTCATGATGCGTGTGCTCGATGAGAAAATCGCGGTGCGGCGCGGGATTCGGGAAAGTTTCGAGGATCTTCGGGTCGGCCATGACGGTAGAAAGGCGGAAGGACTGAACCGCTGAAAGACTGAAAATCAAGCGGTCGCGAGCGCTCCGGCGCTCACTCCGGCCGCCCGACCTGGAGAAACGCGGGCAGCGTCCCGTCGAGCACCTGCTGGATGCGCGCCAAGGCCGCCTCCTCGCCATCAAGCGCGTGGGTCTGGCCGACGACGTAGGCCCAGCGGTTCGCCTGCAGGTAACGCAGCCGATCGAGCGACGTGTAAAGCATGCGCTCCCAGTGTGTGGCCACGATGCGGTCCGCCCCGACGAACCAGTAGACGAACACCGCCGGCAGAATCCGCTTCTCGCCGCGCCGCGTCGTCACCTCGCGCTCGATGCGCAGCAACGTGACGGGGAACTCCCCCTCCGGCCGCCGCAGCGTGCGGTGTTCCGCGCCCTTGATCGTCCAACCCTGGCCGACGAGGCACAGCTCCGGCCGGTGGATCGACGTGCGGTCGCGCCCGCTGAGCACGATCGACAGAAAAACCTCCGTGCGGCCGTCCTGCAGCGAGACGTAATTCTTGCGCGAGAATCCCGTGTCCGCCGGCAACACCTCGCGCTCCACCGGCGTCACCGGCGCCTCGCGCCCGACCCAGTCGAGCCCGACGTAATTCGGCAGCGCGACCGGATTCACGCCGTCCGCCGCCAGTCGCACGCCGGTGCGCGCGCTGACCTGCACCGCGTCAAGCCGCATCGTCGCCGCCGCCACGCCCATGCTGGCCAAGATCACCACACCCGACACGACCCAGGCCCGTTTGTAATATAATACGTTACAAACTTCGGCCGACGCGTCCGCCACGGGAGGCGCGACCGGGACAGGCGCGGGCAGGATCGTCGCGCCGCCAACGCGCCATTTCTCGAGCAGCCAGATCGTTGCCTGCACGAGCCCGAGCACGATGACGAAGATCAGGAACCCGAACCACTCGTGCACGATCGTGCCGGCGCGCTCGCCCTGCCACTCGGCGGCGATGATGATGGCGAAGATGCGGACAACATTGCCGACGAACGCATACGGGAAGCACAGCAGCCCGATCAGCGCCCGCGCCCACCACGAGCGGAAACTCAGGTAGCCGAGCAGCAGCGACAGCGCCGCGAGCGCCATGAGCGAGCGCACGCCCGAGCACGCGGCGGCGACGTCGTAATTGTAGCTGCCGTCGGGCGAGAGGAGCTGCGTGCCGTTGCGCACGACGTCGATGCCGAGCCCGCGCGCCATCGCGTAGGCGACATCCGTCACGCCCACGCGCAGGAAGAAGCCGACCGTGTCGAGCACGTTGAGCGGGATGGCGAAGACCATGAACGCGAGCGGAAACGCCGCTGCCCGCCCCCAGCGCCGGCCACCACCGAGCGCCAGCACGCCCCAGGTGAAGACGAGAAACCCCACGATCGACACGCGTGTCTGCTGCACCGCGTAGCCGAGCAGGTGGAGCGCGAGGCCGCCCAACAGGGCGGCCAGCGGAACGCTGAAAGCGGAACGCGGAACGCCGGACTCACGCTGCGTCTGCCCGCCTTCCACATTTCTAAGGTTTCGCCACAGCAGCCACCCGCTGAGCCCGAGGATGAGCCAGCCGTGCTCGCTCTCGGCCATGGGGTCGAGCCATTGCGAAACCCACCACCAGAACATCGACCCCGTGTCGACATAGCCGCGCGAGGCGTTCCCAAAAAACTGGAAGAGCACTGCCGCCGCCAGCAGGCACAACGCCGCCGACACCCAGGGGTGGAGATGCAGCGGGGCTTTTGCGGCTGGATTGGTCACGCTGGGCACGCATCATCCAGCCCGCCGTCCGCATTCCAAGCCGAAGATGAAGCTCCTGATCCTCGCCCAGACCCCACCGCCGCTGCACGGCCAGAGCCTGATGGTGCGGACCGCCGTCGAGGGCCTGCCCGCGCACGGCGTCGCGGTGCACCATGTCAACCTCCGCCTCTCGCGCTCCCACGCCGACATTGGTCGCTGGCGTCTCGGCAAGGTGCTAGCGATCCTCGATGCTTGTTTCCATGCGATCATTGCTCGCTTTGCCGCTGGGTGCGACACGCTCTACTATGTGCCCGCGCCCGGAAAACGCGGAGCGTTGTATCGCGACTGGCTGGTGATGCTGCTGGTGCGCCCATTCTACCGCCGGCTCGTGCTCCATTTCCACAACGGCGGCCTCGGCGATTGGCTCGCACACCACGCCTCTGTCGCCGAGCGCGCACTCACCCGCCTCTTCCTTGGGCGCGCCGATCTCGCGATTGTCCTGACCCCGACGCTGCGCGACGACGCAGTGGCCTTGGACGCGCGGAAGATCGCCGTCGTGCCCAACGGCATCGCCGACCCGGGCCAGCCGCCAACCACTCCACCGAAACAGACGCCCGCACAACTGCTCTTCCTCGGCCAGTGCAGCGCGGCCAAGGGGCTAGACGTCCTGCTCGATGCCTTTGCGCTACTCTCCGATTCCACGTCTCCCGCTATTCGTCTCGTCGTAGCCGGCGGCTTCGCCAGCGCCACCGAGTGCGAGCACTTCACCGCCCGCTTTGCCAGATTCGGAGGAGGAGTCGTCTACGCTGGCTTCGTGCGCGGAATGGAAAAACGGCGCCTGCTGGACGAGAGTGCCTGTCTCGTCCTGCCGACGTGCTACGCCCATGAAGCGCAGCCGCTCGTGCTGCTCGAGGCGCTGGCACACGACCTCTCCGTCGTAGCCACCAACTGGCGCGGTATCCGCGACACGATCGATGGTCCGCACGTGCGCCTTGTCCGGCCCGGCGACGCGCCGGCACTGGTTCGGGCCCTGCGCGAGATACTCGCTGCGCTGCCGCCCGCCGGAGCACTACGGCGAGAATTCCTCACCCGCCACACTGCCGAGCGCCACCTCGCATCGCTCGCCGGCGCGCTGCACTCACTCTAGGCGCCGGTAGATGGCGAGCCACCGCACGGCGACGTCATCAGCGTAAAGCGAGGTTTCCCGGATCACCGCAGCATCCCATACCGGTGGCGACTCCAGCCAGCGACTCAATCTGGCCGCCAGCGCGGTCGCATCTCCGGAGGCGAACAGTTCGCCGTTCACACCGGGACGGATGATGTCACGCGCCCCACCCGAATCGGCTGCCAACACCGGCCGGCCCGCCGCCAGCGCCTCGAGCATCGCGAGCGAGAGCGGCTCGTTGTCCGACGCGACCACGAGCGCGTCGCAGCGCGCGAGCAACTCCGCCGAGTCCGGCTGCTGGCCGCGCCAGCGCACCGTGCCCTCGAGACCGAGCGCGCGCGTCCGTTCCCGCAACTCTCGCGCATACACCGCGTCACCCAGGCCAATGTGCTCGAACTCGATCCCGGCGCGTAGCCGATCTTGCAGCGCCGCCAGCGCCTCGAGCACGAGATCCCATCGTTTCCATCGCAGCACACCGCCCACACCGGCGAGCAACAGCCTTCCGCCGCGCTCCCGTTTCTCCGTGGCTATGGTGCGCGCCACGCATTCCGGCACACAATGTTCCCAGCCCTCCCCCGACGCGCCGTAGTAGGCGCGCATCGCGGGACTCAGCCACAGCAGACGTTCACCGAGAAGACGCGCGGCGGACCGATAGAACCAGCGTTGGCGTCCATAGCAATGCACGCTCGCCACCACACGGCGCTCACCGAGCAACCGCAACCAAAGGGTCACCAGCAATCCCGCCCGCGAGTGCCCGTGGAAGGTCCGGCCGCCGCCTCGCCGCAACCAGCGCCGCACGCGCCACGCCACGCGAAGTGTCCGCCAGGCATTGAGAAGACCGATACTCTCACACGCGACGGCAGGCCCGCGCCAAACCTTCGGGTGCGGCGGGTGCACGGGCGGAAACCCGGCCGCCACGCCGAGCACGACGCGGAACATCCCTGCCCCATGCAGCGCGCGCACCGTGGAATGGATGCCTCCGCCGGTCCAGTCGGAACCGGTGTAGTGAAGGACGATGGGATTCTTCGCCGTGGCGTTCATCAGTTCACCACCCAGCGTTCGAACCACCCGAGGCGTCGTGCCGCGGCGTTGGCCACAAGTCGCAAGCCGCCGGGTCCGCTCCGGCGCAACACACCGCCCGCTAGCGCGACAAACTCCCCGAGACCGCCGTGCCCGAACTGCGCCCGCACCAGCCGGCCCTTGGCGAGGAACATCTCTTGAGCCTCCTTGCCATAGCGCTTGCCGACGCGGGCGATGACCGTCTCGTATGCCCGCCAGATTGCCTCGCCGTCGCGGTGCACGCGCGGGCGACCGATCTGCGGATACACGTCGACGAGCGCTTCGGCGCAATTCGGCACAGAGCGCAGGTCGTGGCGAGCGATCAACCGGTGCGCGAACTCCATGTCCTCTCCCGCAGCGAGCGTCTCGTCGAACCGCAGCGCGTCATCTCGTCGGTGCAGGAGAAATGGGGCACCCCAATCCGCCGCCGTGAGTAATGCGTCCCCCGCGTAGCACGCCGCCCCGATCTGGCGTGTGCGTGCGCGGCGCGGCAAGTGGACGGTGTAGCCGCAGAGCACAAGGGGATGCGCGCCGCCAGCGGTCGCAGCAAGTTGCACCGCGAGTTTCGCGGGCCGCCAGGAATCGTCGTCGTCAAGATAGCTCACCCAGTCACCGCGAACCGCGGGGAACCCGACGTTGCGCGCCGCCGCGGCGGTCTCGCCGGTGGGGTTGGACACGATACGGACGCGCCGATCGGACAAATACCTCTCCAGGTCCGATTGCGCCGCGAGTGGTGGTGCGGCGCGGTTTCCGTCGACGAGGATTAGTTCCCAATCCGTCCACGTCTGTGCGAACACGCTGTCCAGCGCGCGCGACAGCAGGTCCGGGCGGTCGCGAGTGGGCAGGATGATCGAAACGGCGGGCACTCGACGAACGTGCCGGAGCCCCCCCGCGCCCGCAAGTCGAAGCCCACGACACTCAGTGCCAGATCGCCGCCGGGTAGAAACGTGCCACGGCCGCGAGCGGCAAGCAGTCACTCCAGCGCAAAAGACGTGTCGCGGCCGCAGATGAGTGGCGCGGCAGCCGCTCGATCTCGGCAAGCGCCGCACAATAGGCTTCCGCAGCGGCGGTGGCGGACAATCCCGCGACCGCAGCTTGCGCGCGAACGCGCAGCGAAGCGAAATCCTGGCATTCTGCCAGGTGCGCAAGCTGCCCTGCCGCCGCCGCGAGATTGCCCGCCGGATACACGCAAGCCGCGGCGACTTGCATCGCCGCCGGCTCGCCGAGTCCGCCGATCGCGGGAACCAGCGGCACCGCGCCCGCGTGCATCGCCTCGAGCAAAGCGATCGGACCGGTTTCATAATCGCTCAATGAGAGCACCATGTCGAGGTGCGCGAGCACCCTCCAGTAGTCCGTCCCGGATTTCCAGCCGTGCCACACGACGTCTTTACCGATGCTCGCCGCCAGGCGCGTCCTCTCCGGTCCGTCGCCGACGATGTGCCACTCGATCGCAACGCCCTGCCTGCGTAGCAGCTCCGCGAGCGCGGGCAAGCGCTCCGCGCGTTTCTGTTCGCGTTCGATCCGGCCGATAAAGCCGACGCGCAACGGCCGGCTGGCGGGGCGCGCCAGATCAGGACGGAAGCCTGGCGGTGCAATGACGGGGCAAGGCGTGACGAACACCCGCGACTCGAACTCCGGGCCCGCCCACGCACTCACCTGACGGGCGAAACCGGAATTGAGCACGAGGAATCCGTCGCACCATGGCAGCATCGCCGCAACCGATCGCTCGATGCCCGGCGCGTTGGTGTGAAGAAAGACCGCTCGACGCGCGGCGCCGTCACCCGGCGCGAAGAGCGTGAGCCCCCAACCGTTGTGATAAACGACAGTCGCGTCTGCAGTGAACGGCGTGGCACGACGGCGGAAATCGCGCCGCATTCCCGCTGGCGTCGAACTCCAGCGCGCCACAAGTCCGGCATCACCGTCCGCCAGCGGCGGTTCGAGCAGACTGACGACGCGCGAGTCGAGTCCGGTGGCGCGCTCGGCCGCGCGCAACCAGCGCACGAGTGTTTGCATGCCGCCGCCAGAGCGGGCGTAAGTTGTGACATGTGCACGAGCCGGCATCGAATCAGTAGCGCGGGAACGGGGGAAAGCCGCCGCGCTTGAGCATGATCCAGAACGGCCCTTTGAGCACGCCTGCGGCAGCTTCGCGCCATGAGCCGGGGTCGTCCGCAACCGCGCGCAACAGGGCGCGGACGAAGCGGAGCTGATTGAGCGGGCTCGGCCGCCAGCGGACGGCCAAAGCGGCGTGGTATGCGGCGAGGAGAGCAAATCCTTCGGACGCGGCGCGGCGCGCGAAGTGTGTGAGCGCCCCGGCGGCGTCCTCCCCGGTTTCCCAGCGCGCGGCCTCTTCCTGCAGTTCGTCGAAATTCTCGGGGCGGCCAGCGCGACGGCGTGCGGTGGCCAGCCGCACGGCTGAGGCAGAGGCGAGTTGGAAGGTCGAGCAGGCGACCGTGCTCGATCCGGGATGCCGACGATAGTGCACTACCGGAACACCGACGCTACCGACTTTGAAACGCTCGACCACGCGGCTGATCCAATCATAGTCACTCGCGAGCTGCGCCTCGGACCGATAGCGCACGGCATCATGCACGGCGCGGCGTGCCAGCAGAGTGGGATTGTTGATCGGCGAATTGAACTGCGTGTAGGCGGCGATCTCTTCCGGCACATGGAAGACGCGAAAACGGTCGCCAGTGAGACGGCCGTCGGCGTCAATGTAGAGCGCATCGCCGGTAACGACATCGAGCGACGGGTCGGCGCGAGCAGCGGCGAGCTGGAGCTCAAGACGATGCGACAAGGCGATGTCGTCGGCATCGAGCAGGCCGCGCCATTCGCCGCGCGCGGCGTCGAGCCCGGCGTTGAGGCCGGTGGCGATGCCGCGGTTGCATCCGAGGCGCACGATGTGCAGGCGCGGGTCGGCGATGTTGCGTTCAATCGCGTCCACGGAGCCGTCAGTCGTGCCGTTGTCTACAACCACGAGTTCGAGGTCGCGCAGAGTCTGTCCGAGCACGCTCGCGACGGCCTCGGCGATGTAGCGGCCGTTGTTGTGCGTGACCATGATGATCGAAACCAAAGGCATGGCACCGGCGGTAATCTGCGCTTTTCACGCTGCAGGCAACGCGCTTATTTCACAGCGCTTGGCCGACGCATCGCAACTCGACGTCTCCCGTCCGGTGGTCGCGGCCGCCCCGACGGGCGGGCGTGTGCTGCTCGCGGCACAGCTGGCGAAGATCGCCCTTCGGATTGCCAGTGCCGCAGGGCTTGCGCGTCTGCTCATGCCTGAGGACTACGGCCTGCACGGGATGGCGGCATTCTTCTATGGCCTGCTGCACATCGTGCGCGAACTCGGGCTCGTCGCCGCGATGCAACAGCCTGGCATACATGCCGGCCGCTTCGCGCAGGCAGCGAAGCTGGCGGCATGCGGTGGAGCCGGGCTGGCGGTCGCGGGCATCTTGCTCAGCTGGCCGGCGGCATGGTTCTATGGAGTGCCGGCCGTGCAACCGGTCGTAGCAGTCATGTCGGTCGGCCTGCTGCTCGGCGCGGTGGCGGCGCCGGCAGTTGGTCTGCTTTATCGCACGCAACAGTTCGCAAAACTGGCGCGCATCGAAGTGGCGGCGCATGGCGCAGGCGTCGTAGTGGCGCTTGGCGCGGCTTGGCACGGCGCGGGCGTGTGGGCGTTGGTGGCAATGGCGCTGACGGCCGACGCGACGACGGCGGCGCTGATATGGCTCGCGCGGCCGCAACTCCCGTCCGGGAGCACGGGGCCTGGCTGGCGGGAGTTGCTCGGTTTCAGTGCGAGCCTGAGTGCGCACAGCGTGGCCCACTACACAGCCCGCGGGGCTGACCACGCGGCGGTAGGTTGGTGGCAAGGCCCGGCGCCGCTTGGTGTATACGGACGCGGCGCGCAATTGGCCATGCTGCCCACGCAATTGTTGATCGCCCCATACACCGGCTGGGCGGTGGCGCAGTTGGCTCGTGTGCGTGACGAGCCGAAGGCCTACGTTGAACGCTATGCCGCGATCCTGCGAGGTCTGCTGCACGTGGCGGGCGCGGCAGCGGTGGTTTGCGCAGCGGTGCCCGAGCTGCTGATCACGACTTTATTCGGGTCGCGCTGGCTTGATGCGGCACCACTGCTGCGAGCGCTCGCCTTGGGCGCGGTGGTGCAGCCACTGCTATTGGCTCCGATCTGGGTGCTGGAATCGACGGGGCGCGCGACGGCACTGGCGCGGATCAGCTTTGGTGCAATGCTCGTCTCGCTCACGGCCTGTCTTGTCGCGGCGCCGTTTGGCGCACTGGCGGTGGCGTGGGCGTGGTCACTGGCCTGCGTAGCGCATGCGACGGCCGGCCTGGCGTGCTGCGCCGATGCGCGACTCCCACTGCGGGCGCTATTCGCTCCCGCAGTGCGGCCTCTGCTCGCGCACGGCGGCGTTCTGGCGGCGTTCGGCGCATTGCGGTGGTGGCTCCCCGAGATGCCGGCGGAGGCGTTGTTCGCCGCTGTGGCCGCGACCGGCTACGGCCTAGCGCTGGGAATGAGCGCGCAGCTCCGGGAGGATCTGCGTGGGCACGTCTTGTGGCGCCGTTGAGGTGGCTGCCGCGGCGGTGCGCAGACGCCAAATGCGGGAACAGGCGAACACGATGCCGGCAGGCATTACGAGTTGCTGAAGGAAGATGCCGGCGTCGCCGTGCAGGAAGACAAAGAAGAGCGCGATCGCAAACCACTTCGCGACTGCAAATTGGCAATAACGGCCGAAGAGATCGGGATCACCTTCGCCAGCTGCAGCGCGAACCTGACGGAGAATCCAGAGTGCCTCGCGAGACGTATATACCATGAAGCCAAAGGCGGCGAAAAAGCCGACGAGGCCGGTCTTGATGAGGAGGCCGAACGTGCCGTTGTAGAAGATGCCCGCGCGATAGGACTCGAAGATGCCGTCGTCGGGCAGGCCGGGCGGGACCTTGTCGATGCGGTCCATGCCGAAGCCGCGACCAACCCAAAGGTAGCGCGGAAGGTCGCGCACGCCGAGCTTGAGCACCTCGATGCGGTCGCGCAGGGTGTTGTAGGCATCCTCGCGCGCGAGCTGGCTAACACGGATGCCCGGGAGAACAGAGATCGAGCGCTGGACGCCCACCGGCAAGTCGGGGGCGTAGTGATAAACGAAGGCGAGCCCGGCACAGAGCACGACGGTCCCGATTGCGAGCCGCAGCGGTGTGAAGAGACGATTGAAGACGCAGAGCAGAATGAAAACGACCGAGGCCTGCACGAGCACTGTGCGATGGCCGCTGGAAAGGCCGAGGCCCAGGCTGCCAAGTAACAGTGGCCAAACCCAAAAGCCACGGAAGGTGAGCACGCGTCGCAGCGGGAAAAGCACGAGCAGCACCGCGAATAATGCCGAGCCGACGAAAGCGAAGGACTGGAAGCGCCGCAGACCCGTCTGTTCGAAACCGAGGTAGAAATTTACCGCGTCAGTTGGCAGCTCGAGGAAATAAAGCAGAAACTCGGTCGCGCGGCCGCCATAGCCGTAGACCAGGGCGAAGTCCGACACGACATAAGTAAGCGACATTGCTGCACCGGTGAAGAACGCGGCGAGGAGGCTTGTGCGCTGCCAAGGTGCGAGCCAAAAAAGAAGTGGCACGACACCGAGCACAAGCTGCTGCACGTAAAAGCGCCCACCCATCTGCTCCCCTCCGAGCACGCGGAAGCCGACACCGCGCACGGCCATGAGTAACACAAGCACGCCAAGGTAAATGGCCAGACACGCGAGCGCACCGACATGGTGGCGGTGAAACACGATCTCGCTGAAGCGGCGGCGGTTGAGGGCGAGATGGACAATGAGGCTAGGCCAGGCCGCGACGGCGCATGCTTCCCAGAAGAAGGGCCGTCCTGGAAGTGCTGGAACTATGAAGGCGGCACCGAAGGTTGCGACCATTAGCCAAGCGAGCCATTGGTAATTTATCCCGAGAGTGACAGTGTAAAACAGGCCACCGAAGATCAACGCGATGAACATCGGCTGTTCGGGAATATGGAACCCGAGGACGACAGCTGCTACGCAACCCGCTCCGATGATCAGGCGTCGGTCGAGCTGGGAGCTGCCGGTGAGCGACATGGCGTCAGTGTGCGGATTGGCGCGTGATGATGGCAAGAACGCGCAGCTCACTGCGGCATTGCGCGCGGGGCGGGTGCTCGTTTCAACTCCAGCCGATCTCGTGAGAATCGCCCGCAGCCTCGACCTCCGCCAGTTCTTCAAGCTCTCCACCCGCGAGCGCTCGGATTGGATCAACCCGGTGTGCATGGGCCTGCTGGCGATGTTCGGGGTGTTCTTCATCTACAGCGCCCAGCTCGCCACCGGCTCCAACCAGTGGCTGATGCAACTCGTCTGGCTCGGCCTCGGGACCGGCGTCTACCTCACGACCTCGCTGCTCGATTACCGGCTCTGGCTGAAATACGCCCACTGGGTCTACTTCCTCGCCCTCGCCCTGCTCGTCGCCGTGCTGACGCCGCTCGGCAGCGTCAAGATGGGCGCGCAGCGGTGGCTGGATTTCGGGGCGTTCTCGTTCCAACCCTCCGAATTCGCGAAATTCGCCGTCATCGTGGCCACGGCCTCGCTCCTCACCGGCAACCGCCTCGGCACCGTGCGCGATTCGCTGCAAGTGCTGATCAAATTGGCCCTTGCGGTGGGTTTGCCCATGTTGTTGATAGTCGCGGAACCCGACCTCGGCAGCGCGTTGGTCATCGCGCCGATGGTCTTCGCCATGCTGTTCGTCTCCAACCTTTCGCTGCGGTTTTTTGCCGGCGCCCTGGGCGTGTTTGCCCTGCTGGTCGGCATCGTCGCACTGGATGTCTGGCGCTATGCCAACTTCTTGGAGGAGAACAACCTATCCCCGACCCAGGACCGCGGCGTCTACGAGGCGCATTCGTGGCTGCCGCTGCGCGACTACCAACGCAACCGCATCCTGGCCTTCGCGCAGCCGGACAAGATCGACCCCATGGGCATCGGCTGGAACCAGCGCCAATCGCTCATCTCGGTCGGCTCGGGCGGGTTCATCGGCAAGGGCTGGACGGAGGGCACGCAGGCCAAGCTCGGCTACCTGCCCCGCTCCGTCGCGCATAACGATTTCATCTTCTCCGTCATCGCGGAGGAGAAAGGTTTCCTGGGAAGCATCGCCGTCATCGGTTTGTTCGGAGTGTTGTTGTGGAACGGGGTCCGCATTGCCGGCCTCGCCCGCGACCGCTTCGGGATGCTGCTCGTCATCGGCGTCACCGCGCTCATGACCGTGCACGTCTTCGTCAACATCGCCATGACCATCGGCCTCGTGCCGGTGAAAGGCATCCCGCTTCCCTTCATCAGCTACGGCGGCACCTTCGTGCTCAGCTGCTGCTTGCTGCAAGGACTGGTCCAAAGCGTCTATCGTTTCCGGAGGGACTTCTGATGAGTGCGCTCGTCACGCCCTCCCGCGATATTGACCGCTCTGCCGGAATCTCCTGCGCACAGCCTGCCTGCGCGACGGCGCCTGCCGACGTCACCCACCCCCCACGGCACCCGCCCACCCATGAACGATCAACCCACCAATGCCGGCTCCCCGCAGAACGCGCGGGATGCCGCCCTGCGCCATGAAGAGGAGCTCACCCAGCCCCCTCCCCTCAAGCACAGCGAACCCATCACCGCCGACCAACTCCGCTCCGAAGCCAAGGAACGCTCCCAGCAACGGCCCCTGCTCCAGAAAATCCTGAGCATCTTCCGCAAGGAAAAAGGCACCTTCCGCGAGCTCGTCATCAACTCCGAGCCGCTCGAAAAACGCGTCGCCCTCCTCGTCGACGGCGTCCTCGACCGCTTCGAGATCGAACGCGAGTCCGACAACCGCATGGTCGGCGGCATCTACAAGGGCCGCGTCAAGAACCTCGACCCCGGCCTCAAGGCCGCCTTCGTCGACATCGGTTACTCGAAAAACGCCTTCCTCCACTACTGGGACATGCTCCCCGCCGCGGCCGACTCCTCCGTCGAGGTCGTGCGCGTGAACAAGAAGAAGGACGCCGGCCCCCGCAAGGCCGAGCCCACCGTCAAGGACATCCCCGGCATGTATCCGCCGGGCTCCGAGATCGTCATCCAGGTCACCAAGGGCCCCATCGGCACCAAGGGCCCCCGCACGACGACCAACCTCTCCATCCCCGGCCGCTACCTCATCCTCACCCCGTTCTCCGACGGCTGCGGCATCTCCCGCAAGATCGAGGACCCGCAGGAACGCAAGCGCCTCAAGACCCTCATCAACGAGCTCACCATCCCCGAGGGCATGGGCGTCATCGTCCGCACCGCCGGCGAAGGCAAGAAGGCCCGCTACTTCGTCCGCGACCTCCACCTCCTCCTCAAGAAATGGGAGGAGATCCAGCGCAAGATGGAGACCGAGCGCGCCCCCGCCTGCCTTTATCAGGAACCCGACATCGTCGAACGCACCGTCCGCGACTTCCTCACCGAGGACATCGACCGCGTGCTCATCGACAACGAGTCCGACTTCAAGCGCACGCAGGACCTCGTCGCCCTCATCTCCACTCGCTCCCGCGGCAAGATCGCCTATTACAAGGACAGCATCCCCGTCTTCGAGCGCTACAACATCGAGCGCCAGATCGAGCAGACCTTCCAGCGCAAGGTCCAGCTCCCCTCCGGCGGCGAGATCGTCATCGACGAGACCGAGGCCCTCATCGCCATCGACGTCAACACCGGCTCCCACAAGTCCCGCTCCGGCGACGAGAAGAACACCATCTTCCAGGTGAACATGGAGGCCGCCGCCGAGATGGCGCGCCAGATCCGGCTCCGCAACATCGGCGGCCTGATCATCATGGACTTCATCGACATGAAGGAGCGGCGCCACCGCCAGGCCGTCTACGACAAGATGGTCGAGCTCATGTCGGAGGACAAAGCCAAGACCCACATCCTGCCCATCTCGCAGCTCGGCATCATGCAGATGACGCGCCAGCGCCAGCAGGAGTCGCTCTCGGCCAACATCTACACCGGCTGCCCGTATTGCCACGGCCGCGGCATCGTGAAGAGCGCGACGACGATGTCCGTCGAGCTCCAGCGTCGTCTCAGCTCCGTCGCCCGCCGCCTCCAGGCCCGCAAGGACGGCAAGGAATACTCGCTCCGCGTGCACGTGCACCCGTCGATCCTCGAGCGCCTCCGCGCCGAGGACGCCGACCTGCTCGTGCGCATGGAGAAGCTCTTCTCCGTGAAACTGGCCTTCCGCGCCGACCCGAACTACCACGTCGAGAATTTCAAAATCATCAACGCGATGACGAACGAGGAGTATCGCTGAGAAAGATCGGCTTTCTCTTTCCTCTTTCTCCCCTCCCCGCGCCGGCCCCTTCAGGAGCCGGCGCTTTCATTTTCATATCATGAAGATGAAATGCGGCGAATCATCGCCTTAATCGCCGCAAATTGTGCGGGGGAAAGCCCTGTGTTCGCCGCACGCACGATTCATCTGCCTGATTACGCACCACACCCACCAGCATCCGGGAAGGCCGAAGCTCGCTGGGGATGCGGCGAAAGCCGCCGCCTACCACGGCTGCACCATCCAAGTCTCCCCGATGCTCGACGGCCTGTCGTTGGGCGGCAGCTACGACCTCGGCAATCTCGACGGATTCCTCCACGCCATCGAACAAGTGCTCCCGGTCCACGTCCTGCGCGACGGCCACCGCACCATCCGCCTGGTCCCCAGCCACACCCGCTGAGCCGCCCGGGTAGGATGCCGCCGCGCCGAGCGCAGGGAGACCTGATCCAGCGTGACGCAGCCCTGTCATGCGCCCCCGTGCTACCCGGAGGGTTTTTGCAGACCATCAACGCCCGCATGAACACGGAGCATGGTGCGGTCACCGGGACCGGGCGGGGCCGGAATCGACGTCGACCCATCATGGTGCCGGCGTCTCTCTTTTCCGAGTTGGATCACATGCAGCGTGTTGGCGCGCGCAGGACCCGCAGAGAGATTGGCCGAGGATTTATCAGCGATAACAAAAAGCCCCGCCTCGGCGGGGCTTGGAAAATCCATCGTCAGACGACCTCAGGCTGCCGAGCGGCGGCGGCGATAAGCCACCAGCCCGAGCGCCAGCACGCCGAAAATCGCCGCGTAGGTCGAAGGCTCGGGAATCGGTGCACCTGTGGCACTTAATTCCAAATTATCAAAGATCATACGGAAGGCGGGGGTATCATTGGCCGGCGGCGGTATTCCTCCGCCGATGTTCCATGCCTCGATGGTCGTGGTATTCAATGCCCAGATGATCGGAACATAGACCGTCGTGAAGGATGAGGTGGAAAAAGCCGAAGCCAAGAACGTGACGGTCTGGAAATCGCTGCCATCGTCGAATGTGACGGCGATAGTCGACGCTGCATTGTCCGGCTGGAGTTGCAGGGTCAGGCCAACGTATGAGTAGAGGCTGACGTCAGGGAGGGTAAGGTTAACCGCACCCCAGCCGCTGTCCGAGCGTGCCGTTCCCCCGACCGTCAGTGTGGTGAGGCCTTGGCTGAGCTGCCCGACCCACGATGTCGAAGCGATAACCGAGCCCGTCGTGTTGCCACCATCGCCAAAATCCTCAAGCGTCAGCGTCTGTCCTACAACAGCTGTCGAACTGGCAAGAAGTGCTGCAGAGGCAAAAAGGGTGCGGAACGTATTCATTGGTGCTTGGGTTACGAACGTAGAATAGGGAATCGGGTGAAGTTAGCGGTCAATCGTGTAATTGATGGGCAAATTGAGCAGCGTGGCGGTGCCACTGGCTGAAGTGGCGCGTGACACCATCACCGGACGGCCAGCCGGTATCATGACTCCGTTCCGCGATGGACTGCCAGCAATGTCAGTCGTGCGCTGCCAATTCCCCGAGGAGTTTCGATAGTAAATCGTCCACGCGGTGTTCCCCCACACCTGAATTTTATCGGCTCCCGCGGCCGACGCGGCGTCGGCTGCCGAAATCCAGCCGGCCGTGCGGGTGTGCAGCGCGAGATCTCCAAGCGTAATGTCCTTGGGGATGCCAAGGCTGAGGAAGGACACCCCGGGACGCAAATGAACCGCACGTGCGCCAATCTCAGGAACCCGGCCAGTAACCGCAAGGTTCAAGTCCGACGACGCGCGACGCGTGATCATGATACCGCGGTCGGGACGCAACACGAAGTTATCGCGACTGGGCGATGCGGCGATATCCGTGCTGCGCTGCCATTTCGAATTACCGGTGTTGTAATAATATATAACCCAGGCTGTGTTACCCCAAACGAGAACATTGTCTGCCGAGTTGGCATTCGTGCCCCCCTGCAAAGTTGTGGTGCCAAAGAGGGAAGAAAGGGTGTCTGCTAAAACCAGTTCATACCTGTCCCCCGCAGCGGGTCCACCTGAGGTCGTCAGATCCACGCCATCGTTTGACACGAACAATCTTGTCGCCGTGTTCGCGGTGGAACTGACGAGCAATACTCGTCCGGCACTCGCGCCGGTGGTGAATCGCACATAGTAAGGGTTGGAGGCTTGCGAAAACGCCCCAGGCGTCCAGTTCGCGTCCGCCACGTCGATATAAGCGCTCCCTACTCCTGTGACTTGGCCGATGATCTTCCCGGCGCCTGCAGGGGCGTGAACCAAGGGGATGGAAACCGAGCGAGTCTGCCCAGCTGGGACATTGATATTCATCCCGCCCACCGGTGGCGTGTAGGCGACATCCATGGCGCAAAGCCTTGTCGCCAAGAGCAGCGTGCAAAGCACGAGGAATTTATTGAGCAGGCCGCGAATCACGGGGAGGAGAACCGTCAGAATCGAACAAACAAAGCAATGCGCCGATGGGCAAGTCGATTGATGTAAATCTTTCGCCCCATACATCGTAGGATCAGGGACCTAGGGAATTTCCCGAGGGTTTCCAGGGCCAGAAACCCACCGGCCAGAAGTCCTACTGAGGTCTGACTGTCCAATTGCGCCAGAAAGGATGTCGGATTCATGGGATTTCGGAAATCCAGCGGGGCGAGAGGAATGTTCACCGCGTCACTTTCAGGCGGAAGAAGAGGTTCGGGTTGCCGCTGACGGGGACGGTGACACGCCACGTCTCGGTCGAGCCTTCGACGATACGCGTCGCGGTGTGGTCGGTCCAAGCCGTGAGGTTGGTCGATGACTGCACGGTGTAAGTCACGTCGCTACGCGCGGCGGGGCGCGTGTAGGTGAAGACCCAGTCCGTCGTCGTGCGCGTCACCGCGGGCAGGCCGGTGCGGCTCGGCACCTTCGGATCGAGGCCGAGGGCGTATTCGACGAGGTTGCGATAACCGTCGCCGTCAAAGTCGGCGTTCGGGCCCGTGAGCGTGGTGTTCGCAATTTCGTTCTCAGTGAAATTATTATCGATCAGCCACGAGCTGTAGCTCGCACCGACGGTGAAGGTGCGCTCGACCGGCTCGGCGGCGAGCCATGACGCGTTACCGGGCTGCGTCGCGCGGATCGTGACGCTGCCCGTGTCGAGCAGCGTGAGTTGGTTGCCACTCACACTCGCCTCGCCAGAGATGACTTCGAACGCGACGGAAAGACCGGATGTGCTCGTCGCGATGAGCGTGATCGGGTCGGCGGTGAAGAGCAGACTGGCGAACTGTTCAGCCGCGAACGTGATTGCCTGTGACCATCGTTCCACAGCAACGTCCGCCCCACTGGAGATTGCGGACCCAAATGCGTTCGTCACGACGACGTCGTAGCGACCGGCACTTTCCAATGTGGCACTTTCGATCGAGTAGTCGCTCTGGGTGGCGCCAGGAATCTCTTCGCCGTCCTTCCGCCACTGGTAGGCGAGCTCGCCCGTGCCAGTCGCAGCAACAATAAGCGTGACGGGCGCACCAAGCGATACCGTTGCGCCGGCCGGCGGCAGCGTGATGGTTGGCGCCCTGGCGTCGATCGGCGCGTTCCGGTAACTTCCCACCAGTGCATCGCCGGTCCGCGAGACCAGTCCGAAGACATGAATATCGTTCGCCTTCGCCACCAATTGCAGTGGTCGCAAATCGCGTGCGTGAACCTTGATCCCGGGACGCCAGCTCTGATCCACGCTGCCATCGGAAGCGAAGCGAACGAGCCCGTCCGCAAACGCTTCGTCGACCTTGGTAAAACGACCCGCCGCGTAGATTCTCCCGTCATGATCTCGCGCGAGGGCGAGCACTCGCGGCTGCAGCGGATGCAAATCGTCGTTCGCAAACACCGGAGAGAACGACGCGTCGATCGTGCCGTCGGCCAGCACGCGAATCAGCGTTCTTGGCTGCCCTGCGACCACGAACGAACCGCCCAGATAACTTCTTCCTTCGGCGTCGATCAGCCACGCACCGAATGCGCCACTGGAATAGGTTGCGGTGGGCTGCTGGGCTGAAACGCCGGTCACTGGATCGAAGATCAGCGAGGATGTGAAACCCAGCGCCGTTTCCGCCGCCGCGAGCACGGGCTCAGCGAAGGCAGTGTCTCGCTCGCCGGTCGGTAAAATCCGCACCATCTTCACCTGTCCGTTCGGCACAGCTGCGATGGCCAATAGTGCTCCGTCGGGAGCAGCTTTCACGGCAAGCAGACGCCCGAGATGAATTCTCGCGATCGCGCCGCCAACAGAATCGCGCTCGATCGAAAAGATCCAGCTCGTCTCCCGCCCGAAACCGGGATCGGGAACACCATCGTTGCCCAGCCGTTGGATCCAATCCGTCGCCGATGGCAATCCAGCCAACAGCGCGGCGACCGAAGCCGTCGCTGGCGTGACATAGAGAATTCCGCCCGAGGCGGGTGCCAACAGCGAGGAGGACGATGGATCGCCATAGGCCCAGTTCTCGTCGCGCGCTCCGCTCCCATCGTGTCGGGTCAGTGACATCTGCACGGGATTTGTCGCCGCAAGATCACCTCGAAGAAGATAAAAACCTCCCTCGGGTCGCGCGATCACCCGCGCGAACGGCCGTGCCCCGCCGCCCTCCAGCGTGAAAAAATCCGTCGTCGTGAAGTCCACGTTGCCGTTTTCCGCGATGACGAATGAGTCGGGAACCGTCATTCCACCCAATCGATCGACGCCACCCGCGACGACGATTCGACCGTCCGCCAGCGTCGCCGCAGACTGCAGACCCTCCGTCCGCCCCCAGCGGTTACCCGGCCAGAATTCCACCGAGGATAGATCACTGGCAACACGTGCCGTCACAAAGCGACCGTCGGGAGCGGTTGCATTGGCAATGAAGAGCCGGCCGCTGGTCGGACTCCGTGCCATGTGCAATCCGCCTGCTCCGATCGAAGGTGATTCGGATTCCAAAGTTCCGTCCGCCGAAAACTGAGAGACTCGATCGGTCAGGAACGCAAACTTACCCGCCCCCAACGCAGCCGGGTATCTCGGCACGGCGGCATTCGCCCCTGGAATACTGCTGCGCAACGGCTGAGCAAAACCGGCATCCAGCGCGCCATTCGGCTCGAATCGGACTGCGACAATGGGATTGGAGCTGGATCCTCGGCCGGTATACCAATAATTTCCGACGAAGACGGCCCGACCATCGGGCTGTAAGAGAACACCCCGCGAGGAAAATGACGATTGCCAGCCGGCCGGAAGCGTCGCGGGAGAAGCATAGTCGGAATCGAGGCCTCCGTCTGCCAGGAGCCGCGCGATGCCGGGACGGCTGACCCCGTTTACCGCGCTGAATTGCCCGGCAAGATAGATCCGACCTTCGGAGTCGACCACTGGCGCACTAAATGGCTGCGAGGAAAATAACGTCGCCACCGAGAAAGACGTGTCCGTCGAACCATCCGCGTTCAACCGGTGAACGGCGGCCGCGGCGGTATCGAGCGCACCGGCAGGAGCCACACCCGTGTGAGCCGTTTGGTCCGTGAACACGAGAACCTTTCCGCTCTGCTGCAAAGCCAGCCAGCGGATCTGCCGGACAAAATACGGACTCGAGAAACTCGCATCGCGCGATCCATCTCGATTCACCCGCACGACGGCACCTCCTTCGCGATAGCCGAGTCCCACCGCAACGAGTAGTTTCCCGTCGGGCTGGACGGCGATGGCCGTGGGCTCGCCGAGTGCGTCGTCCCAAGCAAAGGTCTCATCGACCGCTCCCGTTTCCTCATGGAGCCGCACCAACAGCGGCACCACGGTTCCGTTCAGCACGTTGAAGGCACGACCGGGGTGGAGTCGAAATACATAGACGCCTCCTTGGTCATCCGGAACCGCGCGCGCGGGCGCAACTTCCGAGCTGCTATAAAAAGCGAGGTTGGAATCGGCCGCGACGGTGACGGTCAGCGTCGCCGGTTCTGACAAAACGCTTCCCGATCCGTTGCTCACCTCGACTGAGTAAGAGCCGGCGTCCGCGGTTGTGACGGAGGGGATCGTAAACGTGGATGCGGTGGCACCCTGAATCGGCGCGGAGCCGCGATACCATTGGAAAGTGAACGGTGCGGTTCCGTCCATCGCGGCGGTGAAAGTGACACTCGTTCCCGCGCTGGCGGTAGTAGACTGAGGCGGCGCAACGATGCTCGGCGCGGCAGGATCAAGGAGCACCCGCAGATATTCGGCAGTGTGCGGCCGGCCGCTGTAGCGAACGTCGCCAAAGACATGTAGCCACCCGTCCCGCGCCAGCAGCACGGGCCCTTCGAGCAAATCGTCGCGCAACTCGATTCCCGGCTGCCAAGAGAGATCGAGCACGCCTTCCGGAGAAAATCTGGCCAAGCCCGCTGCCGGATGGCCGTTCACCGCATCGAATCGTCCGGCCACATACAGGCGGCCGGCCGCGTCGAGCGCGAGCCGCGTGCCGGCGGGGAGCAACTCCGGATTCTGCAATTCCAACCCGCTGCCGGTGAAACCCGCACTGAACGAACCATCGGAATTCAAGCGCGCGATGCCGCGCGGCCGTCCCTCCGGCGCGAACATACCGGTCACGAATGCGCCCCCATCCGGCAACACGACCAAATCCACCGGGCGGAAGGGATAGGAGAATGCCAGTACGGAGGCGGAGCGGGTGTGAGGGAATTGCCCGAGTATCACATTGAAGTAGAACCGTCCGCTGTCCCGGGGAAGCACGGCCAGCACCGGCGACGAATAATTCGGATCACGCGATCCATCCGCCCGTAACCTCACTACCCGCAGGTGTCCTTCGTGCGTAACGATCGCTACCAGCGCCCCACCCTCCGCCGTCGCGCGGACCCGCAGCACGGTGCCCATGTTCACCTCATCGTCGCTGCGATATTCGAACACGTCGGTGAGCACGGCCTGAAACCCGGAGTCGAGCTGACCCGCCGCGGTGTAACGGCGCAGCAACGTCGCACCACCAGAGGAGATGAGATTCTGGAGATCAGCCACTCGCGGCTCCATCCAGATGAAATAGGTGCCTCCCGGGCCGGGTTCCAGCTGGGGCCATCCCCAACCACTCCACGTCGTGTCCCGCTGTCCGTTCGCCAAGAAGCGGCGCGTCTCGTAAGTTGTGACCCCTTGCGGTGTCGCACTGGACGAGGTGTAGGTCAGAAACGATCTGTCGGACCAAGCCATCAATTGGGTGAAGTTGCGGTAGCCGACACTGCTCAGATCATGATAAGGCGTGCTCTCAGCCGAAACCCGGCCGTCGCGATCGAACAGCACGACCCCGGGGCGGGGGTCGGCGCCGGACCGGTCGATGGCTCCGCCCACCAACACCCGTCCGTCCGCCAAGCCGACAACGCTGCGAACCGCAGGCGCACGGCCGACTGAACCGGGTGCAAATCCCGAGTAGGGAGTGCCATCGGATTCGAAGACACGGACTCCCGCCGAGAGGCCATTATCTGCTCCACCCGGCACGAAATACCGCCCAGTTGTCGGACTGCGCGAGAGAATGAAGCCGGGACTTTGCGGCAGCTCGGCCACGGCCGCCAAGGATCCATTGGCCGCAAAGCGGGCAAAACCCTTGCCAACCAAGGCAAAACCCCCGCTAGGCACCGCGACCGCCGCACGCGGATAATCCACCGACGCAAACACATTGGCGAAGACATCACTCAGTCTCATTGCGTGAAAACTGCTGTCGAAATTCCCCGCAGCATCAAAGCGCACCGCGACCACGGGGCTCGAGGTATCACCCGCCACGACGTTGGTGAAGCGCCCCACAAGCACGACTGCGCCGCTCGGCTCGACGACAAACGACGAGATCTGTCGACCGAATCCGCTCGGCGCACTCGACCAGTTCGGAAACGTGGTATCCACCACTCCCGCCGGGCTCAGGCGCAGCAATCCCCCGGGCTCGTGTCCTTGCACCGGCATTGCGATTGGGCCGAGGTAGATGCGGCCTGCCGCGTCCAGGCTCGGCGGCGTGGCGAATGACACCATCGTGCCTACCGATACCGGGGTGAAGGTCGGGTCCAACGCGCCATCGGCGTTCAAGCGATAGAGCGCGTTCTCCCCGGTCACGAACACCCCCGGAGCGAGAGCCATCGCCGGAGTGACCGAATCGAAGGAAACCAGCAACTTGCCGTCGGGCTGTAGCGTCAGCGAACGAATCATCCGATCGAATCGCGGTGCGGCGAACGATGGATCGATCGCCCCATGGGCGTCCACCTTGCGAATCGTGCCGCCCTCCTTGTCGCCGAGCATTACGCCCACGTAGAGACCGTTGTCTGGCCGAACCGCGACTGTCGTCGGCGTGCCATGTCGATCATTCCAATTGAAGGTCGTATCGATGTCCCCCGTCGCCTCATGCAGGCGCACGAGTCGCGACGTCAATCGGCCGCCCCAGGTGTTCGCGTAAGGCTCCGCCTGATTGTAGATGAGAAACACGCCACCGGCAAAATCGTGGAACGAGCGACGGGACAAACTCTGCGCCTCCGACCACATTCGGGCCGGTGGGCCCAGGACCCCGACCGTCGCGGGGACCGTGCTCACGCTGCCGGAATCGTCAGATACAACCACGTAGTAATCGCCCGCGAGTTCCGCGACTGCGTTGCGCAACCAGAGTGCGGCTCCGTTTTCACCCGCCAGCGGCGAACCGTTGCGATACCATTGGAATCGGAGCGGTGAAGATCCACTCGCCTCGACCGCCATCGTGAGGTCACCGCCGTGTCCGACCTGCCCCCCCAGCGGCTGGCGCGTGATGACCGGTGCGCCATCCATGCAGATCGAACCTAAGCAACCGACTGTAGCTACCAGGTAACGACGCAAAGTGAATAACGTGCCGGATCGGGAAGAGAAAAACATGGAGAAGAAGGCCCGTGCTCTTGCGGAGACGTGCGATATAGCTCCGACATTGGCGGGGGCACCGCCAAGGCCCGTTGCCGGAAAACACGCTGACGCTTGCGAGGGGCCGAGGCCCTGGCAAGGCGTCAGTGTGAGTCCGCCCAATTTCGGGCGCCAGCGAAACAACAACTCTCCAGCCCTCAGCGCGTCACTTTCAGGCGGAAGAAGAGGTTCGGGTTGCCGCTGACGGGGACGGTGACACGCCACGTCTCGGTCGAGCCTTCGACGATACGCGTCGCGGTGTGGTCGGTCCAAGCCGTGAGGTTGGTCGATGACTGCACGGTGTAAGTCACGTCGCTACGCGCGGCGGGGCGCGTGTAGGTGAAGACCCAGTCCGTCGTCGTGCGCGTCACCGCGGGCAGGCCGGTGCGGCTCGGCACCTTCGGATCGAGGCCGAGGGCGTATTCGACGAGGTTGCGATAACCGTCGCCGTCAAAGTCGGCGTTCGGGCCCGTGAGCGTGGTGCTCTGGATCTGCTCGGGTGTGAAGTTATCCACCAACCACGAGCTGAAGCTCGCGCCGACGGTGAAGGTGCGCTCCACCGGCTCGGCGGCGAGCCATGACGCGTTACCGGGTTGCGTCGCGCGGACCGTCACGCTGCCCGTGCCAAGGAGCGTGAGCTGGTTGCCGCTGACGGAGGCGTTGCCGGAGGTGACCGTGAAGACGACCGTGAGTCCGGACGTGCTCGTCGCGGTGAGCGTGATCGGGTTGGCGCTGAACAATACGTCGGGCAGCGCGTTGAACGTGATCGTCTGCGCCTGCTGGTTGAGCGCGACCGTCGCCGCGCGCGAGGTGGTGCTGCCGTAGCTGTTCGACACCACGACGTCGTAGCTGCCGACGTCGGCGGAGGTGACGGACGCCTTGGTGTAGGTGGCCGCGGTGGCGCCGGGGATCGACTGCGTGTCGCGGCGCCACTGGTAGTTCAGCGGGCCCGCGCCGCTCGCGGTGACGCTGAACGCGATCGTGCCGCCGGCGTTGAGCGTGACGCTCGTGATCGTATCCGCGGTGATCTCGGGCGCGAGCGGCGTGCCCTGCAGCGACGCGAGGCCCGCGCGGCTGATGCCGTCGTCGAGAAAGGAGAAGGAACCGGCCACGAAGAGCTGCCCCGTCGGGAGCGAGACCAGGGAACGGAACGAGGTGTTCGAGGTCCCGCCGACCGTGCTCGTGAACGAGCGCGTGCCGTCGAAGGTGACGTCGAGCGCACCGTCGGCCTCGAATTGGAGCACGCGCGAGCGGCTGGAACCGCTCTCCATGAAATTCCCTGCGATCACGATCCGCCCGTCGGGTCGGAGCACGATCGGCACGGCGTTGCCGCCGAAGTTCGGCGTCGCCCCGAGGACGAACGTCGGATCGACCACGCCCGCCGAGGTCAGGCGGGCCACGCCCGTGCGCGGCACGCCATCGACCGACGTGAAGGAGCCGGCGATGAGCAGACGTCCGTCCGGATAAACGACCAACTGCTGGACGCTGGTGACGTTGAGATTGTTGAAAGCGCCATCGAGCGCGCCGCCGGCGAGGAAGCGCACGACGCCGCGCCGGGACGCGCCACCCGCGGAGGAGAATCCGCCGGCCACATAGACGCGCCCGTCGCTCAAGGGTCGGATCGCCGTGAGCCCGCCCTCAACGCCGCCGTTCGGATCGAAGGTCGTATCGAGTGCGCCCGTCGCGGTGAGGCGCACAAAGTTGGTTGTCGTCTTGCCCGCGAGATCGACGGTGAACGAGCCGCCCACATAGACGCGTCCGTCCGCCAGCGGAGCGACCGTGGAGATCGTGCCACCCGAGGGCAGCGCCGCGGTGAAGGTGCCATCCAAGGCTCCGGCGGAAGTCAGGCGGATGAGGCGCGGGGTGGATTGTCCGCCGAAGGAGGTGAAGTTGCCCCAGACGTAGAAACCGCCGGACGGCGCCTCCATCAGGCCCGTGATCGCACCACCCGAGGTCGTGAGCGCCGTGAACGACGCGTCGACGGTGCCGTCGGCCAGCAGGCGCGAGAGACGCGAATTGCTCGCCACCCACCAACCGCCACCGGCCGCAGGCGCGATCGCCGTCGCGTCCGTGCTGAGCGACGGAGCATAGAAGCCGAGCCGCACGGCACCGGGGCGCAATTCCGCCGCCGGCCGCACCGTGAGATTCACGAAGGCCTCGGCAAACCCTTCGCCGTTCGCGACCACGACGCGGTATTGGCCGGCGTCAGCGGGCTTCACGTTGGTGCGGGTGAGCGACCCGGTCGTGGAGAGCACGGTCGTCGGGTCGGAGAGCTTGGTCCACGCGTAGGTGAGCGTGCCGCTGGGCGACGTCGCCTGAACAGTCCACGTCACCGAGCCGCCTTCGGGCAGGTTGGCGTCGATCGGCGCGGTGCCGATGACGGGCGCGAGCGAATCAGAATAGCGCAACCAGACCGCGGCGTGGCGGGAGATGCCGGTGTTGGCGGTGGATTGCGGACTGATGCGGGCGAAATCGCCGACGATCAGGACCTCATTGCCGGCCGCCAGCACCGGGAACAGCTGCGTCGACTGTGAGCTCGACGAGGAACTGCGATAGAAACTCCCGCGATAGCTGTTGGCGTTGTTGAAGACCGTGTCGGCCGTGCCATCGGCGCGGAAGCGGGCGACGGTGGTCGCGGTGGTCGCGATGACGCTGTTGTCGGGCAAGATCAGCGCCCCGCGATAGCCGGAGGTGTAAGTCATCGTCAGCGGGAGCAGCACGCCTTGGGCGTCGAGCCAGGCGAGGCCGCTGCGGGATGAACCGCTCACTTGGCCGAAATCGCCGCCGATCAGAATGCGACCGTCGCCCGCCACGCGAATCAGACGCACGGTGGAGTTCGGCGCCGGCGCGAATGTCGCGTCGAGTCCGCCGGTGGCGTCGAGGCGGATCAACCGCGAGGCGGTCGTGATGCCGTTGTAGGAAGTGAACTGGCCGCCGATGAGCAGGCGGCCGTCGGACTGGGCCGCGAGCGCGAGCGGAATGTTGTTCAGGCCGGTGCCGACGACGAACGCGGTGTCCAGCGCACCGGTCGTCGTGAGCCGCGCGAGGAATTGCCGCGCGACGCCGGCGACCTGCGAGAACGAACCGCCGATGACGAGCTTGCCGTCGGGCATGAGCGCGAGGGACGAGACCGCGGAGTTGGGGCCCGCGCCCGGATCCCAGGTGGTGTCGACCGAGCCGTCGGCGAGCAGACGCGCCACGCGGTTGCGGGTCACGCCGTTGACGTAGCTGAACTGTCCGCCGATGTAGATCCGGCCTTCCGCGTCGACCACGGCGGCGGAGATCTGCATCTGCGAATTCGTGCCGGTCACCGTCGTCGGCAGTCCGCCGGCGAAGGTCCCGTCGGCGTCGAGGCGGAAGAGTTCATGCGCCACGCTGCCGTTGATGGTGGAGCCGAGCGACACGACGAGCGCACGCCCGTCCGGTTGCGCCACGGCGAAGGAGGCCGGGGTTTCGACACGCGTGGCGGCATTGCGCGAACCGAGGCCGCCGCTGTAGTCGGACGGAGCGACGTTGACCAGAACCGGCGCGCTCGTGACGGAGCCGCCGGTCGTGGTCACCTGCACGGTGTATTCGCCCGCCGCGGCCGGTGACGCGCCGATCAGGCGGTAACGCGGGCCCGTGGCGCCGGAGATATTGGTGCCGTCCTTTCGCCACTGGAAGGTCGCGCTGGCGGGCGCGAACACCGGCGCGTGCAGCGCGAGCGTGTCGTAGGGATTGAGCGTGCGATCGGCCAACGGGGTCGACAGCACCGGTGCAGCACCAGCCGCGACCTCAGTGCTGATGAGCGCCGCCAGCCCGATGCGATCCGCCACCTGGCCGATCGGGGTCGTGCCTGAGGTGCTGACCACGATCCGGCCCGAGGGGAGCACGAGCACGCGGTTCAAAGCGTTGTTGTTCGCGATCGCCGGAGCCGAGAGGGAAGCGAACGACGGATCGATCGCGCCGCTGGGCAACAGTCGCACGGTGCCGTTGCGGGCGCTGCCATCGTAGCGATCGAACACACCCACCAAGACCAGCCGGCCGGCCGCATCCGCCGCGATGTCCGAAATCGAGAAGGAGGTCTGCGCGAACTGGAAAGTTCCGGCCGCGAAGTCCGGATCGACCGTTCCGTCCGGTTGCACGCGCACGATCCGCCGATGATCGAAACCATAGCCGCTCACGTTGCTGTCGTTGAGCGACAGCATGACGTAGAGCCCACCGTCCGGCGTCGGGGTCACGGCGGAGATGTTCTCGCCCTGCCGCAGGGCGGGGCCGACATACGTGGAGTCGATCGTGCCGTCGGCATTCAACCGCGTGAGCCAGCGGCTGACGATGTAGGAGACCGTGTCGTAGTGCGATCCGACGATCCAGAACTTGCCGCCCGGCGCGGGGAACAAGTTGCCCGAGGGGAAACTCGTCGAGCTATACGTCGCATCCCGCACGCCTGCCGCGCTGTAACGCGCCATGCCGCTGCTCGTCAGCGCCACCAGGCGACCGTCTCCGAGCACGATCAAATCGTTGATCGGATCGCTGCTGGTGGTGAACGTGGTGTCGAGCGAGCCGTCGGCGTTCAACCGCAGGAGCGTGCACGCCAGGCCGTCCAGCTGCAGGCTCTGGCCGTAGAGCAGCAGCTTACCGCCGCTGAGGAAACGGACGCCAGAGATGAATCCGGTCACCCGGCTCGACAGCGTGAAGTTGGTGCGGACCGTGCCCGCTGCGTCGAGCGCGACCAGCGGACGCGCGGACGCGGAGCCCGCAATGACGTTGCCGGTGAGGTAAAGATTGTCGGCCGCGTCGGAGTAGATCCGCGAGACCCCCGACAGGGGCACGCTGGCCTTCCAGACGAGATCCACCTCGCCGGGGCGGCCGGTGTTCGCGATCACGTCAACCTGCGTCGGACCCGCGTTGAGCGTGACGCCGCTCTTCGTCGCGGTGAAGGTATAGGCCCCGCGGTCCGCCAGCGTGGCGCTCGGCAAGACAAGCGCCGGACTGGTGGCGCCGCCGATCGGCGTGCCGTCGCGGAACCACTGGTAAGTCACCGTGCCGGTTGTCGCCCCGCGGACACCCGCGCGCAACGCCAGCACGCCGCCCTGCGCGACGCTGGCACTAGCGGGCAACGGACCGAGCAGGCTGAAGCTGTCGGTGTCGGCGGCGTTCGCATAGACAAGACCGAACACCGACGTCGCGCCCACCGACGATAACTGATTGCCGCCGGCAACGAGCAGGCGATCGCCCGCACCGAGCAGGACGCCCGGGCTCGATGAGACGCTCATGACCCGATCGATCTCACCCGTCGCCGTCAGGCGGAAGATTTGATTGCCGAACAAACCGTGCAGGCGACCGGCGCTGTCCTCGGCCAGCGCCGTCGCCGAGGAATTGGTCGCCACGCGGAAGCTGCGATCCACCGCACCCGATTCAGTGAGCAATACCACCGGGGAAGATTCGCCCAACACGAAGTTGGCCTGACCGAGCAGGAAGGCGCGGCCGTCCGCGGCGAAGAAGAGGCGTGTTGGAGTGTTGTTGAACAACGGAGCCTGGAACGTGGTGTCCAGCACGCCGCTCGCGGTGAGTCGGGCAACGCGGGACCCGATCGCGGCAGGGCCGACGCGGGTGAAGCTGCCCACGAGCCAGATCCGGCCGGTCGCGTCGACCGCGAGGTGGCGATAATCGGTCGCGTCGATGCCGGTCGGCACAAAGGTCGTGTCGAGCGTCCCCGCGGAGGTGAGGCGCGCGAAACCCGAGCGCGCCGTGCCGAGGATCGACGTGAACGGCCCCATCACGAGGATGCCGCCGTCGGCCTGGCGGGCGACCGCGGCGATGCCACCGGTGAGGTTGGTGCTGTTGAGGATCGATGTGGCGAGCGTGCCGTTGGTGTTGAGCCGGATCAGGCTGGCGTTGGTGCCGTTGCTCAACGGCAGCACGCCGTGCACGAGAATGCGGCCGTCGGGTTCGACAATGAGGTTCGAGATGAGCACCTGGCCCGACGCCGCGAGCGGAATGTTGGCGTTGAACGTGGCGTCGAGCGCACCGGCGGCCGTGAAGCGAGCTAGCGAGCGCCGCGCCACGCCGCCGACCGTGGTGAACGAACCAGCGACCAGCACGGAACCGTCGGAGAATCGCACCGCTTGGGTGATCGAACCGTTGAAGTTCGACGTCAGTTGGAATCCGCCGACCGCGGCGAGAGGATCGGCCGCGAAAAGCACGACGTCCATCGTCGCGGTGGCGGAACCGCTGCCGTTCGTGGCGGTGACGGTGTAGCTGCCGGCGTCCGCTGCCGATACGGCGGAGATCACTAGTTGCGGTCCTGTCGCGCCGTCCAAGATCGTGCCATCCTTGCGCCAGACGTAGGTGAACGGCCCGGCGCCGCTGAACCGCGCGAAGAGCGAGAGCGCCGAGCCATCGGCCACCGTGCGGTCGCCGCTGCTGTCGACGAGCACAGGCGCACCCGTCGTCGCGCTGCCCACGTTGATGCGGATGAACTCGGCGCGCGCCGCGCCCGTGATGTAACCGGTGAGAGCAAGCTTCGAGCTGACCCAATACAGGCGCGGTTCGCTCAGATTGTCGTAACGGATGCCGCCCGGGCCGGGAAAATTCACATCAAGCTGGCCGGCGGTCGCGTCGACGCGCACGAGCGGACCGGTCGGGAAACCGTCGTAGGTCGTCGAACTGCTCCCGCTCGACACAAGATAGATCCAACCGTCGGTGCCGATCACCACGGAGTCGGGCCGGACCGAGAAGCCGGCGGAACGCGACGGACCGAATGTCGCGTCGAGCGTGCCGTTCGTATTGATGCGCGCGATCGTCCGGCGCGTTTGCCCGGAGATCGTCGTGAACGAACCCACGACGAGCAGCCGGCCCGAGCTGTCCAGCGCGATGTCGCGGATCGAATTGTTCGCGGCCGAGACGCGGGCGAACGTCGCGTCGATCGCTCCGCCGGAGGTCAGGCGCACGATCTCCTCCGCGCCGGAGGTGGAGTTGTAGCCGAGGATGTAAACCTTGCCGGCATTGGCCGTGTCGGTGGCGAGACGCACCAGGCGGATGCCCGTGAGGCCATGCGCACCGGGGTTGAACGTCCCATCCACCGTGCCGGTTGTGGTGATGCGCGCCACGCCCGCGCGAGCGGTGCCGCTGATGTTGGCGAAGGAGCCGACGATCAGCAGTTGGCCGTTGGATTGCAGCACGGCATCGTAGACGGAGTTGTCCGGCGCCGTGGTGTAGGTGGTGTCGTAGGAACCGTCGGCGTTCATGCGGGCCAGGTAGCGCGCCGTCGAGCTGCCCGGCGGCAAGTGGCTGCCGATGGCGATGACCTTGCCGTCGGACTGGACGTGCAGCCCGCCGAAATAACCCTCGAAGCCGGTGCCGGAGGAGAACGTGGTGGTCGGCAGCAGCACGCCGTTGGCGTCGTATTTGCGCAGGTAGCTGCGGCTCGGGCTGGAGTTGATGTCGTAGATCGAGACGATCGCGCTGCCGTCGCCGGCGAACGCGAGCACCGGAGAGGTGCGCGGCATCGGATCGGCGGCCCAGGTGAGATCGAGGCTGCCGGGGCCGGTGCGCTCGGCGCCGACGGTGATGCTCACCGGCGTGGTTTCGACAAAGCCGTTGCTGACGGAAGTTACGCGGAGCTTGTAGTTGCCGGCCTCGCTCGCGCGGACGCTGCGCAACGTGAGCATCGGCGACGTCGCGCCTGAGACAGTCGTGGAATCCGTCAGCGCCGTCGTGCCGCGATACCACTGGAAGGTGAGCGTGCCGGGGCCGCTGGCCAGCGCGCTGAGTTCCACGCGGGAGCCCGCGGGCCGCTCCGCGCCCGGGCCGACCGGAGCGGTCGCGATCACCGGCGCCTGCGGCGGATAGGAACCGCTGAGCAGCCGCGCGACTGGAACGTTGAATCCGTTGACGACGCGGAGTGAACCGAGCGCGAACAACGAGCCATCGCTCAACGGCAGGAGACTCGTGAACGAATTGCTGGTGCCGCCCGGCGTCGCCCACTGGGTGTCGACCGCGCCGGTGCTGGTGAGGCGCACGGAGTTCACGGCGGGCCAGCCGGAGAAACTGTCGAAGCGGCCGACGGCGATCACGGTGCCGTTGTCGCTCGGCAGCACGGCGGCGAGGCTCGGCGTGTCCCAGATCGACCGCATCGCGACACCGGTGCCGGGATCGAACGCCGTGTCGAGCGAGCCGTCGGCGTTGAGGCGCGCGAGGCGGGCGCGGGTCGTGCCGTTATAGCGGGTGAAGTCGCCGTAAATGATCAGGTCGCCGTCCGCCTGCGCGCTGACGCCGCGCACGAGCGCGTCGGCGCGCGTGCCGCCTTGGAACGTGGTGTCGCGTGCGCCGTTGCTCGCCGCGATGCGCACGAGGTGGTTCACCGTGGTGTTGGCATAAGTAGTGAACGCGCCGCCGATAATCACGTTGCTGCCTTGGAGCAAAATGCTGCGCACGGTGTTGTTCGGGCCGGTCGCATCGCTGGTTGGCGCGAGCGTGGAGTCGATCGTGCCGTTGGTGTTGAGCCGCGCGAGGAAGCGGCGCGTGGTGCCGGCGACGGTGTCGAAGAAACCGCCGAGGAGGATCTTGCCGTCGGACTGGATCGCCAGCGCGGCGATCTCCGTGTTCCAACTCTGGGTCGAATGCGTCACCGCCACGGGCGTGAAGGTCGGATCGACCGCGCCGCTGGCGAGGAAGCGGGCGACTTGGAAAGTGGTGCCATTGATGGGCAGCGTGCCAGTCGCGATGATTTTTCCGTCGGACTGCAGCGCGAGGTGGCGCACGGTGTGGTTGCTGAGCGCCGGCGCGAACGTCGAGTCGACGGTGCCGTCGGCGTTCAGGCGCGTGAACAGCGAGCTGCCGCCGACGTAGTATTGGCCGCCCGCCGTGCGGACGACGGCCTGCGCGCTGGCCGACCACGCTTGGGGCGAGGAGAACGGCAGCACGAGCGCGCCGGGCACGGCGTTGGTGTCGAACGTGAGCGCGACCGGCGTCGAGTCGGTGGAGCCGTAGTCGTTGGTGATGCGGACCGAGAACGTCGCGCCGAAGTCCGCGCCGCCGACGTTCGTCACGGTGTAGGTGCTGCCCGTGGCGCCGTTGATGAGCGTGCCGTTGCGATACCATTGGTAGGTGAACGGCCCCGGGCCCGCCACGCTGACGCCGAACGTCGCGCTGGCGCCGTAGCCGACCGCCTGCGCGATCGGCGCGCCGGAGATCACCGGCGCGAGTTTCACCGTCACCTGCCAGCCCTGCGTCGTGTATTCGCCCGCGCCGTTGCTGAAGGTCAGCGTGTAGAGACCGGCGTCGTTGAGGCCGGCCGACGTGACCGAATAGGAGGCGCCGGTCGCACCCGGGATGCGCACGCCGTCGCGATACCATTGGTAGCGCAGGCCGGAGATCGCCGCGCCGTAACTGAGCGAGAACGGCGCGCCGGGATCAACCGCCGCGGTGAAGATCTGGTCGTTGGGCAACGCATACGTCGCCTCGTCGCTGCCGAAGAGGATCGCCACGCGGCTGCGCGCCACGCCCTGGAAGGAGGAGAACGTGCCGCCGACGACCAGCCGGCCGTCCGCGACCGGAGCGAGGGTGCGCACGTCGCCGCCGGTGAAGCCCGTGCCGGCATCGAACACCTGGTCGATCGTGCCGGTCGCGGTCAGGCGCACGAGGCCGCGGCGTTCACCGCCGCCGAGCGTCGTGAAGTTGCCGCCGACATAGAGCCGCCCGTCGGCGAGCGCCGCGAGCGACCACACCGGACCGTCGGTGCCGATGCCGTTGAGAAAAGCCGTGTCGCGCGAGCCGTCGGTGTTGAGCCGCACGAGGCCGCCGACCGCGGCGCCGGCCCAGCCGTCGAACGAACCGCCGACGATCAGCTTACCGTCGCTGGCGACGGCGAGTGCGCGCACGGGATTGGCGTTGTTCGCGTTGCCGGTGCCGATCGAAAAACCGGAGGCCCGCGCGCCGTCGGCCGTGAGTTTCACCACGCCCGGCGCGGCGGAGCCGGCGAAGGTCGTGAACGAACCGCCGGCGAAGAGGCTGCCGTCATTCGCGCGGGCGAGCGCGAGGATCGCGCCGTTGGCGCCCGTGCCGGCGGAGAAGGTCGTATCGACCGCGCCGCCCGCCTGCAGGCGCACAATTCCGCCCGCGGCCGTCGAGCCGGCGAAGGTGAACGCGCCGCCGACGAGCAAGCGGCCGTCGGAGAGCACGTGCACGGCGTTGACCGCGGCGTTGAAGACCGGCGGCGTGAACGTGGTGTCGAGCGTCCCGTCGGCGTTCAGGCGCGCGAGGCCCGGCGCCGGCGCGTTGTTGTAGCTGCTGAAGCTGCCCCAGAGGAGAATCTTGCCCGAGGCGAGCAGCGTGCCGCCCTGCACCGTGCTGTTGAAACCGGTGCCGACGTTGAAGGTCGGGTCGACCTCGCCATAGACGTTGATCGCGGCGATGCGCGAGCGCGCGACGCCGGAGAAGGACGTGAAATCGCCCGCGACCACGAAGCGGCCGTCGCCGAGCGGCACCACGGCGCTGACCGTGTTGTTCGCCAGCACGGCGCCGTTCATCGCAGTCTCGAGGCGGCCGCGCCGCACGGGGGCCGAGTGGAAACGTGCGAGACCGTGCCGTGTCTGCCCGGTCACGGCGTTGAACGTGCCGCGCACGAGCAGCTTGCCGTCCGGCAGCTCCATGACGTCGACGGGATAGCCGCCTCCGATCGTGTCGGTGGCGAAGAGCGAATCGATCGGACCGTTCGTGGTGAGCCGCGCGAGCGTGGAGCGCGCCTGGTTCTGGAACTGCGTGAACGCCCCCGCGACGACCACCGAGCCGCTGGCCGTGCGCAGCGCACGATAGACGGTGTTGTTCGCGCCGGGATGCGGGTTGAAGCCCGTGTCGGTCGTGCCGTCGGCGTTGAGCAGCGTCGTGCCGTTAAACACGAAGCCGCCGGAATTTGCAAAGCTGCCACCGAGGAGGATCTGGCCGTTGGCCTGCACCTGCACACTGTTCACGGTGGCGCTGACGCTCGTGTTCGCCGCGAAGGCGGTGTCGACCGCCCCGGTCGTCGAGAGGCGCACGATGAAGCTCTCGGCCGTGCCGTTGAAGCCGGTGAAGCTGCCGCCGAGCAAGACGCGCCCGCTGGCGTCGAGCGCCGCGTCCTCGATGATGCCGCCCGTCGGGCCGGTGCCGGGCGTGAAGGTGGTGTCGAGCGCGCCCGCCGCCGTGATGCGCGCGACGCCGGTGCGCGCGGTGCCATTGACGGCGGTGAACGTGCCCGCGAGCACGACGTCGCCCGCGGCAGTGCGCAACGCGCGCACGACGTTGCCACTGGCGCTGCCGCCGGTGACCTCGAGGAACGGAGGCGTGAAACTCAGCGAGCCGTTGGCGTTGAACAGCGCCGCGCCCGTGCGCGTTTGCGTGCCGATCTTGGTGAAGGGGCCGAAAATCCACACCTTGCCATCCGCCAGCTCGGCGACTTCGCGGATCTGGTTGTCGGTGTAATCGGAATCGAAGGCCGCAAACGTGGTGTCGATCCGCGCGTTGGGCAGGAAGCGCGCGAGATCGACGCGCCGCGCCCCACCGATCCAATCGAAAGAGCCGGCGACGTAGTATTTGCCGCCCGCGCCAGGGCGGATCGCGTTGACGTTGCCGGGGAACCACAAGCCGGTGCGGCTGTTGAACGTCGCATCGCGCGCGCCGGTGTTGGTGACCCGCAGGATGCCGGCCTGGCCCGAGGTCGGGTCGAACATGCCGCCGACCGCGAACACACCGTCGTCCGCGCCGACCGCGATGGTTTGGATGCTGCGGAAAGATTGGTTGGGCCGGCTGAACTTCCACGCCGCCTCCGGCACGAGGAAGGTTTCGTCGAGCGCGTTGCCATCGGGATTCAGGCGCGCGAGACCTTGGGCGGGCGTGTTGAAGTTGAGTTGATACGGGGGATAGAAATTGCCGGCCAGCAGGACGCGCTCGGCGCTGTCGAGTTTGAGGTCGGTGATCGTGTCGTAGCCGGAGGTGAACACGCCCGTGCTGGCGAAGGTCGTGTCGAGCGCGCCCGCCGTCGTCAGGCGCGCGACCTGCGCCCGCGCGGTGCCGTGGAAGGTGGTGAACAGACCGGCGATGACCGGCCGGCCGGCGCTGTCGATCGCGACGGCGAGGACGTCTGAGCTGGCGCCTGTGCCGGTGTTCATGAAACCCGAGTCGACCGCGCCCGCCGTAGTGAGGCGCGCGACGCGGTTGCGCGTCGTGCCGTTGTAGCTGGTGAATGAGCCGACGATGATCGCCTGCCCGTTGGTCTGCAGCGCGACGTCCCACACGATGCCGTTCGCGCCCGTGCCGATGGCGAATGTCGTGTCGTAGGCGCCGGTCGTCAGCAGGCGCGCCACGCGGTTGCGCGCCGTGCCGTTGAAGCTGGTGAACGCGCCGACCGCGACGATCCTGCCCGTGTTGGCAGGGTCGCTGTGGATGGCGAGGCTGATGACCTCCTGGTCGAAGCCCGTGCCGGGGTTGAAGCCCGTGTCGAGCGTGCCGTCGGCGTTGAGGCGCGCGATGCGGTTCCGGCTCGTCGCGCCGTAGGCCGTGAACGTGCCGCCGATGACGATCTTGCCGTCGCTCTGCACCGCGATGCAGCGGACGACGCCGTTGAGGTTGTTGCCGACGTTGAACGTGGGGTCGAGCGAGCCATCGGCGTTGAAGCGCGCGAGATAGCTGGAGGCGCCTCGATCCGCGCGGGAAAAATTGCCGCCGACGAGCACCTTGCCGTCCGCCTGCATCGCCACCGCAAACCCGAGGCCGAAGGCGCGCGCGTCCGCATCGAAGATCAGATCCAGATCCGTCTGGGCGCGCACGGAAACCGCGGGCAGTGCCAGCGAAAGTCCCGCCACGACGAGGACCAGCAAGCGAACTGCGTTACCGAAAAACGCACAGACACTCCCGTGCGTGGAAAACGGGCGAGGGGCAACCATTGCGCACTAGAGTGCGCAGCAATCCCTCCCGGACAAGTCGCGCGCCCTAGGGAAATCCCTGAATTCGCAATGATGCCGGAAGCGCGCCCTCAGGGCCTTTCGACCCTGAGGCGAAGGAAGACCGCCGTGCCGGCACTGAGCGGCACGCGGCCGCGCCACGTCTCGAATCCATCGGCGGTGGAGACAAGTTCGTGCGTGACGCCCTCGCTGGTCCACGACGTGAGATTGGTGGAGAATTGGACGGAGTAAGTGAGTTCGCTGCGCCCGGCGGGGCGCGTGTAGGTGTAGGCGAGGTCGGTGGCGACGACGCCGATCTCCGGCAGTCCGTCGGTCGTCGCCGCGCGCGGGTCGAGACCGAGCGCGTATTCGAGGAGGTTGGCGAAGCCGTCGCCGTCGGGATCGGCGTTCGGCCCGCTGATCGCGGGATCGAGCAGCTCCTCGGCGGTGAAGTGCTCGTGCGACCATGAATCGAGCGTCTCGGTCACGGTCACAAGCGCGGCGTTGCTGTATGTCGTGCCGAGATTGTTCGACGCGACGCAGCGGAATTGGTCGCCGTTCATCGCGGCCGTCGGCCGGATGGTTAGCGCGACACCGGTGCCAGAGAAATAGAAGCTGTCCGACGTGCTGACGTAGATCCAGGTGTCGGTGCCCGCGGCGCGGCGCTGCCAGAGGAGGGTCGTGGGGGATTGCCCGGTGTAATTGATCGTGAAGGTCGCGGTGTTGCCGGCGACGACGCTGACCGGCTGGGGCTGGAGCGTGAAGACGGGAGCGGTGCCCGAGCTGGGAATGGCGCCGATGTTCAGGCGCGCCGGGCCCTTGGCGCCGTTCTTGCCGTCGATCGCGATGTAATAGGTCGTGCCGCTCGGCGTCCAGAAGCTGACGGAACTGAGCGGGTCGCCCGCCGCCCGGTCGTCATTGGCGGCGACCAGAGTCAGCGACTCGAGGCTGGAGCCGGTGTAAACGGCGAGCACGGTGTCGAACTCGCTGCCGACCGTCGTGATCTGCACGTCGGCTCCGTTACTGTAGGGAGCCACCCACTTCCACCACAGCGACGCCGTGCCGGCGGTGCCGGGCACATGCTCGGGTTCGCCGGACTGGCGCGTCGCCCACGTGGTGTCGCCGAAGGCGACGACATTGCCGCCGGTGACGAGGTGTGCCTCGGCAAAGGCGTCATTTCGCGGCGGCAGGATGGAGAAGGTGCGTTCGACCGGCTGCGCGGGGGCGTAGGTGGCGTCGCCGGCCTGCGTGGCGCGCACGGTGACGCTGCCAGTGCCGGTGGGCACGAGCGCGTTGCCGCTGTTCGAAAGCAAAGCCGGGCCAGAGACGACCGAGTAGCTCACGGGCAACCCGGATGTCGCCGTCGCCTGGGTAATGCTGATGAACCCGGGACCGATATGCTGATCCGAAATCACCGGGAAGGTGATCATCTGGCTCAGCTTCTCGACTGAGAGCGTGGCGACGGCCGACGTGACCGATCCCGCGGCGTTGGAAACGACGACGTCATAATCGCCGGCGGCGGCGATGGTCACGTCCGCGAGCAGCAGCGTCGCCGCGGTGGCGCCGGGAATCTCCTGACCGTCCTTGCGCCACTGATAACTGAGCGGAGCCGTGCCAGTCGCCTGAACCGTGAGTGACACATCCGACCCTGCGGCGGCGGTCTGACTCAGCGGCTGCGTGTCAATCTGCGGGACCGGAGTTTCATTCAACGCCCCGGTGTCGCTGGCACTCGGCGCCGAAACGCCCATCGGATTGGCTGCCTTGACCCAATAATGATATTGGACTCCCGGCTGGGCGGTGGTGTCGAGATACGTCGGGAGCGAGACGCGTTGCACGATCATCGTCGCCTGTGCGAAATCCGCGGAAGTGCCGCGCCAGACCTCGAAACGCCGCCAGCCGACCGGGGCACGCCAGGTAACGCGCACACCACTCCCCGAGAAATCTCCGTAGGCGCTGACTGCGGTTGGAGCTGCGGGAGCGACCAGCGAGCCCGTCGCGACTGTAACCGCGCTGGAGCGGTCGATCACCGTGCCATCGCCCAGCTGGCCCCAAAAGTTCGAACCGGCGGTGCGCAGACTGCCGTCACTGGCTGCGATCAACAAATGGGTTCCTCCCGTGGAAACCGCATAGGCGTTGCCGTCGAAAACCTGGATCGGGGTCGCGCTGTTGGTCGTGGTCCCATTGCCGTAGAGACCGGCGTTGTTGCCGGTCGCCCAGACGGTGCCGTTGGACTTAGTCAGGAAACTGGTGTTGCCGCCGGCGGCGACACCGCTGAAGCCGGTGCCGATCTGGATCGGGGTGAACACGCCGGCGAATCCCTGATCGCCTTGATTGGTGCCGTTGCCGAGCTGACCGTTGCCGTTGTAGCCCATCGCCCAGACGGTGCCGTCGGACTTGAGGAAGTGCGTATGATTGTCGCCGGCCGCGACCGCCGTGGCTCCACTCGCCGCCTGTCCCCAGCCCGAAGCGGAATTGAAACCTTGGCCGAGCGCACCGTAGGAATGATAACCCGCCGTCCAAACGGTGCCGTCGTCTTTGAGTGCGACACTGTGCCGCTCACCGGCCGCGATGGCGTTCACTCGCTCCAAAAGGCGCACCGGCGAACGCGGAGCCGCGAGGCCGCCCGTGCCGAGCTGCCCCCAGCCGTTGCCACCCATGCCCCACAACGAGCCATCCTTGCGGATGAAGAGACTGTGCTCGGCCCCCGCGGCGACGGCGGCGACATCGGTCGCGATCATCACCGGGGCGGTGCGATTCGTGGTCGTGCCGTCGCCGAGCTGGCCGCTGTTATTGCTTCCCATCGCCCAGAGGTTGCCGTCTGAGGTCACATACAGAGTGTGCCACCAGCCGGCAGCCATTGCGACGACGTCGGTGGCTATCAAACGGGGCGCGCGGATGCGGCCGTCATCCGGTGGCGCGGCAACCTGCCCGATACTCGAGCGGCCCATGCCCCAGAGGCTGCCATCCGTGCGCAGGAAGAGGCTGTGCTCGCGACCGGCCGCCACATGCAGCACGCCTTCGGGCAAGGTGACGCGCAGCGTGGCGGGTGTGGATTCGACATGGCCAGCCAGGTTGCTGACCCGCACCGTGTAGACGCCGTCATCGCTCAATTGCAGGTTGGCGAGCGTCAAAGTGGACTGCGTCGCACCCTCAATCTCCACGCCGTTGCGATACCATTGATAGCGGAGCGTCCCCTCGCCTTCGGCGACGACGGTGAGCGTGGCGTTCAAGCCGACAAAACTGCGCGCGCCGACCGGTGGCGCGACGATAAGGGGAACCGGCACCGCTTCGGGTGCGCCAGCATCACTGGCACCGAAATCGGAGGGTCCAGCAGGATTGAAGGCGCGCACCCAATAGTGCGTCCCTCCTTGCGGCGCGTTGATGTCGTAATGGTAGGGGTCACTGACCCGGGCCAGCAGCGTGACCGGAGCGCTGCTCGTGCCCCGCCAGACTTCATAACCGGCCGCGCCCGGCACGCCGTCCCAGAGGATGCGCACCGCGCCGGGAATCGTGGCATCGCTCGCACTCAGGTTGCTGACGGCCTCGGGACGGGAAAACAGCCCCGTATGCACGATGATCGGCGACCATTCGCCATAGATCGACCCGCCGCCCAACTGGCCGGCGCTGTTGTTTCCCGCTGCCAGCAAGATGCCATTCGGCAAAGCCTGCAGCATGTGGGACCAGAAAGCCGACACTGCGACCGCCACCGGCGAAAGTTGCGTGGGAGTTAGATATGATGACGAGAACCCACTGGTGGAGAGGCCGCTTCCCATCCGCCAAAGCGAACCATCCTGCTTCCAGAAAAAGGTGCGGTTGTAACCGCAGTCCACTCCCTGCACATCGGTCGTGATGAGCACCGGAGTCGGGTGCGAAGTATGGATGCCGTCGCCGAGTTGCCCATGGTCGTTGCCGCCGAAAGCCCAGAGCGTGCCATCGAATCGGAGAGCGGCCGTGTGCCGCGCGCCGGCGGAGACGGCGACCACTCCCTCCATGACCGTCTGGAAAGTGGCGCGAGAGATGGTCGTCCCATCTCCCAATTCGCCGATGTAATTGCGCCCGGCGGTGCGAAGCTCGCCGTTGGTCATCACCACGGCCATGTGCTCAGCCCCGATGGCCATGTCGCGAACGCCCTCCATGATCTGCACCGGCGTCGACGTGGTGGAGAAGACCGTCTGACTGACCCAAGTGCCGTAGCCCGAAGCCCAGAGGGAGCCGTCGCGCTTGAGGAACAGCGTGGCGGTGTCATGGGTGGCCACCTTCACGACATCGGTCATCACGAGAACCGGCGTCGACCGGCTCAAGGTCGTGCCATCACCCAACTGCCCCGAACCGTTGTAACCCATCGCCCACAGGCTGCCATCTCCCTGCAGATAGAAGCTGTGCAGCCGGCCCGCGTAGGCGCGGATCACGCCGGTGGCCACCTGCACGGGCGTCGAGCGCGATTCGGTGGTGCCGTCGCCGAGTTGGCCAAGGGCGTTGCCGCCGGTTGTCCACAACGTGCCATCGGAACGCACCATCAGACTGTGGACCTGACCGGTGGCGACCTGCACGACGGCCGCCGGACCGGTGACGCTGAGCGTGGCGGACGGCGAGGTGGCGGAACCGGCGATGTTGGTCGCGGTGATTGTGTAGTCGCCGGCGTGCTCGGCAAGCAGGTGAGGAATCGTGTAACTCGCACCGGTCGCCCCGGCGATCGGCTCGCCGTTGAAATGCCATTGATAACCGAGGGGCAAGGTGCCGCTCACCGTGGCGGTCAACGTGACAGAAGTCCCCACCTGCACGGTCTGACTCGCGGGCGGAGCGACGATGACAGGGAGTGTGCCGAGCGAGATGCGACCCGAATCACCTTGGCTGAAGGCGGATACGCCCCGCGGATTGGCCGCCTTGACCCAGTAATAATAGGTCACGCCGGGCGTGGCGGTCGTGTCGGCGAAATAGGTCAAGTTCACCCGTAGCGCGAGCATCGTGGCCGTCGCGGGATCGTTGCTGGTGTTGCGCCAGACCTCGAAGCGCCGCCAGCCGAACGGGGCGTTCCAACTCAGGCGCACGCTGTCGCTGTAGACATCGTCGCTTGCAACGAGACTCGTCGGCGCAGCCGGCGCGGACCAGTCGCCACCGGTGACACGCGCGGCCGTGACAATATCGAACACTCCGTTGCCCAGACCCAGTTCGCGATTGCTGTTCGGACCGCTCGCCCACACGGAACCGTCGCTGCGCGAATGCAGCATGCTTCCGGTCGTGATCCCGACTGAGAATACAATGGCCGATGAGACTTGGACGGGCACGTCTGACAGCGCGGTGCTGCCATTGCCGTATGTCCCTTGGTTAAAGCCCATGGCCCAGAGCGTTCCGTTGGTGAGGGCGAATGCACTCGCCTCGCCACCGGCTGCGATCACCGCAACCGATGTGGCGACTTGGGTCGGAACCGCCGTGTCGAGTCGCGATCCGATGCCGAGCTGGCCGTAGTCGTTCGCCCCCATGCTCCAAAGCGTATCGTCGTTCTTGACGAAGAGAGAATGGGCGCGGCCGGCGGCAATCGCCTTCACCCCGCTCGCGACTTGCGTCCACGCGAGGCGAGGAGCGAAGTCTCCCAACCCGAGCGCGCCTCTCGCTCCGTCGCCAGTCGCCCAAAGGGTGCCGTCTGATTTGAGCATCAGGCTGTGCCTGCCGCCTCCGGCGACCGCGATGACCCCGTCCGCCACTTGCACCGGCACGGTCGGGGCGATGGTTGTGCCGTCACCGAGCTGCCCCTCGAAGTTACGGCCCACGGCCCAAAGCGTGCCGTCGCGACGAATGAAGAGCGTGTGATACTCGCCGGCCGAGACTTGCGCCACCTCCGTGGCGATCTGGATGGGGGTGGAATTGTCGTTGGTGATTCCGTCCCTGTAGGAAGTGCTCAAACCTTGGGCCCAGAGGGTCCCATCCTGTTTGAGCCAGACCGTGTGCGCGGCGCCTGCCGCCATCTGCACCACGTTTTCGTCGATCAGGACAGGCACATCCCATCCTTGGTAGGAAAAATGACCGAAAGCCGGCGGCAGGGCACCCTGCGATGTCTTGCCCATGCCGAACAACCGGCCGTCCGTGCGGAGGAACAGATTGTGACTGCCTCCGGCCGCGACGGACAAGACCCCATGCTCGGGCAGGACGATCACTGAAGCCGATCGACTGTCGCTCGAACCGGCCGGGTTCGTCACCACCACGTGATAATCGCCGGCTTGCGCAGAGGTGAGATTCGTCAGCGTGAGTTGTTGCAACGTCGCACCGGGAATCGGTGTGCCATTACGGAACCACTGGTAGGTGACATCGACCATGCTATTTGCCACCACACGCAAGGTCGGACTCGTGCCGGCGATGAAGGTGGCGCCGACCGGATGAGCGACGATCTCGGGCAGCTCGATTAGGTTCACAAATGCCTGGTGGGATGTCACCGATCCTCCCGGACCTGTGATCCGCACATGATACGGGCCTGACTGCGCATAAGAGAGATTGGACAAAGCAAGGGTGGCACCGGTGGCACCGGGAACATCCTGACCGTTGCGCACCCATTGATAGCTGAATGGTCCGGTGCCCTGCGCCACCACGCTCAACGTCACGGTGCCGCCCGCGGCCGCCAGCTGACCGCTCGGCTGCGTGGCGATCACGGGCGGACCGAGGGTGACGGTCAAGGTCGCCGCCGCACTGACGGCGAAACCCGCGTCGTTGGTGGCCACACAGTGGAAGCGCAGAGCGTTCTGTTCCAGAGCCAGATTCGCCACGGTCAGGGTCCGCGTTGTCGCGCCACTGATGGTGGCAGAGTTCGCGAGGTCGGTCCAAGTCTCCGAGTTCGCCGGGGCCGATTGCCAGCGGTAGGTGATTCCCGCCCCGCCGGTCGCCTGAATGGTGAAACTGGCGGACTGACCGGTCAGTCGCTGCAAAGACCCCGGCTGCGTCGTGATGGTGGGGGGAACAAGATTCGGATCATCCAAGAACAGGGCGTAATCGCTGCCAGCGGATACCGCATAGGTCAGTCCCAAATTGGCGGGGATGCCCGCGTTGTAGCCCTGTCCGGTCAATCGTCCAGACCCTCCCAAAAGGAAATTCAAGGTGTTGCCAGAGCTCGCCGTTAATGCAACGCCATCACCCGTCGCGAAAGGAGTGGTCACGGCGCTACCCCATCCTTGAACGGTTCCGTCCAACTTCAGGGCCAGGCCGTGATGCCAGCCCGTCGCGATCGCGACAACATCGGTCGTGGGGACGCCGATCGGAAAATTCCCCGCCGCAGGCGAGCCATCCCCCCAGGAAACCACCGATCCGTCGCTGCGCAGGACCATGCCGTGAAACCGGCCGCCCGCCACGGCCACGGCATCGGAAATCTCCGCCATCTGCTGCTTGGCTTGAGCACTCAGAAAACTTCCCCATGCCGTTACGGTGCCATCGGCTTTCAAGGCAAGAGCGATGGTGTCTCCCACCGCGACTGCCACGACCCCACTCAATCCCGGCGGCAGGTCGTGTTGCAAAGACCCACCGGTGCCCCAGGCGGTCAGGGTGCCATCGCCTTTCAGCGCGATGGCGGCTTCGTTGCAGCAATCAACCGCCACCACATTGGTCAATCCCGCGGGCACCGTCGCATAGTTCGCTAGCAAGCCCCACATCGCCACCGTGCGGTCAGGTTTGATGGCCAGACTGGTGTTGGCACCCGCCGCTATGCCCACCGCATCGCTCAGTCCCGCTGGGACGGTCTTTTCTCCATAATAGCTCCAACCCAAGCTGGCCTGCACCCGGCCCGTCGCCGGAGCGATATGCACATAGAACACGGTGCGGGTGACACCGACGCTGTCGGTGGCGAATACCTCGTAATAACCTCCGTCGCGCAGCCCCGCTTGGGCAATGCTGAGCGTGGCGGAGTTCTGACCCGGCAGGACCTTGCGATTGCGCCGCCACGAATACGTCACCGCACCACTGCCCTGCGCGGTCGCATCGATCGTCAGACTTTGTCCGGCCCGGACGATGCGTGTCATGGGGCGGCTCACAAAAGTCGGTCCCGCAAAGACGATGGAGGCCGGAGCCGTCTCCACCGAGCCTGTCGGATTACTCACCACAACGCTGTAGTGGCCAAGGTCAGCCGATTGGATGTTGGCCAGCGTGAGCGCCGCACCCGTCGCACCGGGAAGGGGCACACCATTTCTCTGCCATTGATAGGTCAACGGGGAAACGCTTCCCTGCGCCTCGACCCGGAGCGTCACTTCTCCTCCTGCCGACACAGTCCGGCTAAACGGCCCGCGCAGGATTTTCGGCAGCGATTCCAACTGCAGCGTTAGGGAGGAAAAACTCGAACCGCGCACATTGGTCACCCACAGGGTGTATTCACCGGCATTCTCCGCTTGGAAATCCGGGATCGTCAGCACTGCCTCGGTGGCCCCGGGCAGATCGATGCCGTCGCGTCTCCATTGGTATGTGTGCGGACCGGTGCCTCCGACGGTGGGCTGCAGCGTCACCGTGCTGCCCCTCACAATGGTCGTTTGCGGAAGGGTGAGACTGACGGTGGGAAAACTCGGCTGCACCGTCAGCGTCACTGTCTCCGTGACCGTGGTCCCCATGGGGTTGGTGATCAGGCAGCGGAATCGGTCGCCTGAGTCGGCCAGCGAAACTTGCTCAATCGCGAGGCTGTTCCCGGTAGTGAAATAGACCGGACCGGAAATGTCCTCCCACTCCGAATTGCCCGTGCGCAGGCGCTGCCAGCGATACGTGGGTTGGGTGTAGGATGTAACTTGGAAAGAGAAATGAGCGGGGTGGCCGTCGTTGACCAAGCGGTCGGCCGGCTGCTGGGTGATCCGCGGTGCGCTGCGCACCGTGACCCGGAAATTGATGGATGCCGTGCCATAGTCATTCGAGACATGGAGGAAATAGTAGTTCTGATCATTGGGTGTGGCGTCTGTGATCGTGAGCGTGGGGCTGTTCGACCCGACCGTCGTATTCCAACGCCGCCACATAAACGTCATCGGGGTGCTCCCAGCCAATGCCGGTGCGATCGTAATCGACCCCCCCAGATCCACCTCGAAATTCGGATCATAACTGGAAAAGGCGACGAGCGGCGGCGAATTAGGCACAGTCACAGTCGCCGGAGAACTGGTCGCTGTGCCGGCCGAATTCGTCACCACGCAGCGAAAACGACTGCCCGTTCTCCAGGTCTGGACGCTGGGCAAAGTGAGCGTCGCGGTGCTGGTTCCCGAGTAAGTGGAGCCATCATCGAATAATTCCCCCCAGTAATCGCTCCCTAAAGACGCTGTTTGCCAACGGTAGGTCAGCGGTGCCGACCCGGTCACCCCGACACTGAACTGGACGGACTGTCCCGCGTTCGCGGTGACATCCAGGGGCTGGGTGACAATCGTCGGCGGGGTAGCCGGTGTCACCTGCAGTGTGGCCTCGGCGCTGGGGACCGATCCGGCGGAGTTTGAGACTAAACACCGGAAACGATCTCCGTTCATATCCAAGCTGGCTCCAATTACCGTCAACGTGGCGGTGTTCACTCCCGAATAGCCCCCTCTGTTATTGAGATTGCTCCAGGTCGACCCGCCATTGGGCAGACGCTGCCACTGATAAGCCGGCGCGGGCGTGCCCGAGGCACTGGTGGTGAATTGCGCGTTCTGACCGACCGTCACGGACTGATTGCCCGGCTGACTGGTTATCGTCGGTGCCACGGCATTCGGCGTGAAGCTGAAGTTCAGCCAGATGCTGCCCCACTCGCCATCCCAGCCGTCGACCGCGAAATAATACGTCGTGCCGCCCGTGACGCTGATCGTGACCGTGCTCGTGCGCACAACACCGTTCTGCACGTCGTCGTTGGCGGCGAGTTGCGTCAGGCTGTTCACTGTGCCGCCGGTGTAGGCGGCGAGCAGCGTGTCGAAGTGGCTGCCGGCGGTCGTCACCGTCAACGTGCCATTCGCCGTCGCCGTCCAACGCCACCACACGGACGCACCGCCGGGCTCGTCGGGGGCGTGGTTGGGTTCGCCGGCCTCCTTGTTCGCACCGATGCTCGAACCGCTGACCTGGGCGCCGTTGTTGACGAGTGTGATCGGAGTCGCGTTGGCGAAATGATTGTTCGTGGGCGCAGTGAAGCCGCCGGGTCGGCCGTATAGGAACTGCGCGCCGGTGATGTCGTCGGTCTGCAACGCATCGGTGTCGCTCACCCTACTGTTCATGATCGCCGTCACGGCCTGATTTGCTTCGTCCGGATGATCCAGACCGAGGAGGTGCCCGAGCTCGTGGATCGCCACGCGGCGGACATCAACAGGATACTGTTCATTGCCACGGTATGAATCCCACCCGAATTCAATGCCGGAATTGAACAGGATGTCCGATTCCAAGCGTTGATAACTGCCGTCGCCGCGCGGCGAGCCGCTGCGGTAGGACAGCGTCACCGCGAGCACGTTCGGACCGAAATCCTCGGGCGGCGTGAATTCGTCGCCGTAGATTTGGCTGGCCAGCACGATCTCATTGAGACCGTTGTCCGCGGCCGCGCCGGGAGCGACGATCTGGCCGGAAAGCTGCACGTTCGCGAGCTGCGCGTTCCACGCGGCGATCGCCGCCTGCACGCTCGTCGCGTAGTTGGTGCCGTCCTGGAAGGTGGGCGTCTGCGGCATCCGGATCACCAGCGGAATCGTGCCGTTGTTCCAAGTCACCCGGGCACCGCCGGGGCCGCGGATGAGGTCGTAGGCGGGCGCCAGCGTCGCCGCGGTCACGGCCGCGAGCGCGAGCAGCAGGCCGCGCAGGGAAAAATAACTTTTCACGGCGCATGCTCCGGATCTGTTCGGCGAAGACCGCGGGCGTGAGCGCCTCAGACTTGGCTTTGAACTTTCTCTGCAACCCTGCTGCCCCACCCTCGGTCATCGGCAGCGCCACCTCGGCCACGTCGGCCATCGGCACGTCGTTGCTGCGCGCGATGTAGTCGCGGCCGGCCTCATCCTTCCGGATGCGGTAGCGGCCGTGCATGACCGCGTAGAGCGGAAAGAACGTCCGGCCGTTGCCGTGCACGAAAAGCACGTCCTCGTCGCCGACTGCGAACTCCGGCACGCCCTCGACGCGCAACTCGACGTCGCCGACCTTGCCGCCGAGCAAGGTCAGCACGAGCGGGCTTGGGTCCGTGCAGGCGATCGTCTCGATCACTTCGAGCGTCACGCGCGTGTGGATCCGCGGCCGTCCGCCGGGCCGCGGCGTCGCCACCGCCTCCACGGCGGCGACCCGCGCGCGCACCACGTAATCCGCCCCGTTCACCAATTCGTCGAAGCTCGGCGGCTTCACCGAGGTCGCGTGCACCGTCAGGGTGCAGCACAGGAACAGCAGCCAGCCGACGGCGCGGCCAAGGAGAGAAGGGCAGGATCGGAGCATGTCAGGATGGCGCCGTAAACGCGGTCGCTCGTGCCACCGGCCCCGGACAGATTCCTCCGCCGTGGCCCATTGGCCGGCAGGCGCCACGCAGCGTGCAAATCGCCTCACCTCCGGCAAGCCCGCATTCCCGGAATTAGCCGGCCTCCCACGACGAATCGCATATCTGCTGACTGTACCGCAGCGCCCGCCTCAACGCTTCGCTCACACCCGGAAAAACATCCAGCCGCGCCCTTCAGCCGCCGAGGCCCTGCTCGCGGACCCAGAGGGCGGCGCGGGCGACGAGGGCGTTGGCGTGCGGGAGGCCGAGCTTCAACTTGATGCTCTCCCGGTGCGTCTCGACCGTCTTCACGCTCACGCCGAGGGTCTGCGCGGTCTCCGCCGTCGACCGGCCGCACCCAAGCTCGCGGAACACCTGCAGCTCGCGCTCGCTGAGCAGCGAGACGTCGTCCGCCGCCGACACCGGGCGCACCACGCGCGCGCCTTGCAGCGCGAGCTTCAGGCCGCTGACCACGGACTCCGGGCCCTCGCGCTTGGAAATGAACGCATCGGCGCCCGCCGCCAGCGCCTTCGGCTCGTAAGCCGCGGCGTCGAGCATCGAGAGCACGACCAGGCGCATCTCCGGCCGCCGCTGCCGCAACTCGCGCACGAGCTTCAAGCCGTCGCCGTCGGCGAGCATCAGGTCGATGACCGCCACCTCGGGCGCGTGGACCTCGGCGAGCTCCAGCGCCTCGCGGCTGCCCGCCGCCTCAGCGCACACCGCAAAGGCCGGCGCGGCCCGCAGCACCGCCGCGACGCCGGCGCGGTAGAGCGGGTGGTCGTCCACCAGAAGGATACGGATCGGGTTGGTCATGCAGGGGAAAGAGGAAATCAGTTCAGCGCGGGCAGTTCCTCAAGCGATTTCCGTGCCGGGTGCAGTCCACGTGGCGAGGCGCGCGGCGCACTCCGCCCAATGCCGCTGCACCGCGTCGGCGGCGCCGCGCTCGGCCGCCTCGACGAGGGCGTTGCAAGCCTCCTGCAACGCCCGGTCGCGCACGACCGACGCGCTGTTGGCGAGGTGATGCGCGGCCGCCCGCACCGTGCGCCAATCGCCGGCCGCCACCGCGCGTGCCAGCTCGGCCTCCTTCGCCCGCGCCTCGGCGCGGAACAGCGCCTCGATCGCCGCCGGCGCCGGAAGAGGCGTCCGTGCCGGCGCGGACGCACCCGGCACGCCGACGGCGGCGACGAGCTCGGAGGGCGCGACGGGTTTGACGAGAAACGCGTTCATGCCCGCGTCGCGCGCCTGCGCGCGCTCGGCGTCGCCGGCATGCGCGCTTGCGCCGATGACGCGCAGGCTGCGCCCGGCCGCGCGCAACTCCTCCGCCAGCGCGAAGCCGCTGCCGTCGGGCAGCGAGACGTCGAGCACCACCGCAGCAAAATCCTCCGCGGCCAGCGCGGCGCGCGCCTCCGCCAGCGTGGCGACACCGCTGACCTGCGCGCCGGCGGCGAGGAGGACGGATTGGAAAAGTTCGCGCACGAGCAGGTTGTCGTCCACCACCAGCACCCGGCGGCCCGCGAGGTTCGCATCCCGCGCCGCCGGCAGCGCGGGCAGATCCTCCGCGCGGGCGGTCCGGCCCACGACCGTGGCAGTGAAGGTCGAGCCGCGGCCGGGTTCGCTCTCCACGATGATGCCGCCGCCCATCGCCGCACACAGGGCCGCGGTCAGGGCGAGGCCGACGCCCGCGCCTTCCTGCTGCGCCGTGGGCTCGAGCCGCGCAAAGGCCGTGAACAATCGCGCGCGATCCTCCGGCGCGATGCCGGGCCCGGTGTCGCTCACCGCGAGCACGAGCCGGACGCCGCCGGCACCGGCCGGCTCGGCCCCGAGCCGCACGGCCACTTCACCCCGCGCGGTGAACTTCACCGCGTTGCCGACGAGATTGAACACGACCTGCCGCAGGCGCGCGTCGTCCAGCTCGACCGCCGCCGGCACCGAGGCGTCGACGACACAGTGCAGCGCCAATCCCTTCGCCGCCGCGCGCGGCCGGAGACCCTCGACGGCGGCGCGGAGCAGGTCGCCGGGCGCGGCGACGCGCGGCTGCAGGCGCAGCGTGCCCGCCTGCACGGCGCCGAGGTCGATCAGATCGTTCACGAGGCGCGTCATCAGCTCGCCGTGCTGGCGCACCGCGTCGAGCCACGCGGCGGCCTGCGGCTCGGCAGCCACGCGGCCGCGCAGCAGTTCGCTGTAGCCGAGCAGGCTCTGCAGCGGCGTGCGCAGCTCGTGGCTGACCTTGGCGAGGAACTCGGACTTGAGCCGGTTCGCCTCGGCCTGCACCGCCGCGGCGCGCAACGCCGCCTCGCGCTCGCGCGTCGCGCGTTGCTGGAAGAGCAGCGTGGCGCCGAGCACCAGACCCAGCGCCGTGACGAGCAACGGGCCCGAGCGCCACTTGCGCGCGATGCTTTGGAAGAATTCCACCTGCTCGAACTCCAGCCACCCGAGCATGCGTCCGTCGGGCGAGCGGAGGGCGGCGCGACAGAAATACGGCGCACCGATCTCCGGCACGGGCGAATGCTCGATCACGTTGCGGCCCTCGCGCCAGTCCGCCAGATCCCGCTCCGTCGCCCGGCGCAACACCTCGACCGTGCCCGGCACGGCCGTCGGCCGGCTGTCCGCCAGCGCGAGCAGCCAGCCGTCCTCGACCACCACCAACCGCGCCCCCATCACGTGCGGTGCGGCGCGCCACTCGCGGTGCAGGGCCCGCGACACCTCGCGCGAGAGGCGCGCGGTCTCCTCCGGCACCGCGAGCAGCCCGCCTTCGACGAGGTTGCGCTCCAGCCGGCCCAGCGCCAGCGGCGGCGAATCAATCGCCTGCAGCAATTCCGGGTCGAGCAGGCTCGCGCGCGCCGCGGTGATGCGCAGGCGGTTGCGCTGCAGCTCCTCGCGGTTGTCCGCGCCGGTCTGGTGAGCGAAGCCCAGCCCGCCCACGAGCCAAAGCACCGAGCCGACCAGCAACCAGCGCACCCCGACGAACGCGGTCTGGCGCGACGGCGCCCCCACGACGCGCCGTCCCATCGCCGCCAGCAGCACCAAGCCGACGAGCGCCTGATAGCTCGCCGCCGCAAATCCCATCGCCGTCGGCGGACCCGCGAGCTGCAGCTCGCCAAGGAGTGCCGCCACCGGGCCGACGGTGGAGAACAACGGCACGGCCGCCGCCGCCAGCACGAGCGCACCCTGCCCGCGTCCCGGCCGGTGCCGCACGATCCAGATCACGCCGACCAGCAGCGCGCCGAGCGCGAAAACCCCCGCGCCGCGCGCCGGCTGCGCAATGTGCCACAGGCAGGCGAGCCCCGACGCGATCAACGCCGCCCACGACCACGCGCGCCGGCCGGCGGCGATCCAACCCCAGCCCGCGATGCCGCCCGCAAAGGCGATCGCCGTCACCCAATCGCCGAACAGCTCCACCGGGATCAACTCCGGCGCGAAATCCGCCGTCTTGCCCGGGATCAGGCGGCTGTGGAAAAAGTCGAACGGCGGGTTGAAAATGGCGAATTGCACCGCCGCACCCGCCACACAGGCCCCGGCCATCCACGGCAGCCACGCCCACGTCGTGCGCCGTTCCGGATGCCACCACCAGAAAACCAGCGCGAAGCTCCACGCCAGCAGCACCAGAAACCAGGCGTAGTCCTGGTGCACGCCGAGCTGCCGGAACCAGAGCGGCCAGAAAACGGAGGGGTCCATCACGCATCCTCACTCAACCGGTGCCCGCCGGCACCGACGAGCCCAAATCTCCGTCCCCGCGTCAAACGGTGGTGAATGCCAAGATCCAGGTGCGAGGGAAATCCGGCGCGGCCGCGCCGGTGGGGCGGGACCGCAGCGCGCGGGCGGCGGCGCGCCCGTTGACGACCAACGCGCCTTCCCGGCGGTCGAACCCTCCCTCCCCGCCTCAATCGGTGGAACGCGTCGACCGCAACGCGTTCTCGCCCGAGCGCGGCGGGCTCAACGCGCCCCACCGGACCAGGCAGGCGACGATCAAGTCTCAACCGGCGGAAACGACCCGCCCGAACATGACACTTAATAAGTGTCATGTTCGGGGGTGCGATTTTCGGGCCATGACGCCGCGAGGCGGGCACGATCGCGGCGGGTTCAGCGGGGTTCGTTCTGGCGGCCGGGGCTGTCCTCGGCGCGCGTGAAGCGGTCGGGGCGCTCCGCGCGCTCGCGCCGGGGCGGGTCGCCCTCGCGGCGCGGCGGGGCCGCCCGCGGCGGCGGGGCGCTGGCCGGGCTCGTGGTCACGGCGGCGGTGCTCGCGGCGGAGTAATCCGGTCGGGGCGCGCGGGGGCGATCTCGCTCGCCCGTGCGCTCGCGCGGCGGGCCGAAACGCTCGCCACGGTCGCGGCGGCGTTCGCTGTCGTCTGCGCGGATCGCCGGCCGCGCCGCCGGCGGCGGCGCCAGGGGATCCACCGTGTTCGTCACGGGCACAACGGGGTTCAGATCGGGCACAACCGGCGCGATGCCGCCGGCGAGCGGCGCGACTTCGCCGGGACGCAACGGCTCGCGCTTCGGACGGTCCCGGCGCCGGCGATCCCCGTCGCGCTCGCGGTCGCGCTCTTCCCGGCGCGGGCGGACGTCGCGATCGTCGACGCGCGGAGCATGCGCATTGGGCCGGCCGGGGCGCGACCAATCCGGATCGCGGTCGCGCCGCGGCGCGTGGACATGGCGCGGCGGCGGCGACCACCGCGTCCAACGGGGCCCGCCGTGCGGCCCATAGCGGTGTGCGTGGCGCCAGTGCCACCCGGATTGCCGGTAGAAATGCGGCGGGCGATGCACGATGCGGATCGACGGATAGCGCCAGTCGAGGTCGTAACAGAGCCAGGAGCCGACGCCGTAGCCGACGCTGAACGACACGTAGCTGCGCGCCCGGTGCGAGGCGTAGACGACATGTTCCACCGTGAGCACGTCGGGGTCGTAGCGCGGCACGTAGATGACCGTGGCCCGCGCCGGCACGATGCGGATCTCGCCGCCCTCCTCGACAATCTCGTGCTCCGCGGTGTTCACGAGCAATCCGGCATCCCGCGCGCGGCGCCGGAGCGTCTGGATGGAACCCATCACATCCTCCGGCTGGATCAGGAAGCACTCGCCGAGTTCGACGGTCCACGCCAGATCAGCGTCGAGCCGGGTGATGATCTCGCGGTAGTGCGCGAGCGCCTTCACGCTCGGCTCCCACGGCTGCGGGTCAGTGGCCTCCGGATCGCCGCCGCGCTCGAGGTAGCGGGCCGCGAGCACGATGTCGGACGGGCGCGTCGCCGCCGGCAGGATGAGGGCCACGAGCGCGTCCGGATAAAGGGCGATGGGGCCCACGAGTTGCTCGACTTCGGCGCGGTTGCGCCGTTCGGGCGCCGGGGCGTCCCCGGTCGGTTGGGCGACGGCGGTCGCAGCGGACAGCAGGAGCAGCGAGGCGGCGAACCGGAGAACGGGCGGGGTTTTCATGGGCGGCTTCAAGGGGTTTGACCGATGAGACGTCCGCCCGGTTCGATTTATTTGGAAAATGTTTCGTCCGCCGGGCGGGTGCGCCGATCGGCGAACCGGGCCACGAACCACGCCACGAGGGCGTAGGCGGCGGCGGCGAGGTGGGCGCTGGTGGCGACCTTCACGTCCGGATCGTCGAACGCGATGAAACCGCCGCCGCGTCCGCCGCGGTGGATCTCATAGGCGAGTTCGGCGACGTAGATGACGACGATGGCCGGCCAGAACCAGTCGCGCCGGTCGCCCTTCCAGCCGCGCGCGGCGAGGAGGAGCAACAGGCCGAGGTTGACGGCGCTGAGGCCGGCGTAGCGCTGCATCGCGGGATCGGTCCAGTAGACCGCGGCCGAGATGAACGGCGGCAGGAGCAACAGGCCGAGCCAGCTCGCGCGGGGGAATTCGCGCCCGATGGTCCAGCCGATGATGAGGAGCAACGCGGTGTCGGCGCCGAAATGCGGCCAGCCGAAGTGGACGAGGTGGCCCGTCCACGCGCGCCAGAGTTCGCCGGCGGCGAGGGCGTCGCGTTCGTAGATCAGCGCGCCGCGCCACGCGGGAAACAGCTGGATGACGAGCGCGAGCGCCAGCACCGCGAGGTAGAACCACGGCGGTGTCCCGAGTCGGCGCAACCAGTCGGCGGGCATGGCGCAGAAGTGCCCGCGGAAGCCCGGGCGCGCAAGGCTGCGGTGGCGGAGGGAGAAGCGAAGCAGACGATCCGATGTAGCAGCCGTCGTCAGACGGCTGAGGAGAATTTCCGCGGCGGCGGGCGATTCAGCCGTCTCACGACGGCTGCTACGAAAAAGGCGGCGCGAATGGCGCGCTTGGTGCGGAGTTGCGCGCAAGCGCGCAACCTACGGGTGATGCCGCGGGCGAGTTGATGTCCGCGGGCATTGAGGCAAGCCGCGGGCGAGTTGGTGGCCGCGGCCGTGCTCTCAGTCGCGCGCGGGTTCGCGCGTGCGCTGACGCGCGAGCAGGGCGGCGGCGAGGGCGGCGAGGAACCACAGGCTCGGCGCGCCGCCACCGCCGCCACCACCGCCGCCGCTGCTGGGCGGTGGGGGCGTGGGCGCTGGCGTCGGCGCGCTGACCGTCAGCGTGGCGGGGTTGCTGGTCACACTGCCTGCGCGGTTGCTCACCGTGACGGTGTAGTTGCCGGCGTCGGCGGCCTGCACGTTGGTGAGGGTGAGCGTCGGGCTGGTGGCGCCGGCGATGGCGGTGCCGTTGCGTGCCCATTGATAGGTGGGCGTCGGGCGGCCGCTGGCGGTGACGGTGAACGTCACGGTCGCGCCGGGTGCCGCGGTCTGGCTCTGCGGCTGCGCGCTGATCGTGGGAGCCAGGTCGGGCTGGGGCAGGGCGAAGGTGAGCGTGAGGTTGATGCTGCCCCACTCGGCCTCCCACCCGTCGACCGCGAGGTAATACGTGGTGCCGGCCGTGACGGGGAAGGTGATGAGGCTCGTCCGGAGGCGGGTCGCCTCGGGCGCGGTGCCCGGGGGCTGCTCGTCGTCGTTGGCCGCCAGCTGCGTGAGTGCGCCGACCGCGGCGCCGGTGTAGGCGGCGAGCATCGTGTCGAAATTGCTGCCGGCGGTGGTGACGGCGAGGTTGCCGGTGGCCGCGGCGGTCCAGCGCCACCACACGGAGGCGCCGCCGGCCTCGTTGGGTGCGTGGTTGGGTTCGCCGGGTTCCTTCGTGGCGTTGACGTTGGAACCCGTGACGGTGGCGGTGTTGTTGGCGAGCGTGATGGCGACGGCGTTGGCGAAGGCGTCGTTGGCCGGGCGCACGATCGAGCCGGGCGTGCCGTAGAGGAATTGCGCGCCGTCGATGTCGTCCTGGCGCAGCGAGTCGACGCTGCTGACCTGGCTGTTCATGATGGCGACGACGTTCTGGCCGGCCTCGTCGGGATGATCGAGGCCGAGCGAGTGGCCGAGCTCGTGGATGGCGACGCGGCGCAGGTCGGTGGAGGATTGCGTGAAGCCGCGGTAGGAATCCCAGGAGCGCGCGTTGTTGAAGATGATGTCGGACTGCGTGCGGCGGAGGCTGCCGTCGGACTGCACGGCGGAGGAGCGGTAGGAGAGCGTGATGGCGACGGTGTTGTTGCCGAAGGCCTCGCCATAGACGTTGCTGGCGAAGAAGACCTCGTTGAGGCCGTTGTTGTCGCCGCCGGGGCCGGCGGCGGCGATGTTGCCGGCGAGCTGGAGCGAGCCGAGGACGGCGTTCCACTGGTTGATCGCGGCGAGGAAGGAGGTGCTGTAGTTCGAGCCGTCCTGCAGGACGGGCGTGGTGCCGAGCTTGATCTGGAACGTGACGGTGCCGCCGGACCATTTCACGATGCGGCCGTTGTCGCGGATGATGTCGTAGGCGGCGGCGGTGGCGGCGACGGCGAGCGCGGCGGCGGCGAGGAGTGCGCCGCGCAGTGCGCGGCGCCACGGGCGGAGCGGGGGAAGTTCAGCGCGCACGGTTCGGTCCTCCCGGGGTGCGTTCCGCGCGGGCGGCGCGGATGCTTTGGACGAATTCCACCGGCGTCAGCGCGTCGTCGGCGCGGCGCATGGCGCGGAGCTGGCGAGCGAGCTTGCCCTCGACGAGCGGGAGCGCGACCGCGGCGGTGGCGGCGAGCGGCACGCCGTTGGCGCGGGCGACGTATTCGCGGCGGAGTTTCTTGTCGAAGCGCACCGGGTAGCGGCCATGGCCGAGCGCCGTGAGCGGGTGGAAGTTCCGGCCGTTGCCGCTGACGAAGAGGATGTCCTCGTCGCCGACCCGGAAGCGCGGCACGCCGGCGACGACGAGTTCGCCGTCCGACGTGCGGCCGCCGAGCTGGCGCAGCACCAGCGGCGTGGGCGGCGTGCCGGCGATCACCTCGACGACGTCGAGCGTCGCGAGCGTGAACGGCACCTCGCGGCCGTCGCGGATCTGCACCTCCTCGGCGACGTGCACGACGCGGGCGCGCACAATGTAGTCGGAATCGTTGACGAGCGCGGGGAATTCCGGGGGCACCACCGTCGTCGCGGCGGCGATGACGGCGGCGAGCGCCGCGGCGAACGCGGCAAACAGCAGGCGAAGGCGAGGCAACGAGGGCATGGGAACGTGACGGAAACTTGGCTCGTCGCGGGCCCGACGGCGAGCGGACAGTGGATGGGCGGCGGCTTTGACCCGGCTTTGACGCGCGGGCCTCAGGCGGCACGGCTTGGAAGCAACGGGGGCAATGTGCGGACGTTTCGTCCGCCCGCAAGCGGCGGTTGTTCCCGAAAAGCTGGCGGCGCTCCGCGCGGCGTGCCAAGGTCGCGCCATGTTGTTGACCCCCGCCCTCCTCCGCCGGCACCTGGCGGCCGGCCTGCTGGCCGGCGCCGCCGCCCTCATCGCCGTCCCCGCCTCCGCCGCCGAGCGCATCGCGCGCGGCAATCTCCGCCTCGAGAACATCCCGGAGATCCCCGCCGCCCTCGCCGAGCGCACCCAGCAATACCAGAACACCCGCTCCGCCGGCCTCCTCGACTGGGATCCCGCCGGCGGCGGCATGCTCATCGCCACGCGCTTCGGCAACACCGTGCAGGTCCACCGCGTCGAGCAGCCCGCCGGCATGCGCCGCCAGCTGACGTTCTTCAACGAGCCGGTGAACAACGCCTCGTTCTCGCCCGATCCGCGGTATCGCGGCTTCGTCTTCCTGCGCGATGTCGGCGGCGGCGAGTTCTTCCAGCTCTACTGGTTCGATTTCGCCAGCGGCCGCGCGACGCTCCTTTCCGACGGCAAGTCCCGCAACGGCGGCCCGAGCTGGTCGACCAAGGGCGATCGCTTCCTCTACACCAGCACGCGCCGCAACGGCCGCGACAACGACCTCTACCTCGTCCATATGGCCGACCCGACGAAGTCGGAACTCCTCCTCGAGCGCGAGGGCCAGTGGTCCGCCGGCGACTGGTCACCCGACGACACGAAGGTGCTGATCCGACAATTCATCTCCGCCAACGACTCGCGCCTCCACCTCTACGATTTCGCCACCCGGCAGCTCACGCCGCTCAACCCCCAGCCCGCGCACGCCGAGCCGATCTCCTACGGCGGCGGCATCTTCGCGCCCGACGGCCGCGGCCTCTATTTCGCCAGCGACGAGGGCAGCGAGTTCCAGCGCCTGCGTTACTGGGAGCTCGCCAGCGGCCAACAGGAAGTGCTCACGCCCGACATCGAGTGGGACGTCGCCGCCATGCGCCTCAGCCCCGACGGCCGCACGCTCGCCTTCACCGTCAACGAAAACGGCGTCTCGCGCCTCTACCTGATGGACACCGCCACGCGCGCGCGCTCCCGCGTCGACCTCCCGATGGGCGGCATCGGCGGGTTGCGCTTCACGCCCGACAGCGCGCGCCTCGGCTTCACACTCAACAGCCCGCAAACCCCCGGCGACGTCCACGTCCTCACCCTCGCCGACCGCTCGCTCGAGCGCTGGACCTACAGCGAGGTCGGCGGCCTCGACACCTCGAAGTTCGTCACGCCCGAGCTCATCACCTACCGCACCTTCGACGAGGTCGCGCCGGGCCAGCCGCGCGAGATCCCCGCGATCGTCTACCGCCCGCAGCACCTGCCCGCCGACGCGAAGGCGCCCGTCTTCATCAGCATCCACGGCGGCCCCGAGGGCCAGTCGGTGGTGACGTTCTCTTCGCTCGTGCAATTCCTCGTCAACGAGATGGGCATGACCGTCATCCTCCCGAACGTCCGCGGCTCGACGGGTTACGGCAAAACCTACCTGAAACTCGACAACGTCTTCCTCCGCGAGGATTCCGTGAAGGACATCGGCGCCCTGCTCGACTGGGTCGCGACGCAACCGGCCTTGGACAAGGACCGCGTCGCCGTCTACGGCGGCAGCTACGGCGGCTACATGGTGCTCGCCGCCATGACGCACTACCACGAGCGCCTCGCCGCCGGCATCGACGTCGTCGGCATCTCGAACTTCTCCACCTTCCTCAAGAACACCCAGGACTACCGTCGCGACCTGCGCCGCGTCGAATACGGCGACGAGCGCGATCCGGAGGTGGCGGCGTTCTTCGACCGCATCTCGCCGCTCAACCACATGCACAAGGTCGGCAAGCCCATGCTGATCGCCCAGGGCTACAACGACCCGCGCGTCCCCGTCACCGAGGCCGAGCAGGTGGTCGACGCGCTGAAGCAGAACGGCGCCCAGCCCTGGTATTTCCTCGCGATGGACGAGGGCCACGGCTTCGCGAAGAAGGCCAACGCCGACCACTTCCAGAACGCGATGATGCTCTTCCTCGAAAAGAACGTCATCCGGAAGAACGAGCCCGCCAAGGACGCCGCGAAATAACCCGCGCCGTCCGCGCGACCCGCGGTCGCGTCAACTTTTCCGACACCCCGCACGCCGCCCACCCCGGGCGGCGTTTTTATTGCCCGCCCGCCTCCGCCCCACCGTAGGGCCAGTCTGCGCCTGGCCCCGACCGGTCGCAGACCGGTCCTACCCACGCCCGCTGACGCCGTGCCTCCCTTTCGAGTCTTTCGTGCTTTTCGTGGTTCCCTCCCGCCACCCCACTCCGCCCGGCTTGCCAAGCCCCGGCAACGTGGCCCATCTTCCTCCCTGCAACTTTTTGGCGCGGGCCTCGTCTCATCTCCCACGCCCCCGCCCCGGCGCCCCAACCTCCGCAATGAAGTCCCTTCCCCTCCGGCCGATCCTCGCCGTCCTCGCTCTCCTGCTCGCCCTCGGCCCGCTCTCCGCCCTCCGCGCCCAACCGGCCGCGCCCGCCGGCGACGCCGTCGTCGGCCCCCTCGTCCTCCGCGACGAGAGCATCGAGCAGGTCCTCGCCCTCCTCGAACGCTGGACCGGCAAGACCATGCTCCGCCCGCAGGCCCTCCCCGCCGCCACCATCACCGTCACGCTCCGCGACACCGTCACGCGCGACGAAGCCATCCGCGCCCTCGAAACCCTGCTCAACCTCAACGGCGTCGCCCTCACCCCGCTCGGCGACCGCTTCCTCAAGGTCACCGCCGTCGGCAACGCCCGCTCCGAGGCCCCCGAACTCATCGACGGCTCCACCCTCGCCCTCCCGCCCAGCGGCCGCATCGTCAGCAAACTTTTCCAACTGAACTTCCTCCGCGTGCAGGAGTTCATGCCGCAGATCGTCCCGCTTCTCTCGCCCAACACCGGCAGCGCGCCCGTCCTCTTCGAGAAGGCCAACGCCGCCCTCCTCACCGACACGCTGAGCAACCTCCAGCGCGTCGAATCCCTCCTCGCCCGCGTCGACCAGCCCGCCCTGTCCGGCCTCGCACCGAAGTTCTACTCGCTGCACTTCGCCAAGGCCTCCGACGTCGTGAACCAGATGCGCACCATCCTCTCCGGCGCGCTCCAGACCCAGCTCGGCACCGCCACCTCCTTCAACGCCGACGACCGCACCAACCAGATCATCGTCGTCTCCGACCCGCGCCAGCTCCCCTTCTTCGACGACCTCATCGCGCGCCTCGACGTGAAGTCCGACCCCAACACGCGCAACGAGGTCATCTACCTGAAGCACGCCGCCGCCAAGGACGTCGCCACCATCCTCTCGCAGCTCGTCTCCGGCCAGAACAACGCCACGCGCGCCTCCGGCAACGAGAACGCCCGCGTCGCCTCCAACGTCATCGCCGCCGTCGCCCCCGCGCCCGCCGGCGGCACCGCGCCCACGCCGCCGCCCGCCGCCCTCGCCGCCCTCGGCGGCGCCAAGGAACTCTCCAACCAGTTCAGCCCGCTACTCACCATCCTCGCCGAGGAACGCTCCAACTCCATCGTCGTCTCCGGCACCATCGACGACATCCGCCTCATCAACGACCTCGTCGCCAAGATCGACGTCCTCCTCGCCCAGGTCCGCATCGAGGTCGTCATCGCCGAGGTCACGCTCAACGACAACGCCCAGTCCGGCATCACCGCACTCGGCCTCAGGATCCAGGGCGACAAGCTCGTCGGCGGCCAGATCTCCGGCCCGGGCTTCGTCGCCAACAACGTCACCGCCACCCGCCAGCCCACGGGCGACCTCGACCTCGCCGCCGAAGTCGGCCTCTCCACCACGCCGCGCAAGAGCAACGCCACCATCCTCTCGCTCCCGAACATCATGACCACCCACAACAAGGAGGGTAAGATCTTCGTCGGCGAGCAGCGCCCCGTCATCTCGAGCTACCTCAACGACAACACCGGCAACAACAACACCATCGGCACCGGTTACCGTTCCACCATCTCCTCGAAGGACATCGGCATCGAGCTCACCGTGAAGCCGCTCATCGGCAACGACGGCTCCGTGCAGCTTGAGGTCACGCAGGAGGTGAACGACATCCTCGGCGAGATCACCATCGACGGCAACCCGCAGCCCCGCATCGGCCGCCGCTCCTACACCTCGTTCGTCAGCGCGCGCACCGGCGAGATCGTCGTCCTCGGCGGCCTCCAGCGCACCTCCAAGTCCAAGAGCACCTCGCGCCTCGGCCCCATCCCGATCATCGGCGACCTCTTCGGCGCCCGCTCGCGCGAGGACACGCGCACCGACCTCGTCCTCTTCCTCCGCCCGACCGTCCTCACCAACACGCCGGTCGACAACGCCCCCGCGTTCGAGCAGGTCGAGTCGCTCCCGAAGGAACAGCGCGAGCGCGTGAAGAAGGCACTCCAACCCGCCGCCGGCGTCCGCTGACCATGTCCGCCCCGACGGCCCGTCCCACTCGCCGGTGGAGCGCATTGACCTCAATGCGCTCAATCGCTCCGCCGCCCTTCCCCTCCCCGAACGCGTTGCGGTCAACGCGTTCCACCTGAACATGTCCGCCCCGACGGCCGCTTTGCCCGCCTTCCTGCGCGACTGGCCCGACGCCGGCCAGCGCACGCAACTGCTCGAAGCCCCGCGCAGCGAGCGCCAGCAGCTCCTCGCCGCCTTCCGCGGCGCCGCCGCCGGCCCCGTCGTCCCCTACCTCGCGACCGCTACCGGCCTCCCCGTCGCCGCGCCGCTCGCCGCCGACCCCGACGCCATCGCGCTCCTCCCCGCGCGCCTCGTCCACGATTTCCAGGTCCTCCCGTTGCGCCCGCCCGCCGGCGCCGCGCCCGACACGCTCCACCTCGCCACCGCCTGGCCGCCCGACGACGAGATGCGCGACTGGATCGCCATCTTCACCGCGCGCCGCCTCGCCTGGCAGCTCGCCCCCGCCGACCGCCTCCGCCAGCTCATCATCGAGCACTACGGCGTCGGCGCCGGCAGCATCGAGGACAGCGACGAGCCCGAGGAATTCGCCTCCGGCCAGGCCCTCGACATCGAGGCCGATGCCGACGCCGCCGTCGTCCGCTTCGTGCGCGACATCATCGGCCAAGCCATCGAGGACGGCGCCACCGACATCCACTTCGAGCCGCAGGAAGGCCAGCTCCGCATCCGCTACCGCGTCGACGGCCTCCTCGTCCCCGTCCCCGTCCCGGAGAATCTCCTCCGTTACCAGGACGCCATCATCTCGCGCCTGAAGATCATGGCGCGCCTCAACATCTCCGAGAAACGCCTCCCGCAGGACGGCCGCATCAACTTCCGCGCCGGCGACAACGTCCTCGATATCCGCGTCTCCACCATCCCCACCATCTACGCCGAGTCCGTCTCGCTCCGCCTCCTCAACCAGAAGAAGGAAGCCTACACGATGGACCGCCTCGGCATGGACGCCGCCGAGCAGGCCGCCGTCACCAAGGTCCTCGACTACCCGCACGGCATCATCCTCGTCACCGGCCCCACCGGCTCGGGCAAATCGACTTCGCTCAACGCCTTTCTCCGCTCCATCAACTCGACCGACCTCCGCATCGTCACCGTCGAGGACCCGATCGAATACGAGGTCCCCGGCGCGAACCAGATGCAGGTCCGCCCCGAGATCGGCCTCAGCTTCGCCAGCGCCCTCCGCCACGTCCTCCGCCAGGACCCCGACGTCATCATGGTCGGCGAGATCCGCGACCGCGAGACGGCCGACATCGCCATCCGCGCCTCGCTCACCGGCCACCTCGTCCTCTCCACGCTCCACACCAACGACGCGCCCGGCGCCATCACGCGCCTGATCGACATGGGCATCGAGCCCTTCCTCGTCGCCTCCGCCATCGAACTCGTCATCGCCCAGCGCCTCGTCCGCCGCCTCTGTCCCGAGTGCACGCGCCCCGCGCCCGTCAGCGCGATGAAGCTCCGCGACACCCTCGCTATCCTCGGCCTCGATCCCGCGCTCGGCGACGGCGTCACCGAGCTCCCCGCCGCCTGCGGCTGCGAACGCTGCCGCGGCACCGGCTACCGCGGCCGCATCGGCCTCTTCGAGATCTTCCAGCCCGACGAATCCGTGCACGACCTCATCGTCCGCCGCGAATCGACCCGCGTCCTCGCCAAGGCCGCCCGCGACCACGGCATGAGGACGCTCGCGCAATCCGGCTGGAACAAGGTCCGCGCCGGCCACACCACCCTCGACGAAGTCCTCCGCGTCATCACGACGGTGGAGAAGTGATATGAATGCGGAATGCGGATTGCGGATTGCGGATTACCCGAACCACCCGGGAGCCGCACTTTCGCGCCAGCGCCACTCCGCAATCCGCATTCCGCATTCCGCAATCTAGCGCATGGCGCGATTCACTTACACCGCCCGCACCACCGCCGGGGCCGTCGTCGAGGCCGCGCTCGAGGCGCCGTCGCGCAAGGACGCCGCGCGCCTCCTCGCCGCGCGCGGGCTGCAGCCGCTGCGCCTGAGCGAGGTCGGTGGCGCGCCCGCGGCCGCCGCCGCCCGCACCGCGGCTGCGACCGAGTCGGCCACCGCCGGTCGGCTCGTGGTGAGCGGACGCGGCGGCTTCCGCTCCGACCTGCAACTGCCCTTCCTCCAGGCGCTCTCCGAACTCACCGGCAGCGGCCTGCCCGCCGGCGAAGCTGTGCGCTTGCTCAGCACGCGCCTGCAGGAGCCGCGCCTCCGTGCCCTCTGCGCCGCGCTCTGGGAACGCCTCAGCGAGGGCCTGCCGCTTTCGCAGGCGATGGAATCCACCGGCGGCGTCTTCCCGCCGCACACCGTCAACCTCATCGCCGCCGGCGAAGCCACGGGCAACCTCCGCGAAGTCCTCCAGCGCCTGATCCAGCACTACACCGCGCAACAGGAGATGCGCCGCGCGCTCGCGAGCGCGTTCGCCTACCCGGTCTTCATCTGCCTCGTCGCGCTCTTCGTCATCCTGTTCTTCATCTTCTTCCTCCTGCCGCGCCTGCAGACCCTGCTCAACTCGCTCGGCGGCCAGCTCCCCTGGGCCACGCGGCTGCTCGTCGGGATGTCGGACTTTCTCCTCCACTACGGGCTCCTCGTCGTCGTCGCGGCCGTGTTCACCGCCGTGTTCTTCTGGCGCTGGCGCCGCACCGCGCGCGGCCGCGCCGCCACCGACCGCCTCGCCCTGCGCCTGCCCTTCCTCGGCCGCTTCGTCACGGCGAGCACCGTGCACACCTTCAGCTCGACGCTCGCCGTGCTCCTCGAGAACGGCGTCACCACCGCCGAGGCGCTGCGCATGACCGAGCGCACCATCGCCAACAGCGCGCTCCGCGCCGCCTTCCAGGAGGCCACCGGCCGCGTGCTCGAGGGCGAGAGCCTGTCCGCCGCGCTCACCCGCACGGCGTGTTTCCCGCCGCTCGTCATCGACCGCCTCGCCGTCGGCGAGAGCACGGGCCAGCTCGCCCCCAGCCTGCGCGGCATTGCGCAGACCTACCACGACGACATCACGCGCCAGATCCGCGCCTTCACGCAGGTGATGTCGAGCGGCGTGCTGTTGTTCGCCTTCACCTTCGTCGCCTTCATCGCCTACGCCATCGTCAGCGCCGTCTTCCAAGTCAGCACGAGCTTCAAGTTCTGAGCGGGGCACCAAACGGTTCGGGCCGTTGCTCGCTATTGCGCGTCTCACCGCGCTTGTCGTTGGGTTCTCAACCACGGATTTCACGGATCACACGGATGACAGCGTCGGGCCACTCCACGCTCGCAGGCATTGCGGGGCTTGATCCGTGTCATCCGTGCAATCCGTGGTTCCCCTCCGGCCGCTTGGCGGCTTGTCGACGGGCGGTCGGGCCGCCACTCTCGCGGCGATCCAATACCCCACCCCACCATGATCACCTTCGCCCGTAATTTCCTCGCCGTCGTCCTTGGTTTTCTCGTCGGCGGTCTCGTCAACATGGCGCTCGTCACCGCCGGACCGAAGGTGTTTCCGCCGCCGGCAGGCGCGGACATGACGACGGCCGCCGGGATCGCCGCCGCCATGCCGCAGCTCCAGCCGGAACACTTCGTCTTCCCGTTCCTCGGCCACGCGCTGGGCACCTTCGTCGGAGCCTTCATCGCCTACGTCGGGGGACGCAGCCACCGGACGCTGCTCGCCGGTCTCATCGGCGGCATGACCTTGTTCGGCGGCATCACCGCCGCCTTCATGATTCCGGCGCCGGCGTGGTTCATCGCCGCCGACCTGCTGCTCGCCTACGTGCCGATGGCTTGGCTCGCGATCCTGCTCGGACGGAAGTTCGTGGGGAAGGATGCGACGCCGGCGAATTGAGCGGATGGCGGGCGTGACGTGAGGCCTGCGCGCAGGGGCGCTCAGCCGACCTACGTCGGCAGCTGCCCCTCTCAACGCTGCAGCTCGGCGGCCACGACGCGGAAGGTGGCGTTGAGCGTGCCGGGCGCGCCGCGGTCGACGACGAGCGACACCTGCTCGATCCCGACGTAGGGCGAGCGTTTCGCCAGCTCCTCGTAGAACTTCACCAGCGCCCCGAGCTCCACGCGCCGGAAGGTCACCTGCGCGCTGTGGAAGGCGAATTGCGTCGTGCGCTCCGTCCGCTGGCCCGACACCTCGGGCGCGAGGCCGGCGGCCTGCGCGAGGGCGTTGAGCTCGCCGATGAGGCGCGCGCCGTTGAGCGTGCGCGCGGCGTCGAGCTGCGCCGTCGCCTGCGCCGCGCGGGCCTCGATCTCGGCCTGGTTGCCGAGCCAGAGCTGCTGTTCCGCGGCGGTCGTGGCGCCCGAGCGCCATTCGAGCGCGAGCACGCGGGCGCGGCCGAATGCGCTGAAAAACCACGCCAGCGCCGCCAGCGCCACGAAGGCCGTGAGCAGCGCCTTCTCGCGCAGCGTGCGGGTGAGGAAATAGCGCTTCATCGCGGGCCTCCCTCCGTGCCGGGGACGCCGGCGAGCGAACCCTCGCGGAAACTCACGGTGAGCTGGAACGTCGTCACGCCCTCGCGCAGCCGCAGGTCGCGCACCTCCACGCTCTCCAGCGCCGGCAGCGCGCGCAGCGCCGACTCGAATGCGCCCACGCTGTCCGCGTTGGCCGTCTGCGCCTCGATCTCCATCCCGCCCTGCCCGCTCGTCACGCTGCGCGTGAACTGCACGCCGGCCGGCCGCACGCTGTTGAGCACGGCGAGCATCTCGAAAGGCCGCAGCCGGCGGCGCGACATCTCCTCGATCCGCGTGCCGAGCGCCTGCGCCGTCTGGATGCGCTCCACCGCCGGGGCCAGCGTGGCGATCGCCTCCTGCTGCTGCGCGACCGCATAACGACCCGCCACCAAGGCCAGCTCGAGCACCGCCGCCACCGCGAGCAACGCCGCCGCGCCGAGCAACCCGCGCCAGAGCAGGCCGTCGCGCCGTTGCGTCTGCCGGCGCGCGGCCAGAACGGCCTTGTCGCGGATGTCCATCGTCTCGAGCGCGCCGGCTTCCCACGTCGTCGCCAGCCGGCGCCCGCCGCCGCCCGCGAGCGCGAAGCTCACCGCGCCGCCCTTGCCGGTCTGCGGCAGCGCCGCGCCGGAAAATTCCTCCACCGCCGCCTCGGTCCCGAGCCGGCGCCGCGCCTCGTCGAGCAGCTCCGCCCGGGTCTCCGCCGCGGTCGCGGGCTCCGCGCGCCGTGCCAGCACGATGGCGGGGAGAGGCGACGCACCGTCCCACGCGGCGACGACCACCGATCCCGCATCCTGCCACACGCGGACCTTCGCGCCGGTCGGCGGCTCGCCGAGCAACGCGACGAACGCCGGCACGACCGCCGCCGCGCCGTCCCACGCTTCCGCGGGGAACAACCGGCGATGCGTGGCGAACACGAGCGCGTGCGCGCCGCTGGCGGGGGCGAAGAAGCCGTGATAAAGTTGGTTCAGCCCGAACGGCGCGCTCGTCTCCAGTGCCAGTTCGACCTGCGGCCCGACTTCGGCCGCCGCATCGATCGCGATGCGCCGCACGAAGAACGCCTCGGCCGGCACGAGCACGACCTCCTCGTAGGCGGACGCGGCGACGGCGGCGGGGGTGGCGGTGGAAGCGGGCATATTAGAAAACCGGTTCCGCGGGCGCGGGCGACGGTTCGGTGTCCTCGCGAATCTCCACCACGGTGAAGGGGTAGTTCAACACTTTACGCTCCGGACCGGGCGCCGTGCCGCCGGCGGACCCCGGCGCGCGCTCCTCGCGCCGCGGCGCCGCGGCCGTCGCGGCCCCGCCGGGCGTGACGACCACGCTGAGCCGGTAGGCGACCGAGCCTTGGCGCACCGTGACGTTGACACGCAGCGCCTCGATATCCGTGCCGAAGCGCTCCGGAATCACCGCGCCGCCCAGCACGGTCGACGCCTCCGTCAGCGAGCGAAACACCCCGGTCTCGTCCGGCCGCCGCGGGCGCGTGCGGTGCGTCTCGAGCGCCATCAACTCCCCTTCGCCCAACCCGAGCGCCGTGAGCACGCCGCCCTGCGCGGAGTTGAGGTTGGCGCGGCGAAACGACAGCAGCGATACCTCGCGCGTGAAATTCCGGAACACCTCCGTCGGCCGCCCGTCCGCGTCGAAGAACACCCGGCGGTCCAGCTCGACCGCCGCCAGCTCGCCCCACGAGCGCAACGACCGCTGCGCCGCCACATAGGCGGGCTCGGCGCGCGTGTAGTCGGGCGCGTCGAAATTGACCGGCGCGCCCTCCTCGGCGCGGCGCATCCACGCGTGCAGCGTGTTCGCCAACCGCTCCGCCTCGTTGCGCTCCACACCGGAGAATTCGAGCAGCGTCTGCAGTTCCGTCTCGGTCGCGAGCGGGAGCGAGAGCTTTGCCGACTCGTCCTCGAAACTCACCTCCACCTCGCGTCCGTCCGCCGGCAGATAGTCCGTGCCCTCGAGCGGACGCCCCCAGCTCTCCGCCGGGCTGCGCAGCGCGCCCTCGGCCGCGCGGAAATCCGCCAGCACCGCCAGCGTCGTCTCGAGCGCCGAGTAGGCCTCGCCGCGCAACGCCCGTTGCTGCGAAGCCCGCGCATCGGCGAGCAATTCGGTCGTGCTGCGCCGGATGAACGCCGCGAGCAAAAACGCCGCGAGCAACACCGTCACCAGCACGAGCACGACGACCGCGCCGCGGTCCCCCGCGCGCCGCGGCGCGCGGGAAACGCCAGACGCCAAAGGTCCAAACGCCAAAGCCGTTAACCCTGGAGGGCCGAGCTCCCGCGAGGCCGCCCTCGAACCGCCCGCCAGCGCTGCATCCTCCTGGAGGGCCCGGCTACTGCCGGGCCGGCATGATCCACGAAGGCCAATCCCCTCCTCGCGGCCTCGCAGGAGCTCGGCCCTCCGCCGATGCAAAGCCGCGCCGCCCTCTCTTTCGGAGGCAGGCATCGCACGCAGACTTTGGCGTTTGGCGTTTGGCACTTGGGATTTTCTTTCAGAAATGCGGCATGATGCCCGGCGCGGGCGGCAGCGTCACCGTGGTTTCGGTGTTCATGCTGCCGTGCACGAAGCGCAGCTTCACGCGCTGGGGCAGACGCCATTGGCCGGACGTGTCGCGCTGCAACTGGTCGTAGCTGCGCCAGACGCTGCCGTCGGATTCGTTGTAGTCGTAGGTCAGCCCCGCGCCGAAGGGCGAGAGCACGAACGCACGCGGCGCGGCCTGCGCGAATTCCTCCTCGTGCCGCGACTGCCAGTAGAGCACGAGCCCGCGACCGTCCTGTTGCACGAGCGCGCAGACGACGTCGGGCAGCGGCACGGTCGGCCACGGCAACCGCGGGCTGCCGGCGCCGAGCTCGAAGGTCAGCGGCGTCACGCGTCGGCCGTCGTCGAGCCGGATCTCGCGGACGAAAAGCGGCGGATCGGACGCCAGCGGCGGCAGCACGGCCTGACGCAGGAGCGTCTCGACCTCGCGCGTGACGGCGCGGACATGCTGCTCGAACAGCCGCCGCTCCGCCCCCGCGCCCCAGATCTCGGCCATGGAGAACACGAAGAAATTCAGCGTGAGCAGGAGCATCCCCAGCACGGCCACGGAGAGCAGCGTCTCGATCAGCGTGAACGCCCGCCGAGGTAGGGCGCGCACTCCGTGCGCGCCGCTCATCCGCGCGCGCAGCGGGCCCGGCGGTCCCGCCCTACCCGTTCCGACGCTCAAGGCGCTGAGACACTCCTGGAGGGCCGAGCTCCCGCGAGGCCGCCCGCGATCTGTCTGCCTGGAGGGCCCGGCTACCGCCGGGCCGGTATGATCCACGAGAGCCAATCCCAGCTTCGCGGCCTCGCGGGAGCTCGGCCCTCCAAGTGTGTGCGGCGTGCGCGAAGGCGTCTTCATTTGTCCTTCGCCTCCTCGCGACTGGCGCGCCACTCGGTGCGCAATTGTTCGCGGCGCGTGGGATCGGACCAGGTCGGGCGCAGGAGCATGAGCGTGTGCGTCATCTCCTCGGGCTCCGTGCTGGCGCCGCCGTCGATGCGGCCGGTGAGCGTGACCTTGAACAGGTCGGGCACGGGCGCCTCCTCGATCTTCGCCTCCCAGCGCAGGCGGCGGTTGTCGGGCAACGCGACGTCGCCGCCGGCCTCGACCTTGTCGCGCTCGGGTTCGTTGAGCACCTGCTCACGCAGGAATTCGACCGCATGCCCGGCTGCCGCGCGCTGCGTCGCGGCGTGATGCGCACCGAGCGTGTTGGCGTAGGCCGCGCCGAGCACGATCGCCGCCAGCGCGACGATCGCGAGGCTGATGAGCACCTCGATGAGCGTGAAGGCGATCGCCTGGTGAAGCGTGTTGACCCCAACGCGCTCACGCTCGCACGAGGGCTCAGAGCGCGTTGAGGTCAACGTGCTCCACCGGTTTCCATTCGCGAGTTGCTTCACGAGCCGCCTTTCGCCGGCGCCGGGCTGACGGCGCAGGTCCACGGATCGACCAACAGCAGGCGCGGCTTCCCGCCGGCCTCGGTGAAGCGGATGCGGAACGGCTCGCAGGTGCCGTCGGGGAAGAAGCGCACGCGCCGCAGCGGCTCCTGCACCTCGGTCAGCTCGCCGCCGAGCAGGATGCTCGCGCCGGTGGTGACCGGCAGCAGCTCGATCATGCTGCCGACCGGCAACGCGTCGGCGCGCGTGTCGCCCGCGCCCCAGGAGAATTGCCGCGTCTCGGCGTCGTAGCGCAACTCGACGGTGCGCCCGGTCTCAAGCGCTTCGAGGCGCGCGGCGAGGATGGATTCGCCGAGCAGCTGCTGCGGCCCGCGTTCGTCCATCTGCGCCAGCATCGAGTTCACACCGGGCAGGAGCAGCGTCGCGAAGAGCGTGAGCATCGCGAGCACGAGCAGCACCTCGACGAGCGTGAAACCGCGCGCCAGGTAGGGCCGGTTTTCAACCGGCCTGGCGCGACGCCCGCGAGCACGCTCCGAAAGAAAAACCCCCTCGCACGCGCGCATCCGTAGGCGGACATTCCGCCCGGGCCGGTCGCAGACCGGCTCTACCGGGCGCGTTGAGGTCAACGCGCTCCACCTCGTCATCTGTCCGGGCGCTAATGCGTCTGCGTGGCTCATGCGACGGCGGCGGCGGCGCGGCGCGGACGGAGTCGGCGCCCTGCCCTCACCAGTTGCCGATGTCGTCCTCGGTGCCGTCGGCCTTGTCGGGGCCGGTCGAGTAGAGGTCGTAGCCACCCTTGTTCTTCGTGCCCGGGAAGCGGTAGCGATACGGCTCGCCCCACGGATCGAGCGGGAGCTTGCCGCCCGGCGGCTCGGCATAAGGGCCGCGCCAGCGCTCGGCCTTGTTGGCGGGGGCGACGAGGAGGGCGTTGAGGCCTTCGGCGGTCGAAGGGTATTCGCCGAGGTCGATGCGGTAGCGCGTGAGCGAGGTCTTGAGCGAGTCGCGCACGAAGATGCGCGCGACGGCTTCCTGGCTTTGGCCGAAAATCTTGTCGCTGTTGGTGATCGCGAGACCGGCGAGCAGGCCGATGATGGCGAGCGTCACGAGGATCTCGAGCAGCGTGAAGGCGGAGCGGGAGTGCATGCGGGAAGTTGCGTCAGTTGCGCGGCGGCGGCGTGTTCGGCGGCGGCGCGTTGTTGGGCGGGAAGGGATTGCCGGGCGTGACCTGCCCGCTGGCGGCGGCTTGCTGCGCCTGCTGGCGGAGGGCGCGGCGGCGGCGGATCTCCTCGGCGACCTGCGCGAGGCGCTGGGCCTCGGTCGTGCTCGGTGCCGGCATGACCTCGGGGCGCGGGGCATTGGCGCCGGCCGGCATGGTCGTCGGCGCGGCCGCGACCGGCGGCAGGACGGAGATGCGCGCGGCGTGGAGCTTCAAGTCGAGGCTGCGGCCCTGATACTCGACAACGATCGTCTCGCGCTCGGCGTCGTAGTTTTTGACCGTGAAGGGGCGGCCGGCCTCGTTGAGGCCGACCCATTCGGAGCGGCGCGTGGCCGGGTCGAGGAGGCTGAAGAAGCGCTCGCCGTTGTCGACGAAGGTGCCGCGGAACTCGAGCGGGCCGGTCGGCATGCCGGCGTTCGGGCCGGACGTGGCGGCGGTGCCGAAGGGGGAATTGGAAATGAGGCTCTGCAACGAGGGCGCCGCCGGTTGCGCCCGGAGCAGACCGGACGACAGCAGGAGAAGGACGCAGAGGGGAAGTAGCCGCATAGTGCGATGAACTTGGACTACGTAAGCCGCGTTTGGTGCCCCCGCAATGCCGAAGGCAAGGCGCTGCGCGCCGGTTGAGGTTCGAGATTGAGATTTAGGCCGGCCACTCCCGGTGAGACGCACCCGGCGCACGGGCGGTTTCGCTGCCACCCCCTCAACCTCAACGGCGGCGGCGCCACGCACCGCCGCGCCGCCGTCACCACGTGTAGCCGAGCGAGGTGGTCAGGCGCGAGTCGGCACGGAGGTCCGGGTCGGGCAGCGAGCGGTCGTAGTCGTATTCGTAGCGCAGGTTGAGCGAGACCTGGTCGGTCATCTTGCTCTGGAGCGTCGTGTTGAACTTCAGGCGATAGTTTCCCTCCGCCGGCGCGCCGGTCACGACCGTTCGCCCGCCGCGCGCGGCAAGGCTCGCGCTGTCGGCCACGAAGACCGACGCCTCCTGCGCGAGCTTCAGGCGGTCGTTGAGCGTGAAGGCATAGTCCTGAAAAAAGGAGCCGAGCAGCGCGGTCTGGTCGTCGAAACCCTCGCGGGCGAGCCGCTGCAGCACGGCGCCGAGGCCGACGTTCATCGTCTGGCGGTCGCCGTCGACGATGCGGTAGCCGCCGCCGAGCTGTTGTTCGAGGCTGAGATCGATGCGACGCACGTCGTCGGCGGCATAGGTTGTCAGCGACTGCGCGAAGAGGCGCCGGCTGAAGTCGCGCCGCCACCGGAAGTCCGCCTCGTGGCGGTCAAGCGTGACGACGCCCTGCGTCTCCGACCGGAGCGCACGGGCGGTGCCGCGAAAGCTGTTCGCCCCGCGCCGCAGCTCCACCTGGCCGCGCACGGAGATGTCCTGCTTCGATTTCGCGCCCTCCTGCATCGTGTAGCCCAATTCCAGCTGTCGCTTCCAGCCCAGACGGGTGCCGGCCGCGGCGGCGACCGCACCGGTCGGGGCGCCGGACGACGCCGGGGCCGCGGACGGAGCGGCCGGCGCCGGGTTCGCCGCCGTCACGGCCTCCTCCGCCTGCTCGGTGACCGCGCCCTGCAACTGGGCGCGCGCCAACACGAGCCGGCCGAGCTGCGGGTGCTCGATCTCGATCGCCGCGTCGGTCTCGGCGACGAGCCGGCCGGTGAGGCGGTCGCCGTTGGCGAGGATCCACGTGTCGGCCGACGCCGGGAGGGCGGCGGCGAGAAAGGTCAGGACGAAGGACAATCCGGCGAATCGACGAAGCAGAACAGGCATGACGCCGAAAATCTGTGCGCCGCCCGCGCGCCAGCGCAACTCCCGCGTGAGTCACGCGGAAATTATTTTCCGCGCGTGTGGACCGCGTCGATCAGCCCCCGGCCCGATCCCGACGGTTCCATCCGAACGTCCACCCGTGCACCGCGAAACGAGAAATTTGCGTATTACGCAAAATGCGAACCTTGCGTATTACGCAAATTACCCATGTCGGCGGCGTGGCAAAGAGAGCGGGCCCGGACTGCGACGACCCGCCCCACGCCGCAGACCCCGTTGTTGCGTATTAAGCGCAAACTGAGTTTGCGCTTAATACGCAACATTCACGCGGGGAGCGGCGGGTGAATTTGAAGGGCGGGACGGGGAAGGGCGTGGGATTGCTGGCGAGTGCGCAACCGGCGGCGTCTGTCAGGGGACGTTTTTCGCGTTCGGGCGAGAATGTTGCTTATTAGCCCCAAGTCCGTTGGGGCTAATAAGCAACATTCCGACTGGCGCGGGGAAATGCGTCTTTGGCGCGCGGGGCGGATCACTTGCGGGCGCGGCCGGATTTCTGGCCGGTGCGGACGAGGATCTCCTGGAACCAGCGCGCGCGGACGTCGAATTCCTTGCCGCCTTTCACGCGGGAGAATTCGATCGGGCGCAGGCGGCCGCTCTCGTCCTCGTCCTCGCCGATCAGGCCCGACTCGGCGCGGAGCGCGCACTCGACGGCGTGCTCGACGCAACGGCCGATGAGCACGAGGTCGGCGTCGTTGGCCGGGGCCGAGCGCGCGAAATAACCGCTCTTCTGCACAAGCACCTTCTCGGCGCCAAGGAGCGAGGCGAAGCGTTTGCCGAACCACGCGCCGACGTTGACCTTGTCGAGCTTCACGTGGCCGAAGGGGTCGCGCTCGACCGGGTCGCCGCGCGCGGTCATCTCGGCGATGACGGATTCGACGCAGGCGCCCTCGGAGACGAAGAGGTTCACGTTGCCGACGCGGTCCATGACGGCACGCAGGCGGTCGCCCTCGGCGGCGAGGTCGAGTTCCATCTCGGGCAGATAGACGCCGTGGACGGACCAGCGCTCCTCGTGGTGGCCGAGGCCGGGGATGAAGAGTCCGCCGGAGACGAAGCGGAGGTAATCGCGCGTCGTGGCCGCGGTGAGCCAGCCGGAGTGGCGGCCCATGACTTCGTGGATGATGAGCATGCGCGAGCTGGCGCCGTGCTCGGAGACGACGTTCTGGAAAAACTTCGCGCCCTGCTCGGCGGCGGTCCACGCGCCGAGGCTCTGGCGGACGGGAACGATGTCGTTGTCGATCGTCTTGGGCAGGCCGATGACGGTGAGGTCGTAACCGTGGTCCTTGAGGTAGGCGGCGAGGTCGGCGGCGGCGGTGTTGGTGTCGTCGCCGCCGACGGTGTGGAGGATGTCGACCTTGTCCTTGCGGAGCTGCTTGGCGGCGACGGCGCGCGGGTCCTGGCCGGCCTTGACGAGGCCGCGCTTCACGCAGTCGTCGACGTTGGTGAGGCGGACGCGGCTGTTGCCGATGGGGCTGCCGCCGTAGCGGCGGAGGATGCCGGCCTGCGCGCGCATGTCGGCCGTGACGGGCACGGAGTCGCCAAGGAGCAGGCCCTTGTAGCCCGAGCGGTAGCAGATGATCTCCGTGTCCGGTGAGGCCTCGGTGTATTGGCAAATGAGTTCACCGACGGCTGCGCTCAGACAGGGAGCGAGGCCGCCGGCGGTGAGAATGGCCACGCGACGCGGTTTCATGACAAGGGTCCCAACGAATGCATCCGCCCCGGAGCCGCGAGCACGATTTCCGGAAAATTCCCGGCATCTCCCGCAGAAAACCGAGGCGGCAGCAAAACCGGCCGCACCACGAAGGTGCGGCCGGCTCCCATTCTGCTATGCGTTCTGCTGTCTAAAGGCCGGCAGTGATGCCGACCGAAAGGATGAGATTCTTCGGCGCGCCGGGGATGCGATTCACGCCGGTGTAGGTCGCGCCGAGTTTGAGCGTCGCGGCCGTCGTCAGCTTGTAGGCGAGCGTGCCGCTCAGCGCGTAGTAGCGGTAATCGAAGCCCGCCGTGCCGGGCAGGCCGCCGTCCACATCGCCGAGGTCGTTGAAGGCGTAGATTGCGCCCAGGTCGAACGAGCCCTTCTCGTCCGGCAACGGGATCGAGTAGGTCAGCCCGAACTGGAACGTGTCCGATTCGAGCACGAAGTCCTTGAAGTAGGTCGCCGAGCCCGTCAGCGGCCCGAGCGGCGCCGAGACGCCGAGGCTCAACTCGAAGGTGTCGTCCGGCTCGCTCAACGACGGCCGCGCCGACGGATACAGATAATACGTGCCGCCCAGCGTGAGCGTGACGGAGTCGTTGACCTTGAAGCCGTAGGAGCCCCAGAGGTCGACCTCGTTGCCCTGCGCCCAATTCGCGGTGCGGTTGGAGAGCGCCTGGCTCGTCCAGACACCGAGCGAGAGCGTATCCTTCGTGAAGGTCACGGCCGGTTGGAAGGCCGCGCCTGCTGCTCGATGCCGCGGAAGATGTATTCCGAGACATAGACGAAGTCGGCGGTGATCGAATAGGAGGAAGAGGTTTCCTCCGCGCGGAGGCCGAGGCTCGTCGAGAGGAGGACGAGGGCGGCGAGCAGGGTCTTTTTCATTCGCAGGGTGCGGTCGAGGGTTGGCTTGGTGCGGTGCCGCGGAACGCGACGCCGACTGCCCCTCCCCTAGCACGCCTGCGACCAAGGCCGGCGCTATGACACGTCCACTGCTCATGATGACACAACCGCCGCCGCGCCTGACGCGGACTGCACCGACGCGGGCGCGACGATCTCCTGATACTGGAAGAACGCCTTCGGCGCGTCGGGCGACGGCGGATGCGGGACGATCTTCCAGAATTTCTTCACGGACTCGTCCCACGCCGCGAGGATGCGGCGCGCGTGCGGACTCGTCGTCGCGTCCGCGTGCGCCGTGATGAGGCGGCGCAGCGCCTCGATCTCCGCGGCGTTCTCCAGCCGCTCGTGCGAGACCATCTGCGCGTTGAGGCGCTGCGGCAGCACGCCGCGCTCGTCGAAGACGAACGCGAGGCCGCCGCTCATGCCGGCGGCGAAGTTGAGGCCGGTGCGGCCGAGCACGACGACCGTGCCGCGCGTCATGTATTCGCAGCCGTGGTCACCCACGCCCTCGACGACGGCGGTGGCGCCGGAGTTGCGCACCGCGAAGCGCTCGCCCGCCCACCCGGCCGCGAAGAGCAGGCCGCCCGTCGCGCCGTAGAGGCAGGTGTTGCCGAGGAGGACGTTCGTCTCCCACGCGAAGAGCTCGTCGCCGCGCGGGCGGATGACGATCTCGCCGCCGCTCATGCCCTTGCCGACGTAGTCGTTGGCCTCGCCCGTGAGCGCGAGGCGCACGCCGGGCACGAGGAAGGTGCCGAAGCTCTGGCCGGCGGTGCCGGTGAACGTGAGATCGATCGTGCGCGGCGCGAGCGGGCTCGAGCTGCCGCGCAGGTAGGCGATCTGCCCGGAGAGGTGCGTGCCGAGGCAGCGCGACTCGTTCGTGACCTTGTAGCTGCCGGCGAAGCGGCCCGCGCGGCCGGCGATGACGTGGCGCGCCTCCTGGACGATGAGTTCGTCGAGCGATCCCTCGCCGCCGAAGCGCTCGTTGCGCTCGCGCGTGTGGAAGCGGTCGAGCTGGCCCGTCGGGTCGACGTTGTGCAGCACGCCGCTGAGGTTGAGGAAACGCGTCTTCGGGTTCGCCGGGTCGTCGATCTGCTCGAGCAGCTCGGGGCGGCCGATGACGTCGTTGAGCGTGTGCGCGCCGAGGCGGGCGAGGTAGTGGCGGACCTCCTCGGCCACGGCGTTGAAGTAGGCGATGACGTTCTCGGGCTTGCCGCGGAACTTCGCGCGGAGGTCTTCGCGCTGGGTGGCGACGCCGACCGGGCAGGTGTTCTGGTGGCAGACGCGGAACATCGCGCAACCCGCCGCGATGAGCGCGGCGGTGCCGAAGTTGAATTCCTCGGCGCCGAGGATGGCGGCGATGACGATGTCGCGGCCGGTCTTCATGCCGCCATCGGTGCGGAGCGTGACGCGGTTGCGCAGGCCGTTCATCAGGAGCACCTGGTGCGCCTCGGCGAGGCCGAGCACCCAGTCGGAGCCGGCGTTCTTGATCGAGCCGAGCGGCGAGGCGCCCGTGCCGCCCTCGTGGCCGGAGACGAGCACGACGTCGGCGTAGGCCTTCGCCACGCCGGCGGCGATCGTGCCGACGCCGGACGACGAGACGAGCTTCACGCAGACCTTCGCGCGCGGGTTCACTTCCTTCAGGTCGAGGATGAGCTGCGCGAGGTCCTCGATGGAGTAGATGTCGTGGTGCGGCGGCGGCGAGATGAGCGTCACGCCCGGCACGGAGAAGCGCAGCGTGGCGATGAGCGGCGAGACCTTGTGGCCGGGCAACTGGCCGCCCTCGCCGGGCTTCGCACCCTGCGCCATCTTGATCTCGATCTCGCGCGCGTTGGCGAGGTATTCGGCGGTGACGCCGAAGCGGCCGGAGGCGACCTGCTTGATCGCGGAGTTGGCGCTGTCGCCGTTCTCGCGCACGCCGAAGCGCGCGGGATCCTCGCCGCCTTCGCCGGAGTTGGACTTGCCGCCGATGCGGTTCATCGCGATCGCGAGCGTCTCGTGCGCCTCGGGCGAGAGCGCGCCCATCGACATGCCGGCCGTGGTGAAGCGGCGGCGGATGTCCTCGACCGGTTCGACCTCCTCGAGCGGCAGGCCCTCGGCGGGGAAGCGGATCTTGAGCAGATCCTTGATCGTGACGGGCGGATGCTCGTCGGCCGTCTGGGCGAAGACCTTGTATTCCTCCGCGGCGGAGGCTTTGAGGAATTTGTGCAGGCCGCCGACGACCTTCGGGTTCCAGCCGTGGAACTCGCCGTCGCCCTTCTTGCTGACCTTGTAGTAGCCGTCGTTGGGCAACGCCGTGGCGGGCACGGCGCTCGCCTCGGCCTCGGCTTCGGACGCGGCGCCGCTCGGACGCGGGAATGCGCGCTCGTGGCGGCGCAGCGATTCCTCGGCGATCTGCCGGTAACCGATGCCGCCGATGGGCGAAGGTGTGCCGGCGAAGCATTCCTCGATCACTTTGCCGCCGATGCCGATGGCCTCGAAGATCTGTGCGCCGCGGTAGCTCGCGATGGTCGAGATGCCCATGCGCGCGAGCACCTTCAGCAGGCCGGCCTCGACGGCCTTCTTGTAATTCTTCTCCGCCTCGGCCGGCGTGGCGGCGGCGGCAAGTTTGCCCTGCGCCGCGAGTTCGCGAACGGTGGCGAGCGCGAGGTAGGGGTTGATGGCGTTGGCGCCGAAGCCGCTGAGGCAGGCGAAATGGTGCACCTCGCGCGCCTCGCCGGTCTCGACGACGACGTCGCACTTCAGGCGCAGGCCGGCGCGGATGAGCCGGTGCTGGACGGCGCCGGTGGCGAGGAGCATCGGGATGGCGGCCTTGTCGGGCGCGAGGCCGCGGTCGGTGAGGATGAGGATCTTTGCGCCGCGGTTCTCGACCGCGTCGTAGGCGCGTTGCGCAAGGTCGTGCACGGCGTCGGCGAGCGCATCGGGGCCGGCGTGGGCGTTGAACAACACGGGCAGGCGGACGACGGCGTTGCGGAAGAGCGGCACGGACGGCAACGCGGCGAGCTCGTGGTCGAGGATGACCGGCGACTCGAGCGTGAGCACGCCCTGCGGGGCGAGGCCGGTCTCAAAGAGGCTGATGCGCGGGCCGAGCGCGGCGCCGAGCGACATGACGGACTTCTCGCGGATCGAGTCGATCGGCGGATTCGTCACCTGCGCGAAGAGCTGCTTGAAATACGAGTAGAGCAGCTTCGGCCGGCGCGAGAGCACGGCGAGCGGCGTGTCGTCGCCCATCGAGCCGGTGGGCTCGACGCCGAGCGCGAGCGAGCCGAGCACGAGGTCGAGTTCCTCGGTGTCGTAGCCGAACGCGAGCTGCTGCTGCAGCGGCGTGGCGGCGTAGTCGGCGGGCGGCGTGATGATCTCCGGCTCGGGCGCGGTGGCGGCGAATTGCTGGAGGTTGATCAGGTGGCGGTCGCACCACTCGCGGTAGACCGGCTTCTCGGCGACCTCGCGCTTGATGTCCTCGTCCATCAGCACGCGCTGCTGCTCGAGGTCGACCGCAATCATGCGGCCGGGGCCGAGGCGGCCGGATTGGATGACCTGGCCGGGGAGGTTCGGCACGAGGCCGGTCTCGGAGGCGAGGAGCAGATGGCCGTCGTCGTAGAGCTTGAAGCGCGCAGGGCGCAGGCCGTTGCGGTCGAGCGTGGCGGCGACGATGCGGCCGTCGGAGAACACAAGCGCGGCCGGGCCGTCCCACGGCTCGAGCAGGAGCGAATGATAGCGGAAGAACGCGCGCGCGTCCTCGCTCAGACGCGGGTTCTGTTCCCACGCGAGCGGCGCCATCATCATCATCGACTGGAGCGCGGAGCGGCCGCCGAGGGTGAGGACTTGGAGGACGTTGTCGAAGCTCGCGGAGTCGCTCATGCCCGGCTGCACGATCGGGTGCAGGTCGGCGAAGCGCCCGCCCCACACGCCGCCGGCCATCGCGCGCTCGCGCGCGTGCATGCGCACGCGGTTGCCGCGGATGGTGTTGATCTCGCCGTTGTGCGCCATGAGGCGGAACGGCTGCGCGAGGTGCCAGGTCGGGAACGTGTTCGTCGAGTAACGCTGGTGGAAGATCGTGAACGCCGTCGTGTAGCGCGGGTCGCGCAGGTCGGGGAAGAAGCGGCGCACCTCCGGCGCGTTGAGCAGGCCCTTGTAGACGATGGTGCGCGACGAGCAGGAGCAGACGTAGAAGCCGTCGAGCCGCGCCTCGGCGCAGCGGCGCTCGGCGACCTTCTGCGCGAGGAAGAGGTGTCGCTCGAACTCGTCGTCGGTCCCGTCGTCGAGCCGCGCGATGATCGCCTGCACGACGGCCGGGCGCGTGTCGGCGGCCTTGCGGCCGAGGATGGAGTAGTCGGTCGGCACCTCGCGCCAGGCGACGAAGCCGAGGCCCTCCTCCTTCACGGCCTCGATGACGATCTTCTTGATCTGCGCCTGCGCGAGGTCGCTGTCGCGCGGGAGGAAGAGCTGGGCGACGGCGAGGTCGCGGTCGCGCGGCACGGCGGCGACCTTGAGCGCGGCGAGATGGGCGCGGAGCAGCTCGTAGGGCAGCTGCGTCATGATGCCCGCGCCGTCGCCGGTGGAGGAATCGGCGTCGATCGCGCCGCGGTGCGCGAGGGCCTTGAGGGCGGTAAGGCCGTGTTTCAGGACGTCATGGGTGCGGTGACCATCAGTGCGGGCAATGAAGCCGACTCCACACGCGTCGTGTTCGAACGCAGGGTCGTAGAGCGGCGAGGGGATGACGTCGCAGTTGTGCATAGCACCCGCAAGTTGAGCACAGCCCGTGCCCCGCGGGATGCCGGACTGCGTCATGCCGGGTTTATTAGGCTTTTCCGGGAAGGGTCGCCGCGCGCACCGGTGCGCCGCCGCGCTTCCCCGGGAAATCGCGGCTTTGCATAAGGTTTTTCCCGCTCATGCTGCGCGCTATGGCCGACACCCCCGAGCCGCCGCGTCCGCCGCTGACGTTCAAGCCGAAGGAATTCGAGCGCGTGAACCCCGCGCCGACCGACGCGCCGACGCCGCCGGCCAACGACATCTTCGCCCTGCAACGCGACCTCCGCGCCCGCGAGATCGCCAGCGGGATGGACGAGCTCAAGCCGGTCGAGACGCCGCGCCGCTCGCGCCGACGCCGCGACTACTGGTTCCTGCTCGTGGCGGGCAACCTCGGCTTCGTGGCCCTCGCGGCGATCTCCAGCCTCAACGCCGTCGCGCTCGTCTACACGTTTTCCGGCATCATCCTCTACTCGGTCGGCCTGACGTGGGTGATGTGGTTCGTGATGAGCGATTATTGAGGGAAACTCCCCCGGCCGGACGGCCCCGGGATTCGTCAGCGAAGTGTCAAACCGCGCCGCCCGTCCGCCGCGGTGGGAAAAATGCCTCGCCCGTGCAGGCGCAGTTCACATGCTGCCGCACATGGTCACCACGCACCTGCTGAAGGCTTGCAGGTTAGTTTTCCTTTCGCTCGCGCTTTGCGGGACATGCGGTTTGGCGCAGGTGTTGGTGATTTACGGTGCTTCGAGCCAGCAATATGTTGCGGATGTGCAGGCGAAGCTCGGAACCGCCGGACCGTGGCTGGGGCCAGTGACAGTTTATAATGCTGGCGACAGCGGCACCGAGCCATTGCCCACACTCTCGGCACTGCATTCTTACGCAGCAGTGCTCGTTTTCAGTGACAGCGGGGGATTTAGAGAGGCCAGTCAGCTCGGAGATCTGCTTGCTGATTACGTGGATAACGGGGGCGGTGTAGTCGATGCGGTATTCGCCAATGGTAGCATTCCCCTTGAGGGTCGATGGATGTCGGGCGGCTACAGCGGGCTCGAAATCGCCGGTCAGACCTCCGGCATACCGCTGACTCTCGGCGAAATTGCGGATCCGTTTCATCCGATCATGTCGGGAGTCGAAACGTTTTCGGATCCGCAATCTTTTCGTTCCACCGGCGGCCTGCGCACGGGGGCTGTCTTGATTGCCAGTTGGAGCAACGGTAATCCGCTCGTCGCGTTGTCTCCCGGCTTCAATGGCCGTATCGTCACGCTGAATTTTTTTCCACCTTCATCGGATGCCCGGAGCGATTTTTGGGATGCGTCCACCGACGGTGCAAAACTGTTGGTGAACTCCCTTGGATTCGTCGCGATCCCCGAACCGTCCACCTACGCGCTCCTCGCGCTCGGCCTCGGCGCGCTCGTCTGGCTGCGTCGCCGCCGCGGCTGAAGCGCCGCGCGCGCCCGCGCCCTCAGCGCGCCGCCGGATAACTGCCGAGCCACTTCACGAGCGGACAATGCCGGCGCAGGTCCTTCAGCGCGGCCTGCATCGCCGGGTCCTCGTGGTGACCGCCGACATCGAGGAAGAAGATGTAATCCCACGGCCGCAGCCGGCTCGGCCGCGACTCGATGCGCGTGAGGTTCAATTTGCGCCGGTGGAACGGCTGCAAGGCCTTCAACAACGCGCCGGGTTCGTGATGCAACGACACGAGCAGGCTCGTCTTGTCCTGCCCGCGACCGGCCACGCCGGACGGCTCGCGCCCAAGGATGCCGAAGCGCGAGGTGTTGTTCTTCTGGTCCTGGATGCGGTGCGCCGCGGCGGCGACGCCGTAGCGCTCGCCGGCGAGGCGCGGGCCGACGGCAGCGGCACCTTTTTCCTTCGCGGCGCGCTGCACGCCGAGCGCCGTGCTGTCGACGTCGACGAGCTGCGCGTGCGGCAGGTGGCGTTGCAGCCAGCGGCGGCATTGCGCGAGCGCCTGGTCCTTCGAATACACGCGGCGGATGCGCGCGAGCGGCTCGTTCGAGAGGAGCGTGTGCTCGATCTCGAGCTGGATCTCGGCGACGATCTTCAGCGGCGTCTCGACGAAGAGGTCGAGCGAGTCGCGGACGGAGCCCTCGGTGGAATTCTCGATCGGCACGACGCCGTAGTCAGCCTCGCCCTTCTCGACGGCGGTGAACACGTCGGCGAGCGACGGCATGGCGCGGTAGTCGACGCTGGCGCCGAATTTCTTCAGCGCGGCCGCGTGGGTGTTCGTCGCCTCGGGGCCGAGGTAGGCGATGACGAGCGGTTTCTCCAGCGCGAGCGCGGCCGACATGATCTCGCGGTAGATGGCCTGCAACGCCGCGGGCTTGAGCGGGCCGGTGTTGGCGGCGGCGACGCGGCGCAGGACGTCCGCCTCGCGTTCGGCCACGTAGATGCGGCCGCGCGCGTGGCGCTTCACCTCGCCGATGCGCTGCGCGAGCTTGAGGCGCGCGTTGAGGAGCGAGACGACGCGCGCGTCGAGAGCGTCGATCTTGGTGCGGATGGCGGAGAGTTCCTTCTTCATGGGGCGGGCAGTAGGGCCGGCTTCAGCCGGCCTGATTGGGGAGACGAAGCGGTGGGTGAAAGATTCGGGGATGGGGCGTGCGACGGAGGCTTTTGAGGCCGGTCAGAGACCGGCCCTACCTCGCGGCCGCGGGACGGAGGCTCGCGTGCAGCGCGCGGGCGCGCGTGACGAGATCGGTGAGCGCGGCGGGCAGGATCGCCTGCTTCGGATCGTCGCCGATGCCGTGCGCAGGGGAGACGTGCGCCTCGAGGCACAGGCCGTCGGCGCCGTAGGCCACGGCAGCGAGCGCGGCGGCGGGGACGTAGGCGGCCTTGCCGACGGAGTGCGACGGGTCGACGACGACCGGCGCCCAGGTCTTTTCCTTCAGGAGCGGCGTGATGGATTCGTCGGGCTGGTTGCGGTAACCCTCGAGCTGCGGCTGCGTGCCGCGCGGGCAGAGGAGAACGTTGGGGTTGCCGAAGGCGGCGATGTATTCGGCGGCGGAGATGAACTCCGCGAGCGGTCCGCTGTGGATGCTGCGCTTGAGCAGCACCGCGGTCTGCGGCCGGCCGGCGATGGCGCGGCCGATCTGGCGGAGGAGCGCGTAGTTGAGGGCGTTGCGCGCGCCGATCTGGAGCACGGGCACGCCGGCGTCGAGGGCGAGGTTGATGTGCTCCTGTTCCATCACCTCGGTGACGACCGGCAGGCCGGTGCGGCGCGAGGCCTCCATCAGGATCTCGAGCGAACGCGCGTCGCCCTGGAAGCTGTAGGGGTTGGTGCGCGGCTTCCACACGCCGCCGCGGAGCGCGTCGGCGCCGGCCTCCTTCACGGCCTGCGCGGTCTCGAGCGTGAGCTGCGGCTGCTTCGGGTCGACGGTGCAGGGGCCGGCGATGACGAGGAGTTCCTCACCGAGCGTGACGCCGCCGAGCACGATGCGGTGCTGCGCGAGGTCGGAGCGGCGGTCCATGAGCTTGAAGGGCGACTGGATGCGGTCGATGCGGTCGACGTAGGGCAGACCCTCGAGGCGGTTGATCATGAGCTCGTCGCGCTCGTCGCCCACGATGGCGTAGATGGTGCGCACGGCGCCGACGATGGGTTGGATCTTGCAGCCGAACTCCGCGACGATCGCGGTGATTTCGGCCAGTTGCTCGGGAGCGAGGCGGTTATTCTTGGGGAGGATCATGGCGGGAAAAACAAAAGAGCCGCCCGGGATGCGGGCGGCTCTGGTGCTTAAATCTGGTGGTTCAGTTTATGCGTCGAGACGGCCGCCCATGGTTCGCGGGGCATAAAAGCCGGCGAAGGCAAAAAAGAAGGCGGCGGCGAAACGAAGCATCAGAGGGATGAGGTGGCGCGCCGGCGGGCCGCTGTCAACGGCCGGCACGGGCGCGGCGTGTCATATCAGAGCGCGACGCCGGTGCGCGATTCGACGGCCCAGCGGTAGGTCTCGACGTAGCGGTGCGCACTGCCCTGCCACGAGAAATCCAGCGCCATGCCGCGGCGCCGGAGCGCGAGGTATTCCTCCGGGCGATCGTAATACGTCGCACAGGCGCGGCCAATGGCCTGATAGAGCGCGGCCGAATTCGCCTCGCGGAAGACGAAGCCCGTGCCCGTGTCGGTGCCCTCGACGTAATTCGTCACGGTGTCGACGAGACCGCCGGTGGCGCGAACGATGGGCGGGGTGCCGTAGCGCATCGCATACATCTGCGTGAGGCCGCACGGCTCCGCGCGGCTGGGCATGATGAATGCATCGCAGCCGGCCTGAATGAGACGCGACAACTTGCCGTCGAAACCGATGTGCGCACCGACGCGCCCGGGCCGCGCGGCCGCGGCGGCTCGGAAAAGATTCTCCACGCGTTCGTCGCCGCTGCCGAGGATGGCGAACTGCACGTGCATGCGGTCGACGATGTGCTTCAACGCCTCGGCGAGCAGATCGAGTCCCTTCTGGTGCACGAGCCGCGCGACGACGCCGAAGACCGCGATGTGCGGGTCGGGCACGAGACCGAGACGCTGCTGCAGCGCGGCCTTGCACGCGGCCTTGCCGGTGAGGTCGGCCGCGGTGAAGTTCGCGGGCAGGGACGGATCGGTCGCCGGATCCCAGGCGGCGGCGTCGATGCCGTTGAGGATGCCGATGAGGTCGCCGCCGCGGAAACGCAGCACGCCGTCGAGCCCGCAACCGCCGTCGCGCGTGCGGATTTCCTGCGCGTAGGTCGGGCTCACCGTCGTGATTTTCGACGAGTGGTAGAGCGCCGCCTTCATCATGTTGACCATGCCGTGGCTCTCGAGGCTGTCCTCGCGGTATTCGGCGAGCGGCAGGCGCGCGAACTCGACCAACCCGCGCGGCGCGAGGCCCTGATGCTCGAGGTTGTGGATGGTGAACACCGTCGCGATGTTGCCGAGCCGCGTGTCGCGCAGCGTGGTGTTGAGCATCACCGGCAGCAGGCCGGTCGTCCAATCGTGCGCGTGGATGACGTCGGGAATCCAGTTCAGTTGCTCGCAGAGCGCCAGCGCCGCCCGCGAGAGAAACGCGAAGCGGAACGCGTTGTCCGGTTGCTCGCTGTAGACCTCGGGCCGGCCGAAATACCACTCATGCTCGATGAAATACGCCGGCACCGCCGCGCCCGGCAGCGTCGTCTCCCACGTGCGCGCCCAGCGCGCCTCCGGGCCGACGTCGACGCCGAGCGGCTCCTCGCGCGCCCGCCAGTCGCCGACGCGCTTGGTCGAGCCGTAGAGCGCGCTGACGACGCGCACATCGTGACCGAGTGCCGCGATCTCCTTCGGCAGCGCGCCGACCATGTCGGCCAAGCCGCCGACCTTCACGAAAGGTTCCACCTCAGGGGAGACGAACAGGACTTTCAGCCGTCGCATGGCGCCACTCAGCCGGAAGAGCCCGCCGCTGCCGAGTCAAAACGCCGCCGGAGGCATGGAAAGCCCACGTCCCGTTTCCACCCCGCCGCTGCGCGCGGCCGCGAGCAAGTCCGCCCACGGCGCGGGCGCGCCGCACAAGCGCTGCGCCGCCGTCCGACCGCCGAGCGCACCGACGATGTTGCCCGTGCCCGAATAGCCGCCCGCCACCCACACCCGCGGCCGCAGCTCCTCGAGCAGGGGCAGGCCGTCGGGCGTGTAGCCGACCGACGCCGCCCAGCGATGCGTCACCGGTGCGTGCACCCGCAGGTGTTCGCGCAGGAATTTTTCCAGCCGCTCCTGGATGAAGTCCGTCGGCTCCGCCAGCTGCGTCCACTCCGCCTCGAGCGCGTGATCGCGGAATCCGCCGAGTGCGATCGCACCGTCGGGGCGCTGCTGCCAGTATTCGTAACCGTGCCGCCAGTAGATCGGTCGCGGAAAGCGCACCTCCGGCGCCGGTGCGGTGCCCAGCATCTGCAGGCGCGCCGTGCGCACGCGCCCGGCCAGCTCCGGAAAGATCGCCTCGAGACGGCCGTCCACTGCGACGATCACCGCGTCGCAATGCACGACGCCGCCTCCAGTCACGACCTGCCCGGGCAGGAGTTTCACGAGCTGCGACTGCTCGTAAAGCAGCACACCCTGCGCGCGCAGCCGGCGGGCGAGCGTGCGCACGCGCGCCAGCGGCTGGAAGACGCCGTCGGTCGGCAGCAGGAGTCCCTCGCCTTCCGGGCCGCGATACCACTCGCCCGCAAAACCATCCGCCTGCAGCGCCGCGAGATGCGCCCGGCAGTCGCCAAGTTCCGCCGCATCCGCCGCGAGCCGCAGCGAGCCCTTGAGCCGGAACACCTCCGGCATCGCCGCGGCCTGCCGGCGGATTTCCTCCGCCGTCGCGCGATAGATCGCCGCCGCGGTCGCGCGGCCGAGCTGCGCGACGGTCTGGTGATAAAACTTCGCCAACCCGGCGAGGACGAAGCCGCCGTTGCGCCCCGCCGCGCCGGCTCCGACCCCGCGCGCATCGAGGCCGACGGCACTCACCCCGTGCGCGTGCAACTCCTCCAGTGCCGCAAGTCCCGAGCCCCCGAGCCCGACGACGCACACGTCCGCGCGCACGGTCCCCTCGAGCCGCGGCAACGGCTCCCACGCATGATCATCCCAGATCGGTCCGCTCATCGCCCCGCATCATCGCCGCCCTCCTAAACGTGGCAAGCCCCACCCCGCCCCCACACCCGTTGTTGCGTATTAGGCGCAAGGGAACATTGCGCTTAATACGCAACAACCTGATTTGTTGCCTCCGGCCCCATGCGGGCCCGGCGCGCGCCAGCACTACAACCCATCGCGCAATTCAGCGGTCGCCCACGTCAACTTGCGCGTAATACGCAACAATCATGCCTTGCGTTGCTTTCGTTGCTGACGCCCGAGCCAGACAAGCAGCTCCATCGTGCGCTCAGCGTCGGGCATGGCCGTGCGAGTGACAAAATACTGGCTGATGCGGGAACGATCCAGCGCGAGTTCCCGGGCGAGCAGGGCCTTCGCCCCGCGAACTCGCAGTCGTGGCGATACGGCTTCCACCAAAGCGTTCCATAATGGTGTCTCCACACCCGGGCGCAGCGTCGCGCCGCGCGAACGTGGGATCGGCTTGTGGCGTTTGCGCCACTCGCGCAACAACTCAACGGCCACGATTTCGAGCGCGTCAGCCAAAGCGACGACGGTCCTCAACTGGGCGGGGGTGTAATTTTGCATTGTTGCGTATTAAGCGCAAACTTCCGGGGTGCCAAGGCGCAGATGGAGAGGCGTAGGGGTAGTTCGGAAAGACCAAGCGGGGATTTTCGCGTTGGCGGGGGGCGGGGTTGGGGCAACTGTGGAGCGTGATGTCGACCCCGTCTTCGCCGAGGGCAGCGCAGGCTGCCGACCTGGATGCACGCGATCCGCTGGCGCGGTTCCGCGCGGAGTTTCACCTCCGCCCGGGCGAGATCTACCTCGACGGCAATTCGCTCGGCCTGATGTGCCGCCCGGCCGAGGCCGCGGCGCAACGCGTGCTCGGCGAATGGCGCGCGCTCGGCATCAACGGCTGGACCGACGCGCAACCGCCGTGGGTCGACCTGCCCGAGCGGATCGGCGCCGCCCTCGCGCCGTTGCTCGGCGCCGCGCCGGAGCGGATCTGCCTGACCAGCTCGACGACGGGCAACCTGCACCAGTTGCTCGCCACGCTCTTCCAACCGACGGCGGAGCGGAATGTCATCGTCGGCGACGCCCTGAACTTCTCTTCCGACGCCCACGCGATCGCGAGCCACCTGCGCACGCGCGGGCTCGATCCGGCGAAGCACTACCGCGAAGTCGCGAGCCGCGACGGCCGCACGCTGCACGCGGACGACCTCATCGCCGCGCTCACGCCGGACGTGCAGCTGGCGGTGTGGCCGGCGGTGCTGTTCACGAGCGGTCAACTGCTCGACGTCGCCCGGCTCACGCGCGCGGCGCACGAACGCGGCGTGCGGGTCGTGTGGGATTGCTCGCACTCGGTCGGCGCGGTGCCACACGCGCTCGACGCGGACGGCGTCGATGGCGCGTTCTGGTGCTCCTACAAATACCTCAACGGCGGCCCGGGCGCCGTCGGCGGCCTTTTCCTGCACGCGCGGCACGCGGCGCTCGCGCCGGGAATGGCGGGCTGGTGGGGCGTGCGGCTCGACCGGCGCTTCGCCATGGCGCACACGCACGAGCCGGCGTCCGGCGCGGCGGCATTCCACGTCGGCACGCCGCATCTGCTCAGCCTCGCGCCGCTCGGCGGCGCACTGGAACTCTTCGCCGCCGCGGGCGGCATGGCGCCGTTGCGCGCGAAGTCCCTGGCGCTGACGGCGTGGCTGATGGAATTGATCGACACGGAGCTGGCCGGGCTCGGCTTCACCATCGCCAACCCGCGCGCCGAGGCGGAGCGCGGCGGCCACGTCGCGCTGGCGCATCCGGAGGCGTGGCGGCTGTGCCAGGCGCTGAAGGCCGCGGGCGTCGTGCCGGATTTCCGCCAACCGGACGTCATCCGGCTCGCGCCGACAGCGCTCTACAACACGTTCGCCGACTGCGCCGACGCCGTGGCGCGGTTGAAACACATCGTCACCACGCGCGCGCACGAACGCTTCGCCGCGCGCACCGGAGGAGTCACATGAAACTCATCGACGTCAGCCGTCCCCTCGCCACGGGCATGCCGGTGTGGCCGGGCGACACGCCCACGGCGTTCGACTTCGTCGCCACCAAGGCCGGCGGCTATTCGTGCAATGTCGGACGCGCGACGCTGAGCATGCACGCCGGCACGCATGTCGACGCGACCTACCATTACGACGACGCGGGAGCGCGGATCGACGAGATCCCGCTCGACACCTACGTCGGCCCGGCACGTGTGATCGACGTGCGCGGCCACGCGACGATCACGCCGGACCTGCTCGCGGGCGTCGATTGCCGCGCGACGCCGCGCGTGCTGTTCCGCTCCGACGCATGGGCGGACACGGCGCAGTTCCCCACCACCTGGCCGCAGCTCGCGCCGGGCTTGGCGACTTGGCTGGCGGCGCAGGGCGCGCGGCTGATCGGGCTCGATTTTCCCTCGGTCGATCACCGCGAGAGCAAGGACCTGCCCATCCACCACGAGATCGGACGGGCCGGGCTGTTCATCCTCGAGAGCCTCGACCTGCGCGCAGTGGAGCCGGGCATCTATGAGCTGATCGCGCTGCCCCTCCGCATCCGCGGGGCGGACGGTTCGCCGGTGCGCGCGGTGCTGCGGACCCGCGATTGACGCCGTGGCGCGCGCCGCGCTACATCACGCGGCCCGATGAAACCGCTCTACGATTTCCGCTCGCTCGCCGTCGACCGCACGATCGCCCCGCGTGACGGCATGGTGGCGGCGGGGTTGGAGGAACAGTATTTCGACCTCGGGCGGCGCGCGTTGGAGCTGATCCATTTTTCGTCGGAGCTGTGCGACAAGCCCCACTACCCCGCCATCCTCGACCTGCCCTGCGGCCACGGCCGCGTGCTGCGCTGGTTGCGCGCGCAGTATCCCTACGCGGAGATCACGGCCTGTGACCTCGACCGCGACGGTGTGGATTTCTGCGCACAGCAGTTCGGCGCGAAGCCCGTCTATTCGCAACCGGATCTGCGCGAGCTGCCGTTCGCGGCGCAGTTCGACCTCATCTGGGTCGGGTCGCTCGTCACGCACCTGAACGAGGAGCGCTGGCTGCGCACGCTCGACTGCCTGATCAAGTGGACGAAGGAGTGCGGCGTGATCGTGTTCTCCACGCAGGGGCGCACGGTCACGAGCCTGCTCGCACGCGGCCGGCGCAACGTGGCGGAGAACATCGACAAGCCTGCGCTGCTGGAGGAATTCGCGCGGCGCGGTTTCGCCTACCAGCGCTATTTCGAAAGCACGCCGGAGGAGGACTACGGTTTCGCCGCCACGTCGCCGGAGTGGCTGATGCGACAACTCCAGCGCTACCCGGATGTGATCGTGCGCGCGTATCTGGAGGAGGCGTGGGGCATGCAGGACGTCGTCATCCTTTACAAGAAGGGCGGGCACTTCGAGCCGGTGCTGGGCGTGCCGGAGCGGGCGGAGAGCGCGGCGCAGGCACAGGCGGGCGCGACGGCAGAGAGCGGTGGCGCGAAGCGCGGTGGGATTTGGCGGCGGGTGTTCGGAGGCTGAAGAACGTTCGCGGCGCGGACGGAGTCCGCGCCCTACCCGGCGAGCGAAGCGGCGAGAAGGCCGGAGGTTATTTCCGGCCGAAGAATTCCCAGCAGAGCACGGCGGCCGCGGCGGCGACGTTGAGCGACTCGACGGTGTCGGCGCCGGGGATCTTCACGAGGCGGTCGCAGGCGGCGGCGACGCCGGGGGCGATGCCTTTCTCCTCGTTGCCGAGGACGAGGGCCGGCGGACGCGGCAGCCCGCGCGTGCGCACCTCTGACGGCGAGAGCTGCGTGCCACGCAGGCTGGTGCCGAGGAGGTAGTGGCTGCGGCGCAACTCGTGGCAGAACTCCGGCAGCGACGGCACGCGGTAGAACTCGACGAACTCCATGCCGCCCTCCGCCACGCGATACGCGGCCTCGCCCGGCAGCGCCTGGCCGGGCGTGTCGGGAATGACGATGGCGCGCACGCCGAAATACGCCGCGGTGCGCACGAGCGCGCCGAGGTTGTTGGCGTTGCTCACGCGGTCGAGGAGGAGGAGCGGCGACTTTTCCCGCGCCCACGTGTCGAGCACCTCGCGCGTCACGCGCCGGAGCGGACGCGCGGCGATGACGGCGACGATGCCGCCGTGATGCACGGTGCCGGCGACCTTTTCGAGCTCATCAGGCGGCACCTGGCGATAGATGCGTTTGTGTTGCGCGAGCCAGGAACACATCTCGCCCGCGCGCTTGCCGGTGGCGGGATCGAAAAACAGCCGCAGCACCTCGTCCGGGTGGCGCGCGAAGAGCGTCGAGACCGCCTGCCAGCCGCAGACGTTGAGTTCGGAAACCTTGCCGGGGACGGGCTTCTTCATGGGCGGACTTCGCCGACGAGGGTGAATTCCTCGCGGTCGTGATAGAGGTGGCGAATGCGCACGCCGGGCGCGCAACGGCTGAACACCGAGTCGGGCGCGCGCACCTCGCGCAGCAGCGCGAGCGGGTCGGTGCGGCCGAATTTCAGGATGATGACGAAGCGCCGGCACCAGCCGCGCTGCAACCACGGCGCGACGAGGCTCTCGAGCACGTGGTGCGGTTCCTCGACGAGGTCGCAGAACATCCAGTCGAAGACCGCGCCCTCGGCGGGCGAGAACTTGAAGGCGTCCTCGCGGCGGTGCTCGATCAGCGGGTGGTCGAGCGCGCCGCCCTTGAGCGGGCCGTTGTCGACCGCGACGACGCGTGCGCCGCGCTTCGCCGCGCTGTAACTCCAGCCGCCGGGCGCCGCGCCGAGGTCACATACCGTCTCGCCCGCGGCCGGCTCGCGGCCGAGCACGACGTAGGACTCCTCGACCTTGAGATACGAACGCGACGGCGCGAGCGGATCGTCCGCCATGCGGCGCTGGCCGCCGCGCCAGACGTCGCGTCCGGCGAAGAGGCGCCCGAAATCCGCGAAGAACACCACGAGCCCGCGCGCCGCGCCCGGGCCGCGCGGCAGGTCCGGCGTGGCGAGACGCGCGACGCGGCGGAGTTTCTTCTCGAGCAATTCGCGGAACGCCTTCTCCACCGCGCTGGCGCGCCGGCCGAGGCCGGGGACCTCGGCGGTCTCGAGGAAGACGCAGGGCCACGCGGCGTCGATCTTCTCGCCGCGCAGGCTTTCCAAAAAATAGTCGGCGAGCTGCTGCGCGAGGGCATTGACGCCTTCGCCGCGGATCTCGCGCGGCGCAAGCAGCGTCAGGTGCGGGAAGCACAGCTCGTCGATCGACCGCGGCACGGCGTCGCCCGGCAGCGGCTCGGCGCCGGCCCAGCCGGGGCCGGTCTCGACCACGGTCAACCCGTCCGCCATCAGCTCGCGCTCGAGGAGGGTTTCGAAGCCGTGTTGTCCGAGGAAAAGCATCCGGCCGGGAAGTCTTTGTCATACCCGGGGCGAGGCGACGAAATTCTCCGTGCAATTTGGAGGCGCGTCCGTTGAGTTGGCGTTCCGTCATGCGCCAGCCCACTTCCGATCTCCGCATCCGCACCGCGCGGCCGCTGTTGTCGCCGGCGATCCTCGAGGAGGACCTGCCGCTCGGCGAGGCCGGCGCGGCGCTGGTGCAGCGTTCGCGGCGCGAGATCGGCGACATCCTGGCCGGGCGCGACGACCGCTTGCTCGCCGTGGTCGGCCCCTGCTCGATCCACGACCCGAAGGCCGCGCTCGACTACGCGCAGCGCCTCAAGCCCGTGGCGGACCGCCTCGCGCGCGACCTGCTGGTCGTGATGCGCGTGTATTTCGAAAAGCCCCGCACGGTGGTCGGCTGGAAGGGCCTGATCAACGACCCGCACCTCGACGGCAGCTTCATGGTCAACGCCGGCCTGCGGATCGCGCGCCAGCTGCTGCTCGATATCAACGCCGCCGGCCTGCCCATCGGCACCGAGTTCCTCGACACCACGCTGGGCCAATATTACGCCGACCTCGTCTCGTGGGCGGCGATCGGCGCGCGCACAACGGAGAGCCAGATCCATCGCGAGCTCGCGTCCGGGTTGTCGATGCCCGTCGGGTTCAAGAACCGCACGGACGGCGACGTGCAGGTGGCGGTCGACGCCATCGTGTCGGCGAGCCATCCGCACTGGTTCCCGTCGCTCACCCGCGAGGGTGCCCCGGCCGTGCTGGCGACGGCGGGCAACAGCGAATGCCACCTCGTCCTCCGCGGTGGCAGCCGCACGGGGCCGAATTTCTCCGCCGAGGCGATCGCCGGCGCCGTGGCGATGTTGCGCCCGGCCGGCGCGTTGCCGGTGGTGCTGGTCGACTGCTCGCACGGCAACAGCGGCAAGCAACCCGAGCGACAGGTGCAGGTCGCCGCCGATGTGGCCGGCCAGGTCGCCGGCGGCAGCCGCGCGATCATCGGCTGCATGCTGGAGAGCAACCTTGAGGCCGGCTGCCAGCCGCTCGAGCCGGGCCGGACGCTGGCCTACGGGCGCAGCATCACGGATGCGTGCCTCGGCTTTGCCGAGACGGTGCCGCTGCTGGAGCAACTCGCCGCCGCGGTCGCGGCCCGCCGCGCGCGCGGCTGAACGGAAAAGCGTTTGCCGCCCCGGCGCAGCCGGACAAGGTTATCGGCGCTTGAGTCACGATCCCGAGCATTCTCATCCCGAAGAACACCCCACCAAGCGCGCGGAGCGCTGGGCGCGCATCCGGCGGGTGAAGCAGATGCTGAAATACATGCCGCGCCGCGCGGTGATGCACAAATATCCGCTCGTGGGCCGCTTCGCCGAAATGGCGCGCAAGCGCGCCTACCTTTGGTCGATGAAACCCGAGGCGATGCGCCCGGCCTTCTACGCCGGCTCGATCCTCTCGCTCCTGCCCGTGATGGGCGCGCAGATTCCGCTGGCGCTCCTCCTGTCCTTCCTGCTGCGGGCCAATTTCATGGTCCTGGGCGGCCTGCAGCTCATCACCAATCCGTTCACGGCGGCGCCGATCTATTTCGCCACGCACCAACTCGGCGCCTACATCATTGCGACGGCCGGTTTTGGCGAAGCGCTGTCGGCGGCCGACCCCGACGAGCCGGTGCTCCCGCTCGGCGAGGCCGCTCCCGCCGAACGACGGACGCACGAATTCAGCACCGCCCCGAATCCGCCGCCCCCGCCGTCCACCGTGCGCCGCATCGGCACGGCGATCAACGCGCTCATCATCGGCGGCGTCGTGTCGGGCGTGGCGCTCGGCTTCGTGCTCGACATCCTTTACCGCAATTACTGGCAGCACCACACGAACCCCCGGCCGCGCGGCCGGCGCGGCTTGGTGCCGCCCACCGACGGACCGCCCGCACCGCCCGCCGCGTGAGCGCGCCCGACGGCGCCGCAAGGCGATTCGCCTCGCCACGGCGCGCTGCGCTCCGCAGAAAAACGGCGCCATGTCCCGCCGGCAGCTCGTGAAGATTTCCCTCGGCCTGATCGTCTCCCTCATCCTCGCGCTCGCCGCCGGCTGCTCGAGCAAGCCCACGCAGGCCGCCGAGAACAAGGACGCCGCCCCCGCGCCCGGTCCGGCCCTGCCCGCGCTGCCGTTGCCCGAGCCGGAGCGCCTGCCGCCCGTGATGCTCGGCATCGACGTGCTCGAGGCTGACGGCTTCCGCGCCATCGCGGGCAAGAAGATCGGCCTCCTCACGCACCCGGCCGGCGTCAACCGCCGCGGCGAGAGCACGATCGACGTCATCCGCACGCGCGCCCGCCAGACGAAACTCGTCGCCCTCTTCGCGCCGGAACACGGCTTCGACGGCCAGATCCTCGCCGCGGTGAATTTCGGCGACAGCATCCACCAGCCGACGGGCCTCCCCATCTACTCGCTCCACGGCCGGACGCGCAAACCGACGCCGGAGATGCTCAAGGGTCTCGACGCGCTCGTCATCGACCTGCAGGACATCGGCGCGCGCTCCTACACGTTCACCAGCTGCATGCTCTACGCGATGGCGGCGTGCTTCGAGAACGGCGTCGAGGTCATCGTGCTCGACCGCCCCAATCCGCTCGGCGGCCTCAAGGTCGACGGCCCGCCGCTCGACTTCGAGTGGAAGAGCTACGTCGGCGCCTTCCTCGTCCCCTACGTGCACGGCCTCACCATCGGCGAGCTCGCGCGCATGGCGAAGGAGGCCCCGCGCGTCATGACCGTGCCCGGCCCCACCGGCATCAACGTGAGCGAAAAGGACCGCGAGCGCGGCCGGCTGACGGTGATCCCGATGCGCGGCTGGCGGCGCGCGATGCGCTGGCCCGACACGGGGCTGAAATGGATCCGCACCTCGCCGATGGTGCCCACCTACGAGGCGGCGGTCGGCTACGCGATGGTCGGCCTCGGCACGCAGAATTCCGGCTGGAGCTCCGGCATCGGCCGCGAGTTCCCGTTCCGCGGCATCAGCTACCCGCGCAAGACGCCCGACGAGATCATCAAGGCGATGGAGGCCTACAAGATTCCCGGCATCAAGTTCCTCAAGATGCAGGCGCTCGGCCCCGACAACAAGCCGCGCACCGGCGTCTACGTCGAGATCATCGATTGGGACGCGTGGCGGCCGACGGAGCTGTCGTTCTACATGCACAAGCAGGCGGCGCTCTGGGCGACGCTGAATCCCTTCGCCGCGCTGACGACGGCGGAGCAGCGGACCTTCAACATCCACGTCGGCTCGACCGCCTGGTTCAACGCCCTGCGCACGCAGGGCGGCCGCGTCGATCCGGCGCTGTTCATCAAGAACTGGACCGAGCGCGCCGCGATCTACCAGCAGCAGAGCAAGCGCTACTGGCTGTATCAGTGAGCGCGAGATGCGCGCGGTGACGGTGGCCGGCTGAAGCCGGCCCTGCCGCCCCGCGGCGTGACGCGTGAAGCGCGGATTCGGATTTGCGGCGGCGGGGCGACGGGGATTGAAACAGCCATGCCCCACCTGAACCGCCTGTTGCTCCGCGGCGCCGCTGGCGCGTGCGCGTTGGCCGCCACCCTGTCCCTCCACGCCGCCGACGCGGCCGGCTTCGACCCCGTCGCCGCCACCGAGGCCTACCTCGCCAAACTCCCGCCCGAGGCGCGCGCCCGCTCCGACGCCTATTTCGAGGGCGGTTACTGGCTGCTGCTGGTCAACCTCGCCGCCACGCTGCTGATCAGCTGGCTCCTGTTGCGCACCGGCTTCGCGCGCGGGTTGCGCGAGCGCACGGAGCGCTGGTTCAGCCGGCCCTTCGCGCAGACCTGGCTGTTCCTCGTGCTCTTCACCCTCGTCTCGGCGGTGCTGAATTTTCCGCTGAACTACTACGAGGGCTTCTGGCGCGAGCATTTCTACCAGATGTCGAACCAGACCTTCGGCGGCTGGCTGCGCGACCAGACGGTCGGTCTCGCGGTGTCGCTCGTGATGACGCCGCTCCTGCTTGCGGCGCTCTACGCCGGCATCCGGCGCTTCGGGCAACGCTGGTGGATGGCCGCGGCGGTGGTGACGCCGTTCGTGCTGATCGTCTTCATCATGCTCGCTCCGGTCTTCATCAGCCCGCTCTTCAACCGCTACACGCCGCTGGAGGATCCGAAGCTGCGCGACCCAATCCTGTCGATGGCGCGCGCCAACGGCGTGCCGGCGGAGCATGTCTACCAGTTCGACGCCTCGCGGCAGACGAAGCGCGTCAGCGCCAACGTGAGCGGCGCGTTCGGCACGATCCGGATCTCGCTCAACGACAACCTGCTCAACCGCTGCCCGACCGAGGGCGTGATGGCGGTGATGGGGCACGAGCTCGGCCACTACGTGCTCAACCACGTGTTCCGGCACGTCGTCTACCTCAGCCTGGTCTTCGCGGTCGGATTTTGGTTCGCGCACTGGTTTTTCCACGCCGCGCTCGCCCGCTGGGGCGGCGGCTGGGGCGTGCGCGACATCGCCGATCCGGCCGGCCTGCCGCTGCTCGGGGCGGGGCTCGCGGTGTTCCTGTTTTTCGCCACGCCCGTGCGCAATTCGATCATCCGCGTGGCGGAGATCGAGGCCGACTACTACGGGCTCAACTCCGCCCGCCAGCCCGACGCGATGGCGGAGGTGTTCCTCATGCTCTCCGAGTATCGCAAGCTGAAGCCCGGTAAATGGGAGGAGATCATCTTCTACACGCACCCGAGCGGCTACAATCGCATCCTCGCCGCCATGCGCTGGAAGGCCGAGCACCTCGACGAGCTGCGCGCGAAGTGAGGCCGGGCGGCCGGCAAAATGGCGGTTGAGTCCGCCCGGCGGCCGAAGAAACTTCGCGCCCACCCCCACGCCGTCCATGCCCCGTCTCCCCCGGCTCCTCGCGTTGGTTTGCGCCCTACCAGTCGTCGCGGCCGCGCAGATCAGCTTCGTCTTCAACTTCAACGACACGGACGGCACCGGCTTCAACGACGCCATGCTCGGCGCGACGCGCCGGGCCGCACTCCAATCGGCTGCCACGACGCTCTCGTCCTACTTCACCGGCTACACGCGCACGGTGACGATCGACGTGACCTCGTTTTCCAACGCCGGCAGTGGCACGCTAGCCAGCGCCGGCAGCTACTTCTTCAACAGCGACAACACCTTCCAGCCCGGCCTCGTCGCCGCCCTGATCCAAACGGATAACAGCTACAGCCAGCCCGTGCAGGGCACGATGAATTGGAATCTTGGCAAGAGCTGGGACTACGACGATGACGTGGCCGGCGGCAGCTTTCACTTTCGCACAGTGGCGATGCACGAGCTGCTCCATGCGTTTGGCTTCGCGTCATTCATCGGTGCCAGCGGCACGGGCCAGGGAACAAACGGCCTGACGTGGTCGGTCTTCGACCAGTTCCTTACCGACGCCAGCGGCAACCGACTGGTCTCCGCCGGCGGCGTATATCAGGGCGGCTCCATCCTGACCGACGGAATAGGCGGGGACGTCTTCTTTTCCGGTCCGGCGGCGATGGCCACGTTCGGGGGCCGCGTGCCAATCTACTCGCCGGTCGCTTTTCTCGAGGGCAGCAGTCTCAGCCACCTCGACACCGATTTCTTCACGTCGCAGGACTACATCATGGAACACGCGATCGCGAGCGGCGTGATGATCGCCGGACTTTCCTCGCTCGAACTCGCGATCCTCAGCGATCTTGGCTACAGCGTCATCCCCGAGCCGTCGACCTACGCGCTGCTCTTCGGCGTGGGCGCGCTGGCCTTCGCCGGCTGGCGCCGCCGGCGCGCGGCGTGAGCAGGGCCGGTTTCCAACCGGCCTGAAGGATGTGCGAGTGCAACTGGGCCGGTCATAGACCGGCCCTACTTCCGAGCGTGACGCGCGCGATTGATGTGGGTTGCGCGCGTGAGCGCAACTGTGGCGCGCCAGCGCGCCACCTACCACGCAGCGAGCACCGCGACCTCATCGCAGCTCGCGACCTCGCACTTCACTCGCCGGCTTTGGCCGGGCTGCTCTTTGCGGCCCAGGCGGCGTAGTCGGAGCGCGGCATGAATTTCAGCGACGCGCTGTTGATGCAGTAGCGCAGGCCGGTCGGGTGCGGGCCGTCCTCGAAGACGTGGCCGAGGTGGCTGCCGCAGACCTTACAGTGCACCTCGGTGCGGACCATGCCCCAGCTCACGTCGCGCTCCTCGCCGATGAAGAGTCGCTCCAGCGGCTGCCAGTAGCTCGGCCAGCCGGTGCCGGAGTCGAACTTGTGGCGCGAGTCGAAGAGCGGCGTGTCGCAGCCGACGCAGAAATAGACGCCGTCGCCCTTGTGGTTCCAAAACGCGTTGCGGAACGGCGGCTCGGTGCCCTGCTCGCGGGCGACGCGGTATTGCTCGGGCGTGAGTCGCGCGCGCCACTCGGCCTCGGTGCGCTGCACGGAGGCCTTGCTCATGTCGATGACGACCTTCGACGGCAGGCCGCAGGCGGAGCGGGTGTCGTCGGGCGGGCAATAGGCGGCGTCGGTGGCGGGCGGCGTGTTGGCGGAGGACATGGGAGGCGTAATCGGCGAAGTCGCGGCGTGGGCGAGGATCGCCGCGGCGGCGGCGAGCGTGAGCCAGAAGGGGAGCGGCCACTTGTTCATTGGCGGAGGAGGTTAGTCAGGCGATACGTTTAGGCAAACCCGACGGACGCGTGCCGAGTGCCAACGTGGGAGCCGCCGGGGCGCCGTTTATTCCACGCGCGAGCGCACCTCGCCGTCGGCGAACTCGGTGACGATCGCATCGCCGGGGCGGACCTCCGAGGCGCGGGAGACGGGCCGGCCCTGCGCGTCGCGCACGAGGGCGAAGCCGCGGTTCAGCACCGACTTCGGGCTGGCGGACTCGAGGCGCTTCCACAGCGCGAGGAGGCGGTGCGACTCGAGTTGCACGCGGCGCTCCGGCGAGGCGGCGGCGAGGCGGGCGCGCGCGGCGGCGAGCTGCTCGCGGCGTTCCTGCGCGGCGTGGCGCAGCGCGGCGGCGAGGCGGTTCGTGAGATCGTCGAGGCGGAGCTGGCTCTGCTCGAGCTGCGCGGCGGGCGACAGCAGGCGCAGGCGGCTGCGGGCGTGGTCGAGCTGCTGGCGCGCGTGCTCGAGCCGCGCGGCGGCGATGTCCTCGAGGGCCGAGCCGGCGTTGAGCGCGCGCTCGACGCAGGCGAGGTGGCGGCTGGAGATGAGCTCGGCCGCACCGCTCGGCGTCTCGGCGCGCACATCGGCGGCGAAGTCGCAGAGCGTGAAATCGATCTCGTGGCCGACGGCGGAGATGACCGGCACGGTGGACGCCGCCACGGCGCGCACGAGCGGTTCCTCGTTGAAGGCCCAGAGGTCCTCCACGCTGCCGCCGCCGCGCCCGAGGACGAGCAGGTCGAAGATTCCCAGCTCCTGCGCGACGCGGAGTTGTTCCACCATCTCGGCCGCCGCGCCGGCGCCCTGCACGCGCGCGGGCAGGATCACGAGGCGGCCGCGCCAGTCGCGGCGCTGGAGGATGCGGATGAAATCCTGCACGGCCGCGCCCGTCGGCGACGTGATGAAGCCGACGCAGGCGGGCGCGAGCGGGAGCGGGCGTTTCTTCGCCGGGTCGAAGAGCCCCTCGGCGGCAAGGCGGCGCTTCAGTTCCTCGAACTGCTGCTGCAACCGCCCGAGGCCGTGGTCGACGACGGCGCGGACGATGAGTTGGTATTGGCCGCGCGCCTCGTAGACGTCGACCTCGCCGTAGACGAGGATCTGCAGGCCGTCCTTGAGCACGACGCTCTGGCGCGCGGCGTCGCCGCGGAAGAGCACGCAGCTCAATTGGGCGCCCGCATCCTTGAGCGAGAAATACACGTGGCCGCTCGCCTGCGCGCGGAGGTTCGAGACTTCGCCGCGCACCCAGCCGGCGGGCAGGCCGCCCTTGAGCAGCTCGCGCACGCGGCGCGTGAACTCCGTCACCGTCTGCACGCGGCCGGCGTCGTCGGCGTCGAAGGCGGGGGCGGCGGGCTTCACGTCAGGCGGCCTTGCGGCGCCGCTCGTAGTGGCGGCGCACGAGGTGGAGCAGCGTCATCAGCGCGATCACGGCGCAGAGGGAGAGGAGCGCGATCTTGCCCTTGCCGTGCAGCAGCGCGTCGCCGAAGAGGAGGAACGCCGTGTTGAGCGGCCAGACGATGAGCAGCGAAATGCCGAAGTAGCGCCCGAACGGAATCTCCGCCAGGCCGGCGAGGTAGTTTTGCACGAAGAACGGCACGCCCGGCGTCACGCGCAGCAGGATCATCAGGTCGGTGGCGTCGCCGGACTCGACTTCGGGCAGCTTGTAACCGAGCCGCGCCACGAGCGCCGTGAGCAACGGCCGCAGGCCGCGCCGCGCGAGGGCGTAGGCGAGGCAGAAGTTGAAGGTCAGCGCGGCGAGCGAGAGCAGGACCGCCGGGGTCGTGCCGAACTGCGGCCCGAAAATGCCGACGGCCGAGATGACGAAGACCGACGCCGGCACGCCGAAGGCCGGCAGGAGCGCCATCGCCCCGAAGAACGCCACCGGCCCCGCCGTGCGCAGCAGTTCCAGCGTCGTCGCGAGCAGGCCCCGCAGGTCCACGCCGCGCAGCACGAGGACGGCCCCGGCGAGCAGCACGAGGGCCGCGAGGGCGGCCTTGAGCAGAAGCGGGCGGCGTTGGGCGGGAGCGGCGGGCATGTCGCACGATGCGGCCACGGCGCCCCCGGACCGTCAAGGCCGGAGCCGGACCCCTGTCTTTGCCCTTTCCACGCCGGCCCGCTCCTCTATCAAAGGGGCTTTCGCCCGCCATGAAGCTCTCCGTCGTCATTCCGTGCTACAACGAGCGCCACACGATCCGCTCGATCGTCGAGGCCGTCCGCGCCGCGCCCGTGGCGGACAAGGAGATCATCATCGTCGACGACTTTTCCACCGACGGCACGCGCGAGATCCTGCAGCGCGAGATCGAGCCGCTCGTGGCGAAAATCATCTATCACCCGATCAACTGCGGCAAGGGCGCGGCCCTGCGGACGGGATTCGCCGCCGCCACCGGCGACGCCGTCATCGTGCAGGACGCCGACCTCGAATACGACCCGCAGGAATACCCGCGCCTGCTCAAGCCGATGATCGACGGCAAGGCCGACGTCGTCTTCGGTTCGCGCTTCATGGGCGGAGAGCCGCACCGCGTGGTGTATTTCTGGCACATGGTCGGCAACCGCGTGCTCACGCTCCTCTCCAACATGTGCACGAACATCAACCTCACGGACATGGAGACGTGCTACAAACTCTTCCGCCGCGACGTGCTCCGGAAGATCACGATCGAGGAGAACCGCTTCGGCTTCGAGCCGGAGATCACGGCCAAGGTGGCCGCGCTCGAGGGCTGCCGCATCTTCGAGGTCGGCATCAGCTACTACGGCCGCACCTACGCCGAGGGGAAGAAGATCGGATGGCGCGACGGCTTCCGCGCCATCTACGCGATCGTGAAATACAACCTCTTCCGCTGAGGCCGTGCATTCCCCGGGACCCAACGCCACGTCGTCCCGGCTCTGGGTGGTCCTCGCGCTGGCCGCGGCGGGACTCTGGCTGTGGATTTCGTGGTGCCGCCTGCCGGCCTCGAGTTGGAACGACCTGCGGCTGGCCGCCGTCTTCATGGCCGCGCACGGCGAGCCGGTGTATTCGCTGCCGGGCGAAGGCGTGCTCAACACCTGGCTCTACGGCCCCGCGCCGCTGTGGCTCTGGAGCCCGGCGCTCCTCGCGTCCGACGCCGCGTCCGCGCTGATGGTCGCGGGCGGCGTCAACCTCGCCTTCCACCTCCTCGCCCTCGGCGCCGTGTGCCTCCTCTGGCCGGTGGCGGGGGCGACGCGCGGCGACCGCCTGCTCGCGCTCGCGCTCACCTGTCTGCTCTGGCCGGAGCCGGCGTTCCGTTTCCTCCAAAGCGACAACCTGGTCGTCTCCGCCGGCCTGATCGCGACCCTGTTGCTCGTCCATCCGCGCACCCGCGCCACCGCCGCCGGCCGGTGGGGCGCGGCGCTGGCCACCGCGCTGGCGGTGGCGAGCAAACAAACGGCCGTCGGCCTCGTCGCCGGGCAGATCGTCTGGCTGTGGCTCGCGCGGGACGGCCGCAGCGCCGTCGGCCATGTCGTGCGCACGGCCGCCTGCGGCGCGGCGCTCGCGGCGCTCGCCGTGGCGCAATTCGGCGCGCGCGAACTCTGGTTCGGGCTCGTCACCGTGCCGGGCCGGCTGCCGTGGGCCGACGATGTGGCGCAGCGCGCGCGCGACATCGTGCCGTGGGTGCTGTTGCTCTGGGGCCTGCCCGCCCTCGTGCTCGCCGCGACGCGCCGGCGCTGGCGCGCAGATTCGCCCGCGCTGTGGCTGCCGGTCGCGTGCTGGCTGTCGACCCTGCCGCTGGCGGTCGCGGGCCTGTTCACCACCGGCGGCAGCATCAACCACCTGCACGGCTACGCGCTGCTGACGCCGCCGGCGCTGGTCGTCCTGCTCGCGCTCGCGCGGCAGGCCACGCCGCGCGCCGCGCCCCTCGCCGCGGTGCTGACGGTCGGACTGGTGTTGGGCAAGATCGCGATCACCGACCACGTGCCGCTGCGGCCGGCGACGGAGCGCGTGCGCGCCGCCGACACGCTGCTCCGCGCGGCGCCGGGCGAGCTGTGGCTGCCGTGGTCGCCGCTCGTGACCTGGTTCGCCGAGCGCCGCTTCGATCATACGGAGGACGGTCTCTACGTGCGCTTCATCACCGGTCATCCGGTGTCGCTCGCGCACGCCCGCGCGCACCTGCCGCCGCGCTGCCGCGCGATGGCGCTGCCTCCCGGCGCCGACTGGGGCGTGGCGATCAAGCTGGCCGGGGATCCGTCAACGGAGCGTGAAATCGGCGGCTGGCGCATCGTGCGCTGGGCGCCGCCGCCGCCGGCCCGATAATCGCTCTTCCGCTCCCGGCCCCCTTCCCTCATACACAACCCCGCTTGAGCCGCCCGCCCCACATCGCGATCGTCACCCCCGCCTTCAATGAGACGGCCGTCCTGCCGCAGCTCTTCGCCCGGCTGACCGCACTGTTCGACGCGCACCCCGACGTGGCGTGGCACGCCATCCTGATCGACGACGGCAGCCGCGACCAGACCGCGGCGCTGATCGAGGCGCAGTGCGCCCGCGACCCGCGGTTCAAGTTCGTCGCCCTTTCGCGCAATTTCGGTTTCCAGAACGCCCTCGCCGCCGGCCTCGCGCAGTGCGGCGGCATGGACGCGGTGGTGACGATGGACGCCGACCTGCAGGACCCGCCCGAGCTCATCCCGGAGATGGTGGCGGCGTGGCGCGGCGGCGCGGAAGTCGTGCTCGCCGTGCGCCGCTCGCGGCAGGAGGGCGGGTTGCGCCGGATGGGCTTCGATCTGTTTCACCGGATCTTCGGCTCGCTGGTGGACATCCGGGTCGACCGCAACACGGGCACCTTCGGCCTGCTCGGGCGCGACGCGCTGGCGGCCTTCAACCAGCTGCCCGAGGTCCACCGCTTCTTTCCCGGTTTGCGCTCGTGGGTCGGCTTTCCGCGGGCGGAGGTGCATTACGACCGGCTGGAGCGCGCGGCCGGCGCGCCGGCGCAGAGCTTCCGCCGTCTCGTGCGCTATGCGCTCGACGGCATCTTCAGTTTCTCGCACCTGCCGCTGCGCCTGCTGACCTACGCCGGCCTGTGCATCGCCGGGATCGGCTTCGCCGTCGGCCTGTTCTTCGTCGTGCGCCGCCTGCTCGGCATCGAGATCGCGCAGACGGGCTTCACCACGCTGGTGACGCTGGTGCTCTTCCTCGGCGGCGTGCAGCTCATCGGCATCGGCGTGCTCGGCGAATACCTCGGCCGCATCTACGACGAGGTGAAGCGGCGCCCGAACTACGTCATCAAGCGGCGTGTCGGCTTCGACTAAGCAACTTCTGCGCGGCGGGCTGGGCCTCGCGGCGCTGGCGGCGCTGGCGTGCTGCGGCTACTGGCTGCATTTCACGCAATACATGGCCTACGACGACGAGGGCTACGTGCTCTGGTCGTATCGGAATTACTTCGCGCACGGCGCGCTCTACACCGAGGTCTTCAGCCAATACGGCCCGTTCCCCTACGCGCTGTATCACCTCGGCGTCACGCTGACCGGCGGAACGATGGACAGCCTGACGGTGCGCTGGCTCAACCTCGCCTACTGGCTGGTCTGCGCGGGCGGCGCGGGGCTCTTCGTGCGGCGGCAGACGGGGAGCACCGGCCTCGGGGCGGCGGCGGCGACGCTGACGTTCCTGAGCCTGATTGTGATGATCAGCGAACCCGGCCACCCGGGCGGCCTGCTCGCGGCGATCACGGCCGCGGGGACGCTGGTCGCCGCCGGCGCGATCGAGGCGGGGCGGCCGCGGCGCTTCGCGGTGGCGGCGGCGCTGACCGGCGCGGCGCTGCTGCTGAGCAAGATCAACGTCGGCGTGTTCTTCCTCATCGCCGCCGGCTCGTGGCTGGCGCTGCACACCCGCGCCGGACCGGCGCAGCGCGCGCTGCTGTGGCTGGTGGCACTGGGCAGCGCGGCGGCCCCGCTCGCGTTGATGCGCACGCTGCAGCACGAGCAGTGGGTGATGATCTTCGCGTTCGTCGTCGCCGCCGGGGCGCTGGGGTTGCTGCTCCTGATCGAGCCCGCGCGGCGGGCGGAGGCGGGCCGCGGCGACTGGCTGGCCGGCGGGGCGGCGGCGGCGGTGCTGGCCGCGCTGGTCGTCGGCGCGGTGTGGGCGCGCGGCACGCCGCCGGACGCGCTGTGGCAGGCGGTCGTCGTCGAGCCGTTGCGGCATCCGCTCGTCTACGTGCATCCGCTCACCTGGCCGGTGGCCGCGCCGTGGCTGGCGGCGGCCGGCCTCGCCGCGGCCCTGGCGCACCGGGCCGGCCGGATGCCGGCCGGGGCCTGGGGCCTCCCGCTCGCGGGGCTGCGACTCGCGGCGCTGGCTTGGCTCGGGTGGTCGGCGTTCGACGCGATCGATTTTTCGCTCACGGCCTTCGGCCTGAAATACGGGGCGCCGCTCATCTGGCTGATGGCCGTGCCGCTGCAGTCGGGTCCGGCGACGCCGGCGCAACGGGCGCGCCTCTGGGTGGCGTGGGTCGCAATCTGGCAGCTGCTGCAGGCCTATCCGGTCGCCGGCAGCCAGACGGCATGGGGCGGTTTCCTGTGGTTTCCGGTCGCCCTCGCCGGCGGCTGGGAGGCCGTGGCGCACCTCGCCGCGGCCAGCCCGCGACTCGCGCCAATGGTGCGGGCCGCGGCGGCGCTCGCGCTCGCGGTCGGGTGCAGCGTGGGCTTCGGCCGGGCCTGGGCGGCGAGTTACGAGCGGCACGCGTCCAGCGAGCCGCTCGGCCTGCCGGGCGCGGAGCGGCTCCGCCTGACCGACGACTACACGCTCAATCTCCGCCTCCTCACGCACAACGCCGTCACGCACGGCGACACGGTGTTCAGTTATCCGGGCATGTTCAGCTTCAACGTGTGGTCTGGCCGCCCCTCGCCCACGCTCGCCAACGTCACGCACTGGTTCTCCCTCCTCGACGAGCGCCAGCAGCAGGCGATCATCGACCGGCTCGAGGCCGACCCGCGCGCCGTGGTCATCGTGCAGAGTTACCTGATCAACTTCCTCGTCATCCGCGACCTCGCGCCGCGCGGCCCGTTGCACGACTACCTGCTGAAAAATTTCGCGGCGGCCTTCCGGCTCGACACCTACGAATTCTGGGTGCGGCGCGGGCGGACAATCGCGGCCGACGGGACGGCGCGCTTCGTCCGCGATGCGACCGGCGTGCGGCTGGAGATCATCCCCGCCAACGCCGCGGAAGTCGGGCGCATCGAGCTGCAACTGCTCTTCGGCGGCGGCCCGCCGCTGGCGCGCTTCACCGTCTCGCCGCAGCGCCCGTGGATCGCGCTGCCGCTGGCGCCGGACGGCACGGCGCGCGCCGAGGCCTGGACCGCCACGACGCCGGTGTCCACGGGCGGGCACCTGCGCCTGAGCGTGCCGCTGCCGACGCCGCTGCCGGTGCTGCCGCGCTCGGACTACCTGCGCGTCGTGCTCTACGACCGCAGCGGTCGCGCGGTCGAGACGCTCCGTTTCGCACACTGATCAGCCGCGGCGGCGCGCGACGAGCACGAGGCTGACGCCGAAGGGGAACGGCACGCGCCAGAAAGCCGGGGCGACGAAGAGCGCGCGGAGCACGCGGTTGGCGAAGTCGCCGGGGACCTGGTCCTCGGCGCGCGCGGCGCCGGCCGGCGCGGGGAACCACTTGCGCCAGCGTCGCAGCAGCCACACGGCGGGATAGGCGACGACATTGGTGTAGTTGAGATAAACCAGCTCCCACTGCTCCGGCGGAAAGAGCGCGCGCAGCTGCGGCCGCGAGTAGCGGCGGTAGTGGTGCAGCACCTCGTCCCAATCGCTCCACAGCGCCATGCTCGCGGGCACGGTGACGACGGCGAGTCCGCCGGGCTTGAGCAGCCGGTGGAAGCCGCGCACGACCGCCGCGTCGTCCGGCACGTGCTCGAGCACGTCGAGCGCGGTGACGTATTCCAGCGAGGCGTCGGGCAGCGGCACGCGGTCGCCGGCGAGGCTGAGGATCTGCCCGGGCCGGAACTTCGTGCGCAGGAGGCGCAGCGCCTCCTCATGGTCGTCGAGCACGAGCACGCGGCAGTGTGCCTCCATTTCCTGCGCGAAGATGCCCGTGCCCGCGCCGCAATCGAGCAGCGTGTCCGTCGCCGACGGCGGCCGCGCGCGCTGGATCCAGCCGCGCACGATGGCGCGCTTGCCGGCGTAATACCAGTGCGTGCCCTCGACGCGGGCGAGGTTGTCGTATTCGGAGGCGTTCACCGGCGGACAGGTTGACGAATCCCCGCCCCGCTCCAAGCTCCGAGAAGCGATGTCGCCCCGCCTTTACCGTGTTTTTGCCGCGCTGCTGCTCGCGGCGTTCGCGTGGCTGGCGCTGGGGCAGACGGCGCGCGTCGGGCTGACCTTCGACGAGCCGGCGCACCTCGCCGCGGGGCGCGCCTACAACGCGACGGGCGATTTCCGGCTGCACGCGGAGAACGGGCTTTTTCCGCAACGCTGGGCCGCGCTCGCCGCGGCGGGGACGGACGCGCCGGCGCCGGAATTTTCCGGCGCGGCCTGGGAAAGCGGCGACGTCTGGGGCGTGGCGCGCGCGTGGCTGTTCGCGCCCGGCCAGGACACCCGCGCGATCGTCCGGCCGGCGCGGGCGCTGATCGCGGTGCTGGCGCTGGCGCTGCTCGCCGTCGTGTGGCGCTGGGCGGCCGCGCTCTGGGGTGAGCGCGCGGGCCTGCTGGCGCTGGCGCTGGCGGCGGCCTGTCCGCATCTGCTCGCGCACGGTGCGCTCGTCACGTCCGACCTCGCCGCGGCGCTCGGCTTCGCGCTGGCGTTGCTGACGTGGTGGCGCCTGCTGCACCGCGTGACGCCGGGCCGGGTGCTGGCGGCGGGCGCGGCGGCGGCCTTCCTCGCGCTGGCGAAATTCTCCGCCGTGCTCTTCGCGCCGGTGGCGCTCGGGTTGCTGGCGGTGCGCCTGTGGCACCGCGGCGACCTGCGGGTCGGCGCGGGCGGCGCGCGGCGCCGCGTGCGCGGGCCGGAGCGCGCCGCGTGGCTCGGCGGCGCGGGGATCGCCGTGGCGCTGCTCGCCTGGGGCGGCGTGTGGGCCGGCTACGGGTTCCGCTACGCGGCGGCGCCGGACGGGAGCGAGGGACGTTTTGCGCAGAGTTGGGACGAGGTGCTGCTGACGACACCGCGCGCAGGCGGCTCGGTGATGGCGGACGGCTCGCGACCGGAGGTGGTCGAGCTGCGCGCGGGCATCGTGCAGCGCTTCGCCGCGTTCGCGCGCGAGCACCGGCTGCTGCCGGAGGCGTGGCTCTACGGGCTGGCCTTCACGGATCGATTCTCGCGGCACCGGCTGGCGTATTTCGCCGGCGAACATCGCGAGCGCGGCTGGGTGGAGTTCTTTCCCGCGGCACTCGTTCTCAAGACAACGCTGCCGGCGCTGGCGCTCGGCGCGCTGGGAGTGCTCGCGCTCGCGCGGCGCCGGCCGGGGCGCCGCACGCTGCACCGGATGGCGCCGCTGCTGGTGTTCGCGCTGGTCTACCTCGGCTTCTCGCTGACGAGCAGCCTCAACATCGGGCACCGCCACCTGCTGCCGCTCTACCCGCTCGGCTACATCGTCGCCGGCGCGGCGCTGCTGCTGCCGCGCGGGCGGCTGGCGCTGGCGGCCGTGCTCGCGCTCGCGGCGTGGCACGCGGGCGAGGCGCTGCGCGTGCGGCCGCATTTCCTCACCTACTTCAACCAACTGGCCGGCGGGCCGGCGGGCGGGCACCGGTTCTTCGTCGACAGCTCGCTGGACTGGGGCCAGGGGCTGCCGGATCTGAAGACGTGGCTCGACGGGCACGCCGGCGCGGAGCCGGTCTACCTTGCGTATTTCGGCTCGGATGACCCGCGGCACGCCGGGATTCGCGCCACGCGGATCGGCGACGCCTACTTCGATTCCGCGGCCGACCGGCTCGTGCTGCCGGCGCTGACGCCGGGAATCTACGCCGTCAGCGCCACGATGCTGCAGCGGGTCTACACGGAGGTGCGCGGTCCGTGGACGGAGGCGTTCGAGCGCGAATACCAGCGGCTCGCGCGCTGGCAGGCGGAGCAGACCGGGCGACCGGCGGAGGAGCGGCGCGATGCCGCCGGGCGCGCGATTGACGCGGCCGGTTACGTCGCCGAGCTGCACCGGCTGGAACAGTTGCGCTTCGGCCGGCTGTGCCGTCACCTCGCCGCGCGCCCGCCCGATGCGGTCGTGGCGAACGTGTTTTTCGTCCACCGCCTGACGGCGGAGGACCTGCGGCGGGCGCTGGTCGATCCGGTGCCGGTGCGCTAGCCGGCGGATTCGCGGCGCAGCAGCGCGGGCCCGATGCGCGCGGCCCAACCGGCAAGCAGAAGCGCGGCGGCGAGGCTCACGACCAGCATGAGCGCCTGTTGCACCCCGGTCAGGGCGACGAGCACGTGGAGCAGCGTCGTGCGCGTGGCGTCGGCGTCGACCGCGGTCGCACACCAATCCAGCGGCGCGATGAACCAGAAGCCCGCCAAAGCGAGACCGGCCAGGTGCCAGGCCGCGCGCGGCGCTTCCGGGCGCAGCAGGACCGGGAACACGAGCAGGAGCAGCATGGCGCGGTAGGGGAAGTTGGTGGTCCACGCGTAGCAGAGCAGCCAGCCCGCCGCCCCGGCGACGGCCGCGGCCGCCAGCGTGCCGCGCTCGGGCAGCGTGGCGAACAGCGCGGCGCGGGAGCGGTGGAGCCAGAGCAGCCCCGCCGCGAGGGCCGGCAATGCGCCGGCCAGCAGCCACGGACGCTCGGCGGGCAGGTGGTGCCACACGAATCCGGCCAGCCGGATCCCGTAGGCGAAGATCGTCGCCGGTTCCGGGGCGAGCGCCAGCACGCGCGCGATGTCGGCGCGCTGCGCCAGCCAGACGGCGCCGAAGCCGAGCGCGCCGGCGAGCGCCCAGCCCCCGGCGCGGCGCGGGGAATCGCGGTGGGCGGCCAGCGCGACGAGGCAGACGAGCGGGTAGAATTTCAGCGCGGCGGCGCCGACGAGGGCCAGCGTCGCGCCGGCGAAGCCCAGCCGGCCTCCGCGGCCGAGCAGGACGGCGGCGGCGGCGGCGAGGAGGAAGATGACGAGGTCGTTGTTGCCGCGTTCCAGCCCGAGGATGAAGGGCGGCGAGAGCAGCGCCGCCACGGTGAGGAACGTGGCGCGGGGCGAGCGCGGCGCGCACAGCGCGACGGCGGCGCCGACGAAGGCGAGCGCGAGCATCGTGCCGAGCCACCACCCGTCGGCGCGCGTCAGCCCGAGCTCGCCGGTCAGCAGCCACGCGGGGCCGTAGACGTGCGGGCGGTTGAAGGGGTCGAGGGGATTGCCGCGATAGACATCGACCCCGAGCTGCGCGGCCTCGCCCGCGGCCAGCACGGCGATGAGGTCGGCGAACAGCGGCTGCAGCTCACGGAGCCCGAGCAGGCGGAACGCCGCCGGGTGGTTCAACAGCGCGGCGCAGGCGCCGAGGGTGACGGCGGCGGCGAGCAGGGCCCAGCGCCAGCGTTGCCACCACGCCTGCATCAGCGCGGGCCGGCGCGGTCATCGCCGCGCAACGGGAAGCACCGCAGGTTCCAGATGCCGAACCACGTCATCCGGAAGAGGAGCGCGCCGTGGCGGAAACGGGAGATGTTGGTCTCGCCGTAGGTGCGGTCCTTGTAGCGCACGGGCACGTCGCGGATGCGGAGGTTGAGAAGGGCGGAGCCGAAGAGGAGGTTGAAGTCGCCGAAGGGATCGAAGTCGCCGAAGCGCTCGATGCGGCGGAGCACGCGTTCGTAGTCGGAGCGCAGGAGCATCTTCGTGCCGCACAGGCTGTCCTTCACCGGCTGGCCGAGGACGAAGGAGAGCGCGAGGGCGAAGAACTTGTTGCCGAGAAAATTCAGGAAGCGCATGGCGCGCTCCTCCATCGGGTAGACGAGGCGGCTGCCGTTCGCGAACTCGGCGGTGCCGCCGGCGATGGCGGCGTAGAATTTCGGCAGGTCCTCGGGCGGCGCGGTGAGGTCGGCGTCCTGGATGACGAGCACCTCGCCTTGGGCGACGGCGAAGCCGGCGTGCACGGCGTCCCACTTGCCCTTGCCGGGCTGGCGCAGGGCGCGGACGAGGTGCGGGCCGGTGTAGGCGGCGACCTCGCGCTGGATGACGGCCCAGGTGTCGTCCTTGCTGTGGCCCTCGACGAAGATGATCTCGGTGCGGCGGCCGAGGACGGGGATGCGCTCGAGGGCGGCGCGGATGTTGCCCGCCTCGTTGCGCGCGGGGACGATGACCGAGCACGACACCGGCGCCCGCAGCTCCGGCGCGCGGCGCGGGCGGGCGGTGAGGGCGACCGTGATGCCGAGATGCCGCACGAGCGGCAGGCGCACGGCGAGGCGGTTGCACAGGCCGGAGAGCAGCGGGACGTTCACCGGCAGGAGCTGCTGGCGCTCGAAGCGCACGACTTCCCAGCCGGTGAGTTCGAGGAGATTGATCAGGTCGTGGTGCGAGAGCCAGGCGCTCGGCGGCTGCGGCATGACGGCGCCGAGCCGCGTCGCCCACTGCAGCGGTCCGCGCCAGAGCGTGTTGAGCGAGGTCAGGTGGAGGCGGGTGCGGGCGTGTGCCGCCCGGTGCAGCTGCTCGAGGACCTGCTGGATGTCGGGCAGGTAGCCGGTGAGGTAATCGAGCACGAGGTGGTCGAAGGTCTCGTCGAAGCGCGTGTCGGCCACGTCGGCCACGCGGAACTCGAGGCCGGCCTGCGCGCCGTGCCGGGCGCGGGCTTTCGCGATCATGCGCGGGCTGAAATCGAGGCCGAGGCCGCGCGCCGGGCGCAGCGCGGCGAGCAGGTCGCCGGCGCCGCAGCCGAGCTCGAGCACGCTTTCGCCGGCGGGGATCTGGTGCTGGAAGTGCGCGCGGAGCTGCGCGTGGAAGCCGCGTTGCATGCGCCGGGCGGCGGCATCGTGGTCGGCCACCCAGTCGAAATGGGCCCGGAGGTCGGTGAGGGGGGCGGCGCTCATGGCGGCGGAGCATTCACGGCGGCGGCGGCGACGGCGTCCAACCGAATCTCCTTCACGCGGCTGATGCGCGCGAGGCGCAGGCCGAAGCGGCGTTCGGTCACGGGCTCGAGCACGAAGTGGTCCGGCAGCCGGTCGGCGGGGTCGAGCTGGTAGCCGCCGTCGGCGCCGACGGGGCGGAGCGTCTGGAGGACGAGGATTTCCTGGAACGTGTGGTGATCGAGGTGGAACTTGACGCCCTCGGCGCGCCAGCGGGCGCGGCCGGTGGCGATGGCGGGCTGTTCGCGTCCGAGCCAGAAGAGCGGGGACTTGTTGCTCACGATGAGCCGGTTGGCCGGCGGCAGCGCGGCGATCGTCTCGGCCTCCCACGCGATCTCGCGCATGAGGAGATTCTGTTCCCAGTGGTGGGCGTTGGAGCGCAGGCCCGTCGTGTGGTAGGAAAGCAGCGCGCCGCCGGCGACGAGGAGCGCGGCGCGGTCGCGCCAGCGGGCCGGCGTCTGCGCGGCAACCCAGCCGAGCGCGAGGGCGAGCGCGGTGCAGAACGGCAGGCTGAGCCGCGAGACGATCGGGTCGTCGAGCGCGCCCCAGTAGTAGAACATCAGGAGCCCGAGGTTGGCCGTGACGGCGGCGGCGAACGTGACCGCGGCGACATCCGCCGCCGCCGCCGCGCGCCAGCCGGGCGCGGCGCGGAGGGCGCGCCACGCGACCCAGGCGAGGGCCGGCAGGCCGGCGACGCCGAGCCACCACGAGTTCATGATCACGCCGGAGAAATCGAAGAAGAACGCCGCGGCGCGCTCGAGGTTGGCGGCGAGGAACTCGAGCCCGAAGCGGCTCTCCGCCCCGTCGCGCAACTCCCAGAGCAACGGCGTGCCGGAGAGGTAGGTGTTGTGCAGCGCGTAGGGGATGAGCAGCGCGGGCGCGAACACGGCGGCGGCGGGCAGGACGATGCGCCCGGCGCGGCGCCAGCCCTCGAGGATGACGAGCGCGGCGGGCGCGACGTAGAGGCTGGATTCGTAGCGCGTCTGCGCGAGCAGCACCGTCGCGAGCACGAGCGCGGCGAGGCGCGGCTCGTCCGGCGCCTCGAGGTAGAAGACGGCCAGCAGGGCGACGAGCAGCAGCAGGGCGAGGTTGAGCATCTCCATGCCGGCGCCGGTGGCGTTGTGGGCGAGCAGGGAGAAGGCGCCGAGCGCCACGACGGCGGCCCAGGCGGCGCGCGGCGGCATCAGGCGGCGGGCGAGCGCCGCCGCGAGCACGAGGATGACGGGGAAGAGCGCGGTGTTGAGCGCGAAGGCGTTGGCCTCGCGGTAGCCGGTGAGGTCGTGCAGGAGCGAGACGAGGAAGGCGAAGAAGAACGGCCGCTTGTCGAGGTAGGCGCCGAACGCCGTGAAGGCCCCCTCGACCTCGTAGCCGCGCACGGTGGTGCCGACCTCGCGCAGTTGGTGGAGGTTGAGCGCGGTGTTCTGGAGGACGAACTCGTCGTAGAGCACCTTGTAGCCGTAGGGCACGGTGAGCACGGCGAGGAGCGTGAGCGCGGCGACGGTCGCCCCGAGGCCGAGCGCCTCGCGGCGCCCGAGCGGCGGCCCCTGCCGCCACCAGGCCGGCGCCACCCGCACGAGCGCCACGACCGCCCACGCGAAGGTGAAGGCGATCGTGTAGTAGCCGCCGTGCTGCACGAGCGCGCGCGCCTCGCCGACGTCGTGCGCAATGAACCCGAAATACACCGAGACGACCGCCAGCACGCCGAAGAGGACGAGCCGGAGCGGAAAGCGCGGCGCGGGCCGGGCGGGGTTCACGGGAGCTGCTTCATCCATCGCTCGAGGTAGGCGGCCTTGGCGCGGTCGAACTCCTCCTTCGTCAGCGCCGGGCCCTCGACGGGGCGCGCCGGGCCCTGCCGGGCGACGGCGCCGTCATCGGTGCGGATGGCCGTGATGCGGCTGATGCGCGCGAGGTGGAGCGTGGCGATGCGCTTCTCGACGACGGTCTCGAGCTCGAAGCCCGGCCCGATGTCGTCGCCCGGATCGAGCGTCAGCGCCCCGGTGTCTTGGTCGACCGTGAAGCGCTGGAAGACATACATGGCCGTGAACGTGTGGTTCCGCAGGTGGTAGGCGAGGCCCTCGCGCCGTTCGGCCGCCTGGGCCACGGCGGTGGCGGCGACGCGGTGCGCGATCCAGAAAACGGAGTCGCGGTCGATGAACAGGTAGTCCTTCTGCGGGTGCTGGCGGAGGAAGTCCTGCCGCCACGCCATCTCGATGCCCGGCATGTATTCCCAGGCGTAGGCCTGGCGGGAGAGCGAGGGCAGGCCCTGCAGCAGCAACGCGGCGACGGCGGCGCCGCAGGCCCAGCGCCACGCGGCGCCGGAGCGGAAGAGGCGCGCGCCGATGACAACGGCGGCCAGGGCCAGGAGCAGGTGCACCGGCAGGCTGAGGCGGCGGATGACGGGGTGGTCGAACTGGCCCCAGAAATACAGCATGAGCAGGGCCCCGATGCCAAAGAGCCCGAGCCCGACCAGGGCCAGCGCCCACTCGCCGGGCGCGGCCGCACGGCCGGCGCGCAGCGTGCGCAGGATCACGAGCCCGAAGAACGGCAGCGCCAGCAGGCCGACGGCGCCGAAGAAGACGGAGTTCGGCTGGTAGCCGGTGAAGTCGAAGAAGAACGCGAGCGCATGGCCGAGGTTGTCCGGCACGTAGGCGAGCGAGAACGGCGCGCCGGCCTCGGGTTTGCTGGCGAGCTCCCAGGCGCCGGCGTTGGACTCGAAGACGCGGTTTTGCAGGACGTAGGGGAAGAGCAGCAGCGGTGTGGCGACGACGGTCCACGGCAGCACGACCCGCCCGGCGCGCGCCCAGCCCCAAAGCGCCAGGCCGGCCACGGGCAGGACGAACAGCACCGACTCGTAGCGTGTGTAGGCGAGGAGCACGGCGCCGAGGGCGAGCGCCGTGAGCGCATCGTCGTCGGGCCGCTCGGCGTAGCGCCACCCGAGCAGGAGCACGGCGGCGATCATCACGAGGTTGAGCAGCTCGAAGCCGCCGCCGGCGGCCTGTTGCGCCAGGAGCGGGAGACCGGCGAACAGCAACACGGCGAAGGCGCCGGCCCAGCGGTTGCCGGCCAGCCGCCAGCCGATGACGTAGACGAGGCCGAGGAAGAGGAAGCCGAGGGCCGTGTTGACCCAGAAGGGATTCGTGCCGCGGTAGCCCGTGGTGTCGTGGACGAGCGAGACGAGGAACGGGAAGAAGAACGGGCGCTTGTCGACGACCTTGTGGGTGAGCTGGAAGGGGCCCTGCACGTCGGTGGCGCGGATCGGGTAGGACACTTCGCGCTCCTGGTGCATCACCATCGAAGTGCCGAGGAGCAGGACTTCGTCGGCGAGGATCTTGAAGCCGTGGCGCTCGTGCGCGAGCCAGAGCCCGCCGCAGGCGGCGACGAGGGCGGCGGCGGCGTAGTCGGCCCGGCCCGGACGCCAGCCGGTCCACGCCGTGCGACCGAGCCGCCACAGGGCGCGGACGAAGAGGGCGAAAGCGAGCAGGACGACCCAGTAGCCGCCCTGCGCGACGAGTTGAACGGCGGTCTCCGCCGGCAAAAGCCAGCGGCCGATCACGAGCGCCAGGAGCCCGGCCGAGGCCGTCACCCACACCCGCCGGTCGCGCAGGATGAGCTGAATCAGGGGCATGAAAAAGCCGTCCACGGAAGTGGACGGCTTGGCAAGCTAGGAGACTTAAAACAACCGTTTAGTTGCTGTAGGTGATCGTGCGGGAGCCCGCGACGCCCGTGGCGGTGACGGCCGAGCCCTGCTGGATGTTCGAGTAGGTCTCGCCGGCGACCGGGGCGACGTTCTTGATGTATTGCGAGCTGTTCGTGCCGACGAGGTCGGCCGAGTTGACGGAGCTGACGCCCTGCTCAAGGAAGTATTGGTCGGCGGCGGCCGAGAGCTGGCGGAGGTTGTTCGTCACGGCCTTGTCCTGGGACGAGGCGCGGACCTTCTGGAACGCCGGGATCGCCATGGCGGCCAGGAGGCCGATGATGACGACGACGATCATGATTTCGACGAGGGTGAAGCCCTTGGTGGTGCGATGATTCATAATTATGGGAGGTAGTATCGGAGGTGATGATGAACTGCCCGGGGTGGGCGCAAAAGACACAAGCCGTTGCCGCAGAGGCGTTCAAGATTCAATTTGCCGGGTCGATTGTAACGGAGAATCCGGGCGGACGGCCCTGCGGCACGTCGGCGCGGGGCGCATCGGCCATCCGTGGGGCAGAAAAAAACCGCCCGCGGGTCGCGCGGGCGGTCGAAAGGTCGAACGGAGCCGTTGGCTCAGTTGCTGTAGGTGATCGTGCGGGAGCCCGCGACGCCCGTGGCGGTGACGGCCGAGCCCTGCTGGATGTTCGAGTAGGTCTCGCCGGCGACCGGGGCGACGTTCTTGATGTATTGCGAGCTGTTCGTGCCGACGAGGTCGGCCGAGTTGACGGAGCTGACGCCCTGCTCAAGGAAGTATTGGTCGGCGGCGGCCGAGAGCTGGCGGAGGTTGTTCGTCACGGCCTTGTCCTGGGACGAGGCGCGGACCTTCTGGAACGCCGGGATCGCCATGGCGGCCAGGAGGCCGATGATGACGACGACGATCATGATTTCGACGAGGGTGAAGCCCTTGGTGGTGCGATTCTGGTTATTCATGGGTATCGATGGTTATTATTAACTGCCCTAACGGGCACCCGCACTCAAGCTGCTGGGGGCGGCACCCTCAAGGTCAAAGGTGCAAATGGATTGTAAAGATACCCGCGCCGGACAGGCCCGCGGCGGGGTCAGAGCAGCTGGCTGAGCGGCACTTCCTGGGCGTCGCGCCACAGCAAGTCGAGCTGGTAGCGGTTGCGGTTATCCTGCGTAAATAGATGCACCATAACATCAAAGGCGTCGACGACCACCCAGCCGCTGCCCTTGGTGGTGTCCATGCCGAGGATCTTGGTGCCTTCGGCGTCGATCACTTTCTCCAACTCGACGCGGAGCGCGCGGAGGTGGGGATCGGAGGTGGCGGTGCCGAGGACGAGATAGTCGGTGATGCTGGAAAGGTCGGCGACGCGGAGGATCTGGATGTTCTCGGTCTTCTTGGCGTCGAGCGCGCGGACGATGAGGGCGAGCACGCGCGGGTGGGCAATATGCGCCGGGGCCGCGGCGGGGGCGGCGGCCGCGGGCTTGGCTTTCGCAGGGCGCGGGCGGGCCGGAGCCGCCTTGGCGGGCTTGGCGGACTTGCGGGTCGCGGCGGTTTTCTTGGCGGGGGCCTTCTTCTTCGGGCGGGCTTTCATGCGGGTGCGTCAGCGATAAAGACGGTGCTGGTCGATGTAGGCGATTACCTTTTGCGGGCAGAAGTAGTGGAGCGACAATCCCCGGTGCACACGCGCGCGCAGCTCGCTGGAACTGATTTCGATCAAGTGGCCGTCGCAGCGATGCAGGCGCAGGCCGGGGATCTCGACGTGCGGCTTGGTGGGGTGTTTCGGACGCTCGAGGAAGATGAACTCGATCAAACCGGCCAGCTCCTCGATCGCCTTCCACTTGTGGAGGAGGGGCAGTTGGTCGCCGCCGATGATCCAGTAGAGCTGGTCGTGGGGGAAGAGGGCCTTGAAGTGCCGCACCGAGTCGATCGTGTAGGAAATGCCACCCTTGCGGAGCTCGTAGTCGGAGATCTCGAGGCGCTTGTCCCATTCGATGGCCGCACGGAGCATGGTCAGGCGGTCGTCGGCGGTGGACTGGACGTCGTTCGGCTTCAACGGTGCCTGGGCCGCCGGCACGAGCAGGAGACGGTCGAGGTGGAATTGCTCCAACACGTCCTGGGCGGCGATCAGGTGGCCGAAATGCACGGGGTCGAAGCTGCCACCGAGAAAACCGATTTTCATGCGCGGGAGGACACGTCTGCCCGCCGCCTCCGGTCGGGGCAAGGCCATTCCCCTTCGGCGCGCCCGGGCGACGGAGAGAGGCCCCGATCAGCCGGGCCCGTCGGCCCCGCTCTCGGTGCCGACCAGCACGACCAGGCAGGCGAGGATAATCAGCGCGGCAAGCAAGGTCATCAGTCAGGTCGACGAACCAGACCGCGGAAAACCGCCGGCGTTGCAGAAAAAATTACCGCGCCCGCCGGCCCCGTCGTTGTCGCCGCATCACGGCGCGCCGCGTCGGCAGCGGAATGCCCGGGGTGGGGCTCGAACCCACACTTCCTTGCGGAAAGGGGATTTTAAGTCCCCTGCGTCTACCATTCCGCCACCCGGGCGCGTGTGCCTCTCGTGTGACAAACCCCCGCGGCACCGGCGAGCACGTTCTGGGTGCCGCCGGAGCCGCTCGACCGCACCGGCGGCCGGACAACCGACGCGGCAACTTGCGCACGATCCGCCGACCGCCCGGCCGCGCGCTCTGCTACACTCCGCCCGGCTGTGCTGCACGCTGGGATGGCAGGGGATGATAGCCTCTCGGGTTCGAGCCCCGACACGGCCTCCACTTTTTCGCGCCCCGGTCGTGCGGCCGATGCGGCGGGCGGCGGTGTTTAGGCCGCGCGGGATGGCCATGAATTTTCCAACTAATCCGCCCGCGCGCCCCGCCCCACCCTCGACAGCGGCGAAGGCCTTGTCATACGGTCCGACCTCCCCTCGCCCGGCGCCCGCCCGCCGCGCGTCGCCACCGATCCCTTCATGTCCACACCGGGCCAACATTTCCGCTCCGCCCTCGCCGCCGAATCGCCGCTGCTGATCGCCGGCGCGATCAACGCCTACGCCGCCCTTCTCGCCGAGCGCGCCGGCTTCAAGGCCCTCTACCTCTCCGGCGCCGGCGTCGCCAACCACAGCTACGGCTGGCCCGACACCGGCAAGACCGAGCTGGCCGACGTCCTCATCGACGCCCGCCGCATCACGCAGCGCGTCGCCCTCCCGCTCCTCGTCGACATCGACACCGGTTGGGACGACCCCGCGCGCACCGTCCGCGAAATGGCCGCTGCCGGCGTCGCCGCCGTGCACATCGAGGACCAAGTCCCGCTCAAAGTCTGCGGCCACCTCCCGGGCAAACACCTGGTCTCCACCGCTGAGATGGTCGCCCGCGTGAAGGCCGCCGTCTCCGGCAAACCCGACCCGTCCTTCGTCGTCATGGCGCGCACCGACGCCGCCGCCAACGAAGGCCTCGCCGGCGCCATCGCGCGCGCCGAGGCCTACGTCGCCGCCGGGGCCGACATGATCTTCGCCGAGGCGTTGCACACGCTCGACGACTACCGCGCGTTCACCGCGGCGATCAAAGTCCCCGTCCTCGCCAACCTGACCGAGTTCGGCAAGACACCCTACTTCACCGTCGAGCAACTCCGCTCCGTCGGCATCGCCCTCGCGCTCTACCCGCTCGGCGCCTCGCGCATGGCCGCGGCCGCGTCGCTCGATTTCTACACCACGCTCCGCCGCGACGGCACCCAGCAGGCCGTCGTGTCGAAGATGCAGACCCGCGCCGACCTCTACACCACGCTCGGCTACACCCCGCCGAAGGAAACCAAACCGAATTAACCACGGATTGCACGGATCGCACGGATGATGGGAATCCGTGTCATCCGTGAAATCCGTGGTCAAAAACCACTCCCAGATGAGCAACGAATCTCCCGCCCCCGCGCCCGCCCCCAAGGTCAAGAAGTCCGTCGCCCTCTCCGGCGTCGTCGCCGGCAACACCGCCATCTGCACCGTCGGCCACTCGGGCAACGACCTGCATTACCGCGGCTACGACATCGCCGACCTCGCCGCGCATTCCTGCTACGAGGAAGTCGCCTACCTCCTCATCTACGGCGAACTCCCGCTCAGCTCCCAGCTCGCCGGCTACCACCGCAAGCTCCGCAAGTTCCGCGGCCTCCCCGAGCCGCTCCGCAACGTCCTCGAGCAGATCCCCGCCACCGCGCACCCGATGGACGTCCTCCGCACCGGCTGCTCCATGCTCGGCCACCTCGAGCCCGAGGCGCTCCCGCAATCCGGCCCCACGCCCGACAACGTCCCCGGCGCGCAGAACATCGCCGACCGCCTCCTCGCCACCTTCCCGTCGATGCTTCTCTACTGGCACCATTACGCCACCCGGAAGGTCCGCATCAACACCGAGACCGACGCGCCCAACCTCGCCGCGCACTTCCTCACGCTCCTCCACCAGCGCACGCCGTCCGACAGCCACGTCGCCGCGCTCGACCGCTCGCTCATCCTCTACGCCGAGCACGAGTTCAACGCCTCGACCTTCACCAGCCGCGTCATCGCCGGCACCGGCACCGATTTCCACTCCGCCATCACCGGCGCCATCGGCGCTCTCCGCGGCCCCAAGCACGGCGGCGCCAACGAGGTCGCCTACGAGATCCAGCAGCGCTACGCCAACGCCGACGAGGCCGAGGCCGACATCCGCGCCCGCATGGCGCGCAAGGAGATCGTCATCGGCTTCGGCCACCCCGTCTACACCATCGGCGACCCGCGCAACCCGATCATCAAGGAGATCGCCCGCCAGCTCTGCGCCGAGACGGACAACCAGAACCTCTTCGCCATCGCCGAGCGCATCGAGACCCTGATGTGGAACGAAAAGAAGATGTTCCCCAACCTCGATTGGTATAGCGCCGTCGCCTACCACGAGATGGGCGTGCCGACCGCGATGTTCACCCCGCTCTTCGTCATGGCCCGCACCGCCGGCTGGGCCGCGCACGTCATCGAGCAGCGCCTCGACGGCAAGATCATCCGCCCCGGCGCCAACTACATCGGCCCCGACAACCGCCCCTACCAGAACATCGACCTCCGCGGCCGGATGTAAGTTCGCGGACCGCGCCGCGCCCACCACCCACTCTACTCGCTACTCACTACCCGCTACTCGCTCCTTCCAACAACATGGGTTCCCACATCAGCAACGTCCGTCCTGCTCCCGACCAACTCCTCGTCGACCTCGCCGACTACGCGCTCAACGCGCAGATCACGAGCGACGAAGCCTACGACACCGCCCGCTGGTGCCTCGCCGACACGCTCGCCTGCGGCATCATGGCGCTGGCCTACCCGGCCTGCACCAAGCTCCTCGGGCCCGTCGTCCCCGGCACCTCGATCAAGAACGGCGCCCGCGTCCCCGGCACCAGCTACGAACTCGATCCCGTGCAGGGCGCGTTCAACATCGGCGCCATCGTCCGCTGGCTCGACTTCAACGACACCTGGCTCGCCGCCGAGTGGGGCCACCCCTCCGACAACCTCGGCGCCATCCTCGCCGTGGCCGACTGGCTCAGCCGCAACGAAGCGGCCGGAACCCCCGTCGCGGCCTTCCAATCGAAAATCGAAAATCAAAAATCGAAAATGACGGTGAAGGACGTCCTCACCGCCATGATCAAGGCGCACGAAGTCCAAGGCGTCCTCGCGCTGGAAAATTCCTTCAACCGCGTCGGCCTCGACCACGTGCTCCTCGTCCGCATGGCCTCCACCGCCGTCACCGCCGCCATGCTCGGCGGCACGCGCGAGCAGGTCATCAACGCCATCTCGCACGCGTGGGTCGACGGCTCCGCGCTCCGCACCTACCGCCACGCCCCCAACACCGGCTCGCGCAAATCCTGGGCCGCCGGCGACGCCACCAGCCGCGCCGTCCGCCTCGCGATGATCGCGATGACCGGCGAGATGGGCTACCCCTCCGTCCTCACCGCCAAGACCTGGGGCTTCCAAGACGTTTCCTTCAAGGGCAACACCGTGAAGCTCGCCCGCCCGCTCGGCAGCTACGTGATGGAGCACGTCCTCTTCAAGATCTCCTTCCCCGCCGAGTTCCACGCGCAGACCGCCGTCGAGTGCGCCATGAAGCTCCACCCGCTCGTGAAGGACCGCCTCGACCAGATCGAACGCGTCGAGATGACCACCCACGAGTCGGCCATCCGCATCATCGACAAGACCGGCCCGCTGCACAACTTCGCCGACCGCGACCACTGCCTCCAATACATGGCCGCCATCGGCCTCATCTTCGGCGAACTCACCGCCGACCACTACGAGGACAAAGTCGCCGCCGACCCGCGCATCGACGCCCTCCGTGCCAAGATGGTCGTCACCGAGGACAAATCCTACTCGAAGGACTACCTCGACCCCGAGAAGCGCTCCATCGCCAACGCGATCCAAGTCGTCTTCAAGGACGGCACGAAGACCGACCGCGTGGAGATCCACTACCCCATCGGCCACCGCCGCCGCCGCGCCGAGGGCATCCCCGTGCTGCAGCAGAAGGCCCTCGACGCCTTCACCGCCCACTACGGCAAGGACAAGGCCACGCAACTCATGGCCCTCTTCAGCGACCGCGCGAAGCTGGAGTCGATGCCCGTGCACGACTTCGTCTCTGCCTTCGTTAAGTGATGCGAACCACGGTTAGGCCCTGAGCCTGTCGAAGGGGCCGACCGCGCGAAGCTGGAGTCAATGCCCGTGCACGACTTCGTGAGCGCGTTCGTGAAGTAAGGCGCACGTCCAACTCTTCCCTCCCCCAAGGCGCGGCTTTCCAGCCGCGCCTTTGCTTTGGTCACCCTCACGTTAATCCCATTGGTGTGCTCTACCTGCGGTTCAAGACCTCATACGCTTTAGGAGGAGGCAACCACCCCTCTGAAGTAAAATACTCCACTTCGCCTCTTTCAGCATGCACGCGAACAATGCCGTGACTTTGAGTTACAAAAGCCTGCCAACCCGGCTTGGAATGGACTGAGGGAAAGATGATTTTCGCGAGTAAAAGAATAACAACACCTACAATCAGCAGCCTGTCGCGCATTCCATACATTAGCCCCATTTTTTCCCCCGTCTTCTTTAGCTCATCGCTTAATCTATTAATAGATTCCGAGTAGCGGTTAATCCGGTCATCTACTTCATCTGCTGATAGTGCGCTTAAATCGCCTTCTCTTACAACCCCACCTGGCATTTCACGCCGCCTTCGCATCTCATCACGATGATTGGTAAGACCGATTTTTTCGTTCTCAAACCGCAGCAGCATGTGAACTAATTCCGCTCTTTTCAGACCAAAATAGAACGCCGCAAAAAGGCAGCACATCGCACTTAATTCCACGGTTCCTTGGTTCCAACCAAAGTGACTAAATGCGAAATTATGCGCTGTAAAAGCCAGAGCCGCGCCACAAACCGCCACGGCGTAGTAATCAAATGTTTGGAGTGAGCTAATCCATCTGCCGTAAGAATTTTCGTATTCGCTCATGCACATTTGCATAAATCAATTTCAGCAGTCCTTGGAAGCTAGTATTTGATCCCGCAAAAATAACCAATGCGCTGAAAAGTGGACGATCCAAAGGGGTCGTAGCTAGCCTCGAGACTGAATTCCTCAGCCCGCCGCACTTGCTGCCGCTCTCAACCACGGATTTCACGGATAGAAACGGATGACACCGATCCGTCTGATCCGTTTTCATCCGTGTGATCCGTGACCACTGGCACGCCCGCACGCGGCGCGCCCAGCACTCGCGGACGAAGCCAAAGACGCCCGGCCATGGCTCTGGTCTGTCGCGTCGGCTCCACACCGCGCTCGCTGCAGACTCCCAAACCCCGGATGACGGCATCGACCCGTTCGTCAGCCACCGCCGCGGCGAAGTCTGATCCGTGTCATCGGTGCAATCCGTGGTTCATTCTGTCTCGGGCTCGTCCGTCCATACGCTCGACGCTGACGCCGGTTTCTGCATCGTCGCTCCCACGGGCCGCCACTCACCATGCCGCGCGTCCGTCGATCCCCCGCCCTGCCGTCCGCCCCGCTCGATTCGCTCGAGCCCATCAGCCTTCGCCAAGGCTACGGCTGACAGGTCATCCACCTGAGTCTGCCTGTCCGCCGTAGCTTCAGCGTAGGCGGAATCTCGCCCGGCTCTACGGCGTGGAGACCCGCGTCTTCAACCAAGCGATTCGTCGTAACAGGGAGAAATTTCCACCCGACTTCATGTTCGAGTTGACGCTCGTTGAGGCCGAACAACTTAGGCGTTCAAGATCACAATTTGTGACCTTGAAGCGTGGCGGAAATATCAAGCACGCCCCCTTCGCCTTCACCGAGCACGGCGCGCTCATGGCCGCGAATCTCCTGAATTCCTCCCAAGCAGTTCAGATGAGTGTCTTTGTTCGGATCGCTGCCCTGAGGGCACCCGCTCCCTCACCCCTTCACTGCGCTCCGGGGCCACGCCTTGCGGCGTGACCATCTCCGCGCTGCCGCGCTTCGTGTGGTGAGTGCCTTTGTCCGCATGCGCAGCCTGCTCACCGACACGCGCGAGCTCGCCAAGAAACTCGCCGCCCTCGAATCCGAGCTCACTTCTCGCCTCGATACGCACGAGGCAGCCATCACCGAGTTCATGGGCCGTATCATGCAACTGCTCGATCCGCCGCCCGCCCCGCCTCCGCCACCGGACAAGGAACTCGGCTTCCACACTGCGCTGCGGCGGCCGAAACGTTGAGTCTCCCCGCGCCCGCAGCCGCGACCTCGAAGGGCGACTTCCGCAGCGCGCATTCAGTTCACTTGCCAAAGGGCATCACCGTGAACGCCGGCGGTTCGTCCGAGTAATAGCGTTCCTTGAAAAAATATTCCGGAAAGCCCGCAGCCACGACCTCTTCCTTCGTCCTCGCGATGCGCGGGTTGATCGGTATGGGCGCGTTCATCAGGCCGTAGCTGCCGTAGTAGCGCGGGTCACCCCTGGCCATGCCGGGCTCGACGATCACCTGCCGGTAAAGGCGCTGGCGCATCGTTACGCGGGCGAAATGCGGAAACTCCTCCGGGTTCTCCGGCGGACTCATGGTGAAGCCAAACTTGCGCGCGTCCCTTTCCTTGGAAGGCGTCTCGAGCACGAAACTGTAACTCAACTTGCAGACATCGCTGAAGGTCTTGTTCTGCTGATAGAGTTCCCACTTCGGTTTGGCAGAGATGCCAGCCTCGACCTGGATGCAGCGGATCGGGCCCTGATATACTGTGCGCAAGGCCCGCAACGCCCGCGCATAAGCTATCGCCAAGGCCTCATCGAGAGTGGCCGCACCATAGCACCAGCCGGCGCCCTCGTTCGGATAGCCGTAGCCTTCGGGCCACCAATCGTTGAGGCACACCCACGCCGTCCAGCCGAGCATCACGCGGCCACCGGTCTGGTCGCTGCCGCGAATCCATCTCGGATAGGGCCGGCCGCCGCGGGCCGCGCGCGCGCGCTGCGCCTCGTCGAACGCGCGCTGATTCGCGACCAGCCACATGCGCATCGATGAAAACGATTCCGTGCCGGGAATGAATTTGTTATGGTCAACTGCCGCATTCGGTGAAGAGGGCGGTGCGACTTTCTCTTCCATCATGAAATAGACATCCACCGCCTCCATGCCCGCGAGTTGCGGCGGCGGAGAGAGGAGGCGGTTATTCCAGGAGGTGCGGCCCAGTCGCTCGATGTTGGCTCGGGCCTCAGCCTGCGCGCGACTCTTTTCGGCGGCCTCGCGCGCCAGTCTCTGGCGCTCCGCCTCACCCTTCTGCGCCTCGGTCAATGCCGCCAGCACGGATTCCTTTTCGTAGTCCAACGCCTCGCTCGTTTCAATGAGCTGGCGGGCCCGGTTGAGATCGCGGGGGACACCCGCCCCGCGGATGTGCAACTCGGCGAGCTGCAATTTGGCGCGCGGGCTGATCATGTAGTAACCGGCGTCCCCGGCCTTCTGAAACCACTTGGCGGCCGCGGCCTCGTCCTTGGCGACATGCTTTCCTTCGAGGAACAGTTCACCGAGTTCGAACATGCACACGGCGGCATCATACCGGTCGCCCGCTTGCGGTCGCCACTCCGACTTCAGGGTGGAGCCTTGAGTGAAGTATTCGACTGCCTTGCCCGGATCGTATGGCCCACCGGAGCCCTGCAGGTAGGCGCGAGCCAGCGGCGCAAAGGCAGCAGGCCTTCCGGCCATGGCCGCCTTCCAATACCAAGTGAGGGCCTGCGAAATATCCTGTTCCGCATACTCCTCGGCCAGATACATCATGGCGCGGCCGAATCCGGCCTCGGCGGACTTGGTCATCCAGTGGATGTATCTGGCATTCCGATCGGGCGCCTCGGATTTGTGGCGCCAATAATTCGCCAATTCGCACATCGCCTCGGGGTGTCCGCGGTCCGCCGACTTTTGGAGCCAGAAAAATCCCAGCGACTCCGCATCTCCATCAGCCCGCACGATCTCAATGACGGAGTCGGAATAAATCGCCCGCCAATTCCCGTGGAGGTCGTTATAGTAAACCCGAAAAAGATCGAACATGGCCGCACGATCGCCCTTCTCCGCCTTGGCCTTGATTACCTTGAACTGCTCGGGGGTTTCCAGTTTGAGCGGCTCGTATCCGTGCAGGCTTCCGAAAATAACACACAGACACACGACAAGGCGCGCGATCGATCTCATGGGTTGCGTAGTTTTGGCAGGGGTGTGAAGCCCGGGCAACACTCGAGACGCCGGCTGCTGGTGTTGGGGGCAAATGGAGTCGTAGCTTGACTCTTGATTGAATTCCCCAGCCCGCCGCGCCCGCCGCCGGTTCTTCGCCACGGATTTCACGGATTTCACGGATAGAAACGGATGACACCGATCCGTCTGATCCGTTTTCATCCGTGTGATCCGTGACCACGGGCACGCCCGCACGCGGCGAGCCCAGCACTCGCGGACAAAGCCAAAGGCATCCGCCGTCTTCGAGAGCATGATCGCCGCCGGAAAATCCGACCGCCCGGACCGGCACACTGGTGGCTTCGCCCGGGCGAGCAGTTCGCCTGTCCGTTGACGCCTCCCTCGCTCGCGTCGAGCGTGGACGCATGAGTCAGCTCGGTTTCCTCGGCCTCGGCACGATGGGCGAAGTCATGGCGCTGCGCCTCCTCCGCGCCGGCCACGCGTTGCACGTGTGGAACCGCACGGCGACCAAGGCCGAGCCGCTCCGCGCCGCCGGCGCGCTCATCGCCGCCTCGCCCGCCGAGGCCATCGCGGCGTGTCCCGTGATCTTTCTCATGCTCGCCGACGGCGCGGCGACCGACGCCGTGCTCGGACGCGACACGCCGGCCTTCGCCGCCACGGTGCGCGGGAAAACTTTCGTCAACTGCGCGACCGTGTCCCCGGACTACTCACGCGGCCTCGAACGCGACCTCCTCGCCGCCGGCGCGCGCTTCGTCGAGGCGCCGGTCTCCGGGAGCCGCAAGCCCGCCGAGAACGGCACGCTCATCGCGATGCTCGCCGGCGCGCCGGAAAGCGTCGCCGCCGTCGCGCCGCTCTTTGCCCCGCTGGCCCGACAGGCGGTGGACTGCGGCCCCGTGCCCAACGGCATGCTCACGAAACTCGCCACGAACATCCTCCTCGTGAACAGCGTCGCCGCCCTCGCCGAGATGATGCGCTTCGCCGACGCGCACGGCCTCGACCGCGCCAAGGTCGCCGAGGTCGTCTCCAACGGCCAGCTCGGCAGCGACAATGTGCGCATCCGCTCGGCCAAGCTCGCGCAAAACGATTTCGCACCGCACTCCGCCATCCGCAACGTCCTCGACTCGCTCGGCCGCACGGGCGAAGCCGCCGCCACCGTCGGCTGCGCGCTGCCGCTCACGACGCTGACCCTGGATCTCCTGCGCGAAACCATCCGGCTCGGGCACGCCGAGGAGGACATGATCGCCATGCTGCGGGCGATCGAACACGCGAAACGCTGAGCCGGCGCGTCGCCGTCGTTATTCACCCGCCGCGGGTGCCGCGCGCCCGCTCACGCGCTGCTTCCGATAGGTTTCGTAGTCGGGCACGCGGCGCTCGTAGGTCGAGTGCATCAGCGGCGAGGAAATCAGGAAATCCGCCGTCGCGCGGTCGCAGGCCGTCGGCACGTTCCACACCGTGGCCATGCGCAGCAGCGCCTTCACGTCCGGGTCGTGCGGCTGCGCCTCGAGCGGGTCCCAGAAGAAAATCAGGAAATCGATCTTCCCCTCGACGATCATCGCGCCGACCTGCTGGTCGCCGCCGAGCGGTCCGCTGAAGAGCTTGTTCACCGGCCGGCCGAGCACGGGCTCGAGCAGGGTGCCGGTCGTGCCCGTGGCCCAGAGTTCGTGCTCGAGCAACGTGCCGCGATTGAACTTCACCCACTCGAGCAAATTGGCCTTCTGCGCATCGTGCGCGACCAACGCGATGCGCTTCCGCGCCGCCATCGTCTCCGTCTTGTAAACCATGGCGCGCAGTCTCCGCCGGCCGCCCGCCGGGGGCAAACCCGCAGCGCGACAATCGTCGGCCACCCCGACGGTTTGTAACATAATACGTTACAACCCGTCGGGGCCGTCAGATCACGGCGGCGTGCAGGCGATCAAAGGTGCGTTGGGCGCGCTCGCAGGCGTGCGGATAGACGCGCTCGTCGAGACCGGCGCGGCGGAAACTCTCCGCCGTCACGCGCCGATCCGGCTCCTCGCCGGGCAGGCCGTGGTAGCGGTCCTGAGCCGCGGCGGCAGCGGAGTTCTCATGCGGCTGACGGATGATCCGGCCGAGTTCGACCAGCAACCGCGGGGCCGCGGGGAGCTGCTGCGCGAAGTCGCGGAAAAGCACTTCGGGAAATTGGGACCCGATCATGCTCCCACGGCATCAGCACAAATCGCCCTGGATTTGAGCTGTTTCGCCGCCGATCGCACGGCAACCGACGCCCCCGCGAAATGCCCCCTTTTCATTTCACCGCCGCGCAGGCAACTTCACCGCGCTTCCGTTTCCCCGCCCCTCACTTCCGCCCTCCCGTCATGCTTCGTCTCGCCCGCCCGCTCCTTTTCGCCCTCGTCGCCGCACCGCTCTTCGCCGCCGCCGATCTCGAACCGGAAAAACTCCTGCCGCCTGCGCCGCCGTGGCGCGGCACGAGCGAGGCGCTCGCGGTCGACGCCGCGCATCCGTGGGTGACGCCCGCCGAACTCACCGGCCTCACCGATTCGCCCAGCTACGACGACACCATCGCCTGGCTCGAACGCCTCGCCGCCGCGTCGCCGCGCATCGAGCTGCAGCGTTTCGGCACGACCGCGCAGGGGCGCCCGCTCTACGCCGTCCTTGCCGCCAGCCCCGCCGCGCCGACCGGGCTCGCCGCGCTCGCGGCGAACGGCAAGCCCACCGTCCTCGCGCAGGCGGGCATCCACGCCGGCGAGATCGACGGCAAGGACGCCGGCCTGATGTTCCTGCGCGACCTCGCGTTCGGCGACCGCGCGGCGCTGCTCGAGCGCGCGAACTTCGTGCTCGTGCCCGCCTTCAACGCCGATGGCCACGAACGCGTCTCGCCGTTCAACCGCCCCAACCAGCGTGGCCCGAAGCGCATGGGTTGGCGCACCACGGCGCAGAACCTGAACCTCAACCGCGACTACATGAAGGCCGACGCGCCCGAGATGCAGGCCATGCTCGACCTGCTCAACACGCTCGATCCCGCGCTCTACCTCGACCTGCACGTCACCGACGGCATCGATTACCAATACGACATCACCTACGGCTTCCACGGTTGGGACCATGACTTCGCCTGGTCGCCGCGCATCGCCGCGTGGCTGCGCGAGACCTACCGGCCCGCCGTCGACGCCGCGCTCACCGCCGCCGGCCACATCCCCGGTCCGCTCGTCTTCGCCGCCAACAACCGCGACGTCGCGCAAGGCATCGGCCGCGGCCCGGCCGACCCGCGTTTCTCCAACGCCTACGGCGACCTGCGCCGCCTGCCGACGATCCTCGTGGAAAACCACTCGTTGAAACCCTTCCGCCAGCGCGTGCTCGGCACCCACGTGTTGCTCGAAGCCTCGCTCCGCGCCGCGGGCGACCACGCCGCCGCCCTCCGCGCCGCCATCGCCGCCGACCGCGCCGAGCGCACGTCGACCGTCGCGATGAACTTCGACCGCACCGCGCCCGCGGGCACCACGCCGTTCGCCGGCATCGCGCACGAGGAATACGACTCGCCCGTCTCCGGCCGCCGTGAAGTGCGCTGGCTCGGCACGCCGCACAACTACGACGCCATCCCGCTCTCGCTCACGCAACCCGTGCTCACCTTCGCGCGCCCGAAGGCGTATTGGGTGCCCGTGACGCATCCGGCCGTGATCGAGCGCCTGCGCCGTCACGGCATCCGCGTCGAGGAAGTCCTCGCCGAGCGCACGCTCGCGCTCGAGTTCTACCGGCTCGTCGACCCGCGTCCGGCCGCCGCGCCGTTCGAGGGCCGCCACCTGATCAAGGTCGGCGGCGTGCGCCCCGAGACGCGCACCGAGGTCTTCCCCGTCGGCTCCGTCCGCGTGCCGACCGACCAGCCGCTCGGCGACCTCGCGATCGCGCTGCTCGAACCGCAGGGCAACGATTCGTTCTTCGCTTGGGGTTTCTTCCCGGAGATCCTCCAGCGCACGGAATACATGGAAGGCTACGTCGTCGCGCCGCTGGCGGAGAAGATGCTCGCCGCCGATCCGGCGTTGAAGGCCGAATTCGAGGCGAAGCTCGCGGCCGACGAAAAGTTCCGCGCCGACCCCGCCGCGCGCCTGCGCTGGTTCTACGAGCGCAGCCCGTTCTACGACCAGCGCCACCTGCTCTACCCGGTTGGCATCGAGCGCTGAACCGGCCGCCGGCGCCGCCCGGGCCCGCGGCCGAAAAGTCCAAGTCTTCGGCGCATCCGTCCAGCCGTAGCGGTTTGAGAACTGCGGGCGGCGCTGGAATCGATGACAGCATGATTCCAAGCCTGTCATCCGATCGGGAGAAATTAACCGACGCCGGCCTCGCGCTCCTGCGCGTCGGCCTCGGCGCCATGTTCATCGCGCACGGCCTGCCCAAGCTCGCCGGCGGGCCCCCGCTTTGGGCCCAGCTCGGCGGCGCCATGCAGCATCTCGGCGTCACTTTCGCGCCCGCTGTGTGGGGTCTCGCCGCGGCCCTGGCCGAGAGCCTGGGCGGGCTCGCGCTCGCCGCCGGCCTAGGCACGCGCCTCGCCGCCGCCGCGCTGCTGGTCACCATGATCGTCGCGAGCATCATGCATCTCGCCCAAGGCGAGGGCTTCACGGGCGCCTCGCACGCGATGGAGGACGGCATCGCGTTCCTCGCCCTGCTTGTCGCCGGCGCGGGCCGGCACTCCCTCGACCATCGCCTCTTCCACCGCGCCTGAACCGCCATGCCCTACGTTCTCATCCAAGTCACCCGCGAGGGTGTCACGCCCGGGCAGAAGGCCCGCTTGATCGAGGGTTCGACCCGCCTGCTGGCCGACGTCCTCGCCAAGGACCCCCGCACGACGCACGTCGTGATCCAGGAAATCGACACCGACAACTGGGGAGTGGCCGGCCAGCCGGTCACCGTCCTGCGTCAAGCTGCCCGCACTTCCAACCCATGAAGCCCAAGACCATCGTCATCACCGGCGCCTCCAGCGGCATCGGCCTCGCCCTCGCCGCCGCCTATCTCGGACAAGGGCACAACGTCGTCGGCAACGCCCGGACCGCCGCGCGCCTCACCGGGGCGGCGGACCGGCTCGGCCGCCCGGCAAATTTTCTCGGCGTGCCCGGCGACATCGCCGATCCCGCGACATCCGATACGCTGTTCGCCCGCGCAGAGGAGCGCTTCGGCGCGATCGACGTGCTGGTGGCCAACGCCGGCATCTTCACCCCGAAGCCGTTTGCCGACTACACGGCGGCGGAGATCGACGCGCTCGTCGCGACCAACCTCCTCGGCTTCGTCCATCCCACGCAGCGGGCCGCCCGCCACATGTCCGCGCGCCGCGCCGGGCACATCGTGGCGATCACGGCGAGCCTGGCGCTCCAGCCGCAGGCCGGCGTGCCCGCCACGTTGCCCATCCTGATCAAGGGCGGCATCAACCATGCCGTGCGGGCCCTCGCGCTGGAGCTGGCACCGCACCAAGTGAAGGTTTCCGCCGTGGCCCCAGGCATCATCGACACGCCCATGCACGACCCCGCCAGCCACGGTTTCCTCGGCACGCTCTCGCCCGCGGGCCGCATCGGCCGGACGCAGGACATCGTTGAGGCCGTGCTCTACCTGACATCAGCCGAGTTCACCACCGGCGTCGTCCTTCCGGTCGACGGCGGGATGGCAGCCGGCCGCTGGTGACCCCTTCCCATGAACCACGAACCTGAAATCTCCGCGGTCATCCACCGCTACTTCGACGGCGTGCACCGCGGCGACCTCGCCGCCCTGCGCGAAGTGTTCCATCCCTCGGCCATCCTCTTCGGAGAGGTGCGGGGCCAGACTTCCTTCCGCACCCTGGATTCCTACCTCGAGGTGGTGGCCGGCCGGAAATCACCGGCGACGCTCGGGTATCCGCTCCGCGCCTCGCTGCTGTCGGTCGACCGGCAGGGCGCCGTGGCCTCCGTCCGGGCCCGCTTCCCGCTGCTGGGCTTCGATTACCTCGACCTGCTCTCGCTGGCGCAGGTCGAGGGCCGGTGGCGGATCGTTGCCAAACTCTATATCCACCTGGAGGCCGGAGGTTGACGCCGCGGAGGCGCAGTTGCCTTTGCGGGCAACCGCGCCTTCTTCACCTCTTCCACCCGCCATGCCCCGCCGCCCGCCCGCCGTCCCTGTCCACACCATCGGCCAGCACTGCGCCGACGGCGACGTGCGTGACTTCAAGGTCGCCCCGTTCGACGAGACGGCCTGCACGGTGGCGGAGCTGCACGAGCGCCACCGCCACGATTTCTTCGAGATTGTCTGGCTGAAATCCGGCGCGGGGGTCCACCAGATCGACCTGCGCGACTTCCCCTACCGCGGGTCGGTCGCCTTCCTGCTCGCGCCGGGGCAGATCCACCGCCTGCTGCCGGCGCGGCGCGCCGACGGCTATGTGGTCAAGTTCCGCCCCGCGCTCTACGGCGACGGCGACCCTTTCCTCGACGACCTGCTGGAGACCTTCCTGCCCGAGGCGGACCCGGCACATTCGCCCGTCATCCCGATCCCGCGCCACCTGCACGCGCAATTCGAGGACATGTTCGCGCACATGACCGACGAGTTCCTCGCCCAGCAGCGCGACTCGCACCACATCTTCGGGTCGTTCCTCCGCATCCTGCTCACGCAGCTCGGCCGCCTCAAGCGCCGCCACGACGACGACGCGCGCCTCGCCCTGGACGGAAGCCATGCGCTTTACCGGGCGCTCCGCCTGGCCATCGAGCGCCACCATCGCGCCGAACACAGCGTCAACGGTTATGCCCGGCGCCTCCGAGCGACCCCGCGGCAACTGAACCGCGTCGCCCGCGAGTTCGCCGGTCGCTCCGTCGGCGCCCTCATCGCCGATCGTCTGGCGCTCGCCGCCCAGCGCGAACTCTACCATGGCAACGCCAGCGTCAAGGCGCTGTCCTATGCGCTCGGGTTCGCCGATCCGGCCTATTTCACCCGCTTTTTCCGCCGCCACACGGGCGAGTCCCCGCGCGCCTTCCGGGAACGGGCCGCCCTCCGGCGCCCGCCCGGGGCGGACAGCACCACCGCACCATAACGGATTTGCCAAGAGGGGTGCCGGGCGCTTGGTTCGCCCCTCTGTCATGCAACGCACCCTCGTCAAAGACGCGCTCAACGCCGCCGCTCCGATGGACGCCATCCTTCTCCAAGGCTGGGTCCGCACGCGCCGCGACGCGAAGGCCTTCTCGTTCCTCGAACTCAACGACGGCTCCTGCCTCAAGGGCATGCAGGTCATCGTCGACGCCGCGCTGCCCGACTACGCCAACGTCACCAAGGCCAACACCGGCGCGTCCATCGAGGTCCGCGGCAAACTCGTCGAGTCGAAGGGCGCGGGCCAGAAGTGGGAGGTCGTCGCCGAGCAGTTCATCGTGCACGGCGAGGCGGACCACACCTACCCGCTCCAGAAGAAGGGCCACACGCTCGAGTTCCTCCGCGAGATCGCGCACCTGCGCCCGCGTTCGAACCTCTTCGGCGCCGTCTTCCGCGTCCGCAGCCGCCTCGCGTATGCGGTGCACCAGTTCTTCCAGCAGAAGAACTTTTTCTACGTCCACACGCCGATCATCACCGCCAGCGACGCCGAGGGCGCGGGCGACATGTTCCGCGTCACGACGCTCGATGTCGCCAACCCGCCGCGCACGCCCGAGGGGCAGGTCGACGACGCGCAGGATTTCTTCGGCCGGAAGACCTTCCTCACCGTCTCCGGCCAGCTCGAGGGCGAGATCTTCGCCCACGCGCTGAGCAACATCTACACCTTCGGCCCGACCTTCCGCGCCGAGAACAGCAACACCTCGCGCCACGCCGCCGAGTTCTGGATGATCGAGCCCGAGGTCGCGTTCTGCGACCTGCAGGGCAACATGGACCTCGCCGAGGAGTTCGTGAAATACCTCATCCGCGACGCGAAGGAGCACTGCGCGGCCGACCTCGAGTTCTTCGCCAAGTTCGTCGACAAGGACCTGCTCGCGCGCCTCGACTTCGTGCTGGAGAAGCCGTTCGTGCGCTGCAGCTACACCGAGACCGTCGAGATCCTGCTGAAGGTCGACCGCAAGTGGGAGCACAAGGTCGAGTGGGGCGTCGCGCTCCAAGCCGAGCACGAGCGCTACCTCACCGAGGAGCACTTCAAGTGCCCGGTCACGGTCTACAACTACCCGCGCGCGATCAAATCGTTCTACATGCGCTTCAACGACGACAGCGCGCCCGGCCGCGAGACGGTCGCCGCGATGGACCTGCTCGTGCCCGGCATCGGCGAAATCATCGGCGGCAGCCAGCGCGAGGAGCGCCTGGACAAGCTCCGCGAGGGCATGGCCCTGCACGGCCTCGAGGAAAAGGGCTACTGGTGGTATCTCGACCTGCGCCGCTACGGCAGCGTGCCGCACGCGGGTTTCGGCCTCGGTTTCGAGCGCATGCTGATGTTCGTCACCGGCGTGGCCAACATCCGCGACGTCATCCCCTTCGCCCGCACGCCCGGCACCGCGGAGTTCTGAGCGCCGCGGCGGATCCGCTTCACGCGAAGCCCGCCCCGGCCATCTGCAGCCAGCGCCCGGCGGTGGGTGGCGGCACGCGGCCGCACCAGAGCGCGTGGATTTCCAAATTCGGCAACGCGGGCCGCACGGGTCGCGCCACGAGCCCGGCCGGCAGCGCGTCGGCCAGCAGCAGGCTGCAAGGCGCCACGCCCAGACCGGCGCGCACGAGCCATTGCAACGACGGGAAATCCTCCGCCGCGGGCAACGCGCTCAGCGTCACGCCGTGCCGCGCTGCGAGGTCGAGGAAGTTGCGCCCGAAATGCGGATTCGTGCGCAGCAGCACGAGGCGTTCGCCGTCCAACTCGCGCAGCGGCACGGTCGCGGCGGCGGCGCGGGGATCGTCGCCGCGCAGGAGCACCCCCTGGCGCTCGACGAACAGGCGACGGTGACGCAGCGCCCCGTCGGCGCGTTCCGGCGGCCGGCCGACCACGAGGTCGAGTTCGCCCGCGCGCAACTGCGCCTCGAGCGGCTCCTGGCCGCCCTGCCGCACTGTCAGTTCGACGCCGGGCAGCTCGCGGCCGAAGCGGCGCAACGCCTCCGCCACGGCCGCGGTGGCCGCGGGCGGGATGAGGCCGAGCCGCAGCACGCCGGTCTCGCCGCGCCCGGCGCGGCGCGCGGCCGGCGCGAGGGCGTCGACCCGCTCGAGCACGGCGCGCGCCTCGGGCAGGAGCGCCCGTCCGGCGGGCGTGAGGCCGGTGAGACGGTTGCTGCGCTCGAAGAGCACGGCGCCGACCGCCTCCTCGAGCTGCTGGATGTGCGCCGTCAGCGCCGGCTGCGCGAGGTTGAGCCGCCGCGCCGCGCGGGAGAAATGGTTCTCCTCGGCCACGGCGACGAAGGAGCGGAGCCAGCGCAGTTCGGGTTGCACACGGGCAACGTGATCGTGATTCGCGATGGCAGCAATCGTAACGTTCGATTTTTCTGATTACGGTAAATCGGTTACGCTGCGGGCATGAGACCCCGCCACTTCCTGATCGTCGTCGCGAACCCCGCGATCTCCACCACCCTCGGCTGGCCGGTCGGCTTCTGGGCCGCCGAGCTGATCCATCCCTACGACACGCTGACGCGCGCCGGCCACCGCGTCACGATCGCCAGCCCGCGCGGCGGCAAGGTCGAGCCCGACGCCTACAGCGACCCGCGCGACGCGTCGGGTTACGCGAAGGAAGACACGCTGTCGCTGCGCTATCTGCAGGACCCCGCGTTCACGCGGCGGCTCGAGAACACGCCGGCCATCGAGACGCTCGACCCGGCGCAATTCGACGGCGTGATCATCGCCGGCGGGCAATCGCCGATGTTCACCTTCCGCGGCGAGGCGGCGTTGGAGCGGTTGTTCCTCGCCTTCCTCGACGCCGGCAAGCCCGCGGCGGCGCTCTGCCACGGCACCTGCCTGCTGCTCGACCTCCGGCGCGCCGACGGCACGCCGGTCATCCGCGGACGCCGGATGACGGGCTTCGCGAACAGCGAGGAGGATTTCGCCGACCAGGCGGTTGGCCAGAAGGTCATGCCGTTCCGCATCGAGGATGAGGCGCGGGCGCTCGGCGCGGAATTCGTGGCGGCGCCGGCTTTCCATCCTCATGCCGTGCAAGACGGCAACCTCATCACCGGCCAGCAGCAGAACTCCGGTCACGCCGTCGCCAACCTCATCCTGCAATCCCTCGCATGAAACCCCGTTCCCTCGCCTTCATCGGCATCGGCCAGGTCGGCTCGGCGCTCGCCGGCCACCTCGTTCGCCTCGGTCACACGGTCACCATCGCCGCGCGCGACCCGCAGTCGGAGAGCGTCCGCGCTGCGCTCGCCCGCTGCCCGGGCCTGCGTGTCGCCGCCACGGCCGACGCGGTGGCCGGGGCCGAGATCGTGTTCCTCGCCACGCCCTACGCCGCCAATGCTTCGGCGCTCGCCGGGCTCGACCTGCGCGGGAAGGTGCTGGTCGACTGCACCAACCCCGTCGGGCCCGGGCTCTCGCACGGCTTGCAGAGCCGCACCTCCGGCGCGGCCGAGGTGCAGCGGCTCGCGCCCGGGGCGCGGGTCGTGAAGGCGTTCACGATCTATGGATTCGAGAACTTCGAGAACAGCGCCTATCCGGGTTACGGCGTGAAGCCCGCGATGCTCTTCTGCGGCGACGACGCGGAGGCGAAGGCCGTGGTCGGCGAACTCATCGCGCAACTCGGCTGGGACCCTTGCGACGTGGGCGGGCTCGAGCAGGCGCTGCACCTCGAGCACATGACGCTGCTGTGGGTGCGGCTGGTGCGCGTGCACGGCGCGTCACCGCATCTGGTCTGGGCGGCGTTGCGGCGCTGAGGCTGCGCGGGCGCACAGCCCGAGGCCGGCGCAGTCCGCGCCGGCCTCGGCTGCTTTCCGCGGGACAACCCTCAACTCCCGCGAAGGACGCGGCGGCGCCACCACACCAGACCCAGCGCCAGCAAGCCGGCCCACGCCGCGTAGGTCGACGGCTCCGGGATGGCGTTGGAGCTGACGACGAGATACGCGCCGCTGCCGCTCTCGGCGGTCGCGAGCGAGCCCCAGGTGTCACGCGAGCCGGCGACGCTGAAGGTCGACCACGCGCGACCGGCATTGAGGTCGGCTTGCAGGTAGTCGGTGACCGTGAAGCTGCGCCAGCCGGGCTGCCCGTTGAGCGCGTGCAGCGGATCGCCGCCGAAGTCGGAATTGTAGATCGCCCATGAGTAGGAAGGCGCGGCGGCGGTCGGCCCGAGGCCGTCGGTGACAACGTCGCCGGTGAGCGTCATGCTGCCGGTGTTGACCCAGCCGACGGAGGCGGAGCCGTAGTAATAACCCGTGGAGAAGCCGTTGCTGTAAACCCAGAGCGTCGCGCTGCTCACGGTCGCCCCCGCGAGGGACACGATCGGGATCTCCATCACGCCGATGGTGTAGTCGTTGCCGTAGGTTCCACCCATGGCGAGATTGGTGCCGATGGCGTTGCCGCCGGCGTTGTAACCCCAGGGTCCGGATTTGGAGTTCCAGGAATACTCGGCGTCGCCGCTGGCGGTGACGTGGTGGTTCGAGATGTTCTGCGCGAAGCCGGCGGCGGTGAGCGCGAGCCAGAGCGCGGCCAGAACGAGACGGGCCCGAAGGCGGAGCAGCATTGTTTTCATGGCGCGGTGACAGAATCCTCGCCATCCGACGCCGGGCTCCCAGGTCCGGCCAGCCGGAGGGTTTGCGCGCGATGATACTCTGGTGCGCGCGGCGCGGCTCCGCACGGATTGACGCGCCGGCAGACACAAGCGCAGCCACTCATCTGTAGCACCCCCGCTAATGACCGGCAGGGTGGACGCGCGGCGGAATTTCGCCGGCATTCGCCGCTGATAAACCCGCATTAGCCGCTCTGCACTTTGCCGGCGGGACCAACAAGACAGGTTGCACCCCGCCGCCCGTCTCCTCTCAATTTCCGCTCCTATGGCCGCTGCTAAACCCCGCCGCGCCGCTGCGCCCGCCGCCCCGCTCCGCATCCTCACTGCGGTGCCGATCTGCGACGGTCACGACAGCGCCGTCACCACCATCAACATCGAGCTCGCCCGCCACGGCGTCGAGGTCATCTACCTCGGCTACCACCAGAGCGCCACCGCCATCGTGCGCGCCGCCATCCAGGAGGACGTCAACGTCGTCGGCCTCAGTTCCTACAACGGCGGGCACATCGTCTTCTTCAAGGAGGTCGTCGACCAGCTCAAGGCGGCCGGCTCGGGCGACATCCCGGTCTTCGGCGGCGGCGGCGGCACGATCACGCTGGCCGACGAGCGCGTGATGAAGCGCCAGGGCACGGACCGCATCTTCTTCGCGGGCACGCCGCTCGACGACATCATGAACCTGATCAAGCGCGAGTATGCGCGCGATCCGAAGCCGAACGCCAAGTTCAAGGGCGACCGCGCCATCGCGCGCGCGCTCACGATGGTCGAGTCCGGCCTGAAGGCCCCCGCCCTCAAGCGCACGGGCAAGGCCAAGAGCTTCGTCGTCGGCGTCGCCGGTCCCGGCGGCGCGGGCAAGTCCACGCTCATCGACGAGCTCACCTCGCGCTTCCTCCAGCGCGTCCCCGGCGGCCGCATCGCCATCCTCGCCAACGACCCGTCGCACCCCGACACGCACGGCGCCATCCTCGGCGACCGCGTCAGCGCCATCTACGCGCAGGACGACCGCGTGTTCTTCCGCTCCCTCGCCACCCGCGGCAGCCTCACCGGCCTCAGCGCCGCCGCGCCGGCCGCGATCGACATCCTCAAGAAGAGCGGCGAGTTCGACCTCATCCTCGTCGAGTCCGTCGGCGTCGGCCAGGAGAGCGACCCCTTCGGCATCTTCGGCGGCAAGAAGCTCGTCGACGCCACGCTCTTCGTCCTCGCGCCCTACTACGGCGGCCGCATCCAGCTCCAGAAGATCGCACTGCTCAACGGCGCCGATTTCGTCGCGCTGAACAAGTGCGACCACCCGATGGCGCACACCGCCAAGGCCGAGATCCAGGCCCGCCTCGACTACAACGGCAAGGGCCAGAACCTCTACCCGACCACCGCCGCCAAGCACTTCGACCCCGGCGTCGACGCGCTCTTCGCCGCCCTCGGCGAGCGCGGCGGCCTCAAGATGTCCACCGGCGGCGAAGCCGCCTGCCAGATGAAACTCGCATGAGCAGCCCCCAGGTAGGGCGGGACCGCTGGGCCCGCCGCGAACGTCTTTGACGGCCGGCCCAGCGGTCCGGCCCTGCCTCGCACACCGCGCAAACTTAAACTTCCGACTTCACCTTTCCCCACCATGAGCCAACTGGGCCGCATCGCCGACTCCGTCGACACCTACAACCAATACGTCCGCGCCGAAGTGCAGCGCGCGCGCACCGACAAGAAATTCGCCGACGCGCTCCGCGCCCAGTGGGCGAAGATCCGCGAGTCGGTCGACTACACCACGTCGCCCACCGGCACGAAGATCCCGCGCCTCGCGCTCCCCGACACCGACGAGCCCGGCGCCATCGCCGACTTCCTCTTCGGCCAGGGCCTGCCCGGCTCCTTCCCCTACGCCACCGCCGCCTACCGCGAGATGTATCTCGACCGCGACAGCGCCACCGGCGAGGAGCCGATGCGCCTGTTCGCCGGCCTCGGCCTCGCGGAGGACACCAACGCGCGCTTCAAATACCTCTCGCGAAACCAGAAGAGCATCCGCCTCTCCACCGCGTTCGACGGCCCGACGCTCTACGGCCTCGATTCCGACCACGAGGGCGTGCTCGGCAAGGTCGGCGAGGGCGGCGTCGCGATCGACACGACCGAGGACATGATGCGCCTCTTCGACGGCTTCGACCTCACGCGCAAGGACGCGTCCGTCTCCATGACGATGAACGCCCCCGCGCCGGTCATCCTCGCGATGTTCATCGCCGCCGCGAAGCGCCGCTTCGGCCCCGACTGCGTCGGCAACCTCCGCGGCACGATCCAAGCCGACATGCTCAAGGAAGTGCAGGCGCAGAACGAGGTCATCTTCCCCATCGACGCCTCGCTCCGCTTCCTCTGCGACATGATGGAGTGGTGCGTGCCGAACATGCCGAAGTGGTATCCCGTCTCGATTTCCGGTTACCACATCGCCGAGGCCGGCGCGACGCCGGTGCAGCAGGCCGCGTTCACGCTCTCCAACGGTTTCACCTACGCCGAGCTCCTCAAGCAACGCGGCGCCGACGTGAACCAGTTCGGCCCGCGCCTCTCGTTCTTCTTGGACTGCGGCCTCGACGTCGAATACCTCGTGCTCGGGCGCGTTTGCCGCCGCATCTGGGCCATCGGCATGCGCGACGTGTTCGGCGCCGGCCCGAAGGCGCAGATCCTCAAGCTGCACACGCAGACCTCCGGCCGCTCGCTCATCGCCGCGGAGTTCCAGAACAACCTCACGCGCACCGCGGTCGAGCTGATGCTGGCCTACATGAATTACACCAATTCGTGCCACTCCAACTCCGCCGACGAGCCGTTCACCACCCCGACCGAGAAATACGCGCTCCTCGCCTCGCACGGCCAGTCGATCATTCTGGAGGAGTCCGGCGTGTTCAAACACATGATGAACATGTTCGGCGGCGCGCCCGGCCTCCTCGCGCTCGAGCGCCAGGTCGAGAAGGGCATCCTCGATGTGTTCCGCGAGATGGACACGCTCGGCGGCGTTATCGCCGCGATGGAGCAGCGCTACCAGCGCAGCAAGATCCAGGAGGCCGGCCACGCCTACGAGAAACAGATCTACTCGAACCAGCGCCCGATCATCGGCCTCAACAAATACATCTCCGAGGAAGCCCACCCGAACGTCCCCCTCGCCCGCACGCCCCCGCGCAAGCAGCGCCTGCAGGTCGAGCGCCTCAAGGCCTTCAAGAAGAAGCACGCCAAGAAAGCCCCCGAAGCCCTGCAGCGCCTCGAAAACGTCGCCCGCAACGGCGGCAACGTCTTCGGCGAACTGGTGAACACCGTCGAAGTCTGCTCCCTCGGCCAGATCACGGGCTGCCTCACCAGCGTCGTCGGCAAGTTCCGGCCGATGGTGTGATGCCGCTATGAGCGCTCCTACCTACAAATCTGTCATCCGACTGCTGAAATCGAAGCCACCGCAGTTTCAGGGATATTTTGATCCCCTTCCCTCCTTGATCGCGAACTATCCTTGGGAAGTTTCAATCGCCTACGTGTTCAGTCGGATTGAGAAGGCACACCACAGAGCGCTCTACTGCGGCGTGGTGAAGCTTCATGCCGCTCACAAAGAAATAGCGTGGAGCATGCTCGAATCGAAGCATTTCACCCGTGAAGGGTTCCAAGAACGTTTCAACGTCGTGTTTTCAGGTCCGATGCCTGCGGCTCTGGTTACGAAAATAAAAGGCGCCGAAGCCGCAAGAGACCGCGTGCTTCACGGGAAGAACGTCCGCGATGACGAGATGCGAAACGCAATCGTGGACGCGTTGGAGTATGCGCATGGCCTAGATAATCACCTGCTCGATACCGCGGGGTTTCAGCCATTTGGCGATTTGCGTGGGTTCAAGGGCCGCGCGCAGCCCTTGGAAAAGGAAACAACCAAATGGCTACTGCGTGGTATGGGCTTTTGATTTCTGATGAAACCCACCTCCCCTTCCCCCACTCCCGCTCTCCTCGACCGCTGCAATGAAATCGCGCAGCAGGAAGCCCAGCTCCGCGAGGGCGGCGGCGCGGCCGGCCAGGAGCGCCAGCACAAGCTCGGCCGCTTCTTCGTCCGCGAGCGCATCGCCGCACTGGTCGACTCGCCCGAGTCGTTCCTCGAGGTCGGCCTCTGGGCCGCCCACGGCATGTATCGCGAGTGGGGCGCGTTCCCCGGCGCGGGCGTCGTCACCGGCATCGGCGACATCGCCGGCCACCCGTGCATGATCGTCGCCAACGACGCCACCGTGAAGGCCGGCGCGTTCGTCCCGATGACCTGCAAGAAGGTCCTCCGCGCCCAGCGCATCGCCTTCGAGTGCAACCTGCCGCTCGTCTACCTCGTCGACTCCGCCGGCGTGTTCCTGCCGATGCAGGACGAGATCTTCCCCGACGAGGACGACTTCGGCCGCATCTTCCGCAACAACGCCGTCATCTCCGCCGCCGGCATCCCGCAATACGCCGCCATCATGGGCAACTGCGTCGCGGGCGGCGCGTATCTGCCCGTCCTCTGCGACAAGATCCTCATGACCGAGGGCAGCGGCCTCTACCTCGCCGGCCCGCAGCTCGTGAAGGCGGCCATCGGCCAGGACACCGACACCGAGACCCTCGGCGGCGCCGCGATGCACGCGGAGATTTCCGGCACGGTGGATTTCAAGGAGAAGGATGATCCGGCGGCGATCAAGCGGCTGCGGTCGCTGATTTCGCTGCTGCCGGCGGAGGTAGGGCGAACCGTCCCCGGTGAGCCGTCTTCCGCCAAAGGTCCAACGCGGCTCGGCGGGGACGCCTCGCCCTACCAGCCGGAATTTCCGGCGAGCAAGATCTACGAACTCGTCTCCGTCGACGGCCGGAAGGAATACGACGTGCGCGACGTCATTCGCTGCCTCGTCGACGCCGGCTCGCTCGACGAATACAAGGCCGACTACGGCAAATCGATCGTCTGCGCCTTCGCGCGCCTGAACGGCCGCCCCATCGGCATCGTCGCCAACCAGCGCATGCGCGTGCAGTCGAAGGCCGCCGGCGGCGCCGGCCTGCAGATGCCGGGCGTGATCTACGCCGACAGCGCCGACAAGGGCGCGCGGTTCATCATGGACTGCAACCAGACGCGCGTGCCGCTGCTGTTCCTGCAGGACGTGTCGGGCTTCATGGTCGGCAAGGACGCCGAGCACAGCGGCATCATCCGCAGCGGCGCGAAGATGGTGAACGCGCTCAGCAACTCCACCGTGCCAAAGATCACCGTCGTCACCGGCGGCTCGTTCGGCGCCGGCAACTACGCGATGTGCGGCAAGGCCTTCGACCCGCGCTTCATCTTCTCGTGGCCGCACGGCAAATACGCCGTCATGGGCGCCGCCCAGGCGAGCGACGTCGTGTTCAACATCCTCGCGAAGTCCTCGAAGCAGGAGCGCACGAAGGAGGAGCTCGACGCCCTCCGCGCGCAGGTGAAGGCCGGCTACATCGAGCAGACCGACATCCGCTACGGCGCCGCCCGCGGCTGGGTCGACGCGCTCATCCAGCCGCACCAGACCCGCGCCACGCTCATCCGCGCCTTCGACCTCGCCTGCCGCCCCGCCCCGAGCGCGAATTTCCACACCGGCGTGCTGCAGGTGTGAGGGGGAACGCGCCGTCCCGGCGCGTTGAGGCGCGAGCAAGCTCGCTGCCTACCTCGCTGGGGGGGGGGCGTTGGCGGTCTTTCAAAGGCCCGGCAGGGCGCGAGCGAGCTCGCTGCCTACCGGGCTGCGGGCGTCAGGGGCCTTTCGTAGGCAGCGAGCTTGCTCGCGCCCCAGGCAGCTCGTAACCAGTGACCATGCAGTCCAGCCGCGGCCATGAAGCGCTTCGTCGGCACCGCGTCTCGGTCGCAGGCGCCCATTACTTTCTGACTCTGTGTTGCGAGCCTCGAATCCCGGTTCTGACCGCCACCACCGCTGTCTCCGCGATTCGCCAGGAAATCACGGCGATTGAGCACGATGATCATTGGATCGTGCGCGGCGCCGTAGTCATGCCCGACCACGTGCATCTCCTCATAACTCTGGGTGACTCGCTGCCATTGGGCAAAGCGGTGGCGCGCCTGAAGTCAAAGACCCGCCGCGACCTGCTGATCCATGGGGTGAAATGGCAGGACAACTACTTCGAGCATCGATTGCGGCCGGAAGACTCGATCGAAGCGGTGCTCCGCTATCTCCATCTGAATCCCTACCGCTCCAAACTCCTGGAGACCGAGCAGGTCTATCCACACTTCTGGCTTGGGGCAGAGGAACAGTCATGGTTCACCCCGCAACTCGACGACGACCGGCCGTTGGCGGAGTGGCTGCGCGATTGAGTCCGCGCGCGAGGGCTGCGAGCAAGCCGTCGATGCATTGCAGACTGCGGCAGGGCGCGAGCAAGCTCGCTGCCTACGTGGCTGCGCGCATCCGTCGCCTTTCGTAGGCAGCGAGCTCGCTCGCGCCCCGTTCGTGCGGCCCGCAAAAAAGCGGAGGGCCGTGCACCCCTGCACGGCCCTCCTATGTGACAACGGACCTGTCAGTCCTGAATTCGGAAAGTGGTTCAGCGCAGCGCGACGGCCTTGGTGTTGGTCTGGCCGGCGGCGGCCATCATGCGGTGGAAGGTGGCCTCGTTGGCGCTGTAGGCGGCGGTGATGACGCCGACGATGTTCTTCTCGTTGACGGAAATCTCGTCGGGCTCGGCGTTGTTCACGCCTTGGACGATGTAACCCTTGCCGTCCTCGCCGATGACGCTGTGGGCGACGTAGCGGCCGTTCGGCTTCCGGTAGACGACCGTCATGCCCTTCTTGATGTCGTTGTAGGCCACTTCCTTGACCACGACGGCGGTGCCGGGGGCGTAAAGGGGCTCCATGGAGCTGCCGATGCCCCAGAGGGCCTGGCCGCCGACCTTGGCGGCTTCCTGCTCGGCCAGCTGCATCTCGCTGCCCTTTTCCACGATGACCGGGGCGGGCGTGTGCTGGGCGATGCGGGCGAGGAGGCGCTGGCTCTTGATGCCGGCGGTGGCGCTGACGGAAATCGCGACGGCCGCGAGGGTGAGGGCGGCGAGGCGGAGGAGGGTGCGGGGGGCCGTTGTCATGGCCCCAGCATCCCGGAAAACGCGATTTCCGATTATCCGGGCACCTACGCGACGTGGGCTCGGGAATTACGCTAGGGTGTTTCCCTGATCCGAAAACCCATCCCAAATGCCCCGCAAGTTACCGCTCGCCCGTCCTGCGAACTCGTGACACATCATGGAGTTGCGAGCCGAAACAACCCCTGATCCCCCTCCGAACATGATCCGCGCGCTCTACGCCGAAGACGATCCCAACGTGGCGGGCATCGTCCGCAGCTACATCGAACACTTCGCCCCCGACTGGAAACTCGAGATCGTGCCCAACGGCACTGAGTGCCTCCACCGCATGGCGATCGGCGGCTACGACATCCTTCTCCTCGACCTCGTTCTCCCGGACACCGACGGCCTGCAGATCCTCGGCGAGCTCGCCCGCCGCAACGACACGACACCCGTCGTCATGGTCACCGGCCACGGCCAGACCGAGCTCGCCGTGCGCGCGCTGCGGGCCGGCGCCGCGGATTGCGTCGACAAGACCTCGCCGCAGTTCCTGCAGCTCGTCGACATCGTCAAGCGCGTCCAGGCCCGCCACGCCGAGGGCCGCACCCGCCCGCCGACCGCCCCGCTGGCCGGCCGGCATCCCGTGACGCTGATCGAGGGCTCCACCGCCGTCGCGGCGGACATCCGCGGCTTCTTCGAGAAACACGCCCCGCAATTCGACCTGGACGTCGTCGCAACCACGGTGGATCTCGAGCGCTTCTTCAGCTCCGGCGCGCCCGCCCACGCCATCGTCATCGGCCCCACCCCGCCCAACACCAAGCCGCTCGAGGTGCTGCGCCGCGTGCACTCGCACGCCGCGCAGATCCCGACGCTGATCGTTTCCTCCCGTAACGACGGCGAGACCGCCGTCGCGGCCTTCAAGCTCGGTGCGCAGGACTTCATCCTCCAGAAGCCCGACTACCACACCGAGCTCGTCTTCTCCCTCAACAGCATGCTGCGGCGCGCCGACACGGAGCGGCAGAACCTCCGCCTCACGCGCGAGCTCGAGCAGCTCAACCGCTCCCTCGAGGCCCAGGTCATTGCGCGCACCCGCGAGCTCCAGGCGCTCTCGCTTCGCCTGCTCCGCATCCAGGAGGACGAGCGCCGCGCCATCGCCCGGGAGCTCCACGATGAGATCGGCCAGCTCCTCACCGGCCTCAAGCTCCAGCTCGAATCCGCGCTCAAATCCGCCGGCGACTCCCCGCAGCGCGTTCCGCTCACCGAGGCGATGGCGACCGCCACCAACCTCCTCGAACACGTCCGCACGCTCACGCAGCAATATCGTCCGCGCGTCCTCGACGACCTCGGCCTCCAACCCGCGCTCGAGTGGCACGCCAAGCAGTTCACGAAGCAGACGGGCATCGAGATCGCGCTCGATGTCTCGCTGCCCCCGCAACGCCTCCCCGGCGAACTCGAGACCGTCGCCTACCGCATCATCCAGGAAGCCCTGACCAACGCCGCGCGCCACGCCCGCACGAAAGTCGTCTCCGTCACCGCCTCGGCCGACGAGAAGCAACTCTACGTCGAGGTCGCCGACCGCGGCCGCGGCTTCGATCTCACCGCCGTGCTGGCGCGCACCGATTCGCTCGGCCTCGCCGGCCTGCGCGAGCGCGTGAACCTCGCCGGCGGCCGCCTGGAAATCCACTCGCGCCCCGGCGAAGGCACGCGCATCCAGGCCGAGTTCCCCCTGCCCTCCGCCGGCACGAAGCACCCGCTCCCCGCATGACCACCGTCGTTCTCGCCGATGATCACGACATCGTCCGCCGCGGCGTGCGCAGCCTGCTGGAGGCGGACGGCCGCTTCAGCATCGTCGCCGAGGTCGCCGACGGCCTCGCCGCCGTGCAGACGGTGGAGCGGTTGAAGCCGCACCTGCTCTTTCTCGATCTCTCGCTCCCGCGCCTGCACGGCCTCGAGGCGTTGCGCCAGATCCGCATCTGCAGCCCGCACACGAAGATCCTCGTGCTCTCCATGCACAACGACGAGCCCTACGTGATCGAGGCCCTGCGCAGCGGCGCCTCGGCCTACATCCTGAAGGGCTCCGAGTCCGACGAGATCGTGCGCGCCACGCAGGAGGTGCTCGCCGGCCGGCGTTTCCTGAGCGCGCCGCTGACCGAGTGGGCCATCACCGCGCTCGCGGTGAAGACGCCCGACACGAGCGATCCCTATAACACGCTCTCGCCGCGCGAGCGCGAGGTGCTGCAGCTCGCCGCCGAGGGCCTCGGCAACAGCGAGATCGCGGAGAAACTCTTCATCAGCGCGCGCACGGCCGAGACGCACCGCGCCAACCTGATGCGCAAGCTCAGCCTGCAGACGCAGACCGACCTCGTCCGCTACGCCATCCGCCGCGGCCTGATCCAGGCGTAAGCGGAACAGCCGCGTCGGCGCCACCGGTCACGGGCGGTTCACGGGGATTTTCGGCGCACATCCGCGTGACACGTCCCGCGGGCCAAAACGAAAGCGGCGCCAGTGACGGCGCCGCGCGGTGAGTTTCAATTGGGTCTTGGGCTCCGGCTCACGCCTTCGGGCCGCCTTGGGCGTAGTAACGGGCGCGGAGGCGCAGGCCGTTGAGGCGGATGAAGCCGGTGGCGTCGGTCTGGTTATACCAGCTCTTCACGCCCTCCATCGACGCGATGTTCATGTCGTAGAGGGAATACTTCGACTTCCGGCCACAGGTGATGACGTTGCCCTTGTAGAGCTTGAGGCGGACGGTGCCGCTGACGTGCTTCTGCGACTCGTCGACCAGCGCCTGCAGGGCCTCGCGCTCGGGGGCGAACCAGAACCCGTAGTAGACCAGCTCGGCATACTTCGGGATGAGCGAATCGCGCAGGTGCATGACCTCGCGGTCCATCGTCAGCGACTCGATCTGGCGATGGCCGTGCATGAGGATCGTGCCGCCCGGGGTCTCATAGACACCGCGCGACTTCATGCCGACGAAACGGTTCTCGACGAGATCGACGCGGCCGATGCCGTGCTTGCCGCCGAGTTTGTTGAGCGTCTTGAGCACGCCGGCGGGCGAGAGGCGTTTGCCGTTCACGGCGACGCAGTTGCCCTGTTCGAACTCGAGCTCGACGTATTCGGCCTTGTTCGGGGCGTCTTCGGGCGAGACGGAGAGTTTGAACATGCCCTTGTTCTCCTTCGTGGTCGGGTCGAACCACGGGTCCTCGAGGATGCCCGCCTCGTAGGAGATGTGGAGGAGGTTGCGGTCCATCGAATACGGCTTCTTGAGCGAGGCCTCGACGGGGATGTTGTTCTTCACGCAATACTCGATCATCTCGGCGCGGCCGGGGAACTCCTCGCGGAACTTGTCGATCTTCCACGGGGCGACGATGGCGAGGTTCGGCGCGAGCGCCATGTAGGTGAGCTCGAAGCGGCACTGGTCGTTGCCCTTGCCGGTGGCGCCGTGCGCGACGGTGTCGGCCTTTTCCTTCTTCGCGATGTCGATCTGCGCCTTGGCGATGAGCGGGCGCGCGATCGAGGTGCCGAGGTAATACTGGCCCTCGTAGATCGCGTTGGCGCGGATCATCGGGTAGATGAAGTCGCGCGCGAACTCCTCGACGAGGTCGAGGGTGTAGTGTTTCGACGCGCCGGTCTTCTTCGCCTTGGCAGGGAGGCCTTTCAGCTCCTCCTCCTGGCCGATGTCGGCCGCGAACGTGACGATTTCGGCGTCATACGTTTCGCGGAGCCACTTGACGATGACGGAGGTGTCGAGGCCTCCGGAGTAGGCGAGCACGATCTTCATGGTAGAGCGGGCACTGTGAGACGGGCCGGGGCGGCCCCGCAAAGGAAAAATCGGGCGAATCCCGATGGGAAACCACGGATGACACGGATCGCACGGATTGGCGCAGCCGCGCAAGCCGGGGAACCACTAATTCACACTAACCTCTCACTAATCTCACACTAATCTGATTAGTGGCCAATCAGTGACCATTAGTGGTTCGAACCCTTCCGTGTCTTCCGTGTGTTCCGTGGGCCAACAGCAGCCTTCCGCCGCGTTGGCGCGCACTGCGCGCTAACGCCCCCGCGCGAGCGTGGCCAGGATCGCCTTCTGCACGTGCAGCCGGTTCTCGGCCTCGTCGAAGATGATGGAGCGCGGGTGATCGAGCACGTCCTGCGTCACTTCCTCGCCGGCGTGCGCGGGCAGGCAGTGTTGGAAGAGCGCATCGGGCTTGGCGGCGGAGAACAGCTTCATGTCCACCTGATACGGCATCATGCGCTTCGCGCGCTCGGCGCTCTCGTCCTCCTGGCCCATGCTCGCCCAGACGTCGGTGTAGACGATGTCGGCGCCGGCGACGGCCTCGTAGGGATCGGTGGTGTAGTGGAACTTCGCGCCCAGCTGCTGCGCGGCGGCGCGGATTTCTTCCTTCGGCTCGAAACCGGCCGGACCGGCGAGCGCCACGCTCATGCCGAACTGGTGCGCGCCGAGGATCCACGAGTTGGCCATGTTGAAACAGGTGTCGCCGAGGAACGCGACCTTGCGGCCCTTGAGCGACGCGAACAGGTCGCCCTGCGGGCCGGCCCAGCGCTCCGCGGCCGTGAAGGCGTCGGTGTAGATCTGGCAGGGATGCAGGTAATCCGTCAGCGCGTTGACCACCGGCACGCTGCCGAGGCGGGCGAGTTCGGTGACGTCGCTGTGCGCGTAGGTGCGGATGACGATGCCGTGGACGAAGCGCGAGAGGACGCGCGCGGTGTCGGCGATGCTCTCGCCGCGCCCGATCTGGATGTCGTTCTTGGAAAGGAAAAGCGGGTTGCCGCCGAGTTCGTGGATGCCGACGTCGAACGACACGCGCGTGCGCGTGGAGCTCTTGGCGAAGATCATCGCCCAGGACTGGCCCTCGAGCGGTTTCTCGTGGCGTCCGCGCTCGCGCTTGTAACGGCGCGCCAGCGCAAAGATCTGCGCGATCTCGGACGGGGAGAAATCGGTTTCGGCGAGGAAGTGTCTCATCGGAAACCGTCCGATTAAGTCCGCCCCGCCCGCCTCGGCCAGAGCAAAAACGAGCGGGACGAAGGAGGCGCGGAGCTGGGTTTAACCACTAAACACACGAAGCACACGAAAGGATCCGAGCACCAAACCTTTCACCACGGATTTCACGGATCGCACGGATTCCGGAAAGCCCGACCGGGCGCCAATTGCCCACGGACCACACGGAATACACGGAATGGGCGATCTCCGCTTGCGCAGTCAGGCGTTCGCGACCATCGCGCGGCGGCGGCGTTTCGCGACCCCGACTGCCACGAGCGCCAAGCCTGCGACCAAGACCGCCGTCGTGGCCGGCTCGGGAATCACGCTGTAGACGGCGATCTCGTCGATCTGCCCGGGATTGCGCGTGTAGAAATCCAGCGCGTCGAACGCCGGCGCCAGGCCCTCGTAGATCGCATCGTGGGCGCCCGGGTTCATGTAGTCGAACGTCGCGAGATCCGGGTTGGTCCACAGCATCGTGGCGTTCGCCGCGTAGTCGATGCGCACGATCAAGAGGTTCAGGGCCGACAGGCTCGCCGACGAGGAAGACGCGCCGCTGGTCGCCGGAGCGAGATTTGTGTCCAGGATCGAGATCACGCCGCCGTAGGTTCCGCCGTTGGCCCCGATGCCGCCGGTCATGACGCCGTTCGCGAAAAGGCGCAGATTGGGCGTGCCGCCTCCGCTTGTGGTCCCGAACTGGGTCAGGAATTGCAGATACACCACACCGCTGTCGACGAGCGGCAACGACCGTCGCGCTTCGCTGATCCCGTTGCCGCCCGAGGACCACGTGGCGCCCCGGCCGGTCGTCGTCAGCCCCGTGTAAGTCAGCCCCGTCGCTGCCACGCCCAAGCTCCCGCCCGACCCATAGGTCCAGGTCCAGGCGCCGGACCAGCCGCTGCTGCCGTTCTTCCCGTTCAAGGTCCCGGCCTCATAATCGAAGCCTTCGTAGGCCAGCAGCGTGACCTGACCGCGGCAAACCGGAGCAATGACAAAGCCCGCGGCGAAAGCCGCGAGCGCGAGCAACAAGCGTGACATCCCCACACCATCGGCCCGTCCGCCCGCCAGTAAACCCCTTTCTCTCCTGCCGCGGGGGAAACTTCGCCACGCGTAGCTTAGCACCGTCTACCAGCCTTCGTGACCAGATTCCCGCTTGCTCGCTGCAGGACGTAGCAAAACTGTTCCCCGAATTCTTACCCGAAGATGAGCTGCCGAAAAACCTAGCTTCTCGTCGAGCGGGTGATCAAGGAGACGAAACCGTGAACCGACCGGAGACATTGCGCGCCGTGGCCGAAGCGAGCGACTCGCTCGAGACGTTCGGTCGCCTGTTCCAGGACTGGCTCCATGTGGTGCGCACGTTCTCGTCCCGGACGCAGCTCAAGCGTGCCATCCAAGAGGAACCCCGGCGTCTCGCGCGGGCCTTCGACGACGGCAAAGTGGCGGACGCCTGGCTCGCCGCGTCCGCCGAATACGCCGCCCAACGCGCCGGACTTTCCTACCCTGCCTGGACCGCGGGCCGCGTCGCGTCGGAGCCTTGGTTCGCGGTGGGCAACGATCCCCGCGCCCGCGCCATCGCTCTGCGCGATTCGCCCGGCCCCTTCAAAGCCCGCAACCTGTTCACGCCCGGCGTCGACCTGCCCCTGCGCCTGCGCGCCGGCCGGCCGAAAAAACCCCTCGCGGAACTGCGCGCAGCGAATGCGGAGCGGCAGAGAGGATTTCGTGCGAAGCGCCAAGCCGAACTCCAGCAACTGCGCACCCTCGCCCGGAAGCGCGGGAAGTGAACAGTTCATCCAAGTCAGCCGCGCCCGAGCGGAAAAGCGAACACCGACCTGACGTCATTTCGGCGCTCTGCTTGGGGGCCGGCTACGCGCTTCGAAGTTTAATTCTTTCCGTTGGGCGCTCCACCGAATCGCTAAAAATCAAGACCTCACTACCGAGCTTTGTCTCTTGGGCGCTGTATTGAAGGCGAAAACCCACCTTGTCGGCCCAACTGTAAAGTTGTCTTATCTCCGGAGCGTTGTCGTAGGAAACTAACCAGCGAAGTTTTCGAATGCGCTTAAGACACCGAGCCAGAGTGGCGTGGTCGTCATCCTTGTAGTGATTCATGTAGAGACGTGAGCCCTTCACGAAGTAAGGCGGATCAAGATATACGAATAGTGAGTCTCGACGACGATTCGGTAGAATCTTGCTTCGCAAAAAGTCTATCGCGTCAAGATTGTAGACAGTAATTTTGTCGGCAACAGCGCTGATAGCTTTAATCCGACGCACCTGTTCTTCTTTATTGAAACGAGCATCAATCTTCCATGGCCCCGTTTGGTTCATGCCGCCAATGACACTACCGTTGCCGATAATTCCCGAGCGGTTACAGCGGTTCAAAAAGAAAGCAGCAAACGCTAGTTCAACGTCACTGTGGTCATCTGGATTCCGATAAATTGCGCGCTGTTTTCTCCAAGTCGTGAGATTAACTTTCGCATTTTCGATGCGGCAAATGAGCTCCTCTGGATGCTCTAGAATAGCATTCCAAAACGCCCAAATTGCGCGGTCCGCATCATTCAAGATCAGTCGCTTCACGTGACCAGAAAGGAGGAGCTGGATTGCGGCGCCTGCGCCTCCCGCAAATGGCTCCACGTAGGTGCACCCAATAAGGTCGTTATACTGGAGAAGTTCCTTCAGATAGCCCGCGAGGATCGCTTTGCCACCAGGGTAGCGAAGGGGACTGTTGTGCCGATGAACCTTCATGTCAGAGCGGCAACTTCCATTCGGCGCGGCAACATGAAAGCATCTTGCCGGCAAATGTGCTGCCTTTCACTGCTTCGTTGGCGTGGGCAACTACTCGACAACGATCAAAGAGCAGTCGAGCCGGACGAGCATGTTGCTCCCACAGCCCATCGTCGAAAACACAATGCGGGATGAATACCGAGCGAAGCAAGGCGCTTACCTTTCCGACGCTCATCCATTGGTCCCAAAATACCTCCGGGTCCAACTCAGTGAGCTTCGCGCCATCCCAATTCGCGCCCGCGGCACACTGGCCGAAAATGATTACCTGGCTTGCTCGGCGGTCCGAAAAGCCGCGCCATGCAACGATGTCAACTTTGCTGTCCTTGGTTGAGAAGGTCTTCTGCTTTCGAAACCCACCTCCTTCACCCAAAGCTTTGGCGAGCTCTGAAACTTGAGTCCGAAAAACGTTCTTAGCCTTTGGGGCATCGCCGCGGCTGCTAGTGCCGAAAACGATTGCCTTGCCTGAGACGTAAGATTGCGCCGAGTAAGAGGCGAGTTGTTCAAACAGAAGCCATGGATTTTGTGGTGCGCCTTTTCTTGCCTTCCAACCGAAGTAGGAGAGGGCCAAACAAAACAAGTAAGGAGCAAAGTCTACGCTCTTACCTTTGAACTCAATCGAAGTGTTTGCGCGGCTAAAGGGATAAGCCGCAGCACCTGCACTTTGTTCGCGGCGATCGATTTCAGTAAATGCATTGCCGAGTAGTGATTCTTTTTCTCGGCAGTTCAGAAGGTCGAGACGACGCTCTAGGTCTCCCGCGCTAGCGTTTCGGTCGCCCTGTGTTAGCGCCACGAGTTCAAGCCAGTCGGCCAAGAATTCAGGCTTTCTGAATTCCGAGGGAAATGGAATCAGGTCTTTGTGGCGGGCCATTGGGCAAACTAGCGTTTTGCCTTAGGCCGCGACGCGATAGCCTTCATCTCATTTAGCACGCTTGTCGCGAGGAGACTGATACTCTCCATCTGCCCGAGAAGTTCTGCCTCGCCCTGATAGCCTGTTGTCACGGTGCCTTTGGCTTCTTGCAAGGCGTCTTTGGCTTGAGCAAGAGAATCCTCAAAACGCCTTTCATCTCCGAGACTGATTGCGTAGGCACGCTGCAAGGAAATGCCCGTCCGAAGCGCTGCTACCGCGGCTTTATTTCCAATAATCGAACGGAGGTGGTTCAGATCTGGAAACTGCGTCTTTACCTGTGGCTCCTGCCTCCGCTCCTTGCTGCCGAATAGCCAGATCATCAGCTCTTCGAGATGTCCAAGTTGAGGCTTGGGAACCGGGTTGTCTTTGAGCGACGATTTTTCATCAACGCCCAAAAATTTCTGAATCTCCGGATAATTCGCTGCGGTGTAGAGGTGAGAAAAATAGAATCGATTGCGTGCAGCGTCATCACGATGAAATCGAGTGCTTTTCTCGGCCTGCTCAAGTAAAACGTAGCCACGGAAAATCCGCTCAACCGTGCTGTGTTGGTCGCCGATTTTGCGAGCGATGACGTCGAGGTTTTTTTCGTATTTTCTGCGAACCTCTGCGATGTATGCGGCTTTACTCAACGAGTCCCACTCTTTTGGGCCATTGACGTGTCTGAAGCCAAAGTATTCCCAAAGCTCCTCTTTTTCTCTGTATACGGACACTGGTAACGTTTGGAGCTCGGCTCGACGTCCGGCAGAAATCGCAGGGAGTTCAGTTGCTTTGACATATTTCCTATCGTCGGCACTCAACAATAGCTTCACGGCAGCAAGCCGACGATTACCCTCAACAATGTAGTATTTCTGCTTCCCGTCTGCGACGAAGGCTGGAATGGCAAACAAGGGCTCTTCCTTGAAAAACCCGTTTTCGGCGATTGAAAGCGCGACTTCGATCACCGCCATCTCACGCCAAAGAGCCTTTAACAACTCTCTCTGATCTTTTGTTTCTACCACTCCCTCCAATCTCGGATTTGCGGGGTCGAGCAACAACTGGTCGACGGGGATTGGATCGATCTTGAGTTGCTCAGGTTGTTTACGCTCGGTCATGCGTGGCAGCAAATTGTCGTCGGCTTCATCGATACGACAACGACAAAAAGGGACTACTTGAGTTACCTGCGGGCCTGCAAGCGGACAGGGTCAGGCTGTTTTTCGCTGCTCCAGTCGTGGGTGCGATTCGCGCGTAGGTTGCCGGGCGGCTCTGGCGCTTTAGCGGTCGGCTTCGGGGGCGGGCCAGCGGACGAACTTGCTGGCCTGCACGAAACGATGAAGGGCGCAGCAAGACTGCGCCCCTACAGGAGAGCCCTTGATTCGTGAGATTCGCGGGCCGTGACGCCTCGGACATCTGCGTGCATCTGAGTTTATCTGTGGTTCAAAACGGATCGGGTTCGGCCTGTTCGACAGGCTCAGGGCACGCGTGCGCGCCCTGCGACGAATTCGCGGCGGGCCCAGCGGTCCCGCCCTGCCCTCAGGCGGCTTTTTTCTGCAGCGCGCCGCGGATGATTTCCGTCGCGAGCTTCAGGTGCTCGGCGGTGGCGATGAGGGGCGGGAGCAGGCGGATGGTGTTGCCGCCGGCAATCGGGCAGATCATGCCGCCTTCGCGGAGGAGCGGGAGATACGGTGCGGGATCACCCGTGAGGCGCAGGCCGAGCATGTAGCCGCGGCCGGTGACACCGAGGACCTGCTGCGGGAATTCGACGGCGAGCTTCTCGAGCTCGGCCTTCCACGCGGCGCCGTTGACGGCGACCTTGCGGATGAGGTCGTCGCGCTCGAGCACGTCGAGCACCGCGAGCGCGGCGGCGCAGGCGAGGGGCGAGCCGCCGAAGGTCGTGCCGTGCGAGCCGGGCGTGAAGAGCTCGGCGTTCTTCTCCGCGGCCCAGATGCCGCCCATCGGGTAGCCGTTGGCGATGCCCTTGGCCATGCCGATGGCGTCGGCGCGCACGCCGGAATGCTGGAAGGCGAAGAACGCGCCGGTGCGCCCGAAGCCGCATTGCACCTCGTCGAGCATGAGGAGCAGGTTGTGCTGGTCGCAGAGCTGGCGCAGGCCCCAGAGGAATTCATCCGTGCAGGGCGTGACGCCGCCCTCGCCCTGGACGGTCTCGATCATGATGGCGCAGGTCTGGTCGTCGATCAGGTCGGCGAAGCTCTGCACGTTGTTCAACTCGCCGGCGGCGAAGCCGGGCACGAGCGGGCGGAAGCCCTTCTGGATCTTCTCCTGCGGCGTGGCGCTCATGCCGCCGTAGGTGCGGCCGTGGAAGGCGTTCTTCGCGACGAGAATCTTGTAGCACTTGCCCTCCTCGCCGCTCTTCCGGATGCCGTGCAGGCGCGCGAGCTTGATCAGGGCCTCGTTGGCCTCGGTGCCGGAGTTGCAGAGGAACACGCGGCCGGGGCCGGCCTGCTGCACGATGCGGCGCGCGAGTTCGCCGTAGTTCGGGTTGCGGTAGAGGTTCGAGACGTGGACCATCTCGCCGGCTTGGCGGCGGATGGCCTCGACCCAGACGGGGTGGCAATGGCCGAGGGCGTTGACGGCGATGCCGGAGGCGAAATCGAGATACTTCTTCCCCGTGTCGTCCCAGGCCCAGACGCCTTCGCCGCGCACGAGCGTGAGCGGGGCCTTGGCCACGTTCTTCATCACGTAGGCGTCGTAGAGCTCGGCGGTGTTGGTGCGGACGATGTTCGGTGTCATGGGAAAACGGAGGGCGGAAAGCCGGAGGAGAAAGGCGGAGAGTCTGAAATTATCCCGCGCTCCGCACGGCGAAATCCGGCGGCGACCGTATCAGCCGAGCACAATTTCCGTGCCGACGCCCTTGTCGGTGAAGATCTCGAGCAGGAGGCTGTGCGGCATGCGGCCGTCGATGAAGTGGACGCGTTGCACGCCTTCCTGGAGCGCGCGGACGGCGCTGGCGACCTTCGGGCGCATGCCCTTGTCGATGACGCCCTTCTTCTTCAGCGCGTCGACTTCGCCGACCTTGAGCGTGGAGATGAGCGTGTCGGGATTCTTCGGGTCGGAGAGCAGGCCGGGCACGTCGCTCATGTAGACAAGGCGGCGGGCGCGGAGGGCGGAGGCGACGCGACCGGCGACGGTGTCGGCGTTCACGTTGTAGGGCATGCCGTCGTAGCCTTCGGCGACGGGGGAGATGACGGGCATGAAGCCGTCGCCGATCTCCTTCTTGATGAGCTTCACCTTCACCTCGGTGACGTCGCCGACGTAGCCGAGGTCGACGGCGTTGCCGTCGTCGTCGGTCGTGAGCTTCTGGCACATGAGGACGTTGTCGCCGGGGAGGCCCTTCGGGCGGGCTTTGACGGCGGCGAGCGTGTCGCAGACCTCCTTGTTCACGATTTCGTCGAGCGTCTGCTTGACGATGGCGATCGTGGCGGCGTCGGTGACGCGGAGGCCGTTGACGAAGTTCGCCTTCAGGCCGGAGGCGTCCATGGCCTTGCTGATGGCCTTGCCGCCGCCGTGGACGACGACGACGTTGATGCCGACGGCGGCGAGGAACGCGATGTCGGTGGCGACGCGGTTGCGCACGGCCGGATCGGGATCGTCCATGAAGCTGCCGCCGTATTTGACGACGAAGGTGGAGCCGCGGAAGTCCTGGATGTAGGGAAGCGCTTCGAGCAACACGCGCGCTTTGGCGATGACCTCGGTGACGTTGACGTTCATTGAGGTAGGGCCGTGAAGGAGAGGAAGTGACCGGTGGTCATCGATGGTGACGTGCGCCGGGTGTTCTTGAGGGAAGGCGGCGGGATTTCACGTCAAAAATACGACGGGGCGGGGCGCGGGTGGGCGGGAGCTGGAAGCTCCCGCTACTTTGCGGGCGCGGTCTGCTCCGTCACTCGCTCTTGTTGTAGTTCACGTAGCCTTCGGTGAGGTCGGTGGCGAGGAGGCGGTAGGCGGCCTTGCCGAGGTGGAGGTCGAGGGTGACGGTGAAGCGGCGGTTCTTCACGATCTCCTTCCACTTGGGCTTGAGGTCGGGCTGCGGCTTGCCGGCGATCATCGCGGGCGTGTCGTTGTAGCGGATGTCGAGCTTGGCCTCGATGAGCTTGGCGCCGGAGTAGCCGGCGGCGTCGGCGAGGCGGCCCCAGTTCGGGTCCTCGCCATACCAGGAGGATTTGACGAGGAGGGAATTGCCGATGGCGCGCGCGCACTTCTCGGCGTCCTCGGCGGAGGCGGCGCCCTGGACCTTCACCTCGATGACCTTGGTGATCTTCTCGCCGTCGGAGACGATCTTGTCGGCGAGGATCTCGCAGGCCTTCCAGACGGCGTCGGCGAAGAGGATGCGCAGCTCGCGCGGGCTCTTGTCGCCGACGGAGACGCCGGAGTGGCCGTTGGCGAGCATGAGGACGGTGTCGTTCGTGCTCATGTCGCCGTCGACCGTGATGCAATTGAAAGTGCCGTTGACGGCGTCGGTGAGCGTCTTCTGGAGGAAGCTGCGCGGGACGGAGAAATCCGTGGCGAGGAAGGCGAGCATCGTCGCCATGTTGGGCTGGATCATGCCCGCGCCCTTGGCGAAGCCGGCGACGGTGTGCTTCTTGCCGTCGTAGACGAAGGAGACGGTGACGGTCTTCGGGCGCGTGTCGGAGGTGAGGATGGCGTCGGCGGCCTTCTTGCCGTGCGCGGGCGTGCGGCCCTTCTCGGTCACGGCGCGCTCGAGGCCCTTCAACACGCGGTCGAGCGGGAGCGGCTGGCCGATGCGGCCGGTGGAGCAGACGAAGAAGGCGGGCGGTTTCTGGTTGAGCGATGCGGCGGCGCGCTGCGCCATCTGGTGCGCGTCCTTGAGACCGTCGGCGCCGGTGCAGGCGTTGGCGTTGCCGCTGTTGGCGACGATGCCGTGGAAGGGGCCGCCCTCCTCAAGGTGTTTCTGGCAAAGCAGCACGGGGGCGGCTTTGACGGCGTTCTTGGTGAAGGTGCCGGCGGCCGTGCAGGGCCGCAGGGAATAGACCAGCGCGAGATCGAGGCGCTTGAGGTCGTTTTTCTGTCGGATGTCGCAAGCTACTCCCGCCGCTTCGAATCCGGGCACGTCCGTGATGCCCGCACTGTCAGGGGTGACGGTCAGTTGTGTCATGTGGTGGTGTGTGTGTGCTGCAAAAGATCGGGTCAGCGCAGGCCGGCGTCCTCCGGGAAACCGCTCCAGAGGTTCATGATCTGGACGGCCTGGCCGCTCGCGCCCTTGACGAGGTTGTCGAGGGCGGAGGTGAGGATGAAGTTGCCCGTGCGCGCGTCGTGCACGGCGGAGACATCGACGCGGTTGGTGCCGGTGACGTGCGCGGAATCGGGCGTCTCGCCCGACGGCAGGATGGCGACGAAGGGCCGGCCGGCGTAGGCGGCGCGCCACGCGGCGTAGAGCGACTCGAGCGTCGCGCCCGGCGCGGCGGGCACGGTGATGGTCGTGATGATGCCGCGGCGCATGGGCGCGAGGTGCGGGTTGAACTGCACGACGACCTTGGCGCCGGCGCGGAGCGAGAGCTGTTCCTCGATCTCGGCGAGGTGGCGGTGCTTGACGAGGCCGTAGGCCTTGGCGCTCTCGGCGCGCTCGACGTAGAGATAGAATTCCTCGGCCTTCTTGCCCGCGCCGGAGACGCCGCTGAAGGAGTTGACGACGATGTGCTCGCGCGCGACGACGCCGGCGGCGAGGAGCGGGGCGAGCGGCACGAGCGTGCTCGTCGGGTAGCAGCCGGGCGCGGCGGCGAGCTTGATCTCGGTGCGCCATTTCGCGTCGGTCAGCTCGGGCAGCACGAAGCGCGCGTGCGGGAGCAGCTCGGGCGCGTGGTGGTGGCCGTAGTATTTTTCGTAGGTCGCGAGATCGGCGACGCGGAAGTCGGCGCTGAGGTCGATGACGCGGCGGCCGGCGCCGACGAGGACGCGGGCGAATTCCGCCGCGGCGCCGTGCGGGAGCGCGAGGAACCAGAGTGCGATGTCGTCGCGCGCGGCGAGTGCGGCCGGATCGGAACCGGAGAACGTCAGCGCATCGGCCGCGGAGCCGCGGAGGGCGGGGATGACGCTCGAGAGCGGTTTACCTGCGTGCTGACGCGACGTGACCGCCGCCAAATTTGCGTGCGGGTGGCCGAGGAGCAGTTTGACCAGAACTTCGCCGGAATAGCCCGACGCGCCGACAATGCCGACATTCATCTAATTGGCCCGTGAGTAAATGCGTGAGGGCCGGGGGTTCGCAAATAAAAACGGGGTGCCGGATGCGGCACCCCGTCGGGAAAGGGTCGAGAGCTCGGTGGGCGGCTCAGCGCTTCGAGAACTGGAAGCGCTTGCGGGCGCCGGGCTGGCCGGCCTTCTTGCGCTCTTTCTCGCGGGGGTCACGGGTGAGGTGACCGGCCTTCTTGAGGGTGACGCGGAGCTCGGAATTGAACTTCAGGAGGGCGCGGGCGATGCCGTGGGAGACGGCGCCGGCTTGGCTGCTGATGCCGCCGCCCTTGACGTTGGCGACGACGTCGAACTTGTCCTTCACATCGGCCGTGGCCAGGGGGCCGGCGGCGCGGCGGGCGAAGTTGTCGTGCTTGAAGTAGGCATCGAAGCTGAGGCCGTTGGCCGTCAGCTGGCCCGAACCGGCGACGAGGCGCACGCGGGCGGTGGAAGTCTTGCGGCGGCCGGTGCCGATGAAAACGGTGGAGTCAGCGCTCATGGATCAGATCAAAGCTTGATGGGGTTCTGCGCGGCGTGGGGATGCTCGGCGCCCGGGAACACGCGGAGCTTGGTGAGCATCTTCGCGGCGAGGCGGTTCTTCGGGAGCATGCCCTTGACGGCCTGCATGACGATGAAATCGGGCTTCTTGGAGCGGACGTCCGTGAGCTTGCGGTATTTCTCGCCACCGACGTAGCCGGAGAAGGACATGTATTCCGTCGTCTCCTCCTTCTTGCCCGTGAGGACGACCTTGCTCGCGTTGATCACGATGACGAAGTCGCCGGTGTCGACGTGCGGGGTGTAGGAAGCCTTGTTGCGGCCACGGATGATGTTGGCGACTTTGACAGCGAGACGGCCAAGGACCTGGCCCTCGGCATCGATGAGATACCATTTGGGCTGGACTGTCTCTTTTTTGGCCAGATAGGTTTTCATTGCGGAAAGAGGCCCAAGGGAAAGAGTTCGCCCTACCCTGTCAACACCCAAGCTTTCACAATTTCCGCCGCCGCCCCGAATCGGGGCCGGATGGGCTTAATCGCTCAGAAATCGAGCCTTAAGGCCAGGCCGACTGCCGCCCGGAGCCCGGAATCGCCGCCGCGGGCCGACCAGAGCCGATCCGCCCCCCGGGTGCCGGAAATCTCGGCGTCGGCGACGATCTGCAGGCGCTCCCCCACCCGATACGGCAGCCGCACCCGCGCCCCGGCGTAGCCGTGCGCATCGGCCCGGCGCGGTCCCGCGGCGTCCGGGCGGATATCCTCCGCGTCCACCCAGCCGGCGAACGCGCTCCATTCCAGGAAGGCGCCGAGCCGCGTCAGCGCCACCTGATGGGCGAGCGAAAGCTCGGCGAGATTCGCACGCAACCGCAGGTCGCGACGCACCTCGAGCGTGACCGTCGGCCCGAGCGGCGCCGTGTGGCTGAAGGCCAAGCCGAGCTCGGTCGCGTGCCGGCGGCCCGGCGCGGCGTCGACGCCGAAACGCCGGTGCACCGCCAGCGCGGTGAGCGCCCGGCTCGCGTCGAAGGCGTGGCGATAACCGGCGGCGAGGTGCGCGAGGCGCGATCCGCCGCCGCGGAACGGTGCGGCGAGCTCCGCCTCCAGCCGGGCGCCGCGATAACGCACCTCCGCCGCGCCGCGCGCGGCGTCGTTGGCGAGGACGACCCCGCGCAGCAGTTGCCGCGAGCGGTAGCCGCCTTCGACGCGCGTCTGCGCCTCGTCGTCCCACTCGTCCCCGGCCTGCGCGCACGCGGTCGCACCGAGCACGAGCAGGCAGGCGGCGAGCGGACGCAGGTGGCGCAACATCACCGGTGGATGTGTTTGTTTTCGCCGTCGTTGTCGACACACTCGTGGCTGATGACCTCGACGACCCGTTCCATCACCCTCGCCGCCGCGGTGCTCGGTTTTCTCGGCGTGGCGCTCGGGGCCTTCGGCGCGCACGGGCTCAAGGCCGCGCTCGAGGCCCAAGGCAGCACGGAGACGTGGAAAACCGCCGTGCTCTACCACCTCGTGCACGCCGTCGCGCTGCTGGCGCTGGCCGGCTGGCGCGACGCCCACGGCGGCACGGGCGGCCGCGTCGCCGTGCTCTGGGTCGCGGGCACGCTGCTGTTCTCCGGCTCGCTCTACTGGCTCGCCCTCGGCGGGCCGCGGTTGCTCGGCCCGGTGACGCCGCTCGGCGGCGTGGCGTTTCTCGCCGGCTGGGCGCTGCTGGCTTGGAGCGCGTGGCGCCGGCCTGCGGCCTGAAGTCCGACGGGCCGGGCGGGACGGGTGGTCCGCGGCCTTGCGCCGCGGACGGAGAAGCGCACGCTGAAAGCGCGCCACCGCGCCCATTCCGCCACATGAACCTGCCCGCACCACTCACCGCCGCCCTCCACGCCCTGCGCGCGGCGGGCGGACGCCCGCACCTCGCGGGCGGCTGCGTGCGCGACTGGCTGCTGGGGTTGGAACCGAAGGATTTCGACGTCGAGGTGTTCGGCTTGGATTTCGAGCGCATGCAGCGGGCGCTGGCGCCGTTCGGTCCGACCGATGTGGTCGGCCGCAGCTTCGGCGTGCTGAAGGTCCGCCTCGGCGGCGTGGAATACGATTTCGCCCTGCCCCGCCGCGAATCGAAGACGGGCTCCGGCCACCGCGGCTTCGCGGTGGAGCCCGAGCCGCAGCTCTCCGAGGCCGACGCGGCGGCGCGGCGCGACTTCACGATCAACGCGATGGCCTACGATCCCTTCGCCGCGCGCCTGATCGACCCGCACGGCGGCGAACGCGACCTGCGGGCCGGCGTGCTGCGGCACACGAGCGCGGCCTTCGTCGAGGACCCGTTGCGCGTGCTGCGGGCGTTCCAGTTCGCGGCGCGCTTCCGGCTCGCCCTGGCGCCGGAGACGGCGGCGCTCTGCCGCTCGATCAAGGACACCTACCGCGAGCTGCCGCTCGAACGAGTCTGGGGCGAGTGGGACAAGTGGTGTCTCAAGTCCGTGCAGCCCTCGCGGGGCCTCGTCGTGCTGAAGGAGACGGGCTGGTATCATTTCTTCCCCGAAATCGCCGCGCTCGACGGCCTGCAGCAGGAGCCCGAGTGGCATCCGGAGGGCGACGTGTTCGTCCACACCGGCCATTGCCTCGATGCGCTCGTCGGGTTGCCGGCGTGGGTCAACGGCGACGCGCGCACGCGGCGCATCCTCTCGCTGGCCGTGCTGGCGCACGATTTCGGCAAGGCCACGACGACGCACCAGGCCGAGCGCCGGCGCCAGATCCGCTGGGTGAGTCCGGGACACGAGGCCGCGGGCGCCCCGCTGACGGAAAGCTTCCTCCAGCGCATCGGCGCGCCGCACGAGCTGGTCGAGCACGTGCGCCCGCTGGTCGTCAACCACCTCGCCCACCATCACGGGCAGGCCCATTTTCGCGACACCGCGGTGCGCCGCCTCGCGCGCAAGATCGCGCCCGCCTCGCTCAATGAGCTCATTGCGGTGATGACCGCCGACCACCTCGGCCGGCCGCCGCTGATCGCGGAGGAGTCCCTGCGCCGCATCGAGGATCTGCGCGCCGTCGCGGAGCGCCTCGCCGTCGCGGACCAGGCGCCGAAACCCATCGTGCTCGGTCGCCACCTCATCGCCCTCGGCATGAAGCCCGGCCCGCACTTCAAGCCCGCGCTCGACGCGGCCTTCGAGTCGCAGCTCGACGGGGCGTTTGCGGACGAGGCCGGCGGCGTCGAGTGGATGAGGAACTGGTTGCGCGCCCACCCGCAGGCACTAGCGTAGCCGGCATGTCCGCCGCCTCCAACCAGCTCGAACAACTCAAGCAGTTCACCGTCGTGGTCGCCGACACCGGCGACTTCGCCAGCATCAAGCAATACGCGCCGCGCGACGCCACGACGAACCCGAGCCTCATCCTCAAGGCCGCCAGCATGCCCGACTACGCGTGGCTCGTGGACAAGGCGGTGCAGGACGCCGGCAGCGGCGCGACGCTCGCGCAGGTGATCGACCGCGTGCTCGTGCTCTTCGGCGCGGAGATCCTGAAGATCGTCCCCGGCCGCGTCTCGACCGAGGTCGACGCGCGCCTTTCGTTCGACCGCGACGGCACCATCGCCAAGGCGCACGAGATCATCGCTCTCTACGAACGCGCCGGCATCGCCCGCGAGCGCATCCTCATCAAGGTCGCGTCGACCTGGGAAGGCATCAAGGCCGCCGAGCAGCTCCAGCGCGAGAAGATCAACTGCAACCTCACGCTCCTCTTTTCGTTCGCGCAGGCCGTCGCCTGCGCCGAGGCGAAGGTGCAGCTCATCTCGCCCTTCGTCGGCCGCATCCTCGACTGGCACAAGAAGGCGGCCGGCCGCGATTTCGCCCCGACCGAGGACCCGGGCGTGAAGTCCGTCACGCAGATCTACACCTACTACAAGAAATACGGCTACGCGACGGAGGTGATGGGCGCGTCGTTCCGCAACAAGGGCGAGATTCTCGAGCTCGCCGGCTGCGACCTGCTCACCATCAGCCCGCAACTCCTCGGCGAGCTGCAGGCCGGCACGGAGCCGGTCGCGCGCAAGCTCGACCCGGGCGCGGCCAAGGCGGCCGACGTGGCGCGCGTGAGCTTCGACGAGAAATCCTTCCGCTACGCGTTCAACGAGGACGCGATGGCGACGGAGAAGACGGCCGAAGGCATCCGCCTCTTCGCCGCCGATATCGTGAAGCTCGAGCAGATGCTGGCGAAGAAACGCGGCTGAGGCGGGCGCCGTCCTGACCGCACCGGGGTGCGGCGCGGTCGGGGCGGAAAAAACCCCGGCCGCGGGGCCGGGGTCGGGAAGTCGCGTGACGCGGGTGGCTCAGTTCGCCGCGCCGGCCGCGGGAGCGGCGGGAATGTGGCGTTTGAGGAAGGCGTCGATCTCGGTGTAGAAAGCGATGCGCTTGGTCTCGTCGCGGAAGCCGTGGCCCTCCTCCTTCTCGACGATGAATTGGTAGGGGCGGTTATTCCGCTTCAGTGCGCGCTCGATGTCGTAGCCTTGGTCGATGGTGACGCGCGGGTCGTTGCGGCCGTAGGCCATGAGGACGGGCACGCGGATGCGATCGGCGAAGTGGACCGGCGAGGTCTCATAGATGCGTTTGCGATCCTCGGCGTTGGAGAGATCGCCGATGCGCGTGTGCATCCAATGCATGCGCGATGGCGCGACGGCCTTGGGGATGAGATTCTCGATGTTGACGACGCCGACGTAGTTGATGCCGGCAGCGTAAAGGTCGGGCGTGTAGACGAGGCCGGCCATGGCGGCGTAGCCGCCGTAGCTCGCGCCGGAGATGACGACGCGGGTAGGATCGGCGATGCCTTGGGCGATGGCCCATTTCACACCGTCGGTAAGATCGTCCTGCATCTCGAGGCCCCATTTTTTCCAGCCGGCGGCCTCGAACCACTGACCGTAACCGCCGGAGCCGCGGAAGTTGACCTGCAGCACGGCGAAGCCGCGGTTGGCGTAGAATTGCACCTCGGGGTTGTAGGCCCACTGGTCGCGCGGGCCGTAGGGGCCGCCGTGCGGGTGGACGATGAGCGGGAGATTCTTCGCTTCGCGGCCGACTGGCAGCGTCAGGTAACCATGGAGCACGAGGCCGTCGCGCGCGGTGTAGCTGATGGGTTTCATGCGGGCCATCTGCTCGGGATCGATCTTGGGTTTGATGACGGCGAGTTCGTCGAGCTTCTGGCGCTTGCGGTCGAAGAGGTAATACACGCCCGGGTCACGGTCGCTGTAGGAGTAGAAAATGATCTTGGAGCCGTCCTCGGAGAACTGGATCGGGCTGTGCACGGTGTCGGGCAGGGCCTGTTCCATGCGGCGGTGGATGGCGCGCATCTCCTCGTCGATCCAGTGGAAGCGGCGGCGATCGCCTTCGTAGGCGACACCGACGACTTTCTTTTTGAAATCGTCGTAGACGACGCCGGCCATGTCGTAGGTGTCGTCGCCGAACACGAGCTCGGGTTGCAGGTGCGAGCCGGTGACGGTATCGTAGCGGTAAATGGCGAAGGTTTTGCGACCGATGTCGGAAGCGATGTAAACGGTGCGGTTGTCGCCGTCGAAGGCGATCGGGCGCCAGCCGGGCTGGTCGAAACCGAAGGCGGCGAGCTCGGTCCAGGCCTCCTTGTTGGCGGTGCGGTAAAGGACCTTGTTGGTGCGCGACTCGGTGTCGCGGAGCATGGCGAAGCGGACGACGTTGTCGCGATCGAGCACGTAGCCGCTGACGGGGCCGGGGGCTTTCGCGATCGGGACGTTGTTGAGGCGCCCGGTCTTGAGGTCCATGCGGGTGACATCGGGCCAGTCGCGGTGGGTCATCCCGGCCTGCACCAGGATGGAGCGGCGGTCGTCCTTGAGGCGGCGGAGGAGGGAGAGTCTGCGCTCAGGGTTGAGGATGGAGGGGTCGCTGCCGTCGTGATTGACGGCGTAGAGCTCGAATTGCTCGTCGCCGCCGCGATCGACGAAGAAGATGATGCGATCCTCGGAGGCCCAAAAGGGCCCGAGGGCCTCCTTGTCGGTGAAGTTGGTGATGAGGTTCTTCGTGCCTTTCTCGAGGTCGATGACGGCGAGATTCTGGCGGCCGGCGTGCGGCACGAGGGCGAGGATGCGCTTGCCGCTGGGCGAGAATTCCAGGCCGGACATGGCGGCGGTCTGGAAGAAGGTCTCGACCGGGAGTTCGGGGACGGGGGTGGCGGCGCGCGCGACGGCCAGCAGGCCGCCCAACAGCGCGCCCGGAACGATTTTCCGGAACAGGGTGTTCATAGTTGTGTGTGCAGCGCCAACGGAAACGCGGGCGCAAAAAAAAGCGAGCCTCCCGGTGCGGGAGGCTCGCGTGAGAATCAGGCTGCGTCAGGCAGGGATCAGAAATCCTTGCGGACGCGGAGATAGACGAAGCGGCCGAGGGCGGCGGCGCCGTAGGTGTTCGGGTCGAAAGCCCCGGTGTCGTAGCCGTTGAACGGGGGAACCTTGTCGAACACGTTGTTGGCACCGAGGGTGATCGTCGAGCCCATGAAGCCGCGGTAGCTGACGCCGGCGCTGTAGAGCGTGAACGAACCCTGGGGCCAGCCGGCGACGGTATAGGCGTCGTTGTAGTATTTGCCGATGTAGTCGGCATTGACGCTGGCCGAGAAGTCCTTGTAGCGCCAGCCCACGGAGGCATTGCCGCGCCACTTCGGGTTGTTCCAGAGGCCGATGTTGTTGAAGTAGCCGCCGCCGAGGCCGGAGTCGGAACCGATCTCGAGGACGCGGGTGACCTGGGTACCGAAGTTGAAGTCGCCGACGCGGGTGTTGCGGAGGCGATAGTTTACGTCGATGTCGAAGCCGCGGTAGATCTGGTAGGCGTCCGGATTGTTGCTCGGCACCGACTCGATGCGGAGGATGGGGCCGCCCACACCGTCGCGGACGATGGCGTTCGGGAACTGCTGGCGACCGCGCTCCGAGAGGAGGTAAGTGGCGCCGGGCGTCACGATGACCTGGTTGATGCGGAACTTGAAGTAGTCGAAGCTGATCGTGAGGTCCTTCACGCCGACGATGTCCTCGAGGACGATACCGGCGTAGTAGGACTCGGCTTCCTCGGGGAGGAGATTCGGATTACCACCGGTAACCAAGCGCTGCTGCTGCGGGGGATCCTGCGGGCGGAGGGGGTCTTGGACGAGGTTGGAGGTGAAGCCAACCGTCTGGGAGGCATAGAGGAGACCGAGGGCGGGCGCCTGGAAGGACTCCGAGTAGGAAGCGCGGATGATGGCGTTCGCAATCGGGTTCTTCGGCAGACGGAACTTGCCGCCGAACTTCGGCTTCGTGGTGTTACCGAAGTCGCTGTAGTCCTCATAGCGCACGGCGCCCTGGAGTTCGAGCTGCTTGGTCACCGGGGCGGTGATTTCGACGTAGGCCGACATCACGTCGCGGTCGCCGCTGAGGGGCAGACCACCACCGGAGCCGAGGTACGCGGCGGTGTCCGGGTTGGTGGTGAGGGCGTCTTGGCGGAACTCGAGGCCGGACGCGATGCCGACGTCACCACCGGGCAGCTCGAAAAGCGTGCCGGAGATACTGCCGTCGAAGCCGAGGGCCTCGGCGCGGTTGGAACCGGTCGACGAGGTGAAGAGCGCGTTGGCCAGGTTAGGGTTGGCCGAGGGCCCGAAGGGATTGAAGAACGAGCCAACGAAGCCCGTGAGGGTGCCGTTGAGGGCGGCCTGATAGGTGGTGGCGCGGATGGCGTTTCGCGAGACACTGGTCACACGGTTGAAGCCGTAGGTGCCGGCGACCGTCCAGTCCCACCGATCCATGAGGGTGCCCCGGAGACCGGTGACGATGTTGCTGCTGATCGACTCGGTGTCGAACTTGCGGACGGGGCCGAAGCTCGTGCGGGCGAGCAGCGAGGTCAGCGCGATGCCGAAGGGATTGTAGGGGCTGTTGGCCGGCAGGGACAAACCTTCGGTGGAGAAGTTGATGACGCCAGGAGTGAACGCGTAGAACGTGAAGTTGTCGCTGAACGTGAGCTCACCAAACGCGGTCACGTTCTCGTTGATGTCGTGCTCGAACTGGGCATAGGTGCTGATGTAGTGATACGCCGGGTAACGCTGGTAGACCTGCGCGAAGTTGTAGCGGTTTTCGTTGCCGAGGGCCGCGACGCGTGAAAAGGCGGCGAGGTTCGGGTTGCCCGTGGGCTGGCCGCCGGTGATGACCCAGAGGCCGGCGGCGATGGGCTGACCGAGGGCAGTCGAGGCGGCCGCGGCCTGAGCGGTCGTCAGATTGATGTTCGCCGGGAAGTTCAGCGAGGAGTTCTGGTTGATGCCGCGACCGCTGGTGGAGTAGTCGGTCGTGGTGAACCCGTAGTCGCGCAGGAAGTTCGAGTTCGAGGTCTTGTAGTCGACGGCGACCATGGCGCGGGTGGAGCCCGTGGAAGCACCGGCGACGACGCTGGCCTGGGTGTAGGCGGTGTCGTGGTCGAGGGTGTTGCCGTATTGGCCCATGACCGAGAGGCCGGTGTAGTTCTTCTTGAGCTTGACGTTCAACACGCCGGTGACGGCGTCCGAGCCGTAGATGGCCGAGGCACCGTCCTTGAGGAACTCGATGGTCTCGATGGCCGCCGACGGGAGGGAGTTGAAGTCAAACACCGAGCGGTTGCCGGAGTTGGTCAGCGCGTAGGTGATGGCGCGGCGGCCGTTGACCAGGACCAGGAAGCGCTGGGAGCCGAGGCCGCGGATGTTGGCCGTGGCGGCGCCGCGCGTGAAGCTGGCGGTCTGGTAGATGGAGTTGGCCGAGCCGGTGTTGAAGGGAAGGGACTGGATGAAGTCGCCGATGTTGGTGTAGCCCTTCGCCTCGATGTCGTTGGCCGAGTAGGACACGACGGGGGCGGGGGTTTCGACGTCCAAGCGCTTCACGCGGGAGCCGGTGACCTCGAATTTCTCGAGCTTCACCGCATCCTTCGTTTCGTCGTTAGTGTCTTGGGCAGGGGCAGTGGTCTGCGCCACCGCCGCGGGGATCAGGCTGGCACCCAGGATCAGGGCAAGCGCTGCCCGCGTATTCCATGCGGAACGTGCGTTCATAGTGCGTTCGGTTGTGTTTCGTTGTGTTAGAGTGTCATGCCCAGCGAACTGAGATGACATGGACGTTCATCCGAACGGAAGCCGGTAGGCCTAATCAAGCCAAATCAGTCAAAAGGTGCGACAAAGCGTCGCAATTCTACGACGAACGCGACGAATGCGCCGAGCGAGCCACCCCGCCCTGCCGCCGTTCGGGGCAGGCGTCGTGACTGCATTTGGCACGGAAGGCGGTCGGGATGGGAGCGAGCTACGAGCCGGAATCGACGGGCAGGTGTTTCATCAGGAACGCATCGATGGCGCGGTAGAGTTTGACGGCGGCCTCCGCCTTTTCGAATCCGTGGCCTTCGGCGAGCTCAATGTGGGATTCGTAGGGTTTGCCCGCGCGCTTCAGGGCCGCCTCCAACGCCTGCCAGTGGGTGAACTCGACGCGGGGGTCGTTGCGGCCGTAGGCATGGAAGGTGGGCACGCGGATGTTGGCCACGTGGTGGACGGGCGAGCGCTGGGTCAGGAAGGCGTCGCCCTCGCCGACGCGCTTGGAATAGATGGCGCGCGAAATCGGGTTGGTGCGGAGGTCGTAGCGGGTGATGAGCTTGAGGTCGGCGACGCCCACGATGTTGATGGCCACGCGGTAGAGCTCCGGGGTGAAAGTCGCGCCGGCCAGCGCGGCATAGCCACCGTAGCTGGCGCCCATGATCCCGACGCGGGCCGGGTCGGCGTGGCCTTGGGCGATCGCCCACTGCACCGCGTCGGTGAGGTCGTCCTGCATGCGGGCGCCCCACTCGCGGTCACCGGCGTCCATGAACTGGCGGCCGAAGCCGCTCGAGCCGCGAAAATTCACCTGCAGCACCGCGTAGCCGCGGTTGGCGAGGAACTGGACCTCGCGGTCGTAGCCCCATGAATCGCGCGCCCAGGGTCCGCCGTGCGGCAGCAGGATCAGGGGCGGAGGGCGCTTTTCCGCACCGACGGGCAGCGTGAGATAACCGTGGATCTCCAAGCCGTCGCGGGCGGTGAAGCGGATCGGCGTCATCGGCCGCATGAGTTCCGCGTTCAAGCCGGGGCGAAGCGCCGAGATGGGCTGGATCTGCGGGGTCGGGCCGCGCAGGTCGCCGAGGTAGTAGATGCCGGGATTGCGATCGTTGCTGACGAGGAAGAGGAATCGCTTCTCGTCGCGGGAGATGTTGAGCAGCGTGACGGCGTGACCGGCAAACGACGCCTCGAGGGACCGGACCAGGGAGCGCCACGTGTCGTCAAACCAGTGGTGGCGGATCTTGTCGTCCTCGTAGACGACGGCGCGCAGTTGGGTGCGTTCGCGGTTCTGGATGAGGCGGCGGATTTCCCCGGCGGGCGGATCGAAGAGCACCGGACCGAGGTTGCCGGTGTCCGTGGCGAGTGTGCGCAGCACACCGCGATCGTGCGGGCGGTAGTCGAGGATGTAGGCGGTCGCGCCGTCGCCGGACAGGCCGAGGATGGCCCAGTCGGGGCGCAGGGGGCTGAGCTTGGCGAGGTCGCGCCACGGCTGGCCGTTGGCGGGCCGGGAGCGGACGAACAGGTCGGTGCCCTCGATGACGACGGCGAGACGCAGATTGCCGTCGCGGTCGTAGAAACCGTCCTGCATGCCGGGCTCGAGCTGACTGAGCTGCAGCCGGCGGGCGGTCTTGACGTTGACCTGATAGAGGTAGGGCGTGGCGTTGCGCGGGATGGAGGGCGCAATCTTGCGCGGGTCCGATTCGGAGGTGTAGCCGAGGATGAGGATGTGCTCGTCGCTCCACGGGAAAGTGTCCTCGAGGGAGCCGAAGAAGAGGGAGAAATCGTCCTGCCGGCGGCGCGATTCGAGGATGCGCTTGACGCGCTTGCCGGCGAGGTCGGTGGACGCGAGCAGGGGAATTTCGTGCCCCTCGACGGCGGAGGTGAACATCAAGGTGTCGTCGCCCTTCCAGAAAACGCTGCGGATGTTCTCGTCCTTAAAGTGGACGACGACGCTGGATTTGCCGGTCGTGAGGTCGAGCAGGGCGAGGCTGTAGCGGCCGTTGTTCGGCGCGATCATGGCCACCTTGGAGCCGTCGGGCGAGAGCGCCATCTGCGGGATGGTGTTGTCGTCGAAAAAGGCCTCGACGGGCAGCAGCTGACGCGGGCCGGAGGCCGCGACGGAGAGCGCGGCGAAGGCGAGAGCGACGACAGCGAACAGGTGGCGGAAATGTGGGGCGGCGGGCGGCTTCATCGGGAAGGAACGCGGGAAAGGGAGGCAGAGGCCGGGGGATCGCGGGACGGGGGCGCGATGCAGGAGGCGGGCGGGGGGTGGCGGAGAAAAAAGAGAAAAGCCGGGCCTCCTTTGGGGGAGGCCCGGCTCGTGAATCATGGGGCGAACCAGGCGGACGCCTTAGAACTTGTAGCGGCCCTGGAAGTAGACCAGGCGGCCGATCGGGTCGTAGGCGCGGAGGTCGCGGTTCTGGTTACCCTCCGTCTGCGAGAACGGCGGCGGCTCGTCGAACACGTTGTTCATGCCCGCCGTGACCGTGAGGCCCTGCAGCCAGCGGTTCCCGAACTTCGAGAAGTCGTAGCTGAAGGCCACGTCGAACTGATGGTAGGCATCCATCGAGCGCACGGGCGTGGTGAACTCGTCGAGCTCGGGCACGTAGATGTGGGCCACCTGCGCGCGCATGTTCTTGTAGGTCCAGGAAACCGAGGTGTAGGTGCGGAAGTCCGCATAAGCACTCGTCCCGGAGTAACGGCCGGCATAGTCCACCGGAGCCGAGCTGGGGAGGCTCTGGATGGCGTATTCGTTGATATAGGTGCCGGTGAGCTGGAAGTTGAACACGCCCAGGTCGGTCGTGTCGTGACGGTAGCGGAGGCTGACGTCCGCACCGGATTGCCAGACGCCGGCGACGTTGACGAGGGCGTTCGAGATCCAGACTTCGTCCGACGGACGGTTGCTCATCTGACCGGGGGACGTGATGGGCGCGCCGTCCCGGAAGCGCGTCTCGCCGTTGGGGCCCTGGGCGCCGAGGCGCACGAGCGAGGCGTAGGGCGAGGCGGGGCCGAACTGTTCGACGGAGCTGACGATCAGCGACGAGGAGATCGTCGAGATGAGGTCGCGCTCGTCGACATCGAACCAGTCAAACGAAACCTCGAGGCCCTTGACGCTCTTAGGCGACCAGACAATACCGGCGGTCCAGTTGCGGGACTCGGAGGGATTCAGCAGCGGGTTGGAGCCCGACTGGGAACGATACTGGCGCGAGCCCGTGGTGACGTTGAGCGCGTTGCCGGAGGTGTCGAAGCGGGAGATGTTGATGCCCGCGGTGAAGCCCTGCGCGATCGGTCCGAGGAGGTCGTAGAGCGTGGGCGCCGAGAACGACTCCGAGTAGGTGCCGCGGAAGGCGAGCTCGTCATTGAAGGGCAGCCAGCGGATGGTGTATTTCGGCACGAAGGGGTCCGAGGTCTTGCTGTAGATGTCCTTGCGGCCGGCGACCGAGAGCTCGAGCATGTTGAAGCCCTTGATGGCATTCGCCTTGTCGAAGATCGGGACGCGGACCTCGGCGAAGATGCCGTCGGTGGTCGAGCGCGCGGCGAACGGCTGACGCGGCGTGGCCTGCAGCCACTGGCCGGTCTGGTCGTAGCGGTCGTTCTCGAACTTCAGGTGCTCCCAGCGCGTTTCCGCGCCGAAGCCAACCTGGATGGGGCCGGCGGGAAGATCGAAGACCTAGCCCGTGACGCGGAGGTCGAAGGCGTTGAGCTCCGAGAGGTAGTCGCGGAAGCTGGTGCCGAGCATGCCCTCGATGACGCCGGGGTTCTGGCGGCGGGCGAACGGATTATAGGTCAGGTTGTTGACCGCGTTCGTGTAGGAAACGGCGTCGATGAGGTTCGAATTGCGGAAGTTGTGGAGCGTGCGGTTGAAGGAACCGGCGAACTCATAGCTCCAGTTGTCGCCAATGCTGCCCTTGATGCCGACGACGCCACGCAGGCCGTGCGACTTGTTGTCGTAGATGCGGGGGAAGTTCACGAAGCGGTTGCGCGCCGTGATGGTGTTGGCCCCACCGACCGTGTAGACACCGCTGACCAAGCCGCCGTCGAAGGGGTTGTTCACGTTGTCGGCGCGAACATTGCCCGACACGGGCTGGGCGTTGAGCACGGAGCGCGTCTCATTGATCGTGTAGATGAAGTCGCCAAAGAGACGGAGATTGTCCGTGAGCTGGTGATCGATCGCGGCGGTGAAGCTGCGGCGCTCGGCGGCGAGGAGCATCGTCGGGTAGTTGGCGAGGTCGAAGAACTGCGCGACCTGGTCCTGCGTCAGCGGTCCCTGATAGATGCCGGCGGCCACCAGTTGGGCGGGCGTGAGGTCCGTGTTCTGCGGCGGGGCATTCAGGTTCGGGTTGAGGTAGTAGAAGTCGTTGCCGATGTTGATCGAGCCGGCGAACGAGGGGGTGCGGAACTGGTTCTTGCCCCACTCGCGATCCTTCTGGATGAGGGGATCGCTCTTCTTCCACTCGGTGGAGATGGTGACGTTGGTCTTGCCGTTGCCGGCGCCACCGATGGCGTAGTATTGGCGGTTGGCCCAGTTGGTGTTGCCGGGGGACCAGCCGTAGTAACCACCCACCTCGAAGCCCTGATAATTGGTCTTCATGATGACGTTGACCACGCCCGAGACGGCGTCGGAGCCGTAGGTGGCGGAGGCACCGTCGGAGAGGATCTCGATGCGCTCGACAGCGTTCATCGGGATCATGCTCACGTCGACGAAGCTGCCGCCGCCGGAGGCGACGACGGGCGAGACGGCGGCGCGGCGACCGTTGATGAGCACGAGCGTGGCGCGGTTGCGCAGCGCGACGGCGGAGCCGCCGTTGGTCGAGCCGGAGGAGATGTTGCCGTTATCGGAGCCGACGTTGTTGGCGCCGTAGAAGTTCGGCTGGGCCTTGCGGATCACCTCGAGGAGATCCGTGGCGACGCCGGTGTTCCGGATATCCGCGGCGCTGAGAACCGTGATCGGAACCGCGGGGGTGTCGGCGGCGATCGGGATCAGCGATCCCGTCACCACAAACTTGTCCAGCTTCACCGTCTCTTCTTCTTTGTCGGACGCAGGGCTCTGTTGAGCCACCGCGGTATGAATCAGGCTGGCGCCTAGGAATAGGCCAAGCGCCGCCCGCATATTCCAGTGGGAACGTGCGTTCATGTGCGTAGTGTTCGGTTGTGTTAGGTGGGCGGCTGCAAAGGGGGTAAGCAGCTGCCCGGGGTGCGCTGTGGCTATGGCACGCACTTGAATGCGCGCAAGACGAAATGCGTATATAACACGACGAAGAGTTCATTTTCTGCGATAAACGCAGTCGATTCGCGACGAGCGTCGGAGCCCATCCGACAAAAAAGGCGGCCCCGGGAAGGGGCCGCCTGAAGGGGGAAACTGACCTGTCGCTTAGAAGCGGTAGGTCGCCTCGATATACATGAAGCGGCCGACGGCACCGTAGGTGGAGACGTCGCCGTTCTCGTTCGAGAACGAACCCTTGGCCATCGGGAGGCCTTCGTTGAACACGTTCGTGGCGCCGGCCTTGAGGGTCAGGCCCTTGAACATGCCGGAGTCACCGCTGAAGGTGTAGGCCACGGCGAAGTCGACGCTGTTGAAGGCTTCGACGTCCGCGTCGGCGGCCGGATCGGTGTTGTCGAACCAGTTCTCGTCCGTCACGCCGGGGATGTGCTGCCAGCCGAAGGTGGCGCCCCAGGGACCGCGGTTCCAGCGGACGCTGAGGTAGGTCTGCCAGTCCGGGATGGTGCCGTTGAAGAACGTGGCCAGGCCGACGGTGTCGAACTGGGCCGTGCCCGGGAGGGTCTGGGCGCGGTAGTGCTGCCACCAGATGCCGGCGAGCGAGGCGTCGAAACGGCCGAGGGACTCGCTGGACCAGGTGTAGTCGAACTTGATGTCGAAGCCCGCGAGTTCCTGGTTGGCGATGTTCACGAGGGTGTCGGTGACATAGACCTCGTCGATGGCGCGATTGCCAATCTGGCCGACGGCCGTAACCGGCGCACCGGCGGTGAACTGGGAAGTATCACCGCGGGGACCGAAGCGGACGAACGACGCATAAGGCGAGGCCGTGCCATTGAGTTCGACGCTCTGCAGGATCGTCGCGGTGCCGATGGTCGAAATGAGGTCGACTTGCTCGACGTTGAAGTAGTCGATCGACATCGAGAAGCCCTTGACGCTCTTGGGCGACCAGACGAAGCCGAACGTGTAGTTGTCGGACGTCGAGGGACGGAGGTTCGGGTTCGAACCGGAGCGGGCGTTGGCCTGGCCGGTGATGGCGGGGCCGCCGCCGGCGCGGGTCAGGTTCAGCGAAGAGGTGAAGCCGATGCCGCCGGGGCCGAACAGCTGGAACAGCGTCGGGGCGGAGAACGACTCGGAGTAGGTGGCGCGGAAGGCCAGCTCGTTGTTGAAGGGCAGGTAGCGGAGCGAGAACTTCGGCACGGTCGGATCGTCCGTGTCGGAGTATTTCTCGGTGCGGACGGCCGCCTCGAACTCGAGGAGCATGCTGTCGCCACTGGTGTTGCCGAGGAGCGGGACGCGGACGTTGGCGAAGGCGGCGGTGATGTCGCGGTTCGCGTTGAACGGATCCAGCGTCGTGGCGGTATCCCAACCGAACGTGTCGCCTTGGGAGTTGCGGTCGGCGGTCTGGGCCAGCTTTTCCACGCGGTGTTCGACGCCGAAGGCGACGCCGAGTTCGCCGGCGGGCAGATCGAAGGCCTTGCCGGCGACGCGAGCGTCGTAGGAAATGAGCTCCGAAACGGCGGTGCCAAGCGCCTCGCCGAACATACCAGAGGCTTGAATCGCGCCAGCGGCCTGCTCCCGGGCGAAGTAGTTGAGGATGCCACCAGAAACGGCGGCAACGCGAGCCGCAGTGTCAATCAGACCCGGGTTACGGTAGGCCTGCTCGACGCGGTTGCGGAGGGCCGCGGCTTCCCAGCGCCAGTCATCACCGATTTCGCCCTTGGCACCGATCACGGCGCGGACGTTGGTGGTCGTGTAGTAATACTGACGGGGCTGTGTGAGAAAACGGTTGCGCGCAACAATCGTCTCGTTGGTCGGATTGGTGGGATCACCGGCAGCAATGACCGCAGCCGTGGGCTGCGCATTGAGCTGGGAGAACGTCTTAGTCAGCGAATACATGAAGTCACCGAAGACCGAGACGTTGTCCGTCCAGCGGTGGTCGAAGTTCATGGTCGCGGCCTGACGCTCGTTGGCGAGGAGGATGGTCGGATAGTTGGCCAGATTGAACGCATACTGCTGTTCAGCACCAAGACCGGAGATCAGGTTGGAGGCATTGGCGATCGGAATGTAAGTGCCGTTGGCCACCAACTGGGCAAGTGTGAGATCCTGATTGAGCGGCGGGGCGTTCAGCGAGGGATTCAACACGTAGAATTGGCCGGGCAGGGTATTGATAATGCCCGCAAAGGTGGCCGTGCCGTAGATGGGGTTGGTGTAGCCGCGCTCGTATTGGTAGAGCGGGTCAGCCTTCGTCCACTCGGCGGAAACGGTGATGCCGGAGGTGTCGTTCGACGCGCCGGTGACCATCCAGCCCTTGCGGACCGCGTAGTTGCCGGGGTTGTCGGAGAAACCGTAGTTCATGCCCACTTCCATGCCCTTGAAGTCGGAGCGGAGGATGATGTTGACCACGCCCGCGACCGCGTCCGTGCCGTAAATGGCCGAGGCGCCGTCCTGGAGGATCTCGATCTTCTCGATGGCCGAGACCGGGATGAGGTTCACGTCCACGAACTGGAAGCCACCCGACGCCACGATGGGGGCGTAGGCGGAACGGCGGCCGTTAATGAGGACGAGGGTCTGGGTATTGCGGAACGCCAGCTGCGAACCGCCGCCGGTGCTGCCGGAGGCGATGTTGGCGTTGGCGTTGCCGAGGTTACCGTTGCCCATGAACTGCGGCGCAGCCTTGCGCAGCACTTCGAGGACGTTGGTGGTGACGCCGGTGTCAGCGATCGACTGGGCGTCGAGGGTGGTAACCGGGATCGCGGTGGCCGTGCCGGCCATGGGAATGTAGGAGCCCGTGACCTCGAAACGCTCGAGTTTCACGACTTCCTCACCCGAATCAGCTGCCGAACCAGCAGCATTTTGTGCGTAGCTTTGCGAAACCAGAGCGGTAGCGAGGCCCAAAACGAGGGCACGCGCCGCCAAGGCCTTCCTTGCGGGGGTGTTCATAGTTCAGTTGTGTTGTGTTGTGTTAGACAGATATGCCGGTGAACGGCGTATCTGCTGGGCCAAGTTGCGTAAAATGCGCGACGAAATCAACGCGATTGTTTAATTTTCTCCATTAGCCACGGTCCTAACTAGCCCCAAATGGGCGAGTTGGGAGCCTGCGCACGCTCGCCTGACTCAACCGCTGATTGACTCGTTTCCGGCCCGCTCCAAGGGTCGCCGGGTCATGGGTGCCCTCCCCACGCTTTTACGAAATCTGGTCGATTATGCAGGCCTTTTCCCGCCCGCCAAATTGCCCATGCCGGAGGCGGTCAAGCTGCATGCCTCCTACTTGCAGGGCCAGGAGGCGGCGTTCTTGGGCCGCTTCATCGTCCCCTTGGCGCGCCTCGGGGAGTTCGAGTCCGCGCACGCCGCACTCGGCGGTGCCGAGGCCGGCCGCGGCTGGGAACTCAGCGTCATCGCCGGCCCGCAACCCGCGGCGGACTGGGTTGCGATTCGGGATTTTCACGCGCGCCAATCCGCCGTGCGCATTGTCTCGGTCGAAACCAAGGCCGCCACGCCCGCCGACATCGCCGCCTGCGTCGCCGGCTTGCCCGCCGGCCTCGAGGCGTGGATCGAAGTCAGCCCGACCGCGCCCGACCTGCCGGCGTTGCTTGCCGCGATCAAGACCACCGGCCACGGCGCCAAGCTCCGCACCGGCGGCGTCACACCCGACGCCTTCCCCACCCCGGCGAGCATCGTCCGCTTCATGACGCTCTGCCGCGCACACGGCCTCGTGTTCAAGGCCACAGCCGGCCTCCACCACCCGTTGCGCGGCGATTACCGCCTGACCTACGAACCCGGCAGCCCGTGCGGGAGGATGTTCGGCTTCCTCAACATCTTCCTCGCCGCCACGCTGCTCCATCACGGCGGCAGCGAGGCCGACGCGCTCGCGCTCCTCGATGACGCCGACCCCGCCAACTTCCGCTCCACGCCCGCCGCGCTCGCGTGGCGCGGCCACGAGTTCTCCCTCGCCCAACTCGCCGCCACGCGGCAGCAATTCTGCCGCTCCTTCGGCTCGTGTTCCTTCACCGAGCCGCTCGAGGGCCTCCACGAACTTCACTGGTTATGATGCTTGATGCGACCCACGATCCCGCCCGCCGCAGCTGGGTGGACTCCGCCAACCTGCCCGACGCGGATTTTCCCCTGCAGAACCTGCCCTACGGCGCCTTCACCCAGAAGCCCGGCGAGACGCCGCGCCTCGGCGTCGCCATCGGCGACCAGATCCTCGATCTCGCCGCCGCCGCGCGCACCGGCCTCCTGCCCGAGAATCTCGTCTCCGCCTGCCAGCAACCGACGCTCAACGCCCTCCTCGCCCTCGGCCTGCCCGTCTGGTCCGTGCTCCGCTCCCGCCTGAGCGAGCTGCTCGGCGACGACACCTGCCCCGCCGGCGACGTGCGCACGCGCGTGCAGGCCTGCCTCGTCCCGCAACGCGGCGTCACGCTCCACCTCGCCGTGCAGACGCGCGACTACACGGATTTCTACGCCTCGATCCACCACGCCACCAACGTCGGCTCCATGCTCCGGCCGGACAATCCGCTCCTGCCGAATTACAAGTGGATCCCCATCGGCTATCACGGCCGCGCCTCGTCGCTCGTCGTCAGCGGCACGCCCGTCCGCCGCCCGCACGGCCAGCTCAAGCCCGCCGACGCCACCGCGCCCGTCTTCGGCCCCTGCAAGAACCTCGACTACGAGCTCGAGCTCGGCGCCTTCATCGGCCCCGGCAACGCGCTCGGCGAACGCATCCCGCTCGCCGCCGCCACGACGCAGATCTTCGGCGTCTCGCTCCTCAACGATTGGTCCGCCCGCGATATCCAGACTTGGGAATACCAGCCGCTCGGCCCCTTCCTCGCGAAGAACTTCGCCACCACGCTCTCGCCCTGGATCGTCACGTTCGAGGCGCTCGCGCCGTTCCGCGTCCCCGCGCAATCGCGCCCGGCCGGCGATCCCGCGCCGCTCCCTTACCTCGTCGACCACCGCGACGCCGCGCACGGCGGCCTCGACCTGACGCTCGAGGTCTGGCTCCTCACCGCCAAGATGCGCCTCAGCGGCGAAGCGCCGTTCCGCATCTCGCGCGGCAATTTCAACACGATGTATTGGACGCTCGGCCAGTTGCTCGCGCACCACGCCAGCAACGGCTGCAACCTCTCGCCCGGCGACCTGCTCGGCAGCGGCACCGTGTCCGGCCCCGCGCGCGACGCCCGCGGCTGCCTGCTCGAATACACCTGGCGCGGCACCGACCCGCTGCGCCTGCCCAACGGCGAGGAACGCAAATTCCTCGCCGACGGCGACGAGGTCATCCTCCGCGGCTACGCCGAGCGCCCCGGCGCGCGCCGCATCGGCCTCGGCGAATGCCGCGGCCTGATCCTGCCCGCCGCCTGACGTGTTGGTCGGACCGCGATAACGCTTCGACGGGCTCGTTTCGCCGCGCATCGTTTTCTCCGTGGGCCGCGCCGCGCCGCGCGCTAGGTTCGCGGGATGAAATTCGCCGCTCTCTGCCTGCTCGCCTTGTCCGCCGGCGCCGTGCTCACCGCCGCGCCCGACAAGGAAAAACTCAAACAGGAACTCATCGCCGTCGAGGACGCCTTCTCCGCCATGGCGCAGGAGAAGGGCGTGCTGGCCGCGTTCCAGCACTTCGCCGCGCCCGACGTCGCCTTCATCGACACCGACCCGCGCCAGTTCCGCGGCGCCGCCGCCGTGCAACAGCGCATGGGCAACTTCCCACCCGGCGCGACGCTGAAGTGGTCCGCTTATTTCACCGACGTCTCCGACGACGGCACGCTCGGCTACAACTACGGCCGCTACGAGATGCGCGGCAAAGGGCCCGACGGCCAGGAGCGCGTCGGCACCGGCTGGTTCCTCAGCATCTGGAAGAAGCAGCCCGACGGTTCGTGGCGCTACGTGATGGACACCGGCGCGCCCGACCGCCCGCCCGGCCCGCCGCCGCCCCCGCCGGCCGCCGCGCCGAAATCCGGCAATTGAAAAGCAGGGCCGGTTTCAACCGGCCCGTTTCATTTTCCGCGACGGGATCGAATCGCCGAGGCGGATATTTTTCCGCGGCGTTGGTTATTGGGCCGGCTGAAGCCGGCCCCACTCCTCACAGCCGCGCCTGGTATTTCTGCGCGAACTCGAACGCCATGTCGGCGTCGCGCGCTGTGACGGTGAAGTGGCCCATCTTCCGGCCCGGGCGCGGATCGGCTTTGCCGTAGAGGTGCAACCGCACGTTCGGCTGCGCGAGGAGCGTGTCCCACTTCGGTTCACCGTTTTTCCACGCGTCGCCGAGGATGTTCACCATCACGACCGGCGAAAGGAGCGTCACCGCGCCGAGCGGCAGACCGCAGATCGCGCGCACCTGCTGCTCGAACTGCGAGGTCATGCACGCGTCGATCGTCCAGTGGCCGCTGTTGTGCGTGCGCGGGGCGAGTTCGTTGACGAGCACTTCGCCGGCGCGCGTGACGAAGAATTCCACGCCCATGACGCCGACGAGGTCGATCTTCTCCGCGATGAGCCGCGCGAGCCGCTCCGCCTGCGCCGAGACCTCCGCCGGCACGCGCGCCGGCACGATCGAGAAATCGAGAATGTGGTCCTTGTGGATGTTCTCCGCGATCGGGAATACCCGCACGGCGGCGTTCGGCGAACGCGCGACGACGGCCGACACTTCGCAGACGAAATCGATGAACTGCTCGATCACGACCGGCTGCCCGGCGAACTTCGCCAGCGCCGCGGGAAGGTCCGCCTCGGTCATGACCTTGAGCTGGCCCTTGCCGTCGTAGCCGAAGTCGGCCGTCTTCACGACGCACGGCACGCCCACCTCGCGGATGCCGGCCGCCAGGTCGCCGTCGGCCGCGACTTCGGCAAAACGCGCGTGCGGAAACTTGTGGTCGCGCAACCAGCGTTTCTCGCGCGAGCGGTTCTGCGTCGTCGCGAGCACGCTCCAGTGCGGACGCAGCTTCGTCAGCGACTCGATGTGCTGCAGCGGCGCGGCCGGGACGTTCTCGAACTCGTAGGTGACGACGTCGCACTCGCGCGCGAAGGCGGCGAGCGCGGCGAGATCCTCGTAGGGCGCGTTGACCTCCTGGTGCGCGACGGCGCCGGCCGGACAGTTCGCCTGCGGCTCGTAGACGTGCACGCGGTAACCGAGCCGCGTCGCGGCGTGGGCGAGCATGCGGCCGAGCTGGCCGCCGCCGAGGACGCCGATCGTGGAGCCGGGAGGGAGGAATTTCGGCGCGCTCACGGCAGCTTCGCTTTGAGCACCTTCTGCGTCTGCGCGACGCGGAAATTCTTCCACGCGCGCTGCGTCTTCGCGTCGGACTGCGCGAGGAGCGAGGCGGCGAAGAGCGCGGCGTTGATCGCGCCGGCCTTGCCGATGGCAAAGGTCGCCACGGGCACGCCGCCGGGCATCTGCGCGATGGAGAGGAGTGAATCGAGGCCCTTCAGCGCCTTCGATTCCACCGGCACGCCGAGCACGGGCAGCGTCGTGAGCGACGCGGTCATGCCCGGCAGGTGTGCGGCGCCGCCGGCGCCGGCGATGATGAGCTTGAGCCCGCGCTTCTCGGCGGATTCGGCGTAGTCGACCATGAGCTTCGGCGTGCGATGCGCGCTCACGACGCGCTTTTCGTAGGGAACGCCCAGCGCCTCGAGTTGCGCCGCGGCGTGTTGCATCGTCTCCCAATCCGACGTGCTGCCCATGATGATGCCGACCAGTGGTTTTGCCATGAGGCGCCTAGCTATCGGGGTTCGCCGCGCCCCTGTCAGCCCAGAAATCCGACCGACCGATCGCAAAATTGGAGGGCCGAGCTCCGCGAGGCCGCTCAAGTGCGGCGATGCCTTCGAAGCCAACGGCCTCGCGGAGCTGGACCCTCCAGAAAACGCCGTATCAGGCGCGACTGCCGAGCAGGCGCGCCGGCAGCGTGAAGAGCGCCTTCACGAGCGCGAACACGCCGCCGATCGCCGCGCCCGCGAGCCGGAAGGGCAAGGCCACCAGCCACACGAGCGGAGCGAGCACCAGCGCGAGCAGCGCCAGCGGCCAGCAGAGCACGAGGAGCACGCACCAGACGAAGAAGGCGAGGATCGTGGTCATGGCGGGAGCGGAGACGAAGCCAGCTTAGAGCAGGGCGGCACCCTTCGGCACCTTGACGATGGTCGTGCCGGCGACCTTGTCGTGCCAGCTCTGCTTCTCGTCGTCGAAGGCGACCCAGATGAAGCCGAGGCCGGCGACGAAGAGCGAGAGGAACGCCGTCAGCGCACGGACGATGGCGACGCCCCAGTCGAGCGGGCGGTCGTCGAGGCGCACGACCTTGAGGCCGCAGATGACGCCGCCGATGGTCGTGCCCTTGGTCTTCCACATCACCGCGCAGTAGACGGCGAACGCGGAGAAAAGGAAACCAGGTCCGTCGTTCATGCCACCCATGACGCCGAGCACGACGGCCCACATCAGGAAATCGAGCGCACCGGCCGCGAAACGGATCCAGAAACCGGCGCGGGGCAGCGTCACCGCTGAGAAGACCGGCGGCACTGCCGCCGCAGCTGCGGGTGCGGCACTGTAGACCGGAGGCTCGACCGCCGGAGCGGGCGCGACCGGCGTTGCCCCGGTGAAACCGGCGCTCACCGCGGGCGCGGTCGCCGCCATCGCGGACAGCGGAGCGGCCGCCGGAGCGACCGGAGCCGGAGCCGCAGCAGCGGTCGCGGGACGTTCGCGGCGCGTCGAGAGGATCAGCGCGTAGACGACCATGCCGAGGCCGAGCACGCCGAAGAGCTTGAAGAGCAGGAAGCCGAGGAAGGGGATCGTGTAGAGCAGCGCGATGATGATGCCGCCGAACATGACGGCGAACACGGCGTGGCTCATCAGGCCGGCACCGAACTGGCCGGTGACACGGCGCCCGAACCACGCGCAGACCGCGGCCTTGCCGAAGAGCGCGCCGAAGAACATGCCCGCGGCGAGGAACGGCACGAGCACGAGGCCGATGCCGGTGATCGCGAGCAGGATGACGAGGATGGGCGTGAGCAGCGCGGTGAGGATGGCGGCGAGGATGGTGTTGCCCGGACGCTGCTCGAGGACCTCGGCGCAGCGCTCGATGCCGCGCGGGAATAGCAGCGCGAGGAGCATGTAGAACACGAGGACGGCGCCGGCGAAGAGCCAGGCCCAGCCGAGGTGTTCGCCGAACCAGAGCGGACGGCCCCAGAGCGCGCACTTCATGACCCACACGCGGAGCCATTCGAATTCCTTGAAGGGGCCGAAGCCGCCGATCTCCTGCACGCCGCCGCGGCTGATCGCGCCGGGATCGCGGATGACGCGGCCGAAGACGACGACGATCTCGTCACCGACCTCGGCGTCGGGCCCGAGCACGACATCGCCGAGCACAGCGACGGCGACGCCCTTGACCTTGCCGTTGATGGTGGTGGTGCCGAGCACGGACACGGCCTCGCCATCGACGCTGCCGTTGACAGTGGTGCTGCCGAGGACGGAGACCGCGGCGTCGGCGACGGTGCCGTCGACGTGCGTGTCGCCGAAGATGGAAACCACTTCGCGCCAGCGCTGGCCTTCGGGGACGCGGTGGCTGCCGAAGGGCGGGCGATCGGAATTGCTGCTGTAGCCGTAGGCGCGGGAGCGGCGGGATTTCTTCGCGGGCTTCTCCTGGTCGGCGTCCTTGTCCGCCGGTGTGAGCTCGCGCATGGCGGGCTCGGCGTCGGACTTGGCTTCGGTTTCCGGCGTTGCGGGTTCGTCGTCCGCGGCGGGGGCGTCAGCGGATTTCGGCGTGTCGGGTGTCTGGTCGGCCGGGAACGTTTCGGCGGGTTTCTCCGGCACCGCGGGCGCGGGCGGAGCTTCCTGGGCGGAGAGCGCGGGCAGGATCGCCAGCGCGAGCGCAAGCCAGAGGGTGGAAAGCAGGGATTGGCGAGGCTGGTTCATGGAAGATCTTTCAAATCAATTGGTGCGGTAGAAGGCGCGGTAAGCGGCGGCGCCGAGACCGAAGAGGGAGACGTAGAGGAAACCGACGAAGGCGAGGCCGCCGTAGAGCCAGAGCGGCGGGATGTTGCCGATCAGGCGGGCGGCGAGGTCGAAGACCCACACGCCGGCGTGGTAGAGTTGGACAAAGAGGCCGAGGCGGGCGGTGGCTTCCTGCGCGACGGCCGCGGTGTCGGCGCCGCCGAGGAAGGCGGTGCAGGCGGCGATGAGCGAACCGGCGAAGAGCGTGACGACGGCGGCGAACACGGCGCGGACGGGCGTCGGCCAGTAGCTCCAGCTCCGGTGCCACCACGGGATCTGGGCGCGTTGCTCGAGGGCGGCGAAGACGCGGGCCTCGAGGGTGCGCGGGGCGGGGTGCAGCGGGAGGGCGCGGAGTTCGCGGTGGACGAGTTGCTCGACTTGCGCGGGCGAAAGGGCGGCTTGGGCCTGGCGGGCGGCGAGGCGGGCTTGGAAACGGGCCTCGAAGCCCTCGGGGGCCTTGCGCGGCGGCAGGGTGCGGAGCTCGCGGTGGATGAACTTTTCGAGTTCCTCGGGGGACATGTTCTCGGGTTTCATGGCGCGGGGCTCAGGGTTGGAAGGATTCGTGGGCGTTGCTGTGGCGGACGAGGATCTTCGCCAGCGCCTCGCGGCCGCGGAGGATGTCGGTCTTCACCTTGCTGAGGGAGACGCGGAGCTTCTTGGCGATGTCCTCGTAGGGCATGTCCTCGAAGTGAAAAAGCACGAGCGGGATGCGCTGGTGGTCGGGCAGCTTCTCCAGCGCCTCGGCGAGGCGGGCGCGGCGCTCGGTGGCGTCCATCTCATTGAAGAACGTGTCGGGCGCGGCGAACTCGACCTCGCGCTCCTCGCCTTCGTCGCCGCGGTGGACGAGGTCGGAGAAGAAGCTCCAGCGCTTCTTGTAGCGTTGGATGTGGTTGATCGAGAGATTGGTCGCGACGGTCTTGAGCCAGCCGCCGGCGGTGGGGCTGCCCTTCAGGTTGTCCCAGTGTTCATGGGCCTTGATGAAGGTCTCCTGCGCGATGTCCTCCGCCTGCGCCTCGTTGGCCACGAGGCGGATCGCGGTGGAGAAGACCATGTCTTGGTAGTTGCGCATGAAAGTGGTGAAATCGGTCGGGACCGTCATCCCGTCGGTGGTAGTTTGCACTGGAGTTCCGTCGTTCATCACAACACCTCCCCTCGGCGCGAAGTTGCAGAAAGTTTCGGCTGCGCAAGTAGCTCGGAAACAGAAAGTAGGGCGGCAGTTAGGCCGGGAGGCGAGCCTGCGCCGCGACCCGCGGCGCGGAGCGGAGTCCGCGCCCTACCTTCGCGAATCGATGATAGACGATCAGCCACGTGCGCCTCCCTTGGCATTCGCACTCGCGGCCCGGGCGGGGCGCGCGGGCGATTTGCCGTCGATCAACCAGCGCGCGGCGGCGAGGGCGTGGACCTCGGTGCTGTCGAAGATCGGTTCGGCGAAGTCGTCGGGCTTGAGTAACAGGCCGAGCTCGGACGAGCCGAGAACGATGGCCTGCGCGCCGGCGGTGCGGAGCTGACGGCCGAGGCGAAGCAACGTCTCGCGCGAGGCGTCGCGCACGATGCCGCGGCAGACTTCGCCGTAGATGATGCGGTCGAGTTCATCGAGGTCGCGGCCGGCGGGCAGGTGGACTTTGATCGGCTTGCGCGGCCGGCCCGGCAACGGTGCGTGGCGCGGACGCTCGAGGAGAAAATCGTGTTCGAGCGTGAAGCGCGTGCCGAGCAGGCCGACCTGCGTGCAACGCGCCGCGCGGATCTCCTTCAACACGGCGTCGCCGAGGTGCAGCAACGGGATGTCGACCGCCGCCGCCACGTGCTCGGCGACGTAGTGCATGAGATTGGAGCAGATGACGACGCCCTCGGCGCCGGCGCGCTCGAGCACGCGCGCGGCCTCGCCGAGGATGGCGCCGGCGTCGTTCCAGCGGTTGGCCTTCACGAGCGAGTCGACTTCCTGGAAGTCGAGGCTGTTGATCAGCAACCGCGCCGTGTAGAGGCTGCCGTAGCGGTGGCGCACCGACTCGTTGATGATCCGGTAGTAGAGCGCGGTCGACTCCCAGCCGATGCCGCCGATGAGACCGAGGCATTTCATGCGCGTTTTCGGATCGCTGGAGGGCCGAGCTCCCGCGAGGCCGCGAATCCACGAACCCTGTAACCCGTGCCGGTCGAAATCATGGTGTGCACCGCCATCCCACGCCGCACGCCGCGCGATGGCAAGCGGCGAGAAGAAAGCGATTTTCCTGCAATTAGAACCTGTTAAGGTGATTTTCCCCGCCCGCGGGCCCGTTGCTAGCCCGGGCCGTTTCGCGACACTCACCCCATCCCCTCTACCTCCATGACCCAGTTCCTCACTCCGGATCCCAAGATCGAAGCCTCCATCCGCGCCAAGGGCGAACAGCTCTTCGCCCTGATGGACAAGCAGCCGCCGCCCGCGCTGTTCTCCAAGAAGGGCGCCTACGCCCGCCTCATGGACTGGTCCATGAAGGATCCCGTCTTCAAGACGCAGCTCTTCCGCTTCGTCGACGTGCTGCCCTCGCTCAACACCTCGGGCGAGATCGTCCGCCACCTCCAGGAATACCTCGGCGACAAAGCCGTCGAGCTCAACCCCGCCCTCAAGGCCGGCCTCGCCGCCTCGTCGTTCGCGCCCGCGCTCGTCGCCGGCCCGGTGAAGGCCCAGATCGTCGACATGGCCGGCCAGTTCGTCGCCGGCGAGACGGGCGAGGACCTGCTCAAGCAGATCAAGAAGAACATCAAGCTCGGCATCGCCACGACCATCGACCTCCTCGGCGAAGCCGTCGTCAGCGAGGAGGAGGCCGACGTGTTCCTCCAGCGCAACCTCGAGATCCTCGACTCCGTCTCGAAGTTCTACGCCAAGGAAACCGAGCCCTGCTTCAGCGACCTCGGCCCCGACGGCCGTGCGCTCCCGCGCCTCAACCTCTCGGTCAAGATCTCCGCCCTCACGCCCGACGTCCACCCGGCCGATCCGGAGAACTCCATCAAGGCCCTCAAGCACCGCCTCCGCCCGATCCTCCGCCGCGCCGCCCAGGTCGGCGCGCTCGTGAACTTCGACATGGAGAGCTACAAGCTGAAGGACCTCACGCTCGCGCTCTTCAAATCCATCTTCGAGGAGGACGAGTTCCGCACCGCGCCGCACGCCGGCATCGCGATGCAGGCCTACCTCCGCGACTGCGAGGCCGACCTCCGCGACCTCGTCGCCTGGGCGCGCGCGCAGAAGCGCCCGCTCAACATCCGCCTCGTGAAGGGCGCGTATTGGGATTTCGAGACGGTCAACGCGCAGGCCCGCGAGTGGCCGATCCCCGTCTGGCAAAAGAAGCCCGAGTCCGACGCGAACTACGAGAAGCTCACCGTCTTCCTGCTCGAGAACGCCGACATCATCACCGCCAACTTCGCCTCGCACAACGTCCGCTCCTGCGCCCACGCCATCGTGCAGGCCGAGCGCCTCGGCGTGCACCCGAAGCATTACGAGTTCCAAGCCCTCTACGGCATGGCCGACGAGCTCAAGGCCGCGCTCCTCCAGATGGGCCACCGCGTCCGCGAATACTCCGCCATCGGCGAACTCCTCCCCGGCATGGCGTATCTCGTGCGCCGCCTCCTCGAGAACACCTCGAACGAGGGCTTCCTCCGCATCAAGAACATGGGCGAAGCCTCGAAGGAGCAGCTCCTCGGCAACCCGGTCAACGCCCTCGCCACCGCCACCGAGCCGCTCGCCCGCAAGCCGCGCCCGGCCGGCTCGTTCATCAACGCCGCCAACACCGACTACACCCTCGCCGCCAACCGCGAGAAGCAGCGCGCCGCGCTGAAGCAGTTCGAGGCGACCCAGCTCGGCAAGAAGTGGCCCGTCATCATCAACGGCAAGAAGGTCACCGACCGCCCGTTCCTCCCCTCCGTCAATCCCGCCCGCCCCGCGCAGGTCGTCGGTTACTGGGCCAAGGGCACGGTGCAGGACGCCGAGGACGCCGTCGCCGCCTCCGTCGCGTTCTTCCCGAAATGGCGCGCCACGCCGGTCGACGAGCGCGCGAAGATGCTCGAGCGCGCGGCCGACCTCATGGAATCGCGCCGCATGGAGATCAACTCGCTCCTCATCCTCGAGGCCGCGAAGCCCTGGGTCGAAGCCGACGCCGACACGTCCGAGGCGATCGACTTCCTCCGCTTCTACGCGATCGAGATGCGCCGCATGGCCAAGCCCGTCGTCACGCAAAAGGTGCCGGGCGAAGACTGCGTGCAGGTCTGGACGCCGCGCGGCGTCGGCGTGTCCGTGGCGCCGTGGAACTTCCCGCTCGCGATCCTCACCGGCCTCACGGTCGCGCCGCTCGTCGCGGGCAATTGCATGATCATCAAACCGGCGCGCCAGACCTCGATCATCGGCGCGTTCCTGATGGACATCCTCGTGCAGGCCGGCGTGCCCGCGGGCGCACTGCACTACCTGCCCTGCTCCGGCGCCGACGCCGGCGCACACCTCGTCGCGCACCCGAAGATCGACTTCATCGCCTTCACCGGTTCGCGCGAGGTCGGCCTCGGCATCTACGAGGAGGCGGGCAAGACCAAGCCCGGCCAGCTCAACCTCAAGAAGGTCGTCTGCGAGATGGGCGGCAAGAACGCCATGATCATCGACAACGACGCGGACATCGACGAGGCGATCCCGGCGTGCCTTTACAGCGCGTTCGGCTTCGCGGGCCAGAAGTGCTCCGCTCTTTCGCGCCTCATCGTGCTCGAGGGCGTCTACGACAAGTTCGTCGAGCGCTTCCTCTCCGCGTGCCCGACCTTCCCCGTCGGCGACCCGACGCTCCCCGGCACGATCGTCAACCCGGTGATCGACGAGGCCGCGCAGAAATCGATCCTCGGCTACATCGAGGCCGGCAAGAAGGAGTGCAAGCTCGCCTGGCAGGCCAAGCTCACGCCCGAGCAGATCGCGAGCGGCGGCTACTACGTGCCGCCGACCGTGTTCGTCGACTGCAAGCCGCACCACAAGATCGTCCGCGAGGAGATCTTCGGCCCGGTCGTCGCGATCCTGAAGGCCAAGGACCTCGACGAGGCCTTCGCGATGGCGAACGACAACGACTACGCGCTCACCGGCGGCTTCTTCTCGCGCAGCCCGAAGGCCATCGAGCGCGCGCGCGAGGAGTTCCTCGTCGGCAACCTCTACATCAACCGCGGCAACACCGGCGCGATCGTGCAGCGCCATCCGTTCGGCGGCTTCAAGATGTCGGGCGGCGGCACGAAGGCCGGCGGTCGCGAGTATCTGGAGAACTTCCTCTTCCCGCGCCTCATCGCCGAGAACGTCCTCCGCCGCGGCTTCACGCCGCCGGAAGAGAACGAGTAACCGCCTTTTCCTGCCCGCAGCTTTTTTCGAGGCGCGCCCGAGAGGGCGCGCCTTTTTTTCGTAGCGCAGGCGTCCCGCCTGCTTCTTCCCCATCGACCGAACCGGCAGGCGGGACGCCTGCGCTACTTAAGGCATAAACGATTTCATGGCTTGGCAGGAAGTTGCGGAACTCTCCTCCTTTCCCCAGCAACCCGGGGCCACGGCGCGCGACGCCCATGCCCACATTTTCCGGTCTGCACTCCCGCGGTTACCTGCCGCACCTCAAAGTCGAAGGCGGCACTTATTTTGTCACGTTCCGGCTCGCGGACTCTCTGCCGCAAGATGTGCTCGAACGTCTCGCAGCGTGGCGCGTCGATCAACTGCGGCGCCTCGCCTCCGGTCAATCGCACGAACTCGACGCACGCTTTTCCACCGAACTTGACGAGCAACTCGATCGAGGCAGCGGCGCCTGCTGGCTCAACGACGCCCGCGTGGCGCGCCACGTCGCCGATTCTTTGCGGCATTTCGACCGCGCGCGTTACCGGCTGCACGCCTGGGTCCTCATGCCGAATCACGTGCATGCCCTCGTCCAACCGCTGCCCGGTCACGCGCTCGAGGAGATCCTGCATAGTTGGAAATCGTTCACCGCCCATCTGGCCAACAAAACGCTGGGGCGGACGGGCGCATTCTGGCAGCCGGAGTCCTACGACCATTGGGTGCGCAACGAAACCGAGCTCGAGCATTACCGGCGCTACATCGAGGAAAATCCGGTGAAAGCGCGATTGTGCGGGCAACCGCACGATTGGCCGTGGAGCAGTGCGCGGGGAAAATAGCACAGGCGTCCCGCCTGCTTCTTCCCCATCGACCGAACCGGCAGGCGGGACGCCTGCGCTCCCCTTACTTCTTCGCGGCGGCGCGCTGCTGGCGCCAGCGGCGGTAGCCGAAGAAGACCAAGCCGGCGCCCATCAGCATCGCGCCGTAGGTGGAGGGCTCGGGGACGGGGGTGACCTGCTGGTCGAAGGGAATCCACGTGGTATTCTCGCCGGTCCACGGCGGGCCGCCGGAGGGGCCGAAGGTAATCTGGTTGAGCGGCGGGTTGCCCTGCGTGCCGGGCGCGGCCGTCGAGTAGAAGTAGTCCTGCGTGTCGGTCCAGCCGTAGACGGCGAGCGTGTAGCTGCCGAGCGAGAGACTGCCGAAGCGGATGATGGAGTCCTGGCCGGCGTCGAAATCGATGATCGAGTTGTCGGTCAGCGAGAGGCCGGCGAAGACGCTGTTGGAGCCGTTGACGTCGAGGGTGCCGCCGGCGAGGACGATGGTGACGCCGGCGGCGTTGAAGTCGGCGCCGAGGGTGAGCGTCACGCCGGAGCTGACGATGAGCGTGCCGGTGCCGGCGAACGAGCCGGAGAAGGTGGTGTTGCCCGTGAGGGTGAGCGAGCCGCTGGTGCCGAAGTCGAGCGCGCCGAGGCCGGCGAGGGTGCCGATGGTCTGCGCGTATTGGACGAGCGACATGGTGGCGCCGGAGGCGATCGAGACGTCGATGGCGGTATTGTTGAGCGCGTTGTTCGCGCCGAAGGCGAGGGTGCCGGCGTCGACGCTGACGTTGCCGGCGAAGGTGTTGGTGGAGTTGGAGAGCGTGAGGGTGCCGCTGCCGTCCTTGACGAGGTTGCTGGAGGCGGTGCCGGTGAGCTGGCCGGTGTGGGTGACATTGCCGGAGCCGCCGACGGTGAGGGTGTTGCTGCCGGTGGCGATGGTGCCGCCGAGGGTGAGCGTGCCGGAGTCGGAGTTGATGCGGGTGCTGGCGGTGGCGACGGTGATGGCGCCGCCATAGGAGTTGTTGCCGGAGATGTTGCGCAGGGCGCCGTCGTTGCTCACGCCGGTGCCGCTGAGGGAGAGGGATTCGGCGCCGACGCTGATGTTGCCCTGCAGCTGCAGGGCAGCACCGGTGGCGACGGTGGTGCCGGCGCCGGTGGTGCCGAGGCCGTAGTCGTTGCGGACGTTGACGACGCCTTCGCTGATGGTGGTGACACCGGAGTAATTGTTGTTGCCGGTGAGGGTGAGGGTGCCGGTCCCGTCCTTGGTGAGGGTGCCGGTGCCGGAGCCATTGCTGATGACGCCACTGATGGTGGTGTTGCCGACGCCGCCGACGGTGAGGTTGTTGCCGCCGAGGATGACGCCACCGCTGACCGTGAGGAGCGTGCCGGAATCGGCGTTGATGCGGGCGGCGGAACCGAGGGTGACGGAGCCGGCCCAGGTGTTGTCGCCGGCGACGTTGCGGAGGGCGCCGGTGGGGCCGGTGTCGCCGACGCCGTTGAGGGTGAGGGCTTCGCCGGTGATGGTGAGGCCGGAGGCGTTGTTGAGGCGGAGCTCGCCGCCGGAGGCGACGGTGGTGCCGCCGATGGTGGAGCCGAGCGCGGTGTTGCTGCGGATGTCGAGGACGCCGTTGCTGACGGTGGTGGTGCCGGTGTAGATGTTGTTGCCGGTGAGAATCATCGTGCCCTCGCCCTGCTTCACGAGGCTGCCGGTGGTCATCTGAGCGCTGACGTTGAGCGTGCCACCGTTCGCGACGTTGAAGTTGCGGGTGGTGTTGTCGGTGGTCATCGAGAACTGATAACCGGAGATGGTGGAGGTGCCGGCGTTGACGGTGACGTCGCCGGTGAGCTGGAGCGTGCCTTCGGCGCCGAGGGTGACGGTGGCGCCGGTGAGGTTGAGCGCGCCGACGGTGTCGAAGTTGTTGTTCAGGTCGAAGGTGCTGCCCTGATTGATCGTGATGGCGGAGGTGTCGGCGATGCGATTGTCGAGGGAGTCGTTGGCGAACCGGACGGTGGCGGCATTGACGCCGTCACCGATGGTGAGGTTGCCGCGGATGGTCTGGTTGTTGTAGATGCTGTTGGGGTCGGTATCGAGGAGCAGCGTGCCGGAGTTGATGGTCGTGTTGCCCTGGTAGTAATTCGTGTAGCCGTAAAAGCGGACGGTGCCGGTGCTGTTGGAGACGAAGCCGCCGGTGTTGCCGGAGAGGCCGACGTTGGCGTAGAAGTCGATGTTGCCGGCGCCGCTGACGGTGAGGGTGTTGGCGCCGAGGGCGAGGTCGGTGGTGACGCCGGGGGAAATGAAATCGCCGACGATAAGCGTCTGGCCGGCGGTGGAGGAGACGATCGAGCTGGGGCTGGTGAGGGTGATGTTGCCGGAGAACTGGTTGCCGTCGCCGCTGACGCTCTGGAGCGTGCCGCCGGCGAGGGTGATGTTGTTGGCGACGTTCACGCCCCCGCCCTGGACTTGTAGGGTGCCGTTGGCGCCGACGGTGATCGTGCCCGTGCCCGCGGCGGCGTTGGCCTGGAGGTTGAGGGCGCCGGCGTTGACCGTGGTGGTGCCGGAGTAGGTGTTGTTGCTGGTGAGGGTGAGCGTGCCGGTGCCGGCTTTGACCAGATTGCCCGTGCCTTGGATGGCGCCGCCGTAGGTGCCGGAAAGGTTGTTGGTGCTGCCGACCGTGAGCGTGTTGGCGTTGAGGTTGAGGGTGCCGCCGGTGCCGTTGAGGGCGCCGAAGGTCTGGCTCGCGCCGAGGTTGACGGTGGCGCCGGTGGAGAGGGTGACGTTGGTCAGCGAACCGAGCGCGGTGGCGTTGTTGAGGTTGGTCGTGCCGGCGGTGGCGTTGAAGGCGGTGCCATTGGTGATCGTGCCGGCGGCGGTGGCGAGGGTGAGGGTGCCGGCGCCGGACTTCGTGATCGTGTCGGCCGAGCCGCCGTCGCTGAGGGCGCCGAGGGTGAGCAAGGCGCCGGAGCCGACGCTGAAGGTGGCGTTGCCGGTCGTGGTCGTGGCGCCGAAGGTGATGCCGGCCGTGCCGGACGTGACGTTGCCACCTGCCTCGACGGTCAGCGTGTTCGAGCCGATGGAGAGCGTGCCGAGGGTGTGCGTCACACCGGCGCCGGTGGCGAGGCGGTCGGAAGTGACCGTCGCATTGCCGGTGATGGTGGTGTTGCGATTGAAGGAGAGCCCACTGTTGTTGGCCAGTTCGAGCTCGCCGCCGGCGAGGGTGAGGGTGCCGGTGCCGAGGGCGCCGGCGTTAGATTCGGCGCGGAGGGTGCCTTCATTGACGGTGGTCGCGCCGGAGTAGCCCTTGGCGCCGGCGAACACGACGGTGCCATCGCCGGTCTTGGTCACGCCGCCGGTGCCGCTGAAGGTGCCGGTCTGGAAGGTGATGGTGGAGGTGCCGTCGGCGTTGAACTGGGTGGTCTTGTTGAGCGTGATGTTGCCCGTGAAAGTGCCGGTGCCGGTCGTGATGTTGCCGCCGATGGTGGGCGTGCCGCTGCCGCTGTTGGCGACGGTGATGGCGCGGCCGACGGTCACGCCGCTGGTGCCGATGAGGAGGGCGGTGTTGTTGGCGCCGGTGCTGGCGTTGTTCAGCGTGATGGCGCCGGTGGAGTTGCCGAGGGCGCCGGCCGAGCCGCTCGGGGCATTCGCATCGACGATGATCGTGCCCTGGCTGATCGTGGTGGAGCCGGTGTAGGTGTTCGTGCCCGAGAGGCGCAGTGTGCCGGTGCCGCTTTTCAGGATCGAGCCGGAGCCGGAAACGACGCCGGTGACGCTGGTGGTGCCGGTGCCGGTGGCCGTGAGGGTGCGGTTGGAGAGGTTGATCGGGCCGACGGTGACGGCGCCGGTGGCGTTGTTCGTGAGGGTGCGGTTGTTGTTCAGCGTCAGGGATCCGCCACTGTTGCCGAGCGTGATGTCGTTGGAGCCGGAGAGGGTGAGGTTGGCGTTGAGATTGACGGCGTTGAAGACGAGGTTGCCGGCCGAGGCGTTCCACGTCTGGGCGGCGCCGACTTGGACCAGCACGTTGAAGGTCTGGGTGTCGGCGTCGTTGTTGGTGATGCCGCCGGCGTTCACGATCAGGGTGTTGCCAACGCTGAACGTGAAGGCGTTCGCCCCCGTCGCGTTGGCGAACGTGATGCCGGCCGTGGTGCGGTTGGCGCCGCCGAGGGTGATCGTGTATTGGCCGCCGGCGTTGGCACCGTCAAAGGTGAGGGTCGCGGTGTTGCCGGGAACACTGTTTGGGTTCCAGTTGTTGGCCGTCGCCCAATTACCGGTCCCGGCGCCGCCATCCCAGACCGCTTGGGCGCGGCCGGTGTTCGCCACCCCAAAGACCAGCCCGAGGAGCCAAATGGCGCTAGCCACGCCGCGCCAAACGCGTGCAGGCCTGCGGGCGAACTGGAAGCCGGGAGACATCGACGGGTAATGGAAATACGATTGGGCCTTTTGAGTCGATACTATTTTAGGGGGTATTACCTATTGGCGGGGCCCCCGAGTCATCGGCCACATCCGGAATCCCCTGAAGTAAAAACTCGACGTAGGGTTTTTTACCCAGAAAGGGCTTGCGTTGGAGCCATCATGTCCGGATATTCGGCCTTACTGACGGAGCGTTTTACCATGAATTTGCTTTTACCCCGCATCCTCGTTCTCACCTGCGCATTCATTTTCGGCGTGCTTACGTCCTTCGCGCAGCGTCCGCCCACCACCGCCGTCGTCGGCTACTCGCCCGGCCTGACCAAGGTCGAGGGCAACCAGCCCCTCACGACCACGGTGGTCATCTCGATCACGTCTCCGGCCAATCTGCGCTCCTCGACGCCGGTCAATATCACCCCCTACTTGGTCGTCCTCAGCGCTCCCGAGGGCGTATCCGACGCCGAGGCGCTGTCGTTCGTTTCCGTTTCACCCACGACCCTTTCGTTCAACAACCCGAGCGAGACTCTCCCCCTAGCCGTGCAATGCGTTTTCCCGGCCGGAGTCGCCGCTGGTGACTACGCCTACAAGATCTTCACGCCCGGCTGGGGTGTTTCCGTGCAAGACCAGGGCGCCTTCCTCAACGCCACGATTTATCCGCCGCCCACGCCGGGCAATCCGCCGGTCGTCGACATCACGACCCCGCTCGATGGTGCGACGTTCACCTTCCAGCCGCTCGTCGGACCCCTCACCGTCCCGGTCGAGTTCACCTCCACCGCCGATCCGGAGACGCCGATCACCGCCATCGATGCCGACCTGAGCGGCGTTGAGCTGGCCATCACCTCCGTCGACAATGGCGACGGCTCCTTCACCTCCACCGGCTCGGTCAACATCACCGCCGGCGGCATCTACATGGTCAACGCCCGCGCCAGCAACAGCGAGGGAACCGCCATCGACAACGCCACCTTCACCGTGGTGGTCGATGCGCCGCCGCCCACGGCCGCCATCGATCTGCCGACCCTCGGCACGGTCTACACCCTGCCCACCGCCGGCGGCACCGTCAGCGTCCCCTACTCATTCTCGGGCCGGAGCTACTACGGCGGCATGACTTCCCTCACCGCCACGCTTAACGGTTCGCCCGTCAACTTCATCCCCTCCGGACTCGGCAGCGCCATCGCCACCGGCAGCGGCTCCTTCGTCATCGGCACCGGCGGCACCTACGAACTGGTCGTCACGGCCGTCGACGGCAATGGCACGGCCACCGCCCGGACCTCCTTCAGCGTCAATTCGCCGGTTCCCGTCCCGACTCCGGCCGTCGCGATCAGCCAGCCGCTCGACGGCGCCACCTTCACCCGCGTCGCCGGTTCGGCCCCCACCCAGATTCCCTTCAGCTACACCGGCACGGTCGGCAACGGCTTCACGATCACCTCCCTCACCGGCACGCTGAACGGCTCGTCCGTCACCGCCACCGTCAACGGCATCGGAACCGGCTCCGCCACCGGCACCGGCACGCTCTCGGTCAGCGCTCCCGGCACCTACACTCTCACCGCCACCGCCGCGAGCGGCTCCGTCACGGCCGCGACCTCGGTCACCTTCACGGTGACCGAAACCACGCCTCCGCCCCCGGCGGCCGATTGCGGCGTCAACTGGCTGCCCCCGATCTCCCTCGGCCACGTCGTCAAGGGCGGCTCCACTTTCGCCATCAAGTTCGAGCTCGATTGCGGCTGCGAGAACGGCATCGACCGCAACGGCGACGGTGACCCCGACCACTATCCCGGCCAGCGGACCAAGTCGAAGACCAAGATCGACAAGACCGTGATCGTCGCGGTCTCGGAGGTTCTCGCCAACGGCACGACGTCGGCTCCCCAGCTCTACACCTACGGCAGCACGATGACTTCGTCGACCTACACGATTCAGGGCAACGACATGTATCACCTCAACTACCTGCCCGCCCGCGGCAAGCGCCTCTATCGCGTCGAGGTGTTCCAGTTCCCGCACGGTTCCGCGACCCCGGTCGTCATCGGCACCCGCGAGTTCCGGACCAAGTAATCGTTCCAGCGAACTTCCCACCTCCGGCACAGCCCAGCGGCTGTGCCTTTTTATTTGGGCAGGCCCGAGTCTGAGACCAACCGGTCGATCAGCGCATACTGCAACTCCAGGCTCATCGGCCGCACGAGGGTGAGCAGCAAGACCGGCGGCCAGTTCCTCCGGGCCAGCACCTCCTCCAGGGAAACCGTGGTGCGCTCCGCCCCCGCGGACATCTGCCCGCGGATCTCCGCCAGCCGGCCGCGCTGCCCCCCGAGCATTGCCGCGCAATAAGCCGCCGCCAGCGCCCGGTCCCGATAGGCGGCCTGCTCCTCCGGCAACGCCGCCAGCGCCGGCAAAGCCTCCAGGCACAGCTCCAGCAGTCGCGGCTCCGGGTGGCGCACCAGGTGCAAGGCCACGACCGCCACGCCGCTCGCCCGACCCTGCTGCTCCGGCGCGAGCAGGAACCGCACGTCGCGCTCGAGCGCCGCGCGGTTGCGCAACGCCGCGTGCGCCGCGAGCGTCAGCCGCGCGAAATCCCGGCCTCCCATTTCTTCCCGGCCCTGCCGCAGCCACTCGAGCGCCTCGAATCCCTCGCCGAAATCGATCAGCAACTCGATCCGGTGCAGCCGCGCGTAGGGCAGCTCCGCCGGCAACGGCTCCCGCAGCAGCATCGCCGCCGCCTCGTCCCGCGGCAACCGCCGGACCCGCGCCTCGAGGGCCAGCACGCGCCGCACCGGCTCCGGCACCTGCGCATTCGCGGCCGCGGCTTCCAGCAGCTCGGGCTGCCGCAGGCTGCGGGCGGCGAACACCAGCGCATGGGCCCAGGCATCGACGTCGTCCGTCGCGGCCGTCAGCTGGCGCGATGCGAGGTCGGCCACGCCCGTCAGGTTTGCGCGGCCGAGCAGGCTGCGCAGCCACAGCTGCGTCGTGTCCGTCCGCCGCTCCGGATGCTGCCGCATCAGGTGGCGGAACAGATTGTCGACCAAGTCCGGCCGCCCCACTTGGTAGAACTCCGCCAACGCCACCCCCGCCTCGTAATTCTGCGGGTCCATCTCGTAGGCGACGTTCAGCGCATTGGCGGCCTCGCGGAATTTCCCCTCGGCAAACAGCGCCTTCGCCTGCGTCCGGAAATACTCCGCCCGCACGCCGCGCAGCTCCGTCCATGCGCGCGGCCAGAAGATCTGCCGCAACGTCACGTCGAAACCCACGACGCGCATCGTGACAAACAGCAGCAGGCCCGCCGCCAACACCGCGCCGCCCGCCGCCCCGGCGTGCCAGAGCAGCCAGCGCCCCCAGAACGGCCGCACCTCGGCGGGGTGCGCATTGCACCGCCATACGTCGGGCTCCACCTCGACGAGCAAGGGGCACACGCGCCGGGCGAACCGCCGCGGCCGGTTCCAATACGCCACCGCTTCGCACCCCGTCTCCCGCGGCCGGCCGGAGTCGCTCGGGTTGTGACACGGGCAATCGCCCCGCCGGCCGCGCACGACGTAGAGCGTCTTGCGCAGATTCCAGAACCACAGCGCACCGAACGTGCGGAACAGGTCGCCGAGCCAGCCTCTCATTCGCCCCCAGCAAGGCGCGGCGCCGACGGCGGAGCAAGCTGCAACCCGACCCGCGAAACGGACATTGCCGCCGACGGGCGCGACCGTAGTCTGCGCCCGCTTTCGTATGCGCACCCCCGCCTCGACCGCCGCGGCTCACCCCGCCCCGCGCGGCATCTGGAAAGTCATCGGCGCCTCCTCCGCCGGCACCCTCATCGAGTGGTATGACTTCTATCTCTTCGGCAGCCTCGCCACGCTGCTCTCCGCGCACTTCTTCCCCGGCGACGATCCGGCCGCGGGCTTCCTGAAGACGCTCGCGATCTTCGCTTCCGGTTTCATCGTGCGGCCGTTCGGTGCGCTCGTCTTCGGGCGCCTCGGCGACGTCGTCGGCCGCAAATACACGTTCCTCATCACGCTCGTGCTGATGGGCGGCTCGACGTTCCTCATCGGCCTGCTGCCTGGCTACGCGCAGATCGGCGTCTGGGCGCCGCTCTGCCTCACGCTGCTGCGCCTCGTGCAGGGCCTCGCGCTCGGCGGCGAATACGGCGGCGCCGCGACCTACGTCGCCGAGCACTCGCCCGACCACCGGCGCGGTTTCTACACGAGTTTCATCCAGACCACGGCCACGCTCGGGCTCTTCGCCTCGCTCGGTGTCATCCTCCTCTGCCGCCAGGGCCTCGGGAAGGAAGCGTTCGAGGACTGGGGCTGGCGCGTGCCGTTCCTGCTCTCGATCTTCCTCGTCCTCCTCTCCTACTACATCCGCACGCGGATGGAGGAATCGCCGCTCTTCGCGCAGGCGAAGAAGAGCGGCAAGCTCTCCGCCAACCCGCTCAAGGAGAGCTTCGTCCAACCCGAGAACCGCCGCCTCGTGCTCATCGCGCTCTTCGGCGCCGTCGCCGGCCAGGGCGTCGTCTGGTATACGGGCCAGTTCTATGCGCTGTTCTTCCTCCAGCGCGTGGCGCAGGTCGAGTTCGTCACGGCCAACCTCATCATTGTCTACGCGCTGCTCCTCGCGACGCCGTTCTTCGTCTTCTTCGGCAGCCTGTCCGACCGCATCGGCCGCAAGCCCATCATCCTCGCCGGCTGCCTGCTCGCCGCGCTGTTCTACATCCCGATTTATCGCGGCATGATGCACTTCGCGGCCCCGCTCAACCAGCCGATGCTCGTCGCGCTGGTGTTCCTGCAGGTGCTGTTCGTCACCATGGTCTATGGGCCGATCGCGGCGTTCCTCGTCGAGCTCTTCCCCACGCGCATCCGCTACACCTCGATGTCGCTGCCCTATCACATCGGCAACGGCGTCTTCGGCGGGCTCACGCCCTACCTTGCCTCGGCGCTCGTCGAGCGCACGGGCAACATCTACGCGGGCCTCGCCTACCCGATCACGGTCGCCCTGCTCACGGTCGTGCTGGGCGCGTGGCTGATCCAGGAACGCCGCCACGTCCGGCTCGCCGACGGCTGAGCGCCGGCGCGGGCAGGCGCGTCGGGGCGCCGCGCGGTTGCAACCCCGGGCGGCGTTTCCATCCGCGCAGCGCGCGTTTGCCAACGCCGCCGGCGCGCGCACGCTCGGGGGCGTGGATTATCTTCCCTACCTGTGGTGGTCGCTCACGCTGCTGCTGATCCTCGTCGGCTTGGTCGGGTCGGTTGTGCCGCTGCTGCCGGGCACGACCCTGATCTTCGCCGGCGCCGTGCTGCAGCGCGTGCTGCTGCCCGAGACGATCGGCACGGCGGCCGTGGTCTGGATCGGTGTGCTGTGGGTGGGCTCGGTGCTGGCCGACTTCGCCTGCACGCTGATCGGCGCGCGCCTGCTCGGCGGCAGCAAGTGGGGCATGACCGGGGCCGGTGGCGGCGCCTTCGTCGGGATGTTTTTCTCCCCGCTGGCGATTCTGCTCGGCACCCTGCTCGGCGCCGTCGCGGCCGAAAAACTCCTGAGCAAGCGCACCGATCGCGATGCGCTGAAGTCCGGCCTCGGCGCCACGCTCGGCTTCCTCGCCAGCACGATCGTGCGGCTGATGTTCGCCCTCGCGATGGTCGCGCTCTTCGTCTTCGCGGTGCTGACGGCGACGCCGGCCGCTTGACGGCGGCCGCGGCTCAGGCGGCGGCCTGGGCCCAGTTGATGACGGAAAATTTCGCGAAGCGCTCCCGCGCCCGCGCGACGGCGTCGTCGACGAAATCCGCCGGCACGCCCGCACGCGCGAGCATCGCCTCGTCGCGGCGCCAGTCCGTCGCCTCGCCGGGCAGCTGGCAGCCCCATTCGGCGATCCACGCCGCCGCGAGGTGCAGCCGCGCCGCCCCGGCGGAAAACTCCGCCGATTCCTCCGGATGGCGGTGGAGGCACACGGCGCCGACCATGTCGGCCGCGAAGCGCCAGTGGTCGAGCAACACCGCCGCGACCTCGCCGGCATGGTAGCCGTGCTGGCGCTTCTCCCACGCGAACACGTCGGGCGCCACGGCCTCGCCCGGATAGCGCACCTGCGTGGCGTAGTTGTTCAGCACCACCTTGCCGATGTTGCGGAGGAGGCCCGTGGCGTAGGCGTGACGGGCATCGGCGCCGGCGAGCTCGGCCAGCGCGGCGTTGAGCGTGCCGGCGGCCACGGCGTTCTCCCACAGGCGCCCGCCGGCGATGTCGTAGACCACCAGCTCGCCCTGGAAACTCTGCCGCGCCACCGCGAGCCCGACGATCTGATGGATGTCGCCGAAGCCCACGCGGGCCACGGCCTCGTCGAGCGACTCGCAGCGGCTGCGCAGGCCGTAAAGGGCGCTGTTGGCCAGCTTGATCACCTGGAACGTCAGCGCCGGGTCGATCTGCACCAGCTCCACGATGTCCTCGAGGTCCGTATCCGGATCGTCGAGCAAACCCTGCAGCCGCCCGAACACGCCGAGCGACGGCGGCAGGCGCGTGCCGAGCGAGACAATGGTGTCATGGCCCAAGGGTGACATGGGAGCGTGGAGATGGGGTGAACTCTCCCATCGGCACGGCGCGGCCGGTCCTGAAACCGAAAAACCCGCCGCCCCGGAAGCCGCCACCGCAGGACCCGAGCGGAGCGCACGCTCACGCCCGTCCGCGAAGACCGGCTCCGCGGCTCAGAAATCGATCATCTTCAACGGGCCCGGCTTCACCGTGAAGCGGTCGTCGTAGGGCGTCACGCGCTTGAACTCCGTGCGCTTCGCCTCGGTGCGGCTGCTCAGCGGCACGAACAGCACCGAGCCGCTGCCCGCCACCGCGACCGAGGTGATGGCCGGACCGTGAGGCGCCACCACCGGCGCAAAGGTGATGCGCGCCTCGCCGGTCTTCACCTTCACCACGCCGACGACGCGGAGCGATTCGCGCAGCTTCACGTCGAGTGCGCGCAGGGTCTGCGTGGCGCGGTCGACCGTGATGAAGATCTGGAACTTCTCCGGCGGGAACTTGATGTCCTTGTCGGGCGCGAAGGGGACCTCGTAGACGAAGTCGGTCTCCGTCTCGCTCGCCAGCGTGGCCTGCTTCAACTGCAACAGTTCGCCCAGCGTGCGACGGTTCTTGGTGCGCTTTTCCATCTGGCGGCGGTGTTTCTTGATCTGCGCCTCGGTGGCGGGCTGGCCGTTCTTCGTCAGCATCGTCCACTGCACGTCGTAGTGCTGCGAGGGGTCGAAGCGGACGATCTGCTCGTCCTGCACCTTGCCCTTGCTGTTGTAGACGACGAGATGCTGCGTGTAAGCCCAGCGGTTGGCGTCGCGGCCGAAGGCGCGGAACGCCGCCGCGAGGGGCTTCGGCACGCCGTAAAGCGGATCGTAGATATTCTCGTGCTCCTCTTCCTCGACGGGAGCGGCTGCGGTCTCGGCCGAGTCTTCAGCGGCGGCCGCGGCTTCGGTCTCAGACGGAGCGGGCTCGCGGCCGGCTTCCTGGGCGAAGGCCGCCAGGCCGGAAAACAGCAGCGCGAGCGTGGTCAGAAGAAAATGGCGCATGGAAGTGAGACCATGCCCGGGGAAAAGGTTGCCGCAATCCCGCCGTGACCAGCGGTCGCCCAACGGGACGGCGCGCCGCGGACGCTGCCCACGTAGCAGCCGTCGTCAGACGGCTGTCTGGACGCCTGCGGGCCAAAGCCGCGCGCCGATCCCAGCCGACTGACGTCGGCTGCTACAGGGGGCCGACATCCCCTCAGGTCGTATGCCACCTACGCTCCGTGGTAGGCGGCGTGCTTGCACGCCACTTGCGCGGGGCGACAGGGCTGTGCGCCAGCGCACCACCGGCGGGCCGGATAATCGCGCGGAGCATAGCGCTACCCTTGGGGTGGGACGGGTTTGAACCGGCTCCTCCTGCGCCCGGACGATACGCGCATCCACATTGGGCGAGCCGGGCCCGCCGCTGCGCGGCTCAATAGGCGATCACCAGCCCGATGTGACCACGGTGATTGCGGCGGCCGTCGGACACTTCGCTGTCGCGCAGCTGCCAGCCGTAAGCGACGCGCAGCTGGGCCGTCGGTCCGAGGGAGTAATTCAATCCCACCCCCGTGCTCGCCAGCGTGAGGCTGCCGGGTTCACCGGGCAGGCGATCGCGACTGGCCGCGACGCCGGCATCGAGGAAAGCGAAGGGATCGAGCCGACCGTTCGCGCGACCGAACTGTCCAACCGTCATCGGCGGCAAGTGCAGCTCGTTCACGAGCACGGCCCCGTGGTCGCCATTGGCCTCCCGTTCCTCATAGCCGCGAAGATTGATGTAGCCGCCCAGTCCGAGCTGCTCGCTGCCGAGCAGGTTGGCGCTCGAGACCTGTCCGGAGAAACGGTTCAACAGCGACCACTCGCCGGCGAGCCGGGCACGCCGCTCGAGCGAGAACTGCAGATAGGCGTAATCCGCGCGCGCCATCGCGCGAGCGGCGCGGAAGCGACCGGATTCGTTGCCGGGCGTCAGACCGCCGGGGCTCCAGACGAGCTGGGCGTTTCCGCTCAGCGTAACGCCGGGGCGGTTGTGCGTGAAGTTGTAGCCGGCGACGAGCTGCGCGATCTCGGTCGAGTTGGCGAACACCTGGAAGCCGCCGAACTCGAGGTTGTTGTTGCTGCGCTTGAAATCGGCGCCGAGCGTGAACTGGTGCGTGAGGTTGACGTTGCGACTGATCGGCGCGAACGCCAGCCGGGCGCTCGCCTGCCAGCTGGTGCCGTCGAGCGAAAACACCCCGCCCGGCAACTCGGGCTCGCTCGTGGCATGGCTGCCGAAAACCGTGAGCACGCGGCGGCTCGACTCGAGCGGCAGCACGTAACTGGCGGAATGCGCCACGAGGCTCGAAAAATCCGGCGCCGCCGTGAGCTGGTAGTTGAACTGGTGGTCGCGGCCGAACGCATTGCCGAGGTTCATGCCCGCGATGAGACGGCTGTCGCCCGTGGCATCGTTGCCCGAGTCCTCATAGCCGGCGAAGAAGCGCACCGGTCGGCGATCGCGCGTGCGCAGGATCACATCGGTCTGGCCGGGCTGCGCGCCGCGGGCGAATACGAGGTCCACCTGCCGGAACGGGTTCTGGTTCAGCCACGACACATCCGCCAGCAACGCCGAGCCGCCGATGGGCTCGCCCGGGGCGAGGCGCACCTGACGGACGAGTTGCTCCGTCGAGAAATGCAGGTTGCCCTCGGCCTTCACCTGTCCGAGCCGCCCTTCCAGCACGAGCACCTGGACGACGCCGTTGTGGATGTTCTGCTCGGGCACCAGCACGTCGACGACGGGCCGGTCGTTCCGCCGGTAATGGAGCACCAAGTCGCGCGACAGCTCGTTGAGCAGGCGCAGCGTCACGGGCCGGCCGAGGTAGCGCCGCGCGATGTCCTCGAACTCCGGCGTCTGCAATACGGGCAGGTTATCCGCGACCACACCCGTCGCATCCCGTCCTTCTGCGCGCAACGCGGCGCGGTCGGTCAAAAACACCAAGCCGCGCAGCGCATCCACCAAGACGGCGTCGCTCGCCGGCGCGGGTGTCGTCGGGGTGGCCGGCAGCTCCGGGGCCTGGGTCTCAGCCGCGGGCGTTTTGGGCGCGACGCGGGAGAAATCCTGCGCCGACAGGGAGCACGAGAGGCCGGCGCCCAGCAGGGCGGCGAGCATGCGGAGGGAGATCATGGCGGAGAGTGGCGGTTTCATTCGCGCGAGCGACCGGGGCGGTTGTCGGGCGTTTGCTCGCCGTTCAGATTGTTCGTCGAACGCACGAGAATGACCCGCGGCGGGTCCGTGTCGGCGAAATCGTAGTAGCTCGAACCGAGGGCCGTGTGCGTCGCCGCTATCTCGCGGACGTGATCGATCACCTCGCGGTAAACGACCTCGAACCGGCCCGCGGCGACCGTCGCCTCGCGATAGAGTCCCTGTTCGTTCGGCATCTGCTCCAGGGCCAGACCGCCGCCGGAGCCGCTGCCGGTCTGGCCGCCGAGCACCGCCACCACTTCCCCGCCGCCGGCCGCGAGGGCGTTCAACGCCGCACCGAGCAGGAGCGTGCCTTCCTCCATCCGGGGCAACGTGGCCACGGTGCCGAGTGTGTTCGCAAGACTGTCGTTCAGCGCCGGGGCGCGATCGCGACCGTTGCTGATCGGCACGAGCAGGAGGCGGTCGCCGATCACCACCACGGCGTAATCCGCGGTCATGACCGGCGCATTGTTGATGGTTGGCACCGGCGCCGGCAGATCCTGCACGATGACGAGCGGCGCCGTGACGCGGAGCGTGCCGGGCAAGTAGCTGATGGCATAATTGGCCGCACTCGCGCCGCCGGGCGTGATGGCATAATTGCCGACGAGCGAGGCCGGGGTGGCCGGTGTCGTGAAGGTGAGACCGCTGACCACGGCCGAGGTGTCGTTGTTGACGAAGCCGGTGAACGTCGCGCCGAAAGCGGGATTGGCGGCGCCGAAGGTGCGGGTTGCATCCTGCGCCGCGATCGTCAGCGGGGCGGGCGTGATCGTCAGCGTCCCGGGGACGAACACGAGTTGGTAGTTCGGCACGACCGCGCCGGACGGCGTGATCGAATAGGTGCCCACTCCGCTCGACGCGGTCGCGGTCGTGGTGAACATGAGGCCGCTCACGAGCGAGGCGTTGTCGTTGCCCACAAAGCCCGAATAGGTCGCGGTGAACACCGGGTTCGCCCCACCGTAGAGGCGGGTGGCGTTGTTGGCCGTGATCGTGAGGATGCCGCCGAACACCTCCCACAGCGCGGTGTTCCGTGCCGTCACGGTGTAGTTGCCATTCGTCAGCGCGCCGACCACCGAAAGTGTGTAGTTGCCCGCGGTGGTGGTGGCGGTGATCGGGAAATCCGTCGCCAGGCCGGTGAGCACGCTCACGTCCTGTCCGTTCACGAGACCCGTGGCGGTGAAGCCGGGGTTCGCCGGACTCGAGCCGTAGCTGCTTCTGCCGCCCAGGGCGGTCACCGTGATGCCCTTCGGCGAAACCACCCACGTGCCGTCGTTGCGCGTTGTGATGTGGTAGTTGCCGTTTGTCAGCGCGCCCGTGACCGCGAGCGTGTGGCTGCCCGCGTTGGTCGTGTTCGTGATGGCGAAGTTGTTCGCGAGGCCCGTGAGCACGCTTTCGTCCTGTCCATTGACGAGACCCGTGGCGGTGAAGCCGGGGTTGGTCGGGCTGTCGCCGTAGGTCGAGGTGCCGCCGGTGGCGGTGACGACGATGTCCTTCGGCGAGACGACCCACGTGCCATCATCGCGCGTCGTGACGTTGTAGTTGCCGTTCGTCAGCGTGCCGGTGACGGCGAGCGTGTAGCTGCCGGCGTTGGTCGCGGTCGTGATGGCGAAGTTGTTCGCAAGGCCTGTGAGCACGCTTTCGTCCTGAGCGTTGACGAGACCGGTCGCCGTGAACCCGGGATTCGTGCCGCCGGCTCCGTAGATCGAGGTGCCGCCGTTCGCGGTCACGGTGATGTCCTTCGGCGAAACCGTCCAAGAGCCGGTGTTGCTCGTGACAACGTTGTAGTTGCCGTTCGTCAGCGTGCCGGTGACGGCGAGGGTGTAGCCGCCGGCGTTAGTCGTGTTCGTGATCGCGAAGTTGTTCGCGAGTCCGGTGAGCACGCTCACGTCCTGACTGTTCACGAGACCCGTGGCGGTGAAACCGGGGTTGCTCGGGCTGTCGCCGTAGGTCGAGGTGCCGCCGGTGGCGGTGACGACGATGTCCTTCGGCGAGACGACCCACGTGCCATCATCGCGCGTCGTGACGTTGTAGTTGCCGTTCGTCAGCGTGCCGGTGACGGCGAGCGTGTAGCTGCCGGCGTTGGTCGCGGTCGTGATGGCGAAGTTGTTCGCAAGGCCTGTGAGCACGCTTTCGTCCTGAGCGTTGACGAGACCGGTCGCCGTGAAGCCGGGATTCGTGCCGCCGGCTCCGTAGATCGAGGTGCCGCCGTTCGCGGTCACGACGATGTCCTTCGGCGAGACCACCCAGGTGCCATCGTTGCGCGTCGTCACGTTGTAGTTGCCGTTGGTCAGCGTGCCCACGACCGAAAGCGTGTAGCTGCCGGCGTTCGTGGTGGTGGTGATGGCGAAGTCGTTTGCGAGGCCCGTGAGGACGCTCTCGTCCTGGCCGCCCACGAGGCCGGTCGCGGTCAAGCCGGGGTTAGTGCCGCCCGCGCCGTAGATCGAGCCGCCGCCGAGTGCGGTGACGACGACGTTCTTCGGCGTGATCGTGCCGATGGCACCGCTGGCGGACGTGGAGCTGAGCGTGTAATTGCCGGCGTCGGCCCCGGAAATCGCGAGCCCGGTCACCGTGATCGTTTTGCCGGTGCCCGCATTGGCATTGTCGTAGGTGCCGGAGGTCGGGTTGTTCAGATTCACCACATCGCTGAGGAAAATGCCACCGAGCGTGTAGTTTTCGTTGGCGAGCGTGGCAGCGGTGGTGGCGTCGTAGACCTTAGTGACCGTGCCCGTCAGGCCCGGAGTGAGCGTGGCAGGCGTGATCGTGCCGATCGGACCCGAGAGGGTCGTCGTGGAGAGTTGATAACCGTAGACGGCGGCACTGCCGTTGGTGACCGAATCGATCGCGAGGCCGGTGACGAAGACGGTCTTGCCGGTGCCGACGTGGCGCGTGTCGAATGTGCCGGCCGTCGGCAGGGTCAGGGTGACGACGTCGCTGTCGACTGCGCCTGCGGTCAGGTAGTTGGTGCCCGTGAGCGTGGCGGCGTCGGTGCCGTTGTAAGTGCGGCTGACGGAGCGGGCGAGCGAGGTCGTGATCGTCGGGGCGAGCGTGTAGAGGAAGCCGTTGCCGGACGACTGCGCGGGCGTGGTGACGCCGAAGGTGGCGTTGTATTGCTTGAAATCGTAGGGGATTCCGCCGCGCGTGTCGTTGACGGGGGTTTGCGACCACACGAGGAACCGGCCGGAACCGGGGTCGAGCGCGCTGGCGCCGGCGTTGTTGATGAACTGATCGGCGCTGACGAGCGTGATCGAAGTGCCAGAGGCGGCCGTCGAGACGATGCTCGCGCCGCTGGCGAGGGTGAGGTCGCCCGTGCGGGTCCGCAACGTGACGTTGTTCGCGCCGACGTTGAGGCCGGTAGTGGGGCCGGCTGTGCCCACCGTCAGCGCATCGCTGTTGAGCGTAACGTTGCCGGTAACGGAGCCTGCGACTGTCCCGACCGTGTGCGTGGCGTTGTCGAGCGTGACATTCGTGGTGCCGAGCAGGCGAAGTGATCCGGCGTTGATCGTGCCGCCGGTGGAGTCATCGATGGAATTGGCGGCGTTGTTGAGCGTGACGAGGCCGGCCCCGGCGTTGATGGTGCCGCCCAGCGTCGCGCCGGTGGCCATCGTGGCCGAGAAGCTGCCTCCGTTCGTGGCGATCGTGGTGCCGGCGTTTTGATTGAACTCGCCGCTGGCGCTGACAGTCACGTTGGAGCCTTGGGTCGTAATCGAGCCGCCGGAGGCAATCGTCGTATTGGCGCCGGAGATCAGGGTAATGCTGCCCGCTGCGGACGAGCTGCCGGTGGACAACGGGCCATTGACGGTGATCGATCCGGACCCGCCGCTCATGGAGCGGAGCGTGACGTTGTCCTTGAACGCCGCGGTGCCGATCGTCATCGCGCCGGAGCTGTCCGTGCGACCGATGGTGATGAACGAGAAACCGTCTTGGATCGTGCCGAGTTCGGTGTTGGTGAGGTTGAAGGTGCCCGTGGCGCCGTCGCCGACGCCCATCGTCGTCGACGCGTTGAGCGGTTGAATGAGCAGCGTGCCGGCGCCGCGGATCAGGACGTTGGCGAGCGAGAGCGTGTCCGCGGTGAGGGTGAGCGGGCCGGTGAAATTGGACGCGACGGTGTTGCCGATGAAGTTGGTGCCCGTGAGCGTCGCGATGCCGCTGCTGCCGGCGCCGGCGGTGCCCTGAATCGTAAGTCCGCCGGTGCCACTGGCGACGACCAGTGAGGAGTTCTGGATCACGACGCCGTGGTTCAGCGCTCCGGCGCCGCCGCTGCTGCCGGTGCCGGTGAGGGTCACGCCGCCGCCGCCCTGGGCGGCGACGGAGGCTCCGGTCTCGATGTTCACGCCGGCGGCGAAGGTGCCGGTCGCGGCCGAGCTGCCGGTGATGTTGATGCTGCCGCCGCCCGTCGTGCGGACTTGGGCGTTATTGAAGATGGAAACGCCGAGCGCGGTGTTGCCCGCGCCGCCCACACCGTTGATCGTCAGCGAACCAGAGCTCGTCTGCACAAAACTGGAGCCCACAATGTCGACCCCCACGGGCGCATCACTGTTGCCCGGCGTGCCGCCCGTTCCGCGCAAGGTGATGTTGCCGGCGCCCGAAGAGATGTTGGATCCGATGATGTGGATCCCGCGAAAGTCGGTCGCCGCCGAACCGCGAGCGTAACCATTGCTCGCCGAACCGCCTTCCAGGGTGATGTTGCCGCCATTCGACAGGAGCCAGGAGCCGATGTTGAGCTTGATGCCGCCCTCCCCCGAGTTGTCACGGTCGGAATCGAGGGTGATCGCCTGGCCCTGCGTGGTAACGGAGCCCGTGCCCGCCACGAGGATGTCGGCGCCGGCATTGAGGGTGATCGCGCCCGACTCGTTGCCCGAGCCGGTGGAGAGCGCGCCGTTCACCTGGATCGTGCCGGTGCCGGAGGCGACGTTGATCGTGACCGCGTCCTTGAACGCCACCGTGCGCACATCGACGGTGCCGTGGCCGTTGCCGGTGCCGAAATCCAGCAGCTCGAAACCGTTCGCGATCGTCGCAAGCTCGGCGTTGCTCAGGTGCAACGAGCCCGCCGCTCCGTCGCCGAGGCCGAGGCTGGTGCCGGCGCTGCGCGTGCGGACGTAGAGCGTGCCCGGACCGGAGATGGAGGAGCCGGCGAGGTTCATCGTGTCGGCGGCCAGCGAGAGGTTGCCGCTGCCGCTCGTGATCGTGCTGCTGCCGGTCACGTTGATGCCCTGCGCATTCGTCCCGCCCGTTCCGGTGAAGGAGAGCAGTTCGTTCGTGGCGGTGATGCTGGCGCCGGTCAACAGGCTGATGCCGTGGTTGGCGGCGTCCGTGCCCGAGCCGGTGCCGACGATCCAGGAGCCGCCGGCGGAAGCGTTGAGTGACGAGGCGCCTTGCACGACCACGCCGGCGCTGTTGGTGCCCGAGCTGGAGCCCGTGCCGGTGAGATGGATCGCGAGCGAGCCGGTGTTGGCCGAGGTGAGCGTGCTGCCGCCTTGCGAGGCGCCACCGAACGCGTCGACCGCCCGGATGTTGATGCCGATGTGGCCGGCGTTCGAGCCGACGCCGGTGCCTGTGATGGAGATCGTGCCGGTGCCGCTGTCGATCGAGGAACCGTTCTCGATCATCACGCCGGCGGCATCGGCGACGGAGCCGGTTGCGCCGCGGCCGTTGAAGGAGATGTTGCCGCCACCGGAGTTGAGCGTGGCGCGGTTGAGGTAGATGCCGCTCATGTCGGAGACATGACCGCCGCCCACGACGCCGCGCGCGGGCTGGCTCGCGGGATCGTTGTTGCCACCGAGCGTGATGGCCCCGCCGTTGGTCGTGATCGAGGCGTCGCGGATGCGGATGTTGCCGCCGTCGACGCTGTCGGAATCCGCGTGCAACACCACCGCCTGGCCCTGGGTCGTGATCGACGCACCGGTGCCGAAGAGAATCGAGCCGGTGGTGACGGCGTTGACCGTGCCGGCCTGTCCGCCGCTGCCGGTGGCGAGCGCCCCGTTGAAAAAGATGTTGTTGTTGTTCTGGAATCGAACCGGGTCCTTGAACGTGTAGCTGCCGGTCGTGAGCGTGCCGGTGCTGGCGCTGCCGAACGTGATCTGGCTGAACCCGTCCATGATGCGATCCAGTTCGGCTGCGGTCAGGTTGAGCGTGCCCGCGGCGCCGGCGAGGCCGAGCGATGTCGTGCTTGTGCGCGGGCGAATGGTCAGCGCACCCGTGCCTTGAATGGTGCCCGACGAAAAATCCATGCCGTCAGCGTCGAGGGTGATGGCTCCTGCGGCCGACGCTCCGCCGATGGTCGTGGCGTTGCCGAGGTAAATGCCGGTGCTGACGGCGCCTGTTCCGACGCCGGAGATGAGGATCGACGCGGTGCCGGTCGACTCGACTTTGCCGGCGCTGCCTTGAAAGGAGACGCCGTTGCTCATGTTGACGCCGTCACTGACTCCGGCGATGCCGGTGATGGAGATCGAGCCGGTGGCGCTCGTCACTGCGCCGCCCCAGTGAATGGCAACGCCGTCGTTGAAGTAGCTGCCGGTGGTGCCGCCGCCCGTGCCGGTGATCGTAATCGCGCCGCCCGTGGATTGGACGAGCGCATCGGTGTTGATGCCGACGCCGTAATTGGTGTTTCCGGCACTCGGGGCGCCCGTGCCGACGATGGTAATGCCGCCCGTGCCGCTCGTTTGCACCGTGGTGCCGTAGAGATTGACGCCGTAGTTGCTGTTTCCCGTGGTGCCGGTCGCCTGGCCGCGGATCGAAATCGAGCCGGTGCCGGCATTCAGGGTCGCGCTGTTGAGCCGCACACCGTAGACCGCGCCGCGCGCGGCAGTGGTGGCGGGATCAGCTCCACCACCGAGCACGATGTTGCCGCCGTTGGAAATGAGGGACGAGTCGCTGTTCAGCGTGATGTTGCCGCTGCCCGCGGCGAAGGCATCCGAATTCAACGTCAGCGCGCCGCCGCTGGTCGAGATCGTGGCCAAACTGTTGACGACGATGTTGCCGAACGACCGCACGGTGAGGGCGGAAGAAGAGAGGGAGCCGAGCGTGATGGTGTTGTTGGCATAGACCGTCGTCGCTCCGCCGCTGGTGCCTTGCAGCGTGAACGCGCCGAGATCGCTGATGAAGGTGTTGCCGCCGCTCTTGTTCAGCACAACCGTGCCGAGGTCGGTGGCCAGCGGAACGCCGGAAGTGCCGACATTGCCCGCCCCCTGGAGATTGAGTTGCGTCACCGACACGGTGCCGGCGGTCTGCGTCAGCGCACCGGCATGATTCAGGGTGAAGATGCTGCCGACCACGCTCGCGCCGAGATTGATGGTGCCGCCGGAAATTAATGAGGTGCTGCCCAACGCGCCGCCGTTGATCGTGGCGTTGACGGCGATGCTATTGCCCGCGTTGAGGGTGAGCGTCGTGGCAGCGGCCCAGCTCACGGCGCTATTAACGGTGATCGAACTCGTTGCTGCGAGCGAGAGGCTGGCGCTGCCGAGGATATTCGAGACCTCCGTGGCGGTGATCACGCTGACTGCGCCAGGGAAATCGCCCGCCGCGATGTTGCCTATAACATCGGGTCCCACGCTGCCATCGCCGTTCAAATCCGGATTGCTGGCCGCAATGATGATGTCGTCCGGATCGAGCAGGAGGGTGCCCGTGCGGCCGGCGGGCGCGCGCAGGTCGACCGTGCCGCGGTAATTCAGAAAGTCCTTGCCGGAGACCTCGGCGAAACCGCCGTCGCCGCTCGCCACGCCGCCGCGGGCCGAGATGTCGCCGCGGAACGACGTCGAGCCGTCCGCCCACACGATGACGCGCCCGCCGTCGCCGGCTTCGGTCGCGTCGGCGCGGATGCTCGCGCCGGATTCGATCACGGTTTTCTCCGCGTTCAGCACGGCTGCGTTCGCGCCCTGATAATCGCCGCCGATCAGCGCCGTGCCGCCGGCGTGGCGGCCGGAAACATCGATGCGCGCCCCGTTGGCGAGCGTGACTTCGTCGCCGAGCACGCGCACCTCGCCGCCGCGCGCGCCGTCGTGGCTCGCGGCGGAAATCCCACCGCTCAAGCGCACTGCGCCGCCGTCGGCGACGAGCCACACCTGGCCGTCGCGCACCGCGGTGCCGGTCGCGCGCACGACACCGGTGTGATTGATCGCGAGCGCATAGCTGTTGCCGCCCGCGGCCTTGAGCTCGGCCGTGGCGGACGTGATCGCACCGGAGCTGGCGATCTCGCCCGCGGTCGTGCCGGCGCGCACGAACACGCGTTCGTCACCGCCGGTCGTGAGCAACACCTCCGAGCCTGCCGCCAGCGCTGCCGTGCCTTGCGGCGCGTGGAGCGTCCCGGCGTTTTCCACTTTGCGCGCGATGAGGAAGATGTCCCCGCCGAGCGCGTTGATCGAACCGAGGTTCTGCACCGCGGCCGCCGAGTCGCCGGTGAACAACAGGTCGCCCCCGCGCATGAAGTCGGCATCGGTCACGTCGAGCGTCGCCGCGAGAAATCCCGCCGTGTCGATCCGCGCACCGGCGCCGATCAGCACGCCGTTGGGATTGATCAGATAGATGCGGCCGTTCGCCTCGAGCCCGCCGAGCAAGGACGAGGACGCGGTGCCGACCACGCGATTGAGCGTCGCACTCGTGGCGTCGGGCTGCACGAAGCGCATGAGATCGCCGGCGGCGATCGAGAAGTCCTGCCAGTTGATCACCGCCCGGGCGCTGGTCTGGTTGACGGTGGTCGTCGATCCTTGCGTGGCGACCGTGGCTGAGCCCGCCACGACGGCGGGTGAGTTCAGGTCGGCAAATGCGCGGGCCGCGGCGAAGAGAGACAGCAGCGCCATTGCGGCGTAGCCGCCACGAGCATATCGGGACAATGCAGTGGCCATGGGGGGAAAATGTTCCAGGGGTAGGGGAATCCCTGAGGGGTAATCGTGGGGGGCCGTCTTGTATCCCCGCTTATATATATGCTGGCAAGTCTATTCACTTGGAGCTCGATTGTGCGATCGGCGGCTGAGGACAGTCAGCAAAGGGATGCCGTGATATTTCTCTCGCGTGTTCGGTGAGATGAATCCGGGCGCGATGTCGTCTTCGTCGCCGCCTGCGGCGCGGCAACCGGGGCTCGATGGCGGCACGGAGGAGCGCGCCCGTGAACTCCATCGTCTGTGACCTCCATGACGAGTGACACAGGCGGGCCGCCATGAACGAATACGGCCGCGGTCGAAACCGCGGCCGTATGAACCATGAAATCTATCTGCGCGGAATCCGTGCGCCCGCGGCTCAGCCCATGCGGCAGATCAGGAGCTCGCGCTCGTAGAGCAGCTCCTTCGGCAGCGTGGAGCGGAGGTCGAGGAAGAGTTCCTCGTGGCCGAGGACTTCCTGGCGCCACGCGGCCCGGTCGAAGGCCTGCAGCTCCTCGAACTTGTCCTCCGGGAAATCGAGGCCGTCCCACTCGATGTCGCGGTAGCGCGGCACCCAGCCGATCGGCGTCTCCTTGGCTTTGCCGCCGGCGCGCACGCGGTCGACGATCCACTTCAGCACGCGCATGTTCTCGCCGAAGCCCGGCCAGATGAACTTACCGTCCTTGTCCTTGCGGAACCAATTCACGTGGAAGATGCGCGGCGTCTCGCTGAGGTTGCGCTGCATGTTGATCCAGTGGCGGAAGTAGTCGCCCATGTTGTAGCCGCAGAACGGCAGCATGGCCATCGGGTCGCGGCGCACCTTGCCGATCGTGCCGGCGGCGGCGGCGGTCATCTCCGAGCCCATCGTCGCGCCGATGTAGACGCCGCTGGACCAGTTGAAGGCCTGGAACACGAGCGGCATCGTCGTGGCGCGGCGGCCACCGAAGACGATGGCGTGGATCGGCACGCCCTCGGGATCTTCCCAAGCCGGGTCGATCGTCGGGCACTGGCGCGCCGGCGCGGTGAAGCGCGCGTTCGGGTGCGCGGCGGGCGTGCCCTTTTCCTTGGCGAGCGCGGGCGTCCAGTCGTTGCCCTTCCAGTCGATGACGTGCGCGGGCGGCTCCTTGGTCATGCCCTCCCACCACACGCCGCCGTCGTCGGTGAGGGCGACGTTGGTGAAGATGGTGTTCTTCGCCAGCGTGCGCATGGCGTTGGGGTTGGTGCTCTCGCCGGTGCCGGGCGCGACGCCGAAGAAGCCGGCCTCGGGGTTGATGGCGCGGAGGCGGCCGTTGGCGTCGGGCTTGATCCACGCGATGTCGTCACCGACGGTCCACACCTTCCAACCCTGCTTCTGGAAGTGGGTCGGCGGAATGAGCATCGCGAAATTCGTCTTGCCGCAGGCGCTGGGGAAGGCGGCGGCGACGTAAGTCTTCTGCCCCTCGGGGTTCTCGACGCCGAGGATGAGCATGTGCTCGGCCATCCAGCCCTCGTCGCGGGCCATGGCGGAGGCGATGCGGAGCGCGAAGCACTTCTTGCCGAGCAGGGCGTTGCCGCCGTAGCCGGAGCCGAAGGACCAGATCTCGCGGGTCTCGGGGAAGTGAACGATGTATTTCTCCTTGTTGCAGGGCCACGCGACGTCCTTCTGGCCCTTGGCCAGCGGCAGGCCGACGGAGTGGATGCAGGGGACGACGCGCTTGAAATCCTGGTCGATGAGCTTGAAGACCTCTTTGCCGATGCGCGCCATGATGCGCATGTTGACGACGACGTAGGGCGAGTCGGTCAGCTCGACGCCGATCTGCGACATGGGCGAGCCGACCGGGCCCATCGAGAACGGCAGCACATACATCGTGCGGCCCTTCATGCAGCCGTCGAAGAGGCCGCGCAGGGTCTTGCGCATCTCGAAGGGGTTGACCCAGTTGTTGGTCGGGCCGGCGGCCTCCTTGGACAGCGAGCAGATGAAGGTGCGGTCCTCGACGCGGGCGACGTCGCCGGCATCGGAGCGGGCGAGGTAGCAGCCGGGCCATTTCTTCTGGTTCAGTTTGATGAAGGTGCCGTTCTTCACCATCAGGCTGCAGAGCGCGTCGTATTCCGCCTGGGAACCGTCGACCCAGTGGATGGCGTCCGGCTTGCACAACGCGGCCATCTTTTTCACCCATTGGATCAAGTGCGGGTTCTTGCTCAGGGGCTTGGAGGACTTCTTCATGGGCGCCGAAACTGGAAAACCCCACCGCCCACGGCAACGGGAAAGGCTGCCCGGTCGCCGCAAATTAAACCGCGCCGCGCGGCGCATTAGTGGGCCGGCAGGGGTAAAAATACGCCCTTGCCTCAGCGCGGCCGCCTCCGGTTGCGGCGCTCCTCGCTCCGCCTCCGGCCTCCCGCCAACGCAGGCTCGCGGCGAGGCGGCGTCCGTGATTAACCGGCCACCATGAAACGCCACCCCATCGTGTTGCTTTGCGTTCTCCTCGTTCTCGCCGCTCCCGCCCTCCTCCGCGCGCAAGCCGGCACCGCCGCCCCGACTCCGTCCTCGCCGGCCCCCTCCGCCCAACCCGCCGCACCGCAGCTGCCGCCGAACATGACGGTGTATTACTTCTGCCTGCTCACCCGCGGACCCAACGCCGGCCAAGGCACGCGGGAGGAACTCGCCGCCGGCCAGGCCGCGCACATGGCCACCATCCAGCGCCTCGCCGACGCCGGCAAACTGCTCGTCGCCGGACCGTTCATGGACCGCGGGGACTGGCGCGGCATCTTCATCCTCAAATGCGACTCGCTCGAGGAGGCGAAGGCGCTCGTCGCCACCGATCCGCTCGTGCAGCAGGGGCGACTCATCGCCGACGTCCGCCCGTGGCTGACGATGAAGGGCAACATCCGCGACCCCGAATTCCCCACGCCCCCGTCCGCGCAGACGCCCTGAGCGCCCGCCCACTCGGCTTGTAACGTATTACGTTACAAACGGACGGCGCCCGGGCGTCGTGCCGCTCACTTCATCGGCTCGACGTGCACGCTCACGTCGCTGATCGCGTGCGGAGCGGAGTCAAGGAGCGCGTCCTTCACGGCATGCGCGATGTCGTGGCCCTCGCGCACGGACATGCCGCCGTCGACGCGCACCTGGATGTCGACGAGGTGGCTGAGGCCGCTCTTGCGCACGCGGCACTTGTCGAGCGCGAGCACGCCGGGCACGGCGCGGGCGATCGCGCGCACCTCGGCCTCGAACTCCGCCGGCACCGCCGTATCCATCACGTCGCCGAGCGCGCGCTGGAGGATGCCGCCGCCGTTGATCGCGATGATGATGCAGGCAAAGAGCGCCGCCCAGTCGTCCGCCGTCTCCCAACCCGGGCCGCCCCACAGCGCGATGCCGATGCCGAGGAACGCCGCGGCCGACGTCATCGCATCCGACCAATGGTGCATCGCCTCGGCGCCGAGCGCCGTGCTGCCGACTTCGCGGCCGAGCGCCTTCATGCGGCGGGAAAAGATCAGTTTCACCACGATGACGCCCGCGAGCACGAGCAGCGTCCACCACTCGGGTGCGCGGTGCGGCGTGCGGATCTCCTGCACGGCGTGCCAGCCGACGAGCCCGGCCATCGAAAACACGAACACCGCCACGGCCAGCGCCGCCAGCGACTCGGCCTTGCCGTGCCCATAAGGGTGGTCCTCGTCCGGCGGCCGCGCGGCGACGCGGAAGCCCGCCCAGACGAAGAGCGAGGTCAGCACATCGAGCAATGATTCCGCCGCATCCGCCACCAGCGCGTAGGTGTGGCCGAAGATGCCGCCGGCAAACTTCACCACCGCCAGCACCAGGTTCAACCCGATGCCGCGCAACACGAGCGCCGCGCTGTCGCCGGCGCGACGGGCGGTGCGGAGATGATGGGCGGGGGCCGACATTCGCGCAGGCTACCGCACCGCTTCCCCCGCACAAGCCTGCACGGGCGCGGCCGCTTTCGCGGCCGCGCAAAGCACCAAACGCCCAAGGTCCAAATCACAAATCACGCAGCGATGAATCGGGGGACGATGCGGGCGACGACGAGGGTGCGATCGCGATGGAGGTGCTGGCAGCGATGGAAGTGTAGGTGGCGAGCTTGCTCGCCAAGTTCACGTGCGCGAGCGGCTGATGGGGGCCGATCGTGTTGCGCGCCAGCGCAACCTACCTGGCGGCGTGGCTCGCGGCGGTTCAGCGGTCCCCGCACCTGCCGCGTTGACCCGCGGCGGGCTTCGGGCGTAGCTTCGCGGCGACATGGCTGAGATGGATACGACCCTGGCCCAGGATCCGGTGAAGCAGTTCTCCGTCTTCATCGAGAACCGCGTCGGCCGCCTGCACGAACTCACGGCGATGCTCGCCAAGCACAACGTCCACATCATGGCCATGACGACGCTCGACACGACGGACTGCGCCATCGACCGCATGGTGGTCGACGATCCCGAGCGTGCGCGGGAGCTGCTCGCGGCGAACAATTTCTTCTTCACCGAACGCGACGTGCTGGCGGTGGAATTTTCCGACGAATCGAAGCTGCAGGGGATCTTCAAGGCCTTCTACGAGCTCGAGATGAACATCCACTATGTCTACTCGTTCGTCTCGCGGCCCCGCGGCAAGTGCGGACTCGTGCTCAATGTCGAGGACCTCGACCTCGCCACGCAGTCGCTGAGCAACCGCGGCTTCAAGGTGCTCACGCAGCGCGACATCGCGCGCTGAGCAGGAGGCGGGGCCGGTCTGTGACCGGCCTGATTGGTGTCCGCGATCAAACCGGCCGGTCACAGACCGGCCCTACGCCCGCGGCACGATTGTTTGGGTGTAGGGCGGGGTCTCCCGACCCCGCCGGGAACAGGTTGTGGCCATACGTGAGTGAAAACGCGCCCGAGGGTCGGCGGGGTCGGGAGACCCCGCCCTACAATTTTCGCGCGTGCACTCGCGCTCGCCGTTGCGCGCCAGCGCGCAACCTACCTCGCGACGGAAGACTTATTCCCGATCGCACTCAGCTCTTCGTCTCGAGCAGCTTCTCGCCGTCGAGCTGGTAGATGCCGGAGAGGTAGCCCTCCTCGAACACCTCGCCGACCTTGAAGTTGCCGACGAGCGTCAGCGGGATGTCCATCAGCGGCGGGATGCCGCCCTGCGTCATCTTGACGATGATCCACTCGTTGATGCGCGGCATGGCGCCGAAGCAGCAGCCGCTCTGGTCCTTCATGAGGAGAAACTCGGTGACCTTCCCGTCCTTGAACTTCGTCGGCAGCATGAAGCCCGTGATCGCGATCTTCTTCGTGTTCAGCTCGCGCACGTAATCGGGGATCTGGTCCTTCGGCTTGGCGTCCTTCGCCTCGGCGGCCGGCGGCGGGGCGCCGGGGACCATCTGCTCGTAGCCCGGCGGCACGTAGTTGAACGCCGCCAGCAGCTCGAAACCGACGCGCTCGAATTCCTTCTTGTCCTGGCCGCGCGCGAGGCCGGCGGCGGCGGCGAGCGCGAGCACGGCGGCGAGGAGGCGGAAAAGCGGAGCGGACCTGTTCATGAGCCGGTGGGGTGGATGTGGAAGCGGACGTCGCGGAAGTCGACGCCGCGCACCCTAACCGCCTTCACGACGCCGTCAAAGTGTTTGAACTCGCGCAGCCAGGGCGCGGCGCCCTCGAAATACGACGTGTCGCCCACGGTCTCGCCGGTCATGGCGTTGGCCGTGGCCTGGAGCGTGACGCTGCGGCGCTGCCCGCCGTCCTCCTGCACCTCGAAGGCGTCCATGCCGACGCGGACGAAGTTCTCCGCGTGCGCGTCGAGCACCCACACCTGCAGCACGCCGCGGCCGACGTCGTATTTGAACTCGAGGTTGAACTGGTGGTCGCCGAGCTCGAGGAGCTCGCCGCCGTTCCGCGCGCGGTGCACGTGGCCGGAGCCGTGGTTGTGGCCGGCGTGCGGATCGGCGGCCTTGCCGTGGCCGTCGTTCGACTTCGCGCTGCCGTAGGTCGGGATGTCGCCGGACTGCTTCTTGCCGCAGCCGGCGGCGAGCGCGAGGGTCAGGGCGAGGGGAAGGAGGAGGAGGCGCGCAGGGGCTTTCATGGAAAAAATCACTGTGCGGCGCGACCGGCCGCTGTCAACGGGACGCGGCCGGCGGCAGGAAGGCGAAGGCCGCCCGGAACCGCTCGCGGGCGTCCGTCTCGACGTTGTGGCCGTGGCCGACGATCACGCGCTGGAAATCCCACGCGAGGATGCGATCGACCGAGGCGCGGACCGCCGCGCGGTCGCGCATCATGAATTTCTCGAGCCGGGTCGGCGCGAGGCGTTCCCAGGCGCCGTTGAAGCGCATGAGGGTGGCGAACCAGCGCGGGCCCTCGGGGCCGAAGTTGAAGGCGAGGTCGGCCAACAGCAGGCTGCGCGAGGCGCGATGGTAGAACACGACCTCGTTCATCGCCGGCATGCCGCGCACGAGGTGGCATTCGAGCGCGCCGCCCCAGTCGGGGTGCGGCGTGTCGGACAACTCCGCGCCGAACCGCACGTCGCGCTTGCGCGCGGCGAGGCCGGGCGCGGCGTGGAAGAGCGCGCCGGGCTGCTCCGCCTGGAACTCGCGCAGGCACTCGTCGTGCCAGAGGTTCGGCGCCACCACGTGGCGCACCTCGCCGAGCGCCGCGAGGGCGCGCCGCAACTCGGGCGTCATCGGCACCGGCGAATGGACCCACAGGCCGCCGGCGGGCAGGCGCACGACGACCAGCTGGCGACCGAGCGGCATGCCCATCGCCCGGTAGGGCACGCGGCAGACCCAGAGGTCGGAGTGAAGTGACTGGAGTGGACTCATGTCAGGTCGGTGCGATCACGCCTAGGGGGCCGCGTGGTCATCATGACACCGGCAACACCTGGCCATGACTGCGTCATGAGACAGGTGCAATCGTCTCCGCCACGGGAACGCGATAGGCCTTCACCGCGGGCACAAGGCCGCCGAGGACGGCGAGGCCGACCAACACGGCCGGACCCCACCAGAAAATCGCGTTCCACTGGAACGGCTGCAGCATGACGCCCGTCTCGGCCTGGATGAGCGACGCCACGCCGCCGGCCAGCGCCGCGAAGGCCGCGAAGCCCAGCGCCGCACCGAGCAGGCCGATCGCCGCCGCCTCGCCCACGACCGCGCCGAACACTGTGCGCCGCCGCGCCCCGAGGGCGCGCAGGATGGCGATGTCGCGCTGGCGCGCGCTCATCGAGTTGTAGATGCTCACGAGCACCGAGCCGGCGGCGACGAGCGCCACGAGCCAGGCCACGAGCGTCAGGACGCGGTCGAACCACGAGATCTTGTTGAACAACTCGGCCACGATCGTGCCGATCGGGTAGGCGAAGGTCATCTTGTTGCCCTGCTTGTTGATCATCATGTCGAGCATGACGCCGGCCGAGGCGGCGCGGAGCTGGATGAGCACGGCGCTGACGTCGGTGGCGGTGCGCGGGTCGTGGCCGGCCATCGTCTGCACGCCGCTGAGGGGGATCCAGATGACGCGGTCGATGGGCGTGCCGGTCGGCTCGAGGACGCCGGTGATGGTGTAGACTTCCTCGTGCTGGGCCGACGCGTCGAAGGCGAGGCCGTGGTAGGGTTGGAAGGTGTCGCCGACCTTGAGCTTCAGCTTGCGGGCCGCGAGGGCGCCGATGACGGCCTCGCGGGCGCCGTCGGCGAAGAGCCGGCCGCCGGGCGCGAGCGTGTATTTTTTCCCCGGCAGATACTCGACGTCGAAGAGCGGGAGCGTGGTGCCGACGATGCGCCAGCCGTAGTAATTGTCGCCGACGGCGATCGGGATGGCGGTCTTGATCGCCGGGTGGCGGCTGACGGCGGCGACGTCCTGGGCGGAGAGGTTGCCCGGCGAGGCCTCGAGGTGGAAGATGGCGTTGAGGACGAGCTGGAGCTTGGACCCGCGCGCGCCGAGGACGGCGTCGAAGCCGGAGTTGGTCGCGGCGAACACGGCCTGCGACTGCGTCTTCACGACCCACACCGTCAGGAGCAACCCCGCCGCGAGCGCGATGGAAGCCGCGGTCACGAGCGTCGAGAGCGCGTGCTGGCGGAGGGAGCGGTAGATGAGGTTGGCGATCACTTTGGGAAAACTCCAAACGCCAAACGTCCAAATCCCAAACCCGCACGCGCGGCGGCACTCCCGGGCACGAGCTTTGGCGTTTGGACGTTTGGCGTTTGGGATTTCACGGCTCTGACTTGTTACTTCGCGGCCCGATTGAGATTCGAGAATTCCTCGACTTCCTCGAACTGGCTCAAAACCCCCTCGTCGTGGCTGACGAGCAGGAGCGCGGCTCCGTTTTCGCGGCAGACTTCGCGGATGAGGGCCAGGGCCTCGCGGCTGTGGCGGGCGTCGAGGTTGCCGGTGGGTTCGTCGGCGAGGACCAGTTGCGGGTGGTTGGCGAGGGCGCGGGCCACGGCGACGCGCTGTTGCTGGCCGGTGGAGAGCTGCCGCGGGAAATGATGCAGGCGGTCGCCGAGGCCGACGCGGCGCAGCAAGGCCTCGGCGGCGGCGCGGTCGACCCCGCGGCCGAAGGCCATGCCGAGCTCGACGTTCTCGAGGACGGTGTGGCCTTGGAGCAGGTTGAAGGTCTGAAAAATGTAACCGATCTTCTCGGCGCGGAGACGGTCGCGAGCGGCTTCGCCGAGCTGCGCGAGGTCGCGGCCGTCGAGCTCGATGCGGCCGGAATCGGGCGCGAGGATGCCGGCGATGAGGTGAAGGAAGGTCGTCTTGCCCGAACCGCTCTCACCGCGGAGGGCGCGTTGCTGGCCGGCTTCGAGCGTGAACGACGCGAGGTCGACGACCGTGTGCGCGCTGCCGTCAGGGCGGCGATAGGTCTTCTTGAGGTCGGTGAGGGTGAGCAGCGCCATGGGGCGGGGGCCGGAGCAGTGGGCCAGCCAAGTCATCCCGCGCGCTGCGTCAACCGGTTCCGGCCGGCGGGACGCGGGGGAGTGGCGCGCCAACACGCCACCGTCACCGCCACCGAGTCGCGCCGCGTGGCTGCGGAGAGGGACCCGGGGCCGTGCGCGCCCGCGCGTCGGGCGGGCCCCGACGCGATTTCCGGGAGCGAAAAAGCCTCCCGGTCCTATGACAAATTCGCTGGCCATGCCTGCGACGGGTTTCCAACCTCTCGCCCTTTAACTCACCCTCCCCGGTCTGTTAACCAACCCCCACTGACACACGCTATGCATGTTCCCGCCCTGTGGCCGTTGGCCACGTTGTCTGAAATCCCGTCGCTGTTCTGGCTCGCGCCGGTCGCTGGCGTCGCCGCCCTCCTGATGGCCCGCTTCTTCAGCGCCTCGGTGATGAAACGCTCCGAAGGCGACGAGGAGATGGTGCGCATCGCCCAAGCCGTCCGCGAAGGCGCGATCGCCTACCTGTTCCGCCAATACAAGGTCGTCTCCATCGTCTTCGTCGTGCTCGTGGCCTTCCTCGGCCTGCTCTGGCTGCTCGGCCTGCAACCCGGCCTCTCGATGCTGGGCGTGCCGCTGGCGGGCTTCCTCTCCGGCCTCACCGGCTGGTTCGGCATGAAGATGGCGACCAACGCCTCCGCCCGCACCGCCCACGCCGCCAAGGCCTCGCTCAACGACGGCCTCGTCGTCGCGTTCCGCTCCGGCGCCGTCATGGGCCTCAACGTCGTCGGCTTCGCGCTGCTCGACATCTCCTTCTGGTTCATCGTCCTCAACCACTTCGGCGAGGCCCTCGGCCTCTCCGGCGGCCCGGCCGAGCGCATGGCCGAGCTGACGACCATCATGCTCTCCTTCGGCATGGGCGCCTCGACGCAGGCGCTCTTCGCCCGCGTCGGCGGCGGCATCTACACCAAGGCCGCCGACGTCGGCGCCGACCTCGTCGGCAAGGTCGAGGCGGGCATCCCCGAGGACGACGCCCGCAACCCCGCCACGATCGCGGACAACGTCGGTGACAACGTCGGCGACGTCGCCGGCATGGGCGCCGACCTCTACGAATCCTACTACGGCTCCATCCTCGCCACGCTCGCGCTCGGCGCCGCCGCGGCCATCTCCGTGCTCGGCCTGACCGCCGCCGCCGCGGGCTTCGCCTTCAACCTCGCCGTCGCGCCCATCGCCCTCGCCGGTCTCGGCATCCTCTGCTCCATCGTCGGCATCTTCGCGGTGCGCACGAAGGAGGACGCCACCTTCGCCCAGCTCCTCAAGAGCCTGCACGCGGGCGTCTACGTGGCGTCGGGCCTCATCACGGCCGGCGCCTTCGGCCTGCTGTATTTCCTCTTCGGCTCCGGCGACCAGGCGGCCGCCCTCGCCACCGCCGGCACGAGCTGGATGAAGCTCGGCTTCTCCATCGTCTTCGGCCTCGGCGCCGGCCTCGTCATCGCCTACGCGACGGAGTATTACACCTCCTACGAGCAGGCGCCGACCAAATCCATCGCCAACCAGGCGCTCACCGGCCCGGCCACCGTCATCATCGGCGGCATCGCCGAGGGCATGAAGTCCACCTGGGCCTCCCTGCTCACGACCGCCGTCGCCATCATGGGCGCGTTCATCTTCGCCGGCGGCGGCGAGAACTTCCTCATGGGCCTCTACGGCGTCGGCATCGCCGCCGTCGGCATGCTCTCGACGCTCGGCATCACGCTCGCCACCGACGCCTACGGCCCCATCGCCGACAACGCCGGCGGCAACGCCGAGATGTCCGGCCAGGAGCCCGGCGTGCGCAAGCGCACCGACATGCTCGACTCGCTCGGCAACACCACCGCCGCCACCGGCAAGGGCTTCGCCATCGGCTCCGCCGCCCTCACCGCCCTCGCCCTCTTCGCCGCCTACGTCCAGATCGTGCAGACGCAGATCACCACGCAGGCCGTCGACTTCGGCAAGGCCCACGCCGGCGAACAGGCCGTGCCCGTCGCCGTCCACCAGGGCTTCGGCAAGTTCGCGGTCGCCTTCCCCAAGGCCCTGGCCGACGGCTCCGACTACTACGACGGCGCCCTCTTCCTCCCGTCGCACGAGCTCCCGCGCAAGACCCTGCGCGACCTCCCCGTCGGCGCCCAGCTGGCCGTCCGCGCGCACGGCAGCGACCCCTTCTCCGCCAACCGCTACGCCGTCACCTGGCCGGAGAAGAACGCGACCTTCGACATCGTGTCCTCCCGCCAGGCCACGATCGAGGAGATCATGTTCTACTACGACGTGACCCTCACCAACCCGAAGGTCATCGCCGGCCTCTTCATCGGCGTGCTCCTGACGTTCCTCTTCTGCGCCATGACGATGAACGCCGTCGGCCGCGCCGCCTACCGCATGATGCGCGAGTGCCGGCGCCAGTTCGGCAAGATGCGCGAGGCCTTCCGCGCCGCCGGCATGAGCGAGGCCGACATCGCCAACCCCGAGTCCTGGCCCAAGCGCGTCACGCATGAGGGCGTGCAGTATCCCGACTACGCCAACTGCGTGGCGATCTCCACCGCCGGCGCGCAGAAGGAGATGATCGTCCCGTCCATCCTCGCCATCACCGCCCCGATCGCCCTCGGCCTCGTGCTCGGCGTCGCGGGCGTGCTCGGCATGCTGGCGGGCGGCCTCGTCTCCGGTTTCGCCGTGGCCGTGTTCATGGCCAACGCCGGCGGCGCCTGGGACAACGCCAAGAAACTCCTCGAGTCCTACGGCCGCATCACGGCCGAGGACGTGAAGACGAACAAGGGCGGCGTCCGCGAAAAGATCCCCGCCGAAGTCCGCGAGGGCATCGTCGCCCGCGCCGACGACGAGATGACCGCCGGCCGCCCGAAGAGCATCGTCTACGGCAAGGGTTCGCCCGATCACAAGGCGACCGTCGTCGGCGACACCGTGGGCGATCCGTTCAAGGACACCTCCGGCCCGTCGCTGAACATCCTAATCAAGCTGATCTCGATCGTCTCGGTCGTGTTCGCCGGCCTGATCGTGCGCTTCTCCCCGCAGATCGCGCACATGCTCGGCCTGCAGTAACCCGCCGAAAGCAAACGACCGTGGAGAAAAATCCGCGGTCGCCCCCCCTCTCAACCCGCGCCCGCAACGGCGCGGGTTTTTTATCGGCCGGAATTATTTTCGGCCGCGGATGGGTTGTAGGGCGGGGTCGCCGAACCCCGCCTCGAACACCATCGCGTGCACGAACCAAGGCGGGGTTCGGCGACCCCGCCCTACAATTTCCGCGCGCGCACCCGGCGTTGCGCGCAAGCGCGCAACCTACCTGAGACCGACGTCGACGTCTGCCGTCTGGCGTCTGCCCGCCGTCCTCCGCCGTCCGGCGTGCGTCCCTTGCCCTCGGTGCCGGGCGCATTAGCGGACCCTACGCCATTGCCGGATATTAGTCCGCCTGCTCCCTGCGGGGTCCGCCCGGAAATCGCCTCGCCGCCCGTCGGGCCTCCCCGCACAAGCGAAACCAGTTCCCCTACCCTGAACCGTTAGGACTCACACCCTCCCCATGACCCTGCTCCGTCTCCCTCGTTTGGGCGCGCTGGCCCTCGGCCTTGCCGTGCCCGCCCTCCCCGCCTTCGCCAGCGAAGCCGACATCAAGATCCCCGACCTCTCGCAGGTCAGCTTCTTCGGCGGCGCCCTCTCCGGCGTGAACATCCTCATGATCGGCCTCGTCGTCTGCGCCCTCGGCACGATCTACGGCTGGATGCAATACCTCCAGACGAAGAACCTCCAGGTCCACTCGTCCATGAGCGCCGTCTCCCAGATCATCTGGGAAACCTGCAAGACCTACCTCTTCCAGCAGGGCAAGTTCCTCGCCGCGCTCTGGGTGCTCATCGCGGTGTGCATGGTGTATTACTTCTCCGTGCTGTCGCACATGTCGGCGTTCCACGTCGTCGCCATCCTCCTCGCCTCCATCCTCGGCATCCTCGGCAGCTACGGCGTCGCGTGGTTCGGCATCCGCATCAACACCGTCGCCAACTCCCGCGCCGCTTTCTCCGCCCTCAAGGGCAACCCGCTCGCCACGCTCCTCATCCCGCTCAAGTCCGGCATGAGCGTCGGCCTGCTCCTCGTCGCCATCGAGCTGTTCTTCATGATCTGCATCCTGGCGTTCCTGCCCACGGACCTCGCCGGCCCCTGCTTCATCGGCTTCGCCATCGGTGAATCCCTCGGCGCCTCCGCGCTGCGCATCTGCGGCGGCATCTTCACCAAGATCGCCGACATCGGCGCCGACCTCATGAAGATCGTCTTCCAGCTCCCGGAGGACGACCCGCGCAACCCGGGCGTCATCGCCGACTGCACCGGTGACAACGCCGGCGACTCCGTCGGGCCCACCGCCGACGGCTTCGAGACCTACGGCGTCACGGGCGTGGCGCTGATCGCCTTCCTCGCCCTCGCTCTCGCCGCCAACCCGATGCTCTGCGCCGTCCTCATCGTGTGGCTCTTCGCCATGCGCATCCTGATGGTCGTCACCTCGCTCGTCTCCTACTGGATCAACGACGCCGTCTCGCACGCCATCTGGGGCAAGTCCAAGGACTTCAACCTCGAGCACCCGCTGACCAACCTCGTCTGGATCACGTCGATCGTCTCGATCGGCGTCACCTACGCCGCCAGCTACGCCCTCCTCGCCGACCTGCCCGGCCACGCCGGCCTCTGGTGGGTGCTCTCGACCATCATCTCGCTCGGCACCATCGCCGGCGCGCTCATCCCGGAGTTCACCAAGATCTTCACCTCCACCGAGAGCCGCCACGTGAAGGAAGTCGTCACCTCGTCGCGCCAGGGCGGCGCCTCACTCAACATCCTCTCCGGCCTCGTCGCGGGCAATTTCTCGGCGTTCTGGACCGGCCTCGTCATCCTCTCGCTCATGTTCGGCGCCTACCTGCTCTCGAAGAATCCCGCCCTCGTGGCGATGATGCCGGCGGAGTTCGTGTTCGCCGCGCCGATCTTCGCCTTCGGCCTCGTGGCCTTCGGCTTCCTCGGCATGGGCCCGGTGACCATCGCCGTCGACTCCTTCGGCCCCGTGACCGACAACGCGCAGTCCGTCTACGAGCTCTCGCAGATCGAGGGGAAGAAAAACATCTCCGCCGACATCGAGAAGGAGTTCGGCTTCAAGCCCGACTTCGAGGGCGCCAAGCACCAGCTCGAGAAGGGCGACGGCGCCGGCAACACCTTCAAGGCCACCGCCAAGCCCGTGCTCATCGGCACGGCCGTCGTCGGCGCGACCACGATGGTGTTCGGCATCATCATGATGTTGAAGGCGCTCTACCCCGACACGATCGAGAAGCTCTCGCTCGTCCACCCCGAGGCGCTCATGGGCCTCCTCATGGGCGGCGCCGTCATCTACTGGTTCACCGGCGCCAGCACGCAGGCCGTCGTCACCGGCGCCTACCGGGCCGTCGTCTACATCAAGGACAACATGAAGCTCGACGCCGCGACCGCCTCCACCGAGGCGTCGAAGGAAGTCGTGAAGATCTGCACGCAGTATGCGCAGAAGGGCATGATCAACATCTTCATCGTCATCTTCTGCTTCAGCCTCGCGCTGGCGTTCTTCGACCCGTTCTTCTTCATCGGCTACCTCGTCGGCATGGCCTTCTTCGGCCTCTTCCAGGCCATCTTCATGGCCAACGCCGGCGGCGCCTGGGACAACGCCAAGAAGATCGTCGAGGTCGAGTTGAAGATGAAGAACACGCCGCTGCACGCCGCCACGGTCGTCGGCGACACGGTGGGCGATCCGTTCAAGGACACCTCGTCCGTCTCGCTGAACCCGGTGATCAAGTTCACGACGCTCTTCGGCCTCCTCGCGGTGGAGATCGCGGTGAAGATGCCCGACACGCTGAAGCACACGCTCGGCGCCGTGATCTTCGTCGTCGGCCTCGTGTTCGTGTATCGCAGCTTCTACGGCATGCGCATCCCGACCGACGCCAAGGCCGCCTGAGCCCGGGGCCACGCCCCTCCTCCTCATCCTGATCCTAATCGTAATCTTACTCGTCATCTCCTCCCCGGCCGCGGCCCTCCAGCCGCGGCCTTTTCATTTACCGCCCACGGAACACACCGAACACACGGAAGCCGTCTGCTCCGCCCGATCCGTTTTCACCACGGATTACACGGATGACCCGGATGGATGGGCAGCCGCCGCGCCCCGCAGTCTGCCCCATTCGCGCTCTTGGTTCACCTTAGTCCAACGGCCCATAGCGCCGCGCCGCGAACTGTGGCATGATGTCCGCAGTTCAGACGGTCCGCCAGTGGGGCCGATGCAATTTAACAGCGAAGGGGGTGTTAGGGGTAACGCCCTCCCGTGTGTGTAATGAGGCCGGTCCGCCTAGCGGGTCGGCCTTCTGCATTTTCAGCCATCCGATCTTCAACGCGGAGGCCACCAAGGACGCGGAGAACGCGAAGGCGAAAATTGTCGGGCGGGGTCTCCCGCCGTCGCCAAGGCTATGGCGGGCAGGCACGACCCCGCCGGCTCGAACCGCACCGGGTCTTGGCCACAAAAAGTCACAAGAAGTCACAAAAAAGAACCCCACGCCCCACGCCCCCCCCCCACACCCAAATGTGCGACCGGTCGCACAATCCCCCAATTCGGCGAGCCCTCGCCGAATTGCCCGCCCCTTCTCCGCCAGAAACACCTTGCCCCATTCGCTCTGCGGATCGATCCGATCAATGCGTGCCGTCCCCCAAGACCAAGCCCGCCACACCACCGCGTATTTCCAAACGGAGTCGTCAACCTGTTCGCCATAACCTCAAGGGCGACGGTGGAACCCCGCCGGCGAAAATCGGTGCCACTTATCCGACCTACGACGATGCCTTCCGCCCTGAAGAAGCGATAGTCGCCGAAGGGCCGGATGTCCTCCAGCCCAGCGCCCTCGCTTATCGTGACGACGCGCGCGGCCTATACCTTTACCACGGCGAATGCCTCGAAGTGATGGACCGCCTGATCGCGAAACATCCCGATGGCATCTTCGACCTTATCTTCGCCGACCCGCCCTACTTCCTGTCCAATGGCGGCATCAGTTGCCACGGCGGCAAGATGGTCAAAGTCGACAAGGGCGATTGGGACAAATCCCGCGGTGCCGAGGAAAACCATAATTTCAACCGCGCCTGGCTCGAACGCTGCCAGCAGCTCCTCAAACCCAACGGCACAATCTGGGTCAGCGGAACGCACCACGTCATCTTCTCGGTCGGCTACGCCATGCAGCAGCTAAACATGAAACTGCTCAACCAAGTCACGTGGCAGAAACCGAACCCGCCGCCCAATCTCGCCTGCCGCTACTTCACCCATTCGACCGAGACACTGCTCTGGGCCGCGAAAACCCCGAAGAGCAAACATGTCTTCAACTACAGCGCGATGAAGGCCGAGAACGGCGGCAAACAAATGAAGGACGTTTGGGATTCCCAATTCGATCTGAAGTTGGAGGAACCCCTCCAAACCCCGGAGCATTTGCCCCCCCCCCCCCCATCCATCAGGACGCATTGGCGTCTGTGTGGAAGCTGACGGCACCGGGTCGCGATGAGAAAACGCAAGGCAAACACCCGACGCAAAAGCCACTCGCGCTGCTCGATCGGATCATCTCCGCGGCATCGAACCCCGGCGACATGGTCCTCGATCCTTTCATGGGCAGTGGCACGACACTCACTGCGGCTGCCCGACTCAAGCGGCGGGGAGTCGGCATTGAAATGGATGCAGCCTACATCCAGCTCGCAATCAAGCGACTTGCCTCTGCTTGAGATGAAAACCGGTGGCATAGGCGGTGCGAGCACGATGACGGGGCTCTCCTTCGAAAAGGAGGTCGATTTTCTGGACCTCCTCCGCGGCGTGTCCGGATACACCACCCGGACCGTCGCCGGTAAAGCGGGCACCAACGTTTACTTTCGAGACAAGCTGGTCGCGCGTTGCTTCAAGAAACACGCGTTCTACGAGTTCCTTGAAGAGCAGGGTGTCGACTGGCGCCCACTGATTTCGAAGAAACTTCTGCCCGACGACGCTTTGCTCGTCATCGTCCGCGACACGCTGTTCATCATCGAAGTGAAATACCAGCAGGTGGCAGGCTCGGTGGATGAGAAGCTTCAGACCTGTGACTTTAAGCGAAAACAATATCTGAAGCTCGTGACTCCGCTCCGGCTACGCGTCGAGTATGTCTACGTGCTGAGCGATTGGTTTCGCGATCCAGCCTACAAGGACGTGCTCGCCTACATCCAAAGCGTGCACTGCAATTACTATTTCGGCACGCTGCCGCTCGCTTGGCTCGGACTTCCAGTTCCCTGACGCAAGTTACGTCGCTTCCAGCTCCTTCAAAGGGACGCCATCCTCATTCTGCCACTCCGTTTGACCGTTGGCGTTGCCACCGCGAATAACGGCCGCCGCGCGACTCGGACTGGAAAAAAGCACATCCTCCGTGAAGACAAGTCGGTCATCCCGCGCAGAAAGTCTGCCTGTGGCCAGCATCTGCTCGCGCAATGCGATCATCCATCGCGCATGTTTTGCGACGGAAGGCCGAACTTGATGGGCAGCCTCGGAATTTTTTAAGACGAGGAATCCATCTGGAGTCCTGTGGCCAAACGCGCGAAGTGATCTGATCCGGCAAATCAATGGCCGCTTGCGCGCCATCGCTCGGCCGCTTGCCAGCAAATCGCACCCCAGCAAAGGCAATAGCTGGGTCATGCGACTGTAGAATACATCCATCTCAGCACGGTCCGCTTCTGGCAGCTTTGCTCCACTACTCACTGCATTTGCCAAATCCCACTGACCGGCAGCACGAACTTCATTGATCAATCGACCTTCAAGGTAGCGGGTGTGTGACTTAGTCAGACTATCGTCGCGGCTCACAAAGACGCTAGCTTGCACCCAGAAATCGCGCTCCTGATGCATCCTTAACCTCGTATGCAACGTCTCAGCTTCGCCGATGTAGGCGATGGGACGCTCGGTGCGGGGACTGGTCCCTGTAAGGCAATACAAGCCCGGCCGCTCCAGCTCCTCACGAGTCAGAAGTTCGCGGATAGCAGATCGGGGCGCAGCCAACGCGAGACCGCTCCAATTACCAATCGAAGCCACTTTCAGTCCCTGCGGATCATCCGTGGGCAGGAACAGGGTAATCTTCGTGCCAGCCATCGGGCTGCAGAGGATCAAACTGCGGATAGAGCGTCAAGCCACCTGCCCATCAGGTGAACCCCGAAACCAAGGTAGACGCCACGAAATCGCTCCTCGCACATCCCCTCCGCGCGCTTTGCAGCCCCCGGGTCTTCCGCGTCAGACCCTCCGGCTCAGCCGCCTCTGCGGCATGATTACCTTTTTGTGTCTTCTCGCGCCTCTTGGTGGCCAACCCAGTCCGGTCATTTTTGCCGCTCCTCTCCGCGTCCTCTGTGCTCTCCGCGTTGAATGCTGCGGTTTGATTCTTCGGTGTAGCTGTCGACCACGTGCCCAAGTTGCGCGCGAGCGCACAACCTACCGGGCTCCGCCTCGGCCGCCGGCGTGAGTTTATTGTGTCTTCTCGCGCCTCTTTGCGGCCAACCCTTGGCAAGCCGCTCCGACCTGAGCGCACTCATCGATTACCCGGATGAAATCCGATCTTGGGGCGCGGCGTCTCCGGTGGCGGCGTGAGCAGTGGACGGAGCTTCTCGTAGATGTCGCGCAGGATCACGTCGTGCGTGACGAGCTTTTTATCCACGTCCGCCAATCGCTTCAAAATGACGACGCTCGTCGTCAGCTCCTCACGCATCCGCACGAACGCGCGGACGACGTAAACACTCATCGCCACCGCCTTGGGGCTGCGGAGGACGTTCGCCGCCATCACCGCACCGTGCTCCGTGAAGGCCCAGGGTAGATTGCTGACACGTCTACGCGTCGATTTTGATGTGGTCACAACTTGCGACCACATATCGCCTTCCTTTTCAGTCACTTGCGCTGATGTGGTCGCAATTTGCGACCTCATCCGGGCGAACTCCCCTGCCGTCAGTTGAAACGCGAAGTCCTTCGGAAAGCGCGCGGAGTTGCGTTTGACGGCCTCGTTGAAGCGCTTGGTCGGCACGCCGTAGAGGCGGGCCAGGTCGGCGTCGAGGACGACGCGTTGGCCACGCAACGTGAGGATGCGGCCGGCCAGGGGGTCGGGGGATTTTTCGGGCATGGCGTGAGACTCCTCGCCGCAAACGGCGGCGTGCGCTGGCCCGTGCGCCGAGGTTGGCGCGATCACCCGCAGGCGCAAGCCCGGCGTCGCGCACTGAAACCTCTACCCCAAGTTGCGCGCGAGCGCGCAACCTCCAGGGCTCGGCTTTTGCGTCCTGGATTTTCTTTTTGTGTCTTCTCGTGCCTCTTTGTGGCCAACGCATTCCGTCCATTCTTCCGGCTCCTCTCCGCGTCTCTCCGCGCCCTCTGTGATCTCCGCGTTGAATGCTGCGGCATGATCCTTCGGTGTAGCCGTCGATCACGTGCCCAAGTTGCGCGCGAGCGCGCAACCTCCAGACGCCGCCACCTGGGCGGTGTGCATTTTCTTTCTGCGCCTTCTGTGCCTTTTGCGGCCCATCCCATTCCGGTCATTCCTCCAGCTCCTCTCCGCGTTTCTCCGCGCCCTCTGTGTTCTCCGCGTTGAATCCTCCGTCTTGCCTCGTCGAGCGCAGCTGATTCGACCCGACGCACCCGGTAGGACAAGGCTGCGTCCCTCCAGGCCAGACAGAGTCGGTTTCACCCTGCATTCCGTTCCGTGTGATCCGTGTCTTCCGTGGGCCGCTTGACGGCGCGCGGTGTTTGTTCCGCGCGGCCGCCCTCTCCCTTCGGCCACCTCCGTGCGGCCAATACCATTCCCGGCGGACTCTGCTATCTTCGGCGGCGATTCACGCCGACCACGTCGGCGCGTTTGTTCCCTGGAGAGCGAAAATTTTTCCGCGGAACGGCGCGCAAGATTCCCGGTCGTCGTGCGTCTCCCGGTTGCCTCGCGCCGAACTCCGGCACGGACCAGCCACCCAATACCTACCACCCAACATGAAAAAGTTCATCACCACTCTGCTCGTCATCACCGGCTTCGCGGCTTCGGCCCAAGCCGTCATCGTCGGCGTCGACGCCGGCTACCTCATCGACAGCGAGGAGGAGTTCATCTCCGCCCGCGTCGGCTTCGAGGTCGCCCAGTCCAACGCCTTCTCGCACCAGCTCGAACTCGAGCTCGGCTACACCGACATGAAGGAGGGCGGCGCCAAGGGTGAAATCATCCCGCTCATGGCCAACTACCGTTTCGTCGCCCCCGTCGCCGAGAGCGGCTGGAGCTACTACGTCGGCGCCGGTCTCGGTGCCGCCCGCGTCAGCGTCGACGGCGCCAGCACCGGCGGCCCGGTCCGCCTGCGTGACGAGGCCTTCGCCGTCCAGGCTCTGGCCGGCGTCAGCTACCAGCTGAATTCCACCGCCTCCATCACGCTCGGTGCGCGTTACCTCTGGATCGACGATGTCACCCTCGCCGGCACGTCCTTCGAGGTGAACGACGACGTCGCCCTCTCGCTGGGCGTCGCCTTCAAGTTCTAACCTTCTTCCCGCCGGTCCGGTCGCACTCCGGTGCGCCGGGCCGGCGGACCCTTTCGACGCGAGGTCAGTCGCGTCGGTTTCGTTAGTGTGTGCTCAGGCCGGTCCCGTCGAACCATGGGACCGGCCTTTGCGTTTGCGCGAAAGCGCGGGCGAAGAGTTTTGATCCCGGAATATTAACGCGGAGAACGCGGAGGTCGCGAAGCGGTGGGCGTCGAGCGATGAACTTGTGCAGACGTGTCCGCTCCGTGTAGGTGGCGCGCTTGCGCGCCACGTTGGGCGTCCGCTGCGCAGGGATGGGAAGCTCCAGCCGTCTGACGACGGCTGCCACGGGGGGACGCCGCGGGCGGGGTGTGACGCGCGAGCGCGCAACCTGCGGGGCTGCCTTTCTCTTCTCTCTGCGTCCTTCGCGTCCTCCGCGTTTAATTCTTTGCCTTCCGCGCCCAACAAAAAGGCCCGCACCTTCGTGCGGGCCGGGGGTCGTTCGTGGCGATTCGCGTGATTCGCAGGCGCCTTTGGCTTCCTCAGCCGGAACAATTCAGTTCAACCACAGATAGGCACCGATAAACCCAGAGGGATTGGAGGCTGGGCTAACCGAGACTTACACCTTTCGGTGCTCAGGGGTTTCTCAGGTTGGGCGCTCCGTTCGAGTGATCTGTGTTCATTGGTGGCCAACGGTGGTTTTGAACTGCATGGGTTCGGCTCAGGCGCGGGCCTTCCACTTCGCCAGCAGGTCGGCCTCGCGGTCGGCTTTCATGCCGGAGCGGAGCGCGGCCTGGCGCTCGGCCGGGAGGGAGCGGAACCACGCGAGCAGATCGGCGACCGTCGCCGCCAGCGGCCGATACGTGAGGCCGGCGGCCGCGCAGCGGGCGAGGCTCTGGCGCATGAAACCGGCCGTGTCGCCGCTGCCGGGCACCCAGGCGGGGAATTCGCTCCACGCGCGGATCTGGTGGGCGTCGACGAAAGCCTGGTCGGTGAACTCGAGCTTCGCCTTGCCGCCGGTGACGGCGTGGATGCCGTGCATCAACGCGGCGACGCTGAGCTCGTAGTCGGGGCCGACGGCGTTGTAGGCCCCGAGGGCGCGCTGCTCGGCCAGGCGCACGGTCCACTCGCCGAGGTCGCGCGCGTCGATGATCTGCACCGGATCGGCGGCGGGCGGGCAAAGCACGTCGCCGCCCTGCGCGATGCGCAGCGGCCAGTAGGTGAAGCGATCGGTGTCGTCGCCCGGGCCGACGATGAGCGTCGGACGGACGAGGGTGGCCATGCCGGGGAACTGCTTCTCGGCCTCGATCTCGCAGGCGGCCTTGAGCGGACCGAAGAGCGCCATGTTGGCGATGAGCGTCTGGCGCGTCTCCTTCATCACGTCGGGGCCGGTGTATTGGGCCCGCGGCGACGACTCGTCCATGCCGGGCACGGCGAGGCTCGCGTAGGCGCTGAGGGAGGAAATGTAGATGTATTGCTGCACGCGGCCCTTCAGCACCTGGCCGACGTCGCGCACCCAGTGCGGGACGCTCGTGGGGTTGTCGATGCACACGTCCCAGGTGCGCGAGCCTTCGAGCGACTGGTAGTCGCCGGTCTCGCGGTCGCCGGTGAGTTCCTCGACCTCGCCGGGCCATTCCTTCGGGCGGCGGCCGCGGTTGAAGAGCGTCAGCTTGTGGCCGCGCGCGAGGGCGTAGCGGACCTGATGCGGGCCGGTGAAGCCGGTGCCGCCGAGGATGAGGATATTGAGCGGACGCTCGGCCTTCGCGACGCCTTCGGCGGCGGCGATGGTCTGTGGCTTCGGGGCCGGAGCGGTCTGCGCGAGCGTGCGCGGGAGGAGCGAGGCGGCGCCGGCGGCGGCGCCGAGTTTGAGGAGGTCGCGACGGGTCAGGGTCATGGGGGTGATATTTTCCGGGGTTGAAAGTATAAGGGGATCGGCGCGGGCGAGCGCGCCTGCCGGGGAATGCGGAAAGCGACGCGACCGGGGGCCGACCCGGGAACGGCGGCCACACAGGCTTGGCCGGCGCCGCGGGGCGGCCAATCCCAAACGTCCAAAGGTGCAGGCCCGGAGACGAACGGCGCTTCCGCCGGGATTGCCCGCACCGCGCGATCGATGGCGGGGCGGAGAGAGGCCCCGCTGGCGACGGTTGCTGGCGTGACGCCTCCGGGCGCTGACGTGGCGCTCGAGCGCGCCACCTGCCGGGCTGCAGATTTCGCCCCACCCTCCGCTCTGAATCAGTTGCAAAACGGGCCCTCGCCCGCACTTTCCGCACGTCATGCCCCGGACCCGTCGCCTCGCCGCCGCCCTCACTCTCGTTCTCAGCCTGCTGCTGCCGCCCATCGCGACCGCGCAAATCACCCCGCGGCGCGACATCGCGCAGGTCTATCGGGAATCCTGCGCCGCCTGCCACGGACGCAACCTCCAGGGCGGGCTCGCGCCCTCGCTGCTCGACGAGCAGTGGTCGTTCGGTTCGACCGACGAGGACCTCGCCCGCATCATTCGCGACGGCGTGCCGGATGCGATGGTGGGTTTCAAGGACGAGCTGAGCGAGGCGGAGATCCGCGCGATGGTGGTGTTCATCCGCGAACGCCGGGCCGGCTTCACGCCGACGCGCGAGACGCAGCCGCTGCCCGCCGGCGCGGTGCGGAGCGAGGAGCACGAGTTTCGCGTCGAGATCGTGGCCGACGGCCTCGCGACGCCGTGGGCGATCGATTTCCTGCCCGACGGGCGCATGCTTGTGACGGAGAAAAACGGGCGCCTGCGCGTGGTCGAAAACGGCCGCCTGCACCCCGAGCCGATCCGCGGCACGCCGGCCGTGCGCGACGCCGGCCAAGGCGGCTTGCTCGAGGTCGCCGTGCATCCGCGCCATGCGGATAACGGCTGGATCTACCTCGCCTACTCCGATCCCGCCGAGCGCGGGGGCCAGCCGGTCAGCCTGACGAAGGTCGTGCGCGGCCGGTTGCGCGACGGCGCCTGGGTGGATCAGGAGACGATCTGGCAGGCGCCGGCCGAGCACTACCGGCCCGGCGGCGGCGTCCACTTCGGCTGCCGCATCGCGTTCGACGCTGAGGGCTTTCTCTACTTCACGCTCGGCGACCGCGGCCGGCAGGACGATGCGCAGAACCTGCGCCTCCCCGTCGGCAAGGTCCACCGCCTGCACGACGACGGCCGCGTGCCGGCGGACAATCCCTTCGTGGGTCGCGCCGACGCCTACGCCTCGGTCTGGACTCTCGGCAACCGCAACCCGCAGGGCCTCGACTTCGACCCGCGCACCGGCCTGCTCTGGTCGACCGAGCACGGCCCGCGCGGCGGCGACGAGCTCAACGTCCTCCGCCGCGGCGCCAACTACGGCTGGCCCGTCGTCACGCACGGCATGAACTACAACGGCACGCCGATCACGCCGGACACGGCGCGCCCCGGACTCGAACCGTCCGTCTTGCACTGGACGCCGTCGATCGCGGTTTGCGGCATCGATTTCTACACGGGCGAAAAATTTCCGCACTGGACGAACCACCTCTTCGTCACCGCGCTCGCGCAACAGGAGCTGCGTCGGCTCGTCATCGTCGGCGACCGCGTGAAGCACCAGGAAGTCGTGTTGCGCGACATCGGCCGCCTGCGCGACGTGGCGAACGGGCCGGACGGCTACCTCTACGTCGCCGTCAACCAGCCCGACCGCATCGTCCGCCTCGTGCCCGCGGAGTAAGCGGAGGCGGAGCGAGCGGCGGACTGAACGGTGCCTTGAGGCAGGTGGCGCGCTCGCGCGCCACGTTGCACGTCCGCACCGCATTGCAGGGCGGGGCCTCCCGACCGCGCCTTGGTTCGGACGCGGCATCACATTCGCGGCGGGGTCGGGAGACCCCGCCCTGCAAGTTGCGCGCGAGCGCGCGACCTACCGGGATGCCGTTCCCCGACGTAGCAGCCGACGTAAGTCGGCTGAAAAAACGCGCACCCGCGCAATCAGCCGTCTTACGACGGCTGCTACGGCCTCAACCCGCGCCTCGCTTTTGGCTTTGCGGCGGCGGGGTGGCGGGGTTTCGCTCGAGGACAACCGGCGCCGCGCCGGCCGTCACCCTCGCCCCTCGCGCATGATTCCGCTGATCCGCTTCCTGCTCCGGTTATTTTTCCGTGTCCGTGTCGAGGGCGCCGAGGCGCTCCACGGTCCGGGGCCGATGCTCCTCTGCCCCAACCACACCTCGTGGCTCGACTGGGCGCTCGTGCTCGTCTGCCTCGACGACAGCTGGAAGTTCGTCGCCTCCTCCACCACCGCGCAGACGACATGGATCCATCGCAAGATGATGATCAACTCCCGCACGTTCCCGGTGGACAACACCTCGTCCTACGCCGTCCGCGGCATGGCCGAACACCTCGAGCGCGGCGGCAAGCTCGTGCTCTTCCCCGAGGGCCGCATCAGCAACACGACGAACCTCATGCGCCTCTACGACGGCACGGCGTTCCTCGTGCACCGCACGGGCGCGAAGGTCGTCACCTGCTACCTGCGCAACGCCGTCCGCGTCCGCTGGGTGCGCCACACCGGCTGGACGAAGTGGTTTCCGCAGCTCTCCGTCCACTTCAGCCCGCCGCTCACCGCGCCCGATTACTCGCACCTCGCGCACAACGTCGCCCGCCAGAAGCTCACGCAATGGCTGCGCGACCAGATGATGCTCCAGCAATTCCAGACCGAGATGCGCGTCGGTCCCGCGACCCTGCCCGCCGCCATCGCGGAAATGGCCGCCGCGCTGCCGAACAAGATCATCGCCGAGGACCTCTCCTGGACCGAGCTCACCTACCGCAAGCTGATGATCGGCACCGAGGTCCTCGCCGGCGCCCTCGCACCGCATTTCTCGGCGGAACGCGGCGAGCGCATCGGCGTGATGCTGCCGACGGTCAACGGCGCGATGGCCACGACGCTCGCCCTCTGGTCGCTCGGCAAGACGCCCGCCTACCTCAACTACTCGAGCGGCGGCCCGGTGATGGTGAGCTGCGCGCAACTGGCCGGATTGAAGCAGGTGCTCACGTCGCGCCTCTTCCTCGAGAAGGCCAAGCTCAACCTCACGCCGCTCGCGGAGGCCGGCCTGCAATTCATCTACCTCGAGGACATCCGCGCGCGCATCGGCTCCGCCACGAAGCTCGCCGCCGCCGCGGGCAACCTCCTCTCCGTCGGCCGCGCGCTGCGCCGCTCCCCGCTCGGACCCGAGGACACCGCCGCGATCATCTTCACCAGCGGCTCCGAGGGCATCCCGAAGGGCGTGCAGCTCACGCACCGCGGCCTGCTGGCGAACCTGCGCCAGATCTTCGTCGCCGCCGACCTGCGCGACGAGGACCGGTTCTTCAACGCGCTGCCCTTCTTCCACAGCTTCGGCCTCGTCGGGGGCATCATCGCCCCGCTCGTGCGCGGCTGCTACGTCTTCAACTACCCGTCGCCGCTCCACTACCGCATCGTGCCGACCGTCGTCTACGAGAAGAACTGCACGATCCTCCTCGGCACGAACACGTTTCTCAACGGCTACGCCCGCAAGGCGCACCCGTATGATTTCCAGACCGTGCGCTACCTCGTCGCCGGCGCGGAAAAGGTCCAGACCGCGACCTTCGAGACCTACTCGCGCAAGTTCGGCGTGCGCATCCACGAGGGCTACGGCGCCACCGAGTGCGGCCCGGTGTTGTGCATCAACACCAAGATGGACCCCAACACCTACACCGCCGGCCGCCTGCTCCCCGGCATCGAGTGGCGCACCGAACCCGTCGAGGGCGTGACCGAGGGCGGCCGCCTCTTCGTCCGCACGCCGGCGATGATGAAGGGCTATCTCAACGCCGACGCCAACGCCGCCTTCCAGGCGCTCGGCGGCTGGTATGACACCGGCGACATCGCGAAGGTCGACGAGGACGGCTACATCACCGTGCTCGGCCGCATGAAGCGCTTCGCCAAGGTCAGCGGCGAGATGATCTCGCTCACCGCGGTCGAGGACGCGCTCGCCGGCGCCTTCACGGCGCACTACGGCCTGCGCTGCACCGTCGCCGTCGTCGCCGTGCCCGACGCCGAGAAAGGCGAGAAGCTCGTCGCCCTCGCCAACGAGCCGCGCCTCCAGCTCGCCGATCTCCGCGCCGCCATCCGCGCCAAGGGCCTGAGCAACCTCTGCGCGCCGCGCGAGCTGCGCTTCGTCCACGCCATCCCGAAGCTCGGCTCCGGCAAGACCGACCACCGCGAACTCGCCCGCCTGCTCCGCGAAGGCGAGACGACGGCCGCGACGGCGGAAGCGTAAAGCTGGCCGGCGACCGGTCGTGTAGCAGCCGACGTAAGTCGGCTGATCGCACGCGGGCACGCCGAACACAGCGCCAACCAGCCGTCTGACGACGGCTGCTACGAGCCTGCGGCTTGGTCGGAAATGTAGGGCGGGGTCGCCGAACCCCGCCTTTGCGCGGACGCGGCATCAACATCGAGGCGGGGTTGCTTCGCCATCTCCGCCAAGCCTCCGTCGGCGACCCCGCCCTACAATGGGGAACGGACGTGCAAACGTGGCGTGCAAGCACGCCACCTCCAAATTCCACCACCGGCACCGCGCCGCACCTTCTCCGAACGGCCACTGGCCAGCGCGCGCGAATTCCTCCACCCTCCGCGCATGTCCGCTCCCACGCCCGCCGCCGGTTTCGACCTCGACGCCTACCTCGCGCGCCTCGGCTACACCGGCGCGCGCACGCCGACGCTCGACACACTGCACGCGCTCCTCTGGCTCCACACCACGACGATCCCGTTCGAAAATCTCGACGTCCTGCTCGGCCGGCCGATCGTGCTCACGCCGGCCGCGCTCATGGCCAAGCTCGTCCACGGCGGCCGCGGCGGCTACTGCTTCGAGCAGAACAACCTCTTCCTCCTTGCCCTGCGCGCGCTCGGCTACCGCGTCACGCCGCTCGGCGGCCGCGTGCGCTGGCAGACGCCGCGCGACATCATGCCGGCGCGCACCCACCTGTTCCTCCGCGTCCATCTGCCGGAGGGTGACTACATCGCCGACGCCGGGCTCGGCGCCGCCTCGCTGACGAGCCCGCTGGCGCTGACCTTCGGCCCCGAGCAACGCACGCCGCACGAGCCGCGGCGCTTCGTCGCCGAGGGCGGGCGCCTGTTCCACCAGATGAAGCTCGGCGACGAGTGGGGTGACGTCGTGGAGTTCACCACCGACGAGATGCATCCGATCGACTGGGAGCTGGCCAACTGGTGGACGAGCGCGAACCCGGCCTCGCATTTCCGGCACAACCTGACGGTCGGCCTGGCGCTGCGCGACGGCACGCGCAAGGGCCTCCGCTCGGACGGCTTTGCGCACCGCCGCGGCGGCGAGATCCTGCACCGCGAGCCCGTGCGCGACGGCGCCCACGTGCTCGCCCTGCTCGCGGAACATTTCGGCCTGCGCTTCCCCGCCGACACGCGCTTCGGCCCGCCCGAAGCCCCGTGGTCAAAGTAGGGCCGGTCTGCGACCGGCCGGTTGAGGTTTAGGTCGAGGTCGAGGAACCTATTGAGAACGACCCAAAGAAGTGACGTGCGATGCCTTGTGGTAAGGCGCGACCGCTGGGCGCGCCGAGAGCGGGTTGCGACGGGCCCAGCGGTCCCGCCCTACCTCCGACGACGTCACTTCTTCAGGAAATTCTCAATCAGACCCAAACGCGCGGCATTACCGTAGGTTGCGCGCTCGAGCGCATCTCGGAGCAGCCGACGTAAGTCGGCTGATCGCACGAGGGCCAGCCGGGACGCGCGCCGAGCCAGCCGTCTGACGACGGCTGCTACGAGTCTCATGCCTTGCGGTGTAGGGGCGCAGTCTTGCTGCGCCCGAGCGAGGCGCGAATCCAACCGGGCGCAGCAAGACTGCGCCCCTACCTCGAGACACTCGCTGCTGCACCGCCTTGTTGTAGGGCGGGGTCGCCGAACCCCGCCGCGAACGTGATGCCACATGCGAAAGAAGGCGGGGTTCGGCGACCCCGCCCTACATTCCAATTCACCGCCATCCCTCAACCTCAACCTTCACCCTCAACGCGCCGGCGTCCGCCGCGACTGATTCCGCGGCCGCTTATTGCCGCTGCACGCTGACCGTGCAGGTGACGCCGTCGGCGTTGCGCGTGATGACGATGACCAGCGCGCCAGCCTCGGCGCAGCGCTGGACGAAGGCGCCGATTTCGGGGAGCGGGATCTTCTCGTGGCGTTCCATCAGAAACATGCGACCGCCAACCTAGCCCGGTCGCGGCCGGGCACTAACGGACAAACCACCTTGATTTAGGTGCCGCCCAAGCGCCGGGGTGCCCCGGCGTTCACTCGCGCGGCGGCGGCGGAACGCGGTCCTCGCTCAACTCGATCAGGTCGAACGACGTGTTCGCCGTCACGTGCGCGAAGCCGGCCTCGGCCTTGAGCTGGCGCAGGTAGGGGGCGATGCGATCGTTCCAGCCGAGTTTCCGCGCGTGCTCGTTCCACACCATCGTCTGCGTGCGGTTGGGCCGGAGACCGCGAGCGAAAATCCACTCGACGATCTCCGCATCCGTGCCGCCCTCGCGGACGCGGGCCTCGACGTCCTCGAACTTCACGTTGAGGAAGCCGCAGAGCTGTCCGTCGAGCCCGACGGAGAGGCCGTAGTTGCGCTGAAAATCCTCGGGCAACTGACCCGCGAGCTTCAGGCGGATCTTGTCGAGCATGCGGCCAAGGTGATGGAGGCCGCCGGCAGTCTTGTCGTAGGGGGAGCGCAGGCCGGGGACAGCAGGCATGGCGCGCATCAAACCACGCTCCGCGCCGCGCGCGACGCCAATTTCGCCGCCCTTCGTCCATCGGCCCAGTCCGGCCGCTCCGCGCTCAGCCGGACCAATTCAGTTCAACCACAGATTAGCCCAGATACACCCCAATGGATCGGCGGCTGGGCTGCCCGAGAACTGCGCTTTGGGGTGCGCAGGTGTTTTCTCGGGTCGGTCGTCCCGTCTGAGTGATCTGTGTTCATTTGTGTCCATCGGTGGTTTTTTGAACTGCACGAGTTCGGTCAGCCTTGCCGGCGATAGACCATCTCCTGCTCCGCCGTCGTGCCGTCGCGGGCCTGCGTGACGAGCCACACGCGCATCACGCCGTCGTCGCCGACGCGGAAGGTCAGCCCCTCGAACTGCGCCTCGCCGGGCGCGACGCGCACGAGCCTGAACGTCACCCACTCGTCCTTCTGCTCCCAGCCCTTCAGTTCGGACGTGAAGTGTTTCAGCCGCAGTTCGACGGTGTCGCCGACCGGCACGAGCGCGAAGATCTCTTGGACCTGCGCGCGGCCGCCGGCGACGAGGCGGAACACGCCCGTCATGCTCGACCCGAGCGGCGGCAGCCACACCTCCTCGACGTGCGCGCCGCCGAAGCCCGTGCCGACCCAGTGGCCGGCGAGCCACGCGAAGTCCGCGAGCTGCGCCGCGGGCGGCGCCGCACCCTCGTCGAGCTTCAGCGTGTGCGCGGAGTTGGCGGATTGCGCGGCGGCGGCGAGCGGAAGCGAGCCGAGGAGCAACACGGCGAGCAGGGGCAGCGGGGATTTCATGCGCCGAGCCTGGGCCCCGCCGCGGCGCCGGGCAAGGCCGCCGCGCCCAGGCGCGAGGCGGCGGCGCCAAGGCGGCTCGCCGCGGGGCCGAGGCAAAGAAAAGGCGCGGCCACGCGGGCCGCGCCGAAGGACGGTGAACTCGGAATCGCTCAGTAGCGGAACGAGATCTTCCCGTAGTAGGTCACGCCGTTGAAGCCGAAGGGCGAGACGGCGTTGTAGGGGAAGATGCCGACGTTGTCGCTGCCGTTGAAGACCGTGCCGCCGACGATGCGCGAGCGGATGTTCTCGTCGGGGTAGACGTCGAAGAGGTTGTTCGCGCCGATGGAGACGGTGAGGTTCTTCGTCGCGCGGTAGGTGAGGTCGAGGTCCGTGACCCACTTGGCGCCGAAGGTCTGGATGATCTGCTGGTTCGTCGTGGTGCCGCCGACGGTGCCGGGCACGGCGGGGCGGAACTCGACGTCGTAGCCGGGCGTGAGCGCGGCGATCTGGGCCGCGGTCGCGCTGGTGAAGGGGACGGTCGAGACCTCGCCGTAGCGCACGGCGCGGAGGAGGACGGAGAACTTGCTGAAGTCCCAGAGCGCGGAGAGGTTCAGGTTGTCGCGCGGCTGGCCGCGTTCGAGGCGGATGGTTTCCGTGAGGTCGAAGAGCGGCGTGGTGGTGATGGCGGCGAGCGTGGCGTTGGCCTGCTTGATGCGCGTGGCCTCGGTCTTGTTGTGGTTGTAACCGGCGGTGAAGGTCCACTTGCCGAGCCCGGAGGTGCGGAGCACGTAGCGGCCGCTGACGTCGAGGCCCTTGGTGGTGGTGTCGACGGCGTTGGTGAAGTAGCGGCCGCCGCCGATGCCGGTGATGCCCTGCGTGGCCAGGAGGTTGATGATGGGCGTGCCGGTGAAGTTCGAGGAGAGCACGATGCGGTCGTCGATCTCGATGTGGTAATAGTCGACCGTCAGGCTGATGGCGTCGTTCGGGTTCCACGAGCCGCCGAAGCTGAAGTTCTTCGACTCCTCGGGCGTCAGGTCGGTCGAGCCGAGGGCGCGGGCCGCCGGGGCGCTGACGGGGAAGGTCAGGATGTCGAAGGGCACGCCGCCGATGAAGTTGGTGGCGGTGGAGCTGAACCACGACTGCGCGAGGTGCGGGGCGCGGAAGCCGGTGCTGACCGAGCCGCGGAGGGCGACGGTGTCGGTGACCTTGAAGCGCGTGGCGAGCTTGCCCGTGGTGTTGGTGCCGAAGTCGGAGTAATCCTCGTGGCGGCCGGCGAGGGAGACGAGCCAGCGGTCGGTGAGGTCCTGCTCGAAGTCGACGTAAAGCGACCAGGCGTCGCGGGAGTGCGTGCCGGCGTCGGAGGGCTTGAAGCCGGGGAAGACCTGCGCGCCGACGGCGGCGGCGTTGCCGTTGCTCGGGCCGCCGATGATGGTGGCGCCGCCGTTGCGGTAGGAGTCGGGATGGCCGGCGGCGATGGAATAGTCCTCGGTGCGGAACTCGAGGCCGCTGGCGACCTTGAGCGGCGTGGCGAGGCCGAGGTTGGCGGTGGTCGTGACCTCGAAGTTGTTCGTCCACTGCTTGAACTTCAGCTGGCCGTCGTAGAAGAAGGTCGGGCTGGAGTTGCCGAGGGTGACGTTGGCGGAGTTGGTGGTGTAGTAGTCGAGGGCGTTGTAGCCGTAGACGCTGCTGAGGTCCCAGTCGAACTTGTCGCCGCGGCCCTTCACGCCGGCGCCCCAGGAGTAGTCGCCGACATCGGTGTCGATGTGGGGCAGGAAGCCGTCGGGGTAAATCGCGCGGACGGTGCGGTCGTCGCCGGGGCGGCGGAAGAAGCCCGCGCCGTTGCCGTCGCGCTTGCTGAAGCCGCCGAAGAAGTAGAGGTCGAGGGCGTCGCTGAGCGGGTAGCCGCCGTTGAACCAGGCGCCGAGCTCCCGCACGCGCGGGTCGCCGAAGCGGTGGTTCATGCGGTTGATGGTCGCCTCGCGCGGGTCGAGGGTGCCGTTCGACGGCGAGAGGCCGGTGCCGGAACCGTAGTTGCCGGAGATGGCCGAAGTGCCGCCGTTGCCGAAATACTGCTGGCGGGTGTCGGGCTGGATGCGGTTGGTCGGGTCCTTGTCGCGCGTCCAGGTGGTGAGGAAGAGCGAGCCGGCATCGCCGAGCTTGGTGCCGGCGAAGGCGCTGATCTTCATGTCGTCGCCGTCGCCCTCGCCGGTCTGGCCGAAGGAGAAGTCGACGCCCCAGCCGGCGTCCTTGCGGAGGATGACGTTGATGACGCCGGCGATGGCGTCGGAGCCGTATTGGGCGGAGGCGCCGTCGCGCAGCACCTCGATGCGCTCGATGGCGCCGGAGGGGATGGCGTTGAAGTCCGTCGACACGGAACCGCGGCCGATCGAGCCGTTGAGGTTGACGAGCGCGGCGGTGTGGCGGCGCTTGCCGTTGACGAGCAGCAGCACCTGGTCGGGCGCGAGGCCGCGCAGCGTCGCGGGGCGCACGTGGTCGGTGCCGTCCGTGAGCGACGGGCGCGGGAAGTTGAACGACGGCACCGCGGCCTGCAGCATCTGCGAGGTCTCGGTGTAGCCGCCCTTCTGCAGCTCGACGCCGCTGATGACGTCGATCGGCACCGGCGAGTCGGTGACGGTGCGGTCGTTGAAGCGCGAGCCGGTGGTGATGAAGCTCTCGAGCCGCACGACTTCCTTGGTCTCGGCCGCGGGAGCCGGAGCGGGGGCGGGAGCGGTTTGGGCGAAGGCGGCCGGTGAGAGGCCGCCGAGGGCGAGCGCGAGCAGGACCTGGGCGCTCACGGACCGGCGCGCGACGCGAGCCGGCCCGATAACGGGCATGAGGGTGTTCATAGGGTTGTTCCGGCGCCGAGGGGGTTGGGTGGACGGACGCCAGTGTCAGTTGTGCGATTGGGAGTCTAGCCACCTTGCGGGCGGTGACAAGCGCGAGCCTGACGTCATGCGTGTCACATGGCCTAGGCGCCGGCTTTTTGCGTCTTGAGCCGCTGGCCCGGGCGCAAAACTGTCCGGCATGCGCACGCTTTCCCGGATCGTTACCCTCCTCGTGGCGGCCTGTCTGGTGCCCGCCCTCCTTGCGCAACGCGCCGCCGTCGAAGCCCGGCACGGCCTGGTCGCCTCCGCGCACGATCTCGCCTCGCGCGCCGGCGTCGAGATCCTCCAGCAGGGCGGCAACGCCGTCGACGCCGCCGTCGCCACCGGCCTCGCCCTCGCCGTCGTCTTCCCCTTCGCCGGCAACCTCGGCGGCGGCGGCTTCATGCTCATCCACCTCGCCGCGACCGCCGACCAACCCGCGCGCCAGCTCGTGATCGATTACCGCGAGACCGCGCCCGCCGCCGCGTCGGCCGGCATGTATCTCGGACCCGACGGCGAACTCCTCCGCGGCGAGGGCTCGTCGACCGTCGGCTGGCGCGCCAGTGGCGTGCCCGGCACCGTCGCGGGTTTCGCCCATGCGTGGAAAAAATACGGCTCGGGCAAGATCTCGTGGGCCCAGCTCTGCGCCCCCGCGCGCCGTCTCGCCGAGGGTCACGTCGTTACCCAAGCCACGGCGCACGGCCTGAGAAACTGGGAGAAACTCCTCGGGCAGTTCCCCGAATCGAAAAAAATCTACCTCAAGGACGGCGCCTACCATCAGGCCGGCGACACGTGGGTGCAGGCCGATCTCGCCGCCACCTTCGCGCGCCTGCAGGAGCACGGCCCGGAGGAATTCTACACCGGCGAGACCGCGCGCCGCCTCGCCGCCGCCATGGCCGCGCACGGCGGCACGATCACGCTCGCCGACCTCGCCGCCTACCGCCCGGTCGAACGCGAGCCGCTGCGCGGCGCCTACCGCGGCCACGAGATCGTCACCATGCCGCCGCCCAGCTCCGGCGGCATCGCGCTCCTCCAGATGCTCGCCATGCTCGAGCCGCACGACGTCGCCGCCCTCGGCCACCACTCCGCGGCGAAATACCACCTCTTCGCCGAGGTGATGAAACGCGCCTTCCGCGACCGCGCCGAATACCTCGGCGACCCCGGTTTCGTGCGCGTGCCCGTGACGCAGTTGCTCGACCCCGCCTACCTGCGCGCGCGCATGGCGGATTTTTCCCCGACCCGCGCGACCCCGGCGGCCGCGGTCGCACCCGGCCTCGGTGCCTTCGACCCCGCCGCGCTGCGCGTGGAGAAACCCGAAACCACGCACTACTCCGTCGTCGACGCCGCCGGCAACGCCGTCGCCAACACCTACACGCTCAACGGCGCCTACGGCTCCGGCGTCACCATCCCCGGCACCGGCATCCTCATGAACAACGAAATGGATGACTTCACGACCCGCGTCGGCTCGCCCAACATGTTCGGCCTCATCCAAGGCGAGGCCAACGCCATCGCCCCCGGCAAACGCCCGCTCTCGTCCATGACGCCCACGCTCGTGCTCCGCGACGGTCAACTCCTCCTCGTCACCGGCAGCCCCGGCGGCCCGACCATCATCAACACCGTGCTCCAGATCGTCACCAACGTCATCGACCACCGCATGCCCGTCGCGCAGGCCGTCGAGGCCCCGCGCATCCACAACCAGTGGCTGCCCGACGTCGTCACCTACGAGCGTTTCGGGATGTCGCCCGACACGCAGGCGATCCTCCGCTCCTACGGCCACACGCTCCCCGTCCGCGAATCCTACGAGGGCTCCTACCAAGGCGACGCCGAAACGATCTGGATCGATCCCGCCACCGGCCTCCGCCACGGCGCCGCCGACCCGCGCAAGCACGACTCCGCCGCCGTCGGCTACTGAAGCCAAGGTAGGGCCAGTCTCCGACTGGCCTCCATCCATCCCCGCACCACCCGACCGGCGCACGAGCAACGGCTCAGCCGAGGCAGGGCGGGACCGCAGGGCCCGCCGTCTTTCGCCACTGACCTGGCCGACCGGCCCATGAAGTTGTGTTTGACAACTATCTCGGTTTAGTTGCTAGTGGCATCCATCTGCTCAATCCTTCCTCCGCCTCATCCCACCGCTCCTCCGCCATGAAGACCTCCGCATTCCTCGCCACCCTCCGCACCAATCCGGGCCTGCCCGTCGTGTTCCGCACCGGCGCCCACGCCGTCTCCCCTCACTACCACCTCACGGAAGTGAAGCGCGTCAGCTACGAGACGATGGATTGCGGCGCGATGACCCACCGCTGGGCCGAGACCCAGTTCGAGCTCTGGGTCCCGCCGCTCGTCGGCGGCCTGCCCGGCCGCGACCACATGCCCGCGGGCAAGTTCATCGCCATCATCGACCGCGTCGAAAAGGAGCTCCCGCTCGCCGGCGACACCGAAGCCCGCATCCACGTCAGCCTCGGCGACCACCCGGCCGCGCTCTACGCCATCGCCTCCCTGCACGAATACGAGGGCCGCCTCTGGGTCGAACTCACGCCTGACCGCACCCGCTGCAAGGCCGCCGAACGCCGCGCCGCCGCGCTCACCGGCGGCTGCTGCGGAACCAATGCCGCCGAAACCGCCTCCGCCGCGACCGCGGACAGCGACGCCGAGCCCGCCCCCGCCTGCTGCGGCGTCGATACCTCGCCGGCCAAGGACCGTTCCTCCTGCTGCGTCTGACCTGCCGCACACCAATCGACTATTGAGAATTTCCTGAAGAAGTGACGTTGGCGGAGGTAGGGCGGGACCGCTGGGCCCGCCGCAACACGCTCTCGGCGCGCCCAGCGGTCGCGCCCTACCCCAAGGCATCGCAGCGTCACTTCTTTGGGTAGTTCTCAATAATTGAGTCTCGAGTCATGCAGCTGCACGTTCGCTGCGTGAGGTAGGGCGCACCGGCTCGGTGCGCCGCGAATAGACTGCCGCGCCCGCGGCGGACCGGGCCGGTCCGCCCTACCCGTCAGGTGTGACGCGCAACTCCCTATACCTCCACCTTCAACCGGCCGGTCTCCGACCGGCCCTGCGCCACGCCGCGCCCGCCAAATCGCGGGCGCGGCTCCGCGGGCTTCCTGAATGAAATTGCCCCGTCGCCCGCGACGGCATAGCGCCTTCGCAGCCGCCTTCCGCCTTCCGCCTTCCGCCTTCCGCCTTCCGCCTTCCGCCTTCCGCCTTCCGCCCCTTCTCCCATGCCGCGCGTGCCCGCCTCGTCCGCCCAGAACGCCAACGCCCTCCTCCGCGACGTCGTCCGCCTCTTCCTCCAGGCGCAGCGCACGATGACCGCGTGCTGCACCGACGCCACCGCCAAGGAATGCCAGGCACTCCTCCTCGTCGGCGGCGCCGAATCTCCGCTCACCGTGCAGGACTTCGCCGATCGCATGGGCCTCGAGAAAACCTGGGCCAGCCGCCTCGTCGCGCGCCTGGAGAAACGCGGCCTGCTCAAGCGCACCGACCACCCCGAAGACGGCCGCAGCTGGCTCCTCGAACTCACCGCCAAGGGCCGCAAGGAACACGACGTCCTCGAGCGCACGCTCAACGAGCACGCCGTCAACCTCCTCGGCTGCGTGCCCACGGCCGAACGCGCCCTCGTCGAACGCGCCCTCGTCCACCTGCGCGACGCGCTCACCACCTGCCTGACCGACTGCGCCCCGAACCGCTCCTCCCGATGCTGAACTCCTCCCACCCCGCAACCGTCGCCGTCCACGCCGGCCGCGCGCCCGATCCCGCCACCGGCGCCGTGACGCCGAACCTCGTCTTCAGCACCACCTTCGCGCGCGACGAGCAGGGGCAGTTGCCCGCCGGACACGTCTACTCGCGCACTTCCAACCCCAACCGCGCGGCGGTCGAAACCGCCCTCGCGACCCTCGAGGGCGGCGCGCACGGCCTCGCCTTCGCCTCCGGCCAGGCCGCCGCCGCGGCGATCTTCGCCACGCTCGCGCCGGGCGATCGCGTCCTCCTGCCCGACGACCTCTACCACGGCACGCGCTACCTCGCGAAAAACGAATTCGGGCGCTGGGGCCTGCGCTGCGAGTTCATCGACTTCGGCCACCTCGACGCCGTCGCCGCCGCACTGCGCGAGCCCGCGCGCCTCGTCTGGATCGAGTCACCCTCCAACCCGCGCCTCAAGATCGCCGACCTCGCCGCGGTCGCGCAACTCGCCCGCGCCGCCGGAGCCCTCGTCGTCGTCGACAACACCTGGGCCACGCCGATTCTCACGCGCCCGCTCGCGCTCGGCGCCCACGTGGTGATGCATTCGACCACCAAATACCTCGGCGGGCACAGCGACCTGCTCGGCGGCGCGCTGATCGTCGGCGCCGACGCACCGGCGGACCTGCCCGCGCGGCTGCGCGCCTGGCAGAACCTCGCCGGGGCCGTGCCCGCGCCGTTCGATTGCTGGCTGCTCCTGCGCAGCCTCAGCACGCTCCCGCTCCGCGTGCCGGCCCAGTCCGCCACCGCCGCCGCGCTCGCCGACTGGCTGGCGGCGCATCCGCGTGTCGAACGCGTCTACTACCCCGGCCTCGCCGCGCACCCCAACCACGCCGCCGCCGCGCGCCAGATGAGCGCGTTCGGCGGGATGATCTCGTTCGAGGTGCACGGCGGGCACGACGCCGCGAAAGCCGTCGCCGGCCGCGTGCGCCTCATCACGCCCGCCACCAGCCTCGGCGGCGTCGAAAGCCTCATCGAGCACCGCCGCCCGGTCGAAGGGCCCGACTCCGTCACGCCCCCCGGCCTGCTCCGCCTCTCCGTCGGCCTCGAGCATGTCGACGACCTCCGCGCCGACCTCGCCCAAGCGCTCGGCTGAGGTGCGGCGCGCCGTCCCGGTGCGTTGAGCGACCCTCATTCACCATCCGCCCCCGCCCCGCTGCGCGCCCGCCTTCAGCGCGCCTGGACGGCACGCTCCACCTCATCGGTGCGGCGCTCTGCAGGGACGCCCCAAATTTGCGTAATACGCAAAATACGCCCGTCCGGAACATGACACCTATTAAGTGTCATGTTCGCTAGGCGCGGGTTGGGGGTGCTTCGCCCGAGTGCGGTGGGGTCAACGTGCTTCACCTGATCGCTCAGACGATCCGGCGCGCGAAATTTCCCGCCGCGGGAAAACCCTTGGCGCAGCGCGGCGCGCCGCCGATGCTCGCGCTGTGAACCCCCTCGTGTTGCTCGCGCCGGTCTTCTTCTGCTTCGAGCTCTGGCAGCTCGTGGTCGGCGAGCGTTACCTCGGCGTGCGGCGCATCAAGGCCGGCGTCGACCCGCGCGAGCTGCCCATGACCGAGCGCCTCGCCGCCGTCTGGAGCGTCGGGCTCATCGTCTATTGGGTGTGGATGGCCACGCTGCTCGCGCATCCCGTCGGCCGCGCGCAGGGCTTCGTGCTCCTCGCTATCAGCGCGATCGGCTACGCGCTGCGCGCCGCGTCCGGCATCAAGTGGACGCTCGTCATCCTCACCTTCGAGGGCTCGATCCGCATCGGCATGCTCATCTCCCTCGTCGGCATGTCCTGGCGCGCGCTCACGCGGCTGTGAGGCGCGGTGGATTGCTCTGAAATGTAGGGCGGGGTCGCCGAACCCCGCCTCGAACGTGCTGCCGCGTCCGCACAAAGGCGGGGTTCGGCGACCCCGCCCTACATCTCGCGCCGCCCTCAATGCCGCGGGGCGCCGAGCGGGCCGGATTCGGCGAAGAATTGCTGCGCCTTCGTCAGCAGCTGTGCGTATTTGCCGTAATCGCCCGCCCACGAATTCGGCACGCACACGCGCTTGAGGACGCCCTGCCCGACCTTGTCGGGCGCGTCGCGGTCCGGCGCGAGTTCGAGCGTGAACTTCGGGTTCGCGGTATGCACCACGTAGTGCCGCTCGCGGCCGCCGTCCTCCCGGTCGATGCGCACGAAGTGGGTGAAGTTCATCGCGACACGCCGCAGGATGCGCCGTGCCGCCGCCGGCACAAGCGCGTTTCCCGAGCGGGCGCGGGCGGATTTAGCCTTGAGAAAAACGCTCCCCGCCGGGAAAAAGAGCCCGCGCGCGACATCGCCCCATGAATCTCGAACCCGCTCCCCGCCTGCCGAAGCTGCCTTTCTTCCTCGGAGACGCCGTTCTCCTCGTCACCGCCGCCCTCCTCGCCTACCTCAGCCCGCGCCCGCTCGACTCCGTCACGATCGCGATCATCGCGGTGCTCGTCGTCCTCGGCGCCGCGCTCTTCATCACCCCCTACCTCGCCGGCTATGCCGCCGACCAGGCCGAGGCCACCGAACGTGAGCGGAAGCGGATCAACGAGCAGGGTGCCCGCCTCCACGCCGCCGCCGAGTCCCTCGCCCGCGCCGCCGCGCAGATCAAGGCCGTCGAGGAAGCCGTCCACAAGGCCGCCCGCGAGGCCGAGACCCTGCCCTACCGCATGCAGGAGAAACTCGCCGAGTTCAACGAGGCCCTCGCCACCAAGGAGGAGTCCGACCGCGAGGCGCTCGAGAACGAGCTCGAGGAACTCCGCGCCGCCAACAGCGACCAGCTCAAGTCCGTCGCCGAAAAGATCGCCAAGGCCGCCGCCGACTGGACTGCGCTCGAGGTCGCCACGCGCAAGCAACTCACCGCCGCCGAGTCCGCCCTCGCCAAGCTCACCGCCGGCACCACCGACACCGCCGCGAAATTCGACACGCAGGTCGCCACGGCGCTGAAGGAACTCGACGCCCGCCTCGCCGACCTCAAGGCCGCCGCCGCCGCGACCCCGACCACGAGCGCCGTCGCCGCTCCGGTCGCGCGTGCCGCCGCGGCCGCACCGGAGCCGACGCCCGTCGCGCCGCCGGCCGCGCCCGAGGTTCCCTCCGCTCCCGCCGCGAGTGACGCGTCGCCCGCCGCCGAAGAACCGGCCGCCGTCAGCGCCCCCGCCGACGCCGAACCGCCGAAACCCAAGAAACCCCGCGCCCCGCGCAAGCCGAAGGCCGAGGACACCTTGCTCGCGATGTCGGCCGACACCCCGGCCGCCGCCGTCGAAACGTCACCCGCCGCCGAGGCGACTCCGGCCGCCGCGGAAACACCGGCGAGCGAACCGGCCGTCAGCGCCACTCCGCCCGAGGAGACCGAGCCCGCGGCCGCTTCTGCGGACGACGCGTCCTCCGAGCCCGCCGCCGCGCCGGCCGAGTCCTCGACCTCCTCCGACGGCGCCACGCGCCTGCTCGCGACGGCCTACATCGGCATCGGCAACAAGCTCTTCATCCGCGGCGACGGCCCGGGCCTCTCGTGGGACCGCGGCGTGCCGATGCAATTCGTGTCCATCGGCAAGTGGGGCTGGTTCACGCACGAGGCCGCCGGCCCGATCCGCTGCAAGCTCTACAAGAACGACGAGACCGCCGCCCTCACCGGCGAAATCGTCCTCGAAGCCGGCCGCCACACCGAAGTCACGGCGCTGTTCTGACCCGCGACTGACGCCCGCGCCGCACTGCGCCGCCCGCCGCAGCCGGCCAACCGTAGCAGCCGACGTAAGTCGGCTGTTTTTTTCGCCCCGCTCCGCCGGCCCCGCTCCGCCGGCCCGTGAAAATCCCGTGCAACTTCCGCACGCCACCCGTGTTGTTGCCCCGTGGCCCGCAGTGGCCGCGTTATGCACAATCGATTCCATCAAACCCTCCTCGCCCTTTTCGGCGCGGTGGCGCTCGGCGCGTCCACCGGCTGCATTTCCTCCGTCGAGACCGTCACCAGCGACACCACGCGCGTGAAGGTCGCCTTCGCCAGCGACAAGGCCGGTCGCGTCTTCTACGAGACGCTCACCCGCGGGTCCGAAACCCGCCCGCGCACCGAGAAGCGCACCGAGGTGAACCTCATCCTCATCGAGGTCGAGCGCCGCACCGTCGCCGGCCCGAACAAGCTCTTCAACGAGGCCGTCCTCTTCGCCGACACCGACCGCGACGGCGTCATCACCGACGCCGAGGCCGACATCTTCGCCGACGCCTGGCCGCGCAGCCGCGGTTGAGCGGTTGGGTGATTGAGCGTCTCAACAAGACGCCATCATCGCGCGTCCCGTTCCTTGTAGCAGCCGACGTAAGTCGGCTGTTGCTTGGGCGTTCATACCACCCTCGCGGCGCGGACGGAGTCCGCGCCCGACCCGGCGTCGTTGCGCTCAGTAATGCGGCGGGCGCTCGTCGGCGGGCTCGGTTTCGCCGGCCGGGGTCGCGCCGGCCTGCTGCGCGCGGAGCAGACGCAACTCGTGCTTCAGGCGCGCCACTTCCTCGCTGAGTTCGAGCATGGCCTTGTCCTGCTCGACGCTGTGGCGTTGCAAGTGCGCGTAGCGTTCCTCGAGTCGCTGCAGTCTCTCCGCGTCGGTCATGCGGGCAGAATGCGGGTTGCCCCGTCCGGGCCAACTCCCGAATGTCGGTGGCACCATGCGCCGCCTGCTCTCCGCCCTGCCGCTCCTGGCCTTGTTCCTGCCGCTGGCCGGCTGCGCGCAATCGCCGGCGCGGCCCGCCGACGCGGCGGTCATCCTCATCGGCATCGACGGCTTCCGCTGGGACTACCTCGACCTCCACGACGCGCCGACGCTGCGCCGCCTCGCCGCCGAGGGCGCCCACGCGCGCCGGATGCAGGCGGAGTTCCCGACCAAGACCTTTCCCAACCACTACACCCTCGTCACCGGCCTCCGCCCCGAATCGCACGGCATTGTCGCCAACTGGTTCTACGATCCCGCCACCGGCGGGATGTTCAACATGGCGAAGCTGGAGACGCACTGGTGGGAGGCCGCCGAACCGGTCTGGATCACGGCCGAGAAACAGGGCGTGCGCAGCGCATGCTTCTTCTGGCCCGGCTCGGAGACGGAGCTGCAGGGCCGCCGGCCGACCTTCTATCGCTCCTTTGAGAAAGCGCTCACCTGCGCCGAGCGCGTCGACGGCCTGCTGGCGTGGTTCGATCTTCCGCCGGCGGAGCGACCGCGGTTATTCACGCTCTATTTCGATCTCGTCGACACGGTCGGCCACACCTTCGGCCCGACCGCGCCGGAGACCGGCGCCGCCGTGCGCGAGGCCGACGACGCCATCGCCCGCCTCCTCGCCGGGCTGGAGGCCCGCGGCCTGCGCGACCGCGTGAACCTCGTCTTCGTCGCCGACCACGGCATGTCCGAGACCTCGCCCGACCGCGTTGTCTTCATCGAGGATCTCGTCGACGTGAGCACCGTGCAGGTCGAGTCGCTCGGTCCGAACGGCGGCGTGCGCCCGAAGCCCGGCACCGTGACGCCGGCCGAGCTCGCCGCCGCCATGCGCGCCAAGGCGCCGCCGCAGGTGCAGGTGTTCCTGCGCGAGGAGGTGCCGGCGCACCTGCATTACCGGAAGAGCGAGCGCATCCCGCCGGTGGTGCTCATCGCCGACGACCATTGGAACATCGAGAGCAAGACCGGCTGGCCGGCGCGCCGGGTCAACTATTCGCGCGGTTCGCACGGCTGGGATCCGGCGAACGAGAACATGGGCGCGCTCTTCGTCGCGCACGGCCCGGCGATCAAGCGCGCCCACCGCTTCGCGCACGCGCGCAGCCTCGACGTCTACGAATTGCTCTGCGCCCTGCTCGGCGTGACGCCCGCCCCGAACGAGGGCGACACCCGCCTCGCGCGCGAAGTGCTGCGGTGAAGCCGGCGCAGTGTAGGGCGGGGTCTCCCGACCCCGCCGAGGTGCGAGAGCGAGATGACGTTCGCGGCGGGGTCGGGAGACCCCGCCCTACACCAAACCATCCTTGCGCTGCGAAAATTGGAGGGCCGAGCTCCGCGAGGCCGCTTCCGATGGCGAATCACGGCCTCGCGGCGCGCGGTGGGGCCAGTCTGTGACTGGCCCGGTCCGGTCGAAGACCGGACCTATGTCGCCGGGCGGCCGCCGGTCTTTTTCGTGATGCGGCTGCGGACCCACTCGCCGAGGAGGTCGAGCGCCGTCACGAGCACGAGGATGCAGAGCAGCACCGTGGCGAATTTATCCCACGCGTAATATTCCTGGTAACTGTGCAAGAGCACGCCGAGTCCGCCGGCGCCGACGTAGCCGATGATCGCCGCCGAGCGCAGGTTGTATTCGAGCATCCACAGGCCGTAGCTCCACACCAGCGGCCGCGCGTGCGGCCACACGCCGTGTTGGAACGCCTGCACCGGATGCGCGCCGAGGGCCCGCAACGCGCGCGCCACGTCGACGTCGACCGACTCGAACGCGTCGGCGAAAAACTTCCCGAGGTAGCCGAGGCTGTAGAACATCAGGCCGATGACGCCCGCGAGCGGGTTCGCGCCGACCACGGCCACGGCGATGAGCGCCCAGAGCAGGCTCGGCACGGTGCGGATGGCGTTGAGCAGGAGGCGCGTCGCGGCGACGACCCAGCGCGGCGCGATCGTGCGGGCGCCGAGCGCCCCGAGCAGGAGCGCGATGAAGATGGCGAAGAACGTCGCCATCACCGCGATCTGCGCCGTCTCGATCAGCGACACGAGCACCTGCGGCAGCACCGAGAAATCCGGCGGGAAGAAGCGCCCGAGGAAGCGCACCGTGTTGTCCCAATACGCCAGCTCGCGCCCGGAGCCGCGCAGGGCCGGGGCGGAGAACACGACCGCGAGCACGAAGAGCAGGAGCGTGACGTTGAGGACATTCAGCCGCGCGTGCCACGGCAGCGGCGGCAACGCCGGTCCGGGCGGACGCGTCGAACCGGCCGGCGTCGCGGGCGCGGTGGAAGGGGCGGGCGGGACCGGCGGGGGCGTCATGGGGAGCGGCGGACGGCGCGCAGGCGCCAGCCATGCGGGTCGAGCGGGTCGAGGCTGAGCGCGAGGTCGGCGAAGCGGTCGACGAGGTCCGGGTTGTGCAGCACGCAGAAGACCGTGCGCTTGTTCTGCGACGCCTCCTGCCGCAGCAGGCCGAGCACGCGGCCGGTGAGGTAGGTGTCGAGGTTCGAGACCGGTTCGTCGGCGAGGATGAGTTCAGGCTCCTGGAAGAGCGCGCGCGCCAGCGCGGTGCGCTGCTGCTCGCCGCCGGAGGTCTCGCCGACCCAGCGGTGCGCGTAGTCGCCGAGGCCGAGGTCGGCGATGATCCGGAACGCCTCCTCGCGGTCGCGGCGGGAGAAGCCCGCCAGCGTGCGCCACCACGGGCGCTGGCCGAGGCGGCCGCAGAGCACGTTGTTCAGCACGGAGCTGTTGGCCACGAGCATGAAGTTCTGGAACACCATGCCGATCTGCGGCTGGAAATTGCAGGGCTCGTGCACGCCGTTGTTCAGGCAGATGAAGCGCACCGCGCCCTCGTCCGGCGCGAGCAGGCCGGCGAGGCTCGCGAGGAGCGACGATTTGCCCACGCCGGAAGGGCCGACGACGGCAACGAAGGTGCCGCGCGGCACGGCGAGGTTGAGGCCGCGGAAAACCCAGCGGTCGCCGCGGCGCACGCCGAGGTTCGTCAGCGTGACGTGCGACGGAGACTCCGTCGCAGCGGCGGCGGAGCCGGTCGGGGCGGGCGGATGGGAGTGCGCCGCCATTAGCGCGTGAGCGCGCGCTCGGCGAGGGCGAGGGCCTCGGTGAGGGCGGCGAGGTGGGTTTCCTCGGTGGTGACGACGAGCTTGGTCGTGAAGAGCCGGTCGCGGAGCGCGGTGTTGGCCTCGTCGTTGAAGGCCAGCAGCGCCGCGCGCACGGCGTCGAGCTCGGCGGCGGGCAGCGAGGCGCGCACGGCGATGACGTGGCTCGGCACCGGGCCCTGCGCCTGGACGACCTTCAGCCGGGCGCGCTGCTCGGCGCTGAGGTGCTTGTCCTGGTCGAAGACATAGTCGCTGACGGCGGCGGCCTCCGCCTCGCCGGCGAACACGCGCTCGACGGCGGAGACGTAGCCGACGCCGAAGAAGACGTTGCCGCGGCCGAAAAATTCCTCGGGGTTGCCCCTTTCCGACACGAGGCCGCGCGAACGCAGGTCCCAAAGAGGAACGACGAAGCCGGAGGTGCTGGTCTTGCTCGCGAAGGCGACGGGTTGGCCGCGGAGCTGTTCCACGGACGTGTAGGGCTTGTCGCGCAGCGTGAGCCAGTAGCTGCGGTAGCTGGTCAGGCCGTTGGGGAATTCGCCGGCGAGGAGCAGGCGGGCGGAGCCGAGCTTGCGCGCGCGGGCGAGGTCGGTGGCGCTGAGGTAGCCGAGGTCGATCGTGCCGTTGGCGAAGCCCTCGATGATGACCGAGGCGGAGAGCGGGATGATGACCTTCACCGGCCGCGCGAGGCGGGCGGCGAGGAATTCCTCGAGCGCCTTCTTCTCCTCGAGGAGCGCCTCGGGATTTTTGTCGGGCTTGAGCGCGAGGACGAGCGGACTGGCGGCGGCGGCCAGCGGCAGGAGCGCAGCGGCGGCGAGGGCGAGCAGGCGGGCGGGAAGGCGCATGGCGGGAGAGACGGAGGCAGGCAGGGATAACCAGCCCGCGCCGGCCTTCAAGCCCGGTCGGTCGGCGGCACGCGATCGGCCCGGGGCGGGGGCGGCTTTGTCCCGGGCAGCGGAGCGCCGGGCGGGGCATCGATGCCGAGCTGGCGCAGCTGGGGTTTCACGACGCTTTCGAGGCAGTCGGGGCAGATGGCGTGGGAAAACTGGGAGCCGGTGCGCTCGTTGATGTAGCGCTCGAGCTGGTTCCAGTAGTTTTTGTCGTCCCGGATCTTCTTGCAGTAGCTGCAAATCGGCAGGAACTCCTCGAGCCGCTGCACCTGGTGCGTGAACTCCAGGATGCGCTGCGCCACGCGGAGCCGCATGCCGAGGTCGAAGCGATCGACCGGCTTGCGGAGGAAATCGTCCACGCCCGCTTCGATCGCGGCCTGCATGTTCTCCGGGGTGTCGGAGAGATTGGTGAGGAGGATGAAATAGACGTAATCGCCGCCCGCCGCGCGCACGCGGCGGCAGAGTTCCAGCCCGTCGACTTCGGGCATCATCCAGTCCGAGACGATGACGCGGAGGTGGTCCTGTTCGAATTGCTGCCAGGCCGCGACGCCTCCGTCGGCGACGACGGGTTCGTGTCCGAGCATCCGCAGCGAGGCGGCGAGCACGGTGCGGGCGATGGGGTCGTCGTCGGCGATGAGGATTTTCATGGGACGGAGCTCTCCAGGGCGTGCCGCAACCGTTCCCACTCGCGGTCGAGCTCGCGGTTGCGGCCGGCGATCTCGTCCCAGCGGGCGCGGCGGGCGGATTGTTCCTGGGCCAGCGCCACGTTGCGAAAGACATAGCCGCCGAGGCTGGCGGCGCTGCCCGCAAGGCGGTGCGCCAGCATCGCGTAATCGGCCTCGGCGCGCTGCTCCTCCAGCAGCGCCAGCTGGTGCAGCACCTCGGGCGTGTCCCGCAGGAACAGGGTGATCAGTTCCTCCCAGAGCGTGGCGCGCGTCGAGCCGGGCATCTCGCGCAGCTGCGCGACCTGGGCCGGATCGAGCACGTCGCTGTCGACCAACGCGACGGGCACGGGGGGTTGCGACGCCGGGGACGCGACCCCGCAGCGGGTCAGCGCGGCGCGCAGCGGCTCCGGGCGCAGGGGCTTCGCCACGTAGTCGTCCATGCCCGCCGCCAGACACTTGCGCCGGTCGTCCGGCATCGCGTAGGCGGTGAGCGCAATGACCGGCAGCCGCGGATCGAGGCCGGGCACGGCCCCCGCCCGGATGTGCCGCGTCGCCGTGTAGCCGTCCATCACGGGCATCTGGCAATCCATCAGCACCGCATCGATCCCGCCCTGCGCCAGGCGCTGCAGGGCCAGGCCGCCGTGGCCGACAATCTCGCAGGTGTGGCCGAGCGACTCGAGCAGGCGGCGGACGACGAGCTGGTTGGCCTCGTTGTCCTCGGCGACGAGGAAGTGTGTTCCCCGCTGCGGCGCTCCGCTCCCCGCGGCCGGCGCCGGGCCCACCGGCGCGTCGAGGGCCTGGCCGAGCACGGCCCGCAGCTCGGCCTCGCGGACGGGCTTGTTCAACACGGCGGCAAAGCGCAGCTCCGCGGCGAGCGGGGCCGGCACGGCCTGGCCGGCGGAAGAGAGCATGACGAGCGGCAGCCCGGCCAGCGCGGGATCGGCGCGGATGAGGTGCGCCAGGGCGAGGCCATCCGTGCCCGGCATGTGCCAGTCGAGGATCACCAGGTCGAAGCCTCCGCGACCCGCGTCCGGACGACGGAGCGCGGCGAGCGCGGCGTCCGCATCGGCGGCGAAGTCGACGTGGTCGCCCAGCTCGGCCAGTTGGCTGCGGAGGATGCGGCGATTCGTCTCGTTGTCGTCCACCACGAGCACGCGGAGCCCGGCCGGCAGCGCGGCGGGCGGCGGCGCGAGGGCGCGCGTGAGCTTGGGCAGATCCAGTTCGAACCAGAAGGTCGAGCCCCGGCCCGGCTCGCTGCTGAAGCCGATCTGCCCGCCCATCAGCTGCACGAGCTGGCGCGAGATGGCGAGGCCGAGGCCGGTGCCGCCGTAGCGGCGCGTCGTGCTGCCGTCGCCCTGCACAAAGGCCTCGAAGAGGCGCGCCTGGAACTCCGGCGCGATGCCGATGCCGGTGTCGCGCACCTCGGCGCGGAAACGCAGGTGCGTCGGCGATTCAGCCGACCGCCTCACCACGACCCCCACTTCGCCGCGCTCGGTGAACTTCACGGCGTTGCCGAGCAGGTTCATCAGCACCTGCCGCACGCGCACGGCGTCGCCCCGCAGGCCGGTCGGGAGGTCGCGCTGCCAGTCGCAGATCATCTCCACGCCCTTCAGCTGCGCGCGCGGGGCGAGCAGCGCCACAACCTCCTCGACCACCTGGCGGAGGTTGAACTCGCCCTGCTCGATGTGCAGCTTGCCGGCCTCGACCTTGGAGAAATCGAGGATGTCGTTGATGATGGTGAGGAGGCTCTCGGCGCTGCTCTGCACCACGCGGGCCATCTCCCGTTGCGCGGTGGTCAGCGGCGTGTTGAGCAACATGTCGGCCATGCCGATGACGCCGTTCATCGGCGTGCGGATCTCGTGGCTCATGTTGGCAAGGAACTCGGATTTCAGGCGCGAGGCCTCCAGCGCCTCGTCGCGCGCGCGGGCGAGGGAATCCAGCAGCTGCTTGCGCTCCGTGATGTCGGTCGACACGCCGAGCAGGCCCCAGATGACCCTCCGGTCGCGGTCGGAGTAGATCGGCGTCTTCACCTCCCAGTAGTAGGTCATCTGGCCGTGCGGCCCGGCGACGGCGACCTCCTCCATCGTCGTTTCCCCGGCGAACACGCGGCGGTCCACGGCGCGGAGCCGCTCCGCCGTCTCGCGCGGGAAGAAGCGGTAGTCCTCGCAGCCGACCAGCTGCTCCGCCGTGACGCCGAAGAGCTCGAGCGTCGGGCGGTTGGCGTAGACGTAGCGCGACTGCGTGTCCTTCATGTAGACGAAGGACGGCAGGTTGTCCTGCGCCTCGCGGAAACGCTGGGCCTCGGCCAGCGCCTCGCGGAGGCGCAGCTCGGCGTTCTTCCGCGCGGTGATGTCGGTGAAGCTGACGATGACCGCCGGCACGCCGCCGACCGGGTTCACCATCGGCTCGGTGTTGACGGAAATCCACACGCGGGAACCGTCGGGCCGGTCGACGCCGAGCTCGACCTCGCGCTGGGGCCGGCCGGTGCGCAGCGTCACCATGGCGGGATGATTCTCGCCGACGAGCGTCGCGCCGCCGGCATCGACCACGCGCCAGCGCGGGTCGAGCGAGGTGCGACCGCTGAGCTGGTCCAGCGGCAGGCCGAGGATGCGTTCGGCGGCGGGATTGCAATTCATGATGCGGCCGCTCGCGTCCTGCAGCACGAGACCCTCGGCCATGGAGGCGAAGATCGTCGCCAGCTGCTCGCGGCTGACCCGCAGCTCCTCGCGGATGCGGATCTGCTCGGTGATGTCGGCCGTGAACATCACCAGGCCGCCGATCGCCCCGTCCGGCTCGTGCCAGGGCTGCACGCGCCAGTTCAGCCACTGCCGGCGGCCGTCGGCCCGGTCGAAGGGGTCCGCCTCGTTGACCTCGGTGGCGCCGGCGAGGCAGCGCCGGTGGATCTCCTTCCAGCGCGCCGGAATCTCCGGGAAAATCTCGTAATGGGAGCGGCCGATGATGTCGCGGTCGGTCAGGCCGTAATCCTGCCGCCAGCGCTCGCTGACCACGAGGTAGCGCATCTCGCGGTCGAACATCGCCACCGCGGCCGGCGCGTGCGCGGCGAACAGCCGCATGCGTTGTTCGCTCGCCGCCAGCGCCTGCTGCGCCTGCCGGCGCTCGGTCAGGTCCTGGGCGATGCCGAGGAAGCCCGTGATCGTCCCCTGCTCGTCGCGAAGCGCGGTGACGCTGAGCCAGACCGGCAGGCGGGAGCCGTCCTTCCGCACGTAGGTCCACTCGCCCTCCTCGACCGCGCCGCCGCGCGTGCGGGCGACAAAGGCCTCGAAGCCCGGCTCGAGGCGGCGCCCCAGCTCCATGCTCAGCACCGCCGCGCGGGCGGCCACCTCGGCGCGATCGTGGATCAACTCGGGCGTGTGCCGGCCGACCACCTCGCCGCGCGCGTAGCCGAGCATCCGCTCGGCGCCCTGGTTGAAGGTGGCGATCATGCCGTCGGGACGCGTGCTGATGATGCTCAGCACCGTGCCGTCGAGCACGGCGCGCTGGAGGCGGTTGACCGCGGCGAGCTCGACCGTGCGGTCGAGCACGCGCTGCTCGAGTTCGGACGAGAGGATCTTCTGCTCGTGGATGTCGGTGTTGGTGCCGAACCAGCGCACGATGCCGCCCGCGGCGTCGCGCAGCGGCACGGCGCGGGTCTTGAACCAGCGGTATTCCCCGTCGTGCCGCCGGATGCGGAACTCGACGTCGAACAGCGTGCCGCTCCCGGCCGCCGCCTCCCACGCGCGCGTCGTCGCGGGGCGGTCGTCGGGGTGGAGCTGCTGCGTCCACCCGTAGCCGAGCTGGCGGTCCTCGGGGATGCCGGTGTAGGCGACCCATTGCGGCCCGAGCCAGTCGCAGCGGCCGTCGGGCGCGCAGGTCCAGACGAGCTGCGGCAGCGTCTCGGTCACCTGCCGGTAGCGCGCCTCCGCGGCGGCGAGGTTCGCCACGGCGTCGTGCAGGTCGCGCGTGCGCTCGCGCACGCGGAGGTCGAGCGATTCGTTGGCCTCGCGCAGTCGCTGCTCGGCCTCGTCGCGCACGTTCTCGGCCCGCCGCAGCACGCGCCACGCGATCGAGCCGAAGGCCAGCGCCAGCGCGGCGGAGAGCAGGATGACGCGCCCGGTGGTGTCCGCCTCCTGCTCGAAGCTCACGATCCGGTCCGCCAGCCGCGCCCGCTCGCCGCGGTCGATGGCGTTCACCTCGTCCTGGATCGCCGCCATCAGGTCGGGGCCGGCGGGCTCGCGGAAACTTTCCGGCCGGAACTCCACGCGGCCCGCCTGCGTGTCGTCGATCACCGTGCGCATGTGCCGGCATTTGCGGTCGATCAGGTCCTCGAGCAGGCGCAGGCGCTCGAGCTGGCCCGGGTCGCCGCCCGTGCGGATCTGCCGCACCAGGCGGGCGAGCCCCTGGGCGAGGCGCTGCTCGTTGTCGAGGAACTGCGCGAGGAACACCGGCTGCTGCCCGAGCGTGAACGCCCGCGCCGCCGATTCCATCCGTGTGAGGCAGAGCTCGACGTAGTTGACCGACTCGATGACCTCGTAGGACTCGATCACGCGCACCTTCGCCTGGCTTTGCAGCGTGTTGCTCAGCCACGCGCCGAAGCTCACGCCGCAGACGAGCGAGAGGGACACCGTGAGCGAGCCGAGCGCCAGCGCGCGCTGGCGCGCCTGGGCCGGCAGCGAGCGGCGGATGCCCGCGATCAGGCCGAGCGCCGCGACCGCGAAGCCGGGCAGCGAGAGCGGCGACAGCAACTCCATCCGGCCGATCTCGCCGCTGTTGTCCATCGTCTCGAGCAACGAGACGAAGGCCAGGACGCAGAACGCCAGCACGATGCCGAGGCTCACCGCCACCGCCGGATGCCGCGGCCGCGCCGGCCGCAGCCAGAGCACGAGCGCGAGCAGCACGGAGCTGCACCCCGCCACCGCCGACATCGCGCCCGTGTGCCCCGCCGGCAGCCGCGCCACGCCGGGCAGCGGCAACGGATCCCACGGCGCCTGCATCCCCGTGAAATGCCGCCACAGCGCCGTGCTCCCGAGGAAGAACAGGATGAGCGCGACGGCCTGACCGTAGCGCGCGCGCTCCGGCGCGATCGCCCCCGCGAGGGCGAGAAAGACGAACGCCGTGTTCGCCGCGACCGGATTGGCGTCGAACACCTGCAACGGCGCGCCGCCGAGGAGACCGAGCCAGCTCGCGACCGCGGAGCCGCCGAGCAGAAACAGGAAGCCCGCCGCGAGACGTTCGATCGTCTTGCACCACCGCACCGAGGTCGAATCGTCCGGAATCATTGTGCGCGCGGATTCTTTCCCGGCGCCGAAAACGTGGCAAGCCGCGGTTCGCCCGAAACGCCCCGCCTCCGCGGCATTTTCCCTGAGGCGCGGCGAGGCCGGGGGTAGGGCCGGTCTCGGACCGGCCGATGGCGCGCGCGGAAGAGGCCAGTCACAGACTGGCCCTACTCACGCACCGGAACGCGGGGCCGCGCGCTTCAACCGCCCAACGCCGTGCGCAACTCCTCCGGCGTCGCCGCGGGCGCGCGGCAGGTGAAATCCTCGCACACCCACGCGCGCGGCGGACCTTCCGTCGGCAGCTCCGCGAGATAGGGCCGGTGCGTCGCCAGCCACGCGCGCGAGGCGGCGGCGACGTGCAACCGCGCGCGGCGCGGACCGAGCTGCTCCGCCGGCACGGCGGCGAGCGCCTGGAATTCCGCCGTGGTCGCGTCGCCGGTGAACACGATCGTGCGCGGCGGTTCGAGCGCGAGCTCGAGCGCGCAGAGCATCTGCGGCAGCGCGTGCGGATGCGCGCTCCATTGCGCGCGGAACGCCTCCAGCGTCGCGAGCGCCCGTGCCTTCGCGCCGGGCAGGCCGAGCATCCAGTCCAGCCGGATGAGGTTCATCGCCGCCACCGAGTTCGGCGCGGGCTCGGCCCCGTCGTAGTCCTCCTTCAGCCGCACCACGACGCTCGCGTCGTCCGCGCGCGAGTTGAAATACCCGCCGCGTTCCGTGTCGCCGAATAGCGCGTCCATCCGCTCCTGCAGGCGCACGGCCCATTGCAGCCAGCGCAGGTCGAAGCCGGCTTCGTAGAGGTCGAGCAGGCCCTGCACGAGATAGGCGTAGTCCTCCGCGAATCCGGGGATGTCGCCGCGCCCGTCGAGCCAGCTGCGGTAGAGCGTGCCGCCCGCCTCGTCCCACAATTCCGCCTGGAGAAACTCCGCCGCCCGCGTGGCGGCGGCGAGCCGCTCCGGCTCGCCGAGCACCGCGGCGCCGCGCGCGAGCGCGGAGATCATCAGGCCGTTCCACGCGGTGAGGATCTTCTCGTCGCGGTGCGGCCGGGGCCGGCGTTCGCGGAGGACGCGGAGGGTCTCGTGCGCGGCGAGGAGCTTCGCCACCGCCGCCTCGGGCGTGAGGCCACAGTCCTGCGCCGTGCGGGCGAGCGGACGCTGCTGCTGGAGGACGTTTTTGCCCGTGAACTCGTTTTGGGGATCGTGCGCGACGTTGCCGGCCGGCTTGACGCCGTAGTGCGCGCAGAAGAACGCCGCGTCGCCGCCGAGCGCCGCCTCGATCTCGTCCTGCGTCCACACATAGAACGCCCCCTCGGCGTGTGGCGCCTTCTTGTTCCTTGTTCCTTGCTCCTTGTTACTTGGCGCCGCGGGCAGCGGCGAATCAGCATCTTCGGCCGAATAGAAGCCGCCGCGCGGATGCGTGAGGTCGCGGGCGACGTAGTCGAAGATCCCGCGCGCCACCCAGGCATGGACCTCGATCCCGGTGGCTTGGCGCGCCTCGAGGTAGTTGAGCGCGATCTGCGCCTGATCGTAGAGCATCTTCTCGAAGTGCGGCACGTGCCACTCCGCGTCGACGGAGTAGCGGTGGAAGCCGCCGCCGAGGTGGTCGTGAATGCCGCCCTCGGCCATGCGCTGGAGCGTGAGCGCGGCCATCTTCACCGCCTCGGCGCCGGCCTCGGATGGCGCGCCTTGCAGGGCGGCGACGCGGAAAAGGAAGTTGAGCGTGGCGGCCCGCGGGAACTTCGGCGCGCCGCCGAAGCCGCCGCGCACCGGATCGTGCGCCTCGTAGAAATACTGGAAGCACTGGTCGAACGCCGCACCGGCCGCCTCGTGCAACGGCACGGGTGCGCCCGGGTTTTCCTCCACCGGCCGCGCCGGACCCTCGGCGGCGTAACGGCGCAACGCCTGCACGACCTCCTCGGCGCCGGCCTCGATCTTCGCGCGCTCCGTGGTCCAATGCTGCGTGATGGCGCGGAGCAGCGTGACGAAGCCCGGCCGGCCGTGCCGGTCCTCGGGCGGAAAATACGTGCCGCCGTGGAAGGGTTTCCCTTCGGGCGTCAGCCACACGCTCATCGGCCAGCCGCCGTGACCGGTCGTTTGCTGCACAAAGGTCATGTAGACGCGGTCGAGGTCGGGCCGCTCCTCGCGGTCGACCTTGACGGGCACAAAGTCGCGGTTGAGCACGGCCGCCACGGCGTCGCTCTCGAACGACTCGTGCGCCATGACATGGCACCAATGGCACGTCGAATAGCCGATGCTGAGAAAGATGGGCTTCTGCTCCGCGCGCGCCTTGGCGAAGGCGGCGTCGCCCCACGGATACCAGTCGACGGGATTGTCGGCGTGCTGGCGCAGGTAGGGCGATTTCTCGGCGGCGAGGCGATTCGGCATCCGATGAGGCAATGCCGGCCGAGCGCGAAGGCAACCGCGGTGATGAGTATGCGGCTGCGGGGGATCGATTGTAGGGCGGGGTCTCCCGACCCCGCCGCGAACGGAATATCGCGCTCGCCCATCGGCGGGGTCGGGAGACCCCGCCCTGCAACCAAGGCAACAAGCTCGTAGCAGCCGTCGTAAGACGGCTGGTTCTCCGCCCGCACGGCGTGCTCTTGTGCGATCTGCCGGCTGACGTCGGCTGCTCCGGACCGCCTCATCTTCGCGCTCGCCGGGATGCGGGGATTCGGCGCAGCGTGGCGCTTCCGTGTTTTTCGCCTTCGCCACCACCCTGCTCTTCGCCGGCTCCGCCGTGCTCGCGCAAAAAAGCCAGCGCGCCGTCGGGCCCGCGCGCGCCAACCTCGGGCGGCTGGGACTCGGGCTGCTCTTCCTCGGCGCGTGGGCCTACACGTTCGGGCAGGGACACGGCGGGCCCGCCTTCGGCATCTTCCTGCTCAGCGGGCTCGCCGGCATGGGCATCGGCGACCTGGCGTATTTTTCCGCCCTGCCCTTCCTCGGGGCGCGGCTGACGACGACGATGAACCAGTGCCTGAGCGTGCCGGTGGCGATCGCCGTCGAGTGGATCTGGCTCGGCACGCGGCTCGACGGCGCGCAGTTCGCCTGCATCGGCGTCATCCTCGCGGGCATCGTCGTCGCACTCGTGCCGACGCGGAAGGACCCGCCCAAGGTGCAGGTGCGCGCGATCGGCATCGTGCTCGGCCTCGTCGCCGCGCTCGGCCAGGGCATCGGCGCCGTGCTCAGCCGGCACGGCTTCGAGGTGACGGCGGCGGCGGGCGTGCCGCTTGATGGGTTGACGGCGGCCTACCAACGCATCCTCGGCGGCGTGTTCATCACGGTGGCATGGTTCGCCGTGAAGGCGTGGCTCGAGCGCGACCGCGCGCCCGTGGCCGCGCCGCCGCTGCGTGCGCACGGCTGGATTCTCGCCCACGCGCTGGCCGGGCCGGTGTTGGGCATGGGGACGTTTCAGATCGCCCTGGCCACGACGCCCAGCGGCATCGTGCTGCCGATCACGGCCTGTGCGCCGCTCGCGGTGATCCCGCTCGCGTATTGGTTCGAGGGCGAGCGCCCGTCCAAGCGCTCCATCGCCGGTGGCGTCCTCGCCGTGCTTGGCGCCGTCGCCCTCACCCTCGTGCGCTGAGCCTGGCGCCGAGCCGGCGCCCCGCCGCCGCCCCACCCACCGCGCGCCCCCCTCGGACAGCCACCGTTTCCCACTCCCCCGCGCCCGCCCAAAGCCCGGGCAACATGACACTTAATAGGTGTCATTCCACTCGGGAAACCGGCAGTCGAACATGACACCTATTAAGTGTCATGTTGTCCGGAGGCCTGCGGGGGCGGGCGGGGAAAAACCTGCGGTTGACGGGGGCGGGGGCGGTCGGCTGACTCGCGCGTTCGCCATGCTGACCCTCGCCGATGTCGCCAAGTCCTACGGCACCCGGGAATTGTTTTCCGAGGTGTCGCTCTTCGTCGCGCGCACGGATCGCTACGGCCTCGTCGGTCCGAACGGCGCGGGCAAGTCCACGCTCTTCAGCCTCATCCTTGGCGAGGAACAGCCCGACGAGGGCGTGATCGAGTGGGAACGCGGCGCCGACTTCGGCTTCCTGCCGCAGGAGAGCGCGCCCGTGGGCGAGGAGACCGTCCTCCAGATCGCCACGAGCGGCAAGAAGCTCGAGCCGGAGAACGACGACGACTACGACATCGATTGGACGCTCGAACCGCGGGCGAAGAAGATCCTCGCCGGCCTCGGCTTCCGCGAGGAGGACCACCACAAACCCGCGAAATCCTTCTCCGGCGGCTGGGTCATGCGGGCGCATCTCGCCCGCCTGCTCGTCAGCGAACCGGCGCTGCTCCTCCTCGACGAGCCGACCAACCACCTCGATCTCGAGGCGTTGCTCTGGTTCCAGGATTACCTGACGCGCTACCCGGGCGGGCTGCTCATCATCTCGCACGACCGCGAGTTCCTGAACACGCTCTGCAACGGCATCCTCGAGCTGAAGAGCGGCGCGCTCACGAAATACACGGGCAACTACGACGACTACCTCGCCGAGAAGGACGCCCGCAAGGAGCAGCAGGCCGCGCTCTTCAAGAACCAGCAGCGCGAGATCGCGCACCTGCAGAAGTTCGTCGACCGCTTCGGCGCCAAGGCCTCGATGGCCTCGCGCGCCAAGTCGAAGGAGAAGCAGATCGAGCGCCTGAAGGAGGTCGCCGTCGAGGAACCGTGGGAGGACCTCAAGAAGATCAATTTCCGCTTCCCGCAGCCGCCGCGCTCGGGCCTGAAGGTCATCACGCTGCAAAACGTCCAGCAGGCCTACGGCGACCACGTCGTCTATCGCGACCTCAACTTCGAGGCCGAGCGCGGCCAGAAGATCGTGCTCGTCGGCCCGAACGGCGCGGGCAAGTCCACGCTCCTCAAGATCCTCGCCGGCGTCATCCCGATCCAAGGCGGCGTGCGCGAGCTCGGCTCCAACGTCGTGCCCGGCTACTTCGCGCAGAACCGCGGCGACAACCTCAACACCGGGCTCAGCGTCCTCGAGAACGTGATGGAGCTGCGCACCGCCGAGAACCAGCTCACCGAGCAGCAGGCCCGCGCCGTGCTCGGCGGCTTCCTCTTCCGCAAGGACGACGTCTTCAAACCCGTCGAGGTCCTCTCCGGCGGCGAAAAATCCCGCCTCGCCCTCGCGCGCCTGCTGATCAACCCGCCGAATCTGCTCCTGATGGACGAGCCGACGACGCACCTCGACATCCCGTCGATCGACGCGCTCGTCAACGCACTCAAGTCCTACGAGGGCACGCTGCTCTTCATCAGCCACGACGTCTATTTCATCCGCCAGCTGGCGAAGAACGTCCTGCACGTGCACAGCGGCCGGCTGACGCCGTATGCGGGCGACTACGATTACTACCTCGAGAAATCGAAGGCCTCGAGCGCCCGCGCCGCGCTGACGGCCGGCTTCACCGACGCGCGTCCCAAGCAGGCTGCGCCGGCCAATCCAAAACCTGAGATTTCAACTTCGAAGCCGCCGGCGAAGCCCGCGTCACCCGCCGAGCTGAAGAAGTTGCGCACCGAGGTTGGCAAACTCGAGCAGCGCGTGAGCGAGCTCGAGGCGAAGCAGAACGAGCTGACCGCCGAGCTGGAAAAACCCGAGACCTACTCCCAGGCCGGCCGCGCGCAGCACCTGAACCGCGAGCTCAGCGCCACCGTCGATCTCCTCCACGCCGCCACCGCCGAGTGGGAAGCCGCCGCGACGAAGCTCGGCGAGCTGGAGAAACTCAGCTGAGCGAGCCGGCGGCCCGCGCAGGCCGCGGTCGTTTGCGCCCGCCGCGGTCGTTTTCACCCACAGGCGCGGAATGAACCTGCGGACGTGAATTGCGCCTGCTGACACGACTTACATCTGCCGTGTGGCCTGCGTCCGCCGAAGTGGGCTACGTCCGCTGGTGTAGGTTGCGCGCTGGCGCGCAACTGTGGCGCGCAAGCGCGCCACCTACATCTCGCCGCGCACCTCGAACTGCGAATCACGCATTTCATCCCTGGAGGGCCGAGCTCCGCGAGGCCGGGCCTGCGTTGTCCGCGACGCCGCCCTCGCTCGTGCGCGGCCTCGCGGAGCTCGGCCCTCCACCCGCGACCGCGCCCGCCAAAAAACACGAGCCCGGACCCACCCACGGTCCGGGCTCGCGTCAGCTACTCCGTGCGCGTCACGCACTCTTGCTCTGCGAGCGGAAATACTCCGCGAAGGGGACTTCGTTGAGGCCGAGCCGCAGGGAAAACGGACTGCCGCTGGCGGACTTCCGGGCTCCGGGCGGCGGGGCGAAGGCCTTCGCCTTGGCGTCGCGCTCGCGCGTGACGAGCCAGGCTTCGCGCTGCTTCAGCTCCTCGGCCTTCTGCGCGAGCATCGCCTTCTCCTCGCGGACGGCGAGGCGCTCGTCGACGAGCGAGCGGCGCTCGGCCTCGAGCAGGGCGCGGAGGCGCGAGAGTTTCTCCCGCTCGACGTCAATCTCGTGCGGGCTCCCGGCGAACGGCGCCTGGGTGACGGTCGGGAGTGGCGGCAGCGAGCCGCGCAGACGGGCCTCGTAGCTGCGCAGGTTCTGCTCCTGCGTGCGCAGGGCCTCCATGTCGGAGAAAATCTGCTGGCGCAATTTTTCGAGCTGCGCGATTTCGTAGCGCAAGTGATCGGACGGAACTTCGGCGGGGGTGGTCATGGCGTTGTCGGGTGAGGACGCCACCTTAGCGCAAATGTTTCCCGCTGCCTACGGGTCCGGCCGGCATTTACGCGGGCTTTACGGCGCGCGCACCGGTTTTGACGAACGGTTCGCAGGAAAGCGGGCGCAGGGGCCGCCGCGGAACATGACACTTAATAAGTGTCATGTTGCGGCGGCGAAAAATCGTCGGCGTCGCCCGCGCTGTCCCGGGCGCGGCCTCGCGGAGCTCGGCCCTCCAAGGTTGGTCCGCGCTCGAGGATGAAACCGCGTCCGCGATATTGTTGGTGGACGGGGTCGCGCGACCCCGCGCTGCATTCGATCCAACTCAGGCGCGGAACATAACGTCCTCGCGGTTGAACATCTTCACGGCGAAGGCGAGGGCGATGCCGGCGTAGGCGCAGGACGAGCCGAAGATCAGCGCGATGAATTGCCAGTTCCAGACGCCGGAGAGCATCTCCTTGCAGACGAGCGAGAGGTTGAGGATCGGGATGAGGGCGGTCTTGGCCGTGAGCTCGATGCCGGGCAGCATGCCGACGACGGCGGGCATGATGACGACGATGATGAGCGGCGAGACGTAGCTCTGCGCCTCCTTGTAGCTCTTGGCGAAGAGCGCGACGGCGAGGAGCACGGCGGCGAAGAGGACGGCGACGGGCGCGATCATGGCGAAGACGCCGACGATGCCGAGCGGGTCGATCATGGGCACGAAGCCGGACGCGGCGGCGGCCTTGGCCTCGGTGGCCTGCTGCACCGCCGCGGTGGTGCGGCTGCCGGTGAAGACGGAGCCGCCGAGCAGCACGCTGACGCCCATCGACGCGAGCGAGAGCACCATCGTGGCGATCGAGGCGGTGAGCACCATGAGGAATTTGCCGAGGACGATGTTGACGCGGTGGACCGGGCTGCAGAGGAGCGTCTCCATCGTGCCGCGTTCCTTTTCGCCGGCGGTGAGATCCATCGCGGGATACATCGCCCCGGTGAAGCAGAGGATGATAATGATGTAGGGCACGATGCCGCCGAAGAGGTTGCCGCCGACCTTCTCGGGCGGGGCGACGTTCTGGCGCTGGATGGTGAACGGGTTCACGAGGTCGCCGGGGAGGCCGCGGGCGGCAAGGCGCTCGCCGATGGTCTTTTCGCGCAGGTCGCGGAAGAAGCGGTCGAGGGCGTTGACGCCGATGCCGGACTTGAGCTCGCCCTCGTAGTGGTAGAGGCGGACGGTCTTGGAGGCGCCGCCGGCGAGCGCGGCCTCGAAGCCGGCGGGGATCTCGACGGCGATCCGGAGCTTCTTGTCGGAGATGCGCTGGCGGTAGTCGTCGGCGGCCGGGACGATGCGGAAGCGCTTGTCGGCCTTGAGCGCGGTGACGACGCCGGGGGAATCCTCGCCGCCGAGGATCATGACGGAGACCTGCTCGTCGCGGGCCTGCTTGATGACCTTCGACATGATGAAGCCGACGCCGAAGACAAGGGCGGGCATGACGAGCGTCGGGACGACGATCATCGAGATGAGCGTGCGGCGGTCGCGGAGCGAATCCTTCAGCTCCTTGAGGTAGACGGTGCGGATGTGGTTCCAGTTCATGGGTGCGGTCTCCTCAGGCGGCGTTGAGCTCGGCCTCGCCGCCGACGGCTTTGACGAAAATCTCCTCCATGTCCTGCTCGCCGAACTTGGCGCGGAGCTGCTCGAGCGAGCCCTCGGCCACGAGGCGGCCGTTGTGGATGATGCCGATGGTGTCGCAGAGTTTCTCCACCTCGCTCATGACGTGGGTGGAGTAGATGACGGTCTTGCCGCGGGCGCGGCAGTCGCGGACGAAGCGCACGATGGAGCGCGCGGTCATGACGTCGAGGCCGAGCGTCGGCTCGTCGAAGATCATCACCGCGGGGTCGTGCACGAGGGTGCGGGCGATGGAGGTCTTCTGCTTCATGCCGGTGGAGAACTTGTCGCAGCGGCGGTCGAGGAAGTCGTGCATGCCGAGCTCGTCGGCGAGGACCTGGATGCGGGCGCGGATGGCGTCGTCGGGCATGCCGTTGAGGCGGCCGAAGTAGGCGATCATCTCGCGGGCGGAGAGGCGGCCGTAGAGGGCGGTCGAGGCGGCGAGGAAGCCGACGTTGGCGCGGACCTGCTCGGGGGCGGTGGCGATGTCGTGTCCGGCGATGGTGGCGCTGCCGCTGCTCGGGCGGAGGAGCGTGGCGAGCATGCGGAGCGTGGTGGTCTTGCCGGCGCCGTTGGCGCCGAGGAGGCCGTAGATGCGGCCGGGCTGGCAGGTGAAGGTGACGTTCTCGACCGCGGTGATCACGCCGCGTTTTTTGTCGGTGAATGTCTTGGTGAGCTGGCGGGCCTCGATCATGGAGGGGCGGGGTTCGTGGTGTGTGTTGCGGGGAAAAGGAAAGGCGCGCGGGCTCAGAGGCTCATGCGCTCGCGGAAATCCTGCGCCTGCCGGCGCGAGAGCTCGACCTTGAGGCCGCCCTTGAGCTGCACGAGCAGGCCGCCGCTGAACCACGGCTCGATGCCCTCGACCCAGGCGAGGTTGATGACCTGCTTGCGGTTGGCGCGGAAGAAGTGCTTCGGGTCGAGGCGCTCCTCCATTGCGGTGAGCGAGCGGAAGAGCTGCGGCTTGCTGTCGTCGAAATGGACGCGGGTGTAGTTGCCCTCCGACTCGAGGAGGCGGATGTTCTTCACCGGGACGAACCAGCAGTGGTCGCCCTCGCGGACGAAGACCTTGTCCTCGAGCGAGAGGCGCGAGCGGGCGGCCTCGGCCGCCCCGGAGCCGGCGGCCGGGCGGAGGCGGAGTTTCTCGAGTGCGGCGCCGAGGCGCGAGGGATCGACGGGCTTGAGGAGGTAGTCGAGCGCGTTGAACTCGAAGGCCTTCACGGCGAACTCGTCGTAGGCGGTGGTGAAGATGACGGCGGGGAGCGGCATCTCGAGCTGCTCGAGGAGGCTGAATCCGTCGGCGCCGGGCATCTGCACGTCGAGGAAGAGGAGGTCGGGCCGGAGGGAGCGGACCTTCTCGACGGCGTCGTCGACGTCGACGGCCTCGCCGACGATCTCGATGTCGGTGTGGGCCGCGAGGAGGCGGCGGAGCTCGTTGCGGGCGAGGCGTTCGTCGTCGATCAGGAGGGCCTTCATCGGGCGGCGGGGGCGGAGAGCGGGATGGCGAGTTCGGCGGCGACGGTGTCGGCGTCCGCGGCGCGGAGCTCGAGGCGGGCGCGGCCGCCGAAGAGGAGGTTGAGGCGCTCGGAGGCGTTGCGCAGGCCGACGCCGGTGGAGGAGCCGGCCTTGGCGGCGGCGTTGCTGGCGGGCGCGGCGAGGGTGCCCGGGTTGGTGACGCGGACGAGGAGCTCGTCGCCTTGGATGTGCGCGGCGATGCCGATCTCGCCGCCGCCGCGGCGGATGGAGATGCCGTATTTCACGGCGTTTTCGACGAGGGTCTGCAAAAGCATCGGCGGCAGGCTGGCGACGCGGGCGGCGGGCGCGATGTCCCAGCGGACGCGGAGGCGGTTCTCGTGGCGGATCTGCTCGAGGGCGAGGTAATCCTCGACGATGCGCAACTCGTCCTCGAACGGGACCGTCTCGAGCTGGCCCGACTGGAGCGAGTAGCGGAGCATGTTGGCCAGGCGGGTGACGGATTCGCGGGCGCGCGGGGCGTCCTCGTCGATGAGGGCGCGGAGGCTGTTGAGGGAGTTGAAGAGGAAGTGCGGGTTGACCTGCGACTTGAGGGCGCGGAGCTCGGCCTCCTTGGCGCTGGCGGCGAGGCGGAGCTGCTCGACTTGCAGGCGCTGGAGCCGCTCGAAGACGTGGTAGAAGAAATACACGCAGAGCCAGCCGAGCATCATGATCGTGCCGTTGACGACGCTGACGGTGAAGAGCACGGGGGGCGCGATCTTGGTCGGCCAGGGCTCCTGCAGGATCAGGTAGGTCCACGTGTAGCCGACGATGCTCCAGAGCAAGGAAAGGCAAAACGCCATGCCGAAGATCCGCGGCAGGAGGCCGCGCCAACTCAGCTCCTTCCAGCCCCAGCGATTCATGTGCGCCCGGGCGAAGTGCGTCAGCAGCAGGCCGCTCGCGATGACGAACACGATGCTCGCCAACGCATCGAGCCGGGACTGGTTCGGCGAGAACTGCCCGAAGAACTGCAGGAACACGAGTTGGAGCAGCAGGAAGAATCCCCAGCCCGCCGTCTGGCCCAGCACGTAGAGGCGGTCCTTGGCCCGCGCGAGCTTGGTGACGGTGTCGGCGGGCGCGGAAGTCATCGCCCCGAAGCGAACCACGCCTGCGCCGGGCGGCGCAAGTTTCTCCCGCGATCCGATTTCGAGACTGGTGGCCAACGACATGCCGCCACCCTACGGCCCGCCTCCCGGCCCGCACGGCGCAACAGGACGGACGGTCGCGCGGCCCGATGAGCGGCGGCGGGCGCCGCGGGCGCCGGTGATTTGTCGGTGAAAATCGCCGGTTCGCCGCGGATCGGGCGGCGGCCGGGAGATTTGAGGTGCATTGCGCGCCCGGGCCGCACTACTGTCCGCCGCTGTGTCCCCCCGCGTCGTAGTCGTCGGCAGCTTCATGCAGGACCTGGCGTTCTACGCGCGCCAGTTTCCGCAGCCGGGCGAGACGGTGGTGGGGGATTTCCGGCCCGGCCCCGGCGGCAAGGGCTTCAACCAGGCCGTCGCCGCGGCGCGCGCCGGCGCCGCGACGCTCTTCATCGGCGCGGTCGGCCGCGACGCCTTCGGCGAGGGCGCGAGGAAATTCGCCGCGCGGATCGGCCTGCGGGCCACCTTCGTCGAAAAACCCAAGCACGCCACGGGCGCCGCGCTGATCACGATCAATGCCGCCGGCCAGAACCAGATCGTCATCTCCGGCGGCGCCAACCTCGCCCTGCACAAGCGCGACGTGCCCCTCGCCCCGTTCGAGTCGGCGCAGGTCGTCGTCTGCCAGGGCGAGTCCGACTACCGCACCGTCGCGCACGTCCTGAAGCTCGGCCGGAAGCGCGGCGCGACCACGGTGCTCAATCCGGCGCCGATGCGCGCCGACTTCGACCCGGCGCTCCTGCGCAGCACCGACGTGCTGATCCCGAACGAGAGCGAGTTCGTCGCGCTGGCCCGCGCGCACGGCCCCTGCGCCGCGCTGCTGCGCACGGCGCCGTATCGCGAGCACGGCGAGTTCGGCGAGCGTGCGCTGGCCGCGCTCAAGGCCGACGCGCTGCACCGGCTCTGCCGCAGCCTGCAGGTCCCGGTCGTCATCCTCACGCTCGGTGCGCGCGGCTGCTTCATCTCGCAGCCCGACGCGTGGCTCCGCATGAACGCTCACCCGGTGGAGGTCGTCGACTCGACCGGCGCCGGGGACGCCTTCGTCGGCGGGTTCGCGGCGGGGCTGGTGAAGTTCAAGAAGAACATCGCCGAGGCGGCGCACTTCGCCAACGCCGTCGCCGCGCTGGCGGTGATGCAACCCGGGACGGCCGACGCCATGCCCAACACGCGCGAGATCGCGCGCTTCCAACGCCAGCGCGCCCACGCCGTGCGGTGAGGGGCGGGAGGGGCGGGTCAGCGCGTTTCCGTCGGAGCCGGCTGGTAGAGCGCCGCGACGGCGCCGGCCGGATCCTGGATCACGGCCATCCGGCCGCCGCCCATCTCGCGCTCAGGCGCGACGATCCTGCCACCGCGTTGCGCGCAGGCGGCCAGGCTCGCCCGCAGATCCGGCACCGTGATGTAGATCAGCCACTGCGACGGCAGGTGGGCGTTTTCGCCGCGGCGATGACAGATGCCTCCCGCTGGCGCCTCCGCGCCGGGTGGCATCATGCAATAATCGCTGTAGCCGCCCATGTCGACCGGCGCCGCGGTCCAGCCCGCGACGGCGCTGTAGAAATCGCGGACCTCGTCGGCATTGGGGACGGTCAGATCGAACCAGGATACGGAACCCGGGGTGGAAGTGCTCATGGCATGTCGGGGGTTGGCGGCAATCTGGAGTCCGGCCGGCGAGCCGACAATCCCGGCCTTGCGCAACGGTGAGAAACACGTGACGAAAGGGCGTCATGCGACTCCCGTTCCGCGCCAAGCTCTATCGTGTCGCCCTGGTGCGCTGGGTCGATCTGCCGCGCAGCGTCGTCACCCGCCTCCGGCTGCCGGCGGCGGAAATCAAGGGCGGCGGCCAGGGCTGGAACGCGCTCCTGCGTTTCCACGGCGACCTCGACCGCGTCACGCTGCTGCCCGGCAAGCGCGGGCAGGTGAAGCTCGCGTTCAAGGTCGAGCTGCTCCGCGCCGCCGGTTTCGACGCGGGCGACGAGATCGACTTCACGCTCGAGCCCGACACCGCGACGCGCGAGCCCGAGTTGCCCGAGGAGATGCGGCGCGTGTTCCAGGCGCGGCCCGAGCTCGAGCGCCGCTGGCAGGCACACAGCGTGGCGCAGCGCCGGCAGGTCGTGCGTTACATTTTCGAGGGCAAGACGCTGCAAACGCAGGTCAAGCGCAGCTGGATCTTCCTCGAGCGGCTCGCGGAGACGGGAAAACTCTCCGCCGGGGCCTGAAAATTTTCCTGTCGTCGCGCTTGCGCGCGCCGGGAGTTTTCGCACCGTCGAGGCTCGTCATCTCCCAGAGTTATTCCGCGCCAGCCATGTCCGACTCCGTCCCCTACGCCGCCGCCCTGCCGACGGCCGTCGTCTCGAATCCCCACGCCCGTCCGAAGTTCGCCCCGAATGACGGCTTCCAAGCCACGCTGCGCCGCCGCGTGGAAGAGTATTTCTCCGCCACCGGCAAGAAGGAGCGCGATTGCGCATCGATGTATTGGAAGACGGCCCTGATCATGGGTCTGTTCGCCGCCAGCTACATCGCGCTCGTGTTCTTCGCCGTCACCTGGTGGCAGGCCATCGCGGCCGCGCTGATCCTCGGCGGTTGCGCGGGGCTCATCGGCTTCAACATCCAGCACGACGGGTCGCACCTCGCCTACTCCGACCGGCCGTGGCTGAACAAGCTCACGGCCATGTCGATGGACCTCATCGGCGCCAGCTCCTACCTCTGGCACTGGAAGCACATCGCCTCGCACCACATCTACGTGAACATCACCGACCACGACGCCGACGTGGACCTCGGGGCCTTCGCCCGCGTGACGCCGCACCAGAAGCACTATTTCTTCCACCGCTTCCAGCACCTCTACCTCTGGCCGCTCTACGGCCTGATGACGATCCGCTGGCACCTTTACGGTGACTTCCGCGACCTCGTGATGCGCGAGATCGGCGGCCACCCCTTCCCGCGCCCGCGCGGCAAGGAGCTGGCGATCTTCATCGGCGGCAAGGCCGTGTTCTTCACCCTCGCGTTCATCCTGCCGCTGTTCTTCCACACCTGGTGGAAGGTGCTGCTCTTCTACACGCTCGCCACCGGCGTCACCGGCATCGTCCTCAGCATCGTCTTCCAGCTCGCGCACTGCGTCGAGGAGGCGGACTTCCCCGTGCCCGACGAGGCGACGAACCGGATGGAGGACAACTGGATGGTCCACCAGATCCACACCACCGTGGACTTCGCCCGCAACAGCAAGCTCCTCTGCTGGCTGCTCGGCGGCCTCAACTTCCAGGTCGAGCACCACCTCTTCCCCAAGATCTGCCACGTGCACTACCCGGAGATCTCGAAGATCGTCGAGTCGACGTGCCGCGAATTCGGCATCCGCTACAACGAGCACAAGACGCTCTGGGCCGGCCTCGTCTCGCACTACCGCTGGCTCCGCCGCATGGCGCAGCCGCCGTCGGCGGCCTGAGCGTCGCGCCGGCCTTCGGAGCCGCGCCATGCGCCTCGAACACGCCGCGCTCTGGACGCCCGACCTCGAACGCGCCCGCGCCTTCTACGCCGCATGGTTCGGCGCGGAGGCCGGCGCCCCCTATCACAACCCGCGCACGGGTTTCCGGTCGTATTTCCTGACCTTCGCCGGCGGAGCGCGGCTCGAGTTGATGCAACGCCCCGACATCGCGCCGCGCCCCGGCGACCCCGGGCGCGAGACCCTCGGCCTTGCGCACCTCGCGATTTCCCTCGGCGACGAGGCGGCGGTCGACGCGCTCACGGAGCGGATGCGCACCGCCGGCATCACGGTGCTCTCCGCGCCGCGCCGCACCGGCGACGGCTACTACGAGAGCGTCGTGCTCGACCCCGACGGCAACCGCCTCGAACTCACCGCCTGACATGCCGCGCCCGCAACCGATCAAGGTCTGCCGCCCCGAGCCTGGCCGCGCCCGGCGCGGCGTCGGGGCGCTCCTGAATCTCGGCCCACAATCGACGGCGTGGCTCGACTCGATCGGCATCACGACGCGCGAACAGTTGGCGCGACTCGGCCCGATCGAGACCTGCCGCCGCCTCCGCGCCGCCGGTCGGCCGGTGAGCGTGCTCATGGCCTACGCCATCGAGGGTGCGCTGACGGGCACGCATTGGAACGAACTTTCCCCCGAGACGAAGCAGTGGCTGCGCGCCGAGTTCGCGGCCATGAAGCACGACCGGCACAGTCCGCGCGCGAAGTGAGCCGCCGCTGCGCGCGGCCGGCACACTGGTTTCCGCCGCGGGCAATCACAGCGTAGAGAAACGCCCGCGCCAGTGGATTCCCCGTGCGCCCCGGCTACGGTTCACACCATGCAAAGCTACAGTGATCTCGAAACCGATGCCCTGAACGAGGCGCGCTTCGGCGCCCCCGCCGCGCCCGCGCCGACTCGCACGAACTGGCTCGACCGCCTCGCGCGCAAGCTCGCGCCGATCCCGGTCGACCACGTGCCGATCGCGCCGCTCCACCTGCACACGGCGCAGAAGGCCGTGCGCTGCCACCGGCAGCCCGAGCGCTGCGTCAATCGCGCGGCCTGAAACCGTCCGCTTCCGGTCGGAGCAGTTTCGCCGCGAAGAACGGCACAAACTGCATCATCCCCACCATCCCGAGCACGAACAGCTCGGTGGCGTAGGCGCTGAGAAAGATGCCGAGAATCGCCGCGCCCTCGGCCAGCGCCATCCCGATGATGAAAATCGGGAACGCGCGCATCGGCTCGCGGAACCGCGGCAGCACGAGCCAGCGGACGACCGCGCTGAGCGCGACCTGCCCGCACGTCACCAGCTCGATCGCACCCCACGGAGCCTCGATCGGCGGACGCCGCGCGAGAAGCACCGTGTAGATCACGATGACGCCGCCGAGCAGCGCCAACCAAACCACCCACCAGACCAGCAAAGGCGGCCGCGGGCTGGAGGTGCCGGACGTCGCGTTCAAGCGCCGATCGGGTGCCAGGTGGTCTTGAACTCGACGACGTCGCGGATCTCGTAGAGGCCCTGCGCCTTCTCGGAGAACCAGTCGGTCTTCTCCTCGGCGGCGTGGAGCTTCACGCGCTTCACGCTTTCGGCGGCGCCGAGCTTGAGCGTCTTGCGCTCGTCGGCGTTGGCCACGCCGACGATGGCGCGCAGGTGGGTGTGTGTGGCGAAGGTCGGCACGATCTCCTTGCGGAAACCCGTGAGCAGGTTGACCACGCCGCCGGGCAGGTCGCTCGTGGCGAGCATCTCGCCGAGCACGATGCTCGGATAGGGCTGCGTGGACGAAGCGAGGGCGACGACGGTGTTGCCGCTCGCGATCGCGGGGGCGAGGAGCGACACGAGGGCGAGGAGCGGCGCCTCGTCGGGGGCGATGACGCCGATGACGCCCATCGGCTCGGTGACGGTGAAGTTGAAGTGCGGCGACGCGACGGGGTTCACATTCCCGAGGACCTGCTCGTATTTGTCGGCCCAGCCGGCGTAGTGGATGAGGCGGTCGATGGTCGCGGTGATCTCCTTGGCGGCGGCGGCCTTGGTCGCGCCGCCGAGCGCGAGCGCGTCGGCCATGTCGGCCTGGCGCGCCTCGAGCATCTCCGCGAGGCGGTAGACGATCTGGCCGCGGTTGTAGGGCGTGCGCTTGGCCCAGCCGGGGCCGGCCTTGGCGGCGGCCTCGACGGCGTTGCGCAGGTCCTTGCGCGTGCACTGCGGGATGTGGGCGAAGAAGGCGCCGGCGGCGTCGGTGAGCGGGAAGACGCGGCCGCTCTCGGAGCGGATGAACGCGCCGCCGACGTAGCACTTGGGCGTTTTGGTGACGGGGAGTCGGGTCATGGCAGGAAGAGAAGGTGTTGGAACCACTGATGGACACGAAAGAACACGAATGAATCGCCGGAGAGTCGCCGGCCGCGCGGCGCTTCGTGTTTATCGGTGCTCATCTGTGGTTGAAAAATCACGTCGCGGCCGGGGTGTCGGTCTGGAGTTGCGAGCGGTCGCGGTAGTTGCGGGCGACGAGGGCGAAAAGGCCGGCGGCGACCATGGCGAGCACGGCGTAGAAGAGGAAGTAGGCCGGGCCGCTGAGCTTCGAGGTGCCGTCGGGGTTGGCGATGAACCATTGCACGCCGGCGGTGAAGAGGTTGCCGGCGGAAACGGAGAGCAGATACACGGCCTGCACGACGGCCTTGAGGTGCTTCGGCGCCTGCGTGTAGGCGAACTCGAGCGCCGTGATCGACGCCATGACTTCGCCCGCGGAGAGGAGCACGTAGGCGGGGAACTGCCACCCGATGCCCGGCCGGCCGCCGGCGGCGATCATCTGGTCGATCCACGCACTGAGGAGGAACGACGCGCCGATGGTGAAGAGGCCGAGGCCGATCTTGCGCAGCGGCGTCAGCGTCCACACGCGGTTGATCAGCGGATAGACGACGTATTGGAAGAGCGGGATGAACGCGAGGATCAGCACCGCGTTGATGACGCTCACCTGCGAGGAGAGGATCTCGATCCCGAAGATCTCGCGGTCCATCTTCTCCGCCTGCAACACCCAGGTGCTGCCGCACTGGTCCCAGAGCGACCAGAACACCGCCATGAACGCGAAGATGAACGCGAGGTTGCCGAGCGCCTTGCCGGTGTCGCGGTTGAACGTCGCCTTGAAGAACGATTTCCCGGCCGGCGGCACGTGGATGAACTTGTTGCGCCCGGCCCAGAAGATGAACACGGCGAGCACCATCAGCGCGGCGGGGATGCCGAAGGCCCACTTCGGGCCGTATTTCGCCAGGAGGATCGGTGTGAGCGGGATCGAGATGAGCGAGCCCGCGTTGACCGAGAAGTAGAACCAGCCGAACGCGCGCGAGAGGAGGTTCTGGTTGGACGGGCCGAACTGGTCGCCGACGTGCGACGAGACGCAGGGCTTGATGCCGCCGGCGCCGAGCGCGATGCACGAGAGGCCCATGAAGAGCCCCCAGCGCGTGTTGTCGAAGGCGAGCGCGAGGCAGCCGATGGCGTAGAGCATCGAGAGCCAGAGGATCGTGCGGTATTTGCCGAAGAACACGTCCGAGATGATCGCGCCCATCGCGGGGAAGAAGTAGTTCGACGCGAGGAAGAGGTGGAACCACTTGCTCGCCTCGTTCTCGCTCATCGGCGCGAGCGTGCCGCCGGGGCCCATGAGGTATTGCGTCATGTAGATGACGAGGATGGCGCGGAGCCCGTAGAAGTTGAAACGCTCGGCGGCTTCGTTGCCGATGATGTAAGGGATGCCGGGGGGCATGCCCTTGATGTTCTCGGGGGTGGTGCGGTAGGCGGCGGCGGACATGCGGGGTAAATTCAGCGGCGGAAGACGAAGGGCAGGATCAACGCGAGCAGCGTGACGACGCCGACGGCGACCCAGAGCGGATGCAGGCCGGAGCGCGAAGCGGCGCGACGCGGCTGGCGCGGACGATGAGCGGCTGCGTCGCCGTCCTCGAACGCCTCGTCCGGCAGATCGAGCCCGTCGTAGCGCGTGGCGTCCTCGTTCCAGCCCGAGCGCTCGTCGGCCCCGCATTCCGGGCAGGCCCGCGCCGCGCGCGGCACCGCGGCACCGCAAACGGGACATTCAGTCGGGGGAGAAACATGGCGGGACATCAGCGAGGAAACTCCAAACGCCAAGGGCCAAACTCCAAACCTACCAGAACCCGCTGTCCTTTGAGCTCAAGCCGCACACCTCCGGAGAGATCCGCGCAAGATGGACTCTGACTGGCGGTGCGTTTGGCTCTCATGCGGGTTTCGGTGCTGAAAAACGGTTCTTTGTGATTTGGCGATTGGCGTTTGGCACTTCCGTCGCGCGCAGCGCGACGGTCAGACGAGTTTGCAGTAATCGAGCAGGCCCTGGCGGCCGCCTTCGCGGCCGAAGCCGGATTCCTTGTAGCCGCCGAAGGGCGAGGTGGGGTCGAACTTGTTGTAGGTGTTCGCCCAGACGACGCCGGCCTTCAGCTCCGTGCTCATCTTCAGGATGCGCGAACCCTTGTCGGTCCACACGCCGGCGCTGAGGCCGTAGGCGGTGTTGTTGGCCTTCTCGACCGCCTCCTCGAGCGTGCGGAAGGTCAGCACGCTGAGCACGGGCCCGAAGATCTCCTCGCGCGCGATGCGGTGGCTCATCGAGACGCCGGAGAAGATCGTCGGCTTGAAGAAGAATCCCTTCGCGGGCAGGCGGCACGGCGGCTGGTAGAGTTCGGCGCCTTCCTTCACGCCGCTGGCGACGAGCTTCTCGATGCGCGTGAGCTGCTCGCGCGAGTTGATGGCGCCGATGTCGGTGTTCTTGTCGATCGGGTCGCCGACGCGGAGCGTGCGGATGCGGGTCTTGAGCTTGGCGAGGAAACGCTCGGCGACCGGCTCGTGCACGAGCAGGCGCGAGCCGGCGCAGCAGACGTGGCCCTGGTTGAAGAAGATGCCGTTGACGACGCCCTCGACGGCTTGGTCGAGCGGCGCGTCGTCGAACACGATGTTGGCCGCCTTGCCGCCGAGCTCCATCGTCATCTTTTTGTCCGTGCCCGCGAGCGAGCGCATGATGATCTTGCCGACCTCGGTCGAGCCGGTGAACGCGACCTTCACCGCGGCCGGGTGGTTCATGATCGCGGCGCCGGTGTCGCCGAAGCCGGTGACGATGTTGACGACGCCCGCCGGCAGGCCGGCCTCGGCGATGATCTCGCCGAGCTTGAGCGCGGTGATCGAGGTGGTCTCGGCCGGCTTGATGACGATCGTGTTGCCCATCGCCAGCGCGGGCGCGAGCTTCCACGCGAGCATGAGGAGCGGGAAATTCCACGGGATGACCTGGCCGACGACGCCGAGAGGCGCGACCTTCCGGCCCGGGGCGACGTAGTCGAGCTTGTCGGCCCAGCCGGCGTGGTAGAAGAAATGCGCGGCGGCCATCGGCACGTCGAAGTCGCGCGACTCCTTGATCGGCTTGCCGCCGTTGAGCGTCTCGGCGACGGCGAACTCGCGGGCGCGGTCCTGCAGCAGGCGCGCGAGGCGGAAGATGTATTTCGCGCGCTCCTTGCCCGGCAGCCTGCCCCAGGTGGCGAAGGCCTTGGTCGCGGCGGCGTAGGCGGCGTCCACGTCGGCGGCGTTGGCGTGCGGGATCTCGGCGAGCTTCTGCTCGGTGGCCGGGTTGATGGTGTCGAAATACTTGCCGCTCTTCGGCGCGACGAACTCGCCGCCGATGAAGAGGCCGTAGCGCGGCTTGAGCTTCGGGTCGGCCGTCTCGGGCGCGGGATCGAATTCCCAGAGGTCGCCGAAGATGAGCTCGGGCAACGGGCGGCCGGCGGAGCGCTTGGCGGGACGGGCGGATTTTTTCTCGGTCAGAGTGGACATGGCTTGGAACCACTAAGGCGCACTAATCCGCACTGATGCCGAAGGGCGGCGCGAGATGAGTGACCATTAGTGAGGATGAGTGGTTGGAAAAATCAGTAGGACTCGGCGGCTTCGCTGAAGTAGTAAGGCGCTTGGTAGGCGCCGGTCTTCTCCTTCTCGAGCTGGCGGAGGAGGTCGTTGAGGAGCGAGGAGGCGCCGAAGCGGTAGCGGGTGTTGTTGAGCCACGCGTCGCCGAGCGTCTCCTTCACCGCGATGAGGAACTGCAGCGCCTGCTTCGCCGTGCGGATGCCGCCGGCGGGCTTCATCGCGATGGGGATGCCGGTCTCGAGGTAGAAATCGCGGATGGCCTCGATCATCACCTGGTTGTTGCCGAGCGTGGCGTTGAGCGAGGTCTTGCCGGTGCTGGTCTTGATGAAGTCCTCGGGGCGGATGACACGCATGGCGAGGAAGGAGGCGGCGCGGATGTTGTCGTAGGTCTCGAGCTCGCTGACCTCGAGGATGACCTTGAGCGTGGCGTCGCCGCAGGCCTGCACGACGGCGGCAATCTCGTCCTGCACGAGGTCGAACTCGCCCGCGAGAAACGCGCCGCGGTTGATCACCATGTCGATCTCGTCGGCGCCGTCGGCGACGGCGGCCTTCACCTCGGCGAGGCGCGTCTTCAGCGGCGCCTGGCCGGAAGGGAACGCCGTGGCGACCGACGCGATGCGCACGGCGGTGTCCTCGCCCAGCGCGCGGCGGGCATGTTTCACCATCGCGGGATAAACGCAGACGGCGGCGACCTGCGGGCAATCGAGCCCGTCGTGCGGGCTGAGCGCCTTCTGGCAGAGCGACGCGACCTTGCCGGGCGTGTCCTTGCCCTCGAGCGTGGTGAGGTCGACCATCGAGACGGCGAGCTTGAGTCCGCGGACCTTGGAGGCCTTCTTGATGCTGCGCGTGGTGAATTTGGCCACGCGCTCCTCGATGCCCACTTGGTCCACCGTGCCGATTTCGTTGAACAGACGCCGGAACGCGACATTGCCTGTGACTGCCATGATGCGCGGACTATCCGGGGATTCCCCTCTGAAAACAATGGCAAAGTCGATCGCCGCCGGCGCGCTTTTGCTCGTGCTCGCGGGCTGCGCGACGCCCGGGCCGCGGCTGGAGCGGGCGAACTTCCGCGGCCCATTCGCCGCCGGACTGATGGCCGAACCGGCGAACCGCGAATCGAGCGGGCTCGCCGCGTCGCAGCGCGCGCCCGGGCTGCTCTGGACGCACGCCGACAGCGGCGGCGCCCCGGTGCTCCACGCGCTCGATCACACCGGGCGGGCCCGCGGCGCCGTGCGGCTGACTGGAGTGGTCAACCGCGATTGGGAGGACCTCGCGAGCTTCGTGCAAGACGGCCGCCCCTGGCTCTGCGTCGGCGACGTCGGCGACAACGCCGGCGGCCGCCCGCACGTCTGGCTCCATTTCCTGCCCGAGCCCGAGCCCGCGGCGCTGAACCCGGCCGCCGAACTCGCCGTCGCCCCCGCCTATTCGCTGCAGGTCATCTACGAGGACGGCCCGCGCGACTGCGAGGCCGTGGCCGTCGACGGACGCGAGGGCGCGGTCTACCTGCTCTCGAAACGCGAAGCCGTGCCGCGCCTCTACCGCGTGCCGCTCGCGCCCGCCGCCGGGCCCGTTGTCGCACGTTTCGTCGGCGAGGTGCCGCACCTGCCGCAGCCCAACGCCGCCCAGCGCACGCTGAAGATCCCGACCGGCCTCTACCGCGGCAGCCCCTGCGCGCTGGATTTCGCGCCCGACGGCTCCGCCGCCCTCGTGCTCACCTATGGCGACGTGCTGCTGTTCCCGCGCGCGGCCGGCGAGACCTGGGCCGCCGCGTTGGCGCGCCCGCCGCGCCGCCTCCCGCCGCACCGCCTGATCCAGGCCGAGGCCGCGTGCTTCACGGCGGACGGGCGCACCGTGTTCGTCAGCTCCGAAATGACCGCGAAGCTGCTCCGCTACGACCGGCGCTGAAGCTTGCCGGGCCGCGCCGGCCGTGCTTACCTCCCGGCGCCGTGTCCGACGCCCCCCCGCCCTCCCCCGCCCCCGCCGAGCCGCAAGGCGAACTCGTGATCCGCACGATCGCGATGCCCGCCGACACCAACGCCAATGGCGACATCTTCGGCGGCTGGCTGATGTCCCAGATGGATCTCGGCGCCGCCATCATCGCCAAGAACATTTCGCGCAGCCGCGTGACCACCGTCGCCGTCGACGGCATGGTCTTCCTCAACCCGGTCTACGTCGGCGACATCGTGAACTGCCACGCGCGCCTGCTGAAGGTCGGCCGCACCTCCATGCGCATCGACATCGAGGCCTGGGTCCAGCGCGGCAAGGACGGCACGCTGCTCAAGGTCACCGAAGGCGTCTTCACCTACGTCGCCATCGACGAGAGCGGCCGCCCGCATCCCGTGCACCGCGAATGAAGCCGCGCCGCGCCTTCCTGCTGCTCCTCGGTTTCGCCGCCGCGCTGCCTTTCGCCTTTGCGCAGCGCGCCACGCTCGCCGACGCGCTCAAGGCCGCCGTGCTCCGCGCCGACGAGACCCGCGTCTACGCCATGCTCGCGCCCGACGTCGCCGCGCTCGACGACATGCTCACGGCCGACTGCCTCTACGTGCACTCGAACGGCCTGGCGCAGACCAAGGCGCAGTTCCTCGAAGCCCTCCGCACCGGCGCGATGAAATACACCGCGATCCGCTACACCGGCGCGCCGGTTGTGCGCCTCTACGGCAGCGAGTCCGCCGTGCTCACCGGCACGACGCAGATCGAGGTCGCCCTGCCCGACGGCCGCACGCCCAAGCTCACGCTCGTCATCACCGCCCTCTACGTCGTGAAGGACGGCCGCTGGCAACTCGCCTCCTATCAGTCGACCAATGCCCCGACCGCCGCGCCGCCTGCGCCGGCGAAATAGTTGACCCGCGCCGGGACGTGATTCCGTTGTCGCCCGCATGAATCTCCTCGTCGTCTCCGCCAGCCTGAATCCCGAGAGCAACAGCCGGCTCCTCGCCCGCGAGGCCGAGCGCGCGCTGGCCGCCGCCGGTCACACGCCCGTCTTCGCCGACCTGCGCGACCTCGCGCTGCCGCTGTGCGACGGCGCCGGCGCCTACCGCCACGAGCACACCGCGAAGGCCCGCGCGCTCATCGCCGCGGCGGACGGCATCCTCGTCGCCACGCCGATCTACAACTACGACGCCAACGCCGCGGTGAAGAACCTCGTCGAGCTCACCGGCAAGGCCTGGGAGAACAAGGTCGTCGGCTTCGCGTGCAGCGCGGGCGGCGGCGCGAGCTACATGAGCATCATGGCGCTCGCCAACAGCCTCATGCTCGACTTCCGCTGCACGATCGTGCCGCGCTTCGTCTACACCACCGAGGCGGATTTCTCCGGCGAGACGATCGTCAACGCCGACATCGCCCGCCGCACGCAGGAGCTCGCCCGCGAACTGGCGCGCTACACGGCGGCGCTGAAAAGCGCATAGCGCGCGGATCGAAAGGTGGAGCGGGCCGCCCCGACAGCGGTGACCGGTCTTCTGCGTCACAGTCGCCCGCCCGGTTGACGCCCGGTGCGCGGCGCGGCACTGTCGTCCCTCGTGTCGTCCGACGCCCAGTCCCGCGCCAGTTTCCACGGTGTGCTCGCCGCGGGCGGCGGCTTTTTGCTCTGGGGCATCGTGCCGCTCTACTGGAAACAGATGCAGCACGTCCCCGCGACGGAGCTGATCATGCACCGCATCGTGTGGTCGCTCGCGCTCCTGCTCGGCGTGCTGGCGGTGAAACGCGAGTTCGCCACGCTGCGCCCGGCCTTCGCGAGCTGGCGCAGCCTCGGGCGCAACGCGCTCGCCAGCCTGCTGCTGTCGGTCAACTGGCTCGTCTACGTCTGGGGCGTGAACAACGGGCACATCATCGAATGCAGCCTCGGTTATTTCCTCACGCCGCTGGGCAACGTCGCGCTCGGGTTTTTGTTCCTGCACGAGCGGCTGCGGCGGCTGCAGTGGACGGCGATCGCCTTCGCCGCGCTCGGCGTCTCGTTCCTGCTGATCGGCGTCGGCCACGTGCCGTGGATCGCGCTGACGCTCGCGTCGTCGTGGTCGTGCTACGCGATCTTGAAGAAGAGATCTCCGCTCGGCTCCGTCGCCGGACTCACGGTGGAGACGATCCTGCTCCTCCCCTTCGCCGCCGGCGCGCTGCTGTGGTGGAACGCACAGGGCGGCGGCGTGCTCGGCCACGCGGACCTGCGGACGCACCTGCTCGTGCTGAGCGTCGGCGTGATCACGGCGATCCCGCTGCTGCTGTTTTCCTACGGCGCGCAACGCATCCGGCTCACGACGATCGGCCTGCTGCAATACATCGCGCCGAGCGTGCAGTTCCTCATCGGCTACTTCGTCTATCGCGAGCCGTTCGACGCCGCGCGTTTCGCGGCGTATGCGCTCATCTGGTGCGGCCTCGCTCTCTACACGGCCGACAGTTTCTGGACGCAGCGGAAGCGGATCTTCGGGTAAGCCGGCCCTACTCCACCCTCACTGCGCGGGAATGTGCGGGCCGAAATCGAGCAGCTCCATCTCGAACACGAGCGTGGCGCGGCGCGGGATCTTCGGCGGGTTGCCGCGCGAGCCGTAACCGAGTTCGAAGGGGACGATCAGGAGCCACTTCGCGCCCTTGGTCATGCGCACGAGCGCCTGATCCCAGCCGGCGATGAGCTCGCCGCGCGCGACCCGCGGACGGAAGGAGTTCTCCGGATCGGACGCCTGGTCGAACACGGTGCCGTCGAGCAGCATGCCCTTGTAGAGGACGGACACGCGTTGTCCGGGCTGCGGCATGCCGGCGGATTTGTCGCCCTCGCGGAGGATGATGTAGCGGAGACCCGTGGAGGTTTTCTGCGCCTCGGGCCAGCGCTGCTCGACGATCTCAAGGTCCTCGGGCGGCAGGCGCTCGCGCTGGGCCTGCGCCGGGAGCGCGGCGGCGGCGGCGAGGAGGACGACGAAGAGGAAGGCGAAGCGACGGGTGACCGGACTCATTTTTTCTGGGGCGGAGTAGACGGGGGAATGACGCGGAAGGTGACGCTCAGGTCGTTCGAGGTCGAGGCTGCATCCTTGGCGGGCGCAGGGTCGGTCTTCACCGTGGGCAGGATCTCGGCCGCGCCGTCGCGCGCGGGCACGGGAGTTGGCGCCGGGGCCGACACCGGCGGCGTGACGGCAGTGGCGGCCGCCGTGCTGACGCTCGGCAGCGGCGCGGCGGTGGCGAAGCCGCGCTCGAGGAGTTGCATGACTTGGAAATCGCGCAGCTTCGACGCGTCGCTGCCGAGAACGACACAGATGAGGCGGCGGCCGTTGCGCTCCGCGGTGGCGGCGAGCGAGAAGCCGGCGGCGGAGAAATAACCGGTCTTGAGGCCGTCGCAGCCGGCGAACTTGCCGAGCAGATGATTGTGGCTGCGCATCTCGAAGGGATTGGCGGAATTCGCGCGGAGCATGCGGACCTTGATCGCGCTGTAGGCGAGGATGCGCTCGTGCTGGATGAGGTGGCGCGAGAGCGTGGCGAGGTCGCGCGCGGTGGAGACATCGGGCTCGTTGCCGCGCGACGGCGGCAAGCCGTGCGGCGAGGTGAAGCGCGTGGCGGTCATGCCGAGGGCGCGGGCCTTCTCGTTCATCAGCGCCACGAAGCCCTCGCGCGAACCGCCGACGTGCAGCGCGAGCGCGACGGCGGCGTCGTTGGCCGAGGAGACGATGAGCGCGACGAGCAGGTCGTCGACGGTGAAGACCTCGCCCTGCTTGAGGTAGACCTGCGAGCCGCCGGTCTTCGCCGCCTCGGCGGAGACGGTGATCGGCGTGTCGAGCGTGAGCTGGCCGGCGAGCACGCGGTCCATGACGACGGCGAAGGTCATGAGCTTCGTCACACTGGCCGGATACGCCGCCGTGTCGGCACCGTCGGCGAAGAGCACCGCGCCCGTGTCGGCATCGGTGACGATGGCGCCGACGTAGGGGTTGCGGGAGATTTTCTCCAGCGCCGGCGCGGCGACGGGAGCGAGGAGAACAGGGAGCAGCAGCACGGCGGCGAGCCGGCGGAAAAATTTCATGGACGAGCCAACGCAGCGGCGCCCGGCGCGCGGGGCAACGAAAATTCGTGGCTCAAGCGCCGCCGACGGCCGGATGACGCGCGATCTGCCCGAGCGCCCGGCGCAGGAGCGTCTGGCCCGGTTCCATGCGATGCCACGGCGAGGCGCCGCTCGGATGCGGGAGCGGGATGCAGTCAATCGCGCGGCCGCGGTGCTCGAGGCGGAATTTTTTCCCGATGAGGTCATTCAGCGGCGCGGGCGGCAGGAACTGCGTGATGGCGAGTTTGCCGACGGGGAGGACGAGGTCGGGCTGGAGCAGGTCGAGCTCGGCCGCGAGCCAGCGCGAGCAGGCGGCGATCTCGTCGTCGTCCGGCACGCGGTCGCCGCCGGTGGTTTTCTTGCCGGGGAAGCAACGGCAGACGGCGGCGAAGTAGATGCGGTCGCGCGTCTCGTCCTCGGTCCAGCCGAGCGCCGAGTGGAACCACTTAAAGAGCGTCTTGCCGGCGGTCCACGCGAAGGGGCGGCCGAGCTTCGGTTCCTTGTCGCCCGGCGCCTGGCCGACGAGCAGCACGCGCGAGACGACGGGGCGCCCGACGACGACCGGCCGGTGCATGCGCGGGCAAGCTTCGCACGCGGCGAGGCGGGCGAGGTGTTTTTTTACGGCAGCGACGGTGGGCGCGGGCATGGCGGAACGCACCGGCGAGCACGCGGCGCGCGCGGGCGGAGGTCAAGCCGCGCCACGCTGGAGCCCGCGGCGAAGTGTAACCTAATAGGTTACACTTTGCCGGGACGGAGAATTTGCCGGCTGTGCGCGATGCGTGTGGTGCGGCCTGGCGGAGCTCGGTCCTCCACGCGCGTGGCGTGGCGGTCGCTCAGCGGCGGCCGCGGAAGCTGTAGCCGACTTTGCCGCCGTTGGCGTCGCGGTTGGGGCGTCCGCCCCCGCCGTGACCGCCACGGTAGCCGCGGTTGCCACCGCCGCCGCGATGTCCGCCGCCGCCACCACCACCGCGCTGGCCGCGGGGCTGCTTGGGTTGGGCGACGCCGAAGGGCAGGTAGTCGAAGCCCTCGAGGCGGAGCTCGGGGATCTTCTGGCCGATGAAGCGCTGGATGTCGCGGATGTCGTCGGCGTTCTCCGGCGTGACGAGCGTGAACGCGTCGCCGACGGCCTGCGCGCGGCCGGTGCGGCCGATGCGGTGGACGTAGTCCTCGGGATTTTCCGGGACGTCGTAATTGATGACGTGCGTGACGCCGGCAACGTCGATGCCGCGGGCGGCGATGTCGGTGGCGACCATCACCTCGTATTTGCCGGACTTGAAGCCGGCGAGAGCCTCGATGCGCTGGTTCTGCGAGCGGTTGGCGTGCAGGACGGCGACGGAATGGTTGGCGGCCTTGAGGCGGCGCGCAATCTTGTCGGCGCCGTGCTTGGTGCGCGAGAAGACGAGCACGCTGTCGAAATCGGTCTTCTCCAGAAGCGCGAGGAGGAGGTCGAACTTCTGCGTGAACGCGACCGGGTAGAGCGCGTGCGAGACGGACTGGTTGACCGAGCGGTTGACGCCGACCTCGACGCGCGTCGGGTTGCGGAGGGCGAATTGCGCGACCTGCTGGATCTCGGGCGGCACGGTGGCGGAGAAGAACAGCGTCTGGCGCTCGCGCGGGCAGCGCGCGATGATGTCCTTCACGACGGGCAGGAAGCCCATGTCGAGCATGCGGTCCACCTCGTCGAGGACGAGGATCTGGATGTCGCGGAGATTGATCGAGCCGTCCTGGACGAAGTCCATCAGACGGCCGGGCGTGGCGCAGATGACGTCGACGCCGCGGCGGAGCTCGCTGCGCTGGTGGCCGTAGCCGACGCCGCCGAAGACGGCGACGGTGCGGAGGTCGGTGAAGCGGGCGAAATCGCGGAACGCGGTCTCGACCTGCGCGGCGAGTTCGCGCGTGGGCTCGAGCACGAGCACGCGGGGCTTGGCGGCGTGGGCGCCGAGCTTGGAGAGGATCGGGAGCGCGAAGGCCGCGGTCTTGCCGGTGCCGGTCTGCGCGGAGCCGATGAGGTCGCCGCCGCCGAGGACGACGGGGATGGCGCGCAGCTGGATGGGAGTCGGGTCGGTGTAACCGGCAGCTTGGACGCCGCGGAGGACGGACTCGGAAAGTTGGAGAGCTTTGAAAGCCATGAACGAGAAACTGACGAACCACTAATGAGCACTAATCGACACTAATGGAAACGCGGGGCCGGCAAAGGTGCGGCACGGCGCGTGGAGCGCAGCGGGATTCCGGAGGAATCGCGGAGCGCGAATGGAACAGGACGGCGACAACTAGCGGACTAGCGGATTAATGATTCGCCTGGGAAAATAAAAGGGGCGGAGCCGCTTGGGCTCCGCCCCGGAAAGATTTGTCGGTTTGCGCGAGGCAAACGATCATCCGCCGAAGGCGGAAGACGACTTAGTAACGGTCGCGACCGCCACCGAAGCCACCGCGATCGCCGCCACGGCCACCACGGCCGCCGCCGAAACCGCCACGGCCACCGCCGCCGCCGCCGAAGCCGCGACGCTCGCCGCCGCCGAAGCCACCGCCGGCAGGACGGTCTTCCTTCGGACGGGCTTCGTTGACCTGGAGGGGACGGCCGTCGAGTTGGACGCCGTTGGTCTTCTCGATGGCGACCTTGGCCTCATCGGCGGTGCCCATCGTGACGAAGGCGAAACCGCGCGGGCGGCCGGTGAACTTGTCCATCGCGACGTAGATGTCGGTGACGGAGCCGAACTGCTCAAAGTGAGCGCGGAGGGAGTCTTCGGAGGTCTGGAAAGAGAGATTTCCGACGTAGAGTTTGGAGTTGCTCATGTGATGATGTCGTTGAGGGCCTTCGTCTGCTGCCAGTCCGTTCCCACTGTGGGTTTCAAATCATCACTTAAGCCAAGCAGCTCAGCCAACGACTCACCAGATCCTGTCATTTAACTCGAAAACTCTAAACGAACGGCGCCGAAGAACGCACCGAGGTCCGGCGATGGCAAGGGGATTCGCGCCGGATGCCGGCGGAACCGTTCCGGCGGAGCGGGTTACACCACGTTATTCCACGGCGGAGCGGCGGGGCGGAGCCGGCGCGGACAAGAGAAAAGGCGCCGTTTCACGCCGGCGCCTTTCCTGATGGCCAAGGAGATGGGTTGGCTCGATCAGCGACTCGAGCGGCGGAATTCGCGGCGCATCCAGTCCGTGAGCACGGCCTTGTCGTAACGGAGATTGTCGCTCGTCGGCAGGCGGGTGACGTGCAGGTAGCCGAGCTCCCGCAGCTCGCGCTTGCCTTCGCTGATCACCTTGCCGTCGGCGCCGAGGAGTTTGAACTCCAGCGTCACTTTCGGCGGGTAGATTTCCTTCAGGAAGCGGATGTGGTCCGCGGAGGCATGCATCCGGCCGGGCTCGAAATCGCCGGCCAGATCGATGTCGAGGAAGCGCACCTCAAGCCGCTGGCCCGGCTGCAGCAGCGAGCGGGCCTGATGAACAAGATGGGCGCGAAACTCGCTCATCAGCTGCTCCTGGCCGTCATCCCGGGACGCATGGCTCATGGTGAAGTCGGTGAATTTTTCCGGCGACTCGAACGACACGGTCACCGGACTCGGGGCTTCCGCGTCAGCGGCATGCGCTCCGACGGCGACGGCACCCAGCAGGGCGGCCGTGGCGGCTAGGAGGCGGAGAGGGGAATTCATGTGGTGCATAGTAAGCGCTCTGACCGCTTTGGCCAGCGTTGGGTTTCATCGAATTTTCTTTCGGCCCCGAACAGGCCTGCCGCCGCCGGCCTGGGGATGGAAAAGGGGAAATCGGGGCTTGAATTTAAAACAATCGTTTGAAACAGTCGTTTTATGCCGGACGCCTGCCACGACCCTGCGACGCACGAACGCATCATGGATGCGGCGGAGCGGCTGTTTGCGGAGCATGGGTTCAATGGCACGTCGATGCGCCGCATCACCGGGGCGGCCGCCGTGAATGTGGCGGCGGTGAACTACCATTTCGGCGACAAGGAATCGCTCTACGCGGAGGTGCTCCGCCGGCGTCTGCGCCCGATCAATGCCGCGCGCCTGGCCCGCCTCGAGGAGGCCGTGGCGGCGGCGGGCGATGCGCCGCCGCCGCTCGAGGCCGTCATCGACATCCTGTTGCGGCCGGTCATCGAGGTGCACCGCGATCCGGCGCGGGGCGGGCCGCACATCGTGCGGATCATCGCGCGCACGCTGACCGAGCCGCTGCCATTCATGAACGCGCTGCTGCGGGAGGAGCTGCACGCCGTGCTCGGGCGCTTCGGGCAGATCCTGCGGCGGCACGTGCCGCATCTCACGCCGGAGGAGTTTCTCTGGCGGCTGAGCTTCGTCATCGGCGCGATGCAGCACACGCTGGCCACGCTCCACCAGATGAGCGCACTGACCCACGGCATCTGCCGCGACAACGACTACGAGGGCGCGCTCCGGCGCTTCGTGGCGTCGGCCGGCGCGGTGTTCCGCCAACCCGTGACCTCACCCGGCGCCCCCGTGGCACCCTCGCCCGCGCCATCCACCCCCGCCTGATCCGCCATGTATCGCCTCGCCCTCAAGATGCTCTTCGGCGACCACGCCAAATACCTGATGCTGATCAGCGGCATCACGTTTTCCACGCTGCTGATGGCGCAGGGCGCGGCGCTGTTCTCCGGCATCATGTCGTGGACCTTCGCCACCCTGCGCAATTCGCGCGCCGAAATCTGGGTCGCCGACCCGAAGGTGGAGCAGGTCAACGACACCAAGCCCCTGCGCGACACCGACGTGAACCGCGTGCGCTCCGTCGGCGCCGTCGGGTGGGCGTCGCCGCTGTATTCCGGCACGATCCAGGCGCGGCTGTTCGACGGCTCGTTCAAGCTCATCCAGCTGATGGGCGTGGACGGCACGACCTTCATCGGCGCGCCGCCGCACATGCTCAAGGGCCGCCTCGAGGACCTGCGCCTCCCCAGCACCGTGATCATCGACGAGCTCGCCGTCGCGCGCCTGAGCGAGGGCCGGCCGCGGCCGATCGACGTGGGCGACACCTTCGAGATCAACGACCGCGAGGCGCGCATCGTCGGCATCTGCCGCGCCGCGCGGTCATTCTTCGGCGGACCGTATGTGTTCACGACCTACGATCGCGCGGTCCAATACGCCCCGGCGCAGCGCAAGATGCTGAGCTTCATCCTCGCCGCGCCCGCCCCGGGGAAGACCGCGGCGGAGGTCGCGCGCGCCATCGAGCGAGAGACGGGCCTGCGGGCGTTCACCGAGCAGGAGTTCATGTGGTCGACGATGTGGTGGTATGTGCGCAACACCGGCATCCCGATCAACGTCGGCACGCTCGTCGTGCTCGGGTTCATCGTCGGCACGGTGATCTCCGGGCAGACGTTCTACTCCTTCGTGCACGAGAACACCCGCAACCTCGGCGCGCTGAAGGCCATGGGGGCGAGCACGGCCACGCTCTGCCTCATGCTGATCCTGCAGTCGCTCGCCGTCGGCTTCATCGGCTTCGGCGTCGGGATCGGCGGCGTGGCGCTGCTCGGGCACAACCTGCTCAAGGTCGGCTCCGTGCCCTTCCTGCTGCTCTGGCAGATCCCCCTCATCGTGGGCGCGGCGGTGGCGTTCATCTGCACGCTGTCGGCCCTGCTCGGCATCATCCGCGTGGCGCGGCTCGAGCCGGCCATCGTCTTTCGCGGCTGACCATGCGCGCCGACCCCGACACCTCCTGCGCGGTCCGCCTCACGGGCGTGGACAAATCCTTCGGCGAGGGCGACTCGCGCACGCGCGTGCTGAAGGAGACGGATTTTTCCGCGCGCGTCGGCGAACTCCTCATGCTCGTCGGCCCCTCGGGCTGCGGGAAGACGACGCTGCTCTCCATCCTCGCCGGCACGCTGCGCGCCGACGCCGGCGCGATCCACGTGCTCGGGCACGAGTTGCACGCGCTGCGCGGCGGGCCGCTGACGCAGTTCCGCGCGCGCCACCTCGGGTTCATTTTCCAGCAGTTCAACCTCATCCCGACCCTCAGCGTGGCGGAAAACGTCGCCGTGCCGCTCCTCATCCAGGGCGCGGGCTTCGGCGCCGCGGAGAAGAGAGCGCGCGCCATGCTCGACCTCGTCGGCATCGGCGAAAAGGCCGGCCAGCGCCCGGGCAAGCTCTCGGGCGGCCAGCAGCAGCGCGTCGCGATCGCGCGCGCCCTGGTGCACGAGCCGCCGCTGCTCGTCTGCGACGAGCCGACCTCGGCGCTGGATTCCGAGAACGGCCTGCGCGTGATGGAAATCCTCCGCGGCGTCGCCCGGCAGGCCAACCGCACCGTCATCGTCGTCACGCACGACCCGCGCATCTACCGCTTCGCCGACCGCATGGCGGAGATGGAGGATGGCCGCATTCTCCGCGTCCTTTCCACGCCGGCCGAGATCGCCGCCGCCCACCCGCACTGACCCCTACCCGCCGCCATGATCCTCCTCCGCAAATTTTCCTTCTGGCTCGCCCTCGCCGGCCTCGTCTTCACCGGGCACCTCGTCACCCGCCTCCGCGCCAACCTCAACGAGCCCGTGGTGCCGCCACCCGTCGCGCCTCCCGCCAAGCCGTTCGCCAGCTCCATCGCCGCCTCCGGCCTCGTCGAGGCCAACAGCGAGAACACCCTCGTCGGCGTGCCCGCGGCCGGACTCGTCGCCGCCGTGCACGTCAAGGTCTGGGACCGCGTCGCCGCCGGCGCCCCGCTGCTCCAGCTCGACGACCGCGAGTTGCGCGCCTTGCTGCGCACGCAGGAGGCCAGCGTCGCGGTGGCCGAAGCGCAGCTGCGCAAAGCCCGCACGCCGCTCGCGCGCGTCGAAACCCTGCACCGCAGCGGCGCCGTGCCGGACGACGAGCTCGACGCGCGCCGCAACGACGTCGCCCTCGCCGAAGCCCAGCTCGCCGCCGCCCGCGCGGCCGCGGCGCAGACCGAGGCGTTGCTGGAGCGCCTCACGGTGCGCGCCCCGCTCGCCGGAACGGTGTTGCAGGTCAACGTGCGCGCCGGGGAATTCGTCAACGTGCTCTCGTCCGTCGCCCCCGTCGTCATGGGTGACATCGACCACGTGCAGGTGCGGGCCGACATCGACGAGCAGCTCGCCCCGCGCGTGCGCACCGGTGCCCAGGCGATCGGTTACCTGAAGGGCGACACCGAGCACCCGATCGAGCTCACCTTCGTGCGCATCGAGCCCTTCGTGATCCCCAAGCGCTCGCTCACGGGCGCCAGCACGGAGCGGGTCGACACCCGCGTGCTCCAAGTCATCTACCGCTTTCCGAACCCGCCCGAGCGCCGCGCCTACGTCGGCCAGCAGATGGATTTGTATATTCAGGATTAGCGCCTGCCGTTCGAGGCCGGGGCTCGCCCTGATACTTGTCGCTCCGGCTTGCCGAAAGCCCTGAAGCGCATCTTTTTCGGTTTCCGTTGCAACTTCTCCTAGCCGAACGGCGTATTGAGAAGGTGCCGGCTCCACGCTATTTTCCGGTCCGTCTCCGCGGTCTCCCGCCATGCTCATTTCCGTCATCATCCTCGCCCTCCTCTCCCTGCTCATCGCCACCGAGCCGGATGCCTGAGCTCGCCGTTTGACGCAGAATTTTCCCTGATCGGCCACCTGTGCGGTGGCCTTTTTCTTGCCCCCACGGAAAAAGAAATCAGCCTCGCCTTAACGAAAAGAATCTGCCTTAAGGAAAGTTCTCCGGTGGCAGTGACACCGACCGACCCCGATCTCACCATGAACCGTAACCTGACTTCCCGCATCGTCGCCGTCTTGGCGGCCTCCGTCCTCAGCCTCAGCTCCCCGCTCGTGTTTGCGCAGCCGGCGCCCGCCCCGATCCCGCCGGCCCTCCAGGCGGCGTTGAACTCGGGCAATGCCGCGCAGATTCAACAAGTGATCACGACCCTCAGCGGGGGCAATCCTCAGCTCGCAGCCCAATTGGCCGGTCAGGTTGCGAGCGCGGCTCAGAATTTGATCGGGACCAATCCCGCCGCCGCCGCCGCCGGCGCGAGCGCTGCCACTTCCATCGCCTCCCAACCGGCCGTCATCGCTGCGGCTCCGGGCGCCGCCGCCCAGATTGCGGCCGTTTCCGCCGCCATCGCCAACTCTCCGACGGTCATTCAGGCGGCACCGCAGGTCGTCGCCGCAATCGCTGTCTCCACCAGCGCAATCGCCGCCCAGCCGGGGGTCATGACTGCGGCTCCGGTTATGGCGGCCCAGATCGCCATCGCCACCGCCGCCATCAGCAACAACGCGGCGGTTGTGGCCGTCGCCCCGCAGGTGACCCAGCAGGTCGGCGTTAATATAAATGTGGTTACCACTAATCCGGTGGTGATCGCGGCCGCCCCTCAGGTAGTCCAGCTGGTGCAACAGCAGATCCAAGGCACCTCGCAAAACAATCAGGGGCAGAGCTCGAGCAACAACAACCAGCAGAATAATCAGAACAATAACCAGAACAACAATCAGAACAACAATCCTGGCAACCCGCTGAATCCGGCGGATCGCAGCGGCTGATTTCTGCTCCATCCTGCTTTCCCCGACGCCGCGCCTTTGCGCGGCGTTTTTTTTCGCCTGCCACTTTCGCGTGCGCCGGGCGAATCCCCGCCCGCCCCCAAACCCGGCTTGCGCCGCAGCGATTCCGCGACTTCTTTCCGCGCTCACCTCCCAACCTCGTTTGTCCGTGTCCTCGTTCCCCGCCTCCCTCCGCCGCCTCGGCGCCTCGCTCATCCAGTGGGTCGATTCCGACTACACCCTCGAATCCCCCGAAGCCATCCGCGCCCAGCCTGACGGCGTGAATCTCGTCCGCTGCATCCCCTTCGTCATCCTCCACCTCGGCTGCCTCGGCGTCATCTGGGTCGGCTGGAGCTGGTTCGCGGTCTGGGCCGCCGTCTTCCTCTACGTCGTGCGGATGTTCGCCGTCACAGGCATCTTCCACCGCTATTTCTCGCACAAGACCTACAGCACGTCGCGCTTCGGGCAGTTCCTCCTCGCGCTCTGGACCGGCACGACCGTCCAGCGCGGCCCGCTCTGGTGGGCCTACCACCACCGCCACCACCACCAGCACTCCGACCAGGAGGAGGACGCCCACTCGCCGCACGTCCACGGCTTCCTCTGGTCGCACATCGGTTGGATCACCTCGAAGCGCAATTTCCCCACCGACTACTCGAAGGTGAAGGACCTCGCGAAATACCCCGAGCTCGTCTGGCTCAACCGCTTCGACATCGTCGTCCCCGTGCTCTTCGCCGCCGGACTCTTCGGCCTCGGCGCCTTCCTCGAGAGCGCCGCCCCGCAGCTCGGCACCAACGCCTGGCAGCTCCTCGTCTGGGGCTTCTTCATCAGCACCACCGCGCTCTTCCACGGCACCGCGTCGATCAACTCCTTCACCCACCTCTGGGGCAAGCGCCGCTTCCACACGACCGACGACTCGCGCAACAGCTTCCTCCTCGCGCTCATCACCCTCGGCGAAGGCTGGCACAACAACCACCACCGCTACCAATCCTCCACGCGCAACGGTTTCTATTGGTGGGAGATCGATCCGACCTACTACGGCCTGAAACTCCTCTCGTGGACCGGTTTCATCTGGGGCCTCAAGCCCGTGCCGCAATCCATCTACGACGAGGCCGAGCGCAACGCCCACGCCGACACCGTGCAACGCGTGACCTTCTCCTCCGTGCAGGACGAGATCAACACGCTCAAGCGCGTCGTCCCCACCGCCGCCGCCATCGCCATGGCCTCCGTCAACTCCCCCGAGGTCGCCGCGCAGATGCAGAAGAAGGACGGCCCCGCCATCCACAAGGATGTCAGCGAACTCGCCCAGCAGCCCCCCGCCACCGGCGGCGAGCAACCGAAGTAACCCTTCGCCCGCGCGCGCCCCGCATCGCACCTCCACCCTCCGCCCCGCGCGCCGCCCGCCGCGGGGCTTTTTGCGTCCATCCGCCGCCGCAGCCCGTAGTGCAGGCGAACCGTCGCGCCAACCGTCGCGCCAATCCAATCCGCAATCCGCATTCCTCACTCCGCAATTCCGCGATGTCCCGCCCCACCCTCGCCATCATCGGCACCGGCATCTCCGGCCTCGGCTGCGCGCATTTCCTCCACCGCGAGTTCGACGTCACGCTCTTCGAGCAGAACCGCTACACCGGCGGCCACACCAACACCGTGACCGTCGCCGAGCCCGGCAGCGGCCGCGCGGTGCCGATCGACACCGGCTTCATGGTCTTCAACTACGAGACCTACCCGCAGCTCACGCGCCTCTTCGCGCAGCTCGACGTGCCGGTGAAGAAGACCGACATGTCCTTCAGCGTGCGCCACGAGGACACCGGCCTCGAGTTCAGCGGCTCCTCGCTCAACCACCTCTTCTGCCAGCGCCGCAACCTCCTCCGCCCGTCGTTCTACCGGATGCTGCTGCAGATCGACCGCTTCAACCGCGAGGCCGTCGCCGCGCTCGACGATCCCGCCTGGGCCAACCTCACGCTCGCCGACTACGTCGCGCGCCGCGGCTACGGCGAGGACTTCCTGAACCTCTACGTCATCCCGATGAGCAGCGCCGTGTGGTCCACGCCGCCGGAGAAGATGCTGCAGTTCCCCGCGCGCACGCTGCTCCGCTTCTTCCACAACCACGGCTTCCTCGGCCTCCACACGCAGCACCAATGGTGGACCGTCGACGGCGGCGCGCAGCAATACGTCCACCGCATCACCACGCCGTGGCGCGACCGCATCCGCCACGATGCGCGCGTCATCGCCGTCCGCCGCTCGCCGGACGGCGTCCACGTCACCACCGCCGACCGCCGCACCGAGCGCTTCGACAAGGTCATCCTCGCCGCCCACGGCCACGAATCCCTCGCCCTCCTCGCCGACCCCACGCCCGACGAGACGCGCCTGCTCCGCGAGTTCCAATACCAGCCCAACACCGCCACGCTGCACACCGACGCGTCCGTCATGCCGCGCACGAAGCTCGCGTGGTCCGCGTGGAACTACTCCATCGCCCGCGACGCGACCGGCCGCGTCGAACCGATGACGATCTACTGGATGAACCGCCTCCAAGGCGTCTCCGACCGCGAGAACTACTTCGTCTCCATCAACCGCCCCGACCGCGTCGACCCGCGGAAAATCCTCCGCACGATCGCCTACGAGCACCCGCTCTTCACGCTCGGCGCGGTGCGCGCGCAGGCCGAGATCCCGGACCTCAACGCCCGTGCCGCCGGCGGCACCGAAACGTATTTCTGCGGCGCGTGGACGCGCTACGGTTTCCACGAGGACGGTATTCTTTCCGCGGTGAACCTCTCCGGCCAACTCCTCGGCCGCGACGCGTGGAGCGTGTTCACGCCCGCCAGCGCCAGCGCCCCCGCCTGAATCAAAGTAGGGCCGGCTTCAGCCGGCCGAAGGATGCGCGAATCCGATTAAAACCCGCGCCCCCCGCCACACCTCCGCAGACCGGCTGAAGCCGGTCCTACTCCCGCGACGCGGACGCTCCCCGGCGCGGTCACCCCGATTTCCCCTGCATCCCCTTGGCGCGGCGGGACGTAGTGAAAGGCGGTGAATTCCGGTCTCTATGAGTGCCATGTGATGCATCACCGGTTCGCGCCGCAGGCGCACCGGTTCGTATATCGCATTTTCCTCTTCGCCTTCGACTTGGATGAGTTGCCCACGCTCCACCGCACGCTCCGCCTCTTCTCCGTCGGCCGCCGCAATCTCTACTCGTTCCGCGACGGCGACTACCTCCCGACCGTCGAGCCGCTGCACAATGCTTCCCGCCCGGAAGCCCGTCCCCTCTCGCCGGAGAAATCTCCGGACCTGAAACAGCGCGTCCTCGCCCACCTCGCGGCGCGCGGCGTCGACCTCACCGGCGGCCGCGTGATGCTCGTCACGCTGCCGCGCGTCGCGGGCTACCTCTTCAATCCCGTTTCGTTCTACTACTGCTACGACGCCCGCGGAAACCTCGCGGCCACGCTCGCCGAGGTGACGAACACGTTTCGCGAGGTGAAACCCTACGTCCTCACCACACACGACGAGCGCGGGGCGTTCCACTTGCGCACGCCGAAGCATTTCTACGTGTCGCCGTTCTCCGACGTCGACGTCGCGTTCGACTTCACGCTCCGCCCGCTCGGCGACCGCCTGAGCGTGCAGATCGACGACTACACCGGCGCCGCACGCACGCTCACCAGCACGGTCGCCGGCGCGCGCCAGCCGCTGACCGATGCCGCCCTCGCCCGCTTCACCCTGAAATACCCGCTGCTCACGCTGCGCGTCATCACGCTCATCCACTGGCACGCCTTGCGCCTGTGGCTGAAGCGAGTTCCTTGGTTTGCCAAGGCCGCCCGCGCCGCCGATCAGCGCGACCTCTACCGCCCGCACGCCTCCCTCGCCCCGGTTTCCAAGTCATGAGTTCGTCCGCCAAAACCGCCCCCGCTTCCTTTGCCTCCGCCGAGCGCGCCGTCACCTTTGCCGAGCGCGCCGTGCTCGGCGCCTTCGCCGGCATGCCGCACGGCCGCCTCCGACTCGAACTCCCCGACGGCGCGACCCGCGACTTCGGCGATCCCGCCGTCGTCGCGCGCGAAGTCGCGCCCGGTGTCGCGAACATCGCGACGCTCCGCGTCCGCCGGCCGGAGTTCTTTTCGAAATGTCTCCTCAGCGGCGACATCGGCTTCGCCGAGTCCTTCCTCGACGGCGATTGGGAGACGCCCGACCTCACGGCCGTGATCGGCTGGTTCATCCTCAACGTCGAGCACGCGCCCACGCTCTCCGGCTCGCAGCGCGCGCAATCGCTCGCGCTCAACCTCCTCCGCGGCGCCAACCGGCTCGGCCACCTGCTGCGCCCCAACAACCGCGCCATCGCGCGCCGCAACATCGCCGAGCACTACGACCTTTCCAACGACTTCTTCGCCCTCTGGCTCGATGACTCGATGATGTATTCGTCCGCGCGCTGGGAGAGCGCCAACGCCTCGTTGCGCGAGGCGCAGGACGCGAAGAACGATGCGCTCTGCCGCAAGCTCCATCTCGCGCCGACCGACCACGTCCTCGAGATCGGCACCGGCTGGGGCGGCTGGAGCCTCCACGCCGCGCAGACCTACGGCTGCCGCGTGACGACGCTGACCATCTCGCAACAGCAGCATGACCTCGCGGTGAAGCGCATCGCCGCCGCCGGGCTCAGCGACCGCATCACGGTGCGCCTGCAGGATTACCGCGACCTCACCGGCTCCTTCGACAAGATCGTCTCCATCGAGATGCTCGAGGCCGTCGGTCACCGCTACCTCGCCGACTTCGCCGCCGTCTGCGACCGCGTGCTCAAGCGCGACGGCCTCATGGCGCTGCAGTTCATCACCTGCCCCGACGCGCGCTACGATTCGTTCCGCACCGGCGTCGATTTCATTCAGAAGCACATCTTCCCCGGCTCGCTCCTGCTCTCGACCAACCGCCTCAACGACCTGCTCGCCGCGCACGGCGGCTTCGTGCTGCACGGCCTCGAGGACATGGGCCGCGACTACGCGCGCACGCTGCGCGTCTGGCGCGACGCCTTCCACGCGCGCCTCGACCGCGTGCGCGCGCTCGGCTTCGACGACCGCTTCATCCGCAAGTGGCACTACTACCTCTGCTACTGCGAAGCCGCCTTCGCCCTCCGCAACATCTCCGTCGTCCAAACCGTCCACACGCGCCCGAACAACCTCACGTTTTGAGGCGCGAGGAGCGGTCGGTGCGTCGTGAGCTTTCTCCGACCCGGGATCTTACTCGCTACCCGCTACTCACTACTCGCTACTTCCTATGATCTGGTTCCTCCGCCTCCTCTTCCTCGGTGTCATCGGCGCCATGCTCTGGGCCACGACGACGGCCTCGCTGCACCAATCGCTCGGCGACTTCGCGCGCGGACCGGTCATCCGTGACCCGTGGGTCGTGGCCACGCTCTTCGACGCCTACCTCGCGTTCCTCGCCTTCTTCATCTTCGTCGCGTGGAAGGAGCGATCGCTCGCCGCGCGCGGGCTGTGGTTTGTGGCGCTGATGCTCCTCGGCAACTTCGCCATCGCCGCCTACATGCTGCGCGAACTCTTCGCCGTGCCGACCGACGGCCCGCTCGATGACGTGTTCACGCGCCGCAACCCCGGGCGCGTCGGCCTGGCGGGCGGTTTGACCGCGGCCGCCGTCGCCGTCTATCTGCTGGCGTGAATCCGCCGTCGCCCGACCCGTCCGCTCCGCCCGCCTCCTTCTGGCAGCGCCGCGTCATCGGCCCGCTCGTGGCGCAGCTGCGCCAAGGCGCGACCCCCGACGGCCTCGCGCTGACCTCGGCGGTGGGCCTCGCGTGCGGGGTGTTTCCGTTTCTCGGGTTCACGACCGGCCTGTGCTTTCTCGCCGCGCTCGTGCTGCGGCTGAACCAGCCGGTCATCCATGTCATCAACCAACTGCTCTGGCCGGTGCAGCTCGCGTTGATCGCGGTCTATGTCCGCGCCGGCGCGTGGCTCTTCGACGCCGAAGCGCTGCCCTTCGATCCGACGGAGATCCAACGGGTGTTCTGGGCGTCGCAGGCGGAGTTCTGGTCGCGTTTCGGTCTGATGGGACTGCACGCGCTGACCGCGTGGCTCATCACCGTGCCCATCATCGTGGGCGTCGCCTATTTTGCGCTGCGGCCGGTGTTGCACCGGCTCACGCCGCGCTGAGACGGCGCCTTACTTCTTCCGGCTGCGGCGGGCCTTCCGCTTCGCGCCGTGCAGTTCGCGCATGTAGGCGACGAGCTCACGCATCACGGTGTCGGCCACGCGCTGCTGGGTCGACACGCGGTCCTCGCCCCGCACCTCGACGTAACCGGAAATGATCACCGCGCTGCCGCCGCCGAGCCGGTGGCAGATCGCCCACCACGCGTGCGGCACCTTCACTGCGCGCTCGCGCGACGGCTCCGCGTAGCCGGTGGTGGAGATCGCGACATCCGTGTCGAACAGCCGGCAGGCGCCCATCGCCATCTCGACCGCGACCTGCTGCGAGACGCAGTTGGCCCGCTTGGCGTGCGCGCGGTTCACGCCGAGGCAGCGGACCTTCTCGTCGAGCGTGTAGGCGGTGATGCCGCCGCGCACGTAGACCGAGGACCCGGAAACCGAGGTGAGCATCGCCTGCACGTGTCCGCCCGTCAGGCTTTCGGCGGCGGCGATCGTCAGCACCGGCGGACGCCGCATGAGTTTCTTGAGTTCGGCCGCGGGAGTCATGGCCCGCAGTGTGTCGCGCTTCGCTTTTTCCGCAAGCCCGGCCGCCGTGCGGGGGAAGACCGGCTGAAGCCGGTCCTACTTTTTCTCCGCGCGTTCGCGGCGGATGCGCCAGCGCTGACGACGATGCACGATGAATCCTACGCACTCGTCCGCGCCGCAGCGGCACGGGTGGTTGCGGCCCTCCTCGAGCGAGAACCCGTAGTCGTAGCCGAGCTCCTCGCCGGGCGCGATGTCGCGCTTGGCCACAATCCAGATGCGACCGCGCTCCTCCTCGGATTCGCAGTTGGGCGCGCAGGAATGGTTGATGCGCCGCGCGGGATTCCACGGCACGTCGCCGTCGATGTCGTGGCGGCCGTCGGTCTCGAAGAGGTAGACGCAGGCGTCGCCGCCCGCGGCGGCGCGGGTGCGGCGGGCCTCGTCACGACGCAGCGCCTCGGCCTTCGTGATGCGTTCGCCGACGTATTCGATGATGCGCTCGCCTTGCGCGATGAAGTCGCGCGCGAAGAGCCCGTGGCCATGCACGCCGGAGCGCGCGAGGCGGACCTTCGCCGGCAGTTTCATCCGGCGGCGGAGAGGGGCGGCGCGGTGCTTCACTTCAGTTCGACCCCGACGGGACAATGGTCGCTGCCGTGCACGTCTGCCTCGATCCACGCGCGCTTGAGGCGCGGCTGGAGCGCGGCGGAGGCCATGACGTAATCGATGCGCCAGCCGACGTTGTTGGCCCGGGCGTTGGCGCGGTAGGTCCACCAGCTGTAGTGGCCGCCGCTCTTCTCGAACTGCCGGAAGGTGTCGATGAAGCCCGCGGCGAGGTAGTCGCGGAAGCCCGCGCGCTCCTCGTCGGAGAAGCCCGGGTTGCCGACGTTTTCCTTCGGGCGCGCGAGGTCGATCTCCTCGTGCGCGACGTTGAGGTCGCCGCAGAAGAGGACGGGCTTTTTCTTCTCCAACTTCTTCGCGTGCGCGAGCAACGCGCGGTCCCAGGCCTGGCGGAACTTGATGCGCGCCAGCTCGGGCTGGGCGTTCGGCACGTAGACGCCGACGACGAAGCAGTCGTCGAACTCGGCGGTGATGGCGCGCCCCTCGGCGTCGTGTTCCGGCGAACCGAGCCCGAGCGTGACGCTGAGCGGCTTGCGCTTCGCGAAGAGGGCGGTGCCGCTGTAGCCTTTTTTCTGCGCGGCATTCCAGACGAGTTCGTAGCCCTTCGGCCAGGCCACGCCCTGCACATCGCCGGCGGTGGCCTTGACCTCCTGCAGGCAGATGACGTCGGCACGCGCGGCGTTCATCCACTCGAGCAGGCCCTTGCCGAGCGCGGCGCGCACACCGTTGACGTTCCAGGAAAGCAGTTTCATGCGCCCCCATCGCACGCATCCCACGAGCACGCGGCAAACGAAATTCCTCGGGGCCATCCGACTCGAAAGCGAAGACGTTGACCGCAAGCTTCGCCGCATTTGTCGCTCCAGACCTGCTCCGGCGTCGGGTGCCCGCAGAGTGGCATCCGTTCCCTTACCTGCATCCGGCGTTGTGCCGCAGACGATTCCCCCGGGCGGTGGCGCTCCTTCTACGCCGTTCGTCCGTCGTCGTGGTCCGTCCGTCCCAGATGTATTCGCCCGCCTGCTGTGCCCGCCTCAAATCCAACCTACTGATAACACCATGAACCTTCGTCCCCTCTTCCTCCTCACGCTGTCGCTCGGCGGCACCGCCTTGCTCGCGGCCAAGGAGCCCGATCTCCGTCCGGCTCCGGTCTCCGTCTCCTCCGCCAACTACGAGAACACGCCGCGCGACGAGCTCATCCTCTCCGTCGAGGGCAAGCTCCAAGCCAACCCCGTCACGCGCACCCTCGAGCCGCTCCAGCGCCCGCAGCGCTACGTTTTCATCCCCGGCGAAATCTACGAAACCGACATCTCCTACGAGGAAATCTGCCGCCGCCTCGCCGCCGCCCTCGCCAAGAAGGGCTACCTCAACGCCGCCGACGACCAAGGCCGCGTCATCGACCCGCAGAACGTCGACCTCATCCTCCGCGTCCACGCCGGCGAGCGCGACTGGCGCAACCCCACCGTCCGCACCGAGTCGCTCACCTGGAAGGACGGCCTCGTCGCCCGTCCGCGCGGCCGCTCGCTCACCACGCTCGGCGGCGACGTGTTCTGGGACAACCGCGCCGGCGGCAACGACGACGCCCTCGGCGCCGCCGCGCGCAACGAAAACTCCCCCGGCTTCGGCTTCGGCAGCACGCCCGCCTCCCCCGGCGGCCAGGCCCCGCTCAACACCTACTCCGCCACCGCCAGCGCCAACGCCACCGGTTCGGAATACGAGGCCACCCGCGAATTCTACCTCATCGTCGTCGACGCCTTCCGCTACACCGAGCTCATGACGAAGGGCGACCGCGCCAAGCGCGTGTGGACCACCTTCCTCGCCGCGCCGCGCCAGCGCGGGCAGGTTTTCTCCGACGTCCTCAACACCATGCTCCGCGTCGGCACCGCCTACTTCGGCGAGACCACGCGCGGCCTGCAGATGTTCAACGACGCCCGCGCCATCGTCACGCCCGGCGAGATCAAGGTCATCGAATCCGACGTGAAACTGCCGACGAAGAACTGACCCGCCGCGCGCAGATCGAACTCGGGGGCGCAACACGCCCCGCCCCCCTTCACCGCCCGGTCCGCGCCGGGCGGTTTTGTTTTGTCCGGCCGGCGCCGCACTGCGACAACCGCGGCCGCCTCATCCGCCGCATGGCTTCGCTTCCTTCCTCGCCGCCGACCTGCACGCTCGACCTCAAGGTCGTGCCCAATGCGCCGCGCAACGAGGTCGCCGGCTGGCTCGGGGACGCGCTCAAGGTCAAGGTGCACGCCCCCGCGCTCGAAGGCCGCGCCAACGACGAGCTCTGCGCCTTCCTCGCCGACGCCCTCGCCCTGCCCCGCCGGGCTGTGACGCTGCTGCGCGGTGAAAAGTCCCGGCAGAAAACCGTCCGCGTCACCGGCCTCACGCTCGCCGAAACAAAACGCCGCCTCGGCATCTGACCCGCCGCCCCGCCCCGCATTCCCCGCGCGAATCCGCTGATTGCGCTTAATACGCAACAAACGCCTACTGCGCTTTCGCCCCACCGTTCGGGTCGCGACGGCGGCACAGGCGGCGACGGCCGCACTGCTCGCCGCGCAACGACACCCCAGTGCGTTGGGCCGGGCATTCGACCTGCCGCGGAGGTGAAGGCAGGCCAGTCGAAGACTGGCCCTACGCCCATCACCGTTTCATGCACGATACCTGCGCCCGAGGGGCCCGCGGCAATTTTGCGTATTACGCAAAAATCGCCTCTCCCGCGGCGAGGAGAGGCGAAGCGCATAACTTAAGTCACACCGCGGCCAGCGCCGGGTAATCCGTGTAGCCCTTCGGGCCGGGCGCGTAGAGCGTGGCCATGTCGACCTGATTGAGCGGGGCGCTGCGCGCGAAGCGCTCGGGCAGGTCCGGGTTGGCGATGTAGGCCATGCCGAAAGCGACGGCATCGGCGAGACCGGCCTGAAGATCCGCTTCCGCGGCGTCACGCGTGTAGCCGCCGTTGCGGATGATCACGCCGCGATAATGCTGCCGCGCGACACGCGCGAGTTCGACCTCGGCCGGGGCGTCGTGCTTCGCATGACGCAGGTGCAGATAAGCGACGCCGCGGGCCTGCAGGCCCTTGGCCACGTGCGCCACAAGGGCGGGAGCATTGCTGTCGCGCATGTCGTTGAACGCGACGAGCGGCGAAAGCCGCACGCCGACGCGACCGGGGCCGAAGACGCCGATCGCGGCGTCGATCACCTCGAAGAGCAGGCGCGCGCGGTTTTCGACCGAACCGCCGTAGGCGTCGGTGCGGTCGTTGACGCCGTCGCGGAGGAACTGATCGAGCAGGTAGCCATGCGCACCGTGCAGCTCGACGAGGTCGAAGCCCGCGGCCTTGGCGCGCACGGCGCCGAGGCGGAACTGTTCCACGATGCCGGGAATCTCCTCGAGCCGCAGCGGACGCGGCGTGGGATAGGGCTGCTTGCCGCTCGGCGTGTGGATCGTGTCGCCTTGGATCGGCTGGTCCGACGACGAGACGGACTGCACGCCGCCGTTGAGGTCGGGATGCGTCGCGCGGCCCGGATGCCAGAGCTGCAACGCCATGCGCCCGCCCGCCGCGTGCACCGCGTCGGTCACCTTCTTCCAACCGGCCGCGTGTGCGTCGCTGTAGATGCCCGGCTCGAGCCCGAAGGCGCGCGCGTGGCCCGCGACCATCGTCGCCTCCGCGATCAACAGGCCGCCCGAGGCGCGCTGCCGGTAGTGCTCGGCGATCAGATCGCCGGCGATGTGCTGCTCGTCCGCGCGCACGCGCGTGAGCGGAGCCATGAAGATGCGGTTGGGGACGGTGACGTCGCCGACTTGGAGGGGAGAAAGTAGTTGCATAGAGAAGCATCGACCCTGTGCGACTCCGGGCAAAAAGCAAACGGCGGGACGAAAATACTACGGCACAGTCGCGACCGGCACAGTGGCGGAAGTCAGCCGGTGGAAGCGCCAGCCGAGGAGAACGGCGGCGCAGCCGAGTCCGGCCGCGAGTCCGGCCCAGACGCCGACGGCGCCGAGCGGCGTGTGGAACGCCAGCAGGTAGCCGCCGGGCAGCGCGAAGATCCAATACGCCACGAACGTGATGAGCGTCGGGATCTTGACGTCGGACAACCCGCGCAGCGCCCCGGCGCCGATGACCTGGCCGCCGTCGAAGACTTGGAAGATCGCCGCCACGACGAGCAGTTGCGCCGCGAGGGCGACGACATCCGCCTCCGGCGTGAATCCGCGCGCCAGCAGCGCGCCGCCGAAGGCGAAAACAAGCCCGAAGCCCGCCATGATCACAAACCCCGCCGCCAGCGCGCCGAAGCCGATCGGGCGCAGCGCCGCGTGCCGCCCCTCGCCGAGAGTCTTGCTCAGGCGCACCGCCGCGGCGGACGACAACCCGAGCGGGAACATGAAGGTGAACGCCGCGCAGCTCAGCGCGATCTGGTGGGCGGCGAGCGGCACGGTGCCGAGCCAGCCCATCATGAACGCCGCCGCGGAGAACGCGCCGGCCTCGAAGAGCCATTGTCCGGCCGCGGGCACGCCGATGTGCAGCATCTCGCGCACGCGCGCGCCGGAGAGTTTTCCGCGCCAGCGTTCCGGCCATTCCGCGCGCACCTCGGCCCGGCCCGTCAGCCAGCGCCAGAGCACGAGCAGCGCCACCGTGCGCGCCGCCAGCGTGGCCCAGCCCGCGCCGGCCAGCCCGAGCGCGGGCGCGCCGAGGCGACCGTAGATCAGCACCCAGTTGAGGAAGACGTTCAGGCCGACGCAGGCGAGCAACACCACCATCGGCACCCACGGGTGTCCGAGCGCCTCGCAGTATTGTTTCAACACCTGGAAAAGGAGCGCCGGCAGCAGCGACGCGGTGAGGAGGAGGAAATACGGGTTCACCTCCGCCACCACCTCCGCGGGCTGGCCGAAACGGTGGAGCTGCGTCGCCGTCGCCGCCATCAGCACGAGCGCGCCGAGGCCGATGAGCCAGCCGAGCGCCATGCCGTGGCGCAGGTATTCGGCGCATTCGCGCGGCTCGCGCGCACCGTGGGCGCGGGCGGTCAACACGGCGACGGGCAGCAGCAGGCCGATGCCGACGATGAAGACGAGGTTGCACACGCCGTTGGCGAAGGCCGAGGCGGCGAGCGGCACCTTGCCCACCTGCCCGATCATCACGCTGTCGGTGATGCCCATCAGCATCTGCCCGACCTGGCCCACCACGATGGGGAAGGCCAGCGTGAGGGTCGGACGCAGTTCGCGGAGGATGTCGGCGGAGCGGGCCATGGAAGCGGGCGGGAAATCGTCGCGGGCGCTGTGCCGGGCGCAACGCGTTTTCTGTTCGTCACCGGCGCCGCGGGCCTGTCCTTTCGGCCCGTGTCCCTTCTCGCGCTCGCGCTCGTCCTCATCGCCGCCGTGTGCCACGCCACGTGGAATCTCGCGGCGAAGCGCGCGGCGAGCGGTCTGCCCTACATCTGGGTGAGCGGCGTGCTCTCGGTCGCGCTGTGGACGCCGGTGGTGGCGGCGTATCTGTGGCTCGTGCCCGCCGCGATCACGCCGCTCGTGGCGGGTTTCATGGTGCTGAGCGGCATCCTGCATGCGGGCTACTCGATCTACCTGCAACGCGCCTACCGCGCGGGCGATTTCACGCTCGTCTACCCGCTCGCCCGCGGCACGGGGCCGCTGCTGTCGGCGCTCGTCGCCGTCGTCTGGCTCGGCGAGCGCCCGACGCCGCTCGCGCTCGGCGGCATCGCGGCGATCGTCGCGAGCATCTTCTTCCTCACCGGCGGCACCGCACTCTTCTCCCGCGACCGCGCCGCGGCCGGCGCGCCGGGCGCGGCCGTGCTCAACGGCGTGCTCTGCGGCGCGTTCATCGCCGCCTACACCGTCGTCGACCAGCGCGCCGTCATCGTCGCGGCCGCCTCGCCGCTGCTGATCGACTGGGGCGCGAACATCGCGCGCACGGTGCTGTTCGCGCCGTTCGCCGCGCGGCGCTGGGACGAATGCCGCGCGGTGTGGCGCGATTACCGGCGCGAATGCTACGCCGTCGCCGTGCTCGGGCCGGCGGGCTACATCCTCGTGCTGTTCGCGATGAAATTGTCGCCGCTGAGCTACGTCGCGCCGGTGCGCGAGGTGAGCATCCTCATCGGCGCCTACCTCGGCGCGCGCGTGCTGAAGGAGACGGAGAGCCGCCGCCGCACGCTGGCGACGCTCGGCATGGTGGCGGGTGTGATTGCTCTGGCGCTGGGTTGAGCGCGGGGTAACTTCCCGGCGTGCGCCGTTCGAAGGAAATCCTCGTCCTCCTCGCCCTGTTGCTCGGGGCGGTGGCGTTCGTGCTCTGGTATGTCGCCGACCGGCGGGCCGCGATGCGCGCGGCGCCGGCCACCGCGGAGCCCAAGGCCGTCGGCCCGGTCGCGGCCGAGCCACCCTTCGTGCCGCTCGGCGGGCCGAACGAGGGCAAGACGATCGATTTTTCCAGCGGCAAACCGGTGGTGACCGACTCGCCCGAGGACCGCGCCGCGCTGGAAAAGGCGCTGCGGGAAATCGCGGAGGCGACGCGGGACGTGAAGTTCGGCCCCGGCGCGACGGCGTCGCCGCCGGCGGCGACGCCCGCGCCCGCCCCGGCCGCCGAGCCGAAGAAGCCCTGAACACCGCCGCGCCCGCGCGGCACCGGGCGCGTCCGGGCCGCGGTGACCGAGCGCGCGCTTGCCAAGGCGCGGCGCCGGCCGGAGAGTCGGCGCGTTTCCCCTCGCCATGCCGATCCTCGCCACCGTCCTGCGCGGAAGTTTTGAGCTGCCGGTGCTGTTCGACCTCGGGGCGACGTTCCTGTTCGCCGTCACCGGCGCCCTCGCGGGCGTGAAACGCGGGTGGGACATCGTCGGCGTCTTCGCCTTGGCGCTCGTCACCGGCATCGGCGGCGGACTCATCCGCGACGGGTTGTTCATCCAGGACCGCGTCACGCCGCTGCTGACGAATCCGCGCTACATCCAGGTCATCGTCGCCGCCGTCGTGGTCGGCGTGCTCTTCGGGTCGCGCGTGCATCACTTCGGGCGCGTGATCGCCATCGTCGAGTCGCTCGGCCTCGGCGCGTATGCGGCGTTCGGCGTGCAGAAGTCGCTCATCGCCGGCCTGCCCGTGCCGGCCGCGATCTTCATCGGCGTGGTCAACGCCGTCGGCGGCGGCATCCTGCGCGACCTGCTCTCGCGCGAGGAGCCGCTCGTGTTCAAGCCCGGCCAGTTCTACCTGCTCACGGCGCTGGGCGGCGCCGTGACCTTCGTGTTCTGCAGCATCATGCTCGAGTTCTCGGCCCACGCCTCCGCCCTCGCGGCCATCGCGCTCACCTTCGTCTTCCGCGTGCTCACCATCGTCTTCAACTGGCGCACGGCGCCGGTCTCGTCCGGCCGGGTGTTCGGCGAGGACGGTCCGCCGCCCGCGCCGCCGTCCGCGCGGGATTGAACCGCCGCACCCGCATCCGCTAGTTTCCGCGCCATGCCGCGTCACGTCCTCGCCCTCGACCAAGGCACGACCTCCTCGCGCGCCATCGTTTTCGACCGTCGCGGCCGGCCGCGCGGCGCCGCGCAGCAGGAATTCGCGCAACACTTCCCGCGCCCGGGCTGGGTCGAGCACGACCCGCACGACCTCTGGGAATCCACCCGCCTCACCGCCCTCGGCGCGCTGGCGCAGGCGAACCTCACCGCGCGCGACATCGCGGCCATCGGCCTCACCAACCAGCGCGAGACGACGCTGCTCTGGGACCGCCGCACCGGCCGGCCGCTGCACCGCGCCATCGTCTGGCAGGACCGCCGCACGGCGGATCGGTGCGCGCGCCTGAAGCGCGACGGGCTCGAACCGTTCTTCCGCCGCCAGACCGGCCTGCTGCTCGATCCGTATTTCTCCGGCACGAAACTCGCGTGGCTGCTCGACCACGTCCCCGGCGCGCGCCGCCGCGCCGCGCGGGGCGAGCTGGCCTTCGGCACCGTCGACACGTGGCTGCTCTGGCAACTCACCGGCGGGGCGGTCCACGCGACCGATGCCTCCAACGCCTCGCGCACCTTGCTCTTCAACCTCCGCACCGGTGCGTGGGACGACGAGCTCCTGCGCCTGCTGCGCATCCCGCGCGAGGTGTTGCCCGAGGTGCGCGACAGCAGCGGCGTCTTCGGCGAAGTCACGAGCGTGCCGGCGCTGCGCGGCGTGCCGATCCTCGGCGTCGCCGGCGACCAGCAGGCGGCGTTGTTCGGCCAGGCGTGCTTCCGGCCCGGCATGGCGAAGAACACCTACGGCACCGGCTGCTTCCTGCTCTGGCACGCCGGCGACCGGCCCGTGGTGTCGCGGCAGAAACTGCTCACGACCGTCGCCTGGCGGCTCGGCGGCAAACTCGAATACGCGCTCGAGGGCAGCGTCTTCATCGGCGGCGCCGTCGTGCAGTGGCTGCGCGACGGGCTCGGCCTCATCGCACGCTCGGTCGACGTCGAGGCGCTCGCCGCGCGCGTGCCGGACAACGGCGGCGTCTACCTCGTGCCGGCGTTCGCCGGGCTGGGCGCGCCGCATTGGGACGCCGCCGCGCGCGGCGTCATCGTCGGCCTCACCCGCGGCAGCAACGCCGGCCACGTGGCCCGCGCCGCGCTCGAGAGCATCGCCTACCAATCCGCCGACCTGCTCGCGGCCATGCACGCCGACACCGGCCTGCGCCTGCGCGAACTCCGCGTCGACGGCGGCGCCGTGGTCAACGACGCCCTGATGCAGTTCCAAGCCGATCTCCTCCGCGTCCCCGTCGTCCGCCCGCGCACGACCGAGACGACAGCCCTCGGTGCCGCCTATCTCGCCGGCCTCGCCGCCGGCCTCTGGCGGACGCGCGCCGAAATCGCCGCCCTGTGGGAGGCGGAGCGCACCTTCCGCGCCCGCGCCAAACCGGCCTCCATGCGCCGGTTGCAGGCCGGCTGGCACCGCGCCGTCGCCCGCGCCCGCGACTGGGCCGAGTAACAAATCCGTCGAAGCCGCGCGCCCGCCTGCCGGGAGCTTGCAGCCGCGGCGCGGAAGCGGCATGAACGCCCCAGTCCCTGCCGCCATGAAACTTTCCCGCGTCCTCCGCCACGCCCTCCTCAGCGCCACCCTCGGCACCGCCGTCCTCGCCTCCGCCCAAGCCGACGGCGAACTCGCCGCCCTCATCGCCAAGGCCGAGAAGGGCAACGCCATCGCCCAATACAACCTCGGCCTCTCCTACGCCGAGGGTCGCGGGGTCGCCGCCGATCCCATCGAAGCCTTTGTCTGGCTCACCTTCGCCCAGGAGAACGGCGCCCGCGGCCGCGCCCTCGAGATTCTCCTCACCCGCCTCAGCCCCGGCCAGCTCGAGATCGCCCGCGCCCGGCTCGACAAGCGCCGCGCCGCCCTCGGCCTCGCGTTCGCCTCGCCGGCCCCCGCCGCCACCGCGACCGCACCCGCCCCGGCGGCCGCCACCGGCGCCGCCGACGGCGAACTCGCCCAGGCCCGCCTCGACAAGCAGCAGCTGAGCAACGAGCTCGCCGCCGCCTGGAAGGAAGCCGACCAACTCAAGGCCGAGCTCGAGCGCGCGCGCGCCGCCGGCACCGACACCGAGCAGGTCCGCCGCGAGCGCGACGCCCTCTCCACCCGCCTCGAGTCCCTCGCCGCCGAACTCGCCGGCCTCCGCGCCGAACGCGACCGCCTGCAGCGCGCCGCCACCGACGCCGAGCAGCGCGCCGGCACCGTGCAGGAGGCGGCCCGCGCTGGCGAGTCGCGCATCGCCGAACTCGTGCGCCAGACCGAGCAGCTCCGCACCGAACTCGCCGCCGCCCGCGCCACCGCGAGCCCGTCCCCGGGCAACGCCGAACTCGAGCGCCGCACTCGCGAGCTGCAGACCGTGCAGACCGAGCTCGACCAGGCCCGCCGCACCCAGACCGAGACGGCCGCCGCCCTTGAACGCGCCCAGAGCGAGCGCGCGGGCCTCGAGCGCATGCTCACCCAGGCGCAGAACGCCGCCCTCGGCCTCGGCCAGCAGGTCGACGCCCTCAACGCCCGTGTCGCCGAACTCTCCGCCCGCCCCGCGGCGCCCGCATATCCCGACCTGCGCGAGCGCGTCGCCGACCTCGAGGCCCAGGTCGCCGCCCTCCGCGACGCGCCGCCCGCCTTCCCGGACCTGCGCAACCGGGTCAGCGAACTCGAGCAGCAACTCGCCGCCGCCGGCTCGGCCCCGGCCGCCGCCCCGGCCTATCCCGACCTGCGCGGCCGCGTGGGCGAGCTTGAGCAGCAGCTCGGCATCGCCCGCCAGCAGGCCGCCAGCCTCGAAACCCGCGCCGATGCCCTCGCCAAGGCCCGCGGCAGCGTAGAGACGGAACTCCAGACCGTCCGCGCGCAACTCACCCGCAGCCAGCAGCAGACCAACGCCGCCGAGGACGAGCTCCGCCGGCTCCGCACCGCCGCCGAGCGCCCGGCCGCCCCCGCGTATCCCGACCTCCGCGATCGCGTCGCCGAGCTCGAGGCGCAGGTCGCCGCGCTCCGCAGCGCCCCGCCGGCCTACCCCGATCTGCGCGCCCGCGTGCAGGAACTCGAGACGCAGCTCGCCGCGCTCAGCACCCGCCCGGCCGCTCCGGCCTACCCCGACCTGCGCAACCGCGTCGCCGCCCTCGAGGCCGACCTCGCGGCCGCCCGCGCCGCGGCTCCCACCTATCCGGATATCCGCGCCCGCGTGACCGAGCTCGAACACCAACTCGCCGTCACGCAGGGCCCCGCGCCCGAGCCTTCCGGCAACGCCGACGAACTCGCCCGCCAGCTCGCCGAAACCGAGGACCGCCTCGCCACCGCGCTGCGCGGCTACACGCTGCTGCAACAGGACCAGCGCGAGGCCCGCACGCGGCTCGAGGCCGAGAGCGCGTCGCTCACCACCGCGCGCGACGACCTCTCGAACCGTCTCGCCGCCGCCGAGGAATCCGCCCGCACCGCGCAGGCCGAGGTCGCCCGCCTCACCGACTCGCTCGCCGCCCTCCAGCGCAGCACCAGCACGTCCTCCAGCGATCTCGCCGCCGCCCGCGCGCTCATCGCGCAGCTGCAAGGCGCCAACACCGTCCTCGCCCGCGAGAATTACGACCTCAAGACCGCGCTCGCCCGCGATCCCGCGCGCGGCACCGTCGCCACGCCTGCCATTCCGGCCGGCCGCACGCACACGGTGGCCGACGGCGATTCGCTCTCGCGCATCAGCCAGCGCTACTACGGCACGCCCGGCCGCTGGACGGAGATCTTCAACGCCAACCGCGACGTGCTCGACGCCCAAGGCACGCTCCGCGTCGGCATGGTGCTGCGCATCCCGTAAGGGGCGGAGTGTTTAGTTGTAGGGCGGGGTCTCCTGACCCCGCCGTTGTTCGGGCGCGCTATCACGTCCGCGGCGGGGTTCGGCGACCCCGCCCTACATCACGCGAACGCGCACATGGCCGCGGCTCGCGCGCGATTCCTCTCCCGCTTACTTCGGGAAAAACGCCACGATCGCCACCAAGGCCGTCAGCGAGGTCAGCACGCTCAGCGCGATCGTCGCCGAGGCGAGGCGCTCGTCGCCCTTCAACTCGACCGCCATGGTGTAGGATACGATCGCCGTCGGCGACGCCGTGAGAATCATGACGAGCGCCGTCTCGGCCGCGCCGAGTCCGAGCAGGCGCGCCACCGCCCCGCCCAGGAGCGGCGCGATCCAGCCCTTGATCGCCGCGGAGGCCAGCGGGGCGCGCCAGCCGTCGCCGATGCGCGCCGTCGCGAGGGCCCCGCCGACGCTGAGCAGGCCGAGCGGCAGCGCCATCTCGCCGAGTGCCGCCAGCGACTTGTCCACCGCCGGCGGCAGCGTCCACCCGAGCAGCACGAACCCGATGCCCGCCAGCGTCGCCAGCAGCGGCGGCGTGACGGCGAGCTGCTTCACCACCGGCCAGAGCATCCGCGGGCCGAACGCGTGCTGGCTCAGCACGAGGACGAGCACGGCGCCGACGTTGTAGAGCACCATCGTCGGCGCCACGGCGATGACCGCCGCCGCATGCAGCGGCAGGCCGCCGAGCACGGGCACGTTGGGCAGCGCGAAGAGAATGGGCAGGCCGACGAAGGCCAGGTTGCCGCGCATCGCGCCCTGCACGAAGGTGCCGACCGCCGCGCCGGGCACGCGCAGGAGCCACGCACCGGCATACCCGGCCGCGGCCGACAGCACCGTCGCCGCGAACATCGCCGCCAGCAGCAGCTCCGCGCCGGCGGCCTCGCGGAGCGACGACACGAGCTGGCTGAACAACAGCGCCGGCAGCCCGAGCCAATAGGTGAGACGGTTGGCCTCGCGGAAAAACCCCGCCGACACGAAGCCCGACCGCTGCAACCCCGCGCCGACCGCGATGAGGACGAAGACCGGGACAAGGGCGTTGACCACGAGCATGACCGGCCGACTGTGCGCCCGTCCGCACCGACCGTCCACGCCGAAAAGCCGTCCGCCCCGCCGCGCGGGGTGCGTGACCTGATTTTTCGTCGCCAGCCGCACGCGGCGCTGCTGCGCTCGGCGGCATGTCGACGCACTCGATCGCATTCATCGGCACGGGCGTGATGGGCCGCAGCATGGCGGGCCACCTGCTCGCCGCCGGCCACACGCTCCACGTCCACAACCGCACGAAGGAAAAGGCGCAGGCGCTCCTCGCCGCCGGCGCGACCTGGCACGACACGCCCGGCGCGGCCGCGGCGCAGGCGGATTTCGTCATCACCATCGTCGGCTACCCGCACGACGTGGAGCAGACCTATCTTTCCCCGACGGGCGTGCTCGCCCACGCGCGTCCCGGCGCGGTGTTGATCGACATGACCACGTCGAGCCCCGCGCTGGCGCAGCGCATCGCCGCGGCGGCGCGGGAGAAGGGCCTGAGCGCGCTCGACGCGCCCGTGACCGGCGGCGACGTCGGCGCGCGCGAGGCAAAGCTCTCCATCATGGTCGGCGGCGACGAGGCGGCGTTCCAGCGCGCGCGCCCGCTGTTCGAGCGGATGGGCAAGATCGTGGTGTTCCATGGCGCGGCCGGCTCCGGCCAGCTCTGCAAGCTCGCCAACCAGATCGGCATCGCCTCGGTGATGATGTCGTGGTGCGAGGCGCTCGCCTTCGCGCGCGCCGCGGGGCTCGATCCGCAGCACGTGCTGGAGAACATCGGCGGCGGCGCCGCCGGCAGCGCGGCGATGACCGTGCTCGCCCCGCGCGCGCTGCGCGGGGATTTCGCGCCGGGCTTCTACGTGAAGCACTTCATGAAGGACATGAAGCTCGCGCTCGAGTGCGCGGAGCAGATGCGCCTCGACCTGCCGGGCCTCGCCGCCGCGAAGAAACTCTACGAACAGGTGATCGCGCGCGGCTGGGAGGAGTGCGGCACGCAGGCGCTCTGGCGGCTCTACGCCGAGCGCGGGTGACGGCCGGTCAGCGCTTTTCGCACATCAAGGCGAAGAGATTGCCGTCGGGATCGCGGAAGAAGGAGGTCCACAGCTCGTGGTCGGGCAGGCGCGCCGTCAGCGCCGGCGGCCGCTCCTCGCGCGCGCCCCGGGCGAGAAGCGCGGCGTGCGCGGCGGCGAGGTCGCCGACGCGGTAGTAGAGCAGCGACGGCGCATGATCGAGTTCGGGGGCCGACGGGGCGCTGATCATCAGGCGCACGCCGTCGAGGTCGAAGAAAGACAGGGCCGGGCCGGCGTCGAAGAGATGCCGCAGCCCGACGACATCGCGATAGAAGGCCGCCAGGCGGGGGACGTCGCGCGTGGTGATCGCGATCTGACGGAGCCCGGTGACGGAGGCGGGGTCCATGGCGGGAATCAGCCTTGGGCGGCCCCGCGCTGGGGCTGCCACTTGCGCGCGAGCCAGCCGCCGTAGAGGACGGCGCCGAGGTTCGCGACCCAGAACCAGGGCGGGTGCGGGAACGACGTCAGGTTCATCACGCTGGCGATGAGGAAGAGGCCGGTGACCATGAACACCTGCCGGCCCGGGGCGGTGAACGAGAGGCGGCCGGCGACCCAGGCGCCGCCGCAGACCCCGACGAAGTAACCGCCGAGCACGAGGAACATCGCGGGCAGCGGCAGCGAGCGGATGAACTGGCCCATCGCCTGCGCGTCGTGGCGGTCGACGCCGGCGGGGATCGGGTAGATCATCGCGCTGACCAGCTGCGCCGCGCTGATGAGCACGATGCCGGTGAGGGCGCCCGCCATCGCGGCGAGCGTGTTGCGGAGGATTTCCTTCAGCATGGGCGGAAAGGGATCAGGGGTTGACGGTGACGCGGATCGGCTCGGAGGCATTGCCCTGGTCGTCGCGCGCGGCAATGCGGAACTCGTAGGCGCGGCCGCGCGGGAGGACGACCTCGACGCTCCATTGCTGGTCGCTCATCCGGCGCACCGTGGCCGGCGCCTCCTGCACGGGCTGCTGGTCGGCGCCCTCGAAACGGCACGTGGCCGTGAGGCTCTCGACGACGTGTGCGCTCAGGACGGCGACTTCGACGACGAGGCGGTAGCGCCACTGGCCGTAGGGTTCGGCGCGGCTGGCGAGGTAGCGCACCTCGGGCACGCCGGCCGGCCGCTCGCCGCGCGCGGCGTCGACGGTGGTGACGGTGGTGCTGGCTTGCGCAGGGGCGCGGCGGCGGAGCGGCGCGGGCACGTGCACGCCCTCGGGGGCGGCGGCGGTGGCGTTGAAGAGGATGTTGTAGCCGGTGGCGAAGGCGGGCGTGTAGCCGAGGAGGTCGTCGGTGCCGTCGCCGTCGAAATCGCCGGCGAGGAAGCTGCGCTGCTCGGGGAAATCGCCGCCGCCGGCGAGGCGCGGCCACACCGGGTTGCGGCTGAAGCGCCGGTAATCGGCGCCGAGGTGGATGCGCAGGCCGTTGCGGCCGGCGATGCCGAGGTCGGGGCGCCCGTCGCGGTTGAAATCGGCCACGACGATCGCCGCCGTGCCGAGGCCGAGGCCGTATTCGGAGCCGATCAGCTCCCACGGATCCTCCCAGCCGGCGCGGCCGGCGGCGCCGAAGACGACGCGGATCCGCTCGCCCTGCTCGACATCGCTGTCGGTGAACACGAGGTCGTCGCGCCCGTCCTTGTCGAGGTCGGCCACGAAGAGGTCGCGCGCGAAGTCGTCGCGGCCGCCGACGGGCCAGAGGAAGGGTTTGTTCGCGCCGCGCTGGTTGAAGAACATCCACGCACCCGTGCTGCGGCCGCGATGCTCGGTGCTGACCGCCAAGTCGCTGAACCCGTCGCCGTCGAAGTCGCCGGCCACGAGCCGCGTGATCCGGTCGAAGCGCACGGCGTAAGGGTCGCCGACGGGCGTCACGCCGCTTTGCGCGACGCGGAGCAGGCGGAAGGTGTTGAAGCCCTCGATGACGGCGACGCCGTGGGCCAGCGGGCCGGTGAAGAACCGGCCGGCGGCGGCGCCGCGCACGGGCTGGGGGCCGCGGTAGGGCGCGGCGGCGGGCACGAAGCGCAGGTCGGGCGCGCCGAAATACACCTGCACGAGCGGACCGCCCGCGACGAGCAGATCGGTGAGGCCGTCGCCGTTGAAATCCGCCGCCAGCAGCACCTCGGGCGAGAAGGTGTCGAACTCCGGCGTCGGCAGGCGGCCGGCGGGCTCGAAGCCGCGCTCGGGGTCGCGGACGTAGAGCATGACGCCGTCCTCGACCGCCGCGAAGCCGGCGACGCGCCCGTGCGCGTGGAGCAGCGCCGCCTGGAGCGGCGGACGCGCGGTGGGCAAGCCGGCGAACCCGCCGAACGCGAAGCGGGGCAGCGCGAGCATGGCGGTGTTGAAACGCACGGGCTCGCTGTCGCTCGCGCGCGGGAGCTGTTCGAGCCAAGCCTCGGCGACTGCGGCGCCGCCGGGGGCGCGGGGCAGCTCGAGCGCATGCGGCAGCGGCTCGGGCACGGGAAAGAGTGTGGGGTCGCCCGGCGCCGGCGTGCCCTCGGGCCCCGGCGCGGGTGACGGCTGGTCGGGCGCGGGCGCGGGCAGCGGACGCGCGCTGCGGACGCGGTCGAGATCGACCCACTCGTCGTAGGCCTCGTCGGCGCCCTCGTAGGCCACGTAGGCGCGGGTCGGCTCCGACTTCAGGATGATGGCGCGGTGACCGGCGCCGGCTTTTTCCACGATGACGCGCGCGCCGGTCGGCCATGTCGCCGCCGCGACGAACGGCGCGAGACCGAGGGACAGAACGAGGGCGGGGAGAAGAGCGGAGCGCCGCATGACAGAGCGCGCGAAGTTGTCAGCGGCGCGCGCGGGGGGCGATGCAAAACTCCGCGCAACGTCCGCCGCCTCCGAGCCGGCGGGCGCGCGGTCATCCGGCGCGCGCGGGCGGCTGGAGCGATGGAGCGGGCGCCGGGCTTGCGCGGGCCCGGGGCCCGGTCGAAGACCGGGCCTACTGCGCGGTCAGCTCGTCGTAGGCGACGCTGAGGTTGGAGGGGAGGCGGCTGTTCTGCGCGGCGTGGTAGTCCGGGAAGGCGTCGAGGTTCTGGCGCGTGATAATCTCGGCCTTGGATTTGCCGGCGGCGATCTCGCCCTCGACGTGCGCGAGGAGCGCGGAGAGATAGTCGCGGAACGCGAGCAGGTCGGCCGGCGTGCCGGTGACGCCGAACTGCGGGTTGCCGTGGCCGAAAATGTAGATCGCATCGGCCGGGTAGTCGCGCGCGACCGTCTCGAGCAGCGTGATCCAGCCGCGGATGCGGGCGCCGCCCGGCCCGTCGATCACCGGATAGAGGCGGTTGAACATCAGGTCGCCCATGTGGACGACGTTGGCCTTTTCGAAGAGCACGACGATGTCGCCGCGGGTGTGGGCGGGGCCGAAGTGGCGGGCGGAGACGACCTCGTCGCCGGCGTCGAGGCGCCAGGTGTCGGTGAAGGTGGCGTCGGGCAGCGTGGGCTCGCCCATGCGCGGGTTGCGGGCGGCGGCGGCCTGCATGAGCTCGGGCACGTTGGCGTGGGCGACGATGGTCTTGGTCGCGGGGCGCACGGTGGCGTTGCCGCCGGTGTGGTCCCAGTGGTGGTGCGTGTTGATGACGGCGTCGAGGGAACGGCCGGCGCGGCCGGGAAATCCCTCGAGGAACATCGCGGCGGTGTCGGCGAACTGCGTGTCGACGGCCACCAAGGCGTCGGCGTTCGCCAGCCAGCCGATCGTGCCGCCGCGGCCGGTGAACAGGCCGACGCCCCGGCGCAGGGGACGAAACTCGGTCACGACCGGCGGCGGGCCGGCGGGGGCGGCGGTGGGAGCGGCGGCGGGCGGGGTGGTCTGGGCGAACAGCGGGCCTCTCGCCAAAAAGCCAAGCGAGACGGCCGCACCGGAGGTCACGAGGAATTCGCGGCGATTCATGGGCAGCAACTTAGACAGGTCGCGCCGCCGCGCCAGCGGCTTTTCCCGCAAACCCTGTAACCTCGCGGGCGCAGCGCGGTATTCCCCGCCGCACACCGCCATGCCTCCGTCTCATGTTGCTCGCCTCCCAGTCACCAGAAATCCGGGTTCCCTCCACGGGCGCGGTCGTTAACTTCCCCGCCACCTTGGACGCCTCCGATCACGAACTCATGGTGGCCGTGCGCGCCGGCGAGATCGCCAAACTGGGCGAACTCTTCGAGCGCTATCACCAGCGCCTCTACGGCTTCTTTCTCCGGATGACCAACCAACCCGCCGTCAGCGAGGACCTGGTGCAGGTCGTCTTCTACCGCATCCTCAAATACCGCCACACCTACCGCGACGAGGGCAAGTTCACCGCCTGGATCTACCACCTCGCCCGCAAGGTCGCCGCCGACCACTTCCGCAAGCACGCCAAGTCCGCCACCGCCACCGACCCCGTCGACCTCCACGAGCACCCCGACGCCGGCCCGTCGCCCGACAGCAAGGCCGCCACGACCGACGACCTCGAGCTCCTCCGCGTCGCCCTCGCCCGCCTCCCGCTCGAACACCGCGAAGTCCTCGTCCTCTCCCGCCTCCAGAACGTCGAGCACAAGGAGATCGCCCGCCTCTGCGACTGCTCCGTCGGCGCCGTCAAGGTGCGCGTCCACCGCGCGCTGAAGGAACTGCGCGAAGTCTATTTCAAGATCCGCCGCGAACAAGCGGCCTAGGCCGCGCGTCCGTGCGGTAAAATTCCAAACGCCAAAAGTCCAAATTCCAAAACATGCAACCCACCCACCAACTCCTTCCCGCGTTCGCCGTCCCGGCCGCCGGCTTTGGAGTTTGTGATTTGGAGTCTGGAGTTTCCCCCGTCCGTTCCCGCTGAACCAGCCCGCCCACCCTCCGACTTTCGCTCCCGCCATGAACTGCCAACGCGTCCAGGAAAACTTCATCGACTACCAGGACGGCGCCCTCGCGCCCGATGACGCCGCGCAGATGCGCACCCACCTCGCCTCCTGCCCGTCGTGCCAGCGCGAGTGGTCCGCCCTCCAGGAAATCACCCGCAAGCTCGACCTCCTCCCCGCCGAGACGCCCAGCCCGCGCCTGCGCGAGCACTTCTACGCCATGCTCGAGACGCACCAGCGCGACGCCGACGCGCCGAGCCCCTTCGCCCTCGCGAAGAACCGCCTCGACCGCTTCTTCGAGGCCATCCTGCCCGCGCAACCCGCGCTCCAGTTCGCCTTCGCCCTCGCCCTCCTCGCCGCCGGCATCTTCGCCGGCGCCCGCTTCCTCCAAAAGCCCGCCGTCGTCCTCCCCGCCGACGACACCGCGAAGCAGGAACTCGCCGCCCTCCGCACCCAAGTCGACAGCATGGGCAAGCTCGTCACCTACTCGCTCCTCCAGCAGAAATCCACCAGCGAGCGCCTCCAGAGTGTCCTCGCCACGATGGACCTCGCCAACCCCGACCGGAAGGTCCTCACCGACCTCGTCGGCGCCCTTGCCTTCGACCCCTCGGTCAACGTCCGCCTCTCCGCCATCGAGGCCCTCGCTCCACACGCCGAGCAGGACATCGTCCGCGCCGGCCTCCTCGCCTCGCTCCCCCGCGAGACCGCCCCGCTCGTCCAGATGGCCATGATCGAGCTCCTCGCCTCCGTCCGCGAGACCGACGCCGCCCCGCTCTTCGACCAACTCAGCCGCGACGAAGCCGCCGACAAGAACGTCCGCGACGCCGCCCGCCGCGCCCTCGCCACTTTGCGCACGCCCGCCGAATCCGGTGACCGCCAGCCCAACCCGCAACCCAAGGAGCCCGCCAACGGCAAAACCGCCTGAGCGTCTCCCCGTTCCCTCCCGACCAACCCTTACATGAAAACCCGCCCGCTCCCCCTCCTCCGCCTCGGCACCGCGTTCCTCGCAGTCGCCGCCGCCGCCCTCGCCGCGGCCGCCGACGGCGACACCGCCCGCATCAAGTTCAGCGACCCGTCCAAGCCCGGCACGCTGAAGTTCAACCTCCCCTGGGCCGAGGCCACCATCACCGGCACCGACGGCGACGAAGTCGTCGTCACCTCCTCCCTCGACAAGAAGAAGGAGCGCAACGAGGTCGACGCCGACGGCTTCCGCCGCCTCGACGACGACGTCTCCTTCGAGCTCAAGGAGCGCAACAACGTCGTCACCCTCAGCATCGCCGGCGACCAGCACTGGTTCGCCCACGGCGCCGAGTTCAAGATCCAGGTGCCGCGCAACACCCACCTCAACGTCCGCACCCAGGCCGGCGGCGACATCGTCATCCGCAACATCGACGGCGAGATCGACGTCAACAGCATGAACGGCGAGGTCCGCCTCACCGACGTCACCAACGCCGCCGTCATCAACACCATGAACGGCGAGGTCGTCGCCTCCTTCTCCAAGGTCCCGGCGAAGCCCATCTCGATCACCACCATGAACGGCGAGATCGACCTCCGCCTCCCCGCCGACACGAAGGCCAACCTGCGCATGCGCACCCACAACGGCAGCATCCGCACCAACTTCGCCGACGGCGTCCTCGTCGCCAAGACCGAGAAAGCCAGCTCCTGGCGCCATGCCACCGGCGAAGACCGCGAGCTCCAGCGCCGCGTCCGCACCGAGGCCCAGGCCGCCGTCCGCGAGGCCCGCGCCGCCGTCCGCGAGGCCGCCCGCGCCGTCGCCGCCGCTCCGGCCGCCGCGCCCGCCGACGAAGATGCCGAGGACTCCGCCCAAGCCCCATTCCCGCCGATTCCGCCCATTCCCCCGATCGGCCCCCTCGGCGGCAAGACCGTTACCGGCGCCCTCAACGGCGGCGGCGTCGACATCTCCCTCTCGTCGATGAACGGCACCATCACGCTGCGCCAAACCAAGTAACTTCCCGCTGCCCGACCGCAGCCCGACCGGAGACGCCCGCGCGTCTCCGGTCTTCTTTTTTCCGGCGTCGGACATTCCCCGACCCGCCCGTCGCCCGGCCGGCGCACGCATCCTTGCTATGGCTGCACAAACCCGTTGCACTGCCTTCTGATCGCTTCGCGGCCACCGACCGCCCGGGCACGATCGATTTCCATGGCGCACATCCTCCTGATCGACGACGACGACATTTTCCGCGACGTGCTCGCCAGCGCGCTCGAACAGTCCGGCCACGTCGTCCGCCAGGCCGCCAACGGCAACGAAGGACTCCGCCTCTACCGCGAGCAGCCCGCCGATCTCGTCATCACCGACATCGTCATGCCCGAGAAGGAAGGCCTCGACACGATCCGCGACCTGCGCCGCGACTTTCCGTCCGCACGCATCATCGCCATGTCCGGCGGCCTCGCGCACGACCCGAAGCTTTACCTGCACATGGCCGAGAAATTCGGCGCGCACGCCGTCCTCGCCAAGCCCTTCCACCTTTCCGACCTCGCCCAAGCCGTCGACGACGCCCTGGCGAAGTAAGCCCGGCCCCGCGCGAGTTCCATCCGCAGGCCGCGCGTCACCCAGCGCGCCCGTGAACATCACCGTGTGCACCCGCGAACTGTAGGTTGCGCGCTTGCGCGCAACTTCCACACCCGCCCGCCATCAGAGCCCTCTTCGTAGCAGCCGACGTAAGTCGGCTGACGAACCCCGCGAGCCCCATAACGCCCCCACGCCCTCGCAGCCGCACACGTGCGCTCCACTCCGGGCGAAACCGCTTTCTACAGCATTTTCCGAAATAGTGTAGCCGCTCATTTCGGGGTAGGGCGAACCGTCCTCGGTGAGCCGCGGCTCGGCGGGGACGCCTCGCCCTACCACTGATACGGCCACACAAAAATTTTATCTGCTCTAGAATTCGTTCCCCGCGCGATAATGCGCGATTAACTCCGCCGTGCCCGCCGCCATGCTCACGCGCGGCGCGTAGCCGAGGTCGCGTCGCGCCGCGTCGATCTTGAACCAGTGGTCCGTCGCCAGCTCCTTCGCGACGAAGCGCGTCATCGGCGGATCGCCCCGCAAGCGCAGCACGCGCCAGACCGTTTCCAACACCGCACCCGCGCGATACGCCGTGCCGAGCGACACATGCCGCGTGATCTCCGGCACGCCCACGCCGCGCAGCAATTCGTTGATCCAATCCCACAGCACGACCGGCTCGCCGTTGGTGATGAAATACGCCCTCCCGCGGGCCGGGCCGCGCTCCAGCGCCTGTTCGGCGAGGACGTGGGCGTCGACGACGTTCGTGATGTGCGTGCAGTCGACGAGGTTTTTCCCCGCGCCGACGATCTTCAGCCGGCCCTGGCGTGCGAGGGCGAGGACGCGCGGCACGACGTTGCGGTCGCCCGGTCCCCACACGAGGTGCGGACGCAGCGACACGGTCGCCAGCGTCGGCGAGTTCGCCGCCTGCACGAGCCGCTCGGCTGCCGCCTTGCTCGTCGGATACGCGCACGGCGCCTCGGTGCAGAGCGGCGCCGACTCGTCCATCCCGGCGAGGTCGCCGCCGTTGAAGACAACGCTGGGCGAGCTGGTGTAGACCAGCCGCGGCACGCCCGCGGCGCGGCAGGCGGCGAGCACCTGGCGCGTGCCCTCGACGTTGACGTGGAAGAAATCGTCCGCCGGCCCCCACACGCCGACGCGACCGGCGACATGGAACACCGTGCCCGCCCCGTCACAGCCGGCGCGCAGCGCCGTGGCGTCGTGCAGATCGCCGCGCACGATCACGGCGCCGAGTTTCTCCAGCTCCGGCAACGGCCGGCGCGCCAGCACGCGCACAGGGCGGCCCGCCGCGAGCAGGCGCTCGGCGAGCTTGCCGCCGATGAAGCCGCTCGCGCCGGTGATGAAGACGGGGGCATTCGCATTCATGGACGATCCTTCCGGCCGGCCGTCAGCGCGCTGGTGGGCACGTCGCGCTTGTCGAGTTCGTAGCCGCTGTGCCGCGCCGCCCACTTCGCCAGCGTGAGGCGGTGGATCTTGGCGTTGTGGCGGACGTCGACGGGAAATTGCGGGTGCAGGAACGCGACGCGGATGCGGTCGGTGTGCGGATGCTGAGCGCCGAGCGCGCGGAGCTCGCGCACGAGCTTGCGGCGCAGCGAGGGCGTCTCGACCACTTCCTTGGCGCGCGGCTCGACGACGATGGCCGGGCGCTGCTCGCCACGCTTGCCGAGGCCGACGAGGGCGGTGCGCCGCACGTCGGGGTGGGCGTTGAAGATGGGTTCGACCTGGTCGGGATAGAGCACGCCATCGCGCATGACGACGCGCTCGGCCTTGCGGCCGCAGAACCAGAGCCGGCCGTCGGCGTCGAGGTAGCCGACGTCGCCCATGCGATGCCACACCGGCGCGCCCGGCGCGCCGGAAACGCCAAACTCCAAACGTCCAGACTCCAAAGCGGATTCTGCGGGCGGGCTTTGGTGTTTGGGATTTGGCGTTTGGATTTTTGCCTCGGCGGTCGCTTCCGGCAGGGCGTCGTAGCTTTGGGTCACCACGGGGCCGCGGACGATGATCTCGCCGATTTCGCCGGGCGGGAGTTCGCGGGCTTCGGCGAGCGTGGCGAGCGGGCCGTCGACCGGGGCGATGATCTTCACCTCGATCTCGTTCACCGGGCGGCCGACGCAGGTGCCGCGGCCGGCGAGCGTCGCGGCGGCGTCGATCTCGGCGGCGGAAATCGTGCAGAGCGGCAGCGCCTCGGTGGCGCCATAGGGGCTGTGCGCCGTGCCCTGCGGCAGGAGCGCCTGCACGTCGGCGAAGAGCGCCGGGGGCACGGGCGCGCCGGCCATGAGCACACGGCGCAGCGTCGGCAGCGTCGTGTTGGTGGCGCGACAGTGCGCGGCGATCTTTCGCCAGAGCGTGGGCGAGCCGAAGGTGTTCGTGACCTTTTCCTGCACGATGGCCTGCACGATCTTCGCCGGATCGACCGTGGCGGGCCGCGAGGGATCGATCTCGGGCACGATGGTCGTCATTCCCAACGCGGGGTTGAAGAGCGCGAAGATCGGCAGCATCGGCAGGTCGACCTCGCCGGGGCGGATGCCATAGGTGTCGCGCACGAGACGCACCTGCGCGTCGAACATGCCGTGCTCGTAGCACACGCCCTTCGGCGCGCCGGTGGAGCCGGAGGTGAAGAGGATGGCGGCGAGGTCGCTCGCGGCGCTCGCGACGATCTCGGATTTGAAATTTGAGATTTCAGATCCACGGCGCACGCGCGCCGTGGGGGAGCCGCTGACCCAGATGCGCACCGCGACGGTGGCGAAGGCCCGGCGGAAGACGTGGCTGAGGACCTGCGCGAGGGGGATGCCAAGGAGCACGCGCGGGCGCGAGCGGGCGACGCAGGCGAGGAAGTTTTCGCGGCCCATGCCGGGATCGATGATCACGGGCACGGCGCCGAGCTGGAAGAGTGCGAAGGCCGCGGCGATGAGCGGCAGGCCCTGGCGCACCATCACGAGCACGCGGTCGCCGCGGCGCACGCCCTTGGCCTGCAGGTGCGCGACCCAGGCGGTGACTTCGGCGTCGAGCTCGCGGAACGAGAGGGCGAGGTAATCGATCCGCCCATCGCGCGTGCGGCCGCGCGGCACCTTGACGGCGGGGTGGTCCGGCTGGAGCGCGGCCATCGCCGGAAGGTGGCGGGCGATGTTGGCGGAATCAGGCATGGTGCGGTGACGGAGCGGGCGCGGGCCCTCCGGCGGAGCGCGCGCCGGGTCGCCGGGAGGACGGTGGGCTCAGGTTTGCCACGCGGGGGCGGACTTCAGCAGGGCGGCCTGCCAAGGGAGGAGAACCTCGTCGATGACGGCGGGCGCGCGGGCGATCTGCACGAGCTGGGAGCGGGTGGCGATGATCGTGGGATCGAGGTTGAGGCCTTGGGCGAGGCGGTCGCGCTCGGTCTTGATGCGGTCCTGCCGGGCGAGTTCCTCGGGCGTGAGCGGGGCGTAGTCGCGGCGGCGTTCGCGGCGCGGGAGCGTGCGCGGATCGGTCGAGAAGCCCTGGCGCACGGCGTCGGCGAGGCTGGGGAAGAGGCGGTCGTGCCGGCGGCCGAGGTGGATGTGGAGGACTTCCTGGATCGGCAGGCCGTCGTCGGCGGCGCGGGCGATGCGCATGAGCATTTCGTTGCCGGTGACCTTGAAGGGCGGCGTGTCGAGTTTCTCGGCCCAGCGTTCGCGCCAGTGCCAGAGCTGGTTGAGGACGGCGAGGCCGCGGCCGCCGAGTTTTTCGGAGCCGCCGATGCGCCAGGCGTTCTCGTCGGGGCCGGCGAAGCCCTCGCCGGCGACGGCGATCTGCCACTGGCATTTCTGGCGGAGCCAGTCGAGGCGGCCGAGGCGCTCGAGCTCGGCGGTGAGCTGGTCGCGGAGGGCGGGCAGGAAGTGCACGTCCATGGCGGCGTAGTCGAGCATGTCGCGGTCGAGCGGGCGCTGGGACCAGTTGGCCTTCTGGTGGTCCTTGTCGAGTTTCACGCCGAAGTGCTGCTCGAGGAGCGCGGCGAGGCCGAAGCGCGGGATGTTGAGCAGCTGCGCGGCGAACATCGTGTCGAACAGGCTCGCCGGGCGGAAGTCGCACAGGCCGCGCAGGAGGCGCAGGTCGTAGTCGCTGCCGTGCATGACGAGGTGTTTCTGCGCGAGGCGCGGCCAGAGTTCGCCGAGCGGGAGGTCGGCGAGGAGGTCGACGAGGTAGATGTCACGGCCGGCCTGGATCTGGAGCAGGCAGATGGCGGTGCGGTAGCGGTAGAGGTTGTCGGCCTCGGTATCGAGGGCGATCTCGGCGACGCGATCGAGGGCGGCGTAGAGCGGCTCGAGTTGCGCGGGGGCGGTGATGAGGGTGTAGGACGGGGCGGAATTCACGCGGCGGAAAGGGTCATTGCTCCCAGGCGGAGAGGTAGGCGTCGAGGAGTTGGGGAAGGTCGGCGCTGTAGCCGCCCTCGAGGACGCCGGCGGCGGGGAGGCCGCTTTCGCGGACCCAGCGGCCGAGCGTGGCGAAGTCGTCGCGCTCGAGCGTCATTTCGGTGAGCGGGTCGTGCGCGTAGGCGTCGAAGCCGGCGGAGACGAGCACGAGGTCGGGTTGGAAGTTGAGGACGGCCTCCCAGGAGCGGGCGAGCTCGGCGAGGTGCGCCTCGCGCGGCGTGTGCGGGGCGACGGGGAAGTTGCGGCAGTTGACGGTCGAGCGCGTGCCGGTGCCGGGGTAGCCGGGGTATTGGTGCACGGAGGAGAAGAAGACGCCGGGGCGGCCCTCGAGGATGTCCTCGGTGCCGTTGCCGTGGTGGGCGTCGAAATCCCAGACAGCGACGCGCACGGAGCCGCCGCCCTGGGCGTTGAGGGCGGCGATGGCGACCTGGTTGAGGTAGCAGAAGCCCATCGCCTGGTTGCGCGTGCAGTGGTGGCCGGGCGGGCGCATGAGGGCGAAGGCCTTTTTCCCCGCGAGCGCGAGGTGGGCGGCGTCGAGCGCGGCGGCGACGGCGCGGCGGGCGTGGAGATGGATGCCGGGAAAATACGGCGTGTCGTCGTCGATGTCGGGCCCGTGCGTGATGCGCTGGAGCAGGGCGGGCGTGTGCGCCGTGAGCAGGACGGCCTCGTCGAGCGGGCCGGGCAGGCGCCATTCCCAGTCGGGATGCGCCGCCTGCAGGTATGGAACGGCGCGCTGGATGCGGGCGGGCTGCTCGGGCCGCATGTGCGAGCCGTATTCAGCGCAGGAAGGATCGTGCAGGATGATCATGAACTTTTGTCCGCCTACGGACCGACGGGAAGATGCCGAAGAAAACGGATGCCCCGGGGCGCATCAAGGCCGATTCTCGCCGCCGCGCGGCCGGGGGCGGAGGCGAAATTTCCCTTTGTGCCGGGGCGGCTTTTCGTGGCCAAATCGCCGGCCATGAAGGTCGTCGTGCTCTGCTCCGGCGGGATGGATTCCGTGACCGCGCTCCACTGGGCGCGGCGGGAGCACGACGTGCGCGCGGTGCTGAGCTTCGACTACGGGGCGAAGCACAACGCCAACGAGATCCCCTTCGCGGCCGCGCACGCCCGCGCCGTCGGCGCGCCGCACCTCGTCGTGCCGCTGGCGTTCATCGGCGAACACTTCCAATCGGACCTGCTCAAAAGCGGCGGAGACATCCCCGAGGGCCATTACGCGGACGAGAACATGCGGCGCACCGTGGTGCCGTTCCGCAACGGCATCATGCTGGCCGTCGCCGGCGGCTACGCCGAGAGCGCGGGCGCCGCGGGGCTCGTCGTCGCCGCGCACGGCGGCGACCACGCGATCTACCCGGATTGCCGCGAGGATTTCATGCGCGCGATGGGCGACGCGCTGCGGCTCGGCACCTACGCGGGCGTGCAGCTGCTGCGGCCGTTCATCGCGCTGAACAAGGGCCAGATCGCCGCCGAGGCCGCGCGCCTCGGCGTGGACCTCGGGCAGACCTGGTCCTGCTACAAGGGCGGCGACGTGCACTGCGGCAGATGCGGCACCTGCGTCGAGCGCCGCGAGGCGTTCCAGCAGGCGGGGCTGGCGGACCCGACCGTGTATGCGAGCACGCCGCCGTTGCCGGCGAGACCGGCGGACGCATAAGTCCTATAGGTCCCATAGGACTTATGGGACGAACCGCGCGCATCCCTCCTCCATGCTCATCTCCGAAATCTTCCACTCGATCCAAGGCGAAGGCGAATTGACCGGCGTGCCGTCGGTGTTCGTGCGCACGAGCGGGTGCAATCTCCGCTGCAACTGGTGCGACACGCCCTACGCGTCGTGGGAGCCGGAGGGGCGCACGATGACCGTCGAGGAGATCGTCGCGGCGGTGAAGTCCTACCCCGCGGCGCGGCACGTCGTGCTGACGGGCGGCGAGCCGATGATCGCGCCGGGGATCCACGAGCTGGCGTTCCAGCTCAAGGAGGCCGGCTACCACCTCACGATCGAGACGGCCGCCACGATCGCGCCGCGCGGCATCGCCTGCGACCTCGCCTCGCTCAGCCCGAAACTCGCGCACTCCGCGCCCGACGCGCGCCTCGACGACACGTGGCGCCGCAAGCACGAGGAACTCCGCCGCCAGCCGGAGATCATCGCCGAATGGATCGCGGCCGGGGATTACCAATTGAAGTTCGTCGTGCGCGACGAGGCGGACGTGGCGGAGATCGAGGCGCTGTTGCGCGACACGCTCTGCGCGATCCCGCCGCACAAGGTCCTGCTCATGCCCGAGGGCACGAGCCTGGAGACGCTGCGCGCGCGCGCCGGCTGGCTGGCCGAGCTGTGCAAGGCCCGCGGCTACCGCTACGCGCACCGGCTGCACGTCGAATTGTTCGGCAACCGCCGGGGGACGTGAACCGCCGGCACCCGCCGCGGTCCAAGGAAATCCCCGCCCCATGAAAACCCGCCCGCCGCTGCCGCCGCCCCGCAAGCTCTCCGAGGAGCTCGCCGAGCTGCATGCGCGGGCGGCCGAGCGGGCCGTGACGCTGCGCGAGGTGATCTTCCTGCTGCGCGGGCGCGCCTACCTGCTGCTGGTGCTGCTGCTCGCCCTGCCCTTCCTCACGCCGATCCCGCTGCCGGGGCTGTCGACGCCGTTCGGCCTGGCCATCGCCGCGGTCGCACTGCGGCTGACGCTCGGGCAGCGCCCCTGGCTGCCGATGAAGCTCCAGCGCAAGGAGCTTCCGCCCGGCTTCTTCGGGCGGCTCTTCGCCGTGGCGGAGCGGATCCTGCGTTTCCTGGAAAAATTCCTCCGCCCGCGCCTGGCGCCGCTGACGGGGACGGACCTGCTCAACCAGCTGCACGCGCTGCTCATGCTCGCCGCCTCCCTGGTGCTGCTGCTGCCGCTGCCGATTCCGTTCACCAACAGCTTCCCGGCATGGACGATCCTGCTGCTGGCGGGCGGGCTGCTGGAGCGCGACGGCGTGGCGATCCTGCTCGGCTACGTGGTCTTCGCCGCGGGCGTCTTCTACTTCATCTTCCTCGGCGGGGCGGCGGTGCAGCTCGTCGACGCGCTGCTGGCGTGGTGGCGCGGCTGAGCCCGCGGCCGCCTCAGAACTTCTGCGCGCGCAGCACCTGCACGTCGGAGGTGAAGGCGATCATGGCGTAGCGCGGGAAGAAATCGCGGCCGAGGCGCTCGAGCAGCGCGGCGGCGACCTCGGGCCGGACGACGACCTGGATCTGGAGGTTGGCGAACTCCGGGATGTCCGCCGGCCGGCCGCCCCGCGCGCCCTCGCCCTCGACGGGAAACAGCGTCCACCCGTGCGCGCCGCTGGTGCGGAGGAGCTCGGTGACGGGCCCGCGCGCGTGCGCCTCGCAGACGATGGTGAGCAACTTCATGGCGTGCGTGTTCATGACGGGGGGAGGTAGAGCCACTGCGCGAACGCGTAGCAGGCCGGGATGCCGAGGGTGAGGTTGAAGGGGAAGGTGACGGCGAGCGACGCGGTGAGATAGAGCGTGGGGTTGGCGTCGGGCAGCGACACGCGGATGGCCGCGGGCGCGGCGATGTAGGACGAGCTCGCCGCGAGCACACCCAGCAGCGTGGCGCCGCCGAGGTCGAGGCCGCAGGCGCGCCCGAGCAGGACGCCGAGCGCACCGTTAACGAGCGGAACGAGGACGCCGAAGCCGAGCAGGAACGGCCCGACGCGGCGCAGGTCCTGCCATCGGCGGCCGGCCACCGTGCCCATCTCCAGGAGGAAGAGCGCGAGCACGCCCTGGAACGGCGTGACGAAGAAGGGCCCGACCTTCTCCATGCCCGCCGGCCCGCAGAGGTAGCCGACGCCCAGCGCGCCGACGAGCAGCAGCACGCTGCGACCGAACAGCGCCTCGTGCACCACCTGGCGCAGCGTGGCGCCGAACGGATCGTCCGCGGCGCGCGGGGCGCCGAGCTTGCCGAGCACGACGCCGACGAGAATGGCCGGCGATTCCATGATCGCGAGAAAGGCGCTGGCGTAATTCGGGTAGGCCTGGCCGACGGCGAGGAGATAGTTGGTCGCCGCGATGAACGTGACGGCGCTGACCGAGCCGTAGTGCGCGGCGATGGCGGCCGCATCGACGCCCGGCAGGCGGCCGACGTGGCGCAGGACCGGATAGGTCCAGAGCGGGATGAGCGCGCCCAGCACAACGGCGGCCAGGCCCGGCAGCCACACGCGGGCGAGGCCGGCCTCATGGAGCGCGACGCCGCCCTTGAAGCCGATCGCGACCAGCAGGTAGATCGTCAGCCCGAGGTAGAGCGGCTCGGGAAACTTCAGGTCGCTCTTCGCCACGGCCGCCAGGACGCCGAGGGCGAAGAACAGGACGGCGGGCGAGAGGAGGTTGAGGCGGACGGCTTCGAGGATGTCCATGCGGGGGCGGAAACCTGCCCCGCCGTCTCAGGAAGAGGCGGGCGGGGACGCGGGTTTCTGCGCCGGCAGCGCCAGCGACACAAGCACGGAGACCGCGATGAGGGAGCCGATGATGCCGAGCGACCAGCTGATGGGGAACTTTCCGCCGAACGCTTCATTCAGCCACACCATCTTCAGGCCGACGAAGACCAGCACGAGGCCGAGGCCGTATTTGAGGAAGCGGAACTTGTGCATCACGCCCGCGAGCATGAAGAACATCGCGCGCAGACCGAGGATGGCGAAGACGTTCGACGTGAAAACGATCAACGGCTCCTTCGTCAGCGCGAAGATCGCCGGCACGCTGTCGATTGCGAACACGATGTCGGTCAGCTCGACGAACACGAGGCAGACGAAGAGCGGCGTGGCGTAGAGCACGCCGTCCTTGCGCAGGAAGAATTTCTGGCCCTCGAGCTTGGGCGTGACCGGCACGAGCTTGCGCAGCAGGCGGATGACGGGGTTCTTCTCCGGCTCGATCGGCTTCTCCGGGGCGAAGAGGATCTTGATGCCCGTCACGATGAGGAAAATGCCGAAGATCCAGATCACCCAGTGGAACTGCATCAGCACGGCGCCGAGGCTGATGAAGATGACGCGGAAGACCAGCGCGCCGAGGATGCCGTAGAAGAGGACGCGGTGCTGGTATTTCGCCGGGATCGCGAAATAGCTGAACACGACGACGAACACGAAGATGTTGTCCACCGAGAGCGATTTCTCGACGACGAAGCCGGTCAGGTATTCGAGCCCCGTCTGTTTCGCCAGCGCCAGGTGGTCGAGTCCCGCCAGCCGCGGATCGAGCGGGAACTTGTAGAGCGCATACTGGTAGAGGCCGTAGCCGAAGGCCAGCGCGAGGCTGATCCAGACGACGCTCCACGTCAGCGCCTCCTTGAAGCTCACCTCATGCGCCTCGCGGTGGAACACGCCGAGATCGAGCGCGAGCATGCCGAGCACGAAGAGCGTGAAGAGGGCGTAGAACCACCAATAGTCGGCGAACGGGAAGAGAGGAATGGATGTCATGTCCGGAGCAGGCGGAGAATCCGCAACGGCCCCGCCGCCGCAAGCGCGCTTTCGGTGGAAACCCCCGTCCAGATTCCACCGCCGGCTTGAACCCCGGGCTCCGGTGCGCTTCCCTCCTCGCATGTCCTTGAACATCGCGCACCTGGCCATGTTGCACGTCATTGTCACCGCCGCCCTGGCGGGCCTGATCTGGACCGTGCAGCTGGCAATCTATCCGCAGTTTGACGCCGTCGGGCGCGACGGTTTCGCCGCGTATCACCGCCGCTACGTGCGCGGCATCACGGGGCCCGTGGCGGTCCTGATGGGCCTCGAGGTGCTGACGGCCGGCCTGCTCTTCTGGCAGGGCGTGCGCGGCGCGTGGTTCGTTGGCTCGCTCGTGCCGATCGCGATGATCTGGGCGATCACGATCGCCGTGGAGATGCCGCTGCACCGCCGACTCGGCCAGGGCTACGACGCCGAGGCGCACCGTCAGCTCGTGTGGACCAACTGGGCGCGCACGATCGGTTGGACCGCGCGCACCGCGATGGTGAGCAAGTGGCTCTTCGGCCTGTCGGCGTGGTGAGCGGAGCCGCGCGCGCGTGATGATAATGTCCGCGGCGTGGTCGGTGGCGCGCTGGCGCGCCACGTTGCGCGCCAGCGTGCAACCGACATCGAGCCGGCGTGATGAGCGGACGTAGGCGCGAGGCGCGTCGTAGCAGCCGTCGTAAGACGGCTGAGGGGTGCGCGCAGGATGCCGCGCGGAACGTCAGGTGGGATGCGGACGTTTTTTCAGCCGACTTACGTCGGCTGCTACGCGGTTTCATGCGGGGCGCTCGCGGCGTGGTAGGTGGCGCGCTGGCGCGCCACAGTTGCGCGCCAGCGCGCAACCTACAGGAAGGCGAAAGTTCCGCCGCGGATCGCCCGTCAGATTTTCAGCACGATCTTCCCGAATTGCGCGCCGGCGGCCATGTGCTGGAACGCCTGCTCCGTCTCCGCGAGAGGATACGCCGAATCGACGATCGGCGTGAGCTTCTTCGCAGCGACGAGCTGCGTCAGGCCGGCGAAATCCGCCGGCGAGCCCATCGTCGTGCCGAGCACATTGATCTGCCGGAAGAAACATTTCCGCATCTCGAAGAGCTTCGGATTTCCCGCTGTTGCGCCGAAGAACACGATGCGCGCACCCGGCGCCGAGAGATCGATGAGCTTTGGGAAGCCGTCGCCGCCCGCGCTGTCGACGATGACGTCGAAGGCGCCGGCGAGCTTCGCCAGCTGCTCGGCCCAGTCGGCGTCGCGGTAATTGACGCCACCGAGGGCGCCGAGCGCCTTGGCGCGGAGAATCTTGTCGGGCGAACCCGAGGTCACCCACACCTGCGCGCCCGCGGCGACGGCGAACTGCAGCGCGAAGAGCGCCGCGCCGCCGCCCGTGCCGGTGACGAGCACGCGCTCGCCGGCCTTGAGCTGTGCGCGCGTGAACACCGCGCGCCACGCCGTCAGGCCCGCGAGCGGGAGCGCGGCGGCCTCCTCCCAGCCGAGATGCGCGGGCTTCGGGGCGAGGTTGGCGACGGCGATGGCGATCTGTTCCGCGAAGGTGCCGGGGTCGGGCATGCCGAGGATGCGAAACTTCGGCCCCTGTGCGCGCGGATCGCCGCCCCACTCCAGCGCGGGATTGATGATCACCTCGCGTCCGACCCACGCGGCGTCGGCGGGATCGCCGACGGCTTCCACGACGCCCGCGCCGTCGGAGCCCGGCGTGACCGGCAGCGCGATACCCGGGTAAAGGCCTTGCTGGATCCACACGTCGCGGTGATTGAGCGCCGCCGCCTTGAGCCGCACGACGGCCTGACCGGGCGCAGCGACGGGCGCGGGCACTTCATTGATGACGACAGGCTGTTTCAGGGCGACGAGCTGGGCGGCTTTCATGGCGCGGGAGCCTAGCGCCGGGCCGCCCGGGCGCAAACGCGGAGCCGGTGCAGCGCGCGGGAATTTCTCGGGCGGATTGCGGGCGCGGACGCGAAGCGGGCGTTCCGAGTCGTAGCAGCCGACGTAAGTCGGCTGGTTAATTCCCGCCCGCCAGCGCAACTTCCGAACAGCCGACTTACGTCGGCTGCTACGGGCTCTTGCGTCGGGCGTGCGCGATGGTGGGGGTCGCAACGTGGTAGGTGGCGCGCTTGCGCGCCACGCTGCGCGCGAGCGCGCAACCTACAGGAAGGCAGCGGGGGGCCGTGCACGCGGCGCGGTTCACGACCCGTTCGCGGCGCGGCGGTAGCCGCGCCCTCCAGGGACGCGGCTGCCTGCGGGAATGGCCGGCTCAGGGCGCGCCGGGGGGCTTCGCGGGTTCGAAGAGGCGGCCGTCGATCACCGTGCCGAGGACGTTCGTGGTGTATTCGAACGGGTCGCCGTCGAAGAGCGCGAGGTCGGCGTCCTTGCCGACTTCGAGCGAGCCGGTGCGGTCCGCGATGCCGAGGATCTTCGCCGCGTCGATCGTCACGGCGGCGAGCGCGCCTTCGAAACCGAGTCCCTTGCCGGCGGCGACGGCGGCCTCGAAGAGGACGACGCGCGTCTTCGGCACGTAGGATTCGTAGCCGCTCTGGATCGCGAACGGGATGCCGGCGAGGCGGAGCTTGGCGGCGGTGTCCATGGCGAGGTTCTGCGTGTCCTCGTGGGCGCGGGCCATCGTGGGATGCACAATCACGGGGAAGCCGCTGGCCTTGATCTCGTCGAGCACGAGGTGGGCGTCGGCGCAGCCGTCGAGGACGACCGTGAGCTTGAACTCCTGCGCGAGGCGCAGGGCGGCGAGGATGTCGGGTGCGCGGTGCGCGGTGATGAGCAGGCGCTGCGAACCGTCGAGCGCGCGGCCGAGGGCCTCGAGCTTGAGGTCGCGGGCGGGGCGCTTGGCCTCGTCCTTCGCCTCGCGCTTCTTCGCGTATTCCTGGGCCTTGATGAGCTCGGCGCGGAGCATGGCGACAGCCTTCGCGCGCGTGCCCGGGGCGCGATTGCCGGCGCCCGGGGCTTCGCCGCGGTTGAGCGCGGCGTTGCCGAGCGAGACGGTGATCATGGCATCCGGGCGGATCACATCGGCGTCGCCGTTGCGGCCGGTGGTCTTGACGACCATGGTCGAGCCGGAGACGAGCGCGCCGGGGGCGTGGCCGGTGTTGAGCGTGGTGACGCCGAAGTCGCGGACCCACGTGACGAGCGGGTCCTGGGCATTGTAGGCGTCGAGCGCACGGAGCTCGGGTTGCACGGCGGCGGAGCGCTCGAGCATGTCCTGGTCGTGCGGCTGGTTGAGCAGACCGGAGAGGCCGACGGTGGCGCGGGCGTCGATGAGGCCGGGTGTGACGACCTGGGCGTGCACGACGCGATGGTCGGCGGTATACATCATGTCCTTCGCCGTGCCGACGTAGGCGAGCTTGCCGTCGCGGCCGACAAGGATGAGGCCGTCGGTGATCGGCGCGCCCGACGCGGTGTGGATCGTCCCGGCGTGGATCGCGAGCGGCATGGCGTCGAAACCGTCCTGCGCGCGGGCGGTGACGAGCGCGGTCGCGAGGGCGAGCGGGAGGGAGAGGAAGAGGGAGAATTTCATTGGTCACCTCCGAAGAGCTGGGCGTTGACGGCGGCGATGAGGTCCCAGGCGTTGCCGTAGCAGCAGAGCTGGGTGCGGGTGGGTTCGCCGGCGCCGGCACCGCCGAGGGCGTAGAGCCGGTCCTGCGGGTCGGTGAGGTCGAAGACCTTTTTCCCTTCGACCCAGGTCTGCTCGACCTGCGTGTAGACGCTGAGCGGGTCGCCGTTGAGGAGGATGAAGTCGGCGTCCTTGCCCGGCGTGAGCGAGCCGACGCGGTGGTCGAGGCCGAGCATCTGCGCGTTGGCGAGGGTGACGCCGCGCAGCGCGCCCTCGCGCGTCATGCCGGCGCGGACGGCGAAGCCGGCCATGCGGAGGAAATGGCGCGAGTCGGTGACGCCGTCGTCGGTGTGCAGACCGACGAGGACGCCGGCGCGCTCGAGGACGCCGGGGGTGGCGAAGCCGACGTCCTTGGTCTCGAGCTTGCCGCCGGGGGAATCGACGATGATCACCGAGCAGGCGGCACCGGCGGCGGCGATCTCGTCGGCGACCTTCCAGGCGTCGCTAACGTGGTGGAGGACGACCTTGAAACCGAATTCCTTGGCGAGGCGGAGGACGGTGAGGATGTCGTCGTAGCGGTGCGAGTGGTGTTGGACGACGCGGCGGCCCTCCATGACGTCGACCAGCATCTCGAGCCCGAGGTCGCGCGCGGGCAACTTCTCGGGGTCGCCTTGGGCGCGGGCGATCTTCGCCTGATAATCGCGGGCCTTGAGGTATTGTTCGCGCACGAGGGCGGCGGATTTGGCGCGCGTGCCGGGGAAGCCGGGCGTGCTCCTGAGCGGGTTGGTGCCGTTGGCCATCTTGAGACCGCCGGCGATGGAGCCGTCGTCGAGCGTGATGAGGATGTCGTCGATGACGCGCCCGTCGCGGAGCTTGAGGTAGAGCGTCTGGCCGCTGATGAGGTGGCCGGAGCCGGGCATGACGTTGACGGTGGTGATGCCGCCGGCCTGCGCCTTCTGGATCGAGGCGGCGCGCGCGTCGATGGCGTCGAGCACGCGCACGTCGGGCTGGATGGGCGAGGAATTGTCCGCGCCCTGGCCGCCGCCGATGTGGCTGTGCGAATCGACGAGGCCGGGCATGATGACCTTGCCGGTCACGTCGATGATCTGGACGTCGCTGGAGAGGCGGACGGCGGCGGCATCGCCGACGGCGAGGATTTTGCCGCGATGGACGAGGAGGACGCCCTGCGGGATGGGCGCGCCGTCGATGGGGATGATCTGCGCGCCGGTGAAGGCGGTGGGCTTTTCCTGCGCGCACGCCGCCACGGCCAAGCCGCACACGACCGCCAGGGGTAACAGGGAGCGGAACGACATAGGCCGCGAAGGCTAGCGAGCGGCGGCGGAGCAGCAAACGGAAAGATGCCGCGGGCGCGGAGCGCGGCGACGTGCAGCATGCTGCGCGGAGGACGGAGCGGCGGGGTCGGGAGACCCCGCCCTACAATTGCTGCAAATTATTCGGCGACGAGCACGCGGTAGTGCCAGGCGCGCATTTCGAGGGGGACGCGGGATTCGAGGGTCACGGTCTCGCCCGTGAAGGCATCGCGCCATTTGCCCGCGAGCGCGGGATCGAAGAGGTCGGCTTTGCCGTCTTTCGCGGTGAGGTTGAAGATGCCGACGATCTTCTTGCCGCCGGCGGAGCGCTCGAGCGCGTAGAAGGTCGCGTTGTCCGTCGTGTCGAGGCGGCGCTGCGCGGCGCCGGTGTGGAGCGCGGGGTGCTCGCGGCGGAGGCGCGTGAGGACCTGATAGAGCTTCGTCGTCGGGTGCGTTTCGGCGGGCCAGACAATCGGGTCGCGGTCGAAGAACTCGAGGCGGCGGTCGAGGCCGACTTCCTGGCCGTTGTAGATCATCGGCACGCCGTCGAGGAGGAACGAGAGCACGGCGAAGGGCGCGTAGCCCATGCCCATGCGCTCGAACTCGGTGCCGGCCCAGCTGTTCTCGTCGTGGCTGCTGGTGAACACCATGAGCGAGCTGCCCCGCGGGAAGTGCGCGCGGAACTTGGCCAGCGCCTCGTCGATGCCGCTGGCGGTCTTCTTGCCCTGCGCGACGGCGTTCATCGCGTGATGGAGGTCGAAGCCGTAGGAAGTGTGGAACGCCGCGACCTGCTGCTGCGGGAGCTCGGCCTCGGCGAGGAAGAACACGTCGGAGCGCACGGCGCGCACGCGTTGCGAGACCTCGTTCCAGAATTTCGTCGGCAGGCCCCAGGCGACGTCGCAGCGGAAGCCGTCGACGCCGAAGTTCTTCACCCAGTGCAGGAGCACGTCGACTTGGTAGTCGAGCAGGCCGGGCGCATCGAAGTCGAACTGCACAACGTCGGTCCAGTCCGTGCCGTGCGGAGGCGTGAGGTTGCCCTGGGCGTCGCGCCAGAAGAAATGCGGGTGCGTCTGCGTGAGCGGGTTGTCGGGCGAGACGTGGTTCGGCACCCAATCGAGGATGACCTTCATGCCGCGGGCGTGCGCGCCGGCGATGAGGTCGCGGAGTTCCTGCTCGGTGCCGAACTCCGGGTTCACGCCGAGGTAGTCCTTCGCGGCATAGTAGGAGCCGAGCGGGCCCTTGCGGTGGAGTTCGCCGATCGGATGGATCGGCATGAGCCAGAGGATGTCGACGCCGAGCGCCTCGAGGCGCGGCAACTGCGCGGTGACGGCGGTGAATTTCCCCTCGGCGGAGAACTGGCGGACGTTGATCTCGTAGATGGTGCCGCGGCGGACCCACTCGGGTTGGCCGAGGGCGGTGTGGTGGGCGCTGGGCCAGGCCTTTTCGCGCTCGGGCGCGGGCGCCGCGACGGCGAAGGCGGGGGCGAACAGCAGGGCGAGGGCGAGACGGAGGGAGGTCGGATAACGCATGGCGGGGGAGCGGACAGCGTGGACGCGGGGCGGCGGCGGACCGAGGGCGGAGTGCCGGACAGAGCCGGAAAAGCGCGGAGAAAACTTAGGCGCGCACGCTACTTGGCGCGGATGCGGCGCTGCAATTCCCGGACCTCCGGACTCACGGCGCCGCAACTGCCGGCGCACCCGGAAGACTTCTTCGAGCCGAACCACGTGCGCAGCAGGTAGGCCGCGGCGAGCGCGACGAGACCGAGAGCGAGGATGGTTTGAAGTTCGGAAGACATTTTAGGGGGAGCCCACGGAACACACGGAATACACAGAAATCAGAGGGTCGCTTGGTCGGTGTGTTCCGTGTGTTCCGTGGGCAATTTTCAGAAGCCCAGCGCGCGGCCGCCTTGGTAGACGAGGAGGCACACGAGCCACGCGGTGCCGGTCATGTAGCCGATCTGGAAGAGCGGCCAGCGCCAGGAGTTGGTCTCGCGCTTCACGACGGCGACAGTGGCCATGCACTGCATCGCGAAGACGTAGTAGATCATCAGCGTGAGGCAGACGAGCGGCGTGAAGAGCCGCGCGCCGTCGGGCCAGGTCGCGGCGCGCAACGCATCGCGCAGCGGCGCGGTGTCCTCCTCGGCGTTCTCGACGCCGAAGATGACGCCCATCGAGCTGACGAACACCTCGCGCGCGGCGAAGCTCGTGATGAGGCCGATGCCGATGCGCCAGTCGAAGCCGAGCGGCTTGATCACCGGCTCGATGACCTGTCCCGCGCGGCCGGCGAAGCTCTGCTCGATCTGCTCGGTGGGCGTGGCGTCCGGGTTGTCGTGCTTCGGGTAGGCGGTCAGCACCCAGAGCACGATGGAGAGCGCGAGGATGATGGTGCCGGCGTTCTTGAGGAACAGCCAGCCGCGCTCGAGCATCTGGCGCGTGATCTCGGCGACGCGCGGCGGCTGGTAGGCGGGCAGCTCCATGATCATGTGCGGCGTGCCGCCGCGCACGAGCGTGCGCTTGAAGAGCCAGGCGAAGAAGAACGCGCCGCCGGTGCCGAGCGCATACATCAGCATCATCAGGCCGGCCTTCTGCGCGGCGCTGACGGTGTCGTTGGGGATGAGCGTGGCGATGAGCAGGAGATAGACGGGCAGGCGCGCCGAGCAGCTCATGAGCGGCGCGACGAGGATGGTGACGAGGCGGTCACGGTGGTTCTCGATCGTGCGCGTGGCCATGATGCCGGGGATGGCGCAGGCGTAGGAGCCGAGCAGCGGGATGAACGAGCGGCCGTTGAGGCCGACCTTGCTCATCGGCCGGTCCATGAGGAACGCCGCGCGCGCCATGTAGCCCGTGCTCTCGAGCAGGCCGACGAAGAAGAACAAAATCAAAATCTGCGGCAGGAAGATCACGATGCCTCCGACGCCGGCGACGATGCCGTCGGTGACGAGGTCGCGCAGATCGCCCGGGGTCATCGCGCCCTTCACCGCGTCGCCGAGCGCGGCGACCTGCGCGTCGATCCAGTTCATCGGATACTCGGCAAGCGTGAAGATGGAGAAAAACATCGCGGCCATCAGCGCGGCGAAGACGGCCCAGCCCCAGACCGAGTGGCAGAGCACGGCGTCGATGCGGTCGGAGACGGAGGGCTTGGCATCGCGGTCGCGCAGGATGACGTCGCGCGTGAGTCCGCGGATGGCGGCGTAGCGCGCGCGGATGAGTTCGCCGGACCAATCGGTCTTCTCCTCCGTCCAGCGCCGGCGCCACGCATCGAGCAACTCGTGCGTGCGCGCGGAGAGCGGCTTCGAGCCGGCGACGCGCACGGTGTCGAAGTCGGTGAGGAGGAGCAGCGCCTCGGCGCGCGCGACGAGCGGCGAACGCGCGTCGTGTTGCGCGAGCGCGGCCTGCAATTCCGCGACGGCGGACGCGATCGGCGCGGGCACGGTCCACGAATGCTTCGCGAGCGGCGCCTCGGTGCGGCTCATGGCGAGGCGGAGCTCCATCAGGCCCTTGCCGTTGACGGCCTCGCAGGGGATGACCGGCACGCCGAGCGCGCGCTCGAGCGCGGCGGGATCGATGCGGATGCCGACGGCGGCGGCGACGTCCATCATGTTGAGCGCGACGACGACGGGGCGGCCGAGGTCGAGGATCTGGTGGACGAGGTAGAGGTTGCGCTCGAGGTTCGAGGCGTCGACGACGCAGATGATGCGGTCGGGTTGCGGCGTGTCCTCGCGGCGGCCGAGGAGCACGTCGCGCAACACGGCCTCGTCGGGCGAACGCGCCGCGAGCGAGTAGGCGCCGGGCAGGTCGATGATCTGCAGCGGGCGGCCGTGCTGCGAGTAGGCGGTGCCGACCTTTTTCTCGACGGTGACGCCCGGGTAGTTGCCGACTTTCTGGCGGAGGCCGGTGAGGGCGTTGAAGAGCGTGGTCTTGCCGCAGTTCGGATTGCCGACCATCGCGAAGACCGGCGCGCGCTCGGCGTCGCCGCGCGCGGAGCGTCCGGGGAGCGAGATGTGCGTCGGCAGTTTCACGGCGGCGGCAAGGCGGCGGCGGAGCGCGAGAGCGGGCGGGACGAGGCGTCCGGCGCCTCACGCGGCGCGCCGATAATTCAGCGGGCGCCGGCGGGCAGCGGCTCGACGAGGATGCTCATCGCCGCGTGGTGGTTGAGTGCGAGGCGCGTGCCGTTGACGAGGCAGAGGCTGGTGACGCTGCCGGAAATCTTCGTGACCAGCGCCGCTTCGCCGAAGCCCATCTCGCGGACGCGCTGGCAGAAACTTTCGTCGCCCGTCAGCCGACACACGCGCCCCGACCGGCCGGCCGGGAGCTGACAGAGGGGGGAGAGGGTGGAAAACGGCGTGGACATGCCGAAGGAGAGCAAACGCGATTGAGACTGAGTTGCAAGCCGCGGGTTGGGCCGAGGGAGAGCCGATTTGCGGGGGAATTTGATTCCTTAACTATTCTTCATGAGAATTTAACGTTAAACTAAACCACCGGCGCGGCGCCAAGTCTCGCCTCGAATTTGCCAAGGAATGCACGGTGCGCTCCGCCAATTGCGGCGGCATCAACGCATCAACCCCGCACCACGCCGGCCTTGCGCCGCGGCGCGGGCAGGAGCGCCCGGCCCGGCCCACACTTCCTCTTTGCCCGCGGCACGAAAACCCGGTCGGCTACGCCGGTCGCGCCATGCTCCTCCGTTATCGCTCGCATCCCCTCGCGCTCCGTCACGCCTTCGGCATCGCCTCCAATACCCGGACCTCAACGCCCGCCATGCTCCTCGAGGTCGAGCACGCCGGGGTGACCGGTTACGGCGAAGCCTCGATGCCGCCCTACCTCGGCGAGACGCCGGAGACCGCGGCCGCGTTTTTCGCCCGCGCCGAGCCGCTGCTCGCCCGCACGGAGGATCCTTTCCAGCTCGAGGAAATCCTGCCGGCGATCGACGCGCTCGCGCCGGGCAACTCCGCCGCCAAGGCCGCGCTCGACATCGCGCTGCACGACTGGGTCGGCAAGAAACTCGGCGCGCCGTGGTTCCGCCTCTGGGGCCTCAACCCGGCGAAGACCCCCGTCACTTCCTACACCATCGGCATCGACACCCCCGAGGTCGTCCGCGCGAAAACCCGCGAGGCCGCACCCTACAAGATCCTCAAGGTGAAACTCGGCCGCGACGCCGCCACCGACCGCCAGCTCGTCACCACCATCCGCGAGGTCACCGACGTGCCGCTCACCGTCGACGCCAACCAGGGCTGGGCCGATCGCGCCGAGGCGCTGCGCCTGATCGAGTGGCTCGCGCCGCAGAACGTCCTTTTCATCGAGCAGCCGATGCCGAAAGCCGCGCTCGACGACACCGCCTGGCTGCGCGAGCGCAGCCCGCTCCCGCTCATCGCCGACGAGAGCCTGCAGCGCATCGGCGACGTGCCCCGCCTGCGCGGCGTGTTCGACGGCATCAACATCAAGCTGATGAAATCCACCGGCCTGCGCGAGGCGCACCGGTGCATCGTCCTCGCCCGCGCCCTCGGCCTGAAAGTCATGCTCGGCTGCATGACCGAGACCTCCTGCGCCATCTCCGCCGCCGCGCAACTCTCACCCCTCGTCGACTGGGCCGACCTCGACGGCGCGCTGCTGATCAAGGACGACCCCTTCGACGGCGCGTGCATCCTCGACGGCAAGGTCACCCTCCCCGACCGCCCCGGCATCGGCGCCGTGCCGCGTTGATCCGGCGCCGGTCCGCGCGCTCCGGGCTCGCCTCCGCACCGGTGCGTTTCTTCACTTGCGCTCCCCTTCCGCGATGACCGCCCTGCCCACCACCCGGCGCGAGAAAATCGGCCAGCTCCTCCTGCTCGGCTTCAAGGGCCGCAGCGCCGCCGACACCGCGCCGATCGTGCGCGACCTGCGCGAGCACGCGATCGGCAGCGTGATCCTGTTCGATGTCGACCTGACCGGCACGGTCGACTCCGGCCAGCCGGGCAGCCGCAACATCACGTCGCCGGCGCAGGTCCGCGAGCTGGTCGCGCACCTGCAATCGCACGCGCGCACGCCGCTGCTCGTCGCCGTCGACCAGGAAGGCGGCCGCGTCAACCGCCTCAAGCCCGCCTACGGCTTCCCCGCCAGCCTCTCGCACGAGGAACTCGGTGCGCGCGACGACGTCGCGTTCACGCACGCACAGGCCGCCGCCACCGCGGGCACCCTTGCCTCCATCGGCCTCAACTGGAATCTCGCCCCCGTCGTCGACCTCGACGCCAACCCCGCCAACCCGATCATCGCCGGCAAGCGCCGCAGCTTCGCCGCCGACCCGGAGAAGGTGGCGCGCCACGCCGCGGCCTTCGTCGCCGGCCACCGCGCGCACGGCGTCCTCACCTGCCTGAAGCACTTCCCCGGCCACGGCAGCGCCGCCGGCGACACGCACCTCGGCTTCGTCGATGTCACGTCCACCTGGCACGAGCGCGAACTCACGCCGTTCCGGCGGCTCATCGCCGCCGGCCAGGCCGACGCCGTGATGAGTGCGCACGTCTTCCACGCCGGCCTCGACCCCGAGCTGCCGGCGACGCTCTCGCGCGCCGTCATCACCGGCCTCCTGCGCGAAAAACTCGGCTTCGCCGGCGTCGTGCTCAGCGACGACCTTGAGATGAAGGCCATCGCCGGCCGCTACGGCCTCGAGCAGGCGATCCCCGCCGCGCTCAACGCCGGCGTCGACGTCCTTTGCTTCGGCAACAATCTCGCCTACGACCCCGACATCGCCGCGAAGGCCGCCGCCATCATCGAGCGCGCCGTGCGCGACGGCCTTGTGCCGGAGCAGCGCATCGACGAATCCTGCGCGCGCGTGCTCGCGCTCAAGCGCCGCGCCGGTTTGATCGCCTGACCTGCAACCGCGGATTGCACGGATCACACGGATGCCGTTTCATTTCGCCGCCCCAAAATCCGTGATCTTCGTGCCATCCGTGGTCAACCTTCCTGCCGTGACTCCCTCCCGCCTCGCCGCCGTCATTTTCGTTTTTTCCCTGCTTCTCGCCGGCTGCGCCCATCGCCCCGGCCAGCCCGCCAAGCGCGCGGGGGACGAGATCGTCGTCGCCGGCCAGCTCTTCCACACCGGCACCAAGGTCGTCACCTGGATGGACCCGGGCGGCTACGACGCCTACCGCGTCGAGCGCCGCTTCGCCCCCTACGAGCAGAGCAGCTGGGCGAAGACCCAGGAGGCCAAGGTGGATTACCGGGACCCCGCGCGCTACGGCCTGCGCTTCGCCCGCCTGACGCCCGAGGAAATCGAGCGCGTGCGCGGCGGCGGCTGGGACCTGCCGCTCCTGCAGCGCGTCGTCGACCAGTTCGTCATCCACTACGACGTCTGCGGCATCGCCAAGCAGTGTTTCAACATCCTCCACGACCACCGCGGCCTCAGCGTGCACTTCCTGTTGGATCTCGACGGCACGATCTACCAGACGCTCGACCTGAAGGAGCGCGCCTATCACGCCACGACCTCGAACCACCGCAGCATCGGCATCGAGATCGCCAACATGGGCGCCTACGCCCCGGGCGACACGCGGACGCTGGTCGAGTGGTATCGCCGCAACGACCAGGGCCAGACGATCATCACCGTGCCCGAAAAGCTCGGCGACCCGCTCATCCGCACGCCGGGCTTCGTCGGCCGGCCCGCGCGGCCCGAGCCCGTGCGCGGCACGATCCAAGGCCAGGACCTCGTGCAATACGACCTCACGCCCGAGCAATACCGCGCGCTCATCAAGCTCACCGCCGCGCTCGCGCGGATCTTCCCGAAGATCAAGCTCGACTACCCGCGCGGCCCCGACGGCAAGGTGCTCCCGCACAAGTTGCCCGACGAGCAGCTCGCCGCCTACGAGGGCGTCCTCGGCCATTTCCACATCCAGACGAACAAGACCGACCCCGGCCCCGCCTTCGACTGGGACCGGGTCATCGAAGGCGCGAAGCGCTACGTGCCCTGAGCGCCGTCACGCCGCGGGCCCCTTCCGGCCAAACGCCTCCGGAATCGTCCGGTAGATCGCCGCGGTCGCGAGGAAGGACGGGATCGTGGCCAGCAGCACCCAGCCGAAGAAATTCACGTAGCCGAGCTGGTCCTGGATCCAGCCGGCCGCCATGCCGGGCAGCATCATGCCGAGCGCCATGAAGCCCGTGCAGATCGCATAGTGCGCCGTCTTGTGCGGCCCCTCGGCGACGAGCATCATGTAGACGAGATACGCGGCGAAGCCGAACCCGTAGCCGAATTGCTCCACCGCGAGACCCACGCTCACGACTCCCAGGCCGGTCGGCTGGAACATCGCCAGCAGCAGGAACACGACGTTCGGCGTGTTCATCGCCAGGATCATCGGCCACACCATCCGCCGCAGGCCCCGGACCGAGATGATCCAACCGCCGCAGATGCCGCCGAGCGTCAGCGCGACGATGCCCACCGTGCCGTAGACGATGCCGACCTGCTGCGTCGAGAGCCCGAGCCCGCCGGCCTCCGCCGGGTCGAGCAGGAACGGCGAGACGAGCTTCAACGCCTGCGACTCCGCGAAGCGATACAGCAGCAGGAAAGCCAGCGTCGCCGCGAGGCCGGGCTTGCGGAAGAACGCCGCGAACACCGCGAAAAATTCCCGCACGAACGCCCCGCCCTGCACCGTCGCGCGGTCGGCGGCCGGCTTGGGCAGCACGAGAAAATGATACGCCCCCACCGCCAAGAAGACGGCCGCGAGCAGCGCGAACACCAGCGACCACGCGTGCGCGACGTCGCCCGTCCGCTCCTGCAGCAGGCCGGCGAGATACACGAGGCCGCCCTGCGCCGAGAGCGTCGCCAGCCGGTAGAACGTGCTGCGCACGCCGACGAACGCCGCCTGCTGCCCGCCCGGCAGCGCGAGCAGGTAGTAGCCGTCGGCCGCGATGTCGTGCGTCGCCGACGCGAACGCCATCAGCCAGAACACCGCGAGCGAGAGCTGGAAAAACTTCGGCCCGGGCAGCGTCAGCGCGACCAGGGCGAACGCCAGCCCGATCGTGAACTGCAGCGACCAGATCCAAAACCGCTTCGTGCGGAACATGTCCACGAGCGGGGACCACAGCGGCTTGATCACCCACGGCAGGTAGAGCCAGCTGGTGTAGAGCGCGATGTCGGTGTTCGAGACGCCGAGGTTCTTGTAGAGCACCACCGACAGCGTCATGACGACAACGTAGGGGACGCCCTGCGCGAAATAGAGCGAGGGAATCCACGCCCACGGGGAACGCGACGGGGACGGGGCGGGAGGGGCGGGATGAACGGAGGGCGTGGACATCGGGGGTTCGGTCATCGCGGGGCGCGCGGAGGGTGCCGGGGCGATCCCGCGGGATGGTGGGCCGCGCCGCGCCGCTTCTCGCCATGACACGGGGAAAACCTCATGGCGCGAGCAGCGTGCGCGGGCTTTCGACGCCGGCGCGGTTCACGACGCTCACGACGAGCGCTTCGGCCGCGCGCACGGTCGTTTGCGTGGCGGGTTGCACGGAGAACCGCCACGTTCCGTTCTCGCGGCGCCAGACGGCGAGGCGGGCGGCGTGGGCATCGAGGCCCTCGACCCGCACGCGGTCGCCGTCGCGCACGAGTTGCGGGGCGGCGGGCGCCGGCAGCTTCATCCACGGCGACGCGGGCACGAGCGCCGGCGTGGCGTAGAGCGCGGCGAGGTGCGTAGCGACGGCCTTGCGGTCCTGCAGGAGCGCGACCGCGCTGAAGTGCACGTGGCCGGTGGCGCCGGGGCGCGTGCGCGTCAGCGCGACCTGCGCGAGGATTTCCGCCGCGGGCCACGACTTCTCCGAGTCGTCGATCCGGCTCGTGAACAGCCCGGGCCAGAAGTGCCGGCCGGCGCCGTTCTGCGTCGGCCAGTAATCGAGCAGCACCGCGAAGGCCTGCGCCTTCTGGTCGATGGGCCAGTAGAGCTGCGGTGTGAAGTAGTCGCACCAACCGAGTTCGAACCACCGCTCGGCGTCGGCGAAGAGCTGGTCGAACTGGTTGAAGCCCGTGATGCCCGGCGGCCGGCGGTCCGTCCGCGGGATGCCGAAGGGGCTGATGCCGAACTTCACCCACGGCTTCTCGGCCTGCACGGTCGCGTGGATGCGCTGGACGAGGCGGTTGACGTTGTCGCGGCGCCAATCGGCGCGGCCGAGCCGGCCGCCGCCGGCGACGTAGCGCTGCCACGCGGCAGCGTCCGGGAAATCCACGTTCTCGCGCGGCGTGTCCTTCGGCGCGTCGGGCGGCAGCGGCCGCTGGATCGGGTAGGGATAGAAATAGTCGTCGATGTGCACGCCATCGATGTCGTAGCGGCGCACGACGTCGCGGATGACCGCGAGCGTCCGCTCGGCGGCGAAGTCCTCGCCCGGGTCCATCCAGAGGAGGTCGCCATAGCGCTGCACGACCCCGGGGTGGGTGCGCGCGATGTGCGTCTCCGCCGGCGGCGACTTCGCCTCGGCGTGGCGCGCGCGATACGGGTTGAACCACGCGTGCAGCTCGAGCCCGCGCGCGTGAGCCTCCCTCACCCACTCCGCCAGCGGGTCCCAGCCCGGGTCCCGGCCCTGCGTGCCGGTGAGATACTCCGACCACGGCTCGAGGGGCGAGGCGTAGAGCGCGTCGGCCGCGGGGCGGACCTGGAAGATGACGGCGTTGAGCCCGATCGCCTGCGCGCGGTCGAGCAACGCGATCATCTCGGCCCGCTGCCGATCCGCCGGGAGGCCGCGCTGGCTCGGCCAGTCGATGTTGTTGACCGTCGCGACCCACACGCCGCGGAACTCGCGCGGCGCGGGCGGCGGCGCGTCGACCGTCACGACGCGCGGGGCGGGTTCCGGCGGCGCGGTCCGGGTCGTGCCGCAGCCGGCGAGGAGGAGAATCGCCCCCGCGGCGAGGAGCGTGCGGTGGAACGCGTTGACCCCAACGCGTTCGGCCGCTGAGCGCGCTGGGGTCGGCGCACTCCACCCGTTTTGCGTGGTCATGATTTCAGGGCGGCGCGGACGTTGCCCTGCACGGCGGCGAGGGCGGCTTCGGCGGCGGTCGCATCGAGGCCGCGCTGCAGCATCACGATGGCGACCTTCACGCGGTAGCGGCAGGCCTCGAGCGCGGCTTTCGCGGCGACGTCGCTCGCGCCGGTGGCGCGGGCGGTGAGCGCGATCGCGCGGCGGTGGAGCTTCGCGTTGGTCGGCATCACGTCGACCATGAGGTTGCCGTAGACCTTGTGCAGCCGGACCATCAGCGCGCTCGAGAGCGTGTTGAGGGCGATCTTCTGCGCCGTGCCGGCCTTGAGGCGCGTGCTGCCGGAAATGACCTCGCTGCCCGTGTCGAGCGTAAGGCCGATCTCCGCCGCGGCGGCGACGGGCGAAGCGGGGTTGTTGGCGAGCCCGATCGTCAGCGCGCCGGCGGCGCGGGCGGCCGCGAGCGCGCCGAGCACGTAGGGCGTGGCGCCGGACGCGGCGAGGCCGATGACGACGTCGTCCGCCGCGGGCGCGACGGCGCGGACATCCGCGGCGCCCCGCTCCCGGTCGTCCTCGGCGCCCTCGACGGCGACAAAGAGCGCGTCGCGGCCGCCGGCGAGAAGGGCGACCGCGCGCTCCTTCGGCCAGGAGAAGGTCGGCCAGAGTTCGACGCTGTCGAGCAGGCCGAGCCGGCCGCTGGTGCCGGCGCCGACGTAGATGAGACGGCCGCCGCGCGCGAGGCGCGGGGCGCCGGCGTCGACGGCGCGGGCGAGCTGGGCGCGGGCGGCGTGCACGACCTGCGCAGCGTGGACCTGGTCCTCGGTGAAGGCGCCGACGAGCGCGTCCGTGGCGTAGAGGTCGAGGTCGGCGTGGCGGGGGCTCGGGGTTTCGGTGTTCACGGGAGTCCGGCGTTGCTGAGTGCAGCGGAAACGTTCATTTCCGTCGAGCGTGAGCTCGGAGCCTGCGGCAGATTTTTTCGTCGGCGTGCTGTCGGGCACGAGCGTGGACGCGGTCGACGCGGCGCTCGTCCGCTTTGCGCCGCAGCCGGAGCTCGTGGCGACGCACACGCTCCCGTATCCGCCCGGGCTGCGGGCGGAGCTGCTCGCGCTGGCGACGCCGGGGGAGAACGAGATCGACCGGCTCGGGGCCGCGGACGTGGCCGTGGGCCGGCATTTCGCGCGGGCGGTGAACGAGCTGCTGGCGCGCGCCGGCGTCGCGTCCGCCGCGGTGGCGGCGATCGGCAGCCACGGGCAGACGATCCGGCACCGGCCGCGGGCGGCGCTGCCGTTCACGCTGCAGATCGGCGACCCCAACGTCATCGCGGTCGAGACCGGCCTGACGGTGGCGGGCGACTTCCGGCGGAAGGACCTGGCGCTCGGCGGGCAGGGCGCGCCGCTGGTGCCGGCGTTCCACGCGGCGATGTTCCGGCAGGCCGGCGTGGCGCGCGCGGTGGTGAACATCGGCGGCATCGCGAACCTCACGGTGCTGCCCGCGGACCCGGCCGCGCCGGTGCTCGGCTTCGACACGGGGCCGGGCAACACGCTGCTCGACGCGTGGTGCCGGCGGCACCGCGGCGAGCCGATGGATCGCGACGGGCAATTCGCGGCCCGCGGACGCGGGCGCGAGGAGCTGCTCGCGCGGCTGCTGGCGGACGACTACTTCGCGCGGCCGGCGCCGAAGAGCACGGGGCCGGAGCATTTCTCGCTCGCGTGGCTGGAAGAGCGCACCGGCGGGTTCGCGGCCGAGGACGTGCAGGCGACGCTCGTGGCGCTCACGGCGCGGAGCATCGCGACCGCGGTCGACGGTTTCCTGGCCTGGCGCGGCGGTCCCGCGCTGCCGGTGGAGGTCTTCGTCTGCGGCGGCGGCGCGCGCAATCCGGTGCTGATGCAGGCGCTGCGCGAGCAACTGGGCGGGTCGCGCGTGGAGACAACCGCCGCGCTGGGCGTCGATCCCGGCTGGGTCGAGGCGATGGCATTCGCGTGGTTTGCGCGGCAGCGGCTGCGGGGCGGGCCGGGCAACTGCGTCGACGTGACCGGCGCGCGCCGCGCGGCGGTGCTGGGCGGCGTGTGGGTGCCGGCGTAGGACCGGCTTCAGCCGGTCCGCTGTGCAAAGGAGCGGGAGCTTCCAGCTCCCGGCTTGGGCGGGCGTGGGGGCGGGAGCTGAAAGCTCCCGCTCCTTTGTTGCCCGGCGGCGGGGCCGGCCGACGCCGGCGCTACCGGGGGAAAACGATCTCGCCGCTCGCGAGGCGGTGGAGGAAGAGGGCGACGTTGGCGGCGCGCGGGGCGATCGTGGCGACGCGGCAGTATTCGCGGGCGCTGTGCAGGTGGTCGCCCTCGGGCCCGATGCCGTCGAAACAGGGCAGGCCGGCCGCGCCGAGGAAATTGCCGTCGGAGGCGCCGCCGCCGTGGACCCAGTTGAACGGCGGCAGGCCGACGTCGGCCGCGGCGCGCTGGAAGTGCGGGAAGAGCGCGGCTTCGGCCGGATGGTTCTCCTTCGGCGGACGGTTGAGCCAGAGTTTCAGGTCGAACTGCACGTCGTGCGCGGCGCCGGTCTCGGCGGCGAGCGCGCGCAGGCGGGCGAAGAGCCGGGGCTCGTCGCTCATCTGCGTGACGCGCAGGTCGAGCTCGGCGACGGCGAGGTCGGGGACGACGTTGGTCGCGGGCGTGCCGCCCTTGATGTTGCCGGTGTTGACCAGCGTGCCGGGGAGCTCGGCGGGGATTTTCGCCGCGGCGAGGACGAAGGCGGAGAGGCCGAGGATGGCGCTGCGGCCGTCGTTGGGAATCTTGGCGGCGTGGGCGGCGCGGCCGCGGCAGGTGACGATGGCGCCGCCGGTGCCCTTGCGGGAGTGGATGATGTCGCCGTTGGGGCGGGCGGGCTCGAAGACGAAACCGAAGTGGTTGCGCCGCGCCGCCTCCTCGTAATGCGGACGCGCGCCGTGCGTGCCGGTCTCCTCGTCGGGCGTGAGCAGGATTTCCCAGCCGACGCTGGCCGCGTGCGGGGTCTGCTCGAAGGCCTGCAGGGCGGCGAGCAGGCAGACGAGGCCGCCCTTCATGTCGGCGACGCCGGGGCCGTTGAGCGTGCCGTCGGCCAGCGGGCGGCAGGTTTGGAAGGGATCGGTCGCGCCGTAAACGGTGTCGTAGTGGCCGCAGAGCAGGACCCGCAGCGGGGCGTCCGGGCGGCAGCGGTAGCGGAGTGTCTTGACGCCGGGCGGATTGAAGCCGGGAGCGTCGGCGGCAAGCACATCGAGCGTGGCGGCGGGGAACGCGGCGGAAAAAGTCGCGCGCAGCGCGTCGGCCATGCGGGCGAGGCCGGCGGCGTGGTCGGAACCGGAGTTGATGTCGGCCCAGCGCGTGAGGAGCGCGGTGAGTTCGGGCGTGCGCGACGGGAGGGCGGAGATGGAGGCGGGGATCACGGAGGGCGAGGGAAGGAAGGAGCCGGATTCAAGGGAAGGTGACGCCGCCCGGCAAGGTGACGCGCGGGGCGTCGGGGCCGTCGAGCTGGCGGAGTTGGGCGAGCGGGTCGGCGACGAGGCGGAGGACCTTGAAGCCGAGGAGGCGGGGCTTGCCGGCGGCGTCTTTCTCGGTGTTGTGCGCCGTCTCGCGGGCGATGAGCGCGGTCAGCGGTTCCTCGCGGACTGCGGGTTCGACGGAGTGGATGAGGTGGAGCGCGCCGTCGGCGCCGCGAGCGGCGAGGCCGAGGTGGCCGATCCAGGCGGAGCCGCCGAAGATCTCGGACTCCGGCGCGCCGGGCCGCACCACGCCGCGGACGAGCTGGATGATGTCGCCGGGCGCGATGTGGGGCTCGGCGCGGGCGATCGCCTCGTAGGGCAGGTAGGTGTCGCGGAGTTGTTCGACGGGGAGCGCGGTTTCGAGCCGGTAGCGGGTGCGGAGGAAACGGGCGCGGTCGATGCGCGCGTCCCATTTTTTCGCCGCGTCGCCGGCGAGCTCGGCGGTGACGTCGGTGGCGAGCCAGCGGTTGGCCGGGTTCCAGTCGGCCTCGGTGAAGTGGTTGCGGGTGGCGACGCCGATGCGGCCGTCGCGGTAGCGGATGCGCTGGAGGAGGCGCATGAAGCCGGTCCAGTCGCGGCTGAGCGCCATGGCGAGGGTGTGCTCGGTGAAGACGACGCAATCGCTCTTGGTCAGGCTGTAGAGCGGCTGGGGGTCGTGGGTCTCGAAGGGCGCCTCGCCGAGGAGGTAGAGTTCGTAGGGCTGGCCGAGGTTCTTGCGGGCGAGGTGGACGATGCGCTGGCGCAGGTCGGGCTCGGTAGCGTGGAGGCGGGCGAGGTAGGCGCCGACCTCGGGCTCGGTGAAGGCGTAGAGGGGTTTGTCCGCGGGTGCGACGGCGGCCGCGGGCTCGCCGGCGTTTGCCGCCGCGGCGAGGCCGCCGGCACAGAGGCAGAGGGCGAGGCGCCGCGCCCGGCGGTTCCGGGCGGACGGGAGGGCGAAGGGGTTGTTCATGCGGGAAGAAAAAGGGGCGGTCCGGATTGGACCGCCCCGTGAGAGATTCGTGCGGCGCGGCGAAGCGCGCGCGGCTCAGAAGATCTTGTATTCGATCGAGAGCGTGAAGGCGCGGCCGCGCGGGTCGGCGATGCGCGGTTCCCACGAGCTGCCGGCACCGGTGTTGGTGTCGTAGGCGATGGAGAACGGCGGATCCTCGTCGAGGAGGTTCTTGATGCCGGCGACGATGGTGATGTCCTTGCTCCAGCGGTAGGTGAGGCTGGCGTTGTAGGTGATGTATTCGTCGACCTTCGGGTTGTAGTTGGGCGCGAAGGGCAGGAAGGCGCCGTTGGCGATGCCGGGCGGGACGTAGTCCATGTAGCCGGCGCGGTAGAGCTGGCTCAGGCGGCCGGTCCACTTGCCTTTGCGGTAGGAGACGGAGGCGGTGTATTTCCACTTCAGGCCGATGTCGGAGGCGCGGGTGAAGCGGCCGACCTCGCTCGGGCCCCAGGGGGCGGTGGCGAGGAGGCGGGACTTCTTCTCGAGCAGCTGGGAGACGTTCATGTCGGCGATGAGCCGGCCGCCGGCCACGTCGAATTCGCCGCGGGCGGTGTATTCGACGCCCTTGGTGGAGGTCTCGCCGGCGTTGAGCCAGCGGTTGTCGATGGCGATGATCTGGTTCGAGGCGTTGCGGATGATCGCGTCGGGGAAGAGCTGGTAGTTCTCGAGGATCGTGCGGGGGCCGAGGATGAGGATCGTGCCGTCGCGCTGCACGGACCACCAGTCGACGCCGAGGGTGATGTTCTTGATCGGGGAGACGACGACGCCGAAGGACTGCATCTCGGCCTCCTCGGGGTTGAGGCTGGTCTTGCCGCCGGAGCGGATGTTCATCGAGTTCGGCGGGATCGGGTTGCCTGAGACGGGATCGGTGAGGTCGGCGCCGGCGTAGATGCTTTCGGTGACGGGGTCGAACTGCTGCTTGAAGGTCGGAACGCGGAAGCCGGTCGAGTAGGAGCCGCGGAAGAGGATCTTCTCGTGCGGCGTGAAGCGCAGCGTGAGCTTCGGGTTGGTCGTGCTGCCGAAGCCCGTGTAGTTGTCGCGGCGGCCGGCGAGGTTGAGGTCGAGGCCCTTCCAGACCGGGACTTGGAGCTCGGCGAAGACGGCCTTGATGTCGCGGCTGAGGGTGCCGGCGGTGGCGAGGGCGTTGTCGAAGGGCACGTTGAAGATCAGCGAGTCGGCGGAGCTGACGTTGGTGCGCCGGTCGCCGGCGAAGAAGTATTCCTCGCGGCGCAGGTCGGCGCCGAAGGCGCCGTAGACCATGCCGGCGGGCAGCTGCATGACCGGGCCCGTGGTGGTGAAGTCGAAGGTGGTGGTGGTGAACGTGCCGCCGTAGAGCTCCACGCCGGTGGCGGAGGCGGCCTTGAGGCCGTCCATCGCCGCCTGGGTCTGCGTGTAGGAGAAGGGGCTGAGCACGCCCGTGGCGATGAGGTTCACGAAGGGCACGGTGTAGTAATAGCCGTTCTCGAGGCGGGACTTGCTCTTGCTCTCGGCCTGGTGGATGCCGGCGCGGTATTCCCACTCGGAGAAGAACGAGCCCGGGATCGGGAGCGGGCCTTCCATGCCGACGAGGAAGCGACGGGTGTCGGAGATGGTGCGGATCTCGCGGTTGCCGCCGGGCAGGGAGCGCCAGCGGAAGGCGAGCGGCAGGCCGCGGTTGACCTCGAGCGCGGGGAAGAAGGCGACGAGGGCGTTGAAGACGCGGTTGTAGTCGGCGCCGGTGCTCGGGTAGAGCATATTGAAGAGCGGATTCGGCACGACGGTGCCGTTGGCGGTCGTGGTGGTGGGCTGCGCGCCGGAGGCGAGCGACGCGGCGGTGGACCACTGGTTGGGCGAGAAGCTCTTGGTGGAGTCGGAGCGGCCGACGACGGCCTCGAGGGTGAGGAGGTGCTCGCCGAGCTTGAAGGAGCCGCGGCCGACGAAGTTGTAGTTCTTCACCGGCTGCTGGAGCACGGCGGCGCGGCCGGTGTCCCAGGCGGAGCCGTATTTGCCGTTGCCGGCGGCGCTGGTGGCGCCCCAGAGGATCTCCTGGTAGGGGCCCATGCCGTCGAGGCCGGCGTAGCCGGCGGTGTTGGTCGGCAGGTCGATGATGTTGATGCCGTTGACGCGGATGGCGGGATTGGCGGGATCGAAGGGGCCCTGGCCGCGGCCGGCGACGGTCGCGGGACCGCTGCTGAGGGCGGTGAGCTGGCCCTGGAGGGCGAAGAGCGTGGCGATCGGGGTGCCGCGGGTGTCGGGCGAGATGCCGCGCTCGGGCTGGAAGGTGTTGACGAAGTCGCGCTGGTCGCCGTTGAGGCGCTTGTGGTCGGAGAGCGAGAGGGACGCCATGACGTTCCACTTGTCCTTGTTGAGGTCGCCCCAGCCGCCGACGAGGGAGTAGCGGAAGATGTTGCCGCCGCCGGCCTCGGTGACATCGGCCGCGGCGTTGGCGGTCAGGCCCTGGAAATCGCGCCGCGTGATGAAGTTGATCACGCCGCCGATGGCGTCGGTGCCGTAGACGGCGGAGGCGCCGTCCTTGAGCACCTCGACGCGCTCGATGGCGGAGAAGGGGATGGAGTTGAGGTCGACGACGCCGCCGTTGAGGCCGTGCGAGGCGATGCGGCGGCCGTTGAGGAGGACGAGCGTGGCGTTGGAGCCCTGGCCGCGGAGATTGGCGGAGGTGGCGCCGTTGTTGCCGCGCTGGGCGCCGGCGACGACGTCGGCGTTCGACGCGAGGTTGTCGAGGCCGTTGCCGTTGATGTTGAGGTTCATGATCAGCTGCTCGGCGCTGGCGATGCCCTCCTGCTCGAGGTCGAGCTTGGTGAACACGGCGAGGGGCAGCGCGCCCTCATCGGCGGGGCGCTTGATGGACGAACCGGTGACGACGAATTTCTCGAGTTTCACCAGGTTGGGCTCGGCGGGATTTTCGTCGAGCGGGGCGGCGGCGGACTGGGCCACCGCGGAAGGGAGCGCAATCACGAGGGCGGCGAGCGCGGCGATCAGGGAATGGCTCCTCAGGGAACGGGTGTTCATACGGTTAGGGTGTTTGCGGGGGTTGACCTCTTGGCGGTGACAAGAGGCGGCGGCCAGACGGTTCAGGGGCACCGGGCCGCCTCGGGTCATCCGTCTAAGCGAAATGCGATGCCGTCCAAGCCCGAAGTGCACCCCGCGCCGCGCCCGGCGGCGGGCCTCCGGGGCCGGTGGCATTTCCGGCAAAAACTTCGTCATTTCTGACAATCCCGCCGGGGCCTACTTCCGGCGGCCGGGCGCGGCCTGGCCGCTGTGCCGGAACGCGAGCGGCGAGACGCCGTAGGTGACGCGGAAAGCGCGGCTGAAGCTGTAGATCGAGCTGAAGCCGCACTGCTCCGCGATCTCGGAGACGCGCTGCGGGCCGAGGCGGAGCAGGCCGCAGGCCTGCTCGAGGCGCAGCCGGCGCAGGTGGCGGCCGATGCTGACGCCGCAGGAGGCGCGGAAGCGCGCGCGCAGGTGGCTCGGGCTGATGCCGAGGGCGCGCGCCAGCTCCTTGATGCTCGGCAGCGGGCCGGCGCGCTGCGCCAGCTGGTTGATGCGGAGCACGAGCCCCGACTCGGGCTCCACCGGCGGGGCGACCGGCCCCGGCTGCGGCAGGGCGGGCTTGAGCCGCCGCAGCCGCGCGAGCAGCAGGGCGAGCAGCAGCACCGGCAGATCCTCGGTGCGCTCCGTCTCGTAGGCCTCCACGAGCTCGGCGAACAGCGCGCGCACCGCCGGCGTGAGCGCGAAGGGCCGGTTGCGCAACGCCGCCAGCGGCTCGGCGTCGGCCAGCTCGAACGTGACGAACAGCCACGAGATGTCCTCCCGCAGCGCCTGCGAGTAGTGGTGGAACTGGAACGGGAAAATCAGCAGGCCGTGCCGCGGCGTCAGCCGGATCTTCCGGTCGTCGACGTTGACCGTCACCGCCGTGCGCAGCGCGCAGATCAGCACGAAACGGTGGTGCAGCGCGCGGCCCTGGCGCGGCTTGTTGAGCTCCGAGGCGGCGCGGCGCTGGAAGCAGACGATGTTGGCCGGCAGCGGCAGCGGCGCCGGGCGGCGGCCGCGCAGCTGCACGTTGGGCTGCGGCAGGCGGGCGACGAGGGTGCCGAGATCGTGGGTCGGGGGGTGTGGCATTTTCGTCAAAAAGTTCGGCATTCCTGCCAGTTGTCCCGGCCCGCCGCCAGCCTTAAGCTGGCCGCCGTCATGAGTGTCCTGCCCGTGCTGGAACGCAGCCGATTCGAACACGCGCCGCTGGCGGTCTTCGCCCTCAGCCGCGACGCCTCGCGCGCCGTCGCGGCCGAGATCGCCGCCCTGATCCGCGCCCGCGCGGCCGAGGGCCGGCCCTGCGTGCTCGGGCTCGCCACCGGTTCCACGCCCGTGAGCGTCTACGCCGAACTCGTCCGCCTCCACCGCGAGGAGGGCCTGAGCTTCCGCCACGTCACCACCTTCAACCTCGACGAATACCACCCGCTCCCGCCGGCGCACCCGCAGAGCTACCGGCGCTTCATGCAGCACCACCTCTTCGACCACATCGACATCGACCCCGCGCGCACGCACGTGCCCTCCGGCACGGTGCCGAAGGCGGAGATCGACGCGCATTGCGCCGCCTACGAGGAGGCCATCCGGGCGGCGGGCGGCATCGACCTGCAGATCCTCGGCATCGGCCGCACCGGCCACATCGGCTTCAACGAGCCCGGCAGCCCGCGCCACTCCCTCACGCGCCTCGTCGCCCTCGACCCCCTCACCCGCCGCGACGCCGCGGGCGACTTCGGCGGCGACACCGCCACGCCGCGCCACGCCGTGACGATGGGCGTGCGCACCATCCTCGGCGCGCGCCGCGTCATCCTCATGGCCTGGGGCCAGCACAAGGCCGACATCGTGCGCGCCGCCATCGAGGGCGAGGCCGGCGCGCAGGTCACCGCCTCCTTCCTCCAGGAACATCCCGCCGCCCTCTTCGTCCTCGATGCCGCCGCCGCCAGCTCGCTCACGCGCTACCGCACGCCGTGGCTCCTCGGCCCGCTCGAGGACCAGGGCCTCGCCTGGGACGAGCGCATGACGCGCCGCGCCATCCTCTGGCTCTCGCAACTCCGCCAGAAGGCGATCCTCAAGCTCACCGACGACGACTACAACGAGGCCGGCCTGCAGGACCTGCTCCGCGTCCACGGCTCGGCCTACGCGGCGAACCTCATCGGGTTCTACCAGATGCAGGACACCATCACCGGCTGGCCCGGCGGCCGCGATCCGCGGCGGGCCCGCCCCGGCGCCGCGCCCGTGCGCCCGCTCCGCGCGCCGTCGGCCGGCGTCTTCCCCAAGCGCGTGCTCGTGCTCTCGCCCCATCCCGACGACGACGTCATTTCGATGGGCGGCACCCTCTGCCGGCTGGTCGAGCACGGCCACGAGGTCCACATCGCCTACGAGGTGTCCGGCGCCAACGCCGTCTCCGACGACGCCGTCTGGCGCGTCCTCGCCTTCCTGCGCGACAGCGGCCTCGCCGCGCCCGGCGAACGCGCGCGTCTCGAACTGCTGTGCGCCGAACTCGCCGCCGGACAGGCCGCGCCCACCGACGCGCTGCGCGACTGGAAGGGCCTGATCCGCCGTCATGAGGCGATTTCCGCCGCGCGCGTCTGCGGCGTGCCGGAGGAGCAGCTGCATTTCCTCGACCTGCCCTTCTACACCGGCGCCCCGCGCGACCGGCGGCCCGGCGCCGAGGACACGCGCCGCCTTCTCGCGCTGCTCGACCGCGTGCAGCCGCACCTGATCTACGCCGCCGGCGACCTCGACGACCCGCACGGCACGCACCGGCTCTGCCTCCATGTCCTGCGCGACGCGCTCGCGCAGGCCGCCGCCGCGCGGGCCGCGTGGTTCGGCACCGGCGAGCTCTGGCTCTACCGCGGCGCGTGGGCGGAATGGCCGCTCGACGAGATCGACCTCGCCGTGCCGCTCAGCCCGCAGGAGGTCCTGCGCCGCCGCCGCGCCATCTTCCGCCACGAGACGCAGAAGGACCAGGCGCTCTTCCTCGGTGAGGACCGCCGCGAATTCTGGCAGCGCACCGAGGACCGCAGCCGCCGGCTCGCGCACGCCTACAACGCCCTCGGCCTCGCCGAATACGAGGCCATCGAGGCCTTCCGCCGCTACGCGCCAGAGGAGTTCGTGCAGAGCGCGGCGTTCTGACGGCGCAGGCGCACCGCCCGCCGCTCCGCGTGCGAACGTTTTGTTTTCACCACGGATTTCACGGATGACGACGGATTAGTCGGGTCCGTTTTATCCGAGATTATCCGCGTTATCCGTGATCCAGAGACCCGTGCGCTCGCGGCCTCGCGCCCACTCGCGTTCACACCTTCACGAACCACTTCCGCCGCCACATCGCCCAGGCGATTGCGAGGAAGACCAGCACGAAACCGATCGCGAACGCGAGTGACGCGTTCACCGGGCTCAGCCACGACGCGAACAGCGTGCCGTGCAGCCAGCCCTTGAGCGTCACCGTCGCGCCCGCGGCATCCGTCCAGCGCAGGAGTCCGAGCAGCCGGCCGACGACGCCCGCGAGCACGAAGAGCGCGAGCGCGTTCACGCCATACCACACGAACGGCCGCGCCCACGCGCGCCAGCCGCGCACCTCGATCGCCCAGTGGCAGATCCCGCAGAGCAGCGACGCCCAGCCCGCCATGAACACGGCGTAGGACGAGGTCCACAGGTTCTTGTTCAGCGGAAAAACCGCGCCCCACCACGCGCCCACGGCGAGCAGGACGACGCCCGCGCCCACCAACCCCGCCGCCGCCCGCGCCGCCTCGCGCGCGGCGCGCAGGGCTTGGCCCGCGAGCACGCCGCAGAGCACGGTCGCGATCGCCGGCAGCGTCGAGAGCAGCCCCTCGGGATCGAAGCCCGGCGCCGGCGCGCCGCTCCACGTGTGCCCGGCGAGCAGGCGCGCGTCGATCCAGCCCGCGAGATTGCCCTGCGGCTCGAGCCCGCCCGCGCCGTGGCCCGGCACGGGCACGAGCGTCAGCAGCGCCCAATAGCCGGCGAGCAACGCGACCGTCCACGCGAGCTGGCCGCGCCACCCGGTGAACAGGAAAATCGCCCCGGCCGCCGCGAAGCACAGCCCGATGCGCTGCAGCACGCCGGGCCAGCGCAGCGTCGCGAGCGAGAACTCGTGCGCCGGCAGCAGCCCGAACGGGAACGCGTTCAGGAACAACCCCAGCCCGACGAGGATCGCCGCACGGCGCACGATGTGCCGCAGCAAGGCCGCGCGATCCGCCCCGGCCTCGACCCGCCGCGCCGTCGAGAGCGTGAGCGACACGCCCATGATCCAGAGGAAGGCGGGAAAAATCAGGTCGGTGAACGTCCAGCCGTGCCACGGCGCATGGAGGAGCGGCGGGTAGACGGCGCTCCACGAGCCGGGATTGTTGACGAGCAGCATCGCCGCGATCGTCGCGCCGCGGAAGGCGTCGAGGGAATCGAGCCGCTCGGCGGGCTTCATGGAATCAAGCCGCGGAGCGCAGGCGTCTCGCCTGCTCTGCGGATCCATGCAGGCGGGACGCCTGCGCGACGTGGAATCACTCTCACGGCTGATGCGCGGGCTCCGTCACGGGCGGCGGCGCGGGCGCGACCCAGATGCCGAGGTGGTTCGCCACGGCGCGCCACTTGCCGCCGCTGGGCTTGTTCGTCACGACGGTGCCGTCCGGCCGCCGGAGGTAGAACGAGGTCGATCCGCCGCCGTCGAGCGCCACGGCGTCGTGCGCGCCGAGGGCGAGCATCAGGTCGGCGAGCTCGAGCAGCGTCGCGCCGACGCTGTGTCCGGGCTGGCGCCCGTCGATGACGAGGAGGATGAGCGTGCGCCCGTCGGGCGACACGCCCGCGGCGGTGCGCGGATGGCGCACGCGCGGGGCGACGCGCGCCGTGGCGCCGGTGTTGACGCCCGCCTCGACGAGCAGCGAACCCGGCAGGCGCCGGTCGTCGGTGGCGCCGATGCCGGCGACGGCGCAGACCACGCCGTCGAGATCGTCCGCCTCGACGTAGGCCGCCCGCGCGCGTCCGTCGGCGTAGATCAGCAGCGCCGGGTCGCCGTGCTCGCCGACGACGCGCGGCGGCGACGTCAGCCCGCGCGACCCGAGGCTGAGGCCGAGGATGTCCGCCGGATCGCCGGCGCGGTAATCGGGCGTGTAACTCGGCGAGGCCTTGCGCGCGTCGCTGAGGAGGTCGAAGAAACTGGCGTTGATCGCCAGGGTGGCGCCGTTCGCCTCGGCCCACTCCGGCACCGTGCGCAGGTCGGTCTCGGCGGCGGGAAAATCGGGCCGCGGCTCGGCGCGCGGCGCCGTGGAGTCGACGCGCACGCGCGGGTCGGCGAGGGCGACCTTGGCCCACCAGCCGCGCACCGGGCCGTCGGGCGACGCCAGCTCGATCGAGCCGAAGAGCAGCGGCTCGCGCGCCGCCGCGGCGGCGGCGAGCAGGAACGCGACCAGGCCGAGGACGAGGCGGAAGGGATCAGTTCTCGCCATGGCGGAGGAGCAGGAGGGTGAGCGCGTCGACCTCGTCGCGCGCGCGCGGGCCGTTCGGCGCGGGGAGGTGGCGGTTGAGCATGACGCTGAAGGCCGCGCGCTCGCCGCCGGCCGTCGTGAGGTAGCCGGAGAGCGTCGCGGCCCAGCGCAGGCCGCCGGTCTTGGCGCGGACGTTGTCCTCGGCCGGCGTGCCCTTGAAGCGGTTGACCAGCGAGCCGTCGCGCCCGGCGACGGGCAGCGAGGCGACGAACGCCGCGGCGGCGGGCTGCCGCGCGAGGTGCGCCAGCAGGCGGACGGTGGCCGCGGGCGTGACAAGGTTGTTGCGCGAGAGCCCGGAGCCCTCGTCGAAGAGCAGCTCGCCGGGCGCGATGCCGGCCTCCGCGGCCAGCGCGCGCAGCGCCTCGAGCGCGAGCTCGTCGCTCCGCCGGTCGGCGGGCGTGGCGTCGGTGCGCTGCAACTCGCCCGCGTGGGCGAACACGAGGTTCGTCTCGAGGTTCTGCGACGGCTTCATGAAACCCGCGACCAGGTCCGCCAGCGGCGGCGACACGATCTCGCCGAGCAGCACGCCGGCGTCCACCGGCGGCTCGGGCCACACCGCGCTGCGGGCTTGCCCGGCGACGGCGATGCCGGCGCGCTCGAGCGCGGCCCGGAGCGAGACGGCGAACCACTGCGCCGGCCGCGGCACGGGCGCCTCCGTGAGCGCGGGTTTCGCGTCGACCGCCACCCCGCCGAAAATCTCCACGGTGGACGTGCCGTAGACGCGGCGCGTGTCGACCGTGGACCGCTCCCCCGGCGCGAGCGTCCGCGTGCGGTTGACGAAGGTGAGGCCGGAATGCGGCTCGAGCACCTCGAACGCGCAGGGCTCCCCCGCCGCCGCGCCCGGTGTGACGCGGATCGCGACGTAATTGTCGAGGAAGGTGACGCCCGACACCTCCGCGCCGAAATCCTGCTGCATGTCGTCGACCGTCCAGCTGGCGCCGTCGGGCGGAACGCGCAGCCAGGTGCCGTCGGCGACGACATCGCCCGCGATGCGCCGCACGCCCGCGGCTTGGAGCGCGGCGACGAAGGGCGCGAAGACCGCCTCGTAGGCGGGCTTGCCTTCGCGCGCGCCCCAGCTCGGGTCGCCGCGGCCGGCGACGACGAGATCGCCCGGCAGCGTGCCATCCGGCGCGACCGGCGCGGTGGCGAGCAGCGGCGTGCGGATGCGGTAGTCCGGCCCCAGCCGCACGAGCGCGAGCGCGCCGGCGAAGAGCTTGCTGTTCGAGGCCGGGCTCATGCGGAGCTGCGGCTGGTGCGCGTAGAGCACGCGCCCGGTGTCGAGCGACTCCAGCTGCACCGCCCAGGTGGCGCCCGCGAACTTCGGCTGGGCGAGAAACGCGTCGAGCCGCTCCTCGAACGTGGCGGCGCGCGCCAGCACGGCGCCCAGGCCGACGACCAGCCAGAACACGAACCGAATCGGGGGTGTCATCGCGCGCACTGAGTCACACGACCGCGCGCGAGGCAACGCCGGAGCGCGATCCGCCGGCGGCGCGTCGCGCGGCTTGCTTGCCCGCGCGCGGACCGTTGTGCTCGGCCGCGTGAGCTCCCCCACCCTCGTCCGCGACCTGACCTTCTCGCCGCTCGACATTCCGCTCTTCGTGCCCTTCGGGATTGCCGGCGGCGCGCAACCGGCCGCGCACAACGTGCTGGCGCGCGTCGAGCTGGCCGACGGCACCGTGGGGCATGGCGAGGCCGCACCGCTGCCGCCCTACAACGGCGAGACGCAGGCCGACGCGCTCCGGGCGCTGGCCGCGATGCGCGCCCCCGTGCTCGGCCGCGACGCGGCGGACTGGCGCGCCGTGGCCGCCGCCGCCCGCGCGGCCGGCGGGGCGGAGGTCGGCTCGGCCCAGTGCGCCTTCGAAATGGCGCTGCTCGACGCCCTGACGCGCCAGCGCGGGCAGGCGCTCGCCGCCTTCTTCGGCGGCGCCGGGACGACGCTCGAGACGGACATGACCGTGACGACCGGCACGGCGGAGCAGGCGGCGGCGGACGCGAAATCGATCCGCGCGCGCGGCATCCGGCAGATCAAGGTCAAGATCGGCGGGGCGAAGGGGCCGGCGCACGACCTCGAGCGGCTGGCGGCGATCCACGCGGCGGCGCCGGACGCGCCGCTCATTCTCGACGGCAACGCCGGCGTCACGCGCGAGCACGCGCGCGAACTCGTGCGCGGCCTGCGCACCGCGGGCATCACGCCCGCCCTGCTCGAGCAATGGCTGCCGAAGCACGACCTCGAGGGCATGCGCCAGCTGCGCGAGGAGAGCGGCTGGCTCGTCGCCGGCGACGAATCCGCCTGCTCCGGCGACGACGTGCACCGGCTGGCCGATGCGCGCGCGGCGGACGTCGTCAACATCAAGCTCATGAAGGCCGGCGTCGCGGCCGCCCTCGACATCGTGACCGCCGCCCGGGCGCGCGGGCTCGGGCTGATGATCGGCGGCAACGTCGAGTCGATCCTCGCGATGACCTTCTCCGCCTGCTTCGCCTGCGGCCTCGGGGGCTTCCGCTTCGCCGATTTGGACACGCCGTGGTTCCTCGCGGAAAATCCGTTCGAGGGCGGCTACGTCGCCGACGGCGGAATGCTGAGCGTGGCGCACATCACGGCGGGGCACGGCGTCGCGCCGAAGAAGTAGCGCAGGCGTCTCGCCTGCTTCTACGCTTGCCCAGAGCAGGCGAGACGCCTGCGCTACCCGCATGATTCGACTCAGCGTTTTGGTGATCGCAGCGTGGGCTGCGGTCTTGGCCTCGGCAGCGGACTACGACGTGATCATCGCCGGCGGCCGCGTGGTCGACGGCACGGGGGCCCCGGCCTTCGCGGCGGACGTCGCAATCAAGGACGGGCGCATCGTGCGGGTCGGCGAGGTCACGGGCTCGGCGACGACGCGCCTTGACGCGCGCGGGCTTGTCGTCGCGCCGGGCTTCATCGACGTGCACACACACTCGGACGACATCGCGGAGAAGCTGCCGCTGTCGGAGCACTTCCTCCGCATGGGCGTGACGAGCATCGTCGCGGGCAACTGCGGCGGCTCGAAGCTCGACGTCGGGCGGTTCTTCGCGGGGATCGAGGCGACCGGCGTGGCGCCGAACGTCGCCACGCTCATCGGCCACAACACCGTGCGCGAGCGCGCCATGGGCGGCACCTTCGACCGCGCGCCGACGGACGCGGAGCTGGCGGAGATGCGCCGGCTCGTGGACCAGGCGATGCGCGACGGCGCGGTCGGCCTCTCGACCGGGCTGATCTACCTGCCCGGCGTGTTTGCCGGCACGGAGGAGATCATCGCGCTGGCGCAGGCGGTCGCGCCCTACGACGGCATCTACGCCAGCCACATGCGCTCGGAGGGCGCGCGCATCCTGAGCGCGATCAAGGAGGTGGTGCGGATCGCGAAGGAGGCGGGCGTCCGCGCGCAGATTTCGCACCTCAAGCTCTCGGGCGAGAACATGTGGGGCCGCACGCGCGAGGTGATCGACCTGCTCGACCGGGCCCGGGCCGAGGGCGTGCGCCTGCGGCAGGACCAGTATGCCTACACGGCCTCGAGCACGCGCCTGCGGCAGCTCATCCCCGACGAGGCCTTTGACGGCGGGCGCGAGACCTTTCTCGCGCTCCTCGCCGACCCCGCGCGCAAGGCCGAGCTGGCCGGGAAGATGAAGCGGAACATCCTCGGCCGCGGCCGGATGGATTACGCCTACGCGGTCGTGGCGTCGTTCCGCGGCGACGGCACGCTCAACGGCATGAACATCGTCGAGGCGGCGAAGAAACTGCGCGGCTCGGATTCGCTCGACGACCAGATCGAGGTGATCCTCGAGATCGAGCGCCTCGGCGGCGCGCAGGGCGTGTTTCATGGCATGAGCGAGGACGACCTGCAGGTGTTCATGCGCCTGCCGACGACGATGATCGCGTCCGACAGCGGCGAGCGTGTCTTCGGCGAGGGCGTGCCGCACCCGCGCGGTTACGGCAACAACGCGCGCGTGCTCGGCCGCTACGTGCGGGAGCTGAAGGTGCTCACGCTGGAGGAGGCGGTGCACAAGATGACGGCGCTGCCGGCGGAGCATTTCCAGTTCGCGGACCGCGGCGTGCTGCGCGCGGGCGCGTGGGCGGACGTGGTGGTCTTCGACCCGGAGAAGGTTGGCGACCCTTCGACCTACAAGGACCCGCACCACTACGCGGTCGGTTTCCGGGACGTGCTCGTGAACGGCGTGCCCGTGATCCGCGACGGCGAGCTGACGGGCGCGAAGCCGGGCAAGGCGCTGCGGCATGTGAAGGCGGAGTGAGGCAGGGTGCGCCCGCTGGGCGCGCCGGGAACGTGATGCCATCTTCGCGGCGGTCCCGCCCCGCCTGTCGCCGCGACCGGGGAAAGAAAAAGCGCGGCGTTTTCGGCCGCGCTTCGGGAGTTGGGGCGCGAGCAAGCTCGCTGCCTACGGGGGGTGATCAGCGCTTGCGGCGCTTGAGGGCGAGCTGGACGCCGGCGTAGCGGACGAGGCCCTGCAGGTGCTCGAGCTCCTGCGGATCCATCGTCTTGGCGGTGGCGAGCTCCTGCTCGGCGCGCTTCATCGCGGCCTCGACGGCGTTCTCGTCGATCTTCTCCTCGGTGATGGCGTTCTCCGCCAGCACGCGGACGGTGTCGCCCTCGATCTGGGCGAAACCGCCGCTGACGGCGAGGAACTGCGTCTCCGCACCCTTGGCGACGCGGAGTTCGCCGTGCTCGACCTGCGTGAGCAGCGGGATGTGGCCCGGCAGCACGCCGATCTCACCCTCGACCGTCGGGATGACGACGGAGTCGATGGTGTCGGAGTAGACTTTCGCTTCCGGGGTGACGATTTCGAGAGTTAAGGGCATTGGGTTTTTAACCACTAATGGACACTGATGGTCACTAATCTGCGAGAATCAGGACATCAGTGAGAATTAGTGCGGATTAGTGGTTTCTCGACCTTACTTCTTGCCCGCCGCGGCGAGGACTTCGTCGATGCCGCCCTTCATGTAGAAGTCGGTCTCGGCGACGTCGTCGAGCTGGCCGTCGAGGATCATCTTGAAGCCGCGGATCGTCTCCTTGACGGAAACGTATTTGCCGGGCGAACCGGTGAACACTTCGGCGACGTGGAACGGCTGCGAGAGGAAGCGCTGGAGCTTGCGCGCGCGGTAAACCGTCTGCTTGTCCTCCGGCGAGAGTTCGTCGAGGCCGAGAATCGCGATGATGTCCTGCAGGTCCTTGTAGCGCTGGAGGACGCGCTGCACTTCGCGGGCGACCTTGTAGTGTTCCTCGCCGACGATGTCGGGCTGGAGCGCCTTCGACACGGACGCGAGCGGATCGACGGCCGGGTAGATGCCGAGTTCGGCGATGGCGCGCTCCAACACGATGGTGGAGTCCAAGTGCGCGAACGTGTTCGCCGGGGCCGGGTCGGTGAGGTCGTCCGCGGGCACGTAGACGGCTTGGAACGACGTGATCGAACCCTTCTTCGTCGAGGTGATGCGTTCCTGGAGAATGCCCATCTCGTTCGCGAGCGTCGGCTGGTAACCGACCGCGGACGGCGAGCGGCCGAGGAGCGCGGACACCTCGGAGCCGGCCTGCGAGAAGCGGAAGATGTTGTCGACGAACAGGAGCACGTCCTGGTTCTTCTCGTCGCGGAAATACTCGGCCATCGAGAGGGCCGAGAGCGCGACGCGCATGCGGGCGCCCGGGGGCTCGTTCATCTGGCCGTAGACCAGCGCGACCTTGGACTTGGAGATGTCGTCCTGCTTGATGACGCCGGCCTCGGACATTTCGTGGTAGAGGTCGTTGCCTTCGCGGGAGCGCTCACCGACGCCGGCGAACACGGAGTAACCGCCGTGCGCCTTCGCGATGTTGTTGATCAGCTCCATGATGACGACCGTCTTGCCGACGCCCGCACCGCCGAAGGCGCCGACCTTGCCGCCCTTGGTGAAGGGGGCGATGAGGTCGATGACCTTGATGCCGGTCTCGAGGATCGTCGCCTTGACGTCCTGGTCGACGAGCTTCGGGGCCTCGCGGTGAATCGCGTATTTCTTGGTAAAGGGAACGGGGCCGCGCTCGTCGACCGGGTCGCCGGTGACGTTGAAGATGCGGCCGAGCACGCCTTCGCCGACGGGCACCGAGATCGGGGAGCCGGTGTCGACGACGGGCATGCCGCGCACGAGGCCCTCGGAGGAGGACATGGCGATGGTGCGCACCAGGCCTTCGCCGAGGTGCTGCTGCACCTCGAGGGTGAGGTGTTGTTTCACGCCGGCGGCGGTGAAGTCGACCGTGAGCGCCTGATAGATGGGCGGCACGGTGTTCTCGGCGAACTGCACGTCGACGACGGCGCCGATGACTTGGACGATTTTGCCTTGGTTGCTCATGACTGGAATTGGGTTTCGGAGGGAACCACTGATGCACACTAATGGGGCACTAATGGTTCAGAGCGTGGGATCGAATTAGTGGGAGATTAGTGTGGTTTAGTGGTTCGACGGCTGAGGCGAACTTACTGCGCGGAGAAGGACGCCGCGGCGATTTCGAGAATTTCCTGCGTGATCGCGGCCTGGCGGGCCTTGTTGTATTCGAGGGTGAGGTCGCCGAGGAGCTTGGTGGCGTTGTCCTTGGCGGTCTTCATCGCGACCATGCGCGCGGAGTGCTCGGAGGCCTTGGCGCTCAGGATCAGCTGGTAGACGTAGCGGTTGACGTAGAACGGCAGCAGCGCCTCGAGGACCTGCTGGGCGCTCGGCTCGAAGAGCATGTCGCGGTCGTCCACGTGCTTGCCGCCGCCCGACTCGGCGCGGAGCTGGGCGACGAAGTCCTTCACGTTCGAGAGCGGGAGCAGCGGGCGGACGGTCGGCTCCTGCACGAGCGTGTTCTTGAAGCGCGGGTAGATGACCTCGAGGGTGTCGATCTCACCGTCGAGATACATCTTCATCATGAACTCGACGACGGTCTTCACCTCGGAGAACGCGACGCGGTCGGAGACGGTGAAGTCGGCGACCATGTTCTTCTTCGCGCGGCCGAGGAACTGCGCGCCCTTGCGGCCGATGGCGACGAACTTGGCCGGCGACTTGATGTCGAGGACGTGCTTGAAGAGGTTGGCGTTGAGCGGTCCGCAGAGGCCCTTGTCGGTCGTGACGAGCAGAATGCCGCGCGTCTTGACCTCGCGCTTCACGAGGAACGGGTGGATCGACTCGTCCACGCGGCCGGCGAGGGCGGCGAGCATGTCGGCCATGAGCTGCGCGTAGGCGCGGCCGGCGACGGCGGCCTGCTGCGCCTTCTTCATCTTGGACGCAGCGACGAGCTCCATCGCCTTCGTGATCTGGCGAGTGTTTTTGACCGACTTGATGCGCCGGCGGATGTCGCGGGTGGAGGCCATGCTGGGAGTAGCGAGTAGTGGGTAGCGAGTAGTGAGTAGAGGTTAGCGGAGGGATGGTTTGGTCATGCTCGCTAGTCGCTACTCGATGGTCGCTACTGTTACATTACTTGGCGGCGAAGGTGGATTTCCACTCGTCGCAGGCGGTCTTGAGCTCGCCCTCGAGTTCGGCGTCGAGCGCGGCCTTCGTGCGGATCTTGACGAGGAGGGCGTCCTTGCGGGTGGTGAGGAAGTCCTTCAGCGAATTCGCGGCGGTGACGATGTTCTTCACCTCGATGGAGTCGTAGTAGCCCTTCTGCAGCGCCCAGAGGATGGAGGCCTGGACCTCGATCGCGATCGGGTTGAGCTGCGGCTGCTTGAAGAGTTCGACGATGCGCGAACCGCGGTCGAGGGTGGCCTTGGTCTTGGCGTCGAGGTCGGAACCGAACTGCGCGAAGGCCGCGAGCTCGCGGAACTGCGCGAGTTCGCCCTTGAGCTTACCGCCGACCTGCTTGGTGGCCTTGATCTGCGCGGCGGAACCGACGCGCGAGACGGAGAGACCGACGGAGACGGCGGGGCGGATGCCCTGGTTGAAGAGGTCGGTCTCGAGGAAGATCTGGCCGTCGGTGATCGAGATGACGTTCGTCGGGATGTAGGCCGAGACGTCACCCGCCTGCGTCTCGATGATGGGCAGCGCGGTGAGCGAGCCCTTGCCGTTGAGGCGCGCGGCGCGCTCGAGAAGGCGGCTGTGGAGATAGAACACGTCGCCCGGATACGCCTCGCGGCCGGAGGGGCGTTTGAGGATGAGCGAAATCTGGCGGTAAGCCACGGCGTGCTTGGAGAGATCGTCGTAAACGATCAGCGCATCCATGCCGTTTTCCATGAACCACTCGCCGATGGCCGCGCCCGAGAACGGGGCGAGGTATTGGTTGGCGGGGTTGTCGGCGGCGGGGGCGGCGACGATGATGGTGTATTCGAGCGCGCCGGCGGCCTCGAGGGCGCCGATGGTGCGGGCGATGTTCGACTGCTTCTGGCCGCAGGCGACGTAGATCGAGTAGACGGGGCGGAAGTTCTTGTCGCCCGACGCGAGGCCGACCTTGTTGATGCGGGCCTGGTTGATGATCGTGTCGATGCAGATCGTGGTCTTGCCGGTGCCGCGGTCGCCGATGATGAGCTCGCGCTGGCCGCGACCGATCGGGATCATCGAGTCGATCGCCATGATGCCGGTGAAGAGCGGCTGCGAAACCGACTTACGGACGATGATGCCGGGGGCGATCTTCTCGATCGGGTTGGATTCCTTGGCGTCGATCGGGCCCTTGCCGTCGACGGGGCGGCCGAGCGCGTCGACCACGCGGCCGAGGAGGCCCTTGCCGACGGGGACGGAGAGGAGCTTGCCGGTCGTCATGACCTCGTCGCCCTCCTTGAGCATGGAGACGTCGCCGAGGACGACGCAGCCGACCTCGTCCTCCTCGAGGTTGAGCGCGATGCCGATGGCGCCACCGGGGAACTGCACCATCTCGTTATACATCACGTCGGAGAGGCCTTCGATCTTGGCCACGCCGTCGGCGACGGTGCGGATGGTGCCGGTGTTCTTCTTGACCGCCTTGGAGGAGAGCTTGGCGATCTGTTGTTCGATTTGTTCGATGACGTTGCTCATGGTGGCGCGACGCGCAGTTGAAGTGGGAAGTTGAAGTTTAGGACTTCAGGGGGATTAGGCGGACGGGGAAAGGGCGGCGAGCTGGCCGGCGACGGAGGACTCGAAGAGGTCGGAGCCGACGCGGACACGGAGACCGGCGATGAGTGCCGGGTTGGCCTTGGCGACGGCGGTGACCGGGCGGTGATATTTCTGCGACATGGCGCCCTCGATCATCTTGAGCGTCGCGTCGGTGACCGGACCGGCGTGCTCGACGAGGGCGCGCGACTTGGCGACCTCGGCGACGATGCGGTGCTGGTAGAGTTTGAGCAGCGCGAGCGGCTGGCGCGGCTGGTGTTTCTCGATCCAGCCGAGGACGCCGGCGACGCGGTCGGCGGAGACGACGCCGTCGACGACGCTCAACTTGAAGAGCTGCTTGGCGAGAAGCTTGGTCTGTTTGTCGGCGGCCATGCGGGAAAGCGGTCAGCGATGAGCGGCGGCTCAGAGGACGGAGAGCTCCTTGGTCGCGGTCTCGTTGTAGGCGGCGCGGTCGGCGTCGGTGAGCTTCTTGGCGAGGACGCGCTCGGTGGTGGTGACGACGAGGCGGGCGATCTCGGTGCGGGCCTGGTCGAGCATCTTCTTATGCTCGAGCTCGATCGAATGCTGGGCCTTGGTCAGGAGATCGTTGGCGCGCTGGATGGCCTCGGCCTGCTGCTTGTCGGCGAAGTCCTTGGCGGACTTGCGGGCCTCGTCGACGATCTTCTGGGCGTCGACCTGGGCCTGTTTGACGATCTGGGCGCTCTCCTGCGCGGCGGCGGCGAGCTTGGCCTGCATCTGCTCGGCGTGCTTGAGGCCGCCCTCGATCTTCTTGTTGCGCTCCTCCATCGTGGCGATGGTGGGCTTGATGCCGAACTTGTAGAGGACGGCGAAGAGGATGAGGAAGCTGGCGATCTGCCAGACGACGTATTTCCACTCGATGCCGAACTTCTCGATGATGGAGGCGTCGCCCGCAGCGGCGGCGGCGTCGGTGGCGGCGAGGAAGAGGGGAAGCATGGCGGAGGAGGCGGAGGGAAAAGGGACCGGCGACGCGGCTTGCGGCACGCGCCGCCGGTTAAAGAGACGGACGAAACTTACTTGGCGAGGAACAGCGCGAGGATGCCGAGACCTTCGGCGAGCGCCATACCGATGATGGCCTGAACGAGGATCTTGCCGGACGCGCCGGGGTTGCGGCCGACGGACTCGGCGGCCTTGGTGCCGATCATGCCGACGCCGATGGCGGCGCCGAGGAGACCGAAGGCGGAAGCGATGTTGCCGGTGATTTCAGCGATGACGGGATACATGGTGGTGGTGGTTTTGTTGGTTGGATTGCCGCCGTGCGCACATCGTTGGCACGCTCCCGGCGGGAAAGGATCAATGGTGGGCTTCGGCGTGGGCGTCGTCGTGCGCGTGGTCGTGGTCGTCGCCGTGGTTGCAGATCAGGCCGACGTAGACGGCGGAGAGGAGCGTGAAGACCGTCGCCTGGATCAGGCCGACGAGGAGCTCCATGAAGTAGAACACCGGGAAGAAGCCCGTGCCGTGGAGAAGATTCTCGCCGCCGAAGACGTTGCCGAAGAGACGCACCGACAGCGTGAACGGACGGATCGAGATGGAGAACACCTCGATGAAGCCGACGACGAGGAACACGAGCGAGAGGATCGGGTAGAGCCAGCCGGGCGTTTCCTTCTTGTCGGCCTTGTTGCCGAAGAGATCCCAGAGGATGAGCTTCGGGCCGGCGAAGCGGAAGATGGCGATGAGGAAGCCGCCGAACGAAATAATCGCGAGCGCGATGGTGCTGTTGAAGTCCGCCGTGAACGGCCGCACCCACGGGCGCGTCATGTGGAACTGGCCGTTGGCGTCCGTGTAGCCGTAACCGACCGTGCCGACGCCCGGCAGCAGGCCGGACCAGTTCTGGATGAGGATGAAGACGAAGAGCGTGACCAGCAGCGGGAAGACGAACGGGAACGCCTTCTTGCCCACGATCGGCTCGAACAGGTCGCGCAGCGCCTCGAGCAGCGACTCGAACACGGCCTGCGCCTTGCCCGGGAGGACCTTCGGGTTGCCGACGGCGATGAGGATGAGCGTGATCAGGACGAGCGAGATCATCCAGCCCGTGACCATGCTGTTCGTGATGCGCCAGCCGCCACCGAGGTCGAAAAGGACGGAGGCCTTGGGATCGACCGCCGCAAACGCGACGGGCGCCGCGGCGAGCGCGGCGACGAATCCGAGGAAATGCTTGAGGATACGCATGCTGGTCCGAATGGGGTCCCTTCGGTGAAAGAGACGATTAGGTAGGTTCCCCCCGCGAAAACCGTCAACCCCCGAAATTCAAATTCCCCGCGGGCTTTCCGGGAATTAGCCCCGCCGTGTTTTTCGCCCCGCGCCGCTAATGGCGCGGCGAATCTTCGCCCGCCCCGCGACCCACCGCCCCACCCCGGGCTTGCCTCCCGGGCCAAACCCCGCGACTTGTAAAACATGGACCCCGCCACCCGCGACCTGCTCCAGCGCACCGAGCCGCCGCGCTATGCCAATGGCGAGCGCAAGCTCGCGCGCGACCCGTTCATGCAGGCGACATGGGCGCTCCTGGGGGTGGCTGCCCTGGCCCAACTAATTCTGTTGCTGGCGCTGGATGTGATGTCCTGACCGCCACGAGCGAGAAGTGCCGCGGCGCGCGGGCCTGGAACACCGTCTCCTGCTCCAGCGGCCACGCCGCCGCAGGCTCGCGCCGCCAGGTTGCCAAACCGGCCACGACCGCCTCGACCGCGCGGAAATACTCCTCGTGGTCCGTGCGGAAATAAAACCGCGCCCCGGGCGCCGCCCGGCTGGCGATGGCGGCAAAGAAATCCGCCTGCAGGAGCCGGTTCTTGTGGTGCCGCGCCTTCGGCCACGGATCGGGGAAGAGCACCCACACCTCCGCGAACGTCACGCCGGGCGGAAACTCGTTGAAGCACTCGCGCGCCTCCGCGCGGAGGAAGTGGCAGTTGCCGAGCCGCGCGCGGTCGCGCTTCCGCCCGCTGCGCAGCAGGCGGTCGAGGATGATGTCGATGCCGAGGCAGAATTTTTCCGGAAACTCCTGCGCATAGCGCACGAGAAAATGCCCGTGCCCGCAGCCGATCTCCCACACGATGGCGCGCGGCTCCGGCAACAGCGCCGCCAGCTCGCGCCGCAGGTCGGCACGGCGCTCGGCCACACGGGCGAGGAATTCCGGTTTGAACGTCACGCGCGCGAGTCCGCCGCGTGCGTGCGCCCGCGGCAAGTGCGTTTGCGTGCCGGCGCTGATGTAGGGCGGGGTCGCCGAACCCCGCCTTGGTTCGATGCTCGCATCACTTTCGAGGCGGGGTTCGGCGACCCCGCCCTACAATAAATTTCATCACCCGCGCGTCACTCCGCCGGCGCGGCGTTCGCGCCGCCGCCGCGCGGGAGGCGCACGAAGACGGCCGTCCCCTGCCCCGCTTCGCTTTCGGCCCAGACGCGGCCGCCGTGCAGTTGCACGATGTGTTTCACGATGCTCAGGCCGAGACCTGTGCCGCCGCTTTCGCGCGCGCGGCCTTTCTCGACGCGATAAAACCGCTCGAAGATGTGCGGCAGGTCCGCGGCGGGGATGCCCGGGCCGTTGTCGCGCACGACGAGCTCGATCTCGTCGGTGGCCGCGAGCCGCCGCGCCGCCAGCTGCACGGTGGAGCCGCCGGGCGAATACTTCAGCGCGTTGTCGAGGAGGTTGGTGACGACCTGCGTGAGTTTCTCGGCGTCGGCCTGCACGAGCCCGAGATCGTCGGCTGCGTCGAGCTCGAGCACGTGCCCGCTCGCGCGCGCGCGGTCGGCGAGGTCCATCAGCAGGTCGGCGAGGAAGGGGCGCAGCTCGAGCGCGGCGAACGCGAGGCCGGGCGTGGCGGACTCGAGGCGCGAGAGTGTGAGCAGGTCGGCGATGATGGCGTTGAGGCGGTCGCTGTGGCGCTGGATGGTGCGGAGAAACTTCTCGCGGTCCGCCGGCTCCATCGTGGCGTGGCCGTCGACGAGCGTCTCGACGTAGCCCTTGATGACGGCGAGCGGCGTGCGCAGCTCGTGCGAGGCGTTGGCGACGAAGTCGCGGCGCATGCGCTCGAGCACGCGCTGTTGCGTCATGTCGTGGATGACGAAGAGCGCCCACGGCTTCTTGCCGTCGGGCGAAGGGATGGGGGTGCCGGACACCTCGATCCAGGTGGAGGCGTCGCCGTCGACGAGCTCGAATTCCTGGCGCGGCAGGGCCTGGCCGGCGCGCGTGGCGCGCACGTAATCGAGGAAAGCCGCGCTGCGCACGATGAGCTCGAGCCGCAGATTCACGAGGTCGCGCGTCTTGGGGAAGATCTCGCGGAGCGCGCGGTTGGCGAGGTGGATGTAGTTCGCGTCGTCGACGATGAGCACGGCCTCGCGGAGGTTGCCGAGCGTGGCCTCGAGCTGCGCGAGCTGGTCGTTGCCCTGCTGGCGGAGCGCGGCGTTCTCGGCGATGAGGGTGTTGACCGCGTCGGAGAGCTCGCGCCAGGCGGGGAGCTCGGCGCCGCCCTGTTCCTCCTCGGAGAGGTGCGGCTGGCCCGAGTGCACGGCCTCGCGCAATTCGCCGAGGAGCCGGTTCTGCTTCGCGAGGAGGCGAAGGCAGACCAGCAGCGCAACGCCCAGTCCCGCGATGAGGAGATAAATCATGCCGGCAATTTCTTGTCGGCGATGCGGTAGCCGACGCCGCGGATCGTTTCAATCCAGTTGGCTTCGTCGCCGAGCTTTTCGCGCAGGCGGCGGACGTGCGTGTCGACCGTGCGCGTCTCGATCTCGGTGGCGTAGTTCCAGACGTTGAGGAGGAGGTGTTCGCGCGTCTGCACGCGCCCCTGGCGCTCCATCAGGAGGCGGAGCAGCTTGAATTCGGTGGCGGTGAGCTCGGCCGGCTGGCCGCCGACGGTCACGCGGTGCGTCTCGATGTCGAGGACGATGGTGCCGACCTCGAGCCGGCCCGTGCTCGGTGGCGGCGCGGCGAGGCGGCGGAGGATGGCTTCGACGCGGAGGACGAGTTCTTTCGGACTGAAAGGCTTCGGCAGGTAGTCGTCGGCGCCGGTTTCGAGGCCTTCGATCCGGTCGGCCGGCTCGGATTTGGCGGTGAGGAAAATGACCGGCACGCGGGCGAGCTTCGGCTCCGTGCGGAGGATGCGACAGATCTGCAGGCCGCTCAGGTGCGGCATCATTATGTCCAAAATGATCACGTCGGGGAGAATGCTGCGGGCCTTGGCGATGCTGGCGGTGGCGTCGTTGAGGGTCTCGACCTGAAAGCCCTTCGCCTTGAGGTGGTAGGCGACGAGGTCGGTCACGTCCTGCTCATCATCGACGACGAGGATCTTCTTTTTCTCCATTGCGGCGGAGTATTGTTACGAAAGGGCGGCGCTCCAGTGGATTTCCCGGGCGTCACACGAATGTTACGCGGCACGGTGCAGCGCAGGGCGGCGGGGCGGGCGCGCCGGATCGCATCAGCTTTCCACGTGGAACAAGCGCAGCTTGCGATCACCCAAAGCCGCACGCGATTGAATCTTGGTGCGGCCGCGCTGGTAGGGTCGGACCGCTGGGCCGACCGCGCTTGACGGCGACGAGCACAGACTCAATCGGACCTACCGCATTTCCCGAAATAGTGTCGCTGCTCATTTCACGGTAGGGCGAACCGTCCTCGGTGAGCCGCGGCTCGGCGGGGATGCCTCGCCCGACCAATTTCCTGCGCACAAAAATTTAATCTGCTCTAGGCAACGGCCCGCCGATGACGCGTAATTTCCCGCATCGAGCTCCGCCTTTATCCGGATTGGCGCCGAGTCCCGCCAGTCGCGGGAGGGTCTTCATCAGTAGGCGGCTCACTCGCGCGCGGCGCGACGGGCGGCCTCGAGGCGGACGAGGAGAATGCTGATGTCGGCCGGATTCACGCCGCTGATGCGACTGGCCTGGCCGAGCGTCACCGGGCGGAACTGCTGAAGCTTCTGCGCGCTCTCGCGGCGCAGGCCCGGAATCGTGAGGTAATCGAGGTCCGGGGGCAGGGCGACGCGATCGATCTGACCGAGTTTCTCGATCTGCCGCAGCTCGCGCTCGAGGTAGCCACGGTAGCGCACGCGGTAGAGGACTTCGTCGCGCACGGCCGCCGGCGCGGCGCGCAACTCGTCGGGCAGGGGAGCGGCGTCACCTTGGCGCCGAAGCAAGTCCGCCCAGAGGCCGCCCGTGGTGCGCTCGGACTCGAGTCGCTGCACCCAGGTATCGATTGCGCCGCGCTTGGTCTTTATTTTTTCTATTCTGTTGTCTGTTAACAACTTGTGTCTTTCTGTATGAGCAGCCAGGCGCAGTTCGGCACTGCCGTGATTGAGCAGCAGGCGATACTCGGCGCGGCTCGTGAACATGCGGTAGGGCTCCGTTGTGCCCTTGGTCACCAAATCGTCGATCAACACGCCGATGTAGGCCTCGTGGCGCCCGAGGATGAGCGGCGGCCCTCCCCTCACCTTTTGCACGGCGTTGATGCCCGCGATCAGGCCTTGGGCCGCGGCTTCTTCGTAGCCGGAGGTGCCGTTGATCTGGCCGGCGAGAAAGAGGTTCTCGACCTTGCGCGACTCGAGCGACGGCAGGAGTTGTTGCGGCGGGGCGAAGTCGTATTCGACCGCATAGGCCGGGCGCAGCAGCGTGGCCCGCTCGAGGCCGGGAATGCTGTGCACCAGCTGCAGCTGCACGTCGAACGGCAGGCTCGTGGAGAGGCCGTTGACGTAGTATTCGTTCGTGCTGCGGCCCTCCGGCTCGAGGTAGAGCATGTGTCGGGGTTTGTCAGCGAAGCGCACGAACTTGTCCTCGATGCTCGGGCAATAGCGCGGCCCGGTGCCGACAATCTCGCCGGAATACATCGCGGAGAGATGGAGATTGTCTCGGACAATCTGGGCGGAGGCCGGTGTCGTGTAGGTGATCCAGCAGGACACTTGGTCGTGACCCGGCACCCAGCCCAGCCGGCGCTCGCCCGGGTGTTCCACGTGGAACAACTCGGCGTCGCCCCGGGTGTCGTGGAACGCGAACAAGGTCGGCGCGGCGTCCCCCTTCTGCTCCTGCAGCTGGGAAAAATCGATGCTCCGCCCCAGCAACCGCGGCGGCGTGCCGGTCTTCAGGCGCTGGAGCTCAATGCCAGCTTCCAGCAGGCTCCCGGACAAGGTCTTGGCCGAGAAGTCCCCCAGCCGCCCGCCCTCGGTTTTGTTCTGGCCGACGTGCATCAGGCCGCGCAGGAAGGTGCCGGTCGTGATGACCACCGTGCGGCCGCGGAAATCGAGATCCAGATTCGTCCGGCAGCCGACGACCTTGCCGTCCGCAAAGATCAACCCCGTCACCAGTGCCTGAAACACCTGCAGGTTCGGCTGCAGCTCCAGCGTGTGCTTCATCCGGAACTGATAAGCCTTCTTGTCGCACTGGGCGCGCGGCGACTGGACCGCCGGCCCCTTCGATTCGTTCAGCAGCCGGAACTGAATGCCGGTGACGTCGGTGTTGATCGCCATCTCCCCGCCGAGCGCATCGATCTCGCGCACCAGCTGCCCCTTCGCCTGGCCGCCGATCGCCGGGTTGCAGCTCATCTGGGCAATCGTGTCGATGTTGCCCGTCAGCAGCAAAGTCGATGCCCCGCGCCGCGCCGCGATCAACGCCGCCTCCACGCCCGCGTGGCCGGCACCGCAGACGATCACATCCCAGTGATGTTCGTGAATCCTCACTATTTTGATGTCTAAGTTATTTTCCGATACAGAAGGTGGCGAACAGCGCGTCCAGCACGCGCTCGTGATCGATCCGTCCCGCAATCTCACCCAAAGCCGCCACAGCCTCGCGCATGTCACTGGCTATCAACTCACTGGAAGCGCCTGTCGCCAAACCCTGACTCGCCGCCTCGAGGGCACGCCGGGCCCGGCCGAGGGCTTCGGCATGCCGGGCGTTGATCGCGATGACCTCGTCGCCGACCTCGGTCCGGAGCGCATCGGCCTTCTCGACCAGCACCGCCGTCAGCGCCTCCAAGCCCTCGCCGCACAGCGCCGACACCCGCACCGCCGAGAATCCGCCGGCCGGCGCCGGAGCCGCCGGGCGCAGATCGCTCTTATTGAGCACCACGACGGTGTTCGCCGGCGTCAGGCGTCCCGCGAGATGCGCCGGCAAAGCGGGCAGGGGAGCGGCGGCATCGATCACCCAGAGGAAAAGATCCGCGTCCGCCGCTTGCTCGAAGGTTTTTTCGATGCCGCGCCGCTCGAGCGCCGACGGCGCCGCGTTCAGGCCGGCCGTGTCCACGAGCCGCAGCGCGTGCGGTCCGACGGTGATCAATTCCTCGAGATAATCCCGCGTCGTCCCCGGCTCGGGGCTGACGAGCGCGCGGTCGCGCCCGACGAGACGGTTCAACAGGCTGCTCTTTCCGGCGTTCGGCTCGCCCAGGATCACCGTGCGCACCCCGGAGCGCAGCACTTCGCCGTAACGGCTCGTCGCCAGCAACCGCGCCGTGCCGTGCTGCAACTGCTCCAGTTGCGCCTGCAGAGCCGCCCGGTTCTCCGCCGGCAGGTCTTCCTCGGGAAAGTCAATGTAGGCCTCAACCGAAGCCAAAGCGTTGATCAACAGCGCAATGAGTTCATCCATCCGCCGCCCCAACGCCCCGCGGAGCTGCCGATTGGCCGCCGCCAAGGCCCGCTCGCTGCGCGCCCCGATCAAATCCATCACGGCCTCCGCCTGGCTGAGATCCATCCGCCCCTGCAGGAAGGCCCGCTTGGTGAACTCGCCCGCCTCCGCCGCCCGGCAACCGCGGGCGAACAAATCCTCCAGCAACTTCTGCGCGATGAACGGATTGCCGTGACTCGAAATCTCGAGCGTGTCCTCACCCGTGTAGGAGTTCGGCCCGGCGAAATACGTGAACAGCACGTCGTCGAGCACCTCGCCGCCGAGCGAGCGGTAGTCCGCATGCCGCGCCAGCCGCGGCGGCGGCAACTCACCGAAGATCGCCGACGTCAACGCCGCCACCTGCGGGCCGCTCACGCGCAGCACCGCGATCGCCGCGGTGCCCACGGGCGTCGCGAGTGCGGCAATGGTGTCGGTCGACGGCATCATCGCGCCACGCAAAGCCCGCCCCGCACCCGAGGCAAAGGCAAAAGCCAGGCGCGCGCCGCACCGCCTTACACCAAGTGTCCGTAGCTTTTGGACATCTGTCATCGCGAGGCCCGCAAAGCGGGCCGGGGCGATCCAGCTGGTTTGCTGCGTCGCTTCGCTCCTCGCAATGACCGTCCAAGAGCGAAGGGACGCTGGTCTCACTTCGCCGGCCCGAAAATTTCCGCCACCTTCCGCGCGCGGTAATCGAAGATGCGCTCCAGCTCGCGCCGCACCCACACGCGTTCCGCGATCCAGCCGAACGGGCCCCAGCCGACGTCGTAGGTCACGCGATCCGTCATCCGCACGCCGCCCGCCACCGGCGTGAAGTGATGCTCATGATACCAGAAGCGATACGGACCGAAGCGCTGCTCATCGACGAAGAACGCGCCCTCGCGCACGTGCCGGATCTCCGTCAACCAGCGCAGCCACACGCCGGGCAGCGGCGAAATGCGATACTCGATCAGCTGCCCCGCGAACATCCGCTCCGGCAGCGCGCTCAGGATGCGGAACCGGAGCTCCGGCGGCGTCAGCTCGTCCAGGTTGCGCGGCGTGGCGAAAAATTCCCACACCCGCGCGGGCTCGGCGGCGATGAACTGTTCCCGGATCAATTGGGCGCACATGCCCGCGGAGCGTAGCCAGAAACCGCCACCGCGCCACTGTGAGCCCGCCGGAAGCTGCGCTGATCATCGGCGCCTCCCGCCGATTTTCGGCGCCACCCCACAAAACGGCTCAACCCGCGCGCCACCGCGGCGGCGCGCACCGTCACTCGTTCTTGCCGGGATTCGGCACCGGGAGCGGCGGCGGCGGGATTTCGAGCTTCGGCGCGCCCACGTCGATCTTCGGCGGCGGGGTGCGCGGCGGGGCGAACGCGGGCGGAGCAGGGGACGCCGCCGCTTCCGCCGTCGTGGCGCGCGGCTTCACCTCCGCGCCCGGTTGCTGCATCGCGGCGAGCAATTCCGCCGCCCGCGCCTCCGCGCGGGCGATGTCGCGCGGCCGCCTTTGCAGGCGCTCGCGCACCTGCAGCTCGGCCGCCGACTTCGCGCCGGATTTTCCCGCGACGATCAGCCACGCCAGTCCCTCGACGTAGTCGCGCTTCACGCCGCGCCCGCTCACGAGCATCGCGCCGACGTTGTGCTGCGCCTCGGGCACGCCGAGGCGCGCCGCGGTGGAGAAGAGCTCGAAGGCCTGCGCCCGGTCCTCGGGTCCGCCGAGTCCGTCGTGCTGCAGCTTGCCGAGGCGGAACCACGCGTCGGCCACGCCGCCGTCGGCCGCGCGGCGAAACCACGTGCGCGCCGCGGCGTGATCCTGCGGCACGCCGTCGCCGAGCGTGAGGCGTTCGCCGAGCTCGAAACAGGCGGCGGGATCGCCCTCGGCGGCGTAGCGCTGGAGTTCGGCGACGTTGCGCCACTTCGGTCCCATCTGGATGAGTTGCGGCAGGGCGTCGCGCGGTTCGCGTTGGGCGTGGAGCCGCGCCGGCGCGAACGCGAGGAGCACCAAGCCCGCAAGCGCGGTGGCGGCGGCGAAGCGGGGATATTTTTCGGGCGCGCGCATGACGTCGTGGACTGCCCGCCAGACGAACAGTTCCGCCCGCCGGCGCAAGCCCGCGGCGCGCACCCTCCCGCAGCTCGCGGGCGAAAAAATGTAGGGCGGGGTCTCCCGACCCCGCCGCGAACGCGAAGCCACAGACGAATGCGGGCAGGGCGGGGGCGCGCGGCCGCGGGGAAACCGCATCGACTTCGCCTGCGCTCACCTGCCAGTCGGCGAAAATAAAAAGGCGGGGTCAGGAGACCCCGCCCTACAATTTGCGCTGCGCCGATCTGCGGCGCTTGCGTCGCTCCGCTCAGTCGGCGGCTTCGCCGGCGACGGGATCGCCGGGCTTGATGTTGGCCTTCTCAAGGATGGTGGCCTTGATCTTCTCGGCGAGGGCGGGGTTGAGCTTCAACGCCTCCTTCGCGGCTTCGCGGCCCTGGCCGACGAGTTCGCCGTTGAAGGCGATCCACGCGCCCTTCTTCTCGAGCACCTTGTGCTCGAGGCCGAGGTCGAGCAGCGAACCGGTGGCGGAGATGCCCTCGTCATACATGATGTCGAACTCGCACTCGGTGAACGGCGGGGCGACCTTGTTCTTCACGACCTTGATCTTCGTGCGGTTGCCGATGACCTTGCCGTCGGGCGTCTTGAGCTGGTCCTTGCGGCGGATGTCGAGGCGCACGGAGGCGAAGAACTTCAGCGCGCGGCCGCCGGAGGTGGTCTCGGGGTTGCCGAACATGACGCCGATCTTCTCGCGGATCTGGTTCGTGAAGATGCACACGCAGTTCGTCTTCGAGACGACGGCGGTGAGGCGGCGCATGGCCTGCGACATGAGGCGCGCCTGCGCGCCGACGGTGGCGTCGCCCATCTGGCCGTCGAGCTCGGCCTTGGTCGTGAGCGCGGCGACGGAGTCGAGGATGATGACGTCGATGGAGTTCGAGCGGATGAGCGTCTCCATGATGTTGAGCGCGTCCTCGCCGGAGTCGGGCTGCGAGACGAGGAGGTCGTCGAGGTTCACGCCGACGACCTTGGCGTATTTCGGATCGAGCGCGTGCTCGACGTCGATGAAGGCGGCGAGGCCGCCGCGGCGCTGGGCCTCGGCGATGACGCTCAAGCAGAAGGTGGTCTTGCCCGAGGATTCGGGGCCGTAGATCTCGATGATGCGGCCCTTGGGCAGGCCGCCGACGCCGAGCATGAGGTCGATGGCGAGGGAGCCGGTCGAGAGCGTCTCGACCTTCATCTTCGTGTTGCTCCCGAGGCGCATGATCGAGCCTTCGCCGAACTGCTTCGTGATGGAGGAGACGGCGAGGTCGAGGTTCTTTTCGCGCGCGACGGTGGCGGCGACGACGGCGGACTTGGGTTCGGCTTTGGCGGACTTATCGGCTTTGGAGGACATGGGGGAAGGAGTGGTGGGAAAGGAGAGAGTAGGGGAACGCGATGACAGCGTTATGTCAGGAGACTTTCGGCGTCGCCGCCCGGCCCGCAAGAACGTTGTCGGGAAAAAACCGCCTGAATTCAGGTTGCGCTCACGCCGCCGGCGGCGTCGGGCGGAAGCCGAAGGCGAAATACACCGCGAGGAAGATGAAGCCGAGGCTGACGGCGTAGTTCCAGCGCAGCTTCTCCCCGAGCACGAGCCACGCGAAGCCGACGAACACGACCAGCGTGATGACTTCCTGCATGATCTTCAGCTCGTAGCCGGTGAACTTCCCGTAACCGAGCCGGTTGGCGGGCACCATCAGGCAATACTCGAAGAACGCGATGCCCCACGAGATCAGCACCGTCACCCAGAGCGGCTTGTCGTGGAGGAACTTCAGGTGCCCATACCACGCGAAGGTCATGAAGATGTTGGAGAGGACGAGCAGGAGGAAAGTGGCCATGCGCGCGCAGCATGCCGCCCGTCCGCCGCGCGGCAAGCGGACGGTGGGCGCATGGCGCCGCGCCGGTCGCCCGGGACCCCGCGGCGCCGGCCCTCACTCCGTCAGCGAATAAACGGCGAACGACGCCAGCCAGTGCGCGCGCGTGAAGTCGTGCGCGTCGAGCATCGGCAGCGCCGCCTCGTAATGCCGCGCCGCCGCGCCTTCGCAAATCGGGATGAGCGGGTCGCCGGCCGGCAGCAGGCCGGCCAGTCGGCGCCAGACCCAGGCGCGGTTGAGATTCAGGCCGATGAGGTGCCCGATCTTCGGGTCGCCCGGATCGCTCACCGCCGCCGGTTGCAGCAGGCTCGCCGGCTGGCCCTGGGCGAGCCGCGGCAGGAACCGCGCGAACCACTGCGCAAACGCCACCTGCGGCAGGATGCGCCCCATCAGCCCGGCCTCGACCAGCGCGGGCGAGAAAAAATCCTCCCCGCCCGGCTCGAGGTGGCCCGGGTAATCGTGATCGTGCCCGAACCACGCCGCCGCCCGGCTCGTGCAGAGCAGCTTGAGCGGCTGGTCGTCCATCGAGCGCGCCCAGTTGAGCGCGAAGCCGGTCGCGAACGCGCTGTTCGCGTGCACGCCGTGCCGCACCGGGTAGGTCAGCGCGCGCAGGTAGGTGACGAAGCCCTCGCGGATCGCCCGCGCCAGCGGCTGGAGGTTGACCGCGAACTCCGGATCGTAGGCCCGCATCTCCTGCTCCAGCTTGAGGAACCACGCCCAGCCATACGGCCGCTGGAAGGTCGCCCGCCCCGGCGCCGTGAGATACGCCGTCTCCGCGGCGATGTTCTCCGCGCTCAGGTGCGCCCGCAGCACCGCGTGCACCGCCTCCTTTTCCGGCAGATCGGGAAACAGCCGCACCAGCCGCACCAGCATCCAGTGCTGGTGCACGCACGAGTGCCAGTCGTAGCTCCCGTAGAACGCCGGGTGCAGCTCCCGCGGCGACCGCACGTCGCCGGGGCCGTTGAGCAGGTGCACCTCCGCCCGCGGATACTCGCGGCGCACGTTGTCGAGCGCGAGGCGGGCGAAGGCCGACGCTTGCGGCGGGGTGAGGACGGGCAGGGGGGCGGGCACGGCGCGTCACACTAGGCGGCCAAACTTTCAGTTGAAGAAGAAAAGGCCGCGCCTACATTCCGCCGCAAACCTGACCCAAGCCCGCACCACCACCATGAAGATCAAAGCCTACCTCAAGCCGCACTGCGGCTGGTCCAACGGCGTCCGCGCCATCATGCGCAAATACAACCTCGAGTTCGAGGACATCGACATCATCAACGTCCGCGCCAACTACGAGGAGATGGTCCGCAAGTCCGGCCAGCCCCTCTCGCCCTGCGTGGAAATCGACGGCGTCATGCTCGCGGACGTGTCGGGCGAGGAGGTCGAGAACTACATGCTCGCCAACGAGCTCGTGCAGCCCACGAGCGCCGCCACCGACGTGAAGACCAACGCCGGCTGCTCCGACGAGGAGCACGCCCGCATGGAGCAGCAGGCCAAGCCCGTCCGCTTCTTCTGAGCCCGCGGCCCCGCGCCGCGCCCTTTCCTCAGCCGCCGGCCTCCGGGCCGGCGGTCTTTTTTTCGGGGGCCAGCCGCGCCACCGCCGCCGCCACGCCGAGCGTCACCAGCGTGCCGATCAACGTGAACCACGGCCAGAACACCTCGCCGCCGAACGTCGCCAGCCACCAGCCGCGCACCGCCGGGAGGTTCGGCGGCCAGTAGAGCAGATTCATCACCACCACCGAGGCCAGCATCCCCGCGACCACCGCCCGCGCCCCGACGCCGCGCGCGAACAACGCCAGCAGCAGGGCCCCGAGCAGCGCTCCGCTGGCCAGCCCGCGGAGCGAAAACGCCGCGTTGAGCACGAACTGCACCTCGCGCGTCAGCCACGCCACGCCCACCAGCGCGCCCGCCCACAGCACCGTCGAGCGCCGGCTCCACGCCAGCAACGCCGCCTCGCCCAGCCGCGGCACCAGCGGCTTGAGGAAGTCCATCGTCGACACCGACGCCAGCGCGTTCAGCGCCGAGCTGATCGACGACATCGCCGCCGCGAGGATCGCAACGATGAGGAATCCCTTCAGCACGTGCGGCACCTCCGTGAGCATGAACACCGGGAAGATGAAATCGTTCGCCCGGATCCCCGGCCGGCTCTCCGGCAGCGGGATCTGCATCGGGTGCGTCTGGTAGAACACCCACAGCATCGCGCCCACGAGCAGGAAGATCAGGAAGAGCGGGAAGATCAGCACCGCGCTCAGCACGAGCGCCTTCCGCCCCTCGGCCACGCTGCCGCAGGCCAGCACCCGCTGCACGATGAGCTGCTCCGCCCCGTGCGAGGAAAGCACCATCACCGTGCCGCCCAGCACGCCCATCCAGATGTTGAACGGCGCCCCGAAGCTGAACGTCCCGTTGAACCACTCCAGCTTGCCCGCCGCCTCCGCCGCCGCCCAGGCCCCGGCCCAGCCGCCCTCCACCAGCGTCGGCACGTAGCACAAGGCGAAGATGCCGCCGCCGAGGAACAGGCACAGCTGCACCGCGTCCGTCCAGATCACCGCCTTCACGCCGCCGACGTAGGTGTAGACCAGCGACAGGCCCGTGAAGAGCAGGATCGCCCCGAGGATCGGGTCGAGCACGCCGCCGAGGCCCAGCACCGGGTCGCCCAGCATCAGCCGGATCGGGATGCACGCCACGTAGACGCGCACGCCGGCCGACAGTGTTTCCAGCAGGAGGAAAAACCCGCCCGCCACGCGCCGCGGCGCCCGCCCGAGCCGCTGCTCCAGCAATTGATACGGCGAGTAGATCTCCCCGCGCAGGTAGTGCGGCACCATCACCACCGCCAGGATCACGCGGGCGACGATGTAGCCGATGATCATCTGGATGAACATCAGGTTCCCGCCGTAGGCGATCGCCGGCACGCCGATGATCGTCAGCGCGCTCGTCTCCGTCGCGATGATCGACATGCCCACGCCCCACCACGGCGTGTTGCGGCTGCCGAGGAAGTAATCGCGCGTGTTGTGCTGGTCGCGCCCGAACCAGACCCCGAGCGCGACCATCGCGCCGAGGTAGCCGAGGATGACGAGCCAGTCGCCGACGCTCAGGAACTCATTCATGGGGCGCGCCGATGGAGCGCCAACCGCCCGCGCTTGGCGAGCGCAATTCCCCCGCGCCTCAATACAGCAGCCGCGCGCGGATCGTGCCGGTGACCGTCTGCAGCTCGTCGATCGCCACTTCGCTCGCGGCGGCGTCCACGTCCATCACGCAGTAGCCGATATGCTCGTTGGTCTGCAGGTATTGCGCCGAGATGTTCACCCCGCGGCGGCCGAACTTCTCGTTGATGTGCGCCAGCACGCCCGGGACGTTGCGGTGCACGTGGAGCAGGCGGCATTTGCCCGTGCCGGTGTGCTCGGGCAGCGTCACCTCGGGGAAGTTCACCGCCGTGGCGGTCGAGCCGTTGTTCGAGTAGCGGATGAGCTTGTCCGCCACCTCGACGCCGATGTTGGCCTGCGCCTCGACCGTCGAGCCGCCGATGTGCGGCGTGAGGATCGCCTGGTCCAGGCCGCGCAAGGGCGAGAGAAACTCCTCGTCGTTGCCCTTCGGCTCGACGGGGAACACGTCGATCGCCGCGCCGGCGACGTGGCCGCGGCGCAGCGCGTCGGCCAGCGCGTCGATGTCGACCACCGTGCCGCGCGCGGCGTTGATCAGGTGCGCGCCCCTTTTCATCTGCGCCAGCTGGGCGCGGCCGATCAGGTTCTTCGTCGCCGGCGTCTCGGGCACGTGCAACGTCACGACGTCGCTCTCGGCGAGCAGCGCGGCGAGTTTCGGCACCGGGCGCGCGTTGCCGAGCGGCAGCTTGCCCTCGATGTCGTAATAGAGCACGCGCATGCCGAGGTGCTCGGCGAGGATGCCGACCTGCGTGCCGATGTGGCCGTAGCCGACGATGCCGAGCGTCTTGCCGCGCACCTCGACGCTGCCCTCGGCGCTCTTCGTCCAGCCGCCGCGGTGCACGAGCGCGTTCTTCGCCGGGATGCCGCGGAGGAGCATGATGATCTCGCCGATGACGAGCTCGGCCACGCTGCGCGTGTTGGAGTAGGGGGCGTTGAAGACGGGGATGCCGCGCAGCGCCGCGGCGGCGAGGTCGACCTGGTTGGTGCCGATGCAGAAGCAGCCGATGGCGGTGAGCTTCGGCGCGGCGGCGAGCATCTCGGCCGTCAGCTCGGTGCGCGAGCGGATGCCGAGGAAGTGCACGTCCTTCAGCGCGGCCTTGAGCGCGTCGCCGGCGAGGGATTTCGGCAGCGTCTTCACCGCGGTGTAGCCGTCGGCGACGAAGGCCTCGGCGGCCTTTTCATGGACGCCCTCGAGGAGGAGGCATTTGAGGCGGCGCTTGTCGAAGGAGTGCTTTTGCATCGGCGCCCCGAGCCTCGCCCGCCGCCGCCCCCGCCGCAAGGCCGAGCTGTGTCACGCCCCGGTCGCCTAGTCGCGCCCGCCGGGTCGCCGACCGCCCCAAGCGAAATTTGCGTATTACGCAAAGAACCCGCGGGGACGCGCCAGTGCCTCCCTCCGGCCAATTGTTGCTTATTAGCCCCAACCTCCGGCTCTTCCCGGCGAGGGCGCGCGGCGGGATTGGGGCTAATAAGCAACATCGGGATTGGTCCGCGCGCTGGCTCGGCGCGACGCGGCGGCGGACCGGCGGAGCGGGGTGGCGCTTGCGTCGCGGCGGGGGTTGGACTTGCTTCGCGGCGATGCCTTCCAAGCCGATTCCGGGTTCCAGCGGCGAAGTCCTCTCGGAACTGCCCTCGCCCTACCTGCCGCACCGCGCGACGGGCCTGCTCCACCTGCCGCGCTTCCTCGCGAAGTGCAAATACGTGAAGCGACACGGCGCCCTCCCGGCCAGCTACGCGAAGAACTACAAGCGCGGCATGGACCGCTTCCTCTGCCTCCACCTCGGCGTCGATCCGGCCGCCGTGGAAAAGATCGTCCACGACTGCCTCGATGCGCAGCTCGGCGACGACGAGATCGACCGGCGGCTGCTCGCGCTCTTCCCGGCGGACGTGCGCGCGGCGAAGTGGAACCGCGACTATGTGCAGAAGGGCATGACGCCCTCCGGCCGCGAGTTTCTCCAGGAGGCGCTGACCAACATGGGCTGCCCCGACCGCACGGCCGACATCCTCAGCATCGCCGACCTGATGGACTTCGACGAAGGCCGCATCGACTGAGCGCAGTTCCGGCGAAGAGGTGAACCGGCTACGCCGGGCGGTCCGGCTCAGCGGGAGCCGGCCGGCGCGGCCACCAGCGGGGGACGGCGCGCTTGTAGTCCTCATACATCGCGCCGAAGCGGAAACTCATCGCCGGCTCCTCGTGCAGCACGACAACGATCTGCAGCAAGCAGGCGAGGCACACGAGGTAGACGGCGACATGCTGCGACTGCAGGAAAAGCGCCTCGCCGGCGACCATGAGCAGCACGGCCAGGTAGCAGGGATTGCGCGTCCAGCGGTAAAGCCCGCGCTGCACGAGCCGCCGCGGCGGGTCGAAGGGCACCGGCGTGCCCTGCCCCTTGCGGATCAGGTGCCAAAGGCAGTGGACGTAGATCGCGACGCCCGCAACGACGAGACCGGCCCCGATCCAGTGCAGCCACGACAGCCAAGCGGGCAGATTCGCGCGCGCCTCGAACACGCGCAAGGGCAGCCAGCCGACCAACAGCCCCGTGACGAACAGGGTGTAGAGCAAGTTTTTGACGAGGAGGATCACCGCGGTGAGTGAATTCGTGGCCCGCGCAGACGGATTAGCAGCCACGCCCGCGGATGCAAGCGCGCGCCCGACCCGATCCCCGCCCGGACAAACGGTCACACCGCGCCGCCGAAGGGCAGCTCGAACCAGAACACGCTGCCGCCGCCCGCGGGGAACTCCGCGCCGACGCGCCCGCCCTGCGATTCGACGAGCTGCCGCACGATGCTCAGGCCGACCCCGTTGCTCTCCTCGCCACCGGTCGGGCGCGGGGAGAGGCGCGCATATTCGTGGAAAAGCTGCCCCCGCTCGGCCGCCGGGACGCCGGGGCCGGTGTCGGCCACCTCGACGCGCAACACCGCGGCGTTCTCGCGCGTGCGCACCGTCACGCGGCCGCCGGGCGGCGTGAACTTCAGGGCGTTGCTCACGTAATTGGCGAGGGCCTGGTAGGCGTGGCCGGCATCGCACCGCGCCGGCGGCAGGTCCGGAGCGGGCTCGAGTGCGAGCGTGATCTGCTTCGCCTCGGCGGCGGGCTCGTGCTGCGCCACAACGGCGGTGGCGAGGAGGTTCAAATCGCACCGTCCCGACCCGCCCGTTTCGGCGCCGGGGCGGCGCAGGTTGAGGAAGGTGTCGATGATGCCGCGCATCTGCCGGGCGGAGGCGTGGATGCTCTCAAGGTATTCGGCGACCTCGGGCGGCGCGCCTTTGCGCCGGGCAAGTTCGCCCGACATGAGGATGAGGCAGAGCGGATTCCGCAGGTCGTGCCCGGCGATACGCATGAAGCGCTCCTTGAGCGCGAGCTGTTCCTGCAGCTGCCGCTGCAGGCGACGGAGCGTAAGGTGCGTGTGGATGCGCGCGAGCGCCTCCTCGTGCTGGATGGGCTTCGTCACGTAATCGACGGCGCCGGCCTCGAAGGCCTTCAGCTTCTCCGCGGTGTCGGTGAGCGCCGTCATGAAGATCACCGGCACGTCGCGCGTGGCCGCGCGCTCCTTCAGGCGGCGGCAGGTGGCGAAGCCGTCGATGCCGGGCATCATGACGTCGAGGAGGATGAGGTCGGGCGTGGTGCGCTCGGTCAGGACCAGCGCGTCCTCGCCGTCCTCGGCGACGAGGAGCGTGTAGCCGGCACCGCTCAGGCACTCCGCCAGCACACTGAGGTTGGCGGGGGTGTCGTCGACGATGAGAATGGTTTCGGGCATGAGAGCGGGGAGCTGCGCGGGCGGGGGGGGCGAGAGTAGGATTCGGTTTATGCCGGGGAGAACGCGGGGAGATCAGGCAGGAGGCGCGGAGGTCTTGTAGCGGGAGACGAGGGAGCGGATGGCCTTCATCTTGAAGCGGGCGGCGAGGTCGTTGATCTGGGCGGCGAAGTCGGCGAGGCGCGGGTCGGCCGCGGCGATCTCCTGCGCGTAGGTGCGCACGGCGAGCACGTCGCCGCTGCTGGCGAGCGCGAAGAGCCGCTCGGCCTGCTCGGGCGAGGGCGGGAAGGGCAGCATCGGGAACGGCGTCGCCGTCTCGCCGGGCACGGGCGCGCCGGCGTGTCGCCAAGTGAGTCCGAGGTGCCGCGCGAGCAGGGCGAAGAGTTCCTCGTCGCGGAACGGCTTCGCGATGAACGCGGCGCACCCGGCCTCGAGCGCGGCGGCGTGCTGCTGGTCGTGGGCGCTGGCGGAGATGCCGATGATGCACGGGGCGTCGGCGCCGAGCTCCGCCCGGATGCGCCGGGCGGCGGAGAGGCCGTCGAGTCGCGGCATGCGCAGGTCGAGGAGCGCGAGGTGCGGGCGCACCGCCCGGGCGAGTTGCACGGCCTGCTCGCCGTCGTCGGCGGTGACGATTTCGAAGCCGAGCGGCTGGAGCAGGTCGACGAGCAGGGCGCGGTTGGGCTCGTGGTCGTCGGCCACGAGCACCCGGCGGCGTTCGCCCTCGTAGCCGGTGAGGCGCCACGGCGTGTGGGTGCGGCCGGCGACCGCCATGCCGGAGCCCTCGGGGAGGACGAGGTCGAACCAGAAGCGCGTGCCCCAGCCCGGGCTGCTTTCCACCTGCAGCTGGCTGCCCATCTGCTCGAGGATGCTGCGGCTGACGTTGAGGCCGAGGCCGGTGCCGCCCATGCGCTGCCGGTGGTCGCCGAGCTGGGCAAAGGGCTCGAAGAGCCGCGCCTGGTCGGCCGGCGCGATGCCGGGGCCGGAGTCGCTGACGGAGAAGCGCACCGCCGGGCCGGCGCGCTCGATCGAGAACACGACGCCGCCCTGCGCGGTGAATTTCACGGCGTTGCTGAGCAGGTTGAACAGCACCTGCCGCAGGCGCTGCGCATCGGCGACGACGCTGCGGGGCAGGTCGGGCGCGAAGGCGGTCTCGAGCCGGAGGTTCTTCTCCCGGGCGCGCGGGGCGAAGAACTCGGCGACGTTGTGCCCGAAATCGGGCAGGTCGAATTCCGAGGGATGCAGCTCGAGCTTGCGCGCCTCGATCTTCGCCAGGTCGAGCACGTCGTTGATCAGCGCCAGCAGGTGCTCGGCGGACTGGTGGATGATGCCGACGCCGGCGCGCTGCTTGTCGTTCAGCGCGGCGTCGCGGCGGAGGATCTGCGTGTAGCCGAGGATGCCGTTGAGCGGCGTGCGGAGCTCGTGGCTCATGCTGGCGAGGAACTGCGTCTTGGCGCGGCTGGCCTCGTCGGCGGCCTCCTTGGCGGCGCGGAGCACGCGGTCGGCCTCGCGGCGCGCCGTGATGTCGATCGCCACGCCCTCGAACAGCACGGGCTCGCCCGCGGCGTTGCGGATGACGTGCACGGACTCGGAAATCCAGCGGCGCGAGCCATCGGGGTGGACGATCTCGGACTCGAAATCCGGCACCTCGTCGGCGTGCTGGATGAGGGCGAGGAACTCCGCGCGGCGCCCGGCATCGGCGTAGAGCTGGACGCCGATGTCGTTGACGGCGCGCATGAGCGCCTCGGGCGTGGCGTAGCCGAGCATCTGGGCGAGCGCCGGGTTGGCGCGGAGGAAGCGGCCGTCGGGCGTGGACTGGTAGAGGCCCTCCACGGCGTTCTCGAAGATGCCGCGGTATTGGCGCTCGGCGCGTTGCAACGCCTCCTCGGCCGTGCGGCGCTGCACGGCGGCGGCGGCCTGCTCGGCGACGAAGTTGAGCAGTTCGAGGTCGCCCTCGGCGTAGGCGGCGGTGTCGCGGTAATCGTGGATTGCGATGACGCCGAGCGTGCGCCCGCCGATGCGGAGCGGCGCGCCGAGGCGCAGCGCCGGCGAGCGCGCCGGCGGCTGGTAGTCGCCGCGCGGACGCAGGCGCGCGCAAAGCTCCTCGGTGCCGATCATGACCGGCCGGCCGAGCTCGAGCACGTATTCGGTGAAGCCGAGTCCGAGCGACCGCGCGGGCGGCAGCTCGCCGGGCGCGCCGGCGAACTCGTCGACGAAGTAGGGGAAGGTGAGCTTCGTGCCGTCGGCGTCGAGCAGCGCGACGTAGCAGTTCTTGGCGGGGACGAGGCCGGCGAGCGTCTCGTGGATTTCGCGGAACAGTTCGGGCAGCTCGCGGCCGGCGAGCACGGCGTTCGAAATCCGGTAGGTGGCGCGCTGCATCGCGTCGCGCCGGCGCTGGTCGGTGATGTCGAGCCCGGCCGTCAGCAGGCAGCGGCGGCCGCGGACCTCGATCAGGTCGGCCGAGAGATGGTAGTCGAGCAGGCGGCCGTCCCGCCGGCGGAACCGCGCCTCGAAATGCCGCACGCACCCGTGCGCCTGCAGCTCGCCGAGAAAGGCCTGCTGCTGGTGGGCATCGACCCAGAGCGGCGGCGGCGGCCCGGCCTCGCCCATGAGCTCGGCGCGGCTGTAGCCGGAGGCGCCGACGTAGGCGTCGTTCACGTCGATCAACCGCCCGTCCGTCAGGTCGCGGATCGTCATCGCCGCGGGGCTGGCGTGGAAGAGCTTCGAGAAATACTCCTGCGACTCGCGGCGCGCCGCGTCGACCTCGACGCGCTGGAGCGCCGCGACGATCTGGCCGGCGACGAACTCCAGCAGGCGCAGGTCCTCGGGCCGGTAGGCCGTCGGGCTGGTATAATCCTGGAGCGAGACGGCGCCGACCGTCTCGCCGCCGCTGAGCAGCGGCGCCGCGATCCACGCCGCGCAGCGGCCGAACATCGGCGTGAAGCCCGTGCGGGCGGAGAAGGCGTCGAGCTCCGGCTCGGTGATGAGCAGGCTGCGGCCGGTGGAGAGCACGTAGTCGGTCAGGCCGCGGGCGAGCGGCCGCGGCGCGGGCGGGGAGGGCGTGTGCTCGTTGTTCCAGAGCGGAAACGAGACGACGCCCGTGCGCCGGTCGTAGAGCGCGATGAAGAAGCTGCGGGCGGAGAGGAATTCGCCGATGATGGCGTGCACGCGGGCGAAGAGCGCGGCGCGGTCGGGGGCGTCGAGGGCGGCGGCGGAGATGCGGTAGAGCAGCGTCTGCTCGCGCTCGCGGCGGCGGCGGTCGGTGATGTCGATCGCCGTGATGAGCATGGCCGGGCGGCCGGCGAGCTCGAAGGTGTCGGCGTTGAGCAGGACGTGGCGCGGTTCGCCGTGCTTGGTGCGGAACGTGCCCTCGAAGCCGTGGACGGCGCCGCGCACGCGCAGTTCGGCCATGACGCCGTCGCGTTGCGCCGGTTCGGCCCAGAGCCCGAGTTCCAGCGAGGTGCGGCCGAGCACCTCGTCGCGCCGGTAGCCGGAGGAGCGCAGGAAGGCCTCGTTGGTCTCGATGATGCGCCCGGTCTCGACGCTGGCGATGGCCATGAGCGCCGGGCTGGCGTGGAAGGATTTCGAGAAATACTCCTCCGACTCGCGGCGCATCGCCTCGATGCGGCGGCGCGCCTCGCCGGCCTCGTAGCGCTGGAGCGCCGCCGCCACTTGCGCGGCCACGAAGGTGAAGAACGGCACGTCCTCCGGCCGGTAGGCCTGCGCGTCGTGGTAGTCCTGCACGGTGATCGCGCCGACGGCCTCGCCGTCGACGATGAGCGGCGCGCCGAGCCAGACCTGGCACCAGCCGTAGCGCGGCGCGTAGCCCGTGCGGTCGCGGAAGTCCGCCACCTCGTCGTGCCGGAGCAGCAGCGGCTGCCGCGTGCGGATGACGTAGTCGGAAAGATACCGGGCGTGCGGGCGCGGCGGCGGCGGCGCCGTGCGCTCGTCGATGAAGATCGGGAACGACACCTCGGTGCGCTCCGCATTGAGGCGGGCGACGAAGAAGTTCTTCGCCGGCATCAGGTCCTGGAGGATGCCGTGGATGCGGACGAGGAGGGCCGGCAGATCCGTCGCGCTGCTGGCCGCCTCGGCGATGCGGTAGACGGCGGTCTGCTCGCATTCGCGCCGGCGGCGGTCGGTGATGTCGATGCCGACCGTGAGCATGCAGCGGCGGCCCTGGACCTCGATCAGGTCCGCGGTGAGGAGCACGTGGCGCAGCGCGCCGGTGCGCGAGCGGAACTGCGCCTCGAAGTCGCGCGCGCTGCCGTTGGCCTGCACGAGGCGGATGAAGCGGTCGCGCTGCACCTCGTCGACCCAGAGGCCGAGTTCGACCGTGCTGCGGCCGAGCGCCTCCTCGCGCGCGTAGCCGGTGGCGAGCACGAAGGTGCTGTTCACCTCGATCAGGCGCCCGTCCATCGGGTCGGCCAGCGTCATCAGCGCCGGGTTGGAGAAGAAGGATTTCTCGAAATACTCCTGGGACTCGCGCCGGCTGGCCTCGCTGCGGCGCAGGGCCTCCTCGGCATGGGCGAGGCGCGCGGCCAACGGATCGGAGCTGGGGGGCCGGGGCTTCACGAGGGACGTGGGCGGATCGGAAAAGAGATTCGGGGCGCAGGCAACGGCGGACTTCTCCGCCGCGTGCCTGCGCCCCTTTTTGTTACCCCTGTTGTAACCGGCGGTGACTTGCAACACCGCCGGAAGTCAAAGCGCCCGGCCGCCTAAGGTTGAAGGGACTTGAGGTAGGCCACGACGGCGCGGGCATCCTCGGCGTTGAGGCGGAACTCGGGCATCGGCGGGCGCGCGCGCGTGCCGTCGGGACGCGTCCCCTCCATCAGGAAACGCACGCCCTCCTCGGCCGTCATCGACGGCAGGCCGGCGATTGGCGGGGCGACCGGCGACCACGGCATGTCCACCGTCGGCGCGAACGGCAGCGCCGCGCCCTTGAGCCAGTGCTCCATCACGAACTCGCCCTTCTCGTTGCGCGGCGAGTGGCAGTCGACGCAGAGGATGGCGCGCTCCACGAGGTAGCGCCCGCGCTCAAGCTGCGTGGAGTCCCCGGCCGCCATCGCGCGGAACGCCGGCGCGGCGAGCAACAGCAGGAGGATGGAGCGGGACAGCAGACGATGCGGGGATTTCATGGCGGGAAAGGGGACGGTTCGACGACGTGCGGCACGCCGCCGTCAGCAGCGCGGCCAGGCCCGCGACATAGACGGGGCGGGCGGACGCAGAGCGGGTGGGGCGGGCGGGCATGGGGTGGAAATGGGTTTCAGGCGACGCGCTCCTGCTGGGCGGCGCCGTCGCGGGCGCCGGCCTTCATCGTCTCGGCGAGGAGCCAGTAGAGTTTCGCCCACGCCGTGCGCAGCGCCGGCGTGTAGTCCGCGCCCAGGCCCTTCTCGAGCGTCCAGAGCAGGGCGGCGCCGACCGTCTCGTAGTGGGCGGCGCGAACCTGGTAGGACGCGTGGCGCAGCCCGAGTTGACGCACCATCGGCACGATCGTCGGCAGCCGGTCGAGGCTCGCGACGCAGAATCCGATCGCCTGCATCAGCTTCCGGCCCTGTTCCGCCATGTCGCCGTGGAAGAGGTTCCGCAGGGTGGGATCCAGCTCGAAGAGCCGCGCATAGAACAGTGCCGCCACCTGGTCGGCGATCGGCACGATCCGGGCGAAGGAGGTGCGGACGAGTTGGATTTCCTCGGGAGTCATGGCGGAGCGGGCGCGGTCGGTTCGGTGGCGACATCATGCCACAACCCGCCGCCGCGCACTATGGGCCGGGGGCAGCGGGCCGTTCGGCTAGGACGTGACGCGCCCCGGCCGCCACCGTCCGCTTTACATCGCCCCGCCGCGCTCCATTCTCCGCCCCGTGCAAAAGATCCTCGTCATCGACGACGACGCCAAGATGCGCCGCCAGATCGCCGCCCTGCTCGCCGCCGAGGGTTACCAGACCCGCGAGGCCGCGAACGGCCGCGAAGGCGTGGCCGCCGCCCTGCAGGACAAGCCCGACCTCGTGCTCTGCGACATCACGATGCCCGAGATGAACGGCCACCGCGTGCTCCAGGCCCTGCGCGAGGATCCGACCACGGCGCACCTGCCCTTCGTGTTCCTCACCGGCTGGGGCGAACGCGAGGACCTCCGCGCCGGCATGAATCTCGGCGCGGACGACTACCTCGTGAAACCCGTCGAGCCCGCGGAGCTGCTCGCCGCCGTGTCCGCGCGGTTGCGCCGTCGCCAGCAGGCCGGCCCGGGCCGCGGCGCCAGCGTGGCCGACGCCACGCCCGCCGCCCTCGCCGCCGCCCTCGGCCTCACGCCGCGCGAGGCGGAAATCCTCCACTGGGTCGTGCAAGGGAAGACCAACCCCGAGATCGGCACGATCCTCGGCATCCAGCTCACGACGGTGAAGAAGCACCTCGAAAGCACTTTCATGAAGCTCGGCGTCGAAAACCGCACCGCCGCCGTCACCCTCGCCCTCGAGAAAATCACGCCGCAAGGGTGAGACCCGGGCGAGCCGTCGCGGCCGGGTAGGGCGCGGACTCCGTCCGCGCCGCATTATCTGGCCGGCGCGAAGCCTGCCGGCGCCCCCGACAAAATACGTCCATCGCCGCGGGGACGGCGGCGACCACTTGGCTCACGCCTTCGGCAGGTGGCCTTGGGTGTCGTGCTCGATGCGGGCGCGGACGGCGGTGAGGCTCTCGCGCACGAGCTGGCCCATCGTCGTGCAGGTGAGGAAATCCTTCGAACCGTAGTGGTCGGCCAACCCCTCGCGAAGCTGGCGGACGTTCTCGTCGGGCGCGATCGGGTCGACCGCCATGGCGTCGAGCAGCACGCCGAGGCGCGCGCTGGCCAGCTCGGCGCGCTGCAGCATCAGCGTCTGCTCCTCGCGCTGGTATTGGAGCGCCGTCTTCGCGTGCAGGTGCTTGATGCAGAATTCCACCAGCGGCGTGTTGTCCTTGAAGAACTGCGGGAGATAAAAGTTCTTCCGCGCGTGGTGGCTCTGCTGGTCGAAATCCATTGCGCGGATGCGGATCTGCGAGCCCTCGAAGTCGGGCGTGATGACGACGACGAAGTTGTAGCTGCGCATGTCGCCGAGCAGGCGGATGAAGCAGCGCTCGTTGAACTTCACCAGTTCCTTCGCGATGCGGATGGGGCGGAGGACGGAGTCGCTCAGCCACTTGTCGATGAACACGTCGCCCGGGATGCCGGCGATGTGCTCCTCGATGAGGGTGTTGCCGTGCGTGAGGAAGTTGAGGCGGTTGGGCGAGAGGAGGTGCTCGAGCTCGAGGCCGTAGACGCGCGAGGCGTCGGCCTTCTTGACGTAGAAGTAGTCGGGATTCTCGTTGTAGGCGTTCACGATCCGCACGCGGAACGGCATCGAGTTGCCGAACGAGCAGAAGTCCACGCGGTCGATGTAGAGGTGCTGCATGACCGAGAAGTCGCCGTCGACCTTGAGCAGCGCGTAGATGCGCTTCAGGCCCTCGTTGATCGCGGGCATTTCCTCGGCGCGGTAGATGACGGTGTCCCAGAGCGTGTTCTTCCCGTCGGCGTCGACGAGCGGCATCGTCTCGTGGAAATCGCGCAACCGCTCGTAGGTGACGGGCAGATCGCGTTCGCGGCGGTAGCGGCGCAGGTAGGCGCGGAGCTCGTCGCGGATGGGGTAGCTCGGCTTCTTCGGCGTGCGGTCCTGAATGATGTAGCCCGGCGCGGCCATGGGACGGACACGCTACGCCGCGCGGTCCGCGACGCAACAGCGCGCTGCGGGGGTCGTCCGCCGCGCGCGCCTCACGGGGCCGCCGCCGGAACCGCCGCCAGCAGCCGCTCCACCAACGCGAGCAGGCGTGCGCGCAACGGCTGGCTGCGCTCGGCGAAGTCGCGCTGGTGGCGCTCATATTCGGCGCGGCCCTCGGGCGTCTCGATCGCGATCGGCGTGAGCCCGAGCGTCGTGCAATCGTAGGGACTGGCGCGCATGTCGACCTGCCGGATCGCGTGCGCGAGGGCGAAGCAGTCGGCCAGCAGCTCCGCGGGCGTGAACGGTGCGAGTTTGCCGGCCCACTTGTAGAGATCCATGTTGGCGTGCAGGCAGCCGCGCTGCTCGAGCTCGCTCGTCGTCGCGCGCTCCGGCTGCAGGCGGTTGAGCGGCCGCGCCGCCGGGGTGAAGAAACGGAACGCGTCGAAATGCGAGCAGCGCACCGGCAGCGACTCGACCACGCGCGCCGTCTCCTCCGCCGGCAGCCGCAGCGGCAGTTGCGTGTGCCGCACCTCGCCCGGCGCGAGTCGGTAGACCATCGCCCATTCGTGCAGCCCGAAACACCCGAAGGCCGGCGGCCGTTCTTGCGTATTACGCAAGAAACCCGCGAGCCAGCGGAGGAAGTCGCGGCGCTTCGGGTCGAAGGCGGCGCAGTCGACGGCCACGCCGGCGCCGTGCTCGCGGTATTCCGGCCAGCGCAGGTAGTCGCGGGCCGCCGCGCCGCGGAGCACGACGTCCGGACCTGGATGCCAGCGCTTCAGCCAGCTCGGGCGATACGAATAATACTCCCACAGAAAATCCTCCACCGGGTGCTTCTCGCCGCGCGCCTGCCGGGCTTGGTGCGGGTCGGTCCAGACGCGCACGCGCGCCTCGTGGACGCGCCGCCGCCCGAGCCACTCGGGCTCGTCGAGTTGAAGCAGTGGAGCAGCGGCGATGTTCACGACGACGGCCAGACCACAAGCGCGGTGCCCGCCAAAATCAAACCGCAACCGAGTGCCGCCCGCAGCGTGAGCGCCTCGCCGAGCAGCATCGCCGCCAGCAAGATCGTCAGCGCGAGGCTCGATTTGTCCACCGCGCTGACCAGCGACGCGGACCCGAGCTGCAACGCCCGAAAATAAAACAGCCACGACGCGCCAGTCGCCACGCCCGACAGCAGCAGGAACGTCCACGACTGCCGCGATAGCGTCGCGACCGCGCCGAGATTTCCTTGCAGCGCGACGATGCCCCACGCGAACACGAGCACCACGAACGTGCGCACGGCGGTCGCGACATTGGAGTCGACGCCGCGAACTCCGAGCTTGGCCAAGATGGCCGTCAACGCGGCGAACACCGCGGAAAGCAAAGCATAGTGCCACCACATGCTGACATTCTGGCCTCGCACACCGCTCAACGCGAGCCGTCGCTGGAAGGTAGGGCGAGTCGCCCTACCTGAGCAACAGCCGTCGCACGCCTTCGATCGGGGGTTCGGCGATGAAGCGATAGCGCACGGGCCAGCCGTGCGTCTGCGCGAGGGCGATCAGGGCGTAGCGCGCGGACTCGCCGTTGAGCAGCGGACCGCTGACGCCGCAGGGAATTTCCTCCCCGCCGGGGAAGAGGCGCTCGGTCACGAGCCGCGCCTGCGCCACGAAATCGGCGAGCGAGCCGGCCAGGGCCACCTGGGCCGGACGGCAACCCTGCTGCGCCAGCTCCACCACGCGGCGCGCGAAGCCGGCGATGTGCGCGTTGGCGTCCGGGTTGGAATAAAACGAGCGCGTGATCGCCGCCGCATCGGGCAGGCCGGTGTGTTCCCGCAGCGCCTCGCCGAGCGCCGTGGCGGGCGACCAGCCCTGCAATTCAAGCAGGCCCGCCGCGACGGCGCGGCGGCCGATGTCGGTGGCGCTGCCCGGATCGCCGAACCGCCAGCCGAGTCCGCCGGCGTAATGCACGGTGCCGTCGGGCGCGCGCGCGGTGATGAACGAGCCGGTGCCGGCGTGCAGCCCGAGGCCGGGCGCGCCGTCCGTCGCCAGCTCGAGCACGGGGGCGGCATCGGTGTCAGTCGCCACGACGCCGAAGCCGTGCAGCAGCGACGCGATCTCCGCCCACGCCGCCGGGCTGCCCGCCATGCAGAGCAGCGTGCGGCCGATCGCCCGGTCCCCGCGCAATTCCACCAGCGCCTCCGTGAGGATGGCGCGGGCACGGTCGACGCCGACATGGCTCGGGCTGCAACCGGGCGCGCTGTGCCGCGCGACGATGGCGCCGGCGGCATCGACCAAGATGAGATCGGTCTTCGTGCCGCCGCCGTCGACGCCGATGGAGTAGGAGGAAGTCACCACGGAACCCACGAAACACACGAAAGCGCGGAGCGACGAATCAAAATGCGGCGCGAGTGGGGCCTGAAGTCCGCCTCGCGGCCCAGCCGACTTACGTCGGCTGCTACGAGAATACCGCGAGCGACGCCGAAGTGTAGGTTGCGCGCTGGCACGCAACTGGGGTCGGCGGACTTAACGGAGATGCTGAGAGGGGAAACTGTCGGAGGGGCTTTACGCCCCGAACGGTCCTACCGGCGCTGCGGACATCTTGGTCGCGGCATAAAGCCGCTCCTACAGTCACCCTGTCGCGCAATCCGGGCTCACGCCAGCAGCCGGTTGAGGCGGCCGGCGTAGCGCTGGGCGAGCGCGCGGTTGTGCTCGATGGCGCCGGGGAGATTCTGGCTGCGCAGGATCGGCGGCGTGTGGCCGTGGGCGCGGAGCCAGGCGATGATCTCGAGCGAAAGCAGGTTGAGCAGCATCGCGCCGACGACGGTCGAGGTCGGGCCGCCCATCACGCCGTCACCGGTGTCGATGAGCGCGTCGCCCATCGGGCCGCCGTTATCGAGCGTGAAGTCGGCGATCTCGTGCAGCTTCCTGCCCGACGGATGCACGGTGGCGACCTGCTGCGCCATCGTCACGCTGGTGAGGGCGACGACGTGCAGGCCGCGCGCCTTGGCGTGGAGCGCAACCTCGATGGGGGAGGAATTTTTGCCGGAGTTGGAGATAACGAGGAAGGTTTCACCCGGCTGGAGCCCGCAGCGACGCTCATAGCGCTCGACGAGGCTCGTGCCGTAGCCGACGAGGTTCTCCACGAAACCGCCCGTGGGATCGGTGAGGACGTTGACGCAGACGAGTCCGCCGGCGCGGCCGACGATCTCACGGGCGATGACCTCGCTGTGTCCGCTGCCGAAGGCGTGGAGCACGCCGCCGGCGGCGAGGGAGCCGCCGATGACGGCGCCGAGACGCGCGAGCGTGGCGGCGTTGGCCTCGCGGGCAAGGGCGAGGAGTTGCGTGGTGCGGTCGTAATACGCGTCGGCGAGAGGGCTCATCGGCGCGGAAGGATTAGACCCGCCGCGCGCGAAAGACACGAACGATTCGCGGGCGGGCGCGAAGGTGGAGCGGATTGACCCCAATCCGCTCCGAACGCGTTGCGGTCAACGCGTTCCACCGTGCCGGCCGATTGTCGCGCGGCACCAAACAGCGACGCCGCGCCCGGGGGCGCGGCGTGGCGGGGAAGAAAAGCTCGGAGCGCAGCTCAGCCCTTGTAGGCGATGACCTCGATCTCGACGATGCAATCGCGCGGGAGCTTGGCCGCCTGGATGGTGGTGCGGGCGGGCTTGTGCGGGGCGAAGGCGGCTTCGTAGATCGCGTTCATCTTCGCGAAGTCGCCCATGTCCTTCAGATAGACGGTGGACTTGGCCACGTCCTGCAGCGTGCAGCCGGCGGCGGCGAGCACGGCCTTGATGTTCTCGAAGACCTGCTTGGTCTGCGCCTCGATGTCGCCGGACACGAGGTTGCCCGTGGCGGGATCGATGGGCGTCTGGCCGGAGCAGAACACGAAGGGACCGGCGTGGATCGCGTGGGAGTAGGGACCGATGGCGGCGGGAGCGGTGGGGGCGGTGATGACTTTCATGGTGGGAAGTGAAGTGGGGGAAAGGCTAACCACGAATAAACCCGAATGGACACGAATAATTTTCTCGAAGCGCCTGACAAATGCGGGTTCAGGCCGCCGCTCTACTTTGATAGTGTGCGGGCGTTTCTCCAATGGGCGCGAGCGAAGTAGAAGCAAAATGGAGCACCGAGCCCTAACGCTATCACTACTGCGCCGTGCGCGTCGCGATAGCCGACGTAAAGCCCCGCTGTCGCAATCAGTCCGTTCAAGAAGAACAAAACTGAAAGAAATCGGTAGTATCCTTTGCTTTCCTTGATCATCACAGAATCGCTACTGCGTTGGCGTCACTTCGACGCCTCGCCCCGGGCATTCGTGTGAATTCGTGTCCATTAGTGGTTCAAAAAACTACGCCGCCTCCCAGCGGCCGTAAATGCCGCAGGGGAGGATCTTGCCGTCGCGCTGGATCGGCAGGCCGACCTCGCCGCCGTGGATGCGGCCGCCGGCGTCGTGCAGCAGGCCGTCGAGGAGGTTGATGACGACCGAGGGCGAGAGGCGGGCGGTGTAGGCGTTGATGAGGAAGAACACGGGGCGGTCGCTGAGCACCTGTTTGCACTCGCGGAGCAATTCCCAGAGGTGGTCCTCGAGCCGCCACATCTCGCCGGTGCTGCCGCGGCCGTAGGTCGGCGGGTCCATGATGATGGCGTCGTAACGGCGGCCGCGCTTGATCTCGCGGCGGACGAATTTCAGGCAGTCGTCGACGATGTAGCGCACGGGCGCGTCGGCGAGGCCGGAGAGGGCGGCGTTCTCGCGGCACCATTTCACCATGCCCTCGGCGGCGTCGACGTGGCAGACGCTGGCGCCGGCGGCGGCCGCGGCGACGGAGGCGGCGCCGGTGTAGCCGAAGAGGTTGAGCACGCTCACCTCGCGGCCGGCGGCGCGCGCGTCCCGGATTTTCTTGGAAAACCAATCCCAGTTCACCGCCTGCTCGGGGAAGAGGCCGGTGTGCTTGAAGCTCGTCGGGTGGATGCGGAAGGTCAGCGCGCCGTAGCGGATCGTCCACTGGTCGGGCAGCTTGGTGCGGAACTCCCACTTGCCGCCGCCGCTCTCGCTGCGGTGGTAGAAGCCGTCCCAGCCCTTCCACTCCGGCCCGCCGGTCTTCGGCCAGATGATCTGCGGGTCGGGCCGCACCAGCGTGTAGGCGCCCCAGCGCTCCTGCTTCATGCCGTCGCCGCAGTCGAGGAGCTGGTAGTCCTTCCACTGGTCGGCGACGATGAGTCCGGGGCGGTCGATGTGCATGCGGTGCGGCAGCGAGAATTGGCCGCGAAACCCGCGGATGGACACGAAAAAATGCTGAGCGTGATGCCGCGCGGGGGCGTCCTCAATTAACCACGGATTTCACGGATCGCACGGATCACGCTCTGAAGTTTGCTCTCCATCCGTGTCATCCGTGCCATCCGTGGTTAAAAGAGCAAAGGATCCGGTCCGTCGCCGCACGCTCACCTTGGAGCAAGGGCCACTCGTGCGTCTCTCAGTAGTCCTGCTCCGTCTTCGCGTTCGTGCCGCGTTCGAGTTCGTCCATCGTGCGCAGGAATTCCTTTTCGAGGTCGATGTCGTAGAGCTTGGCCAGCACGAGCACGCTCCAGAGGCAGTCGCTCAATTCGTGGGCGAGGAGCGCGTCGACGTCGCCCTTCACCGTGCGCGCGCCGGCCTTGGCCATGACGAGCTTCATCAGGTCGCCCAAGTCGACGACGAGGCCCTGCGCAATTTCCTCGCGCGTCCAGGTGCGGCCGGTGCGGCGTTGTTCGTAGCGGGCGAAGGCTTCGCGGATCTGCATCGCGCGGTCGGAGAGCTGGGCGAATTCCATGCACCCATCGCAGCCTCCGTCGCCCGCGCCGGCAATCCCGGATGCCGCCGCGCACCTGCGCCTTTCGGCCCGGCGGCGGGCGCGCCGCTCAGGTGCCGTAGAGGCGGTCGCCGAAATCACCGAGGCCGGGGAGGATGTATTTGCGGTCGTTGAGCTGGCGGTCGACGGCGCCCGCGTGGATCGGCACCTCGGGATGCGCGGCCTGCAACGTCGCCACGCCCTCGGGCGCCGCGACGATGCACACGAAACCGATCTCCGTCGCGCCGTGTTCCTTCACCAGCGTCAACGCCTGCACCGCCGAGCCGCCGGTGGCGAGCATCGGGTCGACGACGAGCACGCGCGCGCCGGCGAGCGGCGGCAGCTTGCAGTAATAACTCCGCGCCACGGCCGTCTGGTGGTCGCGCTCGAGGCCGACGTAGCCGACCGACACGTCGGGAAAGACATCGTGGAACGGCTGCAACATGCCGAGGCCGGCGCGGAGGATGGGCACGACGACGAGCGGCTTGGCCAGCACGCGGCCCTGCATCTTCTCGAGCGGCGTCTCGATCGGCTTCTCCACCGTCGCGAGGTCGCGCGTGGCCTCGAGGGCGAGCAGCAGTGAGATCTGGTAGCTCAGCGTGCGAAAGAGGACGGGCTTCGTGGTCTTGTCGCGCAGGTGCGTGAGGACGTGTTGCGCGAGCGGGTGGGCGAGGACGTGCAGGGCCATGGTCGATTTTGGATGGTCGATTTTTGATTTTCGATGGGCGCGACCGGAGCGCCCGCAGCATCCGGCAATCGGACCGGAGTGGCCAGCCGGAAGAGCGGCGCAACGCGGCCGCCTGTCCGCACCCGCCGGCTCAACGGATCACGCGCAGACGGAAGAAGAGCGTGGGCGTGCCGGCGGCCGGGTAGCGGGCCTGCCAGTAATCGCGCGTGCCGTCGAAGCCGAGTTCATGGAGCGTGACGCCGCTCGTCGTCCACTGCACGAGGTTGGTGGAGACCTCGACGGAGTAGGTGAGATCGAGCCGGTCGGCAGGCCGGCCGTAGGTGTAGGTCCAGAATCCGCCCGCCTGACCCGCCTCCGGCAGGTGCGGCGTGGCGTCTTCGCCCGCGGCGAGACCGAGCGCGTAGCGGAGCAGGTTGCTGACGCCGTCCGGGCCGGTGGCGGCGGGACCGCTGACGGCGGGGTTGTTGAAATCACCGGAGGAAAAATTCGCGAGCCGCCACGCATCGAAGCCCGTCGCGACCGTGACAGTGGCGGGGGCGGTGAAGAAGCCGCCGCTGGCATTGCTGACGCGCACGGTGTAGGTGCCGGCATCGGCCACGCTGGCGTTGTCGATCGCGAGCGAGGACGAGGTCTCGCCCGGGAGGAGGAGTCCGTCCTTGAACCATTGGTAACTCGGCGCGGCGTTGCCGGAGGCGAGGAGGGAGAGCGACGCGTCGCCGCCGGCGGCGACGGTGACGTCGGCGGGCGGCGTGATCACGGCGGGGCGCGTGGTGAGGGCAACCTGATCGGTGCCGATGACGAAGCTGTTGGTGTCGCCGGCGGAAACGGCGATGGCGTTGGCGGCGATCTGGACGGGCGTGGAGCGGCTTTCGACCGTGCCGTCGCCGAGCTGGCCGTAGTGGTTGCGCCCGACGGCCCAGATGGTGCCGTCGGTCTTGCGATAGAGGGAGTGGAAAAGGGACGCGCTGGCGCTGGCGACGTTGGTGGCGATCGGCACGGGCACGAGGCGGCGCGTGGTGGTGCCGTCGCCGAGCTGGCCGTGCGTGTTCCAGCCCATGCTCCAGAGCGTGCCGTCGGTCTTGAGGAAGAGGCTGTGCAGGCCGCCGGCCCACGCGGCGGCGACGCCAGTGGTGATGAGGATCGGGGAGGTGCGGTTGGTGGTGCTGTTGTCGCCGAGTTGACCTTGGCTGTTGTAACCGAATCCCCAGAGGGAGCCATCCGTCTTCACGAACAACGTGTGGTGGAGGAAGGTCGAGGCGGAGACCACCCCGGAGGCGACCTGGATGGGCGTGGAGCGGTTGGTGGTGGAGCCGTCGCCGAGGTTGCCGAGGGAATTCAGGCCGACGGTCCAGAGCGTGCCGTCGGTCTTGAGGAGGACGGTGTGGCTTTCGCCGGCGTGAACTTGGGCGATGCCGGTGGCGAGTTGGACGGGGGAGAATTGGTGGGTGGTGTGGCCGAGGCCGAGCAGGCCTGTGCTGTTCCAGCCCATGCCCCAGAGGGTGTTGTCGTCCTTGAGGTAGAGGGCGTGGTAGCCGCCGAGCGCAAAGGAGCGCACACCGGTGGCGATCTGGTAGGGGCGGCGCTGCGTCGAGTATTGCTGGCCGTCGCCGAACTGGCCCCACGGGGCCACGCCGCTGCCGAGGAGGACGCCGTCGTTGCGCAGGAAGAACGTGAGGAAAGTCGTCGCTCCGCCGCTGGTGCGGCTCTGGACGGCGGCGATGCCGTCCCGGGCGGGAGTCAGGAGCGAGCGGTAGTCGGCGGTGCCGTCGTTGACGCTGTTTTGGTGGGTGCGTCCGCCCCACGCGTCGGGGTTGCCACCGGCGTAACCGGCCGCGAGCACACGGCCGTCGGGGAGCGTGAAGAGCGTGCGCGCGGCGGCTTGGGTGACCTCGCGGACGGCGGTGAGCGTCGGATGCGCGGTCAAGGTCAGCCAGTTGCTCGTCGGCGCCGCGTCGCCCGCACCGAGGGTGCCGTAGAGATTCACGCCGGCGACCCAGAGGGCGGGGGCGGGCCCGGCCTTGATGGCGAAGACCGCATTGTTGCCGCAATAGACTTTGGCGAAACCGGAGCCGCAGAGCGTGGGGACGAGGCGTTGGGTGGTGTCGCCGAGGCCGAGCTGGCCGTTGCCGTTGAAGCCGAAGACCCAGAGCGTGCCGTCGTTCTTGACGAACGCGGTGTGAGTGGCGCCGGCGGAGACCGTGGCCACGCCGGTGGCGATCTGGCCGGCCACGCTGCGGTTGGTGGTGTTGCCCGTGCCGAGTTGGCCGAAGGAATTGCTGCCGACGGTCCAGAGGGAACCGTCCGTCTTGACGAAGGCGAGGTGTCCCCCTCCGCAGGAGACGGAGGCGACGTCGGTGGCGATCTGCGCGAAGCTGCTGCGGAAAACGGTGGTGCCGTCGCCGAGGGCGCCGAAGGCATTCACGCCGCTCGTCCACAGCGTGCCGTCGGTTTTCACGTAGGCCGCGAACAGGTTGCCGTAGGAAACTTGCGCGACGCCGGTCGCGATCGGCGTGGGGCTTGTCGTCGGATCGGGCAACGGGGCGAGGCGGTCGAGGGTGCCGCCGGCGGCCCAGAGCGTGCCGTCGTCGGTGAGAAAAAGGATGGAGTTGTTGTCCGGTTGCGGGGCGATCTGGACGACGCGGGTGGCGATCGGGTGGAGCGAGGTGCGGGTGGCGGTGTCGCCGAGGCCGAGTTGTCCGCTGGAATTTTCACCGGTGCCCCACAGCGTGCCGTCCTCGCCGAGGAAGTAGGCGGAGCCGGCGGTGGGGGCGGCGGACTTCATGCCCGTCGCGACGAGGGTGGGCGTGCGGCGGGGGACCGCGGCCTGGCCGACACCGAGTTCGCCGTAGAGGTCGGAGCCGGCGACCCAGAGTTCGCGGAGGCCGCTGCCGGCGGCGCGCTGGGTGATGTTGTAGGTGGTGCCGCCGATCACGAGGGTCGCGCTGCGGTCCGCGCCGGTGTCGTTGGCGGCGAAGGAGACCTCGATCAACCGCTGGCCCGTGCCGGAGGTCACGGGCAACTGGATCCACGGGGCCGAGGTGGCGGCGGTCCACGCTCCCGGTTCGGTGACGAGGACGGGGCGGGTGGAAGCGGCGGCGCCGGTCTGGAAGCCGACGGGCACGACCGTGATCGTGCGGTCGACCGGGGGCGCGGCGAGGTAGGAGGCGTTGCCGGGTTGGGAGGCGCGGATGACGACGGTGCCCGTGTTCGTGAGCGTGAGGTTGCTGCCGGAAATCGTGGCGGGGCCGGAGACGATGGAATACTCGACCGGCAGGCCGGAGGTGGACGTGCCGGAGAGGAGAATCGGCGTGGTGGTGAGATTGAAAAGATCGGCCGGCGGCGTGAACGTGAGCGTCTGAAAGCCCTTGTCCTGCGAGAGCAGGTAGCGGTTGAGCGTGATGTAGTTGTCGCCCGGGTTGCCGGGCGAGGCGATGGCCCAGTCCACGGCGACCTCGCGCAAGGTCCTCGCGAAGCCGAGCGAATTGATGACTTGATCGGCGAAGAGGACCTCGTCGCCCAGCCACGCGGACCAGCGGTTGGTGGCGAGGTTGAGCGCGACGCGGAGCGTGGTCAGCCGGCCGTTGACGAGGCGGAAATCGGTCAGCATGGCGCCGACTCCGGTGGGCGTGGAGAACATGACCGTCTGGCTCGAGTTGCGGAACGTGATCGAGGAGAGCGTCTCGCCGGCGAGGTTGACGAAACGGAAAACGAACGAGTCGGCGCGGCCGTTGGTGGAATCGACGACGGAGAGGTCCACGGAGAAGTTGACCTGCGGATACGTGCCGGCGGCGGGATTGAAACTGATCGGACGACGCACCGTGAGGAGCGAACCGGAGACACTCTCGAAACCGACGAAGCCCGTCGGGTTGGAGAAGTTGGTGTAGACGCCGGACCCGGCGCCGCTCGGGTGCGTGCCCGTCCAGCCATCGAGCCCGACGAACTCGCCCGTGGTGAAGGTGCTGAAATCCGTGAAAGTGAGGACCTGCGCGGTGGGGACGGAGGTGAAGGTGCGTTGCGCGGTGGCGGGGGCGATGAAGCCGGTGCCGGCCTGGGAGGCGGCGACGGTGACGGAGCCGGCCCCCGTGAGGGAGAGCGTGTTGCCGCTGACGGTGGCCGGGCCGGACACGACACGGTAGGTGACGGGCAACGGCAGCGACGAGGTGGCGGTGAGTTTGGACGGGGCGGCGTTCTGCGCGACGTCACCGAGGGCGTTGAGCGTCACGGTCGGCGCCTCGCCGGTGCCGAGGGAGAATTTCGCGTCGTCCGCGTAGTGCCCGTCGAATTCGGTGCCGCTGGGCGGATTGTCCGAGACGTTTTCGACGGCCGAAAGCACCGCCACGACGTAGGTGGTGCCGGCCGGCAGCGTGAGGGCGGTGCCGATCGTCTGCCAGGTGGAGGGATCACCGTCGCTGTCGAGCGTGACGGACTTGGCCGCGATCGGGCTGAGCGCGAAATCGTGGGAGGCGAGCGCGCCGCTGTAGGCCCGGATCGAGAGCGAAAACTGCGTGTCGGTCAGACTGTTGCCCGCGATGCGATTCACGCGGGCGGAGAAAGCGGCGTAGAGATTGCCGGCGGCGATCGGCGTGGCCGCAGCGGAGACGTCGACGATCTGCATCGTGTCCGAGCTGCTGCCGGCCTGCGCGTTGCCGGGTGAAGTGTGGACGAAACGCAGCATCCGCGTGCCTTCGGCGGGCGTGATGCCGTTCTGGGCGGCGACGATCTCGTTCGCATCGGAGAACCACTGGCCGGCGACTCCGGGCGGATTGCCGTCCACGCTGACCACGGTCTCGAAGCCGGAGTTGCCGAGGAGGTTCGCGTTCTCGATTTGCTCGACGTGATTCCACGTCGCGGTGCCGTTGGTGCCGGCGGTGGCGCTGGTCCACGTGAGCGGACCGGCGAGCCCGATGATCTTGTCGGGGCCGCTGCCGCCGACCAACTCGATGGATGCTGCCGCGATCGAGGCGGCCGTGAGGTCCAGGGTCTTGCCGTCGAAGACCCCGATGCCGTTCGCGCCGAAGTGCACGCGGACCAAGCCGCCCGCCTGAATGCGGCCGAGGGCGAGACTACCGGACGTCCACAGGTCAACTTGTCCGCCGGTGCGAATGTGCACGAGGTCGCAGAAGCGGTTGCCGTTCGCGAAGAAGATGACGTCCGCACCCGGATTGGTCAGCGGCGTGGTGAATGACGCGACGCCGCCGACCGCGAGCGGGTCGTTGCCGTCCTCGATGCCGCCGGCCAGGCTCTCGACGCTGAGCGCTCCGCCGGTGGAGCCTTGGAGATAAATCTGGTCGGCCTCGCGCACATAGGTGTCGCCCGTGCTCTTGGCGAGGATGAGGAAGTGGGTGTTGGTCGCGAGCGGTGCGGCGGCGCTGCCGACGTTGCCGCCGCCGCGGAGATGGAGATTGGCGGCGGACAGGGTGCCGGCGGAGTTGAGAATCTGGCCGCCGGCGTCGAGGGTCGCGATGCCGGCCGTGGTGACATTGCTTCCGAGATAGATCGAGCCGCCGGAATTCAGGGCGATGCCGCCGGCGCCGGAGTTGTTGATCGCGGTGTTGATCGCGATGCTCGAGTTCGCCGCGGTGGTCGTGAGCGTGAGCGTGCGGGCGCTGGACCACGAGATGGCCGAGTTGACCGTGATGCTGTTGGTGGCGGCGAGGGAGAGGTTGGCGCTGCTGAGGAGGTTGGAAACCTGACCGGCGGTGATGACGCTGACTAGGCCCGGATACGCCGTGGCGGCGATGTTGCCGACGACGTCGTCGCCCTGGACTTCGTCGCCGTTAAGGTCGGGGCCGGCAGCCGCGATGATGATGTCGTCGGGGTCGAGTAACAGAGCGCCGGTGCGGCCGGCGGGAGCAAGCAGATCGACGCTGCCGCGGAAGGCGAGGTGGCCCTTGCCGGAGACCTCGACGAAGCCGCCGTCGCCGGATTGCGCGCCACCGCGGGCCGCGATCGCGCCGTGGAAGCGCGTGAGTTCGTCGGACCACACGATGACGCGGCCGCCCGGACCGGTGTGGGTGGCGTTCGCGGAAATTTGCGCGCCGGCGGCGATGCCGGTGCGGGCGGCGTTGGCGATGGCGGGGTTGGCGCCCTTGAAATCACCGCCGATCAGGATCGTGCCGCCGCCGCTGGCGCCGTCGGCGGAGAGCTGCGCCTCCGCGGAGACTTCGACGGTCCGCCCCAAGAGCCGGATCACACCGCCGGCATCGTCCGCCGACGAAACATCGATCCGCCCGGCCACGCGCGCGTGTCCGTGCGCCGCCTCGAGCGTCACCTCGCGGGCGCGGATCGGACCGGCGATTTCCAGCCGCGGGGCGGAGGGAGCGAGGACCGTGATCCGCTCGCCGCGCAGCGAGCCCGCCGGCCCGAGCAGGAATCCGCCCGGACTCACGAGCGTGAGATCGCCGACGATTTGCACCGGACGGTGGATCTCCACGGGGCGCGCAGCGTCGAACTCCACCCGTCCGCCGGCGAAGTCCGCCGCCTGCAGCACGAGCGGCTCGGTCACCGGCTCGGCGAGACGATGCCGCAGCGAGTCCGGCGACTCGGTGGCGGATGCCCCCGGTCCCGCGCCAAGGAGAAAAAGGCCAAGCTGTGCCAAGAGGCACCAACGGGGCAGGGGTAATTGCATGCGTGGAGAAACTGGCCCCATGCAGCCGCATCCCCCCGCCCGAAGCAACCGCGCAATCCGGAGCGGAACCCGGGGAATCCCTGAGCCGGTCGAAAAGGCGCTCGTGCGCCACTCCGCCGACTTACGTCGGCTGCTACGGGAGAAACCGGCTCACGGCGTGAGCGTCAGCGTGTGCACGGCCGGGCCGGGCAGGAGCGGCGTCGGTTCGCCCTTGGCCCACGCGCTGTGGCCGGCGCGGTAGAAGGGCGACAGCGGATGCCCGCTCTGTCCGCCGGGCATGTGGAAAATTGCCTCGGCCTCGCGGCCCGGCGCGACGACGAGGCGCTGCGAGGCGCCGAAGCCGCGGCTTTGCACGCGAGCCATGCTGCTGTCGCCGGGCAGCGGCTCGGCGGGCATGTCGAGGAAACGCGCAAGCATTCCCGGCAGGAAGCGGCTGAACGGATGCTGCATGCGGAGGGTATTGCGCCGGCCCCAGGTGAAATCGCGCAGGGCGAGACCCTCGTTGCGTGCGTCGGCGATGACGGCGTCGACCGCGGCGAGGAGCAGCGCGTCCCACGTGGCGTGGTCGGCGCCGAGCAGCCGCTCGGGCTTCTCGGTCACGAGGCGCCACACGGCGTCCTCCGTCATGAAACGGTTGAACGAAAACGCCTCGTAACGCGCCCGCGGGCGCTCGAGAAACGGCGCGAGGGTCAGCTCGGCGGTCTTCTGGCGGAAGCCGCGCAGCAGGCGGTAGCCGGCGGAATCAACCGCCGCGCGCCCGTTCCACGCCTGCACGAGATCGCGGAACTCGCGCCGCGCCGGGGCGTCGCCGACGGCGGCCTCGGTCAGCGTCGCGAGCAGCAGGCCGCGCCAGCGCTCGAGGTAGCGGCCGCGGTCGTCGAGGGCGACGCCGAGCACGTCGGCCGGCGTCACCGGACGGCCGGACTGCACGACGTCGCGGAGGTGATCGCGGATCGCGCCCGCGCGGAAACCGTTGTCGTAGCCGCCGTCGCCGAGCTTGGCGTAGGCGTCGCCGCCGACGATGCGGTTGTTCGCCGTCCAGAGAACGCCGTCCTCGGGATCGGCCAGCACGGGGATCTCCTCGGGCGGCAGCCAACCCTGCCAACCGCGGTCGCCGTAGGCCCACGAGACGGGCAGGCGTCCGTCGTAGCCGACGCGGCGCGGCAGGCGGCCGGTGACGGTCCACGCGATGCGGCCGGCGGTGTCGGCGACGAGGAGGTTGTTGTTCGGCATGCCCGCGCGGCGGCCCGCCTCGATCGCCTCGGCGGCGCTGCGCGCGGTCTCGAGGCGCGCGAGGCCGAAGTCGACGGCGCTGGCGTCGTGGGCGTTCCACCGCAGGGCGAGCAGGCGCGCCTGCTCCGAGGTCTCCGTCAGGATCGGGCCCCAGATCGTCGAGCGGACGGTGAAGCTCACGGGGTCGCCGCCTTTCACCGCGATGACCTCGGTGCGCTCCTCGATGTCGCGCCAGCCCTCGGGCGTGCGGTAACGGATGTCGGCGATGCCGTCGGTCTCGACCACGACGACGTCGGAGGTGTCCGCGTAGGAATTGGTGAAGCCCCAGGCGATGTGGCCGTTGCTGCCGGCGACGAGGGTGGGCGTGCCGGGCAAGGTGACACCGCTGACGGTGTGCGCCGTGCCGGCGGCATCGGTCCAGCTGAGCGTGGCGCGATACCAGACATTGGGCACGGCGAGGCCGAGGTGCATGTCGTTGGCGAGGATGGCGGCGCCGTGCTCGGTGTGGCGGCCGGCGACGGCGAAGCTGTTGCTGCCGGGCAGGAGCGCGGGCTCGAAGGGCTCGGCGTCGCGCGCGGCGGTCGGCTTTTCCTCGGCGGCGGGCGCCTTCACGCGCAGCGGCGGGAGTTCGGGCTCGGGAAAGATCGTGCCGTCGAGCGCGGCGTCATGGGAGTTGCCGCGCGGGGCGAAAAACGCGAGCCCCTTGAGCCCGTAGGCGTCGTAAACCGCGCGGGTCAGGCGCTCGTAGTGGCCGCGGTCGTCCTGCAGGTCGATCCACATGGCGTAGATGCAGAGCAGGCTGTCCTCGGTGCGCCAGGCGACGGGCGCGGTGCGGAGGACGTAATATTCCCACGGCTGGCGGGCGAGCGCGGCGAGGCCGGCGTTGACGCCGGCGGTGTAGGCGTCGAGCAGCGCGCGGTCCTCCGCCGGAAAACCGGCGAGGGCCTGCTGCGCGACGGCGCGGAAGGCATGGCGGCGCGCGGACTTGTCGACGTCGACCGCGGCGGCGCCGAAGAGCTCGGCCAGCTCGCCGGCGGCGCGGCGGCGGAGCAGGTCCATCTGGAAGAACCTTTCCTGCGCGTGGAGGAAACCCGTGGCGCGCGCCACGTCGAGGCGGGTGGCGCCGGTGACGCGCGGCACGCCGAGGGAGTCGCGCTCGATCTTCACGGCGGCGGACAGCCCGGCGACCGGGCGCGTGCCATCGAGTTGCGGCCGGCTGCCACGGAGGAGGAAATAACCGGCGAGCCCGGCGAGCACGAGGAGCACCGCGAGGGCGCTGAGGACGGAAAGCAGCGCCTGCAGGCGCTTGGTCAGGAGCGTGGTCATGGGGCGGCGCGAACATTTCGCAGCCTCCGCGGCGAGGCCAGACGGAAAAATCCCGGCGCCGTCGAAGCGCGCTTCCAATCCACGTGGCGCGCCGCCGATTTCGAACTCACGTCCTCCTGCCTCTGCCTCCCCGGCGCGTGAGACAAAGTGGGGCCGGCTTCAGCCGGCCGATCCGCGCGCGAAAAAATCCGCGCCGCCGAAAATCCGGGCCGGCCGCACGCCGGCCCTTTTTCATTCCTCGCGCCAGTAGTAGACCGCGGTCGCGATCACGCCGAAGACCCAGGTCGGCGCGTTCACCAGCAGCTGGTGGAACGGCATGGCGTAGCGGTGCACGGCCCAGATCACGACGACGTGCTTCACCGCGATCAGCAGCCAGCACACGAGGATGAACCGCTCGAGCCGCGGATCGCGCCGGTGCGGGCGCTTCACCTGCACCTCCTGCACGAAGGCGCGGTCGTAGCCGCCGCCCGTCGCCGGGCGGCCGGAGATCCACGCATGGAGACCGGTCAGCATCGCCTCTCACGCTAGCCAGCGGCGCCGAATTGCAAACGGGTATTCGGCCTCGCCCAGGCTCACGTCAGCGCCCGGCGCATCTGCCATTGGCTCAGCGGTGTGCGGGCGAGGCCGGCGGCGGTGAACGTCGCCCCCATCTCCTCGGGGAAGATCGCCGACGCCCGCCATTCGCGGCCGGGGAAGCGCGCCATCACCGCCCGCAGCAACGCGAGCGAATGCCCCTGCCCGCGGGCTCCCGTCTCGGTGACAATGGCGCGGAGGCCGACCGTCTCCGCCGCGGGGTTGGAGAGCATGAGCGCCGACGGCCCAAGCCGGAAACACCGCGCCGGCGGCGTCGCATGGGCGATCGTCTCGGCCGAGAGTTGCCACGGGATGTCCGCCAACCCGAACGCGCTCACCATCCGCGCCAGCTCGCGCGCATCGATTTCCTCCAACGCCGTGCTCGCCTCCGTCGCGGTGACGCCGGGCCGGCCGGCGTGGCCGGTGAGGCGGCGCACCTTCCGAAAGCCGCACCGCTCATACAGCGCGACGGCGGGAGAGTTCTGTTCGATGACCTCGAGCACCATCTCGCGTTCGCCGCGAGCGCGCGCCTCGTCGAGCAGTTGCGCCATCAAGGCCCGGCCGATGCCACGCTGCCGCGCCTCGGGCACCACCGCCATGCCGGCCAGCCGGCTCGTCCAGCCGCGACGGGCGATGAGCGCAGCCGCCACCGGGGCGCCGTCGAGCACCGCGATGCGGCTCGCCGCGAGGTCGACGCTGTCCGTCCGCGCCATCCCGGCGAGGAAGGCCGGCGTCGCCGCCATCGGCACGAAGTAGTCGGAAAACCCGCGCGTGAAGACCTCGGCGGCGCGTTCGAGCGAAAAATCCAGGAGCGGCGGAAAGCTGAAACTCATCGCGCCCAGCGCAGCGGAACGCCGGTGCCGGCGCAACGCCGGCGCGATGAACGCGGCAAAATCCGCGGCTGGACGGTGACGCCACAACCTATACGAACATCCCCATGCTGCCACGCCGCCTTCGCCCCGTCCTCGCCGCCCTCGTGTTCCTCCCCGCCGTCGCGGCGGTCGCCGCGCTCACGCCGCTCGAGGAGCGCATCGTCGCCGCGGCCGACGCCACCGTGGCGAATTTCGCCGCCGAGCTGGAGCACGCCATCCAGATCGACAGTCCGACGGAGAACCTCGCCGGCATCCGTGCGCTGGCCGACTGGCACGCCGCGCAGTTCGCCGCGATCGGGTTCGACGCGCAGTTCGAGGCCCTGCCGGCTTCGACCGGCCGCGCCGGCCACCTCGTGGCCGAACGACGGGGCACGAAGGGCAAGCGCCTCCTCCTCATCGGCCACCTCGACACCGTGCTGCCGGGCGGGAATTTTCGGCGCGAGGGCGACACGGTCTACGGCTCCGGCGCGAACGACATGAAGGGTGGCAACCTCATCGTCGTGCACGCGCTCCGCGCCCTCCACGCCGCCGGTGCACTCGACGACACGACGATCACGGTGATCTTCACCGGCGACGAGGAGGCGCCCGGCGACCCGGTAGAGGTGACGCGCCGTTCGCTGCTCGCGGCCGCACAGCGCAGCGACGTCGCCCTCGGCTTCGAGACAGCCATCGCGCGCACCGGCACGGTCGCACGCCGCGGCATCGTGAGCTGGGAACTCGAGGTGCAGGGCGCCACCGGGCATTCGTCGGGCCTGTGGAACGCCGCGCTCGGCAGTGGCGCGGTCTACGAGGCTGCGCGCATCCTGCACGAGTTCCACGAGGCGCTGCGCGCGCTCGACGGCATCACCTGCAATCCCGCGCTGCTCGTCGGCGGCACGGAGGCGGCGTTGGGCGACACGGGCGGCACGGCCGCGGGCAAGACGAACGTCGTGGCCCAGCGCGTGCTCGCGCGCGGCGACCTGCGCTTCCTCAGCGCGGAACAGCTCGCGCAGGCCCGGGCCATCATGCAGGCCGTCGTGGCGAAAAACCTCCCGCGCACGTCGGCGGAGCTCCGTTTCCTGCCCGACACCTTTCCCGCGATGCCGCCGGCGCCGGGGAACTACGCGTTGCTCGAGGAACTCGACCGCGTGAGCCGCGACCTCGGCTACGGCCCGGTGACGGCCTACGATCCGAAGGGCCGCGGCGCGGGCGACATCTCGTTCGTGGCGCCGCCGCTGCCGGGCCTCGACGGCCTCGGGGTGCACGGCCGCGGCGCGCACGCGCCGGGCGAGTCGATGGACCTCGCCACCGTGCCCGAGCTGGTGAAGCGCGCCGCGCTCCTCATCCACCGCCTCACAAGATAAGTAGGGCCGGCTTCAGCCGGCCAAAAAATTCCGCGCCCGCGAACGCGCGCCCGATGCATCCCTCGGCGCCTCGAAGTCGGTTCCCGTAGGTTGCGCGCAAGCGCGCAACTTCACCCGCGACGCCGGCCAGTTGCGCGCCAGCGCGCAACCTACAAAGGCAGAGGCTTCGAAAGAGGAAGCACCGCGCGCCCGGAAGATTGGCGTCTTAGGACCGAGCAATATCACTCTCGCTCGGGGCAATCGACCTGACCCACGGCACCCTCAAATCCGGCGATACACGTAGCGCGCGTAGATCAGCTCGCGTTTCTCGAAGCCGGCGTAGATCTGGCCGTCGCTCAGGCCGGCGAATTCGCCGAAGAGATGGCGCATCCGCGGCGGGACGAGTTCGCCGATCAGCCGGCGCTTGCGCGCGTCGTCGGCCGCGAGCGCGGCGTGCACGCGGTCGGTGATGTCCTCGCGCTCGACGCGTTCCCAACCGGGCGTGGCGGCGAGCGCGGCCTCGAGTTTTTCTAGGTCGGCGACGGAGCGGAAATCCGTGTAACAGAAATGGCCGCCCGGCCGGAGCACGCGCGCGACCTCGCGGAAGAAGCGCGCGAGGTCCCCGTAGCAGTGGCTGCTCTCGACGTTCACGACGACGTCGCAGGAGGCATCGGTGCGCGGGAGGTTCTCGGCGTCGCCGGTGGCGAAGGCCAGTCCGGGCACGCCGGCGTGGCGGCGCTGGCACAGGCGCACGGCGGCGGGCGAGAAATCGTAGCCGGTGTAGGCCGCAGGCCGGTGCGTGCGCGCGAGCCAGCTGGCGCCGCCGCCGCGGCCGGAGCCGACCTCGATCACCTCGCGGCCGGCGAGGGGAACGGTGGAGACGGTGCGCGCGTAGAGTTGGATGCAGAGCCGGTCGGGTTCGTCGGCGGCGTCGAGCGCGAGCGGCGGCGCGCCGGCGGGCGGCGCGTAGCCGTAGTTCATGAAGGTCCAATCGCGCTGGTCGAACTGGCGCGCCAGGCGGCCATACCACCAGCGCCAGAGCAGACGGCGGAGCAGCGGCGAGGTTTCCAGCAGCCACACGGCGAGCGACAACAGCATCGCGGCAGTGTGCGTCGGCGGGGCGGGGGAGCGATGCGAAATGTGGGACCGCAGCGTGGCGCATGCCGCGAACGACCGTTTTGCTTTACCACGGATTGCACGGATTTAGACGGATGAAACGGATCACGCTTCCGATGCTGGTGCCTTTATCCGTGTCCATCCGTGTGATCCGTGGCGAAAAACGGCTCTCGCCCGCGGCGCGGGCCGCGCTCGCCAGCCTGCTCACCGTAGCCGCGCACACGCCTTGTGCCGGGGGCAGCTCACGAGGTGGTCATTCACCATCCCCACGGCCTGCATGTAGGCGTAGCAGATCGTCGTGCCGACAAATTTGAAGCCGCGTTTTTTCAGGTCCTTGCTCAGCGCGTCCGATTCCGGCGTGCGCACCGGGATGTCGGCCGAGTGCCGGCGCCGCGACTGGAGCGGCGATCCGCCGACGAAGGTCCAGAGGTAGCGGTCGAACGTGCCGAACTCCGCCTGCACGGCGAGGAAGGCGCGCGCGTTGACGACGGCGGCGGCGATCTTCAGGCGGTTGCGCACGATGCCCTCGTCGCGCATGAGCGCGGCCTGTTTCTTCGCGTCGAAGCGCGCGACCTTCACCGGATCGAAGCCCGCGAACGCGCGGCGGTAGTTTTCGCGCTTCCGCAGGATCGTCGACCAGCTGAGCCCGGCCTGCGCACCCTCGAGGAGGAGCAGCTCCAAGAGATGGCGGTCGTCGTGCGAGGGGACGCCCCACTCGGTGTCGTGGTAGGCGTGGTTGATCTCGGCCTCGGCCCAGGGGCAGCGGTGCTTCATGGCGGCCACACTAGCACAGGCTGCTGACAACGGGGTGTCAGCAGCGGAGACGGGCGGGTGGGCCGCGCTCCTTCCGCCCCGCACCCAACTGTGCTCTCGCCAACACGGTGCCGCTGTGCAGGCTGCCCGCCAAGTTTACCCTGAAAACATGGCCCTGAAACAACTGTCGGAGGAACAGGTGCGGACGTGGACCCGCGCCGAGAAGGACAAGTGGTGGTTCGAGAACGTGTATCGCGGCGACATGCCGCAGCTCACGTTCCGCTCCGGACTCACGGGCTTCATCCTCGGCGGCGTGTTGTCGGCCACGGCGCTCTACATCGGCGCGCGCACGGGCATCACCATCGGCGTGGGACTGACGTCGGTCATCCTGGCCTTCGCCATCTACCGCCTCCTCTCGAACGCGGGCGTGATCCGCGACTTCACGATCCTCGAGAACAACTGCACGCAGTCCATCGCCACCGCAGCGGGCTACATGATCACGCCGCTCATCTCCAGCATGGCGGCCTACATGCTCGTCACCGGCCACATCGTGCCGTGGTGGCAGCTCATCGTCTGGAACGTCGTCATCTCGATCCTCGGCGTGCTGGTCGCGTTCCCGATGAAGCGCCGCTTCATCAACGAGGACCAGCTCCCGTTCCCCGAGGGCCGCGCCTGCGGCGTCGTGCTCGACACCCTCTACACCGGCCAGGCGGGCGCCGGCATGCTCAAGGCCAAATACCTCGCCGTCACCGCGGGCTTGGCCGGCTTCTACGAATTCCTCAGCAGCGGCGCGTGGATGAACCTGGTGCAATTCAAGCTGCTCCGCCTGCACGAGTGGGCGGCGTTGAAGCAACCGTGGGTCTTCAACCACCGGCTCGACCAGCTCTACTACGACCTCGCGGCGAAATACGACTGGTGGATCCCGAAGATCCTCGGCACCGACGTCCGCCAACTGGGCCTCCGCGCCACGCTCGACGCCGCCATGCTCGGCGTCGGCGGGTTGATGGGCATCCGCGTGGCGACGAGCTGCGTCCTGGGCGCGTTCGTCAACTTCGCCGTCCTGGCGCCGATCATGATCCAGCGCGGCGACATCAAGGCCTACACCGCGCCGAGCGGCGCCCTTGTGCAGATCTCCCGCGCCGAGATCGTCAACCAGTGGTCCCTGTGGTGGGGGGTGACGATGATGGTCGTCGGCGCCATGGTGGGACTCTTCGCCAAGCCCGAGATTTTCACCAGCGCCTTCAAGAAGTTCTTCGCGAAGAAATCCCAGACCGTGCCCGACGGCCACGACGTGCTCGCGCGGATCGAGCTCCCGCTCTGGATGTCGTGGGTCGGCGTGCCGGTCTTCAGCGTGATCGGCGCCTGGATCACCCATGAGTTCTTCGGCGTGCCGTGGCTGCTGTCGTTCATCGCCCTGCCGCTGATTTTCCTGCTCACCGTCATCTGCACCAACTCCATGGCCCTCACGTCGTGGACGCCCACCGGCTCGCTGTCGAAGATCACGCAGTTCACCATGGGCGCGATCGACCGCGTCAATCCGGCGAGCAACCTCATCCCCGCCGGCATGACGGCCGAGATCGCCTCCAACGCCGCCAACCTGCTCTCCGACATCAAGCCCGGCTACATGCTCGGCGCCAAGCCGCGCCAGCAGGCCATCGGCCACGTCATCGGCATCTTCTCCGGCGCGCTCTGCTCCGTGCCGCTGTTCTTCCTGCTCTTCCTGCCGAAGAACGCCGAGGGCGTCCGCTCGACGGACACGATCATCTCCGAACAGTTCGCCATGCCGTCCGCCGTCCAATGGAAGGGCGTGGCGGACCTGATCACGAACGGCCTGTCGAGCCTGCCGCCTTCCGCGATCGTCTCGATGGCGCTCGCCGCGGTCGCGGCCCTGGTGTTCGAGATCCTGCGCATCACGACGAAGGGCCGGTTCCCCATCTCGGCGGTGTCGGTCGGGCTGGGCGTGATCCTGCCGCCCGAATACTGCTTCACCATGTGGGTCGGCGCGCTGTTCTTCTGGTGGATGGGACGCAAGAAGCCCGCCCCCGGCACGCTGCAACACAGCCGCTGGGTCGAAGGCGTCGAACCAATCTGCGCCGGCCTGATCTCGGGGGCCGCCCTCATCGGCATCAGCAACGCCATCCTCGGCGAGGTGATGCGGCTGCTGGGACTCTGAGCACGCCCCGCCGCCGCGACCCGCGCCCCCTCACTCCGGTTGCCCCGCCGCCACCCGCGGCGGAAACACCCGCGTCACCACCTCGCGCACCATCTCCGCCGGCGCCTTGGTCGTCAGGCCGGGACGGAAATAGCGCCCGCTCGCGACGATCCGGTGATAGTTGTCCGCCGGCCGGACCGCGACGTTGAACTCGATCAGATACGCGCGGAAATCCCATTCCTCGCGCGCATCGTAGGTGACGACCAGCTGCGTGCGCTCCGGCATCATCGTCAGCGGCCCGCTCTCCGCCTCGTAGCCGAGTGCGCGCAACTCCGCCACCAGGGCGCGGTCGAGCCCGTGGTTGTCGTTCAACCGCTGCTCGACGAACACGCGCGCCGCCCGGGCAAGGTCCGCCCGCGCCCCCTCGGCCGACAGCGACGAGCACCCGCTCGCGGTGAAGGCGACCGCAACCGCCAGGATCAGGATCCGGAAAACCATGGCCCCCACCCAGCCACGCTTCCGCCCCCGGCGCAACTCCCGCCGCGCTGCGCCGCCGATTCTGGCGTTGCGGGGCTCGGGGCGGCACGTAAGGTCGCGCACCTTATGGGACGCCAATGGCTGCACGCGAAACGCGCGATCGTTAACCTCAAGAAGGGCCAGCTCGTCGGCAAGCTGGTGAAGGAAATCACCGTCGCCGCGAAGCTCGGCGGCGGCGACCCCGCCGCCAATGCCCGCCTCTTCGCCGCCGTTGAAAAGGCCAAGAAGGCCAGCGTCACGCGCGACGTCATCGAGCGCGCCATCGCCAAGGGCGCCGGCACCGGCGGGGACAAGTCCTCCCTCGATCACGTCGCCTTCGAGGGCTACGCGCCGCACAAGGTCCCCGTCATCGTCGAGGTCTACACCGACAACCAGCAGCGCACCGCGCCGGAGATCCGCGTCCTCTTCAAGAAGGGCGTCCTCGGCGCCGCCGGAAGCAACAAGTTCCTCTTCGACCACGTCGGCCTCGTCGAGGCCCACACCGCCGCCGCCGGCACGGACCTCGAGGCCGCCGCGATCGAGGCGGGCGCGAACGACTTCGAGCCGCTCACGCACGCGCAGAACGACGACATCCCCGAGGGCGCCACCGGCGCGCGCTTCATCACCGACCGCACCGCCGTCCACACCGTCTCCACCTGGCTCAAGGCCAACGGCTGGCACGTCGTCACGGCCGAGATCGGCTACGTCGCCAAGCAATTCCCCGAGCTCACCGACGCCCAGCGCGCCGAGGTCGGCGAGTTCCTCCAGGAACTCGAGGACCACGACGATGTGCAGCGCGTGTGGGCCGCGCTGAAGTGAGCGGGCTCCGCCTGATCGACGGGCGGCACCTCGGCCGCGCAAACGTCATCGCCACCGGCGTCGTCGGCGGCGACGCCGGTCCCCTCGCGTTGATCGATTGCGGACCCGAATCCGTCTTCACTGAAACCGTGCGGGGGCTCCGCCGTCTCGGCCTCGCGCCCGAGCGGGTCACGCACGTCTGCGTGACGCACATCCATTTCGACCACGCCGGAGCCGCGTGGCGCTGGGCCGCCGATTACGGCGCCACGGTCTGCGTCCATCCGGTCGGCGCGCCGCACCTCGCCGATCCGACGCGGCTCGTCGCGAGCGCGACGAAGATCTTCGGCGCCCGCATGGGCGAGCTCTGGGGCGACATGCGCGCCGTGCCGCCGGACAAGTTGCGCGTCGTCACGGACGGCGAGGAAGTCCACGTCGGGAGCACGGTCCTGCGCGCCGTCGAGACACCCGGCCATGCGCCGCACCACCACGCGTGGTGGCTGCCCGCCGAGCGCACGCTCTACGCCGGCGACGTCGCGGGCGTCGTGATCGACGGCGGCCCCTGCCTGCCGCCCTGTCCGCCGCCGGACATCGATCTCGCGCTTTGGAAAACCTCGCTCGCGAAGATCCGCGCCCTGCAGCCGCGCCGGCTGGCGCTGACGCATTGCGGGTTTGTCGACGACGTCGAGCCGCGCCTCGCCGAGCTCGAGCAACGGCTCGAACGCTGGGCCGAGTGGATGCGGGCGGAGCTCCGCGCCGGCCGCGAGCCGGCGGAGATCACGCCGCGCTTCGAGCGTTACGTGTGCGACGAGCTGCGCGCCGCGGGCCTCGACGACGACGCGATCGCCACCTACGAGCAGGCCGATCCCGCCGCGATGAGCGTGACGGGGCTCGCGCGTTACTGGCGGAAGCGTCATCCCGAGGCGCTGGGGTAGGGCCGGTTTCAACCGGCCCATGACGCTGCGCTGCTGCAGCAGACCGGTTGAAACCGGTCCTACGCCGAAGGGCTGCGAGGATTAGATCGCGCGGATGCGGCTCGCTCGCGTTCGCTCTTTCGCCCGCGCTTTCGCTCTCAGTCGCTTCGCACGCTTTCTCTCATTTTCGCTCCGGACCCTCCTTCGCCCCTTGGGCTTCGGAGGGTTTGCGCCGCCGTGCGGCGCAAAAAAAACGCCGGCTCCGAAGAGCCGGCGTGAGTATTGGGAAGAACCCGTGAAGGTTACTTCTTCTTTTTGCCGGCAGCCTTTTTAGTGGCTTTCTTGGCAGCTTTTTTCTTGGCCATGAAAGATTTTTAGGAAATTGCGCGGCACAACGCACGAAAAATTTTCATGTCGCGAAAGATTTTTGCGCGCGCGCTTTTCGGCGAAAAACGCCGCGTTCGCGCGACTTCGCGCGTGTTTCACGCGTGAATCGCGGCGCGCGCGGAAAAATTTTCAGCGCGCGTAGAGCTGCGCGAGCTCGCGCAGATACGCCGTGGTGCCGCCGAAGTGCTGCTCGAGTTGCGCGGCGTCGTAGCGCCACTGCCAGTTGCCCTCGGGTTTGCCCGGCGTGTTGAAACGTGCCTCGCTCCCGAGTGAAAACACGTCCTGCAGCGGATAGATTGCGAGACGCGAGGTGCAGGCGTAGACGGCCCGGATGAAGTCCCAGGAAATCTCCGCGCCCGAGACGCGCAGGTAGCGGCGCGCGAAATCGCGCTCGTGCTCGCTCGCTCCGCGATACCAGCCGAGCGTCGTGTCGTTGTCGTGCGTGCCGGGGTAGATGACGCTGTTGGGCGCGGCATGGTGGGGCAGGTAGGCGTTGCCCGCGTCGCCGCCCCACGCGAACTGAAGCACGAGCATGCCGGGAAAGCCGCAGGCGTCGCGGAGGGCGTGCACGCCGGGAGTGAGGTCGCCGAGATCCTCGGCGATGATCCGCGCCTCCGGCAGCGCGGCGTGGATGGCGCGGAACAGCGCGAGCCCGGGGCCGGGCCGCCACTCGCCGGCGCGCGCGTTCTCCGCCGGCAGCGGGATGCGCCAGTAGGTGTCGAAACCGCGGAAATGATCGATGCGCACGATGTCGTAGAGTGCGAACGCGGCGCGCATCCGCTCGATCCACCAGCGGTAGCCTTCCGCCGCGTGCGCCTCCCAGCGATAGAGCGGGTTGCCCCAGAGCTGGCCGTCGGCGGAGAAATAATCCGGCGGCACGCCCGCGACCGCGAGCGGACGCAGCGTGGCGGGATCGAGTTCGAAGAGCGCGGGGTTGGCCCACGCGTCGGCGGAGTCGAGCGCCACGAAGATCGGCAGGTCGCCGATGATCTCCACGCCGCGCGACTTCGCCGCGGCCCGCAGGCGCGTCCACTGGCCGAAGAACAGATACTGCGCGAAGGCGTGGGCCTCGCGCTCGTCCGCAAGCTGCGCGAGCAGCGGCGAACGCCGCGCCCGCGCGGCGTCGCGCAACTCCGCCGGCCACTCGGTCCATGCCGCGCCGCCGCAGTGATCCTTCAGGGCGCGGAAATCGCAGTAGGGATCGAGCCACGACGCGTGCTCGCGCCGGAACGCCGCGAAATCCCCGTAGGGCAGCGCCGGCCGCCGCACCGTCCACGCGCGGTGCGCAGTGCGCAGCAGCGGGAGCTTCAGGCGGTGCAAGGCCCCGTAGTCGACACGCTCCGCCGGCAGCGCGCGCAACGGCGCGAGATCGGACTCCGCGAGCAGACCGGCCGAGACGAGCGGTGCGAGGTCGATGAGGTAGGGATTGCCCGCGAAGGCGGAGAAGCACTGGTAGGGCGAATCGCCGTAGCCGGTCGGCCCGAGCGGACAGAGCTGCCAGTATTTGACGCCGGCCGCGGCGAGGAAATCGAGGAACCGCTCCGCGTGCGCGTCGAACACGCCGCAACCCTGGTCGCCCGGCAGACAGGTCGGATGCAGCAGCACGCCGGCACCGCGGCGCTTGAGCCAGTCAAAGAGCGGCCGTCCGCCCGGCGCGGGAATGGAGTCGGCGGTGGGTGCGGGAGCGGAACGGGCGCGGGAACGCGCGGGGGAGGGTGGTTTTTTCAAGCGAAGGAGAGGAGGCGCCCGCCCACTGTGCAGACCGGCGCCCGCCCTCACAGCGAAAAACGCCCGGGCGGGCGCGGCCCCGCTGGCGGACGCTCAGAGCATGAGGATGAGAATCACGCCGGTGGTGAAAAACGCGAGGGCGAGCGTGAGGATGTAGGCGAAGGTGAGCGCGAGCGTCTTCACGACGGTGCGCACCCACGACTGCCCGAAGAGCCGGCGCAACATCAGCAGCGGGTAGAGGACGATCCAGCAGTTGGCCGCGAGGATCAGCCAGCCGCGGACGGTCGTGAAGTTGAGCAGACCGAAGAAATCCGCCCAGCCCTCCCGGAACATCGCCCAGAGAAAGATGAAAGTGTGGAAATGCAGCGCGATGATGAGGTGCTGCAGGTAGACTTGGCCGGACTTCCGGTAGAGGAGTCGGGTGATGAGCGCGAAGACCGGCAGACAGAAGAGCAGCATCTTCGGCAGCGCCGCAATGAAGGCCTCGCCGATCTCGCGTTGAAACGCGGGGTCGAGCGCGCGGCGGCCCTTCTCCTCGGCCCAGCGCTCGAAGTCGCTGCGTTGCGCTTCGGGCTTGTCCGAGGGACGGAAGCTCACGCCCGGCGTGTTGGCCGGACGGGCCGCGCGCGCCTCCTGGCGCAGCTCCTCGCCGGCCGCGCGGATCTGATCGACGAAACGCTCGGGCGCGGCCGGGGCGGTCCCGGCGGGCGGGGTGCCGCGGGCGGCAAGTTCGCGGCGGAGTTCCTCGGCGTAGGCCGGGTCGTTGCGCGCCTTCATCGCCTGCTCCATCGTCACCGGCAGGCCGTCGACGGTGAACGTCGCCTGCGCGCCCGAGGCGGGCGCGGGCCCGAGGCGCACGGCCTCCGGGGCGTCGGTCGTGAAGTGGACCCAGACGAAGAAGAAGAACGCGGTGAAGATGTAGAGGCGGAACGGCGGCACCTGCGACGCGCGCTTGCCGGCGTTGAACTCGGCGGTGAGTTTTCCCGGCCGGAAGAGCAGCGTGAGGATGTTGCGGAAGAATTTTCCGTCGAAGTGGAAGATGTTCTCCAGCGCCTCGAGGAACACGTGGCCGAAGGAGCGGTGGAAATCGAAGTCGTGTTGCCCGCAGGCGGAGCAGTAGGGGCCGGTAAGCTGCGTGCCGCAGTTGAGACAGTGCGTGTGGCCGGCCGAGTGGGCGTGCGGGGCGTGCGGATCGGCCGCCTGGGCGGCGGCGGCGTCGGCCGCAGCCGTCTCGGCCAGCGACGAAGAGGACGGAGGCAGGTCCGGAGTCACGCGCCGAGTGGAGCAGGTCGGCCGCGGGCGCGCAACTCCGCCGCGGCCGGGGCGCCCGTTCATCCGCCGCGCTGGCGCACGGCTTCGAAGAGCGTGATGATCGTCGCCATCGCGACGTTGAGTGAATCCGCCTGCCCGGCCATCGGGATGCGCACGAGCACGTCAGCGTTCTTCATCCAGAACTCGCTCAGGCCGTATTGCTCGCTGCCCATGACGACGGCGAGCGGGCCGCGGAGATCGGTCCGGGTGTAGAGGTTTTGCGTGTGCGGCGTCGTCGCGGCGGTGCGGATGCCCTTCGCCCGGAGCCACGCGTGCACGGTGGCGGAGTCGGACACGACGACCGGCACCGAAAAGATCACGCCGGTGGAGGCGCGCACGACGTTGGGGTTGAAGAGATCGGTGACGGCGTCGCAGAGGATGAGCGCGTCGCAACCGGCCGCGTCGGCGCTGCGGAGGATCGTGCCGAGGTTGCCGGGTTTCTCGATCGATTCGCAGACGAGGAGGAAGGGCGCGCGCGCCGCCGGCTGCAGGGCGGGGTCTCCCGACCCAGCCGCGTTGGCCGATGCCGCGTTCGAAAGCGGGGTCGGGAGACCCCGCCCTACAAGTTCGTCCAAGTCCGCGAGTGTGCGTTTCCACTGCGGGGCGACGGCGAGGAGACCGTCGGGGCGCTCCCGGTAGGCGACCTTGGCGAAGGCCTCCTTCGACAGTTCGAATAATTGCGCGCCGGCCTGGCGGGCCTGCTCAAGCAGGGCGGGCTCGTTTTCGCCGAGGAACCAGTCGGGGGAGAAATAGAGCTCCCGCAGCGCAATGTTCTTCTCCAGCGCGCGCCGCACCTCGCGGTAGCCCTCGACGAGGAAGAGGCCGAGCTCGTCGCGCTCCCGCCGCTCGCGCAGCCGCACGAGCTGCTTCACGCGGGGATTCTGGAGGCTGGTGATGCGTTCGGGAGGAGGGCCCACGGAACACACGGAACACACGGAAAAGAGCCCCAGCAATTTCCTTTTATCCCTCCGATCCGTGTGTTCTGTGTGTTCCGTGGGCCGAAAGAAAAAATTCAACGACCATCCGTTCCCCTATCGCACCGAGATCGAGCTGGAGATCACGACGCTCACGAACCTCGGCGTCGGCCTCGGTCGCGTGCCCCTGCCCGGCGCCAGACCTGACCCAGCCACCGCAGGCGGACTTGGCAGCCAGGAAATCGAAAATCAAAAATCGAAAATCGAAAATTCCTCCGGCTGGGTGGTCATGGTGCCATTCACGCTCCCCGGCGAGCGCGTGCGGGCGCGGGTCTATCGCAACCACAAGAATTTCTCCGAGGCCGACCTGCTCGCCGTGCTGACCCCGTCGCCGCACCGCCTCGCGCCGCGCTGCGAACTCTTCGGCCGTTGCGGCGGCTGCCAATACCAGCACCTCACCTATGCGGAGCAGCTGGCGTGGAAGCGCCGGCAGGTGGAGGAACTGCTGCGGCACATGGCCGGCGTCGAGTTCGCCGTCGCCCCGACGATCCCGTCGCCACGCGAGTTCGGCTACCGCTCGAAGATCACGCCGCACTTCGCGGCGCCGCGGCGCCGCGAAGAAGTAACAAGTAACAAGGATCAAGTAACAAGGGATGCTGCGCGGGAGGGAAGCGACGCGACCGCGGCCCCGATCGGGTTTTTGAAACAGGGCACGCGGTTCGACCTCGTCGATGTGCCGCAGTGCCCGATCGCGACGCCGGAGATCAACGCCAAGCTGACGGAGGTGCGCGCCGAGGTGAGGGCCAAGCTCGCCGCCGGCGCCTACGAGCGCGGCGCCACGCTGCTGCTGCGCCACGCGCAGGAAGGCGTCGTCACCGACTACGACGCTATCATCCACGAGAAGGTCGGCGACCTGCGCCTCCACTTCCTCGCGCGGGACTTTTTCCAGAACAACCCGTTCATCCTGCCGGCGTTCACGGGCTACGTCCGCGCGCAGGCGGCGGCGACGGGGGCGCGGTTCCTCGTCGACGCCTATTGCGGCTCCGGCCTCTTCGCGCTGAGCTGCGCGCCGGCGTTCGACCGCGTGGCGGGCGTCGAGGTCAGCGCGTCGTCGGTGAAGTTCGCGCAGGAAAACGCCGCGGCCAACGGCATCGGCAACGCCACGTTCTCCGCCGGCGACGCGGCGACGATCTTCGCCGGGCTCGATGCCGCCTTCACTCCGGCGGACACGGTCGTGGTCATCGATCCGCCGCGCAAGGGGTGCGACGAGTCGTTCCTCACCCAGCTCTTCGCCTTCGGCCCGCGCGCCGTGGTCTATGTCTCCTGCGATCCGGCCACGCAGATGCGCGACCTGAAGCATTTCCTCGCCGCCGGCTACACGCTCACCGCCGTGCAACCCTTCGATCTCTTCCCGCAGACGCGTCACCTCGAGTGCGTGATCAGCCTTCGCAGGGCCTCCGGCTGACAGGTCAGCGTGGGGAAGCGCCGAGGTTGAAGGTAGGGCGGGACCGCCGGGACCGCCGAAACGACGCTCGCGGCGCGCCCAGCGGTCGCGCCCTACCTCCTGTTCTCCCGCATCAGCACAACTTTCCCAAGGAATGCGCAGCGTAGCGCGGGCCGTTGTGGCATACTCTGCGCGCTGCCGAGCGCCATGGGGTGCGAGGCCGCATCCAAACGACGCAACTATGCGCCACGGCCCCGACTCACCGCGAGTCGTCGGCCATTGAAGAAAGGCGCCGGTGAACGCACCGGCGCCGCTTCGTTTCCCGGGGCCGTGTTGACGAGGCGTCGCCCGGTCGGCCCGCGCAGCGCTCCGCATCGGTTGCGCTGGAAAATTTCATGCCAACCCATGCGTAGCCGCCGGCGAAAACGGGGGGATAATCCTTGGATGAAAATCCTGCGGGTCGGGACTGCGTTGTTCGTCGCGCTCGTTTGCGCCGGCCTGGGGTCGGCCCAGACCTTCACCACCAGCGGCTCGAGCTGGGGTGCCTCCGGTTCGTTCAGCGGCACTGGCAGCGCCGGTGCACTGCTCAACGGCGTCACGCCGAACGGCATCTACTACGGCACGGCCCAGCCCGACGCGAACACGTTCGTCTTCGGTCTCGTCAACACTCCGACCCCGACCGGAGCCACCGCGCAATACAACCTTTCCGGCGCGATGCCGGCCGGCACGCCGATCACACTCTCCTTCACCGGCCTCACGGCGCGGCCCGACTACCTCGCCTACACCGGCGGACCGCTCACGGCCTACAACTACAACGCCGGCACCGGCACGCTCACGCTCACCGCCAACCTGGTGAACCCCGTCGCCTCCGCCTCCGATCCGACGAGCACGACGCTGCTCAGCACCTTCGGCCTGATGATCGTCACGGGCTCGGCCCACAACTTCGGCGGCACGATCTTTCAGACGGGAATGTTCTGGGAGGATGTCCGACCGCTCGCCAACTACTCCGGCACGAGTTTTCTCGCGGGGGTGAACGCCGCGGGCATCAACGGCCAGACCGCCTCGTTCTACGCCTATCTGCCGATCGATTATCTGCAGGCCAACGGCATCGGCCAGCCGGATGACGCCCAGGCCGTCGTGCAGAAAAGCACCGGTGCGGGGATCGTGTTGAACAATCTTGTGCTCGATTTCCACACTCCGGCGAACCCGCTGTTCGCCGGGCAGAACACGGCGTGGAACTACGCGGGACCGTCGGCGTTCAACCTCGATGGTCTTGCGGGCAACGACGATTTCGTGGTCGCGACCTACACGAACGCCTCGTGGTCCGACGCCAACATGGGCATCGCCGCCGTGCCGGAGCCGTCGACCTATGCGGCCCTGCTCGGGTTGGCGGCCCTGGGCGCCGCGTGGCGCCGGCGGCGCGGGCAATAATCAAAGCGTGCTCGCCACGGCCTGGAGGGCGCGGCTACCGCCGCGCCGCGAGTGTCCGTTTGCCCGCGGATATTTCCACGGTCCGGCTGGCGCCGAGCCCTCGCTCGGCCAACGCGAGTGGGCGCGCGATGGTGTCGCTCAATAATCGTCCCGCCCCGCATCAAAGGTGAGCAGGCGCGCGAGCTTGCCGGCGAAGATCGCCGCGACCAGGCCGATGATCAGCTGCACGACCGTGATGGCGACGATGTCGCCGGAGAAGGGGTTGCCGAGTCCGCCCATCATGCTCTTGGCGCGCTGCAACTGATAGAGCGCGGCGCCGCTGGTGAAGACAAGGGAGAGCCCGAGCAGGCGGACGATCAGCGTGCAGATTTTCATGGGCGGAAGATGAGCCGAACGCCGGGCGGTGGTAAAGCCCGCCGTGGCGAAGGAACTTCACCGGGCTCAGCAAGCCTGCGCCCCAACCTGGTTGCGAGGCGTGGGTTTGATGGAGGTGGCGCGCCCTATCTTATTGAGAACTACCCAAAGAAGTGACGCTGCGATGCCTTGTGGTAGGGTGCGACCGCCGAGGCTTCGCACTCGTCGCCGCTGGGCGCACCGGGAGCGTGTTGCGGCGGGCCCAGCGGTCCCGCCCTACCTCCGACAACGTCACTTCTTCAGGAAATTCTCAATCGAGTGTGAGCTTGGTGCGGGTGTCGGTGATGGCGGCGCGTTTGCGCGCCACCGTTGCGCGCAAGCGCGCAACCTACAGAGGTGTGGTGCACCGCGGTCGTGTGGACCGACGCGGGCATGAAAAAGCCGCGGCGTTTCGGCCGCGGCTTCGTGCGTCAGGAGAGTTTCGTGTCTTTCGTGTGTTTCGTGGTTTCTCTCCGGGGCGGGGCGACGCGGACGGAGTCCGCGCCCGACCTCATTTCGCGGCTTCTTCCTTCTTTTTTCCCCAGTTCTCGAAGTCGGGCTTCTCGAGCGTGGGCTGGCCGCCGATGTAACGGGCGAGCCAGGACTGCATCTCCCAGTGCCAGTGGATCGCGTTCTGGGGCTTGAGCACCCAGTGGTTCTCGTCGGGGAAGATCACGAGGCGCGAGGGCACGCCCATCGACTGGAGGATGGCATAGAGGGCGGTGCCGTTGGCGTAGGGGACGCGGTAGTCGAGCTGGCCGTGGATGACGAGCATCGGGGTCTTGAAGTTCTTCGCGTAGGTCGTGGGGTTGTTGCGCGCCATGCCCTCGGGGTTTTCCCAGGGCGTGCCGCCGAGGACCTTGGTGAAGCCGAACTGCGTGACGTCGGCGCCGTATTGGGTGACGAGGTCGTTCACGCCGGCGTGGTTGATGATGGCCTTGAAGCGGTCGGTGTGGCCGAGGACCCACGTGGCCATGTATCCGCCGTAGCTGGCGCCGGCGGCGCCGAGGCGCTCGGGATCGATGTTGGGGAAGCGCGCGAGGAGATAGTCGGTCGACTTCATGATGTCCTCGAAGGGCTTGTCGCCCCACTCATTGAGGATGCTTTGGCAGAACTTCTCGCCGAAACCGGTCGAGCCGTGGCGGTTGACCCAGGTGGCGACGTAGCCGGCGGCGGCGAAGACCTGCGTGTTCCAGCGGTAGGACCAGCCGTCGCCGTTCATCGTGTGCGGGCCGCCGTGCATGAGCTGCACGAGCGGATACTTCTTGTTCGGGTCGAAGCCCGGGGGCAGCACGAGCCAGCCGTGGACGTCGGCGCCGTTGGCGCCCTTGAACCAGTAGCTTTCCACTTTGCCGAGATCGAGCTGGGCCATGAAGGCCTCGTTGATGCGCGTGAGCTGGCGGACGGCGCCGGTGGCGGTGTCGAGGACGAAGAGTTCGTTGGGGCGCGTGATCTTGTCGTTGAGGAAGACGGCGGTCGCGCCGTTGACGACGAGGCCGGACGAGGTGCCGTCGGCATACACGGCGGTGAGGCCGGTGCCGTCGGCGTTGAGCTTGAAGATCGGCGAGACGCCCTTGTCCTCGGCGGTGAGCCAGAGCGTGCGGCCGTCGGGCGAGAACTCGGGATCGCTCAGCGCGTAGTCGAGGTGGTCGGTGACGGGCTGGTTGGCGCCGGTGGCGAGGTCGTGGCGCCAGAGCTTGGTGAACTCGCCGTTGTAGTAGGAGGTTTCCTGGCGCGCGTAGATGAGGCCGCGGCCGTCGGGGGTGAATTTCGGGTTGGTGTCGGCGCCGGCGTTGTCGGCGGTGAGATTCTTCAGCGTGCCGGAGCCGTCGGTCGGCAGGAGGTAGATGTCGTTGTTGAGGCCGGTGGCGTAGGGACGCGGCGTGGAGTTCATCGTCACGGCGATCGTCTTGCCGTCGGGCGAGAGGTCGTAGTTCACCGTGCCGCTGGTCTGGAACAGCTCCTTGTAGCCGGGCGTGAGGTCCTTGAAGGTCTTGGCGGCGACGTCGACGAGCAGAAGGCGGTGCGCGAGGTTGTCGGTCAGCCACTGGTCGAAGAAGCGGTATTGGCGGTCTTCGGTGACCTTGGCGGTCATCTTGGAGTCCTTGCGGCGCTTGATCTCCTTCTTCATCGCGGCGAGGTCGGCGGCTTCCATCTTGCCCGCGAGCTCGGGGATGACGGAGGTCGAGACGACGATGCTCTGGCCGTCGGGCATCCAGCGCGGGTTGGAGATGGAGTAGGGGAGCTCGAGGATTTCCTCGGCTTCGCCGCCGCCGACCGGGATGACGTAGAGGGCGTTGGCCTCGTCGTCGCCACGGCGCGACGTGAAGGCGATGCGCGTGCCGTCGGGGCTCCACACCGGCGAACCGTCGCTCGAGGCGGCGGTGGTGAGGCGGCGCGGTTCGCCGCCAGCCACGTCGACGAGCCAGAGGTTTTGCGTGCTCTTGTTTTTCTCGATCGACCATTCCTGGAGCGTGAAGACGACGGTCTGGCCGTCGGGCGAGAGCGCGGGACTGCCGAGGCGCTTGATGGCCCAGAGGTCCTGCGGGGTGATGGGACGCTTGTCGGCGGCGAAGCCGGCCACCGACAGCACGAGCGTGAGGAGGAACGCGATGACGCGACGGGGTTTCATGGAGCCGCCAGCGAAGCGAACGGCGCGCCGGAGTCAAAGCCCGGCGCGGACAAAGCGACGACCGCAGCCGGTTATGCGGCCAGAGGCGGGCGCGGCACGGCCTCCGCCCCGCGGGCCCGCCGGCGCTCCCATGCCACGCAGGGCCCGATGAACAGCAGCGCCACCGCGAAATTGAACACCGTGTGTGCCAGCGCCACCGCCATGCCCGGGGACGACGTTTGGGCCACCGCCCAGGCGCTGAACGCCGGCAACACCGGCGAGATCAGCGCCACACCCGAGAGATTGAACAGGGTGTTCCAGGCCGCCGCCCGCCGTGCCGCGCCCGACAGCGTCACGCTCGCCAGCAAGGCGGTGGTCGTCGTGCCGATGTTGGCACCAATGACGACCGGGATCGCCGCGGCCGGCGTCAGCACGCCCTCCGCCACAAGCACAACCGCCAGACCTGACGTGGCGCTGCTCGATTGGATCACGGCGGTGGCCACGGCGCCGACCAGCAGCCCGAGCCACGGATTCTCCGTCAGGAGCAGCGCATGCCGGAGAAATTCGCTCTGGCGCAACGGAGTCATGGCGCTCGCCATCAGGTCGAGGCCGAAAAAGATCAGGCCGAAATAGAAGACCGGCTTGCCGATCACGTGCCAGCGCACCGGCAGCAATCCCAGCACGCCGCCGAGCACGATGCAAAGCGCGCCGATGCCCGTGAGCTTGAACGACACCAGCCAGGCCGTCGCCGTCGTGCCGACATTGGCCCCCAGCATCACCGGCAGGCTGTTTCCGAGCGTAATGGCGCCTGCATCGACCAAGGCGACCGTGAGCGAGGTCGTGGCGCTGCTCGATTGCACCAGCAGGGTCGCGCCGGCACCGAGGCCGAATCCCGTCCACCAGCGCCGCGTCGCCCGCTGCAGCCACGCCTGGAGGCGCGGCCCGCCGGTCGCCTGCACCTCGCGGCTGAACCCGGTCAACCCGTAGAGGAAAAGCGTCACCGCCGCGCAGACGGCGAGAAGTATCTGCCACACGCTCATGCCGCCGGGCAATCTAGCGGTATTCCAACCACTCGGTCGAGGAATACTGCTCGATCAGGCCTTCCATCTCGCCGTCGGCGAATTCCGGCCACGGCGTCTCACCCGGCTCGGCCCGGAGCACGCGGGCGAGGGCGGCGGTGAATTGCTCCGCGAACGTGTCCCAGTCGAGCGCGCCGACGCTGCCTTTCTCGATCGAGCCCTGGAAGAGGAGGCCGTGCTTGTTGCGCTTCTGCGCCGCGCCGGCGACCTTCGCGCCGGTAGTCGAATTGACGACATCGAACAACTCCGCGCGCTGGAAACACACGCCCGTTGGTGGAGCGGCTTGACCACAAGACGCTCCCGCCCCGAACGCGTTGGGGTCAACGCGTTCCACCTCGGGCGGCTCGCACACCGCCTTCAATTCCACCGGCTGGCCGAGCGCGACGAGCGCCTCGGTCAACGCCGCGTGCACGACGCGATACGACTCCGTCGCGCGCACCTCCTCGAGCGGGTGGCCGCGCGGGATGACGAGCGCGTAGGTCCAGTCGTTGCGATGGTCGACGATGCCGCCGCCGGTCGGCCGGCGGCAGAGGTCGGCGGGGAGGTCGGCGGCGAGCTTTTCGCGCACGAAGGCGATCTTCTGCGAGAATCCGAACGTGAACGCCGCGCCGCGCCACTCGTAGTGCCGGAAACGCGCCGCCGCCGGTTCCGGGTAGCGCTGCAAGAGCAGGAAATCCGCCGCCATGTTCTCGGCGGCCCCGGCGGTGCGGACGGGCAGGACGTGCAGGTTCATCGCGACGAGCGAATCCGCCGCCGCGCGCGGCGCAAGACGCGAGGCGGGCGGCGGGACGCGCGTCGGTCCGTCGTAGCCGCCGTCGTCAGACGGCGGAGAAGAAGTCCGCGAGCGGAAGTGCTTCAGCCGTCTGACGACGGCTGCTACACAGCACGGCGCGCGCGTGGCATCGCGTTCCCGGCGCGCCCAGCGGTCGCGCCCTACCTCCAGTGGCGCGCGAGCGCGCCACCTACAGTTGCAGCGACTCGGCCCACTTCGGGCGGACGAGGCCGCGGGTGGCTTCGGCCAGGGTCTCGCGCGGGACGCCGAGTTCGCGGTCGAGGGGCTCGACCGCGAGTGTCAGGTCGCGCGGGCGCTTGGCGGCGGCTTCCGGGGTGTCGGCGCGCGTCATCGGCTCGATCCACTTTTCCGGCACGCCGAAGTGCGCGCAGAGGCTCACGCCCATCTGCCAGCGCGAGACCGGCTCGGCGCCGGCCCAGTGGAAGATGCCGTGGAGGTCGAGCCGCAGCGCGAGCGCGAGGAGCACGGCGGCGAAGTTGTCCGCCGTGCAGACTTGCCGGATCTCGTCGGTGTAGAGCCGCGCGGGGCGGCCGGCGGCCCACTGTTCGAACAGTTTCTCGTGCACGCTGCGGCGTCCGCCCGGGCTGTTGCCGTAGAGCAGCGGCGCGCGCACGACGGCGGCGCGGCGGTCGGCGGCGAGCACGCGTTGTTCGGAGAGAAATTTCTGTTCGCCGTAGAGGTTGAGCGGATGCGGGGCGGCGGTGCGCGGGTAGGGCGGGTGGGCGCCGTCGAAGACCTGCTCGGTGGAGATGTGCACGAGGCGGGCGCCGGCCGCGTGGGCGGCGGCGGCGAGCGCGGCGGGGAAATCGACGTTGAGGCGGTGGGCGCGCTCGGGCGCGGCCGCGCAGGCGGCGGGCTCGGAAATGGCGGCGGCGTTGAGGATCACGTCGGGCCGGATGCCGCGCACGAGATCGGCCGCGGCGGCGGGCGCGGTGAGATCGCGGGCGAGCAGGCCGGCGGTGCCGGGCACGTTCTCGCTCCAGCGGCCGGTGATGCCGATGACCTCGTGGCCGGCGCGGCCGGCGGCGCGGGCGACGGCAAAGCCCACGAGGCCGGAAGCGCCTGTCAGGAGGAGTTTCACCGGACGTCGAGCAAACCGCGGACGGCGCGGAGCAGGGTCGAGAGCGCGAAGGGCTTCGGCAGGTGGCTGAGGGCGCGCGGCGGCAGGTCGGTGAAGACGGCGGCCGGCGGTTCGACCGAGGCGGAGAGGACCTTGAGGCGCGGGTTGGCGCGGAGGAGGGCGCGCGTGAGCTTGGCGGCGTCGGCCTTCGCGCAGTCGATCACGAGCAGCTGCGGTGCGTCGGCCGCGGCAAGGCTGCGCGGCACGGCGGGGACGGCGGCGTGTTCCTGCACGCGGTAGCCGTCGACGGCGAGGATGCCGCTGATCATCTTGCGGACGACGTCGTCCGGCTCGACGACCCAGACGAGTTCGGAGCCGCCGGCGCGGGGGGCGAACGGCGTGGCGGGGCTGAAGACCTGTTCCTGCTCGGCGGTCTCCGGCAGGAGAATCTCGAAGGTGGTGCCGGCGCCGGGGCGGCTGCGGACGGCGATGGTGCCGCCGGCTTCGGCGATGATGCTGCGCACCATCGGCAGGCCGAGGCCGGTGCCGTGGGCCTTGGTGGTGTAGAACGGCTCGAAGACGCGCGCGAGCGTGGCGTCGTCCATGCCCGTGCCGGTGTCGGTGATCTCGAGGCCGACGCAGGCGCCCGGGGCGGTGGAGGAGGGAGCGGCGCGGTTGAAGGTGCGGATCGTGAGTTTGCCACCGCCGGGCATGGCGTCGCGGGCGTTGAAGCAGAGGTTGAGCAGGACCTGCTGGAACTGCGTCGGGTCGATGCGTGTGTTGCCGAGGTCGGAGGCGAGGCGGAGCTCGAGCTTGACGGCCTCGCCGACGACGCGGCGGAGGATGTTGCCGATCTCGCGGATGAGGGTGTTGGGGTTGACGGCGCGGGCTTCGGTCTCCTGGCGGCGGCTGAACTCAAGGATCTGGCGCGCGATGCCGGCGGCCTTGTGGCCGGCGCGCTGGATTTCCTGGAGGTCGCGCTGCGTGTCGGCGGGGGCAGCGGCGAGCTTGCGGCCGAGGATTTCGCAGTAGCCGTTGATGATGGAGAGGAGGTTGTTGAAATCGTGCGCGACGCCGCCGGCGAGCTGGCCGACGGTGTCGAGTTTCTGCGAATGGATCATCGCCTCCTGCAGGCGGCGCGCCTCGGTGATGTCGTGGTAGACGCCGACGAGGAGTCCGGGGGCGAGCGGGGCGAAGCGCCAGGCGGCGTAGAAGGAGCTGCCGTCGTGGCGGTGGAGCCAGCTCTCACCGGCGAGCGGGCCGCCGTTGCGGGAGGCGCGGGAGCCGAGGAGGTCGGTCTTCGGGCCGTGCAGGGCGCGGGTGTTGCGGCCGGCGAGGGCGGCGGCACCGTAGCCCGTGAGGGCGGCGAACCGTTCGTTGGCGAACACGATCTCGACGCCGCCCCCGTCCCACTGGTCGCGAGTGATGACCGCGGCCTCGGGCAGGGCGGCGAGCGTCCCCTGCGCGGCGGCGAGCGCGGCCGGTTCGGGCGCGGGCGGAGGCACGGCGGGGGTGGGGGCGCGGGGCATGCGGGGCGGTCCGCGCGGAGGCACGGCTCGACGGCGCATGCTGGCGAGCGCGCGCACCGGGTGTCAAAGCCGCGTTGGCGGCGCGGGGCTTTCGGGCTTTCCCCGGGCAGCGGGACGCGGATTAACTGGCCGTCCATGCCCGAGCTGACCTTTTCCGCCTACGTGTTGTTGTTCTGCGCCGGCCTCGGCGCCGGCATCGTCGATGCGATCGCGGGCGGCGGCGGCCTGATCACGCTGCCCGCGCTGCTCGGCACGGGGATGCCGGTGCCGCTGGCGCTGGGCACGAACAAGCTCGGCTCCGTCTTCGGCACGGCGTCAGCGACGTGGAGTTTCGCGCGGCGCGGCGCAGTCGACCTGCGCGAATGCGTCGCGGGCGTGGCGTGGACGGCGCTCGGCGCCGTGGCGGGGGCGTTCACGGTGCAGCGGCTCGATCCGGACCTGCTCGCGCGCGGCATCCCGTGGCTGCTGGCGGCGATGGTGGTCTACATGCTGTTGCGCCCGCAGCTCGGCGACACGGACCGGCATCACCGGATGGAGCGGCCGGCGTTCTACGCGCTCTTCGGCGTCGCGCTCGGGTTCTACGACGGATTCTTCGGGCCGGGCGTGGGCTCGTTCTGGACGATCGCGTTCGTCATGGTGCTCGGGCACAATTTCGTGAAGGCCGCCGCGCACACGAAGGTGATGAACCTCGCGAGCAACGCCGCGTCGCTGGTCTTTTTCGCCTCCGCCGGCGCCGTGCTCCTCCTGCCCGGTCTCGCGCTCGGCGCCGGCCAGCTGCTCGGCGCGCGGCTCGGAGCGCACCTCGCCCTGACGCGCGGCGCGAAGTTCGTCCGCCCGCTCTTCCTGCTCATGGCCTCGCTCACCGTCGCCAAGCTCGTCTATCAGCACTATTTCACCTGAACCCGGACCGCTCCGCGGGCACCGCGGCGGTCACGGCCCGTCCGGCGGCCGGGCGCCTCAGCGCGGCGGCAGGCCGGCGAGAATGCGGCGCGCGACCGCGGCGATGATCTTCCGGTTGTTCGCGTGGTCGGTCGACTCCGTGAAGGTCACCAGGATCACGCGCCCGCCATCGGGCAGCTCGATCACCGCGGCGTCGTGCCGCGTCCAGCTGGTCCAGCCCGCCTTCGACCACAGCTTCATGCCGGGGGACAGCGCGGGGCCGGTGAAGCCGGCCCCCTCGGCATCCTCGCCCGCCGCCGCGACCTGGGCCGCGGCGACGTCGCGCCGCATGAGCTCGAGCATCTGCGCCGACCGGGCGGGCGACACGCAGCGACCCTCGGCGATCTCGTGCAGCAGGCGGGCGGTGTCGTTCGTCGAAAGGAAGTTCCGCCGCGGCGGGTGGACGAGCGCGTCCTGCAGCTCGCGCCCGTAGGGGCCCTCGGCCCAGGTTTTCCGCACGGCCAGCACGTTGCGGTAGCCCTGCGCCTCGAACCAGCGCGTGACGGCCATGCGCCGCTCGTGCCAGGCCGCGAGTTCGTCGTCCGGCAATTCCGGGCCGCCCGTCGTGCCGGTGATGTAGTCGACGACCGTCGCGGTGGCGTCGTTGTAGGAATGGACGGTCATGTCGCGCAGCGCCCGCTCGAGCTCGGGTGTGGCGGTGAGCGCGCCCGTCTCGAACAGGTGGTGCGCGTAGGCGAGGAAGCAGAGCTTGATCACGCTCGCCGGGTAGTGGCGCTCGTCGCCGCGGTGGTGCGCGCGGACCGGCTCGGCGCCGCGCAGGTCGATGACGGTGACGGCAAACTGCTCGGGCCGGAGTGCCGGCGCGGTGAATTCGGCGCAGGTGGCGGCCACGGCGCGGTCGACCGTCTGCTGGAGCGGGGCGGGGCTGGCGGCGGCGTTCACGAGGAGGACGAGGAGGCTGGTGGCAAGCAACGGGGTTTTCATCAAGTGCGGAGGCCCTGCCGGATCATCGCGACCGCGATGGCGGCAAGGAGCATGGAAATGATCTTCGAGATCGCGCGCATGCCCGTGGCGCCGATCTTCCGGCCGAGCCACTCGCTGTAATGCAGCGCGAGCACAACAAGCGCGAGGTTCACCACCAGCGCCACGAGCGTGACGACGAGCCCGATGGCGGCGCTCTGCGCCAGCACGAGCAGCGTCGTGATCGACGCCGGCCCCGCGATCAGCGGCATCCCCAGCGGCACGACGCCGAAATCCTCCGGCAGCTTCTCCGCCTCGGCGGCGGAGGAAATCAGGTCCTTGGCCGCGAGGATGAAGAGGATGAGCCCGCCCGCGATCTGGAAGTCGCCCACCGAGATGCCGAGCGCGCCGAAGACCGTCTTGCCGAGAAAAAGAAAACCCAGTGCCACAAGGCCGCCGGTCCAGATCGCCTGATCGGCGATTTTCTGGCGGCGCTCCGCCGGCACGCCCTGCCCGAGGCCGAGGAAGATGGCCGCCAACCCGATCGGATCGATCGCGATGAACAGCGGGATGAACGCCTGCAGGAACTTGGCACCCCATTCGAGCATGCGCGCGACGCTGCCCACCCGCCCGGCAAAACGCAACGCCCCACCGGGTCCCCTCGCCCCCGGCCATCGCGCCACCCGTGGCCCGGCCCGCAGGGCGCACCGTCCGCCGGACAGGTTTCGCAATCCATGCGCAGTCGCGCCGCGCGACCGGGCGTAAACTTCGCCGCAACCCCAACCAGGAGTCTCCCATGTCCATCAAGATCCATCTCGACGATGCCGAGATGAAGCCGGTCCACCGCCTCGCCCGCGCCCTCGGCGTGGAGCCCGAGGACGTCGCCTACGCCGCCCTCAACCGCCTGATGATGCAGGCGCGCGACCCCGCGACCCAGGCCGAGATCGTCAACCTCAAGAAATCCAAGGCCGCCAACCTGCCGCTCTGGGCCGACACCGCCGGCTCCGTGCACGCCTACGAAGGCATGCGCGACTGCGAGCCCGAGCACAGCAAGTATTCAGTCTAGCACGAGTCCCCGCAGCGCCGTGCGCAGGTCCGGCGCGCGGAACGCGAACCCCTCGGCCAGCAGCCGCGCGGGGACGGCGTATTGCCCCTCGAGCACGAGGCTCGGGTCGGTGCGCAGGAACACCGGTGCGACCAGCCGGATCGCCCACGCCGGCGCGGGCGGCGCCCACGGCCGGTCGAGCACCTCGCGGAGCGTGCGCATGAATTCCGCGTTCGCCGCCGGCTCCGGCGCGCAGGCGTTGTAGACGCCCGTCATCGCCACCGACTCCACGGCGCGCGCGTAGATCGCCACGAGGTCGTCGAGCCGGATCCAGCTGATCCCCTGCCGCCCGTCGCCCGCCGCGCCACCGAGGAAGAATCGCGCCACGCGCTCCAGCTTGGGAAACGCGCCGCCCTGCCGCCCGAGCACGACGCCGACGCGCAACACCACGGCGCGCACGCCCGGCGGACACGCCTCCGCCAACGCCGCTTCCCATTGCACGCACACGCCCGCCTTGAAACTCGCGCCCGGCGGCGTGCGTTCATGGCAACGCCCCGGTCCGGTGCCGTAGATGCCGACCGCGCTCGTCTGCACCCAGGCCGCCGGCGGACGCGCCGCCGCCCGCACCGCCGCCCCGAGCGCGCGCACGGAATCGACGCGCGACTCGAGGATGAGCCGCTGGTTCTCCGGCGTGTGCACGCAATCGATCGTCGACCCCGCGAGGTTGATCACCGCCGCGGCTCCGTCCAACTCCGCTTTCCAACCCCGCGCCGCGTCGGACAAAGTGTAACCTATTAGGTTACACTTTTCCGGACCGCCGCTCCCACGCGCGCCCTCCGTGGTTTTGTCATCAAAGAGGTGACTTTCCCCCTGGGGCGCAGGCGCAAGGGCGGTGGCGGGATCCCATCGCACCTCGCGCACGCCGTCGGGGCGGACGCGCGCACGGGACCGCGTCAGCACGACGACGTCCCAACCGGCATCGCGGTAGTGGCGCGCCAGCGCCGAACCGACGAATCCGCTGCCCCCGGCGAGGACGATCTTGTTGGCCATGCGCAGAAACCTAGCCGCAACGGCCCGCCGCGCAACCCGCCGCCGCCCGCGCAGCCTTGCGCGGCGGCGCCGGCGCGAACACAAGAGTCCGCCTCACCCGTGTCCGACTCCCGCGCCAACTTCTACGACTTCACCCGCGACCAGCTCCTCGCGCTCGTGTCGCGCTGGGGTTTCGCGCCCGTGCACGGGGCGCGGTTGTGGAGTTATGTCTACCTGCGCGGCACCGAGGACTGGCGCGCGATGGACGAACTGCCGGCGCGCTTCCGCGCGCAGGCGGAGAGCGAGCTGGCCTTCGGCCGGCTCGCCACCGCGGCGGAGACGCACAGCAGCGACGGCTTCACCCGAAAATACCTCCTCGCCCTCGCCGACGGGCGGCGCATCGAGACGGTGCTGATGCGCTACTCGGGGCGCGTCACCGCCTGCGTGAGCAGCCAGGCCGGTTGCGCGATGGGCTGCGTGTTCTGCGCCACCGGGCAGATGGGTTTCGTCCGCCACCTCAGCGCCGGCGAGATCGTCGCGCAGGCGATGCACGTCGACGCCGTGTTGCGCGGCACCGGACCCGACGCCGCGCTGGCCGACGCCGCGAGCGCCTCGCCCCACGACCGCCACGAGCGGCTGCGCAACCTCGTGCTCATGGGCATGGGCGAACCGTTGCACAACTACGACGCCGTCATGCAGGCGATCGACATCCTCCGCGACCCTAGCGGCCTCGCGCTCGGCGCAAAGAGGATCACGCTCAGCACGGTCGGCGTCGTGCCCGGCATCCTGCGCCTCGCCGCCGAGCAACGCCCCGTCCACCTCGCCGTGTCGCTCCACGGCGCCACGCAGGAGGAACGCGCCGCCCTCGTGCCCGCGGCGAAGAAGTGGCCGCTCGACGAGTTGATGGACGCCTGTCGCGCCTACATCGCGCGGCAGCAGCGCCGCATCTTCTACGAGTGGACGCTGATCGAGGGGAAGAACGACACGCCCGAGACCGCGCACGCCGTCGGCCGGCTCCTGCACGGCCAGCTCGCGCAGGTGAACCTCATCCCGCTCAATCCGACCGCCGGCTACGACGGCGAGCCGACCGGCCGCGACGCGGCGAAAAAATTCCAGGCGATCCTCGCCGGTTACGGCCTCCCCAGCACGATCCGCCAGCGCCGCGGCATCGACATCGCCGCCGGCTGCGGCCAGCTCGCCGTGGCGAAAAAGTGAGCGCACAGGCCAGGCCGTTTGTTGCTTATTAGCCCCAATCAATTTGGGGCTAACAAGCAACAAACCCGAGTGACACGTGGGAAGAGGCGGAAGGGCGCGAGGAACCTAATTTGCGTAATACGCAAATTTCGTCCGGTGCGGCGGACGCCGCGATCTGTGCCTGGGGCGAGCGCCGCGTGGGTAGGGCCGGTTTCTAACCGGCCTGAAGGATGCACGCAGCGGGAGTGCATCTCGCGCGTGTTGCGATCCGCACGTTGCGTTGCGTCGCGCCTCGCTCGGTTCGCGGGTCGCTTGATTTGCGGCCACAGCTTTCGCTGCGTGGACCGAAATAGACCGGTCAGAGACCGGTCCTACACCGAAGGGCTGCGCGGATTACTCCGCCTCACGCCCACTCAGAGCTTCACACTGCCGAGGCCGGCGGCCTGCGCGGCGTTGCCGGCCAGCCAGGTGCGGGCGTGCTCCAACGCAGCGGCGTCGGGCGTCGCGCCCTGCGCTTGCAGGCGTTGGAGCGCGGTGACGAGCGTGAGTTGGGCGCGCGCGTCGTCGGGATTGGCGCGGGCGTTGGCGAGGAAGAGGTCGGCCGAGGCCGGGGCGTGCGCGGGAGCGAGCACCTGTTTCTCGGCGAGGAAGAGACCGAGCGAGGCGCCGAGCGCCTGCACGTGCGCGAGCGGGGCGGCGGGCGCGGCGTAGGGCAGTCCTTCGCCGGCGGGGCGCGCGGCCCACTCCATGTAGGTGCGGAACTGCTGGTGGAACTCCGCGAGCACGCGGTCGGCGTCGGCCGGCGTCCAGCGCGTGGTGAAGGCCTTCAATTGCCGGAATTTCTTCACCTCCCAGATGCGAAGCGTGAGCTGGAAATCGGCGTTGCGGGCGGTGAGCTCGGAAGTGACGACGTAATCGAGTCCGCCCTCGGTGGAGTCGTTGAGCTGGCGGACGTTCTCGGCGGTCCACGCGACGGGGAAGAGCGCGTAGTGTTGCGTGCCCATGACGCCGATGCCGGCGAAGGGCTCGTAACCGGCGCTGAAGCGGAAGGTCTCGGCGAACCAGAGCGCGAGGCCGCGGGAGAAGCGGCCGAGGTCCTCCTCGGGCTGGGCGGCGCGCTCGAGGAGCTTGTCCTGGCCGAGCAACGCGCACTGGCCGAAGGCGACGCGGCGCAACCGCGGGCCGGCCGGCGGCAACAGCCCGGGCGCGGCGGACTCGAGGCCGTAGAACCAGATCGGTTTGCTGATGCTGACGAGGCTGATGGTCGTCGCACCGGCGGGCGTGGTCGCGGCGGCGGAATCCTCGGCGGCTGCGAGCTCGGCGAGGGCGCGCGAGAAACCGATGAGGCGCTCCTCGAGTTCGGGCCGGCCGAGGGAGAAGAGCAGGTCGAGCACGTGTTGCGCCGCCTCGATCTGGCGCGTGGCGAGGTAGGCTTGGAGCAGGTTGAGCCCGGGGCCGGGGCCGTGGCGCACGGCGTCGTAGCGCAGGGCGAGGAGCTCGATCAACTCGCGGACATGGCCGTGCGTGCCGAGGTCGGCGGAGGCGGTGAGCTGCACGTCGGCGCGGTCGCCAGCGCGGGCGAAGACTTCCTCGTAGATCGCCATCGCGCCCGGAAGGTCGTGGGCATCGAGCTTGGCGCGGGCGGCGGCGAGTTGCGGCAGGACGCCGCCGGCGGTGGCGGGTTTTTCCGCCGGTGCGGCCGCCGCGGCGGGCGGCGTGGTCGCCGCGGGCGCGACGGGAGCAGGCGCGGGCGTCGGGGCCGGGGAGGATTTGCCGAGAATGCGGTCGAGGAAGCCCATGAGGTTTTCGGCGCCGAGAAAAACGCCCGCGCCGGCTCTGGCGAACAGATTCAGCGCGGCGGCGGCAGGTGGCCGGGAGCGACGCCGGCGCGGGTGGCGAGGATCGCCAGCACCTTCGGCACATACATGCGCGTCTCGGCGGGGAGGTGTGGGGCGATGTCGGTGAAGGTCGTGGCGTTCTTCGCCGTGAGCGTGCGGCGGACGCGACCGGGGCCGGCGTTGTAGGCGGCGAGGGTGAGCGGCCAGTCCCCGAAGCGGCCGTGGAGCTGGCGCAGGTAACGCGCGGCGGCGCGGGCGTTCTTCACCGGGTCGCCGCGTTCGTCGGGGAACATCGTGCGCAGGCCGAGTTCGCGCGCGGTGGCGGGCATGAGTTGGAAGAGTCCTTTGGCGCCGACGGGGCTGACGGCCTCGGGGTTGAAGGTGGATTCGGCCTCGGCGAGCCAGACGAGATCGGGCGGCAGGCCCTCGGCGGCGAAGACGGCGCGCAACTGCGGCAACAGCGTCGGTGCGCGGCGCGGCATCGGCCGGCCCTTGAGCCGCGCCAGCCAGAGGTCGTAGTGCGGCACCTGGGCGCGCGGGATGGCGGGCGGGGTGGTCGGCGGCGGACGGCGCACGACCGTGGCGGCGGCCTCCGCGTAATCGAGCCGCTCCGCGAGCCAGTCGATGTAGGTCTCGGCCCCGGGGAGATTGCGCAGGACGTGCAGGACGGCGCGCCCTTCGGGCGCGTAGGCGGCGAGCTGCGTGAGGTCCTCGCTTTCGAGCGCGCGCTGCAGCCGCGTGGCGAAATCCTGCACCTGCCGCGGCGCAGGAAATTCGAACTGCCGCTTCACCTCCTCCGGCGCCAACTCCTCGAACAGCGCCTTGCCCTGCTCGTAGAGCGCATCGACATCCAGCTCGAGCGCGGGCTCGGCGGTGGACGCGACCGGTGATTTGGCCGGCGCGGGCTTGGTCTGCGCCGCGGGAGTCGCCGCGCCGGCCGGGAGGACGGCGGCCAGGGTGAGGCCAAGCAAGAGGCGGCGCAGCGCGGACATGCGGACTCCGACCGCATCCGCCGCCGCGGGTTGCGCAAGCCGAAACAAGTTTCCCGCGTTGACCGGCCCCGCGGCGCGGGTAGGTAAGCCCTTCCCTGCGGATGAACCGGGTCTACATCAAAACCGACGGCTGTCCTCCTTCGCCAAGGCTGCGGAGGACTGGCTGAATCGCGCCCGCGCACTGGCATGAATCGAGTCTTCATTAAAACTTACGGCTGCCAGATGAACGAGCGCGACAGCGAGGCCGTCGCGGCGATGCTGCGCGCCCGCGGTTACCGCATCGTCGACGACGAGAACGCCTGCGACGTCATGCTGCTCAACACCTGCAGCGTGCGCGACATGGCGGAGCAGAAGGCGATCGGCAAGGCCGGCTACCTCGCGCAGCGGAAGAAGCGCAATCCGCGCTTCATGATCGGCATCCTCGGCTGCATGGCGCAGAACCGCGGCGCGCAGCTCCTCGACCAGTTGCCCGACGTCGACCTCATCGTCGGCACCCAGAAATTCCACCAAGTCCCGGACCACCTCGACAACCTCCGCGCCGCGCAGGCCGCCGGCGCGGTGCTGCCGACGCGCATCGTCGACATCGCCGAGGAGGCCGGTTCGCAGAACACCATCCGCGAGCACGTCCTCGAGGACCGGCAGGTGACGGCGTTCGTCTCGATCCAGCAGGGCTGCAACATGGATTGCGCGTTCTGCATCGTGCCGAAGACCCGCGGTGACGAGCGCTCGCGCCCGATGGACGACATCGTGCGCGAATGCGAGGAACTCGCCGACCGCGGCGTGCGCGAGATCACGCTGCTCGGCCAGATCGTGACGAGCTACGGCCGGCGCGACTACCAGCACACGGGCGGCGTGAGCCCGTTCGTGCAGCTGCTCGAGCGTGTGAACGCCATCCCCGGCATCCGCCGCATCCGCTTCACCTCGCCGCACCCGCGCGGCTTCAAGGACGACCTCGTGCAGGCCTACGGCCGCCTCGAGAAGCTCTGCGAATACGTCCACCTGCCGATGCAATCCGGCAGCGACCGCATCCTGAAGCTGATGAACCGGCCCTACTCGCGCGACCGCTACCGGCAGATCGTCGACGACCTCCGCCGTGTGCGGCCGGACATGTATTTCTCGACCGACATCATCGTCGGCTTCCCCGGCGAGACGGACGAGGACTTCGAGCAGACGCGCGCGCTCTTCGAGGCCTGCAACTACGACATGGCCTACATCTTCAAATACTCCGTCCGCTCCGGCACGCCCGCCGCCGACATGGGCGACCAGGTGCCGGACGAGGTGAAGGAGGAGCGCAACCAGGTCCTGCTGCGCCTGCTCGAGCAGAACTCCGACCGCCGCAACGCCACGCTCCTCGGCACGACGCAGGAGGTGCTCGTGGAGGGCCCGGACAAGAAGGGCGTGCAATTCATGGGCCGCACGCGCGGCAACCGCATCGTGCACTTCGCGGCCCACGAACGCCTGATCGGCGAACTGGTGCCGGTGAAGATCACCCGCGTCTCGACCGCCGTGCTCTACGGCGAACTGGCGCTCGCCGGGGTGGAAGGGTGATTTGCCCACCGAACACACGGAACACACTGAAATGAGTTTCCCTTCGTCGGTGTATTCCGTGTATTCCGTGGGCCGTTTTTCTGCATGAGTCTCTTCCTCGCCACGCTTCTTCCCGGACTTTTTCTCGCGCTGCTCGGCGCGTTGCTGGCGTGGGGCGATCCGCGGGTCAGCTCGACGGCGAAGGCGTTGCCACGGTCGCAGCGCGGCGCGTGGGTGTTCTTCGGGGCGGGCGCGCTGTGGTTCCTCTGGCGCATCTCGCGGCTCGGCGAAGCGGACCTGATCTTCTTCCAGAACCCGTGGCCCGTCATGCTCGGCTTCGGCACGCTCGCGGTGCTGGCGTTCATCTACGCGCCGGACTTCCTCGCCGTGCGCGGGCTGGCGATCCTCACGCTGCTCGCCGCCGAGCCGCTGCTCCACGCGGCCTACATGGAATGGCAGCACCCGCAGCGCCTGCTGATGGTGGCGGCCGTCTATGTCGCCGTGGCGGCGGCGCTCTACCTCGCGGCGGCGCCGTATCGGCTGCGCGATTTCTTCGACTGGCTGTTCCGCCAGCCCGGTCGCGCGCGCGGGCTGGGGATCTTCCTCGCGGTCTACGGGCTCGTCACGGCGGTGGCGGCGTTCACCTACTGAGCCGCGATGGCCGCGACGCCGCACGCCCTCGTCATCCTCGCCGGCCCGGCCGGCGCGGGGAAGAGCACGCTCTGCGAACGCCTCGTGGCCGAGGTGCCGGGCTTCGAGCGCGTCATCACCGCCACCACGCGGCCGCCGCGGCCGAACGAGACGCCGGGGCGCGACTACCATTTCTACTCCGAGGCCGAGTTCGAGGCGCGGCTGGCCGCGGGCGGTTTCCTCGAGTGGGCGTGGGTGCACCGCAAGTTCCGTTACGGCACGCCGAAGTCCTCCGTCCTCGACCGCCTGCCGCACACGAATCTCGTCATGAACATCGACGTGCAGGGCGTGCGCAGCATCCGCGCCGCCGCGCAGGAGATCCCCGAGCTACGCGGGCGCGTCGTGACGATGTTTGTCGCGCCCGACTCGATGGAGGTGCTGCGCGAGCGCCTGCTCGGCCGCGGGCCGATCACGGAGGACGAACTCGCCCGCCGCCTGCAGAGCGCCGAGCTCGAGCTGAGCGAGCGCTTCAGCTACGACTACATCATCCACAGCACGACGAAGGAGCGGGACTTCCGCGCGCTGCTCGATTTCTGGTCGCAGGCGCAGGCCAAGCTCGCCGCCCGCAGCTGAGCGGTCGACCTTGCGCGCCGACCCCTCCTGCACATGGTCCGCGCATGCTTTTCACCCGCCGCCGCTTTCTGCGCTCGTTCCTGCTCGCCGGGACGGGACTCGGTTTCGCGTCGCGCACGCAGGCGCAGGGCAACTCCGGCGCGCGGCCGCGTTATCCCGTGAGCGACCATTTTGACGGTCGGAAATTCCTCAACCCCGGCGGCGGCAACCCGCGCGGCCTGCGGGCGCTGTTGCGCTGGCAGTTCAACCGCCAGCAGGGCGCGTGGCCGGCGTGGGTCGAGAATCCCGCACAGCCGCGCCTGCCGGACCGACTCGCGGCGAACGAGTGCGCGGTGACCTACGTCAACCACGTCACCTTCCTGCTCCAGTTTGCCGGCCTGAACGTGCTGACCGACCCGGTGTGGTCGGAGCGCGCGAGCCCGTTCACGTTCGCCGGACCGAAACGCGTGCACGCGCCCGGCCTCGCGTTCGAGCAGTTGCCGCGCATCGACCTCGTGCTGGTGTCGCACAACCACTACGACCACATGGACGTCGCCACGCTGCGCCGGCTGCACGCCGCGCACCGGCCGCTGATCGTCACGACGCTCGGCAACCGCGACTACCTCGCCGGCGAGGGCGTGCCCGAGGCGGTCGAACTCGACTGGTGGCAAACGCACGAACCGCGGCCCGGGGTGAAAGTGACGATCACGCCCGCGCAACACTTCGCGGCGCGCAGCCTGACGGATCGGTTCGAGACGCTGTGGGGCGGCTACACGCTGGAGACCGCGGCGGGGAAGCTGTATTTCGCGGGCGATTCGGGTTACTTCGACGGGTTCAAGGAAATCGGCCGGCGGCTCGGGCCCTTCGACCTGGCGTTCATCCCGATCGGCGCCTACGAGCCGCGGTGGTTCATGGAGCCGGTGCATTGCACGCCGGCCGAGGCGCTGCAGATCCACCGCGACGTGCGGGCGCGGCGGAGCCTCGCGATGCACTTCGGGTGTTTTCCCATGGCGGACGACGGTTTCGACCAGCCGCTGCGCGACCTCGAGGCCGCGCGGCCCGCCCACGGGATCGACGCCGCGGAATTCGGCGTGCCCGTCGTGGGCGAGACGCGGGTGCATCGCTTCGGCTGAGCGCCGCGGCTCAGGCCTCGGCCCGCGCGCGCACGAGCGCGGCGAGCACGGAAGGCGCGGGCAACGGCTCGCGTTGCACGGAGAGGATGCGCAGGCGGCGTTCGCCGCCAGGTGTCGGCCAGACGATCTCGTCGCCGACATGGTAGCCGAGCAACGCGGTGCCGATCGGCGCGAGCACGGAGATGCGCTGGCGCGCGGCGTCGGCGCCGCCGGGGAGGACGAGGACGTATTCCTCGGTCTCGCCGGAATCGAGGTCCTGCAGACGGACGCGATGGTTGAGGCCGATGGTGCCCGGCGGGAGCGTGGCGTCGTCGCATAGGACGGCGCGCGCGATCTCCGCGCGGAGCTTGGCGGCGTGATCGGCTTGGCGGTCGTGGGACTTGAGGAGGAGGTGCAAGACTTCGTGGTCGTGCGTGGAGAGATGGATGGGGGCGGGGATCATGATGCGGGCAGGGTGTGACTGCGGTTGAATGCCGCGGGCGACAGCCCGGCGGGCGGAAGAGGCGGACGGCCACGCGGCCGTGCCGAAGGAAGGAGGTGCCCGGTGGGTGGCCGGGCCCGCGCGGGCCTCAGCCCTTACGCGCACGCCAGCGCCGCACCGGGATGACCCGGAAAGATACCGGGAGTCCCGTGACTCGGTCGGTGCGGTTGCGTCTGGCGGAAAAGATTCACGCCCCGACCGTCGGTGCGGTGGGGCGTGAAGTCAAGTCACGCGCGGCGCGGCGCGGTTCAGCGGACGACGAGGACGCGATCGTCGTCGCGGCCGCCGCCCTGCGTGAGAGCGCGGTATTCGGCGCTGCGCATGATGTCGGCGCGGACCTGATTCTCGGTCCAGCGCCGCTCGATGATGGCGCGGCGGTAGCCGGCGAGGCCGGTGGGATCGGGTTCGCGGCGGAGAAGTTCGCGGTAGGCGCGGGCGATGGTGCGCTCGACGACGGCGCGCCGCCACCTCGCCGCCGCCCGCACGGCGCATGGCGTGGCCGAGACCGACTTCGCCACGCTCGACTTCGGCGGGACGCAGATGCTAGCGTTGTGGTGAATTCGACGCGGTTCGGGCCAGCCGCGGATTTTTTCCACCATGAAAAATCGCGTTTGGCTCCTCCTTCTTGGCCTGTCACTGGCGACCAACATCTGGCTGCTCTCCGGTAAATTTCGGGCGACCACGCCGTCACTCCCAACCGCACCGGCTTCCTCGCAGCCGAATGCCGCCGCTCCAGCGGCAACCCGGACGACAACCGCCGCAAGCGAAGGTGCGGTTGCGGCGGCATCGCTCGCGGTCTCACCGCAAACGCTGGAGATGCTGCGCACGGCGCGAAGCGACGACGAGATCCGCAAACTCGTCAGCGACCTGCGGGGTGCGGGAGTTCCAGGCGGCCTGATTCGCGCGTGGGTGACCGAGTTGCTCAAGGCGCGCTTTGCGGACAAAGAGCCGTCGCAACCCTTCTGGCGCCGCCACACGCCGACGCCCGAGTTCGTCGCCGCCACCCAGGCGCTCGCGGCCGAGCGGCAAGCCCTGCTCGAAAATCTGTTGGGGAGCGACGCCTCGCCCGCGGCCACGCTCAGCGCGCCCCAACGCGAACAGCGCTATGGCAAGTTGTCTGACGATAAGCTCAACGCCGTCGCCCGGATCGAGCGCGAATACGACGAGATGAGGGCCAAGACCTCGCCAAATGCGGAGACGAACATCCATGCGCGCATCAATGCAGAAGTTGACCAGCAACGTTTGCTGGAAGAAGAGAAATTCCGCGACCTCGCGGCGATTCTTTCTCCGGAGGAACTGGAGCAATACTCCCTGCGCAACTCACGAACCGCGCAGGCTCTGATGCGCAGCCTGGGCGGGCTCGATGTGACAGCCGAGGAATATGCCGCGCTCCATCGCCTCCTGCAGGCGCTGGACCAGAGTCATCCGGTAAGGTTTAATACCGCCTCCGATTTGGACGCGTTGGCCGCACGGATGAAAGCCGCCGATGAGGCCAACCAAAAGGCGCGGGACATTCTCCCGGACGATCGCTACTATAAATATCTCGAGAGCGTCGATTTCAACTATGCAAATGTGGCGCGTTTCGCCGCTGCATATCCGCAGATCAGCCGCGAAACGGCATTTAAGGTCCATCGGCTGCAGATTGAACTACAAGACGCCCTGCGCCATGCGAGGCGCCCCGGGAATCAGCAAAGCGGCAAGGCGCCGCAGCCCGACATCAAGGCCTACGACGCCCGGCTGGTGGAGCTGCTCGGACCGGAGATTGCCGCCGCCTACAAAAAACAAGTTTCCGGACGTATCTTCATATCCACGCCCGGCGGCGGTTGAGCCATTGCAACGGGGGGCGTTGAGGACAGCGGCCCCTGCCACCATGTCGAGCAACGGCCATGGAATTGCAAAATTGCTCTAACGCGCCGCGAAGTTGCGGTCCCGGCCACGCTCGTGACGTGAATCGCCCTCTGACGCCAGGGCGCGGTATTCGGCGCTGCGCATGATGTCGGCACGGACCTGATTCTCGGTCCAGCGCCGCTCAATGATGGCGCGTCGGTAGCCGGCAAGGCCGGTGGGATCGGGTTCGCGGCGGAGAAGTTCGCGGTAGGAACGGGCGATGGTGCGCTCGACGACGGCGCGGTATTCGTCGCTGCGGCGGAGGTTGTCGCGGACCTGCGCCTCGCTCCAGTGGCGGTCGATCATCATGGAGCGGAAATGGCGGAGGCCGCGCTCGTCGGGGTCGCGCTCGAGGATGTCCTGGTAGGCGCGGCGGATGACGAGGTCATAGTCGATGGCGGCGGGCCGGTCGCGATCGGGCCCGCGGCCGGGGCCGCGGTCGTCACGGTCGAAGCGGACGCGGACGGAGGAGATCTGGTCGTTGAAACCGAGGTTGCCGCGGAACTTGGCGCCGAGGTCGCGGATATCGCGGTCGACGCGGAGGGCCTCGCCGTGGAAGCCGGCGTGGACGTAGAGGGCGACCTCGGCGTCGCCCTCGATGCGGATGGAGGAGATGCGGTCGTTGGCGATGCGGCCGTTGTCGAAGCTCCAGCGGGCGAGGTTCTCGACGAACTCGCCAGGGCGGAGGACGATGACGCCGCCGCGGAAGTCGGCATGTTCGTAGAGGTAGACGCGGGCCTCGCGGCGGTGTTCCCAGTCGCCGTGGCGCGGCTGCGCCAGCGCGGCGGCGGGCAGGGCGACGAGGAGGAGGGTGGCGCGGGCGAGGATCGAGTTCATGCCCGCTGCGACGCGCGGCGCGGCGGGATTATTCAACCGGTGGCAATGTCCCGCCCGAGTGGTCGGGAAAAGTCAGTCGACGATTTCGGCCACGAGGTCCGCCTCAACGGCGGCGTTGAGCGGGAGCTCACTGACGCCGACGGAGGTGCGGGCGTGGCGGCCGGCGTCGCCGAAGACGGTGACGAGGAGGTCGGAAGCGCCGTTCATCACCGCCGGCTGCTGGGTGAAGCCGGGCGCGGAGTTCACGAAGCCGCCGACGCGCACGATGCGCTTCACGCGGCGGAGGTCGCCAAGCTCGGCCTTGAGGTTCGCGATGAGCGAGAGCGCCGTGCGCTTGGCCGCCTCGGCGCCCTGCGCGACGGTGAGCTCGGCGCCGACCTTGCCGGCGATTACTTTGCCGTCGGCGTCGCGGCCGATGTTGCCGGCGAGGAAGAGCAGGTTGCCGGTGCGCACAGCGGGCACGTAGTTGGCGACGGGGGCGGAGGTCGGCGGCAGCGCGAGGCCGAGCGCGGCAAGATTTTCTTCTGGCGTGGCGGCGTGGAGCGCGCCGGCGACAACGAGCAACAGGGCGAGGAAGCGGGGCGACTTCATGCGCGCAGGCTCGCGCGGGGCGCGGAAATTGGCAACGCCGCCTTGGGAATAGGACGCGCTACCGGTGCTCTCACACGGATGAAGTCATTCCCCGCCGTCCTCGTTGCGTCGTTGTTCCTGGGGGTGTCCACCCTCGCCGCGGAGCCGCTCGCGGTCGGTGAGCCGGTGCCGGCGGCGGCGGTGCGCACGGTGGCGGGCGAGGCGACGGACCTGCGCGCGGCGCTCGGCGGGCGCCCGACGGTGTTGATCTTCTACCGCGGCGGCTGGTGTCCGTATTGCACGAGGCACCTCGCCGCCCTCGGCGAGATCGAGGGCGATTTGCGGGCGGCGGGATTCCAGCTCGTCGCCCTGAGCCCGGACCGCCCCGAAAAGCTGCGTGCGAAGCCCGCGGCCGCCGGGCTCGGCTACACGTTGTTGTCCGACAGCAAGGCGGAGGCGATGCGCGCGCTCGGGATCGCGTTCCGCGTCGAGGAGGCGCTGGTGGCGACCTACAAGGACCGTTACGGCATCGATCTCGAGGCCGACTCGGGCGAGACGCACCACCTGCTGCCGCATCCGGCGGTGTTCATCGTCGACGCCGGGGGCGTCATCCGGTTCGCCCACGTGAATCCCGACTACCGGGTGCGCTTGAGCGGCGACGAAATCCTCGCGGCAGCGCGCGCGATGCTCGGAAAGTGAGGCGGGGCCGGATGTCCGGCGTGTTTTTGGATAATTCAAAACGTCACCTCCTCCAGAGGGGAGCGTCCGTAACATTGAGAATTCAATAGCTCCTGATTTTGGAGAATGGAAACGTCACTGGGGGATAGCAGAATGGGCGTCCCGCCGGGACCACGCCCCACGGCGATTTTCCGCAAGTCGTCCACGGACGTGACGTAGCCCTTCACGCGGAGGACAAATTCCTTTTCCGCCATCTCAACCGAGCGGCCACCAACCTCACCGTTGCTCTTCTGGACCGCCATCGCCACGTCGGCGATGGACAGGTTGTAGGCGTGCATCCGGTGCGGATCGACCGTGATCTGGTATTGCTTCACATAGCCACCGACCGAGGCGACCTCGGCCACACCGTCCACACTCGCGAGCTGGTAGCGGAGAAACCAGTCCTGCATCGAACGGAGCTGGGCCAGGTCATGGTTCTTCGAGTTGAGTGAATACATGAACGCCCAACCGACGCCGGTAGCATCCGGCCCCAGGCGAGGCGCCACATTCGCCGGGAGGCTGCCCTGCAGGCCATTCAAGTATTCCAGCACGCGACTGCGCGCCCAATACGGATCGGTGCCGTCCTCAAAGATCACATAGACGAACGAAAAACCGTAGAACGAGTAGCCGCGCACGACCTTTGCCGAGGGCACGGACAGCATCTTGGTCGTGATCGGATAGGTCACCTGGTCCTGGACGATCTGCGGAGCCTGCCCGGGCCACTCGGTATAGATGATCACCTGCGTGTCCGAAAGATCGGGGATCGCATCGAGGGGTATCCGTTGCAGCGCGTAGATGCCGCCAAGCACGAGCGCCACGGTGGCGGCCAGCACGAGGAACTTGTTCTTCAGGGAGAAGTTGATGATCGCGGTAAGCACGTTGGGAGGGAGTCAGGGCGACGCCGGGGTCGCGGCCGGTGGTGAGTGGATGGGTGGTCGGTAGGCCTATTTCTTGTCGTGTTCGCAGGGCTCGCCGGCCGCCATGGCCGCCGCCGACATCCCGCAGCTGCCGCAGCCTTCCCCGGCCGCACCGGCTTTGGTGTCGTTGCTGGCAATGCCTGGTTGCGCACGGAGATACCCGCTGCGCCTCGATCACGAGCACCCGGCTCGTCGAATACTCGATGCCGACCTATTTCTCGATCGCCCAGAGGGCTGGACAGGTGGTGTCGACCGTGCGCTCTCCGCAGGCCTCGCCCAGCTTGACCAGCGCCCGGCGCAGCCTCCGCATCTCAGTCATGCGGCGGTCAAGCTCGGTGAGTTTGACCTCAATCATCCGCCGCACCTCAGCACACGACTCGCCAGGCATGACGCGCATGTCCAACAACTCCTTGATCTCCCGCAGTGTAAAACCGAGCTTCTTCGCGGAGCGAATAAATTTCATGCGTAGCAGGGCGTCGAAGTCGAAGTCCCGATAGCCCGAATCCGGCCAGCGATGCGCGTCCGCCATCAGCCCCTCCCGCTCGTAATAGCGGATGGTCTGCACGTTAACTCCTGCCTTTTTCGCCAGTTCACCAATGGTCATGAAGGGATATTTGACCTTATACCATACTACAGGGTGTATCATGCCGCCATGAAAAAGCCCCCTTCCTCCTGGGCCATAACTGGTGGCGTCCTTGCCGGGCTTGCCGCCTCGTTGTGTTGCATCGGGCCGTTCTTGGCCCTCAGCCTTGGGCTCGGCAGCTTCGCTGCGGCAGGGTGGTTCGCCCAATGGCGGCCGGTTCTGCTCTGCGTCACCTTCGTGTTGTTGGGTCTTGCTTGGTTTTTCAGCTACCGTCGCCCCAAGACGGACCGCGAGGATGGATCCTGCACTCGTCCGCCCGGCAAGATGACGCGGATCAGCCTGCTGTTCGGAACACTGGTGGCGCTGGGGGCAGCTATCTATCCGTCGCTGCCCGCGGGGAATCGCTCGATCAACGCCGCTGTCGTCGCGGCCAGCGACGCAAAACTCAGCGTGCTGATTCCCTCCATGGATTGCCCGTCCTGCGCGAGGGGCATCGAGGCTTCGCTCAACCAGGCCCCGGGCGTGAAACAGGCCGTCGTGGACTACGACTCCAAGGTGGCGGTTCTGACCTACGATCCTTCGGCCACAAACCGCGATCAACTGCTCGCGCTTATTGACGCCAGCGGCTTCCCCGCCGATCGCTCCACCCTCAAATAAATCCGCCATGCCCGACTGTTGCACCAACGCCTCGGCCGCCGAAATCGCGCCGCCTTCCGAATCACCCGTCTTGGTCTGCCCCCGCTGCGGCAAACCCGGCAAGCCCGTCTCGCTGCTGACGCTCAAGCATCAGGTGAAACTCGCGCACCTTGCGACGGTCGAAGCGGGGCCCTTCGCCTTTTGCCGCACGCCGGACTGTCCAGTGGTGTATTTCAACGGGCCAGGCACGGTCTTGACGCTCGAGGATGTGCGCCGAGTGCCGACAGTGAAGCCCAGCGACAATCCCCAATTATGTTACTGCTTCGGCTTCGACACGGAGATGGCCCGGGCCGAGATCCGGGCCACCGGCCACTGCACGGCTCCTGATCGCATCGCCGCCGAGATGAAGGCGGACCGCTGCGCCTGCGAAATCCGCAATCCTCAGGGCTCGTGCTGCTTCGCCAACGTCACCGCTGCGGTCAAACACGAGCTGGTCCTAGTCCGGGCTAGGCACTCCGCCAGCTGATTCCGCAGCCTAGTGGGCATGGAGGACCGGGACGCCAGCCGGGCGACCTAAAGGCTCACCACCGCCAATCCCGGAATTAACCAGTGTAGCCGAGGCCCGGGAATCCTGCCGTGACGGCGCCACGTTCAGTTGCCATGCGTGAAGGGTTTCAACAAAGACCCAGAGAGCTTCCTCAGATGTTCCACGAGGCGGCAGCCGACAAAGCCAAGGGCGAAAGGCCAGCCGCGCCGGCCACCCCGGGACACAGGCGGCATCACTGATTCGCTCTTTCCTCGCTTCCCCGCTGCCCGTAAGATACTCGGTGCCGGGCCCGTATTTGAGATTTAACCTTTGGTCATCGCCCTCGCATCCGCTCCCCGGCCTGGATTCATCCAGCCGGGGAGTCGCCTTTTACTGTGTTAGCCCTCGCCTGTAGGACGCATGCGCGGTGCGCGCAGAAGCCGTGATCGGCTTGCTCAAAAAGCCCGTAGGTTGCAGCAATACGCCATGCCAAACAGGACCGCCGCCGTGGACGCCCCGCCCCGTTACGTCCCGGTGTCCCGCTACCAAGACAATCCGGCCGAGGCCCGGAAGCTCCTCGGATTCATCAAGCGTTACGGCGGAATGAACGCCGTCAAAGACGCCACCTCCAAGGACGTGCCTGCGTGGGCCGAAACCCCCGATCAACTGGTTCGCGTCATTGGATTTCGCTCCATGGACGGAGAGACCTGGACGCGCTGGGCCCGCTTCTGGAATGGCCCGCGGCAAATCTTCGACCTCAGTGGTCCACTCATTCGTGAATTTGAACAGACCGATGTGGACGACATTCCGCTTACGGCCCTGCGGGAGCCCTATCCGGAATGTTACCTGCATTTCGGGCCAAATAGCACCGCGCAGATCACTCATCCGGTAAACGCCATCATGACAGACCAACTCGCCACCTTCCGCGTTGATGGCGTCTATGTCCATGTTTACCGCGATCACGAGCCGGACTCCGAGGCGTTCACTGCGATGCACCTGGATTTCACGACCCGTTGGGTCGGCAAGGAAATCAATTCTCCCCTCCCGCGCGGGGTTGCGGAACCGTCGTTCTCCGCCAGAATCTCCGGCACCGACACCACCCCCATGCGGGTGTCCGCCGATGATCCCCGGTTCAACGAGCCCCTCATCGCATTGCAGACGGTCAGGGAGGGTATCGCTGACGGCCTTGCGTATGGCGAACATGACGCGCTCTGGCAGGACGAGCGACTCCGACAACACATCCCGGCGCTTGTCTCACAAGTGCCCCGCCTGCGCGGTCCATTGGGGCCGGTCACGTTTTATTCGGACCACCATCGCGCGTTGAACGCCGTGTTGCGGGACGCCATCCGGCTTACGATCAATGCCCTGTTCTTCATCTGCAACTATCCCGCCCAGCAGCGCCGCATCGTCGATCGCGCAGCCCCCGGTGAATTGGCCGCAGCGTTGTCCGCCCCAAACCTCAAGCCAGCCCAGAAAACCTCGGCTGAGCGATCCCTGAAAGAGCGCGGGTTCGGCTATGTGACACTCTGCACTCCCGAGCCGCGTGAGGCCACTTCCGCTCATCATCCGCACGAGCCAGTTTCGACGCATTGGCGTCGCGGCCACTGGCGGCACCAAAAGGTCGGACCGCGCCGTGGCCAGATCAAGCTGACCTGGATCCGCCCCACGCTCGTCGCCGCCGACTCTGATCGCGCTGCTGACGGCCGTGCCTACACCGTAACGCCGACCAAAACGGGGGAATCCTGACGTGTTCCTTCCGAACGATCACGACATCGAGGAGAAGCTCAGGGCCTTCAACCCGGCCCTCTGGAGGCGCACTCTACCCGCGCGCCTCGCGTAGTATCTCACGACCGCCATGCAGCACAACCGCCGCAATGATGGTGCCGACAACGAGATCCGGCCATCGGGAGCCTGTTAGTTGAAGGTGCCGGTGATAGACTTGGCCATGCTTCAGAACGGTCGGCGTGGTTTGCTGTTGGGGCAACCACAAGTGGGCAGGGCGATGTCCGTAAACAACAAGGGAGCCAACCCCGCCGTCCGACCGGCTAAACCATTAAAGCTGTGCTTGTTAGATTCGATGCGGCCTCATACTTGAGCCCGGCTTACTGAATTCTCCCAAGTGACGATTCAAATGTCACTGGTGACGTTTTGATTATCACCAGTGACGTTTTGAATTATCCGGAGCCACGGCGGGATTAGACTCAGGCTTTGAGCTGCGGGCGGGCGGGGTCGGGCCAGTCGAGGTGGAAGAATTTTCCGCGGGGCTGGTCGACGCGCTCGTAGGTGTGGGCGCCGAAGTAGTCGCGCTGGGCCTGGAGCAGGTTCGCAGGGAGGCGGGGCGAGCGGTAGCTGTCGTAGTAGGCGAGGGCGGAGCTGAAGGTCGGCGCGGGCACGCCGTGTTCGGCGGCGAGGGAGACGACCTTGCGCCAGTTGGCCTGCGCGGCCTTCACCGTCTGATTGAAATACGGGTCGAGGAGCAGGTTCGCGAGGTTGGGGTTCCGCGCGTAGGCTTCGGTGATCTTCTGGAGGAACGCGGCGCGGATGATGCAGCCGCCCCGCCAGATCTGGGCGATCTCGCCGAAGTTGAGTTTCCAACCGTATTCCTGCTGCGCGGCGCGCATGAGCTGGAAGCCCTGTGCGTAGGAGCAGATCTTCGAGCAGTAGAGCGCGTCGTGGATCGCCTGGATGAGGGCCTTCTTCGAGCCGCGGTAGGTTTTCTTCGCGGGGCCTTTCAGGATCTTCGCGGCGGCGACGCGCTCGTCCTTGATCGCGGAGATGCAGCGGGCGAAGACGGACTCGGCGATGGTCGGCGCGGCGACGCCCATGTCGAGGGCGTTGACCGAGGTCCACTTGCCGGTGCCTTTCTGGCCGGCGGTGTCGAGGACGACGTCGACGAAGGGTTTTCTCTTCGTGACCGGATCCTTCTGCTGGAGGATGTCGGCGGTGATCTCGATGAGGAAGCTGTCGAGCGCGCCGCGGTTCCACTCGGCGAAGATCGCGGCCTGTTCGGCGGGCTTGAGACCGAGGAGGCCGGACATGAGTGCGTAGGCCTCACAGATCATCTGCATGTCGCCATACTCGATGCCGTTGTGGACCATCTTCACGTAGTGGCCGGCGCCGTTCTCGCCGATGTAGGCGGTGCAGGGGACGCCGCCGGTGACGGGCCGGCCGGGCTGGGCGCCGGCGAGCGGGCGGCCGGTCTTCGCGTCGACCTTGGCCGCGATGGCTTCCCAGATGGGCTGCAATTCCTTGAACGCAGCGCGGTCGCCGCCGGGCATGAGGGACGGGCCAAAGCGCGCGCCTTCCTCACCGCCGGAGACGCCGGACCCGATGAAGCGGAGGCCTTTTTCCTGCAGCGCCTTTTCGCGGCGGATGGTGTCGGTCCAGAGCGCGTTGCCGCCGTCGATGATGATGTCGCCCGGCTCGAACACGGCGGCGAGGCCGTCGATGACGGCGTCGGTGGCCTTGCCGGCTTGGACGAGGATGACGGCCTTGCGCGGGCGCGCGAGGGAGGCGGCGAACTCCGCGAGCGTCTTCGTCGCGACGAGGCCGCCGGGGGTGCCGGGATTGGCGGCGACGAACTGTTCGGTCTTCTCGACGGTGCGGTTGTAGACCGAGATCTGAAAGCCGTGGTCGGCGATGTTGAGGGCGAGGTTCTGGCCCATCACCGCGAGGCCGACGAGTCCGATGTCCGAGTGGGTCTTGGCCATAAGCGACCGGCACGCTAAGCGTCGAGGCCGGAAACACGAAGCGAAACCTGCGCCGTGACGCAGTATTAGGCGCGTCCGGTCGCGGCGAGGACCCCTCCGGGCGTCGCCTCAGCCGCCACTCTTCTGCTTGTAGTGCCCGGCGCTGGGGAAGAAGGGGGCGATCTTGTCGACGATCGGGGTCATCCAGCGCGGCTCGTTGCGGTTGTAGACCCAGGAGAAGAAGAAGACCGTCACGACGACGAAGACGATGACGCCGAGGACGATTTTGTTCATCTGCGCGACCTTGCGCAGGATGACGACGGCGGCGACGAGCGCGGCGATGGCGATGCCCAGCTTGATCCAGGTGGCGGGCGGGATGGTCTGGACCTTTTCCAACGCGGACGTGGCGAGGAGGAGCATCATGGTTCGACGGCTAGCGGGAATGGCCGGGCAGACGAGATGATTTTCCGGCCGCGGCGGCTTTGACGACTGTTTGGCAATCGGCCCGGGACATGAAAAAGCCCCGCGCAAGGCGGGGCGAAATCGGCAGCGGGGCGATTACTTCGCGCCGAGTTGGGCGAGGTATTTCGCCGGACCGTCGCCGCGGCCGTAACCGACGACCTTGGCCACTTCCTTCCCCTGCGCGTCGTAGACGAACATCGTGGGGAAGCCGGGCACGGCGAACTCCTCTTTCAGGCGCATGAGCTTCGCCAGTGCGGGATCGGCGGCGACTTTTGCCGGCGTGCGGTCGCTGGCGCGCGGGTAATCGAGCTTCACGAGCACCTTGTCTTTCGCCCACGCGGCGAATTCGGCCGTCGTGAGGACCTCGGCGTGGAGCGCCTTGCAGGGCGGGCACCAAGTCGAGCCGGTGAACTCGACGACGAGCTGCTTGCCCTCGGCGGCGGCCTGCGCCTTGCCGGCGTCGAGGTCGGTCAGCCAGCCTTCGTAGGCGTGCAGCGGGAGGACGAGGATCGCGAGCAGGCTCGCGAGGGAGAGGAGGCGGGTGGGCTTCATGCGGAAAGTGAGAGCGCCGGGCGGGCGGTTTTGTTCCCGGAGGCAAATCTGGCGGGGGTGATTGCAGGGCGGGGTCTCCTGACCCCGCCGCGGACGTGATGCAGGCTGCGCAACCTCGGCGGGGTCGGGAGACCCCGCCCTACAAAAAAAAAGGGTTATCGCGAGATGGTGCTCAATACCGCCGGGGCAGGCCGAGGTAGTCGAGGAGCCAGGCTTCCTGCCAGACGCGGAAGCGGCCTTCGGGCGTGATCTTGCCGTGCTCCTCGCGCTCGGCGTGCGGCAACAGGAAACCGAGCTCGGTGTTGAGCATCTCCATGTGCTGCTGCTGGCGGTTGAGGTCGTCGAGCGGCTCGGTCTGCCACGGCACGGCGGTCTCGCCGGCGGCGCGCAGGCGCGCCTGATGCCAGGCGACGAGCCGCGGGAGCGAACGCCGCCACGGGCTGCGGTCGATGAACCAGTGCTCGGGATAGAATCCGCCGAAGGGGAGGAAGAAGTTGTCCGTCACGTAGCGCCGCCCGCTCGCGGTCTCGCTCGCGAGGCTGTAGCAGACGGTGATGGCGCCGCTGTCCTGCGGGAGGAACGCCACCTGCACGCGCAGCGCGCGGTCGTGGCTCTCGTAGATCGAGACGCGCAGCCAGATGCCGCCGCCGACCTCGGCCTTCAGCGCCTGCACGGCGGTGAAGCGGTTGTCGCGCAGCCAGTCGCGCACGCGAAGGAGGCGCTGTTGCACGGGCCACTCGTCGCCGCTGACGTTGGCGGTGAACTTCGGGAACAGCGGCAGCGGGCTGAGGCTGATGGCGGAGACGCGCAGCCAGTTGAAGCCGGACTCGAGCAGGAACCACGCGAGGAAGGCCGCCGCCGCCACGACCCAGAACGGCCGGTCGAGCCCGTCGAAGCGCGCGTTCGTCTCCGCCACGAAGAGCGCGAAGAGGATCCAGCGCAGCCAGCGGATGGGGATGGCGAGCAGCGGCGAGGCGACGCGCAGGTTCACGTAGAACAGCACGAGCAGCACCGCGGCGGCGGGCGCGAGGATGAACGTGAGCATCTCACTCATGGTGCGATGTCCGGTGGGGGCCGGCGGCGCGGGACCGCCGCGGCGGAGGCGCGGCCGGCGCTCAGCTCAGGCGGACCGGCATGATGACGCACACGAAGCTCTCGAGGGTCTTGAACACGCCGGGGCTGACCTCGTCCTTGAGCTCGAAGAACACCTCGTCCTTCGTGAGCGCGCGGAGCGGGTCCATGATGAATTGCGGGTTGAACGCCACCTGCAGGTCCGGGCCGCTGTAGTCGATCGCGACCGACTCGTGCGACTCGCCGAAGTCGGGCGAGGAGGCGGTGATCTCGAGCTTGTTGGCGGAGAGTTTGATCTTCACCGAGTTCGACTTCTCGCTCGTGACGAGCGCGGCGCGGTGCACGCACTGGAGGAAGAGCTCGCGCTCGAGCTTGATGCGCTGGTGCGTCTCCTTCGGGATGACCTGCTGGTAATTCGGGTAGTTGCCCTCGACGACCTTCGAGAAGAGGTAGATCGCGTCGGTCAGGCCGGAGTTGTCTTTGTTCGTGTCGATCTGGAACGCGGCGCGGCGGTCGTTGAACGCGATGGTGAGCTTGTCGCCCTTGCCGAGGAGGCGGAGCAACTCGGCGACCGTCTTGGCGGGAAGGATGATGGCGCCGGCGTTGGCGGCGGGCACGGCCATCTCCTTCGAGACGAGGGCGAGGCGGCGGCCGTCGGTGGCGACGAGCGCGAGCTTGCCGTCCTTGAAGTTGAAATAGACGCCGTTGAGGATGTAGCGCGTCTCGTCGGTCGACTGTGCGTAGGCGACGTTGCCGAGCATGCCGGCGAGCTCGCCCTGCTCGAGGGCGAAGCTCTTGTCCTCGGCGGTGTCGGGGAGCTTCGGGAACTCCTCGGCGCCGATGCCCATGATCTTGAAATTGGAGCCGCCGGACGCGATCTTGACCTGATGGTTGGCGCCGGCGTCGACGGTGACATCGACGTTGGGGAGCTCGCGGACGATGGTGGCGAGGCGCTTGACCGGGAGCGTGACGCTGCCGCCTTCCTTCACCTCGGCCTTGATGCGGCAGCGGATGCCGAGGTCGAGGTTCGTCGTCGTGAGCGAGATGTGATCCTTTTCGGCCTCGATCAGCACGTTGCTCAGGATGGGCATCGCGGCCTTCGAGCCCACGACGTTGAGGACCTGGGCCAGGCCGTTGCTGAAGTGGTCGCGATTGATCTTAAATTTCATCGGGCAGGCAATTTGGGTTCCCCACAAAAGGATGGGATAGAGAGGGATTCAACAAGATAGTATCCGTATTATTATGCTCCCCGAATATCGCGGTAACCGGTCCGCCGCCAGAGGGAAAATCGACCTGCGGCGGCGCTGCGAGCAAGTCCGGAAAACGTGCGAACAAGTGCGGGGTTGTTCACACCCGAAAGTTATTCAGGCGCTTCCTCGCGATTCTTCACAACGCGATTGCGAAGAACCCGCATTCGCGCGTGCCGGGCGGCGCGCTGGTAGTGCGTGAAGAGCCCGTAGGCGATGTAGCCGAGGAAGAGAAAGAAGAAGGCCACCTCGCGCAGCTTCCACAGCAACGCGACGGCGATGACGACGACCACAAAGGTGCGGAAGCGCGTCTTGGTCTCCCAGTTGACCGCCTTGAAGCTCGGGTAGCGCACGGTGCTGACCATGAGCATGGCGACGAGGATGAGCAGGAAGGGCAGGGCGAGCGTGAGCTGGCGCAGCTCGCGGGCGTTGGCGGCGAGATTGAGCAACAGGAGCACGAGCGAGGCCACGGTGCCGGCGGCGGCGGGAATGGGCAGGCCGACGAAATCCTTGTGCGACTCGGCCTCGCTGCGATGGAGGAGGGGATTGGTGATGACGTTGAAGCGCGCCAGACGCACCGCGCCGCAGAGCAGGTAGATGAACGCGATCAGCCAGCCGAACTCGCGGAACCACTGGTAGTCGCCGCGCGGCGCGAGGATGAGAAAGAACACCATCAGCGCCGGCGCCACGCCGAACGAGATCACGTCCGCCAGCGAGTCGAACTCCGCGCCGAAGAGCGACGTGCGCCCGCCCCAGCGCGCCAGCCGGCCGTCGAGCATGTCGAACACCACCGCGAGCAAAATGAACCACACCGCCTGCGTGTAGAGCTCGAAGGCCGAGAGGTTGCCGTGCAGCGAGGCGTATTCGCCGGCGTCGGTGATGAGGCGCGCCTGGATGCACTTGATCACGGCGACGAAGCCGCAGAACAGGTTGCCGGCCGTCATCAGGTTCGGCAGGAAATAGATCCGGCTCGCCTGCGTGACGTTGTAGGGATTGTCGCGGTCTTCGAGGTCGGACATGGGCGGCGGGAAGCGGCTTACTTCTTCGTCAGGCTCTCAAGGTAGCGCCAGAACTTCGAGTGCTGCTCGAAGAGCTGCTGCTCGGAGACGGGCAGCTTCAGGCGGAAGAGCGCGTCCTCGAGCGAATCCTTGTGCAGGATGTAGTGCGTGTGGAGCTTGTCGCCGTCGACCGTGAAGTAGAACCGGAAATCCCCGGCGCGCAGGCGGTAGAAGTCCACGCCGTCGCGCGTGAACTTGCCCAGCGGCTCGCGCGGCTGCGCGAGGTCGGCCGGCTTCACCTTGCTGATGGGCTCGATGGCCTCCATCTGCGCCAGTTTGTCGAGCCGGTTGAGCTCGCGCATGCTTTGCTCGGAGAAAGTGACTTGGAACATGGGACGTGGCGCCGGGGCGGGGAAGGGGAGGGCGGGCATCCTCCTTCGGACCGCAACGGCGGAAAAAGTTCTCTAGCGCGCCACCCCCGTGCAGCAACGCTAATCACCAGCCCGCCGCCGCCCGCGCCGCGCCGCGCGCCCGCATCTTTGTTGCGCGGCCCCGCCGCCGCGCTAGAACCGGCGGCCTCCCCATCGCCATGCCTGTCACTCTTTCCGAGGTGCGCGCCGCGCGCCGGCGCATCGCCGGCGGCATCGTCGTCACGAACTGCCCCGCCTCCGTTCCGCTCTCCGAGCTGACCGGCGCGCAGGTCTTCTGCAAACTCGACAACCGCCAGCGCACCGGCTCGTTCAAGGAACGCGGCGCGCGCAACGCGCTGCTTCGCCTCACGCCCGCCCAGCGCAAGCGCGGCGTCGTCGCCGCCTCCGCCGGCAACCACGCCGCCGCCCTCGCCTACCACGGCAAGCTGCTCAAGGTGCCCGTGACGGTCGTCATGCCGGACTACGCGCCGTTGATCAAAATCAGCACCTGCAAGAAACTCGGCGCGCGCGTGCTCGTGCAGGGCCGCGACTTCGCCGAGGCCCGCGCCCACGCCGACGCGCTCGTCGCAAGCGAGGGCTTCACCTACATCCACGGCTTCGACGCGCCCGACATCATCGCCGGCCAGGGCACGCTCGCCCTCGAGGTGCTCGAGCAGGTGCCCGACGTCGACGCCATCGTGTGCCCGGTCGGCGGCGGCGGCCTGCTCGCCGGCGTCGCGCTCGCGGTCAAGTCGCTCCGGCCGCGCGTCAAGGTCATCGCCGTCGAAAGCACCGCCACCGGCAACCTCGCCGCCGCGCTCGCGGCCGGGAAACCGGTCGTGGTCGGCCGCCGCCCCACGCTCGCCGACGGCCTCGCCACGCTCACGGTCGGGCCCAATTCCTTCTCGCTCATCCGCGACCGCGTCGACCGCGTCGTCTCCGTGACGGAGAACGAGATCTCGCTCGCGATCCTCCGCATGCTCGAGATCGAGAAGCTCGTCGTCGAGGGCGCCGCCGCCACGCCGCTCGCCGCGCTCCTCGCCGGCAAGCTGCCCGAGCTCCGCGGCCAGAAGGTCGTCCTCGTCGTCTGCGGCGGCAACATCGACCCCGCCATCCTCAGCCGCGTGATCGAGAAGGGCCTCGTCAACGACGGCCGCCTCACCCGCTTCACCGTCGAGATCAGCGACCGCCCCGGCGGCCTCGCCGCGCTCGCGCGCGTGATCGCGGAGTCCGGCGCCAGCTTCAAGGACATCGAGCACGACCGCGCCTTCAGCGGACCCGACGTGCACGCCGTCAACGCCATCAGCACGATCGAGACCCGCGACCACGCCCACATCCGCGCGCTCCACCGCGCCCTGAAGAAAAACCACTTCCGCGTCGTCGTCGCGAAATAGCCCGGCGCGAACCGGGCCGGATGGACTCGGGGATTCCCCTACGCAGAAATGCGCAGTCGCGCCCCTGCGCCCTTGCGTCCGTTTTTCACATCCCTCAGTTTCAAGGTTCAGGGAGCACACCACACGACCCCGGCCCTCTCCGCCGCCGCCCCCGCGCGGCACCGGATCCCTCCTTCCCTCAACCCACCTCGATCGCCATGCATCACCAGGTCTTCCGCTTGCTCGCCACGCTCGTCGTCGGCTTCTCCAGCCTCACTGCGTCGCTCTTTGCCCAGCCCGCCGCTGACGCCAAGACCTACAAGGTCGCCATTGTCACCACCAACCGCGCCGGCAACGTCGGCGACACCGAGCTCGGTGCGCTCGAGGACTACGTGACCGGCAAGGTCACCAACCTCGGCGTCCAGGTCATCAGCGCCGAGACGATGATGAACGCCGTCGGCAACCTGGAGCCCAACGCCCGGAAGGCGAAGCTCGATGTCGAGATGTCCCAGGCCACCTCCGCCATCCGCCTCGCGCAGACCCTCGGCGCCGACTACCTCATGCAGGTCACGCTCACGGGCTTCGATTCCAACACCCGCAACGTCGACGCCTACGGTGTGAAGCAGGCCAACGAGGAGCGCGTCGTCCGCGTCACCTACAAGATCCTCGACGGCGTCTCCGGCGCCAGCCTCGCCGCCGACACCGTGCGCGCCGCCAAGACCTTCCAGCAGACCGCCCAGGCGAGCGAGGACCGCTCCAGCGTGCTCAACGATCTCCTCGACGAGGCCGCCGGCAAGGTCGCCACCAGCCTCCAGCGCGCCATCGCCCGCGGCCGGATCACCGCGCCGGCCGCCGCCGGAGCCGAAGTGACCGTCGAGCTCACCACCGAGGTCGCCGACCTCTACGTTCCCGACGTCCGCATCGGCGCCGAGAACACGATCAGCATCTCCGACAGCAAGTTCAAGGTCTCCGCCCTCTCCGCCACCGTCGAGGTCGACGGCCTCGCCGTCGGCACCGCGCCCGGCCGCATCACCGCCAAGCCCGGCCTGCACAAGCTCCGCGTCGTCCGCGAGGGCTTCAAGCCCTGGGAGCGCACCGTCAACTTCACCGCCGGCCAGAAGCTCAACGTCACCCTCGAGATGTCCGACGAGGCCTACGCCCGCTGGAAGGACGCCACGGCGTTCATGAACAACCTCAAGAACGGCGCCAAGCTCACCGACGCCGAGGTCAAGCGCCTCGAGGGCGAGGCCAAGATGCTCGAGCAATCCGGCTTCAAGGTGAACACCACCGACGCCCCCGCCATCCACCAACACCGCTCCATCTTCGGGCTCTGATTCCGCCCGCGGTCCTCCCTCTCAACCCCTCTTTTCCGCCCATGAAACTCGGACGCCTTCTCCTCGCGGCCCTCGCCGCCACCACGCTCCTCACCGGCCCCGCCCTCCTCGCGCAGGACGCCCCCGGCAAGAAGAAGCTCGCCGTCACCAAGATCACGGCCAACTCCGCCGTCGCCGCCCGCATGGCCAACCAAGGCGTCGGCCTCTCGCTCGACTCGATCCTCCAGGGCCTCGATGCCCAGGTCCACGACCGCCTCCTCAACACCCGCCGCTTCGAGATGCTCGAGCGCGCCGACGCCGACGCCCTCGCCACCGAGGCCGCCGCCTCCGGCCAGGCGTTCTCCTTCAACGGCGCCGACTACATCCTCACCATCCGCGTCGACGGCTTCAACGACCGCATGGAGGAGCGCCGCCTCGCCTCCCTCGGCAAGACCATCCGCGGCCGCGCCATCGAGATCTCCGCCGTCGCCAAGATCACCGAGGTCGCCACCCAGCGCTCCATCTCCAGCGCCAACTTCTCGGTCAAGAAATACGACTCCGAGAACCGCTCCGAGAACACCACGCGGCGCGTCGGCGAAGCCTCCGACGTCCTCATGATGGACGCCGTCCGCGAGCTCGCCCAGAAAATCGCCGGCCGCACCACCGACGCCGTCTTCCCCGCCCGCATCATCGGCAAGCGCGACCGCATCGTCACCATCAACCGCAACGACCAGTCCGGCATCGCCGTCGGCCAGACCTGGGAGGTCTACGCGATCGGCGAAGAGCTCGTCGACCCCGACACCGGCGAGAAATCCCGCGAGGAAGTCTACGTCGGCAAGATCCGCGTCACCCGCGTCACGCCCCAGAACTCGCAGGCCGAGATCCTCGAGGACAACGGCGTCGACCGCGGCGCCATCGTCCGCCTCCTCGACGAGGAGAGCGAAGGCTGAGTCCGCCCCTTTTTCGGTTACCCAACACACCCCCCAGTCACTGCCCCTGCATGAACTCCATCCGTCAGCTCACCGCCCGCCGCGTTTATCAGACCGGCGCCGCCCTCACCGTCCTCGCGCTCTTCGCCGGCTGCGCCAGCTACGACAGCCAGACCCAGGCCTTCAACCAGGCCTCCGTCTCCGGCAGCCTCGTCGCCGCCATCCCGCAGATCGACCAGCAGGTCGCCAAGGCCGCCGGTTCGAAGGACGAAATCGTCTTCCGCCTTGAGCAAGGCGCCACGCTCCGCACCGCCGCCCTCGCCGACCCGACCCTCGTCCCCAGCATTTTGCCCCCGCCGCCGAAGGTGAAGAAGGGCGAGGAGCCGCCGCCCCCGCCGCCCGCGCCCACGCCCGCCGAGATCCGCGAGTTCTACGCCAAGCGCTCCCTCGAGGCCTTCGACAAGGCCGAGGACCGCATCAACCGGTATGAGGAAGAGGCCAAGCTCAAGATGGGCTCCGAAGTCGGCGCCGCCCTCACCAACCAAGCCACGCTCCCCTACCGCGGCCGCTCCTACGACAAGGTGATGATGAACACCTACAAGGCGCTCACCTACATGATGCTCGGCCAGAAGGACAGCGCCCGCGTCGAACTCAACCGCGCCCTCCAGCGCCAGCGCGACGCCGTCGCCGAAAACGAAAAGCGCATCGCCGAGGCCCAGGAAGTCGCCGCCAAGGCCGCCCGCGGCGAGCTCAAGGACGAGTCCGGCAAGTCCGCCTCCTACGACAGCAACCAAGCCCTCAACGACCCCCGCACCGGCCCCGCCCTGCAGGCCGCCCTCGACGCCTCGCTCGCGCCGATGAAGCCCTACGGCGACTACGTGAATCCCTTCGCGGTGTTCCTCGACGGCCTCTTCTTCACCACGCTCGGTGAAGGTGGCGACGATTGGGAGCGCGGCCGCAAGTCCTTCGAGCGCGTCGCCGAGATGGTCCCGGAGAACAGCTACCTCCGCGAGGACCTCGCCGCCGCCGCCCACGCCGCCGAGGGCAAGACCCTCGAAGGCGTCACCTACGTCATCTTCGAGACCGGCGCCTCGCCCCGCCGCGAGCAGGTCCGCGTCGACATCCCGACCTTCCTCGTCAGCAGCCGCCTTCCCTACGTCGGCGCCTCGTTCCCCAAGCTGACCTTCAGCGCCGACTACTTCGGCACCCTCGGCGTCCAAGCCGGCGAACAGCAGTTCAACACCGCCACCGTCGCCAGCATGGACAGCGTCATCGCCAACGACTTCAAGAACGAGTGGCCCACCATCGTCACCAAGACCATGATCACCGCCGCCACGAAGGCCATCATCTCCGCCGTCGTGCAGAAGCAGGTCGAGGATCAGGGCGGCATGTTCGCCGGCCTCGCCGCCGGCCTCATCATGGGCGGCATCAACGCCGCCACCAATGTCGCCGACACCCGCACCTGGTCCGCCCTGCCGAAGGAGTTCCAATACGCCCGCTTCGCCACGCCCGAAAGCCGCCAGATCACCATCACCGCCGGCGCCACCCAGCAGACCGTCACGATTGAACCCGGCTCCGTCAACGTAGTCTACGTCAAGTCCACCTCCGTCAACGCACCGTTGCACGTCTCCCAGTTCACCCTCAAATGATGAAGTCCATGACCACTCCCCGCCTCGCCGCCGCCGCGCTCGGGCTCGCCGCGCTCCTCTTCGCCGGCTGCGCCTCGAACGTGAACACCTACCAGCGCGCCGAGTCCCAGGCCTCGCCCAACTACGTCGCCGACCAGCGCGTCATCACCGACAGCACGCTCGCCGGCACCATCCGCGTCGTCTCGATCAACCAGGCCACCGTCTCCGGCAACCTGCTCAAGATCCAGGCCACGATCGAGAACCTCAAGAACAGCCAGCGCCGCGTGAACTACAAGTTCGAGTGGGTCGACGTCGACGGCATGTCCATCGACTCGCCCAATGAAGTCTGGAAATCCGTCCTCCTCCAGGGCCGCGAGACCCAGACCATCTCCACCGTCTCGATCAACCCGCGCGCGGTCGACTTCCGCCTCAAGTTCCGCGAATAAACCCTTCACCGCATGAACAAAACCACCGCCACCCTCACCGCCGCCCTCCTCGGCGCGACGCTCGTGCTCACCGGCTGCACCACCACGGCCGAGACCCGCACCGTCGACGCCCGCGGCCCCGACCTCATCAACACCAGCTCCATCAATCCGCAGGATTGGTCGAACGCCGCTGACCAGCTCACCGGCTCGCTCATCACCTCCGGCGCCCTGGAGCGCGCGCCCAAGCAGCCTGCCGTCCTCGCCGTCGACCGCGTGATCAACAACACGCAGCTCATGATCGACACCGACATGCTGATCAAAAAGATCCGCGTCGCCCTCACGCAGACCGGCAAGGTCGCCATCACCAACACCCTCGGCCTGGGCGAGCGCGCCGTCGTCGCCAGCGAAGCCGCCGAGCTCGAGGAGATGCAGTCCGGCCAGCGCCAGAAGACCCTCGTGCCGCACTACACGCTCTACGCGAAGCTCATCCAGCAGACCGATCGCCAGGGCAGCGTCACGCAGAACACCTACGCGTTCCAGATGTCGCTCGTCGAGGTCAGGACCGGCCTCACCGTCTGGGAAGACGAGCGCCAGATCGCCAAGCAGACCAAGCGCCCCGGCGTCGGCTGGTAAGCCACCCGTCCCCGCGCGAAAGTCCCGCCTGCCAACTTCACGGCGCACCGCAACCCGGTGCGCCGTTTTTCTTTTCCCGACGCGTTCCCACCACCAACGCGCCCACCCGCGCCCGCGCGTCATCTCGCCTGTAGGTTGCACGCTCGCGCGCAACACGCCGCGGCCATCATCACCGCCGACTTCACCACCCCGTAGCAGCCGACGTAAGTCGGCTGGCAAAAACGGCCATGCCTCGTCGTATCGCCGCAATAATGCCCGCGACGATAAAAGCTCCCGCCCGAAGCGCGCCGCGCCTTTACTGCGCCTTGCGCTCCTCGATCACGTGCCCGTTCGCATCGACCACGACCTCGTAAGGCACCTGGATCGTGCGCCCGTCTGCCGTCGTCTCCGTGCGCCAGCGCCGGATCACGCGCCGCTCGTTGTTGAAGGGCGCCTTCACCGCATCCGCCGCGCCCTGCGCCCCGGCCGCGATCGCGCCCGCCACCTGGCCCGTCACCGCCCCGCCCACCGAACCGACCGCATGGCCGATCGCCGGGCCGGGTTGATTGAGATCGGTCGCCCGCGCCTCGGCCGGACGCGACGCGCAGCCGGACAGCACGGACATCGAAACGACGAGCGAGGAGAGAAGGAGTGTTTTCACGGGAGGGGAGGGATTGAGGAAATTGAATTCCGCCCCCGCCCGCCTCGCAACCCCGGAATCTTCGCCTTTCGGCCCGGAAAACGCCCCGGAATTGATGCAGCTCAAGGCCGCGCCTCCCCCGCGACGTTATGCTGCCCCCCATGAACAGCACCACGAATCCCTCCCCGTCCACGCCCTCCTTCACGCCCGCCACCACCGTCGGCGAGATGGTTGCCACCCGTCCCGCCCTCGCCCGCCTCTTCGAGAAACTCGGCATCGACTACTGCTGCGGCGGCAAGAAACCCCTCGCCGAACTCGCCCTCGCCCGCGGCCTCGACCCCGTCACTGTTCTCGCGCTCCTCGACGCCACGATCGCCAGCCTCGACGCCGGCACTCCCGAACTCGACGTCTCCGCCCTCACGCTCACCCAGCTCGCCGACCACATCGAGCAGACCCACCACGAATACGTGAAGGCCGAGCTCCCCCGCCTCGTTGAGATGGCCGACCGCGTCGCCCGCAAGCACGCGTGGCGCGACGAACGGCTGAAGGAAATGGCCGAGACCGTCACCGTCCTCGCTCAGGAGATGTTCAGCCACATGGCGAAGGAGGAGCGCATCCTCTTCCCCCTCGTGCGCCAGCTCGAGGCCGGCGCCGCCGCCGGCGCGTTCCACTGCGGCTCCATCGCCAACCCGATCCGCCAGATGGAGGAAGAGCACGATTTCGCCGGCCGCGCCGTCGCCCGCCTCCGCGAGCTCACCGACGGATTCCGCCCGGACGAGAACGCCTGCAACACCCACCGCGCGCTCCTCGGCGGCCTGGAGGAATTCGAATCCGACCTGCACCGCCACGTGCACAAGGAGAACAACATCCTTTTCCCCCGCACCCTCGACCTCGCCGCCGGCCGCAACTGAAGCCCCCCGCCGCCGGGGACCCGCGAACACGAACCCCCGTAGGTTGCGCGCTCGCGCGCAACTCCCCGGCCGCCCCCGGAGCACCGCCGAATTTCGTCGCAGCCGACGTAAGTTGACTGACCCGCCCACGTCCCACCCAAAGGTAGGGCGCGCACTCCGTGCGCGCCGACTGAACGCAGAAGAGCGGGGCGATCCGCCGAGGGCGGCAATCGCACCGATGGGGCCGAGGGTTTCAATCCGCGCCCCGCTCCGAAGAGCGGGGCGATTCGGCGCTGCCCTCGCCGTCGCCGGAGGCTGGTGGTTTCAATCCGCGCCCCGCTCCGAAGAGCGGGGCGATAGGCGACGAGAACACGATCGCGCACCGGATGGGCGTTTCAATCCGCGCCCCGCTCCGAAGAGCGGGGCGATCTCGCGGCGAAAAAGCGCTGGGAAGCCGAGCGCGTTTCAATCCGCGCCCCGCTCCGAAGAGCGGGGCGATGGGCTACCCGGCCCGCGTGCTGCCGGCCGACGACGTTTCAATCCGCGCCCCGCTCCGAAGAGCGGGGCGATGGCGAAGCGCAAGCTGGCCCGCCGTCCGGCCGGAGTTTCAATCCGCGCCCCGCTCCGAAGAGCGGGGCGATCCGAATACGCCGCTGCAATGCAGTGGTCAAAGGAGTTTCAATCCGCGCCCCGCTCCGAAGAGCGGGGCGATGCGCGCGAGCGCACCTAAGCTATATGCCCCAGCAAGTTTCAATCCGCGCCCCGCTCCGAAGAGCGGGGCGATCTGCCGCACGTGGAACGCGAAGGCCGACCATATGTTTCAATCCGCGCCCCGCTCCGAAGAGCGGGGCGATCGGGGCCGCGGCGACGAGCTGCTTGCAACCGAATGTTTCAATCCGCGCCCCGCTCCGAAGAGCGGGGCGATACGCACGAGGGCAACGAACCCATCAACCTGAACGTTTCAATCCGCGCCCCGCTCCGAAGAGCGGGGCGATACCTTCACGCCGATCAAGGACTGCGAGCACAAAGTTTCAATCCGCGCCCCGCTCCGAAGAGCGGGGCGATAAACCATGAGCGGAGAACAGACACCCGAGAAAGGTTTCAATCCGCGCCCCGCTCCGAAGAGCGGGGCGATGGTGCGCCAGGACGACTGGCAGCGCCGCCTGCTGGTTTCAATCCGCGCCCCGCTCCGAAGAGCGGGGCGATGGAGCTGCGCGGCGTCGACGGCGACCTGCTGGCGGTTTCAATCCGCGCCCCGCTCCGAAGAGCGGGGCGATAGGGGGTGCGGCATGAGCGCGCGCGGGATCCAGGTTTCAATCCGCGCCCCGCTCCGAAGAGCGGGGCGATACCGGATCGACGAGCTGCTGACCGAGCTGGGCAAGTTTCAATCCGCGCCCCGCTCCGAAGAGCGGGGCGATAAAAAGCGCTGGTTTCGAGCCGGCGCGCGCGCGGGTTTCAATCCGCGCCCCGCTCCGAAGAGCGGGGCGATGGGGGCGTGGCAGGGCTACCCGCAGACCGTCAGAGTTTCAATCCGCGCCCCGCTCCGAAGAGCGGGGCGATGAGAAAAACCGAAGCAAGGCGCGATGAAGGCTAAGTTTCAATCCGCGCCCCGCTCCGAAGAGCGGGGCGATACGAAAACCAAAGCTAACCGTGACGACGTATTTGTTGTTTCAATCCGCGCCCCGCTCCGAAGAGCGGGGCGATGGGCTGGGATGCTCCAAGAAAACATGTCAGAAGTTTCAATCCGCGCCCCGCTCCGAAGAGCGGGGCGATTGCGCGGCGGCGAGCTGGGCGAGGCAGTCCTTGAGTTTCAATCCGCGCCCCGCTCCGAAGAGCGGGGCGATGCCGCGCAGGCGCACGCCACCGGGCGCGAGAAGCAGTTTCAATCCGCGCCCCGCTCCGAAGAGCGGGGCGATCTCCGGGTTTCGGCATACGCTTCGGCGTTGGCCTGTTTCAATCCGCGCCCCGCTCCGAAGAGCGGGGCGATGCCGAGCGAAGCCGGTCCCACCATCCTTCTTAAAGTTTCAATCCGCGCCCCGCTCCGAAGAGCGGGGCGATTCCTTGGTTCGGGGTTTCGGTTGAGGTTAGAGCTTGTTTCAATCCGCGCCCCGCTCCGAAGAGCGGGGCGATGTTTAGCAGCGGACGCGGCGTGCCGTTGACAATGTTTCAATCCGCGCCCCGCTCCGAAGAGCGGGGCGATGATTTCGACAGCGCGAATCTACTGTCCGACTGGGTTTCAATCCGCGCCCCGCTCCGAAGAGCGGGGCGATGCTTATACGCCGCAAGGATAATGAGACGCTACAAGTTTCAATCCGCGCCCCGCTCCGAAGAGCGGGGCGATCTCGCGCTCGGAACTTCTGCCGCTCCTCAAGATGTTTCAATCCGCGCCCCGCTCCGAAGAGCGGGGCGATGCAGAAAGCAGCGTCGTATTCGGAGCGAGATCGACGTTTCAATCCGCGCCCCGCTCCGAAGAGCGGGGCGATATTGCGCCTCGAATTGCGCGAATCTCCGAAGGTGTTTCAATCCGCGCCCCGCTCCGAAGAGCGGGGCGATGCGCTCTGCTCCGCTCTCGGCCTCGTTACCGGCGTTTCAATCCGCGCCCCGCTCCGAAGAGCGGGGCGATTGCGCGCCGGTCGATAAGCTCCTTTTCGAGCGAGTTTCAATCCGCGCCCCGCTCCGAAGAGCGGGGCGATATCGTCTTTCGGCGGATCGATTGGCTTGCACCATGTTTCAATCCGCGCCCCGCTCCGAAGAGCGGGGCGATTTCGCCGAACGCCGCGGGTCAGCCACGCCCGGCGGTTTCAATCCGCGCCCCGCTCCGAAGAGCGGGGCGATACTCGGTGCGCGAGACGCCGTTGGCAATGTTGTAGTTTCAATCCGCGCCCCGCTCCGAAGAGCGGGGCGATGCGCGCCGACGCCGAGGGCTGCGGCATCGAGATCGTTTCAATCCGCGCCCCGCTCCGAAGAGCGGGGCGATTCACGCTCCCGCGCACCCACGGCAGATATTGCGAGTTTCAATCCGCGCCCCGCTCCGAAGAGCGGGGCGATTCGAGCCGATGACGCCCGCGCCGAGCTTGCGCACGTTTCAATCCGCGCCCCGCTCCGAAGAGCGGGGCGATACTCGACCAAAATTCTTTCGCCAGAGCACAGGAGGTTTCAATCCGCGCCCCGCTCCGAAGAGCGGGGCGATACGATCCCCAGGCAAGCCCCGACGGTATCCCCGTCGTTTCAATCCGCGCCCCGCTCCGAAGAGCGGGGCGATGCCCGCCGCCGACCATGTAGCGTTGACCGTCCACGTTTCAATCCGCGCCCCGCTCCGAAGAGCGGGGCGATGGCGCTCAGGTTTTGACGCTGAACAACAATAATCTGTGAGCGGATTTCGCGAAACTGTCAAAGAACCGAAAAGGGAAGCTGGGGATCGTGGGAAAAAGGAGACCGAAAATTCTGATCCGCATGCGCTTTCGGCGTTCGCGAAAGGGTGCGGGGCTCGCCGAGGCGCACGGCTCGCCCATCACAACTTTCCTCAAATCATCAGCGAGTCATCCACCACGTTCACGGGCTCCTGCACGCCGTGATGCTCGATGCGATGCGGTCCGGTTTGATCGAGGAAATAGATGCGCAGCGAATCCTGGGTTTCGTCAATCTCCCTTAACAACCGGCTGCGCAGCTCGACCCATTCCTTCTGGCCGAGTTGCATCTCGAAAACGGATTTCTGCACCCGCACGCCGTAGGAGGTGCAGGCCTTGGCCACCCGGCGCAGGCGGCGGGCTCCGGCGCGCTCTTCGCGCGTGCTGACGTCGTAGGTGATGACGAGAAACATGGGGGCTCAGGTGAACAGATGCGGGGCGTAATCGGTCTCGTGGCGCAACGCCCGGGCCAGCAGCCGCGCCTGGATGAAGACCAATTGTCCGTGCCGGACTTTTTCCTGAAAGAGCGGATGGGCGATCTCCTCGGCTTTGCGCTGCTGGTAGGCGGCGACGAGGGTTTTCCGTGCGGCGTAGGCGAGTTCGACCGCGCCGCCATCGCGCGCCACGAACTGACTGATTTTCAGTTCTCCGCGGTTCACCAGGGTCAGGGCGAGGCGTTCGACCCACGGCCGGAATTCCTCCATCAGATCGAGTGCGAGGGATTCGCGGCCGGAGCGGTCGGCGTGAAGGTAGCCGGCAAAGGGATCGAGGCCGACGGCGGTCAGGGCCGAGACGCAATCGTGGCGGAGCAGGGCGTAGAGGAAGGAGAGCAGGCAATTCAGGGCGTCGCGGGGCGGTCGGCGGTTGCGGCCGTCGAAGGGAAAGCTGTCGCGCAGGGCGGGCCGCAGATGGCGGGCGAACACCGCGAAGTGCAATGCGGCCGCCCGGCCCTCGACGCCGCGAATAACATCGAGATCGTCGGGCGTGCGGCCGAGCTCGCGCAGCAGGTAGGCGTGGTCCTCGGCGGCGGTGCGGAGCGGCGCCCGGTCTTCCTCGGAGGCGGCATCGCGGGCGCTGCGCGCGAGCAGCCAGCGGGTGTTGTGGAGTTTTCCGGCGACGAAGGCACGTGCGAGCGCCGCTGAGCGGGCGGGCGAGGCGGCAGCGGCGTGCTGGGCGCGGCGCAAAAGCATGGAGCCCTGCGGCACACCTTCGACGCGTGCCTCCAGCCGGCCCCAGTCGGTGAAGAAGCAGACGCTGGCGCCGTGCTCCCAGCAAAGGCGCATCGCCGAAGGGGAGACGTAGATGTCGGCACCGAACACGAAGACCGATTCCAGATTGTGCACGGGCAGGGAGAGCTTGAGTTGCTTCTCGTGCTCGACGCGCAACGCGAGGCCGTCGCGACGGAGCGCGAGGCCGGGTGTCAGCAGATAGAGGGTGTTTTGGAGATTTTGGGCCAAAGGAAAGGCGTCAGGTGTAGTCGCGGGGTTCGAACAGCGCCGTGCGGCGGGAGGCGGCGGCTTCGGGCAGGCAGACGCCGCGCAGGGAGCAGCCGTCGCACTGGGGTTTCAACACGGCGGGCGGGGCGGTGGGCTGCGCGAGAGAGGCACGCAGGGCGTCGAGGGTGGCGAGCGTGAGGGCGCGGAGTGGAGCGTCGAAGATGACCTCGTCGCGCTTGGCGGAGGCGGCGTGAAAGATGAGGCCGGCAGGAATCCGCAGGCCAAGCATTTCCTCCAGGCAGAGGGCTTGGGCACAGAGCTGGGCCTGATCGTTGGACCAGCGGCGCGCGGGGCCTTTTTTGTATTCAACGGGCCGGGCTTCGACGATGCGGCCGGTGGCGGCCTCGCGCCGGACCTCGACGAGGTCGGCCTTGCCGGTGAGACCGAGCGTGTCGGAGTAGAGCGGCAACGCGCGGAGCAATTCCCAGCCGGCGCGGTGCTCGTAGCCCGGGGTATCCACGGCCTCGTGGGCGAGTTGGCCCAAGGCTGTGTGCTCGTTGTCGACAAAAACGCCCTCGGCGTGGATGAGGTAGGCACGCCGGGGGCAATAAAGGAACTGGTTGAGCGCCGAAATCGGGATGGTCTCGGGCGCTCGACCAGGAAGGGCAGACGCGGATTCCGCTGTCGCCATGTCAGGACTGGCGCGGACCTATAGTAGTGCCGGTATGGCGGAGGTGGAGTTTGATGCCCTTTGGGAGGTTTTCGGCTGTCCAGGTGTTCTCAATGGCATAGTCGGCGAATGACTCAGGGAAGGTCTTGCCGTCGCGGAGGGCGACCTTGATGCCTTCAAGCAACACGTGTGCGTGCGCGCAGCCGAGGCGCGCCTCACGCTTGTTCTGCTCGGCGTTGTTGGCGTGCTGGGTGCCGACGTGCTCGAAATCGTAAAGGCCGCGCACGATCATTTCTCCGCGGGCGGCGGAGCGGTCATGTTCAAACATGGAGAGCAGTGCTTGGAAGAGTAGGTCGAGGTCGGCGTCGGTGAAGCCGGTCTTTTCGGCGAACGCAGGAGAGACGTAGCCCTTGGCGGCATAGAGGGCATAGGGCACGATGTGCTTGTTGCCCATCGTGCGCTCCTTCTTGGCGTCGTCCTCCTTGGTAACGGCGCAACGAGTGATCGTGACTTCGAGCGGCGTGATGGGGTGGAACGACTGGCCGAAGGTGAACTGCACCGGACCACGAACCTGGCCAAAGGCGGACCCTTTCATCACGTCGTCGCCGGTCGAAAGAACACCGCCAAACGTTCGCACGTCGAAGAATTCGCGGCACAGCCAGTTTTTGGCGCGTTCCGCGTGTGAGGCTCCGGGGAGCGAGCCTTCTTCCTTACTGGCTTTGATACCGTCTTGTTGGGAGCGCTCGATAACGGCGCCCTGCTTGATCAGAATATTGAAGCCGTTGGCCTTCTCGCCGGTGCGGGTCTGCGGGAAAAGTTCAAGAAAGTTGCGGACCTTACGCTTGAGGCAGACATCGGTGACCATACCGCGGTTGGTGTTGGGATCGAGGCGTGGGAGGTTTCCGGCATCGGGGTCGCCGTTGGGGTTTCCATTGGTGACCTCGAAGAGGAGGAGGAAGTCGTGACGGTTGGTGAGGATGGAGGCGCTCATGGTATGTTTTTGGGTGAAAGGTTACTTGTTTTCGGGAGCGGAAGATTGGTCGGGTGACTTTTTATTGGCGTTGCGGGCGGCAGCATCGGCCGCGGTTTGTTGGTAGAAGCCGATGGCGAAGCGGCCTTGGGATTGGAGATCCAAGGTGCGTGGAAAAGTGGGCGGGCGACCGGGCTGTGCGGGCTTGAATAGAGCAAGGATACCCTCGATCTGTTGCTGGATGAAACGTTCGTGCCCGCCGAAGCGGTCCGACTTACTGATTTTGTTGAGGTGGTGGCGATTCAGTCGGAGCAGCAGCGGGAATACGCTGGCCGGCGAAACGCTGGCGGTGCCGAAGTAGCGGTCGGCGACCCCGGCGCCTTCGAGCTTGAAGTCGTGGGCTTTCTCCTGGGCGGCGGCGAGGATGGCGAGAAGACGGCCGCAGTTGTAGGCCGGGTCGTCGGTGTCGGCGGTGAGCGAGGGTCTGATTTCCATGGAACGGTTGGGTTGGCGGTTAAGGATGAGCTTGAGGAGCGCAAAACGGGACTCGTCGTAGAGGAGCGTGTAGTTTTCATCGCGGACGAGGCGCGAGTGGAGCTGGTCGAGCAGGGGCTTGAGGAGCGCGAGCGAAGGTGCGGTGCCTTCGAGGGCGGCGCGGTAGAGCTGGGCGGGCACCTCCGGCGAAAGGTCTTTCGCTTCGCGCACGGTGGTGCAGCCAAGCCTGTAGATGGACAACGGATGGAATTCCTTCTCCTGGGCGCCGGCTTTGGCCTTTTTCGGCGGTTTGGGCGGGACGTCGATCTCAAGGTCGGCGAACCAAGAGCGAAAATTCTCGATGGCTTGCTCCAATGACATCTGGAGCCAGTGACGCACGACGATGCGCCCGGAGTTGCCGGCAAGCGTGATAGCGAAGAACCGGTCCCGGCGGGCGAGTTCGCGTTCGATTCCGGCAAAAGGTGCGCGCACGAAATCGCGCACCGCCTTTGGGTCGGGGTGGTTCAGGAACGCGAACGGTGTCTTGGCAATGGCGGTCTCGTCGGCCCAAAAGCAGAGCTTGGTCTTACCCACAACAACGTTGTGTTCTTTGTGATCTACCAAGAACTGTAATGCTTTGCTGTAGGCGCGTGTCGCGGCAATGGAACAGGGGGCGTTGTTGCTCTGGGTCTTGCCATAAGACGAGAAGGCAGGAGCTGACTTCTCAAAGGCGACGATCGTCCCGTCGATGCCAACATTTGGAATGTTGCCAATTCTCGGAGTGTGCGTGCGCGCAATCGGCACATCGCGCTCGCCGGTGATCAAGCATCGTCCCACCTCCGCAGCTTCCTCCTCATCTGCGATGGTCTTGGCAAAGACCGTGCGCCAATAGGGGGCGATCACGGCTTGCTCTTCGTGAATGAGCTGTCCTGCCACGCGAAACGTGAAGGCAGCTCCGGCAAGACGGACCTGACTTCCAGCTGCCGTAGTCACCACCCACTTATTTTCTTCAAGGGAAAGAAAGGGAGGGGGGCTACCGGGCGACAGGCGGAATTTCAGCATCGCGGTCAACGCCGGAAATTTGGTCGCCTCGGCCGCGATAGAAATCTGAGACCAAAAGTCTGCGCATTTGGCGCTCAGCATGTCCGCATCCTTTGGTTTTGTGGGGTCCGGACTCAGGCCGAATATCGAGTCGACACCATCGGCTAAAAACTCGGCCACTTTCCCTTTCTTCACGCGCGCAGTCTTCGGGACGGTTGGAAACTCGAACCCACGTTTGCCGTCGGGCGAGATATCTTGGACACCGATCAGGTTGCCGTCGGCAGTGAGTTCGATCACGAACCGGATTGCACGAGGCTCGAAAGCATCATCGGCCAGAATTTTGCGGCGAGGCGAGACCGCGAAGTCGTAGAGGTGCTTGAGGAGCATGGTCAGTTGCCTCCGGTGCGGGTGAGAACGCGGGCGGGGTGGCAGTCGAGGCGACCGTCGCGCAAACGGGCGTCGAAGAAGAGCGGCTGCGGCTTGAGTGGGGCGGTCGTGGACCGGGGCCGTGCGGCCGCGAACTCCTTCCGGCGTTTCGTCTGCCCTCCCTTTTTCAGGCCGGCGAGGGATTGCTCAAAGGCATCCGCCTGCTGCGTGAGTTCCTCCTCGGTGAGCCAGCGGAAGCCGGGCGCGCGGGCGGAGGGATCGAACACGTCGTAGAGCATCAGGCCGAGCGGCTCCTCCCCGTGCGGAGGCGGTTGGTTCAACTCGGAGCAGCGGCGAACCAGTGCGGCATCGGGATCGTCCTCCCACCAGAAGTCGGCGGCGAACTCCCTCATCCCGAGGCCGGGGCGGTGGAAGCATTTCCCGGCGCGGGCGCGGCGTTCGATCTCGTGGAGGTATTTTTCTCGTTTGTCCTCGGGGCGGCTGGCCAGCGGCGTGGTGCGCACCTCGGCGGTGATGAGGTATTCCACATTTTGCAGCGCGAGCATGTTGCGCTGGGTGCCGTCCGCCGCGCCGCCGCCCGCCTGAATGGGCGAGGTTTTGTCCGGCGAGTGCATCCAAGTCTTTGCGCTGTCGAGGCTGATGACCTTGGTGACCTCATTCCGGCGGATGGAAATCCACTGGCCGCGCTTCACGACGCGGATGGAATCGATGAGGTAATACATCTGTGGCTCCCAAAAGACGGCTTCGAGGATGCCGCGGGCGGCGGAGGGCGTGATCACGGGGTAACTGACGCGCTCCACCTTCATCTCGGGACGGGTGAAGCAGGCGAAGTCGCCCCAGACGCGAAGGGTGACGAGGTTGGATGGGTTCATGCGAGAAAGTCGTCGGGTTGCGTGTTTTCGAGGAGGAGGCCGAGCGCCGGGTGGTAGCACGCGGCGTCGAGCACGTTGAGTTCGAGGTTGGGGAGCAGGGGGCGGATGAGCTGCCGGGCTTCGATCTGGCGGAGAGTGTGCGAGCGCACGTTGATCATGAAGCGCTGCAGCCGGCGGAGGTCATCGCGCGAAAAACGCGGCTGGCCGGGCGCAAGTGTGCGGGTGCGGATTTGCTCAATGAACGGCGCGGCCCACTCGTGCCCACGATTGTCGCCCGCGATGATGACGGGTGTGCCGGAGTCCTCGATCACGCGGGCCTTGCGGGAAACCTCGCGGAAGCGGAGGAAGGCGCGGTCTTCCTGAATTGTGCAGTCGCCGGGCTTGGCGTGGTCGGTGTTGATCACGCCGTAGAGGGATTGGAAGTAGTCGCCGAATAAGGCCGATCCGGTGGCCAATTTTTCCGGAGCGGACTCACCGTCACCTAGGGAAGCAAGCGTGATGGCGGTTTGGTCGGCGGCAGCACGGTAGACGCCCGGCGGTAGCTTGTGGTCGGCGGGGCGAAAGACGTGGACTACACCTGTTGGGAGGCGACCTTCGCGGTTGCAGCGCCCGGCAACCTGCACGATGGAATCGAGCGGGCCGAGTGCGCGCCACACTTCGGGAAAATCCACGTCCACGCCGGCCTCAATGAGCTGGGTGGAAACCACGCGGCAAGGGCGGCCTTCGCGCAGGCGGCAGCGGATTTGCTCGATGAGGTTGAGCCGATGCTCCGCACACATTGCCGAGGACAGGTGAATGACCGGTGCTTCGTCCGGGGCAACCAGCCGGCTGAGTTGCTCCCAAAGTTCACGAGCGTGGCGAGTGAGGTTGACGACGCAGAGCACCTGCCGTGAAGCGGCAAGGCGCGCCGCGAGTGTCGGCCAGTCGAAGGTTTCGCCAGGAACGGGCAGGCGATAAGTGACGCGGCGGAGTTTTGGGAACAACTCTTCCGGAGCCGGGGCGATTTCGCGAAGCTCGTCGGGCAGGAACCCATCTTCGATCGCCGAGGAGCGGCGGAACGCCGGTTGCGTGGCGGAGCTGAAGACGAAGCTGGTGCCGTAGTTGGCCGCCAGTTCGCGGAGCACATTGAAGGTGGGCGCGAGGAGATGGGCGGGCAGCGTCTGCACCTCGTCGAAAATGACGACGGAGCGGGGAATGCGGTGGAGCTTGCGGCAGCGCGACGGGCTGGACGCGAAGAGTGATTCAAGAAACTGAACCGATGTCGTGACGATGATCGGCGCGTCCCAGTTTTCCGCGACAAGCTCGAGACGGGACCTTTCCTCCTCGGACGCGGCATCCTTCGGCCGGACGCCGGAGTGATTTTCGAGAACGACTGCATGGCCGAAAATGCGCCGATACTCGGCGGCGTTTTGCTCGATGATCGAAAGATAGGGGATGACGACGATTATGCGGCGCAGTCCGTGGGCGCGGGCATGGGCAAGGGCAAAGGCCATCGAGGCGAGAGTCTTGCCGCCACCGGTTGGAACGGTGAGGGAGAAGAATCCTGGCGGCAGGGCGGCGCGTTCGAGCGCGGTATCGAAGATGCGGTTGCGCAGTGCGGCGAGTGGACTCGCGGGATTCGCCGCGGTCTTGCGCTCGCGTTCGGAAAGAACGGCAGTGAGGAGCGCGCCGCCATCAAGAACGGCGTCGGCAGGCACCGAGCTTGGCCAATGCGCGGTGTCGAGCCGATCGGCATCGACGACGCAGGAGAAGATTAAGCGCACGTAGAACTCGGCCGGGTTGAAATTGCCACTCTCTGCAGCGGCAATAACCCACGGCGGTGGTTGCGGCGCTTTCGGTAGAGGCCCGAGTTCTGATTCGAGGCGGGCGATGAGCGCCGGAAGAACGCCGGGGATGCGGAGGCTTTGATTGGCGAACAGCCCATCTAAGTCGCTGTGATCGTGTAAGCCTGCGTGATGACCGGCAATCGCGAGTTTCGTGGCGAAAAGCTGGGGGCGGCCTTCATGCGCGGCCCAGGCGGCACCGAAAACGGCATGCTGCGTCTCGGCGCTGCTGGAGCGCTCACCACGAAGGTAGCTCTGAAATTCGTCACGATATTTCCCCAGATCGTGCAGCAAACCAACGAGCCGGGCTTCCTCGGAGGCTCCGAAGGGAGCCGCGAACTTCGCGGCGAGTTCGGCGACATTTCGAAGATGCTCGGCGAGGGGCTGCCATTTTCCCGATGGCTCGGGCAACCGGTTGCCTTCAGCGTCCTCCGCCGTGTGGGCGTAGTAGCGGAGCGGTTGAGCTGCGGAGTCTGGGGTGGGCGTCATGGCGATTGCTCAGCGGTTGCCGCGGTGGAAGCCCATCTTGCGGTCGTGATCCGGCTCGGGCGAGGCGGTCAGTTGGCGGAGGGCTTCGATCACGGCGGCGAGTTGTTCGTCGTGCCGGCCGACGCGGGATTCGAGTTCGTCGAGCTTGACCGCAAAGGCCTTCTGCGTGCCAAGCCACTGGCGCAACCGGACGAAGGCGCGAACAACATGCACGCCCATCTCGATCGCCGCATCGCTGCTGAGCACGGTGGACGCTTGAATCGCTCCGTGTTCGGTAAATGCATAGGGCAAGTGCTTGATATGCCGACCCTTCTTTAAGGTCGCATTTTGCGACCTTAAACGGGCGACCTCGCGTGCCTCGTCACGCGTGAGCCGGAAAACGAAGTCCTCTGGAAACCGACGTGCGTTGCGCTTCACCTGCTCATTCAGTCGTCCGGTGGTGACACCATAAATGCGGGCCAGATCGACATCCAGCAGGACGCGCTGCCCGCGCAGCACGAGGATCCGCTGCGCGATCTCATCGGGTCCGGTCAGCAAAGCTTGGGATGAAGACATGGCATCGGGGTCGGGTGGCGGTGCGGGCGGAGTGGATCATGCGCGAGGAGGCGGCGTTCGCGCATGATTATAGCGCGGGGGTGGGACATCCGCGGTCCGGGGGGCGGCAAATAAAGCAGGGCCGGAGGGAGACACAATAATCAGGCGGCTCCGCCTGAAGCGCGTGCGGCGGAGCGGGGGTGCACGTGGCCCGTGACGACGCGAGGTTGGGCTCGGTCCCGGAGCGGGTCAAACCGCGAGTCACCTCCGCCGTCTTGTAACATAATACGTTACAACCCGCCGACCGCGCGCTGCCGTGCGCCCCCGGGCCGACCGGCCCGGGGCTCTCCTGTTGACTTTCAACAGGAACTCCTGTTGGAAGTCGACATGAGCAACGATAACCGCACCGAGCTGCTCCAGGGCACGCTCGACCTGTTGGTCCTGAAGACGCTGGCGACCCTTGGCTCGCTCCACGGCTTCGGCATCGCGCGCCGCATCGAGCAGATGTCGGGCGACACCGTGCTGCTCAACCAGGGCACCATCTACCCCGCGCTCGTCCGCCTCGAGGATCAGGGCTGGATCAGCTCGTCGTGGGGCGTGAGCGAGAACAACCGCCGCGCGCGCTTCTACACCATCACCGCCGCCGGCCGCCGCCAGCTGAAGGAGGAGGTCGCCAACTGGCAGCGCGTTACCGCGCTCGTCGGCGCGGTCCTCGCGGCCGAAACCTGAGGGCCGCGTTCCGCCTCACCATCGCCACCGAGCAGGCGGGACGCCTGCGCTACTTTCCGCCCCCATGAAACTCTGGAACAAGCTCCGCCACCTGCTCGGCCGCCGCGCCCGGGTCGCCCGCCTCGAGGAGGAGATGCGCCACCACGTCGACCTGCTCACGGAGGAGCTCGTCGCCCGCGGGATCGACCGCGCCGAGGCGCGCCGCCAGGCCCACCTCAAGTTCGGCAACCTCCTCGCCACGCGCGAGGAGACGGAGGATGCGCTCGGCTGGCCGCAGCTCGAATCCTGGGCGCAGGACGCCCGGCAGGCGGCCCGCAGTCTCGGTCGCCGCCCGGGCTTTGCGCTCGCGCTGGTTGCGGTGCTGGCGCTCGGCATCGGTGTCACGACCGCCGTCTTCACTCTCGTTCGCGGTGTGCTGCTCGATCCGCTGCCGGTGCCCGCCCCGCGGGAGCTGCGTCTGGCGCTCGCACCGGACGGCGAACCCTTCCAGCTCAGCGCCCCCGCGCTCCGTCGTCTCGAGTCCGCCCCCACCTTCGCGGGCCGCGTGCTCGGCCATTCGGTCCCCACCAATGCCGCTCTGCGCCTCGGCGACGCGCCTGCCCAGCCGGTGTCGGTGCAATTCGTCAGCGGCGGTTTCTTCCGCGTCCTCGGCATCCCCGCCGTCCAGGGCCGGATGTTGCACGCCGCGGATGACGAGACCGGTGCGCCGCGGCCCGTGGCCGTGGTCTCGCACGCGTTCTGGCGCACGCGTCTCGGCGGCGATCCGGAGGCCATCGGCCGCAACGTCCGGCTTAACGGCATCGATGTCACGATCGTCGGCCTCGCGCCGCCCGAGTTCACCGGCGTGGCGCTCGGCAACACGCCCGGCCTGTGGCTGCCGCTCGGGATGCACGCCCCGCTGCGCATCAACCCGTCGGCCTGGACCGTGTCCAACGGTCCGATCGCGCTCGAACAATGGACCCAGCTCGACACCGTGATGTGGCTCTCGGTGATGCGTCGCGCCGCCGGGGAGTCGCCCGAGGCCCAGGGCCTGCTCGAGTCGGCTTGGCAGCCTCAGCTCGATGCCATTTTCGCCCTCGTCACGGATCCGGAGACGCGGCGCATGTTCCGCGACCGCGTGCCGCGCTGGGTCGAGAGCCCGCAGGGATACTCCAACACGCGCAACGATTTCCGCCGCGTCGGACTGACGCTCACGCTGCTCGTCGCCGCGGTCGTGCTCGTGACCGGCGCCAACTCGGCCACCTTGCTCCTGCTGCGCATGCTCGGTCGCGGCCGTGAGCTCGGGGTGCGGCTCGCGCTCGGTGCGGGGCGCTGGCGCCTCGCCCGCGGCGCCCTCATGGAGGGCCTGATGCTCTCGCTCGCCGGGGCGGCTGGCGGGGTGCTGCTCGGCATCTGGATTGCGCCCTTGCTGGCGGATTGGCTTGTCCCCGGCGTTTCCGGCGCGTTGCCCGGACTCGATTGGCAGCTGCTGGGCGTCCTGGCGGGACTGGCGGTCCTGCTCGGTCTGGCGATGGGACTCGCCCCGGCCTGGCTGGCGGCGCGGTTGTCACCGCAGGCCGTCCTGCAACAACGCGCCCTCGGGGCGGGCGGCACGCTGCGGATCGGCCGCGCGCTGATCGTCGCGCAGCTCGCGCTCTCCGTCATGCTCATTTCCATCGCCGGCGCGCTCGCACTCGATCTGCGCCGCGTGCTGTCGGCGCATCCGGGCTTCGCCCGCGAATCGGTCGTGCAGGCCTTCTTCGACCTCAACGCCGCCGGCGTGCCGCCGGAGCGCCACCTCGCCGTGCTCGAGCGCGTGCGCGCCGCCGCGCAGGAACTGCCGCAGGTGCGCGCCGTCGGCTTCGCGGCGAGCGGCGTGCTCAGCGGCAGCCGCTCGGCGAGCGGACTCTATTTCCGCGGCGAGGGCGTCAACCCGCCGCGCACGAACATCCAGCACGAGTCGGCTGACGCCCACTATTTCGACGCCATGGGCATGCCCATTCTCCGCGGTCGGGGCTTCACGGAGCGCGACACCGGCGACGCCCCGCTGGTCACCGTCATCAGCGAGCGCCTGGCGCGCGCGGTCTTTGGCGACGCCGATCCGCTCGGGCGCCGGCTCGGCTTCGGCGAGACGCCGGGCGACGACGACCGTGAGATCGTCGGGGTCGTGGCCGATGCCCGCGTCAACGGCGTGCGCGAGGAGCCGCCCGCGATGTTCTACACCGCGCTCGGCCAATGGCGCGCGCCCGCGGGTTGTCTCGTCGTGCGCGTCGCCGGCGATGCCGCCGGCCTGCGCGAGACCCTGCAGAAGAAGATTTCCGCGGCGGAGCCGGGGGTGATGTTCACGCGATGGATGACGCTCGAGGAGCGCACGCAGCGCTGGCTGCGCAACGACCTCGCCACCGTGCGTCTGACCGCGGGCTTTGGCCTGCTCGCGACGCTGCTCGCCGTCATCGGTGTGCTCGGCGCGCTGGGCTACCTCGTCGCCAGCCGCTCGCGCGAGATCGCGGTGCGGCTCGCCGTCGGCGCGGAGCCCGGACGGGTCTGGCGCGAGATCCTGCGCGATGCCGCGTGGCTCGGCGCCCTCGGCGCCGGCGTCGGTGTGGTGCTGGCCGCCTTGCTGCCCCGGGTGCTCGGCTCGTGGATGATGACGGGCCTGCGCACGGATTGGGTGGCGATCGCCCTGGCCACCGCCGCCGGGCTTTTGGCCGCCGCGTTGGGCGGCCTGCTGCCCGCGCGCCGCGCCGCCAAGGTCGACCCGTTGACGTTGCTGCGTTCGGAGTGAGTCGCGGCGGCGAAGCGGCGCGGCTCAGATCCAGCCGAGCTTCTCGCGGGTGAGGGCGCCGCCGGCGTTGCCGGTGTTCACCGTGCTGGCCGGTTCGAAGAGCAGGATGCTGCACTCCTCGGCCGCGACGGGCCGATGCTCCACGCCGCGGGGCACGACAACCATGTCGCCCTCGCGCAGCGTGACGGTGCGGTCGCGATACTGCATGTCGAACGTGCCGCGGAGCACGAGGAAGAGCTCGTCCTCGTGCTCGTGGTGATGCCAGACGAACTCGCCCTGGATCTTCGCGAGCTTCACGTGCTGGCCGTTGAGCTCGGCGATGATCTTCGGGTCCCAGTGCGTGGAGATGAGGCCGAGCTTCTCGGCGAGGGTGATGCGGTTCATGGGAGAAAAATGGCCGGAAATGTTCTTTGCGTATTACGCAAAGAAGGGTTGGGCGCAGGAGTGGATGAGTGCGGGCGAAAGGGGCAGGAAATCGGAAGGCGGTTCATGGCGTGGCGGCGGGCGGGTTCGGCTCGAGGGCGACGTAGAGGCGCTTGTTGGCCTTGCCCTGGCTCTTGTAGTCGCTGATGCGGAGCGGGCCGACTTCGCGGGTGTTGGCGACGTGGGTGCCGCCGTCGGCCTGCAGGTCGAGGCCCACGATGTTGACCGTGCGCACCTCGGGGATGCCGGGCGGGAGGAGGTTGATCTTCGTGCGGATGAGGTCGGGGATGCGGAAGGCCTCTTCGCGCGGCAGGATCTGCACGACGAGGTCGCGCGCGGCCCGCACCTCGGCGTTGATCTTCACTTCGATCTCCTGCGCGAGCTCGCGCGAAAGCTCGGCGAACTCGAAGTCCAGCCGGCCGGCGAGCGGCTCCATGTTTCCGCCCGTGACCTGCTTTTGGTAATCTCGCCAGACCACGCCGCAGAGGATGTGCAGCGCGGTGTGGGTGCGCATGAGGGCGTAGCGGCGGTCCCAGTCAATCGTGCCGCGCACGGCCGTGCCGACGGCGGGGAGCGGCTCGGCGCCGTCGAGGAAATGCGCGGCGCCCTTCACGAGCCGCGCGACGCGCCAGGAGCGGCCGTCGGCGTGCAGCCAGCCGGTGTCGTGCGGCTGGCCGCCGCCGCCGGGATAGAGCGCGGTGCGGTCGAGGAAGACGCAGCGTTGCGCCTCATCGACCTGCGTGACGGCGGCGTCGAATTCGCTGAGGTAGCTGTCGGTCTGGTAGAGGAGCTGGGTCATGGCGCGAAGAGGGTTTTCGCTTCAGAGGTCGCGGGTGTAGGCGAGGTCGCAACGGCAGGAGTGCGCGCCGGCGCAGTCGCGGCGGAAGCCGTTGCGTTCGTAGAGGGCGATGGCGTCGCGCAGGGCTGAGGCGGTCTCGAGCGTCATGCGGCGGAAGCCGAGTTCGCGCGCGCGGGCGAGCGCCCAGTCGAGGAGTCGGCGGCCTTGGCCGCGGCCGCGGAGCGGGGAGGCGAGATACATTTTGCGGAGTTCGACCACACCGTCGCCGAGCGGAAAAAGCCCGCAGGTTCCGACGAGTTGTTCCGCGGCGTCGACGAGCACGACGAAATCGCCGCCGCGCGCGAAGTAGTGGCCATGGAAATCCGCGAGGTCGGCGTCGGTCCCGGTGGGATCGGGTTGGAGGCCGTATTCGGCGAGGACCCGGGTGACGAGCGCGAGGGCGGTGGCACTGTCGGCTGCGGTGGCGCGCCGGAGGGTGGGGACGGGAGGCGGGGCGTTCACGCCGCGGGAGCGTCGCGGATCGTGGGCGCGGTGTCGACTGCGCGGCGACGCGGGGGGATTACAGTCGGCGCCGTTTCAGACCGGTGCGGTCACGGCGCAGCCTGCATCGAGGCGATGAAGGCCTCGGCCTCGCGGATGGATTTTTCCATGTCGGCGATGAGGCGGCCGATGTCCTTTTGGAGTTCGCGCGAGGTGTCGCCGAGGGAGCCGACGGCCTGGGCGTTGAGGTTGTGTTTCAGGAAGAGCACCTGGTCGCGGAAGGTGGCGAGGATCGGGTCCATGCGGTCGGCGGCGGCGGTCATGGTGCGGCGCAACTCCTCGTAGCGGCGGCGCGTTGCGGCCAGCTGGCGGGCGCTCTGGTCGCGGAGGCTGGCGTTGGCATACTGCGCGAGCTCGACGTTCCATTCCTCGAAGAGGGCGCGCGCGACGCTGTCGATCGCGGCGATGCGGTCGCGGACCTCCTTGGCGCGGGACTCGCTGCGCTTGAACTCGTCGTTGAGGCGGTCGTAGGTGGTCTTCAGCTCGCCCGCCGGCACCTTTGTGACGGCGAGGAACTGCTCGAGCGCGCTGGCGAACTGCTGCTTGGCCTCGTTCTGGGCGTCGCGGGCGGCCTGCACGCGGTCGACGAGGATCTGGCGCTTCGGGATGCCGATCTTCTCCATCGCGCCGTAGTAGGCGCTGCTGCAGCCGGTGAGCGCGAGGGCGAGGCAGGCAAGGAGGGCGAAGCGGGACATACCCGGAAGGGAAAACAAAAGCGGAGCCGGCGCAAGCCGGGCTCCGCGAAGGGAAGGGCAAGATCGGATGCGAGGCTCAGCGCGCGAGCCGGCCGTCGACGGACCACTTGCCGCCGCCGAGGGCGAGCAGCGCCGCCGCGATGCCGAGGGCGAGGATGAAGAACTCGATGCCTTCGCCCTTTTGCTGGCCGAACCAGTTCATGAAGAACCCGTGCTGCCAGTGCATCGTCATCGCCACGGCCATCACGCCGCCGACCCCGAGGGCCGCGAGGCGCGTGCCGAACCCGACGAGCAGCATCACGCCACCGACCGACTCGGCGAGGATCGCCAGCAGGGCGAAGATCCACGGCGCCCCGACCGTGTCGGTCAGGTAGCCCATCGTGCCGGTGAAGCCGTAGCCGCCGAACCAGCCCAGCGTCTTCTGCAGGCCGTGCGGCAGGATCATCGCCCCGAGGGCGAGGCGGAGGAAAAGCGGCGCCACCGAATCGGTGGTCGCCACGGAGGAGCGGAGGAGGGAAGATAATTGCATAGACAACTAAAAACCCGGAATAAGTTGCGAATGCAACTAAAAAGTGCATTTTCTTTCGCATGAAGCCGCCCGCCCTCCCGGAAACGCATCTCGAAGCCTGGCGCCGCTACTATGTCTCCTTCTGGCGCATCTTCGCCGCCATCGAGGCGGAGCTGCAGGCGGCGGGGCTGCCGTCGCTGAGCTGGTATGATGCGCTCTACGAACTTTATCTCGCGCCCGACCGCCACCTGCGCATGAGCGAGCTGGCGCGCAGCGCGCTGCTCAGCCGCAGCGGCCTCACGCGGCTGGTCGACAAGCTCGAGCGCGAGAAGCTCCTCGAGCGCAAGTCCTGCCCGAAGGACGGCCGCGTGCAGCACGCCGTGCTCACGGACAAGGGCGTCGAGCTGCTGCGCAAGATGTGGCCGATCTACCGCGCCGGCATCGCCCGGCATTTCGCCGCGCACCTCACCGAGGCCGAGGCGCGCGACTTCGCGCGGCTGCTGACGAAGGTCGCCGCCGCCGGCGAGCAGACCTGCGAAAAGGCGAAGAAACTCGCACCCTGAGCGCGCGTCGCCACCGCACCCGCCAAGCCCGGTCCGCCGACACCGTCCGCCCCGGCGACCAGCCGCGCAAGCTCGCCCTCCGCATGATCGAACTCGACGTCCAAGCGGAAGCGCCCGCCGTCAGTCGCTGACGCGAACGCCAGCGCGCGCCGGCGCGAAATGCTCCGTCACTTGGTCGGGCGAACCGTCCCCGGTGAGCCGAGCCTCACTCCGCCGGGATGGCCGGCGTCCACCGCACGAGCGGCTGCCTGGCGGCGACATAGAGCGGATGTCGCGGGTGGCCCTCCTGCGTCGTGCCGAGGCACCACAGCTCGCGCCCCGCGAAGAGCTTCACGACCGCATCGGCGCGCGCCTGGAATTCCCCGCTCACGCCCCACGCCGCGACGATCCGCTCGCACCGCTCCGCCGCGGCGAGGAGCGCGGCGTCGTTTTCCGGGCCGACGGGATCCGGGTCGGCCATCATCTCCTTCGGGTAGGGCGTGCGCAGGGCGAAGAGGTTGGCCATCCAGAACCCGTCGAACCCCTCGCGCTGCGAAAACGCCCGGATGCGCGTGAGCGTCGGGTCGAGCTGCTGCTCGTCCGCCGTCGAGGGATTGAGCCCGATCCACAGGATGAGCCGGTCCCCGAAGAGCGGATTCCACCGGTGCACGAGCGAGTAGCGGTGCCGGCGGTCGGGGGAAAAGTGGCAGGAGTTTTCCAAGGCGCGCATTAATCCGACTGGCGCGGAATGCGTCAAACTGGCAAACGAGCGCATGGCCTGGCGCATTGATGAGCACGTCGTCCGCGGCGAGATCGACAACCGCACGCGCGGGCGCGTCGTCGGAAAAATCTGGTTCGCCGGGCGCGCCGAACCCGTCGAGCTCGACCTCGCCGGCAACTGCTGGCGCGACCTCGCGGGCCGGCGGCTCGTCTTCACCAACCCGCAGCCGCAGCCGGGCCTGCCCGACTCGCTCGCGCCGCGACAGGACGGTGTCGTCGGCGACATCACCGCCTCGCGCAAGGTCAAGGTGCCCGACATCCCGCTCGACCAGCTCCACCTCTACTACAAGACCGGCCGCGAAATGCCGTGGCATTGGGGCAACGCGCTTTATCTCGAATGGTTTTCCTCGGCGAACGGCCGCATCGTGATCGAGACCGCCAGTTTCGAGCTGAAGGTCGACGGCGAATCCGTGTGGGAAATGTCCGAGGCCGAGGAAGCCGGGCAACGGCGCGCCAACGGCGAGGCGCTGACCGGCTTCATGGATCGGCTGACCGCCGCCGCGGCGGCCGCGGCCGGCGGCGAACTCGTGGACGACACGCCCGCCGAGTGGGACGAGGAGCCGCTGACCGAAGCGGAGGCCGAGGCGATGCAGGCGCGCAGCGACCTGTTGAGCGACCGCATCGCCGCGCGGCTCGAGCGCGAGGGCGACGACGCGGATTTCGAGCGCATCATGGACGAGGAGATGGCGCGCCTCCGCCGCGAACGCGGCGAACCCGAGCCGACCGAGGAGGAACTCGCGCGCAGCGCCGAATGGATCGACGAACTGAACGCCGCCGCTGAGGAGGTGCTGGCGAACCCCGACCCGGAGTTGGAGGAGCAATTGCGCCAAAGGCATCCGCTCGTCGAGCGGTTGCGCGAGCTGGCCCTGCAATTGCACCACACGGCGAAGGACGAGCGCTGGGTGCCCGAGGACGCCGGCCGGGAGCATCCGGTGCGCGAATTGATCCATGCCACAATGTGCGCCGGCGCGAAACTCGCCGGCGCGCTCAATGGCGGCCAATGGCCGCCCGATTTGGAAATCTCCGCGCTGACCATCGTGCGCCTGAAGAAGGCGCGCGAGTATCTCGACGACGCGGTGCGGGCGCTCGAGTCGTGCCAGGAGGAAAAGCTCCTCACGCCCGCGCAGATGGGCCCGGTGCTGGCGGAACTCACGGACGCCATCATGGACACCGACGCGCTCATCGCCGAGCTCCGCGCGCGGCTGGAGCGCGGGACGGATTGAGAAAGGAGAGAACAAACATGGACTACGACGAAAAGAAAGTGGACGAAGCCGTGCTGGCGTTGCTGTGGTTGACGCGGTTTCGCCAGAAGAAGGACTGGCCGTGGCGCACGTGGAAGGGCCACGACTGGGACGCGATGAACCGGTTGCACGAAGCGGGCTTCATCAGCGACCCGCACAACAGGAACAAATCCGTTGGCTTCAGCGAAGAGGGCGAGCGCCGCGCCGAGGAATTGTTCGCCAAGCTCTTCGGGAAGGCGGAGGGAAAGTAATCCGGTGCGACGGCTGGCGCGTTCGCTCAGGCCGGCAATTCGGTCCCCTCATTCAGCACGCGCAGGTATTCCTTGTAACTGTAGACCCGATTGCGGCGATAGCCGGTGAGTTCCTGGACGATTCCCTGCTCGATCAGCCAGCCGAGGGCGCTGGCGGCGGTCGGAGCCGTAAAGCCGTGGTTTTGCACGAGGCGCGAAATCGTGATGACCGGGTGGCGCTGAAGAACATCGTGGAGCTTTAGTGCGGAAACACTGCGCCGCCCCGCGCCCTGCAATTTGGCGCGGTCTTGGCGGAAAAGCTCCAGCAAACGCGAGGCCGTGGACGAGGCTTGGTTGGCGGTTTCTTCGACGCCATGGAGAAAGAAATCGAGCCACGCTTCCCAATCCCCCTGCGTGCGCACCCGCTGGAGCAGATCGTAGTAGGCGCTGCGGTGCGTTTTCAGAAACAAGCTGAGGTAGAGCAGCGGCTGCGGAAGCACGCCGTCAGCGCAAAGCAACAGCGTGATGAGCAGTCGCCCGGTGCGGCCGTTGCCGTCGAGGAAAGGGTGGATGGTCTCGAACTGCGCGTGAGCGAGGCCGGCGCGGATGAGCGTCGGGACTTCCTGCTGATGCAAAAACGACTCAAGTGCGCCCATGCACGGGATGACCTGATCCGGCGGAGGCGGCACGAACAATGCGTTGCCCGGCCGCGAGCCGCCGATCCAGTTTTGCGAGGTGCGGAACTCGCCCGGCTGCTTCTCGCTGCCGCGTCCCTTGGCGAGGAGGACCGCGTGAACTTCGCGCAGCAAGCGCAGCGAAAGGGGAAAGCCCTCGGCCAGCCGCTTGAGGCCATGCTCCATCGCCGCAACGTAGTTGGAGACTTCCGTGACGTCGTCGAGCGGGACGCCGGCCGCCATTTCATTTTCGAACAGCAGCAACTCGGACAGGGAGGATTGCGTGCCCTCGATTTGCGAAGACAGCACCGCTTCCTTGCGGATGTAGGAGTAGAGGAAAACCTGCGCGTCCGGCAGATGGCTGGTCGCGGCAGAAAGGCGGCCGATGGCGATCCCCGCCTGCTGGGCCTTCCGCTGCAACGAGGCATCCCAAACCAACGGAGGTTCGGGCGGCAAGGGATGGGGCACGAAGGCGAAGCAGGGCTCACCCACGAAGGAAATGGGAGTTTTTACACCTGTGGGGCCGCGTTCCATGATTAAAATTAAAGCTGTTATCTTTAATAAGGATTCCTTTGTGAAAGAAAACGAGCCAAATTTTAATAAGACTTCTGCCAATTAAAGAAACTTTCTGGCCCCGGGTTTAGATATCCGCCCGGCCGCGAGAGCAGCAAAAGTCCATGCTACAATGGGTCTGACATGACAGCGCAAAATCTTCGACAGAACGGAATCAGCTTCTTCCTCGGAGCGGGAGCGAGCATGGACATGGGGTTTCCGTCGGGAACGAAGCTAAAAAGCCAAATCGCGCACGATCTTCAGCGACCCGACGACTCACCTCTTGGGTGCATGATGCTTCAAACCCATCCCGAGAGTCGGGGGAAAATACAGGCATTCGCCCATGACCTGGGAGAGTGTGAGGAAGCCTCGATCGACGAGTTCCTTTTTCACCGGGAGGAGTATCGCGAAATCGGGCGGCTGGCCGTGTGGCTCTACATTTTGGCAGCCGAGAAGAGCGCTTTGGAGCCGGAAAAGGACGTAACCCAATTCTGGCTGTATCAATTCTTGGATCGGTTCTTCGAGGCCATCCCCCATTCCAAACACCTCATCCGATCAAAGGACGAAGTATTCCTCCATGGGCTGGCGATTCACACCCTCAACTACGACCGGCTCGCGGAATACGCCATTAGCACTTGGATCAATACTCGGTTTCCAGAACTGGACCTCCACCAGAACAACTTTGCGACAAGCCTGAATCCGGATGGATCAATTGTGTCCCATCCCCACGGGGCCTTGGGGCCGCTTTTTGGCGCTGACGCCGTGCCATTCGGTTCCGAGCCCCCGATGGACCCACAAATTCTGCGCAAGTTGGCTTCACGATTGCGGTTTTGGTTCGAGCCAAACAACCGCCCCCAGGCGCATGATATCACCAATCGAATGGTGGAGTTGCGGGGTGTGCATGTCGTCACTGGCTTCGGTTATCACCCCGAAATTTCAAACCGGTTTCGACTGCTAATGAACGCCGATGCAAGCGTCGAGCGAGTCATCGCGACTTCGAGTGAGGATTGCCGGGAAAGGGCAGAGAAATGGCTCCAAAAAACCTACGCCCATAATGGAATAGAACTCCACCATCTTGAGGATGGGGCGACATGCCGCACTGCGGCGGAGGCGCTTTTCTCGGAGAGGAAACGGACAACTCAATAAACCTGCTCTTCGAGCAGCGCGAACAACTCGGACTCGGTGATGCGGCGCTGCGCCATCGAGTCGCGCTCGCGGAGGGTGAAGGTGTCGCCGGGCTTTTCGATCGTGTCGAAGTCGATCGTCACGCACCACGGCGTGCCGGCCTCGTCCTGGCGGCGGTAGCGTTTGCCGATCGCGCCGCCGTCGTCGTATTGGACGGCGTAGCGTTTCTTGAGCTTCGTGTAGAGGGCCTTGGCGCGGTTCGTGAGCTGTTCCTTGTTCTTGAGCAGCGGGAGCACGGCGACCTTCGTCGGCGCGATGCGCGGGGAGAGGCGGAGCACGGTGCGTTGCTCGACGTTGCCCTTCTCGTCCTTCACGTCCTCGACGGCGTAGGCCGACGCGAGCACGGCGAGGAAAATGCGGTCGGTGCCGACGGCGGGCTCGATCACGTGCGGGACGACTTTCGCCTTCGTGGCTTCGTCGAACATCACGTGCGGCACGCCGGAGAATTTCTGGTGCTGCTGGAGGTCGTAGTCGGAGCGCGCGGCGATGCCCCAGAGTTCCTGCACGCCGAACGGATACTTGAACATGATGTCGACCGTGCGGCGCGAGTAGAACGCGAGCTTCTCCTTCGGGTGCTCGTGGAGCGAGAGGTGCGAGGCGGGCAGGCCGATGGAGATGAGCCAGTCCTGGCACCACTTGAGCCACTCCTCGTGGCAGGCGAGCCAGTCGGCGTCGGGGTGGATGAAGTATTCCATCTCCATCTGCTCGAACTCGCGCGAGCGGAAGATGAAGTTGCGCGGCGTGATCTCGTTGCGGAACGACTTGCCGATTTGCGCGATGCCGAAGGGCAGTTTCACGCGCGTGGTGTCGACGACGTTCTTGAAGTCGACGAACATGCCCTGCGCCGTCTCGGGGCGGAGGTAGGAGACGGACGACGCGTCCTTCAACGCGCCGACATTGGTCTCGAACATCATGTTGAACGCGCGCGGCGGCGTGAGGCTGCCGGGCTCGCCGGTGGCGGGCGAGGGGATGAGCGGGATCTCGTCGGCGGTGGCCTCGGTGAACTCGCGGACCTTCACCGGTTCGAGCGCGCCTTGGATGGCCTTCTTGCGCTTGAGCTGTTCGGCCGCGGCTTGGAGCTCGCCCGCGGTGTTCTCCGACTCGAGGGCGGAGACGTAGCCGACGGTTTTGCCGTCGATGACGACGGCCGCGAAGAACAACTGGTCCGCGCGATACCGCTGCTTGCTCACCTTGCAGTCGACGAGCGGGTCGGTGAAGCCGGCGACGTGGCCCGACGCCTCCCAGACCTTCGGGTGCATGATGATGGAGGTCTCGATGCCGACGATGTCGTCGCGGCGGTGCACCATGTCGCGCCACCAGCAATCGCGGATGTTGCGCTTCAACTCCACGCCGAGCGGGCCGTAGTCGAAGAATCCGTTCAGGCCGCCGTAGATTTCGGAGGACGGGTAGATGAAGCCGCGGCGCTTGGCGAGCGACACGAGGGCTTCCATGAGGTTCGGAGTTTCGGCGGCGTTGGACATGGGAAGGAAAAGACTGAAAGACTGAAGGGCTGAATGGCTGAAGCGCGGAATGCGGAATGCGGAATGCGGAATGCGGAATGCGGAATGCGGAATGCGCGGCAGCGCGCGAAGCGGTCGGTCGGCCAGCAAACGGTCCGACCCCGGCGCGGTCAATGCCGCTGTCGGTCATGGGCAGTGGGTGCGCGGTCGGAACCGGGCGGGCCGGCGCGCTTGCCAGCGGGCTTGCGCGGGAGGCCGGGCGCAGCTTACTCCCTGTCCCGCGGGCCGCACATCCCATGAAGAATATTGCTTTACGCCTGATTCCGGCGCTTTGGGCGCTGGCTGTTTCATCGCCGTCGCTGACGGGTGCCGATTCCGACAACATCCAAGGGCCGGGCTACGTCGTCACGGTGGATCTCGAACTCGACGAAAACGGCAAGCCGCGGCAGGTGACGCTGGTTCATTCGGACAACCAGACGCTGGGCCGGATCGCCGTGGGGATGGCGAAGCAGATGACGTTTCAACCCGTGATGGAGAACGGCCGGCCGGTGGCGGCGACCCTGCGGGCGCCCCTGTTTTTCCCTGTGGAGGGCGATGGCGGCCCGGAGGCGAACCAGCGCCCGCTACCAAAGCTGCGCATCGCCCCGACACCCACTTACCCGCACGAGATGGTGCGGAGCATGCGGGCCGGCGGGGCGATTTTTTCCCTGCTCGTGAGCCCCTCCGGGAAGATCAAGCACGCGAAGCTGTTGCGGGCGTCCGAGGATGCGTTCGCCCGTGCCTGTGCGGAAGCGTTGAAGAAATGGCAGTTCACGCCGGCGCAGGAGAACGGACAGGCAATCGAGGCGCGCGTGAATGTCGCGTTCGCTTTCGAGACGGGCGGAGTGGCGCCGGGGTGGATATGGTATGTGGCCCCGCGGCCTGCCTTGGAGGCATATGTTGTCTCCGGCGCCCGCATCTCCCTGCCGGCGAAATAGCGACAGCGGGCCGCATGGCCCGTGACCGATGCGCGCGCCCTACCTTCTTGCGGGGGCGGGCTGCGGTCAACGGAGGGCCTGCGTAATGCAAGCGGCCTTCACCGCCAAGGAACACCGCCGGCTCCCCGCACTCGTCCACTTCGGCATTTGAATCGTCCCCGCCACCAAGGCGAGGACACCGCCGTGACCCAGCGCGACCTCACCCGCGACCAGCGTCTCGCTGATCGCGACCTGGCCGGCGCCCGCGGGCTGCCGGACCGCTTTACGGCTGCGATGCTGCCAGCGGCACGTGGACTTCGAAACGTTTGGCGAACCACGGCGTGAACGGGCCGTGCCAATACACCGCGTAGGGCGCGCCCGCGGCGGCGAGGCCGGGTTGCTCCGCCAGCCACGCCAGCAGGCGGTCGCGGGCTTCCTCGAAATTGCGCCGCGAGTAGGCGCCGCGCGCGCCGTAGCTGGCCACGCGCCGCTCGGGGAGCTCGAGCACGACGACCCCGCCCTCGTTGCCCGCCACCTTGTCGCGCTGGCTCGGCGCGACCCAGAAATACATCGCCGCCTCGTCGATCTGCGCCTCGACCGGCGTCGTCATGGCGATGTCGTGCCGCGAGATGTAGCGGAAGAGCGGACTGAAGAGGTTGTTGGCCTCGTTGAAATAGTTGCCGCGGCCCGTGGACTTCAGCAGCACGCCGGCGGGCAGTGTCTTGACCTCCGCGCGGCCGGGCGCGGTGGGCGGGAAGGCTTGTTCGGCGGCCATGAGGGCGGGGCAGGGGAGGAGGAGCAGGACGGCGAGAAGCAGCCGGTTCATGCCCTGAACTGCGTCCGAACCGTCGCCGCGGATGCACGCCGGGGCAAGAGACTTGCCAGCGGAGGCGCCCCAATTCCGTCTTGCGGGGCCGGCGCGGCGGTCAACGGTGGGCCTCTGCCATGAAAGCGTCCTTCACCGCCAAGGAATACCGCCAGCTCCTCGAACTCGTGCACCTCGGCATGTGGGTCGTCACTGGCTACCAAGGCGAGGACACCGCCGCCGCCAAGCGCTACTTCGCCCTCGACCAGCGCCTGATGGAAATGGCCACCGAGATGGGCTGCGCCGACCTCGTCGAGGAGCGCAGCGACGGCACCCTCCAACCCTCGCCCAAGCTGGCCGAGGACGAGCGCATCAAGGAGATCCAACTCGACTTCCAGAACGACGCCTTCTGGCACGAATTCGTCCAGCGCCTCGCCGACCGCGACCAGGCCGGCGCCGCCGCCAAGCGCGCCCTCGAAACCCCCGGCGTCGAGCCGCCGCCCTCACCCGAGGACGAGGTCAAGAAACTCGAGGAGAAATACTGGCAGGAGTTCGAAAAGAACGACCTCGCCAACGTCGTCATCCTCCGCGGCGGCAAGGGCTGACCCCGCCCGCCGGATCGATAAAGTGTAGGGCTGGGTCTCCCGACCCCGCCGCGCCCGCGTCACCACCCGCGAGACCCCCCGCCGCGCCGCCGCCCGCCACGGGGATTCCCCGGCTCCTCCGCTCTTGCCGGCGTGGACCGCGCGGACATCCTTCCGCCCACGCCACCGCGTTTCCCCCGCGGACCCCTTGGCGCGCTTGTCCCCCCCCCCGCCCACCCCTGCCCCTCACGCTGCGCGCGTGTCCCGCTCGAAACGCGGGAAGAATTTTCGCGCGCCCGGAAGCGTCCCATCTGCCACCCCACCCTGGCCCCTTACCCCGCCATGAAAATTCTCCGCCTCCTCGGCGCCGTCCTCGCGACGGGCGTGCTCCTGCTCGCGCTCGTTGGCACGGTGATCACCCGCACGATCGATCGCACCCTGCTCGATGCGGGTTTCCTCGCGCGCCAGCTCGCGTCGCTCGATCTCCCCGCGCTCGCGCGCTCCGTGGTCGAGCCGCAACTCGACGAACAGGCGCGCACGCTCGTCGGCCCCGTCCTCACCCGCACACTCCAGGAACAGCAGGCGCACCTCCGCGCGCAGACCGACACCGCGCTCGCCGCCGCCCTCGGCTACCTGCGCGGCGAGCGCGCGACACTGCAAGTGCAGTTCGATGCGCGGCCGGTCGCCGATGCCTTTCTCGCCAACCTGCGTGACCAGCTCCGGAACGATCCGCCCGCCGAGATCAAAAAACTCCCGCCCGCCGAACGCGCGCAGGCCCTCGCCGAACTCGACCGTGAGATCGCCGGTCCGCTGGCCGAGCAGGTGCGCGCGATGAACTTCGACGACCGCATCGTCACGCCCGAGGTGCGGCGCGGCCTCGACGAGGTGCGCGTGCTCGTCGCGCTCTTCCTGCGGGTGGGCACGATCTCCCTCGTCACCGCCGTGCTCGCCGCCGCCGCGCTCGCGTGGCTCGGCTCGTTGCGCGCGCTCGGCATCGTGCTCCTCGTCGTCGGCGCGCTCCTCGCCGCCGGGGGGCAGCTCACGGAACTCCTCGTCCGCCAGATCCCCGCCGAAATGATCGCCGGGATGCCCGATGGCGTTGCGGGCCTCGTGCCGGCGCTGCTCTCCGCCGCCTTCGCCCCTGTCACGCAACATGGCCTCTTTCTCCTCGGCGCGGGCATCGCGGTCATCGTGGCCGGCGTCATTCTCGCCCGCGCGCGCCGGGCGCCGGCGGCGGCCATCACGGTCCCGCCCCCGGCCGCGTCCGTTGCTCCCGCGGCCAGCGTTGAGCCTCAAGCGGTCGCGCCTGCACCGGTGCCGCCGCCCCCGCCGGCCGCGGCCACTCCCGTGACCGGGGTCGCGCCGGCGCGCGGCTGGATGGGTCAGCCGCGTTGGCTGTGGTTCGCCGGCGGGGCGGTCGCCCTGCTCGCCGCCGCGTGGCTCGGCGATGTCGTCAACCGTTACCGCGCCTCTTCCGCGCACCAGCGGGCCCAGATGGCGTTCCTCAGCCAGGATTGGACCGGCGCGCTCGAGGCCGCGCGCGATGCGGCGCGGCACCGGCCGACCGATCTCGATTACCGCCGCGAGTTCGACGCGCTGCAGGAGAAATGGCTGCGCTATCAGACGGAGACCGCCGCCGGCCAGCCGCCCGAGGACGTCCAGCGCCGCCTCGAGGGCGACCCCGCGCGCCTCGCGCCGATCCTCACCGAGCCGCACGCGACGCAGTTCCGCAATTTCAGCCAGCGCATCCTCCGCCAGGTGCAGGAGAACGTCGGCGCCGAGGCGGAGCGCGCGCTCGACCTCGGGCGCCGCGCCCAGTTTGCCGAGGCCCATGCGGCGATGCGGCAGCTCGAACCGCGGCGGAAGTATCACGCGTCGTTCGACAAGGCGCTCGAGGAACTGCGCCGGCTCGAGGCGCGCGACGGACTCGACCGCGCCCTGTCCGCCGCCGATCGCGCCGACTTCGCCGCCGCCCGCGCCGCGCTCGCCTCCGTTGCCCAATACCGTGCGCTTGTCGCCGAGGATTTTGCCGGCGCCACCGCGGGCATCGAGCTCCGCGAACTCATGCACGGGCTGGCCCAGGCCGTTGAGCAGGCGGAGCGGGGCGACTTCACCGCCGCGCTCGCGGGAATCGCCGCCGGAGACAAGCGCGCCAAGGAGCTGGCCGCGCAGCCCGATTTCCTCCGCAGCTTTGAAATCGCGCTCGCCGGCGCCGACGCCGCGACGCGCGCCCGCGTCCAGCCCGCCGCCCAGGTCGCCGACGCACAGAACAACGTGCGCCGCGCCATCGTCCGTCACGTCGCGCTCCGCCTTGCCGGCGCCATCGGCCGCAAGGACGCACGCGAGGCGCAGGCCGCGCTCGACCAGCTGGCCGAGCTGACGCGCCAGCCCGTGTTGGTCACCGCCGAACAACTCCTCGGCGAGCGCAATTTCGACGCCTTCCTCGAGCACCTCGTCTCGCTCGGCATCCGCCCCGCCACGGAGGAGGAGCGCACGCACCGCGCCGATCTCATCATGGTCGAGACGATGCGCGGCAACTTCGCGCGCGCCGACGCGGTCGCCCAGTTCATCGGCCGCAGCTACGCGGAGTGGGCGCAGGAGGTCGCGCCGCGCGGCCAGCTCGGCCTCGCGCTCTACCTCGCGCGGCAGGCCCGCGCCGCCGGCGGCGTCTTGCCGGCGGATTTCGAGCCCGCCGTCCGCGCCGACCTGGCGAAGAACTACGGCCTCACCGTGCGCCTCGCGCCGACCGAGGCCGAGAGCGACACGCTGCCGTTCCGCGACACCTGGAGCGCCGCCGTGCGCAACCACCTCACCGCTGCCGCGGGCAAGTGGATCACCGTCGAGGAGGCCGCGGCCGAGGGCGACGGCTTCATCCTCCGCCCGCGCCTGCGGCCCTCGCCCGGCGAGCATCTCCAGCGGCAGTTCCCGTGGAACATCAGTTACCAGAGCGGCGTCCGCCGCGACCGCAACCAGCGTTACGACAGCCTCGCCTACCAGCTCCAGCAGGCGCAGGCCTCCTACAACGATATCCGCAACGCCGCGGCGCAGGCGCAGGCCCAGTCGCAGGCCGCCGCCAACTCCGGCAACGCCTGGCTCGCCCTCGCCGGCGTCGCCACCAACGCCTACGCCGGCGCCTCCGTCGACGAGGCCGCCAACCGCGTCAACGCCCTCTACGCCGAGCTCAACCAGACTCCCCAATACATCGAGACGCCCGTCTATGCCGAGGACACCGTGCAGGTCATCACACACAGCATCCACCAGGCCGTCGCGCTCGAACTCGATTTCCTCGCCGGCGGCGACGTTGTCGGCACCCAGCGCTGGGACAGCCAGCTCCGTTACACCACGCGCGAGTGGCCCGCGAGCACGCGCGCCAACGTCCCGGCGCGCCGCGCCGCCCTCCTTTCGCCCCGCGACACCGCCGACCGCCTCGGCCGCAACCTCGCCGCTCAGGTCGCCGCTCAGCCGCACGCCGTTGTCCAACCGCTGGTGCAGGCGCTTTTCCAGCACGCCGAGAAACAACTCGTCGGCGCCACGCCCCTCGACCGCGCGGAGGTCGGCTGGGCGCTGGTCGAGCTCTGGCAGGACGGCGGCGTCACCGTCGCCGACCGCCCCGAACGCGAGGTCGCCGTGCGCCGCGCGCTCGGCCTGCCCGTTGCGGGCGCGGGCGGCACGGTGGCGGCGAACCCGAATCCCGCCGCCGTGGTCAGCGCCGCGACCGCGGCCGCCGGCGCCGCTGCTTCACCGGCCGCGCGCGCATCCGTCGCCGGGCCGTTCGAGAATTCCCTCGGCCATCGCCTCGTGCCCGTGCCCGGCACCGGCGTGCTTATCAGCGCGTGGGAGACGCGCCGCCGCGACTTCGAGGCCTTCGTCAAGGAGACAAAGCACGACATGACCAAGGGCAGCGCCGTCAGCTCGATCACTGCCAACGGCTGGGCCGCGGTCGGCGCGACCTGGCAGGCGCCCGGTTTTGCGCAGGACGAAAACCATCCCGTCGTCGGCGTGAGTTGGAACGACGCGAAGGCCTTCTGCGAGTGGCTCACGCGCAAGGAGCGCGCCGCCGGCCTCATCGGTCCGAACCAGCGCTACCGTCTCCCGAGCGACGCCGAGTGGAGCGCCGCCGTCGGTCTCGTCAGCGAGCCCGCCGGCGCGCCCGCGGCGCGCAACAAGGTCGTGCCCGGCTTCGCCTGGGGTCGCGACTGGCCGCCGCCCGTCGGCGCCGCCGGCAACATCGGTGGCTTCGAGGTGCGCGACCTGCCCTGGCCGTCGAACTGGGCCGTGATCGACGACTACGGCGACGGCTTCGCCGGCACGTCGCCCGTCGGCCACTACGCCCCGAACCGGCTCGGCCTCTACGATCTCGAGGGCAACGTGTCGGAATTCTGCGAGGACCTCTACAGCGGCACCGGCGCCAACCGCACCGTGCGCGGGCCGTGTTTCTCGTATCAGGTCGCCGACATCGTCCAGCTCTCGTATCGCGGCGAATACACCCCCGACGTGCGTTTCACCGGCACGGGTTTCCGTGTCGTCCTAACGGTCGACCGCCCGCTCTGAACCGGCGGGTGGCGGCGGTGCGATCGCGGCCTGCAGGGTAGGGCGCGCACTCCGTGCGCGCCGAGCCCGGGTCACGGCGCCGGTCGCGATCTATTAACCTCACCGGATGAGCTGACGTCGCCACCCGCTCCCGGCGCGCCCCGCGGTCGCGCCCTACCTCCGAACCTCGAACCACCCCTGTAGGTGGCGCGCTTGCGCGCCACTTTCCCCGTGCGCTTCCGTTCGCAATATCAAGCAGCCGCGCGCGGCTGCGCTCAGTAACGGATCCCCGCTTTCTTGAACACGAAGTGCATCAGCCACGCCGGGCCGATGAGGAGGAATTGCACATCCTTGAAGAACGACGGCTTCTTGCCCTCGATCTTGTGCCCGATGAATTGCCCGATCCACGCCACGACGAAGAGAATCAGGCTGCTCTTCCAGATCGGCACCGTGCAGCCCGCCGCCACCTGCCACTCGATCAGGCCGTAGCACAGGCCGACGAAGAAAAACATCCCCACCGCCAGCGGCACCGACAGGCGCAGGTAGAAGAACAGCACGCCGAGCGCGACCGGAAGCGTCCAGTTGAACCACGGCATCGCGGTCGCGAGCGCGCCACCGACCGGGATCGACCAGATCAGGCCGAGCACGCAGTAGAAGATGGTCGGCACGCAAATCCAGTGGATCAGTTCGTTGGTGTGGTTCTGGTGGCTCTCGCCGTATTCGGCGAACCACTGGTCGGCGGTCTTTCGTTCGCTCATGGGGTGGTGGGGTTGGCCCGACGGCATACGCAACTTTACCCGCCACGCCAATGCGGATTTGCCGCCCGCGCGCGGACGCATCATGTTGGCCCCCGTCATGAAGCCGCGCCTGCCCGCTCCCGCCCTCGCGCTTGCGCTCGCCTTGGTCGCCGTCCTGCCGGCCCCCGCGCCGGCCAATCCTGCCGTTCCCGCCGCGCCCGAACCGCTCAAGGTCGACCGCGCCCGCTCCTTCATCGACGTCGACGTCAAGTTCACCCTCGGCTCGTTCACCGGCCGCCTCGAACGCTTCGCCGCCATGCTCGAGCCCGACGCCTCCGGCCGGATCCGCGCCGCGCGGCTCGAGTTCCGCTTCGCCGACCTCAAGACCGGCGATGCCGACCGCGATGCGCACCTGCTCGCCTGGCTCGGGGGTGGCGACCCCACCGGCACCTACGAACTCGGCGTGCTCGCCCTCGCGCCCGACGGCCAGGGGCAGGCGAGCGGCCGGCTCACCTTTCATGGCCAGACCCGCCGCGTCGAATTCCCCGTCCTCGTCACGCGCACCGACACGACCGTCACCGTCACCGGCGAGACGACGATCGACACCCGCCAATGGGGCCTGAAGCCGCTCCGGCACCGGCTCGTGGTGAAAGTCGACCCCGAGGTCCGCATCCGCTTCCGCCTCACCGCCCCGCTCCCGCCGCCCCCGGAAGAATAAGGTCGGGCGCGCACTCCGTGCGCGCGCCGAGAGCGCGTCCGCCTCAAATCCGCGCCCACCCCTTGCACTCCAATGTAGCGTATTAAGCGCAACGGCCAATTTGCGTAATACGCAAATTTCACTTTGCGCTTAATACGCAACAAACGGGGTGAGCGAAGAAAAGCTTGGAGGGGGCTTGAGGTGGGGCGTGCACTCCGTGCGCGCCGGGAGCGGGCTGAAACGGACCGAGTGTGACGGCGTGTGAAGCCCCAGCGATGCCGCTCTATCGCGCGCGATTATTTCTTCGTCGCGTGCCGTTGCTCGAGCACGCGCGTGACGTCCGCGAGCGACAGTCCCTTGGCCCGCAGCAGCACGAGCAGGTGGAACAGCAGGTCCGCCGCCTCGCCGGCGAGTTCCTCGTTCGTGCCGGCGGTCGCGGCGAGCGCGGTCTCCACACCCTCCTCGCCGACCTTTTGCGCCACGCGCTTCACGCCGTCGCGGACGAGTTTGGCGGTGTAGCTTTTCTCGCCGCCCTCCGCGATCCGCTGCGCCACGACGCGCTCGAGCTCGGCGAGAAATCCCGCGCCGGTCGCCCCGCCCTCGCCGAAGCAGCTGCATGTGCCGCGGTGACAGGTCGGCCCGTTCGGCCGCGCGCGCACGAGCAGGGCGTCGGCGTCGCAGTCGGCCTCGACGCTCACGAGGTCGAGGAAATGGCCCGAACTCTCGCCCTTCACCCACAGCCGGTCCTTCGACCGCGAGAAGAACGTCACGCGCCGGGTCGCGAGCGTCTGCTCCAGCGCCGCGGCGTTCATGTAGCCGAGCATGAGCACCTGCTGCGTGTCGGCGTCCTGCACGATGGCAGGCACGAGGCCGCCGGATTTTTGCCAGTCGAGGTTCGGTATCGAGTTCATCGGAAGGGAAGGCACCACTGATCCACACTAATGAGTCACTAATAGGAGTGCGGGTGGCGGTGTCGGATTAGTGGGGTCTGAGTGAAAATGAGGGGTTCAAAAATTCAGGACCGCACGCACACGCCTTCGCGGGCGAGGTAAGCTTTCAGGTCCGGGATCTGGATCGTGCCTTTGTGAAAGACCGAGGCCGCGAGCGCGCCGTCGACGCCCGCCTGTTGGAACACGTCGCGGAAATGCTCGGGGGCCCCCGCGCCGCCCGAGGCCACAAGCGGGATCGTGAGCGCCGCGCGCACGAGGCGAAGCTGGGCGAGGTCATAACCGCCGCGCACGCCGTCCTGGTTCATGCAGTTGAGCACGACCTCGCCGGCGCCGAGCCGCTGGGCCTCGCGCGCCCAGTCGAGCGTGCGCCAGCGCGTGGCGCGCGTCTTGTCCGGGTCGCCCGTGTATTGCTTCACGAAATAGTCCCCGTTCTCCGCGCGCGAATCGATGCCGACGACGACGGCCTGCGAGCCGAACTCGGCGGCCAGTTGCGAGACCAGGGCCGGCGTCTCGAGCGCGGGCGAATTGAGCGAGACCTTGTCCGCGCCGCTGTGCAGCAGGCGGCGGGCATCCTCGAGCGAGCGGATGCCGCCCGCGACGCAGAACGGCACGTCGAGCACGCGCGCGACGCGTTCGACCCACTCCGCCGAGACCGTGCGACCGTCGCTGCTGGCCGTGATGTCGTAGAACACGATCTCGTCCGCGCCTTGGTCGCGGTAACGCTGGGCGAGCTCCAGGATGTCGCCCATGTCCTCGTGCTGGCGGAACTGCACGCCTTTGACGACGCGCCCGTCGCGGACGTCGAGGCAGGGAATGATGCGGCGAGCGAGCATGGCAAAAATCTCAAACGCCAAACGTCCAAACTCCAAAACAGGAAGGACGCGGCGTTGGAACGGTTTCGGGCATTTGGGATTTGGACGTTTGGACCTTGGGATTTTTCAAACTGTGAGTGCCTCCTGCAGCGTGAACTTCTTTTCGTAAAGAGCGCGACCGACGATGGCGCCGTGGGCGCCTTGCGCCTTGAGGCGACGCAGGTCGTCGAGCGAAGAAACGCCGCCCGACGCCTGGACGTGCAGCGTCGGGAAATCCCGGCGCAGCGCGGCGTAGAGTTCGAAGTTGGGGCCGGTCAGCTTGCCGTCGCGGCTGATGTCGGTGCAGAGGATGTGCTTAAGGCCGCGCGGCAGATAACCCGTGAGCACCTCCGCCAGCGCGAGGCCGCTGTCGGCCCGCCAGCCGGCGATGGCGACCTGCGGCACGCCCGCGGCGTTCAGGCGCACGTCGAGCGCGAGGACGATTTTCTCCGGGCCGAAATCCCCAAGCCACGCGCCGACGAGTTCGGGCTGCTTCACCGCGAGGCTGCCGACGATCACGCGCTCCACGCCGGCGTCGAACAACGCCCGCGCCTGCGCGGCATCGCGGATGCCGCCGCCGGATTGAACGCGAAGGCCGCTGCCTTGGACGACGGAGGCGACGAGGCGCGTCTGGCGCTGCGTCGGATCCTTGGCGCCATCGAGATCGACGAGGTGCAACCACGGCGAGCCGGCGGCGGCGAACTCTCGCGCCACGCCGACGGGGTCGTCGTGATAAGCGGTTTCAGCCTCGAAGCTGCCTTCGGTCAGGCGAACAACGCGTCCGCGGCGCAGGTCGATGGCGGGATAGATGATCATGAAAAAATCGTGGATTGGGCGGCTTGGTGGGGCGGCCAGTTTGTAACGTATTATATTACAAACCGGCTGGGGCGCTCAGGTAAGGGTCAGGAAGTTCTTCAGCAGTTGGGCGCCGGCGGCGCCGGAGCGTTCGGGGTGGAACTGCACGCCGGCGAAGTTGCCGCGCTGCACGATGGCGGCGAAGCGGATGCCGTGCGTCGCGGTGGCGAGCGTGTCGGCGGTGACCGGCGCGGCGTAGCTGTGCACGAAATAGAACCGCGCGTCGGGCGCGAGGCCGCGGAGGAGCGGCGTGGCGCGGGTGAATTCGACGGTGTTCCAACCCATGTGCGGCACGGTGATGCCGGGCGATTCGGGCAGGCGCGCCACGCGGCCCCGCAGCAAACCGAGCGAGGAGACGTCGCCCTCCGCGGAGTTTTCGAAGAGCAATTGCATGCCGAGGCAGACGCCGAGCACCGGTTGCGTGAGCGAGCGCACGCAGTCAACGAGCGCCTTAGCTTGCAGGCGCTTCATGCCTTCCTGGGCCGAACCGACGCCGGGAAGGATGACGCGCTCGGCGGCGCGAATGACCGCCGGGTCGGCCGTGAGTTCGCTGCGCACGCCGAGGCGCTCGAGCGCGAAGCGCACCGAGGCGATATTAGCGCCGCCGCTGTCGACGATGGCGATCATGAGAAAAATCCCCAACGCCAAATCCCAAACGCCAAAGGAAGGCGGCGAATATTTGCGCGGGGTCGGTGGCAGGGTTTGGCCATTGGACGTTTGGAGTTTGGAGGTTTCCGCGGCGGAGCCGCGGTCACAGCACTCCCTTCGAACTCGGGATCTCGCTGCCCGCGCTGCGGGCGACGGCCGGGCGCAGCGCGCGGCCGAAGCCTTTGAAGAGCGCTTCGACCATGTGGTGGGCGTTGTCGCCGGTCACCTTCAGGTGCACGGTCGCGGCGAGGGTGTCGCTGAGCGACTTGAAGAAATGCGCCACCATCTCGGTCGGCATCTCCCCGACGCGGTCGCGGGGAAACTGCGCCTCGAACACGAGCCAGGCGCGTCCGCTGAGGTCGATCGCGACGTCGGCGCGCGCCTCGTCCATCGGCAGCACGAAGCCGTAGCGGCCGATGCCGCGCTTGTCGCCCAGCGCTTGCCGGAGGGCCGTGCCGAGCACGAGGCCGGTGTCCTCGATGGTGTGGTGTTCGTCGATGTGGAGGTCGCCGGCGCAGGTGATCGTCAGCGCGATGCCGGCGTTGCGCGCGATCTGCTCCAGCATGTGGTCGAAGAAACCGAGCCCGGTGCGGATCGCGATCGGGCCGGGAGCGTCGAGGTCGACGGACACGTCGATCTTCGTCTCCTTCGTCTCGCGGCGCACGGCGGCGCGGCGCGGGGCGTCGAGGAGTTGTCGCGCGAGCTCGGACCACGGGTTGGTCCGCCGGTCGTAGCGCAGGCCGCGCACGCCGAGGGCGGCGGCGAGCTGCAGATCGGTGTCGCGATCGCCGATGACGGCGGAGGCCGTGCGGTCCCACGTCGTGTCGCGCAGGTAATCGAGCACGAGGCCTGGCTTCGGCTTGCGGCAGTCGCAGCGGTCGGCCGCGGTGTGCGGGCAGACGCGCACCGCCTCGAAGCGGATGCCCTGCGACTCGAGCACGCGCAAGAGCAGGTCCTGCAGGGGGCGGAACTCGTTCTCCCGGAAACTCGGCGTGCCGAGGCCGTCCTGGTTCGTGACCATGACGAAGGTCCACCCCGCCTCCACGAGCCGGCGCAGCGCAGGGATGACGTCGGGTTCGAGCGCAAACTTGTCGAGCCGGTCGATCTGTTGGTCGACGGGTTCGGCAATCAATGTGCCGTCGCGGTCGAGGAAGAGGATTTTTTTCATGGCTGTCTGGAGGTAGGGCGGGACCGCTGGGCCCGCCGACAAGGACGTTCGCGGCGCGCCCAGCGGTCGCGCCCTACCCGCGCTGCCGCGCGAAACTGATTTTCGAGTGAATTAATCACGGGCGAGGACGGCGAGGGCGAAGTCGTTTTCCTCGGCGGTGCCGACGGTGATGCGGATGGTGTTCGGGACGTCCTTGCTGCGGTCGCGGAGGACGAGGCCGGCGGCGCGGGCGCGGGCCATGAGGCGCGCCGCGTCATCGACCGCGACGAGCAGGAAGTTGGCGTCGCTCGGCCAGACCTTCCTGATGCCGGGAAGGCGCGCGAGGGCGGCGGCGAGCAGGCGGCGGTGCTCGACGAGTTCGCGCGCGGAACGGCGGGCGGCGTCGAGGGCGGCCGGCGCGAGGGCCTCGAGCGCGGCGGCGGCGACGGGCGTCGGGATCGGGTAGGGCGCGAGGATTTTCTGCAGCACGGCGATCACCTCCGGCGCGGCGAGCGTCACGCCGACGCGGGCGCCGGCGAGGCCGAAGGCCTTCGAGAGCGTGCGCAGCACGACGAGGTTGGCGTGCCGGGGCAGCTCGGCGGCGAAGCTCGGCTCGGCCGTGAACTCGCCGTAGGCCTCATCGACCACCACGACCGCGCGCCCGGCGAGCGCCCGGACCACGTCGAGCACGGAATCGCGCGCGAGGAGCTGGCCGGTCGGGTTGTTGGGCGAGCAGAGAAAGACGAGTTTCACCGAGGCATCGACCGCCGCGAGCACGGCGCCGACATCGAGGGCGAAATCCCGCTCGCGCACGAGCGGCGCGGGCTTGATCGCGGCGCCTTGGATGCCGGCGGCGACGGCATACATGCCGTAGGTCGGCGGGGTGATGACGATCGCGTCGCGCCCGGCGCGGCAGAAGGCGCGCAGGAGCAGATCGATGCCCTCGTCGGAACCGCGCGTGACGAGCAGGTGCGCGGGCGTGACGCCGTAGAGCGACGCGAGACGGGCGACGAGCTCGGGCGGCTGTGGATCGGGGTAGCGGTTGAGGAGACGGAGACCGCCCTCCTTCGCCAAGGCTGCGGAGGGCAACGCCGCCGAAGGCGTCGTTGGATTCTCGTTGGCGTCGAGCCACACGCGGCCGCCGGAGGATTCCTTGCGCGCGGACGAGTAGGGGGCGAGCGCGAGGATCTCGGGCCGGACGAGGGCGAGAACGGAATCGATGGGATTCATCGGGCGAGTTTTTGGAGGCGCACGGTGACGGCACGTTCGTGGGCGGTGAGGTTTTCGGCGCGGGCGAGGCGTTCGACGACGGGGCCGAGGCGGCGCAGGCCGCGCGACGTGGCTTCCTGCACGGTCATGGTGCGCGAGAAGTCGGCGAGACCGAGACCGCTGTAGGCGCGCGCCCAGCCGTAGGTGGGGAGGACGTGATTCGTGCCGCTGGCGTAGTCGCCGAGCGATTCCGGCGTCCACGGGCCGAGAAAAACGGAGCCGGCCGTGGTGAGGTCGCGCAGCAGCGGGCGCGGCTCGCTCACCTGCAGGATCAGGTGCTCCGGCGCATAGCGGTTGGCGATTTCGACGGCCTCGGTGCGCGAGGCGGCGAGGAACACGCGGCTTTGCTCCAGCGCGCGGAGGGCGATCGCGCCGCGCGGGAGTCGGGCGAGTTGGCGGTCGAGCTCGCGTTGCACCTGCGCCGCAAAGCGCGCGGCGAAAGCCACGAGCACGACCTGCGAGTCGGGGCCGTGCTCGGCCTGCGAGAGCAGGTCCGCGGCGACGAAGGCCGGGTCGGCCGAGGCGTCGGCGATGACCATGACCTCCGACGGTCCGGCGGGCAGGTCGATGGCGGCGCCGGCGGGATCGCGGGCGACCAACTGCTTCGCCTCGGTGACGAAGGCGTTGCCCGGGCCGAAGAGCTTGTCGCACTTCGGGATCGTGGCGGTGCCGTAGGCGAGGGCGGCGATGGCCTGGGCGCCGCCGACCTTGAAGACGTCGCTGATGCCGCAGAGCCGCGCGGCGCAGAGGATCCACGGGCTCACGCGGCCGTCGCGGCCCGGCGGCGTGCAGAGCGCGCGCACGGGATTGCCCGCGAGCTGCGAGGGCACGCCGAGCATCAGCGCGGTGGAGAACAACGGCGCGCTGCCGCCGGGCACGTAGAGGCCGACCCGCTCGATGGGGCGGGAGATTTTTTCGCAGACGAGCCCGGGCATCGTCTCGACGCGAACACGGGGCGCGCGTTGGGCGGCGTGGAAGCGGCGGAGGTTGCGATACGCGGTGCGCAACGCGGCGCGGTCGGCGGCGGAGAGCGCTTTTTCCGCGGCGGCGAACTCGGCCTCGCTCACGCGCAGCGCGGTGAGGCGCACGCCGTCGAAGCGCGCGGTCAGGCGGCGGAGCGCGGCATCGCCGTCGCGGCGCACCTCGGCGACGAGGCGGGCGACGGTGCGCGCGAGCTGCGGGCGCGCGGCCTGCGCGGGCCGGGCCAACGCGGCGGCGCGGCGGGCGGGAGAAAGTTTTTTCCAGGCGAGGGGAGTCATGGGCGGCGGGTCATCGCGCGGGGGAATGGAGCCGGGGAGATCCACCACGGCAGCGGAGGGGTTTCACAGCATCATCTTCTCGATCGGCAGCACGAGGATGCTGCTCGCACCGGCGCGCTTGAGGGACTCCATCGTCTCCCAGAAGACGGCTTCCTGGCAGACGGCGTGGAGGGCGACCTTGGTGTCGTCGCCGGCGAGCGGGAGGAGCGTGGGATTTTCCGCGCCGGGGAGGAGGCGCTTGATCTCGGGCAAGGCGGCCTTCGGGGCGTGAAGCATGATGTATTTCGCCTCGGCGGCGAGCTGCACGCCGTCGATGCGCCGGAGGAGGAGGTCGAGGGCGTGGCGCTTGACGGGATCGAGGTCGCGGTCGCAGCGGATGAGCGTGGCCTTCGACTTGAAGATCGTCTCGACGGCGCGGAGGCGGTTGGCCTCGAGCGTCGAGCCGGTGGCGACGAGGTCGCAGATGGCGTCGGCGAGGCCGAGGCGCGGGGCGATCTCGACGGAGCCGGTGAGGGTGACGACGTCGGCCTTGAGCCCCTTTTCCTGGAAGAAGTGTTTCGTCAGGCGCGGGTAGGACGTGGCGATGCGGAGTCCGGCGAGATCGGCGAGCGTGGTGAACGGGCGTTCCTCCGGCACGGCCAGGGCGAGGCGGCAGCCGCCGAAATCGAGGCGGCGCTCGACGACGTAGGGGTTGGTCTCGCCGTCGGCGGCGCGGTCGAGCGCAGTCTCCTCGAGGACGTTTTCGCCGACGATGCCGAGGTCGCACACGCCGTCCATGACGAGCTGCGGGATGTCGTCGTCGCGGACGAAGAGGAGGTCGACGGGGAAGTTCTCCGCGTGGAGGAGGAGCTTTTCCTTGGGAGCCTTGACCTTGATGCCGCAGCGGTTGAGCAGGTCGAGGGAGTCGACGGAGAGACGGCCGCTCTTCTGGAGGGCGAGGCGGAGACGGTCCTTGGGCGGGGGAGTGGCAGGAGGCATGAAGGTGGAGCGGTGGGACGGAGGAGAGGATCGGCGGGTAAAAACGAAAAACCCCGGTGGGCGGATGCCGACCGGGGTTCAGAAAAGGGGTTTCATCACCACGAGAAGGCATCGGCCTTCCCGGGTGGGAAGGCTAGGAGCGGTGGTGATGGTGATGGCCGAGGGTCATCGGGTGATCGTGCGGGTGAGGAGAATCAGGTTCGGCGCCGGCGCAAGCCGCTTTCCGCCTTTTGACACAGACGGCCCGGGCTCAGGGCAGCTTGGCCTGGATGAGCTTCGAGGCCGCGCCGAAGTCGATGAGCGCGGCCTCGGGGCGCTGTTTCAGCGCGCCGATGACCTTGCCCATCTCCTTCTTCGAGGCGGCGCCGGTGGCGGCGATGACCTCGGCGATGAGGGCGTCGAGCTTGGCGGGGTCGAGGGTTTGCGGGAGGTATTTTTCCAGGAAACCGATCTCGGTGGTGTTGGCGGCGACGAGGTCGGCGCGGCCGCCCTTCTCGAACTCGGCGCGGGCGTCGGAGAGGTTTTTCACGGCCTTGCGCACGGTGGCGGTGGCGAGGGCGTCGTCGATCGGCTTGTTGGCGTCCATCGCGGCGCGCTGGATGGCGGCGTCCATGGTGCGGAGCGCGAGGGCGCGGGCGTTGTCGCGGGCTTTCATGGCGGCGACGATGTCGGCGCGGAGGGTTTCGTAGACGGAGGCCATGGCGCAGAAGGTGCCCGAAAAAGCGCGCGGCGGAAGCGCGGAATTTGTCCTCAGAGCAACTCGAGCTGTTGTCCGCCCGGGCGGCGGAAGTGGGCGGTGGACAACTCCGGCCAGGAGCGGCCGAGGCCGAGCCGGCGCGTGGTGACGGCAAAGAGCTGGCGCAACTGCTCGGCAAAGATGCCTTCGCCGCGGCCGCGGCGCGCGAAGTCGGCGTCGTAGAGCTTGCCGCCGCGCAGTTCGCGCACGCGGGCGACCACGCGCTCGCGCTTGCCCGGCTCGTGCGCGGCGAGCCAGTCGAGGAACAGGTCCTTCACCGCGTGCGGCAGGCGCAACACGATGTAGTTGGCGCGCGTGGCGCCGGCCGCGGCGGCGGCCTCGAGGATGGCGGGCAATTCGTGATCGGTCAGGCCGGGGATGAGGGGCGCGACGTTGACCGTGACCGGCACGCCGGCGTCGGCCAGCAGGCGGATCGCGCGCAGGCGGTGCTCGGGCCGCGAGGCGCGCGGCTCGAGCCGGCCGGCGAGGCCGGCGTCGAGCGTCGTGACGCTCAGCGTGACCGAGACCGCGTCGTGGCGCGCGAGTTCGGCGAGCAGGTCGAGGTCGCGCGTGACGAGGAAGTTTTTCGTCACGACCGCGACCGGGTGGCGCAGCTCGGCGAACACCTCGAGGCAGCCGCGCGTGAGCCGGAAGTGCCGCTCCGCCGGCTGATAGCAGTCGGTGACGCCGCTGAGCATGACGGTCTGCGGCTGCCAGCGCGGCGCGGAGAGTTCGCGGCGCAGCAACTCGGGCGCGCGGCGCTTGACGAGGATCTTGTTCTCGAAGTCGAGGCCGCTGCTCCAGCCGAGGTAGTCGTGGAACGGACGCGCGAAACAGTAGGCGCAGCCGTGTTCGCAGCCGCGGTAGGGGTTGAGGCCCCAGTCGGCGCCCACGTCCGGGCTGTCGTTGGGCGTGAGCACCGACTCGCTGGCGTCGTCGAAGAACTGCGTCGCCGGCCGCGGGCGTTCGACCGGCACGCCGTGCTCGTCGAACTCCGCGTAATCCGCGTCCGGCACGACCGTGAGCCGCTCGAAGCGGTTGGCCGGATTCGCGGCCACGCCCCGCCCGGGGATCGGGGCGGGCGAGGCGGACGGCGGCGGGGACATGTCCGTCAAGGTAACGAGATCGCGCCCGGTGCCAGCGCGAAACCGGTCCGCCCGAACATGACACTTAATAGGTGTCATGTTCGGGAGGGGCATGGCGCCGATGAAAGGGATAAATTCCCAGTCGTGGTAGCATGGACCGGGCTCCCTGCCCGGGGGAAATGACACTTAATAAGTGTCATGTTCGGCGGGCGGGTGCGGCTTCGATCCGGGGCGGGTGGGAAGGCTTCCGAAGGCGATGGGAGCCGGGGGGCGGGTGGAAATGTGATGGCTCGCGCGCGGGACGGGGCACCAGCATGGTTGAACGAAACGCCGCCACCCGTGTCCAACCGCTCCGTGATCCTCCGCTTCTGCCTGTTCCTCGCCCTGCTCCTGCCCGCCGCGGCGCCCCTCGCGGCCCAGACCGCCGGCGGGACGCTGTCCGAGAAAACCCTCCGCGACATCGTCGCGCGCGAGCGGGTGCTCTTCGAGCGCGCCGAGCGCGAGGGCGACGACCTCGACGAGGCCTGGTTCGCCGGCGAGGCGCGCGCCATCGCGAGCAGCTACGACATCCTCATCCAGAAGAGCCCGGAGTTCGCCGCCGGCTACGTCGCCTACGGGCTGTTCCTCGGCAAGATCGACATGAACCGCGCCGCCGTCGCGATGCTGCTCAAGGCCAACAAACTCGACCCGGAGATCCCGCTGGTGAAGAACCAGCTCGCCAAGCACCTCGCCGAGGACGGCAAGCCGCTCGACGCTCTGCCCTACCTCACGGCGGCGATCGACCTCGCGCCGCGCGAGCCGCTCTACCATTTCCACCTCGGCAAGCTCCTGATGGAGGCGCGCGAGGATTTCATCGCGCAGGGCGGCTGGACCGCGGCCGCGATCGACAAGTCCATGCTCGAGGCCTTCCAGCGCGCCGCCGACCTCGCGCCCGGCGAGCTCTCGCTCGCCTACCAGCACGCCAAGGCCTACTACGCCATCGACCCGCCGCGCTGGGAGGAGGCGCTCGGCGTCTGGGAAAAGATCGCCGCGCGCACGCCGGCCCCCGCCGCCCAGCAGCTGACCAAGCTCCACCGCGCCAACATCCTCGCGAAACTCGACCGCGCCGCCGAGGCGCGCGCCCTGCTCGACCAGGTGACGGACCTCGAGCTCGTCGCCGAAAAACAGCAGATCATCGACGCCCTCGCCGCCGCCGCCGCGAAGGCCGCGCGACCCGCCGTGGAAAAGACCGGCCCGCTCGAACCGAAATCGTGAGCGGGTGAGGATACGGCGCGCACTCCGTGCGCGCCCTACCCGGTGGAACGCGTTGACCTCAACGCGTTCTCGCACGGGCGCGTTGGGGTCAACGCGCGCCACCGTTGCGCGCCAGCGCGCAACCTACCGCCGGCACTCCTCCGCGCGTTCGCTCGGCGCTTGCACGGCGGCGGGGCGGCTGCCACTTCCTGTGCATGGCATTCCTCAACCGGCTCGAGCGCATCTTCGGTCGCTTCGCGATCCCGAACCTCTCGCTCTACCTCGTCATCGGTCAGGTCTTTTTCTGGAGCGTGTCGTTCCTCGGGTTCTTCGATCTCGAGCGCATCGCGCTCATGCCGGCCGCGGTGATGCAGGGCGAAGTCTGGCGTCTCGTCACCTACCTCTTCCTCCCGCCCAACGCGCACCCCGTCTTCATCGCCTTCGCGTGGTATATCTTCTGGATGATGGGCTCGGCGCTCGAACAGCACTGGGGCGTGTTCCGCTACAACCTGTTCCTCTTCACCGGCTGGGCGCTGACGGCGGCGGTGGCGTTCCTCTTCCCCTTCAACTACGCGACCAACGTCTTCCTCGCCGGCAGCGTCTTCCTCGCCTTCGCGTTCCTCAACCCGAACTTCGAGCTGATGCTGTTCTTCATCCTGCCGGTGAAGATCAAGTGGTTCGCCCTGATCCAGGGCGTGATGTATGCCTACACGATGATCGCCGGCAGCTGGCCCGTGCGGCTCACGGTGCTGGCCTCGCTCGGCAACTTCCTCCTCTTCTTCGCCGGCGAGATCGTCGATCGCCTGCGCACCGGCCGCCGCCGCATGGAACACCAGGCGCGCGTCACCGCCGCCCGCTCCGCCGAGCGCGAGCCGCGCCACCGCTGCGTCGTCTGCGGCAAGACCGATGTCACGCACCCGAAGGAAGACTTCCGCTACGGCGACGACGACCAGTGCTACTGCTCCGAGCACCGCGGCGGCAAACGCCCCTGAGCCATGCCCGCGCGCCCGCAGACCGTCGGTGAATGGCTGCAATGGGCGATCCGCGCCTACGCGCGCCAGAAGCTCGCGCTCGGCCAGGTCGCCGACAACGCGCACGACGAGGCGCTCTACCTCCTCCTGCGCACCCTCGACCTCCCGCTCGAAAGCCCGCCCAGCGTCCTGCGCCGCAAAGTCACGGCCGAGCAGGCCGCGAAGCTCGCGGAAGTTTTCCGCCGCCGGATCGACGAACGCGTCCCCGCCGCCTACCTCACGCGCGAGGCCTTCCTCGGCGGGCACAAATTCTACGTCGACGAGCGTGTCATCATCCCGCGCTCGTATTTCGTCGAGCTGCTCCCCGCGATCGCGGACCTGATCGAATGTAGGGCGGGGTCGCCGAACCCCGCCGCGAAAAAGAAAACGCGCGCGAAGCAGGCGGGGTTCGGCGACCCCGCCCTACAACAAACACCGCGCCGCACGATCAAGCGCGTCGTCGACGTCTGCACCGGCTCCGGTTGCCTTGCCGTGCTGCTCGCGCACCAGTTTCCCGCGGCCAAGGTCGATGCGATCGAGCTTTCGCCGGACGCGCTGGCGGTCGCGAAGTTCAACGTCGCGCAACACGAGCTCGCCCGCCGCATCACGCTCCACCGCTCGGATGTCTTCGACGCCGTGCCGCCGGTGAAATACGACCTCATCCTCTCGAACCCGCCCTATGTGCCGACCGGCGAACTGCGCGGCCTCGCCGAGGAATTCCGGCGCGAACCGCGGATGGCGCTCGATGGCGGACGCGACGGCCTCGACATCGTGCGCCAGCTCCTGCGTCAGGCCCGCGAGCGCCTGCAACCGCACGGCCTCGTGACCCTCGAAGTCGGCCAGGCCCGCGGCGCGCTGGAGCAAGCGTTTCCCGAACTCGACCCGCAGTGGCTGCACACGCAGGACGGCGAGGACTGCGTGTGCGTGATCACCGCCGCCCGGCTGCGCGAGTGGGCGGGATAAATCCCGCTCAGCGCCCTTCGCTCGGTTTCAAATCGCCGGATGGGCCGGCGAAGAACTGCTCGGCGCGCGCGAGGGCGGCGGGGTCTTGCCGGACGTCGCCGAGGCGGTTGCCTTGGCCGGCGAGCAGGCCGGCCCAACGCATCTGCATGTAGCCGGCCGTGAGCCGGAGCGTGCCCTCGAGCGGCGCGGCGAAGGCGAGGTCCGAGTCGCTCAACGCGGTGACGCCCCACAGATTTTTCCCGGCCATGCGCGCCTTGAAGTCCCAGCCCGGCGCACGCAACCACGCGGTCCAGTGGTCGAGATAGAGCTTCGTGGCGGCGGAGAGCGAATACCAGTAGACCGGCGATACGATCACGAGGTCCGTGGCGGCGAGCGTGTGCTCGAGCAGCGTGCGCGCGGGGCCGTCGATCGCGGGCGTCCACGGCGCCGCGTCTGCGTGGCGCAGATCCGCGAAGGGTGGCAACGGGTGCTCGTCGAGGGCGAGCCAGGTCTGCGCCGTGCCGGCGGGCAGCGCGGCGGCGGCGTGGCGCGCGAGCGTCTCGGCGTTGCCGCCGCGGCGGGCGCTGCCGAGCACGAAGACGAAATGGCGCGATGCGCCGTCGGTCGGGGAAACACTCATGGGCGGAACGTGCCGCGGGCGGGTGCCGGCGCCAACGCCGTCGCACCCGCGCCCCGGCACAGCGGACTCACTCCACCTTGCGCACCGGAAGGCCGGCCGCCTGCCAGTCCTTGAACGCGCCGGCGTTGACGACCTTGAAGCCCTTCTCGGCCAATGCCGCCCCGATGCGGCCGGCGCGGCCGCCGGAGCGGCAATAGAGGACGATCGTCTTGTCCTTCGTGCCCTCGAGGATCGCCTTCCACTCGGTCTGCGCGCCGTTGAAGTCGCTTGTCGGCAGGAGGAGCGCGGCTTCGGCGACGCCGGATTCCTTCCACTCGGCCGGCTCGCGCACGTCGATGAGGACGGCGCCGGCGGCGACGAGCTGGGCGGCTTCGGCGGGCGTGGCCTTGGCGACATCGGCCGCGCAGGCGGAGGTGAGAAAGGAGCAGGCGAGCAACAGGGAGGCGAGGAGGCGTGGCATAGAGCGAAAGCTACGCACGGTCCGCGGCGGGGCAAGTGCGACGGCGCAGGGTAGGGCCGGTCTGTGACCGGCCGCTTGATTTTCGCGAAGGGGGGTGGCTTCGACGACGTTCTGGGACCGGTCAAAGACCGGTCCTACGCCAAAGGCCCTCGCGGTTCAGTTGGCGGGCTTGTCCGGCGAGACGACGAATGAAATGCGGATGAGACCGCGCCAGTCGTAGGGACCATAATCGACGGCTTGGTCCTCGGGGAAATGCCGGTTGAGCGCCGCGCGGATCTGCGGCTGGAGTGTATCGGCGCGGCCGTGGCACAGGAGGCATTGCGGCGTGATGACGAAGGGCCGATAGACGCGGAACTCGACGGGTTGTCCGGGGCGCTCGATCTTTTGCAGCAGAGGCTGACTCGCGGTGCCGTCGCTCTCGCGCAGCTTCGTGCGCACGTGTTCGAGGGCGGCGAGGTCGGCCGCGTCGGGGGCGTTGCGCGGGTTGCGCACGCGGTAGCTTGTGAGCTTGAACTCCGTGACGCTCGGCTTGCCCGGCTGCGGCGGCGGGATGTTCAGCTTCTTGAGGTGCATGATGTCCATCGACTCGTCGAGCCCGACGGTGGCGAGCGCCCGATCCACTTCGCGCATGAGGCTGCCGCCGACGAGGTCGGTCAGCTTCAGGCCGGACTGGCGCAGCGTCTCGGCCAGCGGATCCGAATCGTCGACCCAGGAGAAATTCATCTCGGGAGCCGGGTCGGCCGCGCGGGCGAGGCCGACGAGAGCGAGCAGTGCCATCCCCACAAAGCGCGCTTTCATGCGGTAATTATACACCCATTTGCGCGCGGTGTCTTGGCGTTCGCAGGCCAAGAAATGCGCAGGGGGCGCCTCCGGCGGCCGGTTGGCTACGGCCGCCTCCGTCCGGTTCAGTTTGCTGGGCGGCGGGCGACGACTTGGACGACCGCGGCGCGGCCGGTGTGGCCGCCGCCTTCGATGACGTCGCGCTCGAGTTCGGCGCCGTGGACGAATTCCAGTCCGGGCAACTCCGCGCGCAGGAGCTCCAGCGTCGGCAGCAGCGCGGCATCCTTCGGCCCGCCGGTGCCGAAGGCCAGTTGCGCCGGCGTGTAGGCCTCCATGACGAACACGCCGCCCGGACGCAGACCGGCCGCGGCGCGCGCGAGCACGTCGCGCCGCAACGCCGGCGGCAGGTGCATGAAGATCGCGACGATCCCGCTCCACGCGCCCGGCGCGATGGCGTAGCGGGAAAGATCCGCGACCTCGGTCGCGAGGGTCACGCCGCGCTGCGCGGCGAGTTCGCGCGCCTTGCCGAGTCCGGCGGCGGAGAGATCGACGGCGGTGACGGCATGTCCGCGTTGCGCGAGGAAGACCGCGTTGCGGCCCTCGCCCTCGGCGAGGCAGAGCACGGGCCCGGCCGGGATGCGGTCGGCGACGGTGCGGAGAAAATCGTTCGGCTCCGTGCCGAACACGAAGCCGTCCGCGTTGCCGTAGCGTTGATCCCAGAATTCCGCGCCGTAGGAGGTCGTCATTGGAGAGAGTTGAAAATCCAGCCGATGATGGTCGTGCCGACAAGCACGACGCCGGCGAAGGCGGCCAGCAGGCGCGTGGTCATGACGCCCCGCAGCATCACCAGTTCGGGGAACGACACGCCGACCGCCGAGAGCAGGAAGGCCAGCGCCGTGCCCAGCGGCACGCCCTTGGCGACGAAGGCTTCGAGGAGCGGGATGGTGGCGTTGGCGCTGACGTAGAGCGGCAGGCCGGCGAGCGCCGCGAGCGGCACCGTCCACGCGCCGCGTCCTGCGAACAGGTCCTCGAAGAAGCCCGCCGGCACGAAACCGTGCAGCCCCGCGCCGAACGCCAGCGCGGCGAGCAGCCACGGGAAGATCCGGCGCAGGATGTGGACGCTCGTCCCGGCCGCGTCGCGCAGCCGCGCGCGCCAACCTTCCGGCGAGGGCTCGTCATCTTCCGCGCCGGCCGCGGCGGCGAAGCCCGGCATGAGCCAGCGTTCGGCGCGCAGGAGCGAGAGCGCGAGCCCGCCCACGATGCCGAGCGCGATGCCGGCGCCGGCGTAGGCGAGCGCGAGTTTCCAGCCGAAGGTCGCGGCCATGAGCGCGACGGCGATCTCGTTGACCAGCGGCGAGGTGATGAGGAAGGCGAAGGCCACGCCGATCGGGAAGCGCGCCTCGACGAACCCGACGAAGATCGGCACCGACGAACACGAGCAGAACGGCGTCAGCGCCCCGAACAGCGCCGCGGCCGGATAACCGAGCAGCCGGCCGCCGCGGCCCTCGAGCCGGGTGCGGAGCTTTTCGTGCGGCAGCGCGCCGCGCACCAGCGCCATGACGAAGGCCACGCCAAGGATGAGGACGGTGATCTTCTGCAGGTCGTAGACGAAGAAATGCAACGCCGCGCCCGCCCCGGCCGCCGGATCGAGTCCGGCGGCGGCGACGACCTGGTCGGCGATCCATTCAGCCCAGCGCCACATGCGAAATCACGGTATCACGTCGGCGGGGCAGGGCAATCCGCCCGCCGGGTCATTCCTTGCGCTTCAGACCGCAGGTGTTGAGCCCGAACGGCAGATACGCCGGGCAATACCCGAAGAACGCGGTGAGCAGCGGGACGAGCCCGACGAGGCCCCACCAGGATTGGTAGTAATAGCCCGCGCCGAGGATGGCGCAGCCGAGGATGAGGCGAACGACGCGGTCGATGAATCCGACGTTGGTTTTCATGGGTGGTGGCGGGTTGGGGGTGGGGCGAAACGAATCAGCGATCCCGGGGCGAACCGACCGGCCAGCCGGACCTTTCCCAATCGCGCAGCGAGCCGGCGTTGACGGCGTCGTGGCCTTCGCGGCGGAGCAGGTTCGCCGCGTGCCCCGAGCGCATGCCCGACGCGCAGTAAAGCAGCAGGCGCCGGTCGCGGTGCTGGTCGAGGAATGGACCCCACTGCACGCGATCGCCGCGCAGGTCGCTGTAAGGCAGAAGCCATGCGCCCTTGGCCACGCCAGTGCCGGGCCACTCGGACGGCTCGCGCAGGTCCACGAGCACGGCGGTGCCGGTTTGCAACGCGGCCTTGGCGTCGTCGAGCGGCATCCCCGGTCGGGCGAGGATCAATTGCCGCACGAACAGGAAGACGAAGAACGCGGCGAGGACGAGCAACAGGGCGTTCATGCGGCGGGCTCCTCCGGGCGGTTGTTGGCCATGAAGTAGAGCACGGGCACGGCCATCCGGCTGATGAGCAGCGACGCGATCTCGCCGAACATCAGGCTGACCGCCAGCCCCTGGAAGATCGGGTCGGCGAGGATGACGCTCGCGCCCACGACCACGGCGAGCGCGGTGAGCAGCATCGGGCGGAAGCGCACGGCGCCCGCCTCGATCACGGCGTCGCGCAGCGAAAGCCCGTGCGAGCGGCGCAGCTCGATGAAATCGACGAGGATGATCGAATTGCGCACGACGATGCCCGCGCCGGCCATGAAACCGATCATCGACGTGGCGGTGAAGAAGGCGCCCATGGCCCAGTGCGCGGGCAAAATGCCGATGAGCGAGAAGGGGATCGCCGCCATGACGACGAGCGGCGTCACGTAGCTGCGGAACCAGCCGACCATGAGCATCGCGATGAGCACGAGCACGGCGGCGAAGGCGAGCCCGAGGTCGCGGAACACCTCGAGCGTGATGTGCCACTCGCCGTCCCACTTCAGCGCCAGCGCCTGGCCGTCCGTCGGCAGGTTGAGGTGGAAGATCGGCAGCCCGGCCTCCGTCGCGCCGAAGCGCCGTGCATCGAGCGCCCGGATCTCCTTGTCTGCGGCGAACATCGCGTAAGCCGGGCTCTCGACGACGCCGGCGGCGTCGGCGGTGACGTAGGTCACGGGCTGGAGGTTCTTGTGGTAGATGTTGCGCTCGCCCGTCGTGCGTTCGAGGCGCACGAGCTCGCTCAACGGCACCAAGGGGGCCGCCGGATCGCGGTCGGAGCGGAGTTGGAGCGCGAGCAAGGCTTCCGGGTGCGCGCGCGCGGCGGCGGGCAGTTCGAGCACGAGCGGCACGTCCTCGCGTTCGGCCGGGGCGTGGAGCAAGTCGATGGCGGAGCCCTGCGCGGCGAGACCCAGCGCGGCGGCGATGGACGCCTCGCTCACGCCGTGCAACGCGGCCTTGGCGCGATCGACAACGAAGCGGACCTTCGGCTGCGGCGCCTCGACATACCAGTCGAGGTCCACCACGCCGGCGGTCCGCGCGAGGATGGCGCGGATCTCCTGGGCCAGCGCGACGCGCTGCTCCTCGTCCGGGCCGTAGATCTCGGCGACGATGGATTGCAGCACCGGCGGACCGGGCGGCACCTCGGCCACGGCGACGACGGCGCCGTGCTTCTCCGCGATGGCGGCCACGAGCGGGCGCACGCGCTTGGCGATGGCGTGGCTCTGGTCGGAGCGCGCGCCTTTCTCGACGAGATTGACCTGCAAGTCCGCGACGTTGGGGCCGCGGCGTTCGAAGTAGTGGCGGACGAGGCCGTTGAAATTGAACGGCGCCGCCGTGCCGGCGTAGATCTGGTAGTCCCGCACCTCGGGCACGGTGCGCAGCGCCTCGCCCATCTCCTGCGCGATGCGGGTCGTCTGCTCCAGCGTCGTGCCCTCGGGCGTGTTGAGGATGATCTGGAACTCGGACTTGTTGTCGAAGGGCAGCATCTTCACCTGCACCGCGCCGAAGGGCACGAGGCTCATCGCCGCGAGGAGCAGGAACGCGATGCCGCCGAGGAACACCCAGCGCCAGCGGCGCACGTCGAGCAGCGGGCCCATCACGCGGTGATAGAGCCGCGTGAACCAGTCGTCCGGCGCGTGGTCGTGGTCGAAGGTCAGCGCGGAACGCTCGGCCTCGGAAAGATTCTCTTCGCACACGGCGCGGCGGCGGAGCACGCGGATCGCCGCCCACGGCGTGACGGTGAATGCGATGACGAGCGAGAAGAGCATCGCCGCGGTCGAACCGATCGGGATCGGCCGCATGTAGGGCCCCATCAGTCCGCCGACGAACGCCATCGGCAGGATGGCGGCGATGACGGCCCAGGTCGCGAGGATGGTCGGGTTGCCGACCTCGTCCACCGCCTCGAGCGCGACCTGCGTAAGCGGCTTCTGCGCCGCGCCGGGGAGGCGGATGTGGCGGACGATGTTCTCCACCACCACGATCGCGTCGTCCACCAGGATGCCGATCGAGAAGATCAGCGCGAAGAGCGTGATGCGGTTGAGCGTGTAGCCGTAGAGGTAGAACACGAGCAGCGTCAGCGCGAGCGTCGTCGGGATGGCGAGCAGGACGACGAGCGACTCGCGCCAGCCGAGGAAGAACAGGATGAGCAACGCGACGCCGAAGACGGCGATGCCCATGTGGAGCAGCAGCTCGTTGGATTTCTCGGCGGCCGTGTGGCCGTAGTCGCGCGTGATCGCGAGGCCGACGTCGGCCGGGAGCAGCGTGCCGCGCACGCCGTCCACCTTGGCGAGGACGGCGTTGACGACATCAATGGCGTTCGCGCCCGGGCGCTTGGCCACGCTGAGCGTGACGGCGGCCTCCAGGGGATTTTCGATTTTTGATTCTCGATTTTCGATCGGGGCGCCGCCGCGGCCGTGGAGGACGTAGTTGGCGGGTTCTTGCGCGCCGTCGAGGATGGTGGCGACATCGCGCAGGTAGATCGGGCGATGCTCGAACACGCCCACGACGACCGCGCCGACTTCGGTCGCGTCGCGGAGGAAGGTGCCGGTCTCAAGGAGGACCTCGGTGTTGGCGAAGGGGCGCGAGCCCGCCTGCACGCGGCGGTTGGCGGCTTGGAGGGCGGCCGTGACCTCGGCCGGCGTGAGGCCGCGCGCGGCGAGGGCGGCGGGCTCGAACTGCACGCGCACGGCGCGGCGGACGCCGCCGATGAGCGTGGTCTCGGCGACCTGCGGGACGGATTTGACGACCTCCTCGAGCTGCGCGGCGAGGCGGCGGAGTTCGTAGTGATCGTAGCGCGCGCTGTGCAGCGTGAGCGCGAGGATCGGCACGTCGTCAATCGAGCGCGGCTTCACCAGCGGCGCGCTGACGCCGCGCGGGATGCGGTCGAAGTTGGCCTGGAGCTTCTGGTTGAGGCGGACGAGCGCGGCCTCGATGTCGGTGCCGACGACGAAGCGCACGATCACCATCGCGCCGCCGGGGCTGGAGGTGGAGTAGAGGTATTCGACGCCCGGGATTTCCCAGAGGAGTTTTTCCATCGGACGCGTGACGCGGTTGGCGACCTCGGCGGCGGTGGCGCCGGGCATCGCGACGTGGACGTCAATCATCGGCACCTTGATCTGCGGCTCCTCCTCGCGCGGCAGCTGCCAGACGGAGAAAAGGCCGAGGAGGATCGAGGCGAGGATGGCGATGATCGTCAGCTTCGAGCCGACGAAAGTCGCGGCCAGGCGGCCCGCGATGCCGAGCGGGGCGGTCGGGGTGGAGTCGGACGCGGGACGATCGGCACTCATGGACGAACCTCCAGCGCCTGACCCTCACGCAACGCCGCGGGCGGCGCCACGAGCACGGATTCCCCTTCCTCGAGGCCGGAGACGATTTCGACCCGGTCGCCGCGCCGCGCACCGGTCTTCACGAGGCGGAGCACGGCACGGTTGTCCGGACCGACGACGAAGACGCGTTCCATCTGGCCGAAGCGGCCCACGGCGGCGGCGGGCACGAGCAGCGTGCGCACCGGTGCGCCCGGCAGCAGCACGCGGGCGAACTGGCCGGACCGCGCGTCGGTGCCGTCCGGCAGGGCGAGCCTGATCAGGACGGCGCGGGCGGCGGCATCGGCGGCGGCGGCAATCTCCGTGATCGTCCCGTCGCACGCGCGGTTGGCCGCGGCGATGAACACGGGCAGGCGCTGGCCCGGGGCGAGCGGCGCCACGCGCGAGTCGGGCACCGCGGCCTCCACCTCGTGGCGACCAAGCCCGTCGAGCGCGACCAACGGCTGACCCGGCGCCGCGAGGTCGCCGGCATCGGCGAATTTCCGGGTGATGACGCCGGCAAATGGCGCGCGAATCTCCGTGTAGCCCAGCATCGTCTCCGCTTCACGCACCGTCGCTTGGGCGGCGGCGTGGCGGTCCTCAAGGCTGCGCACGAGGTCGGTGGTGCTCGCCCCCTGCGCGAGGAGGCTGCGCTCACGCTCGAGATCGCGCGACGCGCTGTTGAGTTGCGCGCGCGCCTGCGCGAGGCGCGCGTCCATTTCGCGGGCAGAAATCCGGGCGAGCAGTTCGCCCGCCGCCACGCGCTGACCCAGCGCCACGGGAATTTCGACGAGCGTGCCCATGACCCTGGCCGCGAGCGTGGCGCGCTGGGCGGCGCGCACCGTCCCGGTGATTTCGATCGGGGCGGGAAGTTCGGCGGCGGCAACCGGGGCGGCCTGCACCGCGAGGGCGGGGGCCGCGGCGCCACGGGAGTTCTCCGCGGGTGACTTGGAGCAGCCGGCCAGCAGCGCGGTGAGGAGGAGGGGGAAAAGGAGAGTTCTCATGACGCAGGGTGTTCAGGGGTGGCGAAGGGATTGAAGCCGAGGGCGCGGTGCCATGCGACGAGCGCGATGCGCTCATCCGCTTCGGCGACGGTGCGGCGGAGACGGGCCTCGAGCAGGCGGGTTTCGACGCCGATGAGGTCGGCGGCGAGCAGCGCACCCTCGGCAAAGCGCGCGCGGCTCAGGGCGGCGCTTTCCTCGGCTTGGACGACGGTTTGGGCGCTGACCTCGAGGCGCTCGCGGGCGGCGGCATGGGCGAGGCGGGCCTGCTCGGCCTCGAGGGCAAAGCCGAGCTCGGCCTTGCGGAGCAGTTCCTCGACTTGCGCGAGCTCGGCGCGGGCCTGGCGGATTTTTCCGGAGGTCTGTCCGCCATCGAAGAGGTTCACCTCCACGGCCACCCCGGCGAGCCAGCTGTCTCCGTGGCGGTCGAGGCGCCAGCCGCGGTCGTGTTGGAGGGAGGCGAAGGCGTTGACATTGGGGCGGCGGGCTCCGCGGGCGGCGGCGACCATCTGCTCGGCGGCGGCCACGCGGGCGCGGAGGCCGGCGAGTTCAGGGCGGGCGGAGGCGGCGGTCGCCGCGGGGACGGCGAGGGCGGCGAGCGTGTCGTCGGTCGGGGCGAGTTCGACGGTCTGGCCGGCGGCGGGGGCGCGCCCGAGGAGAAAGAGGAAGGCTCGCTCGGCGAGCAGGGCACCGTGGCGCGCGGTAGTGAGCTGCTCGCGGGTTTCAGCCAATTTGACCTCCAGGCTGAGCAGGTCGGCCTTGAGGATCTGGCCGGCGGCGTGGCGGAGACGGGCGTTGGTGGCGGCAGCCTCGTAGGCGCGGACGCCGGACTCGATGGCGGTGACGGCGGCGCGGGCCTTGCGGAGGTTGAGGAGGGCTTTGATCGCCTCGGTGGAGAGCTGGTTGTGGACGGCGCGGAGATCCTCGCCGGCGGCGCGCGCGCCGGCCTCGGCGGCGTGGCGACCGGCGGTGGCGCGGCCGCCGGCGTAGAGGTTGTAGCCGACGGTGGCGGCGAGGCTGAGGTTGTCGATCCGGCCGGGGTGGTTGAAATCGAGTCCGAAGTGAAAGGCGCGCTGGTTGAGGATGGAGCCGAAGGCCAGCATCGGGCTGTCGGTCTGCGTGTAACGGCCGGAGAGGGAGAGTTGTGGTTGCCAGGCGGCACGCGCCTGCTCGATCAGGGCCTCGGCGGCCTCGAGACGCGCGGTGGCCGCGGCGGCATCGGGGTGGTTGGCCAAGGCGGTCTGCACGGCGCGGGCGGCAGTCCAAGGCTCGGCGTGGAGGGCGGCGGCGGCGAGCAAGAGCGCGAGGGCGGCCGCAGAACGGGCGGTGGGGGTCATGGGATCAGGAGGAGCTGTGCCGGCCGGTGGCGATGAAGAGCCCGAGGACAGCACCGTAGAGCGCGCCGCGCCACCATGTGGAGGTGAGCGGGCAGGTGCCGGAGGTGCATTCGCCCCAGTAACCAAGGGCGGCGCCGAGGCCGGCGCCAATCAGGATGGGGATGAGGAAGCGAAACCAGGCGGGCATGGCGGCGAAAAGGTCAGCGGCGGCCGCCCCAGTGGATCACGTCCTGCCCGTCCACCCAGCCGAGCTTGCGGAGGATGAGCGTCGGCGGGCAGAAGCCGGTGAAGACGGACTGGATGAGGTTCACGCCGACGAAGGCGGGCAGGAGGATCCAGTAGGGATGAACGAACCAGGTGAGCGCGACGCCGACGAGGGTGACGGAGCCGGCGAGGAGACGGATGAGGTTGTGCGTCGTCATGGGTTGGGGATTGACAATGTATGAGCATAAGCGCATATACTTGCCACGATGTCAAGCGTCTGTTTCCTGCGCCGCATGCCCAAACACCGTCCGCTCTCCGAGGATGCGCTGCAGCTCGTCGCCCACCGTTTCGCCGTGTTGGCGGAGCCGATGCGGCTGCGGCTGATCCAGGCGCTGTTCGACGGGGAGCGGAACGTGACGGAGCTGGTCGAGCTGACGGGCGGCACGCAGGCGAACATCTCGCGGCACCTGCAGACGCTGACGGCCGCGCACATCCTCGCGCGGCGCAAGGAGGGATTGCAGGTCTTCTATCGCATCGGCGATCCGACGATCCCGAAGCTCTGCGAGCTGGTCTGCGGCAGCCTGGAGAAGACGCTGACGCGGCAGGTCGGGCAGTTGAGCGGCGCCTGAGAGGGCAATCAACGGCGACGCGGGCGCGCCGGCTGATCGATCGGCAGCTTGAGACGCTGCAATTCTGCCTGGGCGAGAGTATGCTCGGAGAATGCCGGCAGGTCCGCGGCGATCGCCTGCTGAAAGGCGTGGTGGGCGGCGCGCAACTCACCCTGAAGCAGCAGCAGCGAGCCGGAGAAGAAATGGGCCTCGCAGAGGCGGCCCGCCCGCTCTGCCACCGGGGTGAGGTTCTGCGCCGCGAGGAAGAGATCTTCCTCGGTCACGTCACCGCGGAGAAAGGATTGGAGCAAGGAGAGCCACGGAGCGGTCGTCGGCGGGGGAGGTGGCAGTTCGACCGTCCGGCCGAGGCGCCGGTCGCTCAGCCAAAGGAGCAGTCTCGCGTAGGACGAATCGGCGGTCTCAAGTTCCACGGTGCGGCGAAGCTCGACCGCCGCCGCGGCAAAATCGCCCTGGGCGTAGAGGGCAAGTCCGGCGGCGCGGTGCACCGCGGCGTTGTCCGGGGCCAGGGCCAAGACCCGGCGGAAGGAGGCCACCGCCGATGCGAACTCGCGGGAACGGAAGAGCGCGGTGCCGAGCTTGAAGTGCGCGTCGGGATCCGCCGGCGCGAGGTGCGTCGCACGGGCGTAATCGGCCCGCGCATCGGGCAGGCGGTTGCGGGCCGCATGCCAGTCGCCGCGGGCCAGGAGCGCGTCGGGCGGCGGCGCGGCGTCGCCGTCCGGCAGCAGGAGGGTGAAGTCCGCCGCCGCGAGTTCGTCGCGGCCGAGGGCGGCGTGCGCGCGGGCGCGGGTGAGCCGCGCCTCGGTGTTGGTCGCGTCGAGCGCCAGCGCCGCGTCGGCGTCGCGGACCGCCTCGGCCGGCGCGCCCAGCTGCAGTTGCAGGCCGGCGCGCAGCGACCAGCCCGCCGCGGCGCGGGGTGCGAGGGCAAGGAACGAGTCGAGGTCGCGCTTGGCCTCGGCCCATTTGCGTTGGTTGGAGCGGGCCAGCGCCCGGTTGAAGAACAAGGCCGGCCGGGGTGAAGGGCCGGCCAGCTCCCGGCCGAACGCGGTCTCGGCCGCGGCATAGTCGCCGCGGGAGAAAAGGACATCCCCGCTCTCCCGCTCGGCCGGCAGAGATTGCGCCCGGGCCGATGCGGCGACCGCACCGCACGCCACGCAAAGAAGGACGAGCCACCGCATGGCGCATTGACGCCGCTGGCCCCGACCAGCCGCAAGCTCCGAGGCGGGGGCGGGGAAAAGCTGAAGCCGGCCGGGATTGGGCGATAAGTTGCGCTGAATCGATAATGCGGATGGATAAGTCGAACTTATGTAGTGTCCCGGCGTCGTGACTACCCAGCGCCCGCCCGACAGGCTGACTTTACCAGAACTCAACAACCAAATACTCAAATGAACATCAGAATGATGGCTTCCGACCCGAATGCCCCCTACCGCGTGATCGCCGAGCTCGGCCGCGTGCTTTCCAGTCCGCAGCGGGTGCGGCTGCTCCACCTGCTCTGCCAGTGCGACCGGACGGTGGAGGAGCTGGCGGAGGCGATGCACGAGTCGGTGGCCAACGTTTCGCACCACCTGCAGGTGTTGAAGAAGGCGCAGCTCGTGATCAGCCACCGGCTGGACCGCCGCATCGCCTATGGCGCGGCCGACGAGGCCGTGAAGGCGTTCTGGCGGGTTTACCGCAACTTCTGCTCGGAGCGGCTGCCGGAGCTGCGGCTGGTGGCCGGCGAGCTGGCGGCACAGCGCCGCGAGCGCGGCGGAACCGTGGACCGGGCGGAGCTGTTGAAACTGCTCAAGGGCGGCAAGGTCGTGCTCATCGACGTGCGCCCGCGCGAGGAATACGACGCCGGCCACATCGCGGGCGCCGTCTCCATCCCGCACACCGAGCTGATGGACCGGCTGAAGGAATTGCCGCGCAACAAGACCGTCGTCCTCTACTGCCGCGGGCCCTACTGCCTGATGGGCGATGCGGCGCAGGAGAAGCTGGCGGCCAAATCCATCGAGGCCCTGCGCCTGGCCGACGGCATCATCGATTGGCAGAGCGCCGGCCTGCCGGTGCGCCACGCCGCAGGCTTCAAGCCTTTGATCAAACGCAACCAACCATGAACGCCCTGTCCCGTCGTCGCTTCCTCAAAATTTCCGCCGGCTCCCTGGCTGCCTATGGAGCCGCCCGCACCGCCCTCCGGGCGGCGGCGGACCGGGTGAACCGGACGACGGAGAGGGGCGAGCGACGGGTGGCGACGTTCTGCGACATATGCTTCTGGAAGTGCGGGGCGATCGCGACGGTCAAGGACGGCAAGCTCTGGAAGATCGAGGGCAATCCGCTCGACCCGCTCAGCCGCGGCCGGCTCTGTCCGCGCGGCACGGGCGGCATCGGGGCCCACTTCGATGCGGACCGCCTGCGCAGTCCGCTGATCCGCGTGAGCGAGCGCGGCGAGGAGAAGTGGCAGGAAGTCACCTGGGAGGAGGCGCTCGACTACATCGCGGAGCGCCTGAAAAAAATCGCCGCCGAGCACGGCCCGGAATCGGTCGCGCTCTTCAGCCACGGCATCGGCGGCAATTTCCTGAAGCACACGCTGAAGGCCTTCGGCTCGCCCAACAGCGCCGCGCCGTCCTTCGCGCAGTGCCGCGGGCCGCGCGATACGGGTTTCGAACTCACCTTCGGCGACGGCCTCGGCTCGCCCGAGCGCACGGACATCGAGAACGCGCGCTGCCTTGTGCTCCTCGGTTCGCACCTCGGCGAGAACATGCACAACACCCAGGTGCAGGAGTTCGCCCGCGCCGTGGAGCGCGGCGCGACGGTCATCGTCGCCGACCCCCGCTTCTCCGTCGCGGCCGGCAAGGCGAAGCACTACCTGCCGATCAAGCCCGGCACCGACCTGGCGCTGCTGCTCGCGTGGATGCACACGCTGGTGACGGAAAAACTCTATGACGCCGACTACGTCGCGCAGCACGGCCACGGCTTCGCGGAGTTCTGCGCGGCGATCCGGGATTGCACGCCCGAATGGGCCGCCGCGGAGACCGGCCTGAGCGCCGGGAGCATCCGCGAGACCGCCCGCGCGATGGGCCGCGAGCGTCCGGCCACGCTCGTCCACCCCGGCCGGCGGACGAATTGGTATGGCGACGACGCCCAGCGCAGCCGCGCCATCGCCCTCCTCAACGCGCTGCTCGGCAGCTGGGGCCGCCGGGGCGGTTTCTACACGCCCGCGATCCTGCCGATGCCCGACTACCCGTATCCGGATTACCCGGAGTCCAAGCGGGCGAAGGTGGACAACCCGCAGAAGAAATACCCGTTCGCGAAGGACGCCATCACCACCGGCATCCGCGAAGCCACGCTCACCGGCCAGCCTTACCCGATCAAGGGCTGGATCGTTTACGCGACGAATCTCATCAACGCGCTGCCCAACCAGGCCGAGACCATCCGCGCCATCCAGCAACTCGACCTGCTCGTCGTCGTGGACGTCGTGCCGAGCGAGATCTGCGGCTGGGCCGATGTCGTCCTGCCCGAAGCGACCTACCTCGAGCGCTTCGAGGACCTGCACGTCGGGCCGTTCAAGCATCCCTTCGTCGGCCTGCGCCAGCCCGTGGTGGATCCGCCGCACGATCAAAAACCCAACTGGTGGATCGCCAAGCGCCTCGCCGAGAAGCTCGGCCTCGGCGCCTATTACCCGTGGGAGGACATCGAGGATTACCTCCGGCACCGGGTGACGGACGCCGGGCTCGATTACGACGAGCTCAAGCGCAAGGGCATCCTCGCCGGCGAGGACGAGCCGTTGTATTTCGAGGACGGAGTGCCGGCGGAGTTCGACACGCCGTCGGGCAAGATCGAGTTCTACTCCGAGCAACTGGCCGAGGCGGGATTCGATCCCGTGCCGCGCTACACGCCGCCGCCGGGCGGGCCCGAGGGATCGTTCCGCCTGCTCTGCGGACGCGCGCCGGTCCACACCTTCAGCCGCACGCAGACGAACCCGCTCCTCCACCAGATGATGGAGGAGAACGCCCTCTGGCTGAACGACACCGTCGCCCGCCGCCTCGAGCTCCGCAGCGGCGACCGCGTCCGCCTGCGCAACCAGGACGGCGTCCTCACCAGCAGCACGATCGCGGTGAAGGCCACGAACCGCATCCGGCCCGACTGCGTCTACATGGTGCACGGCTTCGGCCACACCGCGAAGGGTCTGCGCCAGGCCCTCGGCAAGGGCGCCAGCACTTCCGAAATGGTCACCCGCTACACCGTGGACCCGCTGATGGGCGGCACGGCGGTCAACGTCAACTTCGTCACCCTCGAAAAGGAGGCCTGAGTCATGCGCTACGCGATGGTCATCGATACGCGGCTCTGCGTCGGCTGCATGAACTGTGTGGTCGCCTGCAAGACCGAGAACAACGTGCCGGACGGCTTCTGCCGCGACTGGATCACGGAGAGCGTGCACGGCGAGTTCCCGAACGTGCGCCTGCAGATCCGCTCCGAGCGTTGCAACCACTGCGACCACCCGCCCTGCGTGCACTGCTGCCCGACCGGCGCCAGCCACCAGCGCGAGGGAGGTTTCGTCATGGTCACGAAGGACAAGTGCATCGGCTGCAAGGCCTGCATGGCGGCGTGCCCGTATGACGCCCGCTTCACGCACCCCGACGGCTACGTCTCCAAGTGCACCTTCTGCATCCACCGGGTGGAGCAGGGGCTCGATCCCGCCTGCGTCTCCGTGTGCCCGACGCACTGCATGCATTTCGGCGACGTCGACGATCCCGCCAGCGAGGTGAGCGCGCTTCTGCGCACGCGCGCGCACCAGGCGCTGCTGCCCGAAGCCGGCTGCCGTCCCCACGTCTTCTATCTCACCTGAGCCCGTTCCCGCCATGACGCCTTTCGAATACACCACCACTCGGAGCAACCCCGGCGTCGATCCGGTCCTCAAGGCCTGGCTCGTCGAGGTGCCGATCGATCTCTTCGCCGCGGCCACCGCCGCCGGCCTGATGGTCTTCGCCGGCCTGCACCTGCTGCGTCGCCGCCCGACGCAACCGGAGCCGCAGATCGCCTGCACCGTCGGGCCGCTCATCGGCTTCGGCCTGCTGAGCCTCGGCCTCACGGCGCTGTTCCTCGATCTCTCGCACAAGCTCTATGTCTGGCGCCTGTATCTCACCTTCGAGCCCACGTCGCCGATGTCGTGGGGATCCTACCTGATGTTGCTTTCCTACGGCGCGCTCTTCGTCAACGGACTCGCGCACCTGCCCAGCTCGTGGCCCGTCCTCATCCGGCGTTACCCGCTGCTCGGCCGCGCCGGAGCTTTGGTTTTCGCGTCCCCGCGGCGCGTGGTCGCGCTCGGGGCGGTGAACCTGCTCCTCGGTTGCTCGCTGGGCATCTACACCGGCACGTTGCTCAGCACGCTGCGCGCCCGGCCGCTGTGGAATTCGCCGCTCCTCGGCCCCATCTTCCTGGTGTCGGGTCTCGTGACGGCCGCCGCGTTGCTTTACGCGCTGCTCGTCATCGCGGGCCAGGACGGGCCGGACTCGGGGTGGCGGCGCTTCGGCGCTTGGCTCGGTCGGGTGACCGGCGGCGCGCGGCCGGATCCTGCGCCGGCCCCGTTCTACCGGCAGGCCACGCTGGTCCTGCTCGCGGCCCAGGCGGTGCTGCTCGGGCTTTATCTCGTCGGCCTCGTCACCGCGCCCGAAGTCAGCCAGCGCGCCGCGGCGCTCGTCATCCACGGCCGCTGGGCGCCGCTGTTCTGGATCGGCGTGGTGCTCGCCGGCACCGCGGTGCCGTTCGTCTGGCAGGTGCTCGAAAGCCGGCGCCTCGTGCGCGCGACCATCGGGCCCGCGCTGCTGGTCGCGCTCGGCGCCTTCCTGCTGCGCTACGTGCTCGTCTTCGCCGGCCAGGAAAGCCACTGGCTGGCGCCGCTGGCCGGTCGTTGACGACCGCGACCGCTCGTCGCCCCGCCCCCTTCGCCCGCCGGTTCCGGCGGGCTTTTTCGTTCCCGACAACCGCCGCGAGGCCATTAGCAAGAGAGATGAAGAGTGAGCGCAGCATTAGCACTTATTTATCAGCTTAATTTGTGGCGTGATACGTGAGGGCGCTGCGCCGGTTCGCATAGACCAACGTTCAAACAATTGTCAGATTGTTTGGGCAAAGACGGCGCGTTCCTTTTCCGGCAACCGGAGGGCGCGCGGTGTTTGCCCGCGGCGGGCGCGGCTCGGAATCCGCCGCGGTCCCAACCTCCCGGGCCCCGACATCACGATGAAATTCACACCCTGCAAACTCGGCGCGCTGGCCTGCCTCACGGGGCTGGTCGCCGCCGCGACGGCGCAAGCCGATATCCTCGAGGCCAACATGGTTAGCCTCCGCGTGCAGCTGCGGGGGCAGCTGCTCGCCGAATCCACCGACTACGGTTCGGGCAACGACCGCCTCGATGACCGCACGGATCTCCGCTTCGCGCGCTTCCGCCTCACGCTCACGGGCATGTTCGACGAGACCTACGGGTTTCAGATCAACACCCAGAGCATCGTCGGCACGACCAAGTCGGGCATCACCGGCTATTCGCTCTCCGCGGCGGACACCGACAACAACGACGCCAACATCCGGCTGCACGACGCCTACTTCATCGCCAACTACAGCGACCTGTTCAACCTCAAGATCGGCCTGACCAAGCTCCCGGTCACGCGCGGCAATCTCGACGGTTGCTTCGATCCGCTCGGCATCGACCGCTCGATGTGGTCGTTCTCCGGCTATGGCACGACTCCGATCAAGGCCAGCCGTGACATGGGCGTCAGCGCCTGGGGCAAGCTGCTCGACGGAAAATCCTTCTACCAGGTCGGCGTGTTCCAGGGCCGCGAAGGCTTCTCCCGCACGACGCATCCGTTCAGCGGCGCGACGGTCAACTCCAGCCAGACGCCGTCGGAGAACTTCATGTATACGGGCCGCATCCACTACTCGTTCTGGGATGCGGAGGCGAGTTCCGGCTACGAGGGCTCCTATCTGGGCGACCTCAAGGTCCTCACCATCGGCATCGGCGGCGCCTACGAGCCCGCCGCCGTCTACAAGAACGTCACCTCCGCCGGCGTCGTCCAGAACAGCGAGACCGTCGACTACACCTACTTCACGGCCGACATCCTCTTCGAATACCCGACGCCCGCCGGCACCTACACGGTCACGTCCGCCTACATCAAGTCGGACTTCGAGGACGTCCACTACACCAACCTCAATCCCGGCGATCGTCTGACCAATTACGGCGGCGTCAACGGCCAGCGCGAAGGCTGGTATGTCCGCGGCGCCTACCTGCTGCCCCAGACCTTCGGCAAGGAAGGCAAGCTCCAGCCTTACGCCTACTACGAGAAATTCGATGTCGCCGCCCTCGCCGGCGTCACCGACCAGACCGTCACCCAGAAGGCCTTCGGCGTGAACTGGTATATCCGCGGCCAGAACGTCCGCTTCACCCTCGAGTATCTCAAGAACGAGTTCGCCAAGCCCACCGGCATGGTCGGTGGCGTCGTCAACGCCAGCAACCAGCCGGTCGATCTCTACACCGAGAACACCAACATCCGCGGCATGTTCCAGGTCGCGTTCTGACCCGCGCCGCATCCGCACCCACCGAAAGGGACATCATCATGATCAAGCAACTCATCGCCGTCGTCGCGCTGCTCGCCGTCGGCTTCCTCACCTCCTTCGCCGCCGACGAAAAGGCGCTGACCGGCCAGGTCGCGTCCATCGACGGCAACACCGTCGTCGTCACCGTCGCCGGCGACCTGCCCTCCTGGGCCAAGAAGGGCGGCTACCTCCGCGCCACCGCGGAGGACGGCAAGCTCATCCTGCGCGGCGCGAAGATCACCGCCGTCGAAGGCAACACGCTCACCGTCACGACGACCAAGGCCAAGGAAATGTCCGTCGGCGCGACCTACACGCTCGGCAAGGGCAAGGCGTCCGCCGGCTGCTGAACCGTTTGTGCTCCCGGAGGGCGGCCCGCGGGCCGCCCTCCTTTTCCCCGTTCTTCCCCCGTCTTCGAGCCCTCGGATCTAACCGGCCCTGCGCCGCACGATCCCCCGGCCGCCAGGGTGCGCAAGGAAACGCGCGCGCCTCCCGTGTTTGGAAAGAAGACCCATGTCCGTCCCACTTGCCTCGGACGCGTCCGCCGCGTCCCTCTCTTCCGTCGGCGTCACGGCCGCCTCGCCCTCGCTGCCCCTCGCGGCGGCGCGTGCGCTCGTGTTCGCCGCGGCCGCGCCGCTCGCCCCCGTCGAGCTCCCGGTCACCGCCGCCCGCGGCGCCATTCTCGCGCGCGGCGTGTGCGCCCGCGAACCGGGACCGTCCGCCGACCTCAGCGCTGTGGACGGTTACGCCGTGCCCGATGCCGCGCCGCCGCCCGGCGCGGCGTGGAGCGTGCGCGGGGAGACTCCCGCCGGCTCACCCGCCGCCGCGCCGCTCGCGCCCGGCGAATGCGTGCGGGTCTTCACCGGCGCGCCGCTTCCTCCCGGCGCGGGCCGCGTGCTCAAGGCCGAATGCGTCCGGTGCGACGGCGATCGCGTCATCGTTCTCCGCGTCGAAAGTGCGCACCATTGCCGTCGGCGTGGCGAGAACCACGCGGCCGGCGAGGAGGTCCTCGCCGCCGGCTCGCGCCTCGGTCCGCTCGAACTCGCGCTGCTCGCCGCCACCGGGCAAACGGCCGTGACGGTGTTCCCCGCGCCGCGCGTGGCGCACCTCGTGCTCGGCAGCGAATTGGTCGATCCCGCCGCGCCGCCCGGCCCTGCGCAGATCCGCGACACGAACAGCGCGCTCATCGCCGCGCTCGCCGCCGAGTCCGGCGCGAGGCTGGTCGCGCAGCGGCGGGTGCGCGACGATCCCGCCGTCGCGCGCGCCGCCGCGCGCGCGTTGCCGGCCCACGACGTGCTGATCCTCTCCGGCGGCGCCGGCCATGGCCGCTACGACATCGCCTGCGACCTGCTCGCCGCGCTCGGACATCGGCTCGAGTTTCGCTCCCTCGCCATCCGTCCCGGCAAGCCGCTGGCCTTCGCGCGGCGCGCCGGCGCGCTCGCCTTCGCGCTGCCGGGCAACCCGGTGGCGCACTGGGCCACGTGGCACCTGCTCGTCGGCCCGGCGCTGCGGCGGCTCGCCGGTGACGACGTGCCCGCGCTCCCGCCGCGCCGCCTCGGCCGGATCGAGACCCCGTGGACACTCGCCGCGGAGGAGCGCGAGGTCTTCTGGCCGGCGCGCGTCACGGCGCACGAGCACGGCTGGAGCGTCCGGCCGCTGCGCTTCACCAATTCCGGCGATCTGGCCGGCGTCGCCGGCGCCAACGCCCTCGTCTGCGGCGGCTCGGCCGGCGGCCGCTGGGCCGCGGGCGACCCGATCGCGTTCCTTCCCTGCGCATGAAAACCGTTTCCTCCTTCACCCACCTCGATGCGCGCGGCCGGGCGCGCATGGTCGATGTCGGCGCCAAACCCGAGCAGGCGCGCCTCGCCGTCGCCGCGGGCCGCATCCGCTGCGCGCCCGCGACGCTCCGCCGCTTGCGCGCCGCCGCCCTGCCCAAGGGCGACGTGCTCACCGTGGCCAAGATCGCCGCCATCCAGGCGGCCAAGCAGACGAGCACGCTCATCCCCCTCTGTCACCCGCTGGCGCTCACCGCCGTGGACGTCGAGTTCCGCGTGCGGCGCACCTGGATCGACATTGTCGCGAGCGTGCGCACGACCGGCCGCACCGGGGTCGAGATGGAGGCGCTCACCGCCGTCTCCGTCGCCGCCCTCGCCATCTACGACATGTGCAAGGCCGTGGATCGGGGCATGACGATCGAGAACGTCCGGCTCGAGCGAAAGGAGAAGGCATGAAGATCGGCCGCATCACGCTCAGCGATCGCGCCAGCCGCGGCGACTACGCCGACCTCAGCGGTCCGGAGATCGAGCGCGTGGTCTCCGCGTTGTTCGCCGGGACCGTCGAGTGGCATCGCGTGCTGCTGCCGGATTCGCGCGAGCAGCTGGAGCGGGAGTTGCGGCGTCTGGCCGACCGCGAGCGCTGCCACCTCATCCTCACCACCGGCGGCACCGGCCCCGCGCCGCGCGACGTCACGCCCGAGGCGACCCGCGCCGTGCTCGAGAAGGAACTGCCCGGCTTCGGCGAAGTCATGCGCGCGCGCAGCTTCGCCACGGTGCCGACCGCCATCCTCTCCCGCGCCACGGCGGGCGTGCGCGGGCACTCGGTGATCGTCAATCTTCCCGGCCGGCCGGCGGCGATCGCCGATTGTCTGCCGCCGCTCGTGCCGGCGATCCTCGAGGCGATCGATCATGTCGCCGGCGTGCGCTTCATCGCGCGGGCAGGAGGGCTCGCATGAACCGGGCCGCCGACCACTCCCGCCGTCCGGCGCTGCGCTTCGATCGCGGCGAATGGTCGGGCGCGTTCGGCGACATCGGCACGGATATGCCGCTGCTCCTCGCGCTGCTCGCGGCGACCGGACTCGCGGCGGGGCCAATGTTCTTCTCGTTCGGAGTCGCGCTGGTGCTGAGCGGCTGGATCTACCGGCTCCCGATGCCCGTGCAGCCGTTGAAGGCGATGGCGGTCGTCGTCATCGCCGGGCAGGTGACCGGTGCGCAGCTGCAATTGGGCGGGCTGTTGCTCGGTGCCCTGATGCTGGCGCTCGCGATGGGCGGCGTGCTCGAGTGGCTGGCGCGCGTGATTCCGCTGTGGGTCGTGCGTGGGGTGCAGGCCGCGTTGGCGGCCAACCTGGCGCTGGCGGCGTTGCGCCTCGCCGGCCGCGACGGCTGGTTCGGCATCGCACTGGCGCTGGCGGCCGTGGGCCTGATCGTGCTGGGCCGGCGGGCGACGCGTTGGCCGGTCGGATTGCTCGTCGTGCTGGCCGGCGTGGCCGGGGCGTGGCCGCAGCTCGGCGGCGCGCTGCGGTTCGAGCCGCTGCCGGAATTCGTGCACCGGCCGGACCTGCCGTGGGCGGACTGGCCCGTGGTCCTGCTCGTGCTCGTCCTGCCGCAGCTGCCGCTGTCGCTCTCGAACTCGCTCGTCGCCACCGTGCGCACCGTCGGCGACCTGTTTCCCGGGCGCGACGTGCGCATCCGCGGCGTCGGGGTCACGTTCGCGCTGCTCAATTTCCTCGCGCCCTTCCTCGGCGGCGTGCCCGTGTGCCACGGCTGCGGCGGACTGGCCGGCCACTATGCGCTCGGGGCGCGGACGGGTGGCTCGGTGATCATCTACGGCGCCGCGCTGCTGCTCGGCGGCGCCTTCGCCGGCGGATGGCTCACGGCGCTGGCACATCATATCCCCCTCCCGCTGCTGGCGGCGTTGCTGCTGGTCGAGGCGGGGGTCCTGCTCGCGCTCGGGCGCGACCAGCTCGCGGTGCCCGCGCGATTCGCGGGCGTCGGACTCGTCGCGGCCGCCGGCGTCCTGCTGCCCTACGGCTACCTGATCGGGGTCGTCGCGGGCACGTTGCTTCACCATGTGTTCCTCCTCCGCACCCTCCGGCAACCCGGCTGAGCCCGCGCCGTCCGCCCCGCCCGGCTTGCGCGACCAACACGGCCGCGTGATCGACTACCTGCGCGTCTCGCTGACCGATGCCTGCAACCTGCGCTGCGTCTATTGCATGCCCGCCAGCGCGCGCTTCCAACCGCGCGAGCTGCTCCTGACCGACGAGGAGCTGCTGCGGCTGCTGCGGCTCTTTGCCGAGCTGGGCTTCCGGAAGGTCCGCTTCACCGGCGGCGAGCCGACCCTGCGCAGCTCGCTCGTCGAGATCGTCCGCGCCACGCACGCGCTGCCGGGCATCGGGACGATCGGCCTGACGACGAACGGCGTGCGCCTCGCGCCGCTGGCGCGGCCGCTGCGGCAGGCGGGGCTCGATGCGGTCAACATCTCGATCGACTCGCTGGTCGAGGACACCTTCGGCCGGATCACGCGCTGCGGACGGCTGGCGGACGTCATCGCCGGCGTCCGGGCGGCGGATCACGCGGGGTTGCGGATCAAGATCAACTGCGTCGTCTGCCGCGGGCTCAACGACGGCGGCGATGCCGTCGAGCTCGCGCGCCTCACGCTGAAGCACGACTGGCAGGTGCGGTTCATCGAGGAGATGCCGTTCCGCAAGAGCGGCCGCGCGGAGCAGCTGCGCCCGGTGCCGCCGGCCGAAGTGCTGGCCCGGATCGAGCGCGCCTGCGGACCCCTCGAGTTGCAGCAGGACGGCCGGCTCGACGGCGAGGCGCGCGTCTATCGCCTCCCCGGCGCGCGCGGGACCATCGGTTTCATCAGCCCCGTGAGCAACCCGTTCTGCGGCGACTGCAACCGGCTGCGCCTCACCGCCGACGGCGAGCTGCGCATGTGCCTGCTCCGCGACGACGAGGTGCAGCTGCGCACGTTGCTCCGCTCCGGGGCGGACGACGACCAGCTCCGCGCGACGATCCGCCACGCCGTCTGGCTCAAGCCGTGGGGCCACGGCCTCCCGGAGAAAATCCACCCGCGCAACCGCAACATGGCCCAGATCGGAGGATGACGATGAACGACGAACTTTCCGCCCTTCCGCCCCCGCGCCGCATCGACGTGCGCTTCTTCGCCGCGCTGCGCGAGCAGGCCGGCTGCGCGGCCGTGACGGTCGAGACCCGCGCGCGCGACGCGGACGCGCTCTATGCCGAGCTGCAACTCCGCCACGGTCTCGCCGTGCCCGCGGCGTGGCTGCGCGTCGCCGTCAACGACCGCTATGCCCGGTTGCACGATCCGCTGCAGGAGGGCGACCGCGTCGTCTTCATCCCACCCGTCGCCGGAGGCTGACATGTTCGTCCTGCAATCCCATCCGATCGATGCGGTCGCGTGCCGCGGACTGCTGCAACGCGAGGAGGCCGGGGCCTGCGTGATCTTCGAGGGCTGGGTGCGCGACCACCACGCCGGCCGCGGAGTGACGCGGCTCGAGTTCGAGGCCTTGGCCGAGCTCGCCCGCGCCGAGGGCGGGCGCCTGGTGGCGGAGATCGAGCAGCGGCTGCCCGGCGTGCGCGTGCTCTGCGTGCACCGCACGGGTTCGCTCGGCATCGGGGAGATGGCGGTGTGGATCGGCGCATCCTCCGCGCACCGGCCCGCGGCGTTCGCGGCCTGCCGCGAGGCGATCGAGGAGCTCAAGCGCCGGCTGCCGATCTGGAAAAAGGAGCACTATGCCGCCGGTGCCGCCGAGTGGGTGGACTGCACCACAGAACAGAATCCCGCCGCGCGGCGTGCGGAGTATTTCGACCGGGTCGAACGGCTGCCCGAGGTGGGGGCGACCGGTGTGCAACGGCTCGCCGCGGCGCGCGTGCTCGTGCTCGGCGCCGGCGGCCTCGGCTCGGCCGCGCTCGAGGGGCTCGCCGGCAGCGGCGTCGGCGCGCTCACGATCGTCGATCCGGGCCTGGTGGAACGCTCCAACCTGCCGCGCCAGACCCTCTACGCCGAGGGCGACCTCGGGTTGCCGAAGGCGGCGGCCGCGGCGGCGCGGCTGCGCCTGCGCAATCCGCATGTGCAGGTCGCGCCGCACGCCGTCGCGTTCGACGCCGCGCGGGCGGCGGGGTTGGTCGCGGGCCACGACGTCGTGCTCGACTGCACCGACAACGTCGCGGCGCGCGCCCGGGCGGTCGCCGTCTGCCGCGCCGCGCGCGTGCCGCTCGTGCAGGCGGCGGTCTACGGCTTCGAGGGGACGCTCGACACATTCCTGCCCGGTCAGACGGAGTCGGCTGCGCCGCGTTGGCCCGACGATGCTCCGTCCGAGCCGGGCGGCGCGCCGGTGTTCACCCCGGCGGTCGCGCTGCTCGGGCAACTGCAGGCGGCGGAGGCCGTCAAGCGGCTGCTCGGACTGCCGGTGCCGACGGCGGACGCGACGCTGTTGCTGGATCTGCAGCATCTCACCTTCACGCGCATCGCGCGCGCCGCCCCATGACGATCGAACAGCTGTTCATTTCGCCCGCGCACAACTTCTTCGGCCACCACGGCGGGCCGGCCGGTGCGACGCCGGTGGTCGCCGTCGAGGCGCTCGAGTGCGTGGCGGGAAGGGGCGTGCGCGGCGACCGGTTCTTCGATTACCGGCCGGATTACGCGGGACAGATCACGTTCTTCAGCGCCGAGGTGTTCGCGGCGCTCTGCGCGGAGCTCGGGGTCGCGGGCCGCGCGCCCGGCGCCGTGCGGCGCAACGTCATCGTGCGCGGCGCGGACCTGAACGCGCTCATCGGCCGCGAGTTCGAGGTGCAGGGCGTGCGGTTCCGCGGCGCGGAGGAATGCCGGCCGTGTTACTGGATGGACGCGGCGATCGCACCCGGGGCGGAAGCGTGGCTCAAGGGGCGCGGCGGTCTGCGCGCACGGATCCTCACCGACGGCGTGCTGCGCCGCGGGGGAGGAACGCCATGAACCCGGCCGCGAAACCCACGCTCGCGGCGGCCGTGCTGGCCGGGGGACGCTCCTCGCGCATGGGGCGCGACAAGGCGCTGCTGCGCGCGGGCGCGGTGCGCTGGGTGGACCGGCAGTTGGACCTGTTGCGCGCACTGTCGCCGGACGAGCTGCTGCTCTCGGTGCGCGCGGGAGTCGATTACGGGTGTGCCGGCGTGCGGCTGGTGCCCGATGCGACGGCCGAGGCGGGGCCGCTCGCCGGCCTCGAGGCCGTGCTGGCGGCGACGACCGCAGCGCACGTGCTGGTCGTGGCGGTCGACCTGCCGCAACTCGAGTTGTCCTTGTTGCGCACGTTGCACGCGCAGGTGGAGCCGCGAATCGGGGCCGTTGCGTGGACGGAGCGGGGTTGGGAGCCGCTGGTGGGCATCTACCCGCGCGAGGCGCTGGCCGTGGTGCGCGAGCGACTGCGCATTCGCCGGCTGGCATTGCGGGAGACCGTGGAGCATCTGCACGCCGGTGGTTTGATCCGCCGCGTCGTGGTGCCGCCGGACAGGCAGTCGCAGCTGCGCAACATCAACACACCGGAGGAATTGGGCGGTTCCAGTCCGGGCTGAGCGCCGGATCCGGCCGAGCCTTGGCTTCATTCGCAGCGGAATGCGCCGATGAAGGGGGAATCATGACCGTGCCTGTCACCTCCGGGGAGGCGCTGTGGCGTGAGTGCGCGCAGCAGCTTCCGGCCGCGCCGCGCCTGCTCGCGGAGCTCGGCCGGCTTGTGCGTTCGCCGGCGGCGGGCGCGGAGGACGTGGTGACTTTGCTGCGGCGCGATGCCGCGATCGTCTCGCGCCTGCTGCGCGTCGCCAACAGCGCGGCGCAGGCCCGCGCGGAGCCGGTGGTCTCGATCGAGGAAGCCGTGCTCGCGGTGGGTTTCACCGAGGTGCACCGGCTCGTCGGCGCGCTGGCGGCGGAACAGATCTCGGACCGGCCGCTGACGCTGCATGGTGTGAGCGCGGCGGCGTTCCGCGGCAACGCGCTCTTTGTCGCGACGTTGATGGAGGAACTCGGCGCCCGGGCACGACTCGATGCGCATGCGTGCTACACGACGGGCCTGCTGCGCACGATCGGCCTGCCCGTGCTGGCGCGCGCGGCGGAGCGGAGCGCGGAGCAAATCCCGGCTTTTGCGCACAGCGGGGAGAGCTCGGTCACGGCGTGGGAGCGGCGTTATTGGGGCATCGATCGTTGGAGTCTGGCGGCGCGGTTGCTGGAGGAATGGCATTTCCCCGTCGAACTTGTGGCGGCGCTCGCGCAGCACGAAGCGCCCGAAGCCGGCGCGGAACCGGCGGTGCATCTGCTGCGGCTGGCGGTCGCCGTCGCGGCGCGCGATGGTTACGGGTTGCCGGGTGAAGATGTGCGGGTCGAGGAAACGACGATTGCGGCGGCGGCCCTGAGCGCCGGGCAATTTTCGAGCGCTTGCGAGCGCGCGGAAGAGACGTTCAAGCGGCTGCGCGCGTCGGTGGTGTGAGTGCCGGTGGGTTCGGACCGAGAAGGGCGAACGCGCTTCTCGCCGCCGGGCCGACCGCGAACGTCCTTGCGGCGCGCACGGAGTGCGCGCCCTACCTCACGCCTCACCGCGCATCCCGGTGATGCTCAAATTTGCGTATTACGCAAAATACGCCGTTCCGGAACATGACACTTAATAGGTGTCATTCCATTCGGGGGAATCGCCGGGGAAGATGACACCTATTAAGTGTCATGTTCGGTTGGGCGCGGCGCGCGCGGGGCGGGGGAGGGGCCAGCCGTCTTACGACGGCTGCTACGTCGGGGGCGGGGGGGGGCCGGCCTACTCGGCGGCGGTTTCCTCGTTGGAGAAGACGGCTTGGACGTCGTCGTTCTCTTCGAGGGCCTCGTGGAGCTTCGCGAGGTTCTTCGCCACCTCGGGGTCGGTGACCGGGACGGTGGCGGTGGGGATGTAGGCGATCTCGGCGGACTCGGTCTTGATGCCGGCGTGCTCGAGCGCGTGCGCGACCTTGTCGAAGGCGCGGAGGTCGCAGCGGAGTTCGAAGCCCTGCTCGGAGGCGATGACGTCGTCGGCGCCGGCCTCGAGGGCGACCTCCATCAGCTTTTCCTCGGTGGCGGCTTCCCGCGTGACGAGGAACTGGCCGGCGTGGAGAAATTGGAACGCGACGGCGCCGCTTTGCGCGAGGTTGCCGCCCCAGCGGGCGAAGATGGAGCGCACGTCCTGCGCGGCGCGGGTCTTGTTGTCGGTCGTGACCTTCACGACGAAGGCGACGCCGCCGGGGCCGTAGCCCTCGTAGGTGATCTCCTCGAAGACGACGCCCGGCAACTCGCCCGTGCCCTTCTTGATGGCGCGGTCGACGTTCTCGGCGGGCATGTTGGCCTCGCGGGCCTTGAGCAGCAGGGTGCGCAGGCGGGCGTTGGCGTCGGGCGAGCCGCCGCCGGCCTTGGCGGCGAGGGTGATGTCGCGCGCGAGGCGGGAGAAGACCTTTCCCTTGCGCGCGTCGGTGACCGCCTTGAGGCGCTTCACCTTGGACCATTTATTGTGGCCGGCCATTGCGCAGTAGCGAGTAGCGGGTAGCGGGTAGCGGGTAGCGGGTAGCGAGTAGAGCAGGAGGCGAGAATCGGGCGGCGGTGCGGGATGCTCGCTACTCACTACTCGTTAGTCGCTACTTTTTCTTCTTCGGCGTCACGTTCTTCATGCCGCCGGTCGCGGGTTTGGCGGCGGCCTTCGCGAGCTCGGGTTCAGGCAGGCGGTTGATGACCATCTGCTGGCCGATGGTGAAGAGGCCGTTGACCGTCGAGTAGAGCGCGAGGGCGCAGGAGAAGTTGTAGCAGAAGAGCGTGAAGATCCACGGCATGACCTTGAACATCGTCTGCTGGATGGGATCGGTCGTGGGCGTGGGCGTGAGGCGCATCTGGATGATCATCGTGGCGCCCATGAGGAGCGGCATGATGTTGAGCGGGATGCCCCAGAAGCGCGCGATGGTGTCGGGGGCGGAGAGGTCGGGGGCCCAGAGGAAGGCGGCGTAGCGCAGCTCGGAGGCGCTCTGGAGCATGGAGAAGAAGCCGATGAAGAAAGGGATGGTGATGAGGATCGGGATGCAGCCGCCGAGGGGGTTCACCTTGTAGTCCTTGTAGAGCTTCATCATCGCCTCCTGCGCCTTGCGGGGGTCGTCCTTATGCTTCTCGCGGATCTCGGTCATCATCGGCATGAGTTTGGCCATGCGCTTGGAGGAGCGGGAGGCGGCGAGGGTGAAGGGGACGAAGACGATCTTGAGGAAGAGGGTGGTGATGACGATGGACCAGCCCCAGCCCCAGGCGAGGTTCTCGCCGCCGATCCAGCCGTGGACCTTGTTCATGATCGTGACGAGGAGCTTGGCGAACCAGCCGAAGAACCCGAACTGCATCGCGATGTCCTCGTTCTTCTTGAAGTGGTCGGTGTCGGAGAGGCGGGTGTATTCCTTGGGGCCGGCGTAGTAGGTGGCGGCCCAGGTGGAGGAGGCGCCGGGGGCGAGGGGCTTGAGGTCGAACTGCGCGATGCCGGTGACGCCGTAGGCGCGGCGGTCCTCGATCGGGGCGTTGGGGTAGACCTTGACGCGCTCGATGCGGATGCCGTTGGCAGGCTCGTCGGGCGTGAGGATGGAGGTGAAGAACTGGTTCTTCACCGAGGCCCACTGCACGGCGGCGGGGCGTTCGATGAAGGGGAGGTCGACCTTCGAGCCGATGCCGAAGGAGCTGAGGAAGCCGCCGCCCTCGAGTTTGCTGCGCTCGAAGTGTTCGAAGTCCTCGCCGTCGTAGTAGCCGACGTTGAGGTAGAGGCCGTAGTCCTCGGCGTTGATGGGGGCGGCGGTGCCGAGGTTGACGGCGCCGCGCGGGAGCGGGAGCGGGTTCTCGGTGAGGTTGCGGAACGTGGTTTCGTGGCGGATCTGATACGGGTCGCCGCCGGCGGCGCCGAGGAGGGAGTAACGGCGGGTGACCTCGAGCTGCGTGCCGAGGCGGGCGCGGTAGACGATCTCGGTGGGCGACTGCGAGACGAGTTCGTAGGCGGTGTCGCGGTCGGCGCCGGGGAAGTCGACGAGGCTGAGCGCGGGGGCGGCGTGGAGGGCGTTGAGGACGTAGCGTTCGGCGGAGCCGCGCTCGCGGGCGTGTTTCTGCAGCTCGATGCTGTCGATGGCGCCGCCGGCGCTGGTGAACTTCACCGCGATGTAGTCGTTGCGCAGGGTGGTGAACTCGGCGGCGACAGGCGGGCGCGCGGGGGCGGAGAGCGTGGCGTCGGCCTGCGTGCGTGCGGGGCCTTCGGGCGCGGCTTGGTTGCCGGCGAGGGGATTGGTGACCGGTGCGGTCTCGATGGCTGGCGCCGGCGGCGGCGGCGCGAGGCGGGCGCTGAAGTAGAAGCTGACCATGGCGGCCACCAGGAGGATGACGCCGATAACGGTGTTCTTTTTGTCCATTAGGAAAGGGAGCGTTGGGCGGTGGGCAGGGAACGGTCCGCGGGGGCGGGGGCGTTCACCTTGGAGCAGGAAAATTTCACGCGCGCCGGCGGCACGGGATCGAGGCCGCCCGGGTGCCAGGGGCCGCATTTCGCGAGGCGGCGGGCGGCGAGACCGAGGCCGCGGAGGAGGCCGTGCTCGCGGAGCGCGTCCTGCGCGTAATGCGAGCAGGTCGGCGCGAAGCGGCAGCCGCAGGATGGTGCGGCGACGGCCAGCGCGGGCGACAGCGTGCGCTGGTAGAGCCAGATGAGACCGCGGAGAAACGCGACCACGGCGCGCGAAGTGCGCGCAAGAGCACTGTAGGGCGGGGTCTCCCGACCCCGCCGCGAATCACGCCATGCCGCCGGTGCGGCGGGGTCGGGAGACCCCGCCCTACAGGCAAGAGCAGCGGGCGGCGCGAGATCAGACATTGGGCGGAGGCGATTGCGGCGACGGAGAGGAAGATGCGGGCGGGGCCGGCGGCGTCAGCTTGCGACACGCCTGGGCGAACCTTTGCTCCACTTCCGCCAGCGGCAGGCGCAGGAGGGCGGCGCGGGCGGTGAGCACGAGGTCGAGTCCGGCCGGGACGAGCTGCTGGTGGCGGCGGAAAATCTCGCGCAGGCGGCGCTTGGCGCGGTTGCGCTGGACGGCGTTGCCGATGGCGGCGCGGGAGGCGACGACACCCACGCGGGCGGGCGTGGCGGCGTCCGGGGCCGGACGCGGGCGCCACACGAGCAGAAACGCGCCGCAGTCGGCGCGGCGACCGAGTTCGCGCGCGGCGCCGAAGTCGCGGTTGCGCTTCACGCGTTGCGAGGCGCGAAGGCGCTGCGACGGTGACGGTCTCTCAGCGCCGGGCACGGCGGAGGGGATCAGACGACCGTCAGGCGCTTGCGGCCCTTGCGACGGCGGTTGGCGAGGACTTTGCGGCCGCCGCGGGTGGCCTTGCGGGCACGGTAACCAATCTTGCGGGCGCGCTTCTTGCGGTGCGGGCGGAATGTAGGTTGCATGGTTTTGTTAAAAAAAGAGGGCCAACGTCAGAGCAGGGCCGGGGGGGTGTCAAGCGTCGGGATTCGGCGGGGGGGCGGCCTCGTGATCCTGCTGCGGCGCTTAATCTCGGTCACACCCGCGCGTGTTGGCCGGACGCGTCTCATAGGACCGATAGGTCTTATAGGTCCTATAGGTCCCATGCACCGCGGCCGCAGCACGCCCCCGCCTGAGATTACGAGTAAGATCACGATTACGAGCACGATGGGATCGCGGCGGGCCGACCCCTTGCGATGGCAAACCCGGGCTCGCCCTCCGCCGCGGATTGTGAACACCTTGCGCGCAAATTCACTTTGCCTCCGCCCGGGCCGGGCGCACGTTCGGGGGCGTGTCCGACGCATGCAGCAAAAAGACCCCTTCACCGGAGGACCGACGCACCTCCAAGGCCCCCGCCTCCCCGGCGCGGAAGGATGGTCCGCTATTCTGGACGGTCACGGGCAACGACTTCGGGCGCTCGATCAAGTGGGCCAAAAAGCAGCCCAATGCGCTATCGGAACAGATAAAGACCGCGCGCTCGTCCTCGCCCAAGGCGACGAAGTAGGCCTGCTCGAACTGGCCGAGCCGCGCTGGGCCGAGCTCGGCGAAGCCATCCGCGCCTTCCGCCGCACCCTCCCGCTCGTGCGCCTGGAGGATTTCGGCTTCGACTCGGAATCGGACGACCCCTTCGAGGCCAACACGGCGCGCCTCCGTCGCATCGGCGGCGGCGTGGAGGCGCTGGCCTTCGCCGATGCCGACCTGTCCGTCTACAAGTTCTTCCTCTTCCGCGAGGGCGGCGACCTCGGCGCGACCTTCCACTTCGAGCGCGCCGACGACGGCCTGCTCCGCGCCACCGCCGTGCCCGGCAGCTACCGGCGGCTCTTCGAAAAGCTCCGTCTCACCCACATCGTCGGCATGCCGACCGAGATCGCCGGCATCACCCCCGAGGGCGTGCTCGTCGCCAAGCAGACCTACGGGCAGCCGCTGCCGCAGCAGCAGGACGTCTCCGGTCTCGATCCCGCGCGCTTCATCCCCATCCCCTCGCGCTTCCTCCGCGCCGACCGCGACCACCCGCGCCTCGCCTTCCTCGACGGCGAGCCCTGGCTCGTGGCCGACACGCACGACCGCAACGTCGTGCGCGACGAGCACGGCGCCCTGCGCGTCATCGACCTCGTCGCCGCCCCGCTCGACGCAGGGCTCCTCGAAAAACTCCCGCTCTTCCGCGACTGGATCGCCCGCGCCAAGCTCGACCCGCACGCCGAGATCCTCGCGCCGGTGAACGACGACGAGCTGTGACGAAAGAAAACAACCACAGATGAACACAGATAAACACAGATCGATCGACGCGGACTCGACCCGGCGTGCACGGAATTCCGGTCCCCGGGTTTGGGAATCATCTGTGTCCATCGGTGTTCATCTGTGGTTTCACGACTGCGTCCGATGACCTGGTTCCGCGCCCACGCGTTTCTCCTCGGCCTCGGCGTCGCCGCCGCGCTGGCCTTCGTGTTTCCCGCCGCCGGCGCGCGCGGGGGCGTGCTGCAGCCGGAGCTGCTGGTCAATGTGGGCGTGGCGCTGATCCTGTTCCTGCAGGGACTGTCGCTGCCCTTCGAGCAGGTGCGCGCCGGCGCGGCGAACTGGCGGCTGCACCTGATCGTGCAGACCTTCACCTTCGGCATCTTCCCGCTCGCGGGGCTCGGGATCGAGGCGCTGTGGCCGGTCCTCTGGTCCGACGCGCCGCCGGCGCTGCGGCAGGGATTTCTCTTCCTCTGCGTGCTGCCGTCGACGGTCTCGAGCTCGGTCGTGTTCACGGCCGTGGCGCGCGGCAACACCGCGGGCGCGCTTTTCAACGCGGCGTTCTCCAACGTGCTCGGCGTGCTGCTGACCCCCGTGCTCGTGCACCTGCTCATGCGCACGACGGGCGCGACCGCACCGCTCGGGCCGCTGCTGCTCAAGATCACGGCGCTCACGCTGCTGCCCTTCGCGCTCGGCGCGGCGCTGCGGCCGCGCGCGGCGGCGTGGATCGACGCGCGCAAGCGGTGGGTGACGCGCCTGAGCAACGGCGCGGTGCTCTTCATGGTCTACGCGGCGTTCTGCGATTCCGTGCAGGCGCAGGTCTGGGTGCGGCACGGCGCCGGGCTCACGCTCGGTGCACTCGCGGTGGTCGCGGGCCTGTTCACGGTCATGTCGGTCGTGATCGCCGCGACGGCGCGCGCGCTGCGGTTGAACCGCGAGGATTTCATCGCGGCGTATTTCTGCGCGGTGAAGAAGACGCTGGCGATGGGCGTGCCGCTCGCGGTGCTCATCTTCGGCGCCGGCGCGGACCTCTCGCTCATTTTGCTCCCGATCTTGTTCTACCACGCGCTGCAACTGCTCGTGAACGGCGTGCTCGCGAACCGCTGGGGGCGCGAGTGAAAATGTAGGGCGGGGTCGCCGAACCCCGCCTCGAACGTGATGCGATACTCGCACAAAGGCGGGGTTCGGCGACCCCGCCCTACAACGAAGGCACAATCGCGGGCATGAAAAAGGCGGGATCGGTCGATCCCGCCGCGAACGCGATATCTCGCCCGCGGGAAGAGATTCTCGCGCGAGCCGCTTCTTCGTCTTCCAACGTGGCGGGAGCATCCTGCTCCCGCGCTCGGGCGCGACTGGGAACGGGAGCTGGAAGCTCCCGCTACTCTGGCGCGGACGCTCAGCGCTTCTGGGAGGCGAGGAACGCGAGGACGTTCTCGGCCTGCTTGTCGGTCACGCCGGTGTCCTTGTAGACGATCTTGCCGCCGCTGATGATGTAGCACTCGCGCGAGGTGAAGAGCATCGCGCTCTGGCCGAAGGCGCGGGCGACGGTCTTTTCCGTGTCGGCGATGAGCGGGAACGGGAAATTGTTCTTCTCCTTGAACTCGCGCTGCTTCTCGACCGTGTCGAGGCTCACGCCGACGATGGTGGCGTCGTGCGCGGCGATCTCGGCCGCGGCGTCGCGGAGCGAGCAACCCTGCTTGGTGCAGCCGCCGGTGAGGGCCTTGGGATAGAACCAGACGACGACATACTTGTGCTGCTGGTAGAGCTGGCCGAGGTCGAGGGTGGTGCCGGCATCGGTGATGCCGCTGACGGCAGGCGCGACGTCGCCGACCTTGAGCGAGTCGGCGAAGAGGGAGGTGAAGGAGGACATGGCGAGAAGCGCGACGAGCGCGCGGAGGAATTTCATGGGCGGAGGGTGATTAAAGAGAAGCTAGCCAGCCGACGCGACGGCGCAAGCGGCGAGCGGTCGGCGAAGGCTACGCCCCGCGCGGCGAAGCGGATGCAACGCGGGGCGGGGCGAAAAAGGAGCAATGGGGAGCGAAGACCATGCCGCGGGTGGACGCGGGTGTTTTCACCACGGATTTCACGGATGACACGGATCAAACCGATCACGCGCACGCATCGTTTTGTCGTAGGTTGCGCGCTTGCGCGCAACAGGCGCCGTCACACCACCGGGTGAAACGCGCAGCTGGCGCCGACCCAGGTCTTGCCCTTGTTGAAGTCGACGCCGTGCATCGCGCCTTTCGTCAGGCGGACGAGGTTGTTGAGGAGTTTCGGCATGCCGCTGCCGTCGCCGGCGAAGATGAGGCGGATCTCGGCCTTCGCGGGGCCGTCGGGGGTCTCGAGCAGCGGGGCGTAGGCGACCTTGCGTTGCAGGAGCCACTCGGCGGGCTTTTCGAGGGCGGCGATCTTTTCGCGCGTGGGCGCGATGTCGACGCCGAGCCCGGCGAAGGAGTAGAGCGGTTTCAGCACGTAGTTCTCGAGGTCGGCGGGGATGTCGCCGCCGAGCTGGCTGACGAAGCGGCAGTCGGGGACGTAGGGGCTCTTGAGGTAGGGGAGCGCGTGCTTGCTGATCCGGAAATACCAGTTCGGGTGGCCGGCCCACTGCACGTCGACCGGGTCGGTGAACTTGAAGCCGGGCTTGAAGTCGGGCTTGCGGAGGAGTTCGTCGAAGATGACGCGGTTGTAGATGCGGTGGATCGGCACCTCGCGTCCGCCGGAGAAATACACGAGCTGTTTCCCGCGCCGGCGGACCTTCGACAGGCACATCGGGCGCACGCCGAGGAAGCTGTGCGTGGCGGCGAAATCGATGCGCGTCTTCTGCTTGTCGGGTTCGATCTCGAGGAGGACGACGTTCTCGGGCAGAAACTCGCCGCAGATGGCGGAGCGGAGCTCCTCGAGGTAGCGCTCGTCGTCGAGGCCGCCGAAGTAGGTCGTGAAGTCGGCGGGGATTTCCGGGAAGTGCTTGCGGAACGCCTGCGCCTGCAAGACCTGCCAGGCGGCGACGGTGGGAAAACCCTGCAACTCGATCAGCTGCGGGATGACGCGGCCGTGCGCGTCGTGACAGAGCGCGAAGTCGACGGCGAGGAAGTGCGGCCACTCGGTCTCGTTCGGCACTTCGAGGCCGCGCGGGATGGCGTTCGCCGCATGTTTCCGGAATCCGGGCTGCGCGAGCTGGCGGACGATGTCGTCGGCGGCTTGGACGAGGGAGCGCGTCGTGTCGGCGTCGAGGAAGAGGGGCGTCTCGGCGATGCGAAAGTCGACCGGCCAATACAGCGCGCGGTTCAGCTCGCGCGTGTAGGCGGCGTAGCGGGCGTCGGTGAACGCGGCGTTATAGCGCTGGCGGAGGTCGGGGATCATCGGAGATGGGAGTGATGCCGCGAGGGCGCGTTTTTTTTGGCCACGGATTTCACGGATGAAAACGGATTAGTCGGATAAGTCACATCAGCGGATGACCCGCTTCCAGCGAAGGTCGGCGAACTTGAAATTGAGGAGAAGGGCGAGGCGGAGCTGGGTGATCGCGAGGTAACCTTCCATTTGGGCGAGGTGAGTCGGGGTGAATGCCTCGGCGACCTTCGGGTCGGCGATGACGAGGTCATCCACGAGCATGTCCGGGACGAGAGTATCGATGAGTTCGCCTTCGTAGCGGACCTCGAAGCGGCGCTGCTGGTCCACCTTGTGGCCACGCTTGCGCAGTTCGATGACGAGGGCGTTTTCGTAGGCCTTTTCGTTGAGACCGGGTTTGAGGGTGTTCAGCACTTTCATCGCCGCGCCGATGATCGCCTCGCTGATTTCCGGGTGGATCAGCTTTTCGTGGTTCATAGGGGGAGGCGAAAAGTGTTCCAGTGAGCGAGCGTTCTATTCGGTCACGGATTTCACGGATAGAAACGGATGGAACGGATCTCGGCAGCGAACGTCGTCCGGATCTTCGCGGCGTAATCCGTCATATCCGTCTTCATCCGTTCAATCCGTGGTAAAGAAAACATACGGGCGTCATTGAGCGTGTGGTTGTGGCGCGGGCGAAGGTTTTATTGGGCCACGGATTTCACGGATCGAGACGGATTAGACGGATTTCGCACTCGGGAGTGGGAAAGAACTTCGCCGCGTCATCCGTTACATCCGTTTTCATCCGTCCAATCCGTGGTGAGAAAAACGTGCGAACGCGGCGTCGACCTGTCTCGCGGGTTCAGATCAGGAACTTGCCCTTCGCCATCACCTGTTCGTCGTCGAGCCAGATGTCGAAGTTGCGGCCGACGCAGTCGATGTGGGTCGTGCTCTTCCACGGCTGGCCGGTGTGCTCGCTATACGGGTGGCCGAAGGCGATGTGGATGCCGGGGAGCTTCTCGTCCTGCAGGATGTGGCCGATGATGTGCGTGCAGGCGAGGTTGGTGCCGATGGCGAATTCGCCGACGCGGTTCGAGTTCTCGTCGGTGGAGCAATACTTCTCGAACTCGGCGAGCAGCTCCCGGTTTGCGCACGCGAGGCCGGCGATGCGGTTGTCCACGATATCGATCGTCAGGGGCGTGGCGGCGATGTCGCCGTATTTCTGGCAGAGATAATCGCCGACGACGCCGTCGACGACGAAGCGGCCGTTGGAGTTGAAGGGCGAGGTGAAGATCTCGCCGCCGGGGAGGTTGCCCCACTTCTCGGGCGAGATGAGGCCGGAGGTCTTCACCCACTTCAGGTTGGGCGAGAGTTCGGCGACGTAGTCGGTGCCGGCGGCGGTCTTGCACGTGACGCGCTGCGCGCGGCGGCATTTCTCGATCAGCCTCTGCGAAAGGGCGTCGATGGCACGGAAGTCGGCGCGCATGCCCTCGAGCATGATCTGCCGGTTGATGTTCACCATGTGGCCGTGGCGGATCTTGCGCGGGTTGATGACGTCCATCATCTGCATGCGCGTGCGGAGCTCGCCGGTCTGGGTGATGCAGGCGTAGATCGAGACCTGCGACTGGGCGAGGTGGGCGAGGACCTCGGCGGGCATGTCCTTGTGCGGGCGCGGGCCGTATTCCTCGAGGATGAACACGTCGTAGGCGGCGCCGGTCTTCTCCACCTCGGCGACGAGGGCGGCGGCGATCTCGCCGCAGGCCTGGTCGGCGATGATGGTCATGCGCTCGTGCTTCTGCAGCGCGAGGCAGACGTGGATGGCATTGCGGGCGCCCGGCGTCAGCTCCGGGTCGAAGGTGGTCGGGAGCGTGGCGGCGTGCGGCATCGATGAATTGCGGAATGCGGAATGCGGATGGCGGAATGCCGAGGCAGTCGGCGTGGGGCGGGGGGCGTCGGAATACAAAGGGGGGGAGTGTTAGAGCGGGAGGCCGTGATGGGTTTCGGCGATGATGTAATCAACCACGGCTTTCAGGTCTTTGGTCTTTTCGTAGACGGCGACTTGGCGGTCGGAGCCGGTGCCGCGCTCGAGGATGGTCTGGACGTAGTTGATCTCGTTGCGCGAGCCGAGCTCGTCGACGACGTCGTCGATGAACTCGAGGAGTTCGGCGATGAGGGCGCGGGTCTCGACCTCCTCCTGTTTGCCGAAGTCGATCATCTTGCCCTTGATGCCGTAGCGGGCGGCGCGCCAGCGGTTCTCATTGATGAGGCGGGCGCGGTAGGTGCGGAAGCTCATATTGCCGCGGTGCAGCTTGTAGAGCTTGGCCGTCAGGGCCTGCATGATGGCGGCGAGGCAGATGGTCTCGTCGACGCGCATGGGGATGTCGCACATGCGGAACTCGAGCGTGCCGAAGAGCGGGTGGAGGCGGATGTCCCACCAGATCTTCTTGGCGTTGTCGATGCAGCCGGTCTTCACGAGCAGGTTCACGTAGTCGTCGAACTCGTTGACCGATTCGAAGAGGTCGGGGATGCCGGTGCGCGGGAAGCGTTGGAAGACCTGGAGGCGATACGAGGCGTAGCCGGTGTTGCGGCCGACCCAGAACGGCGAGTTGGTCGAGAGCGCGAAGATGTGCGGGAGGAAGTAGCGCGCGGTGTTCTGCAGGTGAATCGCCGTCTCGCGGTCGGGCATGCCGAGGTGGACGTGAAGGCCGAAGATGAGGTTGGCGCGGGCGACCTGCTGGAGGTCGTTGATCACGCCCTGGTAGCGTTCGCCGGGGGAGATCTTCTGGTCGATCCAGTGGGAGAACGGGTGCGTGCCGGCGGCGGCGATGCGGAGATTCTGCGAGCGCGCGAGGCGGGCGAGGTCGGTGCGCAGGCCGGTGACGGACTTGCGGGCGTCGGCGATGTCGTGGCAGATGTCGGTGCCGACCTCGACGACGGACTGGTGCATCTCGGGTTTGACGCGCTCCTTGAGGATCATCTTGCCGCCTTCGATGATCTCCTCGATGTGGGATTTCAGCTCGCGCGTGACCGGGTCGACGATCTGGAACTCCTCCTCGATGCCGAGGGTGAATTGGTGCTTTTTGCGAGGCATGGGGGTGAAGGGTGGGAAACGGGGGACGGACGAAATTGAACGATGGAAGACGCGGGCGGGGCGAGGGGCGAAGGGTTCAGCGTGCGGCGGGCGACGGCCCGGCGGTAGCCGGGCCCTCCCGGGATGCGGAGGGTTGTAGGGCGGGGTCGCCGAACCCCGCCGCGAACGTGATGCCGCCGTCGAACGCAGGCGGGGTTCGGCGACCCCGCCCTACATCGGAGAGAGCGAACGCCATGCCGCGCGTGCACCACGGCGGGGTCGGGAGACCCCGCCCTACAATCGTGGTGCGGTGGAGCTGGGGCACGCGGGCGAACATCACTTCTTCTTCGCCGGCGCGGTGACGGCTTTGCCGGCGGCACCGAACTTGATGTAGTTGCCCCAAGTGAGGTTGTCGGCGCCGTCGCGGTGCTCCTTGGCGCGGCGGACGAGCATCTTCGCGGAGGCCTCGACGACCCACTTGAAGTTTTCCTCGCCGACGGAGTTGCGGTCGGCGTCGGGTGCGGGGTTGCAGAAGTCGATCGCGTAGGGGACGCCGTTGCTCACCGCGAACTCGACGGTGTTGAAGTCGTAGCCGAGGGCGTGGTTGAGCGCGAGGACGTCCTGCTTGATGCGCTCGAGCAGCGCGGGCGAGGCGGGCGGTCGGTCGACGACGTAGCGCAGGTGGTGCGGGTTGCGCGGCTCGTAGGGCATGATGCGGACGTCGGTGCCGCCGATGCAGTAGCAACGGTAGTAGTCCTCGAACACGACTTCGCTCTGCAGGAGCATGACGAGCTGGCCGGTCTCGGCGTAGGCCTTGAAGAACTCGTCGGGGTTGCGGACCTTGTAGACGTTCTTCCAGCCGCCGCCGGAGTGCGGTTTGAAATACGCGGGCCAGCCGATGTAGTTGAAGATGCCGTCCCAATCCAGGGGGAACGCGAGGTTGCTGAACGACTCGGCGCTGCAATCGGCCGGGTGGTCCTTCGAGGGGAGGATGACGGTGTTCGGCACGGCGACGCCGAGCTTGGTGGCGAGGCAGTTGTTGAAGAACTTCTCGTCGGCGGACCACCAGAACGGGTTGTTGACGACAGCGGTGCCGTTGAGCGCGGCGTTCTTCAGGTAGGCGCGGTAGAACGGCACGTCCTGCGAGATGCGGTCGAGGATGACGGCGTAGCCGCTGGCGTCGCCTTGGATGACCTTGTTGATGTTCACGGGCTCGGCGGTGATGCCGGGCTCGTTGAGGGCGTTGATGCGCTCGATGAGGGCGTGGGGGAAAGTGCGTTCCTTGCCGTGGAGGATGCCGATTTTTTTCATGGTTCGGTTGGGTCAGGGATGGGGGAGGGAAAGGGAGTGCGGGAACATGTCGCGCCGGGAGTTCCAATCGTGTCCACACCATTTCCGGTCAGCGAGGAAATGCCGGAAGCTGCGCCGGCGGGCAACCCGGCGCGGCCGAACGTGAGCCACTTGAGCTCCCGGCTGAGGTGTGGCGTAGACCAGCGGACGTAGGGCTCGTTCATGCAGGGCGGAGGAGGCGGCCGGGCCGCGGCGTGTGGTCGGAGGGTTAAGGTTGGTCCGCCCCGGTGCAAGCCGCGCCGGTCGGTGGTGGCGAAAAATTCCCCGTCCGCCGCGCTTGCGGCCGGCGCGCGCCGCCCCGTAGCGTCCGCGCCGCCCGATGTCCGTCCCGCCCGCCGACCCCCTCCGTTCCGCCGCCGTCCGCCCTCACCGCGGGCGCCCCGCGCAGCTTCGCCTGCACGAACGCTTCCACTCGCGCGGCCTGCGCGGCTGCCGCGACATCGCCGTCTGGCTCCCGCCCGGCTACGGCCGGGCCCGCAGGCGCCACCCGGTGGTCTATTTCCAGGACGGCCAGAACATCTTCGATCCCGTCACCGCCTTCCTCGGCCAGTCCTGGCTCGCCGGCGCGCGCGCCGAGGAGCTCATCCGTCGCGGCGCCATCACACCGCCCATCATGGTCGGCATCTACAACACCGGCTTCAACCGCATGAACGAATACGCGCCCACGCGCGCCGAGTTCACCGGCTGGGACGGCGAGAAATGCCGCAGCACCGGCGACGCGAAGCGTTACGCGAAGTTTGTCGTCGCCGAGCTCAAGCCCTTCATCGACGCGCGCTACCTCACGCTGCCCGGACCGCGCACGACCTCACTCGTCGGCTCGTCGATGGGCGGACTCGTCTCGCTCTACACGATGCTCTGGCACCCGCGCACCTTCGGCGCCGTCGCCGCGCTCTCGCCCTCGCTCTGGTGGGACAACCGCGTCGTCTTCCAGGATTTCGGCCGCCTGCTGCGCCGGCCCGAGACGCGGCTGTGGCTCGACACCGGCACGGCCGAGCCGGGCTGGGAGGCCGCACCGCTCTTTCGCGACACCCTCATCACCGCCGGCTGGACGCTCGGCGACGATCTCGCCTACCGCGAATACCCCGGCGCCGAGCACACCGAAAAAGCCTGGGCCGCGCGCATCGGCGACGTGCTCGAATTCCTCGTCGGCCGGGAAACGATTTCCGCCTCTCCGCCGAAGCCTCGCCGCGAGCGGTAGGGCGGGACCGCCGGGCCGCCGCGAGCAGGTTGCCGCGCGCGTAGCTCCAGGACGCCGAGGCGCGATGCGATTTCTCGGCCGCGCTTAGGCCGGCTGAAGCCGGCCCTACCGTGGCGGCGTGCATTCGTCCGCGCGCCCAACGCGCCTCCGTCACGCAATCGTCACCTTCGGCGCCGCTCGTCCGCGTGCTGCGCCCGTTGCTCCAGTCGCGATTGAGCCAGCCGCACGAAGCGGTCTTCCTCGCGGCATGGATACCCCGCCGTCCAGCGAAACCCAGCTCCGCCGCTCCCGCGACGACGGCGGCATGCTGACGTGGATCGCGGCCCTCTTCTCGGGCGGCAAGGCCCCGGCTGACGCGGACGCGGCCACGCCGGCCGGTGCGGACAGTTCCGGCAGCGACAGTGCCGGCGGCGACAGTGCCGGCGGCGACAGCGGCGGAGATGGAGGCGGCGGTGGCGACTGAATCAGAGGTCATCCCACGTCCGCCCCCGGCGAAGCCCTCCGTGGCGAATCGCAGCCTGGCCGGCTGGCTTTCTTTCTTCGCGATGGCGGCGTTCGGCGGCGCGCTCGGCTACTTCGGGTCAAAATACGGCATGCAACTCCTGCTGCCGATTCCCGGACCGAAGCTGCTCAAGCTCCTCCTCCTCGTCTGGATCGTGCCCGCCTGGCTCCTCGTCGTCGGCTGGCATGAGTTCGGCCACGTCGTTGGCGGCTGGGCGGGCGGTGGTCGCTTCCTCCTCTGGATCGTCGGCCCGTTCAAGATCCAGCGCAGCCCCGCCGGCGTGAGCGTCGGTCTCAATCGCTCGCTCAACCTCAGCGGCGGACTTGCCGCCTGCCTGCCGCTCGATCCGACGAAGATGACGCCGTCACGCACCGCCGTCATGATCCTCGGCGGCCCGATCTTCAGCCTGGTGCTCACCGTCGTCGCGCTTTGGGTCGCGGCCTGGCTCACGGCCGCGCCGGGCGAGGTCACGGTGGCCCGCGCGCTCATGCAGCACGGCGCGATCGTCACGGCCGGCCTGTCGGCCCTGATCTTTTTCGTGACGATGTTCCCGACGACGCTCGGTGGCTTCAAATCCGACGGCAAACGCGCCTTCGAGCTCCTCCGCGGCGACGCGCGCTCCGATCAGGAAGCTGCGCTGCTCATGCTCACGACGGCGGCCCTCGCCGGCCAGCGTCCGGCCGACTACGACCCCGCGCTCGTGCGCCGCGCCCTCGCTCTCGGCGACGGCTCGCTCTTCGACCTCTACGCGCATCTCACGATCTTTCCCCACGCCGCCGAGCGCGGCGAATGGGCCGCCGCTCAGGCGCACCTCGACCGCGTCCTCACCGGCGAGGAACACATCGTGCCCTACGTGCGCGACACCGTGCGCTGCGAATACGCGTGGCTCCTCGCCACCCGCACGGGCGACGTCGCGACCGCGCGCGCCTGGCTCGACGCTGCCGGCGCGCTCGATTTCGCGCCCGCCACGCGGTTGCGGGCCGAGGCCGCGGTGCTGCTCGCCGAGGGCCGTCCCGCCGAAGCGGCGGCCAAGGCGCGCGCCGGCTTGCACGCGCTCGCGCACCAGAGCCTCAGCCCCGTGATCAACCCCTTCGACCGCGACGCGCTCGAGGACTTGCTCCGCCGCGCCGAGGCGACCGCCGCCTGACACGGTCTCAACGCCGCAGCAGGCGGTCGATCCACGCCGAGGTCAGTTGCGTGGCGATGACCGAGAACGTGAACAGGTAGAGCCCGAGCCCGATCTCGATGCGCGCGAGGCCGGCGGCCTTCATCGTCACGATGAGGATGGCGACGACGAACACGTCGAGCATCGACCACTTGCCCAGCGCCGAGACCCAGCCGTGCAGGCGTTGCACGCGCGCGAGGTTGTGCTCGCGCTCGGTCCAGATGATGCCGAGCAGACCGAGTTTCACGGTGGGGAAGACAAGCGTGAAGAGCGTCAGCACCGTGAAGAGGAAATATTCCCCGGCGCGGAAGAGCGTGGCGATGCCGCCCACGACGGAGATGGCCTCGTGGAAGATCCAGAACTTCGCGACGTGGAAGAAAGGGAAGAAGATGCCGGTGGCGAAGAGCAGCCAGGCGAGGACGAGCAGCACGGGCACGAAGCGGCGTTGCAGCGGCGAAGCGGCAGGCGTGGACATGGGGCGAAGCAGAAGCAATCCCCGCTCCGCCGCAAGTGCGGCGACATCCGTATGGGATGTAGGGCGGGGTCTCCTGACCCCGCCGAAAGACAACCGCACTGAAGAAATCCTTGAGCGACCTCTTCATCCTCCGCACCGTCACCTCACGGGCCGCCAAATATAATGCCCACGCGCGCCCATCTCCACCGACTGTCCAACGTCTGGCTCGGAAATCCACTCTACTTCATCACCCAGTGCACCGCCGGACGGAGGAAAATTCTGGCGGACAACGAAGTGGCGGCGTTCATCCGGGAAACCCTACTTGAAGCCGACGCCGTGCATGGCTGGGTCGCCGGTCGATTTGTGATCATGCCGGATCATGTGCATTTTTTCGCGCGACCCCGCCCGGGGGCGAAAGAACTCTCCATCTTCATGCGCGACTGGAAGCGTTGGACGGCACGCTCGATTCTCGATGCGAAGAATCTGCCCGCGCCTCTCTGGCAGGCCGAATTCTTCGATCACGTCCTCCGCTCGGCGGCGAGCTACGCGGAGAAGTGGGAGTATGTGCGCCTGAATCCGGTGCGCGCGGGATTGTCGGTGCGACCCGAAGATTGGCCGCATGCGGGGGAATGCGAAAGCCTGACATTTTGATTTGAATGTAGGGCGGGGTCTCCCGACCCCGCCGCGAAGGGGATGCCGCCCACGAAAAAGGCGGGGTTCGGCGACCCCGCCCTACATCGATCGATCTTCAGCGCGGTTACTCCAGCCCCGTCACGTTCACGTCGTTCGGGTGGTCGACGGTGAACTTCACGGTGAGATCGCGCTTCTCGCCGGGCTTGAGGTCGAGCGTCCACTTCAGCGTGCCTTCGTCCGTGGGCTTCACCTCGCGCACGTCGGGCGAGAGCTGCCGCACCACGACCTTCTCGTTGCGCGAGAGCGGCACCTGGTCGACGACGATCACGCGCTCGGCGGTCTTCTTGTTGTTCTGGATCGTGAGGAGATACTCGTAGGTGATGCGCTTGCCGGAGTTCGTGATGCCGGTGTCCTCGGTGAACTTCTGCACGCGCTTGTGCTTCACCGCGATGCCCTCGTCGGCGCCGAGCGCGAGGTCGAACTTCTCGCCGGCCATCACGGTGCGGAGCTTGCTCGTGGCGACAAAGGTGCCGTCGAGGAAGACGTTCATCGCGCCGGCGAGCAGCGGGAAGTCGGAGGCGTTGACGACCTTGGCGGTGAGGAACGCGGTCTGTTGGCGCTTCGGCACGGTGAGGTATTCGGGGTTGGCGGCGAGGCGGAGGCTGGTGATCGGCACCTTCTGCGCCGTGCCGTCGCTCGGGATCGTGGCGGTCGTGGCGATGCGGAAGGACGCGCTCGTCGCGCCGGCCTCGAGCGAGGCGGTGGCGAGGTCGGCTTCGTAGCTTTCGGGTGGCGGCGCGGCGTCGACGGCGGTGGTGAAATTCTGGAGATTGACCTCGCGGGGCGCATTGGCCGTGGCGGGCAGGGTGCGGGCGGACATCACCTTGGCGCGCGCCTCGCGCTCGGCCTGCTCGCGCAGGACGACGGGCAGCATGACATCGAGGTTCCACGCGTGCAGGGTGGGGGCGCCGCCGCCGAGGGACGGGCGGGCGGTCGAGAGCGTGAGGGCGACGTCCTTCCAGTCCTCGCCGGTGTTCTGGCGCACGACGCCGAAGTAGCCGAGCGCCACGGCGCGCTCGCCGCTGAGGACGCGGGCGTCGTAGCTCGGCGACCAGTTGGCGCCGCCGACGGTGTAGGAGAGCGCGAGTTCGAGTTCGCCGGCCTGCGGGGCGGAGACGCGGACGGTCACGGTCTTGTAGCCGCGGCCGCCGGCGCCGCGGAGCTCGTTGAGCTGGCCCTGCACGGCGTCGATCTTGCGCTGCAATTCCTCGCGTTGGGTGTCGAGCGTGGCGCGCTCGGCGGCGATCTTCGCCTTCTGCTCCGTGAGGTAGGCGAGCGAGGTGGTGAGCTGGTTGAGGTCGGGACGGGGGACATCCTTCGTCGGCGGCGCGAAGAGCGCGGACTCGATCTTGGCGAGCATGCCGCTCTGGTCGTCGAGGAGGCCGTGGCGGTCGTTGAGGCCGCGCATCTGCTGGTTGAGCTGCGCGAGTTGGTCCTCGAGCTCCTTCACGCGGGCGTTGGGCGTGAAATCCACGAAGGTGCGGCGCGCGCTGACATCGAGGATGAGCGCCTGCGCGGTGCCGCGGCCGGTGACCTGGAGGGATTGGTCGACCAGCGACTCGGGCAGGTTGGCAAAGACGAGCTCGGCCTGGCCGCCGGCGAGCGCGACGGTGGCGGTGCGGGTGACGACGGCGCGGTCGGTGTAGACCGTGACGGCGCTGATGCGGGAATCGACGGGCGCGGCGGCGAGGCGCAGCGCGGGAAAAAGAGCGAGGCCCAGAAGGGCGAGACGGAGGAGTTTCATGAGGTGGGAATTCGGACCAATTGCGAGGTCTGACGTTCCTACCCGCGGTTTCTTAGGCCCGCAGCCGAAAAAAGCGCGCCCGGGCCGGTCGGCCCGGGGCCGCTCAGCGCTCCTCGATCAGGGCCAGCAGCTGTCCGATCCGGCAATGCGACTCGAGCGGATGCCGGAGCCGGTAGTTCCGGTTGATCTTGTAGCGGTTCCGCTGTCCCTCGCGGCTGCGCGCCAGCACCCCTTCCTCCTCCAGCGAGGCGATGATGGCATGCACGGCGCGCTCCGTGATCCCGACCTGCTGGGCCACCTCGCGCAGCGTGATGTCCTCGTTCTGGGCCAGGCAGACGAGCACGTGCGTGTGGTTGGTGAGGAAGGTCCAGCCGGAGGGGGCGGGGGGCGTAGCCATGGGAAAAAGCATGGCGGCCGCGGCGGCGGCTTTCAAGAACACTAAATAATGAAGTTGACTTCATGCATTACAATTCACGAAAAGACGCTCATGAATTCTTCCTCGCTCACCACCCCGGGTTCCGCCTCTCGCCTTCCGGCGGCGGCGCAGCCGCCCGTTCCGGTCACCATCGCCCGCGGCGATGGCATCGGCCCCGAGATCATGGATGCGGTCCTCCGCATCCTCGACCGCGCCGGCGCCCGCATCGCCCCGGAGGAGATCCAGGTTGGCGAGAAGGTCTATCGTGCCGGCCGCACCTCGGGCATCGGGGAGGAGGCGTGGGCCTCGCTCCGCCGCACTCGCGTGGCCCTCAAGGCGCCGATCACCACGCCTTCCGGCTCGGGTTACAAGAGCCTCAACGTCACGCTGCGCAAGACCCTCGGCCTCTACGCCAACGTCCGCCCCTGCGTCAGCTACGCGCCGTTCGTGCCGTCGCCGTTCACCGGTCTCGACGTCGTCATCGTGCGCGAGAACGAGGAGGACACCTACGCCGGCATCGAGCATCGGCAGACCGACGAGGTCTACCAGTGCCTGAAGCTCATCACGCGCCCCGGCTGCGAGCGCATCTGCCGCTACGCCTTCGACTACGCGCGCCGCCACGGCCGCCGCAAGGTGACCTGCATGGTGAAGGACAACATCATGAAGCTCACCGACGGTCTCTTCCGCCAGGTCTTCCTTGAGACGGCCGCGCACTACCCGGAGATCCAGACCGAGGTCATGATCATCGACATCGGCACGGCGCTGCTCGCCACCGAGCCGCTCCGTTTCGACGTCGTCGTCGCCCCCAACCTCTACGGTGACATCATTTCCGATGTCGCCGCCCAGTGCGCCGGCTCCATCGGCTTGGCCGGCTCCGCCAACATCGGCGAACAGTGCGCGATGTTCGAGGCCGTCCACGGCTCCGCGCCCGACATCGCCGGTCGCGGCATCGCCAATCCCTCCGGCCTCCTCGAGGCCGCCGGCCTCATGCTCGTCCACATCGGCCAGGCCGACGTGGCCAACCGCATCCGCAATGCCTGGCTGCGCACGCTCGAGGACGGCCTCGCCACCGCGGACATCTTCCGCGACCCCTCGCGCCAGACCAAGGTCGGCACCGCGCAGTTCGCCGATGCCGTCATCGCCCGCCTCGGCCAGGAGCCGCGCCATCTGCCGCGCGCCGCCGCCGGGGCCGCGGCGCCGGCGCCCGCCGCGGTCGCGCCCGCGGCCGTCCCGCCGCCCGCCGCGCCGACGCCCAAGACGCTGCCGGAAAAGATCCTCGAGGGTGTGGACCTGTTCCTCCACTGGTCGCCCGCCCGGCGCGACGCCGCCCAGCTTGCCACGCGCGTGCAGGCCGCCCTGCCCGCCCCGCTGAAGCTCAAGATGATCACCAACCGCGGCGTCATGGTCTGGCCCGAGGGCCGCCCGGAGACGTTCTGCACCGACCACTGGCGCTGCCGCGTCCTCGCGACCGGCGAGCACCCCATGCGTCCGCGCCACATCGCCGAGGCCCTGCTCGCGCTCGAGGCCCATCACCTCGACGTCGTGAAGACGGAAAATCTCTACCGCTTCAACGGCCAGCCCGGCTACTCGCTCGGCCAGGGCGAGTAATCGCTCCACCTCCGCGCGTCGCGTCTCCGCCGGCGAAATCCCACTCGCCGCGCCGCCCCGGCCACGCACACTCCGGTCATGCCTCTCTTGACCGGACAAGTGGTGATCGTGACGGGCGCCTCGTCGGGCATCGGCGAGGCCACGGCGCGGCGGCTGGCCGCCGGCGGCGCGCGCGTCGTGCTCTTCGCGCGGCGGCAGGACCGCCTCGACGCGCTCGCGCGCGAACTCGACCCCGGCGGCGCCAACGTGCTCGGGGTCGCCGGCGACATCACGAGCGACCCCGACCGCCGCCGCCTCGTCGACGCGGCGCGCGCGAAGTTCGGCCGCATCGACGCGCTGGTGAACAACGCCGGCTACGGCACGCGCGGTCCGCTCGAGACGACGCCGGTCGATGCGATCCGCCGCAACTACGAGACGAATGTCTTCGCGCTCGTCGCGCTCACGCAGCTCGTGTTGCCCGAGATGCGCGCGCGCGGCGACGGCTGCATCGTCAACATCGGCTCCGTCGCCGGCCGCATCGCGCGCCCGCTCTCGAGCATCTACGACTCCACCAAGCACGCGCTCGAGGCGCTGACCGATGGCCTGCGCGGCGAGTTGCAGCCGTTCGGCGTGCGCGTCTCGCTCATCCGCCCCGGCTACATCGTCACGGAGTTCGTGGACGCCGCCAACGCCGCGTCGGACCAGTATCTCGAGCAAGCGGGCCCGTATGAGCCGTTCCTGGCGGGCTTCCGGCTCGGCTATCAGAAACTCCGCCGCGTCGCCGGCCAACCCGACGACATCGCGCGCTTGGTCGAGATCGCGCTCACGAGCGAGAATCCCGCCCCGCGCTACGCCGGCCCCTTCCACGCGAAGGTGTTTCTCTTCCTGAAGTGGATCCTGCCGCAGCGCGTGCTGGAGAAGATCACGCGGCTGAAGAAGTGACGGGGTCGCAGGCTTCCTTGTTTTACGATACGACCCCGGGGGTTCGAATCCCGCGCTCCGTCGAACGCACACTTGATTTTCTCGGCCTCCGTGCCGATAGTGAGGCCGGAATTGCCCCCCAGACCAAACCGGCACCGTAAGGTGCTCTTTCCGCAAGGATAGGTCGGGGGGCTTCTTATTTGGGCCAGAATTGGACAAGCATTTCCCGATCTGAAATGAGCCGGCGGTAGCGTTGGTTCTCTTGAGGCTGGGTGTAACCGCGGGCCACGGCGCCACAGACCATGTCCGCTAATTGCAGCAGGAGGTTCCGATCGGAGTCCTGCAGCTTGACCTTGCGAATCGGCTTCGGGCCGCCGCCGCCTTCGTTCACCTTCTTGCGCAAGTAAGTGCTGAGTTGGGTGCGAAACTCGCGTCCTCCGCTTCCGTCGATCACCACAATGGCATCCCGGAGGTGAGGTTTGGCGTTCTGAAACACGAGGCCGCAGGTGTATTTGTAGAACGGATCAGGAAACTGAAATCCTTGGCCGGTGAGTCTGGCCTTGTTGATCACCACCGAAAAGTAGCACCACTCGTAGGGCGACACCGCGCGCAAGAAGGCCTCGCGCCACTCCGCCTGCAGCTTGCTGAAATGGAACTCATGGTGATCGGGCAGGCGCAGTTCCCGCTTCAGCAATCTGATCCTCTGCTCGACCGCCGCGGCCTCTGCGTAGTCCTCGAAGGCGACCAGCGTCACCGCGAAGTAGGCCGAGCAACTGCCGCCCGGCGGCATGCCGGGATCTCCGGATTCATCGATGAACACGAGCATGGGGACGATCGATCTCTTCGCCGGCCCAAGCGACGGGCAAACCGTGGCGACCGGTGAGACGGGCGTCGAGCCCCGAGCTTGATCAGCCTGTCCTGTTCACTTCATGGCGTCGGCGGTCACTCCGTGACGGCCGGAGGCGGGGGCTTTTGCGTGAGGAACGCCCGCAGCTCCGCTGCGAGCTTCGGGCCGAAGCCCTCGACCTCGGCGATCTGCTCCGCGCTCGCGGCGCGCAATCGGTCGATCGAGCCGAAGTGGGCGAGGAGGGCGGCCTTCCTTTTCGCGCCGAGGCCCGCGAAGTCGTCGAGGATGCTCTCCTTGATCTTCCGCGAGCGGAGGTCGGCGTTGTAGGTGTTGGCGAAGCGGTGCGCCTCGTCGCGCAGGCGCTGCAGCAGGTTCAACCCGGGGTGGGAGAGGGGCAGGTTGAGCGGCGCGCGGTCGTCGGGGAAGATGATCGTCTCGTGCTTCTTCGCGAGGCCGATGAGCGCGGGCGGCATGCACTCGAGGCCGACGAAGGCCTTCAACGCCGCCGCGATCTGGCCGCGGCCGCCGTCGATGACGACGAGGTCCGGGAACGGTTTGCGGTCGGCGATGAGCTGCCGGTAGCGGCGGCCGACGACCTCCTCCATCGCGCGGAAGTCGTCGTTGCCGATGAAGCTCTTGATCGAGAAGCGCCGGTAGTGGTCCTTGTCGGGCGCGCCGTCGGTAAAGTGGACCATCGACGCGACGACGAAGGTGCCGCTGATGTGCGAGATGTCGAAGCACTCCATGTGCCCGGGCGGGGCCTCGAGGCCGAGCGCCTCCTGGAGCGAGCGCAACGCCTCGTCGTTCGGCCGGAGGCGCGTGAGGTCGCGCGTGAACTTGCGCGTGCGGGCGAGCGTGCGCTCGAGGGCGAGGACGACGTCGCGCAGCTCGGCGGCCTGCTCGAATTCCTGCTTGGCGGCGCGGGCCTGCATCTCGGCGCGCAGCTCCTCGAGCCATTCGCGCGATTTGCCGTCGAGGAAATCGCAGGCCTGCGCGACGCGCGTGCGGTAGTCGGCGGCGGCGACCTCGTTGGGCCAGCCGTAGAGCTCGGCGCGCACGTCGTCGTAGAGCCGCCAGCGGCCGTCGCCGAGCGGCACGGGGTGGGTGTCGCCAAGGAGGATGCCGAACTGCTTGCGCATCGTCGCGAGCGTGCGGCGGAGCAGGCCGGAGTGGGCGAAGGGGCCGAAGTAGCGCGAGCGGTCGTCCTTGCGGAAGCGCGTGAGCGTGAAGCGCGGCAGCTCGTCCTCGAGGTTCACGCGGACGAGGAGGAAGCGTTTGTCGTCGGTGAAGTCGGTGTTGTATTTCGGGCGCCACTGCTTGATCAGCTTGCCCTCGAGGAGAAGCGCCTCGGGCTCGGACTTGACCTCGATGGTCTCGAAGTCGGCGATGAGCTCGATGAGCGTGCGGATCTTCGGCTGGTGGCGGAGCGCGCGGGTGCGGCCGGGTTGGAAGTAGGACGACACGCGCTTCTTCAGGCTCTTGGCCTTGCCGACGTAGATGATGCGCCCGAGGCGGTCCTTCATCAGGTAAACGCCCGGCTTCTCCGGCAAGGCGCGGAGTTTCTCCCGGAGGGCGTCGGTGAAGCGGGATTCAGGCATGGGCCGGCGTCCGGTTGGCCGCCGGCAAGGGCCAAGTTCCAAGGACCAAGTGCCAAGCCAGGCCACCCGCGCTCCCGGGCCGGGGTCGGTTTTCGTGTTTTTGGTGTATTTCGTGGTGGCTCACACGGGGGCTTCCGGCGGCTGGCGTTTTGGGAAATTCAGGCTACGGTCGCGGCTTGGACAGCTCCATGGCCGCCTCGCAACCGAACAATTCCCAGCCCGGGTCCGCTGGCAAATCTTCTCCTCGCTTCGAACTCCTCACGCTCGGCGACGAGCTGTTGCTCGGCCTGACCGCCAACGGCCACCTCACCTGGATCGGCGCGCAGCTCGGCCGGCGCGGCGTGCTCCTCGACCGCAACGTCACCATCACCGACGAGGCCGACGCCATCGCCCGCCAGTTCCGCGAGAGCTGGGCGCGCGCCGACGTGCTCATCACCACCGGCGGGCTCGGGCCGACCTGCGACGACCGCACGCGCGAGGTCGTGGCGGAGATCCTCGGCCAGGAGCTCGTCTTCGACGCCGGCATCATGGGCGAGATCGAGCAGCGCTTCGAGCGCCTGCGCCGCCCCTGCACGCCGAACAACCGCAAGCAGGCCTTCCGCTTCGCCCGCGGCGAGGTGTTGCCCAACCCGAACGGCACCGCGCCCGGCCTCTGGGCCGAGCAGGACGGCAAGGTGCTCGTCATGCTCCCGGGCCCGCCGAACGAATTGCAACCGATGTTCCTCGATCAGGTCCTGCCGCGCCTCGCGCGCCGCGGCCTGTTGAGCGAACAGGAATCCTACCTCCAGCTCCGCACCGCCGGCGTCGGCGAATCGATGCTCGAGACGCGCTTCCAACCCGTCTTCGAGCGCTACCCGGGCCTCGGCATCGCGTATTGCGCGCACCAATGGCAGGTCGATTGCCGCATCAGCTCGCCCGACGGCCGCTACCCGCGCGAGACGCTGCAGCAGATCGCCCAGGAATGCGCCGCGCTCCTCGGCGACGACTTCATCGGCTACGGCCAGGACTCGCTCGCCAAGGTCACCGCCGACCTCCTCCGCGCGCACGGCCGCACGCTCGCCGTGGCGGAGTCGTGCACCGGCGGCCTGTTGGCGAACAGCTTCACCGACATCTGCGGCGCCTCGAAATTCTTCATGGGCGGCATTGTCAGCTATTCGAACGACGCGAAGATGCTCCTGCTCGACTGCCCCGAGTGCCTGCTCTCGCAGCACGGCGCCGTCAGCGCCGAATGCGCCGTGGCGATGGCGACGGGCGTCGCCGAACAGCTCAGCGCCGACTTCGGCCTCGCGATCACGGGTTATGCCGGGCCGACCGCCGGCAACTGCGGCGACGACAATCCTGCCGGCACGATCTTCGTCGGCCTGCACTCGCCGCTCGGCGACTGGTCGAAGAAGTTGAGTTACCCCGGCGGCCAGCGTTCCGCCGTGAAACAGCGCGCGGTGACCGCCGCCATCGACTGGCTGCGCCGTGAGGTGCTGAAGACCGTCCGCCGCACGACCACCTCGTCGCTGGCGAATTGAGCGGGCGGATCGCGTCTCGCCTCGAAATTGTAGGGCGGGGTCTCCCGACCCCGCCGAGGTTGCGCAGCATGCATCACGTTCGCGGCGGGGTCAGGAGACCCCGCCCTACAATAAACCGCGTGCTCGTTCGGCGCCCTGTCGCCTCGCCCCGCGGAATTTTTCTCTCGGCGCGTGCGCGGGTCCCGCCCTACCTTCGGCCTCTCCCGTTCCATGCCCGACCGCCCCTTCATCTTCATCTGCGGTGCCGACGACTTCCTCGCGTCGCGCCTGGGCAAGGAGCGCTTCGAGGAGCTCGCGCGCGAGGCGGGCGCCGACGAGTTTGCGCGTGAAATCGTCAACGGCTTCGCCAACAACGTCGAGGAGGTCGAGACCGCCGTGAACCGCTTCCGCGACGCCGTGCAGACCGTGCCGATGTTCGGCGGCAAGCGCGTCGTGTGGTTCAAGGACATCAATTTCCTCGCGGACACCGTCACCGGCCGCGCCGACGGCACGCTCAAGCAGGTCGAGGCGCTCCAGGAATTGCTGGAAAAGCTCAACCCCGACGAGGTCGCGGTCGTCATCACCGCCGCCCCGATCGACCGGCGCCGCAGCTTTGCCAAGTGGTGCGAGGCGAACGGTGACTACACCTTCGCCGGCGGCGGGGCGGACAACGTCGAGGCCCTCGCCGCGGTCGCGCTGGCCGAGGCGCGCAGCGTCGGCGTGGCGTTCGGCGACGGCGCGGTCGAGCTGCTGCTGACGAAGGTCGGCGCCAACTCGCGGCTCATCACCGAGGAGGTGCGCAAGCTCGCCAACTACGTCGCCGATCCGGCGGCCGCGTCCGCCGCGGGCGGCGCCGTGATCGAGGAGACGCACGTCGCCGAGCTGACGCCGAACGTCGCCGAGGGGGATTTCTTCGAGGCGGCGGACCGGTTCTTCGCCGGCGACCTGCGCGGCACGCTCGATGCGTTGCAGCGGCACTTCTTCGCCGGCGGCGATGCGCGGCCGGTCATCTCCTCGCTCCAGAACCGCAACCGCATCCTCATCCAGGCGCGCGTGCTCCTCGATGCGGGCGACTTGCGCGCGCCGTCGGAGAAGTTCGGTTTCGACAAGGCCGCGTGGGCGCGCGCGCAGGGCGTCTACGCCGAGGCCTTCGGCGGCGATGCGGAGAAGAGCTCGTTCAACCTCTTCACGCAGAACCAGTGGTATGCCGGCAAACTCGTCAGCGGTGCCAAGCTCCCGCCCCTGCGCCGCCTGATCGACAACCAGCAGGAATTCATCCGCGCCTTCGAGGAGATCATCCAGCGGCCCAACGACCAGGAAACCGTCCTGCGCGATATGGCCGTCCGCTGCCTCGGCGCCTGAGGCCGCTTGTCTGGGTGTAGGGCGGGGTCGCCGAACCCCGCCTTGAGCGTGTTGCCACCTCCGCTCGCTCGCGCGCGTGCGAGCGAGCGATCGAAAACGAAATCCCGTCCGAATCGTAATCCTAACCTCAGGATCGACCGACAGGGATCACGATTAGGATTACGAGTAAGATTAAGGTCACGCGGTCGGGAATTATCTTTGTCGTTCGCGGCGGGGTCGGGAGACCCCGCCCTACATTCGCGCAACGCGCTCGAGGGATTGCGGCCGCGCCGCGCCCCTGCGGGCGGCGGGTTTTCCGCTGGCATCGCCGGAGAGCGGGCCTTAACGCTTGGCCGCGTCATGTCCTCCGCCGAAGCCTCCGCCTCCGCCATCCCCAACGTGCTCGCCGAGCGCTACGCCTCGCCGGCGATGAAGGAGATCTGGTCCGGCCATGGCCGCATCCTCATCGAGCGCGATTTCTGGATCGCGGTGATGAAGGCCCAGCGCGACCTCGGCGTCGCCATCCCGGCCGACGCGATCAAGGACTACGAGCGCGTGCGCGGCGAGGTGAACCTCGGGCGCATCAAGGAGCGCGAGCGCACCACGCTCCACGACGTGAAGGCGCGCATCGAGGAGTTCTCCGAGCTGGCCAAGCGCCAGTTCATCCACCTCGGCCTCACCAGCCGCGACCTGACCGAGAACGTCGAGCAGCTCCAGGTGGCGCGCTCGCTCGCGCTCGTGCGCTTCAAGACCGTCGCCGCGCTCGCGCAACTGGCGAAGCGCGCCGGCGAATACCGCGACGTCATGATCACCGGCCGCACGCACAACGTGCCGGCGCAGCCGACGACGCTCGGCAAGCGCCTCGCGATGTTCGGCCAGGAACTGCTCCTCGCGCAGGCGCGGCTCGACGAGCTGCTCGCGCGCTATCCCGTCCGCGGCGTGAAGGGCGCCGTCGGCACGCAGCTCGACCAGCTCACGCTCCTCGGCGGCGACGCCGCCAAGGTCGGCCAGCTCGAGGCGCGCATCGTGAAGCACCTCGGCTTCAAGGCCTCGCTCGGCGCGGTCGGCCAGGTCTATCCGCGCTCGCTCGATTTCGATGTCGTCAGCGCGCTGCACCAGGTCGGCGCCGCGGCGGCGAGCGGCGCGACGACGCTCCGCCTGATGGCGGGCGCGGGCCTGTTGACGGAGGGTTTCCAAGCCGGCCAGGTCGGCTCGTCCGCGATGCCGCACAAGGTCAACGCGCGCAATTGCGAGCGGGTCTGCGGCTTCTCGACCATCCTCTCCGGCTACGTCGCGATGACCGCCAATCTCGCCGGCGACCAGTGGAACGAGGGCGACGTGTCCTGCTCCGTCGTGCGCCGCGTGGCCCTGCCCGATGCGTTCTTCGCGCTCGACGGCCTGCTCGAGACCTACCTGACGATCCTGCGCCAGATGGAGATCTTCCCCGCGGCGATCGCCGCCGAGAACGAGCGCAACCTGCCCTTCCTCGCCACGACCACGATCCTCATGGAGGCCGTGAAGCAGGGCGCCGGGCGCGAGACCGCGCACGAGGCGATCAAGCAGCACGCCCTCGCCGCCGCGAAGGCGCTCCGCAGCGGCGGCAACGCCGACCTCCTCGCCCTCCTCGCCGCCGACAAGCGCATCGGGCTTTCCGCGAAGAAACTCCGCGAGGTGCTCGCGCAGAGCAGCCGCTTCGTCGGCGCCGCGCCGCACCAGGTGGACGAGTTTGTCGCGACGGTCGCTCCGCTCGCGAAGAAGACCAAGGGCGCCGCCGACTACGAGCCCGGCAAGCTGCTTTGAGCGGAGCGGTGGCGCGCGTTGACCCAACGCGCGGCCGCCACGCCTGTCGCGCAGGGCGGGCATCGGGGAGAGCCCGGCGGACATTTCACCCCCGCCGCCGCGGCCTCTTTTTACCATTTCCCCTCCCGGAGGGAGAATTGGTTTGCCACCCCCGGAGGCCCGGACTTTTTTGGACCCTCTTTTCGCTTCTTTAACAGCTTTAAACCACCCACATCCATGGCAGAACTCGCAGGAAACTGTCTCATCGGCCAATCCGGCGGCCCCACGGCCGTCATCAACGCCAGCGTGGCCGGCATCGTCTCCGAGGCGCTTAATCACGGTTGCATCGAGGAGGTCTACGGCGCGCTCAACGGCGTGCTCGGCCTCGTCAATGAGGACCTCGTCGACCTCGCCGCCGAATCCCAGCAGGCCATCCGCGGTCTGCGCTTCACGCCCGGCGCCGCCCTCGGCAGCTGCCGCACCAAGCTGAAGAAGCCCCAGGACATCGAGCGCGCCCTCGAGGTCCTCAAGACCCACAACGTCCGCTATTATTTCCACATCGGCGACGCCGATTCCCAGGAGACCGCCGCCAAGCTCGCCGAGCTCGCCAAGGCCCAGGGCTACGAGCTGCGCGTCATCGGCGTCCCGAAGACGATCGACAACGACCTCTCCGTCACCGACCACTGCCCCGGCTACGGCAGCGCCGCCAAATTCATCGCCACCACCGTGCGCGAACTCGCCGTCGACGGCGACGCCACCGCGCAGAACGACCTCGTCACCATCGTCGAGGTCATGGGCCGCAACACCGGCTGGCTCGCCGCCGCCGCCACCCTCGCCAAGCGCCGCGACCACCCGAACGATCCCCCGCACCTCGTCTACGTGCCGGAAGTCGCCTTCGACGACGCCAAGTTCGCCGACGACGTCCGCCGCATCCTCAAGCGCGAGAAGCACTGCGTCATCGTCGTGGGCGAAGGCCTCGTCGACAAGGACGGCAACTACGTCGCCGTCGAAGCCGGTGAAGCCGGCGGCGCCGCCCAGTTCGGCGGCGTGGGCGAACACCTCCGCGGCATCGTCGAGACCCAGGTCGGCGCCAAGGTCCGCGTCGCCCGCCTCGGCGTCGCCCAGCGCGCCGCCGCGCACGTCGCCTCCAAGACCGACGCCGACGAGGCTTTCCTCGCCGGCCAGGCCGCCGTCAAGGCCGCCATCAACGGCGAGAGTGAGAAGATGATCACCCTCGTCCGCGGCGACGGCGACCACTACACCTGCGAGACCGGCCTCGCCGCCTTCGCCGACATCGTCGGCAACGTGAAGAAGCTCCCCCGCGAGTGGATCAACGAGGACGGCGTCAGCCTGAACTTCCAGTTCTACCGCTACGCCACCCCGCTCATCCAGGGCGAGGTCACCGTCCCCTTCGAGAACGGCCTGCCCGCCTTCGTCCGCCTCCACGGCGAGACCGTCGACAAGCAGCTCCCGGGCTACGAAGTCTGAGCGACGTCAACGCCGCCACTTTCGCAGCCGGTCTCACGCGAGACCGGCTTTTTTCTACCCGTCACTGACGGCGGGAAAACTGTAGGAGGGGCTTAACGCCCCGACCGAACGGCCTCCGCTGTCGACGATGTCGCTCACGCCGCCTGCGCCCGCGGCGCGCCCGGCGGACGCGCGCGCGCGAGGAGCAGCGCCTCCACGACGAGCCACACCGCCATCACGAGCAGGACGACGCACACGGCGAATTCCACGTGATGCACCGTCGCCACCGCGCCGCGCGCCACGCGGTCGAGGTGCACCGACATGCTCAGCCCGAGGCTCCACGTCGTCATCACGAGCATCAGCCACGTCGGCACCAAGGTGAACCACACGCTCTTGCCCAGGTGCCGCAGCCACACCGTCACCGCGAGCAGCGCCAAGGCCGCGAGCAGCTGGTTCGAGGTGCCGAAGAGATTCCAGAACACGCGCCAGATCGGCAGCTGCTGCCCGCCCACCTCCGCCGGCGGCAGGCTCACGACGACCAGCGGCAAGGCCAGCGTCAGCGCCGTCGCGCCGATCACGCCCGCGCGCCCGGTCCAGCCCGTGATCTCCATCAACACGTAGCGCGCCAGCCGCGTGCAGGCATCGAGCGTGTCGAACACGAAGGTCGCGAAGCACAGCAACCCGAACTGCCGCGCGATCTCCACCGGCACGGCGCCGAAGGTCGCATGGTGCATGAACACCGCCACGCCGTCCGCGTAGGTCAGGTCGGGCCGGCCGCTCGATTGCGCAAGGATCATCACCGTCGCGAGGCTGATGCAGGCGAAGAACGCCTCGAGCATCATGCCGCCGTAGGCCACCGGCCGCGCATCCGTCTCGCGGTCGAGCTGCTTCGACGTCGTGCCGCTCGCCACGATCGAGTGGAAACCCGAGCACGCGCCGCAGGCGATCGTGATGAACAGGATCGGGAACAGGGGCGGCGTGTTGCCCGAGAAATGGAACAGGTCCGCGCCCGACAGCGCCGGCGCGGCGATGTCGAGTTGCCCGCTGAGCCCGCCCACCAGCACGCCGAGGACGCCGATGACCGTCACGACGTAGAGGAAGTAGCCGCCCAGCGCCCCGCGCGGCTGCATCAGCAGCCACATCGGCGACATCGCCGCGAAGAAGCAGTAACCGAGCAGGATCCAGTCCCAGAGCAGTTGCGGCCGCGTGCTGCCGGTGAGCGCCGCGAGGTCGAGCGGGAGCATCGGCCCGACGAGGATCGCCACGAGGACCAGCGGGAGGAAGATCAGCTGCGCGCGCCCCTCGCTCAGTTTCCAGCGGCGCATCGTGAAGCCCATCACGAGCGCGAGCCCGAGGTAGAGCAGCGACGAGGTCGCCACCGCCGGCCCCGGCGCCGCGGCCTCCGCGCTCGAGCCGCGTTGGACGAAGGTCCCCGCCGTCACGTCAGCGAAGGCGATGATCACGTAGATGAGCGAGATCCAGATGAAGGCGAGGAAGAGCAGGTAGGACCGCCGGTTCATGTAGCAGCGCACGACCTCCGCGATCGACTTCGCGTCGTGCCGCACCGAGGCCACGAGCGTCATCAGGTCGTGCACGCCGCCGACGAGGATCGAGCCGATGATGATCCAGATCCACGCCGGCAGCCACCCGAAGTAGGTCGCCGCGAGGATGGGCCCCACGACCGGCCCGGCCGCCGCGATGGCCGAGAAATGCTGCGGCAACAGCCACGACCAGCGCGCCGGCTCGTAGTCGAGCCCGTCGCGCTTGGCGTGCGCCGGGGTGCGCGCCTGTTCGTCGAGCCCGAGGAACCGGGCGAGAAAGCCGCCATACCAGCGGTAGGCGAAGCCAAGCAGCAGCGCGGAGACGGCCAGGAACAGGATCAGCGACATGGCGGGCGGGGTGGGGTGGGGCGCGGGCGGGGCGGACCTTACACGCCGCGGCGGGCCCGGCTAGAAAAAAGCCGGCCGGAGCGATGACCGCGGCTGCCGACCGGGGTTGGGTTTGGCCGCGAGAAAAAAACCCTTGCGCGAGGGGGGGCGGGTCCTACGTTCCCCCTTCCGTTTTTTGCGTCCCCATCGTCTAGCCCGGTCCAGGACACTACCCTTTCACGGTAAGAACCGGGGTTCGAATCCCCGTGGGGACGCCAATCTTCAAAAGCCCGTAGCTCTCGCGAGTTACGGGCTTTTGAATTTTCGGCGACCGTGAAGTAAGAATGCCAGTAAGAATAGATTCGTCAAGGCGCGTCGACGTTTGGCGATGACGTGGAGCTTGCTTTGGCGGCTGCCGGTCCAGCGCTCGCAGCGCAGCAAGCCGACGAAAAAATACCGCCCCGAGGTTGCCCCCGGGGCGGCTGGCCCGTGTGGCAAAACCGTTGGCCGAAATGAGTCGGAGTCAACGCACGATCCGCCCGCGCGGTATTGTGGATGTTGCGGCAAATGGGCATCACAGGATGCCCGCCGCACGGAAGGAATAGTGTCCGATGCCGTGCGGATCGGCCTTCGGATCACCGATGATGACGTGGTCCATGAGGTCGATGTCGATCACCTTGGCGGCTTCACGGAGTTGCCGGGTGATTTGGACATCCGCAGCGCTCGGTGCCGGGTCACCGGAGGGGTGGTTGTGAGCGACCACGAGGGCAGAGGCGCTGGCGAGGATGGCTCCGCGGAACACCTCCCGGGGTGCGACCAGCGTGGATGTGGCCGTGCCCAGGGTGACGAGATGCCGGCCGATGGGGTGGTTCTTGCGGTCGAGATAGACGCAGTAGAACGCCTCCTGCATCGGGCTCTCCTCGAAAGCGGAGCGGAGGTAATCGGCAACCTTCTCCGGTCGGTCGAGACGGACCTCTTCGCCGAGAGAAACGAGGGAGTAAACAATCTTGGCTTCGTAAACGCGCATGGTGAGCGCTCGCGCGAGCCGCGTTTCCCTTTCTCGACATGGTGTCGAGTGATCGCGGGTGCTGCCCGGTTGAGCGCCCGCTCGGGATGGGCGAAAGTCAAAGCGCTGGGTGAAGCGCCGAGGCCGTGTCCCGCGCAGCGGGACCAACGAGGGGGAAGCGGAACGTTTGCGCGTGGTGGAGGCCGCAGGCACGACCTTGACCGCCCATAAAATGGGGCGCTACCGGACGGGGCAGAGCTAGAAAAATCGAGCGAAGCGAGCATCCAGCGTCGGTAGCCTTCGCGGATTAAGGACATCCACGCACGCGCCTGATGTCCTGATGTCGTGTGACAGGCCAATCCCGCATCTAACCCGCATCCGTGCGGATGGCAGCCCGACAATACGATCAAACTCAGGATGGTGTGATGGCCTCGATCTGTGGGCCGTCCTTACCTGACGAGATAAATGTGTAGAAAGCTGCGCGTGAACCGAGATGCCGGAATTTCTGGCGAGCCAATTGAAACAACCGGTCATCACACGTTGAAAGGATGAACTGCCGTGGCCCATTGCGTGCATCCAGCAAACCTACGAGAAGGTCGAGAAATGCGTAAGTGTTTAGATCATCAAAATGAGTGACCGGGTCATCCAACAAAACCGGGCAGAAGTTCGACCACGTCTGCGAACTGCAAGCCGTCAGAAATAGAGCAAGCAGCAGGGTTTGCTGTTGGGACTGACTAAAATAGTCGATGGGACGGAGCGGTTCTCCGCGCCGGGTGGCGCGCACAACGATGTCACTCTTGTCGGGACTGAGGGTAATGTCCTCAAAGCCGTAAACTGAACGCAGACGGCGCTGGATCACGGACGCGCGTGGTCCGTATTCACGGGTGAAAGTGGCAATCGCGTTATTTTGCTGGGCGCTTAGCAAAGACCGCAGTTCGTCGAAGTAGTCAGCCCACGGCTTGAGCCGCAGGCGTTCGCTTTCCGCGTCGGCTTTCCGCTTGTCGGCTTTGTGAATATTATCAGTTAGCCGCGATAGCGCCGCTGCGGTTGTTGCTGCGTCGAGAGCAAGTTCCAAGTTGGCCGTGCTATCACCGAGCACGGCGACATCCGCTTGAAGCTTGGATTCCGCTTTCACAAGGTCTGCCAAGGCGTCAGGTGTTAGCGTCGGAGAAAGGTTCGACGCTGTTAACCGGGCTTCAAAGTCTGCGATCCATTTCTTGTCTGCCGCGATTTGAGCACGCAAATTTTGAATCTCCGGGCGCAGAGCGACGAGGGTCTGGCGGGCCGCTGCGAAGGCGGTTTTCTTCTGCACCGCTGCCGGTTCCGCCGCCTTCAAGTCTTCGTTGGCGCGGGCCAATTGCTCAGTGGTTAGCCGCGTGGCTTCGGCTAGCTGCACAGGGTCAATATCGAGAGATGATTGTCCGAGGCGCGGGTCAGCACGCATGCGTGAAAGTTCGGTCCGGACACCGGTAAGTGTCTTGGATTTCTCGTCATGCTCGAACTGTTTTTGTCGGGAAACTTGACGGTTGGCAGCGAGTGCCTCTCGCAGCGTAGTGATCACTCGTTGATATTCGGCCGTTGGCGCATCGTGCTGGGCAATTTCAGCGTTCAGGGCGGTAATGCGTCGCCGCAGTTCATCGGCGAAATGTCCGGCCGGGGAATCCGGGAAGAGGCCAGTGCCTTCAACCGAACGCACGAACGCTGTCAGTGTGGTCTCAATCTGGGCCTTCTCGGTTTGCAGGGCGGCTTGGCGCTGTTCGGCGGCGAGCTTCTTGGCCGCGAGTTCAACCATGCTCTGCTTGGCGGCCGTGATCTTCTCGCGGACTTGCTGGAGCCGCTGCCGTGGTTCCGAGGCAACCTCGGCATTCGAGTGGGTTTGAATGCGCTGGAGCAGCTTTTCCTTGGCTCCGTAGTCGGCCGCGCAAATGGGGCACACGCCCGTATGGATGTGCCCAGCAAGGTCGGTGAGTAGCTGCTTTAGGTCAGATTGCTGCGTCGTGACCTGTTTGATCTGAGCATCGAGACGTTTCTCCTCCGCCGCAAAGTCACTCTGGTCCTGCGTGAGCTTACGGTGCAACTGTTGCAGGTCTGCCAGTTCCTTTTCTACTGCCCGCCGTGCCTCGTCCACCTCTCCGAGTCGGCGGCGTTGGTCCACGTAGCGCGGATGGGTTTCCAGGAGCGTAGTAAACAGTTTCAGCTGCCGTTGAAGAGCCGCAGACTTGATGTCCCGTTGGGAGATGGTTGTTTCGGCCGCTTGGACTTCGACCGCGAGTTTTTCCTCGGCCGTGCGCTGTTCGCGAAGCAGAGTTGCTAGGGTCCCCAAGTCCTCGTCTAATTTCTTCTCGAGGGCTATTGCTTCAGTATAACGTGGCTGGGTGCTGCGAATCCATTCGAGCAACTGACTGCGGGCAGTGAGTTCCTTCAGTTTCCCGCTATGCTCAGCAACGGTTTGATCGGCGCGCTGGCTGGCAAGTTCGGCGGCAGCGCGGTCGGCCTCAGCCTTCGCCTGCTCCTGCTCTTTGGTGGTGAGGGACTGTGACCGTGTTTCGAGCTGGAGTCGGGTCGAGGGCAATGACGCCAAGTCCTTGGCGAGTTCGGTCAGCCGGCGTGCCTTGCTAACATGGTCGGCATGACGGGCCGCAACAGCGGCCCGCCAGCCGCGCACGACGGAGGTATCGACAACCTCTTCCTCGGCCGAAAACCCGGCTGCGGTGAGGCGGCTTCTTACGCTTGCGATGGCTTCTTGCAGAGTGGAGGCACTTCCATCGATCTGGGTGGGCTGGCTGAGCCGCCGAAGCTCCTCCCGGTCTGCGGCGGCCAGAGTTTGGGCGTCGAGGATCGTCGCGTCGTAACCGGCTATGATTTGCACCAAGTGGGCATGAACTTTCTCGGTCTTGCCTACTGCGTTATTGTAGTCCTCGAAGGCCAACATCCGCGCGACGATGTCGGCGCTCAGGCGACAATCCTTTTGAAATTCACGAGTGAGTTCCTGTTCCTCTTGGTTAAATTGATGAGTGGCACGAAACAACCGGACGAGATGGTCAATTCGTTCGGTGCCAGGGGACCCCGCGCCCGTAAGCGCAGCGAGAATGGCTTTTCGGTCTTTCTGATCGCCGTTGAGAGTAGCGCGATTGCGCGCTTTGACGGTGCGCTCGACGCGCATCGAAGTTCCGTTATTCGAGGCGGTCATCGTCACCGTGCTTTTCCCCGGTTCGCTATCGAGGTGCGTGGCGGCCTTTTGAAACTGGCTATCGGTGAGCCCATCGAGGCGTCCGATGTCGCCTGTTACGGCGAAGTCGATGGCGTCGAAAAATGAAGTTTTTCCAAAGCCATTGGGGCCATAGAGCACGGTGATGTCGGTCGCAATGTCGAACGATTGCGGTTTCCGGTAGGCGCGAAAATTTTCAATCTCGATCTTCTCGATTCTAATCGGCTCCTGCGACCGGTCAGCTGCGGCGACACTAGCACGTGGCAGTGCCGGCGAAACGACCGGGTCGCCGAATTGCTGTGCAATGCAGTCGTTCACAATTTCCTCGGGACCGCGCTGATGCGGCAGGACGAGATAACGCGCGAGCAGCGCGGAGACGCCATGGCGCTGAAGGAAGACCTGTGCCGAGTCAGGCCGAAGTCCCGCACCTTGCAACGGATCGAGTGGAAGGAATGGCAGACGCGCGAGTGCCTGCGGCATGTCCCCGTCGAGCGGGATCACAAACTTGCGGCAAAAATAGACGTCGGTTTCGACCTTCGAACAGAAGGCATCGAAATCGGAGTCAGGCAGCGGAAGGCAGAAGACAAAATTGACGTCCAGTTGCTCCCACTCGCGCTGGCGTCGGTTGCATAGATCTTTGAAGCCCTCGTAAAGGGTCTCGTAGTTAGCACGCCAGTCACCATTTGGTAGCGCAAAGGCCGCGAGGTTGTGCGTGGTCTGCAAAAGCAAAAGCGGCGGCAGTGCCAGCGCTGAGTCAGCCTGGCTGATTTCAGCCATTGGCAGTAGCGTGCGCAGATGTTCGCGCAAACGAACGGTCATTGCCTCAGCTTCAATTCGCGAGTCGGGCATAGACGGCTCCCTCCAATTCGGCCGGAGTATTGGCCCCCAAGAATTCCTGCATCAATTCCTGAAACCCAATGGAAAAACGGTTATTGGCCGGATCGGTGAATTTGGCGCGGGTTTGGATTCCTGCCTGCTTGCTGCGAAAGATGGTGCCGTCGCGACTGCTAAGAGGCGAATTGTGACTATCACGAGACACGATCAGCAACTGTCGGCGCTGGTAAGGTAGGTGCTTCTCCGCGTGCTTTAGATTTTGCTCGTGGGTCGCACCGCGCACCGCAAGGACATCCACGGCCCTGCCGCGAATCGTGACCTCGGCGTGGGCACCGTTGGTGTTGCTCGTCGCGTCGGCAAAACCGATGCGAAAAATATCGAGGGTGTGCGTAACGTGCGCCAACGCGTCGCTTTCGCTCGCGCTCCACTCGTCCGCATGTTTCTCCACTATCTTTGGTGGCGAGCCGGGGCGTTCCTTGGTGAAGGCCGGGTTGCCAAGCGCAAGGATTCTGGTCGCGAGAATGGCAGTTTTGGATCGCAGGTCCTGGACATTGAGCAAGTGAGTAGCCGCCACCGCCGGAGCCAGCGGACTTTGTGGAAGGGAAACGCTCAGGCATTCTATGTCATCGAGAGTGTCATTCAGCCATTTGACTGCGCCCGGCACCGCGCCACCCGGAGTGCGCGGGTCCGTTGCGGCGACATCAATGGGGTAAACGAAAGGATTTTCGACGGGCACGCTTTGTCCCGCGGCACCCGGGACGACGGAAGCCGGGTTCACCTGAATGAACGAATGGATACAGGGGCCGGCTTCGCGAAAAAACACATCGCGATGAGGATGGACTAGGTTGTTGCCGCGAAAGCGGGGCCCGCCGTTGGAATGCGTGACGTAGCAATCCGTCGCGGTAAACGTCGCAGTTTGCGGAAAGATCAAGCTGGTGCATCCGTAGGTCTCAGCACGGCCCGGCACGTTGCGACCAGCGTTGTTGACGAAAACAATACAGGTTCCCTGACGACTCGCGGAGGGGAACTGGACTTGGTTGTAGAAATCGGACAACTCGCCTAGAAACGTGGCATGGTTGGGCTGGTCGTTATGCTGGACGACAAATAGCCAAGTGAGCGGGATGGTGGCGAGCAGTTGAGCCCCCTCGGTGTGCATCGAGTTGAGGAGCCATTGCCAGGGTTTATTCGCTCCGACGGTCGCGATCCAATCAAAGCAGACTAGCGAGCTGAAGCGATAGGCCGCGCCGCCTGTTGCATAAAGTCCCTTGAAAAGATACACGCAGCCACCGCGAAACATTCGTTGAAATTGCGCGTTGTTCTCAGGACGCGAGGGGTAGATTTTCGGCTGAATCCAGCGCTCGACAGTGTTGTTTGCGCCCTTGATCCAAATCACGGCGCAATTGACCCATTGGTCCGCAGCGACACGGTCGGCGCCATTTGACGCGGTATGCACAAACGTATTGGGAGCGCCGATCAGCGTGAGATAGTCAGCGCGGGCGAGTCCATCGACTCCACCGATCACGATAGTTTCCGCCGGCCATTCGGCTGCTTGAAGTGCGTCGTCAATGCGGGCGACTCCGGTGAGACCCGGAATGCAGAATTCCGGGAATACCGTAAAATGAGTTCGCTGGGCTCCGTGAGACGCGGCGCGGGAGATCGCCAAGGTGCGATCAATCAGTGCGAGTTGTTGAGGTTGGGTCTCCGGGCGGCATTGAAACGGTTCCGCCGGGGTCAGCGAAAGGTGCGGTTGGGCAATGACAATCCCGACCCGATCACTCGGAAGTGTAAGGCCGCGCGCTGTTAGATCGATCGTTTCGATATGAACCACTGGACCGGGGTTTCAACCTAAGCCTGTCAGGGCCTAGACTTAGTGACAATGAAATAGGACCAAACGCCTACAATGGAGCACTACGGGTGGAGCGGACCTAAGGAATCGAGCAAAGCGAGCACCGGCTCGAAGGCTTTACTTCCGCCTTTACGATCCGACGTAAGTCCGAGACAGTTCAGACGTGTCGGCGCGCTGAGAAACTCAGGGCGGTGGCTCGACTCGAATAATCGACGGCGAGCAGTGGCCTACTACGGTGGAAGGCTTCAACTGGGCTTATAAAGGTCCTCGCACGAGGCCACCTTAACGTCAGCCAGCCCAATGAAGAATGAACACAGTAATATCGCCAGGAGCGCTTGCGCGCCCGGCCCGACAAATAGCGCGTAGATTCCCACAGAAAAAGTCCGGCATTCTAGCCCAAGTTGCGGCGTCGTTTCGCGCGCGAAATGAAAAGCCCTGGTGGCTACGGGATGCGCGTCGTTGCAGCGGTAGCCAGGACTACTCCTGGACGGATCTGTTCAGGAGGGACGGGTTCCGGTGCGTCTACTGCGGTTCCGATCTGAGCACTTCCGCGCTTACAATTGCGACCGCTACGCATGATCATGTCGTTCCTCGGTGTCTCTTCACCCCCGAAAGCGAAGCGAATCGAGGCGTCAATCTTGTTGCCTGCTGCGCGCTCTGCAATTCACTCAAAGGCAACTGGCATCCGTCAACGCCCGAAGATCTGGCGTGGCAGAGTCGGGCGAACTTCATCGATGCAGCACGGCGTCATATCGAAGCGGCCGCGATCAACCGTTATGAACAGTATCAGGGATTCGTTGGAAGCGCGGCACAGCTCATCCCAGTAGAGCAGTGGTCTCCTCATCGCAGGGCGTTGATTTCGATAGACCGCGACGACTATACAAAATCGGTTTACGCTAATCTTGGACTCAGGGCGTTCGATAAAACGCCTTAACCCTGCGTGCGCACTGCTGGAAAACAGAGAAGCCCACTCGGATGAGCGGGCCTCTCTTGGTCCCAGACGAAAAGGTTCACTTGGCGAGCGCTCTCAACCGGGCGTTGAGGAATTTGATGTCCACTTCAGCACCGGTGATGGTGGCGCGGGCTTTGGCGAGGCGGACCTCGGCTTTCATCAGCTCGCGTTTGAGCGTGTCGAGTTCGTCGGTCGTGGGGCGGGGGTTGCGGGCGGTGGCGGGCGCTTCGGAGGTGCCATTGTTCATGGTGAATTTCTTTGGATTGTGAAAGCGCCGGTCAGCGGAGTGCTGACCGGCGCCGCTGATTGAAGCGGCTCGCGTTCGCCTGGCACGCGAGCGCGCCTACCGGAAACGGGGGATCACGCCTCCCGAAAGAAAGGGAGCGGCCCGCAGGCCGCTCCCCGTGCCGGACTCAGTTGTTCGCGAACTCGCTCGCAAGACTCCAGAGCGCCTTGTTCAGCTTCTGGCTTTCGCTCAGGCCGCCTACCGGGCGCGTCCGGTTGCGGCGGATGCCCATGCCGGCGGTGTAACCCATGTAGCGGTCACCGCCTCGAATCAGGTGCTCCTGCACCACGTTGAAGGTGGTCCAGAGGTCCGTGGCGGCGTCGCCGTAGCGCACCGGCGTCAAAAGCTTCTCAGGGCTGAGGAGCTTCATGACCGGTTGATCGGCATCCCAGCGGAGGCCCGCCGCGCGACGGGCGAACTCTACCCGGGTGGCCTGCGGGAGTTGCACGCCCTGCCATTTGGCCACCGCCTCCAGCGCGCGAGGTGTGTTCTCCGCCACGGATTGCGCCGCCTTGGCGAAGGCCTCGGCGGAAACGTCCATGTGCCGGATCGAGACATGGGCGAAGTCGGCATCGGCCACGGTCAGACCGTTGCGGCAAACCAACCGATACAAACCCGCGTCGATGCGGTAGGCCCGGCTCCCGTCGTGCGCGTTCTGCAGGATCATTTCCGGGCGGGTGTTGCCGACCTGAAAGGCCCCGGCCTCCAGGTCAACCCGCCGGGCAAAGCGGATTTCGTGCATCTGAAAACCGATGCGGTCCTCCAACCTGACCCGCTGCTCGGACGCCTTCACCGGCTCCCAACCCTCCGCACCAAGCAGGGCAACGACCTGCTGGGTGGAAACGAACGTGTAGCGGGACGACACCCCCGGCCGGGCGTGCTCGGCGAAGATCGACGGAGCGCAGCGGCGGAGGTCATCGGACGAAAGCGCCTTGAAGACGCGAGCGGGAGCAACGGGGACGGATTCAATCGAGTTCATAACTTTCCTTGTTCTGGAGCGCCCCAACGAGGGCGCATCAGTCGCGGGCCGCGCGACGCGGACCCCAACCCGAGCCGAACCGAAAATCGGCCGCCCCGGAGGGATGCCGACGATCAGCACCGTCGCGCAAGGTGGAGCGCAGCGCAGCGAGCAATACCTTGAGGCGCGGACGGGCGAAGGCGCTCGCGCCGCCGACCGCCAGCCGGCGCAGGTGCTACAATCAGGCAGCCCAAAGGGGACAGGCTTCTCTAACTACGAATGCGCGAGCGGTGCAACGAGAGCGAGCACCGGCAGCCCAGCGGCGTCTGAGCGTTCCCTGTGGGTCGAGCGGGACCGGACGGCGCGCAGGTGTGGGAGCGGAGCGAAGGCGACAGGCCGGGAGTGGAGGAAGGAGTCGGCGCCGGCGGGAGCGCGGCAAGGCCACCGGTGTCGCGACCGGAGAGCCTGCGACCGGGAGCGATCCTGGCGAATGGTCGTGCTCGGACGACGAATCGCCAGAGGCGGCCGTGAGCGCGGAGCCAAGCCGTCTCCGCCCGCAACGAGTGGCCGGAGCCGTAGTCGGAGCGGAACACCGGAGCGGTGACCGGTCCCGCTCGCGCTAACCAAGTCGGCCTTGGCCGACGCCGGGGCGTTGCGGGGTGTCCCCGCTAGAATGGGGAGGGCGAGACGCAGACTCGACCGTGGGGAAAGGCCTTTCCCAAAAAATCGCTCAGCGTGTGGAGTGTTACCACAGGTAAAACCAAGTTCACAAATGCCTTCCCGTCGTGGGAATGGGCACCTTCGAGGCGGCGTCTTGAAGTCTGGATGCACGAAAAGGCGCAGGGTCGAAGCCCTGCGCCTTGGATGTCTGCCCGGTTAGCGGCTGTAGGCAGCCGTCTGGACCACCAACCGGTCACCCACACGGACGAGGATCGCACCTTCCGGCGGGTTCGGCGCGTAGACGCAGGTATCGAGCGAGGGCTGTCGCCAATTCCCGGCGGCGTCCTTTGCCCACAGGCTCAGCCGGTCGCCACAGCGGTTGTTCAGAATGAACAAACCGCTGTTGGCGTAGGAGTGAAGGGCCACTCCGAGCTGATCTTGGACGTCCATCAGGTAGGCCTCACTGCGAAGCCCCGTGTGGATACGGACGATGCCTTGGGGCGGCAGCAGTTCGTCGCTGCGACCCGACCAGTAGACTTCCGTTTTCGTGCGATTGCAGTGCGCATCGTAGTGCTCGTTGGCCAAGTGAAGACCTCCGAGGTGGACGGTGCCGCTGCTGTTGTTGACGAGATCGACCCACTCGCCGAGGAGCTGGCGGTGGACCGGTCGATGTCCGGCGGTATCCTTACCGGCCGGGTTTGGTTTGGCTCTAACGATTTGCATGGGAGCTAACGACCTGCCGATAGCCGACAGGTCTGGCTTGCGTCCCAGCACCCGAAGTGTAGATTGTCAGTTGTTCTAAGACTGTCCTCCACACCCCGGGCAACTGGGATGGTTGACTTACGGCCGGCAGCTTTTGGGGCTATCCCGAGGCTGCCGGTTCGTTTTTGGTCGGTTGTTCGGCCAGAAAGGCGATGAGCATCCCTAGCTGGGAATCCCACTTTGCCTCGAACGACTTCGTGTCGTCGTAGGGAATCCGGTAGTAGTTGAGGAAGCTCTTGGCGGAAATAAAAGCGGAGATCGCGGTCCCGCGACCGTCCTTGTTGGGTGTGCTCTTGATGCTGACCTTGATGGCACCATCCTCGTCATCCCCCTTCACCGGTTGCACCCCGAGAACCTGCTGCGCACGGTCATAGTGAAGAATTACGTGCCAGTCATCTCCCTCAGACATGCCAGCTTGGTGGATAGCCCCCTGCGAAATACCGATGGCTCCATTACTTCTAATGGAAATTTGCGGGGAATAACGCTTCCCCACTAGGGTAAATTTTTCGAAATTGAATGGAGCCGTCATTGGAACGAGCCAAGGATTGGCTTATAAGGCCAGGCGGTCAACAAGTTTTTACGCCAGGTAATGATTTTCTAGCATAAAACCAGGCATCTAACCACGCAGAACGCCAGGCTACCGTATTTGGCGCCGAATATTCCGCGCGGAATCTTGAGGAAAAACAGGAAATTCTGACCTATTTATTCTAAATAGGGTGGTCTCTGGGGCTAGTTCAGCAGGTTGTTTTCCGGCAAACAGAGCTACCTGGCGACCTGGCCTACCTGGCCAAGTGGCTGAATTGCTTTACGGCGACAGCACGGCTAGACCTGTTTGCCGCCGAACATTTCGCGCGGAATCTGGCCAAGGCAGGCATGTTTGCCGGCAAACACGACTTTTTCGCCATCACTCCGGTCATATCCAAGCCAGCCCTGCCGGCGTAGGGGCGTTGCGGGATGTCCCCGACAGAATGTGGAGGGCGAGACGCAGACTCGACCGCGGGGAAAGGCGTTTTCCCATCAACTCTAGGTCGAATGGTCGATTTCAGGTGTGCACGCGGAGCTTCAATTCCGGCCGGCTTCCTGCCCGGGATTGATCAGCACCCCGAACTCCTCGTCGAATTTCAGGTTCACTATGCGATCTGAGGAGTGAGGCGAGACGGCCCACAGCCCGCTGCCGTCCGGCACCGGACCCAAACAAACGCCCTCCTTCCCTGCGAATTCGCCCGCAAGAATGATGACGCTATGTCCGCTGGGATCGGTGTCGGGCATTCTCAGTCGAGAATCACCACCGTCAGCGACACGCCAAGGACGGCCGCGAAGAATCTGGCCTTCAATTCCTCGTTGTCTCGACCATCGTATATTGTCGCCTTGGCAGGATCGCGAACCAGCCCGGCGTGCGCCGTATCGTTGACGGCGACAAAGCGACCGTCCTCGGTCGCGAGCACCCATCGCACGGTTGCGAGTGCAGCGTTGCGCGCATTCGTGAACGGCTTGGTGCCTTTCACGGCACGGGCGATGGTGCTGCGCATGAGGGTTTCCATGGCGAAAACTGTAGCACGGCAGACGTGTTTGCCCAGGACAAACCGGGGCTCCGTCAGCTTTTTCCCACGGGTTCGAACTCGTCGAGTTCAGACGACAGGAAGCCCGCGGTGGCGAACCGTCGCACGATTGAGCGGTAGCGTTGATCCGGACTCTTCACGCAGGCACCGGATGTCCATGCGCCCTCGCCGGGCACAGGCATTATTTCGCGGCCGGTGTGGTCCCGGATCACCTGCGGGTAGCGGAAAAAGCCAAATACAACCTCGCAGCCACGTTCATCCGTGACGACCAGCAGCACGCCATGTTCAGGCGCCAACCGGCAGTAGCCGTCGCCGCTGCTCCAGCACGCTTTCTCCGGCAACTCCACACCGCGCAACCTAACGTCCTCGACCGTCAGCCCGCGCGCCACCCGACGTGCAAAATTACGGCGCTCGGGAGTGTCGAACGGCCCGTTGACCACCGTGGTTGGGTGGAATCCCATCAGCCGGGCATCGCCCTCCACATCTTGCAGGAATGCCGCGAGCTGCTCCGTCGAAACGGAAGCAGGAGCGGAAAGGCTGAAATGGTAGGTGAGTCCCATGTGGCGTGAGAAAATCGCGGATACCGGCCAAGGGGCCGATGCACTTCCTATGGGAGACGAGGCTAGCTGTCGTCATCACTTTGCCCAGGACAAAATGTGGAAATAACGTGTGAAGCCCCCACGACTCCAGTGGTGGCATGAGTGGCACCCTGTCCAAGAGCGCTTCCCGAGATTGCGCAACGGATGCTGAATCATAGACTGGGAGATCATGGCTGACATATTTGATCGCCAGACTCGTAGCCGTGTCATGTCTGCCATTTGTGGACGCGACACGAAGCCCGAGATGATTGTCCGCCGCTTTCTTCACGCTCGCGGGATGCGTTTCCGCCTGCATCGTCGCGACCTTCCTGGAAGGCCCGATCTGATCTTTCCCAAGTATCGAGTGGCAGTCTTCGTCCACGGATGCTTCTGGCATCAGCATCCTGCATGTCGCTATGCAGTCATGCCGAAATCAAATCGCTCCTTTTGGTTGAAGAAGCTGCGAGGTAATCAGCAGCGTGACCTAAGAAATGCCGCGAAACTCAGGAAGGCTGGTTGGCGGGTCCTGACGGTTTGGGAATGCAAGGTCGATCAGCAGGCGCTCGAAGCGTTGGCGCGAAAGATTGGAGTAGCACCGGGTCGGCCGCGTCCCAAGATTCGTCGATAGACACTGGATCACTGACCGCGAAGAATCGCATGAACGACAGTGCCGATCTGCTTTGCGAGATACGGCGGCACCGCATTGCCAACCTGGAAATACTGCTCGGTGACCGGTCCCTCGAAAAAATAGTCATCGGGGAACGTCTGGAGGCGGGCAGCTTCACGGACGCTCAGGCTTCGGCACTGTTTGGGCTCATAGTGAATGTAGTAGTGGCCGTCCTTGGCGATGTGGGAAACGACGGTGGTCGAGGGGCGACTGCGAATCTGCACGCGAAAGCGGTCGGCGAATGGCAGATCGGTGGCGTCACCTGTTACATTGAGGTGGTTGGGGCGCAGAAAATGAGGCACATCCGCCAGAGTCGGCGAGCGGCCGAAGTGCGAGGCGTATTCCGCCCAGAAAAAATAGCGGAGAAGGTCCCGCCGCATGTGTCCGCGGCTGTTGTGATTCAGCACCAAGTCGCACGTTGCGGCACCAAACCAGTCGCTGAGGCGGTCTGGCCCGGACTTCACTCGTTCCATACTGCGCGCACCAAGCGGATAGTTGGCATGCATGGCTCCGATGCGATTGTAGAGTGCGCTCCGAAATGCCGGCTCCAGCCCCGCGAATGAGTAGCCCAGAAATGGTTCTGTGATTGCCGAAAGCCAGCGATCCGCCGAATCCGGCTCCTTCGAAAGACGACTGCGTATGCGAGGAAGGTCGGCGATGGCGTCGGCAATGGTAACCTGCTCGCTGCTGGATTTGGCAATGGCGCGGCGTTTAAGGTGCAGGTCGCTTCTCAAACCCAGAATGAACACACGGGATCGCGCCTGCGGAACGCCATGCCGCTCGGCCTCGATCACGAAGTTTTTCGGGTCGTCAGTGGCGGCACCGGGCTTTGCCTCGTTGAGGGGATAGAGATCGTATCCCACCGCGCGCAGGTCGTCGCAGATCATCTGGAAGACACGCGTCCCCTTGAGTTTCGCGGAGAGAAGCCCGGGGACATTCTCCATGACGAAAACCATTGGGCGAAAGCGTGCGACGATGCGGAGATACTCCCGATACAGAACATGGAGTTGGTCCGACTCGAACTCCTCCTTGTCCTCGTGGCGTCGGCGCGCTCGGCCCACAAGTGAATAAGCCTGGCACGGAGGTCCGCCAATCAGGATGCAATCGGCGGAACCGGCGTTCTGAAGCTGTCGGGCGATTTTCGCCTCAATCTCCAGATTGGCGGCATCCGAAACGCCTAGGGTTGCGTTCAACGCCTCCGCCCGTGCTGCATCGGCTAGATCACCGGCAGAGGTGAAGAGTTCTTCGCGAGTAATCCCTCCCTGAACATACTCCCAATATTTCTTGAGATCGCTTCGCTGGCGCAGCCGGCGGTAGAGCGCCCGCAGTTCCAATGTCAGGTGCGCAACCTCATCCTTCTCTACGGAGAGAACCGTTTCGAAAACGGCGTTGCCGCGTGCATCCTCAACGCGGCTGAAGCCTTCATTTAAGCCACCGGGGCCTGCGAAGAGATCGATTATGGGGATCGGCATGAGACAAAACGGTCAGCAAACAGGACGCATTCCCGAAAGTCCAGGGCGCTTACGCCCGCTTGGCGGCTGGATTGTGGAATCCATCGATGACCGCACGCTTCTCAGCAGCCACAAGGACGGCGCATTGGGCTTCGCTTGGCAACCGACGAGGCATCGCACAGGCGACGTCCAGAACGCCCATCTCCTTTTCCGATAGCCGGCGTTCCTTTTCATTCCATTCCCGCAGGAGCTGCCAGTGGGCGGGACCCTGTTGAACGACGTAGGTCTGGATTCCGATGCCGTCCTTGATTGTCTGGTCGCGGTCGCCTTCCCGTTCAGCATAGGAGTTCTCCGTGCTGCTTATGAGGTAGGGGCGGACACGGGCCCCGAGGCGAAGCGATTCACCGCGGACAAGATCCCAGCAACCGGGGTTCTTCGCCCATTCGCTCACGTTGGCGGTGACGTCGGCGGGCGGCTTCATCAGCAGGTTTGCCACAGAACCGGCAATTCCCACGAGTTCGTTGGCAAGTTCGGGCGGCAGGGTCTGTAGCTGCCATATTTTCTGGAAATCAACGTGCTTTCCTGCGTCTGCGACCATCGCTGCAAACTTCGCGAGCGTGTAGGTGACGATGTTGGCTTTGTAGCCGGAATACCAGGGCTGCTCAAGAATGAGCCGGTCGAGGTCCCTGAAGAAGATGGCCTTGGCTATCGCGCGCTTGAACCATAGCTCGTTGAATGAAACTCCGCGGCTATCCTCCCACTCCTTGGCGATCATGGACACGAACCCGGGGCGCTTTTGTTCGCCCGCGAACGCCTTCTGCGCTCCAAGGCTGACGATGTGCGGCATCTGCTCAAACGAGAGATGGAACTTCGCCAAGTCGGTTTTGGTGAACATCTGGGAGCGTGGGTTCTGAAGGAGAAACCGACGCTGCTCCGCTACACTCAGGCTTGCCTGCTTGTTGGCATACTGTCCGCGAGCGCGCTCGTAGAACCAGTGGGTTTCCCGAACGCCATCCCGCGCCGGCGCCCATAGGCGACGCGAAAACTCCTCAATGCGAAGGTGGAAGGGGTGGTTGGAGAAGAAGTCGGCCGCGCTGACTTTGTTCTGAGTGTTTGAATACTCGGAAATGCGCGGGACAACATCGTTCACGAGGTCGCCTGCGACGACCGTGAGTTTCACCTGAACATGCACATTGCTGAGATCGGCCTTGTCGTTGCGGCCGGCTGTGAAAATGGAGGCGGTTGTCTGCCCACCGTTCACGACCTGAAGATTTCTGACCTTGAGAATACGGTCTCCCTCGCGCGAGGTGACCACTTCTTCCGCGGTGGCGGAAATGCCATTGTTGTAGGAAAAGAACATCTGCGGCGATTGGATGATCGTGTTGCGGATGCCCTTGTTTACCTTGCCGCGGAACTGGAGAAACGTGCGCACGTTCTGCTCGAACAGTCTTTCTCCATACTGCTGATAGAGCCCGGCGAGCACCGCTCCCGGAAGAACAAGCAGGTATGACTTGAGCGGCCCTTCGTCCACAAACGCCGGGAGGCAGCGGACACCACCCTTGGCAACAGCGGTAAGATCGACCTCGATGTCCTCACGCTCGCGGCCGGAAGATTCCAGGCGATACAGGCGGCTGAGATCCCAGACTTCGTAAGACGTGGGAAGCCCGGCGACTTCAGCCGTTGGTAGCGAGTCAACCCGCGAGCTGACCTTCGCGTTGGTGAGGAGGATCAGCGTTATGCGCTCTATCTTCCTGTTGGAATCTGCCAGTAGCCACGCGAGTTCCGCAACCGGCATGGATTCGTCGAGCGACTCAGCGTAGGACTTTGATCCACAGGCCTGCACAAAGCGAACCATGCGATTGAAGCCCGCTCCGATCTCAGAGTTGGTCATGCTGTCGATTTCCGTCGTGTCGCGGTAGTCGGCAAGCATGAGGACGAGGTGGCCAAACTCAGCTTCGAGCGACCAGGCATCGACGGCATACCCCTTTTGCGTGAATTTATAGTTCACGGCTGAGGACGATGAGATGACGCCCTGCTCCTCAAGCAGCCCGCTCATGTGCTCGACGAAGGTGCTGCGGCTGAAATCCTCCTTCGCACCTGAACGGGCAAGAAGGTCCTGTCTGAAATCGTTGTAGAACTCCTCGATGGTCACAGGCGGAGGGGGGCCTCGAAGGACGCACAGGCATCGAGGCTGAGTTGATAGGTTACGCGGTCTATGCCTTCGGGAAGCGCAGAGGCTTTCAGGCGTGGAAAGCCCTCGCGTATCGCAAAGGATCGGGTGGCTACTCTTTGAAACACGTAGGCGTCGTAGTGCTCCGTCTCAAGGTATCCGGCGGTGAACAGGAGATGCTCGAACCGCTCCGATGCGCCTTCTGCTTCGTTCTCCAAAGCTGTCCTTATCGTGCGGACGAGTGAATTGAGGGTGAATGCGGCGGGGTCGTCACCTTCCGCTGTCGCCAGAGTATGCACAACCAGAAAGGCCGTTGGTAATTGTGGGTTGAGCTGGTCAATCGAGCTGATCCGCACCCAAGGCTTGGATGAGCCCGACTGGCATTTGACTTCAACCGCGGTCTCGTGAACCGCGAAATCCTGTGGAGCGTCCTCTGGCCCTTTCCAAAAGGAAACTGCAGCGTTCCAGCCGAAGCGTGGTGCGAGAGTGTCTGAAAGGAAGAGGAGTTCCCCGATCAGTCCCTTCATTTCCTCCAGTGGCAATACAGGCGACCTCTGTCGGCGAAGGAATTCATGCCATCGCTGCAGACGCCGGATCAGAATGGAAACAGCGATTGCCTCACTCCCGGCCGAGATGCCTGCACGGACGAGGTCGTTACAAAGCGCAAGGAACAGTTCCCAGTTGGCGGTTTCATTGAGCAGCAGGACGAGGCGTCCGTGACCCTCGGCAACCGTCAAGGCGGTGCGAATGCCGGCCAGCTCCGGCAGACTTTTTCGCTCCGGCATGGCATCAGGCGCCGCCTCGACCACAAACAGATAACGGCCGCGCGCATCTACACCCCAGAAAAGACGCAGCGGATGGTTGTCCGAAACAAGGCGGACATTGAACTCATTGGCCGGTCGAGCGATTGCAGTCCACGGATTGTTCATTCGGCATCAACCTCCTCATCTTCGGAAAGGAGCACATGTTGCCGCATCCAAACCACATTGACCTGATACTGCACGAGCTTCTCGGCGCGCCGCTTCGAACCGGGATCACCGGGGAAGCCGATGCCGAAGGCCGGTGCCGCCTTGAGCAGGTCCGTCCCTTGGGGAGACTTCAGGTCGGCGAAGTGGATCATCATCAGCGGTGGGCGTCCGGCCGATTGACGGAACCGGCGATATTCACGATCAGGAACATTCCCTCCCTTCTTTGCCTGGGCGTATCCGTCGGCGATTCCTGCTATCTCTGCCTTGCTGAGGCCGGCGCGCTCGTCGCCCCGGGAAGCGACACGCCGCTTCGTGAAGGCAATTCTCGTCTGGCTGAATTCAGCGATGGTGCGCTCCACGGGGCTGATCTTCATTCCGCCGATTTCCAATGGCCCTCCGCAGCCGTTCTGCGAGCGCAGCAGCAGGTCAAAGGTTTTCTGGCCGGTTCCTTCGATCCATCGAATGTAGTCCAGCAAGGGTTCCTTGGTCGTAAGGATGCACTCGGGATGATTGCGATAGTTCTCCAGGGCGGTCTTGATGATTGCGGAGGGGATTCCCTTCCAAACCCAGCCCAGCTCGGTTTCTTCGGCTTGAGTGGCGGCGCTAGCCTGCGTCACCACGGTTTCCAGCACGCTTCGATTTTCCGCAATTGTTTCCGGGTTCGCGAGGATGACACTCGTTTCGGCGAGCCTTCCCTCCAGTGCGATCTTCACAGGGACCTCGCGAGCGGCACGCATCTTGTTGCGCGCAGTGACGATGAGTGCCGCCGGATGGCTTCGGACCCGGAGGCCGAACTCGAGCGGAGTGAGCTTGGCCTTCTCCATCGTCTTAAAGTCCTCCCGTAGCTCTTCGATTGCCTCGGCAATATGCGCATACCATGAGGCGGTCTCCGCGGTCATGTAGATTCGGCAGAGGTCGGCATAGCCATCCCGGTAGCCGAACCAGCGACCCATCTGCATGAGGGTATCATACATGATGGAGTTGCGAAGAAAGTAGCTCACAAGCAGGCCTTCAAGTGTCAGGCCTCGGGAAAGCCCAAGTCCGCCAACCGCAATGACACTGCGACCGTCAGGATAGTTGGTTTCGCTATAGTCGAGTGAGTCCGTGCTGCTGCGGTTGATGCTGATTACCTCGATGGGATCGACCGACGCCTTGAGGTGCGACTGAACCTGCGCCCATGTGAAGCCGGCCCCGGAGTAGTCGTCCTCCCAGACGGCGTGAATTTCGCGGAGGATGCTGTTGTCGAGGGCCTGACGATTGGGCAGCCCGGCATAGTTGTTGATCGCCTGCCTGCGTTCCTTCAAGCGGTCATGCACGAGAACCTTCAGGAGATTCTGAACGTCAGTAAAGCGACTGACGTTGATCATCATGGAATGGTGCCGCCCAGTCTGGCCGCGAAGCAGCCGGATTGCCTTTGCTATGATGAAGCCATCAATCGCCCGATGAAGTGACCCGGGAAGTGTATCCGGTCGAAACTCGATCTTATGAGAGAGCGGCAGAATATCGACGTGGTCCTCCACCTCCCGCACGCAATCCAGCGTGGCATCCTCAAGGAATATCTCATTTGCGCCGACGTAGTTGGTCGGGGCATCGAGGCTTAGGATGAAATCACGCGGGAAAAGGTCCTTATAGGCATCGCCCTGGGTCATTTCGACCTCGCTGTCCGGATCGATGAAGATGTTGGCGAACGGCGTCGCCGTATAGCCGACAAAGGATGAGCGCGGAAAAATCGCCAGGAGGTTACGGATGGCCAGATTTATCGCGGTCGGGTCATCGTCCTCCTTGTTGGTGTTGATCGATGCATGATCCGCCTCGTCATCAATCAGCAGCATCGGAAAGTCTTTCAGGTTGTAGCGATTGTTGTTCGACAACCAGTCATGGACGTTGCGCAGGGTCGCCGTGTTTTTCTTCAGCACGAGAACAACCGGCTCCCGCAGCGCCCCCAAGTCGAGCGCGAGGGCGTTGGCCGTGGCTTTCCGGAAATCCTCAACGCTGGTCGTGAAACACGCCGGCTTTCTTTCCTGGCCGAACTGCGCAGCGCCGATGAAACGCTTTAGTTTTGTGGACCAGCCCATGAAATCGGAGTCGATGCGCTCCTGGGTCTGGTTGCGGAGAGAATTGAGCAGTCCGGCAAGGACGATAATGACCTTATAGCCCGCATCGGCGGCCTTGCAGATAAGCCCGGTATAGTTCGCCGTCTTGCCGGACTGCACATGACCTACGACGAGACCCCGGCGCGCCCAGCGCCCATCCTTTGTGGGGTCCTCAAGATGATCGAGGATCTTGTCTGTGACCTGATCGAGCCGACCGACAACAAGGGGAGGAAACAATCGTGCTCGAAGAAGATTGTCGTAACGACGCCAGTAATACGGGTCGATGGACCCGCGGCGCAGATTCAACCAAGGGCGGTAGTCTTCCGCTTCGAAAATCGCGCCCAGCCCCATTCTCGTATCGAAGTTCGTGCGTATCTTTCGGATCGCCTCCTCTATCTGCTCGGGCGTGTAGGGTTCGCTCTCCGTAAGTGAGAGCACCCCGGCATGGGCATTCGCCAGCTTGCGCAGTTCCTCCTCCCCTGGCGGCTCCTGACGTTTGGATAGCGCGTCGGAAACGTGGTAGATGAGCTTATGTAGATCGGGCATGGGGTTCCGCGAGAAGGCGGTCGATAAGTTCGGGCGAAAGCGTGGGGACCTCGGTTTTCATCAAGCGTTGTTTCAGGTCATCGCCATCAAGGCCGACGGATCGCATGGCTTCGATCAAGCGTCGCACCATTTCCACGACCTGTGATTCGTCGGCGACGGGTGCAAACTCAACGCTGTCGTCCGCTGCATCCGAAAAATACATTTCAGCCGGAAACGATGCGCTGATTAACTGAAGGCACGCGCGATTACGGGCGCGACGCGGCTCGTCCTCATCGTCGGTCAGCGCGCGAATGAGCGGGTGGTCCTGATTGAGGACATAGCGCACGAGGGAATCGACAACTTCACGCCGCCAGACCGGGACCTTGTCGCGCTGCTGGAGCTTGAGGGCACGATTCGTATATACCCTCTGACCGGTGCCGGCTATCCGATGGATGATCCGGCGAAGCTCCTGGAGCACGGTTTCAGGCGGGTCTGCCTGGGATTTCCGAATGTCGATGCGCCAGAGGTGATCGAGGGTATTTGGAATATCGACGCGGACCCGGACGAGTTTGTTCAATTCCGCCTTCCGGATTAGGCGGAACCAAGTGCCCTTAACGATGAGGCGGCGGTTGCGATAGACATAAAATCCCTGATTCTGGAGATACCCTTCATCGCCGCCAAAAAGTTCGTATTCTGCGCGTGGAATCTTGGTGTGATGCGGCAGCACGTAAGGCTGAACGTCAATGCGCTCGCCCGATACTGGGATCGTTTCAAGCGGGAGTTCCTGACGGGCAGGATGCCGCGGCCCAAACGGATCGAACGCGGCCAGTGCGCTACCGTTGAAGTCCATCCGGATGGCCCGCCGCCCGCCTTCGGCGGCGAGAAATCGGTGAAAAACGGTCTGGATGTGGATGCGCGCCTGATCCATCTGAGCGGAAAACCTCTGTTCTGATCCCGCCCCGGCTGCGTCCGATAGGATGACGTCCAGCCGCTCCCAGAGGACCACAGTGCCGGAAGATCGCTTCGCCAGTTCGCCGAGCAGAGGGCCGGCCACGGGGTCGCATGCGAGTTTGTCAATCTCAGGCAGGAACGCCTTCCACTCGGGTTTGATCTTCTCTGAAAGGAGATCCAAATCCCAGACGCACGCATGCATTTCGCGAGCGGTCTTGGAGATGACGGTGACTGCCCGGCATTGCGAAAGCGAAGCGGTCTTCATTCCGAGACCAAACCTGCCCAGGTCCAGGGCTGACCGCTTGGTCAGGGGTGAGCTGCTCCCGAATCGCATCGCTTCAAGCAGGCGTTCGCGTGACATGCCCTTGCCGTTGTCGCTCACCGCAATCCAAGGCGTGCCGGTCGCCCACATGAAGCGCACCGAGATACGGTCTGCTTCTGCGGTGATGCTGTTGTCTATGATGTCGGCCAGCGCTGTTTCGAGAGAGTAGCCGATGCTCCGCAGCGATTCGATCAGGAAGGCTGGATGCGGAGTCAGTTCGACTGATTTCATGGGGGCGCGTAAAGGTAGGGCGCGACACCGCCTTGGCCCCGGCGATTACGACCCGCCACCTGTTTAGGCGTCAATCGTTCAGAATCAACAATAAGCAACACAAACAGCATGGATTCGCTGCCGTAGGATCAGCGTCCACATGTCCATATCGTGACGGCAATAAGCCACCGGCCCGGCTTAACACATCGCGGATTACATCCGCTGGCTCCGCTGCTGTGAAACCGTTTTTGCCATGCGTTGGTCCGCAGCGCGCCGTTCGGTGGCGCTTCTCAGTAAGCTCTCAGCGAGATTCGCATCCCCAGACTCCACGAACGCCTTCACCTCATGTTTCGTCCGGATGTGGTCGGCTGGCCCCATTTCCTTTACCCGGAGGGACTCGGTGATCAGCCGCACGGCGTCGTCTTCCTTGCGTAGGGCGAGCAGGGTTTGGACGGTGATTTCAGGGCTCTTTTGGGGGTTCATCGAACGAAGGAGAGTATAGGCGATTAGGACGGCCGGAGGGAGACTTTTTTGAAGCCATTCGTGCAGTGACGCACAACGGCGGTGTGGTCGGGCAGGCTCCGGAACTCGTGCGGCTTGATCCGATACTCCTCCACCCGCTGATACGTGTGGGCCGTATGGTCCAAATGCACGGTCCGGGTGGCACGCTCGACCCAGTGTTTACCCAGCGCATTCGCACACCGGAGAGCGTCGGCCTCGGACGCGGCCCGATACATCACGAGGTTCTTAAGATTGAGAGCCAAAACCTCGGCTTGTTCCTTGGTTTGAGGCGGAATCAAAGACTCGAAGGCCTGGGCGGACACGACCAACATGAGCATGCAATCGCGGAGCCGGTCGATGACGTTGAAGTCGCTGGTGCCGTCGTGGCTGGCGGTGATGGCGTTCTGGAACTCGTCGCCGACATAGACGAGCTGGTTCAGCGCATACTTCTGCCAAGGAGGCAGCGCGTAGCGCCGGAGGGCGTGCCGGTAGAGCAGAAGCTTGATGACGGTGAACACATACTGCCGCTCCGTGGTGTAGTCCTGGGGCACGTCGATGCAGAAGATTTTGCCCTTATCGACGTCGGCCATGGTGCAGGTGTCGGGCTCGTTGGAGCTGAAAATTTCAGCGATTTCGGCCGTGCCGAGGTATTCGAGATAGTTCTGGGAGGTGCCGATCTCGCCAGCCCGTTGCTCCTTCGCCTCATGCTTCAGGTAGGTTTGCTCCAAGGTCTCGGCGAGGCGAATACGGCGCTCGGTCGGCTCCAACTCTGCGAGCTTCTCCAGCGCTGCTTTCAGCTCCCGCTCCGAGGTCAGCAGGTCGTAGGCGTTGGTCGCGGTCGTCGGCCGGCCGATGTCGGCGAGCAATTCAAAGGCCCGCCCGATGTGGGCGGCGCCCTTCACTTTGAAGAACCCTTTTTCATCTTTCGGATTCAGGGCGGCGGCCGTATCGACCAAAATCCGCGCGCGGGTCGTGAACGGCAACCGGGCGTCGCCCGTGACGTTCAGGCGGTGGAGTGCCTTGCCCGGCTCGCCGACCAACCGCGGACGCAGGCGGATGATGTCGTGCTCGCGGCCATACTTCTTCGCGAGCCATTCGAGGTAAAACCACTCGTCGCCCTTGTTCGCCATAACCACGCCGCCGAGCGCGGGATTGCGCCGCATCAGGTCGGCGAGCAGGCCGTTCATGCCGGAGGTTTTGCCGGAACCGGTGTCACCGGAGAAGAAGAAGTGCCGGTTGGCCTTGTCCCGCGTCCACCTGAATCCGGCGAACGCCAACACGATTTGCCACCGGTCCGCTACCACCTTGCCAGCCGGGTCGCGCACGTAGCGGCGATGGTCCGCGTAGTAGAATAATCCGCCTGCCAGCGCGCACAGGACGGCCCCGACAACGTATCCCCAAGGTGAGGGCAACCGGATTGCCCCGAACAGACCGCAGGCGGAGATCGCGAGGGCAAAAGGGAGCGCCAGCGGGAGGCGCAACCCCGGCTCATTGTGGCGGAGATTTCGCTGAATCAGCCATCCCGCGATGCCCAGAAACAGGGCGGAAACTGCGAACGCAGCTACCGTGATGGCCTGCGGATCGTGCAGCCATTGGCGCATCAAAACGTGAGGTGCCGGGAGCGTTTTCATCACCGATCGTGCGGGAAACGAAGCGCGCTTTCGCCGAATCCGCGAGGCAGCGACCCTACCGAAAAAAGGGTAGTTCGGCAGGTCCCGCGCGCGTTTGGCCGATCTGTGAAAGCTCGATGGCCCGATCCCAACGAACTCGTTAGGGTATTGCGTCTGTGGCCAAACAAGCGCGGGGGATTTTCGCCGACCTTCCCGGCTCATCGTAGCCCCTGATGTCCGCCAACAAAGCGGAGGACTACCGTGCGACCGGTAGGCCCGCTACCCCGGAATCGGGAGGGACGCTCCGTTGAGGCGGGAGACGTGTTCGGGCGTGATGATGGCATGATCACCGTGGGAGTCATTCGGAACGGAGGCACCTACCTTTCGCATCACCTGCGGAAGAACGATTACTGGTCGGAAGGCGAAAAGGAGGTGCGCGGCGAATGGATCGGCGAAGGTGCCCGGGCGCTCGGGCTGACCGGACTGGTCACCGACAAGCCATTCGAGGCCCTGCGGCAGAATCGGCACCCGGGGACCGGCGAAGCGCTCACCGCCCGGGATCAGGCCAACCGGGTCGCGTTCTTCGATGTGCAACTCTCCGCACCGAAGGACGTGAGTGTGCTGGCGATGGTCGGCGGCGATGAGCGGGTCCGCGAGGCGTTCGTGGAATCCGTGAAAACGGCGCTCGCGGAAATGGAACGGTTCGCGGCGGTGCGTGAGCGTCGCGGCGAAGCGGCCGGAACAGAGGCCTTCCGCCTCACGGGAAATTTTGTCGGCGCGCTGTTTTTCCATGATGCGAGTCGCGATCTCGATCCGCAGTTGCATGGGCACGCGGTGCTCGCCAATGCGACGTGGGACGCCGGGCGCAACGAATGGCTCGCGCTGCAACCGGTCGAGATGCTGCGCGCCTCGGCGTATCTGCGGCAGGTCATGTATCGTGAGCTGGCCTCGCGGCTGCGGTCGCTGGGCTACGAACCGTATGAAATGAATTCGAAGGGCTTTGCCGTGCGCGGGGTCGAGCACCTGCGCGAGCGCTTCTCGAAGCGCACCCGGCAGGTGCAGCGCCTGGCGGAGGAATTCGCGGCGAACAAGGGGCGCAAGCCGACGAAGCGGGAGGTCGAGATTCTCGTCCGCGAATCGCGCGAGGACAAACTCACCGAAATCTCCACACCGGCTGTGCGAGCAAAGCAACGCGCGGAGTTGAACGCCGATGAAGCACGCGCCCTCGACGGTCTTGTCCGCGCCGCACGCCAACAAGCACCGCGGATGCAATGGTCGCACGGCAATGCGCGGTCGGTCCTCGAAGCGGCGCTGCGCCATGTTTACGAGCGCAGCAGTGTCGTCCGCGAGGGTGAGGTGCTGAACGCTGCGCTCGAACTGCACCCGGATTTCTACCGCTGGCGCGAGCTGCGCGAAGCGCTCGAAGTCCACCCGGATGCGATTCGTAAGGACGGCGAGATGAGCCTGCGGCCAATCCGGCGCGAAGAGGACGCGGCGGTGCAGCGCGTGCGCGTCGGCCGCAACCAACGCTTCCCATTGGGCGATCCGACACAGCTTCCGCCAGAACTGACCGCCGGCCAGCGTTCGGCCGCGACCGCGCTGCTCGAAAGCCGGGACTTTCTGAGCGTCCTGATCGGCGACGCCGGCACGGGCAAGACGACCGTGTTGACGGCCATCGAACGCGCGCACCTCGGGGCCGGCGGAGCTCGGTTCCTCCCGCTCGCCCCGACCACCCGGGCACGGGATGCCATGCTGGCCAGTGGCCTGGAACAGGCGGACACGGTGCAACGCTTCCTCGTCAGCGAAGCGATGCAGGCGCAGGCGGCCGGCCGGGTTGTGTTGATCGACGAAGCCGGGCTCCTTTCGACGCAGCAATTGGATCAGGTCACGCGGATCGCGTCCGAGGTCCGCGCGCGGCTGCTGCTCGTGGGTGACACGAAACAGCATTACAGCGTGCAGCGGGGCGACGCGCTCCGAAACGTCATCCGGCATTCCGGAACGCCGGTTGTGCGGCTCGCTGAAGTCCTGCGCCAGCGCAACGAGGCGGACCGGCGCTTAAGCCGCCTTCTCGCCACCGGAGCCGTCGCCGAGGCTTTCGGCTTCGCCGACCGGCGCGGCTTGATCCGTGAGGCGGCGGACGACAACGTCATGTTTGCCCAGGCGGCGGAGCACTACGTGGGCAATCGGGTGCGTGGGATCGAAACGCTCGTGGTGATTCCGTTCTGGGAGGAAATCGAGCGCTTCAACGCGCAGGTGCGACCCGCGCTCCGTCAGGCGGGCCTGCTGGGCGAAGCCGAGGTCACACGCGAGGCCGTGAAACCGCTCACGTGGACGGAGGAGCAGAAGATCCATTGGGACCAATACCGCCCCGGCGACCGGCTGCTGTTCGCGCGGGATACGCGCTTCTTCAAGCGAGGCGTCGCGGCTGAGGTCATCGCCGTTCTGCCCGATGGTCTGCGGGTGCGCGGTCCCAAGGGCCGCGAGGCGAAGATCACCCGCAAGCAGCGGGCGGCGTTCGAAGTGGGCCGGGCGCAATCGCTCGCCGTGTCCGTGGGCGACCGGCTCTTGATTCGCGGGCGGGAAGACGACGCGGGCTTTGCGAACGGAGATTTCAAGGAGGTGGCGAAGGTTGATCCGGAGGCGGATCGTATCGTGTTCACCGATGGGCGGGAGCTGCCCCGCACCTTTGCTGCGTGGACCTACGGTCACGCGCTTACGTCCTACCGCTCGCAGGGCAGCACGTCGGAGGAGTCCTTGCTGGTGCTGGGTGAAGTAGCCATGCGGGCGCTGGCGCGCCGCCAATTCTATGTCGGCAACACCCGCTATCGTGGCGCCCATGCCATATATCTTTCCAACAAGGCGGAAATCCTAAGCCGGTTGGCTCGGCCCGATCCGGGCCGGGAACTTGCCACGGAGTTCATGGCCCGGCATCGGCTCACGCTCGATGAGCGACTTGCCCCGCGAGCCACTCGCGGCCTGCGGGCCGGCGTGCGGGAAGCCTGGCACAGCACCGTTAGGAAGCTGCGCGGGCTCGCGATGGCCCAGAGTGAAGGGAGGAAGGCGTAATGGAACGTGTCCCGCTAAGAAAACCGAAGCTGTATTTCGATGCGGGCGCGAACCCGAGCCACGTGACGTTCGACGATGGCAAGGATCAGCGCCGGAATCTGCCCTGGATGCACTATGTCGAGGCGCGCTGGGACTACGCGGAACCGGATACGATCAAGATCGAGATCGGCGAATGGTTGGTGATCGTTCGCGGGCACAACCTCGCGCCCCTGTTCCTGGCGATTGAGGAGCACACTTTGGCGCGCGTGCGTGCGCAACCGGAGCTGCAAGCGGATCGTGAGCACGAAGCCGATACGTTCGCTGTTGAGATCCGGTTTACCAAGCCCCCGGCTAATCCCTTCGGGAAGAGGCCACCGGTGCAGCTCGAACTCGACACCGGGTAGGACGGGCTCGGCAGCCGACGCTCTACCTTGACCCTATAGTGGACCGGTTTCCGGTTCCATCGGTTGTTCTACCCTTTTTTCGGTAGGGCCGGTTCCTTGCGGAGAAATCGGGCTTCATCCTTTTGGAAGCCAGCCCGGTTTCTCCGCTGTTCACCGGCGGAGAAACACCGGGCGGGATTCGGCCCCCACAAGCGCCGGCATCAAAACGGAGAGCAACATGACAACCTTGGTCCACCTAACGCCCTATGTGGCGTTCAGTCTCGGTGTGGCGATGATGATAAGGGCGCTGCACCTGTATTCGGAAAGCCGGCCGCAGACGCCGATCAGCTCGTGGCAGAAACTGGCGGTATGGTTCGGGGCCATGCTGGCCTGGCCGACGCTCGCACATGCCCAGGCGGTCGATCTGCGCACAGCGACGGAGGCGGGCAACGCGATCATCATGTATCTGAGCGGGACGTTCGCCGCAGTCGGCATCGTGGCGGCTGGTGTCGCCATGATGATGGGCCGGCAGTCCATCGCCAAATGGGCCTTCGCGGGCGCCATGGTGAGCGGGCTCGCCTTCGCCATCGTGCGCACGATGTGGAGCAACATGGGGATCGAAGCCTCCAACGTCGGCACCTTCTCGCCCTGATCGAAACCGGTCCCGCGTCCCATGCACTCGAAGCATCTCAACGAGCACGACGCCAACCAAGGCGCGCAGTCCTCCGGCGAGTTCTTGGGCATGACCGGGAACTCCGGCTGGTATCTGCTGGGCTCCGGGGGCGCGACGATCCTGATGGTGATCTTCCTCTGGGGGATCTTCGGGGTATCGCTGCTGTTGTGCCTGCTGGTGGGCGTCGTGCTCTGCGCGCTGTCGGTCACGTATGTGTTCACCCTGAAAAACAACAAGCCGGAGCACTACGATACCGATTTCTTCGAATCCGCGTTGGTCGAGTCGGGCCTGCTCTCCTTCCAATTCGGCCCGCGCGCCCGGCGGCCGGCGAATCCCTTCGCCGCCGCTGGGTCGCCGCTGGCCCCTGAGGTGAACGCGCACGAGCCGGCGGTGCGCTCACACCGCGCGAGTCTCGGAACGGCCCGTCATTCCGGCGCGAACGCTCGCCCGGTTGGGGAGATGACCGGCCGCAAGGCCGCCGAACAGAAAAAACGTGAGCAACCCGTGGTGGCGCGCGCCGACTATGATCGGTTGCAGGAGCAACTCACGGTCACGGAGGACATGCTGGAAGAAGCGCTGGCAGAACGTGGGGAGGAAGTCGCATGAGAACCGAACCCGCAGACGGCTACTTTGGCGAAGACATGATTGTCTTCGAAGGCCTCCATCGCGGCGGTTTCATCGCGCGTGGATTTGAAGTCATTGCCCCGGACTTGGAACATGCCGATCCGGTCCATCACAACGCGTTCGAGTCCGACCTGGTCGCGCTGCTGTCGGTGCTGAAACCCGGTTGGCGGATGCAGGTGCAGTGGACGAACGATTCCGACTTCCGTAAGCCGCTCCAGCGCTACCGGGAAGACACGGCCACGCTCGCGACCAATGAATGGAGCAAGCGCCAGCGCAACGAGCGGTTCGTGCGCTACTGGCGCATGGTGGAGTCTGGCGCGCTGCGGAGGGAGCGCCTCCGCCTGTATTTCACGACGCCAGTCGATGCGGCGGTGCTCGGCAAGAACGCCGGCCGCCTCACGCGGGAGGCGTTGCTTGGCACCTATGCCGAGCAGTTCAACCAAATCGGGCAGTTTCTACAGGCGCTCTTTGGCGGGAGCGGCGGTCAGGTGCGGCCGATGAACGATGCCGATCACTTCCTGCATTACCTGGAGTTTCTCAATCCGTCGCTGCCGGAGCAGAAAATCACTGATCCCCTGGAGTTCTTCGATCCCCAGAAATCCATTCAGGAAAACTGCTGGCTCGGCGAAGGCCGCCCGCTGGAGAAGCCCGACACCGGCTTCTACCTCGATGGCTGCTACCACGGGATGCTGGTGCTCAAGTCGCTGCCGAAACGGACCCGCCCAAGCCTCGCCTACCTCCTGACGAAGCTCGGCTTCCGGGACTACGCCATCACCGTCAACGTCGAGTCGGTCGATGTGGAAGAGCTGATCGAGAAGGAGCAGAAGGAGCTGAACCGCGTCGAAGGCGACTATGAGAGCCTGAAGAAGGTGAAGCTCCTTGCGGCGATGCGGACGAAGGCCGCGAAGATCGCCCGCTACAGTAACGGCGACAGCTCGCCCTACCGCATCCAGTATATCATCCGCGCGTGGGATCGGAATCGGGAAGACCTCCGTGCGAAGCTGACCGCGCTCAAGGCCGCGGTCGGCAGCATGGAGCGGGCGCAGGCTTATGAGCCCGCCCTCGAACCCTCCGCGCGAAACTTCTTCTACTGCTCGTGGCCGGGCTGGTCGTTCAGCCGCTACGATTCGCTCTGGCATGACTACGATGACGCGCTCGTCGCGAACATCCTGCCCTTCTCGTCAACGCCGGTGGGCCACCTCGATCAGGCGGAATTCCTATTTGAGGGTCCCAACGGGAATCTTGTCGGCGGGCGGACGTTTGTCGGCGAGGGCAACAACCAGACGCCCCAAAACGCGGTCGTCATCGGCACCACGGGTTCCGGCAAGAGCGTCAACGTCATCGATATTCTGACCCAGACCGAACCGTTCTACGCCTACACGATGATCGTGGAGGAAGGTGAGTCCTACACCACTTACGCCAAGACGGTCGATCCGGCGGCAGAGCCGATCATCGTCCAGGCGAACGGCAAGCTGACCATGAACTACCTCGACACGCGAGGCCTGCCGCTGTCCGGGTTGCACCTCAGCGCGGCAGCGGCGCTCCCGATGCTCATGGTCGGGCAGTCGAAAGACGAAGACCGCAACAAGCTCAGGCAGGCGCTCCTGGCGAACGCCATCGGCCGCCTCTACGAGGATTTCGCCCGGTGGTATTTCAACCGTCACCCCGAGGAAACGGCGGCCATGGCGCGCCGGGCCTACGCCCTCGACTTGTATCGCCGGACCCGGATGGGGCCACAGGCGACCGGTCTCGATGCGTTCCTCGAGTTCGCCGAATGGGAGCAACGTCGCGGAGACGAAGCGTCGGCCTTCGCGGCCTCAGCCGACGAAAGCGACGTGGTCCGTTTCGCGAAGGACGGTGCAGGTGCGCAGCAAATCCGCGACCTCGTGTTCGCCCGCCTCACCCCGACCGAGATGCCGCAGCACGGTCAGTTGCAGGAACTGCTCTCTGCCGAGGCCTCCGGGCCGCATGCCGAGGAAATGCGCTACCTTGCCACGCTCCTGGAACCGTGGTCGGCGGGTGGCAGCTACGGCGAACTTTTCGATGGGGTTTCGAATGTGTCGCTCACGGGCAAGATCGCGCACTTCGAACTGGGCTACATCCCGGAGTCGGCGGAGGAACTCAAAGCGGCGGCGGCCTTCCTGATCGCGAACTATACCCGGTCGCACATGATGCGTCTGCCGCGCGCGCTGCGGAAGCGGAACATCTTTGAGGAAGTCGCGCGCTTCTCGCTCGTGCCTTCCGGCAAGAAAGTGCTGCGTGAGTCCTACCAGCAGCTCCGCAAATACAATGTCTGGAACGTCGCGACCGTTCAGAATTACGAGCAGTTCAAATCGTCCGACATCCGGGGCGCCGTCCTGGGCAACAGCCGCATCCTGTTTCTGCTCCGCCAGAGCGATCGGTCCGACATCGAGGACCTGAGCCGGGATTTCCCGATCCCGGATGCGGCGAAGGATGCCGTCATGAGTCACCCCGAACCGGAGAAGCTGGTCGGGACCAAGTATTCTCAGTTCACCTATTACCATACGGACGAACGCCGTCCGTTGATCGTGACGATGCGAAACGTCGCCTCACGCGAAATGCTCTACTGCGCGTCGAGCTCGGGCGCTCACTTCGATCAACGCGAGAAGGCGTTGCGCGGGAACGGAAACGTGGTGGACGCCATAATCGCCAACGCCTGATGCCATGAAAACCAACGAGGAAATCCAACGCGAGGCACAGCGCATGGTGGTCGCGGGGCGCAGCTACCGGGACGAGCATCGCGGCGACGCCGGCGGGGTCGTTCCGCTCCCGCGCGTGCTGGTGCAGCTCCCCGATGTGCAGGTCACACGCAAAGCCGAGACCGGCGCGCTGGGTTCGGAATCTCAGCGCGTGAACCGTCACCGGCATATCGAGGCCGCCTTTGAAGATGACGCTCTGATCTTCCGGCTGATGGAGCGGGAGACGGCAACGGGAGATGCTGCGACCCTGGTTCGGTCCGGTGAGCCAACCGAGGTCATGGTCAGTCGCTCCGGGTTCGATCTGCTTCACGCGGGATATGAGATGGTCGAGGAAGACCGGTTGTTCGAGCGCCTCGCACCCTACTCGGAGCGCGTTGAGGAACGGGACGGTCGCGATCCGTTGGACGAGCGTGAGGTCGCCGAAGTCGAGGCGGTCCTCGAAACCCATCTGCTCCCGCCTTCAGACCGCCTGCGGATGAAAGCGGACGTTGTTGAATTTCTCGAAGGGCGGTTGGAAGCGGGCGTCTTCATCGCCCACGCCATTGACCGGCTGTGTGCGCGCGAAGGCCAGCGTCAGGGCCACGCGCAACGTCACGAACTCAAACTCACGATCAACGAATCCTGATCCTCAACCCAAGGCTACTCATGCAACGATTCCTGGACAGTCTCTCGTTCTCGCAGCCGTATCTGGTCGGCCTGCTGTTCATGGTGGTGGTTGTCTTCTTCATGCCGGGCTGTGCGACTGCCAGCGCCGACTCGGCCGGCCGCACACGCAACTTCGCCACGACCGCAGCCACAACGGCGGGCGGGGCTTACATCGGCGCCCGGGAGGGCGACGGCAAAGCCAAGAACGCCGCCGTCGGTGCGGCGGCGGGCTTCGTGGTCGGCGAAACCATCAACTACTTCAATAACAAGGCCCAGCGGGAGGCGTATCTGGCCGGCTACGAAAAGGGCCAGTCGAACGCCGTGAAGCAGCAATACTGGATCGCCCGCGACAACCAGCGCCCGTCGCTCGACGACGGTTACGAGGAGACCTACTATGAAATCGACGTGCCCCAAACGGATCGTGATGGGGTGCGGCGCGAACCGACCAAGCGAGTCATTCGCGTGGTCATGCCGAAGGAGGAAACCGGCTCATGAAAACGACGCTACTTTTGGCCTCGGTGCTGACAATGGGCGCGAGTTCAGGCCTCGCGCAATGGGCGGTGATTGATGCCGCGAACCTCCAGCAAAGCGCGGTGAATTACGCCGCGCTGGTGGAGCAGTTATCAAATCAGGCCACGCAGATCACCAATCAGGTTCGGCAGATTCAGCAGTTCGAAACCCAGCTCAAGCGCATGGGCGACATGGCCAACGTGAAGGACATCGTCGGCTTCGCGCAATTCCGCGCCGACCTGAATCTCCCGACGCAGGTCAAGACCTGGGCGCAGGGCATCGCCCGCGTCGATGGCCGGGGGTTGTTCGGCGACACACGGGGCGGCATCTTCCGCGAAGTCCGGGCAGATTTCCGCGACTTCGATGGGGCCGTGATCGAACGCGACCCGACCGTTTACAAAGAGTCTCACGACATGGCCGTCACGGTGGATGAATTCAAGGCCGTGCAGAGCGATGTTTACACGCGCCGTGAGGACTTGAAGCGGGCCATCGCCCAAACGAGCGAAGCCCTCAGGACGGCTGAAACGGAGGCGGAGCAAAAGAAGTTGGAGGCGGTGCTGAACGCTCAATATGGCCAGCTCACGGCGGTCGATGCCGAGGTCGCCCTGAGTGCGGCCCAAGTGCAGGTCAAGGCGGCCGAGTCTACGGCCATGACCAATGCGCAGACCGAAGCCGACGCCGAGGCGCGGCGGCGTCTCGCCCAGCAGGAAGCCCGGAAGCTATCGGCGACCTTCACGCCGCAATACGGTTCGTTGCTCCAGTATGTGTTTGAAAAACGTTTCACACCCTAACCCCGAACACCCTCAGAAAAAAACGGTCAAAACGGTCATATGAAAGCACCTACGTTCACCGGAGTTTTGCTGATAGCGCTGATGGTCACGAGTGGATGCGTGGATCGGGAAGCCGAGGCCAAGCGAGCTAAAGAAGAGGCTGATGCGAAGGCGCGAGCTGAGGCGGCTCGAAAGGAAATGGATGCCTTACCGAAGGCGTTTCAAACCCCAGATTACTACAAGAAAAACGAACCGGCTAAGAAGCCGGACCCGCAACCCAAACAGTAACGCCCTATGCCCCTCGCAATAGGCACAATTCTGCCACCTTCCTACTTCGATGGTCTCTCGACCTTGTGGGGTGGCTGTGCCTATATTGGGAGCACGATTGTTGCTGCCGGGCTTGTGTTTCAGGTTGTCCGAGGTCGTCCGGACGCAGGCGATTTTATTTGGCTTCTCGCGAAGGTTTTCCTCATCGGAATCTCGACGCTGTTCATACGGGAATGGTTGATGCGGCTAAACGACATCGTGCTCGCCTTTGGCGAGACGTTGGGAGTTGACCCTCGGCGTGCTGACGAGCGGTTCGTTGAGTTCATCGCGGGGAAAGCTGCAGCGGAACCTGATGCGAGCATGTGGGACATCATTTGGGGCACGAAGTCCATCGGAACCGCAATCTGCTATGCACTGCTTTGGCTGTTCGGGTGGATGTCCTGGGGAATCCAGTATGTGGTTAAACTCATAGGAGGTGTCCTTCTCACCGCGGGATGGGCGCTCAGCCCGATCTTCCTCGCGTTCTTCATGCTGCGGCCGATGGCACCGGTTGCTCAGAAATACGTCATCGGTTTGGCCGCTTTGGTTTGCTGGCCCTTCGGGTGGACGATTGCGGCAGTCGTTACCAACGCGATGCTTGATGCGGCGGCCACAGCCAACTTGGTGCCGATCTTTGTTGCCGGTGCTCCGGTCGCGGCCCCGGCGCTTACCGTGCTCCTAGTCGGAGCCTGGATGATCGTGAGTTCGATCCTCGCCCCGTGGATAACGACGAAAATCCTCCTGATGGGGGCAAATCCGGCAGCAGCCTTTGCCCAAGGCGTTGGTGGTGCCGCTCAGGCGGCATTCACTGGCGGCGTTGGTGCGGCGGTGGCAGCGACCACAGGCGGGGTAGGTGCGGCAGGTGTGGTTGCTGCTGCGGCTGGCGGGGCGCTGGCAGCGGGAACTGAGTCGTCCGTTCGCGGTGGCGGTTCCGCACGGACGACGAGCACCGTGGTCGGCGGCGCTGCAGGGTTCTTCTCTGGTAGCTTGATGCGACGCCACGCCGCAGCGTCGGAAGAATCTGCATCGGCTGCACGACAGAACGCGGAAGCCTCCGAGGCGTTCTCCTCTGTTTTCACAGACTACGCGCGGCGCCAGCGGCGGAGCCAAAGCGGGTTCAACAACCAGCCGCATGACGACGACCCAAATCGGGCCGCCATCGACATCGATAGCCATGATAAATCAAAGTCGTAGATCCGTAAGGGCGCTTGAAGACTCGACGGCGTCGGTTCGTCGCAGCACGGCCGCGAAGCAAAAGGCTACGCAGGCTCTCCGGGACCTATTGGCGGGGGACAACTCGGGGCCTGTTGCGTCGTCCGATACCGGCAGAACATCAAAGCCGGTCGGTAAACAATCCAACCGGAGGTAGCCACAATGGTCGCCAACGCCGAGACCGCTTCCGCGCCCGCTTCCCGCGTTGCGCCGCAGTTTGGGAAACCGAAATCATCGCTGCTGGCGATTTTTGACCGGCAGCGTCGTCAGTCGTTGATCTGGTTCTTCGTCGCCGTCCTGGCGTGGGTCTGGGCGGTGTGGGACCGCCATCAACTGGTCGAGCAACTGACCCGCAAGCGCGAGGTCGTCATGATCGACAGTCTTGGCACCTACTACGTGTCGCCGGTGGTGGACATTCAGGAGGCGAAAGACCTGCACGCGATGCAAACGAAGCTCGCGTGCAAGGCGCTGTTCGAACGTAACCCGGCTGGCTTGGACAACCCCGAGTTGTTCAAACAGCTCTTCCTCCGGGAGGCCGCACAGACTGCACAGGCATCGCTCAACCGGACCAAACCCGAGTTCGAAGCCAAATCCCTCCATCAGAAAGTGGAGGTCGGTGTGCCGGAGATTCTGAGCACGCGCGACAACGCCTTCTACACGTCGGCAGACGTTCAGTTAATCCGCGTCGGTTCCTATCAGGGAGCGCCCATCACGGAGGTGCTTCGCTACCGGGTGAAATTCAAGTTCCTGGTCAACCCGGACCTGACCCGCAACGGGCGGTTTCCGACCGCGGTCGCCGCGTTCCAAGTGGAGCCCATCAAGACGTGAGGATGCGCCATGATGAAATCCCTCTCACTCTTCATCGGCCTCGCCTCGGCGCTCGCGGCGCAAACGATTCGCGAGGCCCGGCTTGATCCGAAGCAGGCGGTGGACCTGCCGGTGTCCCGCGAGGTCACCACCGTCATGTTCCCCGGTCCGATCACCGCCGTGGCGGGAGCGGACATGTTGATCGAGGGTGGTAAGCAGTCGGTGGAGGTCGAGGAAGGGACGCCCCTGCGATTCCATGTCTCCCATGCGCCCGGATCGAACTTCATCCTCGTCCGCAGTCTCCAGCCGGACGCCGCCGCGAGATTGACCGCGATCTACGATGGCTCGGCCTACGTGCTCAACCTTCGCACGGTCGCGGCAGATTCAACCGCGAGTGTGATTTTCCAGCCTGCGGCGCAGGTGGCGGCGGTCCGCGTGGAGACCCCACCGGAGCCCGTGAAGTTCACGCCCCGCATCGGACTCAGCCTGTTGGACCGGGCGCGGGCCTATCCGGTGTTGGCGAAGTCGCTGCCGAAGGCAGTCGAGGGGGTCACGCTCCGGGCGCAGAATCGAAAAATCGAATTGCCCGACGTGGAGGTGACCGTGCAGGAAGTCTATCGCTTCTCCAAGGAGGACGCGGTGGTCTTCTTGCTGCGGCTGAAGAATACCACGGACCGAACCCTCGATCTTGCCCCGAGCACGTTTGCGGCCCGGGTCGCCAACGAGAAATTCGAGCAGTCCATCGCCAACGGTCCGCGCAGCCTCGCTCCTGGCGAGAGCGCCGACGCGGAGTTCGCCGTCGTGGGCATGCCCGATGGCACGCGCAACGATCTCAGCGCGGACAATGCATTCACCATTCTGGTGAATACCTCGCGACGTGAGGCCGTCGCGACAACGGAGCCCACGGCGCCGGCAGCAACGGAGGCACCGAAGTCATGAACCCGCGCAACATCGGCAATTTCTTCAAGAGCAAGTTCGGGTTGTTCATCGTGTTCGTCGTCGTCCTGTTCTCCGGTCTGGCGATTTACGGACGCCAGAAATCGCAGGAACGCGAGGCGGCGAAGCTCGCCGCGCAGAGCACGAAGAAGGTCGAACTCGGTCAGGTGCGGGTGCCGTTGGATCAAGGCCTCGAAAGCGGGTTGCCACAGCAAGCGCGCCCGCAGGTAGTCGCCCAGGCAGGCGAGCCCACCACCGCCGGCGGTATTGTGCCCTTCCGTCCGGCAGCACCCGTGGCCACGGGCGCGGCGGGCCAGAAACCGCACACGGCGACGCCGGCCGCAGAGCCAAAACCGCGCAAGGTTCGCTACGCATCATTGCTTGCCTCGTATGAAGCGCCGCCGGTTCGGTCGGAGCGCGCGGTGCCGCCACCGCCAGAGAAGTTCATGCCGTTCGGCACGCTCTTGAAGTGCAAACTCGTGAACACGATCGACAGCGCGAATCTGGAGACGCCGGTGATCGCGGTGCTGCTCGAAGACGTTTGGCAGAACGGCAAGAAGGTCATTCCGGCCAACACGCTCGTGCATGGCACGGCGCGCGCGGGTCGGCTGCGCGACCGCGTGAACGCATCGGGCACCTGGCGTTTCGTCTGGCAGGATGGCCGCGAGCTGGCGTTCAACGGCGTGGCATTGGATCGCGAATACGAACACGATATTGACGGCTACGGAATCACCGATGGGTCCGGCGGCATCAAAGGCCGTCTGATGGCGACGGATGACTTGCAGGAATTGAAGGTGCTGGCGTCCGCCGCGCTCAGCGGTTTCGCGCGCGGCACGCAGGACCGGACACAGACCGCCCTGGGAACGACCATCACGGGCTCGGTCTCCAACGGTGTGCGTGAAGGCGTGGGCGACGTGTTCGATCTCTACGCGAAGCGCACGCTGAAGGACATCGAGGAAAACGGCTACTTCGTCCGCGTGGCGGCCGGTAAGGAATTCTACGTTTACGTTCTCGAGTCGGTCGATCCGCAGAAGGCGAGCGTGGCGGGGGTGAAATCCCCTCAGCCCGCGCCGTCTGAACCCGTGGCTCCTCGGCCAGCTCCTCAACACCCATCACAAGGATAACTATGCGAACCCTCTGGTATATTCTCCCCGCGGTTCTCCTCGCCGGTTGCGCGACCAAGCAGCCCGTCGCGATCCAGCCGCCCCCGGTCGCGCCCGTGGCCGCCGTCGTTCCGACCAAAGCGGTCGAGACGCGTTACGATGTGCGCGGTTATCGCGAGGCGGCGAATCCTTCGATTCGCCATGAAGCGCACGCCGTCTATCGCCGCACCATCGTCCCGGCAAACGCCACGGAAGACATGGGGACTGTGCCGCGCACGGGCTATGCCCCGGCGAGCCATGCTCCGCTTTCCGGCGACGCCGAACTCGCGGCGGAACTCGCCACGCAAAAGGCCATCACCGGGGAACTGCGTGCGATGCAGTCCTCGATGGCCGAAACCGAGCGTCGAATGCAGGCTCAGTATGCGCAACTGGTGCGCCAGAGTGCGGAAGCGGCGAAGCTCCGCGAGCAACTCGAAGCAGAGCGCGGCCGGCTCCGTTCCGGGGTGCCGCCTGTCGCGTCGGAATCGGTGGTGGCGAACGCCACGGCCGCCACGGATGCGAAATGGTGAGAGCGCGTCATGAGTATCGCCGCCGAACACCTCGAAAAGCTCCGGACCTTGCCGGATCGCTTGAAGGCGATGCTCACGGGACAGGATACGGCTATCGATTTGGTCGCCGAGCGGCTGCAACACGGTGAGCTTGGACTCACCGTGCCCGGCCGGCCGAAGGCGAGCTTCCTGTTTCTCGGCCCGACCGGCGTCGGCAAGACGGAGCTGACGCTGCGCTTCACGGAAGACCTGCTTGGCCCGGATCGTGTCGTCCGGCTCGACATGTCGGAATACCAGACGGCGGATCGCCTCGGGTTGTTGCTCGGGACCGCCGATGAGCCGGGCCGGATCGCGGAGGGGTTTGATGCGTGCGCCGGCTGCGGCACGCTGCTCTTCGATGAAATCGAGAAGGCGCATCCGCGGGTCCTGGACGTCCTGCTCCAATTGCTCGATGCCGCCCGGCTGACGACAGGCCGCAACCGTGTCCTGGATTTCTCGGCGTGGTATGTGGTGCTCACGAGCAATATCGGGGCGCAGCGGATCATGACGCTCCGGAAGTCGAAATATGAGACGATGGAGCGCCTCGTGCGGCAGGATGCGCAGAGGGAACTTCGGCCGGAAATCTTTGCCCGCATCACGCTGACCGTGGTGTTCAACAAACTCGACTACGAGGCGCAGTGCGCCATCGCTGCCGGGCTGGTGGAGAAGGAGTGTCGGACGTTGGCCGGGCTGGGCTATCGGGTTTCCCCGGAACCTTCCGTGCAAGGAATTGTCGTTAGTCGCGGGTATCACGAGCGGCTTGGGGCCAGGCCGATGCGTGATGCCGCCGAGCTTCTGGTTCGGAACGCGCTCGCTCGCGAATTACTGCGCGGGGGCGACGGCTCAGGCCGTCTGCTGCCGCATTCGGATGGAATGAAACTGCACCTGAACCCTGCCGCCTCATAGCCATGCTGCCCAAAAACGCTGCGCCACGCATCGTAGTCCTGAAGGGCGATAGACTTTACGGGGATTTGATCAGCCGACATATAAAAGACCTGTGGCGGAACGCCGACGTGCAGGTGTTTCAACTCGGGTTCGACGCGCTCGATTCGATTCAAGCACGGGTGCCGGACCTGTTCATCACGGGCGTGAAGATCGACGACATGGATGGATTGGAGCACCTGGAGCCGTTCATCGAAACGGCGCTGCCGATCCTCGTGCTCACGTCGCGCAAGGACGCCCGCACCTTCGACCTGTTGCGCAGCATCCGCTACGATGGGCTTTACGATGGACACGCGGAAGGCATGGAGAATCTCCCGACCGCCCTGCAGGAAGTGATGCAACGCCGGCTCTACGTGAGCACGACCATGCTGCCGAATCTGAAGCGGCCCAAGAGCATCACGCTCGATGCCCTCACGGAAAAGGAACAGATGGTCCTGTCGGTCATCGGGGACGGCTCCGACGATCAACAGGCGGCGGAGCGGCTCGGGCTTTCACCTTACACGGTGAACACGCACCGCAAGGCGATCATGGCGAAACTCAAGCTGCATCACAAAGGCCAGCTCATGCTGCACGCACTCCAGCACGGGTATATCTGGGTGTCGCCTCAGCGAATTCAGTATCCCGGATTCCAGCGCCGTCTTCTGGCAACCGCTGGTGTGGCAAAAGCCGCATCAAGCGAGCGCGCGAGCGCATAGCGTGAATCGCGTTGGAGGCGCCTCCCAACGTTCTGCCCGAGTTGGAGTTCGCGAGATTGCAGTCTGTGCTCCATGACGGCTGGTCCAACTTAGGCATCCATCTTCACTTTCGCTCTCTTGGCTAAGCTCGCGGGCTCGCCAACTGGCTGCACCATGCCGGTCAGGCGCGCCGCTGCTTAGCCGCGCACGCGCGCATTACCTCTACGAAGTTTCGCTCGAGTCGTGAGCCGCCGCCCCGGCGCCAGACCGCCAGCAAATGCACGACCAAATCGTCGCCGCAGTCCTTGATGCGGTGATACACGATCTCGTGGTCGCCGCGCGCGCGCATCGAGGGCAGGAGCATTGACACCCCATGTCCCCCGGCGACCAGCGCCATCAGTGACTCCAGGCCGTTTACTAATTGAATCGGACGATGTCGAATGCCACGCGCGGCGAATATCGCCTCCATCCACTGCTGATGCCCGCGTCGCCCGCCACCATCGCTCACGCCCACCAATGATTCGGCTGCCAATTCCGTCAACGAGATCGCCTGCCGCTTAGCAAATTGATGCGCTCGCGCCACCGCCACAACCACGCGAGACGCGAGCACTTCAGCCGAGTCAAGCCTAGGCGACAGCGTCGCTTCGGAACCTGTCACCAATGCGACCTGAACCAGACCGGTCCTCAATGCCTGGAGCTGGTCTGACATGGGCGCTTCATGCAATTTCACCTCCACCTGCGGAAACTGCGCGCGAAACTCGGCGAGCGCTGGCGCGAGGAAGCCCGCTGAAACCCCGCCCAAGCTGCCGACCACCAAGCGTCCACCCTGACCGGCTTCCGCCGCGCGCACCGCTTCCGTAGCGAGTTCGATTCGCTCAAGCACGTCGCGAGCGTCGTCGAGGAAAGTCGCCCCCGCCGGTGTCAACACGACTCCGCCGGTGTTCCTGACAAACAACTGCGCGCGGAGATCATGCTCCAGATCTTTGATCTGCTTGCTCAGCGCAGGTTGCGACACATGCAGACGCTCGGCGGCCCGCCGGTAGTTGAGGGTCTCGGCGACCGCCACGAAATATCTGAGATGCCGTAGCTCCACACCCACGCTGATAACCTCTGCCTATCAATGTGCAAACTTCAAAGTCTCAGCGCAAGGCGCCCGGTATGGTAAACTCGCCAGATGCTCAGTCCACATTGCGATTCATCGTTCCGGGAGGCTTTCCTGGCTCTCGCCCGAGATCGATCTCCGGGGGACGAACTGAGGTGCCGCGCATTGCTGGACCTGCTCGATGCGTGCCAAGCGATGGGGCCAGGACTCCGACGCAAGCTCGGTGCCAGCGGCCTTACCGAATCGGGTTTTCTTGTCCTGGCACATCTCGTGCCTACTGGTCCTGAGGCGACCGGGGATGCCGAGGCAGGGCTTGCCAAGAGCCTCCGGCTTTCTCGTCCGGCCCTCGCCGGAGTGCTCGGGCGTCTTGAAATCTCCGGCCTGATCACACGGCAACGCCTGTCGCGGAAGCGCGGCGCTCCAGCGATTCAGCCCACCGCGCTCGGCCGCCGGGTTTTTTCCACGGCGCTGGCCAGCTCGGTGGAGGTTTTCGTGCGAGCGGCCGAGGCACTCGACGAACATGAAGCGGCGCTCCTCGAACTCACCAGCGTTCGTCTGCGCGAGGCCTTTGCGCCTGATCCCAGTCTCTGAACATCCCACAAATCCTCTTTCCAATGCACCCTACGCTTCCGTTCAAGTCCGGCTCGTGCTTTCTTTCGCTTGCCGCGGTTCTGGCCTTGGTGGCCACCGGCTGCTCCCGCCAAGCTCCGCCGCAGCCACCCGGCGGTCCTGTCCAGGTTGACGTCGTAACCGTGACCCATTCGCCGGTGGCGTTTACGCGCGAATTGCCCGGTCGCACCGCCGCGCGACGGATTGCTCAGGTGCGGGCGCGCGTCAGCGGGATTGTGCTCAAGCGCCTGTTCACCGAGGGCTCGGAGGTGAAGGCGGGCGACGTGCTTTATGAAATCGATCCGGCGCCCTACGAGGCGGTGCTCGCCCGAGCCCGCGCCGAGCTGCAACGGGCCGAGGCCAATCTCGTCGCGGTAAAGCTTCAGGCGGAACGCTTCAAACCGCTCGTTGCGAGCAACGCGGTCAGTAAGCAACAATACGACGATGCGGTGGCGGCGACGGCTGTCGGTGAGGCGGTGGTGGCCGCCGCCAAGGCCGCAGTTCAGACCGCAGAGATCGACGTTGGCTACACGAAGGTGCTCTCGCCGATCGATGGCCGTATCGGCCTCGCCGAAGTCACAGAAGGCGCCTATGTGCAGGCCGGCCAGGCCACGCTGCTGGCGACGGTCCAGCAAATCGATCCGATCTATGTCAACCTTGTGCAACCCAGTTCGGAGGTAGCCCGCATCCGCCGCGAATTTGAGGAAGGACGAATGAAGCGAGATAACGAAGGACAGCCGGAAGTGACGCTTATCACAGAAGGGGGGACCGAGTATCCTATCCGTGGCCGGCTGGAGTTCTCGGACATCACCGTGGATCGCAGCACGGGGTCAGTGACCCTGCGTGCGCTTTTCCCCAATCCCGAAGGCCGGCTCCTTCCGGGCACGTTTGTCCGCGCCCGCTACGAGGAAGGCGTCAACCCGCAGGCATTGCTCGTCCCCCAGCAGGGCGTCACCCGCAACTACCGTGGAGACCCCACCGCTTACGTCGTCGCTGCGAACGGCACTGCCGAACTACGCACGCTCGAAACGAGTCGCACTTATCGCGACCAATGGGTCGTGGAGTCGGGTCTCGCCGCCGGGGATCGTGTGATCGTGTCGAACCTACAGCGCATCCGCCCCGGCGTGCCGGTGCAACCAATCGATCCGGCCACGAAGCAGGCCGCCCCGGCAGTGCAGCAGCCCGCCGCGGCGAAACAACCCGCCGACGCCACTCGCTGACTGAACTCACTGTTCGAGCATCTCCCTTAGTTCCAATTTCCACATGGCCAGATTTTTCATCGACCGCCCCGTTTTTGCATGGGTGCTTTCACTGTTCCTCGTAGGGGCAGGCCTGATCTCTATCCGCAACCTCCCGGTCGGGCAGTATCCGAACATTGCCCCGCCCCAGGTCGCGATCTCGGCTACTTATCCAGGCGCATCGGCCGAGACCGTCGAGAACACCATTGCGCAAGTCATCGAGCAGAACCTCACCGGCATCGACAACGTGCTCTATATGCAGACCACGAGCGATTCCGACGGCAATGCCACGATCACCATCACGTTTCGCTCCGGCACGGACCCTGACATCGCCCAGGTCCAGGTGCAGAACAAGCTCCAGCTCGCCATCCCGCTGCTTCCGCAGGAAGTGCAGAACCTCGGCGTGAGGGTTCAAAAATCCGTCCGCAACTTCCTGGTCGTTTATTCGTTTTATTCCGAAACCGATTCGCTGACCCGCGACGACATCTCGGACTTCCTGAATTCGACACTGAAGGAGCCGATCAGCCGGATACCCGGCGTGGGTGAGACGGTTGTTTTCGGCAGCCAATATGCGATGCGCATCTGGCTCAACGCAGACCAGATGACGAACTACGGCGTTACGGTTGCCGACATTTCCAGCGCGCTTGCTGCACAAAACGCGCAGGTTTCCGCCGGTCAGTTCGGCGGCAGTCCGGCTGTGCCCGGCCAACGGCTCAACGCCACCGTGACGGCACGCAGCCGCTTGCAGTCGCCCGAGGAATTCGCTAACGTGCTGCTCCGCACAACTCCCGACGGCGGCACGGTTCGATTGGGCGACGTCGCGCATATTGCTCTCGGTGGAGAAAACTATGCCATCGACGCCTTCTTCAACGGCCATCCCTCGTCCGGCATGGCGGTCCGGCCGACGGTCGGCGTGAACGCGCTGGAAACTGTCCGACAGCTCAACGCCTTCCTCGCTTCGCAGGAATCGTTCTTCCCGGTCGGCCTGAAATACACCGCCGCTTTCGACACGACTCCGTTCATCCGCCTCTCGATCGAGGAGGTCGTCAAGACGCTCATCGAGGCCGTCATCCTGGTTTTCCTGGTGATGTATCTCTTTCTCCAGAATTTCCGGGCCACGCTCATCCCGTCCATCGCCGTCCCGGTCGTGCTTCTCGGCACGTTTGCGTGCATGGCCGCGTTCGGGTTCACGATCAACACGCTGACCATGTTCGGCCTCGTGCTCGCGATCGGCCTGCTGGTCGACGACGCCATCGTCGTCGTTGAAAACGTCGAGCGCGTGATGGCCGACGAGGGCCTTTCCCCGAAGGAGGCGACGCGAAAATCGATGGATCAGATCACGGGCGCACTCGTGGGCATAGGCATCGTGCTCTCGGCCGTTTTTGTTCCGATGGCCTTCTTCGGCGGGGCCACGGGTATCATCTACCGGCAGTTTTCGATCACCATCGTTTCCGCCATGGTTCTCTCGGTCTTTGTCGCACTGACGCTCACGCCCGCGCTGTGCGCGACGCTGCTAAAGCCGATTCCAAAGGGACATCATGCCGAGAAGCGCGGCTTTTTCGGCTGGTTCAACCGGACTTTTGGGCGCGCCACCCACGCCTACGTCGGCGGCGTCGACCGATCGGTTCGGCGCTGGGGGCGATCGCTTCTAGTCTATGTAGCGATCCTGGTCGCAATGGGTGTCGTTTATCTGCGCATCCCTTCTTCGTTCCTGCCTGACGAAGACCAGGGCGTCCTCATGATGCAGGTGCAGCTCCCCGGCGGCGCCACGCAAGAGCAGACGAGCGAAGTCCTCAAAAGAGTTACCGACTACTTTCTGACTCAGGAGAAGGACTCGGTGGCCTCGGTCTTTTCCGTCGCGGGGTTCAGTTTCGGAGGCCGTGGACAAAATGCCGGGTTAGGCTTCGTCAAACTCAAGGACTGGGAAGACCGACAATCTGCCCAGCAACAAGTCATGGCGGTCGCGGGACGCGCGGCAGGCTATTTCTCGCAACTGCGCGAAGGCTTGGTGTTCGCGTTCCCGCCGCCGGCGATCATCGAACTCGGCACGGCCAACGGCTTCGAATACCAGCTCATCGACCGCTCGGCCCAGGGACACGAGGCACTGATGCAGGCCCGCGGCCAAATGCTCGGGATGGCGGCCGCCGATCCGCGCATTGTGAACGCGCGCCCGACCGGGTTCGACGATGTCGCCCAATACAAGCTCGACATCGATGAGGAAAAGGCCGCCGCCCTCGGCATGCCGCTCGGCCTCGTCAACCAGACGCTGGCAGCCACGTGGGGCTCGTCCTACATCGGCGATTTCAGCCACCGCGGCCGGGTGAAGCGTATATACATGCAGGCGGCTGCGCCGTTCCGCATGAATCCCGAAGATTTGAACCGGTGGTATGTGCCCAATTCTGCGGGCCAACCGGTGCCGCTCACGACCTTCATTGGCGGAGACTGGACTTTTGGTTCCCCGTTGCTGGCGCGTTTCAACGGCCTTCCTTCAATCACGATTCAGGGACAGGCGGCACCCGGCCGCAGCTCGGGTGAGGCGATGACCGCGATGGAAGAGCTCACCCGCAAGCTCCCACCCGGCTTCGACCTCGCGTGGACCGGTCTTTCCTATGAAGAGAAACAGTCCGGCGCCCAGGCTCCGGCTCTGTATGCGATTTCGCTGCTGGTAGTATTCCTGTGCCTTGCGGCCCTGTATGAAAGTTGGGCAGTTCCGTTTTCAGTCATGCTGGTCGTGCCGATCGGCATCCTGGGCGCGGTGCTCGCCGTGGCCCTCCGCGGCCTAAACAATGACGTGTATTTCCAGGTCGGGCTTCTCACCGTCGTGGGCCTGTCGGCCAAGAACGCCATCTTGATCGTCGAGTTTGCGCGCGATGGTTACAACCGCGGCATGAGCCTGGTCGAGGCGACGCTCCTCGCGTGTCGCCAGCGCTTGCGTCCCATCATCATGACCTCGCTCGCGTTCGGCCTCGGCGTGCTGCCGCTCGCCATCGCTCGTGGCGCGGGCTCCGGCGGTCAGAACTCCGTCGGCACTGGCGTGCTGGGCGGCATGCTCGCGGCCACCTTCCTCGCGATCTTTCTGATCCCCGTGTTCTACGTCGTCGTCGCCCGGCTCTTCCGGGTGAAACCGGTCGAAAACTCCGAGCAACGCTAAGATCCGGAACGCCATGATTCAGCTCCGCCATACCCTCCCGTTGCTCGCCGCCGGCGGCATCCTGCTTTCCGGTTGTTCGCTCGCGCCGAAATATCAGCGCCCAGCGGCTCCCGTCGCAGCGACGTATCCGCTCGATGCGACCGCCTCGAACCCGTCGGCCGTTCCGGCCGCCGACCTCGCCTGGCACCAGTTCTTCGGCGACGCGCGCCTTCGCGCCATCATCCAGCTTGCGCTGGAGAACAACCGCGACCTGCGCGTCGCCGCCCTCAATGTTGAGCGCATCCGTTCCATCTACAGCATCCAACGCTCCGTCCTGATTCCGCGCCTCGACGCCACGGGCGACGCGGTCCGCCAGCGGACGCCGGCGACCCTGAGTCCATCTGGCCAGGCCGTCACCGGTTCAGTTTACAACGTGGGGCTGCAAATCCCGTCCTACGAGGTCGATTTCTTCGGCCGGGTGATGAGCCTGCGCAATCAGGTCTTGCATCAATACCTCGCGACCGAGGAGGCCCGCCGCAGCGCACAGATCGCCCTGATCTCAGCTGTTGCCCGCCAATACCTCGCGGCCTTGGCCGCCGACGAGCAACTCGCGCTTGCACGCCAGACGCTCCGGGCGGCCGAGCAATCCTACGAGCTTAATCGCCAGAGCTTCGAGGGCGGCGTCACCTCCGAACTCGACCTGCGCACGGCCGAGGGCCAGCGGGAAGCTGTCCGCGCGAGTGTGGCCGCGCTTGAACAGCAAGCCGTCCAACTCGCCAACGGACTCGTCTTGCTCGTGGGGACGCCGCTTCCCACCGACCTTCCTCCGGCCGGCTCGCTCGCGACCCAGGCTCTTGTGGAAGACATTCCTGCGGATCTGCCCGCCGACCTGCTTGTCCGGCGTCCCGACGTTCGGGCCGCGGAGGAGGTCCTGCAGGCCGCCAATGCCAACATCGGTGTGGCCCGGGCGGCATTCTTTCCATCGATCAAGCTCACCGCCTTTGGCGGCAGCGCCAGCACCGAACTGTCGGGCCTGTTCGAGAGCGGCTCCGGTCGGTGGAGCTTCGCGCCCTCGATCACGCTCCCAATCTTCGCGGGCGGACGGAACAAAGCCCAGCTCGACGTCGCGCGGATCGAGCAGCGCATCGAGATCGCCAACTACGAGCAGGCGATTCAGAATGCGTTTCGCGAAGTGGCCGACGCGCTCGCCGTCCGCAACCTGATCGGCCGGACCATTGCCGCGCAGCAGGCGCGCGTGAACGCCGCCCGACGCCGCCACGAGCTTACGCGACAGCGGTTCGACGCCGGCATCGACCCCTTTCTCACCGTGCTGCTCGCCCAGCAGGAGTTGTTCGCGGCCGAGCAATCGCTTATCGACGCGCGGCTTGCGCGGCTGGCCAACCTCACCGCGCTCTATTCTGCGCTCGGCGGCGGCTGGCGGGACGACGTCTCAACGCCTCAACGGACCGAGCAGCAGTAGCGCGCCATGAAAATGTCCGCAATACACCCCAAACCTGGTTGCGCGCCGGACTGGTATGGGCTCATGGCGGACTGCTTGCAGAATGCCGGCAAGCGGCTGCCCAGCGACAGACGGTCTGGCGAGCTATTGGCGCGGTTTACCGCTTCAGCGCGCGCCATCCACCACGGGTTCATGCAAAGCTTCGGCCCGCGTGGGTGGACCGATCACAAGTTCATGGTGATGGTTGTTCTTTCGGCCCTCGATCCCGCACCCTCGACCCCTTCGCAGCTCGCCCCGTATGCCGCCGTTACCCGCACCTCCATGACGGGTGTGCTTGATGACCTCAGGCGCAAGGGATGGATTGTCCGCAGCCGCGCTCCCCAAGACGACCGGCGGACTGTTTTGGTGAATCTTACGCCCAAGGGACGGGAAGCGATCGCCGAGGCCGCTTCGCTCTATTTGACCATGGCCAGCCAAATCGTGCGTCAGCTGCCAGCCGACGATCTCGCTGCGTTTGAACGCACCTGCGAGCGCCTGCGGCTCGCCGGCGAGGCTTTGGCCCCTCAGACCGCCTGATCCTGATGGTCAGCACATCCCCTATGATCACCCCGGAACTTCTGCATCGCCTTCGCCTGGCTCAACGGCGCTCGGCCCAGGAGCAACAGCTCCTCTCGGGCCGCGATTGGATTCTCGTCGCCGGCCTTGTCCAGCTCCTCAGCGGCCTCCATCCGCTCTTCGTTCTGATCAATCAGCGCGTGCTCGGCTCTGCGCCGCGACCAGGCGTTGCTCCCGGCATCGAACTCGCCGCCGATATTGTGCTGGCGGCGGCCTTCGTGCTTTTGTGGCGCTGGGCGCGCTATGCGCCGTTCCGCGCCGCGATGACGGCCGTCGTCGCGTTCCTGCTCGTTCACGGTGCGCTTGGGCTGCTCGAGCCCCGCACCTTGCTCGCCGGGGCGATTGTGAAATCGCTCATTCTCGTCGGCCTGGTGCACGCCGCCAGGACCGGCTACCTCCGCCATCGGCCGCTTTGAACCGTCGCACGATGAAACCAATCGATCTTCTCACGGCCGAACCGGCCGATCTGACGCCTGATCAGGGCCCGCGCCACCGCGGCGGACCCCTCGCGCTGTTTGTCGCGATTTTCTGCTCCTTCTCGGCGGCCGGCGGCGGCCTCATCCTCTGGCGCGAAGGTCTGCGTCTCTGGGCCGGCCTCGCTGCGCTGCTCTTCGTTGCCGCGGCGGTTTGGGCGATTTGGGGCTTGGTTGGCCGCTTCCGCCATCATCGGCCCGCGCAACGTTCCCATGCCATGCTCACGAACGTGCTCGGCTTCGACATCATTTGCACCTGCCGCGATGTCGCGGCCACGGTGTTCTTCGAACCGGACTCGCTCGCTCCCGGGTCGGCCGCTTCGGTTCTGTTTTTCGTCGAGAACTATGCGTCCCGGCAACGCATCGTCCAATTTCGCTTCGGACCGCACGCGGCTCTGGGGCTCGACGAAGCCCGGACGATCAGCCTTCATCTGGCGGCCGGACAGGCGGCCGTCTATGTGCTTCCTCTCACCGTCGCGTCGGCGGCGGCGCCGGGCGAGCACGATCTACCTGTCACTCTTCGCGTCGAGAGCCCGACCGGTGCCGGTCTGCGTCTGCCGGTCGGCCGCCATCACCTCCACGACTTGCGGACCGTGCACTTCGCCGCTCCGTTCACGCTGGCCACCGTGTCAGCGTCTTCCGCTCCTGCCGCAATTCCCGAAAAACCGCGCTACCACTCCCTCGCTTCGATCAGCGAGCCCGCGCCGCGGCTCGCCGCGCTCCACGCACTGGTCGAGAGCAACCCGGATCAGACGGCGGCTCCTGCATGACCTTGAATGAACGAACCCCTTGCCCCCGCTCCCCACGCAATCCCTCGCCAATGCTGGCAGCCTGGGCGCTGAAATGCATGTCGGCACCTTGGCCGAATGATTGCCGTTCTCATCATATTGCTGTTGCTGGTGATTGTCGTGTCGCTGGATTCCGACAGTGGCGGTGGCGGCGATTCGCAATAGAGAGTTCTCTGCGAGTGCGGCAAAACGTGCTGAATCCTGTCTGCGATCCAACAGACATTCCCTCATAGAAGGGAGTATGCCTTGGTGATCTTCATGCGGTCTTTCGATTACAATGCCAGCATCCCTCTCGACTCCCAGATTGTGGACCAGGGCCTGATGCTCGGCTACGCGCGCGAAAAAATCGTGTTTACGGGCTGCACAGGAGAACGGATCGCCGGTTGGTTTGCTCTGCCCAAGGTGACTGGCTCGCCGCACCCCTGCATCCTCGTTCTGCATGGCGCCGGCACCAACAAGGATGCGTGGTGGCGCGCAGAGAATCCCACCGGGCCTTTGGTGCCCCGGTTGCTGGAGAACGGCTTCGCGGTCTTCATGCTTGATGCCGGCTCCTTCGGCGAACACCGGATTCCAGCGGACTTGGCCGACTCCGCGAATGCTGCAATCGCGAGCAATTGGCGGCACGGGTTTGGAGATCTTATTTATCGGACGACCGCCGACTACCGCCGAGCGCTTGATTATCTGGAGACGCGAACCGAAATCAACTCAAGCTACAGCGCCGTTTTCGGTTACAGCATGGGCGGTGTCGCTGCGACCAACTTGGTTGCCGCCGAACCCCGCCTCAAGGCTGGCGTCATTTGTGTCGCGCCGCCCATGATCAAACCGAACAAGGTGTTATCCCCCAGTCGCGCTCGCTTCGCCGCCATTGTTCCGGAGATCGATGCCCGCGCACTGGGTGGCAAGCCACTGTTGTTTCTCATGGCCTGCCAAGACATCTACTTCTCGGCCGAAGAGGCGGCCGGCTTGGTCGCTCTCGTGCCCGGCACAGCCAAGCAGCTCAAGTTCTTTGAGAGTGGGCATATTCTGCCCCACTCCTACATCGACGATACCGTAAGCTGGTTTCGCCAACACTTGAGGCCGTAGAATTCAGCATTTCGATTTATGCGCATCCTTTCGCCAGAAATGTTTCACATGCCTTCACTATTCCGACTCACCCGCCCGGCTCTGTTGGGGCTGACGCTTGTTACGGCACTGTCCAATGCCGCGGAACCCACTGTGCCAGCGATGTTGCCACGACCCCTGACCTTGGACGCTGCGCTGGCCTTTGCGCTCGTCCACAGCCCTCGCCTGCGCCGGGTATCTGGACGTCGCCTTAGCGGATTCAGCATCCCGGATTCCAACTTCGTCTTCTGGCAACCGTAGACGCGGCGAAAGTTGCACCGACGGAGCGCACGAGCGCGTAGTTGAAGCACGCTGGGGAAGGCGCGCCTACAATTGGCCCGAATCTGCCTTCGCCAGATTGCAGGCCGTGCTCCAGGACACTGTGGCATACTTACCGTCACCGTCTTTGAGGAAGCGATTGCGCCGAATGAGACGGGCGTCGAAACGGTGCTGCTCATCAACGCGGACAATGGCCAGCACGCTGAAGTTGCCGTTTCGCTTCACCCGCACAAATGAACGCTCCTTGTGGGGCGTGATGGTCTTTATCTCGACCAACTTGTCCCCAAGGCGACCGTCGTGGCCCTGTGCATGGTCGCGGGAAAGCACGACGCCGAATCTCTCGGCGACATATAGCTCTCCAATCTTACCCCAAAGCGGTGATGGGGTGCCTGGATTGGCTTCATCGTGAGATGCGGCCTCCGAAACGAGCCGGCGGAGGCAGGGAGCCTCCGGCTGCGGCGCATCCTTAGGAAAATCGACGTGGATCTGCTGCCTCTCTTGAAGCGCTATCTGATGATTGATCCACGCCCAACTGACCCACTCGCCGTCGTCCCAAATCCCCTCGCTAGAATCTGCGATGGGCAGTCCCGTCATCGAACAACGCATGTATGGATCGCTCATGTGCTCAGTCGAAATCCATGGTAGCCCCGTCATGTCTATACGTCAGGCGAAAAAAGGGGCCGAAGCCCCTTCGTTCAGTCTTCATAGGGAAGCATGAGAGTGAGGACCGGGGCCGCGGTGTCGCCCGGGCCGATGTGCAGTTTCAGGGCGTGCGTCCGCCCGATGATGATGACGCTGAACCGGACGATCTCCGGGTCCGTTGCGCTCCGGATGGCGAGCTTGGCCATGGTGGAGATGTCGTGGCAGATGCCGGAGACATCCTGGCCGGGCTGTTGCAGCGCCTCCTCGATGATGGCCCACACCGCCGACGTGCAGGCGAAGGGGTATTTCCAGTGTTGGCGGATGGAGTCGGCCTGGCTCAGGTCAACGAGGACGCCGTCCTCGATGGCTTGGGCGCGGGAGTAGGAGTAGATCGTTTCCCCGAACGGATTTTCACAGGACATGGTTTCATGCCGTTCGGCCCGTGGGGCGTGCGTCACGTCTCGTGACCTTATCGCCTACTGCCGATTGGCGATTTTCGCCCCCCACCCGAAAGTCAAAGCGGTGGACGGAGCGCCGAGGCCGTGTCCTGCGCAGCAGGACCAACGAGGGGGACGGAGCGCGGCAGCGCGGAGATGGTCGATGCACAGCATCGGCCCCGGAGCAGAGCGAAGGGGTAGTCTGCACCGGGTGCCCTTTGGGCGGTGCGGGCTACAACGCGGAGTGATTCCGCGAGGTGGAGATCGCGCAGCGATACTACCTTGACCGGGTGTAAAATGGCGAAACCAGCGGCTGGCAGTCGCTAGAATATTCGAGCGAAGCGAGAGTCGGTTGGCACCCGCCTCCTTGGCGTGCTTGCGCCCAAGGACACGCAAAAAGACAAACCGACGTCCGTGCTCAAGCCCCCATCGGCGCCTTTTTCACGATTCCCACTTGACCTTGGACTTAGGTCCAAGGTGTAGGGTGAGCCTATGCAAAGGACATCCCGATGAGCACTCATACCGCAACACTACCGAATTCCGTCCCTCATTTCTGGAGCGAGGAACCTGCCAAACGTCCGGGTCGGCGACGCATCCGTGCGCACATCGGCGGACTCCATTGTTCGCTTTGCACGGGCACGATCGAAAAAGCACTTGGGAAGCGTCGAGGCGTGGAGAAGGTGGCGGTTAGCCTGACTCACGAGCAGGCGTTGATTGAATTCGACCCAACGGTGGCTCGCGCCGAGGACCTGCTGCAAATCCTGAAGGACATCGGGTATACCGTTTCGGACCCGCGCAAGGTGCGTCCATTCGAAGAGGAGGAAACCGCGTTGAAGCATGAGCGCACACGTTTCCTCACCGGTCTGGCGATGAGCACGGCAGCCATGGGCTTGGCCGGTTATCCGGTCGGCACCGCTTGGTTCTGGCTCTGCGTATTCTCCATCGCCAGTCTGGTCGCCTTCTCTTTCGCGGTGCTGCGGAGCTTTGGATTGCCGTGGGCGTTCGGTGGATCAGCGATCCTCGCGGTCGTCGGTGCCGCGGTCTACGCGCTTCAGCTCCAAGGAACATTCGGAACCGCCACGCCGTGGCTCGCCGGGGCGCTGGCCGTCGGCCTCATTTTCGGCATCGGTGGACACATTCTAAGGATGGCAGCAATGGCGCTCAGGCGCGGCATTCTGAATCAGCACGTGCTGGTCGAGGCCGGCGCTCTCGCTGGCGTGATCGGCGGTGTAATTGGACTGGCATTCAATCCTCCGAATTACCCTACCACCGCGTTCTTCTCCGTCGCGGTAATGGTCATCACGTATCACATTTTTTCCGAGTGGCTGTCGTTGATTGTGAAGACGCGCAGCTCGCAGGCCGTGAAAAAACTCCTCGATCTCGAGCCCGACGTGGCGCTCGTCGTCAAGGATGGCCAGGAGTGCGAAACGTCGCTCGAAAGCGTGCGCCTCGGCGACTTGGTGCGCATCCGCCCGGGCTCCCGGGTTCCCGTGGACGGTGAGGTCCAATCGGGCGAGTCCGATGTGGACGAATCCTTAGTCAGCGGCGAACCGCTGCCCGTCGAGAAGCGCATCGGCGACCGCACGGTGAGCGGCTCGCTGAATGGCCACGGCACGTTGCTCGTGCGCGTTACCGCCGTCGGCGAAGATAGTTTTCTGCGACAAGTAATTCGCAGCGTGGAGGACGCCCGTGCATTGAAGCCGGGCCTGCTGCACTTGGTGGATCGAGTGCTCCAAGTTTACACGCCAATCGTGCTTCTGACCGCGGTAGGCGCAGCGCTTTTCTGGGTTCTGCTGCCACTCGCGATGGGAAATCCGGTGGACGTGCAGCGGGCCATGTTTGCCGGCTTAAGCGTGTTGGTGATGGGTTATCCCTGTGCGTTGGGAATCTCCGCTCCGCTGTCGATTGTTCGTGGCGCGGGTGAAGGCGCGGAGCGTGGAGTGCTCATGCGCACGGGCGAAGCGTTCCAAGCGCTGCGACGCGTGCAGCGCGTGGTGTTCGATAAAACGGGCACGTTGACCGAAGGCCGACCGGGACTGCGCGCCATCGTGCCAGTGGGCTGCACGGAAGATGAACTTCTCGCCCTCACTGCTTCAGCCGAGTCGTCTTCAGAGCATCCGCTGGCTCGCGCTATTGTTGGAGAGGCGTTCGACCGGAGTCTGCCCTTGTCCGAGGTGGAGGGCTTTGAGGCTGTCGTCGGGCGTGGTGTGCGGGCAAGGCTCGCCAGTAAAAGAATCGCGGTTGGCAGCCCCGCCTTTCTGACAAGCGAAGGGGTGAAACTCGCCGCCCATGAAGCGCGCATTATCGAGTTGGAAAGCCGGGGCCTCACCGTTATCGCCTCAGCCCGCGACGGGCAATTGCTGGGGCTGATCGGGCTTGGCGACGCGTTGCGACCGGACGCGGCCGAGACCGTTCAGCGGCTACACGCGCTCGGCATTCGCACCACCCTCATTACAGGCGACAATGAGCGCGCAGCTCAACACTTCGCTCGACTCGCGGGAATCGAGGATGTCCATGCGCGGGTCTTGCCCGAGGAGAAAGCGGCGATGGTCCGAAAGCTTCAGAAAACCGCGCGGGTCGTCATGGTCGGCGATGGGATTAATGACGCACCGGCGCTGATGCAGGCAGAAGTAGGCATCGCGTTTGGTAGTGGCGCAGACATCGCCATAGAGTCGGCCGATATCATCATCCTGAACAAGCGCGTTGGCGCTGTAATCGATGCTTACGAGATTAGCCGCTACAGCTACCGCAAGATGGTGCAAAACGTGTTCCTCGCGTTCATGTTTAACGGTCTGGGCATACCCGCCGCCGCAACCGGCCTCGTTTATCCCATCTGGGGTATGGTTGCGATGGCGGCCAGCGTGACCTCAATCTTCATCAACTCACTCTGGGGCCGCGGCAATTACTTCTTCGAGGCGATTAAGATGGTCGGCCGCGCGTCTCAGCTTCCGACAAAAACCCAATCTTGAGGACTCATCCCATGCAAAAATCCATCACGTTTCAGGTAACTGGTAATCAACCCATCGTCTGCGAGGGGTGCGAGGAACGTATTGAAGCACTGCTCAAAGGTGTTCCTGGCGTCGCAAAAGTCCGCGCCCGCTCCAGCAACCAACGGGTCGACGTGCTTCTCGATCCCGCGTTGTCCGTTCCGGAAACGATCGTGGAGAAGCTCCGTCAGGCAGGCTACCACGCGAATGTCTCGACGGCCGCCTAAAACATCCGCGAAGACTTCCACTCAAAATTCCCATGAAAAACAAACCCACTCAGAATCGAAGCGCCGGCCAGAAAGCCACCGCGCCGTTGTTTGCCGCCGTGCTGGGCCTGGCCTCGCTCACGGGCGCGACCGCGGCTGAACAGAAAACTCAGGCTCCGAACAAAGAGGAATCAACCACGCGTGAAATCGTCGTGCCAGTCGAAGGTATGTCATGCGTGGCGTGTGTGGCGCGCGTGAAGAAAGAGATTTCCGCGATGCCCGGCGTGGCGGCGGTAAATGTCGATCTCGCCGAGCGTAATGCGCGGATCAGCTTTGATTCAAAGCGGGTTTCGGCGAAGGAACTCGCTGCCGCCATCGACAAACTTGGCTACAAAGCGGGCGAACCCAGAGACGCGTCGAAAGCGAAGTGATCACGCTGGACGAGTTTTTGCGGCACGCCGGTGAGGGAAACGGATTTCTCGTCACCGTGGGCGTGAGTTTCATGGCGGGCATCGTGGCGAGCGCCGTTTGCCCCTGCACCCTGCCCGTGGGGGTCGGGATTGCGAGTGTGGCAAGTGCGTCCGAGACCGGCGGGCAGCGTGCCAGCATCAAGGTCTCGGCCGCATTCGGTGCGGGAATTGCGATCAACATCGCGATCCTCGGGGTGGTTGCCGGACGGCTAGGCTCGCTCGCCACCGAGTCCTTCGGTCGCAACTGGGCACTGCTGATGACGGTTGTTTCGTTGCTGGCGGCGTGCATCGCTTTTTGGGGTCCGCGATTGAAACCGAGCCGCCTCGCGGCACTGCGACGGCCGGGCGTCCTCGGTGCGTTCGGGTATGGTTTTGTTTTTAGCTTGGGCACGTCCGTCGCACCGCTGCTCTTGTTGCTGTCGTTTTCGGCGGCAACGACGCGTGGTGAACAGGGCTTTATTCTAGCGCTTGCGTTCGGAATTGGGCGCGGTCTCCCGTTCCTCCTGCTCGGGCTGTTGGCGGGATATGTGGTGCGCTTTACCCGGCTCACCCAGTGGCGCCGCACACTCCAAGTCGTTAGCGGTTGCGCACTTCTCCTTCTCGCAGGATATTACGGCCAGACGTTTATGGCCCTCCGGTAGGATTTTCAAATGAGCTCAACCTCCCTCCTCGTCGGTGAATTGGCGCGTGAAGCCGGCGTGAAGGCCGACACCATCCGATTCTATGAACGCGAAGGTTTGCTCGCGCCACCCGCACGCACGGCGGCGGGCTATCGAGTCTATGATTCTTCCGCCTTGGATCGGGTCCGTTTTATCAGGCGCGCACAAAAACTCGGTTTTACGCTCGAACAAATCCGCCAGATTTTGAGTCTGCGCGGCAATCGACCGGCGACGTGCCAGTGTGTGCTACGCATGGCGGAAGATTCGCTCGCCGAGGTTGAGGTGAAGCTGCGCGATCTTCACGCGTTTCGCGACGCGCTCGCGAAAAACTTGGCCGATTGGCGAAAATCTGGAGCGCGGACGAATCGGGTTGCTGAGTTTTGCGCGCTCATCGAAAGCAGCCAGGCAGAAGGCGCGGATGGGGCGTGAAGCAAGCCCCGGAAACCTTGTCTGGCCCAACCGAGACCAAGAATTAGAGTTTTTGGTTCCCAAGATGGATTGATCGCTACGCGTGAAAAGCACCTCCTGACAACTACGCCGCGCAGCAGCTCAATTTCCTCACGTCTTTGCCGAAGGAAAGCGCGGCCAGCTTGATGCCTTCGCTGAGCGTAAGGTAGGGATGAAACGCCGTCTTCAACTCCCCCACTGTAATGCCGTGCCGGATGGCAAGCGCCGCTTCCATGAGTAATTCCCCGCCTTCCGGAGCAAGGATGCGCGCGCCGAGGAGCCGATCGGTTTTCCGATCGCGGATCAGTTGAATGAATCCGCGCGTGTCGCGGGCGGCGATGGCGCGCGGCACTTGCGAAAGCGGAAGCGTGCTGGCCTCCGCGTCGAGACCGGCATCTTCCGTCTGCGATAAATCCAGGCCGACGCCCGCCACCTGCGGATCGGTGAACACGACCCAAGGCAATGCCGTGTAGTCACGCTGGCGTGAAGCTCCTGCGAGCGCGTTCTCAGCGGCCAACGCGCCTTCGTAGGCGGCCGTGTAAACAAACATCGGCTCGCCGATGACATCGCCAGCCGCATAGATGCTTGGCACCGTGGTGGCGAGATGCTCATCAGCCGAGATGAAATTCTGCGCGTCCAGCTTCACGCCGATTTGCTCGAGTCCGAGTCCGTCGGAATTGGGCGTGCGGCCAGTGGCCACCAGCAGCTGGCTGGCGCGAAAGACCTCGCGTTGCCCGTTGACCACGGCTTCAACGGCGATCCCGGCACCCTCCGTAAAAACCCGCCGGATAGCGATCCCCGTGATGATTCCGAGGCCCTCAGATTTAAGCAGGGCGGTAAGTTCTTCGGTCAGGGCGGGCGACTCGGTGGGCAGGATGCGCGCCGAGCGTTGGAGTATGGTGACGCGGCTGCCGAGACGGGAGAACATCTGCGCGCATTCCAGCGCAATGTAGCGCCCGCCGAGCACGAGCAGTGACTCGGGCAGTTTGGTCAGCTCGAAGGCGGACTCGTTGGTGAGGAACGGCACGTCCCGCAGTCCCGGAATTTCGGGCACAGCGGGACGTGCGCCGGTGCAGAGAAGCACGGCATCGCCTACGAGCTGCTCGCCGTTCACTTCAACTGTGTGCGCATCGACTAGTCGGCCGCGCCCGCGGACAAATTTGATCTTCGGATCGTCGCCGATCACGTCGGCATATTTGGCCTGCCGCAGCGACTTGACCAGCTCGCGCTTTTGTCGCATAACAGCGGCGAAATCGGTGAGCTTACCCGCAGTTTCGATCCCAGCGAATGCACTCGGCCGTTGGGCGCGATGCAGCGCTTCCCCGGCGCGTAAGAGCGTCTTGGATGGCACGCAACCTACGTTCACACACGTCCCACCCATTGGCAGGCCGTCGTTGATGATGGTCGCGCGGGCACCCAGGCTCGACGCCTTGAGTGCGGCGGAGAATGCTGCTCCGCCACCGCCGACGATGAGGAGATGCTTTCCGTCGGCCCGTGTGCAGCAGGTTTCAGCGGCGGGGTTGCGTTCAATTGCCTTGGAGGCGCAGCAGTCGGACATGGCGCAGTTATTTGAGGGTGGAACGTTCGGCGGGGAAGCCGCTGGCGTCGATGAGAGCGATCAGTTGGTCGCGATTGGTGATGCCCGGGTCGTAAACGAGCACGGCCTGTTTGGTGTCGTAGTTAACCACGGCCTGCTTCACGCCCGGGGCCCGGCTGAGCGAAGCTTGGATGCCTTGCGCGCACGGCGGACAATCCATGGACGGAATCTGCACGCTGAGTTTTGCATCACTGGCGGCGACGGTTGTGGCGTTGATCTGATGATTTGCAACCGGCAATGAAGGATAGATCGCCGCGGCCAGTGCCACCAGGGTGCCCAGCCACAAGCTGAGGCGGGCCGCCTTGCCGGGCGGCCGGGCGCAGGAGCCGTCTGCACAGTCCGCCTTCGGGCGACGGTAGGTGAGATACCAGGCCAGGCCCAGGAGCACAAAGGTGACCGCGAGAAAAGCTGGCCGCCAGTGAGCGAACCACGCCGAGGCGGCGAAACTGCCGAGCCCGAGGGTGAGCGATAGCAACGGCCCGATGCAGCATAGTGACGCCGCGAGGCCGGCGAATATACCTCCGGTCAAAGTCCACGAGAAATTGGTCTTTTTCATGATGGCAGTTTACGCCTTGTAGTATGGTATAAGGTCAAGAGCTTCCCCATGACAATCGGAGAACTAGCCAAGAAAGTCAGCGTAAACGTCCAGACCATCCGCTATTACGAGCGTGAGGGGCTGCTACCGGATGCCCATCGTTGGCCTGACTCGGGCTACAGGGACTTCGATGATGATGCCCTCCTGCGCCTGCAATTCATCCGCTCCGCCAAGGAACTTGGCTTCACGCTGCGCGAAATCAAGGAACTGCTCGACATGCGCGTGCTGCCCGGTGAGTCCTGTGCCGAGGTGAAGCAGCTGCTCGAAGTGAAGCTCGGCGACATCGAAACGCGGATGAAGGAAATGCGCCGCCTGCGACGCGTTTTGTTAAAATTTGTCGCTGCATGTGGTCGTCGCCGCACGAAGACCAGTTGTCCCGCGTTGTGGGCCTTGGAACACTAAAGCGTTACGCTCATCCGACGTTGAGTGCCCATCCCACGGGGCGCCCAGTTTCCCGGCAATGACGATCTGTTTGGGTGCGTCCCAAAGCCAGTCTGCCGCCATGATCATTTGGGTAGCGCGGTTGGTCCCTCTGACAGATGGAGCCCTCCGGCGTTCGCAGCCCAATCAACGATCTGCTCAGGCTGGGGCGGATATCCTATAACTGCTAGCTTGCGTCGAAGGACACAAAAAAGGCGGCCGGAAAATCCGGCCGCCCGTTGAGGCGAGGATTATTCGCTCTGCTCGGCTTTCAGTTTCGCGAGCTGCTCGAAGATGAACGTGTGGGCCTGGTCGGCCAGCTTGGCGACGAGCGGGAGGTCATCACGGCCGAAGCTGTCGGTGTCGTGATAGTTCTTGGCGTCGTCCACGTAGGTCCGGGCGAAGGTCACGTTGTAGAATTTTTTCTGGTCGGCTTCGTTCTCCCACACGGCGGCCTTGATCCGGCCGAGGCGGAGGGTTTTCACCGGCAGCTTGGGGCTGGTGGCGGGCTTGGCAGGCGAGGCGGATTGAGCGGTCTTGGAGGGCATATAGTTCCTTTTTTGATTTTGAGGAGCGGGATTGCTGTCTCGCCCCAAGGCGGGGGGGCCGACCGGGACGAGGGGCGGTTGGGGGGATTCCTTTCAAGGAGGACCCGAACGCTCCCTGTCCGCGCAGCGGCGGCGCGGTTGGAGGGGCCGCCAGAGACAGAAATAACGGTCCCGGAAAAAAGGACGTGCCGCCTTGGCGGCGTTGCCCGGCAGAACGCGGACCGCTCGCAGCCACGACCGCATGCAGCGTTGCCGGGGTGCTCCGTGCCGCCACCGGATCAAAGCGTGGGAGAGTGATGCCGCAGAAATTCCGCAACGGTCTCGGCCGGCTTGGGGCGATGCCGAGTCGCGACGCCGCTGGCGGTGATGACTCACGCCGACAAGAACGAGCCACACGCTCAGCGCGATTCGCGGAGCTGAAGTCCGCAGTGACCTCGCCTGACGGTCGGCCGGTTCCGGCCGCTTTGGGTCCGCAGGCACCGCTCGGTTTGTGGGGAGTCGCATGACTCCACGGTGATGGATCGGCGTGCCTCGCCCGATGCTCGGAGCCTACCGAATCCGGTGTAGGATTCGCCCCGCGATTTCGGCAGGGCCGCTCGATTGAGGATGACGCCGGGTGGCGCAGAGGTGGATGCAGCGAAACCCAACTCATCCATGAAAACGAACCACACGACATCATCCATCACCGGCCCCGACGCGGAAGCGACGGTGGCACGTTATCAAATCTATCGGCAGAATCGCGCGGGGCTTTTCCTTCCTGGCTATCGAACCGACTCGGCGCCGGAGGCGGTCGAGGCATTCCTGAATCAAGCGCCGGCCTTTGAAGGCGGCGGCGTTCGCCTCCTCGATCACTATGATCAGCGCATGGTCGCGTCGGTGGAGTGGCGCACGGAGAAGACCGACTTCGGTTTTCCTGTGCACCACCGCGCGAACCGGTTTCATGACGCGATGATCGAACAACTCGCGGGCGAGGTGCAGGCGCGCGCGGCCATACGCATGGAACTCCGTCATGAGGCCACCGTGACCGTGAGCGTCTGAACCCGGCTCAACCTCAACCGAACGAATAATCATGAATGCGACCCTTCCTTCTCCCGCCGCTGCCGTGACTGGCGAATCCCCGAAGCCGGAATGGCTCCGTCTGCCGGCTCCTGGTAGCCGGTGCCGGTTCACGGGACTGTCCCGGAGCACCCTGAATGAACTGACGATCCCCGGCCCGGCCAACGACGGAACCCCGCCCGTCAAAAGCGTCGTCCTCCGCAAGCGGGGTGCGCTCCGTGGCATCCGGCTGATCAGTTACGACAGCCTGATGGGTTATCTCAACGAATTGGCCTGAAGTCGTTTATGGACAAATCCCCCCTGAGAACCCCCGTATCCCCATGGCGGGGTTTTCGCCTTGAGTCATTGTTACGTATTCACACCATAAGCGAGGAAGTGAAAATAGAACGTAACGCCGTGACCCTCCTCAAGGCTGCCGGCGACCACGCCAGCCGTCTGGGGGTGTTTCGTGCGCGCGACATGGTCGTGGCCGGCTACCCTCGCGAGTATCTGCGTCGTCTGGTGAGCCAGGAGCAAGTTCGCCAGCTCGGCCGCGGTCTCTACGCCTCGGCAGGTTTCGACGGCGACCAAAACCAATCGCTGGTCGAAGCGGCCAAGCGGGTGCCGCGCGGTGTCGTCTGCCTAGTTTCCGCGCTGCAGTTCCACGGGATTGGCACGCAAGCGCCGCATCAGGTGTGGCTCGCTCTGCCTCGTGGCAGCAATCGTCCGCGCGGCATGAGTCTGCCGCTGCGCTTCTGCCAGTTTTCCGGTTCGGCCTACACCTTCGGGATCGAAGAACACACCCTCGCCGGGGGAACCGTGCGGGTTTACTCACCTGCGAAGACGGTGGCCGATTGTTTCAAGTATCGGCAAAAATACGGCCTCGATGTTGCGGTCGAAGCGCTCCGTGAAGGCTGGCGGGGAAAGAAATTCTCCATGAAGGATCTCGCGGCGGCGGCGGCGGTGTGCCGCGTCAGCCGAATCATGCAGCCTTATCTGGAGATGCTGACATGAGTGCGGCACCGAAGAATCTGGCAGCATCGGTGAAGGCGCGATTGCAGAACGAAGCCGCCCGGCGCGGCGACGATTTCAACCTGCTGCTTTTACGTTACGGGATCGAGCGACTGCTGTTCCGACTGAGCCAGTCAGCCTATGCCGACCGCTTCTTGCTCAAGGGAGCGATGCTGTTCGTCGTCTGGGACGAGAAGACGCATCGTCCGACGCGAGACCTCGATTTGCTGGGCTTCGGTCCCTCGGAGAAAGAGGACCTCCAAAAACTGTTTCAGGAGGTGGTGACGCTGCCGGTTGTCGATGACGGCCTGGTGTTCGATCCCGCTTCCGTTCGCGCCGAGGAAATCCGGGAGGACAATACCTATGGCGGTGTCCGCGTCCGGATCATGGCCAAACTCGGACCGGCGGAGGTGCCTGTCCAAATCGATGTCGGGGTCGGCGATGCGGTGACGCCTGCACCGGAGACGGCGAGCTTTCCCACGCTGCTGGATTTTCCGGCACCGCAGGTGCGCACGTATCCTGTTTACACGGTCGTGGCCGAGAAATTCGAGGCGATGGCGAAGCTCGGCATCGCCAACACGCGGATGAAGGACTTTCACGACGTGTGGTTTCTCACGCGCCGATTCCAACTCGATGGCCCTACGCTCCGCCGGGCAATCGAGGCGACCTTCGCCCGCCGGCAGACGCCGCTGCCCGTGTGGCCGGACCCGTTGAGCAACGCGTTCGCCAACGACGCGACCAAGCAAACGCAGTGGGCTGCGTTCATTCGCCGCAACAGCCTCACCGGACTGCCTGGACAATTTGCGGAAGTGGTCGTCGCCGTCCGGGACTACCTGGCCCCCGTGCTGCGAGGGTGAGCCGTCGCACAAGACCTCGTGGGGCTTAAACGAGGGTCGGGAGTTTGCGGATCGCCTTTCGCTTGGTCTCATCATCGACGTGGGTGTAGTTGCGGCTGACGAGTTCAGATTCGTGCCCGATGATGTCGCGCACCACCGATTCCGGCACTGCGGCTTTCTTGAGCCACGTCGTCGTGTTGTGCCGCAGGCTGTGGAAGGACAGCTCGCTGACCGTGCGCTTCACCGAGTGCCCCCGGCCGCTGTTCTTGTCCTTGGGCCGGGCATCGGTCAGCTTGGCTTTCACGAGGAGCGCGTGAAATTGCGCTGAGAGCCGGCGTGATTCACCGTCCGCCTCTTTGCGTTCCTCGTAAGCCTTCGGGAAAACCGGAGCGTCAGGGTCGCGAGGCTGGTGCTTTTTGAGGTAGGCGAGAAACGGCCCGGCGATGGGAATGACCATGTCGCGCCCCGTCTTCTGCGAACGGAACGTGAGCAGTTCCTCCGCCAGGTCGATCCGGCGGCCGGTCAGTGACGCCAAGTCGCCCAAGCGTTGCCCGGTGTAGAGGCCGCCCAGGATGAGCCCCTCCCATTCGCCATCGGCCACCGCGAACAGCGTTTTCAGCTCCTTCTCGGTAAACGGGCGGCGTTCGGGGGCGTCGGAGGACTTACGTTCCTCGAGCGTGCGCACGGCCGCGCCCGGATTGTCGAGCCGCAGGCCGTCAATGACGGCCTGATGGAACGCGACCCGCAGAATCTTCAAGTCCGTGTTGGCCGTCGAAACCGACAACTCGGCGGCGGTCTTGTCCCGCAGTGCTGCGAGGTCACGCTTGTGGACGTAGGCGATGTCCCGATCCGCGCGGTCCCCGAGAAAAACGAGGAGCTTGTCCACGGCGTTCTGATACCGCTTGTGGGTGCCCGGACTGGTTTCGCTTTTCTTGTTGGTCATCCAATCGGTGAGGAATTTCCGGACCGTGGCATGGTAGAGTTGCTCACCGTGGATCTGCTCGAAGATGTCGGAGACGACCTTGCGCGCCTGGGCCTCGGTGAGTTTCATGCGATAGGCTGCCTCGAATTTCTGGGCCATGAGCGTGGCCTTGTTGCGGTCGGTAAGTTTCGTGGAGCGTTTGAGCTGACGCCCGTTGTCGTCAGTGAAGCACGCGGTCCAGAACTGGCTTTTCGGGTGTTTCCAAAGGGAGGCCATAGGTAAGAATGACAGTAAGAATGACGCCGAGTTTTGTGAGTGACGCCGATTTCATAAGTCATTTCCTACTAACGTAAGTCATTACCTGAAAACAGCATCGGTGGAGACCGGGGTTCGAATCCCCGTGGGGACGCCAATTTTGCGCACCCCCCGTAAGCCCAGCGGCTTGCGGGGGGGTTGTTTTTGCCCGCGCTGAAGGCGACAAGCGCCCGCAAAGTGTCGCCTTCGCTCCGCCCGCGAAACCCCCGAAACTCGGAAATCAGGCCAGGCTCCGCCCCGGAACCCTCGGCGAGGGCCAAAATCAGGTCACAACCGCCTCGGAGAGGCTAATCCCGGTCATCCGGACACCCGTCTGGGCGCATTTTCCGGGCAGTAGACAAAGCGGCTCCGTTGCGGGGAGCCGCTTGCTGGTGGGGAGAGTTGTTAGGGCTGAAAGGGGTCATTCGGTGGAGTTGCCGAAGCGACCGCGCGATCGCGGCCGAGGTCGCGGCGGCGGAGGTTTGCAGCGAGTCGAGCGCGAACGGGCCTGGAGCGATTCGAGCAGGGCGCGGTCAGACTCCTCGTTCGTGCAGAAGACATCCGCCGCATTCTTGTAGCCGACTTCCTCATCCAACAGAGACATCTGAATGGACCGGGGACCGTGCTTCCGCCAGCGACCTCGCACCTGGAGTCGGCGGAATGATGCCGCCCGCTGCCGATGCAGTTCACGCTGTTTTTCGGTCAACTGGTTGGTCGAAATTTCGATATAGCGGAGGGTGGTATCGACGTGCTTGTGCCCCAGGATCCGCTGGATGATCTCCACCCGAACGCCGAGCCGGTAGAGAGAGGTTGCGAGCGTGCGGCGGAGCGAGTGCGTGGACATTCCCGTGGCGGCCTGCTCGCCCAGGGCCTCGACGAAAAGGTCCTTCATTCGGCGGGCGGCGGTGGAGCGATGAATGTGGCCGATCGCGTTGTCCGAGCGCCCGGGAAACAGAAAGTTCTCCGCGCGGAATTGCCCCGCCTCGGCCCGCCGATTGGCCGCCAGTTGCAGAACGCGGCGGAAGAGCTCGGAAAGGACGACGGTGACGGGCAGCGCCTTCTTGCGGCCTTTGCGCAGTTCGCCCGGGATGACCAGCACATGCTTGATCCTCTGGTTCTCCCAGAAAAGACCGAACTTCAGCGTGATGGCCTCGGAAATCCGCAGTCCCGTGTCTCGCAAGAGCAGGTAGAGCAGAACGGTTTCGAGCGCGTAGTGCTGCTCCGAAAGGCAGGCGAGGATTTCGGCCTGTTGCTCAGGGGAGATGATCTTTGCTTGTGCCACATGGCAGACTAACAATAGCGGCACATTGAGCGGTCCAGGGGGGGACCCCAAAGGAGCAGCCTAGTCGGGGTTATGGTCGTTCCTCCCCGGATTATTGCCCGGCCTCTTTCCTCCGACTGGCGAGAGGAGACTTTAACAACAGTAAACCAGCGGCATGCGATTGATGGCGACGGCCTTCGTCTGATCGTCCACGTGGGTGTAGAGCCGGGAGACGTCGGTGCTCTCGTGCCCGACGATGTCGCGCACGACCGCCTCGCCCGCGCCCGCCTGCTTCAGCCAGGTGTTCCCCGTGTGGCGCAGGCTGTGGAAGGACAGTTCGTTCGTCCGGCGGCGCAGGCCGTGGCCGCGGCCGGTGTTGGCCTTCGAGCGCTTCGGCGCGAGCCCGGCTTTGACGAGGAGGAGGTAGAACTGGTTCGAAAGTTGGGAGGTGCGTCCGCGGTGCGCCTGCACGAGTTGGGCGGCGCGCGGGAAGAGAGGGGCCGAGTCCGCGCCCTTCGCCCGCGCGTCCAGCACGGTGTGCAGGCAGGGGTGCAGCGGCACGACCGCCGCCGAGCCGGTCTTCCCGCGCACCAGCCGGAGGACGCCGCCCTCCACCTGCCGCCGCGTCAGGAGCGCGACGTCCTTCAGGCGCTGCACGGTGTAGAGCCCGAAGAGGATGAGCCCGCGCCATTCGGCATCGGCCACCTGCAGCAGGGCCTCGATTTCCTGCTGCGTGAAGGCCCGTCGCTCCGCGCCGAGGGCGTCGCTGCTCCGGCGGACGACCGCATCCTTGAGTTCGCGCGTCGGGTCCAGCGGGAGCAGGCGCTGGCGGTGCGCCCGCGAGAAGACAAACCGCAGCACGTTCAGGTCTGCGTTCACCGTGCCGGGCGAGACCAGCGCCAGCCGGGCGGCGCGAAACCGCAGAATCATCTCCTCGGTGCAGCTGACGGCGGGGAGCGTCGCCTCCGGTCCGAGAAAGCGGAGGAAGCGCGCGAGCGAATTTTCATAACGGACGTAGGTCGCCGCCGTCACCTCGCCCTGGCGCGAGAGGAGCCACCTGCGCATCAGGCCTTCAATCGTGATGGCCCCGTGGGCATCGGCGCCGCGCCGCGCGGCGAAGAGCCGCGCAATCGCCGCGTGGCACTCGCCCTCGGCCGCGCGGTCCGAGCGCGCGGCGCGCAGCAGTGCGAGGAGAGAGTCGGCGTCCTCCGTGCGCAGCAGCTGCTCCACGCGGTCGGGCGGCGGGTGGCTCGGCCGGCGGATAACCCAGCGGTTGGTCGCGTGCTGTCGGCGACTTTTGAGTGCGGGAGCGATCATGCCAAGAGATAGCGCGTCGATTTTAGCGGTTCCGGCACGGGGCGCTGAGAGCGCTTTTCCCGGGTCCCTCCTTCGTTTGCGACCGGCCCCCACGGCGCGACGAGGACTGCGCTTTCTTTTTCACCCGCAGCGCTCCAGCCGCATTGTATCCCGGGGATATTTTTCGGCGCTAATCTAACCTTGATCCTTTTTTCTGGCCTCACCCAACCAAGGTAGCCATTCATTTAAGCGATAATTAATTATTGATAAGAATCAAAAATAAAGTATAAATAATAAAATGTTATCGCTTCTAGGTCCCTCTGAGATTGCTCTCCAACTCGCCGCAAGAGTTCGCGAGCGGCGCCTGCGTCGGGGGTGGACCCAGGCTGAAATCGCCGAGCGCGCGGGTTTGAAACTTCCCACCTACGTGCACTTTGAGCGCAGCGGCCAGATTGCGCTCACGCGCCTGATCAAGATTCTGGAAGTGGTGGATTTGCTGCCGGAGTTCGAGCGGATCGGCGCGCACGAGGATATCACCGGCACTCCCTTGGCGCGATTGTTGGCCCCCGTGCGCCAGCGAGGCCGTCGGCGGAGGAGCCCATGAACCTGCTGGAGGTGCAGTTTCTGGGGCGCCCTCTGGGCAGGTTGGCGGAAATTCCGGCCGGCATCGTCTTCGAGTATGCGCCCGACTTTCTCGCTTCAGGGATCGAGCTTTCCCCCTTGGCCTTGCCCCGGCGCAGCGGTGTGCTGGCGCGCGGCGGCTCGCCGCAACGGCGCCTGCCGGGACTCTTTGAAGACTCCTTGCCCGACGCCTGGGGGCAGCGGGTCCTCGCGGCGTGGTTTTGCGCCCGCGGCACGCCCGTCCACGCCATCACTCCCCTGATGCAGTTGGCGTATTTGGGCGAACACACGCTGGGTGCCCTCACGTATTCGCCCGCACTCCCGGTGGAGTCGGCCGCTTCCTCGCTCGACCAGATCTTCACGGCGGCGGCGAACTTGGAGTCGAGGGGCGAGGTCGATCTGGCCACCCTGGCCCTGGTCGGTTCGCCGGCCGGTGGGGCCCGGCCCAAGGCCGTTCTCTCCTTGGCTCCCGACGCGAGTGGGCGGGCCTTCGCAGGCGCCCCGGAGGAGGCGCCTCCGGGCTTTGTGCCGTCGATCGTCAAATTCGACCCGGGGGATAGCGAACTGGGTGTCCTCGAGGAGGCCTACGCGCAGCTCGCCCGGGCGGCCGGTCTCGATGTTCCGCCCTCGCGACTGATTGCGACGCAAGATCCCCTCAGTGGCCGGGTGCGCCGCCATTTTGCGGTGGCTCGTTTCGATCGCGATGCCAAGCGGGGGCGCGTGCATTATCACTCCTTGGCGGGCTTGCTCGAGATGGGGGCAGGCGATCTCGACTACCGGCACTTGCTGCGGGCCTGTCGTCGTCTCACCCGCGACGAGCGCGAAGTCTGGAAAGCGTATCGGCAGGCCGTGTTCAACGTGCTCGCCCACAACCGCGACGATCATGGCAAAAACGTCGGGTTTATTCTGCGCGAGGGCGAATGGGCGCTCGCTCCCGCCTTTGACCTGACGCCGCTTTCGCCGGCGCAATTGCCCGAGCGGGGCATGGCGGTCGTGGGGGAGCGACGCGTGGCGGGTGAAACCCAGTTGCTGGCACTCGCGGAAGCGGAAGGACTCGCTCGGACGCGCGCCCGTGAGGTGATTGCCGAGGTGCGCACGGCTCTCGGCCGGTGGCGGGAGTTCGCGGAGGCGGCGGGCGTCTCGCCCCTGCGCGCGGCGGAGTGGGACCGTGAACTGAAGGCGATGCCCGCGGTGCGCTGAATGTGGACGCTGCTCCGCGGAACGGTGCGGTTGCGTGCTCCGTGTCAGCGGGTCAGGCGACCCGCTTCACCCGAGCCAATTCTTTCCCGCGCGCCCGCTCGTATTCTCGGAGGTCGATGGTTGCCTGGAGATTCAACCAGTTGCGGGGGCGATGCCAAAGAAACGTCCCAGCCGTGCGGCGGTGTCCGGGGTGACCGCGAAGCATATCTTCCACCAAATCGCCCGCACTGAGATATCCCTAAGCCAGTTTCGCTCACAGCACCGACCCCATTGTGATTAGTGGAATTTATTTGACTAATACAACCACCAGATAGAAAATATTTAACACACTCTGGGCCTTTAGCCCTCGTTAGTGGAAAATATTTACCCCAAAAAACCATGGGCGAAATCGTCTTCGCTTCTTCCAACCCCCAAGAGTCTCGACGGATCTCCCGACGCGTCAAGGCGGGCGAACTCCGGGCGCTCCTGCCCCGCGTCTACACCTCTAATCTGGCCGATACGCCCGATCAGGTCGTCCGGCGCAATCTCGCGCTCATCCTCGGGCAACTCTACCCCGACGCCCTGATCAGTCACCGGTCGGCCTTGGAAGGCGGCAGCCTCGCCGGCCCAGATGTTTACCTCACCTATCTCTACACGAAAAAGGTGCCCTGGCCGGGAGTCACCGTGCATCTGCTCGCCGGTCCGAAGCCGCTCGAGAGCGACCGCCTGCACCTCGGCAAGCTCCGGCTGTCCTCCCGCGCCCGCGCCCTGCTGGAGAACATGCAGCCGAGCCGGGGCGCCAAGGGCAAGTGCCTCCCGCGCGACAAGGTCGAGGAAATCCTGGAGAAAATCTGTCGGCTGCACGGCGAGGCCGAGCTGAACCGGCTGCGCGACGAGGCCCGCGCCCTCGCCAAGGCCCTCGGCATGGAGAAGGAATTCACGTCCCTGAACGGCCTGTTCTCAGCCATCCTCGGGACCGGCGACGCCAAGTCGCTCGACACTGCGACTTCCCGCGCTCGGGCAGCACAGACGCCTTACGATCCCGATCGCCTCGAGCTCTTCACCAAGCTCGCCGGCGCGCTCAACGCGGAGGTTTTGCCGCGCTTGAAGGAGCCGGCACTGTCCACGGATGCCTGGCGGAACCGGGCATTCTTCGAGGCTTATTTCTCCAATTACATCGAGGGGACGGAATTCGAGGTCGATGAGGCGCGGGAGATTGTCTTCCAGCAGAAAGTCCCGGAGGCGCGCCCCCGGGATGCGCACGACATCGTCGGGACCTTCCGGCTGATCGAGGACCGTGCCGAAACCGGCCTCGTCGCGGAGTCCTATGACGACTTCATCGCGCTCTTGCTGCGCCGCCACAGCGTGCTGATGTCCGCTCGACCCGAAGAGCATCCGGGCATGTTCAAGGAGAAGCCCAACCGCGCCGGCTCCACCCATTTCGTGGCGCCCGAGCTGGTGCGCGGCACGCTCAGGCAGGGCTTCGACCTCGCCCGCTCGCTCGGCGAAGGTTTCGCTCGCGCCCTCTACTTCATGTTCCTTGTGGCCGAAGTCCACCCCTTCAAGGACGGCAACGGCCGCGTCGCCCGCCTCTTCCTCAACGCGGAGCTCACGCGCGCCGGGCTCAACCGGATCATCGTCCCCACCGTGCTGCGGGACGACTACACCCTCGCCCTGAAGGGCGTCTCGAACGGTGCGCGCACCGAGCCGTTCATCCGGGTCATGATCAAGGCGCAGGCCTTCACCGCCAGCGTGGACTATGCAGATTTCGACGCCTGTGTTCGCGAGCTGGAACGGCGCAACGCGTTCCGGGAATCGGAGGAAGCGCGGCTGATCATGGTTAGCCACCCCTGAGATCCTGTTGGTCGATGGAGCCAGCCCGTGGCCGATTGGGCAGCCGCTGCTTCCTTTCGGCCCATGGACCCTGCCAAACGGACGACGAAGGCGAAGGACAGACGACAGAGGCCGGACGACCAGACCGCAGACAGACGGCCGGGCGCGGAGGATGGAGTTGGCCGCGAAGAGGAGCAAAAGGCGCAGAATCCGACGGCTGAGACGGTCTTCAACCTTAACCTTAAACCCCAACCGGCGGCGCTCCGCGCCGCCCTTTTTACCTGCCACTTGCCCCTTGTTAGTTACCGGCCAGCGCGGCGCCGGCCGGGCATAGGTTTACTTCATTTTGAATTGAACAAACCGGTCCGGCCTGATTGCCTCCGCGCCATCGTTTGGCGTTAGCCGGCGACACCCCCCTTGGCCACCACCCTGAAAGCTCCTGCGGAAGCCGGCACGTCGTTCGGCGCGTCGCTCGTTATTCCCGGCGACCGTCCGGCGGACGCGGTGGCGTTCGAGGTGCAGATGGTGGATTTCTTCGTGTCGGCGGCCGACCTCCTTGGTGTGCCCAAGAGTGTCGCGGCCATCTACGGCATCGTCTTCGCCTCGCCTGTCCCGCTCAGCTTTGCCGAGATCGAGGCGCGGCTCGACATCAGCAAGGGCTCGGTCAGCCAGGGCCTGCGCGTGCTGCGTGAGGTCGGGGCGATCAAAGTGGACGACCGACACCAGAAGACGGACGGCAGCGGACGGAAGACAGAGGACGGAGGACGGCGGTCGGAAGACGGACATGACGAAGATGCCGAGGCCTTGGAGTCGAGGGAAGGGGAGGCGGGCAACGGCTCGCGCTCGCCTTTCTCCACGCGCCGTGGCGACGCCTACGTACCCGATCTCGAGTTGCGCAAGCTGGTCGCCCGGTTCCTGGAGAATCGCCTCGAGAAACAGCTGACGGCTGGGAGCTCAAGGCTGGCGGCTCTCACCCACGCCGTCCCCGGCAAGGGCGCGGACGCCGCCGAGCTGAAGAAGCGCCTACAATCCCTTTCTGACTGGCACAGCAAGGCCAAGACCCTGCTGCCGCTGGCCCGCACCGTTTTGAAGATCGGCGACTGAAGTCTGCCGCCTCCGCCCATGGCGGACATCCACAGTTCAGCACTCGTCGGTTGCTTCCACCGGAAGCGACGGGGCGAAGCGTGCACAGACGTAACTTCTCATTGGCCGCGAAAAGGCGCAAAAGTCACAAAAGGGATCACGGGCCTGACTTTCTGGGCTCTGCACGTTTTGAGTCCCATAAACTTCAACTTGGAACCTAAACGGAATTTCAGATGAAATTCTTGGTCACCGGCGACGCCGGTCTCGCCGGCACGCACCCAACTGAGTTGTTGGTCAGCCAAGGCCGGCGCGTGCTCCGTGAAGTGGGGTCGATCAAGCTGGATGATCGACGCCTGAATACGGACGAACAGCGGGCGGCGGAGAACGGCGGAGATGATTTGGAGGTGCGGGACGGCGAGGCGGACAACGGCTCGCGATCGCCTCTCTCTACGCGCCGCGGCGAAGCTTATTTGCCCGATCTCGAGTTGCGCAAGCTGGTCGCCCGGTTCATGGAGAATCGACTGGAGAACCAGCTGACGGCTGGAAGCTCAAGGCTGGCGGCTCTCCCCGCGCCGTCCCCGGCAAGGGCGTGGAAGCCGCCGAGCTGAAGAAGCGCCCGCAACCCTTTTCCGACTGGACACTTAGGCCCATAACGTCCTTCCCGTCGTCCGCGGCAACCTCAATGTGCCGAGCTAGACCTCCATGTTTCGCCCCCCGGTAGCATATCGAAAAAGTCACCCTGCGAGGTTATGCCGTGGCACATTGTGTGCCTATGTATGATCATGGCCCAGAGGTATCTGTTCTGCAAGAATCAAGAATAAATAAGAAAAGCCAAACGCCAAGCCGCAATTATTCATGATTGGGCGTGGCAACATAATGCGACAATCGAGACGTAGACAAATAGCTGGTCAATACTAGCGGAAAAACTGCCTGAATAAAGAAATCAAGTCCCCCATTAATCAGGTGGCCCAAGGTTCGGCCTGCTCACAAGTGCAGCCGAATGCTTCAACAAGCCCGAGCCGGAGGCGAGCTATCGGTTCGCAGGCTCTTGTTGGATTCCTTGGAATCGGTATATCAATACTGCAAGGGATTGCTTTGGTCCCATTTTACCTAAGGAATATCGGTGCAGAGTTCTATGGATACTGGTTAGCTCTTAACGGAGCGGCGTTCTGGCTTGGTGCGTTTGATTTTGGAATCTCAAGCATTGTAGGACAACGTGTAGCAGTCTCTGCTGGAGCGGGTGACTTCAAGTCCGTCGGTGAGTTTTATGGGACCGGCATGGCCTTGCAAATCGCCATGCTTGTGCCCTTCGGCATAGGAGCCTTTCTCATATCCAAGCCGGCGCTAACTCAGCTGACCACTGGGGAAGCAATTGCATCCGACTTGCTAGTTCCTGCATGGATCTCCATTGCCGCCACCCTTCTCACATTCCTTGCATTCCTTCAAAAGAACACGAACGATGGCATGCAAAAGCCGCTTGCGGTTGGTATATGCTTTTTGATCGGCAATCTAGTCTCCGTAGCCGCCGCGGTCGCGCTCATCACCAATCTCGGACTCGTTGCTCTCGCACTTGGTCAACTTCTAGGTGCTGTGTTTACGTTGACTGCATCTATCGTAATAGTGAATAGGGAGCTAAGTGCGGTAGGAGCAAAACCGCGATTTTGCAGGATAAAGGCTTGGGATTTACTGGCGATAAGTCCAACGATTGTAGTCGCCCGCATCGTTAGCGCAGTTATGGTGCGATTTGATCAAGTAGCCGTCACAGCCTTGCTTGGCCCGATTCTTGCCGTCCACTATAGTATTGCTCGTCGGGCAGCCGACGTCGTTCAAATGATAGGGGATAAGCTCGTCGGCTCAGCCGCGCCCGCAATCGCGCACTTCCATGGTCAGCATTCGCGAGATCCAAGCCTACTGGAAGGGCGCCTCTGCAAGCTTTTCGGCACCGTCTTTGGTATCGTAACTCTTTGCCTTTGCTCGTTCTGCCTTCTGAATAGCTCCTTTGTCCAACTCTGGCTTGGGCCTGAGTATAGACCCGGCGCCGCAATGAATTTGGGCATCGCCAGCTATGTTGCCGCTAGCTTACTGGCCTCCGCACTCGCAGCTACTCTCTCGGCGCTTGGCGACATGGCGAGACCGGCGTGGATGGGGGTGGGAGAGGCAAGCCTACGTGCAGCACTCCTAGTTCATGCGCTTGGCTGGTGTGGCATTGTTGCAATTCCACTCGTTGGGGCGGCAACACTCCTTGCGCTTGGAATTTGGTCACTCAGACGCCTCAGCTCTCATAAGGTCCATTTAGCGAGCCGCTCATCGATTGTTGCTCTCGCAGGAACAATTTTACTCGCGGTTACGGCGACCGCGATTGGAGATTCGATCCATAGTGCAACATGGATTGCATGGACGGCATACGGAGTATTAGGCACCCTCGCGATATCCGCGGTTAGTCTAGTGCTCAACCGAACATTAAGAATCGTCGTTTATGAAGAAGTCAGATTGAGACTCCAATGCAGGTAGGAGACTTCAATCAAGGGTACGAGGATGCATTACCCAAAAGTTGTCGTATACTTAGATACTCAATCGACTTCCGAGTTCCAGGATTCGATCGATCATGTCCATCCTTCTCGCGTTGTCTCGCGCCGAGCCCGATCGACTCTCGGATGTGGTACTACGGCTTCGTGGAGAGAGTGCGCGAAGCATGCGGCGCTCGCTTTCTGCCAATCTGCAGACTTAGCGATGGGGAATTTCGATTCCTTCTTGGCCCCCAGCTGCCATCCGCCCGGCTTGGTGCGCTTAGGTGGACGGGCGTTGCGTTCACACGATTTGCGCGTGCGCTCGTGTATTGGCGGAGAGAGTTCCGGGCTAGTTCAGCGGTTGGGGTTTGTTCGGGTAGATACACAGCAACCGAAATTCTGAATGCGCGTAAAACATATTCCCATGCCCTAACGAACATTCTGGCGGACGGATTACTTGCACCGCACCTCAGCTACTGCGACCTGCCCTTCCAGGAGGAGTACTTCCCGGCGTTTGGTCGCTGGCTTACCGAGAATCGTGTCTTCTTGACCCTCCAGAACTACATCCCGTTTTATTTTGTATATGCCGCAGTCTTAGATGGCATTGTAAAGTCGTGTTTCGAGAATCGGAGAATCATGGTTGTTACTTCGCTTTCGAGGCAACGCGCGGCAGCAATAAATCGGGAATTGCTTTCGGCCTACGGGGCGAAGTCCGTGGATTTTGTGGGAATATCGAAAGATAGGTCGCTCTTCGATAATGTCCAACAGATCAGCACTAAAGCAGAGATATGTTTAGTGGCTGCAGGTGTTGGTAAGCCAATGATCATTAGCCAGCTAAGGTGGTTTAGGGGTCCTGTTATCGATGTCGGCTTTGCTCTAAATGTAATAGAGAATCCGAAGCTTCGGAAGTTAAGGCCGATGATGTGTCCAGACAACCAACTATGAGCGATACGATGAGCTACATTGTGAGACTGTGTTTAAGTCTTTGGCCGTTTGGCCGAGGCAGAGGGATGCTTACGCGAGTTGCTGAACACGTTCTTGATATCCCCAAGGTTGCAACATTTGACTTCCGTTACGGACGGTTCGTTGAGGCGCCAATTCGGGACTGGCCGCGTGGATACAAGGAACTCTACCTCTGGGGTGTCATGGAGAGATATGAACTTCGCCAGTGGAAGTGTGTTGTACGACCTGGCGACCTCGTAATTGATTGCGGCACCAACCTCGGCTATTGGTCGCTAGTCGCAAGCTATTTGGTAGGCGACAAAGGTCTTGTCGTCGGGTTTGAGGCAGTAGCTGACACCTACTCGCGAGCACAACGAAACATCTTGGCCTCTAAGAGGAGGAACATTGTGCTGAAGAACGAGGCAGTCGGGGACCGCGAGGGTGAGGTTGAACTGTTCATGGCGAAAGATGACGAGGCTGGGGCGCGAGCATCATGTGCTAAGGGTGATGAACTAATCTGGGGGGGGGCCATCGTTGCCAAAATGGTGCGAATCGACGACCAGCCAGAGATTCAAGGTCGTAGTGTTTCACTGATAAAAATCGACATAGAAGGTGGTGAACTTGCTGCGATTCTCGGCGCGCGATCTTTGATTGCGCGTGATCGGCCAGTAATTGCATTCGAGTGGAATGTGATTACGGCAAGAGCGGCTGGATACTCGCCGAATCAGATTCGTATCCTCCTTGAGCAGTGGGGATATGCTCTCTGGCTTTGTAGCCCCTCCGGCTTGAAACCTTTTCGTGAGCGGCCTGATTTAAGCCAGTGGTCTCCGATGGTATGGGCGCTTCCGGGGAATCGCGCGTGAGAGTCTGTATTGCAACTCTCGCGTGGAATGCAAGTGGCGGACTAGAAATTGTAGCGGGTCAGGTCGCGCGCAGTGTTTCCAACTTGGGCTTCCATGTTGATGTTATCGCAATTGAAGACGAACAGTCTAGCGAAGCCTTTGGCTTTCGTTCGGTAGCGCTTGGCCCAAGGAGTCGGATCGAATCGATTGCTTATGCTCGCTTTGGAATCTCAAAACGCTTGCGCGCGCATGCCGCAGGAATTCCCAGCTACGAGCTCGTGATCTTCACTCACATCAAGGCGGCAGGAATCTTGAGGTACGTAGAGCCCAAAAGCTGGCCCCGATACATTATTTGGGCGCATGGCGTGGAGCTTTGGGGAAGTCAGATTTCTAAGTGGAAAGCCATTCTTAGAAAAGCATGGCGAATAGTAGCAGTGAGCAACTTCACCGCCTCAATGCTGAGTGAGTTTGCGCCCAAGGTTGTTAGGATCTACAACCCTGTTGATACTGAATATTTTACTGCCGGATCAGTCGAAAACGTGTCACGCGACGAAGTGATGATCTGTAGTCGACTGTCCGACAAGGACGACTACAAGGGGCACGACAATCTGATCCGCGCAATTCGGGTTGTTGAGGAAAAGTTCGGAAGGCTGCTACGATTGAGTATCGTTGGGGGCGGCAGTAAGATAGAGGACTTGGATCGATTTGCCGCATTGCAGGGGGTTGCGAGTCGTACAACTTTTGCTGGGCGGCTCCGTATAGAAGATCTTCGCTGGGCGTATAGGCGCTGCGCTGTCTTCTGCATGCCCAGTCGTGTTGAGAGGAGTAATGCTGGATTTTGGTCCGGTGAGGGGCTTGGAATTGTCTATTTGGAGGCAGCAGCGTGTGGTCGGCCGGTCATTGCTAGCTGCGATGGCGGTGCCCCCGAAACCATTATACACGCAAGCACTGGATGGGCCGTTGACCCACGTGATGTCGATGCGATTGCCGGGGCGCTAAATGCAGCTACCTCCGATCCTCAAACGGCAGATGAAATGGGTGCTGCCGGACGTCGGTTTGTAGAGCAGCGCTTCTCGCTCCAAGAGTTCCAGAAAAACGTGACCGGATTGTTCATGGAGATGAAAGCTTAGTCAATATGTGCGGAATCGTAGCGGTTCTCGGCAAAAGCGTCTCTGAGGCTGTGTTTGCTTGCATGAACGCGGCACTGGCACATCGAGGCCCAGATGGAACTGGCACGTTCCACGATGAATGCTTACGCGCATCACTTGGACATACGCGTCTGGCAATCCAAGATCCACGTGATATTGGTAACCAGCCGCTGAAGTATTATCCGTCACAATTACCCGAAAGATTTAGGCGTCTTGGCGAGCGCTATCGAGAAAAGGGATTTGTCATTGTTTTCAACGGCGAAATTTACAACTTCAAGGAGCTTAGGCGGCGTTTAATGAGTGACGGGTTTGAATTTCGAACAGGGACAGATACTGAGGTAATTCTAGCGCTTTTCGCAAGGGAGGGAAGCGGGTGTTTCCGCCAGCTGAGTGGAATGTTTGCCTTCGTCTTGATCGACCTGGACTTGTGTGAGGCATATATTGTTCGAGATGTGTTTGGCATTAAACCGCTGTACACCGCGAGAATCGATGGTGGTTTGGTTGTTGGCTCGGAGCTTCGGCCGTTGTTAGCATCTGGACTTGTTGAACGAAAGGTTTGCATCGATGGCCTTGCTAGTTTCGCGCTTTATGGGTCTTTCGATCAGTCGCGCTCGATTGTTCGGGGCGTGAGCCCGCTCCCACCTGGGCACTTTGTGAAGTTTTCCCAACATGGGCTCGAGATGCAGCGGTTCTACGATCTTCGCGGCACGGTTCTCGGGCGAAGAGAGGTGCTTGGCAAGATCGGCTGGAATGATGCCGTTGAACTAATTCGTAGTGAACTTCGTCGTGCGGTCGCTGAGCAAATGATTTCGGATGTTGATGTAGGCGCTTTTCTGAGTGGAGGGCTTGATTCTACTGCCATCGTTTCACTCGCGAGTCTCCAAGCCAGCAGAGCAACTAGCAGGCTAAAAACATTTTGCATTGATGGCACTATTCGCGAAAATCGTGACGCCGAGTTTGCAGAAATGGTAGCAAAAGAGCTCAAGACAGAGCATTTCACCTGGCGACCTTCCTCGTCAGAGATTGTAGATGAGGTTTCTGCGTTCGTCGCTGCTACAGACCAGCCTAGTGTTGAGGGACTAAACACATTTTTGGCAAGCAGGTTAGCCGCAAAGCATGTGAAAGTGTCGCTTGTCGGTGTGGGTGCAGACGAGCTGTTCGGAGGATACCCACACTTCGCCGCGTTGCGAGTTGCCGACCACTTTGCGCCTGGATTGCCGCGCGCAATGGAACGAGGGATTGAGCTTCTATCGGCGATTCTGCCACGAGGTCTCGGGTTCCGTGTCGAGTACTTCTCGCGTTGTAGCAGAGATCGGTATGCGCTCGTGCGACGTATTCGACGCTCAGCCGAAGTTCGTTGGAGCTATCCAAAGGTTCGAACGAGAGCAGATCGGGGGTTGCGCTATCTAGCTCGAGAGAACGAAGCGATTACTGATTCAATCACATATTCCGAATTCACCGGATACCTAAGAAGCACAATTCTGCGTGATTCAGATGCGTACTCAATGGCTGTTGGTTTGGAGCTTAGGCCGGTCTTTTTGGACCAAGCGCTGGTAGAAATCGTTTTGGCACTCCCTGCGGCATTGAGGGAGGCCGTACCGACAAAGCGACTGCTTCGTGATGCAGTAGCGCCTTTTGTTCCAGCAGCTGTCGCAAGTCGTAGAAAGACGGGATTCGATTTGCCTCTGGTTACGTGGCTCCGGGGGCCGCTGCGGCCGGATGCCCTAGCCGCCTTCGATTCGTCGTTTGCGCGGACTGCAATGTCTCCCGAGCTCCGAAGGCTTCGAGTGAAGCAACTTCAGACAAACGATCCGGCTGGTACTGAGGTTTGGGCAGACTTTGTCTTGTGCTCGTTCTGCGAAAGGCACGCACTGAGCCTGTAGTATGAAGATCCTGTTCTTAAACCATGCAGGCGCGCCGGGGGGCGCGAGCTTAAGCCTGTCGCTTCTTGTTCGTAAGCTCACTCAGACCGGGCATGAGTGTTGTGTGCTGCAAGCAAGGGAGTCTTCCGCCGTTTCGTCATTGCTCAAAAATGCAGGCGCGAAAGTAGACCGCGTTGACATTTCTCTGGTGGACCACAGTGCCGTTGCTCCACGAGCGCTGCTTTCTCCGAAGACAATTGCAATGTGGATTCGGGCGGCTTGTAGCGCAAGGGCGGACGCAGACTTCGTAATGCGGTACTTTTCAAAAACGGGTGCTGATGTAATCCACCTAAATTCAGCACCGTTTGTTTTCCTCGCTCGCGAACTTGCGCGTCGGGGGGCGCCGTTTGTCTGGCACGTCAGAGAGCCACCTCCATCAAATGGCTTCCGCACCGCCTTTATCTCCAGGGTGCTCAGGGGGGCACCGGTTACAGTCTTTATATGCAAAGCAGATCGAGAGGCGTGGTCTGCTCCCGAGGGGCACGTTGTGCGCAACCCGGTCTCTCCAGAACTTTTAGGGGCTGATATGAATGCGGATCAGGCGAGGGCGCTTTTGGGTATTCCAAGAAATGCGTATGTAATTCTATATTTAGGTGGGCCAGCGAAAGCTAAAGGCGCCAGAGTGCTTCTTGAGGCGTTTCGAAAGTGTGCCAATCAGAGCAATTCCTTATACTTATTGGCGTGTGGCTTTCCCTCCCGTGACGATCGGTCATGGCGTGCAAAATTGGGAAGTTGGCTGCCGAGCCAGCTTCGTTCTGTTCTGAGCATCCACGAGGCGTTCACTGTACTTGCAGCTGAGCTGGGTCGGTCGAGAATGGCAGTGATGCCGTTCATTGCTGATCAACGCCTCCTTTTTTCGGTGGCAGATACAGTTGTTTTTCCGGCGCTGAGAAGCCATTTCCCGCGCCCCCTGATGGAGGCAGTCGCGCTTGGTATTCCTGTAGTCGGTTCAGATCTACCGGCTGTAAAAGAGATTGTAGCGATGACTAAGCTTGGAAAGCTAGTCCCCCCCGGCGATTCGAATCAACTTGCAGCCGCATTTCTCGAGGATTCGGGACGTATGCGAAATGTTGATCGCAAAGCAGCTGGAGCCGGAGAGTTTTCTTCGGACTATCATGCAGCCCGTATGGAGGCCCTATTTGAGAAAGCAGTTCGAAAGTAGCTCCTTCCTGTTTGCGGGGTGCGGCGCCGGCGTGTCCTTCGGGGTTGCGAGCGCATTATCTGAACCATTCGCATTTTGGTTGGTGGCTGCCCTCTCGTTTGTCTTCCTCAGAAGGCCGGACGGATTGCTACTTACTACGTTCCTTTGGGCCTTCGATGCCAGTGACTTTGGCGCAACTGCGGGCCTAAGTTTAGATGTTGGCATTCAGATGCTGGGCGTAAACGTCAACGTCTCGCTTGCTGTTGCCGGAGTTGCAGTTCTCATAGGACTACTTGGTTTTGCGACAAGCACGTCGAGTCAACGTAGATTGTCTAGCTTCGTGTACGGAGCGTGGTTCACTGCCGCCGTCGTTAGCGCGTACTGCGCATTCATTGGGCTTTCGAGCGGCGGCACGAATTGGACACAAGGTGCGCGCTTGATTCTCTTCTGTGGTTGCCTGTTTGCAGGCGTATTTCAGTCGTTTAGTCCGCTAGAGCTTAGGTCGGCAGCCACGGTGCTTGGTGTTATTGCGCCCATTGTTGTTATCGTGTCTGCAATCGGAGTATTGGGAAACCATGCTGTCTTTCTAGCGCTTGCCCTCTGCTCTGGATTTGCAACAGAGACAATTCTTCGAGGTCGTTTTCTCGTGGCGCTTCCCACCGCCATTGCGATCTCTATGTTCCTTGTGCTCGGTAATCCGACTCTAACGATGCTGCTTCTGGTAGTGGTGCCAATTCTGGTTTCGTTCTTCGCCGCGAGAGGCCGGGGCTCACAAGCGATCTCAGCGGGTGGTGGGAAAAAGGTCGCATTACTTGGCACTTTGCTAGCTTTGCTCCTTTCAACCATGCCAGTGATTGTCGGTACTCAAACCGGATTAGTGAACTCGAGCGTAACTGACTCACTCACACTCACAGAGCGCGTAAGACACAAGGTCCTTGAAGACCGCGGGCAGCTTTGGGCGGCGGCATTTGAGCAGGCGATATCGGGCCCGCTGATTATTCCCCCATCTGGACGCACATTGATCGTCTCAACAGCTACCGTGGCTCAGCAAGAGTGGTCTCTGCATTGCCATAATACATTCCTTGAGCTCGCTCGGCAGGCGGGGCTCGTTGTGTTGGCTGCTTTCATTTTGATTTGGACCTGGTCGTTAGCGAAGCTCTGGGCTGCAATGCAGCAAATGGGGCCTGGGAGTTTGCGCTCTGTCGCGGTTGCGCTGATATCGATTCACGCTGTATGCCCAGCGCTGGGTTTAGTCGGGCTCGACTTCTCGGCGGGAATCTGGACGTGGGCAGCAACAGGCGCAATTGTAGGACCCCTTGTAAGGTTTGGCAGGTGAGCAGTCGCCAAGAGCTAATTTGGGTTGGCCCGGTGGTGCCGCCGGCCGATGAGCATCGTTACACCGCAGTGAGCCCTGCAGGTAATCGCTGGCAGTTCTCACTGCTTAAATCGCTTCGCCAACTGAACGAATGCGCTAGCTGTATTGGGTATCGTCCGGAAAGAACCTTCCCGTTTGGTAGGCTTTTTGTGCCATCCTCGCAATTCACGGAATGCGGCATACCAATCGTCCACATCGGAACGATAAATCTCCGCGGAATCCGGGAGAAAATTATAGCCTACAAGGCGCTCTCGCGAATCAATGCAAAATCAGACGGAAAGCGGGTCGTCGTTTTATATAACCTAGATAACGCTAACTACAGTATCGCAACTCGGATAAGTGACGCGAGTGCACTACTGATTCCGATTATTGCGGATGGCAGCCCACGAGATTTTCAAAGACTACGTGAGTTGCGACGCAGACGATGCAGGGCGGTATTCCTGTCCTGGGGGGACTTTCAGGCGCATGGCACACGTGATGATCTCCATCTTGATGGCGGGGTTGATAAGCTACTACCGCCGCCGGCGCAGGGCTGTTGTCGGCCGATTGTCGGGTACCATGGTGCGCTCGGTCGGCATGGAGGGCTATCCAATCTGCTAAAGGCCTGGCGCCTTATTGACCGTCGAGACGCTCGGTTACTTGTCACGGGTCAGGGAGATGATCGAGAAGTTTTCTCTGCAGCTAAACTAGACCGCAGAATACGCTACTTCGGCTGCCTGCCGAAAACGGATCTGGAGGCCATTCAGCGCGAGGTAAGTGTTTTCGTGAATCCGAGGCCCAGATACCTTGCTGAGAATCGCCACAATTTCCCATCGAAACTTGTCGAATACATAGGATCCGGAAGGTATGTTGTTAGTACAAGAAGCCCGGGAATTGCTCCAGACTTTGAGCCGCACTGCATTTGGTCGAAGGACGACACTCCGTCGGCAATTGCCGAAGCAATCAACTGCGCGCTTGGGAAAAGTGACACGGGTAGATTCCCTGAAGAAGGCGGGCAATGGGTCCGCAGGACTCGCCTCTGGGATGTTCAGGCCGCGCGGTTCCACGTTTGGCTCTCAAGATGCGCCTTGTAATCGACGCTACGAATATCCGTGCGGGTGGTGGCGTCACACACATTGTCAATTTCATCCGCCATCTCGAGGTCCATCCGAGCGAGGTTGTGGAGGTGTATGCGGCGAGAACAGTTGCGAAACGCATCGGTATCGTGAACGGTATTACTGTTCATCCCTTGCCTGACCTGCTTTGTTGGACCTTGCCGCGCCTCTTTATCTCCGCGTTCGTATGTGATTTCTGGTCGCGTGGTGCAGTCTGCTTGGTTCCTGGTGGGACCGCCCTCGGTGTCGGCGTGCCGCTAATTGCGATGGCGCAGAATGTACTACCATTTGCAAAATGCGAAATCGCGCGATTCATGCTTCCCAGAAGAGTGCACTTCCACTTCCTGCGCTTTGCACAGGGAATGACCTTCAAACGCTCTGAGTCTGTGATTTTCCCATCGGAATCTGCCCGCGTTCTCATTGAGGGTGCCTTGGGCAAGCTCCGTAGAACGCTTGTCGTTCCGCATGGTTACTCCATGCCGATTGAGTCGGCCTCGATTGGCTCGCAACACATCTTCAAGGGGGCGCTTGTGTGCTTCTCGATCATTGAGCCTTATAAAAATCAAACGAGCGTCGCGCGTGCTGCGTTCAGCGTAGCGAGGGAAGTCGACGACTTCAGGGTTGTATTTGTGGGCCCCGAGGGTTGCCGTAAAGAAACTGCCGAGCTGAAGCGCATCATTGCGAGTGGTAACGCGAGCCTTGGACGGCATGCGGTTCAGTACACTGGCTCCATTCCTCGCGAATCAGTGAAGGAGATGATGAAAGCTTGCCGTGGGGTTATTATTGCGTCGTCGTGCGAAAGCTTTGGCTTAGTAATGCTTGAGGCAGTGAGCGAAAACGGCAATGTTGCAGTCTCGGACATCGGGGCCTTTCGAGAGATAGGGAAGTCGGCCGTTGTGTACTTTCGCGAAAAGTCGGAAGCAGAGATTGAGCATGCGCTTAGGACGCTTTGGGGACGGAAGGGGTTGGCCGAAGACGAGAGGCGGGCATTCTCGGCTCAGTTTTGCTGGCGACAGTCAACTGCGATGGTTGCCGCTGAGGCACGCGCGGTATGGCGGTATGCCTTTAGAAGTAAACAAGTATGAATATAATTGAAGGAAAGCGATTGTTGATAACCGGAGGGACTGGTTCCTTCGGGCAGGCTGTGCTTCGGAGGTTTGCAAATATGGGCCCACGGGAAATTCGCATTTTCTCGCGAGACGAGAAGAAGCAAGACGAGCTCAGAAGAGCTCATCCGTCATCCCGTGTGCGCTGGTATATTGGCGACGTCCGTGACTCAAGGGCGATCGAAGATGCGGCCGCCGGCGTTGACTACATTTTCCATGCAGCCGCGCTGAAGCAGGTGCCATCGTGTGAGTTCTATCCGATGGAGGCAGTGCGCACGAATGTACTGGGAACAGATAACGTTCTTCGAGCCGCCGAGCTATGCCGTGTTGCGAGAGTCGTCGTCCTAAGTACCGATAAAGCAGCCTATCCAATTAACGCTATGGGAGTTTCTAAAGCCATGATGGAGAAGGTCATGGTGGCGCGCTCGCGGGTAGCCAAGGAGTGCGGTACGATCCTTTGCGGTACGCGTTATGGGAATGTGATGGCGTCTCGCGGTTCTGTGATTCCTCTCTTCCTTGAACAGATTGCAGCTGGTACACCGCTGACCGTAACCGAGCCGAGCATGACTCGCTTCATGATGACACTCGATTCCGCAGTAGACTTAGTGCTTTACGCATTCGAACATGCCCAGCCTGGAGATATCTTTGTCCAGAAGGCGCCGGCGGCGACAATTGGCGTATTGGCAAGCGCATTGCAGCGACTCCTTAAGGTCGATAGCTCGGTGCGAGTAATTGGTACGCGACACGGCGAAAAGCAGTATGAGACTTTGCTTACCCGTGAAGAGATGGCTCGGGCACAAGATCTGGGGGGCTACTTTCGTGTTGGAGCCGACAACCGCGACTTGAACTACAACTTGTATTTCAGCGAGGGGTCTTCAAAGCCGACCGAAGTCGAAGGTTACCATTCGCACAACACACAGCGGCTCAATATTGAAGGCATGATGAGGCTACTTTTGCAGCTCGATGAAATCCAGCACGCGATGCGTGCTCGCGGACTCGAGCCGGAGATGCCGCGTGAGAGCTGACGCTATGAATATCGTAATCACCGGTGCAGCCGGCTTCATTGGCCGTCATTTAGTAATCGCTGCGCGGCAGCGGGAATCCGCACGGGTTGTAGGACTCACAAGAAGCTCGACGCCGGACGAGTGGGCGCATGCGCTAGCAAACGCTGATGTGGTGTTCCACCTTGCGGGCGTCAACCGCCCCTCGGATCCCAAAGAATTTCAAGTCGGCAACTGCGATCTCACTGTAGAGCTCTGCCGAACACTTAATAAACTTCAGCGTTCCCCGCTGATTGTTTTCACCTCATCGACGCAAGCGGCGCTTGAAAATTCTTATGGCAAGAGCAAGCAGGGAGCGGAGCAAGCAATTAGGACATGGGTGAATGCACCCGGCCGGAGGGCCGTGGTCTTTCGCTTGACCAACGTTTTTGGAAAATGGTGTCGCCCGAATTACAACTCAGTAGTCGCAACATTTGCGCATAACATTGCCCGCAACCTTCCGATCTCGATCAACGATCCGGTTCGTGAGCTGGAACTCGTTTACATAGATGATGTAGTTGCGGCGATGCTCGCGACCATTGATGCCGCTCCGGAAGGTGTGAGCGAGGGAAAGGTATCCTGTGTTCACCGGGTCACGCTGGGCGCGCTGGCCAATCAGCTGCAAGTATTTCACGCCTCTCGCTCCACCCTGGTGTTGCCGTCGTTCGAAGTAGATTTCGTCAAAAAGCTGTATGCAACGTATCTAAGCTACCTAGAGCCGGACCGATTTGCCTACTCGCTTGAACAAAAGACCGACCAGCGCGGTTCTCTCGCTGAGTTTCTAAAATCCCGTCAATTTGGGCAGCTTTTTGTTTCGCGCACGAAACCCGGGGTCACCCGTGGGAATCATTATCACCACACCAAGACGGAGAAGTTCTTGGTGGTGGAAGGTCGGGCGATCGTGCGCTTCCGGCATATCGAAGGCGGACATGTTATCGAGCATGCCGTTAGTGGTTCGGAGTTCCGCGTTGTGGATATTCCCCCGGGCTACACGCATTCCATAGAAAATGTCGGAGCGGGCGAGTTGGTGACCCTTTTCTGGGCCAGCGAAATTTTCGATCCTCAGCGACCGGACACCGTGATGATGCCGGTCCTTTCGTAAAACCAGGCGCTTTTTCCTTATGAAAGTCATGACTGTTCTCGGCACGCGTCCGGAGATCATCCGCTTGTCTCGGGTGATTGCAGCGCTTGATCGATCTTTCGACCACGTTCTTGTCCACTCGGGACAGAACTACGACTACGAATTGAACCAAGTCTTTTTTGAGGACCTCGAAATTCGTCGACCCAATCATTTTCTCGATGCAGTAGGCAAATCGGCAATGGAGACGATCGGGAACATCATCGCGCGGACGGATACGCTCTTGGAAACGGTGCGGCCCGATGCGTTTTTGGTGTTGGGCGACACGAACAGTTGTCTCGCGGCCTATGCTGCCAAACGCCGAAAAATTCCAATTTTCCACATGGAGGCCGGAAATCGCTGCTTCGATCAACGCGTGCCGGAAGAAATTAATCGCCGCATTGTTGACCACATTTCCGACATCAATTTGCCCTATTCGGACATCTCTCGCGAATACCTGCTGCGCGAAGGACTCCCACCGGATCGCGTGATCAAAACCGGTAGTCCGATGGCGGAGGTCCTCGCGCATTATCGCGCGAAAATCGAAGCATCTCGTGTGATCGAGGCGCTCGGGCTTTCGACGGGGTCGTTCTTCCTTGTCAGTGCGCATCGCGAGGAGAACGTTGATTCGCCTGAACAGCTCCGAGGCTTGGTCGAAATTCTCAATGGGCTCGCGCGCGACTTCAATTCGCGCGTAATCGTCTCAACGCATCCCAGAACCCGGAAGCGCATCGACGCCGAGCAGCTGAGCTTTGATCCGAGGGTCGAACTCCAAAAGCCCCTCTGTTTTACAGACTACGTGAAGTTGCAGTGTCATGCTCGCGCTGTCCTCTCGGACAGCGGCACAATCAGTGAAGAATCTTCGATTTTGAATTTTCCGGCGCTTAACATTCGCGAGGCGCACGAGCGTCCTGAAGGCATGGAAGAGGGCGCGGTGATGCTTACTGGCATGGATTACACGCGCGTCCGAGAGGGCCTCGATGTGCTCGACCGCCAGCCCCGCGGGACCGACCGCCTACTTCGACAGGTAGCTGATTATTCAATGCCAAACGTTTCGGAGAAAGTGGCACGAATTATTCTCAGCTACACTTCTTACGTGAATCGCACCGTGTGGCGGAAGCGTGGCTAGCGCCGCAAGGCGACTTGCGCGACAAATTATTCTTTGGGCCAGTTTGCTTCTGCTGCGATGAGAATTCTGCTCCTCACTCAGTATTTTCAACCGGAGCCGATGTTCAAGGGCCTTCCCTTGGCGAAGGCCCTGCAGGCTCGTGGACATGATGTGGAGGTGCTCACCGGGTTCCCTAACTACCCTGAGGGGCGCTTGTATGCAGGCTACGAACGTCAACGCTTTCGCCACGAAATTTTGGACGGGGTGCCGGTGCATCGCGTCCCACTCTACCCGAGCCACGACCGCTCAGGCCTGCGAAGGGCGACTAATTTTGTTTCCTTTGGAGCCTCCTCAGCTATCGCCGCTATCGTCCAGTCAAGGCAGCCCGACGTCGTTTGGGTCTACAATTTGGTTACCTTGTGGCCGACGTGGACTATTCTGAGATTGAAGCATCGGTGTCGCGTTGTGCTCGAAGTGCAGGACCTGTGGCCCGAATCAGTTCTGGGATCGGGAATGATGCACCGCTCACGATTCCTCCGCCGAGCCCTCGCTGCAGTTTGCGCTGCTGCTTATCGCAGTGCGGATGGACTAATTGCACAATCTCCCGGGTTTCGAGAACGGTTGATCGAAGCGGGAGTGCCGGCAGAGCGGGTTGGCGTAATCTACAACTGGGCTGACGAGACGGTGCCTGAACCCAGTCCAGCCGAACGTGCTGCAGCCCGTGAAAAAGCGAGGATGGATGGCAGGTTCACGGTGCTCTTTGCCGGGACAATGGGAACAACTCAGGCGCTGGATTGTGTCATGCGCGCAGCGGCTCTCCTCCAAACCCGGCGGCCTGAAATTCAGTTCGTTCTGGTCGGCGGGGGAGTGGATGTGGATAGGCTAAAAATGCTTGCTGCGTCTCTGGCCAATGTGAGGTTTCTTCCGCGATGCTCGCCTGCGGAGGCGCTGGCGTTAACGGTTGAGGCCGATGCGCTGCTGGTCCATCTCAGAGCCGATCCGCTATCGGCAATGCCCATCCCCTCGAAAACGCAGGCGTATCTTCGCGCCGGGCGCCCAATTTTGATCGGAGTCAAGGGAGACGCAGCTCAGCTGGTGGAAGCAGCCGGAGCCGGTTTATCGTTCGAACCTGAGAATGGCGACTCGCTGGCAGCGGCGGTCGAGCAACTCGTCGATGAAGGTGCGGAGGCTTTGCGCACACGTGGGCGGAATGGGCGTGCATATTACGACGAGAAACTCGCATTTCTAAATGGGGTCCAGCAAACAGAACTGCACCTCGTATATCATTCGCATCAGTAATTGCGCCTGCAGAAAACGTAACCCAACTTACAACAAGGTGCGGCGAAGTTCCGCACCAAGGGCAGGAAACAATCTATGAAAAAACTCATTATCATCGGCGCCGGCGGATTTGGCCGTGAAGTGCTGGCGTGGGCCAAACAGTGCCCGGAGCATGGTCGAGATTGGATTGCGCATGGCTTTCTCGATGACAATCCGGCGGCGGTGGAGGGAAAGAATGTGTCCGTGCCTATCCTCGGCAAGGTGTCGGATCATGCCCCCGCGGCAGATGAGGTCTTCGTGTGTGCTCTCGGGGCACCCAAACTGCGCCGGTCAGTGCAGGAATCGTTCGTGTCGCGCGGTGCTCGGTTCGTGAACATCGTCCACCCTTCCGCGATCATCGGGGAGAACGTGACTCTCGGGAACGGTGTGATCGTTTGCCCGCAGGTGATCATCACGGTAAACGTGGCCGTCGGAGACGGCGTCGCTTTTAATCTGCAGACGATCGTCGGCCACGATGCGGTGATCGGAGGCTACTGCCAAATCAGTCCGCATTGCGACATTCTCGGCTATGCGCAGTTGGGCGACGAGGTGTTCATGGGCAGCCACGCAGTCGTACTGCCAAGCGTGAAACTCGGTGCCCGCAGTGTGCTGGGCGCCGGTGCCGTCGCGAGTCGCGACATTCCCGAAGGCGTAACGGCCGTCGGCATGCCGGCAAAGCCGCGCTGAGATTTGTTTACGAAACCCATAAGTCGCATGCGCCTGTCCTTAATCTTGGTCGGGGGCATCTTGCTGGCGGGAGTCATTCTCCAATTCTTGCGGGTCCGTAACGCGTCGGAGGGCGACTTGGGCTCTCAGCGCCAAGCAGACTATTTCGACGGCAAACTTCCACACATGCTCCAAGGTTGGTCGATGCGCGACCTGCCGTTGGGAGAGACCGAGTTGCTCGAGGGACAGGTGGCGGCGGTCTTAAACCTCGATGCTTATTTGCATAGGGAATTTTTTCGGGGCGGCGTGCGCTTTGCTGTCTACACCGCCTATTGGCGGCCGGGTCGCATGCCGGTGAGTCGAGTGGTTTCGCATACCCCTGACCGCTGCTGGACCGAGAACGGCTGGAACTGTGAGTCGATGGTCTTCAATGAACGCTGGAATATTCCCCAAGTTGGAGAATTCCTGCCGGCTCAACGCCGCCTTTTCCGCTCACCTGCGGGTTCCCTTGAACACGTTGCCTTCTGGCACTTGGTCAACGGGCAGCAGTTCGATTTTGGCGAGCGTTTCACGGCCTTCACTGACCCCAAAATGTGGCTCAAGCAGACGCTCGCGTATGCGGCGATGGGTAGCGGCGAGCAGTGTTTCGTGCGCATCACGAGCAATCGTCCTTTCGAGGAATTAGCGGACGATCCGGGCTGGCAGGAGGTATTGGCGGCTTTGGGGAGGCTGGGCCTTGCGGCTCCGCCGCAAGCTCCAGCGAGTTGAGGTTGGAAGTTTAAGTTGAAGCGGAAGTGGCGAGTCCGAGGGGGCGGAGCTTTGGGCCGTAGGCCCGTTGACGGGGCGCCAAGCGCCAGTTGAGGGGGCGCCAAGCGCCGTTGAAGTTGAGGGTTTAAGTTGAAGAGGCGGATGGCGAATGCCAGACGGCGGAGGGCAGACGACGGATGGCGGAGGGCGGACGGCGGGGCCGTAGGCCGGTTGAGGTTGAGGGTTTAAGTTGAAGCAGGCGGATGGCGAATGCCAGACGGCGGAGGACGGAGGCTAGCTCCTAGCTTGCGCTTTTTGCGCCTTCTTGCGGCCATTGATCCGATGTCCCTTCCCCGCATCTACCTGTCGTCGCCTCACGCCACGCTTCGCTTGATGGCAGATGCCAGATTTGAAATGGAACAATGAGCCGACACGAACGGATCTACCTGTCTTCACCGCACATGGGCGGAGAGGAGCTTGAGCTGGTCAAAGAGGCCTTTGCCACGAACTGGATCGCGCCGCTGGGGCCGCACGTCGATGCCTTCGAGCGGGAGCTCGCTGAACGAGCCGGGACACGGCACGCCGCCGCGTTGTCGTCGGGGACCGCGGCGTTGCACCTGGCCTTGCGCGGCCTGGGCATCCAACGCGGGGATGAAGTCCTTTGTTCGACGCTGACGTTTTCTGCGTCGGTCAACCCCGTCCTCTATGAGGGTGGCGTGCCGGTGTTCGTCGATAGCGAGGAGCGCTCGTGGAATATGGATCCGACGCGGCTGGCCGAGGCGTTGGACGACGCGAAGCGCCGGGGGAGAAAACCCAAGGCGGTCATTCTCGTGCACCTCTACGGTCAGAGCGCCGACCTCGATCCGATTCTTGCCCTCTGCCGTGAACATGGCGTGCCGCTGATCGAGGATGCGGCCGAGGCGCTCGGGGCGGTTTATTACGGACACCAGAGGACGGAGAACGGAGGGCGGACGGCGGAGGGCGGACGCCAGACGGCGGACGGCGGAGGACGGAGGGCGGATGGCGGAAGTCTGGCCTCAGGCGTCGGTTCTCTGTCGTCTGGAACACCGCGCCGCGCGGTGGCCCCGGGCAGCGTCGGCTACTGCGGGATTCACTCCTTCAACGGCAACAAGATCATCACGACCTCAGGGGGCGGCGCCTTGGTGAGCGATGATGAGAAGCTGATCGCGAAGGCCCGATTTTGGGCGACGCAGGCCCGCGACCCGGCGCCGCATTACCAGCACTCCGAGGTCGGTTTCAATTACCGGATGAGCAACGTGCTCGCGGCGATCGGTCGCGGGCAACTGCGGGTGCTCGATCAGCGCGTCGAGGCGCGGCGCCGCAACTGCGCCTTCTACCAGGCGGCGTTCAAGGACCTGCCCGGCGTGGCCTTCATGCCCGAGGCGGACTACGGCCGCTGCACGCGCTGGCTGACGTGCCTCACGATCGACCCGGCGACGGCGGGCACAGACCGCGAGAAGGTCCGGCTCGCGCTGGCCGAGCAGAACATCGAAGCACGGCCCGTGTGGAAGCCGATGCACCTGCAGCCGATCTTCGCCGGCACGCGCTGCTCCGGCGGGGCGGTGGCGGAACGACTCTTTGAACACGGCTTGTGCCTGCCGTCGGGCTCGAACCTCACGGATTCGGACCTTCAGCGCGTGGTGGACGCGGTGCGGCGTTGTTTTGGGCAGTAGTTGGCCGCAAAGAGGCGCAAAAGTCGCAAAACTCGGGATCGGTCCGGTGGGATTTTCTGCGCCGCTGGTGTCTTTTCGCGGCTTTCCCCAAGCATGCTTCGACTGCCGGCACCGGAATTCAGGTGATAATCCTGCGCCTGCTGTGACCGGGATTTCGTTACGATTACAGGATGAACACCCCCCTCGATATCTTCGGTCTCAGCGACGTGGTTCGTGAAACGTGCTTCGCCCTCCATCGATTCCATCGCCACGGGCATTTGGAGAAAATCTATGAGAATGGTTTGGCTCATCGGCTGAGAAAAAACGGTCTTACGGTCGGGCAGCAGTATCCCTTGAACGTGTATGACGAGGACGGCACCGTCCTCGGCGAATACTTTGCGGACTTGCTGGTCGACGACCGGCTGATCGTGGAAATCAAGGCGTGCCGAGCCTTGGCGGACGAGCACACAGCGCAGTTGCTGGGCTACCTGCGTTCCGCCCGGGTGGAGCATGGACTGTTGGTCAACTTCGGGGCGCCCAAGCTCGAGGTGAGGAAATACGCGCTCTCTGCCGACCGCTGAAGTTTTGAGAAACAGCCGCAAAAAGCGCAAAGGGCTCAGAAACGATCGATCCTCCTTTTGCGTCTTCTGCGCCTCTTTGCGGCCAATGGAAGGACGGGAGTCTGAGCCCTTGCGCTTTCTGCGCCTTTTTGCGGCCATCATGGGGTGTCTCTTCTCACCAAACGGCTCTTCGATCTGGTTACGGTGATTGTCGCGGCCCCGCTTTGGGTGCCGGTCTTGCTCGTGCTGGCGGTCTTGGTCCGCGGGAAGTTGGGTGCGCCGGTTTTTTTCCGGCAGAAACGGCCGGGCAGGGACGAGCGCATCTTCGAATTGGTGAAGTTTCGGACGATGACCGACGAGCGGGACGCCACCGGTGCCCTGAAGCCAGATGCGGAGCGCTTGACGGCCTTCGGGCGTTGGCTGCGCGGCACCTCGTTGGATGAGCTGCCCGAGCTGTGGAATGTCCTGAAAGGCGAGATGAGCCTCGTTGGTCCGCGGCCGCTGCTCGTGCAATACCTTGAACGCTATTCGCCGGAGCAGCGGCGGCGTCATGCCGTGCCGCCGGGGCTGACCGGTTGGGCGCAGATCAACGGGCGCAACGCAATCTCGTGGGAGGAGAAATTCGCGCTCGATGTGTGGTATGTGGACCACCGCAGCCTCGCGCTCGATGTGAAGATTCTGTTTCGGACGGTGTGGCAGGTGGTCCGACGCGAAGGCATTTCCGCACCCGGCGACGCGACAATGCCGGAATTTCGGGGAGGGCGGACGGCAGACGGCGGATGACGGACGACGGACGACGGATGACGGAGGACGGGGCGCCAAGCGCCGGTTGAGGGGGCGCCAAGCGCCAGTTGAGGGCGGGCACCAAGCGCCAGTTGAAGTTGAGGGTTTAAGTTGAAGGGACGGAGGGCGGACGGCAGACGGCGGATGACGGACGACTGGCGGCGGCGGAGGTTGCCCTTCGACAGGCTCAGGGTGATTTGCTGGGCAAATCAGAGGGCGGAGGGCGGTAGGCGGAGGGCTTGCAGAGCGAAGCACGAGTCTTATCGTGCAAAACATGGAGCGAATTGAACTCAATCCCGACGTGTGCAACGGCAAGCCGGTCGTGAAGGGGACCCGGATTACCGTGCAAACGGTGCTCTCGTATCTCAGTGCGGGCGACTCGGTGGATGATGTGCTTCGCGGGCACCCTCGACTGTCCCGCGAGGATGTCCTCGCGTGCCTGGAATACGCCCGCAAGCTGAGCGACGTGCATACGACCGTCCGCCTCGCGTCGTGATCCGGTTGCTGATCGACGAGAATTTACCCGTCGATTTAGAGACGGTGCTCGGTGCACCGTGTCAGCACGCGACGGCGCTCTCCGATCGGCCAACTGACTTGGCGCTCTGGAACCATGCGCGCGAAAACGGGCTGGTTATCCTCACGAAGGATGCGGATTTTTTCGATCTGCTGACCTTGCATGGAAGCCCGCCCAAGGTGATTTGGGTTCGCACCGGCAACCTCAGGCGGATGGAACTCGCAGAAACGATCCGCAAGCGCTGGGGTGAAATCCTCGACCTCCTCGCGACGGCAGACATGGTCGAAGTGCATGTTGATCGACTCGAGGCGTTGAAGTTTTAACCTTACAGCGCGGTCACTGACCGTAGGCCCGTTGAGGGGACGCCAAGCGCCAGTTGAAGTTGCCCTTCGACAGGCTCAGGGTGATTTGCTGAGCAAATCAGAGGGCGGAGGACGGGGGCTGGGTCTCCTTAAACCTCAACTTTGAACTTCAACCGGCGGCGCTGGGCGCCGCCCGGCTTCTCCGGTCTTGCGAACGGTTTGCAGGCGTGGTCGATTCGCCGGCCTTGAGCACGGACACCCCTTCCAGTTCTCGCTTCGCCACTTTGGGCGAACAGGCCATGCGCGTGGCGGCCTTGGCGATGCTCTACGTGCTGGTGCTGGGGGCCTGCCGCTATTTCGCCTACGAACTGCGATTCGATTTTTTCGTGCCAGCGCAGTTCCAGCAAGAGCGCCTCGTCTCGGTCGCGCTCAGCCTGCCCATCAAGCTGCTCTTCCTGCTTTTCTTCCGGCAATTCGGCAGCCTGCTGACCTACTTCTCGGTGCCGGACCTGGTGCGCATCGCGGCGGCCATGGCCCTGGCCAACCTCACAGTCTACTTGCTGCGGTGGGGGCTCACCCCCGGGCTCATGTCGCCCCGCGGCGTGGTGTTGACGGACTTCGTGCTCTCCGTCGGCGCGCTGGGCTCGCTGCGGCTGGGCTTTCGCATCTACCGCGAGCGCTTTACCGGCGACAAACAGAACGGCAATGGGCAGGGCGTGAAGGCACGGCGCATCGTCGTCCTCGGCGCGGGCGACGCCGGCGCGCAATTCGTCAAGGAGGCTCAGTCGCGTCCGTCGCTTGGGCTCAAGCCGGTGTTCTTCCTCGATGACGACTGGCGCAAACACGGTCACCACATCCATGGCGTTCCCGTCCTCGGCACGCCCGAGGAGGCGGCGCGCTGGATGAAGGAATACCGCTGCGAAGCCGCCGTGCTCGCCATGCCCTCCGCGCCGGCCAAGCGCGTCCAGGACATCTACAAGATTCTCTCCGCCCTCGGCCTCAAGGTGGACATCATCCCCTCGATCGCCGAACTCGCCACCGGCCGCGTGCAGGTGACGAAGCTCCGCCCCGTGCAGGTCGAGGACCTCCTCGGGCGCGCCACGGTCGATCTGCGCAGCGACGACGTCGCGGCACTCGTGCGCGACCGCGTCGTCATGGTGACCGGCGCCGGCGGCAGCATCGGCGCCGAACTCTGCCGCCAGCTCGCGGCCTACGCGCCGCAGCGCCTGCTGCTCGTCGAGCAGTCGGAGGGCGGCCTCTTCACCATCGAGTCCGAGCTGAACGGCCTCGGGTATCGCAACACCATCGTCCCGCTCGTCGCCGACATCCTCGATGTGCCGCGGATGCACTTTATCTTCGACCGCTTCAAGCCGCAGGTGGTCTTCCACGCCGCCGCGCACAAGCACGTCTTCATGATGGAGCGCCAGCCGGGCGAGGCGGTGAAGAACAACACGACCGGCACGCGCCTCCTCGCCGAGCTCGCGGCGGCGAGCAATGTCGAGACCTTCGTCCTCATCTCGACCGACAAGGCCATCAACCCGACGAGCGTCATGGGCGCCACCAAGCGCCTCGCCGAGATGTGCCTGCAGCAGATGCAGCGCTGTGCGGGGTCGCGGACGAAGTTCATCGCCGTGCGCTTCGGCAACGTGCTCGGCTCCTCGGGCAGCGTCATCCCGATCTTCAAGCAGCAGATCGCCGCCGGCGGCCCGGTGACCGTAACCGATCCGGAGGTCACGCGCTACTTCATGACGATTCCCGAGGCGGTGGGCCTCGTCCTTCGCACCTCCGTGCTCGGACAGGGCGGAGAGATCTTCGTCCTCGATATGGGCAAGCCCGTGAAGATCGTGGACCTCGCGCGCCAGCTGATCGAGTTGAGCGGCCTGCGGCCCGGCGTGGACATCGAGATCAAGTTCATCGGCCTGCGCGCCGGCGAGAAACGCTTCGAGGAGTTGCAGCACCAGTCCGAACAGCTGCAACCGACGGCGCACCCGCGCATCATGTTGCTCACGACGCAGACGATGGCGGATCCGGAGTGGAAGCGGCGCCTGCACGACGAGATCGAGCGCCAGGTGACGGTGCTCGAGCCGAACCAGCTCAAGCTCGCGATCCGGAAAATGGTCCCGGAGTATCATCCATTTCTCGACGCGACCTGATCGCCGGTCGCTTGATTGCGCGCAGCGAAGAATGCGGCGCGGGTCTGGCTGATCGCGACGCTTGCCATGCGCGGCTAATAACCCCGTGGCTGGAACTGACCGGACGCTCCATCCCGCGCTCAACTTAGCGAGTAGCGAATCGCGCGGGGTGTTCTCACCTGGTGGTCGGCGCCGGGCGCCGAGAGCGTGAGGGGGGCGCGCCATCTTGGGCGCGATATGATTACGTTCACCACCGTCATTCGCGGCAAAGTCCTCTCCGGGACTGACCGCCCCCGCAGTGAGGCGACCGGCCGATTCCTTCTCGCCCGCTGCCACCAGCAGCGCCTCGCGGCCATCCACCGCGAGCTGCGCTCGCATCCGCCATTTGGCGCCGGCGAAAGCCGCGTCATCAGCGGAATCGAATACCGCGCACTCTTCGATTCGGGCTGGAAGCTGGAAGTCGAGGCGCAAGTCGTGCTTGGCGCGCGCCACGAATCGCAGCTGTTGGATATGGACAGTTTCTGGAGCGACCTCCAGAACGCGCTGGCCTTTCCCGCTCAAGGCTTGCGGGTGCCCAAACCCGAAGGCGGTGCCCCGCTCTACACCGTGGTCGTGAACGACCGACAGTTCACGAGCTTCAGCGTGCGAGGCATCGCAGACCCGATGGCCACGCGCGAGCAGGACTTGGTGATTACTCGCTTCACGGCCTACCCGCCTCCGGCGTTGCGGCTCGCGCTGGCACACTAGCCTCACCCTGCAGAGCCCGCGCGGTCCGGCTGCCTTCGGGTGACCGGGCCGCTTTTTTTGCGCAACCCGAATTGGGGACAGCGTTCACGCCGGCTCGGCCCACACCATGACCGGTAGAGGGCGCCATCTTGGCGAGGCATGAAACTCCTGCACCTGACCGCCCTGCACTTTCATCAACGCTGGTTCGAGTGGGCCGCGCGCACCGCGCCCCAGTTCGACGCCGTCGCCATTTCCGGCGAGCTCCTCAACGGTAACCGCGGCATCCCCCTCGATGAGCAAATTGCGTGGGTGAGCCGGTGGGCGCTGAACTTCCCCGTGCCGCTCATCCTCGCCTCGGGCGTGAGCGACATCGATGAGACCGGCCGCGCACGCTGGCTCGAATCTCTCGCGCGTTCCCATCTCACCGTAGATCGCGGCCGCACTCGCGTCGGTCGCTGGTCATTCGAAGCGGTGCCGTGGCAGCGGCTGCCGGCTTACGGCGGTGAGCAGCACATCGCGGTTGCGCATGTGGGACCGAGCGGGGTGTCGCCGACGACGCTTTTCCCCGAAAACATGACGGGCGGTGACCCGCGGTTCAGCCGTCACTTGCGGCGCACGCCGCAGCCTCCGGCTATCGTTCTTTGCAGCAGCGTCCTCTCCGCACTCGGTTGGCTGGGGCGCTACCGGAGCACGTGGGTGCTGAACCCCGGGGAGGGGAGGCCGCACGCCGAAGCACCGAACCATATCGTGCTCGACCTCGACCGAGCGACGGCGCGCTGGGTGGAGAACGACCGCTGCGCCGAGGAATTGTCCCTGAGGCCCTGAACCATCTTGGCGCATGCGCCCTCCCACTCATCTCACCCGTGCCCAGCACCACGCGCTGGAGCGCATCGTTCGCCTCGGTCACCTGCATTTTTCACGGGTGGCGACCGGTTGCTCGATTCGACCGCGTCTCTGGCCGCTGCTCGTGGGGCCGACGGGCTCCGGCAAGTCATTCATCGCCCGCGAAGCCGCGCACCAGTTGGACGCGGTCTACAAGCGCGTCAGCTACGGGGACTGGGTGGTGCAGGGCTCGCGACAGGTCTCCACCTGTTACACGATTATTCACGAGGCGCTGACCTTTCCGCGGCTTCTTCTGCACATCGACGAGCTGGACAAACTCCCCGTGGGCAATGTGGAAGATTGGTCGCGCGCCGTTGGCACCGAGGTCTGGGGGCTCCTCGATGGCGAGCTGCCGATTCGGCGCTTTCTGGGAGATCCGGAACTCAAACTAAGCAAAGAAGAGGCACTGGCCCTCGCTTCCGGTGGCCTGATGGAAAAACTCTACGTCGTCGGCAGCGGAACCTGGCAGCTGCATTTCGACGCGGCGAAGACGCCGCGCTCGCTGGGTTTTGGCGGTGGCGATGGCAGCCTCAAGGACGCTGGCGCGCACGTCGTCTCTTCCCTCGAGTCCGTGCGGGGCGTGGCCTCGGAACTGCTCGCGCGTTTCGACGGCACGCTCTTGTTTCTCGAGCCACCCGATATCGACGAGGCGCTGGAAATCCTCCACCACGTGGGCGCCCTCGACTACGCGCGCCAGCACGCCCGTGACCCGCGCGCACAATTGGAGCGGCTCCTGCCGCGCCAGGGTTTCCGCGCGCTCGAGTCGGTGCTCACCGAGCTGCTGCTCCACGGTTGGGTGCCGCAGCCGCGCCGGAGTGGGGAGCCGCAGCCTCAATTCTGATCTGAGACCTTGGCGGGCATCGTTCCAAACGGCGCACACCAGCCCGCGCCCTCGAACAACTCCAGTTGCTGTTCCCCCATGGGGGTGCAGCTGTGGGCTGCGGGCGGGACCTCCACCCCGGCCTTCTGCAGGTGATCGACGAGTACCTGCAGCGACACGATGGCCGCGCCAATCGATTCGGCGCGCGCCAATTTCGTGCCCATATCGTGCGGCGCAACCCACCCGGGCGAGGCATATGGGCAAACTACCACGAGGGTGTCGCGCCGGATGCTGGGGGTGGTGTCGCTGCAGTGGGCGCCGAGCGCCTGCGCGAACTTGAGCCACCACGCGCGCGTGAGGGACCGGCCGGAGCAGCCGGTGAAGACGACATGCACGCCCTCGAGGGGGCGGGTCGGGCTCGCGCCCGCGAGGAGCGCGACGAACTTAGAGGCCGGCGTAAAGCGTCGGAAGGTGCAGCGGTGTTTCATGGCTGGCTCAATTTTGGGGGCCGCCGGGGGAACGATGCCGGTGCCCACCCCCCTTCGCCGCCATCTTGGGGCATGTCGGCCCGACCTTTCACCGCCACCGAGCTCACCCTCATCGCCCAGCACCTGCAGGAACGCGGCGACCATCGCACCCGGGCGCTGCTGCTTCTCGGCGCCAACACGGGCTTCCGCATCACCGAGCTCCTCTCGCTGCGGTGGAGCCATCTGCTCGCCGCGGACGGCGCGCTCGCGCGCGAAGTCACCGTCGCCCGTCAGTCGCTCAAGGGCGGTCGCGGCGCCGGGCGTCGCGCGGTCCGCAGCCGCACGGTGCGGCTGAACGGGGAGGCCTGCGGGGCGGTGGCGGATTACTTGGGGTCGCTCCCGCGGTTGCCCGCGCGGGATGAGCCCGTCTTCCGGTCGCGCGAGGGGGGCGGGGTGGCGCTCAGCCGGTCGCAGGCGCACCGCCTCCTCAAGGCGGCGGTCGCCGCCGCGGGCTTCGCTGCCACGCGGCTTTCGACCCACTCGATGCGCAAGAGCTTCGTGGGCGCGATCTACGCGGCGAGCGGGCACGACCTCATTCGCACGCAGCGAGCCATCGGGCACCGCAGCCCCCTGACAACGGCCGCCTACCTCGAGAGCACGCAGGATGAACTGGACCAGCTCGTGCTTGGGCTGCCGCGCACCCGCCCTGCGCCCCGCCCGGGCATCGCCGCCGACTTCGGCCCGTGACCCGGGAGCGCGGGTGCAACGTTTCCCCTAGAGTGTTGCACTGCACGGCGCGCTCTTTCGCGGCGCGGCCAATCACGCCATCACGTTCGTGCGCTTCGCTTACTTTTGGCCGCGTTCGTGCTCGATTTTCTGAATCTTCGCCTCGGTCTGAATGAGATCATGGCGCACCTCCGTCAGGCAGTCCATCTGAGCCAAGCGGATCGCCTTGCGAACGGTAAGCATCAACTCGCGGTCGGGATTTTTCTGGCGCCGCTTAGGTGTGGCACAGACAATTTTCCCCAAGGAGTCATGAATCTTGGCGGCCTCGGAGATTTTTTCCGCGATGGTCTTGCCGATTTCCGGATACCGGTTCTTGAGGCGAGCCTCCGCCGCGCGGACCTCTTCATAGATAAGGCGGCTCAAATTTTGCCCGAGGTAAATTGCCAGCGCGGCAGTATTTTCGTCGCAGGATACCACGGCAGCCTCTGCCCAAATCAATGCAGCCCGCATAGTCATGCCCGTGGCGGCGAGACGGCGCCTGTCGAAGGCGGAGATGCTGGTGATTGCCGGGTGGTCTTCATGCGACGTAAAAGCCCAAGCGAGGGCGACATCAGGATGCTCACGCAGGTGGTGGAGCAGGCGTCTCAGCGTGCCCACGCCAAAGGTGAGGGCGGCAGCCTCTTTCTTGCGCGACCACTTGGAGGAGGAGGAACGAAGTTTGGTAGTCATTGCCCCAATTATGGGGGGCGCCCAGATCAACTTGCCGTCGTCCTCACCCGAACCATGTCACCCACTGATTACGTTGCGCTCGAAACGCAAGAGCTGCGCACATGCTGCAGGCTTACCTAGCACGCGCCTGGTAATCGCGGACAGCCGTTGGAGAAAGGTGTTTGGAAGTTACATGGACCTCGCCCTGCTGGTTGGCCGAAATGTGTGGAAGAGCCTAAAATGGTTTCGGCACATTCCGGCTAATACCAGGTATGCGGGCGAGATCGGCTAGGGCGCGTTTGCCGCGCGCCGTAGCGGCGAGATCCTCGCAGTAGAAGTTGATGGCGTCCACCCAGTCATCGTCGCAGTGGGACAAACGTCTGCGAAGCGCAGAGCGGTATTCTTCTGCGTCGAAGCAGAACACATATTCCCCCCAGACAATGGCAACAATGTCACCACGAAGTTGGTGTGCACTCGCTTCGCGAGTTTGATATAAAATCCGATTCATCTCTTCGCGGATGGTAGGATACTGGTTAATTTTCATGATCGAATTTTAATGCGATTACTTAGCTGTTGAGCGTGGTGGTCTTCGCGAGGTGCGCACGAATCGCGGCCTCGATGCGCTGGCCCGACACGCCGCGAACTCCGTCCCATGAGCCCGTATAGTCGGGGCCAGAAAAGCGAGCCGTGCAGTGAAAAGACACCTGGCCCGTCTGGAGCTCGAAATACAGGACGTCATTGCCCCCTTCATCGACACCCCAGCCGAACAAGACTCCGCAGAGCGGCGCGAGCGCCACAGCCCGCCTCAGGGCACCCTCCTTCACTTCGTAATCGCGTGTGCGCGCCTTCCGACTGCGCCTGTAATTCGCCGCAGCGTAAGCGCTGTTATCGCGCTCGTAGTAGTCGCTACGACGGCAACCGTTCGCGGCACGGCGTTTGGCTCGGTCACTCGCTTTCTGCGCCTCTCGCAGAATGAGCATCAGTTGCCCCAACGGTGATGCCATGAGTTGGCGCTTTTCCTCGCGGGTCGCGGCGGCACGCTGTGCAGCCTCGCGGCGCTTGGCAGTCTTCGCGTCTGCTGCCTTCTGAAGCTGTTCGCGGTGGCGGCGCAATATCTCTGCACCCTCCGCGGTTTCTTGCCATCTTTTGAATTGTTGGTCCCACCCGACCGGCACCACCTCCGCGTCAGCCCAAAGCGGAAAATACTTCCGCCCCTCCAGCCCGAATCCGGTAAGCGCCCGCGCCACGGGAATGCCGGCGAGCCTTAATTCCGCTGCAGAAGCGGTCCCTGGCAAAAAGCAAACACCCGGGGGCAAACCCTTCCGAATGTCCACGTTGCCGTGCCGGTTTAGCGGCAGCTGAAGTTGCTGGGCTAGAAAACTAGCTTCGGCAGAGAGCGACACCTCCGGATAGGAAGCCGCGGCGTTGGTTGGGAGTGGGCTGGCGTAACCGTGTTGGGTTTTCACCCCTCAATGATGGGGGCGAAAAATGGTGAATGCTGGCCGAGGCCAGATTTTCGTGCCCGAAATGAGCGGATTTCACGAATCCAGAGGGGAACGGCGCGCTTCGGATCTATCCGCGAGGACCTGCAAACGGGCAGGAAACTCGAAATTTGCCCGCTCGCGGCCGTGGATTTCGGAGACTCTTGCCTACCCCCCCGGGAGGGGTGCGTGCTTGGAGGAAGGCTTAAATTGCTTGAGCGACCAAAACGGAGGAGCATTTCCACGAACAGTTCGACAACATCGGTGGGCGAAGGCGCAGAACAGGGGGAAACCTGAGGCAACCTCGGTGAATTCCTAATTTAATGATGATAAGAAAATAACGCTGGGTTCGGGTGGATGCCTCGCACTGTGTATGCGACCGATCTAAACGACAGCGAGAGCAGCTTGGAGCTGGTTGCATTACGTCCGGGGGCAAAGGACCGTGGGCGACAATCTACTTTCCAGACGGGTTGGTCGCCGCCCGCACACAGCGATTCGATCGGGTTGGGTCAGCCTAAATTTGACATGATGAATTTGCATGATAGATTACCTTTCATGAATGAAGCTACACTGACCGAACGGGGCCAAATTTCTGTTCCCGCAGCGCTGCGAAAAAAAATGGGACTGCGCGCTGGTCAGAGGCTCAAGTTTGCCGCGGTTTCCGAGCGCGAATTCCGCGTCTTTGCCGAGAACGACGCGCCCCCGGGGCCGATGGCTATGCGCGGCTACGCCCGCAAGCTGCGGGGTGGACCGACGCGTCGCACGAGCGCTTGGATGAAGGAGCTGCGGGAGGGTGAAGCCTAATGTGGGTCGTCGATACCTGCGTCATTTTGGACGTTTTCGAGGACGATCCGGAGTTCGGATTGTCCTCGGCGAAATTGCTTCAACGACTCTTGCCCGAGGGCCTGACCATTGCGCCGGTCACATTCGTTGAGCTTTCTGCCGCGTTCGACGGGGATGCTGCAGCACAGAAATCCTTTTTAGAGGGGATGGGTATTTCGCTCGCCGAAAGCTGGACGGCCGCCGACACCGAAGCGGCCCACAAGGCATGGAACACTTTCATCAAGGCCAAGCGAATCGAGAAAATCCCGAAGCGTCCTGTCGCAGACATTTTGATTGGTGGCTTCGCTCAAAATCGCACCGGCCTCGTGACGCGGAACGGGTCTGACTTCCGGCGGTGGTTCCCGAAACTGGCGATCAAGTCGTAAAGCCGGTTTGATTCCAAGGCTCCTGCACACACGCGCGGAGGGGGTGCGGGCCAGCGGCCGGGCTCACGACGGTTTGCCCACTGCGGTAGATGGGTCCAGATTCGCGGATGTGGCGCGGGCCGGTCAACCAGGAGGCATCCAGCCCGAGAAACTCATGCTCGCGGCATGTTCGTCTAGGGCGCCAACCTGACGGAAGTGCGCGTGTGCGCTCTCAAAGTTCCGGAAATTCATGCGGCTGTTCACATCGATGAGTTTGTGAGCGAAGGCGACGTAGGGGTTGGGGTCTCCCCGCAGGGTCAAGCTCTCCAAGACGCTGAGATAGTCCCCGCGCAGGGATGTCGGCAGAATCAGGCGTGCCTGTCCTGCGGCCTCGAGTTCCGCGTTCATGGCCAAACGCGAAATGCGGCCGTTGCCGTCGTTGAAGGGATGAATCTCGGCGAGGTAGAAGAGCACGAAGAATGCTCGCGCCGTGGGGGAGGGGAGGAGGCGGCTGCTCGGCCAGACCCGGGCCAGGGTTTCTTCCACCAGATCCGGGGCCACGAATACGCGCGAACCGAATTCGTTGTTCCGCTGCTTGAAGACCCCGGGCTCCACATTGAGCCGACTGGCCATCATCCGCGCATGACGACGTTTGATGAGCTCGGCTTGATGCGCGGCGGAAGTCGGAATTTCGGCACTGATCTTCGGGTCAACGATGAGGCGGTATGTTTCGCGAACGTCGTGGGCGTCTTCCGGGCGGCGGCGCTCCAATTCCTGCGCGGTGGCACGGTCGAAAACGAGGGTGCGCGCTTCCTCGACGCTGAACTTGGTGCCCTCGATGAAATTCGAAAAATACGCCTCCCAAAAGGCGCGCACGTCGAATTCGACCACCGGGGGACGAGGCAACTCCACGAATCGCTCCGCGGCCAAGCGGGCATGCAGCTCCTGAAACAGCCGCAGCCGCTCGGGGTCGAAGGGGTGGCCGCCGGCGCGAGCGCGCCCGACCTCGGTGACCAGCTTGTGTCCCGACTCCCGCCCGGCGAAGGCGTCGAGCAGGGCGCCTAATTCAGCCCCTTCCCGCGACCAACCCAGGCGCAGGGCGAGCGCCTGCGATTGTCCCCGGATTTCCTCGATCCACCGGCGACCGAACACCCGAATTTGCCGATCGATCCACGACTCGAGTTCTTCCCGGGCCAGAATCTTTGGTTCATCGTCGGTCCGCGCGCGCGCGATCTGCATGTTTTCCAAGAGGGCGCGCGCCTGACTGGCGGTGTAGAGTTCACGCCCGCCGTCTATGGGGGTCTTGATGTCCTCGGCTTGGGGTGGTGGCCCGCGCCAGATGCGCAGTTCCAGGCCGGGAAGTTCGCGGATCGGCATCGCCGCGTGCGGGACCGTCACATGGAGCTTACCACCGGGGGAGACATTGCCCTCGATGGCCGACCGGTGGCTGATGACCGCCCCGGGGTAAAAATGACTGACGATTTCGAGGCGGTGCCGGCGCACGATGTCCTCTGGTGGACTGCGCAAATCATCGGTGTAGATTTTGGAGGCCAACTTGCGCATACGTTCCGCCTTCACCGCGGAGCGGATTTCGGCGGAGCGCTTCGGGTCGGAGGTTCCGAAAATGACGGCCATCGTGATTAAGATGATTTGGGGCCACCTAGCGCCCAGATCTTTGATTTCTATTTAAAATAAACCGATTTTTCTGAATAACGATACAATTAGCTTGGAAAAAATATGAATTTAAAAATTCGCGGATTTGGGTGTCGGACAGGCCGCGGAATAGGAATTTGAACGAATTTGGCCCCCAAAGCGCATAATTCCATCGAATTAAAAAATCGAAGATTGAGAGGGGCAAGCCAGACTCGGGCGAAAATATGCCTTAAGAAACTGATTTTAAGTTATTTGTGATTTAAATAGCGCCGCGTGAGGATCGGCACCAACTACCGGTTTCTTTGTGATCGACCTTACGCTCTGCCGTTCGGCGTCCGGTGTGCGTGGGCACCCCCTCCCCCAGGGGTCTCGCTTGGGGCAGTCCGGTGCGAATCTGAGTGCTGGGGCGTGCCATCTTAGGCCATGACCACCCGTCCCTTCACCCCCGCCGAACTGCTTGCCCTCGACCAAGCCCTGGCCGCCGGCGGCAAACACCGCGACCGCCTCTTTCTCATCCTTGCTGTCTCGACGGGGTTTCGGGTGAGCGAGCTGCTGACCCTCACCGTCGGCCAGTTGCTCGACGCGCGGGGAGACATCGCTCGCGACCTCACCATCTCCCGCCGTTGGCTTAAAGGCGGACGGGGTGGGCGGGCTCGCGCGATCCGCTCCCGGCGCGTCGCGTTGAGCGACCGAGCCCGCCGGGCCATCGCGGACTATGTCGCCTCCTTCAAGATTCACCCTGAGGCAGACCGCTTTGTGTTCGCCTCTCGTGTCGGGCTGAACCGGCCCATCACCCGCTGCCACGCCTTCGCCATCATCAAGGGCCTCGCGCGGGAGCTTGGCTTTGATGACCGGCGCATCGGCTGCCATTCCGCGCGCAAGAGTTTCGCGCACGGGGTGTATGCCACGGCGGGCAACGACCTGGTCGCGGCCCAACAACTTCTTGGTCACTCCTCGCCCGTGACCACCGCGCGCTATCTCCGGCGCGATGAGGCCGAGCTCGACGCCTGCGCCCGCTCATTCGACCCCTTGACGACACCGGCGAGCGCCAGCCTGGCGCCGCAATTCCGCGAGGCGCGGGCGGCCTTCTAGGGTGGGGTTGCCGGGCGGGTTACCGCGGCTGGAAGACCGGCACGCCAGGGGGCCTGAATGTGGGAAATTCCCACTTGTGCCGATGTGGGAAACAGCCAACCTCTCGACCATGAGTGCCCTCGTCAAAGATTCCCAATTTGAGCTGATCTCCGAAATCCTGCGGCCCGATGCCAAAACGCGGCTCACCCTGGGGCAGGCGCTGGCCCAGGCGGGCGTGGCCTACAATGTTTACCGCAATCGGCTTGGTCAGATTGTGCTCGATCCCGTGAAGGCCGTCCCGGTCTACGAAACCTGGCTCTACGAGAATAAACCCGCCCTCGCGGCGGTGAAGCGCGGCTTGGCTGACTCCGCGGCCGGGCGCACCAAATCCCGCGGCTCGTTCGCGGCTTTCGCCCGGGAGGTCTGAGCTGTGCAGCGCCAACTGCGCTTCACGGACGAGGCGGACCGGCAGCTCTCCGAACTGGAGAAGAATCCGGCCAAGCGAGGGCTGCTCAAGCAGGTTCGAAAGACGCTCGGGCTCCTTGAGACCAACCTCAAGCATCCGGGACTCCACACGCACGAATACCAATCCCTTTGCGGTGCGAACGGCGAGCGAGTGTGGGAGGCCTACGCGCAGAATAACACCCCCGGCGCCTACCGCGTCTTTTTCCATTACGGGCCGGATGAACAGGCGGGCAAGAAGCGTGTCCCGGTGCTGACCGTCATCGCTATCACGCCGCACCCGTGATTGCCCCCGCAGCGGAACGTTCTTCAGCCGCGACTCCGTCGGCTTGCCCCGCCTGCCCGACGTGACGGGGCCGCATAAACAAGGCGCAACAGGCGGTCCGCCCGGTTGTCCGACTCGCTGGCGGCAGCCTTTCGGATTCAGCTTTTTCCCCCAGGTGGGCGAGCCGCGCGCCCCCATCTTGAATCGTGCCTCGCCTCCTCCATTGCACTGACTTTCACGGCCGCGCGGACTGGTTCGCCTGGCTGTCGAATTACGCCAGCCACTACGACGCCGCGGTGCTCAGCGGCGATCTCGTTGACGGGTTCGCGTCACCCGACGAACTTCGCGCGCAAGTGGCTATGGTCACCTCGTTCTTGGAGCGCTTCATGCACCCGCTCTTCGTCGTCACCGGCAACCACGATGGGGCCGTCAACTTGACGGCGATCGCGGCCCGCAACCCTCATGTCCACGTGGACGGCTACGACGGTGAGCTCCACGGCTGGCGCGTCGTCTGTATCGGCTGGCGCCGTGTGCCGGTGATGCTGGCCGCAGGCAGTACTCCGGTGGCCCTAGTCTCCCACCAACCACCCGACGAATGCGCCGTTTCGCGCGACGCCCGCGGCGACTGGGGCGGCTACGACGTGCGGGCCCTGGCGACCACCTTGCCGGCGGGCAGCATGGTGTTGAGCGGTCATGTCCACGCACCACGCAGCTGGCATGCTCGCGTCGGCTGCGCGACCGTCCTCAACCCCGGCGTCGCACTCGCGAAATCGACCACGCCGCGACACGTCGTGCTCGACCTCGATGCGCGCCAAGCCCAGCTGGCCGGCGGGGATTTAGGCGAGGCGGACACCGTCCACTTCTAGGTCCAACCCCGCGTTGCTCGGGCCGCTCCGGCGCGGGCTTGGGCGCGCGATTTGGACACCGCGCCGAGAACGGCAGCCGGATCAATTTTCGCGTGGCCCTCGTCACCTATTCGCGCGCGACTTCGAGCCATCTTGCCTCCGCCAACCTCACCACACTTCACCCACACTCTACACCCCAAATCCCACCTCCGTCATGACCTCAGCGCCCTCTCCTTCCGCCCGCTCCCCGCCTCGCCATTTGCGCCCGCCGCCAAGCTGGACTGCCGCATAAAATGTTAGGGTCGCATTCGGGCGGATTGAGGGAAGTGGGGCGGCACGCGGCGGGCGGTTGAAGGACAAAGAGCTGCGCTGCGAGTGGGTGCGGGCGTCGCGGGGAAATTGTCGAGGTAGAAGGCGTCGCGGACGAATTTCGTGCGGCGGCGGTCGGGGCGGGGAAATTGTAGACACACTAGAAGAATTTCGGATCAAGGCCGCGAGGGGGTGGGGTATCCGGAGTTTAAACCCACCTACACCATAATTGAGGGACCATGAGTAATACTTACGCTCGTCCTTCAATCATCATCCGTCTGAAGCCTCTTAATGAGGCCCAGCTCCGCGCCGCAGCAGCGCACAATGGGCGCCACGTCGAGGTGCCGCACACCAACGACGCCGGCACCGCCCGCGTCCTCTATCAACGCGCTCCCACCGTCATGCAGGGCATCGAAGAGATTGTCGCTGAACATGGCGCGAAGCGTTGGTCCCGCGGGACCAATTGTGCCCTCGAGGCCATCATCACCTACCCACCCAACGTGAAGAATCCTCCACCCAAGGACCGCTTCTACGACACCGGCATGGAGTTCCTCGCCGACGTTTTCCCAGGGTGCGTCGTGCAGGTCGATGCACATGACGATGAAGCCACCCCACACATGCACGCGATTGTAGTGCCGATTTGTGACGCGCCCCAGCGCGGCCGCCCCCGCAAAGGGCAGCCGAAGAAGGTCCAAAAGTGCGTTTCGTTCCATCGCTTTCTGCGCACGCATGAGCGCCGCCCCGGCCGTCGCCTGCCGGGCGACCCGCCGCGCAATCTCTATCTGGCGGCGCTCCATGACCGTGCCGCGGCGGCCTTCGCATCTCTGGGTTTTAAGCGTGGGCTGCCGAGCGCCCGGAAGCACCTCGGCATGCTGCGGATTCATGGCGCGCACGACGCCATCATCGCGGTCTACAATCGCGCGGTGGACGAACTCCCGGACGTTGCCGACGGCCTGCTGGGCGAGGCGGCAAAGGCCCTGAAGGAAGGTCAGCCGATCGAGAAAATCGGCGCCCAGTTGACGGACAAAATGGCCCGTCTTTTCGAGGTGCTCGGGTATCCGTTGCTCGAAATCGCGATGCGGGGCATCTCCTATGAAGTCGAGCGTCGCTCACGCCAGGAGCAGGAACTCATTGCCGCCCGCCTCGAACTCGAAAACCGCGCGCTACGCGCGAAGCTCAGTGCCCTTGGAGTCGCTCCGATTGCGCCGGTTGAAGTGCCGCCGGCGCCTGCCGCGGAACCCGTTTTGCATGGTCCGCTGCCGATGCCGATTACGCTAAAGCAGGCGTTGGCCGTGCACCACAAACCGACGCCGATTTTGAAGCCACTGCCTACCCCGGAAACAGGCGGCAACGCATCGATGCAGGGGCCTTCGCCGGCATGAAGCCCCGCTTTCCTATGGCGTCGCCAGGAGCGGCGCTGCTAGCGCCCAGCGATGTGCGCGAGGAGCGAGCCGACATCAATCAGGCGCACTTGCCTGCGCCCGAATCCGACCAAGAAGCTTCTCACCGGCGGACGAAAATGGTTGCGGGCACATGGGACTGCGAGGTCGTGGAGGTGTCCGCGCGTGAGCCCAGTCACCGGGCAACGCGCGGAGCCGCGGGGGAAACGAATGAAGGTCGGCTGCATACCCCAATTATGGGGTCGGCGGTGACAGACCGCGGACAGACCGGGGGTGGGGTATGCGGCAGGGGAGGAGGAGCCCCCCATACTTGGAGGTGATGAATACTACACCTGTTTGGATTCGCATTCCTCGCTCGGGCGAAACCTGCCCCCTCACCGGGCTGACGCGCTCGACCATGTTGTCTTTGGTGCTGCCTTGCGCGGCGAACCGTTTCGCCCCGCCGGTGGTGAGCCAGCTGCTCCTCAGCAACCCCACCGCCCGTCGCGGAGTCCGACTCGTCGCTTACGACGACCTGTGCCGCCACATCCGCAGCCAACCAGCCCACCGGCGCAGCGCGGTTACGAGCTCGGCAGCCTAACGCTCAACCATCTTAACGCCATGGCTAGCATCCGAAAAAAGAATGGTTCCGATTACTACTTTGCGTGTTTCCGCGACGCTGACGGACGGCGCATGCAGATTTCGACCAAGGAGCGAAATCGCAATCGCGCGCTCAAAATCGCGATCGAGTTGGAGGACGCCGCACGGCAGCGTGATTCCCAAGACCAGCTCCGACAGCGCTTCGATATCATCTCGGAGCAGCTCTACGGCGCACCCCTCCCTGCCGACACCGTTGCCGACTACTTCAAAAAGGTGCAGGAGCAGCGGGTCGGGGAAATCTCCGCTAGCACCGCTAAGCGCTACGCCCAAGTGGCGAAAGATTTTATCGAGCATCTGGGGGCCGCGGCTCAACGGCCGCTCCGCGAGGTGAAGCGCGCCGAGGTGATCGCTTTCCGTTCTGCAATCGCAGAGCGGACGAGCGCAGGCAACGCGAACGCTTGCATGAAATCGCTCTCGAGCTTTTTCACTCGTGCGCAGCAAGACGGGGTGATCCGCGATAATCCCGTCGCTCATCTTAAGCCGCTCGCTGAGGAGGAAAAGCCCGATGATGCCCGCCGTCGCCCGTTCACCGACGCCGAGCTGAAAGCACTGTTCGATGCGGCCGCCGGTCGTGGCAAGGAGTGGCCACACATCATCATGGTCGGCTGCATGACCGCACAACGCCTCGGCGATGTCGCCACGCTGCGTTGGAGTGCGATTTCAACCGCCGTCGAGAATGTGTGCGTTTGGTCCTTCAAAAGCCGTAAGACGAGCCGCACGATGAACATTCCGCTCCCCGCGAAGTTTGTTTCCTCGCTCAGCGATAAACTGGGCTCGGGGAAAATGGGTGACACCGCATTCGTGTTCCCCGAGGCGGCGCGCGCCTACCTGCACTCCGGACGCGCCAACACTCTGAGCAATCAATTCCACGACATTCTCGTGGATGCAAAGTTGCTCGCCCCGCGCAGCCACAAACGCGCGAAGAACGGACGCCGCACCAAACGCGCGACGAGCGAAATCTCATTCCACAGTCTGCGGCACCTCACGACGTCGCGGCTCTACTCCCTCGGCGTCCCCCGCTCTGTCGCGATGGACTTAGTTGGCCACGACACTGTGGAAAGTTCCAACACGTACACCCACGTTGACTTGCGCGAGAAAATCGCGGCCCAGGAGAAGCTGCTCGGTGCGCTGCCGATTCGCTTGGAATGAAACGTCACACGGCCCCCAGCGCTTTCCCACCTGCAACGCTCGTCCCTCTTCAGCCATGCATCCCTCGACACCTCCGTGTTTTTTTCCGTTCCGCGGCCCCATCACTTTGCTGTGCGCCGGGATCTCTTCGATGAACTCTGCCTCACGCAGCACTTCCTTCAGTCGTTGCCGCGCGATGAGTGCGAATACCGCGCCTGGCTGCGCGTCGCGGGCGCTACGGAAATTCAATTTCCCGAGGCGTCACTGCGGGCCGACCTCTACCAGCCGGGACGCCGCTTTGTGCTCCGTCGCGTCGCGCTGCCTCGCGATGCCTTCGCCCAAAACCTGGTGCAGCTCGAGAGCGGCTGGGTTACCGCGACCCAGCGGGCCGGGCTGCCCAACTTCGTTTTCGCCCGCGCCATCGAATACGCCGTCATCCGCGGCGTGTCTCGCGACTTCGCCTGCGACCAATTTAGCGCCCCACTCGAGCCCGACATTGAGGCGCGTCGCCCCGCGCCCTGGGCTATCGGCATCGAGCGTGAGACCGGTTTGGCGACGATCATCGATGCACGGGTGCGTGGAGCGCTGCGGAGGTATCTCAATGGTCGCCGGGATTACGGCACGCCTTTTCGTTGATCGGTTCCAGTCATGTGGAGCTCCGAAAAAATCCCTTCCGCTGACCTCGGTCCGTTCATGCTATGGCTGAGACTCCACGGTTACCTGTTTCCCTCCGAGGATCAGATTCAGGCCGTCTATTTTGAGTGGCTCGCTACCGCGCCACCGGACGGAGCCGAACGTTTCGTTCGGCTGCCCGCGAGGGAACGGAAGGCATTCACGGCCTTCCTCTCGACCGATATCCACGCGTGCTCGCAGCCGCCCTTGGACGCGGGGTGGTTTTACGCCGCCAATCATAGACGCTGGCGTCGGTTTATCGAAGATTGGCGGCGAGACCCGAGTCTTCAGTTCATCGCGCGAACCGTATTTCGGAACATGGATGACTTGGATGTATGGATGGTGACGCGACAGCGGAATCTCCGTGAGTCAGTTCCCGCCCATTTGTTGACCAGCGGTGTCGGACGACAACTCGTGCTGCGTGCCCTCAAGGCGCACGGAGCACCGCAGCGCGCTGAAGTGGACCCCGAAAGTTGGACAGCGGGGGACGGTCCCCATAAACCAAGAAA